>Ga0207877_10008_pt1 | contig 978462 bp, 740 predicted proteins | sample LinPmetageLP29_FD_184046 | JGI IMG/M metagenome (GOLD analysis project Ga0207877, IMG submission 184046) | Marine viral communities from the Pacific Ocean - LP-29 (SPAdes) | ecosystem: Environmental > Aquatic > Marine > Oceanic | place: Pacific Ocean | collected 2009-08-23
GGGGAAAATGGAAATCGGATGAGGACGTGGTAAGGCACGAAATGGAAAAGGGAAAAAAAGAGAGGGGCGGGTCAAAAAGAATCAATCTACTCCCAATGGGAAATATGAATGGGAAAATAGAGTAAATGAAAATGCCATGCAGCTTTATAGACCATCTCGTTCCTTTTCAGCCCTTGATCTGATCTCTCCATTTCCCTCTCCCTATTTCTTCTTACTGTATTTCTCTCCACATTCAATTCCAAGGTTCTTTTTGCCTCTCGAAACAGCCGTGACGAGTGGATAACGAATACGGTACGGTTACTTTACGGGCGGAGTGTGATATCATCGGACCGGGATTGGCGTATTCACCAATACATGCCAGCGGTGTACGGAATCTCACCATAGAAACGGCACTAAGTACGTAGTAAACACATAGAATTAAATATAGATATAGGAATAGACTCATAGCATCAGTTACTCCATAATGAAGATGAAGATATGTCTAGACTCAGCCAAACCCTAGTTTTCTCTTCCGTGAGTCCCGTCAATGTCGGGTGACCAACCGTGATTTTTCCCAGGAACCGCAGTCATTGGTCCCCGTGACCATCTCGTGACCATCTCGTGACCACGATGTCATCGAGTCCAGCTGACTTAAGAAGCTTGGGCCGCCCAGTGTGCACTGCGCCCTTCATGTCTACTCCGTCACTAAGTGCGTAAGTATACTCTTGACATCTTTGCAGGTTGAAGGTTAAAGGTCTGTGGATGGGAAGCTGTCATGCGAGATTCCGGGAGCCGGTTCGTCGATCCCAGGGGTAAGGATCCTGGCATGCGCAGTCATGCTCAAGTCTTCCTCAGCCGACGCCACAGCTCCGAGCGATTGGGATTCCAGCCGTAGTCCCGTGCTGCATCCGGGATGTTTCGACGTCCACTCGAGATCTAGCCCCCCGAGATCAAAAAAGAACGAGGCTTGACTATCGTTCTTATTTTTTGCTTTTTTTCCGTTGTAAGGGGCTCGGGAATGTGGTTCCTAACGCTTGCCCCTGATCGTGGTCATGTCTCACAGATCGTAGGCCTTGAGGCCAGATCGGCCAATAGGCCACCCGATGCCGAACCTTCAGGTCTACGAAGTCTATGTACGAGGTCTGCGGACTCGGCGAAGTCCTGTTTTCCCTCGGACTCGACCTAAGCGTTGGAGGCTGCGGCCTGATGCAACTAGCTGAAATGGTCGACGTCGAAACGCTATGAGCTATCGGCGGCCGAAGCTGGCTGCACGGCGGGCCTTGTACGACAATGTAAATACATCCGAACCGCTCGCCGTTTCCTGAGGATACGCGGTATCGTGACCACTTCTGTGACGCTGTGATTGTTCTTAGCCTACCTAGGTGACTAGGAGGATTGTGCGCAAACTGCAACACAGCCATAGATCGACATCACCAGACCAGACCTGCCACACTCCTGTCATGCGGACAGCCCCAACGTTCTCTGACCCCGGCTTTTAGTGACGTCGTGTTTCCATCTGACAGGTTGAAGTCTCCGACTATGCATATGCCTTCGATACCTAATATCATCTCCTGGTTCTAATGTGGACTCTTCCCACTTGCCTCGCTTACCGGACAAGTGAGGTCGACTATGGAGTATGCATCGGGCAGCCGTGATATGTAGAATCAGAAAGGGGAATGCCCGAGTAGAAAGCAAGGTACGACATTCCGTCCCCCTTCGATGTCAGACACGTGGGATGATATCGTTTAACCTCGCTGTGTTTCTGCGCTCGGTCGCACTGCAAGATAAGTCGCCTTCTCATGCTGGTGAAGAATGCGCCGAAACACGCGAAACAGACGAAACATAGAAACATGAATCCTGGCGCGGCTCATTGGTTGCGTGCCCGAGATTGGGATCCAAATCTTTTTCATCCTCCATTGGTTCTCATGGCCACCGTTGCTCCTCTCATTAAGGCTAGGATGGGCGATCTGCCATCTCAATGGCGATCCAAATTATATCCGCTGATGTTCAAGCCAAGCGTCGCCTATTCAGCATGTTGGTGCCTATTTTCTAGGCGTGGAGCTTTCCCCTTGTTACAAGATAACGAAGACTCCATAAGTTCATAAGTTCATAACTTCATCAAATACCATAGCCGTGCGAAGATAGTACAGACCGTACACTGGCTGCACCAATAGTGAATGGTAGTTATGCCTAACTTTCGGAACAGTAGACAAATGAGATTCAAAGTGTGAACTACACAATTTTCATCCCATAAATTGCCGACGGTGGACACTACCCACATTCAATTTCAAGGAAACGAGAATTATCGCGCAGACGAAGCAGACTCGGCGACGATTGGACAGATTCTGGGGGTGAGGGGGGCCCCCGCCCTTAAACTGTAAATGTTGAGACTCCCCCAAGCTCCCCGTTCATTCGGTCCCCGCAGCCCATAGCACCGCCATTCTGATCCTAAATGCAGGTCGACAAATTTGGACCAATGGATGATGTCAGGTGAGGACGGTTCTACAGCCAGTGGCTCTATTCCCAGTCTGTTAAGTCATAGTAGGTTGACAGGTCGACACGCTATGTTATTTAGCCTGATCCTATTACAATAGTATTGTACCTCCTTATGCATCTCGGTGCACAATAAGACATTGATGATACTTAACCGAGAAACTGGGACCAAGGGTTGGGGTGGGGCGAAGCTGACCAGTTTGCTTCCCATGCGACTAGAGGCTGCATAAGGCCATGCCCACATCTGCACTCCGGAGTCTTTTGGCGCTTCGTTGGCGGGCGCGGTTCTCCAGTAGCCCACTCGTGGCCCACTGTGTACTCTTTTCGGTTGTCTTGCGCTCCGATCAAATACCGGCTACCGCCTTGGTGTGGATGGGGTCGAGCATAAGTCCTAGGGAAAACCGTGGTACAGTACATAGCCCGAGCCACTAGATTGGGCCGTGTATATCTGTTATGCGTTACTACCCTATAGGGTGTTTACGGAACAACCCAACATGATGATCTAGTAACTACTACAGGCTGGAACACATCCGCCGAACACCTGCAGTCTTGGGGCTTTTACTCATCAATCTACAAAAGTACAAATGCAATAAAGGTCGAAGATTGTTTTACATTGGTCCCTCTATGATGCGAAAACATAACCAGAGCTTCCCTCATACCCTCGCCATATCCGGGCCATATATATGGCCATGAAAGGAATAACTAGATCGGAAGATAAATAAAGACGCAAGACCACGGACCAGGTAGCCGGAGATGCGGGCATCGTATGTGGAGGAGGGTGATCGAAGGAAACGGAGTGTGAATCTATACAGAAAAAAACAATTGGAATCTCCATGGCGCCAAACAACTGCCGCCTGCACCAGCAACCCGTTTTTCAAATGGATAAACCGAGAGGGAATTGAAATGCCATGTCGTTCCAAACATCGAGGAGCGAAGAACTACTAAAACAGAGGTTATGAAGGGTGATTAGCTCGAGAGATGTGGGTCATATGCATCTGACTCGAGATGTTAGGCTCGAGGCGAGGCGAGGAGCTTAGAAGGGAGGAGTGACCATGGTGGCAGGGTCGACCTTCTCCTGCTGCTCCATCAGCTCCTCACCGGCGATCTCAAGGGAGACGGCAAGGCCGACCTTGGCGGTTTGCTGTACAACGATCACGAGTCAGTATCAGGTTACCCGAGATAACAACGAAGACCAGGTATTGGGGGGAAGGGGTTTGCTTTGTCATACCTTAGCCTGGTCAATCTCGCCAGCGAAGGTCAGAGAGATGGGCATGGCGATGCGCTTCTCGAGCAGGCAGCTGACCTTGCCAGCGCTGTCGACCTGGGCACGGAAGGAGGAGGCACGGAAGTCGTACTTGGCACCGATGGCGGTGGTGCCATCACGGCTGGGGCCACCCATCATCATAGCCGCGGCATTGGGAGCAAACTGGAGGTTCATGTCGACACCGGCCTCGACGCGCTCAGACAGCTTGCGCCAGTAGGTGGCAGCAAAGGTGCCCTGGGCCTGCAACTGAGCGGTACCGATCCAGTCGTCTCCCTTATACTTGGCGCAGTAGGACAGAGCAGTTTCGGGGCGAGCGCTCAGGCTCTGGCGCTGCCAGATGGCCTCGAAACCAAGAGCGAGACCGGGGGTGATGGACTGGAGGTAGCTACCGACGAAGATACCGGTCAGACCGCCCTCGAGGCAGGACGGGTTGAAGGCTTTCAGGGAAGCAGAGAAGTCATCGCCAGTGTAGTCATTGTCGAGCTGGAGCAGGCCCTGAGTGGCACCGGGCATAATCTGAGCGTTGGCCTTGGTGATCAGAGCCTGGTTCCAGCGATGGTTGAAGACCGCCGAAAGGCTACCATCGCTTCCAAAGTTACCTTGCATGAAGACCTATTGCAAAAAAAGAATCTCGTTTAGCAATTGGACCCAATGAGAAGGGGGAATGGCTGAATATGAAAAGCTGCGATGACTTACCTTGGGGCTTCCGTACATGGCGGAGAAAGCGTACGGGGGCAGGTTGCCGGACGAGCCCATCGAGAACGCGTGTGACACACGGAAGAGAGGGATCATGCCGAAGACCTTGGTTAGGTCTGCGCGGAGACCGCTGAACATGAAGTTGGACAAGAGAACTTCCTTCTGCACCTCCCTCGCGATGTTATCCACGGTGCCCGGGTTGGGCAGGTTGAGCAACGCCCTCCGCTCGGAGAACGAGGTGTATGCATCTTTAATCGCCGCGGCAGCGGGATTTTCCGTGAGGAAGGAAAGAGATGATGTGAGATCGGCCATCTTGAATGATGTTTTGATTCGAATTATCGAAAGTGCAAGGTGTCGTCACGCGATGCCGACAGGTTCGTCGAGGAAGAAAGGGTAATGGGAAAGGGAAAGGAAGGATGAGACCAGCCCGGGAAAATCTAGGACGAACAAACGTCGCAGATCGTGTCAGTTTGCGAGAAGGGCTTTATCTGATCCGCTCGGGGGAGTCGGGGGTTGATTCGAAGGAAGCGGAGCTGGAAGACTTCCTACTGCGTAGTGAAAAAGTTGCTCGGCGTCTTTGGTGCCTGTCGTCTGCCGGGGTTAGTAAGCAGTACCGGGCTCTCTCAGACGCGTTCGAGTGTATTTGTACTCAATGAGGATCAAACTGTATTGAACGAGTCATTGGAGAGGCGAAGTAATTGACCGAAGTGATTCTATTGTATAGTTTATTTTGAAAAAAACCGAAAAAGTTATCGCGTACGTACGTATAGATGTGTGTGCAGCTATATTATTCACTGGAAGGATCCACCCGCTTCGATATCTACGTAGTAAAACTCACCGTTATCGCCTATACCGCCTCCAGTGCTTCACTGCTTTTTTCACTCTCCAACTTTTCTTTTGTCAGCGGAATCTTCTTTCTACTGTCGTGTTCGATCTGGGCCGATAGCATTAGCATACTTTCTTGCCTTGGATCACTACTAGGAAGGTCTCTTCCGTCATTGCTGTCCCACTACCTCCGCGACCATGGACACCCTACTGTAAGCCGGCTCCTCCAACTCATTGGCGGGTCTTGAAAGTTACCTCTCCAGCATTATTTCTGGAGAGACATATCAACCCCCGCCATGACATGCCGAAAAGCAACTGCTTGAAGAGCTGTCCCGCCCTGGCCCCTAGACTTGGAGCTGACGTCAATCAGAACTGCAGAGATCGTGGCCAACTCGCCGCAATTTCGGCGCAAGTCTTCCATTTTTGTCGATGCTATTCACGATCTGCCGGAAAAGGCCGATCTAGCGCCGGCTCAGCTGTACAGCACAGAATCTGGCCGCCTTTTTCACTCGGGCCGAATCGTGATTATCACTGTGGGGTTGCCCGCAAGAGGCAAGACGTATGTAAAGCTTGGACACGGACGTCCTTTCAATTTTCCTAACTAATATCGATCATATAAAACAGACACATATCCGTGGCCTTGGCCCGGTATCTTCGATGGTATGTCATCATGCGTTTCGCCGACGCGAATGCCGTGTGTTTATCAACCCCATGTTAACAAGCAACGTAGGCTTGGAGTCAAGACCAGGATTTTCCATCTGGGTGACTACCGACGTGCCACTATTCCCTGTGGCGAGGACATGCCCGATGACTATTTTTATGTGAACGGTAAGTGCCGCTACCATAGCATCTAGAATGGCGATGCTAACAGTCATCAAGCAACCGCATCGTCTGTTCTACTTCGCCAAAAGATCGTGAGAAAGTGCCGTGAGGATATCTATCACTTTTTGAACCATGAGAAGGGCCAGATTGCGATCTACGACGCCGTAAACCCGCTGGCTTCGGGGCGGCGTTCCCTTGCGAAAGAATTTGCGAAGCATGACATTGAGGTATATGGAATTTTCGTTTCACATTCTCCAGAAACTAATGCATACATTCCTAGACTCTCTTCATCGAATCCTGGTGCGATGATGAACGTATAATTGAGGAGAACGTTCGCAGGGTCAAGATCTCGTCCCCCGATGTAAGCACAACGAATGCTCCACAACTACCCTACAAACTGACATTGTCTTAGTATGTCTCATGGAGCCCAGAAGATGCGGTCAAACATTACTTGACGCGCATCTCCTCTCGTATTCCCCAGTTCCAGACTATGGACGAAAAGGACTTGAACTACATCAAGGTTTGCACCTTGGTACCTTTATTCAGCCTCATATGCTTACTGTTACAGATGATCAACGCCGGCGAACGAATCATTGTCAATAACCGCAGCTTTGGCTATCTCTCCAACCGCATCGTGTTCTATCTCCTCAACCTTCATATCAAATCAAGACGAACCTACTTTGCGCGGGTAAGTGTACCTTCTGCTCTGCACTGCGAGCCAGCAAACTAATCAAACGTTAGGCCGGTGTTTCACTGGAGGCTGATTCCTACAAAGCTGATGCTTCTCTTTCCGAGCAAGGCGAAGATTACGCTAAGAAGATGACTGAGCGACTGCTGGCCCATCGAGAATCAGAGAAACAGGCAATGATTGACCGAGGCGAGACTGGCTACGAACTGCGACCACTGAAAGTCTGGACATCGACGAGACGTCGAACGGTTGAGACTGCAAAATACCTCTACGACAGAGGATATAAAGTTCGACAGCGGTCTCAGATGAGTCAACTCAATCCCGGCATCTGTGAGAAGATGTCGGAGAGCCGGATCAGAGCCGAGTGGCCCGATGAGGTTGCGAAACACGAGCTTGATCCTTACCACCACCGGTATCCTCGAGCAGAGGTAATGAATATTCTCATTCTTCATATGACAGGTGCTGAAAACCCTTACTAACTATCTTCCTAATAGTCCTATCACGACCTCGCTGTCCGCCTCGAACCGATCATTCTGGAATTGGAGAGGGAGCAAAATGACCTGCTCATCATCGCCCATGAAAGCGTCCTGAGGGTCTTGTATGGCTACCTCATGGCCTGTAACGCTGCCGATATTCCGTTTTTGGAATTCCCTCGGGATGAGATCATTGAGGTATGATACTTTGTGGTCCGATCCACATGGATTCATAGGCTAATTGACATTTGTACAGATTATCCCTGAGAGCTACCAGAATGAGGCCTCGCGTATTCACATCCCCGATCTCCCAGAAGAAATCATTCCCGACTCGCCTGAAGACTTGAAGATTCCCGTACCCCAAAGTGGAGGGGTCTCCCCGATGCAAGCCCTAGGCACCCCGCAAGACGGCGCATCGACACCCCAGAGCGGAATGCGCACTCCGAGCGGGGTTCGGACCCCCCGCGAGCCCGAAAGGATTTCGCAGCAACATGTTGAAGACGTGGTCTAGGGCCCACCATGTAGATATCTCTTCGGTTTGAGGATAGCTGCCGGTTCTCACGTGCTTAACGAATCCTCTTCCCATTGCTTTGACAATAGATAGGCCAACCAATCGACTAGCCTCCATGCAGTGTCGAGACAAACACAATATTATCTCCCGGTTGAAGTTCGTACTTTTCCTCGCCTTCAAGTTCCCAATCGGCGTCGTTGATCAGCACGAGAATACCCGGTCGGCTTTCCAGATTGTCAGCTCTTGTTTGACCCAGACACTCTGTAACTGTAATCCACGTACACATTATCCTCCATGATAAACATCTCCTTCCGCTGGTCTTTCATCAAATTGTCGACCAGGTACCGAAGCAGGTACGCGATATTTGGTCGACTCCCATCGTCCAATTGAGCAGGCAATGAGACATTATGCTTGCGCTCATTGGCGAATAACAATTCGAGACCGCCGCTATAAAATCCAGTTAGGACACTGCATGAACAATCTCAACGGGTGTGACGGTACGTGAACTCGACGGTGATGGAAATGATGGGACCCCCATTCGCAGACTCGGTCATGATGAGAGGGACGAGTCTTGCAGGAGTTTGACGAGGTGAAAGGTAGGTTCGGATTGGGGTGTGCGCTGTTATCGATAAGGCTCTTCCACAATTATCTTTTGCGACAGCTCTTTCTGTTCGTCATTGCCGACCAACGGCACACACAACCCCGGATTTTCGAGTGCTTGTTGAGAGATGGCATCTGTTTCGACCGAATATATCAGCGTGGGAGGAAACCGGCACCCGGGTGCGGCGGATTGGGATGTCCAGTCAGGTGTACTGGCCTACGGCGCAGACAATAATGTCGCCTTGTGGGAGCCTCTGGTAGGTTCACTGGGAGCCGACTAGCGATGAGTTCTTGGAATTAGGCTGACTTTCTTCAAAGGAACCCTCTCATCGGGGAGTCTATGCTCTGCTCGTGGGCCATTCCGACAAAGTCAGCATAATCAGATTTTACACGTGCCCCTCCACAAGTACGAGATTCATTCTTACCGGCTCGGTCGATCGAACAATTCGAGTATGGCAGCAGGATTCCAACGACTTGCGCAATTACAGACATGTCTCTACTCTCGAGGGCCACACAGGGTCGGTGAATGCGCTAGCTGTGGCCGGCGGGTCAGACATTATTGCGACTGGAGCTGCCGACGGAACAGTGCGTACTTGGAGAATCAATGCGCAAGGCGGGTTGAAGTGCGAGCTGCTTGAAACAATACCATTGAAGCCTCGCTTCTTCCCTTTATCTCTAGCTCTGCGAATACTCGAGGCCGACCAGGGAAAGCCGCTGGTGTTGGCTGTCGCGGGGACTACGACCGCAGTGCAAATTTACGTTGCAGAGACATCTGTCGACAAGCCAACTTTCCAACGTCGCGCCGTGCTTTCTGGTCACGAGGCTTGGGTGAGATCTCTGTCGTTCACACAAGACACACAGAGTGGCACAAAGGACATCTTGCTTGCTTCGGCCAGCCAGGACAAGTATATTCGACTATGGCGACTGCGCCGGGGCGAAGTAAAGATTGCCGCGCCAATCGATGATGCGGATCCTCTTTTGGGTGGTATGGAACCGACATTATCCAACAAGGCCCATGAATTTGAAACCGCTGGCTCTAAGTTTTCCATCACTTTCGAAGCCTTGCTTTTTGGAAACGAAGACTGGATTTACACCGCCACATGGAACCCCGATCCAACACGATCACAGCTCTTATCAGCCTCTGCTGATAACACGGTCACAATCTGGGAACAAGACCCGGTGTCCGGAGTCTGGATGTCAGTGGAGAGGATGGGAGAGATCAGCACGCAAAAGGGATCAACTACGGCCACTGGTAGCACAGGTGGCTTCTGGATTGGACTCTGGGCGCCTGATGGCAAAAAGGTGGTCAGCCTAAGCCGGACAGGTAGCTGGAGAATGTGGGAGCACGATGCCGATGCGGACATCTGGGCACAGAAGTTTGGCATCTCGGGGCATGTACGTTCGGTCAATGGGGTACAATGGGAGCCCAGTGGAGGCTATCTGCTTTCCACCAGTGCGGACCAGACTACACGTCTTCATGCTCAATGGCAGCGAGAGAACAAGCGCTCATGGCATGAATTTTCACGCCCCCAGATTCATGGATACGACCTGAATTGCATCGATACATTAGGTCCATTGCAGTTTGTGTCTGGCGCCGAGGAGAAATTGTTGCGAGTGTTCAATGAGCCTAAGCAGATTGTGGAGCTGCTCGAGAAGCTGACTGGTTTCAAACAAACGGTCGAGGGTGAGCTTCCGGATACCGCTGAGATCCCAGTGTTGGGTCTCTCTAATAAGGCCCATGGAGACGAGGCGCCAGTGGAGGAAGAGGAAGCGGAAGCGAAAGCCAGTGCACCATCTGCACCTGGCAATTCCTTGTTAGCCGATACTCCGCCGCTTGAGGACCAGCTAGCTCGGTACACCTTGTGGCCGGAGCACGAGAAGCTCTATGGTCACGGCTATGAGATCTCTGCTGTTGCAGTCAGTCATGACCGTAAGCTCATTGCCACTGCCTGCAAAGCCACATCCATCGATCACGCCGTGATTCGACTGTACGATACATCGGACTGGCATGAGATCAAGCCTTCCCTCGTTGCACACTCACTGACCATCACGGATCTCTCGTTTTCTAATGATGACCGATACCTTCTCAGTGTAGGTCGAGACCGTCAATGGGCAGTCTTTGCACGAAGTGATGACGACCTGACTACATTTATCAAGTACACCTCAAATCCCAAGGGCCACTCTCGAATGATCTTGGGCGCAGCTTGGGCACCAGCTGCCACAGAGCCTGTTTTTGCAACGGCAGGGCGTGATAAATCTGTCAAGATTTGGCAAAAGTCCGAAGATACCTTTGTTTGCAAGACAACCGTGGCTCTAACATCCGCGGTATCTGCTATTGCATTCTTGCCTTCACCATACAAAACCTTTTTCATTCTCGCAGCGGGCGAGGATAATGGGGCCATCTCGATCCACCGAATTGCCAGTGATAGTCTCGAAGCCCAACATGTTGTGACTATCGACCAGCTCATAGCTCCCTCGAGGGCAATCACCCAGCTGTCATGGCGACCGGTGCCTATCGCTGACGCGGACAGTTACGATCGATTTGAACTAGCTGTCGCAAGTGAAGACACTTCCACGCGCATTTACGGCATCTCGAATATCTCATGATATGTATCTTTTTTAAAATTCTCTCTAAATATGCCCAGACTAGGTCAATACATGTGGGGTTATCACCCGATTTGCAGAATCAAGCATTTTCCCTTTGATATGCCCAGGTGGAACTTAGTACGATTATTTCCCAGTGTTTTGATGGTCGTACACAATGGGAGCCCATTCTCTCGCATGAAGGCTTGACGAGATGATGACCTCGGGAGTGCACAGTGAGAGTTATACAGCGCCGGCTTTCCAAACCTCCTTGAGTATTCCCCCAGATAGGCGAATGCTGAGGCCCGAATAGGAGATAACCCTGCTTCTACTTCTTCTTCTGCTTCTCCTTCGCCTCTTCTCCTCCTTCTTCTATGCGGTGTACTTTCCGTCATGTTCAAAAATCACCTAGCAATCAGCACTTCGTCCCTAGGGCAACAACTCTCTCACACCCTCCCCGAGAAGATCCAAGCAGCTGCATCGAATGGCTTTTCCTCAATCGAGATCATCTATCAAGAGATAGTGAACTACGGAGCCTCCCAAATCCCCCCTTTGACAACCCATGAAGCCGCTCGCTCCATTAGTGAGTTATGTTCATCAGCCAACCTGAAAGTCCTAGCTCTGAACCCATTCAAGAACTTCGAAGGTCACCGCTCTCCGCTCGCCGAACGACTTGATTCTGCTCGACACTGGCTCGAAATTGCCGCATGCCTGGAGGCAAAGTTCCTTCAAGTACCTTCTCAATTCGACACTGCCAACAGTTCAGGAGACTGGGACCAGATGACACAGGAGCTGCGCCAACTCAGTGAACTGGCAGCTTCTCATTCCATCAGTATTGCCTTCGAGGCCGTCGCATGGGGAAGCTACATCGACACATGGGAAGAGTCGCTCCGGATGGTGGAAGACGTCGACCGGTCAAACTTCGGTCTCTGTCTGGATTCGTTTCACATCGCTGCCCGACTATGGGGGGATTGTACTACAGAAACAGGGGTGCGTGAAGACGGGGACATTGCATTGCAGGCGTCCCTTGATCGATTCGTGGAGATGTGCCCTCTGGACAAGATCTTCTACGTACAGTTCTCGGATGGAGAAAGAGTTGTGCCCCCTTTGACACCACAGCATCACTTCTATCAGGCGAACGTCCACTCAGCTTTGACCTGGTCTCGGAATATGCGCCTATTTCCCCTTGAGACGGAGTTGGGGGGATACTTTCCCGTACTGGCGATTGGCGATGCTTGGTTGAACAGGAAGGGCTGGAAAGGCGTAGTTTCTATGGAGGTTTTTGACTGGAGGATGAGAGAAGAGGCATCAAGACCGGAGGAAAACGCGAAGCGAGGAATCAGATCATGGACAAAGTTTGTTGCAGCTCTGGAGACCTTGAAGGGTATTGAATGAGCATTTGTCAACAAGATAACACTGCAATGCCATGGTACTTTATGCCCATCTCAAATACAGATTAGGAAATGTAAATGGCAACTTCCATGACAGCCTGAGGCCTGCACCCCCAGTCCTACTATAAATATCTCTCACTTCTTCCTTCTCTTCCTTCTCTTCTCTTCTTCTCTTCGGCTTTTCACCAGCTTCCCGACCAGTCGACTCCAGGGACCGCGTAGATACCAGGTCGGTTGACCGGCACTTCCCAACGCGACTATATACACCGACACTGTGGGCATCGAGGGGTTTTGCTGGCTTTGCTGGCTTGTGGGCTTTGTGGGCGCGCTCGATGATGATAAACGAGTCTCAGGTCAAGAGGCTGATAGCTTCACAGCTGTTGGCCCATGATGAACATTCTGAAACTGAGAGCCGTCGTCCCCTTCACACATTACTTCCCCTTCTCCTTCCCCTCTACACCGTCAAAGACTGTACATAGAAGTGAAGTAGACTCGCATGAGTAGGAATTTCCCGTGTTGCTTATCCTCATTTATCCTACCGTCAGTATAGCTCTGAACAAGACCACCTCGTTATCCCAAACCCAAGGCTTTCACTGAATTGGAACAGCTTTTCAAATATCTTCACGAAGGAATAAAGAGAACATATACACATGATACCTCCCGCTTTTGAACATAAACAAGCCTACTAGCCCTCTATGAGTCATATCTCCCAGTGTTGAATATATCTAGCCTGTAGATCCGAATGCCCCCAAACACCCCGTACATGCCAGGTGCTTGGACCCATTGTTGAATGGTACTGTGTTAAAAACAATCCTCGCTTCAGTGCATCAAAAGATAAAACGTAATCATCCCCATCGATCGAAAGCAGGAACACATCGATTAGCTGCGTTTCTCCATTTTCTCCAACCCGTAGCCGCCAATTCCTTCAAGAGACTGGTACGATTTGTCCTGGCTTGACTGGCCGTTACCATTACGGGGTCCACGAGCCTGCAAGTCTTCCTTGAGCCATTTAAGAACCAGTTCTCCAAGTCGACTGTTCTCTGATGTCCACTGCGGCACTTGATCGTAATAGCTCTCCACGGAGCCCCATGTCTTGACCCTACCCAGATGCATATGGACAAGATGGGTGGGCCATTGAGCGAGATTGTCCAGGATGTGAGTAGCATAGACGATAGTGCAGGGCCGAGTCTCTGTCTCCCGCTTCAAAAAGGCTAGGAAATTGCTTCGGGAGAGCAGGTCCAGATCCACGGTGATCTCGTCCAAAAGAAGTACCTGCCAGGGTCGCAGCAAGCCCATGGCTAGCTGTACACGACGGCGCTCACCGTCAGAGACGGCATGCATTCGCCAGCGGAGATCGATATCGAGAATCTCAACTAGCTCGTCCCGTCGCTCTGGATAGAAGTTTCCACCCACGGAGGCCAGCAGCGTGGGCACATCGATATCAGTGCGGACGATGCTGTTCAGCACCCATTCCACTCCCAGATAGGTGACACCGTCCAGTGAATCTTTGAAGGGGTCCTTGCCGCCCACCGAGATGGTGTTAGTGGGGGCAAGACGCTTGCCGGAGAGCAGACGGAGCAATGTAGTCTTGCCAGCTCCATTAGCTTAAATGATTGTTAGCAATCGGTTTAATGCCATTGGGATTTCTGAGAATTACCGCCAATCAGCAGGGTCCGGCTGCCCGGTGGGAGGTCCAGTTGCACGTCGTGAAGCCCCGCGGAGCGATCTGGAAATCGATAGGAGAGGTTTTGCACCGCAATCGATGGATTCGGGGGTTGAATAGACTGCGCCATACCGAGATATTCAACAACAGGAAACCAGAATAAGATATAAAGCTCTAATAAAAGGGAGCGAGTCACTGAAAGAAGAGCGAACTAAACTTGCTCGGATGCTAGTGTGCTTCGGGGCGGATGAGGTAATGCGCGATAGCGATAAACGATAGCAAAAACACGAACCGTCGCTTCTTTCCTTTTACAAAATGACGAGTGCGTTATGCTCTCTGCTATCCGGACGCTTCGCCCTGCCCGAGCAATCATGGATTCGTGTCAAGCTGGACGACGATCCAACACAAGTCAGTGCGTATTCCGATGTGAAGAGAGAAGAGCGCTGCCGTGACATTTCCCGTCCTTGTCATACTATGCTGTTGTTCGTTTCTTCCACTTCTACGTGGAGCACGCAGGCCCGTGGCTTGACATCACATCGCCTTCCCGGCATTTCTCTGTGCTGAGTATCTCATTGCGAGATGAGCGAGACGCCTCTTCTGGTAGATGGTGGATTGTTTTCAGGGGAAGAGAGGTAAGTTCCGGCGTCGGTAGCTTACAGCTAACTTGTCTGCAAAAGATAGGCGTCCCTACGAGTCCGTCCTCGTAACACTGATTGGCCAAGAGGACGAGATTGCATAGGACCACCAACATACAGACGACCATGAACTCCACCGACGAGGGGCCATTTACCATCAAGTGCCACAACCTCTTCCATCCTAGGCAGTCGGACCGCTACGGCACCCGCAGATGACCGCGGTCGGGGTTCATGGCCTCGGATGACCTCCTAAGTGAAGCCGAGTCGCTGAGAAGAGGCTTGGAACCTGGAGAAAAAAAAAAGAGAAGGAAGGCCTGGCTGAAGATCTGGATGATAGGGGAGCTGATGATGGAGAGAGAACTGGACCTGAATGAGGGGAACGCGACGGAATGCTAACTACTAAGGTTAATTTTCAAATAGCGAGACTGCTGGTAGATGACGGTGGTGATTGACGGTAGAATCATTGGATTTATTGCATCTGCTTGACCTTCTTGCATGGTAAGTAAGGAAGATTGGATTTATTATATTCTTTGCCAGACGCGCACTTAGATTTCCTATCACGCACCCAACACATCGGCTAGGATCCACTCAGCTAATCCGGCTGGCATCTATGCCAAATCCTGGCATAGCAGAATCGTTTTCCAACCCTTCTACATCCGGAGATACGGCGAAACAGCCGACATCGAAGCTCGCGCCGGCTGCCACGGCGCGCGATCGTCTCCGGTGATCTCTTGATCAAGAAGGTCCGCATAAGCAGCAATAACCAATCCGATTCTGCATCTATCCGAGACTCGATCCTCAACCTTCCCTCCCTTCTGTCCGCGTTTCATCGACCTCTTCTTCCAAGCGCCCAACTTTCGTGCCTTGGGACCGCGAACGGTTCCTAGAACGGCTTATGACTTTCCGCCGCGTCGACAGATGGACAACCAAGCCATCACCGATAAACGAAGTACAATAGGCAAAGTGTGGATGGATCTACACAGACGTCATGCGCGTGAGCTATGTCAGTGACTACAGAAGCCTAGCCTACCACTCACAGTCTCTCGTTCTGGTCTACAAGGAGACATATTGCATTAACCATCACTATCGCCTCTAACAAACACCCCGGCATAGGCGATCTCTGATTTCTTACGTCCTTCGTGCTCGCAACGAAACAAGTGAGGCCTTAGTTAAGGGAATAGAAAACGCCAACATAGACAACGGCACTGATGGACAACGGCACTAATGGTGGACCGGATACTCCTTGCATTTCATACCCACAATACATGCCTTGCATGGCGGAAACGTGCTCTCTGATCGAGGATCCTTTCTACTATCCTTGCAGCGACTGTCGAAACAACGGAATTGAATGCAAGCTGGACCCTCCCCCTACTCGGAAACGACCTCGTGAGGGATGCAAGAGGCGCAGAACACCATGTTCCTACAACTTTGAGGGCCATGACCACAGACTCCAATGCCATCCCTCTTTCAAACTGACGGCACATATAGAATCCCAGCTTTCCACGATAAGCCTCAGTCTCCGTTTTCACTGGCGGATCGATCAAAACCTGGCCATCGAATCCTTGCATTGTTCCTTACTGATCCACACGTGAGAATCATCTCGTCTGCCAGATCGGATGCCTCACGACGGGCTTTGCTCTTCGTGCCAAGCCGGTCCACGTTAACCACCGACCAGGGTATGCTACTCGCATGATACTTATCCGGCCGAATAAATCGGCATGTATCCCTGTTACTTCTGCCTACCAAGTTGACGTTCCTGAGTCGTGCCATCCAATCATCTCAGCCCGGACATCGCGCCGAGGGACATCCAGACTATCCTGCAGAAGTACTGGCCTGTATTCCTCAAGTACTTTAACGGCGTCGACGCTCTCGAGAAAATCCCTGTTTGCGAGAATCTCAAGCGGAAACTGGTGTGGGAGGTGCTTACGCGCCTTGGGTTCGTCGCGTCCGAAGCCGGAACTGTCTCTTAAGAATGAGAGTTTGCGCGTCACGCTCGACGCACCACACAATGTCGACTTGGCAGCATCAACTTTGCCAGATGCTCCAGTAAGCAGGCCTGGCACCTCCGGAAGCACTTGTTCGACTCAAAGCATTGGGACATTCATGCCTCACTAACAGAGATCACCGGCCTTTTTCATCTGTCTCCATTCAATGACATTCAATGACAATTCAGTGCACTTCATCCCTCCGCATTGCCATGGTCCTTTACACGTCATCAAATCTTGTCATGGCCTACCAAATTCCCACTTGCAAAAGTCTATGCCCACAGTGTCTGACTTTTCTCTATTTGGCATGAATATTCTACCATGCTTACCGATTAACCTCCCCGTCCTCTACAGTCCGTTATTTGAATTGAGACTTACTAGATAGCATTGTATATAGCTATGTTCATCTACTTTGAATAAAATCAATGAACATGTCACTAAGGCAAGGACTCGCTACTTCTTCGATAGGTAAACGGGCGAAGTTGTACGTACGGGTTCACGAAAGCCTAGCGGAAGGTTGGTTTGTTACGTGTGTCGTTATTGGTAGAGATCCGCGGCTATTCCATAGGACGAGTCTAAAGAGTGAGATATGAAGCTATAAATCTCTGCCGGTTGGGAGGGAGGGGGGGACTGTAAGGCACGAACTAGTAATATACGTGTTGATAAGAGGAAAGCCTTGAGAATAGTAGTGAGTCGTGGTATGTGACTCTGCGTGTAGGGGTATCAAATTTCAAGTCTGGACTGCTCTTTCATGAAAAGTTGAAGTTTCAGGCCTTTTGCTCTTGAAATTTTCATTGACAAGTGGAGATATCACGTGAGACCATCAGATAAGATTAGGTTCCTCAACCAATGACATTACTAAAGGTAAAATCACGTGCTCTAGCGGTCACTTCCAGCCAATCAGCTTACCAGCTATGTAATCACGTGCACGTGTTATGAAACTGCCTTCATGCGTTTTTGATAACACCCCTAGTTTGGACAGCTGTCGTAAAATGATTCTTAAAATGCTAGCCATCGTTGGTGCTACCGGAACGGGAAAATCAAAGCTCGCCGTGGACTTGGCCTCTCGATTCAACGGTGAAATCATCAATGGTGACGCGATGCAGATGTACCGCGGCCTACCCATCATCACAAACCAGATCCCTGTTGAGGAGCGAAACGACATCCCCCACCACCTGCTGAGCTGTGTCGAGCTAGAAGCGGAAGCCTGGCGCATCGGCCGATTCAAGAAGGAAGCTCTCCGACTCATCGACGATATTCGATCCCGCGGGAAATTACCCATCCTGGTGGGAGGCACACATTACTATACACAGGCAGTCCTGTTCAAGGACCAGCTGGTTGGGGAAGGCTCGGATAACGAAGACGGACCGGAACCCTCACGAGAGCTACCGTCGACCTCGGATAAATGGCCCATTCTCGATTCATCCCCTGAAGTCTTGATGGAGAAACTTCGGGAGGTAGACCCGGTCATGGCTGAGCGATGGCACCCGAAGGATGCGCGGAAGCTCAGGCGGTCGTTGGAGATCTACTTTCAAACAGGGAGACGAGCATCGGAGATTTACGCGGAACAGAAGCTCCTCAAAAATGAAGCTGCCATGAAAGATGAAGGACTACTGCGGTTCGAGAATACACTGATCTTTTGGATTCACGCGGAAAAGGAAATTCTCAATGCGCGTCTGGACGCGCGGGTCGACAACATGATTGAGCAGGGCTTAATGGCCGAAGCTCAGACAATGTCTGATTATCTCAAGATGAAACAATCACAGGGCATACAAGTCGACCAAACACGCGGTGTCTGGGTGTCTATCGGCTTCAAAGAGCTGGAGCCGTACTTTGCGGCTGTCCAGGCGGCAGAGTTGAGTGAAGAGCAGCTTGAGGATCTCAAAATGCGCTGTATCGAATCCATTAGGGCTGCTACACGTCAATATGGATCGTCTCAAGTTAAATGGATTCGGAACAAGTTATGGCGGGCTCTCTCAGATGCCGATATGACGCGCCGCTTATACCTTTTAGACAGCAGCAGTGTCAAGGACTGGGATGAGTGCATTGCGAAGCCGTCCGAGAATATTGTGCAGTCAATGTTGGAAAGCAAAGCGACGCCTGACCCTAAATCACTCTCGAAGCTGGCAAATACCGTTCTCGGCGCTAAAGAGGAACAGGCGCGTGCACAGCCAGTCTCCGTCATGCAGTGTTTTACCTGCAATATGTGCAACAAAACGATGGCCGGCGAGGAACAGTGGAACATCCATGTGAACGGTCACAGCCACAAAAGAGCTATCAAGTCTGCGGCTAGGAAGGCCGAACGAGATGCATATTTCCGAAAACGGGAATTAGAAGCTCAAGCGGCTTCGAATTCTGGAGCCACCCGACTTATAAATACGTAATAAATAACTAAGAACATTGGGCATCGCAATTGAAATGCCGCTCATGGACATATTTCATACAATTGTAGTATTACAGATATAAATCTCAGGCCATTGACGACCGCCAGGTTGTAAAGGCGGAGGAAAGTATATCACCATGACCTGAATCTTCAACCTTGAATACTTCGATGACTGGTGACTTCTCCTGTTTCCGTATCCTCCACGTCCCATCACCCTGAATAGTGCGCTTCAGCCCTGCAGACCTCAGTGTTAGCTTGCACCAAATGCGGCGAGAGATGCTTCCTTACAATCAAAAAATGCTGCAGCAAAATTGATACAGATGTTACCATCCCACGATCCCCTTCCGACCTTCTTGACCTTGCCAGGGATACTGGCAGTGTCTAGTTCTTCAAGGCGATGGACAATACCCTGTTGATCACGGAAACCCACGATAATGGTAGGCACGCCCAGCAAGAAGGATTGCGCCCAGAACTTGAGCAGCTTTCTTTCATACTTTAGCATATCGCGATCATTGCGGATCTCAGCCGATGTCTTCAATTCGACCCAATGGATTGTGTCCTCTTTTCGGTCCGGTTTGCAATCCCATACTGTAAGAGTAAAGTCAGTAAAGCGCCTCTATTTCCATTTGCACGAGAACATACCGGCGTCAACTTCACCACCAAGAACCATGCGCGTATTGCCAATGCCAGTCTTGACTACGGAACAATATTGTGCAGCATTGTTGACAACTTCGTTCTGGCGTCCTTCAATTTCTGCGCGCGGTGTTGAGTCCCATGGCTGCTGCAGCACGGACAAGACCTCAAACTTATAACCTAATGTTGGGGGTAAGCAACCATTGATCAATACCATTTAAAATTGAACGCACCCCAGTACATCATCTGCTCCTGCGATGGCATGCCTGGCGGCATCCTCTGGTTACGTTGGATCTCTTTTTGTCGATTCTTGTATTCGTTGTTCTCTTCGATGAATCTGCGAAATATAAGCATCGCGGGTAGTCAAATTTGATATGAATAAACGCACATTGTGCCCTGCGAAGTCAGTTAACTTGGTATGGATTCAAGGATCATAAGCAACCTACCTGATAGCATGTCGCATTCATTTCGAAGCTGGTTCACCAAGGAGCATGAGCAACAAGCTACAATAGAAGACATTTGGATTGCATACCCGTTCATCATATCAAATGGAGCAGTTAGAATCTATTTCCACGGATCAGAACAGCGTCCACGAGCCTCGTTGCGATGTAGGATACTCACCTTGGTCATCATCCCTCGCCAGGTGATGATGTCGGCCTCGCATTTCTTTAGCGTTTCTTTCTCCAGCGCAGCTACAGTGTCTAGCAGCGCATCAAGATGCTCATCGGCAGAATCATCCAGCTTTTGAAATGTATTGAAGCCGATATTCAAATCTGCTGGAAGATTCGGCGGGTAGTAGTAAGAGATTGATGAATCTCCCAAAGAAAAGCGGCGATGTTTATCATAGGAAAAGCATGCAATTTCCTAGTGTTCTGTTAACAACTCTGTTCTGCCGTGATGCAGGAGACCACTTACTCGAGGTCGTCGGATCGTTGTACCCGAACCGCCGAAGCGGTCCACAGGGTGAATGTCGAAAAGGGCTCGGCTCATAGCTGGAAGTGACTATCTGGTAGTTGCTCTGTTGCGATGACAAACGCGCAAAGCTAACAGCCAGCCCTTGATACAAAGAGACGGCCCAGCTGGCCTCGCAGGAGAAACTCCGCCTTTGACACGTCGCAGGGGGGGATTAGAGCGGACGATAGCTGCACAGAAGCTCTAGTAGTGTGAATAAACTAGGATATCAGATCAGAAATAGCGCAGAGTCAGGAAAGACAGAGTCGAGAACGTCCAGAAAAATGTAGAAAGAAGGCAGTCAGTTGAGCTTCCGCGTCCCCACCAACTTGCAACTTACACTCCCTGCGAATCGCCCTCCCGCTTCATCCACCATTCGAGCTTGGGCCTTTTGAATCAGCCTTCTATACATTGCTGTCGATCGTCTTGGAGGATACAGCTCGACAATGACTTCTCGGATCGAAAAGACAATCGCCCGGCAGCGCGAAAAGTGAGGCACCGCACTCTTCTTCGTTCTGGATGGAAATCCCATGCTAACGGGGACTTTCTTCCTAGGATCGCGGACGGTGCTTACTACGAAGCTCACCAGCAGCTTCGCACCATCGCTGTGCGCTACATCAAGCAATCCAACTACGATGCGGCGGCAGAACTTCTGACTGGCGGTGCCACGGCTCTGTTGAAGGCCGGTGCTCAGCAGGGTGCCTCGGCCAGTGGCGGTGACTTGGCGATTATGTTGGTGACGGAAGTCTACAACAAAGCGGAGTGGGAGATCTCTGGTGGAAACGATGATACAGAGGGCCGCGCTAGGAAGAGTGAGTTCATTTGGTTTCTGATTGTCTGTTCCTGGTGAGGAATCACCTCCAACTAACGGGCCGGCTTGCAGAGCGTTTGATCGAGATTTTGCGCGAATTCCCATCGGATGAGCCTACGAGGAAGAGGTATATCCAGGAGATGATTGGATGGAGTGCGCGATACGGACCGCTGGAGCGAGGAGATCCGGACCTGCACCATGCTGCTGGTTCAGTCTACGCGGAAGGTTTGTATCTGAACTAGGTCCTGAATTGGCACTATCTGACTAGTGACGCGCAGAAAATGAGCCGTACGATGCCGAAAAACACCTTATCCTGGGATCATCTGAGTCGGCGGAGACTCTGGCAAAACTCGAGTACGAGTGGTACACTCACGACGACCCTCACACTGCGGCCATCTATGCATCGCGCGCAGTCCTCCCATACCTCCTGACCGGCAACCTTCGCAGCGCGAACAAGGCCCTGCTGATTTTTACCTCTCGGTTGTCGGCCTCAAACCCTTCTCTCGGCGTGCAAGATGTGAGCAGCGCCAGCTCCGACATTCGGGTCTTCCCCGCGATTCCATTGCTCAACTTCCTCAATATGTTGCTCTTGACTGTTCAGCGGGGTAGTGCCGACCTGTTCCGACAGCTCACTGCGCACTACGCGTCACAGATCCAGGAAGTGGGCATCTGGGACGATGCTCTAGCCCAGATTGGTGAACAGTACTTCAACATCAAGATTCCCAAGCAAGGGAACCCTCTTTTGGACATGATGGGCAACATGTTCTTCGGTGGCGGTCAAGACAACGCCGGTGGGAGAAGCGCACCGCAGTCCCGTGCAAAGAAGGTCGAGGCCCCGCCGTCAAATATGGAGCTTGACTAGGACCAACCGGCCCATCTTTTCTGACCAAGGACGAATGACGAATTGCTTGGCAGTGGACATACCCAAATGAGAATTGACCATGTAATGAAATGAATACATGTAGCGTATCATCGAATCTGTTCAAAATCGCACCTCGTTTTCTGGTTCAAACATCCAATTGTCATAATCCAAGGAGGCCACTTTTTTGCGTAGGCTCTGGTGGACGATATCCAAGATTTCTGTTACGAATCAGCATGAGTCAATGATCTCCGGTACTAGAGAATTGCAGCTTACCATCGGGTTCACCACTGGTAGCTCTGTTTCGATGCCGAATCATCATCTCCACCAGAGCAGCATCGAATTCTAGTTCCTTGTTAGCTGTGATTTGCCAGAAACGCCAGATACAGAGATCAACATACTCTCTTTCTCGTGCCCGCGAAGCTCCGAGGAGTCAAATGCCGTCTCCCCTGATTCTTCTGCATCAAGCTCTCCCAGCTCCTCCCCGTCTTCGCCAACCAGTGCATGTTGCAATGACGGGATATCGAGTTTGTAACCACCATTCTTGTCCCGCACAACGATCTCCCTGTTTTCCGAGGTCTTGATACTGCGCGACGAGCATGATTCCGAGCTTGAGGGCTTCAGCCTGTGCGAGGGTCGGTTGGAGAGCGCGTTATTCCCCGAGGGCACATTGCCATTGGGCGGACCGGCGGAGGCAGGACGGCGGCTAAGATCCTGCTGGAAGAGATTGCGTCGGACGGAGGCGGGACCCATTATGTGGAAGGGTCGCCTTCTTGTGTTACAATGCGAAGATCAGAGATGCGATGTCTCGCGGGATGTTGTCCGTTGTCGTGTAGATGCGTCTCGTCGCCGGGGAGTCGCGGGAGCTGAGCCGGAGAGGACAGTGTTTATGGAATGGACGGACTCATCGGTTGTACTGGGTCAGGGTCAAGCTGTGGTAATGAACGGCTGCCAGTGACTTGGCTGTAAGAATAGTTGGTGGGTTAAATAAGGAGTTGAAGTTGAGGAATGGCAAAATGGCGGCTGAAGAGATTCTTCATTTCAACCAGCAAGGGAACTAGGAATCAGCAATTGAATAAGTACACAACTTAATCATTCAATAATCCCCCTTTATTCTTTCTATATTCTTCAAGCATTTTTTTACTTTCTCGTATGCGCACAAGAAGAAGCTGAGTGCACAGGCCAAGTGATAAGCCGTTTATCGCGGGACGCGTTCATCTTTCGCGTCTCTTCATCGCATCTTTCCGACATCACACCTTCAGCATGGCCCAGGGCGAATCTTCCGCAAGCGCTGAGCGCAATGGCGCCAAAGCCTCAACTACAGGACCTACAGACTACGAGCTGCCTTGGTAAGGCTCTTTCCACCGTGTTGATGCTATGTCCACTGACTTTTTGTGTCCACTATAGGGTTGAGAAATACCGTCCCGTCTTCCTTGATGACATCGTTGGTAACACCGAGACGATCGAACGCTTAAAGATTATCGCCAAAGATGGAAACATGCCTCACCTTATCATTTCTGGCATGCCGGGTATTGGAAAGACAACCTCGGTTGTCTGTCTGGCACGACAGTTGCTAGGTGATGCGTATAAGGAGGCAGTTCTGGAGCTGAATGCAAGTGACGAGAGAGGTAAGTCTTCTGGTTCCTCTTCAGTGGTGTGGAACCAAATGCTGATATCGCAATTCAGGTATCGATGTGGTTCGCAACAGGATCAAGGGTTTCGCTCAGAAGAAGGTCACTTTGCCTCCAGGCCGACACAAGATTGTTATCCTCGATGAAGCCGACAGGTAGGTTACAGATGAAAATCTTCAGGCTGCTCATCTTGCTGAAATGATGCAGCATGACTCCGGGTGCCCAGCAGGCGCTGCGCCGTACAATGGAAATCTACTCGACTACCACTCGATTCGCCTTTGCTTGCAACCAATCGAACAAGATCATCGAACCCCTTCAATCTCGTTGCGCCATTCTTCGATATGCACGATTGACCGACGCTCAAGTCGTGAAGCGACTGATGCAGGTCTGCGAGGCCGAGAAGGTCGAGTACTCGGAAGATGGAATAGCTGCCCTGGTCTTCAGTGCCGAAGGTGACATGCGCCAGGCCCTCAACAACTTGCAGAGTACCTGGTCTGGATTTGGCTTCGTCAGTGGGGACAATGTGTTCCGTGTCGTCGACAGTCCCCATCCAGTCAAGGTTCAGGCGATGATTAAGGCTTGCTGGGAAGGAAAAGTGGATGCCGCGCTTGATACACTTAACGAGCTATGGTCAGTCGAGGAGACTTGGTTTGATGGTATTGTTATCTCTAACTCGTCTACAGGACCCTGGGATATTCTTCTCACGACATTATCAGCACTATGTTCCGAGTTACCAAAACCATCCCGACACTTTCGGAGCACTCCAAGTTGGAGTTCATCCGCGAGATTGGCTTCACCCACATGCGTATCCTGGACGGTGTGCAATCACTGCTCCAGCTCAGCGGTTGTGTGTCCAAGCTCTGTAAGATCAACATGAAGCCTGAGCTCTTCGAGCGTGTCAAGGTTTAATTCCGCAACATGATTTCCCACAGCATATATCCACGGCGTTGGTGATTTTTGGTTTGAGTGGAGACCAGTTATGAGATACGTTAATTCAACAATATGACAAAATGACTGGCCAAGTTTTAGACATCTACCGATCTAAAATTTAAACACGGCTCTTCCAAATATTCTCAATGACGGTAGCAGCCCCAAGTACTTTCTCCTCTTCGAGCTTCTTTCCAATGATCTGCAGGTTCACCGGATATCCGTCCATCTTTTCTGCATCATAGAGGTTCCAATTCCACTCGTCTAGCGGATTCCTTGGTACATAAGCCTGGGCAGGTAACACATCCCGACCAGCCCGTACCCGATCCACCGGAAAAGTCAGGGCACTATAGTCTAGCAAGTTCCAAATCTTCGTATATCCTACCCAGCGGAACATGCGATGAGGGACACTCGTGTGCGGCAATGCCGGGCTTAACAAGACATCAACGGGTTTGCCAGAAGGAGACCGGACGGCATTCCACTTGTCGAGATAAGTCTTCTGCGTGGCAATTTTGCGCTTATTCAATTGCCAGTATTCGTACACAGAGATGGGCTTGCCTCGGTTCACCAAAGCCTCGACATGAGGTATAAATGGTTCACCTGCAGCAGCAACGTCGCGACGGATGTCTTCGCCCCCGTCAACGGTGTAGTAGAGGTCCATCATCTCAATGCACGCAGCGTGGTCGGATGTATCCCAGGTCACGATCTCGTGTCCTTGTGCTTTCAATGCCGCCGATAGCTCCTGCAAGGCTCGAGCAATGGGCGGGTGGACTTTCACCACGCCGTCATCTACGATGAGCCCGATAACCATTGGGCGGTTTTGAATATCCTGAAAAGCAGGCTCATTCCAGGGAAGTGGAGCACAGCGAGGGTCTGAGTCCCAAGGCCGAGACTCTGCAATGAGTTGAGTGATATAGCGGAGAGATGCCAGGTCCCGAGTCATTGGTCCTACTGAAGAAGGAACATGTTCCTGACCTTGGACGGAAACGGGGACGCCCTGGTAAGGGTATCGATTACTCTGTATATTGGGTTAGTATAGAAGACCACGGGAGGACCTGCTGATACTTACACTCGGTTTCAGACCATACAGGCCCATTATAGTCTGAGGGATGCGTATGCTTCCACCAATGTCGGTACCAAATCCAAGAAGAGAGCCATGTAGTGCTAGCAAAGCCCCCTCGCCTCCAGTGGAGCCACCGGGCGAGAAAGCGGGATTTCTGGGGTTCGTCGTGAGTCCCCAGAGAGGATTCTCGGTTTCTGCCCACTATTCACAGGTTAGAAACTTTCATTGTGTTGAGACGAAGACAGACCATGATACTCTGCGGCAAGTTCGTTTTCGCGATGATGATGGCACCCATGTCCTTCAGCATTTGAACGAGGACGGCATCTTCATTTGCTGGAGAGAAGGACCTGCCCACGTAGCCCAGCGTGGTATCGACATCTTTGAGATTGAACTGGTCCTTGAGAGTAATGGGGATTCCATGGAGAGGACCTTTGGGCTTTTGTGCCGATTTGAAATGGACATCTAGATTCCTTGCCTGCTCTAGGGCACCCTCAAAGACCACTTCACTCAAGCAATTGGTCTATTTTCGTTACTTTCTGTCATGGAGGATACGGAGATTCACTGACCAGTTGATGTGCCACAACTGCCCTACACGAAGGTTAGTGACGTTTCTCATTCAATGGTCGCTTCATTCTTACCGTTTGATATACGCCTGGATGACCTGCTCAGCCGTGAACTCTCCTTTCTGCAGAGCCTGATACAGATCCTCGACACCGTCAATGTCGGTGATTCTTTGCTCCTCAGGGTCCTTCAGTCGGCTGCGATTATCAACCTGATGTACTCGAGGCTGTCGTTCATCTACATCGTCGACCAAGTACGGGGCGAGTAGCTTGTCTCTGACTGCGCGTTTCAGGGCGACGATTTGCTCCCACGACTGCGTGCTACCCATGATGGCTCTGTATCCAATGTGTATCTGATCCCGGGGATACGATGGGTTTAAATACGAATCTCAAGCGGATCAGAGCTAGGAAGGAGCCGTTATCAAGTAGATCCAAAAGTGGGGTCAGGCACAAAAAGTTACATTTGGAGTAGGTTGAATATCGTACACATTTGGAGTCGTGACCCCAATCATGTGACACTATTATCGCTCTGATAGCTCAGGGTCGTTCGTCTTGAACGAGCACAAGCTCTCATGTTTACCTCGTGTTCGCGGTGTTGAGCGGGGCTCAAATCGTCGAAAGTGGGTCGATCCCCAACCTCCACCATCTCATCCCATCCTCATCCCCATCTTTCTGAGCTGGATGGAGCCGAGGTCCAATGGAGTCCAAGAGCTCAGAGTCACCGACCACAAGTCCGGCCGGCCCGATTCGCACGCGAAATAAGACGTCCGGGACCATCGCCAAGCGGGCTTGTGACCAGTGCAAGTTACGCAAGATCAAAGTAACTTATCCCTCTGTCGCGTGGGATCGGCGCTGACTCTTCCATACAGTGCAGCTTGTCGCAACCGTGCAAGGCCTGTCAGTCGATGGGATTTGACTGCACATTCCTTCAGCCGCAGAAGAAGCGAGGCCCAACTGGGCATCGGGTGTCGCAAATTCGACAACAACAGACTCCTATCGTCTCCAGAAGCCCCTCGGAATCTTCTGTACCGAAGCAGGATGTCTTTCAATATCATGTTCCTACAACGGAGACAGGCCAGTCCGTTCCGATGGCGGGAACATCCTGGGCACCTCATCACATGCCCATGAATGGACCAGTCGGTCTGGCACCGGCCGGTTCTTCGCCAACTGTAGTAGACGCTTGGGGAAACGAGACACCGTCATTGGACCCTACCAGCAGCGGCGCGGTGGGCTGGACCGACTACCCGGACGTGGAATATTGGCTTCCAGACCACCTGGGCGCTCAGGTGCCCATCTTCGAATTCCCTGGAAGCAACGTCTATCTCAAACCGTCTTTGCCGTCTATCGTTCAACCAGTGCCTGATGTGTCGGCCCTGAATATGTCCCCGCAGGAGCAGCAGGGAATGCCCTTCTCGTCAACGGTGGGGTCTATGCAGTCTGGAAGCCAGGACGGAGGCGAGGAGTTCTGGCCAACGTGGATCAACGAAGCGAACATGATACCCTGGATCGACGTTTATTTTGACCGACTACATCCGACTCTCCCGGTGCTGAGTCGCTCTTCCTTGTTCACACGGATGATGTGTCAAGAGCATCGCAAAAATCCCCAATTCGGATCCATGATATTATCACTATGTGCATTTTCTTTGACACAGCCAATTGAAATCAACGAACGGGCGACAACCTCATCTCGTGCTACACAAGCACGGTCGATGATGCACGAGGCTACCAAGATGCGGAGCTGCTCCGACTTCGGCGAACACCCCACTATAGAAGCCGTCTTAACAAGCTTCTTCCTTTTTGGTTGTCTATTTGGGAGCAATCAGCACAACGCCGCATGGCTTCGTTTGCGGGAAGCCCTGGATCTTGCGTCCACCATAGGGTTAAATGATCCCCATTCATATCGGGATTTGTCTGGTAGTGAGAAAGGCCAGCGGTTGCGCACATATCTCGTCTTATCAATCACAGAAAGGTACAGTCATGGTATCTCGAGTATCAAATCACTTTTCACTAATTGCAGGCAGAGCCTATGCTCTTCAGCGGTTACACCCGGTGACATTTTCGGGCAAGCCGGGCTTCAGCATGCGTTCCGTGCATGATTTCCTTCACAATGCAACTCATAGCCTTGTCTCTGGCATCATCGTCCACAACGAGAAAGACGCCGAGGGAATGATGGGCCTGGCACGATTGATGGAATTATTCGACGCCATCGACGAAGATTTCGTCAATTGCTGGAGTCGACGCTGCGACATTCAAGACGGCTTCTGCCAAACATTCACCGAAGCCAAAGCATTATCAATGCACGCTAGCGTTGACCGAGTCAGCCAAGCTGAGCGGTACAAGGGATACGACTGGTTTGAGCGAGCAAAAGGAGATCGTAGTGACAACAACGTCTTGCTTGCAATGGGCTTGCGAGAAACGCAAGCTGCAGACGTCTTCGTCACCCAGAAATGGCTTCAAAACCGTGTATGGCTCTTATGCTTGAACCACGGACTTCTCAGGACTCATTCAGAGAGGCCTGAATTGACCTTTGGCTATGCGGTATCCGTTGCAGAATCAACAGTACGGCTTTGTCGGTCATTACGACTGAGCTCTTTGGAGGCCCATGGGATAGGTCATGTAAGCCAAGCCCACACCCTCGACCTGGTTTACACAGCTAACAAGTTCGCAGACCGAAAAGATGTACGATATCGCCGTTACGGCAACTGACATTCTCTGTAATATCAGCCCACCCTTTGGTACAGGAATGGCGCCTTTGGGCAACTTCTCTGAAACCGCATCTGCAACGTCCACACCACAGACCCTTGCTGAAGATTTCCTGCTATTGCTGAGCAGTTTCCGAGGGGGCAATCATCCGTTCTTGGAGAAATACAAAACTCATCTCCGCTCGCTACAAATCCCAGGGAGTTGGTCTCAGCCATGACTGGAATGATTTTAGCGTGGCGGTGTATGAATAGAAGATGCCAATATGAAACAAATATGTCCGAGGAGCCTGCTAGAGTAACCAGGTGCACTCAACAAAACACTTATGCTGCTGACTTCAAGAATGCGCTGCTGAAGTTGCTTGATTTCAACCGATGATTTCCTATTTCCCCGGATCCCTAGAAAACCTATAGACCTGGTTGGCTGCAGTAGAGATTGACGAAGTCGTGGGGGATCATGACAACCTTGGAATACCGTAGAGTCTCAGGGCGAGCCTCTTTAAAAAGAGGGGATATGTGATGCATGACGGATGACCGGCGTGGAGCGTGAAGGAACTGTGGTCATATAAAGGAAGCGTGACTGATAGAAGAGGCCTAACCCGATTGGGCCCGTTTGCAAGGGAGCTCACTACATAACAGCAGATTTCCCTTTCATACTTTTCTTCCTTCTTCATCTTAATACACCAGTTTAGCATCTTCTCGGCCCATCCGTCTCTTCAGTACTTTATGACAACAAGAAACTAAATGCCTATTAGGCCTGTTAGGGGAAATTTCTATCGAGATTTCACTTCCTAATATGCTACTTCGCAGGAGGCAAAATATCATCGCTAATACCCTCTCGCGGAACACCGGCATACATAATGGACAGAACTAAATCCTCCTTCTACGGGAGGGTGTCAGCGATGATATCTCACTTCCCCACGAAGTAGCGTATCAGGAAATGGAATCTCGATAGGAATTCACCCTAACAGGCCCAGTGGGCATTTAGTTTTTTCGTTATCATGAAATACTGAAGAGACGGATGGTCCGTGTAGATGCTAAGTAACTGCACATTCGACACGAACTTTGATTTTATTATACGCATTAGGCCTAGATACTAGTTCGCATTAAGCCCATCCCAAACATCAGCCCGGCCCCGGTGATCGACGTCTGGCCAGACTGTCCTTTAGCTGGCTCTGCAAAGAAGTGTATGCCATAGCAGCGAGCCAAGGGATAACAAATCCGAGTCGTAATAAGTGTGCTCTTATTCACGAAAACCTCTAGCACACTCTTGTCGAAGAAAGCGTGCATTTGTAAAGTCTCTCCTCGCCATCCCTATCCCAAATGTAAATAGTGTATGAGGGGCAGATGTCCAGATGCACAGAAGGATTTCATCCTTGATGTCCTAAAATAGCTTTGGACTGGGATGCTCGGCTACGGCAGGCGATAGGTGTCAAAGTGTCATATTTATTTTCCTCTATAGTTGTCACCTTACTATGGCAGGCGACAGAGAGCAAAGATATTTGGCTACTTTAAATATTTCACTAACGCCTTTCTCTACCTAGGGCTATAGCACTGAGATTCTGAGGGAAGAATTGACGTTCCGCTTTCTGCTTACTTTCTATAACTCCTAAGGTTAGAGCACGATTTAATATCTATTCCTCTATCTCTTACTTTGCCCTTACTTTACCTTCATTTTGCCCTTACTTTGCTCTTTGTCTTGTATAGGTCCTTATATTCTTCTATCTTCCGTAATACATACACTAGTCTGTTTAGTGCGTAGGACTTAAATAATTATGGGACCTACCGTATGCTCTGGGAAACCTCGAAGAAACTGTGCGTCTTAGTCAAGCAGAGGAGCGTGGAAAAAGTGGAAAATCTGGGGGAAATCAGTCCTTCTCCAGCTTCTCCAGCTTCTCCAGCTTTTTTTTCTCCCCACGGGGAAATTGACTTTTCCCAATGGCATGAATAACATGAATGGCACAGATGACACAGACATGGACTGAGCCCTGTATACAAATAAACTCATGGAGACGGAGTCTCACCGCTCGCCAGTCTCCCTCCTTTCCAGCTGCTCTTCTTTTAGTGGGTGCCGTGGCTGGCGCTTTGCTAGCCTCACCTTTCCTGATGCCCGAAATCCGTGGGCGTACATTTGCGGAGATTGACGAGATGTACGCGGCCAAGGTGCCAGCGTGGAAGTGGGGACTTCAATAGAGGCGAGAACCGGGAGTCAAGAATCTCTCTAGGAAAAGACATGGACACCGTGAAAAAAAAAACTTTCACAGTCGTATCCATAGTCTCAGCCCGTACAGAGATATACCATTTCCCCCTAGTCGAATGCCTATCAGCTCGATCGAACAGGAAGATCAGTAGAAAAAATTAAGAATTATTCAGATCTAAGAGACACCTGCGGGATCATTCGAGATCAAAGCTAATAAGACAGCCCCGGAGTGGGAAGAAGAGGACCCAATGCAGTCGCCTGAAGCCACCATCATCACATCGTAGGCCATTCGCGGACAAAACGCCGGAAAGGCCAAGAACATAAAACAAGCATCACCTCTCACGATACACCCGGGTTATATGCATGGATATCAAATCATTAACAGTGAAAGCAATGCCAGCTCTACTACCTAGCGCGCCATTTCCAGAACTTCCATCCTGTGGCGGCGGTCTTCCCGTCTCGTTTGTAGATGCGCCAGTAGTACACCGGAACGCCGGTGATGATAAAGGCGACCACGATCAGAGTCTGGAGGGGCTCGGCAATGATCGCACGACTCAAAAGGAACAAGCTGACGCAGCAGAAGATGATCGGGGTGGTAATCCATGTACGATAAGGGCGTTCTAGATGCGGCTCGCGGATGCGCAAGACAATCAGACCGAGCACTGTGAGGAAGTAAAAGGTGTAACCGGCCACACCGTAGAAAGTGACCAGAGTGCCGAATTCGCCCATGACGATATAGGTGGTGGTCAGGATGGCGTTGAAAGCCATGGCGTTGATAGGGGTATATCCAAGTCTGAATTCATCGCCAAAGACACGAGAGAGGGACCTGCGGGCCCATGAGCGTCGGCGGAGACGGCCACCTGCTGCGGAAGTCGGGGAAGAGCTCGAGAGACCGATGCGGCCGAATAAAGACGGGAGGTAGCCTTCTTTGCCAGCTGCATAGACAAGCCGGCCGCTGGTAAAGGTGGTAGCATTTAAAGCTCCAAAACAGCTAGCACCGACCACAAGTGCCAGAATGACTGCGCCAACTGGGCCAAACACCATTCCACCGAATTGAACGGCAACGGTATTGCTGGCTTCAATTGTGGAATGAGGTAGAACCAGGAAATACGAGACATTGGCCATGAGATAGGATAGAATGACCACGGGCATCGCAGTGTGAATCACACGCGGTAAATCACGACTGGCGTTCTTGAATTCGCCAGTCACATAGTTGGTCTAGGAACCGGTTAGTACAGTGTCATCCCAACATTGTCGATTCCTTACATTGTCCCAGCCATCAAAGGCCCACAGGCCTGCGTACAATGCCACGGCAAAGTCGGAGATTTCGGTATTGGTGCCCTCGAACCAGCCGGTGGTTTTCCATTCTTGGTTGGCTTTTCCTTTGGATGAAACGCCCGTCACAGCCACCACGATACCGGTGACGGTGACAAAAACCAGCGCGATGAACTTGAAGAACATGAACAGATCACCGATGCGGGTGGCAACCTTAGTAGAGATGCAGTTGAATAGAGTCACGGCGAAGAGTCCTCCGAATGCAACACCCTTGTTGATCCATGGGTTGACTTGTTCCACATCGGCACCCACAAACGCTCGCACGATGTATTCCCCAAAGATAATGGAAATGATAGCTGCTGAGCCGGGCTTCAATACCAGCACTGCGCACCATGTGAAAAGAAAGCCCATCAATTCGCCGAAGATCTTAGATAGATAGACCTGAGCTCCTCCATTCAAAGGAATGGCTCCTCCCAATTCAGCATAGCTTGCTGCTCCAGTCCATGCCAGAATACCCGCCACGGCCCAAACAATGAGCGAGGCACCAGGGGACCCGGCATTGGCGTTGACCTGACTGGGGGATGAAAAGATCCCCGAACCAATAATCAATCCCACAGTAAGCGATAAACCGTTCAAATACGTCAGGGTCTTATTCCGCTCCAGCGAAGCATCTCCTTGTCGGTCGAGTGCAGACGGGGTTCCTAGGGGCGCATAACCGGCGGCTTGTGTTTGCGACAGTGGAAAGAAATTGCGGCCAAAGTCGAACGCGGAGGAGATAGAGTAGGTGCTGTGTCCTCTTGGGCGGCCGGTCTCGAGGTAGACATCTCCGTCCTCACCAGCTAAGGGATCCTCGTCTTCGAGGGAGAGCTTGCGCGAGGATGAGATGCCGTCGGGGGAGGAGGAGCGGGAGGAGCCACCGACAGAGTCGGGCGATGAGGCGAGAGAGGCGAGCTCTAACGAGTCTCGTGGGGCGACGAGGTTGCCATTTCTGGTCTCTTGGGATAATGGCATACTCGATATCCTTGGGCGATCAAGGTCGAGACCCAGGTTGGGGTTGAGGTTGAGGTCGAGGTCGAGGTCGATTAAGGATTCAGAGCTGGATTGGACTATGAAATGGTCAAGAGAGGCCGAGAGGTCTCTCCATTTCCATCCCAAACCTGAAAGAAAGGAAAAATGGTGGAGGTCAAAGGCTACTTGCCAAGGGGTGCCATTTATTCCGTCAACCACCCAATCGGCTTTCCGTCGCCTCTAAATTCCCCGCCGCCTTTGTCCTTTTCTTGAACCCTTTGACGATGCAAACATACGCCCCATGAACTCGTATATTTCCTTGTGCTACAGGGCCCGGCCGGCTATAAGGGCAGCGACTACCGCGAGTCCATCTCGCCGCTATGCATCGACTTCCGCACCCCCAAAGTCCGCGAAGAACCGCTGGCTGGGAATTGTTCTCGTGAGCATCGCGGCTGCCGGCGCCGGCGCCTACCTTCGATCGCAGAGTCCTCTATCAGGAACGTTGAATCCGGACACATTCACCAAGTACAGCCTGGTGTCTAGAGAGCCCGTTTCCGCGACGAGCAGCTTGTTCACGGTTCGACCGCGATACCCCAGCGATAGCAACTACGACATGTACGAAGACGCCTGGCGAATCGGAGTATGGAGTGTGATGTTCAAGCAGCCCCAGCTGCAGATTGGCCGCGATTATACACCGTTGCCGACAACGGCAGCTACATCCTTGAGTGTGGACGAAGAGAACGACGGCTACCTGCGATTCTTTATACGGAAGGAGCCGTTTGGCGAAGTCTCGCGATACCTGCACAGCTTGGATATAGGCGCGGATATTGAGATGCGAGGGCCGCAAATTGAATGCGTCATCCCCAAGGAGACAAAGGATATACTGTTCATTGCCGGAGGTACGGGGATTGCTCCGGCTTTGCAGGCGGGATACTCCCTCCTGAGCCGCACGACTAGCGAACACCGACCGAGGATACACATTCTATGGGCCAGCCGATTAAGGGAAGATTGTATTGGCGGCGAGAGTGACACATCCAAGGCTTCAGCGCGTCGGTCCTGGTTCTCGGGGTGGTTTGGCTCTTCCGACAGCGCACCACCTAGCACGCAGGCAGTTCCGGCAGTCTCCCCGAAGCAGGCTACATCTCTCATTGTGAAGGAGCTAGAGGCGCTCAAATCACAATACCCAGGGCAAATCACAGTGGATTATTACTTGGATGAGGAGAACAGATTCATTGGAAAGCAGGATATCTCCAAGTTCATCGAGTCCACGCGCCCTACTGAAGGTTCGCGCAAGAGCAAACTGATCTTGGTATCGGGTCCTGAAGGATTCATCAGCTACATGGCCGGCCCCAAAGTCTGGGCGCAAGGACAGGAGCTCCAGGGTCCCCTGAAGGGAATCATCAAGGAACTCGATCTTAAGGACTGGGGCGTGTGGAAACTCTGATTATTTTCTGGTCGTTTGTATCATAACTTTCTTTTCTCGGTATACAGCATATCTTGGGAGTTGTGTTGAATTGTCGCAGCTGCTCTGGACGTCTGGACGTCTGGGCGTCCCATATAATCACCCAGTGATTTCCGGCACAAATTGCCCCGGATTGAATTCACTCATTACATCGATAATACAACTGCCGAGATTGGCAGTTTACTGTCCAGTGGCAAAGTCCTCGAGGTACTTCACCAGCTTTTGTACGTTCTCCAGGGGAACTGCGTTGTAGTTGCTGGCGCGCATACCGCCAACGCTGCGGTGGCCCTTGAGACCTTGGAGGAGGCGCTTCTCGGCACCTGCCAGGAACTCCTTCTCCTTCGCATCATCTCCGCCGTGGACGCGGAAGCAGATGTTCATGCGGCTACGGACGCTCTTGTCGGGCACAACCCGGTACACCTGGGGGTACTTGTCCAAAGCTCCGTAGATGAGATCGGCCTTCTTATTGGCAATCTCCTCCTGCCCGCTGACCTTCTTCTCTCCGAAGGCAGAGACAAGGTTGGCCATGACCTGGCCCGCAATCCAGAGGTTGAAGATAGGGAGGGTGTTGTAGAGGGAGTTGTTCTTAGCGATAGTAGCATAGTCAAGAACAACGGGCCCAGGGAGACCACCAATGTTCAACCGGTGCAGAAGGGCAGGCGGGGGAGTTGCGGTCTGAGGGGGAAGAAGGTCCTTGCGAACGATGGAAATGGTGATTCCAGTAACACCGATATTCTTCTGAGCGCCGCCCTGTAAAAATCGTCAGTCAGATAGGTACTCGAGCAAACACAAGATGTTCGATACAACATACGAAGATGACGGCATATTTGCTAACATCAACCTTCCGACTGATGAAATTAGAGCTCATATCAGCCACAACAAGGCGCTCATCCTCTTCATCCTGACCCTGTGGCTCCACGGATTTGGGGAAACTCTGGAACTCAACGCCATCTACGGTCTCGTTGTCGCAGAAGTAGACAAAGGCGGAGCCCTTGCCACCCTCACGCTTGGTTGGGGTCAATGACCAAGTATTCTCAGCGGGAATCTGGCCAAACTTTCCATCATTGGCCTTGCGAGCATCCAGGGCGACATTCACGAATTTCGAACCGACGAGTTTGACAGCCTCCTGCGAAGCCTTCAGCGACCAGGATCCAGTCACGAGGTAATCGAGCTTCAGCTCCTCGTCCACCTCCTTCTGCAGTCTCTGGAAGACCAATTCGTCCACCTCGGTCTTTTCTGCGCTGGGGTTGGCCTTCTGCACGTCTGCCTCAGCTCTGCGGCGTCTCCGCTCGATCCAGACAGAGACGAGGTTCTGCACGACAGCGCTGAACCCACCGCTGCCACCGGCCTGCATAAACAAAATCTCATAGTTATCCGGGATATCGAGGAGGGCGGTCAGGTTGGCCTTTGCGTCGTCAAGGATCTTGTTTGCGGTGGGTGAACGGTGGGAGATCTCGCCGAGGCCGAGACCGCAGTCATTGTAGTTAACGAAGGCTTTTGCGCCGGCCTCGACGACCGGAGTCGGGAGGGGAGCCGGACCAGCTCCAAAGTAAGAGACTTCTTGCCGAGTAGGCATTTTGGGTTTGTGCTGTACAAGAAAGTTGGGGTATCTCGAGTATAGAAAGGAAAGAAAAAAGTAGCGGGACAGAAAAAGATCTCGGGTGGAGCGCAATGGTGGATCGACCTTGTTCGAGTCACCACTATACAGTACGTGAGTCATTTTTACTAGGGAATTTGCCGTGCGTTAAGTCTCCTACTCGAATGTTCATCTCAGTTCTATTCACCGGGATATTCTCTGCTTGGTCAACGGACTGAATTTGACGGTTTTTGGCGGCAATGGTGGGGTATAAGTCAAATCTATGTGCTGGGCATTGAACAACCATGTGTTGAACCAATTTATTGCTGGCGAAAACATAGCAGCATATATTTCTACTGCATACAGTCACGGAGATATTCAGCTCCTGGTGCAAAATAAACTGCGTGGTGATCATCTTTCCACATGTTACTGATGGCGGGGTTGATCATACACATACGGGCGGGGAACACGTCGTCAAGATGCAATTGAAGGGCGTACAACCATTTGATAATGGTACTCTACTATAAATCATTTCTCGTTTGAACCTATTGCTGAATTTCTGCAAGAAAGCTGTCGTGGTTGTAGAATAGCTACATCACTTGCTCTCATACTCCAAAAACGATCCGATATCGGCGGATCCAAAATCACGTGACAAATATTTGCAATGTTTGAATTGACTGACCAATGAAGAGCGCCATGAGTCATCTCCGTAAATACGGTTGCTCATTTGCCGAAGTCGGGCCTTTTTTCTTTTCTGGTTGAAACTCCCGAGGTCGTTTGGATTATACTTGGTTTCGAGTGGGTGGGCAACATGACTGTAAGTACTCATGCTCTTGAAAATTTGCGAACTGGAAATTGACCAGAACTTCCAATGCAGTCTCGATTGATGCCGTCCCTTAGCTCTGGCCGGCGCTGGGCCATGCGCAGCCCTGTTCCCCGGTCCCTGCGCCGAACTTTCGCTACCTCGCGCGTCTTCTTCAGCCAGGCCTTCCACACCCAGCTGGATGACCCTGCCGCCGCTGCTCTCTTATCGTCCATGCAGGCCTCCAAGGCCATTCCCCAGACCCTCACCGAAAAGATTGTGCAGCAGTACTCCGTCGGTCTCGCCAGGGACAAGTTTGTCAAGTCTGGCGACTATGTCACCATCTCCCCGCACCGATGCATGACACACGACAACTCCTGGCCCGTAGCCTTGAAGTTCATGTCCATTGGCGCCACTAAGCTGCATGACCCCAACCAAATCGTTATGACCCTCGACCACGATGTACAGAACAAGTCCGAGAAGAATTTGCAGAAATACCAGCAAATCGAGAGCTTTGCCAAGCTGCACGGTGTCGAGTTCTATCCTGCCGGTCGAGGAATCGGTCACCAGATTATGGTCGAGGAGGGATTCGCCTGGCCTGGTACCTTGGTCGTGGCCTCGGACAGCCACAGCAATATGTACGGTGGTGTCGGTTGCCTGGGTACACCCATTGTGCGTACCGATGGTGCCAGTATCTGGGCGACTGGCCAGACCTGGTGGCAGATTCCCCCAGTGGCCAAGGTCACCCTGACCGGAGTTCTGCCTCCTGGTGTTACTGGTAAGGATGTGATCGTTGCTCTCTGCGGTCTGTTCGGCCAGGACGAGGTCCTAAACCACGCCATCGAATTCACTGGTTCTGAGGAGACAATGCGGAGTCTGCCCGTGGATGATCGCTTGACCATTGCCAACATGACCACCGAATGGGGTGCTCTGTCCGGACTCTTCCCCATTGACGGCGTGTTGAAGGGATGGTTGAAGGCAAAGGCTACTACTGCCGCCATGGGCCTCGCCGATGGACCCTTCAAGACCCGGGCCGCAGAGCGGTTCACTCACCCTATCCTGGAGGAGCTGTTTGCAAACCCTCTCACTGCGGACAAGGGCGCTAAGTATGCCAAGGAGCTCTTCTTGGACCTCTCTTCGCTCACTCCCTACGTCTCTGGCCCCAACTCGGTCAAGGTGGCTACTCCTCTCAGTGAGCTGGAGGCTGCCAACATCCCCGTCAACAAGGCCTACCTGGTCTCTTGCACTAACTCGCGTGCCTCAGACATTGCCGCCGCCGCCCGGGTATTCAAGGAGGCCGCGGAGAAGAACGGTGGCCAGATCCCCAAGATTGCGGACGGTGTTCAGTTCTACATCGCTGCTGCTTCTATTCCGGAGCAGATTGCTGCTGAGGAGGCTGGTGACTGGCAGGTCTTGCTTGATGCAGGAGCTACTACTCTCCCGGCTGGCTGCGGTCCCTGCATTGGTCTCGGTACCGGTTTGCTCGAGCCTGGCGAGGTTGGTATCAGTGCTTCCAACCGTAACTTCAAGGGCCGCATGGGTAGCACCGACGCCAAGGCTTACCTGGGAAGCCCCGAAGTTGTGGCGGCCAGTGCTTTGAGTGGAAAGCTCTCCGGTCCCGGCTGGTACAAGTCCCCCGAGGGCTGGAACGGCGTGGTTCGCGGCGAGGGTGACGGTATCCGGGAAGAGGACCGCATGCTCACTATGGAGGAGGCGCTGGAGAAGGTCATCGGTCAGATCGATGACCTTGTGGCAGATGGCGAGAAGAAGTTCGCCGCCCCTCAGCCGAAGGCTGAGGCGGCGCCTTCGGACGATGCCTTGACCGATCTGTACCCCGGTTTCCCCGAGAGGGTTTCCGGTGAGATTGTCTTCTGCGATGGAGACAACATCAACACCGACGGTATCTACCCGGGCAAGTACACCTACCAGGACAACGTCCCCGTGGAGACCATGGCCCAGGTCTGCATGTCCAACTACGACACGGAGTTCTCGACGCTCGCCAAACCCGGCGACATTCTGGTGACCGGTTATAACTTCGGCTGCGGTAGTTCACGTGAGCAAGCCGCGACTGCCATCCTGGCCAAGCAGATCCCTCTTGTTGTGGCCGGCAGCTTCGGCAACATTTTCTCGCGGAACTCGATCAACAACGCCCTGATGGGCTTGGAGATTCCCCGCCTGATCAGCCGTCTGCGCGAGACTTTCGGTGACGACAAGCGCCTTACCCGCCGTACCGGCTGGACCCTGACCTGGGATGTGCGCCGCAGCCAGATCGAGGTGCAGGAGGGTGAGAATGGGGCCAAATGGACTCACAAGGTCGGTGAGCTACCCCCCAATGTACAAATGGTAATAGCCCAGGGTGGGCTTGAGGCTTCGATCAAGAAGGCGATTGAAGCTTAAGCTTAAGTTCGAGCTCGAGGAGTTCGAGTCTGAGATTTGAGTCTGGGTTTGCCCCGGAATGCGGCGTTTTTGACGTGATACCCGAGCTTCGGTTTATATAGACGCAGCCTGTTGAGCTGAAAAGAGCTTTAAACTTATATAGGGCCTGTACAAAAGAATCGACTTCATTTGCATTATAATTAGATCGAACTGACCGGAGTGGAGGGTTAACACTAACATTAACCTTGAAAGTGACCCACAGTAGGGACACTATGGAGTGGATAGCATCCACACCTGTGTCGCCTAGTACTGGACGGAGTACTAGATACACAGTTTCAGGACATCTCTCACGCATCATAATAACCATATAACCATATGAAACGAGAATAGATAATGGAGAGATGCCATAAGGGGTGATTACCTGGCGATCATGTCGAGTTGAAGTGCACCGCCTCAACATCCCCCCCAAGTTAGTGAGATCGCACTACTCGTCATAAACAGAAGCATCTCTCGTTGACTCTGTGGATGCTCTCCACCTTTCAAACTGAACCATGGATCCGGTGACTGCCTTCGGTCTTGTCTCTGGAGCTGTTCAGGTCTTGCAGGCAATCGCCTTCACGGTACATGTGGAGCTTTTGGTGCGTTACGGTGCTGATGTGGAAGCTAAGGATGGCACCATGATGACGGCTTTGCACTATGCTTGCAGGGCGGGTCACCTGGATGTCATAAGAATTCTTCTGGAACACAAAGCGAGCATTGAAGCACTCGGCAGTGACCGGAAAACGCCTTTGATATGTGCGGGGAGCTCGGAGGCAGTCGAGCTTCTTCTGAAGCGAAAAGCCTCTTCCTTAAGCACCGATGATGCAGGCATGACAGGCCTCCACTGGGCTGCTTATAATGGACACGAAGAAACAGTTAGAATCCTGTTCCGTGAGAAGAATAAAGGCTTACTGGATATGGTCAACAATATTGGCAGAACGGCTTTGCGCTTGGCAGTCATGCAGTCCCAATTTGCTGTCGTAGAACTATTGCAACGCAAAGGGATCCCACTTGACACACGCTGCAAAACAGGACTCACTTCTCTTCATTATGCCTGTATGGCAGATAGCTACGAAATTGCAAATCTCCTACTTCTATCAGGCGCCGATATTGAAGCGTCAGAATCACAGCATCAACAGCGGCCTTTGCACATTGTCGCATCCAAGGGCTCAATACACATTCTAAACTTGCTATGCGACAAAGGCGCCTCTCTTACCTCCTCGAAATGGCGTCGGTGATTGGGCCCTTTGCGTAGCAAGTCGCTACGGACACACAGCTGCTGTCCAAAAGCTACTGGATCGAGGATCTCCACTTTCACTAAAATTCGAGGCCGGCCTTCGAGAGCACTCATCACTATGCTTGGCTGCGACGGGAGGCCACTTGCATGTGTCCGCTCTTTTGCTGAATCGAGGTGCATCAGCTCTGAAGAAGGATGAGACGGGGTGGCAACCATTCCGTTATGCCGCATACCATGGCCATCCAGATGTCTTGAATCTTCTACTATCTCACAGTAACATTGTCGGGGCAGGAATCCCTGACATCATGCACATGTCCGAAAAGATTGGATTTTCACCCAGTGTCTCCAAGGATAAGAAGTCGAAGTACAGCAGCTTCTCAGACAGGCCTTGGAGATCCGTGGATCCAACCTATACGGCACCATTATACCCCCAACACCCTCCTCAGGTGCCTGTCCAGCATCTTCATCAACCTTCCACCGGTACTCCCGCACAACTTTCTACGCATTCTCCAATGCCTCAAGCATTGAGCCCGCATTATCATGAGCCCGCGTTATTCAATCACGAGAGCATACACACCACCAGTGTCTTCCGCTCCTCCCCCTGGACCAACTGATTTTGAAGCGGACAGTTCCAGTCCTCAAGATCTTCCAGGAAGCCTAGACTATGACTCGTCAAGCACTCGATCTATAAGCCCAGAGGATGTACACCCCAACAGCCATATCGCACTTGCTCGTGACATTTCACGTGCACAACACAACGAGCCAACACCTCCCCTAGTGAGCTATCGGGAAACATGAACACCCAGACCACGGTCCCGACAGCGTGGGTCACGCAGCCCAACCAGGCCTCAAGCCCACAATCTGCCACGGATACACGCAACATACACGTCGATTTCTTCACCCTCCCCATCCCAGCCTCCGCAGCCATCACAACCGTTGCCATACCGTACAGAACATCTAAGTTCTATGGCTCTGCCTCCTTTAAGCTCGAAGCAGCCTGTTGAGTTAAGGCGGGTTCCCAGATCGCTCCCGTCGCAGCAGCACACCATACCTAAGACCGGCTCTCAATATCCCGATGGCCAAGATGATGATAGTTCTGACACTGACTCGATATCTTCTGTTTATACAGCCCCCGAGGGGGCAGATCCTGAGATACCCACAACTGCGGACCATCGCGAAGGAGTTGAGGTTCTTTGATTGGAAGGTTTGAATGATTTGAGATTTCATGGATGAATTATGATATTGCACAAACCGCTTAAGATAATGCAGCTTCGAACGTTCCGATTCTAGTATTTTCCCTGCCTAGACCAGATGCTCTAATGAGCTGCTTATCCACAAATGTATCGCTTCTCTGTACACAACAGAGTCCCATGCAATGTGCCACTATCCCAGACACCGAGCCTCCCATTTTTGCTCTCGTCTCAATCAGATGTGGTCGAAGATATACCTTGCAAGGGAATCGAGTTCAGGTTCTGAATCATAATAGACTTCTGAAGCATAATCATCCAACAGGAACGAGCAATCAGCGCTATCTTCGACGTGCTGAAAGAGACTCGACAGATGACTAAATTCGCTCCCACAGTTCTCGCAGCAGAAATTCGAATAATCAAAATTGAGGTATCTGGAGGTGCCACATCCATCGAAATCGATGGCCAGCTGTCTGACATGCTCAGCCGAAGAACACCTGCTCCGTTCGAGATGCAGCAAGAGATAAGACCGTCTAGCAAATTCTCTATCGCAGACTGGACACTCCAGTTCCTTCTCCTCATGAACCTTCATGTGCTATAGCATTGGTACGTTAGCTAAGCTTTCTCTTTAAGGAATAGAATATCTTACTTGAACACAGTCGTTCTCACTCCTGAAGGAACTGCGGCAGACCGTGCAGGTAAAGTGCTCAGAGATAAGGTGCTGATTGAGGGGTTCGAGCGCTCGGTAAACCCACGTGCACTCACTGCAAGAGTAATGCACAAGATCATAGTGGAGCTTTCGCTCTTCGGGACTGGTGAAATCGGGACGGTGTCTGCACAGCATGCAGACATTATGGTCGGATGAGAGTCTTAGATGCTCTTGCTTTGCATCCTCTGACCTGAAGACACGCGTACATCTCTCGCACCATTCGTGAGCAGTTGTATTGCGGCAATGGGATAAGATGGCCGGAATGGAGTAGAACCATCTGTTACACAGCAGACATAGGTAGTCCCCCTTGGAAAACTGCACGTAGCGGCCAAAGACTAGCATGGCGGCTGATCGCCGCGCCAGGAGTCAGCGATTGGCTAATGAAGTATGATGAGAGGGCGCAGACAAGCAAATGTAAAAAGATAGAAGATGTGGGGGAAGAGATGGAGGGAAAAGAAAGGGAAAGGAAGTGATGTGCAAGATAATAAAGCAGATCAGGAGATGGATGTGGTCCCGAAGGGAGAGTGAGTGGACCACCCACAGAACCCTTGGACATCATCTCAAATCTTAATTAACCAGGTTAGTATATATCTAGTTCATATCTTGAGTTGCTAGTATTTAGGGTGTCGAGATGCATACACCTCCGATATATTCTACACCGCCTGCCTAGATAGTTTTCTGCCACTTTCATCGATCGCTACAGCGTGACAGTAGCTTGACTCTATGACCCTATATACGTATCCTACAACCCATATCTGAGGCTATGCGCATCACATATCCACTATGGTTATAGATTAAGATGGGAAGTGGGATCCATTGTATTCTGGACCCGCGAAAACACGTGCATTGTGTGCAACATTCCTATCCAGGCTAAGGCTTTGCGCTGACCAATCTAAGCAAAAATAGCTTGAAGTGTCCTGTAGCAAGATCCAGAATTCAGTCTGAATATAGAGCCCATGTGGAATGAGGGAGGTGTCCGGGCTTATTTAGCTGGGTAGACCAAGTTTAAAGGTAACTAGTAACTATCCAATAGAAGGAGATTAGAGGCAAGATAAGCAAATGTTCATGCAAAGTATATATGCACAAATACCACATGGTCGAACAGGGGTATTATTCATAGAACTCGGTCCCATTATCTGAGGTATGTACTGGACCTATAGTGCAGTGATCACTCAACTCATGTCAGCTATGTTGGAGTACACAAAACACTAAATAGGGAACACAGCCAGTTACACCCTAATACTGCAGGGGCACAACGTGGGGCCCTTATTATTATTAATAGAATCATTAATACCCATTATATACTCATGTTCAGGCCACGTAGATAACTACGGTAACAACCTACAACCAAGTCCGCTCGGCAACGGCTATTCTTAGATCTGACACAGTTTCCAACTATAAGACTCATACAGCCAATAAGTACACATCAAAGTAATCTAATCCATCCAGTTCCGCACAGATCTAGCGCTATGAATAATCACCACTTGGACCCGGGACGAACCCGTTAGAAGCATGTTTCAACTTCACGCAAGCATCAGCTGAACACCGTCCCATTTACCAGGGTGTATAGAGTCATCAACGGCACCGTAGCATTTTGCACTATCGTGTCCTCATGCTATCACCTGGGTAGCCAGGCGTACCGAGTTCAGGCGCAGTCGTATACGCTCTCGTGTATTTGGCCTATTTGGCTTCGGCGCCCTGAAGCTGGATATGAGTCGGCCCTGAGTCAGACCTGCGGGCGCCCGATTCTTCGATGCTCCAGGGGTTCGTCTAGAAATCGGCCCGAATAGGGAAGAGTGTGGAAGGTTGTGGACGAAGTGATTCAGGGCTGCCTGGGAAACTTGCACCAAGGCAGACACCTGGGCACGGATTCAGCAGGCTGATATAAATGACTGAGGTATGCCAGGTGGACACTGTTTGTGATTTCTCTATAGATGCAGCTTCCAAAGTTTCACTCTTCAAGTATAATACATTGTTGATATCCGATATTCACTTCTTGGACATCCATCTTCCAAGGCTTCTCACTATCTATACAAATTCTCGCAAAATGGGTCGCGGCGGTTACAATTCACCTGCCAGCAAGCCAGATGAGACACCCAAGCCTTCGAACTGATGCCCTTGAGCTCGCTGTCTCGTATAGAAGATGGGCCGCATCATCTTTATCTCGACGGCACCCAGGAATGGCCAGTACAAGTTCGATTAAGTCGACGATCCGACACATGCGTCGATGGCTTCAATATGATTGCATAGAAGGAATCAATGGGTGCTTTCACTTGCCGACGCAAAATCTGTACAATAAGGAGTCAATTTGTCTCATCCACGGAATCGCATCAACATAGACAACTCACTTCTCAAAGACAACACCCAGCACATCTTCAACATCTCCACTCTCACCCTTACCGGTGATTTTGGCCAGCATATCCGCTGCAAAGCGCAGGTGTTCAGCAGCCGTGACAATATCAACCTCGCCGTCGATGGAAGCAAATTCGCTCTCGGAGGATGGAGTGGCCTGGGAAAGAAAGTCGTCGAGATGATGGAGGCATTTTTGCAAATTCGAGCTTTGCCGATGAGTCACACCCAATGAATCTTCCCAATACGATGTATTATATTGGCCTTGTTCCCCGTCCATGCCCAGTGGCGATGCGATCTGCTCAAAGGTCGCAATCAGCCCGCGTAGGAACGCTTGTAGACGACCTGGGTCAGCCTCCGAGGGTGATGACCCGCGTTGCGCTTCATTGCAGGAGATGGTAAAGACGCGATTTGTTGGCACGGCAGGGAAGATGTCACGGATAGAATCAGTCAGAGCCGGAAGCGCATTTCTCTCGGGTGAAAGCTTGTCGCATTTGTTGACAGCAATCACCAGGCATTTATCAGCCTTGACGCAGTCATTGACCGCGTCGAGGACCTCCGGCTCCACGAAAAGACGAACGCCGTGTGGAGTCTCTTCCAGCGAGACAACCACAACCACGACGTCCGACTCCAAAGCCCTGGCCCTTGCACGACGAATGCCCTCTTTCTCAACAGCACCCACAATCGTCCCGGTATTTCCAGCCTCGGCACGGATCCCAGCCATATCACCGAGCTTACAGAACCATCCACCCAGATCAATACCAACATCAACAATATCACGCGTCGTGCCCTCCTCGGTGCTCACAATAGCAGCTTCTTTACCAACAATACGGTTAAGCAGGGAGCTTTTCCCCGCATTAGGCGCACCCAAGAGCGCAACCTTAATACCGTTGCGGAGCAATTCACCTCTCGAAGCATTCTGAATATGAAACCCAATCTGCACCTGCAAATCGCGCACCTGGGCCGCAACCGAAGAAACCAGTTCTTCGGTCGACTCGTCAAAGTGCTGATCTTCAGAGAAATCAATCAGCGCCTCCAGCTCGCCGCGCGCATACAGTAATTGTTGCCGCCAGAGCTCGTAACGCTTCAGTAGCGCATCACTTGCGCCGCGTACTGCCAGCCGGCGCTGTTGCTCTGTGTCTGCGGATAGCGTATCGCCTAGTGCTTCGATCTGCGGGAGACCAAGTCGATCGTTCATAAAGGCGCGTCGCGTGAACTCGCCCGGTTCTGCGTATCGGACGACCGTGTCTGGGTGGTTTGTGCGAGCGATAGCATCTAGTACGGCTTTGACAATTGCCGGTCCGCCATGGATATGGAGTTCCAGGACATCTTCGCCAGTGACCGTTTTAGGTCCGGGGAAATAGAGGACAAGGGCACCGGCGTCCAAAACGCTGTTAGCGGAAGCTGGCTGCTCTGGATCGTAAAGAGTGCGCAGGGCGGCGAAGCGTGGCTTTGGAAGCGGGGCCCGAGGGCATAGTGCTTTGTAGATCTAATGAGTTGTTATGTCGTTGGTCTAGAGTTCACGCGATGCAGATGAAGCTCCGCGAGGACTTACCGAAACGCATGCCGGGCCTGATACACGCACGACTGCAATGGCTGCTCTGCCCGGTGCTGTAGACAAAGCATAAATTGTGGAATCTGCATCTAGCATGGACCGGGAGGGTACCGACGAGGAGAATCTTCGAATATGTCCTGGAATCCTCCGCAGGACCGGGATTTCGGGGTTTGGCGCATGACGTCGGAAGGGCAAGTCATGCAGTCCAGCCACTCTTGTTCGATTCCACGATGGGTGGGGAGGAGCCCAACGCAAGACTCGAGATCTAGAGACTCGCATGCGCAATTATTATCGTGTTTGAAGCGAGTTGCAAATGTTGAACGAGCTGTCGCGATTGGCGATAAGGATAAGGCCCACGTGACTAGCTTCCAATTGTATACAAGTAGAAGTCATGAAATCACGGTATCTAATTATGGAGTCTTTTCTAGCTAAATAGGATATATACGTAGCTCGGTACATCCACACATGAGTCCGGGAATCCAAAATTGAAGATCAGACATCCAGGAGATGCAATTGACAAAGCTTTTGACCATGGACATGATATCATGACCAAAAGCGCGTGAAGGAGTAAAGGAGAATTATGTACAATGAGAGAGACCGCACCCAGCGCAGCAACTGGATGAGTATGCGAATGTGCCCTCGACAGACAAACCAGAGAATTTGCACATGGAAGGCCAAAAAGAACCGACGATGGTATCATCACACCATGCTCATCACAAACAAGGGAAAGGAAATGGAGTTCAAGGAGCGGGTAGGGAGGAAAGGGAGAAAAGGGTATTATACAGTCGAGGGTAATAGATGGGTGATGGGTGATGCAGATAAATAAAGACAAAGATTCCGAGACGGCATCAGTGAATCTAGACTTTAAATTACTCGGACCCGGGCTCATTGGGAGGTGAACCGGTCTCAGACTCTTGAGCATCAGGCTCCTCTGACACAACAATAGACGGCGGTTCTGATGGGGGTGGGCTCGGTAAAGCATTGTCTGCGTCCACTGGATCGGTCTGCGATGGGGACGGTGGTTCTTGGACTGCTGGCAGACCACCATCTGCGCTATCTTTACTTCCGCTTGCGCCATTGCGGCGTCTCATGCGGCGATTGCGGCGCTCTTCGTCAGCGCTTTCTCTTCGGCGTCTAAGACGATCGCCATTCGCGTCGGAGTTACTCCGCAGTCCGAGGAGCATGCTGGCCGCACGATCAGCAACATCCTCGCCTTCGGACACCTGGCTCTCCTTCGCGCCCTCTGCTCCCTCTTCGGTGATCGGAGGACTCAAAAGACCATTTTCATCAGGCTTGGCACCGCCATCAGCTGGCTTGCCGTCGCCCTGTTCGCCCTGTTCGCCTTCAGCTTCGGGTGGCTTCGAGCCAGAAGCCACGCGGACCTGGTGACGTTCCTTGAGACGAGCACGGCGACGGCGGTCTCGTTGATCCTTGGCTTGAGGTGCGGCTGCACGAAGCTTCTCGAGCAGGGAGTCCATTGCACCGCTTGAGGCAGGCGAGTTCGGTGTCTCCGCGACGGAACCGCCATTGGCAAGGTTAACATTGACCCGCTTGCGCGCCAGGGATGCTTCAGTACGCCTCCTAGACTCTTCCAGGCCAATGTTCTTCTCTCGCGATTTCTGTCATAAAATGGTTAGCAAACTTAATCACAAAAGCGGGAATAATGATACCAACCTTCCACTCAATCAAGAATGAAGACAACTTTGCGAAGAAGTCCCGCCGGGCGTTCTCGTCTGTATTGTCTTCGCCGTAGAACACCATGATGTCGTCGTACGTCTTGACCATCTCATCCAGATACAGCTGCAGCTGTTCGGCCTTCCGGCGAGCATCCTTCATGCTTCGTTGGACTATCTGGCTGACGCGGTCTTGAGGGTGGAATTTCTTCGGGTCACTCAGATTACCAGCATCCAAGCTAGACTGCACATTCTTAATGTTGCTGATATACTTGTTGGAATCGGTGCGCAGCTGGTCAACGTTGATCTTCTGTAAGGCAATAACGCCTCCAATCTCCTCGGCGAATCCTTCCCACTCGGGATATTGATTGCGCACGATGCGCTCGACCAAATCGGCAAAGGTAGTCTCGTTCTTGTCATCCTTGACCATGCCCAGGCGGGCGAGTGAGCTAAGCTTGAAACCCTGGGCCTGCTTATTGGCGTCGTTCATAAAGTTACCGATATCCAGAATCAGACCGAGGACGTTCATCAGAGAGACGGAATCCCGCAAAGACTCGCTAATATTGACGACTTGTTGCAGCTTGGTCGAGATATCCTCGTACTCGTGCTCAAAGGAGCGAGTCAGCGCAAGCGCTCTCATTCTTGCCTTCCAGTAGTGGTTCAACTCAAAGGCAGTGGAAAGATAGATTTGATCCTCGCGGGTGAGCTCGGCAGGATCTTGCTCACGCTCCGAGTTGGCAGCACCAGGGACCGTCCAGTCTCGACTGTATGGAGCCATCAGCTTGCCAACGTTTTCCGGAATAGTGCACATCTCATCTCTTTGCAGGAAGTCCATAACGACCATGTTGTCCAGGATTTCTCGGTCACAGTGAATAATCATTCGCACAACGTCGTCAGGCGGGTACTGGGAGAATTTTGCGAGGGCAATCTGGAAGTTCTTGGACAGATCATTAGAGATGATTTGTTTCTTGTCCTTGCGTTGCTTGGCGGCCGTGCTAGTTCCGAAAATCTTATGCTCTTTGGCCATGAACAGGCGCTCAACCTCGTCCAATACACCTTTCTTCGCCAGATCGGTGTATTTCTGCTCTTTCTCCTGCTGGGTTGGCGCGTGTGCGGCCCAGACCGTCACCTGGGGAGTATCCACCTTGTCCCAATGCAAAGCCTTAAGCTTCTTCTTGGGTCTAATGGACGGCATGTGGGTTGTGGAAGAAATGGCATCGTCCACCATGTAGTTGGGCCTCCAGCCAGCACCCAATGGAGCACTGGGTGGTGGAGGAGGGGGAGGCGCAAACCCACCCCTGGCCCCAGGAGCCGGAGGCGGTGGTGGAAGAGCACCAGCACCTCCTGCGCCCGGAGGCGGTGGAGGAGGGATACCGACGTTGCCTCCAGGTGGTGGCGGAGGAGGTGGCAGACCGGGGACCTTGGCACCACCCGGCGGCGGAGGGGGAGGAATCTTGGCACCACCTGGGGGAGGCGGAGGAATCTTGGCACCACCGGGAGGAGGCGGAGGTGGCGGTATAACTTTAGCACCACCGGGAGGAGGAGGCGGAGGCATAGCCTTCTTGGCTGCCTCTTCCTTGGCCACAGCCTCAGCCTTGGCTTCAGCTGGTTGGTCCTCGACAGTACTGACATCATCTGGAGTGGTCTCCGTCGGTTCAGGTGCAGTACCAGGACCCTCAGGACCTTCGTCATACTTTGGAACCTTCGATGCCAGCTCACCGAGCAATCCAGTGGCCTGAGCAGGGTTCATGCGGGCTCGCAAGTCCACCATATCAGGCCGTCCGTACAACACCTCGTCATTTTCATCCATAGTCTCCAGTGGGTGGGCATAACCCTGGCCCATCCCAGGCACATGGCTGCGTTTCCTATGGACAGATCCCAGGGAAGTCGAGCTAATGGTGCGACGGGTTTCCTCGGCAAACTCTTCACTGGAATCATCATCACCTTCGCCATCCATCTTCTCGCGCAGCTCACGCAGTCGATCGGATGGACCATGCTGACCCCAAACCTTGCCCTCGAGCTTGAACTGGGTCTTGGTTCTCTCGAGTTGGCGCTCCAGGCGCTCCATGAGCCGTTCGCGATCCATAATGCCAGGCATCTGGGACGGATCTGAGTCGGGGGCGGCATTCTTCCGGGCATTGGATGCAGCAATATCCTGAGCATCCCGAAGCATCAGATACAGCTCGCGCGTCTCCAGTTCATTGCGCTGTAACTCCTGGGCGCGAAGTCTTTGAACCTCTGCTAACTCAGCCTTGAATGATTCATTACTTCGGGTCTGGAGCTCAATGATGCCGGCCTGCTCATCAATCTGCTTCTGAAGCTTCTTGACAAGGCCCTCTGCACCAAGCTCCACCTGTAATTTCAACTCATCGCGCTCGGCAATGGCAGCCTCTGCGATCTGACGAGCTTCTACAGCTTCATCGTACACCCTTCTTGCCTCGGCATCTGTATGAAGCCGGTCCAAGAGGCTCTGTACGGTGAAACCCAAGCCCTGTCGAAGATCCAGGTCTGGAAGCCTCCGATCCATGGCCACGTAGCTCATCATAGCGTCTACAAGCTGGAACATTCGTAGATTCTCTTCGCCGCCATTCTCACGAATCAACAGCATATGCTGCATAGCCGAGAGAAAGTAGTCGTGGGCCCTAGTTCCATTGATCCTGGTCGCAATTGCATCCGCAATCTGGAGAGGGTCACTCATATCCTTGACCTCGCCCTCGACGCTGTCCTTCATACTGCTGTTCTCCCGTTGGAGAAGATCCTCATAATCGATAGCCTCGTTTTCACGGAAGCGCTCGATCTGCTTGTCGATCACCTCATACTGGAAGCCCTCCATCTTCGTCAGAAGACGTTTGACACCGCAAGATATGAATTGAGCTCGGATATGGCATCGCAGCTGCAGGTCGTTCTCTGCACCATCGACCAGCATATTGATGAGAATCATTGTCGAGACGGCATACTCCATGAGCAGGTTTTCCATGCCAATGCCTCCACTGCGGTACTCTTCGCTGGCGCCAACTAAGCTTCCCATCTTTCCACGGCCATCAATAGTAACTTCGACGATACGCATCCAGGCATCAAAACGTCCAGTCTCATTGTGATCGTTTTTGACCTTGTCCATGGACTGCAAGACCTTTTGGTGGCCTTGGCCCTCGGCCCAGTGACATAGGAAGGTGAGAACTTCGCTAACAAGTTTCCGAGTATTTAGACGAGGCGATGATAACGAATTGACGAGGGCGATGAGAACCCCTTGGTGCTCAAGGGCATCGTCCGCACCATATTTGTTGTTCATAAGACCTTTCAGACATTTAGCAATGTCATATTCGCGGTCCAAGTCTTTGTCGCCAGTCGGCGGAGCAGGGACGGGGCCGGAGGCTTTTTGTCGGTTGATTTTATTGAGAACATTGGTCAGGGCAACCTGACCCTGAGCTTCAACAAAAGCTTTCACCCAGCTGTATCCGTGTTAGAGATGTTCACAACTAAGTCCTTTGCAAAACCTACCTGATCGGTTGTGTCCGTAAACTGACGCTCAAACTGGCGAGCTGCTTGGAAGTAATGGTATCATCCATAACCTTCTTCACATACCACTCCGGGCTCCCCTCTTCATCGGCGCGCTCGAGCAGACCCGAAATGCCATCATGACCATGGGTTTGCCGGGCATTCTGTCTTCTCTTCTGTTCGCCTTGCAGCTCTGTCAGACGATCCTGGTGAACCAGGGTCCACTTCTTAGAGGCCGGATAAGACAGCATTTGCCGCTTGGCCTGCTCCGGAAGATTCTGCCATCCTCGCTTCTGCATAAGCTCTAGAAAGAGTTGGTCAACAATGCGATCATCTCTGGGCCGAGTCAGGTAGTTTTCGGGTGGACGAGGCACGGCTGCTGGTATATTATGTTGGGAAGCTTGCCAAGCAGCCTGTGCATTTGATAAGCGCCCAGAACTTCCACTGGATGAAAAAGCGGTACTGCGATCGCCAGAATGGGATGGTGTGAGGGTACGGGCGGAGCCATCTGGGGAGGAAAAATAGTTCGAGCCACGAGTGTTGGAAGAGTGGGATGAATAAAGACTGGTCTGGTCGAGCGACGTGCGAGAGTTCGAAGAGGAGTCAATAGAGTTGTGACCCATGCCGTTATTCCCTGCTGAGCTTCCCGGACGTCCCCATTGTTGATATCTCGTACCGCGGTCTCCTGATGCGCTGCTCGTCATGGTCATATTCGAGACATGCGGGGGCGGGCGGGGCCCTGAGGGGTGTGAGCTATATCCATTCGGCGCAGAGGTTGATGTCCAGGTAGGATATTGATGAAAATCACCACCAGCTTTGCTGATGTGGTTGGGCGAAGGCTCCTGGCGGGCGGAACCGGGACGGGACATGCTCTCGATGGGGATCGGGTTCCTCGTGTCTGAGGGGAGACTCTCGAACGGAATGGATGTAATGACACCTGCTGTCTGGGCAAGACTTCCCGGTTCCAGATCATGGGTCATGTCAACAGATTGGATCGAAGACCGTTTCGAATAGCGGGACGAGCGAGATCCAGCGGCGCTTCCTGGCGGGACCAGGCTGTCGTAGGAGCCACCGTATCCATCACTGCGCTCATCTGTCGACTTGTCCTTGTGCAGTTTCCTCCCAAAAAATGATTTTCCAGCCGAGGTTTGCCTGGACTTGTCGGCATTTGCAGGCATGTTGGCGGATGGTCACTGAGAAGCTGCAGGGAGCAGCATCAAGGGCGCTCCCTCGCACACACACAAAGTACGGATGGGAGAAATTAACGAGAATCGCAGGCCAGAGTGGGGTTGACCGCTATGGATCTGGTAGTTGGAAAAAAGGACATTCACAATAGTCTGAAGATCTGTTTTGTCCCTCCCTAGTTAGTATACCCGCTTTGATTGTCACGGCGGAACCGCGTTTGAGAGAAGCCACGCACAGTGAGAGAGGGGATACCACACAAAGAAAAGAATGAAAGGGTGATCCGAAAATAGTTGCAGCATGCAAGCGCCGAGTTCTGACGCCAGGGTCGATCAACTGAAAGCACGGGCGTCACCAATGTGCCTGATTAGGGGGAACCGGACAAACTCCCTGACCGCCTGCACGTGATGTCAGGTGATTCTGGGCCAGACAGTCGCGGGGAAAATGCATCTTATTTGACAGTCTGACAGTCTGACAATTTAACGATTTTGACAGGTGGAGGAGATGCGCAATTGACAAGTCTCAGACCTGGTGTCCTCATTTGTTCTTCATCGAGTGCCCTTTTTGAACCAAAGGGCATCCGATACTCTGGCAGTAACTAGACCCTCCAGTCCACTCCCTTCGGGGGCTACCGGACATCCTCTGCCACTACTATCTCGGCTTGGCGTTGCCCCTGAGCTCCAATACACACAATGGGATCCTCTAGCAGTTTTGCAAAGGTTGGCACATGCCTCTTTCCTTTAGCCCCTATGTTAGGGCGTTGTCATCCCTCGGATGTAATTCAACCAATAAACTAACTACATTTCCTTCTAGACGATTCTGATTCCAGCCTTGATTGCGCTGACGGTTTACATTCTTTTATCATTTCTGATCATTCCGTTCTTCCGACGTTATCAACAACGCTACTCCCAATACCTCCCTCTCCACACCATATCTGCCCACACGCTGTCACTCCGTGATCGCATGGCAGATGCAGTGATGCGCTGTTTCCTTCCATCATCATGGCGACGAGGCGCGCACTTGGCAGACCACGACAATGTCAGCATTGACGAAGATGAAGGCGAACTGATGGTCGGCATGGACACAAACACTGCGCGAAGAGAGGCCCTTGAGCGTCGTCGGAGTACGGCGGCGGAGACCGAAAGCCGCCTTAGCCGAGACCTAGAAGAGGGCTTCATGGATGACAGTGATGACGAACAACCCGAGAGGCAAGGAAATACGGGGAATGGACGTTGAGGTTCTCGTGCAGTCTTATGTTCATGGGCGGCGTTTTTGTGATTCACCGATTCATACCCGGCATCGGTATATCCGTTCTCGGATTGGAGTTTGTCCAAGTGACCTTGGGCGTATCCGCGAGTTGGTATATTAGTCCACTTTGTGGACATAGTAAATAGAGCAACACACGAAACCTCGGTATGGATAACCTTACACTGCGGCAGCCCGCTTATGATCGGATGTCAGAAACGGGACTTCCAAGGTTGCGTACCTAGATATGCATCTTAAACCATAAATGGAATCTGGGATCCACAAGACCTGGCCGGACTCATTTTACGATCTACTAATCTCCATCGAGATCGGCAGCCGCCCCACTTCGATGATCCTTGCGTCTACATGTACAATCAACTACTCAATAAGAACGAATCACTGATGAATATTTATTTCATTGGTATCGTAGATGCGATATTTCGGTCAAACCCATGCCTTCCGGGCAAGTAGGATTGGAAATATGAACAATCAGAAAATGGAACCAAAAGGAAAATCATAAGAGCTCACTGTGAGAGCCTTTTTAAATCACTGGTCAGGTTTACTTGCGCGCGCGCTGACCGTAGGACTTGGTGGCGTAGTCACCCTTGTAGACGATCAGGTCCTCAGGGCGGTAGTCCTCACGACCGGAGAAGTAGCTATCCAGAATCTTCTTGGTGCCCTCGGCGTAGCGGACCTGAGCATCGATGGAGGTACCGGACATGTGGGGAACCGTGGCGTTGCCACCGCCCCAGGGGTGCTCGGCGTAGCGGAGAGGGTGGTCCTTGGGGGCGGGCTGGGGGAACCAGACGTCACCACCGTAGCCGCGGAGGTGGCCAGACTTGAGGGCCTCGGCAACGTCCTCCTTGACGACGATAGCACCACGGGCCGTGTTGACGAGCCAAGCACCGGGCTTCATCTTGGAGATAAGCTCCTTGTTGAAGAGACCCTTAGTCTGCTCGTGGAGAGGGCAGTTGATAGTGACAACGTCACACTGAGCGAGCATCTCCTCGAGGCTATCGACACGGCGGCAGCCAATCTCCTTCTCGACCTCGGGGCGGAGGGGCTGGTAGTCGTAGTAGAGCAGCTCCTTGCAGTCGAAGGGCTTCAGACGGCGAAGAACACGCTCACCGATACGGCCGACAGCGACGGTACCGACAACCTTGCCCTCGAGGTCGTACTCGTTCTTGGCGACAGCAGCGACGTTCCACTCACCATTGCGGATCTGGTCGTGGGCGGGGACGAAGTTGCGGACCAGGGTCAGGATGGTCATGACAACGTGCTCAGCGACGGAGACGACGTTGGAGCCAGTGACCTCGGCGACGGTGACACCGCCGTTGGTCTTGTTGGCAGCGTTCAGGTCGACGTGGTCGGAACCGATACCAGCGGTGACGGCGATCTTCAGCTTCTTGGCCTTGGCGAGGCGCTCAGCGGTGAGGTAACCGGGGTGGAAGGGAGTGGTGATGATGACTTCGGCGTCAACCAGCTCCTTGTCGAAGGTGGAGTTCTCACCCTCCTTGTCAGAGGTGGTGACCAGGGTGTGGCCCTGGTCCTCGAGCCACTTGCGAATGCCGAGCTCATTCTCGGTGGTACCGAGCAGCTTAGGCTGCTGCTTGGAGTGCTCAAAACCCTGTATCAAATATTAGCCACCGAGGTAGAAATCACCAAGGGAGAGAATCTTCAACTCACGTCGTACAGGACGAGAAGAACCTTGCCCTGGAGTTTGGCAGATGCGGTTAGCGTACGAGCATTGGCAAAGGCACTCGTCGGTGCGAAGGATCCGGTAGCAATGGTAGGCTTGAAGCCAGAGGAAAAGAGCTGGGCGGCTGGCCGTCGCAATTGATGAGAAAGGGACGAGATAAATACCATTTTGAATGATGTTTGATGAATCAAGGAGAATCTTAGGGAAATGTGAAAGCTATAAAGAAGAATCAGCAACTAAAGCTTCTTTATATGTTTCAAAAAAAACCGGATATGGATGCATAATCTATGAAGTCAAGACATCCCAAACTGGTCTTGGAGAGTGGGGGGATAAAGTGGGGTAGGGCAAGCCCGGCATTTTCTGGATGTAACGCAGTAAAGTGTGCATCGGGGGTGATCATTTTGAATCTCACCTTATTATATTTTTTTCCAAAGTGGATGGAAAGTTGTTGGGATAATTATAGAGAAAAAGAAAAAAGGGAGACACCCTTTTTATATAGATGAATTGGCCCCTCTCTTCGGTAGCCCCTCCATTTGCCATAACCAACCTCAACTGGAGCCACCAGAACCCAAAACATACTGTACATACTCCCCTCACGAAGCAAGAACTGGCAGACACGGAACGGCATGGACAGGTGGAATGACCGGACTCGGAGGTCGGATGTGGCAACGGACCACTCGCAAGCAAGGTCGACCACTCACAGGACGTTGATGTTCTCCGCACGAGGGACGAGGGGGAGGAGAAACCCTGGTTCGTATTCACAGTGTCCGAGTCCGCAATTCGGTCGGAAGTTGATCACCATAGTGCATACCGTGAGGTACTCGGGGATCTAGCGGCTCCTGTACTATAACTAGATGTACCCTAATCAGATTTCTCATAGGGAAGGTGCGGGGAACTGCATTCTTGAGATCATATGATTTCCCCTCTAGTGGCATGGCCTCTATATTCACATAGGAATATTAACAAAGGGTAAAAAAGCTGCACCTAACTCCAGCTTGTACACACATCCGTCAGCCCAACCACGTTCGAGCTTCGATCGAAGGTATTTGCCGCATTGGGTTAGCTCCCCGCAGCGGGGTTACTGATGTAATGAGGGGTAAGTAACTATCGCCCAGAACCAGAAGGGAAACCCTCATCAATCACCTGATGCCGGTTGTAGAAACTAAACGATCCCGATTTGAGACATTGCCACATCTGGTGTACTAAAGATGCCGTAGCACCCGGACTGCCAAATGCCAACTGCCAACCTGGGGCCCTCCGAGTGATGTCCGTTTTTCTGCCGAACTTGGCCCTACCGTGCTCTCCTTCTCCAACTACGGAGACCCGCCAGTGACGCATCGGTCCGGTGAGGAGGTGGTTGGAGATCTGCCTTCATCCGTCACCGAGAGCCTGTTGTTACTTGCGTTGGTGCTTCGGCGGGATGAATAACTGAGAGGGGCAATTCGCCCAGAGGGGAATCTTACGGCGCGATTGCCTTCTGCGCGGTCGTCTTCATCTTACGCTCCTAAATTGCTGATGGCCGTGTTTGCTTCTCAATTGAAGCGGCATACTGCACGCAACTGAGCGCTACCACAGGCGCGACTCGACATCATCGATTAAAAGGCCATGAATGCATTCCCAAAGCTTTTGCCGCGGCAACTACAAAGGCGAGCGATTTTAAGATTGTCCCCATAGACAATTATAGGCGCAGGATCTCCAACTATTCCTCTAGGCCAGGGGGATTCATGCGAGGGCACTAAAAAGAAACAGAGGGCCTATATGATTGACTATTGCAAGTCACCCGATCGCCGCGACTACTATTCGGACACTGTTCAAGAGAGAGGCGAGAGCATGTCGTGTAGCCATGACAAATGATAAATCGCTCAATGATATTCAGAGAGCCTAGGGCTTTCTTGCGAGTATTGAATCCCCAGTTGAATAATAGCTATATACTCATTTTGCTATGTTCTAGGTCCGCCACCCTCCGAGGAAGTTGCCCCACATGTGTATCTGCCGATGACGCCACCAAGGATAAGGGCAATATCAGAGATGGTCGTACTCGTCATTGACAAGTCTAGGAGCTTTGGCTGCCCAGGTGGTTCGCCAGCAAATTCGCCGACTTGTCGCAGAACGGCAAATGGCATCCCTACAGTCGATCGAAAATCCGACTGTAGCCGGACCTATACCCAGGGTACACCGGAGGCTCACAGATCCTCAGATGGCACAAATGACACAAGTGGCACAAGGGAAAAGACAACGGGGTTGTAATGAATCTCAAGGGCCGGGTTGACGAATTGACGGGTTGAGGGCCGGTTCTGTAGGGCAGGTCACTGCAGCATTGAGCTCGCTGTACCTGGCACGTGACTGGCACGTGACCTGTAATCTGCTGGCAAATGAGAGGCGGCGATTGATAATCTGCCAATCTCCGCTCCGAGTGTCTCGGAGATACTCCTTGAGCTCGCGCCGATTCTTTACTTTTACTTTTGTTTTTTGCGCACTTTCCTTCTCTCTTTCTCCTGCATTATATAAATACGTTTCACTCCAAAATACAAGGATCGAAACCCCATATAACGAGGATGCGATCAACGGCCTTTGCGCGGTCGCTCGCGCGCATTTGGAGCCGACAGACACACCTGAGCCCACGATCCACCCGACTACTGTCCACCACTCCAATCCAGGCTAGACAACTTCGCGCACGCCTAGATATTCCTCCCCCGTTCCCTGTGACCAGAACATGCCCCGAACCAACCTGCGATTGCCCGACACCGTCCATGCCTGAGGGACTGCCGATCGACCATGAACAGGCATTAAACGGGACCATGGCTGCCTATGTGCAGCAACTAGTGATTTGCACAGGACAAAAGGACTGGACGAGTCGCATCGAGGATGACGGAGAGAAGACAGGCTGGGGTAACCTCGTACGAGGCCTGAAACGCTTGCTAGGCCGGGGTGGTCCATATCTCGATGTATGTGCCGCTCTCCCCTAAAACTTGCTACAAGGAGCCTTTAATCACATTTCATTCTCGGGGTTCAGCCTTTCAATAATATCCTCGTCACAAATACTTCCGTCGCACCCGCTTCCAGCGGCCCCTCTACCGCCTCCGCATTCCTCTTCCCAAGCTTCAAGTACATTCCTTCGATACCGGCAGAAATCGTACCATCACCAAATGGCACAGATCTCTTGACATTCGTGCGTGGATTCCTCCTTCCGGAGCGTCTACATGATATGCACTCCTCGCTACCCGAAGCGAAGCGCACAGATATGACCCGCAGCCCAGAACTCGCGTCGAGATTCGAAGTACTCGACATCAAACACGCGCCGACAGTCCTGATCTGCGGCCATGGAGGCCGCGATATGCGCTGCGGAGTCATGGGCTCGGTGCTCGAGGCCGAATTCCAGCGCGTCTTACAGTCTCGGGGATTCATCTCGGCAGGCAGTCGTGGCACTGTCGATGGACCTGATCACGCCAACATCGGTTTGATTAGCCATATTGGTGGGCATAAATATGCTGGCAATGTCATTGTGTATATTCCACCGGAGATGACGGTGGGAGCCCATGCAGAGTCTCACCCGCTGGCGGGCAAGGGGATCTGGTATGGTCGTGTGGAACCTAAGCATGTGCAGGGAGTTGTGGAAGAAACAATTATGGGAGGGAGAGTAATTACGGACCATTTCCGCGGTGGGATTGATCGGAATGGGGCTATTCTGCGGTTGTAAACCAGAGGGTATTGCATACTACATATGTATGAATAATGCATGAACAGGCGCATGATATAGATCGAGTCGAGTGTTGGATTAACACTCGGATCGAAGTGCAATAAAAGTAATTCGTGACTTTTCTATATCTGCTAAAAGCCAATCCTCAAGATCTTCTTTATATTCTTGTTTCTCCTTGTTTCCCCTAGAGGATGGAGATGACCGGTCCTTCTTGGCAGGCCATCCTGCAGGCTTGATAAACGAGTAAGATCGTAGTTTACAGACCGAGTGGTTGTGGAGATGAGATGAGCAGATCACAAGTCGTATGATGATTTGGCGAGGGAGCATCGAGCATTTGGAGTTTCCGAGTCCATTTTGGCGTATTCATTTGATGTTTATGTCTTCTCGCGGACCCAAGGTCGCGCTAGACGCTAGTCCGAATCGGGCTTAAGGCTCCGGGGAAGTTTTGCAGCACAAGACCAGACAAGACACCACTTTTTAAAAGGTTGTCACCGCACCTTGTATAAGTCGCAAATTCTCGGTGTTGGCATGATGACACAGCAGTCATCATGCAGACCCTTTCACGTATCCGATTGACGCCCTTCGTCGCGCAAGCACGGCTATGCGCGCGTCCTGGCCTGCGACCACTTCTTCCCTCCAATGCCTTCGTCCGCCTCTCAACGACCGCTGCAAACACCCGAAGACTCGACCTGCCCGCATTAGATAAGAAATGGCAAGCAAAATGGAAAGTGGACGGAGAATCCCCCCGCCCAACCGAGCAAGGGACCGAGTCGAAGCCCAAGTCCTATATCCTATCGATGTTTCCATACCCCTCCGGCACGCTGCACATGGGTCATCTGCGAGTATATACGATATCCGACGTGCTGTCACGGTTCTACAAGATGCGCGGGCATGATGTGCTGCACCCAATGGGGTGGGATGCCTTTGGGTTGCCAGCGGAAAACGCCGCCATAGAGCGAGGCGTGGATCCAGCGGCGTGGACGGAGCAGAATATCGCGAAGATGAAAAAACAGTTGCAGAGTATCTCTGCTTCATTTGACTGGGACAGAGAACTGGCTACCTGTGCGCCAGAGTTTTATGAGCATACCCAGCGCATCTTCTTAATGCTGTATGAGAAGGGGCTGGCGTACCAGGCGGAGGCGCTAGTCAATTATGACCCTGTTGACAAGACCGTGTTAGCGAATGAGCAGGTCGACGCCAACGGCTTCTCGTGGCGGTCCGGGGCCAAGGTGGAGAAGTTGAATCTGAAACAGTGGTTCTTCCGCATCACGGATTTCAAGGAAATGCTGCTGAAGGATCTGGACTCGCTTGCCGGCGGCTGGCCCGACCGTGTGTTGTCCATGCAGCGAAATTGGATTGGGAAATCGGAGGGAGCCAAGGTAACATTCCCTGTGACTATTGATGGGCAGGGCGGGCAGGATAGCAACGAAGTCGACGTCCATGTGTTCACAACGCGTCCAGACACTTTGTACGGTGTTGAATACCTTGCGCTCTCGTTGGACCACCCTATTGTCTTGAAGGCCGCGGAGAAAGACAGCTCACTTCGCACATTCTTGGACGAGGCTTCATCGCTCCCAGAGGACTCGAAAGCAGGCTACTGCCTCAATGGCATTACCGCATCCCACCCTTTGCGGAAAATTGACAATGAGAGCCCGCATGTGCAGAGGAGCCTACCCATCTTCGTGGCGCCTTACGTTTTGAGTGACTACGGGGAGGGAGCAGTTATGGGTGTACCTGGTCACGACACGAGAGATATCATGTTCTTCAAAGAGAATTTCAATCCCGAGTTCATCCCTATCGTCATCGGTGAAAATTCGACATCCGACACGCTTGTTCCTGCCCACGACGCAAAGGCTTTTACTCATGATGGCTTCCTTACCTCCCATTGCGGGAAGTACCAAGGACTGCACTCTAAGGAGGCAGCAAAGCAGATTGTCGCCGACCTTAAGCAAGTGGGACAAGCCGACTTCAAAGAGACCTGGCGACTGCGAGACTGGCTGATCAGCCGGCAACGATACTGGGGTGCGCCAATTCCCATCATTCACTGTGGAGATTGTGGCCCTGTGCCTGTGCCTGCAAAGGACCTTCCGGTCAAATTACCGAAGATCGAGGGCGAATGGCTGAAGGGAAAGAAGGGAAACCCCCTTGAATTATCTGAAGAGTGGCTTCACACCAACTGCCCCAGCTGTGGAGGCTCAGCGCGCCGAGATACAGATACAATGGATACCTTCGTGGACTCATCCTGGTACTATCTGCGTTTCTTGGACCCTAAAAACAAGGATACTCCATTCTCGCCGTCTTGTGTACAACCAGTGAATGTATACATTGGTGGTGTTGAGCATGCCATCCTTCACCTGCTGTACGCTCGGTTTATCTACAAGTTCTTGTCTCAGTCAGAGCTGTTCCCGGCCATTGCGCATGTCGATGATTCTGCTGCACCGGCAGAGCCTTTCAAGACCCTTCTTTCCCAGGGCATGGTACACGGCAAGACATTTACCGAGCCGTCCACCGGCCGATTCTTGCTTCCATCGGAAATTGATCTCACCAGCCCCGATAAACCGTTGATTAAGGGAACCCAAGTCACCCCCAATGTATCTTATGAGAAGATGTCGAAGAGCAAGTACAACGGCGTGGACCCGACTGAGTGTGCAACAAAATACGGCGCTGACGCCACTCGTGCGCACGTTCTCTTCTCTGCGCCAGTCAGCGAAGTGCTAGAGTGGGATGAGACCAAGATCGTTGGCGTTGAGCGGTGGTTCGGGCGGCTGTGGAAGCTCGTCTTGGACGCCCGGCAACAACTGACCGAGTCCTCGTTGACTATCTCTGCGACCGAGTTGAACACACCGGGCCATGCCGTGTCCCTCCCTTCTTCCTTGCAGGACTTGAGCGACTCCGACGCAGATGCAGTCTTGGCTACTCACAATACCATCTCATCCGTCACAACCTGCATTGAGAGCAACCCCTACGGTCTGAACACCGTCATCTCAGACCTGACGAAACTGACCAACGCCTTGTCATCCGCTCCACCTTCTTCGCCCCTTGTATACTACATCTGCGTCTCCGCTCTCCTCCGCCTCCTTTCACCCATCGCCCCCGCACTAGCCTCGGAGTCTTGGGAAGTGCTGCATGAGCCCTTAATCAAGGACTCGAGCTCCGTGCCATCCATCTTGTCCTCACCCTGGCCAACAAACCTTGTTAGCCCCGAGCAAGCTGAGATTCTTGCAGCCCGCGGCGGTCAAGTAGTAGCCGTTCAAATCAACGGAAAGCTGCGCTGCGCTGTCACCATTCCCCGCATGACGTCCCAAACCACCACCTCTCCCCAGGGCAAGGGACCTTCACAAGAGGAACAGGATTGGATCATCAGCCGGGTCTTGGAGACTGACGATGGCAAGCTGTGGCTTCGAGAGAAAAACGACTGGGAAAAGAGACGACGAGTCATTGTCGTCAAGGGGGGTAAACTGGTGAATGTCGTATTCTGATCTCAAAATGACCCAACCCATCTCCATTCTTAAGCTTGTATTGATTATGATTCTGGATAGATTTGTACATTACATGAACACAATGACAGCTGCATTGGCACCTACCTAGGTACCCGTGGACGTCTCCGCGAGTCGAACTTTGCACCCATGGATGGTGACCCGATTGTGAGATAACCCGGTTACAGCAAAAAGTCTACATGTAGGTGCCGTGGGACAACACCGATGACGCGACGATTATTGACTGTCGTAATATACTCTCTCTCCAACCTTCGCATTCTCTTAGACCAACTTCCTCACATCAACTACGCTGAGATATTTATTTCTCTACAGATGAAAATGAGCGAAAGATCCCAGCCTTCAATCAGTGGGCTTGAGAATCTCCCTCTCAGCATCAATCGATATCCATACAAAGGACCGGATGACTTCATAGACATTCTGTTCGATGAACAAGACCTTCAAAATGAAGTATTCCTCATGACGGGAGTCACCGAACGAGAATTCAAGCGCGACTTCTACCACTCCAGCGAGAGAATATTTTACAGCCCACCAAAAGAGTACTGTTATGAAACACAGTTACTACTTGTCGAAACAGGAGCCGCATTGGAGCTTCACAATGCAATATTACGACTTAACTCGCTTATCTTGTCTGCTATATGTCCAATGGGTCTCGAGGATAATCTCATCCCCACCAGAAGGTCAGGGCTTAATCTATATAGAAGCTACAAACGACCCCGCGACAGCATTGAATCAATGGACTGGGATCTTCCAAAGTGCCTTAGACAAGAAGATTACCGGTCCTGCGTTTTCGAGGCTTCTTCCTCTGCGACAATGCTGCACAGAGATGCCATGCGCTGGTTATCAGCCACGGACGCGAATATAGTGATAACTATCCTGACAAACAAAGAGAGGCCGGAGATAACCATTCGACGATGGGGTTCAGAAGATGGCAACGTCGTTGTTAAGCAGGAGACTATTCTTCGTAAAGGGAGAGCGACAAGGGCTCATGAGCCTATTATTCAAGTTTTGAATGCTCCTTTCATCATTCCTCTCGAGCCGCTACTCCGGAGACCGCCAAGGCCTAACTCCAACGAAGGGGATGTAAAATTGGGCAAGGATGATCTCATGAAGGTGGCCGGGCGTGTATGGAGGATTCAAGGATTCTAGATACCTCCATAGATATATCTAGGAGTTTAGCTATACCGATTGCTGATAATCTCTGCGAATTTTCTGTACTGATCGCTACTCATGTCCTGCCCAGGCCTGCACCACTCGTGCAGGCTATCTGCACAGATAGACATACCTAGGTAGTTACGAGTACCATAGACGATCTCTAGAATAGATATGTAGTCAATATATAAATAGCCATAAGGCTGTATCTCGCTTCTCACGCAAATTCCGATCTCTAAAGCCATGCCCAAGACAAAGTTCTCTATAGACTCACCGAGCATATACCCAGACAGCTAATCCTGACTGGGCAAATTGATTCTAACGCAGTGGTTTCGATTATTGATCTGGTGGGAAATGAGTGTTTCACTCTGTCCCGACTGGGTGGGCTTGGCAGAACCCGCTGCAAGGGTTGATATCTAAGTAGAGGTACCACGATATATTCAAAATCCACCACACACCGTGGTGAACTCTCCATCACTACAGGCTGCAAATGCTACAAAAGATCAGAACAAATACACAGTCTAGGCATGAAAAATTCCATAGTACCTGCAACGCGCAACAAGGGTCTCCTATCAGCCCGCCTGCCCTTTGGAGCATTTATCGACGACGAACTCAGGCAAGGGGGGGCTCCAAACCCATCTGGTGGTAGGCTCTGGCGACGTGCGATGGTGATGGAATCATCACCAAAACAGAACTGTCAATCAAGAAATGTACGACCATGCATAGATACATAGATACAGCGAAAAGAGAAAATCAGACTCATGAACATCATACGAATCATCCCAAGCTGGTCTTGGACGTCGACGAGAAAGAGACCAAGGCATTGTATGAATGAGTCAAGGGCCACAGACACTGGGAGAAAGATACCGCCCCGACAACCAGGAGCAGGTAATATGCGACCGTCCAGCCGATACTCAGCTTGTCATTGTCGAACGATGCATCTGTCCCATCAGAATCCTCCTTGCCACGGGTCATAGGCGGACCCTGTGGCTCAGCGGCCTCCACACAGCCCCAGAAGCGAGGCAAGCCACACCAATTGCAGAAGCTGTGGACCAGGATGACGGCCGGCAGCGAGCCTGTTCGCAGGTAGATGAAGGTGGCATACCAGCCAAAGATGGTGGTATAGCCAAACTGGAAGAGCGAGCGCAACAACGCAGCCAGAGCCGGAGTGTCCGGGTGAGTGAGACAAAACTCGTAGAAGTGGTGAATATGAGCGATGCCAAAGTACAGCGGGGCGACAAACACCACATGACCGGGCGAGACATGCGCCAACAAGTGCAGAGGAACGATAGCTGAGCGGAACATGACTTCCTCTGTGACGGGGCCCTGATCAACACGTCAATATCAATATCAAAAATGAAGTCAGGGTGGAAAAACTTACAGCGACATAGTTCCTCCACCCGATCCAGCCACTCAGACTCTCGGAAAGTCTACTGCGACGGAACCAGAAACGCCATTCACCCTCGACGATACCGCGCTCGAAGAGCGGGCCGATGAAGAGAATGACCGTCAGTAGGAAACATCGGGCAATGTCACCCAGATCGAGGGGCCACCAGCCCATCAGGGACAGAGCGGCGCCGAGGGAAGAATTACCCTTTTCGACACTGATCCACAGGACGATTAGAGAGCAGACGATACAGGAGCCCGTGACGGCGCGGATGCGCGCACGAATGACAGACGGAGCATCGCGGCTCAGACTGGGGGAGGGGCGCGTGGCTGGAGATAGATAAAAGGGCACCACGTATATGCAAGTAAGGGCGACCTAAATAGATCCCGTCAGTGGAAAAATTTGTTTTCTACGGGGTAGTTTTAATTTACAGAGAGGAAGGCGACGGTGTGGACCGACAGCGAAGGCTCGTCTGGGGTTGGGTTAGTGAACTGTCAAGATTTGAAGATTTCAAGTTGAAAATATTTCAAGGGGCGGTTAGAAATGACGAACCCTGATGCTTGGTGTATAGACTCTTGAGGCGAGTCAGGATACCGTCAACTGGAGCCATGGAGGGCCTTGAGACTGCGTGAGAGGTGATACCTACTTGATGGATTCGAGGAAGGCCACTTTATCGCTAAATGGTCCTTTGTTGGGATGTGACCGAGAGTGACAATACATACAGGGATTGGTGGCTGTTGTGTACGGTGGTGGTGGCGTAGTGGGTAATACAGTGTAAAGTACCATCAATAGGTTCCGATATTCAGGTCAAATGGAGCCGAGTGATTGTCTCGAGTCTTCATTCAGTTTCTATATAAGTTGAAGTAAGTCTTCAATTCTATAGCCAGCTATTCCCAAACCAGGTCCATTTCCAACGTTCATCCGAACGGCTGGGCCGAGCGTCCACTGACACTCGCAATTTAAATCGCCCTCGTATGAGGAATCACATGTAGGCCACCCCTGGAGTCCATCTCAATTAAACCATGTAGGGAGCGGATCGTGGACGAAATTCTCCGACTTCACGAGTGTCAATAGCAGGTGGGCAGAATTGCAATAATTGAGTGATGGTTACCAGCCAACCTATGAAGTCGGACAGGGCGCTAAGCCGTAATCCTGGAGTTGACAACGCATTGTCTCCACAGGGCCAGGGGCCCACAAGTAAGTACATGAGGGGATTCAATATGTACAGTATAGGAAGGTTCTCTATAGGTAACATGTACGGAAAATAAGGAGAGCACGAGGTTGACAACAAGAACCTATGTATCACTCCAACACACGGAAATAAACAGGTCATTGTCTTAGGGTCGTGCATCATGACACTGCAGGGGGTGCAGAAGTCCAGAACTCAGAAGTTAAGTGATAGGCGCTGCAGCACCGTTCACCGCCGCTGGGCAACAAAATTCCATTCCCCCCTTGTCTTGAATGTCTCATCTTTCTGTGCTTGGTGCTCTCCTTCCCCAGTCGTTGTCTGCTTTTTGTCGCTCTTTTGAAACTGCTTAATGTCGTCTTTTACGCTGCTTCACGCTCTTTTAATGGCCTTCTACGCTTGAAACGATCTTTAATTGACCCCGACGATCTTTAACGTCTGACGCTCTTTTTGAAACTACTCATTCCGGCCATATAGAAGTCTTGGATACCGATCGACTCGACTCCAGGGCGAGGCATTCCTTACATCGATTCAGTATCCAATTTGGGAAAACAAAAACAAGTCCCCCATTTCGGTTGACATCATTTATATTTGTTTGCTTGTCTGCTTTTCGATGCTCCAGACATCCACATTCTTTTTGTTATTATCTTCGTCCTCGACTATGTTCTAATTTGATTTCACCAACATGTCTTCGCACGTCCAGTCGTCCTCGCCTTCCCGGAGGCGAAGAGCTTTGCAAGAGCGCTCTTCAGCACACACAAATGAGAGGTCGCCCACTCGGTCTTTACGCATGGTTACAGAACAGGAGGATGCCGACTTCTACACTGCTACCCCATTCCCTACAAAGCCAGAGCAGATTCTGCTACCAATTCCCGGCAAAGGACAACAGAAACAGCAGCAGCAGGAACACATCTCAGCCACCGGTTTCAGCTATGCAGATACACCGGGCCCGTCCACGTCGACATGGCCCTCACCTTTGGGAAGCAGCATGCGGGCTCACTCAATTGGCGATAGTTGGGATGTTTCCTCTACCGTCGACACCGGCAACTCACCGCCGCAGATGTGGGACAGTGACCCATTGTCCAGCAAATCCTCACTTCCGGAGATGTCGTCTGGCAAGGCACCCGACTATGGCTCAGAGGGTTCGGATATCGAATTTTCGGATGACGAGATGATCGTGTTACCCACCGCCACGCCCACGATCAAGGCTGTGGTCTCTGAACCACCCACGTCACCCAAGTCTGCAATCTCGGAGGAAGAATCTTCAATTGGCTCCTCGAGCCCTAATGTTCAGCGCATTGGAGCCCCATCGAGCCCAAATTTCGTGACTCTGGATAACTCTAGCGTGAATTTTCTCCCTCCTGGCACATCGCACTCCGATTCGGACCCTCGCTCAAATTCCTTGTCCTCGTACGGCACGGTAGTGAGGCATCCCGGTGCTGCTCCATGGTTCCATATGGCCTCGTCAACTGAGAATTTTAATGAGAGCACACCCTCCTTTCATTCAAGCCCACCATTGCGGTCCATGACATCCTCCCGCTCTGCATCTAATGGACCGTCTGGGAGCCGGTCACGCTCTGCGACATCTTCCTCGCGCAGCCTACGTTCAGTATCTGATATTCAAGCTGCCATTGATAGCGGCATTCCCATACAATACCCGCGTATTCGCGCTCCATCTGCCAGTTCACGAGCAGAATCGTCAATGTCGAGTGATCGTGATTTTACTCCTGGTCCGGCATCTGGTCGCTGGAACCCTCATCTGTCACGGGTGTCATCTGCTTGGTCTGATGAACTCGAGTCCATTCGTCGTGAGAGTTCCAGCCCAGATACCTCGGAACCAACCGCTCCAGCCCGTGCTGTTTTGAACCAGAGCTCGACCACCTCATCTGTCTGGCTCGTCCACGACGCAGCCGAAGATGAGCACTTGGACAGCCTGGCCAATCTTCCAGCCCGCCCTACGTTCCCCCCCAGTCTCTCCTCGGGCTCCAGGCGCAGCAACAGTATGCAGAGCATGAAGCGTCCTGGCACCAGCTCAAGTAACCTGTTCCAAATCATTCCCACCTGGGCCAAGGTTTACTACTGCGCAGATGCCCTCGGGCTGAACTCGGCTTTGTCAATATTTGATCAGAGTCGGCCATCCTCGGCACGTTCAGGCACGGGAAATTCCAGTGTTTTCAATTTGATGCCGACGCCACTTAACATTCCGCGTCCACGCTCACCTGAGCGATCTCGATCACCACAACGACCCGTGTCGCCTCAACGACCCGTGTCGCCTCAACGACCCGTGTCACCTCAACAACCCATGTCACCACAAATGGCCGCACCACCACGACCCCGCTCGCCCGAACGCGTTCGCTTCGCTCAGCGCCGTATCGAGAGTGACGCCCGGGACCCGCGTGCTCACTGGGTCCCGACTCCCGAGCCCGAGGAATATGATATAGTTGGCGCTCCTCGTAACCGACTGCGACACAGCTGGTCTCCGCATCTGTACTATGGCAGACGTAACATGCAGCACTCACCCAGTGCATGGACGTGTCCCTCCATGGATTCTACAACCGAGCCCATCTTTGGTCGGAGGAACATCCAAGTCTACTCTTTCGTTTTGGGATTTATTTTCCCCCTGGCCTGGATGATCGCTTCTTTCCTTCCTCTCCCACCCAAACCCAAGATGGGACCTGAGATGTTGGAATCCGGTGACGATGTCGAGATGGCCCTGGAGTCGCAGCTGGTGGACCTGCAGCGGCGACGATACGACAATGCTCGGTGGTGGAGGAATCTAAACCGCTGGATGATCTCCCTTGGAGTTGTAATAATCGTGATCATCGTGAGTCAACAAGATAACTTCCAACTGTCGCCCATCTAACATGTTCCAGATTACATTGGCTGTTATCGGTACCACAACCGGCTTTTAATCCCTCGACTATCTGCTCTGACCACCCCTACCACAACCTCTCATTCAAATTTCCTGCGCTCTCACGACTCGGACAACCCTTTCAACAAACTTCTCACGCATTCATTATCATTCAACTTTCATTGAACCGAAGTTCGGGACTTGTTTTTTCCCATACGACTATTCAGTTTCATCCCCATATATTCCCATGACTTTCGTAACATCTTCTTTTGTTACTTTCTCATCACCCAGCTAGAGGCACTTTTCATACCTCTAGCAATGTGTCATTTTCTTCGTTTCTCTGCACATTTTGATACGACTACATGATATGACTGTACGCACCACACAATATCCCCTTCTTCTCTTTCGACTGTCTTTCGACAGTATCACTTTCGACAGTATCACGTTTCTTTCTTGACTTGACATTTTGGCCTGGCATTGACACCTGTAATGCATACATCTTGCCTTGACTTTGTTTGATATTTAGCTTATGCATACTACCCTATACATGTAATACTGTTGATGGTAGCGATACTTTGTTTTGTAAACTAAAAAGGAATACCACCGTCGATCGCAAGGAAAACATTCTGTTTGACAGATTCCCGAGGTCTGTCAGTGATTAATATTGTCTCCATTCGCTCTTCAACATCATCCACTATTCGAAATTCCAGATGGTCTGGAAATCCACGAGAAAGATCTCATACCGCACTGTAGACATGATTCCCGAGGCCACTTGAAAATGTTCCCGCCCTCGCCCCCCCTCGTTGGCCCTGTATCTTGTAGTATAACTATCCTGCTTATACGCAGTTCCGTTTTGGCGATGATCCCAATCATCGTCACACGACGCCAAAGCCTACCACCACACAGATTGGTCTAGGGGTCTCCCTTGCCTGAGTTCGTCGTGGGTCCGCCAATAAATGCCCAAAGTACAAGCGGGCTGATAGCTAATAGAAGTCTCTTATTGTGCGTTGCAGGGACTATAGAATTTCTATGCCTAGACTGTGTTGTTCTTTGGTTTTGTAGTCCTGTCGAGTATGACGAAACTCGAAGTAGCAATGGAGAGTTCACAAGTGGTGGATTTTGAATAATTAGTGGTATTTTCTACTTGGATATTGCTGTCTCCGTAAAGACTATGTAAGGTTTGCGTATAATAGAAAGATAATCCTATAGTCCTATACGGTCCGTCATCACCTGACTTATCTCTGTAGTCAGGAGAGGAGCAAGATTAGCTTTAGATTTTGTAAATGAGTCATCATTCCTTGCTGTCTCTTAGTTATTGCATGTAACAAATGAACTAGCTAAGTGCAAGCTAGGTAGTGGCGAATATGACCAGCTTGGTAACAATAAGATCGAGATGTAAAACAGAAAAAAGCAATAGTAGGCTGGCGCTGGCGCTCTTAGCAAAACAAGCTCAACTACTCCTTCGCCGCCGCCGCAAAAATTTCAATGTGCATCTTCCCACGAATCTCATCTCCCAGGGAATGTAGCGTGTCGTCTTTCCGGAACATCCACTGGATGGCTGGGCGGTTGGTAGACGTACAGTGCAATAGCTTGTCTCTCGTTATCTGGGTTTGGATATCCGCTGCCGGAATCTGAGTGCCCATCCCAGTGCAGATATGGCCCTTGATGAGGTCCGCGTCGGACAGATATGAGAACTCTGGAGGTGGCCACGACTCTTTTCGACAGGTCCACACAAATTCCTTCCAGTCCGGTGAATACCACATCTCTGCGGAGACCATACGTTCAAGGAAATCGTTGGACACTTGGATACTTATTATACACGTATCACTGCCGGGGCTTCGACGAGCAGCCCACTCTCGGTACCGCTCCGCAGTGTCTTTCTCTGGGGTCCAGTAGTGGGCGTTGAAAGACCAGTTGAAGTCACCACCGGAACGTGTTGACAGTTTCGACATGTCGATGCTTCCGTCAGCTTGGATAAGCTCTTTAGCGTACCATCCCCTTAGCTCTTGATATGCCTGGCCTTTATACAGAAGCATATGATTAGGCAGAGCCGGGGCATCACCTTCCAGCATAGCCACATAAGCAGACGGCAGGTTAAACTCTTGTGCGGTCATGTTGATAGTGGCTATAATACCCGGCCCCGGCTCCGGAGCGTCCGCCTCGGATGCTTCTAGGGCTTCTGGTCCTCCTTCAGGAGTTCGCTTTCGCCGCTTCCCTCGCTTGTGTTTGTCGGCGATACGTCGCTCAGCATAGCGTTTAAGGAGATCTTGACGGCAGCGAAGCGTCGCGTAATTAGTCTGGATTGTATCCTTAACCCAGAAATATAGGTCACGGGTCCATAGTATGTCGGAAAATGCTGGGTCGGCGATAGCGGATTGGATCTGTCGCGTGAGGCCGACCTGCGTCATCGCTTCTTGGATGTCCATGTTATGGTAACGGTGCGTGTGCAGAATTCCAATATGTCCACAAGCATAGGCCAGAAGGTCGTCAGGGCAATTATCAGGGTCGGGCCGGTTAGCGTAGCGCTGGAAGATCTGTCTGGCCGTGAACGTCTGAAACCCAATGTATTCCAACACCTCTGGACTCTCTTCTTCGGTCGGAATGTGTGTCGAGATGGTGCTTGGTTGGAAGTTCCACGTTCGAACGGACGCTGACGCTGAGGAGGTCGAGGACGGAGTAGAGATGCTCGAGGGCGAACTCACGAGCGAGGCTGAGAATTTCCGTTTGCCGTGCCCACGGGATCCCGGTGGCGGAGGGAGGAAGATAGCATCTTCTTCAAGGCATTGGATTTCCTCAGCAGTGAAGATTCCTCCGTCGGGCGGTCCGATAGACATGATGGCCTCTCACTTAGGGTAGAGATCACTAGAGAATTGCGACTAGGGTCAGATATAAGGAGATAGATAGTGAGAGATAGATAGTACCGGAACTTAGTGATATCCCTCTAGGAAGAGGGCTCGAGTTGGATAAATATGGGTAGGGTGAAGTAGAAAGATAAAATCGAAGATGCGATTAAGCGTGAAGATAGAAGGATATAAGAAATAAGACAAAGAGCAAAGTAAGGGCAAAGTGAAGGTAAAATAAGGGTAAAGCAAGAGATAGAAAAGTAGATATCAGATCGTGCTCTAACCTTCGGAGTTATAGAAAGTAAGCAGAAAGCGGAACGTTAATGCTGCCTTTGGAATCTTAGTAGAGGTAGATAGATAGTAGGAAGGCGTTGGTTAAATATTTGAAGTAGCGAAAACCTTTGCTCTCTATCACCTACCGTAGTACGGTGAAATAATTATAGAGAAAAATAAATATGACACTTTGACACATATGGCCTGAACTAAGCTGGTTCCGGAGTCATTTGATACTACGCCAAATGTCATGGGACCGATAAGGGATTAGTCAAAAAGCTTAGTTTATCTGCTAAGCGATATTAGGAGTTAGGAATGACATCTTCATTATCCATCACAGACCTTCTACATCAACACCTAGTTAGTTAATTGAAAATAGCAACTATCAATATTACAATATCATTTCCTTCTTAATACTGGGAAAATTTCACAATTGAAGAGTAGGCTCAAACCACCATCTCCACCGTCTATAAACTTTCCCATATTCTTACAGCTTGTGACCGATCTTCTGCTCGACAGCACTCTTTAGCTCCTCGCCAGAAGGTACAGTAACAACGCTTCCACGACGACGACGAGATTCAATCTCCGACGTGATCTCCTGGACAGCCTCGTCAAAGTCGCGCTCGGGGTCATTAGGCACACCCAGAGTCGGGGGCCGGGCCCCTGAGCTGACGGTGCGGGCGGCATGGGGTCGGTTGCGACGCTTCAGCTGGCCGATGAGGTAGGCTTTGGCGGGGGAGGCGAAGAACACGATCGAGGAGAAGGTTGCGACAATGCCGTAGAAAAAGACGCGGGCCCAGACGGTAATGGAGTCACCGAAGCTGAGCAGGATGAAGGGCACGACGGTAAAGGACATTGTGAGCTGGGTGGCGAGCCAGCTGGCGATGTCGTAGTACCGCTTGTATGGCATGGGCTTGGTGCCGTCCGGGGTGAGGAAGAAGGGCCGAACGTAGCGGCGGAAGTCTGCAAATAGCATTAGTACACCGGTAGAGGGGCTTCCGGGAAAATGGTACATACTCTTTGCGGCGGTCTGAATGAACGAACCCAGGACGAACGTCATGTAGTATCCCGGGTAGAAACCGTGCCAGAGCGCACTAGTCGCGAAAGTGGCCAAGCTGGCACGGAATCCTGGCTTCTTGCCCTTAGGAGTAACGCGCAGGTAGATGTAGTTGCGCAGCCAATGGTTGGTATTCTTGTTCCAGCTTCCGAGGTAGGCATACGAGTTCTGGGCAGTCTCCAAAACCCAAGGATCAACGTTCCCCAGACGGTTCCAAAAGACCTTACCGGACTTTCCGTCGAAGCCATTGTATCCCAGGCCAGATAAAATACAGGCGCCCTCGGTCAGGGACCAAACGCCGTAGTACTTCAGGCGAGTAGTGACGCCGAGCATGTACACGAGCCAGACGCGGCGCGGAAAGGCATAGTCCATAAAGGAGTCTGACAGAACAGAGTCCTTGGTGTAGACAGAGCCCAGCTGCAGGAAGAGGAAGATCCAACCCAAACCCATAACAGCTTTCTTGACAGCAGGGGTTCCACTGCGGGGAATCTTGCGTTTCTTCTTCGTCGGCGGGACCTTGGACGGATCCGTGCCCGGCGGGATTTCAAACAGACTGGTGTCGAGCCAGCGACGGTAGTCCACATACTCAAAGGATGGACCAGCGAAAAGAGACGGGAAAAACAAAACGTAGCCTGCATAGTTGGCAATACTGGGGAACTCGTTGATGGCCGAGTACTTCTGCATATCGGACAACTGATCCTGGGGCAGGCGGCCGTCATGGATGTTCCAGCAGAAAGAGGTAAGCTTCATTACGAGGACCATCTGTGCTCCCGTGATGTCAACCACCTGAGCATCGTCAATGATCTGGCGATAGATGTGGCTGATCGACATGTGACCCATGAGGAAAATGAACCCGATCCAGGGCATCAACGATCCGTCCACATAATATGCAATCGCATAGGTACCGGCGGCGCTGATGGCGAGCGTACGCAATCCACCCCAGAGGTCGAACAGACCGACGATGTAGAAGAGCGAGGCACCGATGATGAACGCATTCTTTTTCCAGGGTTGGGCGTCGGGAATACGCTTCAGTATGGCGGCCAGCGGATAGGAGAGCAGGAAGGAGGCAATCAGCTTGACTATAAAGAGGGTTAGAAGCTTGCAAAGGGCTCTATTATCGAGAGTTGAACGTACGCTCGTCCACAGAGGCACCGGTCAGCTGTGCCGGATAGTTAAACACTGCGGGGATCAGTTCGAGGTCTTGGAGCTCCGTGAGGGGAACTGGAGGTACGCACATGGATCTATATAGGGCAACATGGTGTCGACCCAGATAGAAGACTTGAAAACAGAAGAATCACCGCATGCAAGCTGGAAAGAAGGAGAAAAAGGGAGATGAAAACAAGGTCAAGCGATCCACGGGAAAAATAGTTGTCATGCGGAAAGCGGATGCGCCCAACATTCAACAACTTCACTTCTCCACCTTCTCCCTACGATTGGACAAAACATCTTGCTTCAACACTCAAACTCGCCGTCTCTATTTGCCCCTGCCTGCCCTCATCACCATGGACGTCGTCGCAGCCGTTTCTGGCTACGTCTCCAAGATGGTGACGGCCGGCGAGTCGGCTTCAGGGTCATCGTCCACCAAGATGAAGATCCTGTTACTCGACAGTGAGACAGTGGGAGATGCGCTCCCTAAATTCATCGGCGATGATAGCTAATCCCTTACTCTACAGGTTCCAATTGTCTCGACCGCCATCACGCAGTCTGCCCTCCTCAATCATGAAGTGTACCTCATTGACCGCCTCGACAACGCCGCGCGCGAGAAGATGCGACATCTGCGATGTCTGTGTTTCGTGCGCCCATCCCCCAATTCGATCCAGCTTCTTGTCGACGAACTTCGAGAACCCAAATATGGCGAATATCATATCTACCTGAGTAACATGATCCGAAAGTCATCCCTCGAGCGGCTTGCCGAGGCCGACAGCTACGAGGTCGTTCACACCGTACAGGAACAATTCGCAGATTTCCTTGTCATTAACCCTGACCTCTGCTCTTTGGGCATGGGATTCCCACTGTCTCGACTATGGAGTCATTCGCCAGACCTATGGAACCCCGACTCGCTGCAAAGAGCTACCGAGGGAGTCCTGGCACTACTACTGTCGCTGAAGAAGAACCCTTTGATCCGATACGAGAAGAACAGCCTTATGGCCCGGAAACTTGCGACCGAAGTTCGATACCATATCACCCAGGAGGAGCAGCTGTTTAATTTCCGCCGGACGGATACACCGCCAATTCTCCTTATCCTGGACCGCCGCGACGATCCCATCACGCCGCTGCTGACACAATGGACATATCAAGCAATGGTGCATGAATTGCTAGGAATAAGTAATGGACGAGTGGACCTGCACGACGTTCCAGAGATACGACCGGAGCTTAAGGAGATCGTGCTGGCGCAGGATCAAGATCCGTTCTTTAAGAAGAACATGTATCAGAACTTCGGTGACCTGGGCCAGAACATTAAGGAGTACGTGGAACAGTATCAAACCAAGACGCAAAGCAGCATGAATATCGAATCGATTGCCGACATGAAGCGATTTGTGGAGGATTATCCGGAGTTCCGCAAGCTCTCGGGCAACGTCAGCAAACATGTCACTCTTGTGGGTGAGTTGAGTCGGCGAGTTGGCGAGGAGAGTCTTCTCGACGTCAGTGAGTTGGAGCAGAGCTTAGCCTGCAATGATAACCACGCGAGTGACTTGAAGGTATGCTGAAGCTCTCACTACGCTTTCGATCAGTTTACTCACTATAATACAGTCATTGCAACGAATCATCGCCCTGCCCAATGTACCCGCAGAGAATAAGTTGCGCCTAGTGGCTCTGTATGCACTACGCTATGAGCAACAATCGAACAATGCCCTGCCGATTCTCCTAGACTTGCTGGTGACGGCAGGCAATGTCCCCTCCAACCAAGTCAATATCATCCCCAAGCTCCTCGCCTACCACCACTCTCTCCAAGCCCCGCCCGTTGCAGGTGGATTCACCGATCTCTTTGAATCAACCTTGTTCTTCTCCGGCGCTAGAGACCGTTTCAAGGGACTCAAGGGCGTCGAAAATGTCTATACCCAACACTCACCACGTCTGGAGGTGACACTCCAGAATCTGATCAAGGGTCGTCTGAAGGAGTTGCAATATCCGTTCTTGGAAGGAAGCGGTCACACCCGAGATAAACCGCAGGATATAATCATCTTCATGGTCGGCGGCGTGACCTACGAGGAGGCCAAGATGGTGGCACAAGTCAATGCCAGCTCGCCAGGTGTACGAGTTGTTCTGGGTGGTACCACTGTTCATAATAGCACGACGTTCCTGGAAGAAGTTGACGACGCTGTCGGCAGCTGGCCGGAGCCGAGTTCTTCGACAGCTGCAGGACGGCTGCGACGGGAGGTTGGGCGGTAATTGGTATTGTAGAATTGATATTGGAAATGAATGGCATTATGACAAAGTGTTGAGTTTGGTTGATAATCAAAACATCTATAAAGTCATGGAGTCGAGTACAGTAGACGTACCTAGGGTTGAGGGGTGAATACTTGAAGTCGGCTAGCTCTGATAGATCCGATATTGAAACGCTAGAGCTGGTTAGTGACGAGAAATAAATAAAAAAGCCGCATGCTAGAGTCGAACCCACGCCTTCTATGATTTTGTTTCTCGACCGTTTTGGGACGCTCTCCTCAGCTCTGAAGTATCTTTTACACATCCCGACTCTAAGTTGTCTTCACCTTCATAACCTTCAATATATCTAGAAGAGCTAGAATGAATCAAGATGAACATTATCCAAAGCTAACAATGCAGTATACGAAAAGTCAAATCAAAAAAGTGAAAAAAAAAGGACAGCGTCTAGTAGGGAGGTTGCCATGAGAGGGTACTCCTTGAGTGCACCAAGTTATGCGTACGCAGCCAGCGGGCGCATCTAGTGATGTGTCTAGTGACACCCCACTACTAGACGTGCTGTTATGAAATCTTGAACTTGGAAGTTGACTTTTTACTTTACTTTTGTAGTTCCTTGAAAGTGGATCCCTCGGGACCCCGGAACCCCGGAACCCCGGACCCCCCGACAAAATGCGGAGCGAGATTTATCCTCCCCTCTTCACACAATGGACCGGACTTCTCCAAGGGGAGGGCCCTTCTCTCCAGCCGCACGCGACTCGCGGCTGCATCTTCCTTTGACCACCGACCCTCCAGGCCCGCAGAATCCCCCGAAGCCGCTCGTCTGGCTAGTAAGCGGTTTCCTCGTTTCAGCCCTGCAGTACTCTATAGGTAGCATTGTCTCTAACAATGTGTCTCCCTCAGATCTTCGGCGCAACAGGCCACATGGGCCGCTCCCTTGTTAAGAATGCCCTATCACGAAATGACCTCGTCGCCGCCGTTGGACGCACCTACGAAAACAGCCTTGAGGCCATGAAAGAACTCGAAGACGAGCACGAGAACTGCCTAGGTCTACTCTGCGATGTGCGCGCCCGCGAAACCGTCAAAAGCGTCATCGATCAGACGATTGCACGCTTCGGACACGTCGACATAATCGCCAATTGCTCCGGGTATGGCGTGATTGGCGCATGCGAAGACCAAGACGAGTTCGACATCCGCAACCAATTCGAAACCAATTTCACCGGCACATTGAACATGATTCAGCTATCTTTGCCGCATTTCCGCGAGCGACGCGCCGGCCGCTACCTCATCTTCAGCTCTACGTCTGGTGCGCTAGGCGTGCCCGGGCTAGGGCCTTACTGTGCGTCCAAGTATGCAGTTGAGGGATTGATGGAGAGCATGTTGTATGAAGTGGACAGTTTCAATATCAAGGGCACGCTGGTTGAACCTGGTCATATGCGCCGTGACGATATCGGTGACTCGGTCTCGCCTTCTGTCATGGCGGCTAACCCCTCTGAACATAATCTCTCCTCGCCCTTGCCGCTATATGGGCATTTTCTGGTGAAGCCGCCCAGCGAGCCATATAATACATCTACGTCTCCTGCAGCGCATGCTCGGCGCATGCTTATGTGGCTTGCAGACAAGCAGCCTGCGTCTGCGGTGAAGGCTGCTCATCTCGTCTGGGAGTTAGGGCATTGCTCATATCCGCCGTTGCGGCTTGTTCTTGGCACTTATGCTGTTGAGAGTATCCGGGACCGATTAAAGTGCATCATTGAGGAAATCGAGGACTGGAAGTATCTCAGTTTCCCGCTGGGAGAGTCGCAGCCGGCTGCGATTAACCGGGATAGATCATCCACGCAGCCAGATAGCGAGAATGCCGTGACAGGGTGATGGGCTATGCAGAACACCGCTATTGTCAAGATCCAGCCATTCAATGAGTCCGGATGCTTCTTATACCAATGACTTAGCTACCTTGACACCGTTGACACCCTTGGACGGGCGCTTCCCCTCAACCTTAAGTTTACTTAATGGCCCGCGTCAGTTGATTGGAAGGCTTTGTCACTCGAAGCCAAATTTTTGAGTCGCCAATTTGAGCCTGAACCCTTGTCTATAGAGGTCCAGCCCTTTGCAAGGTTTTCTGGCTTTTCCATTTCAGGACTGAAAACAATGGCTCAGCAAAGTAGGGAAGAAGTCCGTGTAAGACTGCTTGGGAGAGAACTTGAAACGAGATGATGTTTTCAATTTCAGTTGTCTCTATCTACACTGTACGAACTCGACCATGAACATATCACCATCAACAACATATTTTCATTTCATTTCACTCTGAACTCATAGAGCAATTCATCCATACGTAAGACGCTGGAACTATGTACCAAAAGAAAAGTATACAGACCACCATGCAACATGACTCATGACATTAGGCTCGGAGAGAAAGGTAGACCATGACAAGAAGCCACGAGATCTATAAGACAACAGAAAAGAGACATGATCATGACTCGGAAACAGGCTCGATTCAATCATGGGCATGGATAACACAAGTTTCCTGCGCATGCCAGATGCGTCGTCGTCGCACTACATCCACACCAAAGGTATCCTTAATGCCGTCGTGATGGCGACTAGCGTCTTCTTCTCGTGCCTTATGCTCGTCGAAAGACCGCAGTAGACGCGCTTCCTCGATACTTGCACCGATTTCGTACTCCCCGCGACATAGCACCGTCACACCGATGGTAGCCTGGGTAGACTCGCCACTGTTGAGAATCGGCAGAGATTGCTGCAACATACCGGTCCAGGCTAGTCGGCGGGTGAGATCCAGGGCGACGTTGCTGGGCTGGTGTCGCAAGCTAGGTTGAAGTCGGAGGAGAGGGTGGATGGGGCGGGAGGAGCGGTTGCGGACTGTGACGACCACAGTTAAGAGGTCGTTTGTCTTGGCGCTGAAGCGAGAGCGGCCAGTTTGGACGATCGGGGAGTTTTGATTAGAGGTAGAGGGGGAAGAGAGAGAAAAGGCCACTTCAACATCCTCTAGTCGCATGGCTTCCACCATGCGGGTATTCAGACGGATATTTCGGAGGTCGATTGTTCCCTCGCGACCTGAGGCGGGCTCGCTCCAGCCTCCCACGACTCGCTTTAGAAGTTCCTCGCGGAACCAAAAGACTTCTCGCGAGGCGGCCTCGGCTTCGAAGGATAGCTTATTGGCGCTGACGACGAATTGGCGTCGAGTACCCGTGTTCACGACTGGGATGGATGCGTGTGGGTTGTCTAGGTAGACACGGGGGAGCACGAGGACAAACCGGGAGACTTGACCAGGCTGGAGATCCCCGTTGACAGAGTAGCGGTCATCGCTATCAGTGGTTGCCGATTGGATAGAATGTTCGCTAACCCGTAGCCATACAGACAGCGGGCTTGGCCAAGCATTGCGAAGATCGAGCAGAACTACACAGTGGTCAGGTCCATAGGCACCATTGCCGAGACGAACGAGGACTTGAGAGAAGGGATCATGGTCTGTTATAGACAGAGGTGGACCCGAATCCTGCGATGCATCGGACGGCGCATCGATATTGTTCTTCCAAGCAAAATCGCCGCTGAATGGGAGAATGTCACAGCGAGCAACTTCAACGCTCGCGTTAACCGTGACTGTCAGTGGAACGAACAATTGCCGGGTGTAGAACACATCGGGCAGGTCGCCCTGCTTAGCTCCCACGTATGAGTAGTCGATCTGCACTGTCGTATCTTGCAAGCCGGGCTTACCCAGCACATCCACGGTGAACGTGGCCTTGTCTTTGGGTGCGATCGAGCAATCGCTAGAGTCAGGCCCGTCGCGGCGCCATCTTAGGGCCGGCTGAGTGGCAAGCTTGAGTTCCAGCTCATAGATCTCGACCGGCAGCAAATCTTTGTTTCTCAGAGCCGCTTGAAGCTGCCGTGTGGTGGAGTCTTGGAAGGTAAACAAGACAAAGTCCACGGGACATGAGGAAGTGTTTTGAAGCGTGATCGTGAAGGACTTGATTTCTCCTTCGAGGACCATCAAAGCCGATTGTGATAGTGACATCGACTCTATCACAAGAGATGGCTGTTTGCCGATAACCTTGACCTGGCATGTCTCCATATCAGGACCCTTTTTAGCCTGTACCTTGCCATCTTTCGAAGTGGTTGAGCTCCAGGACACCGGTCGTTCATTGAGAGGCTTCTTCGATGCCAACCCTGTCCGTTTGAACTTGATTTCGGGCTCGGGTTTCCAGAACGACCTGAAGATAGGGAACCTACGCATTCTGCAATTCCGCACTTGAACAATGCATCCAGTAATGTTGAGGATTCCTTCCTCGTGGGCAGTGCCAAGGACAATGACATCCTGCAAAGAAAGGGGAGGAAGAATGATATTTCCCGCCACCGCTTCAAAGGAGACACCTTCGCTTTCCAGTCGCAGATGTTCAATGTCAACCTCAAACTCGTAGGGGTTCTGAAGAGTGACCCGGAATGAAGCAGCTTCATCAGTCACCGTGAGCATCTCCAAAGCCTTGCTGCTAGGCTTGGCAAATGGATTGTAAAGGAATGGGTCTTTCTTCGATTTCTGAGAGCTCCTAGTGACGGCAACCAGCTCGGTCTTCGATCGACGAACGGGCCGTCTGGGATCTGGCAACGCAAGCAATTGAATATCGCGCACGAGGAAGTCATCCCAATACTCTGCAGCCATGTTTGATGCCCCAAGTCGGTTAGCGGCTCCAACCGTCCGCTTGATGTTGTTCAAGAGACGGATCTGCTCATCTGGTGGTAGATATGGCGGCATTTTGTTATGCTCAGGCAGCATCAAATCACCCCGGATGGTCTGCAAAAGCTCGACCGTAAATCGAAGTACACCGTCAAAGTCGGGGAGCGCTTCACAGCAGTTGATACACGCTTTAAGAACATCAATCTTCAGGTTGAGATCACCATATCGATCCAAAACAACGTGACGGAAGGACCGCTCTGCAATTCCAGCAACCGAGTCATACTTTGGACAATCCCCAGGGGCAGACGAGTAGCTCTGGCGTTTCTCCCATTCGTAATATGCTGCAGGTTGAACTCCATAGATCTCACCCACGGTAGCAAGAAGAAGACGTACGCTCGCTTCCATATTCCCTGGACCCACATCGAGAGCATTGACATCAAATGCGGTATCACTCATGGATGCCAGGCCAGCGGCCGGATGAATACCCACTTCTGCGGCACCAATCTTTCTTGCTTGTACCAGACTGGGTATCATAACGGAGAGAAGCTCACGCATAAGGAAAGCCTTCTTCCGCGGAAGATCCAAGGCATTAAGAACGGAAACAGCACCCACTATAATGGGCACGGTGTCGGTAGCAGGAAGGTCAGTGCTGGCGGCAAGGGGAAGAGCTCGGAACAAGAAGTTTGCGATTTCAGACTTCCGAAGCAAGACCGTCCCGCGGGGAAGCTCTGGTTGGTGGAGAGGAATTAGGGGCTCATTCATCACAATATGTTTGAGAGCGTTATCGTCAAGAGCACCATCTCGAACTCGAGCCGCAACCAAAAGCCTGGATAGTCGAATGACAGTCTCAGAAAAGAGGAGTTGAGGTAGAGGTTCATCAGTGATGTTGGCAGCGCGATTATAGAGATTCAAGATGGTATTGGCAAGGTCCGGCAACAAGTTGGCCAAATTTTGAAGTGAAATAATGCGATTTCCGGCAGAGGCTGGAGACGCAGTCGAGTCTCGGCGGGATTTGGAAGACTTGTCAGACATGGGATAAAGGACAGAAGGGATTGTAAAGTCCATGCCTGCCCACCCCATCATCAAGAGGCAGAGAAGAATGGACTCCAGCGCTTTGCCATGCCAGACATAATCACTGCCCGCTCGAGCATTGTTCGCCGCTTCAACCAATTCCTTCAGGGCATCTGGCCATCTTCCTGCCTGCAGAAAAAGAGTGCCAATAACTACCCCAGCCCGGCCCTTGATACGATTCTTGGTTCTGTCAGTAGCACTCAATCCGCTGACGGACATTCGATCTCGACTATGCTCCTTGGGCGAGGCTATTGAAGGGCTCTTAGTGCCAGAATTGGTACGGGATAGATGAATTGATCGGGTGATCTCGTCAAACGTTGTCGGGGTCTCCTCACTCGGAGCCGGCGAGCTAGCATTAGAGCTCAGAGGAGTTTCCGGTGCGCCGCCATTGGGATTGGGTGGCAGCTGTGTAGGCAATGTCATGCGGTGCAGCAATCGGTCCACTGGTCGAGGTCGTAGTTCTGGATTGCGATGAGGGCCCCATGATGAGACCTTGGGTGATTCAATCGAGGGTATGTTTTGCATGGTTTTTGCGAACTCGTCCATCTCCGAAAGCAAAACCGACGTAATATCACACAGGACTGTCTTCATGGTGGTGGCTTTGGAGGCCTGCGGGCGAGGAACCCAGAGCACATTATCCGGTCCGTTCGTGAGCTTGTCGAGGTCGTCATAGTCAAAGACTAGAAGTTGAGTCACCAGTGCTCTTGGGTTCCTCTCCTTTACTCCATCAAGCTCCTCCAGCAATTGATCGATCTCCGGTACGTCGGAGCTTCTAGAAAGCTCCGTCCCATCGGCGATTGCGATAATCACCAGCGGCTCTCTATATATCTCGAATGGGAACAGCTCAAGATGCGAAGTGGGGGGAACGGAGAAGGACAGATCGTAGAGAATCATTCCGGTGGGAAATGCTAGCGGAGAGAACATATCTATTGAATGTGCAAACGGTCAGTTTATCACGCTCCCGACTGCAATGCAGTGACTTGTCACCCTGAAGAGCAGGGATATTGCGTACTTCGGTTTGGCCGAGCATCGGGGCTGATGTCCCCTAACCGCACCACATTCTCAGCTTGAAGTCTGGCAGCAAAGCTCAAGAAACGTGAGCGCCTAATCTTTCCAATTGGCAGTAAGAGCGCCCTCAGGCGCACAGGCGCAATGGGAGACAACGAGTCGACCCCCATCTTGTCATGAGACCGGAGCACAACTTGACGATGTCCCGCTCATCCACGACAACCAGTCAGTTTCCAGATTCACCAGGGTAGAACGAATGTATGAATATCCCGAGGAAACGGTAAAGCCAGGACCAGCCGCGAAATCAACGATATTCACGAAGCTCCTGAAGCGATGGGAAACAAAAGCTTATTAAGGCGGCTGATCTAAGCTGCCGATAAGGATCCGATAAGGTCGCCTCCGCACTCCGAGGACTCGGTCTCTCATCTCCGTGTTTATTCCTCCTGTCTTGTTTCCTATCCACTCGCGCGTCATTTGCTTGGAGTTTTTCATTGTCTGTCATTTGATACCCGACCATACACTTCTTCGAAAGTGGTTACAGCCGCCTCGCGTCATGCAATAGGCATTTGTGTTTCTACACACTCTGATTCGCCTTCAGATCCGATTCAACGACATTACAACCCCGCATGGAATAGGACGGCAACATGGCTATGAACGTGGATTTCAGTGCGCTTAAGGCGCAGACCATGGGGTCTGGTGCGGATGAGGAAGCGGTAACGGTGGACACCAGAGGGCTAATCTCCAAGGTTCTTGCTCGGTATTCGGGGAAATGGTAGGTCTTCTTGAATGTGTTCAAGATCGTGGACAGATTTTAATAGACTGAAACCAGGACTGTCTTGCGGGAGATGATCCAAAACGCTGCCGATGCTTCCGCAACTAAAGTGACCATTAAATTCGAGACTCTGCCCTCCACGACAGTACCATCCCCGTCATCGACAGATCAAACGGCACTCATCAAACATACCATTTCGAACCATACTCTAAGTCGCCTCTTAATATCAAATAACGGTCTTCCATTCAGCGAAAAAGACTGGGCCCGATTAAAGCGCATCGCAGATGGTAACCCGGACGAGACAAAGATCGGTGCATTTGGCGTTGGTTTCTACAGTGTCTTTGATGACTGCGAGGAGCCATTTGTGTCATCCGGTAGTCAGGCAATGGCCTTCTACTGGAAAGGCAATGGGCTGTTCACTCGGAGGCTAGATCTGGGTGAAGCCTCAAACAAGGACACGACGTTTGTGTTGGATTACCGCAATGATTCATCTCCCGTTCCGTCTCTGATGTCACTATGCCAGTTTCTGTCAAGCAGCTTGACGTTTGTTGCCTTGGAAGAAATAGAGTTGTTGTTAGATGATTGGAGTCTCTTGCGGCTCCGCAAAAAGACAGCCCCGGGTGTCAACATCCCCATCCCGAGGGACATTGAAACCAAGACCGCAGAAGGCTTGATGAAAGTTGCCGGGGTTACTCAGGAAATTGCGCAAGTCGACGCGGCTTGGATGCGGATTGTGGAGTGGAATCCTAACGCAAGTGTATTCCGCCTCGACAACCTTCGGGACACGACAAGTTCTCTGCGCAGCTTCTTCTCCAAATTTACAGGCCAAGGCGGACCTGAGAACCCATCACGGGTTCAGAAGACAGAGCGCACTGAGGAGCCGGGTAATATGACCTCCATGCAGACAGCGACCGTGTTCTTGCACATCAATACCGCGTCTGTCTTGCCTTCAATCAGCCATTCTCTCAGCAAGGAACTCGAACGAGCGACACGAAAACCGCCACCGAAGAAAGCCACAATTGCCATCTTGACCCCATCCTACGATGCCAATATTGCGACTGGGGTTTCTGCATCCCAGTCAGAGGTTCTTGCTTCTATCCTCCCTACCAAGTCAGGAAGAGTCTTTATCGGGTTCCCTACTCAGCAGACTACCGGTCTCAACGCCCATGTATCTGCGCCGTCTGTGATCCCTACAGTCGAGCGAGAAAGCATTGACCTGAACACCCGCTATATCAGCAAATGGAACCTTGAGATGTTGCGAGCAGTCGGTGTGGTCTGTCGGATCGCTTGGTCTGCAGAGATGTCTACCATCAAGTCTAAGATAGCCGCCAAAGTTGGGCCGTCACGCACCTCGAAAATTCGGAAAGAAGACATCGTGGATGTGCTTCCGGAAGCTATCCATACTGCCAACCAGTTCGCTTTTCGCGAATCCACGCCATCATCTGTTCTAGGCCAAACAATCGAAGATGCGTTCTGGATGTGCAACAAAAACGCATCTATTGAGGTCTTGTCCACCTGTGGTGTAATTCCCAGTCACCAGACCCGCATTGCTCCCAAGGATCTCAGCTTCATGGACTCGATTCCTGCCTTGCCAGATGAATTCGTACTCAACGCGAAGGAGTTTGTTCAGAGACTGACAGACATCGGGTTGGTCACGGAGATCACAGTTTCGGACATTAAGCGGGAACTGGAGGCAAACACACTACGTCCGAATCAGATTGTTGAATTTCTCACATGGCTGGGTCGCAAAACTGTTATCGGACAACTCGACCGAGCTTCGATTCAGAGCCTTCTTCGGGTTGCAGTCGCGAATGATGAGGACAAAGGAGGACAGCCTTCACGGCTCATCATTTTTGCTGATATTACCAGCTTCCTGAATCCTCAGCGCGTTCCAGCTGACTTGCCAGTGCCGGCAGCTGTGATGCCCTTCCGCTTTACCAAATCCTTGAGCAAACAGGAGCTTGAAGCATTAGGATGGGGTGAGTTACAGGTTGTCCCGTGGCTGCGCTGGCTAGTCAACAATGCTGGAGACCGAAGCCTTCTTCAAGCAGACCAAGACATCACACAGAGTGCGTCCTTTGCTGGGCAGGTGCTACCTGTCCTGTCAAAGCAGTGGGAAAGCCTGAGCTCATCCTCGAAGCAAACTGTTATCGATACACTGCAACCACAAACTGTGATACCAACAAAACTCGGGATGAAGCAGCCTCCTCAGACATACTTTGCCACTGTACGGCTATTCGACGACCTTCCTGTCGTTTATGGTTTAAACGGTGTGAAGGAGAAACTGCTGATGGCCCTCGGAGTTCGCAAGACCGTTGAGCTCGGCGTCATCTTTGATCGTCTCATCAATGCCCCCGAGTCGGGAGACGCAAAGGGTCCGCCTGCGAGGAAATGGAACCATGTGGATCTGATACGATATCTCACGTCCGTGGGCGAAGACATTCCGTCAAATGATCTTCAGAAACTCAAAGAAACGGAAATCTGCACAGCGGAAAACAGAAAAGGTGACCGACTTCCGCCTAGCGGTCGCTTCAAAATCTCCCAGTTATACCAACCGAAAGACGTTTTTCGAGCCTTAGATCTGCCCATAATTGAATGGCCTGGGATCTATAACAGTGCCAGTAACGAGGGGAAGTTCCTCGCGATGATGGGCTTGAAGAGCTATCCAACTGGATCTGACCTTGTCCGGCTTATGGTACAGACTGGCGCACAGAAAGACTTTGCTCTTAAAAACAAAGCCTTGTCATACTACATCAACGAGTACCACAACAATGGTTACGGCACATATGATATTGGCTCGGTTGGGGTGGCCTTCCTCCCGATCGAGGGGTCGGAAGCTTTTAGTGCGCCAAAGGACTGTTTCACGGACGACGGAGCATCTTTGTTCGGCTTTAAGATCCTCAAGAGAGATCTCCATCGGCATGCTTCGAAGCTGGGTGTTAAGCCCCATCCCCCTATGAAGGATTGCATCCAAATCCTCATTCGCCAGCCTCCAGCGACACAAGCGGATGCCCGGACTGTCTTCAGGTATCTGGCGAGCAGAGCTTCAGATTTGAGTCCACAGGACATTGAACGGGTTGGCAGCTCTCCAGTCATTCCCATCCCCAGGAGGAGTCACGGAGAGAAGGGTTCCCAAACTCGCTTTGTTTCACCTAAGCTCTGCTATCTGGGTGATGGAGAAGACTACAAAGATATCTTTGACTTTGTAGATTTCGGACAGGAAGCTAACTTCTTTCTTCTGGCTGTTGGGTCGAGGAGAGAGCCGACCAAGATGGAGATTGCTCGGATGCTGGTAAAGGAGCCTGCTCGTATTTCAGCAGCATTTCAGAGCACCGAAAAATACCTCATGCTTTTGAGAACTTTGGCGGAGCATCTCCCGGTCCTCAAGAAGGATAAGGAGCTTTTCGGTGATATGAAGAGGGCGAGATTTCTCATGGCCAGTCGAGATATTCCACCGCCAGCTTCAGGTCCGGATGGCAAAGAAAAGCCTTCTGAAAAGGAGATTCCAGACCTGGAGGATGACATTGATATGAAGATATGGACTCTTTCAGCTGCGAAAGAGATTGTCGTTGTGGATGATTTCCAAAGCTTCAATCTCTTCAAAGAACACATACTTGCTGCACCACAAGAGGAGGCCCTGGAGAACTTCTACGTCGCCCTGGGTGCCGTACCCTTGAGTAGTCTAGTGGAGGAGCAAGCGCGAATTGGAGGTGTGGCGGTTGATCAAACATCGGGTGTCAAATTACACAAAGTGATCCTCGAACGTGCACGTCTTTTCTTGCACGATCAACCTGCCGACTCGATCAAGCATGGGACCCGATGGCTGGAGCAAAGTTTCAGCGTGCAAGTGGTCAATTCCATCAGCCTCACACGATCTCTCAAGGGCCGGTGGGTGTCCCATACACAGAAGCGAAAAGCCATCGTCGCCCGCATGTCCAGCAACTTGGGTCTGTGTATCTGTCCCGGCAAATACGATCTGTATGAGATCAGTCAATCTCTGGTTCATCTCATTCTAAAGCGACCTAAACTTCATTCAACACTGACACTGGAGATGCTGTTGAAAACAGATCTCTTGGAGCTCCGCGCCCGAGGCTACAACGTGGAGCGTATCCTCAGAAGAAAGGCTCAAGAGGCTCAAATGGCCGAGGACAAGCGACAGAAGCAGTTGGAGGAAGAGAGACGCGAAGTCCGGGAGAAAGAGGCTGCGTGGGCGGAAGCCCAAGCCCAGCGAGCCAAAGAAGAAAGGCCCGAGTCGAGATCGCAGTCACTCATGCCAGGTGTCTTCCCCGAGTCGCCCAATGGCAAGAATACCGTGGATGAGTCTCATGTCACACCGTCCGAACCGATCATGCCAGAAAGGGCTCCTCGTGGTTTGTTTGCCAACTTGAGTAAACGGTTTGGACTGGAAGGGAAACAATCGAACTCCACTGCGGGCGAGCAGTCTCGCTCTCTGCTTCCCGAGTCTTCCACTCCGCCTCCTCCACCACCCTATTCCACGAACGATCTGCAAAAACCTCGCCCGGAGCAAACTGTCAATGCCAACTCCCCGCATCGGTTGCACCAGGAGCTCCTCTCTGCGGTGCAAGCTTGTCGCGCTCATGGATCATCGGATGTCTATAGCCGGCCCGAGACGAACCAAATCCAAGAAAGCAAGTCTTATTGTGATGAGCGACCAAGCCATGATCTGGAGTTTGTTGCAACTCTTCCCAGCGGTATCAATGTATTGTTCGTCAAATCCATCGTCGAGCGAACCTCCTTCCTAGCCAACAATCAAGCGGGATTGAATCTCTTCGCGTCGATCATTCTGGACTGCGGTTCCATCTTTTCGATGCGCGCAGACAGCCTGAGCATCTTCCATGACCCGGGCGGCAAGACTATTGCCTTTAACCGGGCGGGCAGCATCTTCTGCAACTACTTCTATTTCCAGCAGCTGCATGAGCAATCGCTGCTCCAAAGTGCAAGCCCCGATCGCACCGATGCCATTGTCTACTGGTGGGTGATTCTGTGTCACGAGTTGGCGCACAACCTTGTTGGTGATCACAGCTCGGCGCACAGCTACTACACAGAAAGCTTCGTGGCCCAGTATTTCCCCAAGGTCGCCGCCAAACTCGCCACTCTGCGGCCCACGCCTGCGACTCCCGTTGCTGCGTGAGCTATGTCCAATCTGTGGCTAAATTTTGCTTCTTTTACCATATTATTACCATATTGACCATGTCGAATACCCAGAGCCTCGCACCTCAGTAGATCGAACCTCGGAAATGCAATGTAGAAAGAATATCTAGAACAATAGGAACGTCGCCACCCGAAGTGGCTCCGTCCGATTCCCGACTGTACCCGCTTTTTTTCCCTTGAACTTCAACCTTAATTTTTCATTCCCCTCGCCTGCACGATATAATGCATTGCCGCTATCTATACTCTTGAGACCGGTGATATACGATGCGGTACTAATATTCTCCCTTGTCTTACTCCGCGGGACCGCGAACGTGAGAGACAGTACATATCGCTAACTATCGCCACTCCGAAACACCTGAAATGAGCTTAGGATACTCGACGTCCTAAAAAAAAAAAAAAAAAAAAAAAAAAACTTCCCGAATCTCGATTAGCTGCATTGTACATAAACCGGTCCATATTCGGAACAGTCCGAGATTTCCTTTCCTGCTGACTCATTTCACCATGGCGCCGCTGTTAGGCAGTTGGGATGGACCGGAGTTCGCACAGTCATGCAAGACAGGATCTGATGCCGTGAAGAGTATCCTCTACGTCGATGCATACGACTCATTCTCCTACAATGTCGTCGCGATGCTGGAGGAGACACTCGGCGTCAAAGTCACAGTGATGACTATCGACTCCGAGTGGCCGGATGGCAACATGCACGAATTTCTACGCCACTACGAAGCCATTGTCTTAGGACCTGGACCTGGAGACCCCAACTTGCCCAAAGATGTCGGCATTATGCGCGATATTTGGAATCTCCAAGATGCCGAATTGCTCCCGGTTTTCGGGATCTGTCTGGGATTCCAAAGTTTGTGCTTGCATCACGGTATCCCTATTGACCGGCTTCCGTATCCTCTCCATGGCCAGGTGAGACGGATATCGACGACGGCGAGGGATGTTTTTGATGGTCTTCCTTCTGTTGAAGTGACGCTTTATCACTCGCTCTATGCAAATGTGAATACGTTGTGTCATTCTCAGCGCTTATCGTCGGATGACCTGGACTTTTTGGCCTGGTTATGTCTTGAAAAGTCTTCTGGCTTGGATATTGAAATTCCAATGGCAGTTCGTCATCGCCGGAAGCCATTTTGGGGAGTGCAGTTTCACCCTGAATCGTGCAAGTCGGAGAGGGATGCTTGCAAGGCCCTGCTTCGGAATTGGTGGCGGCTGGCTCTCACGTTCAACAAGGTTGTCGGCCGTGGGAGATATGGCACTCTTTCTGATGCCATCATCAGCCCTCATAATGATACGAGCACTTTCCCGGATGTTGCCTACGAGATGTTGAAATGGAGCTCGTCGACTTCAGTCCTTTCGGCACACCGTTCTCTGGAGGGAAGCTGTCTGACTCCGGAAGATGTCAGTGAGGTTTTTAACAAGCCGGGAGCGCCGACGGTGCTATTCCAGTCTAATGGGCGGTACAGCATTATATCGATTCCCAGTCCCGGCTCCTGGAGACTTGAGTACAGCGTTGAATCTCAGCAGTTGAGTCTCTGGCAGCTCCATGGTAAACACAAAGCGGTCGAGGAGTCTCTCACCGTATCTCAGTTATGGGATGCTCTGCGATATTTGATGGATATGAAAAAGGTGAAGTCTGGTAGCCCCGAGTCTCCGTTCTGGGGTGGTTTCCTTGGTTACTTCTCCTATGAATTGAGTCTTGCCTGCCTTCCTCACCCGAAGGGTTCGGACCAGGTCTCTGCGTCATGCGAATATCCCACCGGCAACTCATCAACTCGTTCTTTGGAAGATCCTCCGGACGTCAGCTTGTTATGGTGTGACAGAAGCATCGTTATCGACAACGAGTCTGGCAACATTATCATACAATCAACTCGCGAGTCGGATGACCTGCCCATGGGCTGGCTTGACGAGACATTGAAGCTTCTTCAGACTCGTTCTGGCGGCTTCGGGGCTGACGAGGAAGCCGATACTCGGTTCTTGGATTCTATCCTCCGCGAAGGGAAAATTGTATTCCCAGAGGAAGCCAACTATAAGCGACAAATTGAGGCTTGCAAGGCAAAATTGGAAGCCGGAGAATCATATGAGCTGTGCCTCACCTCTGAGACATCCATCACTCTGCCGACTCCCTCAACGGAAGAAGGTCGTTTTGCATTCCCTTGGAAACTATACAAGCGCTTAAGAAATTACAATCCCGCCGCATTCAGCGCCTTCGCAGACTTGGGACACGCAAAGGTTGTCAGCAGCAGTCCAGAGTGCTTCCTCAACTGGGATCGAGGGAGTACTTTGGAGATGAAGCCAATGAAAGGCACTGTCCGCAAGTCGCCAGAAATGACGATGGAGAAGGCTCGAGAAATCCTGGGCTCGACGAAGGAAATGGCCGAGAACTTGATGATCGCCGATCTCATTCGGCACGACCTGTACGGCATCTGTGGATCCGGCGGCGTGCACGTCAAGAAGTTGCTGGAGGTTGAAGATCACGGCCGGGTTTACCAGATGATCACCCACGTCAAGGGTACAGTGAATCCTTATCAACCGGGATTCGCGGTGCGACATATGCCTCAGCTAAAGTCCCCCAATATGGCTGTTCACGGCCTCACGGCTCTTCAGCGGTGCTTGCCACCCGGTTCCATGACTGGTGCACCCAAGGAACGATCGTGCATGCATCTCCGAAACATCGAGGCCAGGAAGCGTGGTATCTACTCCGGAGCGATGGGTTACTTGGATCTGGGCGGTGGTGGTAGCTTCTCGGTTCTGATCCGCACGGCTTTCACTTGCTCTGCCGAACCTCAAGGTCGACAGCAGACTTGGAGGATTGGAGCCGGTGGTGCTGTAACCACACTTAGCACAGCCGAGGGTGAATGGCAGGAGATGTTGACGAAGCTACGCACCGTCTGCAATGTCTTCGCTCCATCCGAGAGTGACGGGTCCAGTCGGTGACCCTGATTCTCGTTGATTATTGTATCCGCAAATCTTCACTTGTAACCAGTTCAATGTATCTTCAACACCCGAACACTGAACTGGAGTGAAGAGTTTTATTCAACATTCAGCGCTGGAGTTGGGGGAATTCTGTACATTGAAGCTATACATAGATGCAAACAACCAAAACATCATTTTTCTCCGCGGCCTCTGTAACCTTTTCTTCGAGTTGATCCCCAACTCGACTCTTTCTCTTCACTTTCGACTCTTGAGGTTCCAGACTAATCCTGCTCCAGCTGGTCTGAACGGGATCCATCTGAATTCCGCTATGGCCAGCCAAGGTGCGATGGAGGAAATCCTCTGGCGGTCTCCCCCGCATGTCCAGATGATGGGGGGTTACTTGCATTCTAACAACAGTGAGCTCGCTGCCATTGACTCGTAATTCCCTGGCTGACAATCTCTTCAGTTCTCTTTTATTTCGCAGAATCCCCTTTCTTTGATCCTACCTCGAACAATGCCTCGCTGGCCATCCAGGCCAACTACAACGAGGCCTTCCGGCACTTTGTCGAGACGCGCGAAGCTTTTGAAGCCCGTCTGAAAACCATGCAGGGCTTGGAATTCATTGTCGCCTACGATCCCTTACAAGCCGCCGCGCAGTCCGATACTCGCTTTGCGCACGAGCCGTCCAACATCTGGGTAATCCGGAAGCAGAACCGACGGAAGCGCAACGGGATGGACGATGAGGTGAGCGTGATCTCGACATACTTCGTCGTCGGGGATTGCATCTACATGGCGCCCTCAGTTGCCAGCGTAGTAGGAAACCGAATTGTAGGCTTTCCTCTTCTCACTGGTGTTTCGCAAAATGCTAACGATCTCTCCGACTCAGCTGTCGGCCGTTACATCCCTGTCACGACTGATGAAAACTGCATCGACGCTGCCCTCCTTTACACCGTCCTATGGACACACCTACATGCCACCGATGGCTCGCGCAACAGAATCCGGCCCACAAGCGGCCCACCAGAGCAAAGAAAACACCCCGATGCCCGACGTGCCACCTCCCTCCACCGCCGATACACAGACATCCAACAAAACAGGCCTAGGCATCTCCAACACTAGTACAAGCACCAGTTTCCAGGACACCCGAAGCCTGGGCGAAGCATTCAACCTGTTTACACGGTACGGAGACGAATTCATGGACGAGAACCCACTGGTGGGCGAGCCGGGCTCATTCATCATGTCACGCGCCGGCGAGAACGGTCGTGCGACCGGTGCAGCTCAGCCCGCATCCAGAGCAGGACTAGGTACCGCGGCCAATACACCTAGACCGGCTGGGCGCGTATCCACGCCACAGGTTAAGGTGGATACGCCTGGAAGAGCGTCGGACATGAGCAATTCGCCGCCGAGCTCGGGCGAGAATAAGGGAAAGCGGAAGAAGAATCGGACTGCGAGCTGAATTGAGGATCCGCGTCTGTGATACCCCTTTCGCTGAAATTTGTGATACATGTGTCAATGGGCGTTTTGACCCTTGGGCGGGTTTTATTTTGAGGTTTCCGGAGTAAGAGCATGGGCATTACATATTTGGGATATCATTAACTAGCTCGAGGGAGTCTCCAGAACGAATTATGCAGAGAATTGCACTTTGCCAACTCATGCAAACCCCGATTAAATCAAGTCAAACACTCAATTGCATAAAAGAGTCAGCGTGACTCATTTATCTCTTATCGCGGTGGGGGGCCCAATTCGCCCAAATCGTCACCAGCTTCTTCCTTCGCCATTGCCACATATAGATCTCTCCTTCCTCTACCTACCTTGATCCTCTATCATATCGAATACCCAGGTATATTCAAGACGAATCCACCTTCGATCCAAACCAAACCATGACTCAAGACAAGCCCCCCGTCGTCTGCGTCTTGTAAGCTCACCCCTCTCCCCGCAATCTACACAGCTCCCAACACTCCAACTCTCCAACACTCCAACCTCCCGAACCACTCCAATCATACATAACCCATCATTTCTCAGAACCCAAAGGGTATAAATATACCAGTACTGACAAATTCCCTCCAGCTGCGGCTCCTCATCAGGCAAAGACCCAGTCCACCTCGAAACAGCCCGAACACTAGCCTACGAATTCCACAAGAACAACGTCCAACTAGTCTACGGCGGTGGCACAACCGGACTAATGGGCGAAGTGGCCAAAACCCTCGTCTCCCTCTCCGGTCCTCAAGCCGTACAGGGCATAATCCCCCGTCCCCTGGTAAAGGTCTCAACCAAGTCCGCCGAGGACGCCAACGACACCGAAACTGGAACAGGAAAGGGCAAAGACGCCGAACGAGTCATCTCCAACGAGACGGAAGAACAAGGTATTCCGGAATCGGAGTACGGCATGACGACCATCGTGCCTGATATGCATACGCGGAAGCGGATGATGGCGACGAAGGTGCTAGAGGGCGGACCTGGATCGGGCTTTGTGTCGCTTGCTGGTGGGTTTGGAACTATTGAGGAGGTGATGGAGATGACGACGTGGAATCAGCTGGGCATTCATCGGGTTGGAGTTGTGTTGTTGAATGTGAATGGGTATTGGGATGGGTTGTTGTCGTGGGTGCGCAATGCTGTGTCGGAGGGGTTCATTGGTGGGGAGAATGGGTGTATTTTGGCCGAGGCGCGTGATGCGAAGGAGGTGTGGCCGAAGCTTTTGTCTTATCAATGTAGTAATGATCGGATGAAGTTGAACTGGGGTGAGGAGTGAGGGGGTTATCCAGAATTGGATATTACCCATATAGATCCAGTACATGGGGATCGGATACATGTTATAGAAAGACAGTGCACAGCATCAATAATTCATGTCTATGCGCATCATTAAAAACTCGGAGAAATTATGAATCCACCTCCATGCTCTCATCCTCGACTGTACCGGACTGCTCGGACCGCTCCAGCGCCTCCAACAGTGGCAGTATCTCCTGACCCTCGTACAGCTTGAAGCTCTCAAAGCGGCCCTTAGCCCCCTCACCAGCCAAACCAACAACACCAACCGAGGTATTATCCACCGTAAGCTCCTTATCCTGGCTCAGGCTCTCCTTGAGCGCGCGCAGGCCGTGATTGACCAGCTCGTCACGGCTGCAGTCGTGGAACTTATCCAGGTTGCGCTCGAGGTACGTACGGGCCATCTGCGAGCGGGCACCGATGGCACAAGCGATCATCTCGTGGGTAAGCCCGGAAGGCTGGAACTCGAACAGATGCGGGCCAGCCTCGTCAACGCCGGCTACTAGCAGGCCGACACCGTACGGCCGTTTCCCGTAGTGCTGGGTGTTGGTCTGGGCGCGGTCGCCGATCTGCGAGACGATGCGGTCGAGCGGGATTGGTCGGCCGTAGGTCATCTTGGAGCCGAGGGATTGCTGCTTCATGAAGTTGGAGAGGACGCGAGCGTCGGAGGCCAGACCTGCGATGGCAATCGCCATGTGCGAGTCGATCTCGATGATTTTCTTCTGGTAGGAGGAAAGTTCTTCTGCGTTGCGCTGTTATTTGAGATGCGCATTTAGCTCGATGTCCTTTGACTTGTGGTCTTGTTGGGGTAGAGCGAACCTTCAGGCCGACCAGGACGGCATGTGTCTTGTTCACCAATCCCACAACGACGGATCCTTGCTTCACGGCTTCCTGTGCGTATTCAACCTGGAATATCCGGCCTTGCGGGGAGCTAATGGCCCTCGAGTTAGGATCTGGCTGTTCCTGGCGGAGTCGGGGGAGATCTTACAAGGTGACGGCATCGTTGTCGTAGTTGTTCCTGAACATGGCGGAGGTGGGAACGAATGAAACTAGGGGATATAGTGGATAGGAGGGACTCGGTCAGGCAATGAAATAAATCAGCAGACAATCAAGATGGCAGCACCAGGGCAGAGATGGGGAAGCTGGAGCAGGCAGGTGAAGGTGACGCGGTGTAAAGCATGAGCTCTTGCAGCCTGAGGCACCCACACCCAGTGACCGTCAGGCGCCAACGTCACTCATTCCTCGCAACACCTCCGAGCTCCCCTCCTCGATCTCTCTGGGGCTGTTATCCCTGCGCTACAAGACTTTCATCCCGTATACTGTGTCGCAAGCTCTCCAACAATCTCCTTATCGTCCCGCAGCTTCGGCGACTCCGCAATAATGGCGGCTGGACTCAAAACCATCATTGCGCTTTCGTTTGTACGTTCCCATGCCGCCTAGCTTCTACTACTGGGTTCGAACTCGAAAACTTACTTATGCTTAGGTGCTCGCAATCGGATTCCTCCTCGTCATTCTTTCCTCCGCCCTCTGGCACAAGTACTGGCCGCTGCTGGTGGTCGCTATCTATGTCATCGCGCCGCTCCCCAATTGGATCTGTGGACGCGTTGCGAATCCAGATGATTTTATGGACAGCTCGAGCAGCTCGGCGATGGACTTCGGACGGTTCATGACGGGCTTCCTGGTCCTCACTGGAATTGGTGAGTTCGTCTCATTGCAATGCCCCCGCACAACTACCTCCTGTGGCTGGCTGTCCACACGAAAGGACATACTTCTTTCCGAGTGGTTTGGATTTTGCTTTGATTATTCTTCAACTGTTCCACCGTTGGTCACGAGTCTAGATTCGCTAACAGCTCCTTCTTCCAGCACTCCCTGCTATCCTGGCCCACAGCGGAGAAATTAGCCTCCCAGCTATGATCATGTCGATTTGCGGTGGTCTCTTGATTTACGGAACAATTATCAGCTTCTCCATGTTCTTCCAAGAGCAGGAGGAGTTCTGATCGCGAGTGAACTGATGGATGCTGGATTCAGGCTTCTTAAGTCTGTCTTTGGGGGTTTCCAGACATCCAATTTGCTTTTATGATGACATATCTGCTTTGCGACTAGCTTGCTTTCTTTGTATGCACGATACGCTTCAAACGAGTGGCTGGGAAGGGTCTTAGCGCGCATTACGCTCAATGGCTTTCATATTTCATTGGCTAAGATACTCTGGTGTACGTTTAACACAGTGTATATATAGATATTTTGTGGTTCAGTTGGACTCTTTGCATACCATCAATGTTAGTACTTGGCTGCTTTTCGTCGCAACTTCAAATAAATGTAGTGCACGTGACTGCGCGTGATCTAGCGCGTCCCGCGGCGGGTGTCAGTAGACGTAATTGTGGAACCTACATCAACAACAACACTGCAGAATGAACATGTAAGACGGACCAGTGTGAACTGTTAACATGAATGTCTGGTCAGGTTCTGTTTCCCTGGATTCAGACCGCCAGCTAGAAGGTAAGTCCAGCGACGCGCCTTGATGGCTTGCGCTCCTCGCTGACCTTACCAGGGATCCGTTTGGTCGATCCGACCTCGCACTGGCAATGTGATATACCCAAAGACTCGAAACTCGGTTTACGCAGCTTCGTGAATCCGTCTCTCATCCCGCTCCACGCACGAGCGGGCCCCAACCTCGAGTTGCACACCATCCACGCTGGCACGTCACAATGGTTTCAAAGCAAGCTCACCAGCGCTATCTGGCTGAGCGAGGATGAATTGGACCTCCACCAGCCACTACAATGCCCAGTCGGTCTGCTGGTTAGTGTAGATGGCACTCCTGTCAAGAAGACGGGCGCGGCCACGTCCGATCTCTTGATCTATGGCGTATTATCCAGCGCAACATCTTGTGCACGCCCACCCACACCACCGCATTCGTCGCCGTCTGATGTCAATGGCCAGACCATTACCCCACCAAACAAACCCTACGAGCTTAGGATTTATGCGGCGCCCTTATCAACTTCGCTCCTCACCCAAGCACAAGCCTTTCCATCTCCACCACAAACCTCTGAGGGCGAGCGAGTTTCCACTCAGGCCGAGTTCCTTCCAGATATCAGTTCTCCCAGTCCAAAGCGGAAACGAGTCGCAACTCTCTTTGAAGTTGCAGCACAGCACCACCGCCGCGTAAGGCAACGAGGTGGGGAGGCCGTCTCTCAACTAATGGCGACATCAAGACCGTCATCGTCATCGCAAAACCTCCAATCTCTACGCGTGAAGCGCGAACCGGAGGACGAACAACCAAGTCTTCCATCATTTGACCGAATTGCTGCGCGCAGGTCCCGCTCTGTATCCATTGGGGCCAATTTGCATCGTCCAGGCAGTAGGCTCGGAGCGCGTGCCACTCCAAGTGTAAGCGCTGATCCTCAAAAGCGAACACCAACACCAAACCCATTTCTTGACTCTAGCTCGCACCGCGGACTGCAGCAGGCGCAACCGCCATCAGGACTTTCAGCCTCGCTCGAAGAGAGTCACACGGTGTCCAGCTCCCCTCCCAAAAGTATGGAAGCCGTCATTGCAGAGAACAAGAATCTCATCACGAGGACCATCCTCACCGGTATGCGACTTTATGGCTTCCACCGCTCAAATACTCGAGCTTCCACCAAACCCGCCTCGGGAGATGACCCTGAAGCGTCGAATGCAACACCGACACCGGAGACACCGGCGCCAGGCGCTTCGGCGGAGGACGAGGAGTTCAAGTTAATGTACCACGCAACGTACAAAGCAGCAGTCTTTGCACTGCGCAAGTATCTGAAAGACTCTGCGACAGGATCACCACCTATCATTCTGGAGAAGAACAAGGCCATGACCTGCATTGACGAGCTGCTGCGACTTTTCTGCGAGGATCATTGAAAACCTCGGAAGGGGAATATTCATGGATTTGAACACGCCATATCATGACTTTACGACTACTAAGTACTGCTGCATCTATTTCGGACCGGGCGTTTCAGGGGATTGCATGGCTTAGATTTGGTCGACATCTCTACCATTCAAGGAGCGCTATTTACATCATTGTGATTTTACTGCATTGCATCGTATCTGATAGGGAAGAATTTACGAAACCTGAGGTCTTACTTAACTTCCAAACAAAACAATCCAAATCAAATCCATTTCATCGACGCTAAGTCTCAGCCCTTGAGCAAGAGACGCAAATGCTCAAGCCAAAACATATCAGAGCATAAAATGAAAAAGCCAAGGCACCAGTTCCATACCTCATCTAGGGTATCAATCACAGCGCAAGATTGTAGGTATAGTCATCCTCGATGTTCTGCGAAACCCAGAGAACGACCGAACTCATCATAACCAGACCATTAGCAACCACATTCGCAATACCAAAGTAAAGCGTCTGAATCGGATAATCCTTAATAAGGTACTTGAGCACCATAACAGTCTGCAATCGCCCTAATTAGCCACTCCGAACACCCAAAGTCCTCAAGGAAGTAAAAAGCAAGAAGAAAAACCTACCACACTCCCAGCAAGCCCACCAGCGAGTAGCGCAAACCCAAGGAAAAGCACAAATCGCGCCTTCCACGCAACCCCACTTCCAGAATAACTAAAGCTATCGGCCTGCAGCCTTGTCTTCTCAATCGAATTGATAACCAGCATGCCCAGCGCAGAGCAGATACCGGGGATCCAGTCGACGAACTTGATATGGACGTCTGAGCCGTTGCGGGGACTGTGCGAGAAGGCGGCGACGTCGACGAGGAAGAAGAAGCCTGTGGCGAACTATAGTAAACGATCGCGATTAGCTTGAGCTTCGAATCGGGATGTTCACTTGCGATGGTGTCTTGCGGGAGACCTGCGTGATTTCGGGAGGTTGGGGGGTGCAGGGTGAACTTACCAGCGCGCCGGAGATGTAGACGCCCGTGTTACGGACAGCGGAGTTGTTGAGCCATTCTGGCTTGGAGAAACGGAAGAGGCGGTTGCTTGAGACGTCCATGGTGCTTGTGCTTTGTGATGAGATGTTGGCAGTGAGTTGGCTGATGACGATGGTGCTGTTCGGGGAAATGTCGGGCCGGTGGAGTATGCAGCTTCGGTGGGACTGCAGGTGCTATGTCATGCATAGCCTGACTACATTATTTCTGTGGATACTGGGATTTGGTTATACTTTCTACGGCTACGGCATTTTGTGGAACATTTCCAGGGTTCTGCCTTTGTTGTCGGGTTTGGGAATCGGAGTCGTCGTCAGCTACGGTACCATGGATCCTATTAGGCAGCGAGATCCATGGATATAGAGCTTGAGAGCTAGGTAGCACCATTGTTGAAACATTCGCATTGACCTTCGGAAGTTGTAAATGTACGGGAAGGACCACTGTCCTGGGGTATATACATTTCAGATTCAAATCACTTTTCTCCTGCCTAGACCTAGGCTTGTGTTTTAACTCTTCACACGGATCATGGCAGACTGAATCTATCCGCCTGTTCAGTGCATACTGAGGTCTCTGATGGTCATCGTCGGGTTATCGGCTCGAGGTGTGGAATGTAAATAGCGAGTTTGAATATCAGGATGTACTCGACTCCACCCAGGTGCCGTTCGCACCGACACAGGTTCCTCGGTGCCGAGACATTGTATCCATATTAATCCAGACGCATCTTTCTCTCGCTCGGCGCGGTGTAGCCCTCGGGGAGGGATATGTCGTAAAACATCAATTTGTCCTGGAGATCACAGTTCATGCGGAGCCGACAGGAGTCTCCCGCAGCTTGTTCATAATAGAATCCACGGCCTCCATGTCGCCCGAATCGACCTTCTCAGTAGGATAGCCCTCCGGGAGGGCTTTGACCAATTCGTTCATCGCCGGCTGATAGTTGCGGACAGCAGAGGAGAGCGCATAAATCGACTTCTTGCGCGCTGCGGGGTTAGGTTCGGTAGTGGCCATATTGACAAGAGTAGGAATAGCATTCAAGACGACAAGCTGTGCGGAAGAAATGTTAGCCTCAACCCCGCCAATCCCGGACTCTGTGGAGATTTCAAGTGTACATACCTTATCCTGCGCCTTCTCATTGTTCTGCACAGCAGTTCCAATACACCAAGCAGCGTAGCGGCGCATCTCGGCCTCCTCATGATGAAGCAACTTGACCAATGGGGTCCACAGACCCAGCGGCTCGAGGTTGTTGGCGTTGTCAATGCCCTCGATGAGTTGCTCGAAGTTGTCGAAGGCGATTAACTTGTTCTCAAGGTCCGACTCGTCGGAGTGCAGGACCTCCATGGCAGCCTTCATTAGGTCAGCCTCAGTGGGACCACCGAACAGAGCATTAATCATATCCGGGGTCAAGTTGCGGCCGGCCTCGTTGGCGGGAGGGGCAACGGCTGTGCCATCTCCATTTTGTAGCTGGGAGTTCTGGACACTCCACTTAAGGAGCTTGTTCATTGAAGGGTCCATGGTGGATATAATGGGGAAAGGGTGTAACAGGTCCGAACAAAAGAAGTGAAGTCTAGATAAAGGAAGGATAATGAGATTATATCGGATGACATAATCGTACAATCGAGATGCTTCGTGCGGCACCCAAAGGCTTCCAACACGTGACTTGCCACACCGTCTGTTTCTTGGGTCGACACTGCCCCTTGGAAATGGCGGTAGACTGGATTGCGTGTACTTTGCATCGTAGCCTTACAGACTGGTTTGAGCACATTGAACATATTCACATACTCTATTACCGTGCTACCTATGTTCTAAGTACGCAGTACTCTATATGGTCCGTGCTATGATGTATTTCAGGGCACAATGTAGCCCAGAAGTACCTGTGCTGACCCTCCGTGGCCCCGTGGCGGCTGAGATGGAGGGGTTCTATACTTAGAAGTGACCTCCCTGTTCCCACATTCTAACAGGGACTGTCTCCCCCGCCACATGCGTCAAAGTTAAAGAATGTTGATGGGATATTCTAGACATCATTTTAGGCATCTAGCTAATTCGGTGCCAAGATAAATGTAGTATAAGGCCGCGTAACTTTGGGGTCACGATGCGCTACAGGGCCTGAGGCAAAGAAAGGACATTGGTCCCCCAAGAAGAATAGGCAATTACATTATAACTACATGAAGATAGTTAACTAGGATAACTCTTTCTGCCTTGGAGGTTATAAAAGTAAAAGAGGCGGTCGATCGGGGAGTGGTTAGTCGAGACCAGGCGCACACACCAGGTCCACGTCCCAACCATCACAAACCCTCCCCTCCTCTCCACTTCTCCCTTCCTTCTCTCTCCTTCCCTTCCCCTAATTCTTTCCCCATCTCTATAACCTTTCCATCTTCTCTTTTCCCTTTAGTCTAGCTCTCATTCACCATGGAAGGTATGTTATCCTTGCCCGTTGTGGCCACCTCACCCATTTGGAGATAACCCCCCTCTCTCTGAGTTGGTCATCTACCCAAGCTGGCCGGCCGTCGCTCGACCCCCGAATATCCCGGACTTGTGGCTAATCCTTTCATTTCTCTCTTACAGAGGAAGTTGCTGCTCTCGTTATCGACAATGGGTATGTGATGCACTGCGATTCACCTGGGAGCTCGGCTGGGTTGTGTTTGGGTACTCATCACTTCGGTCGCGGACTATCTGTCATCTTGCCCCCTTATCCGCCGTCACCGCAAATTGAGTCCCCAATCGCTTCCCAGGCCACTTCCAGTGTCGATACTGAGCAGACAAGATGTTTTCTATGATCGGAGGGATCCATTTACTGATGAATTGTCTGTAGTTCGGGTATGTGCAAGGCCGGTTTCGCCGGTGACGACGCACCTCGAGCTGTCTTCCGTAAGTGCAACCCCACAGAGCCCGACACCCCTCCTCCTTGCACGCTATCCCACCCTTGCGTCGGCGCTCGCCACCCCTCGTGCTTTTTTGGCCCTATCTGAGGCTCTGCATTTCACTCTGGTATCGAATTCGTCAAAATTTACTGACTCCACTTAAACAGCCTCCATTGTCGGTCGCCCCCGTCACCATGGGTAAATACAACCTCCCCCGTTGTTTTCCGTTGCGAATGGATTGCAGTTTGATAGGACTCGAAAAATAAGCAAAACTAACATGCGCCCAGTATCATGATTGGTATGGGTCAGAAGGACTCCTACGTCGGTGATGAGGCTCAGTCCAAGCGTGGTATTCTCACTCTGCGCTACCCCATTGAGCACGGTGTTGTCACCAACTGGGATGACATGGAGAAGATTTGGCACCACACCTTCTACAACGAGCTCCGCGTGGCCCCCGAGGAGCACCCTATCCTCTTGACTGAGGCCCCCATTAACCCCAAGTCCAACCGTGAGAAGATGACCCAGATCGTCTTCGAGACCTTCAACGCCCCCGCCTTCTACGTCTCCATTCAGGCCGTTCTGTCCCTGTACGCCTCCGGTCGTACCACCGGTATCGTGCTCGACTCTGGTGACGGTGTTACCCACGTTGTCCCCATCTACGAGGGTTTCTCGCTGCCCCACGCTATCTCGCGTATCGACATGGCTGGTCGTGACCTGACGGACTACCTGATGAAGATTCTGGCTGAGCGTGGCTACACTTTCTCCACCACCGCCGAGCGTGAAATTGTCCGTGACATTAAGGAGAAGCTTTGCTACGTCGCCCTCGACTTCGAGCAGGAGATCCAGACCGCTTCCCAGAGCTCCAGCCTCGAGAAGTCCTACGAGCTTCCCGACGGTCAGGTCATCACCATTGGCAACGAGCGCTTCCGTGCCCCTGAGGCTCTGTTCCAGCCCAACGTCCTGGGTCTTGAGAGCGGTGGTATCCACGTCACCACCTTCAACTCTATCATGAAGTGTGATGTCGATGTCCGTAAGGATCTGTATGGTAACATTGTCATGGTATGTCTACCCTTCCCCCCTGGATGATAAGATTCCCCAGCGCTAACTGTCCCAGTCTGGTGGTACCACCATGTACCCCGGTATCTCCGACCGTATGCAGAAGGAGATCACTGCTCTGGCCCCCTCGTCCATGAAGGTCAAGATCATTGCTCCCCCGGAGCGCAAGTACTCCGTGTGGATCGGTGGTTCCATTCTCGCCTCCCTGTCCACCTTCCAGCAGATGTGGATCTCCAAGCAGGAGTACGACGAGAGTGGTCCCTCCATTGTCCACCGCAAGTGCTTCTAAGCTTCTACGCGTTGTTGATCGTCTTCGCTCGTACTTTCCTGGTGTATCAAAAGGCAGGATGGAGGCACTGGTGGATCGCAAGCGTTGTTGGACTCGCATTATCCAGCGAATAGCCTGAAAATGGAAATTCTCGATTTTAGTGGAATAGAGTCGGTCCTTGTTTTTCCCTGTTTTCTAGTCTTTTGTTTCTTTGCGAATCCGCCTCTCTGCAAACGCCCCTCTTTGAAATCCCTTTCCCCCCGCCGACCTTGACGCCGAGGCGACACGGTGTAGGTGAGGTTGTGTACATGGAGTTGGCATAGGTTCGCGTTCCTTTCTGTTCTAGCCTTACTATCTTCGAAATTGATGAGTCGTACCCTTCCTTGTTCCTTAATGGTGAAACCTGTCAGTATCTAAGAGTACCTACTTGTATAAGTGCAGGTAAGGGTGATAGACTTGGCATCTAGATGAGCGCGATTCTTAGTTACGGGTAAAGTCTCCGGTCACTCGACGAATGATGTTCTCTGATTTTAGGCACAGGTGTTGTCTGATATAAATGAAAGGGAACATGTGGGGCAAGAGTCAGTTACAGATTCTATATAGGTAGTGAGCTCTCCAACCTAAGGATCAGGTAGCCGTCACACCTAGGTAGCTACTTCGGTGTATTCAATATCCAAGGGAAAGTCTAATGAAATCTTCATTGCTCAAAGTGCGGGAGTATATATCATTTATCCATCATACAGGATCAGCATCAGTCATGCCAGGGCTCAGAAGCCCCAATTTTGTTTAAACGTAAAAAACAGAAAAGGAAAATTGGTGAACAAGAACAAGAGGGACCAAGTGTATGAACCAAAAACCAAAGATCATGCCATCTAAGCCCACAACTCAAGACCGGAGAGGACACAGCCCTCGTCCTCGGCGCGAGCCTGTAGCTCACCTACACGGAAGACAGCCTCACCAGCAGCCTCGAAGGTCTGGCGGACGGCTGCCTCAGAGGACGCATCCACAGCGATGATCATGCCGACACCACAGTTGAAGGCGCGGGCCATCTCAGTAGCGGAGACGTTACCCGCACGCTGGAGCCACTGGAAGACCGGGGGCTGGGCCCAGGTGCGTACATCGATGTGCGCAGACAGAGTCTTGGGCAGCATGCGGGGAACGTTCTCGAGGAGACCACCGCCGGTGATATGCGCAAGACCCTTGATGGCAGTGGGGTGGGCGTTGAGAGCGCTGAGGATGGGCTTGACGTAGATGCGGGTCGGGGTGAGGAGGGCACGACCGAGGGAAACGTCCTTGGGCAGGCCGGGGACGGAGAAGGGGGCCGGGTCGGTGTAGCGGAGGCCGGCACGCTCGACGATCTTACGAACGAGCGAGTAGCCGTTGGAGTGTGGGCCAGAGGAGCCCAGGGCAAGCAGGACGTCGCCGGCGCGCATGGAGTCGGTGTAGGGCAGAATCTGGCGGGCGTTATCGCCAGTGGTGTTGATTGCGCCGACGGCGGCACCAACGGCATCATAGGTCTCATCGACGAAGAGGCCGGGCATCTCGGCGGTCTCGCCGCCGATCAGAGCGCAACCAGCCTGCACGCAGCCGTCGGCGACACCAGTCACAAAGGCTGCGGCCGTGGCCACGTCCAAGTGACCGCAGGAGTAGCAGTCGAGGAAGAAGAGAGGCTCGGCGCCCTGAACCACGAGGTCGTTGACGTTCATGGCGACCAGGTCCACGCCGACTGTGTCGTGGATGCCGATGGAGTGGGCGACCTTGAGCTTGGTGCCGACGCCATCAATGGCTCCGATGAGGGTGGGCGAGTGAGGGTGGTAGGCGGAGTTGGCGGCGGCCAGAGAGAAGAGACCACCGAAGCCACCGATGACGGCGTCAGTCCCGGGGCGCTTGGTGCGGGCAACGGAGCTCTTGATGCGGTTGACCAGCTCATTACCCGCGTCGATGGAAACACCGGCAGCAGCGTAGGTGAGCGAGGTGTCGGCAGTTTGGCGGAATGCGCGGTGGGCAATGTCCTTGCGGTAGAAGATGTCCTCGAAGTGGACGGTGGAAATGCCCTCGTAGCTCTTGGAAACGGCCTCCTCGAGGGTCGAGGCAGTGGCAGTGGCGGCAATCACACGACCGCCAGATGTCTGCAGCTCCTTGCCAGACAGAGTAGTACCGGCGTGGAAGATGAGAGAGCCGGCCGGGGTAGAGTCCAGAGTAATGGCCTTGCCCTTGGCGTAAGAGCCAGGGTAGCCGCCCGCGACAGCGACGACAGTAGTAGAGTACTTGGACTCGACCTTGACGGTGACACCGTCGAGCCAGTGCTCGGTACAAGCAACCATAATCTGAGCCAAATCGGTGTCCTCACTCAGCAAAGGCAGCAGGGTCTGTGTCTCCGGGTCACCACCACGGACGTTGTACTCAAGGACCTTGGGTCCGTCCTTGGTCATCATGAGACCAGTGAACAGAATTCCGACAAAAGGCATCCCATCCCGACGCATACCGTCAATGGACGGCTGGATAATGGTGCGGTCGATCTCCTCACGCACTTCCTTGGGGGCAATGCGAGTAGGCGCGTAGCAGCCCATACCACCAGTGTTGGGGCCCTGGTCACCGTCGAAAATACGTTTGTGGTCCTGAGCTGGAGGCAGGGAGCGAACGGTGTAGCCGTCACTGAAGGTGAGAATGCTAAGCTCGTCACCCTCCAGGTACTCCTCGATAACGACCTCGTCACCGGCCTTGCCGAACTGGTGGTCCAGCATCATCTCCTTCAGCGCCTTGTGCGCTTCTTCTTTGGTGGTAGGGATAACCACACCCTTACCACCGGCGAGACCATCAGCCTTGATCACGACATTATGCGACACGGAGTCGAGGTAGCGGCGAGCGGACTCGTAGTCGTTAAAGTTTCCGAAGGCAGCGGTGGGGATCTGGTGACGCTGCATGAAGTCCTTGGAGAAGGTCTTGGAGCCCTCCATGCGAGCAGCAGCCTTGGAAGGACCGAAGCATCGGATGCCAACTGTTGTTAGAAAGGAAGGCTTAGCAATTGCGCAAGAGAAGAGGAATAGTTCGACATACCAGCCTGGAAGTATCCCTGGATACCGTCCACCAGCGGGGCTTCAGGACCGGGAACAACCAAGTTCACCTGGTTCTTCTGGGCAAAGGCCACAAGGCCAGGGTAGTCATCACCCTTGACGTTGGCATTGGTGATCTTGCTGTCAGTACCCAGACCAGTTCCACCGTTTCCGGGAGCGACGTAGACAATGTCGACGAGGGGCGACTGGCTCAGCTTCCAGGCTAGAGCATGCTCACGGCCTCCATTGCCGACAATGAGAACGCGCAACTGATCTTGGGCCATTGTGGGGAGCAGTGTCTCGTGTCTCGAGCGACTGGTGAAGTTAGTGACCGTGTGAGTCTTCCGCGGGGTATGCCCCTCCAAGAGATTTTTGAAGGTCAAAAGATGGGATTGGGTGATTTATATGGGTAATAAAAACCCCATTGAGTAATTCGCGGGCCTGAATTAACTCACCTCAGCCAGAAACTTGAGAAGCAACTGCGAAAAAAGTGGATGAGGAGTCGTGAACCCTGATACAGCGCTGGATAACTTTTTTTTTCTGCCGGCGGCGGTGTTTCTCCGGGGATCGGAGCCGTAGAGGTAAATTGGAATAAACTCATTATCAGACTTTGGATCAATGTTATCTACTAATTTAATAGTCTGAAAATATTTGAACAACCGCTAAGGCTCTAAAAGGTTTGGTTTGTTCCAATTACATGACTATTGAAAGAATCCCGTTGCTAGGTCTCTGCAGGAGGATAATGGGTGGTTCAGAACATGATAGCATACAGTCAAGAAAAAGGGAAAAAGCAAGTAAATACAATGCTGCTAATGTTAGATTATTCTGCTGATTTCCATTTATTCGCTATACTGATCTGTACTTCCGAGGTTTCGATGTAGATCGGATTTCTCAGTGCCTTACAGCCTTATCGAGGCGGTGTGGTATGGCAAAAAAAAAAACAGCGTCGCGCGCTGCGTCGAATCGAAGTCCTGCCAAGTTTCGACAAGTTTGATATATTCTGTCTCGTTTTCTTGTTCCTCGGTTGTTCTTTGCATCCAGTGGCATGTTTAGGGTCTCTCTCCGGTCTGCGTCAGACCCTCTCCGGGACCATGTGTGCTTCTCTTGTTTAAGGCATCGGTTTGGCGCGCCATCCAAGTTGCGTCAATTCCACGCTCGGCCTGCCCTGCGCGTCGAAGCCAGCAATGGAACGCCTGAGACCAAGTCGGAAGATGCGCCGGTCCCGTCAAAGCCAGATCAGGAAATTAGCTTGGCTACAGAGGTACAGTGTCAGCAATCATGCATCACCTCTCGCGGATGGACTGACGTGAAGGATCAGAGCGATGCACCCTCCAATCCACCCTTGACAGACGATACATCCTCTTCGAAATTAGCAACTTTGGATCCCGAGGACGACAAGATCCGCAATAAAGTTTGGCGGACAAATCAAGCAAAGAGCAAACTAGCCAAGAAGTTGGAGCAGCTGAAAGCAAAAAATGAACTCAGCAAGAAGCAAAAGGAAGTCTCAGCCACAGATGAGAGCGACAAGGCTTCGAATATAAATGCGGCAAATAACGAAACCCCGGCGGAGACCGTGACACAACTGCTCGAAGAGCGGACCAAGAAGTCTCGGAAAGAGAAAGAGAAAACCCCGGAGGGTTCTAAACGCAAGCTTACGCATGTTACAAACTTCGTGCGTGAAAAGATCGCCGGTTCGATAGAGTACGAGGACGGGAATATGCAGGGTAGGTCCTTTCATGTCGCCGGGCCGCATGCCAACTAACATTTTGAAGCACTGGATTACGAAACGGCTCCTGTTCCTCGTTTGTCGTTTGGACTTGAACGAGTTCTCTTCAAGTAAGCTGGACAAATCCTCTCCATTCATTCTTCGACGTTCTAACGCGATAAAGTCCCGGTGTCTACCAATTACGAGACCCCCGGTCGCGAGTCTATAACTTTGACCCCTACCTGGGTCAGATCATGCCCGTGACTGAATTCGACTTTAATACCCTTAAAGATTATATCACCTCGTCCAAGGATGAAACACTCCGCAGTATCGCTGTCAAGGAGAAAAAAAAGTACGTGGGGTCTTCGTCGAGTATGACCTCGGTGCTTTCCCACTTCCATTACCTGCTGTCTGCCTGGAGACCTGTCGACACTCGTACCGTGTCTCGAGGCTTCCCGGAATCAATGACGAGCTTTACTCGTCTCCTCCGGGCACCTGCCGCCATGTTCCTCCACTACCAGGACGGAGTGTACGCGATTGACGCGGACAAGGAATTCGATCATGCCAATATCCTCATGAACTTGGGAAAGTCGATGGAGAAGCTGCTCACCCTGCCGAAAGAAGACTTTGAGCGTTATCGACGAACTCATGAAAACAAGATCTCCGCCGAGGAAGAAGAGGCCATCCCTGAATCTTATCACTACTCCAGCTACGGTGATTTCATTATGCGGTCTCAGTTGGACGCATATGACCACCGCCTCCCCGGGACCGGCATGTTCGACCTGAAGACACGAGCCGTGGTGTCGATCCGCCAGGATGCCAAGAACTTCGAGCACGGACTGGGATACGAAATCAAGGACCGATACGGTGCTTTTGAGTCCTATGAACGTGAATTCTTCGACATGATCCGTGCCGCATTCCTCAAGTACTCTCTGCAAGTACGCATTGGTCGCATGGATGGTATTTTTGTGGCCTTCCATAATGTCGAGCGCATCTTCGGCTTCCAGTACATCAGTCTTCCAGAGATGGATCAGGCATTGCACGGACAGAGCGACACTGCCCTCGGAGATGCCGAGTTTCAACTGAGTTTGGGCATGTGGCAAAAGATCTTGGACAAGGCGACAGAGAGGTTCCCTCAGAAATCGTTGCGCTTCCATTTCGAGACTCGCGATGCCGTGACGCCTTTCATGTACATTTTCGCCGAGCCCGTCACGCAAGACGAGATCAAAGCCATCCAATCCAAGAACAAGGCCGCTATCGACGCCTACCAGCAGCGCCTTTTGAACCTAAAGCCAAGCGAGGATGATTCCGATCTCGACGCCTCTCCTGCCCCCGAGCCCGCCGAAGAAGTACCCACCGAGAAGGAGCAGTCAGATGACGAAGACGACTTCCTCGCGATTGCGCTAACAGTTCGCAACAAAGTCAACGACGCCTACGTGGAACGACCAATGAACTTCACGGCTGCCGACAAGTGGTCCGCCGAGTACGAGATGAGCGAACTATCTCCAACTCAAGGCCGCACGCTATACAGAATGTGCCAAGCGCGCCGACAAAAGGAGCTAGCTGGCAGTGGCGAGGACCAACCAGACAATATTAACAACCACTATCTCCGTCGTCTGCGGCAAATTGCCAAGCAGGGCCGCCGGTATCGCGAGCAGGAGAACAAGCTTGATAAGGAGCTTGGCGTGGTTGTTTTGGGAGAGTGAACATGTTCATGGCATATTCTGGTTTTGGGATGGGCTTCTTTGCGCCATCTGTGTACATTAGACGCGATTCCCTTGCATCTTGTATTTTAAATTTTGATAGGGTTGCGGGCCTATGAGGCTTTTGTATAATGAAGGGTTCCTTGGAGTTGTGGTGGATTGTCATTCAACTCGTCTCTTGCATGGTCTCACGGATAAAATGTTCTTAAATAACCACGACATGCTATGCATTCAGCATGCTATGTACAAGGGAAATCCAGGACTACGTGACACTGCCAGCCCTGTACCAGGAGCAAGTACAAGAAACCACTGAGATAGCAAGTTCAAAGTATATATCAAGTTTCAATACTGCATTAGAGTACCTAGATAAGGCACTAATCTAGTCAGGAATTAGTAATCAACCCTCAATGCCAGTATCGGCGCAATGCGAGTCAACAAGGAACACATCAATCCATAAGGTATTCACGATCACATTCAATTTCATTAGTCACTAGAGGTATGGAAGCAAGTAGAATAGGACACGCCACACTGCTGGATGCCAACACCAGGTGATAGTCTAGAGTCGTGCGCCTAACACCCAGAACGGCGGAAACACAAAGTATAATATCAAACGCCCCCAGAAAACACGGAAATTGTAAATCAAGCGGGTATCAGTGCCCAAGGGCGGGTCTGCGATGCAGAGGGGGAAGTGGTTGTATGAAGATCCATAGGAGGGTTGAGGGGTGTGCACTCGAAGCTTGGTCTCATGAATCCAAGGAAGATATAGTTCGTGGAGGGGAAAGGCGAGAATGAGGGTAAGAGTCTGTACAATTTGTATGCATATTTAGCAGAAGCTACTGTAGCTCCTGCAAGTCAAGCTTCGGCGGTGCCCAGTCCAGCTGTGGGGGTCTGTCGCTCGTCATACAGACAGGACGTACCGGCCCGACTCCACGGCGTTCCTTCAGGGCGCCGCCTCGAAGGAAACCTCTTAACGTAGACGAGGCTGTGCCATAGGTGCTGCGGGCACTGCCATTGCCGGTTGAGGTAGTGCTCGAGCTGCGCGTACTGCGAACACTGCTCGCTTTCGGGACTGCGGCGGGCACGGCGGGGACGGGCAGAGCCAAGCGGGCGGCCGAGGGGCCGGATGAGCCATACTCTGGCGGGAGAATCTGCGCCGCGCGAGCAGTCTGAGGCCGTAGGTTAGGTGCGCTCCTTTTGCGGAGATTTTTGGACGGGATTTGAAGCTCTAGCTGGCTGTCCTGTGATTCTGTGCGGAGGTGGAGTGACGCTGCGCGTTCGTCGGGTGGAGATGCGTGGATCTCATCTGCTGATACGGCAACTTCGAACTTCAGGTTCTCCAGCATTGTTCTTAGGCTTGCTGCGGTCGCTGGTCGTCCGTCACTGGCCGCATCATCGACGTCGGCATCCTCGATGCCATGAGCGATGTTGTAATTGCGCAGGAGATATCGGCGTAGCCGCGCTACTTCCAAGTCCCATTTGCGCTGTAGTGACTGCAGGAGCAGCTCCACATTGTGACTAGCCAACGGAGAAGATTCCACAGGTGATGCACTGACACTAGCTGGCGGTGCCTTGCTCAGCCTGCTGCTTGCCACACCAGGTCGAACGCCCATTGCGACATGCAGAGAACGACGAATCGAGTTTGCTGTAGAGCTCTGAACAGCGCTGGCATCCCAGCGGACGTTATCAACTTCCCGGCGAACCTTATCAAGCGACAACACCCGGTCTCGATCCATACAGGAGAGACTGAGAAGAGTGCGGTTAGACTGAAGACCATTGACCAGCACTGTGAACGACTGAAGGTTAATATCATTGTTCTCGCAATGCACTTCACGCAGGGACTCGTTCTCCTCCAACACGGACGCCAAGGTATTTGCACCCTGAAGACCAAGTTTCTGGTGTTCGATTCTTAGCATCTTAAGGGAGGTGTTTTTCTTCAAACCAGTCAATGCAAGGTTGAGACCGATTCCAAACCGGGCAACATCGAGATGCGCGCTCTCGCCACTGATATCAAGAGCTTCCAAAGTCTCATTCTCCTCAAACATCAATTGCAGCATCTGGCAGGTCTCAGGCCCTGCGTCATACGGAAGAGAGGCCTTGGAAATGTCCAGATACCGCAGAGTCCGGTTCTTGCGAAGCGCATCCACCAGTTCCCGGAAGTGCTCTTCTTTCTTGAAATCGATCATCTGCATAGAAAGATGCGAGGGGGTCATGTTCTTGGCAATGGCATCGAAAAGAAACGAGCATCCATCGTCAAGCCGGTTCTCATTCGCATGTAAATGAAGGCGGCGTGGAGAGTCCGGACCAGCGGACATTGAGTGCATGAACATGGCAACATCTTCGCCGCTCAATCCACACTGATCAAGTCGAATCGTGCGAAGATTCCGCGAGCGGTCACTGACGAGGTAAGTGGCGATCGAGTCGACGGTTGCGCGATTGATAGCCGTTCGGCTGAGAACCAACTCTTCGAGTCTCCAGTTGAACAGCATTTCTGCCGTAATGAGCGGCTCGGTACCCGATGTGCGCGAGATGCGAGCTAGGTTGATCTTCCGAATCTGGCCAAAGTATCCGATGTACTGCTGGAGCACGTCGGGATTCAACCGACCCTGCACACCGGAGATATTGATCGCTTCGAGAGATGACTCTTGGGCGACAAAGGTAGAGAGAATGAGATCGAGGTCATGCACAGACAGACCGCAGTCTCCGACCTCCAATGCGCGTAGATGACTACGTCTTTGAGACGCAGCATCCACCAGGTAGTCAAGATCCGACTCGCCTAGTTTGATTCCATTCAGCACCACCCAGTCCACACTCGTTAATTCCCGGCGACAGACCGGAAAAATAGCCTCTGGGATTCCACATCCCGGATCCCGGCTGCCTTTGTCCAATGTAGGCGTTCGGGTAAGGCAGTAGGAGAAGTCCAGTCTACGTAGCCATTTACTCTTCAATGCCAATGCGCGCACTTCTTGCGACAAGACAGTCAAGTTCTCTTGTCCCGGGATGTGCACGGAGGACCCTGCCCTATCGAGATGTACATCGGGATCCACGCCATGGATATCGCGCAGACCTTGCAAGGCATCTAGGTTGACGCCGCGGAATGAAATTGACCGAAAAGACTCATTATACCGAAGGGCGCGCATGACGGCAATCAACTCAAGAGCACTGTACCGCGGGTTCTTCGAGGAAGCAGGGCGAAGAAGCCGGAAGCATGGAGCATCCTCGCAATCCAAGTCGATAGTATATCGAATATTGGAGGTATCGATGTCGTAACTAGCGGAGTAGGCAACCAACGTTCGATCGAAGCAGCCGTAGTCCTCATCCAATGCCACGGTCGGGAAGTTCTCATCGTTGTGTAGCTCACGTGGAACAACAAAGTCATATGGCTGCCTTTTCCACAGCGGGCGCAGGAACTCGGTGTGTTGCCGGATCCAACAGGCGACTTCAACTGAATGAACGGAAGCTAGGAATACATTAAACGATTTCCGCAGCGGGACCCTTGGTTGATATTAGCGAACGGACGTGTTTCAATCGTCCCCAACAATGAACTTACCGAAAAGTTAAATGGAGACTATCATCGCCGTACTCCATGGATAACCCAGTCAGGTTCATTAGCCCAAAGGAAGTGGCCGTCTCCAGGTCGGACAAGGATACCAAATACGACCGATTGGCCGTCTTTTGCATTGGTATCAAATGAACCTTGTGCAAGCCGATTGCAAGATAGCAACCGGTAGGCGAAAGCTTAGTGAGATCGTCAGAAGACGAGCGAGTTGGGGACTTGCTGGAGGCAATCTGTATAACACGGAACATTCGGAACATGACCGGATCGTAATCTCGTTCGTGTTGCAACATCCTTGTTACATACTCGACTGAGCCCCGATCAAATGGCTGCGGGTCGTTTGATCGTGTCATTTGTGCAGCCTGGCGAATACCCACCATCCAGAGGTTCAACTCCTGAAGATCGGGCGTCTGCATCTGGACCAATGCGGCTTTGTGCGTGCGTTCATCCAGGTAGGCCACCTCGACTGTAGGGGATAACCGTCCATCTTCCAGCATGTAGACCGCGATAATACTATTGAGCGGAATACCTGCCGATGCCTCATTCGACACCATTAGTTGCATATCTTGCAACGAGCTGATCGAGGCAATAGATTGGCGGTGCGAAGCCGGGGTTGGCCTGTTATAGGAATGCGGAATCGAAGGAAAGGCATCAGCCGCCTTGCTCTGGTTTTTGAAGCGAATCAAATGTGTATCGGTAAGGACGAGGTACTGGCTCTTCTTCCTCCACATGCCGCCCGTCGTCTGGATTTCTCCATGGTGGAGGATTGCCGAAGACCAGATCCCATTTCGGAGACTGTTCACACTTTCATCCCCGATAGAACCAACGGAAGCGCTTAGTGGATCTTCATCCTCCAATGAATGAAGCGATTTAAAGGAGCCGAATACTGAGGTCCGCCTTTTCTGCAACGACTTCCTTCGCGGGCGAGGAGTTTCCAGAATAGGCGTTGATGCAGACATCGCTGCAGACCAGGCAGCGACCTCCGCGTTCGCGGTCCCCGGGCGACGCAAGACATTGGGTTTCGGGCTTTGGGACCGGCCAAAGAAGCCTGAATTGTGGCGGGCTTTCTTGTCTAGGGAAAGGGTATCATCTGAGGGAGTGCGGCCATGGATAGCTCGGGGAAGCGGGGCTGAGCTCGTGGAGGATGGGCTGAACACGCTTAGACTTTTTCTTCGCTCCTTCTTGCCATTGTGGTCGGCCATGGCGAGTTTGCGATACAGGTAGACAGGAGAGATTCAAGACTGAAAGTTGAAGGACGATTGGCGCAAAACCAGTGAGCGATGAGCTTATCTGATCTACGACCCCAGCGTCGTTCTTACTAGAGAACTAGTTAGTGTAGAACTCGGGTTTTGCTGGGAGTTAGGGTAGTAAAGAGGGGTGAACAGATCCCAATAGAGTCTGGGGGAGGAGATGGAAAAGCGGGGAGAGAGAAGGTTCTTACAGTAGAGCTTCGAGGCGCCATGAGAAGCAATTGACAGGCAATAGCTAAGGGAACTCCACCTGTAGCGGAACCCAGGAATATATTGTAGAGGAGCCTAGACGCGTTTGGCAGCCGTCAACAATGTGGCGAAGAGAGGGTTTTTGGTTGCACCGGAGGGTCGCCGGAAGGGGGAAGTTTCCGGAGCTGATGTGCCTAAACACAACCAAACACCAAAACGGTGAGGCAAGCTGGGGAAAATCAAAAAGAGCGGTGATCAATTGTGATCGCCCGATACTGAGATGTGCGCCCTGCTTCCAAAGGTAAATCCCACCGAGGATGAGGTCAGAGAATGCCGATCGGCGGGACGAGTAGCCTTCGGAGGCAAACGAGGGTGGAGAGTGATGTCAAGTGGGATGGATGAGAGAGTACCAGGAGATGAACGCGAACAAAATAGCAGATCACCAGAAAACGAGAAACGAGAAAACGAGAGACCAGAAACGAGAAACGAGTGACGAAAAACGAGTGAGCCAGGTGAAGTGGAGAAGGAAAGGAAAAGGAGGTGAGGAACGAGGAATGGACGGATGCAGTAAACCTACAGCATCTTCATGTTTCAGGTTATGCTCTCTTTTTTCCCATGCTTTCGGGCCAATTCATTAAGGTGTGCATTAATATCTAGGTTTCAACGGTCTATGGTCTATACATACATAGGGTTCTAGAATAATACCAATGTTTATGTATAGCTTCAAAGACACGCCTCGCCTAGCTACGATAAGGCAGTCGTTCGCGACTGGTAGAATCATATTTCAAGTACTCCGTACTTCGCACTCTATAGCATATCCGCATTCAGCCAGGTAATAGGCGTACTTTCCCGTGCAGAGTGTGCATCGGCTAAGCATCCTAAGACTATAATACGGAGTATTGCAGGTCGACAAGGATCGTGGCAGAGAAGACGCAGCGCAGGAACTACGGCTTTTGTCCTACATAACTGGATCCACTCCGTACTCCGTGTTCTTTCTAGCTTCAGGAATGAATTTCTATAGGATCCACACTGGGGATGATCGACCTCTCCACGCGACAAGGTAGCTCAGGGGTTTAAGGGTTGAGTTAAAAGACTAAGCCCATGGAGATCACAATATAGATCGACGCCGCCACAATGGAAGCTTGGCTTTTCCCGGAGGTTCGTCCTGATGCGTCATATCCTGCATCCCTGGTTAATACCCAGCTCAGCGAAACTGAAGTTGCCAGCACTGCGTTTGCTCCAAGATCTAGGATGTGCTCCGTAAGTACCGATTGACCCACTGGACTTTGTGTGATCCAAATATTTCTTATTATTTTCCTATTGCTTAGCTTTTATATCGACGAATGCCTTGCTCATACTCAGCCTGATATCGCTCTGCTCGTTTAACCTTGCGGACAAGATCAATGTACTCGGTTACTCGGTGCTCGGCCCAGATGCAGCCCCCTAGCGTCATGGCGGCAATCTGTAGGAAGACCTTGAACTGCGGTGTAAGACCGCGGTAAACACGAGATGTGGGTGAAATCCACTCTGAAAAGCCTTCCAATGGCCGGTAGAACAGGCGCGAGCGGATATACTCGCGGGAGAAGGGTGACTGCCGAGGATGCGGTTGTGATTCGGGAGCGGCGGGTGGTTGGGGAGTAGAAAATGTGAAGGGATGAGGAAGGGCCATGATCATATGAGCGAGAATTGAGACAGATCCGAACTGTAGAATAGAAGAACAATAAGTGTCAAGTCTATCTTTGCCTGCACGGTGAACCTACGCGGAACACGCCCGTCATGAAGCCTTTGGCGGCTTCCGTCATGAGTTCTTCGGGAGGCTCGATGTCGGCCCTCTGGCTTGCTGGTGGCGGCATTTGGGATATATCGTGGAATGGAGTTATTTGCAATCGATTCTGATTAAGCTCCGATCAATGCTTGTTATCGTACAGCTCTAGGCGCCGGGAACCAGAGGAGAATGGGTAGATGGTCACTTCAAGGGATGGTGCCGGAGTCAAAGGAGTGAAAAGAATAACTGAATGAACAAGTCTGTAGCTCCAAATAGTCAGAACCTTTGGACCAGCCAGTGTTTATGAAATAAAAGTGCAACGAGCCGTGAAGACACCGAGTGACGCAAGTCGGATCAACGATAATCCACGATAGCGACTCAGATAAAAAAGAAAGCCAATTATCAAGCCGGCATTGGATATCAAATTTATCTGTTAGAACACACTCAGCCAACACAATTGCCATGGCTCTCCCCGCACGCATCGCGACCGTCTCGCGGGTGACCAACGAGACTAAAATCCAAGTCTCGCTCTCCCTCGACGGTGGTGTCCTCCCACCCTACGAACCCACTACACACTTTCCCCCACCGAGCAACCCCCAAGAAGCTGAAGCAGCCAAGAAGGGCATCGTACCCCCCAAAGATGCAGGGCACGCAACACAGTTCACCCCGACACAGCAGATCACCGTGAGCACAGGAATTGGGTTCCTGGACCACATGCTGCACGCCCTGGCAAAACACTCAGGCTGGAGTCTGGCAGTGCGGGCCAAGGGCGATTTGTATAGTGAGTCAATTCCCACCACCAATCACCCAAGAAAACTCACCATTAACACTAACCACTCGTAGTCGACGACCATCACACAACGGAAGACACATTCCTCGCCCTCGGCACAGCCTTCACAAAAGCCCTCGGCGCTCGGCAATCACTCGCCCGCTTCGGCCGCGGCGACGCTCCTCTCGACGAAGCCCTCTCCTGGGCCGTGATTGACCTCTCCAGCCGGCCATGGGCAGTAATTGACCTAGGCTTCAAGCGCGAGAAGATTGGCGCGCTGAGCACGGAAATGATCACGCACGGTCTGCAGAGCTTTGCGCAGGCCGCGGACGTGACTCTGCATGTGGGCTGCACTTACGGTGATAATGACCACCACCGTGCGGAGAGTGCGTTCAAGGCTCTTGCTGTTGCGATTCGGACTGCTTGCACGCGTCGGGTTTCGGGAGAGGTTGGCGCTGGTGATATTGTTAGTACCAAGGGGGTTTTGTAAATATGTACATAATAAGTTCTCTTCTACTCGCATCACCTATATTCTCTGCAAAAAAAAGGGCGCTATGGAAAAGAAGTTATGGGTGGATGAGATATGTGAAATGAGTTGATATCCTATACTTCCCTGTCTAAAGAAAGACCAAGAAAAGTTCTCACCATAGAAAACATAATTCATAAAGAAGCGTAAATCTAACCAAAGAAAAAAAAAAGCCCAACGCCATCCATGGATATCCGAGTTCTCAGAAACCAGCTCCGACCTTGGAACCCCAAACTCAAACCCCAAGAGCCTTAACAGCCCTCTCCCAATACTCCTTCCTCTCATTCGTAACACTAGTCCCAACACAATCACTAATATACACCTGCCACCCACTCTCCGACCCATCCTGCAATTTAGCCCGTACATCCTTCGAACACTGTGTAGTAAGGAACCAAGCCCCCGAGCCAAAATCATAAGTCTCGTTATTGCGCAGCAGGTCCAACAAATTAGCCGGATCGCTGACCTTTGCGACCTGATCTTTCAGCGCAGGAATAGAGGATGCGTATTTCTTGTTGTAGGATGGGGATTGCATGTTGCGCGCTAAACAAATACCTCAGGTTAATATATCATGCACATAAATACGGTCAGGGGAAGAACTTACTACCCTGTCCAGGGGTACCTGGGAAATGATTCTTATTGTATTTGAAATCGTCACTTTCAAACGCCATCAGACTGATGATAGCAGCTTGCTCAGCCTTGGAAGTAACCTGATAGGTATCGAAGGACTGGGCTGTGAATTTGGCGGCTTGTTTGGCGGTTGCGCATTCGCCTTTTGCTGGGGGGTTATCGCAGGTTTGAGAATTCGGGGCGATGGCGAGTATTTGGGATTCTGATAGAGTGTCACGGGCGATGAGGGGGAAGGTGAAAGAAATGGGTGTGGCGGTGACGAGGGAAAGGGAGAGCAGGAGGGTTGTTAGGGTAGTGCGAAGCATTTTGCAAGTATTGAAAAGAAGAGGTATGAAGTATGGTGTTTGGGATGGGAGCAGATATAGTGAGCCAGCAACTATATCAGTCTGAATGCGAACTTTGTATACTCGAGAACATAGGAGGGGAAGCAGGACACCTTTATAACCACTCCACATATCTAAAGGTGGCTCAAAATGGGTGTTCATTTGGCATTGCAGGATCACGCTGGGGGTTATTTAAAGCCCAAGTATCTACAAAGGGGTTCTGCTGGGCGGAATGCCATAGAAGTATGCGATCCACCCGACTTCGGGACTTGTAAGAGGTGAAACGCGGTGCGTCATTGAAGGGTCCAGTCAGAAAGCTTATGGAATAATCTTCCATTCATGCAGCAGACAATGTAAGGCACAGGAGGCTTTATTACTGGGTGGTTGGATCGTGTTTCAGGAGTTGCTGAAACGCTGGCCTGACGGGGAGGGGAAGTATGATCTACGTATCATGTTTAAGGGTTAGGATCGGCGTCTGGGGTTGGAGTGTGGAGTGAAGAACAGCTGTTTATAATAGTAGTTACAGCTGAAGTTACTATCCAGGTGTTAATCAGTTTAAGCTGGGGATGTTCTGGTTTCTTGTGGCAGAGCTATTGATTCATTGTTGTCTCTGATATCTGTCCAATCACCCTGACCCTAAGAATCGAAGTCTAGCATGTTTACAAATTGATAATGTGAGTATAAAGGTGAGGAAAATGCAGAAAGAGAAGATCCACGCAATCCGGGAATCTGAACAAGCGAAATAAATTGCCACAAAGCAAAAAGACCCCAAAGTGCTCCAGGTGAAAGCAACCAATCCTGGATCCCGCAGGATTGAGACACCATGCATGTAGCGCTCATAAAAGAAAATGTCGAGAATAAAAAGCTATACACGAAATACTTGTTAGGTATGCAGAGATCGTGTCCAAGGCCGTATCGATACACAAAATTGCAAAAATCGCAAACAATTCAGTCCTCACGGCGATTGAGTTCGTACGAGGTTTCGGTAAACCCGCCCGATTCTTCGTCTTCTTTGAAGCTAACCCGCCGTAGTAGTGTGGGCATCATACCACGTGCGCGCCGCGTGGGCGAGGACGATGAGCGGGACGGGCTGACGATTGATGGAACCTTGCTGTATCGGTAGCGGTATTGAGCCCCTAGAAGCACGATGCGACCGTAGGTCCAGAACAAGCAGAAGCCGACAACGGCGGCGAGAAGGAAGCCGCAGAAGGTGAGGAATATCCAGTGTTGACCCATCTGTATCGGATTAGCATTGGTCTATGGATCTCAATGAGGCTTCCGATCATAACTTACCCAGAAAATCAGGTGCGCGTCCTTTCCGTGCCAGCTGTTACCGGTGTGGTGGGTGAAGAAACTCCAGGAGTGCTTGTTGTACTCATCCTGCATGAGAATCCGCACGCGGCTCGTCTCAGACGGGTGATCCTGCATGTATTCCTTCCAGATAACCGACAGGAACAGCGGACCAGTCGTGTACATGACGGTGATGTATGGGAGGAGCCAGTGACGGTCGTACTGCTGCAGCAACTCGATCACGCGCAGGAAGAAAGGGTGCTGGGGTACAGAGCCCATGGCGTCGTTGGAGATACCGGTGGGCACGGTGCGGCGCACCCACGCGGGGTAAGCGAGCAGCGGATCCAGGCGACGGTTGCAGCCCTGTTTACTGGTTAGAAGACCCGAGCGCAGGGATCGGAGAGGTCAATACGTACGTCGTCCAGATCGATATAGGTTCCGCCATAGTGGGCCAAAACGAAATAACGGATCGAGTCCGCGCGCTGGATGGGATATTTGTAGCCATCAAAGGTCTCGAGGAACCACGGATATTCGGCGGCGATGAAGTCGCGCGATTTCTCATTCGTCCATAGCTGGAACAATCGTTAGCACAAATTCACCTTGGGTTGCACAAGCGACGTACAATATACTCGTAGTCCGGATGTAAGTCAATGCAGCTCTGCTGGGCCTCCACCCAGACCTCGGGAATGGTCTCGTTTTTGTATGTTTGGTGGATAATCTTGGGAATGATCTGGGGCCGCTGTTCGATCAGGCTAGAGTTTGGCGAGGGCAACTCCGCGCGGTGTATCGCATCGGCGGCGGCATCCTCCACAAGCAGCGACAAAAGAGTCGAAACGCTGCGAACCAGAAGGGAGAGAATAAAGAGGTTGACCAGGAGGAAGATCAAAAGACCGCGCCTCATGATGATGGTGGGAGATCGGGGAGAATTGGAGAGAGTAGGGATCGAATTTGAGACACAATACGACAAAAACAATTGAACAGTAATTCCAAGGTCGTCAAGTCGTCTCAATGGGAGCGAGTCTCATGGGCCTTCTAGGCCAAGGGAAGTTGGAGGTTCGCGAGACGATAAAGTAGTCTAGCGCCAGGGCATCGAGTGGTGAAAATGGTAGGAAAGATGGGATGAAGACCACGAAAGAGAGCTTGAGCGCAAGAAAAGGGGAGGATGATAATAAGGAGTGACGAGTGGGGACGACTAACGCAAAAGTAGAAAGGAGCGAATTATGAAGGAACGAAGAAATTCTGAAGGTGGTTGAGAGAGTCAGAAAGGGAAGTGAGTGAGAGCGATACGTACTAGTACGGAGACAGAAAGGGGCAAAAGCGAGTGTCAACAGTAAAGTTTACTGGTGCGGAGGCTGAGTTTGGGTGGCTGTACCCGTCATTGAGGTACGTACGCCGTCTGATATTTTATTGGTGGATGTCCCTCTCCGGTGGAGCGAAAAGGGAGGCTGTTATTTTGGTTATTTTCCTGTGCGGTCGTACCAGATTTTACACTCACCGGGAGATTTACGGTGTTGCCTGAAGCCTATTGCTATTATTGGACTCTGTACATACATACAGTAGTTAGTAGGTCTAGGACTACCACAGATCGGAGTAAAGCGTACTTCATACTTCTTATTTGAATACGAATACTGGAGAGGGTGGAGTGTTCCACTTTCTATAAAAAGATGTGAGTTGCTACTCTATGTCTGTACCTTTCTTGTGAGATACACACATACTAATTAAAAAAAAAAAAAAAAAAAAAAAAAAAAAAACCAGTATAGATACATACCCGTATCAATATCCTGTGTCTGTTGGGGGGAACACACTAGACTTTCCGATTCTTTGATGCAATGCTTCGACTCTAGACGAATAAGAAATACCCATAGTGGAGCGTGCACGGTGCAAGGAGCGTCTCCGTACTCGTATCACTATTTGGGGCCTCCCCCGTAAAAGACGTCGAAGCTACCGAGGGCCCCGCCTGAGTGGATGAAAGTGAACAGCGTTTAACTCTGAACTCCACTGCCAACCCCCACAGCCCCATATAATCACGAACAGCAGCTTTCTGGTACGCTCGCCAAATGCCCCGACTACGCCTCCACCCGTGCGTCACTGTATGCAATTCCGCCTCGTCCTTTCCACGGTTCGCTCCTTTCGGTACTCACCACCTTGGCAATGCTAGGCGTCGAGATAACGAGGGACCTTCCCCATCCAGATCGGCAAACTGTGGTGGAACGGATCGGGCGTCTCCATTATACTAAGTAATCGAGAAACAACTTTAGATTCGACCAACTCAATCGGGATCAGCGCACTCACTGCCACGAATGACGCGGACTCTCTTACTTGCCGTGATGTATCCCACTCGATCGACCATGTTTGCCCCTACTTTAGGCATGAGTTTCATTGCCATGGCACTCTACATTCGGGTCGTACCGTGGTCATATCGCATGGCTCGTTGCGAGATTCGATGGTTGAGTCGAGCGTCGAGAACGTTTCGCCCCCGCCTTGGCCGACCTCATCTTGCGGGGATCAGCGCCGCAGCAGGACATGGCAGTGTGCTCTGGGGCTGTGCAGGACCTATGTCATTCATTGCCTCGAGGGGCGACACTCTATTCTTTTGTCCTTTGGAAAGGTACGTAGTAGTCGCCTTAAGATAGTTACAGATCACGTGCACAGGATCCGAAATGAAAAGGGTATCTAGTTATCGCTATCAACGTCAGATAAAAACATGCACCTCCGTGCTAAGCTGATCTCCAAATCCTTGTTGACCATCTCTCTACTCGGACTTATATTTTCGCCCTACTGCGAGATGGGAGTTCCTTCTGTTGACCTGGTGGAATGGTCTGCAACCTCGGCCCTTGCTCATTCCTGACATGGTCTTCGTTTCGACTCAAAGCCCATGCAGTGGTACGTTGCTTCTCCCACTGCGCATATACCATCGATTGTCGATGCTTTAACGCAATGCTTCTGCACAAGTCGATGTAGAATGAATAGCCTAATCGAGGGGTAAAAGATGACAAAGACAACCGATCTTCGACGTCTTAGTAAACCTCATCTGAACATTCAGCGAACCTCCGGTGCAGCAGCAGCCGCAAAATTCGGGCCAACATTGGCATCCGTCCGGGACGTTTCCTCTACCGGTTCGAACAGACGTCGCCACCACAGAGGGGGGTCAAGAGGGCGGTGGCCACCGTGCAGTGGCGGGTAAACGTCATTGAAGAAGTACCAAATATGGCCAACCACGATACCACACATTTCATCTTTGGGGACCTCCCTGCGCACAACCATACTAAAGCCCATCAGCACCCACGGAAGGTAAGGAGCCGTGAAGACCAGCAGACCCAAGAAGCTCAGCCGAGTCTCGGGGTTCTTGCGAGCCCAGATGTAGACCAGACTGGATGACAAAGCGGTACCGAGGAACAGTAGGGAGAAGAAGGGCGAGATGATCAAGAGCGCGGTCATGGCGTAGGTGACCAGCCAGGCGAATTGCGCCGGCGAGCGGCCGGAAGATTCCTCCAGGAGGCGTGAGTACCGCTGTAGGAAGAAGACGTGGAAGATGAGATCGAGATTAAGAGGACCGAAGTATATGAACGTCGTGAGAAGCCGCCAGTATTGCGATTTGGCGTAGACAGCGCGGAAGCTGTAGAACAGCTGGAACTCAGTCACGACATGACACTGCACCAACACCGAGGTTGCCACGGTAGCTACAGTCCACCACCTGGTGACCGGGGGCATCTCGTAGAACCATTGTTCAAGAGGGAACTGGCCCATCTGACCATTATTTTCCCACAGAGCAGCCATTCTGGGTCGAATAGTCGGGAAATTGATTCCATGACAAGAGGATCAAGATGAAGCCAAGTAGACCGTATCTCTTATCAGTCACGTGGCCCATCCACGACGCGTCGAAAATCACGGGGCTGGGCGCTAAGGACGAATACGCTCATATTGAATTCCCAGCCCCCTTCGTGATTTACAATTTCCCTTTGGATTTGGTCAATTTGATGTCCGATTCACTGTTCCGCCCTCTTCCGCACTCGAACTACAGCCAATTCCTGCAAGGGCAAACCCTCGACGCGTGCTAGCCCACGCAAAACCAAATCGCGCGTCCGGTCTCAATTGAGTTCAGCTTCTTTCGCACCCCGCTATAAAACCGACGTGCAGATATCGCGCGAGACACTCGCCCTCCACTATGGCGATCAAATCAGCAACCCAAGCAGGGCCCTCAGGCACATCACGCGCACAAGGCCGACCCGCCGGGAAAACAACCACCACCGATTCACCAGCGCAAAAGTCCGGAAAAACCAAGCCAACCGCATCACCCCGAGGGAAGAAAGTCGCCGGAAAGCGCCCATCGAATGTGCAACGTACGTGCCTCAACTATATTGATTCCCCGCACCCAGACTAACCACCCACGCAGCCGGCGACCCAACACCCCAAGGCCGTCGCCGACGTTACAAGCCCGGCACGGTAGCGCTAAAAGAAATTCGGCGCTACCAAAGATCCTACGACCTGCTTATCGCCAAACTCCCCTTTGCACGGCTAGTGCGCGAAGTAGCACTCGATTTACTCCCCGCGGACGTGGGTTCAGAACTCCGGTGGCAGTCACACGCGATCCAGGCATTACAGGAAGCGGCGGAAGCATTCCTGGTGCATTTGTTTGAGGATACGAACCTGTGTGCCATCCATGCGAAGCGCGTGACTATTATGCAGAAGGATATTCAGCTTGCGCGCAGGATTCGCGGGGCTTGGGGTGGTCTTGGGTGAGGCTGAGGTGCATTTTTTCCTCTTTTGAGGGAGATGCTTGTGGATTTAATCTTGATTCAATTTCTCGCGTGGGTGGTCTGATGCTTTAGGAGTGGAGTTGGGGTTCTGTTGCGCTATGCGCCGGGCTTTGCCCAATGGGTTTTTTTCTTTTTTATACCAGGGTTGTACACTACGCATGGGTGTGGGTGTTTTTATTACCTTTTATAGGTTCAGGTCGAATGACGAGTGTTGGCGAGGGTCTCTCACAGGAACCTACTTGCCCGGTTCAACTGAAGCAATCTAGAATGTGCAGAGCTCAAGGTCTGCCTAGCTATTTCATCATGTGTCCGATATAGTTCAAGAGCTATGTATCAACCTGGGGAGCCATATTGGATTTTTTCCATGCAAGACAGGTGTGAGATGTGTGCCCTGTATTTGGATCACTCCAAGGTCAAAGGAAATCGCAGAAAAACGCCTTCCGGGTTCCCATAATTGGTATCACAAATAAAGCGCCATCATAAGGTAACAAGCATTAGAGGAAAGAAGATCAAGACCGTCTCAAGCCCGGTGGCAGGCCCATGACCAGTCGCTGGCCCTCTGCACGGACATCACGGGCCTCTTCGCCTTTGCCCTGCCGCTCGAGGGTATCGGCGAGCATCTCGTCGGTGACACTGGCCCAGAGACGGTCATTGGCTCGTCGAGCCATGGCACGGCCAGCTCGTGCGCTCTTTTCGGCTTGCTCGCCGACGACGCCGCGGAAGTATTTCCAGCTCATGAAGGTCAGGGTCATGCAGGTAATCTGGTTATTGCTGATGGCAGTGGCAGACTGCAATGCCTGCTGGAGGTATTGTTTGGTTTGGACTGTGGAATCATTCACAGTAGCGCAAACGAGGAAGTAGGCTGCTTGGATGTACCTGCTCGGGCTACCCTGGCAAAAACTTTCGAGAGTGGCCAGGACGTTGGGGAGACGGGAATGGGATGGATGTGCTGGATCACGGATGATGAGAACGGTGTTAAGGGCCGCCAGAATACATGTGTCGCGACAGGGGTCATTGCGAGCGGTTTTGCTGGCCGAAGGCGACAGTGATAGCAAGGGTGATTGGAACGTTGCCAGGGCGGTTGATAGATCACCAGTGGCCTGGGCAATGGTACCGGCGGCATACTCCATCAAGCATTGGATAGATCTGGGAAGCTGATGCCCGATATCTTGGGTGACCTGCCGCAGCTCTTTCAAGCTCTGGCCGGCCAAATCCCAGTCCGTCCGGGAGCAGGCCAAAAAAACACGCTGCAGAAGGAAGCTGCAGTAGAGCGATCGGCGCCATTGTACTCTCCGAGTCGCATTCACCATGGACTCGGAAATCTCTTGAGGGGCCTTGAATCCTGCTACGACGGTCATTAGACACGACTCAATAAGCAATCGTCATGGTAAACTCACCTTGAATCATCCGAAGCCCTTCATCAAGATACTTCTCCGCCTTGCGACCATCATAAGAATTCTTGGCGCTCAGAGTGAGAGAGCTCAAGAAGTAGGAAAGAGCATAGAGGTCGTGCTGGGGAAGCCAGTTGAAGCTCAGAAGCAGCGTCCCGTTCTGGACCTGGAGAATGTCACCTGTATCGATGGATGACGGCCCGGCCGACTTCCCATTGAGTGGCACAGAGAATGAGCCATCAGGGCGCCAGTTGGGGTCACTCAGTGTTTCGTCTACCTTGGCCTGCATCACGCTTAGCTTTTGAGACGACTGATTGACATCGTACTCCAAGAGACTGCAGAATATGTCGACCATCTGTATGAGCGTCACAAGCTGTGGAATGCCGCGAAGCTCCTCATTTAATTGATGACTTCGTGCGGCGGCTACAGCGCGCTGCGCCTGTTCAATAGCATCAGATCCTGTTCCGTATTGCAGATGTGCCAGGGCTTCAATTATTGCTGCCATGGCCGAGACAGCTTTATCCCCGTTTCGACCGGCCATAGTGGCGATTTTGTGGAGATGCTGCAATGCCTGCACAGAGTCCTGATGCGACGAAGATGACAAAGACAAAGACACTCGAAGGAAGCGAAATGCATACTCCCAAGCGGCATGACGATATCTGTTTTCATTAGCATCAAGTTTCCTTGAGAGAGGGCTGATGCTACACACGCTTCGACATCTTGAATCATGCCATCGACGGCTTTCAAGGAGGCCTTGGGATTGGTTTTATGAAGCATCCGCGCCAAAAGATGCTGCATACTGTACTTTAAGTCCAGCATACGGTTCTAAGAAAGGTTAGTGCTGGTGCTTTTTTGTCTACGGATATCTCTCACTCACTCGCTCACAAAGGTCAATCTAGGAATATGTCAGCTAGATGCTTGGCAAGTTGATATTATAAGCGAGAACGTACCCCTTTGCTCAAAGCTGTCTCAGCCTCGAGATCATTTTCCGTTTCCTCAAACAATGTCCGCGCATACCGGAGTCGAACAAGGGCTTCTTTACGAGGTTGCAATCGCCAGTTCTGGCGAGAGGGTCAGTAATTGCAAAATAATTTGACCAAGGTAAAGACACGGACTTTCAAAACAGCCTCCAAGCATCCAAGTCCCGTGGCAACGAGCTTATAGTACTCTTCGACATCTTCATGGCGGGTTGCCAGAGCTATTTTCGTTCCATGGCAATGAGCGGCATTCAGATACTCATCAGCCAATGACAGCAACAAGACCTGATAGTCCACCGGAGGTTTGGTGGGCTTTGCTGCAGCTTTTTCCGTACCCTGCAGACTGGAGCGTTTCTGCTGCGGTTTTTTCGCCTGCTGCGTTTGGACCTGCTTCTGAACGTTTGGAGAAGGAGCTGGCATTATCACCTGAGGAATAACCTTCACCGCAGGCGAGGGGGTGGGCCGCGGCTGCGTAGGTGTCGATGTCGCCTTGAGAGTAGACGGAGGGCGTTTCATCTCCACGTTAGGAGCTAGTCGAATTGGTGTATCCTCCATCTTAATGGCCGGCTCAGGCGGCTGGATTTGGAAGCTTGACTGCCCTTGGGCGCTTTGAGTGTGATTTTGAGGAGTAACAGATGCGGCATTCTGGACTGCAGGCGCCAGCGGCGTTTCTGATGAGACCGTAGCAGCGGTAAACGGGAGCGGAGGCAAATCACCGGCCGCCGGGGCCAAAACAGCACCGGGGTCGACGAAATCCGGAGGTGGAATGTACCGGGACCGTGGAGCAGTAGGAAGAGGCGGTTGAACAAATAGCTCCGCCGGGTTGATGAATTGATGTTGCGGCTCCTCGGGTGGTAGAGAAGGAGCTGGCGCCGGCTGGGGCTGGATCTGCGTTGGTGGTTGTAGTAGCGGCCGTTGCACCTGCTGTTTCGGGGGTGGTGGCTGCGGTTGAGGAAGGGGTGCTTGTTGGGGAAATTGCCGGGGAGACTGCTGCTGCTGATGCTGCTGCTGAGGAGATTGATGCTGGAATTGAGGACGAGGAGACTTTTGTACATGCGTACGAGGGGATAGTTGCTGCAGCTGAGGAAGAGGGGCTTGTTGGAATTGAGGACGCGGGGATTGCTGCTGCAGCTGGTTACGGGGAGATTGCTGATGAAACTGCGGGCGAGGAGACTGCTGCTGCACTTGCTGATGAGGGGATTGTTGATAATTTGGATGGGGAGGCTGTTGGAATTCTGGACGGGGAGATTGTTGCATTTGAAATTGTGACTGTTGCGGTTGGATGGGCGGTTGTGGTTGAGTCAACTGCCGGTGCGGGTTGATGAGAGGCTGCTGCGGCTGAGGTATTTGCGGGGGCTGCTGCTGATATTGAGGATAGGCATAGGGCATCATTCCCTGAGGAAAGCCTGACGGTTTGGCGTAGCCATTGTACGGGGACGGGGACGGGGACGGGGACGGTGACGGTGACGGGGACGGTGACGGTGACGGTGCATGAGAGCCATTGTTGTACAGCAACTGCCGGGGGTTGTGGCCCGGCTGGTACTGGAGAGGGATATACTGCGGATACTGTCCGGAATGAGGTGGTGGGAAACTCATCGCCCCAGCATGCGCTCTCCAGTGAAGCTGACAGTTCAAGACGCGAGATGAAGCGTCACGCGCTTCGAATGGCACACAGATTCGTATCTCTTATCAGTCACGTGGCATGTCCACGAACGGGAACCTACTTTGCCCGGTTCAACTGAAGCAATCTAGAATGTACAGAGCTCAAGGCCTGGCTGGCTATTTCACGATATAGTCCAAGGACCATGTATCAACCTGGGGGGCCATATTGGATTGTTTCCATGCAAGACAGGTGTGAGATGTGTGCTCCTGTATTCGGATCGCTTCAAGGTCAAAGGTAGATTTATACTCTCGACCTTGTATATTGACTTCGATTTATCTAGACGTGGAAGGTGTTTCTGTATTCTTTTCTTCTGTTTCCATTGGTTTGAAACTATTGGGCTGCCCGAGCTTGCATCTGCTTCTCTGGGACATAATTGGGAAGTGAGATCTGAATATCGTGGTGTGGTCGTAGTGGAGGAATAGTCCAAATCAGCTTCCAATTTGGTAAGAAGCTCGGCCTGGAGAAAAAAGTAAGTACCATGATTCTTGGAGTCTCAACCTGGACTGTGGTAGTGCTTAATAGGAAGGCATCCACTCTGCGACTCTTAATGTCATCGACGCCGTTAGCTATGTAAAGTGAGATTTCCCCATGCCCTTCTGTCTACACTTTCCACTCCCACTACTTCCACTTACATCATTTTCCACACGCATAATGAATACATCTCGACTGGAATTCGTCCGGCTGACCGAGGACCATCTCTTTGGCTACCATGCCATCATGTCAGACAAAACTGCGACTCGGTGGAGTCCAGTCGGCCACTGCACAACGCTCCAAGACAGCAAGATATGGATGTCAGAACTGCTTCTCTCCACAGATCCCGACGACGACAACTTTGCTGTTATCCTCCGCAGCGACAACGACCTGGACGAGCTTCCTGAAAACAGCTCCGAATCGACAGTCCTTCAACCAGGTGGAATGATCGGATGGGTCGGCACCTGGAAAACAAACACAACGCCTGAAATCGGCTTCGTTTTCCATCGCGAAGCATGGGGCCACGGCTTTGCCACTGAAGCACTGCAAGCATTCACCATCATGTTCTGGGAAATGAAACCACAGTACGATACTTTGGATGCCTGGTGTGACTCGCAGAATGCGACCTCCATCAGCGCCTTGACCAAGTCTGGCTTTGTGCTAGAGGCTAAGGATGAGGACCACAACTTTCCGTCTCTGCGTAATAGACTGTACTTTCGAGCGAAGCGAACTCTCAAGGTCAATCTGTGGTGTTTGGCCAGGTGAGACAATTTCCCGGTCGGGGGAACATCTCGCTCGAGGACGAAGAAACAAGACTCATCTTTACCGTCAAAGCCTCGAGGCACTGGCACTGGTTGCACCAATCTTCCCGCTCATGGGATCTGGTTTTCAATAAATGAGATTCAAATGTATTCACGCTCGATATATTGATATCCACCGTTGTAACGCCTGGCCATGCTTGTGTATTATATCCAGAATTCAGCTTAATATGCGTCCTTGACCCAACTCCTTTAGTCCATGTGCACCAAATATAACCCCACCCAAACATCTAAACAAACGCCACTTCACATCATGCGAATAGACGAGTACAAAGAGCTGATAGGTTGCTCATTCATAGCAGGCTGAATGATCTCCTCACCCAAACTAGGTGCAAAAGTAAGCGGAGGATGTTCTCGCACCGTCCAAGGGCAGAGCTCATTGCAGTTCTCTACACTAATCGAGGGCTCCGCCGGGTGAATTCTTTGCCTTCCCCAAGTCGCATCCGGGACCGGATCAGAGCCACCAAGGCAACGCTCGGTCCAGAAATGATAAGTCGCCCTTCCCGACTCCGAAGTGAACGGTTGTTTCCGAGGGCATTTCAATGTTGTATTGCATGCAGCGCAGACAGAGATGCGCTTACAGGACGAGCAGAATGAATCGAACAGTCGACAAATAGTGGTCTGATATACACTCGAGAGCCATAGGTCGACCGATCGATGGGCGCATCCAAATCGTGGCGTCATGTATTCTTCCTTGCCCACTTGGCCCGACTCGGTGGTAAGCTGGTATTCTGTTCGAATGACCAGCTGATCATCATCGTCGAGCTCTGGGAGCAATAAGGTTTTCAATTCAGTCGGTCCGTACTTCTCGACACATGAATGCCAGCAGTAGCGGTCTCCAACCTTATCTCCGAACTGGGACTTGAGAGCGTTCAGGGTGATCTTTCGTACTCGTAGATGATCTACAAGGTCCATCTTATCTCGGAAGGTCAACTTCTTGCACGGGCATAAATCGACGACTCCGGCGAATTCACCCAGGTTACACGTCCGGTGCTCCGGCTTGCGTCTGAGTTCGCGGGGAGGAAAGGCAGCTCGGGGGTGCAGTTTCAGACATTTGGAGCACGCGCGCCAACGAGTATTTTCCAATAGGTTGATGAATTGCCAGCGCGGCGTGACAAAGTTATGTCCGTTTCGGTAGTGATGGAAGAGCGGCGCAAAGTCTCGAGTAAATCGCAGGGACTTGGAGGCCAGGATGTCTCCGGATATAGCAAACATACGCTTGCAGGTCAGCGCAAAGGCAGCTTCTGGGATGAGCGTGAGATGCGAATTGATTTCCAATAGCAGCTCGGTGGGCAGTTCCATGAGGTGGCATCGGCCTGGACCATCCTCCTTCTCCTGCTTTCGCAAACGGGTCGCTGGCCATTGCCGCGTCCGCATGGCAATTTTTAATCTCTGAGTAGCTCTGTGGAAACGTTCTGGCATGCTAGGTGGAGGCTCTATAAAAGCCATGGAGAGCATTTGAGTATCGTACTCTTTGTTGTTTCTGAGACGTGGCGTTCTTTCAGCTCTTTTATGACCAGACCGCATGAGATCGGAAAAGGCGAGATGTTTAACACGGATGTCGGGCTTGTGACGAGGTGGGCTGAAATATCATGGCATAGGGACGAACGGCACCGCGTGACGAAGAAGCAGCACCTTCAAGAGAAAAGGAAAAGAACGGAAAAGGTGGATCTTTTGACCTTGAAGTAGGGCCTTGAGACCGATAAAGTTGCACGAAAACGGACCATGGGATTGGGTCACAGAAGGTTGCCGGTAATGCTATCAGCATTACATATAGGGCTAACTGACCTGATGATTGATCATCGCTGGGGCAGCCCTTTCGTTGTCCGATGATCTAAATGCAGCACTCCACAGCATCTTACTTCCTCTTCCGATATATCCCTGTGAAAGTTCGCTACAGACAATACCGTTGTTGGAGGTTGCTCAAGTTGGGCCGGAAGCAGTTGAGCTATCAAGGCCATTTACTCCCGGATGCGGAAGGTGCCGCATCAGACATCATGGCATCATCACCTTCATTTTTACTAGAGGAATTCCCCAGTCCGAGTTCAGCCTTGGGGTGCTTTCGGTTATCAGAACTTCCTGCGTAGAACACCATGACCCTGTCAACTGACGCATCGATGTCGGGGATCGCGGGGTCCCATGACTGGTGTTCGTGGAGGGTCACTTCTGCCTTAAGGCAACAATGGATGACTAATATACCTATCGTTATCGATAAGCATCACGTGAAGATAAATATAGTTAGGATCGGCATAGTGTTTAGTCAGACCGGCTCGATCAGGCCGATCAGGCAATGCCGAGGTCCTTCCTTATCAAGGCTTTTCATAGAAAAGAAGGTCTTCGTGCCTTCTTGGTCGTCACTTTCCCGTTCATTTCTGCGTGATACGACATGTCGGAATTTGCAACAGAACTTCTTCGTACTTTCCCTATATCGTTGCTCTTATCGGGGTTGCTTGCAATGGGCCTGCTCTCGAGGCTGCGCCCGAGCGGGCGGATCTCGTTCTTCCACGCCAAGGACAATAAGCTACTTCTGACCAAAGTATCCGGAAAAACCGGTGCAAAGGAGCAGACAACTCTGGTGGATGTCTGCCGTGATGCGACTCCGGAGACCTGTCATCTCAATCCTTTCCTTTTCAACGGCCATCTGCAGACCGCCTGGACGGTGATGAAGCACGATAATGTCCCCGTTTACTATAAGCGGAAGATGTTCGAGTCGGAATCTCCCATGTTCACTGGACATTATGCCATGGATTTTGTCGTCAAGCCTTATGACATGCCTCTGGAGGGTGAGCTTACTGACCAGGCTCGCAAATACACTCAGCCAGAGGGTCTGCCACCTCGAACCTCGTTCTTTACACCAGAAGAGCTCTCTGCTTTACCCTCAGACGATACAAAGCCTATGCTCGTTGTCCTTCACGGTCTAAGCGGTGGCTCTCATGAAGTTTACTTGCGGCATGTCCTTGCCCCTCTAATTGAGGATGGCCTGTGGGAAGCATGCGTTGTAAACTCAAGGGGTTGTGCACAGACCAAGATCAGTACCGGAGTTCTTTACAATGCTCGCGCGACTTGGGATGTTCGCGAGGCGGTAAAATGGATCAGGAAGGCGTTCCCTAACCGACCTCTGTTTGGCATTGGGTTCTCTCTTGGTGCCAACATTCTTGCCAACGTATGCACCTCCATTTCGGCCTATTCTATAGTGTAAACTAACGTTGATGCAGTATCTTGGTGAAGAGGGTGACAACTGCCAATTAAAGGCCGCAGTTCTCTGCGCAAGTCCTTGGAACCTGGATGTCAGTTCTGCCTATCTGCAAAGTACTTGGTTGGGCAGAGAAGTGTACAGCAAGACGATGGGCACCAGTATGAAGAAGCTTTTCGAAACGTGAGCCTTATTTTCATGCCATGTTTGCAAGATTACTAAACTTCGGATCTAGACACGTCGAGCAAGTTTCCACGAATCCTCGCATCGATGTTGAAGCTGTGCGAAGCATCACCTACTTGCATGAGTTTGACCGGTACGCGCATCTGATTATTTTGCGCATATGTTAGATCTCTAATTTATTTGCTGTAGCGCTCTGCAATGCCCAACATGGGGGTATCCCACTGAAGGCGCATACTACCGCGATGCCTCATCCACTGACGCCATGTTGTCAATCCGCATTCCCTTCCTTAGTGTACAGGCCGAGGATGACCCTGTAAGTCACCCAGCAGTCTTTGATTCGAGACTACACTGACAGATGAAAGATTGCATGCCGTGATGCGCTGCCTTTCCAGGAGATGACTCAAACACCTTATGGTGTCATGGTGACCACCTCATGGGGTGGCCACCTTGGCTGGTTCGAATTCGGAGGTAACAGGTGGTTCGTCAAGCCGGTGACGAACTTCCTGAACAAAATGGCTCGGGAGATCGACACCCAGGTTCCGGGTGTCGTGGAGCACCCCGAGAAACTGCCCGGACAGATTGCCAGCCACGCTGGCTTGGACAAGGATCCTGACATGGCTCCCAAGCCTGAATTCAACCCTGTGCGTCGCAAGCTTGATATGAAGCTGCCGCAGTGAGTAGATTTGAGGATCCGATGGATAGTGAACATTCAACATATGGACAGGACAAGCAGTAGATACGACCTTGCTGCTCGGTATATAGACCACTACATTGATGCATTTTGTTAGCGTTGATCGTTTCTGACAAATATTACTTTTCGGTTTTTGTACAGACATCATTCTCAGCGTGTTCCGTTCAAACTGAGTTTCTCGACATCTTCATAGCTTGAGGGAATATGAAGCCGCTTTCTACATATGTATATGGAGGTTCACCCTTATGTGCCAGTCTGAGGTGATGCAGAATAGTAGGGACGGAGCGAGTAGCCCTTGATACATGGCGTTGCGAAGAGAGTGCTGAAAGAGACAAAGCCATGGTCTGGTTAAGGTCAGGAGGTATTTGTGAGCACCCTGTTGTTAATTTATTATACTTGCAAGGACTAGGTCATGTATATATCTGCCGGTTTGGCTTTGAATACTATTGGCAGAAGTTCCAGTAGAATGGATTTCGATCAAAATTACCGATACCTAGGCATAGATAGCGTTCATCGCTACTTCTATAGTTGTGGATGCTGAAAAAATCACCTGACCACATTAGGCCACTTAGGGGGAAAGTATACACCTAGCAAGTATAGCCAGGTGCCTAGAGTGAATCTCCCAAGACTCAGATATACGTTAGATGCATAGTTACGGATTGTCTCCATACATCTGTGTCTCGAGTGTCTAGATGCTCACTTTACCTTGGGATATTTTTTGCTTTCACCTTGGATATAGTCTTACTTTACCCTGATTCGGCGATGAGAATTCGTTTAATTCTACAATAAGACTTGTCTAGAGCTGTGTGTAGCTTCATTTGGAATCCATTCGTTGCTTAGCTGAAGAGCTTTGAAAGACTACCCATAGGCCAACCACCCCAAGCCAAGCCATACTCTATTCCAAACCACACTTCTGATCCGAGTTCAAAGTCAAGCTCCATTCCAAGAGCAAACATGTCCAAAATTCAAAATCCGGGTCTATGCTCAATACACCATTCCACCACAGTCGAGACGGGTATCAGGTTAGGTATGTCCTAACGTGGCTTAGCAGGCCTGCGCCTTCTGCAAAAAGAGCACATGCAGACTGGATCGGTGAAATTGAGACCGGCCCACATAGATGGAAGCAGGTCCTGCTCCATCAGCTCCTTCTCTTTATTCAAGTCCTCGAGGGCGTCAATCATCTCTTGGTCAATGTTGGTATCTAGTCCATGAATCATCAGCAGCAACCATCTCATATGACTGAGAATTATTTTCAACCCTAATCCAATTTCTGCCAGGTCCTGATGACGGGCAAAAGCCCCACTGAGCTTGTCGATGGCGAGTTGCAATTCAAGCACTCTCAAGGGGTAGCAGTGACGGTACGTCTCAGGATTTTCAAGTTGTAGTCTGACACGTAGGTGCAAGTCGGTAACTCCTCTGGCCAACTCGGTGAGTTTTCTGGCTAACTGAGCTTCCATGGTGTTGACTTTGGAGAATTGGTCAAAACACGTAGAGAACACGTCCACAATATGCTCCAGTTCAGCTCTTCGCAGTCTTTGTAGTAGCCGTCGGAGGAGGGAGTACTCCCAGTAAAAGAAAAGTCGTGGAATGAGGGGTTTTGGCAATATCACTGCTGAAGGATGTACTTCGGGGTAGGATAAATTTCGAGGGCTTATCGAGAAAGTATGACAGAGAGACAGGTCAACATGATCGTGACGAGTTCGGACGGAAGTGATGAGGTAGGACGATGGTGAGGTGACGAGTTAGGACGACAGTAGGGGTTGGGACGATAGTGAGAGTTAGAGTGTAGGATAGATTGGGACGTAACGTAGGTTAGAGCGAAGTATAGCAGAGACGGGGTCAGAAGGGAGGAAGATCATTCAGTCAATAGGTTTGCATTTCGAAAGTAAGAATCCACGTGGATGCAATTCATACTTGTGAATATCCTTTCACCATTTCACAACAAGATCAAGAAAGGATCAAACACAGCGTATTAGGTATCTGCATATTATTGAACTAGATATCAAAGACTCACTGATATGAAAAGTTAACATGGCATGGTTAAATATGTGGTAGTATCTTGATCAATAGCGCTATTGACAATATCTTAAGAACTGAGAAATAGAGATAAACCGGTACAAACGCCAGACCCCCGTCTAGGTACATGAAAATGGTATAGACAATACTCCCTTTCGTACTTTTGTAGGTTCCAATCAAGCAAAGGACACGCTTTTGCGCTTCGGCTTGGATGATTTTGAGGCAGCAGGGGAGGCCTCGTCACTAGCACCCTTGCTCTTCTTCTTATTCCGAATGGTGTCCTTGACGGCTTCGAGCTTGCCCTTCTTCTCTGCTGCTCTTGCCTCCATCTCCTTCTTCCTAGCCTCACGGATCTCCTCCAGTTGGCGTGCCTTCATCATCTTGGACTCGATCTGGCCTTCCTTCTCTGCGTTTACCATGGCAAGGATGGTCATCATACCCTCCTATAACAAGGAAAATCATTGTTAGCGATAAGCTTCTTTTATGCAAACCATCGGGCACTAGTCACATACAGAGTCATCGACAAAGGTCTTTCCCTTCTTCTTGCCCTTGGGCTTCACGACTCCAACGGGAGTAATTGAGTTCAGCTTGGGCAAATCCAGCTCTGCCTCTGTGTAGACCCTCTTCTTCTTCTTCTGCAAGTTTTCTGGGGCAGTGCGTGCCTTCGACTTGACTTCTTTTGGTGGGGGGCGCTTAGGCGCATTCTTCTTGCTGGACTTGCTCACTCGCGACTCAGATGAGAAGCTGGGAGGCTTGGACCCTTTGTGGCTACCTCCGGATGAGGCGCCTTTCGACGACCCTTTGGTGGGCGCCATTTTGTATTGCGGAAAAAGTTGGGCAGGAGACTAAGTCGAGGTTGGAGTGCACAGGGGTCGTAGGATGCCGTGGCAGATGTGAAGTGATAAACGGTGGCTTTGAGGCTTGGTATCACTCCAAAAATCAAAAATTTAACAGTTCAGACGGAAATGTTGAGTAAGAAACCGACATGCGACGAAACGCATCTCCAAAATTATTGCGCAAAGAAATTTTGGAATAGGAAGGCGGTGAAGGCGGCCCATTCCACCCACGCAACCTCAGCGAAACCTCCACCACCAGAGCTCGCCCGCGACGCCTTCTCTCCGCGCCCTTCCTCTCTCTCAATCGCTCCTGAGTGGACGCAATTTCACCATGACCATTAACCCGACCTACCTTGCGCAACGGACGCGTTCCTGTATGCCTCTCTTTGTCGATCTCCCCGAGGCCTTCCGATTGCCTTCGCTCGGCCTGCGCTGTAATTGAGCCCGTTTGATTGGTGCAAGGCTAACATGCTCGTTCTCTTATAGCCGTCAACTGGCAGGATGCGAAGTTCCGTGTCCTCAAATCATACCGCGAGTGGCTGCGTGCGGTCAGTTTACCCCGAAATCTCCAGATGCCCGCCGTCGTCGCCCTGGTGCCCGTTCCTTGCTGTTTCCCCGTCTCCATGCGGGGAACGCTTCTCGAGTGCCATCGACGTCTATACGAGGTTGGAAATGAGTTGGAGGGCAAGGCTAACGTGTGGTATTGAGGAACTATAGTCCCCCGAGATCCAGACCATGTACTCTCTGAACATACCCGTTTCCGCCATCCGCACCAAGATCCGGCAGGAGTTTGAGAAGCACCGTTATGTCAAACAGATGAGCGTGGTGGATGTCCTGCTTTTCCAGAGCCACGCCGAGTTCCAGGTAAGTCTACACTTGTGGTCGTGGACCCTTTGGGCGGCATTGAAAAAGAAAAGAACGGGATTGTTGAGCTCAAATGAGAGCTTCTTCCTTGCTCTATACTTCCTTGCTATTCGATAGATCCTTGGCCACTAAGATAGACCGCTCTGGAGTTGATGCTGACATAAAACACAGGAAACCCTCAACTACTGGAAGCAGCTGTCCCACGTCATGAAGTACTTCCGTCCGGAGGAAGATCCTGGTGCCCGGTTGCCCCGCAACTTCGTGTCGGGCTTCCTTGAGGGTCGCAACTGAACAGACTGCTTTCTGTAATCCGACCACGTTTTATCCTTTTTCTTTGATCGCAAGTCCATGGCGTGGTAATCGGCGAAACTATGCCATAGACAGAGACATGATGTGTACATATAGCCTGATTAGGTCGCCGAATTATCTGCATTTTTTCCTCATTTGGGTATCTACGGTCGGGCTGAGCAATTCGTGCCCCGGGAGGCGGGTAGATCGCCTTGGTGTAGGTGGCTTTGGCAACAACATTAATGAAGAAGGAGAGACGGCTCCTTTTCAGAAATATGACCCAATCGGGCAAAGATTTGACTGAATTCAACCTTGGCTGTGCATTTGACCCCGTAAAACACACTAATTACTGTCTCCATGTTTCTCCAGCAGACGAGACGTCCAAATGGGCTAATTGCCGATCTAATCCTCGCGGTTTCTTTCCAACTGCAGCGAACGCCATGAGCTCTATAGCCCTTGATCGGTCAACAATCTGCGTATCAAAACGCAGTGAATCATGACCATCTTTCGTTGTATCCGTTTACTTCAAAGGAATCAAGGATTTCCATTCATTTTCGCTGGTTTGCAGAAAGAACTATGGTAATGCGGGTAAGTTACTTACTCTCTTGACTTTTACTAGAGTTGCGAGACATCGAAATAGGATTCAAGTCATCAACGTACATAATTACATGTATTTGGCTTACCTAGCTTCCGGACTAGTTAATTATTGCGACGCCGTGATGCCTACCAAGTTATTTTCCCTCTTTAGTTGGGGGCGGTGAGTTTATTGGACCAGCAGAAAGTGGCCGCCGTATTCTAGTCACGTGATATTACTCATTCTTTGTGCCCGGTTTCTTAAGGCATCAAACTTCATGAATAAAGCCTTCTCCACCCCCGCCAAGCTTCCCTTCTCCACATATCTTCCACCCCCCTGTCATCAGTCATCATCCATCATCATGGTATCAGTCATTATCAAACACGTTTTCAGCATATTTCATTTTCTTTCTTTACTTTCCACCACCTGTCAAGTCTTGCATGACCTCTGAAAACCTCCAGTGTCTTTCTACGGCTCGCGAGATTTAATGCCGTATTCTATGGCGCATCTTTTGGAAGAATAGGAGACCTACTCCTGAGTCATTTGCCTCATTATTTGACACTTATTGGCCATTATCACAGTGGGTACGCGTAGCTGATCAGTCGGGACTTCCCCGCATTTCCCCACGAAGAGACCCAATTCAAGTAGAACTCAAGACGATCATATATCACCGGCAAGCATTGCGAGCACTATAGACAAACAAGTAGTTGGAGTAGATAATCCCATGGCTAAGATGGGGTCGTACTTAACTCCACATTCCTGCTTCCTTTACGCCCCAGAACATCTGACATCTTAACAATCCAGCTCAAAATGCACCAAATCCTCGGAGTCGACTCCTACAACTTCCTAATAGTAACCTACGTGGCAATCGGTACAATCTCCAGTGCATACGGCCTCGCCGTAATCGGCACAACAGTCGGCCAACCCGACTTCTACTCATACTTCAACCTCGCCCCACAAGGCACACCCGGCTATGAACATACAACCAACATGATCGGCGCCCTAAACGGCGTCAACTCCGCCGGCGCCATCATCGGATGCATATTCCAAGCCTGGGCCGGTGATCACATGGGCCGCAAATGGACAATGCAAGCCGGATTACTCATTCTCATCGTCGGCGGGGCCTTGTGCGCTGGAACCGTGAATATCGCCATGTTCATAGTTGCGCGCCTAGTGGCCGGCGTAGGGTCGGGTGCACTCGCCTGTATAGTGCCGACGTATCAGGCTGAGATTTCAACAGCCGAGACGCGCGGCGCGATGGTTGCTATTACGGGGATTATGTATGCCGTTGGGTACTCGCTTGCTGCGTGGCTTGGATATGCTTGTTATCACATCAAGTCTACTGATCCAGCGGTTTCCTTCTCCTGGAGATTCCCACTGGCGGTGCAAGCTGTTTTCCCTCTTATTGTACTGGCGGGAAGCCATTTCGTTCCTGAGTCGCCTCGGTGGCTCTTGCAGCAGGGACGCCGCGAGCAAGCGTTGTCGACAGTGACGAGTCTTCATCGGGATATTGGCAAGGCGCGACAGGAGTTCTACATTATTGAAAAGCAATTCGAGCTCGATAGCTCTGTGCCTACGCGGAGGTTTGAGATTCTTCGGACTGCGCCGAATCGCCGACGGGCACTCGTTGCGTTTGCTCTTATGTGGGGAGATCAGTTTCTTGGGATATTCGTGATGACCAACTACGGCGTCCTGATATACAGCAATTTAGGATTCGAAGGTGCCGTTCCACTTCTTCTCTATGCGTGCTGGGCCAGTTTTACTTTGGTTGGAAATACATGGACGGCTGTATATGTGGATAGATATGGACGAAGAAGGTTCTTGTTGATCGGGTCCATTGGTTGCGTGGTCTCTTTGATTTTCCTATGTGCTCTGTCTGCTGAGTTCCTGGGCACTGATACCATTGCTGGACTAAGAGCCGCGGTGTTCTTTGTCTTCTTTTATCTTTTCTGGTGGTGTTTCTTTATGGATGCAACGCAGTATATTTACGTTGCGGAGATCTTCCCGAATCATCTGCGTACGCAGGGCGTGGCATTGGGTATATCTTCGTTCTATCTTGCGTCGGAGGTAATCCTCGTGGGTGCACCTGTTGCATTGGCTAATATCGGGTGGAAGTTTTACTTGGTGCTTATTGTGCCTTCGCTGTTTTACATTGCTGTGATATACTTTTTGTTTCCCGAGACCAAGGGTCGAACTCTTGAGGAGATTGGGACTTTGTTTGGCGACGAAGCTCACGTTGCCTTTAACTGGTACAACGCGACTGCTGAGGAACGTGCTAAAATGGCGGAAGAGGCGTTCCAGGAGATTGACGGGATTAAGAAAGGTGATGAGGACCAGCCGAGCTCCGAGCATCTCAACGTGACCGCATAGACGACTGCTTGTCAGGAGGTCGCAATTATCGCTGTCGGGATGTTTATAGTGAGAGACCGTGCTGTCTACTCCAGCCACAGGAATTGCAATCGAGTGTATATGTATTTCTGTCATCAAACCACACTCCTGTACATGCCAAAGGCAGAACTGATACTAGACATCAGGTAAAAAATCCAAAGCTCAATCCAAAACGCCAATTATACCCACAAATGCAAATCAGCTCGAGCTCATGCCTCCATACGGTTATTCTTCTCCGCATTGAACTGGTCCCGGGAAGCAGTGAACTTCTCAGTGACGACATCACACAAGTCCATCAAGTCATTGAAGCCCTTCTCCAAGGCTTCCAAGGCGGTGGTAGAGTCGGTGGTCTGGATGCGGAGGTGCATCTTTGCGTCGGAGGGGTGGGGGATGGTGTAGCCGCAGAACTCCACAGCGGGGTTCTTCATAATGGCGTAGCGCAAGGCGTTTCCCATGGTGTGGCCCTCACCCTCAAACTGGAATGAGGCGGCGGTCTCGGAGGAGCCGGGAAGCTGGTGGGATATAGTTAGAGCCATGTTTCATTTGCGCAAGGGAGATGGTACGAACCACGACGATGCGCTTCTCGTCCAGGAGGATGGGGTCAGTGACCTCCGGCTCGGCATCCATCATGGACTGGTCATTTTCTTGGGGTTCTTGGTCGTGGACGGAGCCCGGCATGGTGTATGGCACAGGAATTCCTTGGTATCGAGAGGGTGTCACGTTCGGGTCGTTCGCGATCGAGGTTTGCAGTTGGTGGCTATTGGTTGGTAACAGTGCAGCTGGAAGATACTGACTGGGTGGCCGATTTGAGTGAGGTTTGAGTCTGCAGTAACAGGTGGAAGCTAGAATGAAAGCAATGCAATGCCCGCAAAGACTTCTCGACCAACTCGAAGAAAAAAAAGAGGGTTATCGATAGGTGGTCCACCGCCTACCCTTTATGGAATATGCATACATACATAGCAAGGAATCTGCAAGATAGAAAGTACCCTTTCTCGTGCTCGACTGAGCAAAATATATTGAGATTTGTGTCTGTGGCACGATGTAAAATAATTTATGAGCGGAGTTGCCAGACATGACATGTAGAGACTGCATTTCTGTTGGCACTTGGCCGTATATTGGTGGCGTACCCGGCCTGACACCTGCCACAATATCTTATTTTTTTTTTTTTTTTGATAGGCTTACTCAATCAGCCGCTAACTCAGTAGAATTTTTGAGATCCCAGAAAAGAAAAGTATCATCAATTGGGGCTTGTGACCGGTTCTAGTGAGGAAAATGGCTGGCTAGGTCCGAAAGGCGAAATTTGCTGAGATCTGTGGACCGAGATTTGTCACGGGCATAGAATTGGAGAATCGGGGCCGGGAATCGGAGAATCAATAATCATACGGAGTATATAGTTAGGAGGTGCCAGTACGGAGTATCGTTCCTGAGCCAAGAACCTGGGACGTGTCAAGGACGGGTTTATAATAATCAACTAATACCTTACCAATGAAGAATCGATCTGCCAAGGGAACGCTAAAAGACTAAAACAATAGTCTGTCGACCAGGCCCAAACTTCGCAGCCCAAAACTAAATGAAATCTCGGATGTCCGGGTCAGCATCTTATCTCATCAAGTCATAAAGAGGAACTGCTAGATTCAGAGTATTATACTTTCCCACTCTGTTTAAGAGATCTGTGCACTCTTCCGAACACGAACACCCAGTGACGTGAGCCCCCAAGCCAATAATGACCCAAAATGCACCTTCGGGCTGGGAGGGCACAGGGCTAGTGTGCGGTCGGCAAAGGGTTCCGTGTATTAGTGATTGGAACTCTGGACCTCACGGTGATCCCACGGGGCCGTGCATGTTCCTAGAACCTGTACATATGCACAAAAACACTAACCCCTTGGCCAATATAAGCGCTGGTGGTGTCATGTTTGACACTATGGGGAACTGTGAATCGCTGTCACAATGTGATGGGATCAGTTGATAGCGCAGATCGGGATGGAGGTCAAGGCTTTTCCCGCGTCCAGTGTGCCGATCGGAAGCCTAGAGGGGCATCCAGCCACCAGGATCTGGTCTGTGGTGGTCGGTAATAGATGATGTGGACGAAACACTACTGTACACAATGGGAGTGCTGAATCCGGTACTCCGTACTCCATATTCCGTAGTAAAAGTCTGGATCTGAGGGCATTGAAGCCCCTGATATCTCCAGCATGTCATGGGTCTCAGTAAACGGGATGAACCAAGTGGCTCGTACCCAAGGAAATGGAAACACTGGAAACACCGGTCGCAGAGAAAGAAACACGCTGTGTCTCAGCTGAAGCGGATTCTGATACGCCCAACTCCGCCTGTGCAGTCTGTGTTTTGAGTCTTGCTCCACTCGTGAACTTTAAACTCAGGTACCTGTACTTTGGGGTAGTCAGTAATTATATGACATATCAAGTATCTCTACTTCTATCCCCTCACACTCCCACACTTTTCCCTCCCTTCTGGGCCCAGACTTAACCCCTGTACATGTTGTCCGGTCTATTTTCCCTTTGGGGCTTCTTTTCTAGTCCCTGTCACACTAGTAATTCTTCCCCTCTCCTCCTCTTGAATTGGTCTCGGTTCACTGAGTGTTATCGAGGCTCAGCGATCTCTCTCTCTCTCCCTCACGAACTCATTGAGCCTCGCTCATACACACTCGCTCATGCTCCACTCCTAAGTATTGGGGGCTTCTCTTCTCGTCGTTCCCATCCCGAGTACACTTGGGTACCAACCTAGGTAGGGTTGGAGATTTAACTCCGGTCTCTTCCCGTCATGTCGACTGCAGTGGCACCCGCAGCGGCTCCGTTGTCCTCACCACATACCACCCGCGATCCCGGCCTGAAGAACTGCCCGACCTTGGCTCCTCCGCCAGCCCCGGCGAATTCCTCTCCCTCACGCATGTCTATCAGCTCGCAAGATGGTGTTTCCAGAGGCACTCCCGAGAACAAAGATCCGTCGTCTCCATCCGGCAGCACGGGTGCTAGAATCACCGTCAAGAAAGAGCCGCCTTCGTCGCCTCGCATGGGGAGTAGTCGACCCCGGCCGCGTAAGTTGGACCTCTCGACCAGTCTTCCGTCCTCGAGTGGTCTGCAGGTGCGTCCCCCGAACGGGCCTATGACCGCCCGCGAAGGAGTTCGTATGCAGGATGTCGGCCTTGCATGTTTGTCACCAGGCTTCCAAACCCACAATCCGATGATGCGAGAGCAGCTTCAGAGGAGTCTGTCAGTACGCGAGCAGCAGCGATCAATAATCGAGGCACGACTACAAAGGTCCGCTAAAGACGAGGGTCCCGATGGCACCAAGCCTTCCGAATCGGGCTTCATGGGCATGCCCAAGAGCGGCTCTAAGCGGCGAGCCCCGCCAGGTCTATCGATTGTTCCTCCCTCTGCATCGCAGTTCGCCAACGAGCGCATAATCCAGTCCGCTCCGCTGAACCAGACTTTTACCGGCCGATACGAACCGCAGCCATTGACACGGCACGTCGTCAACCAGAGTCCGACTCTAGGCTCGACTTCGCACATGCACCAGGTCCCGGCCACCCAGACAAACAACCGTCTTCCTCCTCTTTCCGACGTTTTTGGACAGGACGCACTGGGTCCCCGGGATCGCGATCCTAACCGTCCCGCTCTCTACCCGAATACCTCGAGCAACAACTCTTCACAGTCCAACTTGGCCCCCATGCCTTCACCTGGACTCCCCGGCAGCGTGTCTCACACCCCCAGCCGACCCCGAGAATACCATTCAGCTGAAGAGGCGGTGCAAGAAATGTCCGGTGGACGGGAAGAACTGCTTCCTCGGATAGTGCACTATGGAGGCCACCAACCACCCACGCCGCCGTCACCCCAAGCCGTCCCTGCTGCTCCCAAGACAGCCCCACTAGCCAGCGAGGGAATGCCTCCCGGCGCCACGCTGGCTCCTACATTTGGTGCCGGCTCCACAGATACCACGGCGCGACGTCGCCCGCGGAGCGAGTACGAGCACGATAACGGAAGCCCGCCGCTGGGCCACGGTCCTAATAATTACCGCCCAAATCCTGCGTCAAACCAAGGTCCCACTGCGGTACCCCAAGGCCCCTTCGGCGCCGGGAGAGACTCGCCAGAAACCCAGCGACGAAAGAAGGAAGAATTTCTGGGCCTTTGCGCTCGGGCTTGGGATCTATTCCACTCGTGAAGTAATGTCACACCATACCGGAAGAACACATTTCCCGCACAGGCTTGACGGAGTCCAGCAATCTCTGTTTAGACCTTTACGAAGATCTTGTCAAGTACGGAGCACACCATTCCCTACATATGACAGAAGGACACCGGAGCGGCTGGCATATATCCGCCCCGACGTCCTCGGCCCGGAGCACCTATTCAATAGGCTGCCCTCGAGCATAAAACCTCTACCCTCGCGCTCATCTTGATGATTTGAGTCCCCTCTATGACATTGATGGTTATATCGCATCTACGCCACGACAGTGTTGCGCCCAGGCTGGGCTAAGAAAAATTACTTTGGAATCTCTTGCATTGATCTTGTTCGGCGTTTGGCGGTTTTCTCGTGTTGCTTGACCAATATACCTTTCTGGACGTTGTATTTTTGGGACACAGCATTTGTGAACTCGGTTCTGTTTCTACCAACTTCGTTTCCACGGGAAGGCCATAGCCCTCCCTATACACTCTGGTTTTAATGTAGTATTCTATCCAGCATTTGGAACCCGTTCAATTCTCACGTGAAATAAAAACATTCGAAATTGGGTATCTAATGAAGCCGTCTACGCTTGCCAGGGTTCCCACCAGCAAATCCAGAATCCTCCACACCACGCCTCTCCCAAGGCATCTCCTTCCTTTCCTTTGAAGCCATCTTCTTCCTCCTCCGCTCCAAAGCCTTAGCCCGATCCCTCGACCCCATCTCCTCATACTTCTTCTGCATAACCTGCTTCTTCAAATCCGACTTCTTCAAGAAGTACGGCGTACTCTTCTTCCCTTCCCTCAGCAGTTGCTTCTCCTTCTGCTTATGCTCGGCCTGGACACTCATTTCTCTCTTTTTATTTTCGATACTCCGCATCCGATCTGACACACTCCGAATCTGCTTCTTCAGTGCCTCTTTCTGCTCCGGATTCTTCGTCTTCGCCAACTCCGCCTTCAACTCTTTCAGCTCTGACGCTCTGTACTCATCCAGGAAAGCGTAGGCCTTATTCGCAAGTTCCGGATTCTTGCCTCCGCCATTATGGCCCATGACAGCTGCGTCAAAGCGTGGGTCTCTGGGTTTGGCGTGTGCTGGTGGTTCAACGATCGTACGTTTGCGAGAGACGGCGCGCTTAGAAGATTGTTCCATTGGTGCGTGCTTGTTTGAGCGCGCGGCTTTCTTTTCTTTGCTGTCTGGGTTACCAGCGGCTAGGCGCTTTCGTTCGCGGGCTTCGAGGATCCGTGCGCGGATGTCGTCGAGCGGCGAAGCGGCATCTTCTGTTTTGGTGGGCTTTTCTTTCCGCTTTTTCGGGCCCATAGAGGCTTGGGCTTTGGCGAGGGCGCCGAATGAAATGTTGCTTAGTGAGGCTTTGATATCATCGTCGCCTTCGTCTGACAATTCTTCTTCATCGGCGGCGCTGTTTTCGCCCTCTTCTGAAGCATCATCTCCCGAGACGTCGGAGTCTTCGGATTGCTAGGTCAATCAATTAGCGAAGATCTTGTAAAATGACAGTCAGAAATCGTACGTCTTGAGATTGTAAATCATCGGCATCGGCATCGGAACCTCCATCTTCTGCCTCATCCTGAGAGACTTCCTCGGCGGCATCAGACTGCTCAGAATAGACATCGTCATGTTCAGCAGGCCGAGCCCGCACGCGGCGGTTCAGCATATCAGATATAGCCATGTTGTCTCGTAGTTGAACCGGAGCAGATCAGCGAAGCCGCGAAAAGAAAGTTTTGCCAGCGCGGGCGGTGAGCGCGATAACGGGCTGATTAGCTATTTTTTTTCTCGATTGCGCATCAACACCGGACTTCAATGTCGCGCTGGGCCCGACCTCCTTTACCCTGTATTTCATTTTTTCGCCCGACATACGCGACTCCGTGCTACCGAGAAAGCGGCCAGGTGGGCAATTTCCCGTTTTATGTTGCGGTTCCCGTCAAATCTTCATCTTCGGTGACTAACGACTGATTGATAGGCTGCCATCTCGGTCTCGAATTCTTTCCCTCGGTCTGATTGCACGCCCGTCAAGCTGCCTCGAACAAAAAGACTCAAGCGTGCGGCTTCTGCCGCGGGGCTTCCTGCCCCACAGGATCGAGCGCCTCGGGTGTCGCAATATGTCACTGCGCAGAATACTGTGAATGTTCCTATGGGTGCCATGAACGGGGAAGGGGGCCCGTCGTGGCCGGTACCGCCATATTATGCTGGTGATTATCCTGCTCAGAGTGTGGGGGAGCATAATGCGCAAGCCAGTGCATCACCACACCCTGCTTCTTTCGGCCATATATCTCATGATCCGTATTACAATGGACAAAATGAGGGGAATCCCTATAACTACATGGTGAATCATCCCAATGCAGATGGCACACCTCTCTCTCAGTTGCCAAACCCGCCTACCTTTGACACGTTCAATGTGCCTTGGTGGGACCCATCGAACATTCCCGACAACGGCAACCCAGCACCGGCCATGCCTCTTATCAACCCGGCAATTTTTAACCCCGCAATGGGAATTCCGCCTCCTCCATTTCCCATGTTGCCCTTCAACGCCATGCTTCCGTTCCAGGGTGCCCAGCCCATGAGCACCATGGCAAAACCTGGGAGGCAAAGGTCTAGCACACCACCAGTGACTAAACCAGTCCCGGACAAGAAGTATATGAAGAGAGCATCAAGAACCCCGCGAAGGTGTAATTCGCCGAGACCTCTTCTGATCATTCTCGACCTGAACGGCACTCTCATCTTACGAAACCATAAACGATTGCCGCCCAGCTTCAAACGGCGTACCGGTCTCAAAGGGTTCCTCGAGCAATTAACAAGAAAATATTCCGTGATGGTCTGGTCCAGCTCAAAACCTCAAACGGTGGATGCCATTTGCGAGAGACTGTTCCCCGGCGACAAAGCAAAGAGGCTCGTGGCACAGTGGGGGCGAGACAGATTTGGCCTCACGAGTGCGCAGTACAACTCAAAGCTGCAGGTATACAAGGAGCTGCACAAAGTGTGGGCAAGCCCTGAGATCCAGGCTAGATATCCAGGCAACGATCCCGCGGAGAGTACATTCCGCGAGGGTCACCGCTGGGATCAAAGCAACACTATCCTTATTGACGACAGCAAACTCAAAGCTCTCAGCGAACCTTACAACATCCTCGAAATCCCCGAGTTTACCAAGGATGCCGTTATCGGCGAATCAACGCTCTTCGAGAATGTCCTCACCAGGCTCGACTACCTCTCACACCACGACGATGTGAGCAAGGTGTTTCGCATGTGGAACGAGCAGGCTACGAAAGAGAAGCGCTCGATTTTGGATATAGAGCTTCCCCCTCGCGAAGAAGCTGGCCCCGTTGAAATTCACGACGATGAGGACGGCGGAGTTAGTCTAAGTCAAATATCTGCTGCCGAGCAGGCTCGCGCCAGGATACAGGCACAGGACACCACCGCGCAGGGTGAATTGAATACGGGAGGAGAAGAGATGTATAGTGTGAAAAAGCCCAGGCGTGTGCGCAGGCAGGAGGCAGCAATGAGGAAGGCACTACATGAAAACGCCGAGGAAGCCGGCGTCTCCTATGACAATGTCCAAGCCAAAGCTGAAGCAGCTCCGCCTAGTACGGAGAACGCACCCTCCACAGCCAACCCCAGCAAGAAAAAGAAGAAGAAGAAGAAGAACAAGGGAAAGAAAGGCAAAGCAGTCACAGAAGCAGCTGAACCAACACCCGAACCCACTGGTCCACGCTACAACCTCCGCTCCCATGGCGGCGTGGGGACAACAGAGCCTACAGACACGGACTACGACCCCGAACATACCAGTCTGGCCATCGATCCTGTCATCGACTTGACCAAGACAGCGCCTGATTTGGATCCGCGCTCACCGTCCCCCGTATCCGAGGCCGGGTCTCGTAACTCATTACTGGATCGATTGGAGGAGGGGCTCGGGCTTTCGAGATAGTGAATGGAGCTTGTTATGATACCCCATGATTTCTGTGTTAGCTGAATCGACGTTTCCATTCTTCGCTTGTAGGAGTGTGTGTTAATTAACGAATAAGAGAACAGGTCGGAGAGGACGTATGAAGCTAGACCTAGAACATTCCGTGCTCATGTCATAAGAAATGCAAGCGTTGATGAATTTGCCTAGAAGGTTGACAAGCCTCTGATCCTATACGTAGGTATCAAAGGGACATAACTGTTCTTCTCTATAGTAAATATTTCACTATAATACTTTCCACCAACCTAGAGTCTATAGAGATTCCGAGGAAATAATCGACATAGGGAAAACAGCCACACATACAAGCCACTCGATTCCGCTTAACTCGTTCTAAGGGAAACCCTATTTGACAGTCATGGTCCCTCGGACAAGGCATGGGAAGATACGCGCTTCACCCTTATAGTCAAGTCATCCAGAACGAAGGTTGACTGACCCTATACTTCTCCATCTCTTACTTTACCTTTACCTTGCTCTCAATTTACCTTTACTTTTCCGCTGTATCCCATATGGATACTGATCCAAATCGGAAGGTTGTTATCCCTCGATCTATCAAGTTATTTACTACTGCTCGAGGCTATATTCACTATCTGGTTCTCGACTCTTCTTCAACCAACCTACGACGGGCGCTATGTTACAGTAGCTAGCTGGAAGTTGAGTCAAGAGATTAGACGTGCTATCGACATCCCCGCTGTTCTGAACTGGAATTGCTTGAACAAGGCACTTCAGCTGAATCAAGGATAGGCACCAGTCAAACAAACTCCGGAGGCTTGCGGTAACCCTCAGTGTGGTGCGAAGGAGACCTAAAAATGGCACAACGCAAAACAAACCTAGGACCTAGCTATTCGCGGAAAAGTGACATACAACGCTTGCTATGAATGAGCCTAAAGGTACTCTAGCCAGCTCCGCATGCAACAACAACGCTCAACAAATTTGCGCTAACCCAAAAGGCGGCGGGACGAGCAGCCATTATCGACCAAAAAGTCTATAGAAATTGCTATCAGTGGGCTACCTACGCAGCGTCCAAATTATCTTAGCTTACAAGGTTCTCTCTCGGTTTGTGATCACCTTACGATCACTTTGATTCCACTTTCACCATCAGTATATGGTGTATCGAATATTACTCAGGCTACATCCTAAACCAGTATGTATATCATCTAGTATACTTTTCACCATCGTTTTTTCTCTTGGTTGCGTTTACTTATTATTGCTGCGTTGACTATGGCGAGGACGCCATCTTCGAAAAAGAAAAGGGCATTGTTGTACCTACCGACCCTCCTGCCTATGATTCCTCTCTTAAGCTAGTTATCTCAAGAATTGGACTCATTTTGTACGCTTCTCACAACACAACTTGTGGCAAACAATCTATGTACAAACCCTAATACGGATAGGTTCCGTATGATCAGGAAGATCCTCCAATTCCCGGACCCACATAGCCGTTCGCTCAGGATCGAAACCAAGTAATGTTTAGCCTTTCTTATGTCCTAGTCTTTGGACCTTATATAACTTGGGTGTCTACCGCTTGTCCTTCAATAAAGCTGCAAGAGCCCATGTAGCTGGTCATATTACTGACGGATGGTTCATAACAGAAACAGAAAGGCAAAACAATAGCTTTGCGGAAAAATAAGAAAGAAGAACAAAAATCACTAGAGAAAGACCGAATCAGACGTCATCATAAACTAGAGAGCAGAAATTGATTTCAACGGCCGTATCTATCCATAACGGCTCTAAACGAAGGGTCCCGTAGGAGCTGTGATGTAGTGAGACTTTTTTCTGGATAATAAAAAAAGACTTTACTCATGATAGAGCGCACATTTTCTTGCTCCGTTGGATCAGCATTGGGACTGAAGCGTGCAATTCTTGACGCAAAATATCGATCAGGTATTTGAGCATACCAAGACTCAAGGACTCCAGAGAGAATAAAATGGCCCGTCCACTCCCTAGGTAGTGGGCCCAGACAACGGACAATCCCAGTCATTATTCCGCCACCAAGGCGAGTTGTGAAAGGCGTATCCAAGGTAAATTGTTATAGTGCTGAGTCATCCGGATAGTTTTAGTCTTAGTCTTAGCTAGCCCCAATAGATCATCTTGATCTCCCCAGTCAGACCATAACATAAAGTATAGAGAAGACCACCATATAACTCCACATATCACAGGCAAAACTTGGATCTTTCCCATGAAGACGTTCTCGGGAACAATATTGCCAAGGTGGGTAGCAGCGTTGAGTTATAGGATCGTCAACTCTCTTTGCGAGACCAAAGTCACCGAGATAGAATTGCTCTGTGCGTAGATCTTCGCGGATATTCACAGGCCCAACGAGCTCTCCCCGCTTCCAAAGATCCAATGGGACGGGCTTCTCCATGGACCGACTGAGTTTATTGTATTTATCATTTCTGCTAAATGATTGAGAGGAGACATTCCCCACATGCAGTTTCTCTCATTTAGATCTTTACTTATCAGCGTATAGATAGAAGAGAGAAGGAGACATATTACTCACCGCCATGTACAATACCGGCTTCATCTAGAGTCTCCAGGACCTCTAGTAATTGCCGAGCCGCAGATATACGACTAGCCATTGGAATCTTCCCTAATTGCATAGGGTCAATAGGTTGGCCTACCAAAGGCAGCACTAGAACCCTATGGCGGAATCTGTGTCCAGTAAGGTTAAAAGTCGCCAAAGATATCAGTAAACGAGAGGTATCCTGGACCTTGCGAATTTCGTCCTGCATACGGACCTCGTTGTCTCCCCACTCCCCCGGGGTCATGATTTTGAGGGCTAGGTGAGCGCGAAAACAGGAAAGGCTTTATGGGGCTCGAGGAAGGTATGTTCGTCTATTTACACCGCCCGTTAGAGACGTGATCGTGGTCGCACAGGGATGGAGGGTGCTACGAAGTAGTTAGTGAGGTGCTAAGTGAAGATAGATGGATCTTGTTGTTATGGATGGAGATTTATATATACGACGTAGTTATACTAAAATAGAGCGATTGCTCAGGCATGAAGACCTGTAGCTCTAGTAAGAAAACTAGAATTTGTAGATTTGTTCGAGGCCTGGTTTATTGGCAGGGTATTCGGATTAACAATTCCCTGACTATATAGTTCATATAACTAGCAGCCTGGAAAACGAGGCATCGACTGTCTTACTCCATTAGGACTGGCGCGGCTCTGATTATTCAGGAATTAATGCAAAAACTACAGAGGTGAGTAGATCGCAACACAAACCAAACCTACACAAGCCCTGGAGGACACCACACCGGGTCGATCCAGCAAATATCAAATCTCTATGTTGGGATGGCCCAAGTCCTTCCAATACAAGCTACAGTTACGCAGAGCAAAATATATTAATAAGGGATCAAGTCCCGAGAGCTTTAATTCATTGCTAGATTCAAAGCTAGCAGCGACCAAGCATCCAGGTGTAATTAGACACAAGGCATGCAAGTCGATCATCTCGCATCACAACGTTTCATAACCGTGAACGTGAACCACATCGGCGCGTAACAAGAAGTATTTTATTCCCCGCAGGGAGAGAGGAAGGACGGAGCCGAGACGATGGATTAAAAGATCAGTCTGGCCGCCGGGGGTATTGGAGATGGTAGGGGTCGGAAAGAAGGTGAGGAACCGGCCGCACACGCTTATTTGAAGACATGGCCATCGACGGAGGGAAGCTCCTTGCCGTCAACGGTGAGGGGAGTGTCCCAGGCCCAGATGTCCTCGATGTACTTGCGGTCAGCCTCGGAGTTGGGGTCGAGCTTCTCGAAGTCGTAAGACTCCCAGTCGGGAGCGACATCGAAGGCAGGAATAGCCTCCTGGCCGCGGACGAGGAACACACCCTCGATAACGCAGGCGTAGTTGGCGCCAAAGACGTGCTGGCAACCGAAGAGGTACTTGCGAGAAGCCTCAAGACGGGCGTGGAAGCCACCAATCAGGTTGTTGGCCATGAAGGTGAGCTTGAGCTCGTTGTTGTACTTGTACTTGACCTTCCAGAGAGAGTACTCATCGGCCTTGAACTCCTTCCAGAACCAGGGCATGGCAACGGTGCGGGTGTCCTCGTTGGAGTACTGGCGCTTCCACTCATCGAGGACGAGGGTGGGCTTGCCAAGGGCCTCGAGAGGGTGCTTGGGCTTAGGGGCAGGGGCAGCCTGAGGCTCAGGGGCGGGGGCAGCAGCCTTGGGCTTCTCCTCCTTCTTGGGGGCAGTGTACTTGATGCACTCCTCGGCGAACTTGGCCTCGTAGACGGCCTTGAAGTCCTCCTGGTTGACGATAGTGTTGTACCAGCGGCTGACGGCGGGGTTGGCGTCACGGAACTTCTTGTCCAGGACAGTGGCAAAGGCACGGGTCAGAAGGGCAGCGGTGAAGATATCAGCCAGGCTGATGCGCTCGCCAACGAGGTAAGTGTTAGCGGTGAGGTGAGCCTCAAGGACAGCGATATCCTTGAGGGCGACCTTGACAACCTCATCGACGGTCTTCTTGTTGTAGGGCGCGAGGCCGAGGAGGGGGCGGAACCAGCCAGCCAAGGTGGGGAGGAGCTCGCTGTTGGCGAAGGACATCCAGCTCACGATGGAGGCATAGTCCTGCTTGGTCTTACCCAGGAGGGTGGTCTTCTCGTTCTGGGAGGTCACTATAAACCAACACGAGTTAGTTATGGCTTCAATGGGAGGAACCAAAACAAATCATGCAATCAGAAAGGCCAGCAGGGCAACGTGATCCAGACAAGGGGGAAAACAATCCGTGCCCAAAAACTTTTCGCCCGAAGTGGGGTACTCGATTTTTCTTTTTTTGTTTGCTTTTTTTTTTTTTTTTGCTCAAATCAGAGTTTGTGGTTATCAACAGTGTAGTTCTGACAGGGATAACAATAATGCTCATCATGATAGAGAGGTGCGTGGCGAAGGGGAATTCTCGAATCGCAAACGAAAATACAAATAGAACACTTGTCAACAACGTACCATAGATGGCAATGGCAATGACCTCGGAGAGGTTGAAGCCGTTGGCGCCCTCGAAGGCAGGGATCTTGCCAAGGGGATGGATCTTGCTGTACTCGGTGCCAGCGCTGTTCGGCTGAGTCTTCACCAGCTCCAGGTCCAGGCCGTTGTGCTTGGCAGCGACCAGGACGGAGATGGTACGACCATTGTCCTGGGAGAAGTCAGAAAAGATCAAGTAGAATAGAAGAAGAGTAACATACAGGGAGACCATAGAGCTTTCCGAAGGCCATCTTGAAAGCAAGGGGGATAATGAGAGGATGGAGAAAAAGAAAGGAGGAGAGGGGCAGATCGAAATTTTGTGCGAATGGGGGGAATTCGGTTTTCGGAGTAACTGATAATGCCGGGTCACGTGGCGGGAAAAACAGCGTGCCGGAAGTTGAACTCGATGTTCATCTCGTCGAGAAACAATTGAACACCATGGCTCGGCCCACATATGGCATTGTCCAGGCAATGCAGTCCTTGCGACTGTATTCGCCATCTCCTTATCGATTGGCAGCTCCTAGCCTCCGGAGACCGGTCCGTGGCTACGCGACAGAGACGGAGAATACGACCGGGGAGATGCAATCATCGACCGAAGTGCCTCCCACCGAACTTCCTTCCACCGAACCTCCTTCAGCAGCAGCTCCTCCTTCGGCGGAGGCATCCTCGTCCGAAGTTCCCGCAGCCGTGAAAGCCGCACCGGAGATCAACTTCGACGAATTCAACGCCCGGCCAGCTCGAATTGTCCCAGCATCACCATCCTACTTCTCCGGCAGTCCGCAATTCATCGACAACGTGCTCAAGCTGGAGTCCCTGCAAGCCAAGTACGCCTCGCTCCCGACAGTAAGCGCTGGTGAGGCGCCGCGAATGGCCTGGTTCAAACTGCCCCAATTCCGAGACTATGTGGGCGAGCCAGTGCCGATGAAGAAATACAAGGGGCTGCTGAAGATCCTACAGCGGCTGAACCGCATCCAACCCGAGATGGTGCCCGCCGAGGTCCGCTCCGAGCTGGCCAAGTTCCTGCGGCCGGGTAACCCGTACGCCACCCAGAATGTGCCGCGCACCGTGGATGAGAATGGCCGCGCTCGGGCCAAGGGCAAGCGTAAGGAGTCGACTGCCGTTGTGCAATTGGTTGAGGGTGAGGGTGAGGTCATGGTCAATGGCAAGTCGCTTGTTGAGATGTTCCAACGGGTGCATGACCGCGAGAGTGCTCTGTGGGCTCTGCGGTGTACCCAGCGGATGGATAAATATAATGCCTGGATTACGGTCAAGGGCGGTGGTGTGACTGGTCAGGCGGAGGCTATTACTTTGGCGATTGCGAGGGCGTTGCTGCTGCATGAGCCGGGTTTGAAGCCTGTTCTGCGGAAGGGTTCGTTTTTCCCAGGGTTCGTTTTCGAAATATTACTGACAAGCTCTTCTAGCCGGTGTCATTACTGTCGATGCTCGTCGTGTGGAGAGGAAGAAGCCGGGTCATGTCAAGGCCCGCAAGATGCCCACCTGGGTCAAGCGGTGAAAACGGACTTTTGTGTCGAGCGATGCGTTTCTTTTTTATCAATCATGTATTATTTTACCATCCATATCCATGGCGGGTTGCCATGCCTGTTCTATATCCTGTACTCAATGCATATGGGGCCTTTATTCAATGATATTGTGCATCACCTCCAGGGCTGGGCATACAATACCTAGGTACCAGTAGTCGCTGTAGTCTTTAACTATCTAGGCGCGGTAGTGTACGGAGTATTCTACGATAAGCTGCCTGGGTTCCAAGGTTATACCGAAATAACGTATAATGTATACTGTGCAAGTGGTTAGTTACATGGACTACCCAGCTACTTTCGAAACATGATCCGGATACGCCTCCAACCATGTAAACCCCACGATCAGACATAATTTCATACCAATCAGCGGCGATCCGGCGTTATCCCCAAGATCCTTTCTTTTTGCAACTGCCCAAATGCGTAGCCCGAAAAGAGACGTATCCCGAAAACAGATACAGATATGGAACAACTATTTATAGATCGTCAAATTCATTAAATTCGTCAAGTAGGACAATAGCGCAAGGCTAGACCCATACAATCGTCACATCGGAGGGTGAATACGGCTGCAGCCGGAGTGGACCAAGCAAGCAAACTGACTTTAGCCCTAGGGAGGGCATAGAAAGTCAAAATGCGATCACTCGATCAGGTTGACCCATGATCGTCATATAGGATCACCAGTTTGTTCCTGGGTCAAGTATCATATCGGGGCCCGATTAGCGCGGCGCTAGTAGGCAATAGCCTCGCCGATGCGGATAATTTCACATACTTCCGCGGCCAATTCTCTTTGGGCCCTCGATGCCAATAGTGGATGGTTCGAAGTAGCCCAATCCTTTGGACTGGGCTTTAGTGAACTGAAGCTGGGTGGTTTTCGGATGGTAGGTTAGGGTCGTATTTTCATGGTCGTTGGGCTGCTATAGCTTGTTCAGGCACCGTCTGGACGCGGAGAAGATCCGGTCTGCTCTCCGTCAGATCGAGGCATTGGCCTAGGACTAAGGAAGGGCCGAATTAGATTCGGAGACTTTGACGGCTTATGGGTGGACCTACCACACAAGATTTCCTCTTCCCAGATCCCCATCTGATAATCGACCAGGCCGTGCTGCTCCAGCTGGTCACAGAGCTGGATGAGGTCTTTGCCCATTTCTTCCATGCGATCGCGACTCAATAGACTCGTTTGTGCGGGCTGGCGGCCTGCAGCGAGCATATCTTGGGTTAAATCCTTCTGTTTCTGGCATACGGCCAGCCAACATAGATTGAAATGGTTCCAGAGTTGAAGGCGGTGGTCGTACTGGAGATGATCGTCGCGTAGGATTCCTACGTATCACAAAGGCGATTAGTCTTCTCTGTCCCCCACCAGGCCATCGAAATTGTCAGATGATGCTTGCATGACACGTGCCTGCAGGTAAAGCAGATAACAATAAAATGAAATAAAATAAAAATATGGGGGAAGCAAACGAGGGTCCAGTCCAGAGTGTGATGCTGGTACGACCATGTCTTTCTCTAGATGCAGTAAATAGCCCAGCCTCAATAAGCTCGATTCTCCTGGCTGCAAATAGATATATCTTGACAACGGCCCTTTGATATATAGGGATCAAAACAGAGGGGAAAAAAGAACGAGAAGAGTCGGAACTTACCAAGGTCCCGGGCGTTCGTCACAAGCCACTCGGAAATTTCCAACAGCGATCGACTGGCATCAATCAATCTCCCGGCGCGCGTGTGGTCAAAGGTGCTGCGCAAAGCCTGTTGGTACTGAGAAAAGGCCTCATCAACAGACTGCGAGTCCTGCTCCTGTCTCGGGGCATCGTCCTGATTCAAAGGTGCATCCAACCGGCCCAACTGACCGATTGGCGAGTAATCAAACATGGAGGGAAAAGGCTGCGAGGTCGATGAACGTGGCATGGGACCGGGTTGATTATATGACATATTCGCATTCAGATAAGGCGACAGTCCCTGCACCCCGGCAGGCGCATCCTCCGGGGCAAAATACTGTGGAACGGCAAATGTGTTCGACAGGGTCTCAATCGCTGCAGACTGCCGTGTCGGGTACTGTGGAACAGCCTCGAAGGATCCTGCTGCTGGACCCTGCTGACCGAAGCCGTACAGCATGGCCGATTCGTACGGCATGAACGGCTCTCGTCGCCGGGCCCGTCGAACGTCGGTCCCGTACACATTGGAGACGGATTGGAAGCCTGCGTATCCGTAGTCACAGGACATCTGGCGCTCTGTCTGTGACATTCCCGTTGGGTCTTCACGGGGATGCGCTGGCTCGAGCCGATCGGTTGCGCGGTTGCCATTCCCAGACCGTGCCATCAACCGCTCATGCTGTTTCATACGTTGGTCCCCATCCATTAGGCTGTCCCACACGGACCTGCGTGGATCGAGGGTCAAATGAGTGGGGGACAGCGGAGGACTTGCGTAGGAGGCCAGCTTGAGACTCTCTTTTCCTTTCTCTCTGTATTGTTTATGATTTGAAACAGACTCAGGTCCTTGTGATTCGCCGCGAAGCAAGTAGGGACATCAAGCGTATGTTCAGGTGTAGATCTGAGAAGAGCTGGAGATGTTAGGGCTAAAGAGATCAACAGACACTGAGACCAGTACCGGAGACCGAGGAGGCACGGGTCCATATATAGAAGGGGTAAAAAAGAAAAAGCGTGATGGAAATGTCCAGTGTGCAAAAAGCCAAAGAATATGACGGATCTGATGCGTAAGAAAGATGACGCTAGAAAAAGGGAGGGAGCTGAACATACCAGTGACACATCCCAGGAGCTAGAACCTTAGGCTTAGGGCACGATCTCAACGTACCTGGGGAACGGGGTTAGTATTTGAGACTATCTACTTGGGGATGGGCGCTAGCTCGCCGATCGGTGTGATCTACGCCTAAACTCATTCGGGTCTGTACATCTGCGATCGCCCGGGAACCCGGCACGCTGGTTCCTGGTGGGTTCCCGAAGCTAGGGATGATGAGAAAAAAGAAGCTCGGAAGGGTAAGGAAAAATGAAATAAAATGGGGAAGGGGGGTTCGAGTCTCAGCTTTGGGGTCAGGTGGTTTGTTTTTTAACTCTTCCCTATTTGTGTATTTTCCTTTGTTTTTTCCCTCTCAATAACTTACTGATGATTGTCCATTCTATAGCGATGTGTAACTCTTATGCCTGGGGCTGACGGTTCATGGGTGGCGGTGCCCTAACTGTTCCGCTTCCCCTTGCTCTAGCCTGGCATCAGCACCAAGACAAAAAAGCAAAATCCTCGAGTGTCAAATCCACGACCCAGACGGCCGGTTAGGTAGACGCAGTTCATATTTAGAGCCGATGTTAAGAAGGGGGTGGCGGTCCGAGTTCTTGTTTCCTAAGTATTTCCTAATCCTATTTCCTATTTTCTTTCCTTTTAGTTGACATTCCGGAAGATTGCCCGATTGCCCGGACACCTGCTTACCCCCTTTTCTCCCGGATGTCTGCACAATAACGACCTAGATGCGTAGAAAGGGCCAAGGGAGGAAACACTGGCGAAAAGAGAAAAGACTGCAAAGAATGAACCTACAAGAGAGAATACTCTTGAAATAGGCCGAAGGAATACCGAAACAAAAAAAGAAAAGAAAGAAAAAGAATAAAGAATAAAAAAGAATAACCGTCCACACCCAAAACAGGTCAGACAATATCGGGCATCGTCTGCCCGATTGGACGCCGAAATGCACAATCCAGGGCCCTGGGACGTCAAATCCCAGATTCGTTCTATCATTTCGCCCCCGACCGGATCCGACGCTCTGGTTGGGATATGGACGTGCCGAGGGCTAATTTACATCGGCCTTCGTTTGGCTCCTTTCCCACTGCGATGCCCTAAGATGATATATGAAAAGCCTAACATTGCCCTAGAACTAAGATAGGCATGGGAAGGAGAGAAGAAGGAGAGAAGAAGGCACTATTGTGCCCTGTGGATTAGGGATTAAATTGAAGGGTCCGGCGTGTCACGACTTGACCCTCTCCCTTCGAATCCAGCCCTTGAGTCGCGGATGATGCAATTGCGTAACACCGGGGTCCTTTGGCCTGAGATCATGATGCCTTGTGCGCCTCGGTATATAGTCCCCGACTAGGAGCCCGATGGACCGGGCGGTAGTTGCACCGCAAGGGTTGATACAATACCTGATACTCGGCTAGCTTGGTGTATCTCGAAGTACTATTCTCAAGCTCTGGTTTGTCAGGGCTTCACATTGTCCCGTGCCTGTCAGCTGACCCCGCAACCCCTCAAACTTCATACAAGGAATACAATACGTGGAACCAAATATAGCATAAAGAAAGACCTTTGTCGGTGTCACTATCTTTCCGAGGGACCTTGAGTGGAAGAATTATTGTGACTGAGACCAGCATCCCGGTTGTGATTGGCAGCAGACCACGAGACTTACAGTCCGGACGGAGGTTGGGCCGAGAGAATGGATGAGGCTGAGACAAGGCCTCGCATGAACTCGAAAACTTCAGTCATCATTGGAGTCCCCAAAAGAGAACAAAACTACAAACAATCGCTAGTCATAGAGTCATGTCATGTCGGCTTGGATCGGAAAATAGCACCGTCACTAAACACAAACACGGCCAAGGAAAAAGGAACTCGGGGAATTGCTGGGGGCCGGTTATATTTGGTCTGGATTCACATGTCAGCACCAACATTGTCCAAGTCTTTGGGGAGCACCTACTTAGCGTCATGCTCAGGTTCACATCTGTGCTCTCAACCATATGTGTAAACTCTTCAAAGCTGATTTTCCCATCGCCGTCCTGGTCGGCCTCCATGATTGTTTTGTCGACAATCTGCTGCAGCTGCATGTCCTTGAGATTGTTACCCACCATCATCTTCAGCACGATAAAAAGTTCGCCGTTGGAGATATATCCATCGCGGTCGATGTCGTAGACCCGAAAGGCGAAGCGCAACTTTTCCTGCTTGTTGCCCTTGGAGCTGAAGGCAGACAGGCCAGTGACAAACTCTTGGAAATCAACGTCACCGCCACCGTCCTCATCGAAGATGGCGATCATTCTGACAGTAGATCTCGTATTAATTATGTTCCTCCGATGGGCACCTCCGACGGTGATCTAACGAACCTGGTAGCAAGAGGATTGGAGGAGATCTGCGGCAGGGAGAGGAACTCGTCGCGGTCGATGGTACCGGAGGCGTCCTGTGGATGTCATGTTAGAACTTCACGTGTATATATATTGAAGCAGACCCCGGCGCACCTTATCAAGCTTCATGAAACGTTTCCGCAGACGATCCACTTCATCTCGGTCAACTACCCCCATGCGTTAGCCCCGGTCTCAGATCCGATCATGCACACCCCCTAGGTATCCTCGAGATCGTCAGACGTACAGTTGGAAGTGGAAACGATGTTATCGAAGAGCTGGGAGGTGCCCACGGAGCCGCGGCGACGCTGGGCGTTATGCATGGCGGCGGCATTGGGCTCTGAGGGTTGGGCCATAGTGGCGGTGGGAGAGGGTCGAAGGGGGTTATGACGGGGTAAAAGGTGATGGGGAGGAGAAATAAGGCAAGAACAAGTGAACAAGAAGAGGTAAAATGGGGGACAGCAAAAGCCAAATGTGGAGAGATAGTGACGATATCATAGCAAAGAACCAGAGAAGGCAATCTGATATTGCCCAGCCCCGCACTAACCGGATCGGGAGCGGCAAGCGAGCCCCTGAGGCCGTGCACTGCGCAGTGCCGCTCCAAAACAGGCGGTCGCCGGGTGACATTGCAACGTCAACCCAACCGTCCGCCGTGATCCCTTCGCTTTTGTCCCGTCATTATCTTCCCCTTTCTATCAAATTTCATCATAAAAATACATCTACGAGAAAGCACATGCTCTGAGCTTCCGATTGACCTCCATTTTACTCCCCTTCCACCCATGGTCGTTGCTCTATTGCGCGGCCCAACGCTATGACTCGGTACGGCGGCTTGGGCCGGACACGGCCCAAAAAGCTCACCCCCAAGGCATCCATCCCCATTGTCCGTGAGGATGAAATCGATGTTCTAGACGATGAGCACCAGGCAAGCCTACAACAGATTGAAACTGGCGTTGAAAAGGCCGAGGAGTCGGTGAGTCGCCTTCCCTCTACGCTAATTTTAGCCTGATCCCTGCATGGGGTCACGTGATGACATCACGAAAACGACACGAAATTTTCACGATGCTGACTCTGGCCGCGCCATGTAGGAATTCCATTTGCAGGTCGCGATCAACCTAACTGCCCAGGGCAAGGTTAATGATGCGCATATTCCTACCCCCGAAACCATCCTCAGTAACCTGCGATATGACGAGTTATACCCGCCCATCTTCTCACAACCAGCGACGTACATCAGGTTCTCCTCGACCGTCGAGGACTGCTGCGGATGTCCGTATAACATGACCGAGGAGGACGATGTCTTCCTCAAGATCTTCAACCAGAAACGCGACCCGTCGCAGCAGTGTTCCGAGGACGACTTTGAGGCCACCATGAACTTCTTCGAGGAGACTGCGCAGACGAAGCAGCCCTATGCAGCCATTGACAGCCCGCCGGTGCTGTCGTTTGCCGAGATGGAAGAGGCCATGGATGCCGCCGTAGAAGAAAGCGTAAAGCGATTCGCCAAGGACATCTATGAGCACTGGAAATCGCGTCGGACCGCAAATGGGAACCGCCCTATTGCGCCGACCCTCAAGGTATGTCAAGCAATGCTGTCCAAAAAAAGGCGCAAGACGCTCACCCTCTTGCAGTTTGAGACCGGTCAAGATACCGATGACAGTGATCCGTTTGTCTGTTTCCGCCGGCGTGAGGTCCGCCAGATTCGCAAGACTCGTGGCCGAGATGCCCAGAGTGCCGAGAAACTTCGGCGCCTTCGTAAAGAGCTTGAAGATGCACGGCAAATCGTGGCGTTGGTGCGCCAGCGGGAGGTCGCCCGCAAGGAGATGATCATCATGGAGCGGAAGCTCTTCATCGAACGCTCCCAGGTCAAGGACATGAAGCGTAAGCTCAACATCAAGGACGACGACGAGGATCTCATCAACCAAAAGGTAATTGATGCCAACCCGGACAAGTTGCCCATGGACCACGTACTGACTCGTTTCACACAGCCCAAGAAGAGGCTGGAGGCTCCAGCACAGGGGCGTGCCAATCCTCAACTTCGTATGCCTCTCAAACCGGGTCTGCAGGGCGCAGAGGACTTGCAGTTGCTGGAAGATGTCCAAACCGAGAAGGAAAACGAGATCTTGCGCGATATCAAGGCGAATATCACCAAGCACATCAAGTGGAACGAGGGCTATGTGGATCTTACCCGAGCACCTCTGTCTCCATCTCCAGAGAGAACGTTCGACACTGCTGCGTTCCGACCAGCGTTCACAGCGCAACTCCCCACTCCGCCATCATCAGAGTCTTCGGGTGATATGATGGACACCGCATTAGATATGGCAAGCCCACACCACTCTCGCGACAAACTTGCCTCGAGAGCCCTGGAGCTGCACGGCGAGCCACACCGCATGCCCTCATTCCGAAGGCGAGTGGGACGTGGTGGCCGGCTGCTGATCGATCGCCGCAACCTCGGGTCGAGATGTAAAATCGAGCTGGATCCCCTCCAGGCAGACCGGTTCAAGTTCGACCAAGAAGATTCGGACGACGAACCCGTCTATGACACGGATCCATTCAGCATCCAGATCATGCAGCACCGCGCCATTACCGTGGCCAAGGTGCGCGAACAAGCCGCAGTGGCTGCCCAAGCTCATGCGCAGGCGCAAGCACAAGCAGCCCAGGCACAGGCCCGACGGTTGCAGGGTGATCAGTCTGGGAACGGACAAAACCCGGGACCCAGCGCCGTCACCGCGTCCGAGGCCTGAACGACCTTCTGTTTTTTTTTTTTTTTTTTTTCGTCTCCGTTCTTTCAGCATTTGGCGGGCGTTTCGTGTGTTGCTTTCGACATCGTTCTGTCGAATTTTCCCCCGATTCTTTCACCCTTGTAGTTTTAGTATCTCCCCATGTTTTGATGATCCTGACGACGAAGGGATTTGACGGACCTGGCCTCTTTTCCTCGTTTTTGCTTTCCGCACCCACCTCCCTTCTTGCTCCTCCCCCTCTTTCATCTTTCCGATGCAGATGGCGCTCGCCTTGCTGGCATGCTCCCGCATATCCCGACGTCCTGCACTTGTTAATGTACATATTATCTTTTCGTCCTTGGGGGGACGAGCTCGTGGCCGCTGGAGGCCTTTTGTATGATGGATAACCGAAGTTATGATGCCTGTGATGACGGGAAAAGGGAGAAAGGCAGGACAGACTTCCAAAATCTAACAGAAATATAATCACTTATGCAATTATGCAAAACGTCGTCATTCGTTCGTACCGAGTCAGAATATCTGACAATGCCACTGAAAAGAGTGGGGTATATAGTTCGATTAGACCCGCGCAGCCTTGGATTGTCTCGAGTTATGGTCGCCATTGGCAGTCCGTTTCAGGGACCCGTTGCCGGCCAGAGAGTCGAGCTTGCCTTGGATAGCTTGCAAGACCTCCTTCTCGCCGATGCGAACTTGGAGGGCCATCTTCAATCGCCGGGATGACCCCTCTAGTGCGGCGGGGGCTTGTGGGGGAGTCAGGTTCGACAGGAGCTGCATGTCGTGGGCGAGTGAAGTAGCATAATGCGACTGCTTAGTCTGTAGGACCTTGAGGAGAAGGCTGGCTTGGGGGCTTTCCATGGATGGTTTCGGCGGCTTGTTCTTGGAGCGGCGCTGCTCAAATTCCTCTGGGGACTGGCACAGGATGGTGAGCAGGGCGACTAGCTCCATTGAGAGGATGTCTTGCAAGGTATCGTCGGGTGATGGACGGGAAATCACATAGCCGTCGTCAAGAAGGTCGTGTTCTTCGAGTAGTTGGAGCTGAGGGATAAGTAAGCACATTTGATTTGGAAAACGAGTTTTGGGATGGAGCGATATACCCTGGGCTGTGATTCTACATCACTGTTGGGAAGACCAGCTGCTTGGCAGATCTCTGCCAGAGAAAACTCGACCACGTCAAAAGAGGCGTAGTTGTCAGTCACGTAGCCGTACCGACGGAGTAGATCGGCGCGGGGAATTTCTCCGTAGTCATTGAAGATTTCTCCACCCTCCTGGATCGGCTTGATGGCTTTCATGACCAGAGCTTCCTCTTCTTGATAGAGGCGAGCCTAGAGCAAGATCGTAAGCATGCATACATAGTTGACCATGATCACATGTGGAGACTCACGTTGTTCCGGTCTGCATCAGCATTAAGAAGATCGGCCAGCGGGACCATGCCCTTAGAAAGCTGCTCTTCTTCATCATCGGTCATGTAACCGTCATTGGAGCCCTCAGCCTCATCATCATCTTCTTCGGCCTTTTCAATGTCGAAAGCATAGGCCATGATGAGGGACCCCATCATGTGCGCAAGCTCAAGCAAAACCGCAGTCCCAGCATCACCGTCATACGAGGTAAGCCCATTAACAGGCGGGAAGAGATTCGGGTTTGCCTTCACGATAGGGGCAATAGAGCCCAGAATAGACTCATCGGCACCTTGTTTGCCGATCTTGTCAACAATGGCACTAGCTTGCAATTCCGCTAATTCCGCCGAGGACCAGAACATAAGCGTGTCGAAACGACTCGGTAGGACGCGGAAATAAGAAGCCCATTTTGACTGTGCGCCTTGCAAATATTCATAGATCATAACCAGCATGAGGGAAAGCCACGGGCCGAGAGCTTCGAGATCCTGCGGGAGCAGGGTCTTCAGCTGGGAGTTTTGGACAGCCAGGATTAGAGAACGAGGGATCGAGAAGAGTTCTTCTCCCTCGCCAATATTTGCCCGGGCCACTATACTCTCAAGGGAATCTTGTTAGTAAAAAGTTTTTATTGGGGCTTTTTTTATTGCACACTCCACTTGGTGAAATTGTGCGTGGTGGCTAAAAGGGTCAACTTACCGACTCCCCGGCCTGCACCTGTTGATCTTAGATCTGCGATGATGATCTTCGGATTAACCTTGACATCGGGGTTTGCTTCAAGCCAAAAGACGAATTCGTTTGACTGTTGTTGAAAGCTTTGGGAATCGGGAAAGTGGGTTGAGGAGGACATTGTGTTTTATGTCCTAGTAATGAGGGAGGGAAGGAGATGACTGTGAACGTATGTACGAGTAAGACAGACATACAAGACACCGATTTCCGTCAAAGAGCGAGTGGAAGGAAAACAAAGAGGCAAAAGTAAAAGGGAAAAGGGAAAGGGAGAAGAGAAAAGGGAAGTAGATTGGAGAGCACTTTGAGTTCGGAGAAACGGGAGTGCCGCTTTAGTGGCCCGATAAGTTTGATAACGAAAACCATGTCCGGCTTTATTTTGCATGCGACTTCATTCTTCCATACACGAGACACAGTCAAGACACAGTCATCATGATCGGAATTGGTATGGAAGGCTCGGCCAACAAGATTGGTATCGGCATTATGCTGCATCCAGAGGACGGCAGCGAGCCGAAGGTCCTCGCCAATGTCCGTCACACATACAACGCCCCACCTGGCGAGGGTTTTCTCCCCAAGGACACAGCGCGGCATCATCGAGCATGGGTGGTGAAGCTGGTGAAGCAGGCCCTGAAGGAAGCGAAAGTGACGGTGGAAGATGTGGATTGCATCTGCTTCACGCAGGGCCCAGGCATGGGTGCTCCGCTGCAGAGCGTGGCCATCGCGGCGCGGATGTTGAGTCTGCTTTGGGGAAAGGAGTTGGTTGGAGTTAACCATTGCATTGGACGTATGTTTTCCTGCGAAGTAGCGCCCCCTCTTTTTAAGGGAAATAAGCTGACTCTACTAGATATCGAAATGGGCCGTATGATTACCGGCGCTATGAACCCCGTCGTCCTCTACGTCTCGGGCGGCAACACACAAGTCATTGCATATAGCTCCCAACGATACCGCATTTTCGGCGAGACTCTCGACATCGCAGTCGGTAACTGTCTGGATCGGTTTGCGCGGACGCTACACATCCCCAATGACCCCGCACCGGGATATAACATCGAACAGCTCGCGAAGCAGGGTAAGCGGCTAGTGGACCTCCCATATGTGGTAAAGGGCATGGACTGCTCTTTCTCCGGAATCCTGGCTGCAATTGATGGACTTGCTGCAGCGTGGGGGTTAGGTGGGTCGGAGCAGGCAAAGGCAGATGCGGAGAGGAGTGCGTCGAATACCGATGAGACGAGCCAAGACCCGGATGGCAAGCCCACTCGTGCAGATCTCTGTTTCTCGCTGCAAGAAACAGTGTATACAATGTTGGTGGAGATCACCGAGCGTGCAATGGCGCATGTTGGTTCCAAGGAGGTGCTTATCGTTGGTGGCGTGGGTTGTAATGAGCGATTGCAAGAGATGATGGCAATCATGGCGCGAGATCGGGGTGGCAGTGTCTTTGCGACGGATGAGCGCTTCTGCATCGATAACGGCATTATGATTGCACAGGCTGGAATGCTGGCATATAAGACGGGTTTGACGACTCCGCTGAAGGAAACTGTCTGCACCCAGCGGTTCAGAACGGATGAAATGTGGGTTAAATGGAGGGATGATTAAAAAGTCTAGGTCACGACAAGACCTGTTACGTATTACGAAATGAGCATATCTAGGTTCGAGGGTCCTATATGGAGTTTGGCCAAATAATTTCCGAGATACTGGATTCATCGTCTGGATCTAGGGACTAAGTTCAAATTAAATCACGTCGAAGTAAATCTGCAAGCGCCTGCACAGTAGTATTCCCGCGCAGGGATGAAATAAAAATCCGATGTGCATGACCAACGTCCTAACTCCTGCAAAAGCCTCCAGTGAAGCAACGCCTTGGAATATCATGCAATATGTGAGCGGCTCTCGTTCTTTTCAAAATCCCCATGATTGGTCATATAACGGCCTGGGGTGTGAATGGCGGCTGATTTCTACATACATTCGGTGTACGGTATGCTGGGCTGATCCCACAAGAGGAGAGGATGCGTCGATACCCAGGAGAGTGTCCAAATGCATATCATACAACATGGACCCTTTTGAAATGATATTTGCAGACTGTACGCGTATGAAGAGAAGTCGATTCATGCCCTGGTGCATTGTTCACTCCCCAGTGATATCGCCGGTTGGTTTGTACAAGATAGTCGTGACGTACTGCAGGACGTTAGAAAGCCGCACAGAGGAAGTATATCTGGCTGTCTTACCTTTCGCTTATATCTGGTCGTGACACTCGTAGCAAGAACACCATTTTTGATGCTGCTTGTGGCGAGATGGTTCAGGACAGTGTGGTTGGGATAATTGAGCACACTGCTATCATCCTTGGTCGGGGTGGTGCTATTGAGGATCGATTTACCCAGGAAAAGAGGCAAGCTGGGTGGAGTCGGCGTGTCCCCAATGACATTAGCAGCCTGTATGTAAGCCGGGTGGTCTTCCTCCCTGTCCAGGTCAGCGAGAAACTGGGGAATGACACGGCCGAAGTCGCCTGGAGGAACTTCTTCTTCGACTTCTTTCTTTCGCGGTTCGTCCGAAGCGACCTCTAGCCCATCTTTGGAACTATCCTGTTCTGACGGATGACGGTGACCAGGAATGGTAGAAGACTTGGCGTTTTCTCTGTGGGCATCATCTGCGCTGATTTCAACGTAGTTGACCAGGTGGTTGGTAAAATCGACAGCAGTTGGAAGAGTATCTGAAGCCCGCATTTCTCCATCAACAATGAATTTCAGGTGATGTGTACCCGGCCGCAGATTCAACGTTGTCGACATAACGGACCCACTCGCGCTAGTTTATATTAGCCATGAGCTCCCGAATCTCGCCCAAAAAAGCGATCAACCCCCATTATCCGTACCTTCTGTGTAGCTTGAACTTCTTCTCCCAATTGACAAATGTTCCAGTAACATAAACCTTTTGACCAGGCGCACTCCATTCGATGCCAGTGGGCACTGCCTTGCCAACTCCACTGGGGGTGTACGGCGAGAGCTCATCCCCAGCGTCGTCTTCATCGATCGTAATACTGCTGATATCGGTAGCCTTGGAGCCCATATGGTCATCAATCACGCGGTCCGCAGGCATCGATTGAATATGCGAATCCTCCGGTCCCATGATGGGCGAGCCAGGCGTGGTATTAGCATCGCCAATAGGCAATGGCAAGCGCGGGGGACGTTGTAGGTGTGTCGAAGTATTATAGTACGAGCTCATGGGCGGGGCCGAGGGTGCCATCGGGTCATGCTCTGCGGACTGTCGCGAGACGGGGACCTGCACTGGGTTGGAGGTGTCCGGCGAGGGGATGTCCTTACTCCGCCGATACTCGCTTCTCCTCGCATCTTGTCTTTCAGGTCTGCCAGGTCTGACAGGTCTTGCAGTCGGGGTATCACCGGCACTTCGAGACTGGAGCCGCTCTTGGGCGACGCTATGGTAAGCTGCCGAGTGACCGGCGGCAGTCTCTCTGGTTGCAGAAGGGTCGGCCGCAACGGCTTTCTGCGACGGAATCGCGTTGAGAGATGGGCGACGGACGACCTTTCGGTCGCCAGGGGCGCTGGGGATATGGTCCGACGACGCTTCGCCGGCCTTGGAAGGGTTGTTGCCCATCGAAGGCGGGGTAGAGGGCGCGGGTCAGGGAGCGGTCAGGGGCTGGGGAACAAGATAATCGGAGATGAGAAAATTGAGAACAAGAAGCACTAGGCGGACAGCATGGAGGCGAATGGGCGAGCGGGAGAAGATTGGTTGCTGCGCTTGCTCAACGACGTTGTAGGTCGAGCCGATGACGCCGGGGAATCAAATCGGGTTAGGGCTTAGGGCTGGCGGTAATCATTCGGCTTCCCCGGATTTCTTCCCCTTCTGGAGCTGGGGCTGTCTTCCCCAAACTTGGACCATGGATGTAGGTTCGGCCGTCGATGGCCTGCTCCTGGTATTTGAAACACTGTTCTTCCTTCTAACACGACTTCTCGCCTACGTGCTGTATCTCGTCCACTCCTTGGTCTCTCCGTTCCTGTATCTGGGATATGCCCTTCTCTCGATTGCGCTGCTTCCCCTTCAACTTCTAGCCAAATTCGAGGTACGTACCCTCAATAATGTCTATTCTGCTCACTTGAAGAATTTCAGAAGCTTATTTGAGTATAGGCCATTCTTTATTTTATGACGGGGGCAGTGCTCACAGGGGTCACTGCAGGCCTGGTCCTACATTATATCGGCGATGCCTTATCGCAGCTCCTGCGGCTGCCATCCACCAGCTCAGAACCTGTTTTAACCGATTTAGTAGACCAAAAAGAGCCATTATTTGACTGGGAGACTAAATGGCAGGACACTTACCAGTCCTCGACCATTCTGGAAGAAGATGAGAACAGCCAGAGCTCCGGCAATCCTAAGGAATGAATATGTACGATTAGCAACATTACAGTTCAATGATCACTCGTCTATTCTTCGCATACGTTCTTCGCCAGACTAGGCAGTCTTCAGTATCTAAGCGCTCCCAGTCTCAGGCCACCAGTGTCGTTGTCGTATGTAGTTGGTTAACTTTATATCACTCATCCTTAACACTGATCACGTTCTAATATTGAGCCCCAATTTTGCCTCTTTTGGATGTACTCTACACGAGTATGCATACTGCTAGTTGGATGGTATTGATTTGGGGCAATAATGGCAAAATTGGCGGGGTGGTTGTATTTTTTTGGACATTGAATTATGTTTAGTTGGTGTACAAACACGGAACTTGGGCAGGTCATTTTAAAAGATCGCGCTTGGCCGTACATAACACATAGTACATAGTACATCTCGTCATGTCAAGGGTCAAGGGTCCCAAGTTGTTGTCCATGCATGCACAGTATAAGCTACATCCCCAATGTACTTAGGGCAATTGTTGAGCATTTCTATCGCTGACTTTGCCTACGCTCTTCGACAATCTAGATCTTCATGTTCGCCGCTTCATGCTGTGCCACCTTACATTTTATCTGGCCTTGTTTAAAAAGTGCATAGGTAGGGATCCCCGGGGCTATGCTTAGTGCCACGTCGCTTGGTCGTTCTTATCATTTTTCTTCTTCATTGTCACCTCTTCAATTGCTATTTAAGAAAGCATGGATTCCTTTTACTAACATGGAATATTATGACAAGACAGAGTTCTGGGAATTCCCCGGCGACCACCCATTTCTATACACAAATGTTATCTTCCAAGATGATGACAACTACTTTTGGACCCAGTTGCCCGAACGGTCCCATCTTCTAGACCCTGCCAATATCGAATGATCCCTCTGCAAGAGAATTCCAGTAGAGCATATCTATCCCCAGCTCGAAGATAAACTCACAATGTGCGAAAACCCTGACAGTCCGGATGTCTACATCAAGCGGCCTCGGCTCACCTACTACGACGGCTTAGAGCCACTCGGCAAATACATACTCCACGAAGCGCATATCTGCCAGTTCTTAATGGAATATTCACACGAAAATGTCCCCCGCTACCTTGGCTGCGTTTCAAAAGATGACCGGATTACTGGTCTTTGCTTCCAAAAGTACGCAGAGACACTTAGCGGCCGCCTTCAGGACGGGCGTTCAGTCGACAACGAAAAATGCCTCTAGCAGGTCAAAGCGGGTATTAAATATCTCCATAGCCTCAACCTTGTTCACAATATTTGTCTGGACAATATTATGTATACCGACCGCGACAGTGACACCCTAGTGATCATCGACTTTGATTCGTGTGCCTTTTAAGGGAGACCCGCGCCGGGAGAAACGAGGCAAAATACCTAAAGGTGTCTCTACACTGCGGAATTCGATAACGATAATTCTGGTTTGGAGAAGCTCTGGGAAGAACGGAACTTGCCAGAAGAGGAAAAAGAAGACGAACAGGAAGCATGAAGTAGTACTTATTGTTATACAAACACCTTGAGTATGTAGATTGGCCCGTGCTCCATTGGGGGCCGTTTGCACGCCCTTCAATTAGTTAGTTACATTCGACATTCCAGGCCTCTCTTTCCTCGAGCACGGAGACCCTTTCTTTGTGACAGATGCCATTACCATCTTCTCATCAATATTCGCGTCATCAAGTCGCGCGTGAAATCTCTCTCCCCGCGCCGATCTCAACTCCAACGTCACCATCGAGCTAGCGGCTCCGCCGGGTTCTAGTACCGGTGGAGAGTTCCAGGACCCTGTGGTACGGGTTCGCGATGGCCATCCCACGCTCCCTCCTGCGTGTGCGCACGCTGCTGACCGCGCTGGTTATTGCTTCGTTCCTGACTTGGACTTTCTCGCGCTGGCGCCATACCGACTCTCCCTCTCTCGACGGTGGCGGCCGGCTTGCGCCACTCGATTCTACAGCTGGGCACAAGGAATTTTGGAGTACGTTCCATGGGTATCTTGAGAAATATGCACCCAATGTCAACCCCATCATCGAGTACGAAAAGGCTCCAACGGAAGGGTTCAAAGCGAAGGATGCCAGGCCAAGGCCGGAATACCTGGCTGTCTCGCGGAAAGATGTCGAGACGATGAAGGAGGCACATACAGGGTTCGTGGGAGCTGTTACTAGCTCACCACCCCAACTACACTATGTCCCCGGCACCAAGGGCGTGGTCTCGACCGCAGGTGGCTCATACCTACCAGTGCTGGTGATATCCCTGCGCATGCTCCGTCGGACGGGATCCACGCTGCCGATGGAGGTATTCCTTGCAGATGAGCACGAGTACGAAGAGTACATTTGCGACTCGGTGCTGCCATCATTAAATGCGAAATGCATTGTACTTTCGCGGATTCTTACCGCGGCCCCCGCGAAGATCGAAAAGTACCAATTCAAGCCCTTCGCCATGCTCTTCTCGTCTTTCGAGGAGATTCTTTTCCTCGACGCCGATGCCTTTCCGCTCGAGCAGCCGGAAGAAATCTTCAGGAGCGAGCTATTTCGTACAAGAGGATTGATTACGTGGCCTGATTTCTGGGCATCTTCGGTCTCTCCCATCTTTTATGAGATCACTGGCACGCCTGTTCCGCCTATGAACCTACGCCAGTCCACAGAGTCCGGGGAGCTGTTCGTCTCAAAGAAAACCCGCCTCCGCACTCTACTTCTCGCCACCTACTACAATTACTGGGGTCCCTCGCACTATTACCCACTCCTATCACAAGGCGCTGCCGGCGAGGGCGACAAGGAGACGTTCATCGCAGCCGCAACTGCCATGGGCGAATCATTCTACCAAGTCAGCGAATCCATCTGCGCACTCGGCCACCCCAAGGAAGGCGGTCTAGCCGGTTCAGCAATGGCGCAATTCAATCCCGTTGAAGACTTCGAGCTCACTCGACAAGGCAAATGGCGCGTCCGAGGCGACGAAGCACCCGCTCCCAGCGTCTTCTTCATTCATGCCAATTTCCCCAAATTCAACCCGGCTACCGTCTTCGATCAGCACGAGGTGAATCCCGCGTTCAATGATGATGGTTCCTATACGCGCGCCTGGACGGTCCCCGAAGATGTTGTGAAGAGGTTCAGTGCTAAGGTTGATATTGAAAAGGCGTTTTGGAAGGAAATCCTTTGGACGGCTTGTGAGCTTGAGACTAAGTTTGCTAGTTGGGAGGGACGGGATATGATTTGCCACAAGGTGATGCGTTACTGGCGGAGTGTTTTTGACTCTTGAGTATAAGCCGTTCTTTGAAGGTTCATTTCGTCACTTACCACACGGAAGAATCATGGCATGTTTTTGCTGGTTGTGTTACCTTGTGGGCTTTTTCCTTTTGGTTCTGTACCTTCCCAGCTGGTCCTGGATGATATCGGTTGGGAGTTTGCCTCTTTCCCCTCGACGGTTACGATGTCTCTTGGCCATGTACCATACATTCTGTAGCAGTAGACTCTGGATTTAGACTAGTGCTAAGTAGAAGACTGATCTCGTTGGATCTGACTACATACACTGCTCCGCGTTCATCTCGAATTGTTTCAACCACATGAATGCGAGGGGTGAATTCACAATTTTCTACCTATTATACACAGAGTTTTTATAATACATAATCAGCCAATGCAACACCGTCTAAATAGATCATTTTACACAGGTAGCTTTCAGCTTATTTCTGCGCATCCACCTTCAACCCCTTCAACTCAGCCTTACGAATCGCCTCAGCAAACAACTCCTTGCAAGGCACACGGCTCCCCAATCTTGCACACAGCAGGAACGCCCCACTCAACTTGCGGTGTAGACTATACGTCTCCTCGGGTGGCGGAGCCAAACGCTCACGTATCATCAGCGGGATGAGAGCGCGCACGCGGTCCGTGATAGTCTGATTGCGGAAGTCGTACAGATCAGGCGAGGAGAGCATGAAGGGCTCGGCGATAGTCACGACCGAGGTGACATGGGCATCTGCCATGGCCTTGGATTCCATGCCGGTGAGATAGCCCATTTCCACAGAGAGATCCCGGCAGAGATCGCGGTCGTTGCGTGAGGCGGCGACGAGGGTGCGGACGTAGGTGGAGATGAAGCTTATGGGGTACTCGCGCGAGGCGCCAAAGTCGAGGAGTTCGAGGCGGTTGCTGCGTTTGTTGTAGAGGAAGTTGGTCCAGTTGGGGTCTGTCTGCATGTAGTGGAACTCTGTGATTTCGCGCAGGCAGAGACGCATGATCTGGGTGCCGATCCAGTCGCGTTGCTCCTGGTTGAAGTCTTGGATCTTGGTCACGGCTACACCTTCTAGCATTTCCATAGTTAGAACTTGCTTGCCCGAGGCTTCGGGCATGACTTCGGGCACGTCGAAGACCGGGTCATCGCGGAGGAGTTCGCGGAAGCGGGCGACGCATTCTGCTTCGCGGAGGTAGTCACATTCCCAGGCGAGCTCGGTGCGGGCGTTGGCAATCGTCTTGTCAAGGTAGAGGCCTCGAGGGAGGAGGCGGGTGGCCGTGAGGAGGATGGACAGATTGTTCAGGTCGGAGTCGATGGAGTCGGCTACGCCAGGGTATTGAACTTTAACGGCGACGGCCTTGCCGGTACTTTTTAGCACGGCGGAGTGGACTTGGCCAATGGAGGCGGCTGCCATAGGGATTTCGTCGAAGGAAGAGAACAGGTCTCGCCAATTCGGTCCGAGGTTATCAGCCAGGACCTTGTCACGCTGCCATGCAGGCATGTAGTCTGCACGATCTTGGACACGCTGGAGCACTTGCTGGATCGGCTCGGGTAGCATGTTCGAGTCCTGGATGCTAAGCATCTGGCCCAGCTTGAGAGCCGCACCTCGCATCTTCGACAGCCTGGCCACCATTCGTTCCATGTTGGCCGCACTGAACATGACAGAACCGGTATCTTGGCTTCCACTCGCCCGTCGAATAGTTTCGCTGACCGCACCAAATGCCATCGAGGTCCCTAGTCCGGCATACTGCCACATCCTACCAATTCTCGAGGACGGTACCCGAGATTCCAACATCTGGTAGGGCACCTTCTCGTCCATGACTTGGGCAGGTGACACCACATCTTCTCCGACACCAGCACCCAACTTTTCCATCTCCTCTTCCTGTGCCTTTGTGAGGACCTCAGATTGAGTTTCCGACACTGTGCTCGTTTGAGTTGACCGATCCGAATGCTGCTCCGACGGTTTCCAATCCTTCTTTGGTGCCGGCTTGCCCGAGAGCATGCGACCAACCCTCCGACTGTGAAAGAGGCCCTGCATCATCTCTCCAGGAAGCTCCTCCGAAGTCTGTTTTTCAGGGCCCGTAGCCGCATGAAAGACGTCGGCATTCAATCCATCACCGACACCAGCTTGAACATCGCTGGCCGCCTTGGGTAGCTTGACCCTAGGCAGTGCGGACAGGTCTGGAGCGTTCTGCTTCGAAGGCTCGTAGAATACATCCTGCTGCTGACTGACATTCAATGAGTCCGGCTTCTCATTACCCCCATACTGAGCGGCGGAAGCCGGGACTTGAAATTCAGCCTCACGTTGTAGTTTCCGGGCGGCATCCGGAGGGGGTGTTGTTGCACCAGTCTGGGGGTCGGTGGGTTTGCCGGTCGATGATTCGGGAGTGGTGGTCGGCGAAGGGCTCGGTGGCGAGTCGCTAAATCGACGCGCCAAAGCGGCAGCAGCTTGTGCAGTCAGAACCAGCCCGTCGGCCTGGGCCTTAATGCCCTTAGTCAAGGATGAAGTGCGAGTGTAGACATCGAGCTGGTGCTGACGAATGGCCAGATGTTTGGCAGCAACTGCTTTGGAGACATTGAGGAGCTGGATAGCATCCAGCAGACGCCTGCCTGACATTGTTGATGAAGGAAGCTATCGCATATCGGGGCAGAATCCAGGCGGTCGCGGAATCGACGGATAGGCGGAGTGATAGATCATGTGACCTTGGGGTAAGATATGACTAATAGCGCACAGTCACACAAAGATAGAGATACCCACTTTATTCTGCCGATCGCTGTCGAAGCCTGCTATATACTTTATCGCTCTTGCGACTTTTTCTTTCTCGTTTTCTTTTCTTTCTCCTTCGTGTCCAGCTTTGATCATATACCCCTGATTTCACATCATGCTCGAACCATCAGACCTACAGAGCGAGATCGCTCAGCTCGAAATCCGTCTCCAGGAAATGCGGGCCCAACTCGACACCTCTATATACAGCAGCCCTCCTCCCTCCCACTCCGATAGAAAGATTCCCTGGGCAATGCCTTTTAGAACTGGTTAGCACTGTCCGAGGGAAGGAACTGCTGCAAAGAAAGCTAAAACCCTTGAACCAGCCTTCCATAATAATAATAAGTTCCATGCGGACGCCGTCCGGTCATCCTCTCTACACGCTCTCCTCCTCCTGTCCGACTCTGCTCTACCGTTAGGCTCCTTCGCATACTCCAGCGGGCTGGAGTCCTACCTCGCACATAATAAGCATCTGCGCACCAAACCTGTCACATCATTCCACCGTTTCCTCAAACTCTCCATCGCTTCTCTTGCAGGCACATCACTCCCCTACGTGCTAGCAGGCTACCGGCAGCCAGAAACATTAGAAACCCTTGATAATGATCTCGACGCCTCGACACCATGCGTTGTGGCACAACGCGCAAGCGTGGCCCAAGGCCGAGCACTAATTGGAGTATGGGAGCGCGCGTTCCGTATGAGCTTTGCGCGACCCGGAGGCATCGATGCCGGCGCCGACGTTGCTGTATCAGCCATTCATGATTTCTCTGATGCATTGAAGTCCTGCTTCGACAATGCAGACGAATTGGGTCCAATGGGCCACTTTGCTCCTTTGTGGGGCGTGGTCTGCCGAGCCATGGGTTTGGATCTGCATCAAACAGCCTATATATTCGTCTTGAACCATGCCAAGGCTGTTCTCAGCGCTGCTGTACGGGCCTCGGTGATGGGTCCGTACCAAGCACAGAACATCCTGGCAAGCCAGGACTTGCAGGATATTATCATGGCGCGCATTGAGCGCGAGTGGGATACAGAGGTTGAGCAGGCAGGGCAGGTTGTCCCTGCGCTGGATCTGTGGGTCGGCAGACATGAGCTTTTGTATAGTAGGATCTTCAACTCATAATCGCCGCGCCCTCTTCATAGACTGAGATACCCGATTTCTGAGGTAGGGGGTTAGGTTTATCCAGACCCTAAATTTAAGCTCATGACTGCATAAGATTTGACATTTGCATTCGTATCTCCTTGTCCATCCCGGACATAGTATTCCTACATGATCTAGAGCCAAAGCGGAGAAAAATCAAGGTGCGCCTCTCAGGAAAGATGGGTATCCAAAGAGATCACGCTCGTTCACTCAGCGCCCCTGCGCCAGAAAAGAAAAGAACAAGAGAAGAAAAATTCATCCATTGATGCGTCGACCATATGCCGTCGCACAAAAACAAGACCCGAGGCAGGACATGAACTCATCAAACGCCGACCCGAACCAAGCAGTTACCAAACACCCCACCATGGACCAGTCCAAAAGTGACCAATAAAAGGAGGATAAAGTGGAAAAAGGGAGGAGAAAAAGAAGAAGAAAGGGCTATAATACACGAAAAGAAGTTTGAAGGGTGTCGGATCAGAGGGTGATGTGCATGTGGTCGTTGCTTCCGAACGATTTGTTGCAGTTAGGGCACTTGCGAGAGCGAGAGGTGAGACGTTCTTCGACACAGTCCTTGCAGAAAACATGACCGCAAGTCTTGATAACTGTATTCTTCCAGTTGCTGCGGCACACCGTGCACAGGGCAAGAGTCTAGACTTAAGGTTAGTGGACACATGACAATTTCATCCCAGCGGCAAAAACTTACCCGCAGCATTTCATATTCCGAAGAGTTATTGCCGAGACTCTTGCCTTTCCAGTTCTCCAAGCTCTTCTTGGTGTCTGCGAGGGTTTGTTTCAGACCAGCGATCTCGGTTTCCGCGTGACGCAGAGCAGAGGACGTGCTGCCTAATGTCGCATCTTTGGAATTGGAAAGCGCTCTCAACTCAGAGACCTGGTGCTTCAGGCCCTCCACCTGAATGTTGCTCTCATTCAGCTGTTGCTGAGTAGCCCGGTGTTTGTCAAGGGCGGCGTTGAGAGCATCCTTGGTCTCACTGGCTTGCTTATCCAAGTTTGAGAGCAGAGACCGGGTCGCAGATTCTGACTCCTTCAACTGTGAAACGATGTCTGAAGTTTTGGAGTTCTGCACTCGGAGGGTGCGGACTTCGGTATCACGGGCTTCCTTGCTCTTCATGGCAGCGAAGTACTTTTGGTCCGCCTTGGATTTTTCTGCTGTCAACCGTGCCACCTTCTCCTCCAAAGCAGCAAAGTCCGTCACCTTTTGCGAGGCCAAGGTGGAGAACTTCTTATAGGCGGTCTGCATGGAGGTTAACTCGGTGTTTAGCATGGCATACTGGCGTTCCAGACTGGTGTACTTCGACCGAAGCTCCTCAAGCGGCATCTCAGCCACATTCTCGGCTGCCTTGGAACCGTCAATCTGCAACCGCAATCTCTCAATCTCAGATTCCAAAGCTGTGATTCGGGCATCCCGGGCATCTGCGAGTTCTTGCAATTTGATAGCGGCGGTCTTCTCCTGATCTTGTGCGGCCTTGCGCATCTGCTGATCTGCCAGAAGCTCGTCACGTGCGTTTCGTATCCGTGCCAGGTCGGTCTCAGCTCTCTCGAGTTGAGCTTCTTTCTCGGCAATGGTACTCTGTGCTTCGCTGTCCACCTGCATCTTATATGCGGTTCTTTCTGCGCGGTATTTCTCGGTTTCCTCGCGCAATTGAACGTTTGTCGCCTCAAAGTGGTTAATGCGCTTCACCACGTCCTCGTACTGTGATCGCAGTTGCTTGAAAAGATCGGTATGCGCATAATCGTCATCTGTAAGCTTCGAATACTGTTTTCGACATATTAGTGAGCGATATCAATCTCACAAGCTCCGAGTGAACATACCTTGACCTTGAGATCAGTGATTTGACTGAGCAAGCTCGCATTTTCTGCCTCGAGCTTCTGCAACTGTTCCTTTTGTTTATCAGAAACCGCACTCAGCTTATTATTGGCTTCCTCTAGCTCATTGCTGCGATCTCCAGCGGGAGTTCCACCATTGGCAGGTGACGATTCCTCTCGCCTTGTCTGCGCAGCGTCGGGGTTCGGTCGGTTTGCGCCCATAAGATACTGCTTATCCAACTTGGTAGCCGTCACGCTCCTAGCGCGATCGAGTTTCTTCTCCGCAACCATGTACCGCAGTGACGCAGCCTCCAGACTTTCTTCTAGCTGTTGCTTGTCCGCCAAGGCCTTCTCCAATTCGGCAATTGTGACCTTTTCCTCGGCAAGCTTCTTTGCTAATTTGCTCTGAAGCGTTGCAACATCAGGAGAGACATCAGCCAGCTTAGATTGAAACTGAGAAATGATTTCACGAATATCGTCCGACCTAGACTTCAAATGCGACTCAAATCCTTCCGCATCTTCGAACTGCAGTGAGCTTTTAAAGGCGGACTCTTTGACTTCCTGTGAGCCCAAGAGAACCTTCATTTCATCAATCAACTGGTTGAACCAGGCATCGATGATACGAAGATGATCATTGTAATATGTGGCGGCCTTCGACATTTGATTCAATCGCGACTCCAAAGTTTGTTTCTCTCGCTTGTATTCGTACATCTGGCGCATTATTGCATCTTTTTGAATGCGCTACAGGAGGGTGTCGTTAGTGCCAACTCGGACATGAGGAAGGGCGCTCCAGCTCTTTCGGCCGGCTGATTGAAGACTCAGACATACCTCCAGGTCATCTTTCCAGGGCATATCGGCATCCGGGTGGGGCTTGGCGGCACCATTCATGGCGGTCGCCTGCTTCTTTAAAGGCGGAGCCGCGTCATTGTTATCTGCGGCAGGCCTCTTCCGGTCTTCCATTTTAACAAGACCGGACTCTGAAGAAACAAGGGGTTCGGCGGCCGGCATCAATGGCTAGACTGGCATAGGAGGGGGCAACTGATCACCACCGAACCGTCACTCAGTCAGCCCGAGGGAGACACTGGGACTGTAACCAGTCTTGGTAACAGCGGTCCCAAAGTGAGAAATTTTCTGCTAAAGGCAACGAGGAAGCTGAAGGAGTGGCAAGGTGGTGAAGGGGCGGGATGGTTGCGACTGAAGGAGTTGAAGCCAGGAGGATTTTCAACGAGGTTTAGCTCCGGTTACGCCTCCCACGTGACTTCTATCCACCTTCCTCCGCGCAACTTTTCTGATCTTTGAGTCAACCCCGCCATCTTAGCAATGGACAACAATGAAGTCCTTTTCGAGTTCTGCGATTAGTAAGTTCTCATTGATGATGATATGATCGTATTAGCGAAAGAATCTTTACTGACTGTGTTTGTGTAGACAAATCGGGCAAGAGGTTCGCCCCCAAGGCGCCCGCCCGCCGAGCCGCGCCAGCATCTACTGCACCTGCGCGTAGGCCAAGTGCAGTTTCACAGACACAAACCCAGTCTGCCCAGGCGTCTCAAGAGCGAGATGTTGCTGAATCAGTTCGGCGGTCTTCCGCGACTCCCGCGGAGCCGGAACAGCCTACAGTGACTGACAATGCGCCGGTCGCAGTGTTACCTGCACAGCAACCCACATCGGCTGTCCCAAAAGCTGCGACGGCAATTTCGATTCCTTTCCCTAAGCGCAGACCTTCCATCTCCACGTCTGCAACCCAACAATCAACTACACCCGCACCCTCTCCCATTCCTACAACCGATGTCCCCACCTCTCCCCGCACCGTGACCGCTGAGCCGCCAATTGTGCCATCGATCGAACATGAAACCGAGCAAGTTGCACCGGCAGTGCAGGAAGCTCCACACCCTAGTGAAGATACTGGGGTTGCAGAATCTTCCCTTCATGAACAGGGAGCTGTGCCTCAGGAAACTCCCGCCGCGCCTCTCCGCGTTCGACAGATCTCTTATGCGAAGAAGACATCTGAGATTACCAAGGGTCGTGGGAAGGCATCTACACTCCCCACTCCCCCATCTTCGCAGGCAGTTGTGCCCACAATCGAAGGGGCAAGCGAGACACCTGCGCCTTCTGTGACCCCGTCCACCCCGGAGCCGAGCCAAACAAGCGGGAAGGCTAAGCGAAAGGTATCCAAGGCTGGGACTGAAGGTGATGGATCCGAAAAGGTGAAAAGGATTCGCCGCAAGAAGCGTGAACCGACTCCCGAAGGTGCGGAGCGAGTGGAGATCCTGCCGAATGTTATCAAAATGTCAGAGTTGTGCAAGGACCTGAAGACCGGAAGAAAGTCCAAGCGTGAGACAGAATTGCGCAAACTGGAAAATGAAGAGCTGGAGCGGAAGTGGAAAGCCCAGGAGGAGGGTTTGAATACCAGCACATCCGTCAAAGAAACTGTCGAGCCCGAATCCAACAATGAAGATCGTCTTCCTCCACCCAAGCCCCAGTCAGGTCCAGTCATGCGTATTGTCAATGGCGAAATTGTCCTTGATACGGCATCACTCGAGGTGGACCGTCATGCAGATGCAGCACGAAGCGCAGGTGATCTTGAAGATGTGGTTGAAAACCAACTTACCCGCAAGATCAACCAGGCCACATACGGCAAGCGCTCTAAGACGGAAAGCTGGGATGAGGAGATGACGGATTTATTCTACCGTGGACTGCGCATGTTTGGCACGGATTTCATGGTCATCAGCAAGCTGTTTCCGGGACGGTCCCGCCGGCAGATCAAGTTGAAGTTTAACAACGAAGAGCGCCGCGATCCTCAACGGATCAAGGATACTCTGCTTGGCCCGCGCGAGACCATCAGTATTCAGACTTATTCGGAAATGACTCAACAGACTTTCGATGACCCCAAGGTCATTCAGCAAGAACTCGATGACGAGAAGAAACGCATCGAGGAGCAGCATGAAAAGGAGAAACAGCTTCAAGATGAATTGATGCGCAACCCCACCGGTACAGGCACCGACGACCAAGCCGACGGCAGCAAAGCCAGTGCTGCCCCGGCCAAGGCCAAGGGACGCGGTAAGAAGGCGAAGGCCGTAAGTGGAGGTACTGAAGAAGTGCTGGGCTCTATCGACGATATCCCGGTTGTCTAGTGTGTCTCTTCGCTGTTGTTGAATTGTACTTTTAGCGGGCGCTCTACAATTTTGGAATGGGCTTGATACATCGTTGTTTTTCGATTCTAGCACGGCGTTTGGGAGGGAGATATATGTACTGAAGTCATATAGGCAAGGAGTCTGGGATGAATCTCTCCAGCTGGAGCTTCATGATAGCTTCTTGATAGAAATGGCACAATAATTTGATTTGCTTTCAGCTCATTCCAAGGTTCAGTGCATAACTATATACTTGCCATGATGCACTTGCCCCCAACTAACGACGTCTGGTCGACCCAAACCCGGTACTGGATGTTGGGGACGAGAAACCTGGAGAGCGACCCCGCGAGCTGCCTTCTCCATTATCGTAGTTATTCGATCTGCCCCAGTTACCAGCGCTTCGTCCCATCCCATACCCAGCCGCCGCACCAGTCATCGCACCAGTCCAGAAACCCGGTTTCCATCTCTTGCTATCCGAATAGCTGCTATCAGCGTAGCGACTGTAAGGAGGAGGTGGGCCAGGCGGATATCCACCACCACCACCACCACCACCACCACCCCAGAATCCACCCCATCCCCGTCGCTCTTGAGGTCGTCTGTTCCCGCTAATTCCCGTTGCTGCTGCGAAGATGATAACGAAGACAACGACGATGAACCCGAAGAAGAAGATAGTCTCAAACCAGCCCGTTGTCGCAGAGCCACTGGTAGTTTGCTTTCCAAACTTTTGTTCTCCCAGCTCGGTCAGGAGCAGCCGGTACTCGACGCCACAGCTGCCCTTGAGCACCCACTTGTCATCCGAGTTGCGGTATCCTTCACACACGACATCGGTGGAGCCGAGCTTGAACTCGGATGGTAAAGAGGCGGTGCATGTCCACTGTACGTCTTCCGCATCGTAGTCGTAGCCTTCGTTCTTGCAGCGCATTGTTTCGATCTGGTACTTGTCGCATATTTTCTTCGAGGGGCCGATGCAGGTGAGTTGCGGAATGGGAGAGACTCGGCGGGAGCTGGTCATGCGGTTTGCTCGGAGTGTTAGGGCGTCGACGTTGGAGAGTAGAATTGCATTTTTGCCTGGTGGGTTTTGAGATTGCCTCGCGCATAGTGCTGGCGAGGCGAGCAGCGCCGTGATAGCTGTAAAGAAATGCATAGTGTCTGGTACCTGCAGTCCAGCTTTGAGTTTGGAGGTAGAGGAAAGCTGGAGATCAGTTGCGAAGGTCAGTTTGATTCAGACGACTCATCCATGCGTAGACATCAACATCAAGTGGAGTGATGAGACAGGGTAGCGTGTCCAGAAAAAGAAGCTCCGATCTCGCGATAAACGATAAAGCTTGGCACATATCCACCCAACCTCTTCCAAGTTCCATCCAAGTTCCAACTGGAGATGGCCGCTTCACGACCAGGCATTGTCGACCGCCGCTGACAATGGCGCTCCAACAACGTGCGTACTACCCTTGGCTCTTGTTGAATTGCTAGACTAACTCTACTCCAGACGAGCCGGCGTCAGTCGCGCCTCAGTCCTCGTATGCCTCACAATCAATCGTGTGGACTTTGATCTAGATCGCTAACTCGCCTCAGCCTATCCTTTACCCAGGGATTCCTGCTAGGGCAACTCTCCGTCGTCCTGCTCATTGGCGCCTTCATCAAGTTCTTCATCTTCGGCGAAGCCCCGCCGCCTCCCTCTCGCGGCCTCTCGAACCGCACAACCCACCGCCGCAACAGTTCCGTGTACAGCAGTCCTCAAGATGGCCAGAAGACCCTCCGAGAAAAACCGTCCAATTCCAATGTTTTACGCCCAGTCCCTGCCTCTGCCACCAATACCCGCTCGATTCTCCGCAAAACCTACTACAGCTCCATGCCTACCAACCCTTCCTCCAAACATGGCCGGCATCGGCTACACCATTCGTCCCACCAGCCAGAGTCGCTGGATTGGTTTAATGTCTTGATTGCCCAGACAATTGCTCAGTACAGACAGACGGCATATACACTCAAAGATTCGCCAACGTCCTCGATCTTGAGCTCCTTGACGGCGGCGATGAATGATCCCGAGAAGAAGCCCTCCTTTATAGACAAGATCACGGTGACGGATATCTCGCTAGGAGAAGAGTTTCCGATTTTTAGCAACTGCCGAATTATCGCCGTGGACGACCCCATTTCTGATGGTGGGAGGCTGCAAGCCCTGTTAGATGTTGATCTCAGCGACGACAACCTCTCCATCGCCGTGGAAACCTCCATGGTTCTCAACTACCCGAAACCGCGCTCCGCTATTCTTCCAGTTGCGCTGTCCGTCTCCGTGGTCCGGTTCTCTGGAACACTGTGCATCTCCCTGATTCCCGCACAGACCGATCCACTCCACACACCGGCTACATCACCGGCACCCCCCGCAGCGGAGGCGGGTCCTAATAGCCCTGGCTCCCCAGGCGCCGACTCCTCACAAGACCAAAATCCGCTCAAGGGTAGCCCCAAAAGCAATGTCGCGTTCTCATTCCTGCCGGATTACCGATTGGACCTTTCGGTCCGTTCGCTTATCGGATCCCGCAGCCGACTTCAGGACGTACCAAAGGTCGCCCAGCTGGTCGAAGCACGCGTACATGCTTGGTTCGAAGAGCGTGTCGTCGAGCCCAGGGTCCAAGTTGTCGGACTACCGGATCTATGGCCACGCATGGGGCGGACTGGCGTGCGGACTGGCGAAGACTCAGATGCCGGATCTACGGCAGCGCCACGGAGTCCCGGCTCCGTGGATGCTGGAGGGCCGGTTCGGTTCTCTGACGAACGTGATCGAGAACAAGGGGGGTTACGGTTCCGTGGAGGGTTGGATGCGCGCTTAGGACTAGGAGCTGGTTCGCGCAGCAGCAGTTTCAATGTGGATATGGGTGACTTACGCAGTCCCAGTATGACCCGGCAAGACAGTGCCAGTGGCTTCAGCGACCAGCTGAGTATGCCTGGTGCCATGCCGGAACGGACTTCGACGCCCAGGGACTGAGATGCCCTGTACGAAAATTCTACCCTTCGCTCTGCTTCAGTGTACACTTAGCATTCAATGCAATATCAACGATACGGATGAACTTCAATTATTACTCGCTCAAATCATGATTATGTGCAAAAACTCTCAATTGGAGTGAAGTATATCTTAACAACATGAACAGAGGTATACCTCCGCCCAAGCCATCGATCAAGTCCAGTCATAAAGCGTCAAACCCAGCGGTCAATAATACCTAAGCTACCGCAGCAGGCTTGAGCACAGCTTCAACATAAATCTTGCGGTGGGGGTTAACATCAACCTCCGCACCACGGTTCAGCGGCGTCCACTTGGGCTCATCCTGGAAAAGACGCATGGCCTTAACATACTACAATCAAAGTCAGCGAAACCAGCCAAAAACAACCAAGTAAGGTTCACAGCAACAATCACACATACGTTCTGCTCGTTCGTCGTGAAGCGGTGGTAAATGCCCGCCGGGAGGACAATCAAATCGTCCTTGTTCAGGCAGATGCGGATCCACTCGTCCTCCTGGCCGCGCACATCGAAGTAGCCCTCGCCATCGAGGATGTAGCGGATCTCCTCATCTTCGTGAAGGTGCTCGGCGAAGAACATCTTCACCTTTTCCTCATACACGTCACCCATTGTCGCGGGCGACACGCACACCTGGTCACGGTTCTTGTAGCCCCGCTCGGAGGCGAGCTTGTCGACGGCCTCGATGGTCGGGCAGTGGTAGTACAGAACGCCCAGGGAGGCGAGCTTGTCTTCTGAGACGGCGCGACCGGAGTCGTGTGGCTCGCGCTGGTCACCCTGCAACATTGATTAGTATATAGGTTGCATTTGCATCATCGGATGTATGGATAATTTGGAGGCTTTGCATTGGGCATGCGTCATTACAGACTTACCGGCTTATTATCGTACCAGTATGCCCTCATAATGCAAGAGTGTAATGAGTATATTCGACGACAGATGAGAGTAAAAGGACGCAAAATGGGATATTTGAGAAATCCGTCGCTGAATATCTGCAGCCCCGCAATTGGCCGATGGCGCAAGACCGCTTACATCAGTGCCTTATCAATCACGTGATTGGGATATTATTTTTGTCTTATCGGCGTCTTCGTTTTGGATTCGTCGACATATTCCACCATGGCCTTTCGCGCGAGACCAGTGGCTCTGTTTCGTCAGCGGATTATTGGGTCTCGCTGGTTAATAGGCAGGACCCGTGGGCTGGCGACGGTTTCAGAAGGGACACAGTACGTGACCCGTTCCCCTGGCACTCTTAAGCATTGCTAACGGACGCCCTTTTCAAGACCCTACGATGTCGTCGTGATCGGAGGTGGCCATGCTGGATCGGAGGCATGTGCTGCTGCGGCCCGCTCAGGGGCACGCACCGCTTTGGTGACGCCCTCATTATCGAATATCGGCGTCTGCTCGTGCAACCCCAGTTTTGGCGGAATTGGCAAGGGGACCATGATCCGCGAGGTGGATGCGATGGACGGTGTTGCGGGGCGCATTATCGATAAAGCGGGGGTTATGTTTCGAGTCTTGAACCGCTCTAAAGGCCCGGCTGTGTGGGGACCCCGCGCGCAGATCGATCGTGATCTGTATAAGAAGCATATGACTGAGGAACTGGTCAATACGCAGGGACTGAGCATTGTGGAAGGCAAGGTTGCGGATATCGTGGTCTCTAAAGAAGGCATTGAGAATATACCGGGTGCTCAGGGCAAGATCATCGGTGTCCGCTTGGAGTCGGGCGAGGTTATTCCTACTGGCCGTGTTGTTATCACCACGGGAACATTCCTGGGTGGTGAGATTCATATTGGACTGGAGACTTTCCCTTCGGGACGGATGGGCGAAGCTCCTACATATGGTCTGAGCAAGTCCCTTCGCGAGGCGGGCTTTCAGCTGGGACGCTTGAAGACCGGCACGCCGCCTCGGTTGGATAAGAAGACGATCGACTTTTCGTCTCTGGAAGTGCAAAAAGGCGATTCGCCTCCAATGCCGTTCTCCTATCTTAACAAGGAAGTCGAAGTTGGTGACGAGGGCCAGCTTACTTGCTGGATGACCCATACCAACGAGGCCTCGCACGAAATTATCCGGGCGAACTTGGACAAGTCGGTGCATATCCGGGAGACTGTCCGAGGACCGCGGTACTGTCCATCTCTGGAATCGAAGATTATCCGATTCAAGGACAAGGAGAGACATCAAATTTGGCTGGAGCCGGAAGGCTTTGCACCCAACGAAGTGATTTATCCGAACGGTATCTCCATGACCGTTCCGGCAGATGCACAGTACGCCATGCTGCGGACTGTCCGCGGTCTCGAGAATGTGACCATGCTCCAGCCAGGCTATGGCGTAGAGTACGACTATATTGACCCGCGTAACCTCCGGTCCACGCTGGAAACGAAGCTGATCAGCGGTCTTTATCTGGCCGGCCAGATCAACGGTACTACTGGCTATGAAGAAGCAGCCGGCCAGGGTATCATCGCAGGCATGAACGCCGGTCTGGAATCGCAAAATCTGCCCCCGATGACTCTTACTCGGTCTGACGGGTTCATCGGCATCATGATCGACGATCTCATCACCAAGGGTGTCTCTGAACCATACCGAATGTTCACCACCCGAAGCGAATACCGCATCTCTACACGGTCAGACAATGCCGACCTGCGTTTGACACGGATGGCTCGTAATGCCGGTGTCGTCAACGACAAGCGCTGGCGCCACTTCTCGGACACGGAGGCACAGATACAAGAATTACAGAATCTGCTCTCCAAAACCAAGCTCTCCTCGACCGCATGGTCTCGCAAGGGCTTCGGAGTACGCGTTGACACCTCCGTTCGCTCCGCTCTTGACCTTCTCTGTCTGGACGGCGCAGATATCGACACCCTAATTCCCCACATTGACTCCGCTCCTGGATCTGCATACACTCCCGAATCCTTCGCACCGGAAATCCGAGCCCGTGTCGCTATTGAAGGCCGCTACACTCCATACCTAAAGCGACAGGAGAAGATGGCCCAACGGTTCCGACAAGACGAGAACCTGTTGTTACCGACAGATCTGGACTACAGCAAGATCTTCGGTATCAGCAACGAGGAGAAGCAGGCTCTTGAGCGTGTGCGGCCTGCCAGTGTTGGCATGGCCAGGCGAATTGAAGGAGTTACGCCTACCGGTGCGCTCCGACTGCTGATGTATGTGCGGAAGGGCAGCGGGTTCGCCAAGGAGGTGGCTGAGGATAGCGATGTCGCTGATGTTCTGCGCTCGTCGCCGTGAACATCGGTCATGTATGATTCGGAATGAATTTGTTTTTGATACTGGCATTAGCGGAGCAAGTCATGGCGCTGGAACTGTACAATAGGACTGGGCGCATGTATTTTATTTGTTTTTATCCCCTCTCAAATATGTACAAAGCTAGGAATAATGAATATAGCCTCAACGTGAAGGAATACTCCCCTGTCTACACATATTGGGTTGACAAGCCTATGACCATTTTACATATCTAACCAATGCCTGTTTTAATGCACACTACACACAAGCACACACCACCCAATTGAGGATGACATGAGATCAACAACCCGTCTACAGTACAACAAACCACCACCAGTCCCTCAACCCCACACTCCACCCCAGAACCAAACACGCGGCGTGAACCAGCCATGCGCACCATACAAAGTACCACCAGGCTGGAAACCACGCAAGGGGCGCCGATCCCACCTACACAGGGATGCCAACCTATCTCCCCTACCATCTACACTCCATCACTTGTGGCGTCCAAAGACAAGGGGTCGTTCATAGCCGCGTCCAAGTCATTCCACGAGCTAGGCAAGGAGTTGGGAATAGATCGTCGGATACATTACCTGGAATAGAAATGACTCCGGATTTGGGAGATCCATGCGCCGTTATGGCGTAGAGCTCACATGGCATGGTCCTTACGATCGGGAGCAGGAGTATTTTGCGATCGCGCCAATTGGGTGTTGATATGGGATCTAGGGTTGTTTCCAAGGGGTGTCAGATGTGTCTATTCATTTACTCCAGGGCTAGAATATCAAGGTCCTAGATTCACCACTTCTCACTATGGATATATCGATACTATATACTAATAGTAGCTTGGCGTCCTGTGATCATGATCGCGTGACAACGTTGTAAGGACGGAGGTAAGCGTAGTTGTGTGCGGAGTGCAAAGTGATGACATACGATCAGCGCTTTGTACAGAAACGGGGACCAGAGACCCCTGAAATGCCGAGAATGCCTGAAAAGGCCATTGTGGATTTCAAGATTATCCAGAATCAGGTAGCCTCATAGTGTGCAGTAGATCAAGTATCTATCAGACACTAGAGGGATGCAGCTGGGCTTAGTGGGAGTCTAGTCTAGCGCCAGATCATGAGGTCTTAACGACCTACCAGATTAGGCGCGTGCTGTAGAACGGCGGATGGGTCGAACTCGTGTTGAGTCGAATGTCTCGGCTATTCTTACCGCTGATTTTGGAGTTTACTGGCGAGGCTATTGTTGAATATTGGCATTCTGCTCCATACCTACCGGTACAGGGAACAGATAATCTCATTGGTAGAGGTTAAGATTTACGATTCGATTATACCCTATATGATGCCCAATGGCGACCCACTAACCCTGAGAAACTTCCCGCAGAAAGTCAAACTAAATCCATGGCTCCAGCGCGATTAGGTACTGGGGCATGGTCTATCGAGAGCGTTCCAGGGGAAATGTGGACATGATCGCAGAGTAGACCGCTAGCTCGAGTATGAGATAATAGACGATCGCGATGATCATGATCCCAGCCGCGCCCCCCCTGGATCTCGTCGGGCAATAAGAGGTCAGTGCCGGATCTACAAAGACAAAGACCAAAGACCGTGCTGGTAGTGCAGGTTAGAACCACCGACCTGGCCAGGACTAGGAGGAAATGGTCTCGGACCGATTGGGAGTCTAGCCTCTCTTGTGCGATGGGTTTGGGAGGATGGAAGCAATTCCCATGTGCCGATTGATGAACTCCTCGAGGGTGGCTGTCATTAGGTTTGAAGGTCGACTACATGTACGTACAGCGTGATTAGTGCAAATGCACGGTTATGTAGTCAGCGGGACAGTCGCCGGTGAGTAAACATTGGCAGTGGCAGTGGGATTCATGTTGAGGAGGCTAGGCCAGTGCTAGTTAAGGTGCGGAGTAATCTGGTAAGCAAGATAAATCAAAACAAGCAGGAAGTGCGGGATTTCTCGTGCACTAGAACGTATCGGACGAAAGGCGAAAGGCGAAAGGCCCAACGCCACCGAGCCAACCCCGGAGTAGCGTGAGTATTTTTCTTTTTTTTCGGGTTTTTGGTTTCTGGTTGCATACGAAGATCGACCTGTGATAAGCTAGCAGCAACAGAGAAAGACTCCACCCTGTCTCATCAACTCAAGATGCCTGTGCGGATGCCTGGCCCGAGCGAGTGGTACGGGAGGTGCACCGTCCACGGATGTGGATTCGGGGCGAATGGAAGAAGATCTGCATCAGTCGAACCCATTCGGCGCTTGGCTCGGTGCTGATTTGCCATCTCCGTGGTCCAATGTGGGGTATACTCAGCACTGACGATAGAACAAGAACTAGCTGGGAGGAGGAGTACTCCGGTCTTCGGGCTTAGGCAAAACGCGGCGATCGACCGAGGGGGATCCGTGCAGAGAGGGGAGGATCTAGCCCACAGGAGATCATATACGACGAAGCACGTACATTTCTATCTATGTACTAACTATGGATTACATAACTAGGTAGAATAGTAAAATAGTAGAATAGTAACTACATCTCCCTGACATCTGCCACGCGCCAATTGAGTTTCAACAAGCGTGCGCCATGAGGATCGTCTCCTGTTCATCCATATCACCGGGAACCAATGGAGGAGCAGAAACGCGGAGGACTGTCATCCGTGGAGAAGTTGAGTTTCGAGCGACGGGGAAGAACCGGGGTGCAGCAGGAGTTACTTAGACTTAGTATACTTCGTACTAGGGGAATAAAGACAACTGGATCTGCTGAGGATCTCCCGCGAAACTTTCGAACTTTCCAGGTACGGGACCCGGCTCGAGTTCACTCGAGTTGAACCTTGCGAACGGATCTGTTGATGATTCAACAGGCGTGGCGTGAAATGAAATGAAATGGATTACGGAGTACCACGCTCAGTCCTCGTAAATTCGCCCTGTGCAGGGGATGCAGAGAGTCCACCCGGTACCGAAAATGGGAGCAGGTCCTAGATCTGACTGTCTGACGTGCCGTGATCACCATCCCACTTAGCCACTCTGCGACCCGTCTAATTTTTCAATAGTGCCGGGACTGGTGCACTAGTCGTGAGTCTCCCTTTTCGTGTTATTATTGATTTATTTTTTCTTTTCTTCTTCTTTTTCTCTTTTTGCTTTTTTTTCTTTTTCTCTTTTTCTCCCCTCTCATGCGGATGATGATTTCCTCATTCTCTGGAACCGTAGTCGGAACCATGGTTGAGAAGGTCTAGTGAGCCCACTATTGAGCTGCAATAATCACTCTAGGTAGTTGCCTAGGAACTGGACTGGACTAACCGGTGTACTCTATACTCAATACGAGGGAAAGAAGAGGTAATTTAGAGCCAAGTCGAGTCAGATATCACTACTGCCGGAGAAAAGAGAAAAGTGACCCTCCCATAACTAGTTAGTGAATAGTGAATAGTGAATAATCCACGGGCTCCACCGGAGATCGTCCATGGCACGGGCTTCACTCGATGATGATTGCACTTTGATTTGTATAGGTAAATGACGGGTTGTCCTGTTCATCATGCCCATAGTACTCGGAGGGTTAGTGAAATCATTCCAAGGTAGTGTTCCATCTCTCAGTCACTCTGTGACTCTTCCTCCGTACGTCTCCGCTCCTCCGGCTCATGATGCGCAAATGAAAAGAAGATACAAAGATGGACAAATGAGAGTGCCGATCATGTCATCTATTACCTAGACTACTTAGACTATTCCCCCCTCATATAACTTCCGTTTATTTCCACACCCGGTTCGCCCCGCAGTGAACCCTCCGAGGGTTTAACATTAACATTAACATTGGCGATTAACCTCCCGGTGCCTCGACGTGCCCGTACCAGAACTGCGGATCTTCCCCTTTTTCTTCCTTTCAAGTTCGGTGGGCTTCAGAACTATTTATCAACCCTAAGGCCTAAGGGTATAAAGTACAGAGTATCCGAACACCAGTGGATCCTTATTTCTCCCGCAAAGCTTCTTGCCGCGCCAGGGATCCGTGGAACCGCGCGAGTAGATCCCATCTCAGTGTAGAGATCGGTGCAACCTGTTGACTCGCTGACTTCTTGCGGTCCGTGCTCTTTGGGATCCCTGGGAATTCTCCAACACCGAAGAGGGGTCGAGTCCCAAAACCCATCGCATCTCGCATCTCGCCTTTCTCCATACCCTGGTCGATCTTCTTAGCTTATTTTATTTCTTTTTCCTTTTCCTTTGTGAATCGTTATAACATCCGGGGTACCTTGCCAAAAAAACACTCTCCTATCATCACTGACTCCTTTCTACTCCCCCCCCCCCCCACCTCCATTCACCCCCCCATCATGGTGAACGGCACTGCTGCCGTGTTGGAGCCCACTTTCACCGGGTATGTGGCCACTACTCAGGATGCTCTGATCCTGTTCGAGGCCTGTCTCACCGGTGTCCTGCATCATGTGCCTCGAAGACCTCACGACCGAGAGCGCAGCCATCTGGTCCGCAGCGGAAGCGTCTTCATTTACGAGGAGAACTCCTCCGGCATCAAGCGATGGACTGACGGTGTCACATGGAGCCCCAGTCGCATTCTAGGCAACTTTCTGGTCTATCGTGAACTGGATAAACCCTTTCCTCCCGGGGAGAAGAAACGCGCCATGAAAAAGGCCAACCGACGACCCGTGCCCCCGACTCGACCGGGCGAGCCATATCCGACTCGACATGACAGCAGCGGCAGCCAGGGCTACTCACCCCCACAGCCCTCTCCGCCGTTCGGGGAGCGCCCACATCAGTCGGAGGTCGAGCGCGCGTTGGTGGGGTCGCTGGTCGACTCGTACGGCTTCAAGGATTCCGGTCTAGTAAAGAAGACGATGAGCGTCACCGTCCTGGGTGTGACCCACCACTTGGTCTCTTACTACAGTGTCGAGGACGTCATGCGCGGCGCGCTCAACCCGCCATCGATGGTCGAGTCCCTCCGCTACATTCGCCCGCGCGTCGACCTCACCCAGAAACAGAGCTTCCGTGCGCCCATCGATGATCTAGAGACCAGCGCCGTGGAAAGCGCTCACGACCCCTCGCACGCCGCCCTCTACGGGTACCGCCCGCAGATGATGGCGCCGCCCGGATACGGCATGCCCAACCCAGCGCCCGACTTCTACATGCACGCCAGTCCCTACACCGCCACACATCCCCCGCACACAGGCCCGATCGCAGGATACTCTCTGGGCAACTCGATGGCCGGCCAGCCGGCACCGAACCCGTACCTGCCCTCGCCCGCCGCACCCATGGTCAAACAGGACGACTACCACGCCTTCCGCGCCGGACCGTACGGCGGCAGCATGGACTCGCTCAGCCACAGCGCACTCTCATCATCGATCCCGGGCACAATCAACACGGCCATTCCAAGCTCGCTTAGCGACCGTAACCGCTCCACCTCCGACCACAGCCCGTCCGCCTACCGCAACAGCTCCATTTCTTCGCGCAGCGTCGCCACCGACGCCACATCCCCCATGGATCCGTCCACGCCAGGCACTTACTCCCGCGGCAGCTTCAGCCTGTCCGGTCAGCTGGACACCAACCCCCACACGCCTCTCGAGCGAGGCATTGGCCCTCTCGATCCTTCCATTCCCCGCCGCGAATCCAACCCGATCCACCCATCTTACTACGGTGATCGCTCCCAGTACTACGTCAATGCCGCCGCCCCAGTGAACCACCCCCACTACGCGGCTGCACAGCCTCTATCTTCATGGACGACCACTGCCCCCGCGCAGCCGCAGATCTAATTTACGTCATGTTTGTTTTCGTTCGGTGTTGGATTGGGACGGTTTTGGAATTGTTTTAGGGACGGTTTTCTTGGTTTCAGCCTCATTCACCTGTTGTTTTATGGATAAGGATGGATTGCTTCAAAGGAATTTACTCTCGACTGGTTCGGAGCGGGGAGTCGGGGCGGCTATTTTCCTCTTCTTTGATTCTTTTTTTTATCTTTTTTCTCTGCTCGTCGATATAGACTCCCCTGTTGAGCTCTGGCTTTTTCTTTTACGGTGGGAGGAAAGAGATGATTCCTCATTGGGAATTTGCGGCTACCTTGACCTTGAATTCAAGATGAATTCGAGTGAGACTCGCCTTTTGATGTACTCATGTCCTTTTGTCTATACGGTGTCCGCTTTCTGCTTTTCCACCTGTGTTGGCTCTCTGCTTTATTGTTATTGGGCGGCGTTTTTGTGAATTTCTGACGATGTGATGCAACAACCCCCCAATTACCCAAAACGCTGTTTTCTTTTCAATTCAATTTTCAACTTTTCGACCTTTTTCCTTGATGAGCTGCAGTTGCTTTCTTGCTGGGCTTGGCTCTGTTCTCTGTTAGTGTATCAGTGGTAGGCTCTTATTTGACTTTTCACTTCAACTGTCATTTATGTGTGTGGTTCTTTGTTTACGCCTTGTTACCTATCCAGTATAGGCTATGTGAGGGTATGATTTGGGTTGGTTTGATGTCAATCTTCAGCTTGGAATATGGGATGTCCGCATTGGCTTTCTGGGCACGTGTAAGGTTGAGATACTCATGCTGATGTAGGACAATATTACGCCTTTTTTCCTGTATACTTTCTATTTAACTGGCGCTGCAGCAAGGTTACCTCAGACTCGGTGGGTATATATCTGGAGAATAATTCAGATCTGTGGGGTACCTATCAATAGCCTTCGATACGAGTCGGAACATATTATATCTTTCGTTAACGCTAAATTGGTTCGAAGTGGCTTAGGCATTCTCGGCACCTATTCATACAAGCTTTACCCAAAAATTGGGTTAGGGCATGTTTTGAAGTATAATCTAGATTGGTAGTCTATCAAGGTTTGAATCTCGAGGAGCCTCAGTCTTCCAACATTGCCCAGGCTGTATACCTTGCCGCGTGAGTCTGAGGCTTAGAAGAAAGAGCACTACATGAGCCTGGAAGTGTATACACCTAGGTACTGCCCAGGGGTGTAGCTCACAGAGAATTGCACTTAAAATGTGATCGGAATCGGGTGATAAGCCCGTAACTATAGGATCCACTTGGAAGAAAGCTAAAATCAGGGCTCCGGTTGTGGTTCGCTTCTTGAAACTCTACAAGTCCATCAACTCACACCGGTCGTACGTAGTCTTGTAGAAGCCCCAGGCCCAAATTTCTCCTCGCGTTGTACCTATCTAGGTAGTTGAACACACGATGGTGCGTCGAGGGATCGGAATGTACGGTTTCCGGGATTTTAGACCCAGGCTCTGTCGTTCGCTTGTTTCTGCTCCTTTTGCTCGATTGAGGTCGGGCAAGGGTTAGTCCCTTGGAATGTACCTATGTATGTAGTTGATTCGGGACTTTTAGAGCGAGCGTAGGTACTATGATCCGTTTGCCAATTTACTTTCCTTGTGTTGCTTATATTCCCTTAGCTCTGCTTATCTTTTGAAAGTAGAGGGCAAAAGTGGATATAACAAAGCGAGCAATAAATAACCCTCGATATAGAACTTCATTCCATAATAGGTTACCAACCTTAACCAATTCTTAATAACTCCTCTGCTTGAACTCTATGGTGATCAAAGCTCAAGGTATTGTTCTAGCTGGCTTTGAATGAGGTTTGGTCCTGTCTTCACCTTGGCTGTGGCGCATTCCTGAGTTCTCTCTTTCTTCTCGCTTTCTCTGGCTAGATCCATCTCCAATTTACTCATGAGGAAGACCCTGACTGACTCCTTACAATTGGTCTGTGGCCGGTGACAGACCGGCTTTCTGCACCAGAAGACCAAACGGGATTTGTGGGCGCATTCCTTCTTGTTTGTTGATAGTAAACATTAGTATATACCAGCTTTTTCAAATATCTGATTTCTTCTATTGCCTCATCTCTCGAAGCTTAAAAGCCTCTATGTCCCGCGTTTAGTAGAGTGTACGCCAACAATCATTCAGTCGACAACCATCGCCCTCTCTAGCCTTCTCGTCTTTCTTTCATATTTTTGTCAACCTTTATACTATTTTTTAATAACAAGTTAACTGCTGTCTCTCACTACCTATTGCAACTGTCCTTTCCAAACACGATACGGATCATGATGAAGGCAATTGCTTTTCCTTTGCTCTTCAGCGTTGCTACGCTTGCTCATCCGACGGGTCTGGTCAGTACTTCCTCTGACTGCTGGAATCGTGAAATTAACAAGACCTCAGTGGTGGGGCACCGATTCCTGTTATCCCAGCCCTGAAAATACCGACAATCGGTGCTCGGAGTCTCAGGAAGCTGGATTTGACTGGTCTGAGCTAGCGAATGGTGATAACTGGACTTTCGAAGGCTTCAACTTCGTTGGGTTCTCGCCCAAGAATAACTGCATGGGATCCGGAGTAAGTCCATACACTCTTTGTGAGAGCGTTCAATCTAACTTTGAGCAGGGCAAGTGTATTGCAGGAAAGCTCTCGAGAGACGATGGCTACTCTATCAAGATCGACGCCATCGACGCTCCGTTTTCCGTCCGCAACTTCCATCTTTCCACCTCTCGCAACACCGATATCCTTGTTAATTATCACCTGGCAGACGGCTCCTCCTGTCACCAGGTGGCTTTCAGTTCTCCCCAAGGCGTCGATGTCAACAACGACCAGTGTGGTGGTGCAGTTTCGGTCGAGTTTGCACTTCCTGGAGAGAGCAAGTTCGGCGAGTGTGATTTGAACATTCATACCATCGACTTTGACTGTTCTGCTGGACCTAAGTCTCCTCCGGTAGCTGTTCCATCTCACTCTTTAAAGCCTAGCATGGCTTTGACTATGCCTACTCTGCACATTCATTCGAGTAGTATGATGGAAACTCCTACCTCTCATCCCACACCAATGACTACTTCCACGGTGTGGACGACCCGCATGTTCACCGTAACCAAGTGCCCACCTACCGTGACCAACTGTCCTGGTCATTCTACTGAGGTGATAACCTCGATTTATGCCTCATCGACTACCGTGTGTCCATCTCCCACAGAGACTCGAGCTGGCCATCCTTCTGGATCAATAACCACGAGTCCGATCATCTCGACCCCTGCCAAACCCAGTTCGTCTATCGTGCCTGCTCCATGCCCCGATGTGGTCCCCAAGTGCATGAACACATGGCTCTCCATCCCAAAATGCGACTCCAACAGCGACACCGCGTGCTTCTGCCCATCTTCTCAGTTCGCAGACAAAGTCAAGTCCTGCATTCACGCCTGGGGGACCTCCCAACAGGAAATACAGTCTGGACTTTCATACTTCGCCGGCATTTGTGCCCCGTATGTTCCGCAGAACCCGTCTATTGTCGACAAGCCCCCAACTAGCTCTGTCCCAACCCACTCGGTCCCAATTAGCTTGCCGACCAACTCTATGTCCACGCCCACTCGCTCTCGAGTCACAGTCACAGTCACGCCGGCCCCGGAGACTCCTTGTACCACTATTACCTGGTCTTCTCACACCGTGACCGTCCCGCAGGTTGACTTCAGCACAATCACTGTCAGCTCTACGACCAGCGTGTGCCTGGTACCTGGTAGTCCGACTAGTGCTCCCTCCACCAGCCATAAGACTACCCAAACTCACTCGAGTATAACTACTTCCTATTCTACCCACACCTCGACTTTCTCTACAACCGCTGTTCCCAAGCCCACCGAAACCATCGTTCTTTCCAATACTGGATCTAAGACTTTCGTGTCTAGTATGTGGGCGGGCGTGGCTATGCTGGTTATTTGTCTTCTTTAGATCGGTTGTTTCTTGATCTATATGTGGCCCTGCTAGGTATATATTAGTGATTGAACTAAACAGAAAGCTCTTTGGAGCCAATACCTAACCTTGTGTCCAATATTGGTTGCATTTCTACATACCCCAGTATTAGTATCATCAGCTCCGCGTCCGATCCTGCCACATATCGCCATGCAGTGATAGAATCTGCCCATGAGGATCGCATGGAAAGTTACAGCAAGGATCACCAGAACGAAGCAGCTGCTAGATGGTATCTCCAAGATATACAAAGAAAAGGAGAGAAAGAGCAAGAGCCAGAAATCAAGATGTTTCATCCAAACCTCCGCTGCTTCCATCCCAGATAGCCATTCCCACCTTCTCAGGCATTGTAAATAGACATCAATAGGCAGCTCGCGAAGTTGGTCGCGATCTTCTAAATTTTTCGCTTATCGTTATCGATAAGATTATTGGTTCTATCCACGTAACTCTCTGTCCCAAATAGGCTTAGTTCCAATCATGGATCTTATCCTTTATGTAGTGCTCCACTACGCTCTACACCTTGATCATCTATCTCCATCTCTTCTCTCCGTTCTTCTTTTGCTTTTGGAATCTCCTTCAAATAGCTATTATGTGCTCTTCCAACTCTTCCAATATGGATCATCAAGCAGCGCGTACACAAGAGGAAGGTACGACCGAGACAGAAACTCATACCTCCTTCACGTCACATATTTCTCACTCATCCAACTCTTCAGCTACCACTCCCTATCCCACCATGTCCTGTGGCGACGCTACTTCATCCCAAGCGAATCGTCAATCCCGCCAAGCCAATCCTCTCCGCCGTAAGGCGCAAGGCTCTTCATCCAGTTCCTCGAAAACTTCAACAGTGTTCAGTCTACCAAGCTCTACACCTCAGTCCCCGACCTCATCTATTCTGTCCTCAAACCCCGAGGCTCTTGACCTTGGGCTTGATCTTGCAACCATCCTCAACGCATACCACCTTGACCGACCCTCGTCAGTTACCGAGGTTTATAACCATCTCGAGACGTTGAAATACGAGCTTACCTCCAATTCCACCCCAAAGTCTCAGTACCTTTTCGTGCAACGAATCCCCGCTGATCTGTTTACGGCGCTTCAGGACACCGAAAAAATCAAAGGCGTACGCGCGGCAATTCTCATCCACGATCACGCGATCCTATACAAGGTTATGTCAACCTTCCACCACGAAAAAATCATCTCGACTTTCAACTGCTGGATCAACGACACCCTTAGCCCCATGGGCTTGAGCAGTATAATCAAGATTTTTGGCTTGGTGGCTCGGGAGAGGTAACTGGTCGCTTCTGCAAAAAGCAGGCCGACTCATGTTTCTTCCCTGGCAAATACCCTGGTCTCAAAGCCCCGAAAGGATGGCCTACTGTCGTACTTGAGGTCGGTTTCTCTGAATCGCTCCGCCAACTTCGGAACGATGCCCGGTGGTGGTACGCCAACTCAGGCTTTCGAACCAAGCTCATCGTCCTAATCTCGGCCAATCCGACCTCCGGCGACAGCGAAATTGAAATCTGGGAAGAAGTTGGCAGCGTTCTAGAGTATGTTCAGGAGGCTACATTCAAAGATAGAGCCGTATCAGGGGATACGCTCAAGATTGATTTTCAGACTCTGATGGGGCGGCCGCCAATGAACCCGAATGAAACGGATTTGTATCTGACTCGTCCTGGATTGAGAGGATGTGCGAGTGTGACTAGTATTATTACAGTGCTCAAGCACCAGCTCCTAGCTCCGATGGTTCGAATGAAGCATCTTTCCATCTCTGCATGTTTGCAACAACTGTTACCAAGCGGTCACATGACCGTAGCTCCCCCTTTAGCTCAGAACTCAGATAGCAGAGAATGACATCTTCATTACGCCCAAGCTTGCTTCGTACCATCTTGGTAGCATGCCCTGAAGATCATTTCCAACAAGGAATCCTCTTGGGTTGTCAATGAAGAAGATGCATCCGATGATGTTGATCGACGTTGTGGTACGTCCGGGGCCGGAACGGAATAATAATAATCCTAAGCCTTGAAATCATCCGCTCCTCGACTTCTCACAAGCTCATCTTGAGCTCGGCTTTGCCATTACACGGTCTCCGGCTTTGATCTTGGTCGGAAGGTTTGATTGCCCTTGAGTACTTTGACATGTCTATCACAGTTCCGCTAATGCCCGGTTGCAGCACCTATCTGTACTATATAAGATCTGCATGTTTATCGCAGTCTTGATTCAAGCCATCGGAGCTTGCTGATTGCATTGTCCTTTTTTCGCCGCAGTTGCCAAAGCTCCTCCTGGGCCTGAATTATCATTTTTGTTGGCTGCGCTGTGGGCTGAGTCGGGCTCCAAGACCTTCCAACCGGGCATGTGTTGATCCGCCGTGATCGATTTGATCCGGGGCACTCGTTTTTAACACCGACCTTGTGTCATATTCCAACTGACTATACTTGCATTTCAATTTGTCTTCTGTATCACCATGCTTGCAATCCGGCTGTTGCCATTTCGGGCGACCCAGGGCTCCAAAGTACTCCGGGGTAGCGCGCACCTCTCGCTCCAGCAACAGGGGGCCTTGCGCATTCGAGACCAGTTTCCCCCCCGATGCATTTCTACCTCGACCCAGTCATTAGGCCTGGTCCGGTTACCCGCCAGGTAAGTTGTCTAGGGCTTGCCGATCCTCCCCGGTCTGACTTTTATGCTCCAGTCAGTCAAGGGTCCGAGGCTGTCAGACTCCATCTACGAGGACGTCTTTCTTCATCAGGAGGTGGTCAACATCGAAGAAGCCCGAAGACCCCAAGGATCCCAAAGAGCCAGGCCCCAAAACGTGAGTCTTGCGTGTTCTCTACAATCGGAAGATGCGACACTAAAAGTTGACAGGCTGAGCACCGCCACGAAACAAATTCTTTCCAAAATCCCCCTTAAATCCAGCCATGAGAACATTTACACAGTCCCTAACATTCTCACATTCTCTCGGCTGGTTGCCGCGCCCGTGGTGGGCTACCTACTTGTGCACAACTATCATGCGGCTGCACTATCCTTGTTCGCATATGCAGGAATCACCGATCTAGTCGATGGCTGGATTGCCCGAAAATACCAGCTGCAGACGGTGGTGGGGACCATCATCGACCCGATGGCTGATAAGCTGCTGATGACAATCGGAGTGGCCTGCCTGGCAGTGAATGGATCTCTTCCTGGTAAGTATCTAATTCGTGATGCATGCAATATGCATAAATGTCTGACTGCAGTATAGTATGGCTCGCCGTTATCATCCTCGGTCGAGATATCGGTCTAGCCATCTCAGCTATCTATTACCGTTGGATCTCGCTTCCGCCGCCCAAGACTATGGCTCGGTACTGGGACTTTTCTCTGCCCTCGGCTGAGGTGAAGCCGACTGAGATCTCCAAGATCAACACTGCCCTGCAGCTGGTGCTGGTTGGTAGTGCGATCGCCCTCCCCGTTGTTCCCGAAGCAAGTGTTAGTGCCTGGCATCTAAGCGAGGCCATGACTGCATTCCAGTAAGTGATACCCTTTTTTCTTCCCCCCTTTTTGTCTTTTCGCATGGGATGTACTATGTACAATGGGTCGCTTTGAGCCTTTTCTATGGTGTCTTCAGTACATACGACCATAGGGTGTGGAGAACAGGGCTTCCCGTCCGCTCAGCCGTACTTAAGCCACACGCCGGCAGGTTAGTAGTTGGGTGGGTGACCACCAGCGAATCCCTGCTGTTGTATGTTTTTGTTTTTGTTTTTGTTTTTGTTTTTACTTTTACCTTTGTTTTTCGTTGCTTGGATTGATCTGCTTTTATTCCGTTCTACCATGACTGACTTATGTAGGTATCTTGTGGCGGGCACAACCATTTGGTCCGGCCTGAGCTATGTCTTCTCCAACAACGCTGTGAAAATCCTCTCCAAGGAGGAAGTGCAGAAACGGATCGCACAGGCGGCAGCGAAGCGCAAACCTTAAACGGTTCTAGACCGCGGACGGGGCCACCGGGCTAATAATTGTAGAAAGACCTCATAGTCTAGAACTTTCACTTTTGTACAATATTCTGCAAAAGAATCAGATGTCACGGAAGCTGCGCAATGAGTGAGCGAAGGCTCTGCTTAGCAGATTCAACGAGCAACCCATGCTTCGTCGTATTTCCGGTATTCCCTCAATCCCCAGCTTGTCGCGTGGTTGATTCATAAGCATCTCCTCGCCTCTTAACTAACTGACTAGTGAGTTAGTTAGGTGAAAGTATGGTAGAATTAATACACTACTAGGTAAGTTAAATTCGCGTCTCAGAAGTGCTTGTGGTTATCGTACTTCTATTGTCCCGCCTGAATTAGGCGGCAAGTGTCCCGTAACCGAAACGCACACTCTAGGCGGGCACGTAGTCTTCCAAGGTTGGTCGTTGTATGTTTTATTTTCTTTCTTTGCACTTAGCCCGCCAAGATGCTCTTTACGGGCATGAATAGCATCTATTAGGACAAACCCACATATACTATGTTTTGCATAGAGAATATTCGACAATCAATGTATTTTTAGAGGGATAGAGGGATTTAGAACTACATCTAGGAATAAAAATCAAATCGATATCTAGAAAGGGACTCACAAAGTACAACAAGCAAACATGTAAGTTCCCACGGTTAGTTTTTGAAAATTATGTCACTTTTGGCGCTAATAACCATAGTACCCACTTGCCATTTCTGCTCTAACTAAAACAAACATTCGTACTTTGGTCCTGTTCGTACTACTCTGCATCTAACTAAAAATCTGCAGTGTATAACTAGCAAACAATGGTACTTGGCTGATGAATAGCGTATACCTAATGCAGAGGTTGTTTCATCCTAGTAACTTCGCCTTATTTCACAAGTTTAAGTGCGACATAGACCAGGGTCACGTGACTAGGCTCCATTTCATAAGGGTGGATCTCCAACTTCGACATGCATTCATCAACAACATCGTAAATCAACCCAGAAAGTCCATCGACTTCTTTTTTTCTTTGGGCGCTCTCTATGTAAGTGGTCTTTGTGACGCGCTTTCTTGATCAGGTCACGTCGCGTGACGTGGGATGAGCCTACACTTTCTGCATCCTTTCTATCCTCTTCATCCTAACGATCACCACCCAACCATTCTACTACATTCCTTGACTACTCAGAGTTTACCATCTTAAAAACCATCTAAACATGGACCTGTCTGACATGGATGGCGACATACTGGAGGCGGATATTGAAGAAATACCCCGTGATGCTCAGGCCCGCGATGAGCAAGCCCATGGCAGCCAGAGTCAACCTGCGGAGGCTTTGTCTCACAGTACCCGGAGCCAGGTTGTTGACCTGACTATAGACTCTGATGATGATTCTGACATCCGGGAGACTTTCCCGAAGTCAAAGTCCATCGTGGGTTCTGATACTGATAATGAGGCCGATGAGGTCAACAATGCCATCGTGCAGCGCCCCCACGAGATCAACCGCAAGACCGAGAACGAGCTCACAAGTGAGGCTGCTGCTGGGGAGGAGGAATCTGATGACGAAGAACTCCGACTTGCAGTCGCCTTGTCCCTGGAAGGACTCAACCACGATGTCAACGTAACTGGGAGTTCAGCTCGTGCGGAATCTGAGACTCAGAAGCCCACCGACAAGCCGACTGGAAATCTTGAGCAGCCTCAGGGAATTTTAGGAATGAACCGGAAGCAGATGGAGCAGGAGCGCCTCGCTCGCCTCGCCAAGCGCAAAGCTGGCGACTCTGTTTCTGTGAGCATTGATCTGGACAATGACCAAGCCGACGAATCTGTGTCTTCGCACCGTGAGCGTCTGGCAAAGGTACGCAAGACCAATTCAGCTCGTGCATCTGAAAGTGGAGAAACGTCACCATACTGGCGCTCCTCCTCGCGGCCTGCACCGAGCCCGCATATCTGCGATCGACCGGATAGTAATCACCCTGACTGCAAAGTCAAGCCAGTCGCACGACCAGTGCCACAATTCCCTCTTGGGGCCATCAAGAAGACCTCTCTCGGCAACGCGCCTCGTTCCAATGATGATATCACCATCGAAGAGGTGCTCCAGCGAGGCGACCTGGAACTTGCGGTGCTCAGCTCGTTCCTTTGGGACATGGAGTGGCTATTCACCAAGATGGATACTTCCTACACGCGCTTCATCTTGATGATGCATGCAAAAGAGAAAAGCACGGTAAGCGATGACCCTGTCCCTCTGCACAACATGATGTAGCCCCTGGATTCTGACATCCCGCCCCGATTCAAGCAATCTCAGTATCAACAAGAGACCGCCTCGATGACGAACTTGCGCTTGTGCTTCCCACCCATGGAGGGAAACGTTAACTGCATGCATTCGAAGCTCATGTTGCTGTTTCACCCGGACTACCTGCGCATCGCTATCCCGACCGCCAATCTCACTGCGACTGACTGGGGCGAGAACAATCTGATGGAGAATGTGAGTAATTCCCACCCGTAATGCTTCACTTACTGACGTGGAAGTAGACTGTCTTCCTGATTGATCTGCCCAAGAAGGGTACTCAGCTGGGCTGCCATAAAGACTCGGAGACCCCGTTCTATGAGGAGCTGGTGTACTTTTTGAAGGCAACCACGCTACATGAGAACATTATCAAGAAGATGGGTGATTTCGACTTCAGCAAGACTGCACGTTACGCATTCGTACACACCATGTAAGTAGTGACTTGATCCTAAGACAAGAGTCATCGATCTTACAATCCACAGCGGTGGACCCCACCAGGATGAGCCAGCATGGCGACGCACCGGTTACCCTGGTCTTGGTCGTGCTGTGACCAACCTGGGTCTTCGATCAGCTACGCCTGTTAACATCGAATACGTGGTATGTAATTACACTAAGGATAATACCCATATCCACTCTAACCTCGACAGACCTCCTCCGTCGGCTCGCTGAACGATAACTTCGTGCGTGCCATGCACTACGCCTGCAAGGGTAACTTCCTTCCATCTTCAACCCTTACGAACCAAAGCTAACTCAAGTTACAGGCGACGATGGTCTCACCGACTATATCCTCCGAAACGACAAGAACCCCTTCATGGCGCAAACCGATGATCCCAACCGAAGCCACATGCTCCAGGCTGCTACCGAATGGAAGAAGCGTCTGCGCGTCTATTTCCCGTCCGATGAGACGGTGAGAGCTGCTCATTCCAACCCCGAGAGGACTGCAGGAACGATCTGCTTCCAGAAGCGTTGGTACACTAGCGACCAGTTCCCTAATGATATCCTCCGAGACTGCGAGAGCGAAAGAGGAGTATTGATGCACAACAAGGTACGAATCATCAGGTGCTCACTGAGAGGCAAATATGTCCGAATGAGACACTGACTCTAACCAGCTCATATTCGTCTGGCCTGAACAGCCTATCATCCTCCGCGATAAAACAAAGTGTACCGCCTGGGTCTACGTTGGCAGTGCTAATTTCTCCGAAAGCGCCTGGTAAATCTAACCTCCCACACGCCCTCAAACCCAAAACTAACGCATAACAGGGGCCGCCTCGTCAAAGGCCGGACAACCAAAAAGCCTCATCTGAACTGCCGCAACTGGGAATGCGGCGTAGTCGTCCCCGTCATCAGCCCCTACACCCCCGAAGATAACGCACCCCACGTCAAGTCACCCAGAACATCATCGAGCGAAAACATTGCCGATGTGCGAGATCGCGTAAAGCACGCGCAAACGAAAGAGTTCCCCATCATCGATATCAGCTCCTTCGTCCCCGTTCCGATGAAGATGCCTGCTAGGACTTACTCTGATGAGGCACCTCGTGCTGGGTTCCTTGGTGAACGGAGAAAGCTGCGAGAGCCGTGGTTTTTCATGGACTAGTTCGAGTATGATGACAACGCAAGGAGTGTGGCAGTAGTTATGGCTTAACGATCTCTTTTCTGATGAGTGATGCCGCGTTGGTATGATTCGCACATGGGATCTGAGTTTCCGATGCGAAATCCCAAGATCTCACGTAGCATTGAGACTTACTTGATGCTTGGAGAATGGAAAAAAAATGAAAGTTTACGAAATATGTACAATTATGAATATTCTAATGTGTTCAATTCTATGAGATCTAAGAACATATGTACTTTTAGGCGCTTCTATCTATAACAATTTGATCTGGACGCCATCTTGAAACGAGAAAGAAAAAATCGAAAAACCTTGGAGCCAGGCTCCACGCAAACGCCCCATGTAAATGCACATTAAATCGGCCATAGGTCGCCGAAGATAAAAAAGGACGAAAAAGAAGACAATGGGTGTAAGGTCAGGGATCAATCACTGGGCAGCCTCCTTCTTCTGGAAGGGCTTCTTGATAGCCTCAATGGCGAGACCAGCCAGTCCGAACAAGTAACCCACACCAAAGGTCCAGCCACGGACACGGACGGTGTAGATGAAGAAGTAGACAAGGGTCCAATTGATGATGACGAAGGCGAGGAAGATACCGAAGCAGCGCCATTTGTCGCCGCGGTGGACATTGAGGCTGGCCATGTACTGCGCGCCAGTGGAGTAGGGGCAGTACTTGCAGTTCTCGGAAGAGTTGATGGTACTGCTATCAAGGTATCCGACACCGGCGATGTTCTGAACGAAGTTATCGGCGTATTGGCCGCAGGTCTGTCCGGGGGGTGCGTTGAAGTGGGTGAATTCCTCTTCGGCACACTGGATTTGCACGGCAGGAAGGATGGAAGACAGTACACCGCGCAGCCACCAGGTGACGGGGTTGACGTAGTACATCCAGTACTTCCAGAAGACGGGGTAGTCTGAGTAGGGGCGGACGATACCGTTGAACAGGTTGACCATGACGAAGAAGAAGGGGAGCACGTTGGATATGACGGTGAAAGAGGGGGCGAAGGCGCAGATCCATTGGCCCCAGGATGCTTGGAAGAGGAAGAACAGCATCGACATGAGGAAGACGTAGCCGGCTGTCGAGGAGTCAGTGGGCAGACCCACGGGGTAGTACCAGAGCAGCCAGTAGACGAGACCGGTGATGATGGCGGCGGGAATCTCGCAAACCACGTTGGCTGTGCAGAAGGCGACCCAGCCGTAGATACGGGATGGGTATTCACGGGCTTCCCAGAGGGCGCGGTTGATGTAGAACTTGGGCACGACGGAGTTCAGGACAATCGGCGGGATCAGAATGATCACGAAGCATGAGAACATGCGGTCTTGCATGCTGGCCACGGTGTTGGGGAGCATCCAGAAGGTGAAACCGTTGAAGATACCGATGATGACACTGACGAATAGTTTGCCGTAGTAGTATGAGGGATCACGCCAGTACTGGGTGAACAGACGCTTGGTGAGCTGCTCGATCTGGACACCAGTGGGCGCGGCGAACTCGTACGGTAAGCCATTGTCCTCCAAGGGCAACTTGCTGCGCTCGGTCCTGATGCGTTCAATCTCTTTCAGCACAGCACGGTTCTGCTCGGAGTTACGCCATTCCTCGTTCCAGTCAATCTTCCTCCCCTCGCGGTCAGTGGCCTTGGCAGCGGTTTCCAGGACGAACTCGGCGACGTTCTTGGATGGGGGGCAGACGACGCCGCGGTCGGCGAAGTACTTGATCACATCGGCACCTTCCTTGCCCACGGGGCCGAAGTAGAAGGTGTTGCCGCCGGGGTTGAGAGCCAGGATCATGTCGAACTGCTGGATGAGCATGGAGGAGGGTTGATGGATGGTGCAGACGATAGCCTGGCCGGCCTGGGACAGCTTCTTCAGGAATCGAACAATGGAGAACGCAGCTTGACTGTCGAGACCACTGGTAGGCTCGTCGAGGAACAGCAGGAGATTAGGTTTGGCGGCCAATTCAACACCAATAGTCACACGCTTCTTCTGCTCAACGTTGAGGGAAACGATGATGGCGTCCTGAATATCCTCAAGTTCCAAAAGGTCGATAATCCGGTTGACATACTCGATCTTTTCCTGGCGGGGAATGCTGCGGTCTTGACGAAGGATAGCCGAGAACTCGAAGGCCTCGCGGATGGTGGAGGTGTTGTCGTGCAGGTCCATTTGCTCACAGAAACCAGTGCCACGCTGGAAGTCGGTTCCCAGGGGATGACCATCCACCAGCATATCGCCCTGGATGACACCCGTCTTCTGGCGCTGAGCCAGAGTGTTCAGCAGAGTAGTCTTACCAGCGCCAGAAGCACCCATGAGAGCAATCATAATACCGGGCTTAGCGTAACCATTGACCTTGTTCAGCAGCTTCCGAGTTCCATTGCCGTACGGGACAGTGTACTCGACATCGGACCAGGTGAAACACCGCTCGCTCGAAGACAACCGGTTGAAAGCAGCATCGTTTCCACCAGAGGGCGAATCGCCGCGAGCGCGAGCAGCGTCATCGTCCAGGTTGGCCACCTTCTCCTCGTCGTTTTCCTTGGCAGTCTGGGCAGTGACCTGCTTAGCACGCTTGGACTTCTTGAAGACCAAGGCACCACCGCCACCGCCAACAAATGAGAGGAACTCGGCGGCCCAGATGGTCACCAGGAGGTAAAGGACAGTGAAAGCAATGACGACACCAAAGTTGCGCCACATGTGATGACGGGTGAATTGGAAGTTCGCGGAGAGATACTGAGTGCCAGTGACCGTTGTCTTTCCCAGAGAAGAACCAGTCAAGGCACAACCCTGGTAGTTGGGGTCAACACCGGGGCCCTGGGGAACAAGCTGCGAGGGAGCACACGGCATGACACGGCCAGCGAATTCATTAGTCAAGACAGCCTCATAACTGTATGAGAGGGGGTTGACGTAGAACAGCCATCCGAACCAGATGGAATTGCCGATCAAGGTCTGCTTGGGGATCACATAGCCGACGAAGATAATCAACAGGTTCAGGGCAATACCGGAGAATCGGACCGCGTCATCGATACTCGGCGACAAAGCGGCAAACATGCGGTACAGCGAAGTGATGCAGAAAGTTGTCGTGTACACAAACAGGAAATAGATGAAGAACTTGGAGGCAGTCACATCCAATCCAGTCATGAAATAGACGACGATCGTGAAGGGTACAACCATGCAGAAGATAGCCGGGAAATCAACAACCACGCGAGCGATCGAGACAGCAGATGGACGGTAGAAGGCGTAATCCTTGTGGCGGGCGACAATGCCTCTGCCTGAGACAGCGGGCATCAGCTCGGTCAATTGCAGCCAACCAAGGAACAAGATAGAGAAGAACAGAGCACCTCCACGCGAGAAGGCACCGCTGGTGTCCAGAGATTCTCCGTAGAACAGAGAAGAGACAATGAGGGCGTTGGAGATAATGATGAAGTATTTGGTGTAGAGAGAGGTTCTGTCACCCCACAGCAGCCAGAACTCACGCTTGACGCAAGCCGCGACCTGGCGCACCAGGGAAACGGTGTAAGGCGACTTCTTCGAGACAGTCTTACTCTTGGACTGGGCGACAGTCTTCTGGAAGCGGCGGGTATCCTCAAGCTCGGTTTCCTGGAGGCGCTTCTCGTAGCTGCTGATATCGTTGCAGATGGCTTTGTAAGTATCGCTGTTCCTGAACACCCGCTCGAGGTCCTCGGCGGTCTTGGGTGTCGAGGCCTCACGACCAGGCTGGAATTCGCGGGCGTTGGGGTCGCAGAGAGAAGTCAAGAAGTCTGCGGTTGTCGATTGCGCCGGGCAGTGGAACCCGAGGTCGATGAAATACTGGCGGGCTTCGTTGGCGGGACCCTGGTAGAGCATGCGACCCTGGTCGATGACCAGAACCTTGTCCATAAGCTCATAGATACCCTCGCCAGCCTGGTACAAGGTGACCAGGGTGGTGCGCTTGCTGACGTCGGTCATAATACGCAGTGACTTGGCGTAGTCGAGGGCAGTGCTTGCGTCCAGACCGCGAGTCGAGTTATCCCAGGAAACGACTGACGACTTGGTAGCCAGAGTCTCAGCGATACTGACACGCTTCCGCTCACCACCGGAAACACCGCGAACATACTCGTTACCAACCAGAGTGTTCTTGGTGTGGCTAATACCGAATATCTTCAGCAGCGCATCAGCGATGATCGGGATGCTGTTGCGATCTTGCTTGCGGGTCTTGTTCATCAACGAGAATTTGAGCGTCTGCCAGACTGTGAGTGTCGGGAAATGCTGATCGTCCTCGGGATTATAGTTCACTTCGCCACGGAAGTGCTTGTCCTGGTCTTTCGCCGAGAGACCGCCATAGCTGACATCGCCAGTGACGCCCGCGAAGGCACCGCGGTCATTAGAAATTGCCTTGAGGAAGGTGGTACATCCGGCGCCGGGACGGCCCAGCACCAGCATCATCTCACCCTCGCGTACAGTACCGCTGAAATCGTTGATGAGATTCCGAATCGGGGGCTTCTTTCCCACACGCGCCTGCGGCACGAATTTGCAGATGAGGTTATACAGATCGGGGCCGAACGTGCCAATCACAGCATGCGGCAATGTCCGCACAAAGGAAGCACCAGCCTCCACACCCTGAACGGTCAGGTTCTTGAAGACGACACCAACTTTCTTTGCGGGCTCGCCGGTGGTTGTGCGACGCTCCAGATGGCCGCCGATGAGGAACTCGCCCAGGTCGAAGCCAGTCTGGCCAGTCTCCTCGCCGTCAGTCGACTCCTCGTCCAATGCCTTTTCCTCGTCTTTGCGACTGGTACGGGACTTCAGACGACGCGCGCTCTTGGTGGCCGAACGGGTGCGGGTCAACTCTCGACGCATTTCTTCGAGCTCGAGCATAGCATCCCGACGGGAGACGGGATCACCCGCCTCCCTCTCACCCCAGCGGCCCTCGACGCTGTCATGGGAAGTAGCAGCGGAAGAGCTGGTCAAGGTCTGGTCTAGAGCCTCGGTCTGGCTATTGATCTCGGTAGTGACATCGTCGTGATTATCGGCAGAGGTCTCGGTTTGACCTTGGCGAGATTCGTGGTGAAGGTGACCAGTAGTGGCGGCAAAGGTCGAGAATTGCTCGGGTGAAGACATGTTCTCGGCCTGTGCCTCAAAAGCGCGATGGTCGGCGGCGTCCATCTCGCCGGGGAAATAGAGGGCCTACTCAGCAAAAAGCAGAGAGATATTAATGTATTAGGAGAGTATATACAAGAGAACCAAAAGGAAAAAGAGCGGAGAGGGTTCAAAAGATTAGAGGAAGAGATAGGCATTTAATAGAACTAGTCAACTAGTCTACTCCGTTGCAGAACGCTTAACTCCGGGACCCGTCTGGATTTGTCAGTCACATCAACTTCGAAAGGGAAATAAAGAGGGGGGAAAGAAAAAGTAGAAAAAGAAAAAAAAAAAAAAAAAGAAGCTTCGGTGGGTCCATTGAATCAGCTTGATCCATCATGGGCCAAACCAGCTTCAGAGATTTCTTGGTCGGAGATATACACCGGCGTTTAGCCGAACTCCAACGAATCATTGGATTTCGTCATCTTCTTCTCGAATGCATGATCAGTGGTCGAGAGTCGGGACCGTGGATCCCTAATCGACGAGGAATCTATATTCCGCATGCAGAGCAGAAACAAGGACCCGATTCAAGTCCGAGATCGCCTCTTTCCATACTTAACTGATCCACACCGCCCCCGGCATGACACGCTGACATATATCCGACTTGTATCTTGCTAATCATGACCCACCTTGATTTCTTGGTTCATCATGGAATCCACTTTGCCCAATATTCTTGGAAATAATGTAAGCTTGCTTAGAAATGCATTTATGCCAATTAACTGACTACAGTAGTTAACTAGACATAGGGTAGCCATATTGATCACCAAATAGGCAAACTGGAGCGAAAATAATCTCGGAAGGTTATCTCAGATCTCAATTAGGCTCAGGTAGCCACCATTGGTTATATCTGTGACCTTGGAGCTAGCAAAGCTGAGGCAACTCTAGCAACCAAGGCAGAAATCCAAGGCCCAGCCCGGCCCGTGCAAACTGCTGGAATGTTCGGGACGATCAAACCTGATGGGTCCCACGCCCCCGGTAGGTCGGGTCACCCAACACACGTTTTCAGGCCAGTTTTAATCTATCGTATCACATGGCTCCCTTGCAGAGTGCAGAGTGCAGAGTGCAGCGGACATCTATCCGAAACAGCTCTAGATTACATATTTTTGCCCAGCATATGCAATAAGATAAAGAAATGAATTGTACAGAGGGCTGTTTGAGGGTCCTAGTTCGGAGTCTGAGCACCTCAAATCTTAGGGCTTCGGGTCGATGCGCCTGGATCCACTTCTGCCTTTTTGATTGGGGAATGGTCTTCACCGTGACGTTGGAGCCGTAGCCCAAGCCAGATATGAGTTTTGTGCCTATATAGTAGTCAAAGAGAAAAAAAAAACCAGAAAAGGTGGTCTAAAGCGAATCAATCCAAGTAACGAAGAGAAAAATAGGTAAAGTAAAAACAACAACAGAACGGCAGCTGCCATGACAATAGTCAACATGAGATTCGTCAAATGGCACCGAATTCGCAAAACTATTGCTTGATGACCCATATCTTGTATTGCCCTCACTCAATCTGCTCTATCTTATGAAGCTCTATGAATAGAGCGTAGCTGGAACTATTGAACAACCTACCCCAACTAGATATGCTCTAACGACTACGCCCTGTGTTCAATGTCACTCCTTTTCCCAAGCCCGAATTAATTCAAATAACTCCTGGACATCGTCATGTTCACCCTCCAATGCATACGATGCGCCCCGCCTCCTATAAAAACGTATATCAAAGAAAGCAGGGGAAAAACCAGCAAATCCCCAGTCAATAATCGCCTTAATCTTCAACCTCTGAGGATCGACAATGATATTTTGCTGAGCACAGTCGTTATGGCAGAAGACAAACTCTTCGCTTTCAGATTGTTTTAGCGACCAGGTGTCTTGGTCATTGTTCATTATCCATGGCGGAATCACAAGTCCCGAAGGCCCGTTAGACTTGATCTGATGAAGAGTGGCCAAGTGCTGCTCGAGCTCAGTATGTATTGCCTTTTTTTGGTCCTCTGGAAGATCTGCCATCATGACGCCATCGATATTTTCCATAATCAGGAAAAAAGATCCATCGACCTCAAGTGCACCAGTACGAAATTCCACATGCTCAAGATCGACAATCCTCACTCGCCCATCATTCACCATCAAACAGTTAGCCAGTGGATCACTGTACTCGACATCGTACAACGTTAAAGCTTTGAATGCATTCTCGAGTCCTTCCTCGACTTGGGCCGTAGAAGGTCTCACTATCCTTGTCCTTAGGAAACTTGTCACGCGCAAGCTCGAATAAAGCCGGTCCCGGCGATGTCGGGGCGAATGTCACATAACCCCTCGAGGGATATACATCATACGACAGCTGAGCGCCGGACATCTCTGAAGCAATTGATGGAAGTCGGGCTGAAGACGTAAACTGTGTAAGCACCAAGCAGCATACTGAGCAAGCCATTCGCGAAGCTTATCGTAAGGCTGCACCTCCGAAAATGCCAATGATAGACAATCAATGACCGCGAGCTGCTCATCAATGCATTTTGGCCTTTCTATCTCTTTTAAAGCCGCCGAAAACTTTTCGAATGCTAGATCTTTGAGGTCTGGAACCAGATAGGTTTGACTGAATATGTAGACTTGTAGGTGGCATAGCAGGGTGTGTGTTTGCAAGGTGGGTGCTTGCGAGGCCTTGTTTTCACCGCTGGTTGACTCTGACTGCGGCTCTTTAGGCTGCTTTGGCTGAGACAGGCCGATGGAAGTGAGCATTACCTCCGTATAGTCACCCGTGTATGCCCATTCGATGAACCGTGCCATAGTGTCATGAGCGGTGTCGATGAAATTGTACTTCCCAGAGCGTGCCTCCGGGAAGTCATGTGTGAAAGCTGATTCTACAGCTTTGCATTTCGAAAGAAAAAGCTTCCGGTGTATTTTCCAAGTCTCCGATCTCGATGAAGTGCAGAGCTCAATAGTATCCGATCCTAGAAAGCTGATATCTGTTAGGTATTTGCCCTTTTGATATTACGTAGTTGGTCATACTCGCAAAATGGAAGATTCTTTTTGGACTCCATGAGCAAGGCCAAGGTTGAAAAATTGGTCGGAAGCGGGCAGGCGAGGACTGGGAGAGCAAGTGTTACGATGCTCAGTTGCGTTAACCGGATCTGTATTGATGAGCGATGTGTCTTAGCTGTAGCTATGTAAGATGCTTGGAGATGAGGAAAGGAAGGAAGGAAGTGAATCACTGAAGAATAGTAGAGATATAGAATCATCTGCAAACGCAGATATCACGTGCCTTACAAACGCAGAGATAACATGTCATTGTCCGCCGTATTAGGTGTCACTCTGATAAAAAGAGCATCAGTCACCGAGTAGGTCTGCTTATTAGAGGTCATACGCCACTACAACGGGACAAGCGACACGATCAGGCAGATAAGGCCGCCGTGAGCTAGCACAACGCGGTTAATACTTTATAGGTGTCACTATAGAGGGACTGTGATGGTCCCCGGGGTTAAGCTACTATGTATGTCATGTAGAGAGCATTGTGGTTTAGACCCAGGAATGGATACGGAGTATAGCAGGTGACAGGTATCAAGGTGTCATAATTATTTTGAAGTCCTACGCACTAAACGGTCCGGTATATTAGTTACGGAAGATAGAAGGATATAGGGATATACCAAGACACAAAGCAAAGGAAGAGTGTTGCATGCTTGGGGAAGATGAAAGATGATCCCATTAAAACTATCCCGGACTGGGAACTTAACTAAGCTATGAAGAACTGACTAAGCATGCTTGGCAATAAAGAGAGCAAAGGTAAAATAAGGACAAAGTAAGAGATAGAGAAGTATATTGGATTGTGCTTTCACTTTCGAAGTTATAAGGAGTAAGTAGAAAGCGGAACGTGACTCTCCCCTCGGAATCCCTATATGATCTGGTTAGGCGGAAAGTAGGACGGCGTAGGTGAAACAATTGATATAGTATAGCGGAATGATTTTGACACTTTTATACCTATCGCCTGCCGTAATGCGGAGTTTACCTAGCTAAAGCCGGTCAGTTCACATCAAACCTGCAAAGTTCAAATGTTATAAAAGCAGCACCAACCCCGTGTCCAAGAAAAATAAGATTTCCAATCCTTTCGAGAAAACCGGGTCCCCATTCCATATCCTTCATCATGTCGACTGTTATTGTATTTGGGCCGACCGGCAACATCGGTTCCATCGCAGCCCGCACTGCCCAAGAGCATGGAGTTAAAGTTGTCCTAGCAATGCGAGACCCGAAGAAGACCATCCCCGGTCTAAGCTCACAGCAAGAACAAGCTGGTGGGTTCGAAAGATTTCAAACCGACATGACAGATGTCGACTCTGTCGTTGCAGCCGTCAAGACATCGGGAGCCAAACGTGCCTTCATCTATCTTGTCAGCGGGACTCCAGACCACATGAGATCCACTCTTACAGCGCTCAAATCTGCAGGCATTGAATTTGTCGTCTTTCTGAGCAGCTACACCGTCCCCGAGGAGCCCAAGCACGTCGCCCCAAGCGAAATTATCCCGTACATCCACGCGCAGGTGGAGGTCAACCTCAACGAAGTCTTCGGGCCTGAGAACTACGTCGCCGTGCGACCTGGAACTTTCGCCACAAACCTGCTGCGCTGGAAAGATGAGATCGCAGCTGGCGAAGTGAAGCTCTACGCGCCGAACTTTAACTTTGATTGCATCACGCCTATTGATATGGGCCGTGTCAGTGGTACCATTCTTGCGCAAGGGGCGAAGAATGGGCAGCGGAAGGTCTACCTCTATGGTCCCCAGCTCATTAATATAAGAGACGCCGTTCAGACAATTGCGAAGGCTATGGGCAAAGAAGTCAAGATTACCACTAGAACTAGGCAAGAAGCGCTGGAGCAGCATCTCAGTCAAGGTATGTCCAAGCCGCTGGCGGAATACCTGAACCGGGCATTTGGAGCCGACGAAGATGCAAGTATTGTGCGTGCATATTATGACGAGGGCGTTAGTAATGTTCAGCTTTACACGGGGACACCTTCTACCAGTTTTGAAGAGTGGGTAGCTGCGAACAAGGGGCTGTTCAGCGTGTGATACTTTGAAGAGATCTCCGGAGGTGTTGATTTAGAATTTCCTATATTGAAAATGAAATGATAGTCATAAGATTGTCATAAGATTGTAATCATAAGTCATCAAAGACATTAGCTCCATTTGAAAACCCATGCTTCACTAGACATAATCAATTTCTTTGGGAAAATCAGCCTGTCCAATTCTATGCACAAGATCCAGAAGTACTCAGTCGGTTCGCTGTGCTTTGTCCTTGACATGGCCCGCTTCAGCACCCTTGAACACGGGCTTTGTCTGCTCGAAGTCGGGTTATTCCATAAAACGTCTACCTATCTGCTCATCAATCTGTCGATAGATCTGACCGTCGGGGCTGTCACCCTCATTATCATGCTGTCTCACATCCGTTGACAACTGCGGCTGCAGTTCAGCTGAACCTGGAGATGCTCCAGCGATATGCTGAGAATTTGAGTATTAGGAGAGAATAATGAAGGACAAAACCTTGCTCTCCATTTTCTCTGGTCATGCTCATATTTCTCAATATTAGCTAGTATCGGACAGCCCAATGTGTGGATTGTTGGATAATAAATTCTGATAGCTTGGCACCACCTGCAATTTGTGTGCGCCCTTGAGGGTCTACCAGATAACAGGTGGCATCCCTTCATGATTCATGATATGCTGGCTGTGATAGAATCCCGACGAGCGCAGTCAAGCCATATAGCAGTAATCAAAAATGTCGATGAAAACCCAGAATTTCCAAAGTCTTGTTTCCAGGATTAGATGCATTGCAAGACAAGATCATTGATAGCGAAGAAAGCATCTCGATCGGCACCGATGGGACGAAGCCCCAAGCCAACGACAAGCAGTCTTTTTTCGGCTGGAAATTTGATAGCAATGGAGTTTGCAATCTGTCTAGCGAGCAGCTGACCAACTGTATCCTGGCCAAAAGCGTAACCACCCAGAAGAGACGTCGCTGTCAGGCTACTGAGGGGCAGAAGACTGTCGTCTCCGCCTTCGGAGAAAGTGTGCGCGCCTTCGGTGCCTGGATTCTGGTTCTCCATCGGGACATGCAACTATTGGACAGTTAGCAATTGTAAAAATGGAGCCAGCAATTGTGACAAACCCAGTGAGCGAGTCGGCCTTCCTGCGAGATAGCCACCATGATCTTGTCGGCGAATTTCATGACCATGACGTCCGTCTTGACTCCATTAACCAGCCCAGCTACCTGCTTCACAGCGGCTGGGTATGGAAGGTCCAGTGTGCCATTCAACAGGTTGTCGGGAGTATCCATGATGTGTGATAGTGTTTGGGTAGTTCAATGCGGGCGGCTGTTGATGCTTTCCCGAAAGGCGGTCAAATGGTTCCCCACTGATTACTTTGGCAGTATCACACCGCCTCTAGAGTTTCCTCCATTTTTTTCCCGCGAGTACAACCAGCGACAAATGCAGTCTACTTGAATTGTATATCTTGTCCTGAGCTGGGATCGGCCAAGATGAAGAAGTTTGTCCCTCGCCAGCGAAAGCAAAAGCACCGGCGTCAGGAGAATCCTGCATCGGTGGACACCAATGTCGCGGAGCTAGCGCCTCTTTCCAAAGATGAGAAAGAGGCTCGGAGACAGAAACTGCGTGAGGAGCTTCGAGATCAGCATTCCAATGTCTCGTCGAAAAAGCAGAAGCGTCTCGATAAGTACATTGTGCGTGGGAATATTCCTTTGGCCTGAACCCGGTATCTAACATTGGGTGCAGGAGAACAAATTGAGAAAAGAAGAAAACGTCGAACTGCTGAAGAAGCTCGCCGAAGCCAAAGTCGACACCTCCTATTTGCACAGTTCGAGGGATCTAGGTAAACGGAGGAGGGAGGATGGAGGCATACCTGCCGCGGTCGTCGTCCCAACACCGGCGAAGAGTACCTCCAACCAAGACCTCGGAGATGACAGCGACGACTCTGACGCCGACCTCAAGGCCTCCGATCCTGCTACAGACCCTATCCCGACACCGAAACCCGAACCCGCTGTTGGAAGTGGTCTGAAGCGCCCGCTCGAACTCGGGCCGGATGGATTCCCTGTGATTAAAAAGCGCAAGCGTGCCGGTAAGCAGGCACCTGCGCCAGTGAAGGAGGTGGCGTGGGAGGGCTTCGGTTCAGATGATGAGGAATCGAGTGATAAGGATGAACAAAATGGCTCGGATAATTCAGAGGCCGGTTCGAAAGCTGGCTTCGAAGATGAAGATGAAGGTTCTGAGGAGACTTCGTCTGAGGGTTCTTCCGATGAGGATGACGAAGACTCAGACGAGGAATCAGAGGAAGGAGGCCCTGCTAAGATCAAGCCCAGAGAGTCTGCATTCAAGTCCTGGGCCAGACAGCAGATTAATGACGCTGCGGACTTCAAGCCGACTGACGGATTAACGGCAATGGATCACCAGCAACAAGCCTTCGCGCCTCCCCGGAAGGAGCCCAAAAATGAAGTCTATGAAGAGGAGCCTCTCCCTCGTGAGCTCCAGGTAACCACGGGCAATCCCTTCCGCAAGGCATTCAGCGTGCCGGTCGACCGTTCAGAGGAAATTCAGACCGCCCGAATGGGGCTTCCAGTCGTCGGCGAGGAGCAAAAGATCATGGAAGCAATTTACAATAACGACACCATCGTCATCTGGGGTGCAACTGGTAGCGGAAAGACCACCCAACTTCCGCAGTTCTTGTTCGAAGCCGGTTTCGGTAACCCAGAGAGCCCGAATCCTGGCCTTATCGGTGTCACTCAGCCTCGCCGAGTTGCAGCCGTGAGTATGGCCAACCGTGTCTCTCAGGAATTGGGTCAATTCTCCGATTCCGTGTCGTACCAGATTCGTTTCGAATCGACCACGTCCAAAAAGACTGCCATCAAGTTCATGACGGATGGTATTCTTCTACGCGAGATTGCGGACGACTTTGCGCTCCGTAAGTACTCGATCATCATCATTGATGAAGCGCACGAACGCAGCGTGAATACCGATATCCTCATTGGGATGGTTAGCCGCATTGTGAGCCTGCGCAAGTCGATGAGCAAGGAAGACCCGTCTGTCAAGCCTTTGAAGGTAGTCATTATGTCGGCTACTCTCCGTATTTCAGACTTTACGGAGAATGCAAACTTGTTCCGCCAGGGACCGCCACCTCTGGTGCAAGCAGAGGGTCGTCAGTATCCTGTCACGGTCCACTTCGCCCGCAAGACACACCGTGATTACGTCGAGGAGGCTTTCCGCAAGGTCTCTCGTGGACACCGTAAGCTGCCACCAGGTGGAATGCTTGTTTTCTTGACTGGACAAAACGAAATTCGACAACTCGCCAAGAAGCTGAAGCAAGCTTTCAAGCCCACCCAGCGGGGAGATACTGCCAATGCAAAGGTAGAAATTTCAGCTAACGATGCGCCCCTGGAAACGGAGGACATGGAGCTGGGAGGCACGGAGATGAACGATAACGCCGATGACTATGACAGCGACTTGGATATCACTGGCCTGGACGAGCCAGAAGATGAAGATGATGGCTTCGACCTCGGCGAAGATGCGGTGGATGCCTCCACACGTGTTCACGTTCTGCCTCTATACTCGCAGCTGCCCACAAAAGAACAGATGAAGGTTTTCGAGCCGCCGCCGGAGAACTCACGGTTGATCATTCTGGCTACCAACGTTGCCGAAACCTCCCTCACGATTCCCGGTATCAAATACGTCTTTGACTGTGGACGAGCTAAGGAGAAGCAATTTGACCTCTTCACGGGTGTGCAGAGTTTCCAGATTGGCTGGATCAGCAAGGCCAGTGCGAATCAGCGCGCCGGTCGAGCCGGTCGAACAGGACCTGGTCATTGCTATCGCCTGTACTCCTCTGCGGTTTACGAAGGTGATTTCGCCGAGTACACCGACCCGGAGATTCTGCGTACTCCCATCGAAGGAGTTGTCCTCCAGATGAAGAGCATGGGTCTACACAACGTTATCAACTTCCCATTCCCGACGCCTCCAAGCCGTCATGGACTTGCCAAAGCCGAGAAACTACTCAAAAACCTGGGTGCTCTCACTGGAGAAGGCCAAGTCACCCAGATTGGTCGCCGTCTCTCGACATACCCTCTTTCGCCCCGTTTTGGCAAGATGCTCTACATCGGCCATCAGCATGGCTGCATGCCCTATGTCATTGCCCTCGTAGCAGCCTTGGCCGTTGGTGATCTCTTCGTCAACCAGAACGAATTCAACCCACCTCCCCCTAAGCCATCCGAAAAGAAGGATGACTCGGATTCCAGCGACGACGAAAGGATAGTCTACACCAACACAGACAGACTAGAGGACACCGAACGCGAGCAACGCGCCAAAGACTACGCCCGTGTCCACCGGCTCCTCAGCAAACACGACGACAACTCCGACGCCCTGAAATACCTCTCCGCAATCTGCGCCTACGCCTACGCCCCAGACGGCGACGCTTTCAGCGAGCAGATGTTCTTCCGCGCCAAAGCCTTTAAAGAAGCCACCCAGCTCCGCCGCCAACTCACCGACATCGTACGCTCCAACAACCCAGGTCTCCTGGGAGCCTACGAAGCAAAGCTCCCGGAGCCAACCCCCAAGCAAGTCAAAGCTCTCAAGCAAATCGTGACAGCCGGCTTCATCGACCACGTCGCTATCCGCGCAGACCTGGCCCCAATTCCACCAGAGCAAGAACGTGCGCCCCGTCGCGCAATTGACGTCCCTTACTTCACACTCTTCCGCTCACGCGAGGGCAATCTACAAGAACTCTCCGAGCGCGCCGTCTACGTACACCCGACTTCCATTCTTTCAAAGCTCTCCCCCAAGGAAATGCCGCAGTATATTATCTACTCGCATCTACAGCAGTCTTCTTCGCTGGTCGCGGGCCAAACACCCAAGATTAGAATGTTCCCACTTGTTACACCTAGTGGGCTGCAACTTGCTGCTATTGCGCATGGGACTCCGCTTATCGAGTATGGCAAGCCAATTGGGAAGACGGAGGTGCTTGATGGTATCCCGCAGCGTCGGTCTTGTTGGCTTATTCCGAGTCTTGTGGGTGATGCTGGTGGAACTGGGTGGCCTCTGCCTGCGAAGAAGGTTGTACAAAGAAAGGATCCCAAGGAGGGATGGGTGATTGCAAAGTTTCTTGCGTGAATCTGAGTATAGATCCGAGTTACGATATCCAGTCTAGCTTTTGGCATTTTAAAATAGTCCATGAGATACCACTTCACATGACTTTTCGTATGAATTGACTGTCCTGAGCCCAGAATGACCCATCTATAAACGCCCAACGCCCTTTTCAGTCAGAAACCCGGTAGTTCAAATGACTAACCACTAGTCCCGTCTCCTCTCCCCTCTCCCACTACTAATCTCCCCCGTATCCCGATCCTCCTTAATCCCCAACGCTTTCCTCAACCTCTCACTCTCCTCAATTTTCGCCTCCGCAAGCTCATGGACCTGATAACTCTTCAAACCCCGACCCTTCTTAGGCCCCATCTTCTTCTCCCCCTCAGACTCCTTCAACAACTTCTGTCTTAGCACCTCGCATCGCTCATCAATTTCCTCCTCCGTCAAAACCCTCTCTTCCTCCCCTTCTTCCCCTTCCTCTTTATCGAGTTTCTTGTTGCCCTTCTTCTTTGCTGTAGCTGCCTCTTCCTCGATTCGCTCGTTTTCCTCTTCCAGGCGCTCGCGCTCTTCCATTACTTGTACTTCGATTGCGCGCATACGGTCGTGTTCGAGGATTTGTTTGTCGGGCATGCGTTGCTTGAAGCTGGAGGATGAGGCGGGTGGGTATGGTGCGCCGTAGCCGGCGGCGCGGGGTTTCATGAATGCGCTGTTGCGTTGGACGTAGCCCGAGGTGCCGCTGCCGCGGGGGGTGGAGAGGCCCACGTTCGAGGACATGACGGACAGGGTTGAAGTTGGGTTTAAGGTGGTGTGGAGGTGGAGATGGAGGTTTGGATGACTAGTTCTTACTCTCTTCCTCTTTCTGGGAGATGGATCGGAAGCAGAGCCGGTGGTAATGTAATATGCAAGCTTGCAAAGGTCAAATCCCCTTGAAGTGCTAGGGGAGAGATGAGCGAGGTACTGTTGGGAGGTTGAAGGTTCATGGGAAACGAGCTGAATTCGCACATCACTTATCAGTCACGTGGTGATATCATATCGCGGCCGAGAACTTGTCCATGCTAAACCACCTCGACTATAGATAGGATGCATCCTCGCATCATTCATTCTTAGTTTTAGCACCAATAATATCATCAATTCAGCATCACGCATAACAAGTAGTCTCTCGTTGGGCCGGGCTCATGATCTGATGAGATCACTGATATAATCAATAACTTTAAAGCGCATCGAGTACATAGAGACGTATGCTGTCAGAATTGCAAGGACAGTTGGCATTAGTGACCCATACGAGACGCGGATCAGCTTTAGGAGGATCATTAGCAAAGGGACTTGCCGAACACATATCCGCTGAGGCTAATTTACACAGAGCTTGCGGGCCAGTCTCGCGGCCATAGATTCATAGAGATCACAAAGCGCACCCGCAATGCTGCGCGTAAGGACCAGTCTCTTGCCGAAAAGCGATTCCAACTTGATCTGTAGCTAAAGAATCACGACATTGTTGGGAATTCATGTTCACCACTCCCACTTCTCCGGGTGAAACCAATCTTCCTCTTCATGTATCTCAGCGAGGTCATAATTGACATACTCGGACTCTGACCATTTGAGGGCAGATATGATTGGCCATCTTTGTCGGAAGCCTGAGATATGACTATAGTCTGTTAGTATGAATACCCACATTTACATAAATATTCCAACGTACAGATTGCCTGTGGGCTGATCATAAATGATCTTCGAGATACTGGCCCAACCTGGTTCCGTCCCGCGGCTCAATATCTGTCTTTTCATCATAGTCAGCATCTAGACATAACAATCTATATGTCGAGGGTTTATCTAGGCTCACTGAAGGGCAGCGCGGAACTTCTCACGGATATCGTCACGTATGGAGCGATCTAAGCCCCAAAAGAATTCCTCCGTCAGAGATTCCCCTGGGACTTTCTCCCACACGACATATCGGATATAACCGCCAGGAACAAGATCGTGTTCCCCTTGAGTCTTTTCGGCGTGACCAAGGAACCGTGGAACGGCGGAACAGCCTCTCAAGAGCTTAAACGATTCTAGCTCACCACACACGGGGGGCGGAACGGCCTGTTGGGCCAGTATCTCAACGTCCGCATCCTCTGTTCCAACGATCGGAATCTGATAATAGATCCGCATAAACGCTTGCCGATCTGGGCGGCCTTCTAGGTGGCATAGAAATTTGCCAACGGTCTTAGAAAACCCACGGCGCATCTTAACGTCAGTCTCGGTCATCGGAGCTACCTTCTCCGAGAGCTTCTTCGTGATGACCCACGTCCAGGAGGCATCATCGTAAGTGGTGACGGTTGTGCCTATGAGGCGGGGGAGGAGATGAGCATCATAGTGACTCATTTTGGAAAACAAAATTGATGAAATTCGATGATGGAGTCGTGAACAGATAGACGAAAGAAGAAAGAACGCGGAGGGAGGAAGAGCAATACTACATACAGTATGTACTAAAGCGGTCTATCTTCATTGTCGCTTCGAACAATAAGCTATACACATATCTCAAGCTTTGCAAGCCACTCATAGCTACTACAGACGTCGGACGACGACAACACTATTTCAGAGCTTCCAGTCATTTACCCAGACAGGGTAAGTACGACGACAGCATGCGCGGACAGTACGCATCTTGGATGATAGGGTAGACACCCTGATACAGTCCGGACGAAGCGACTATGCCGCGATTCGTGGGGGAAAGCCAAGAAGTGGCAGAGGTATCTCTCACTGAACCAAAAAGCTTTCAAATTATCTGCCGTCGTAATATTGATGTTCAAATAATACAGCCACAAGCAAGATATCAACACAATGTTTCATAGGTCAGACACAAGCAAGACATTGCATTGTAAACTGTTTACCTCTCAGCAAGATAAGAAAAATGAAACACAGCCACCACCGATAGATATGCGCAGCATCTTTTCTTTTAAAAATGGACAAAAAACAGAAAAACCCTAAGGGCCGTGCCCTGCAATCGAATGAAGATTGTCTCCCGTATTTCCATGTTTGAATCTCCCATATCACATGCCTCAGGTCGTGAGCGAGTATCCCGATATTGATATCCCTCCATAGCAGCACCAGTAAAAGTAAGTAAAAAGAAGACACTCAAGACGCCGAATCCACAAGTAAAAAATATCCTCGGACCGGTAGCGAACAGCATTGACAATGGTGAGGGGTGATAGGAGGTGAAATAGATAAGAACACACCATCGTAAGGATAAAATGGACAGTCAGAAAAGAAAAGAAACAGGTCCGAGATCAAACACATGAGCAGAAGAAGTAGAAAAAAATCTGAAGTTCACCCCTATTTCTTGCGCCGATGAGCCATGGATTCTGGAAAATGGGAAACACGACATTGTGATAACTTCATATATCCCACCGGAGCACCCCTTTCACTGTATGTATACGCCCGTATTAGATAAAGCAGAATTGTCACTCCGGGGAAATCAGCATTAGAACGGATTATGTGGGCAAGCAAGTAAGTTGTGTGCATCGAATTAGTGAGCACTGGTGACGTCGACCGGGACGGTGTTGTTCGTCTCGGGACTGGAAACCGAAGTCACAGTGCTCTTAGCAAGGCCCTTGGACTCCAAGGACTCGTCGACGGTACTCTGGTTGTCCGTCGGGGGAGGAGTGGGTGGTGCCATGCCGAGAAAGGCCCGAGGTGGCTCCATCGTGGGAATGGTGCGCTTAGAGGGCTGCGGGGAGGACTTGTGGGAGTTCGGCGGTGTTGTGGAGGTAGCGTGAGGCATAGGACCAGTGGCAGGAGAGTTGGGGTCGAAGATGAGCTTCTCGATCGCGACAATCTGCTTGCCATAGCTGAATTTCTTCAGCTGGCTCAGGAGAGGCTTGATCTGCTCAATGAGTGCCTCGCGCTCCCCGTCCTTGAGTTGGCCGAGAACCTTCTCTGTACAGATATTAGTAGGAATCGACACCGGAAGGCTGAGAAGACACTTACGGATGACATAGTTTCCATACTGGTCACGCATCAGGCCAAGCAGAGGGCTCTCACCCCGATCGTTGGGCGAGGTCAAAGTAGAGATGATGTTGTGGCGCTGGTCCTCGTCGCCAAATTCGATGCTCTTCTCAACCACGTTGCTAGCAAACTTGTGCTTGGAGTAAGCCAGAAGCTGCGACATGACGATTGCGATCATGCGATCGCGGTCTTTATCCTCGCCATTCTCGATGACATGCTGGATCACATAGTTGCCGAACTGGTCAGGGATGAGATTGGCAGTGCAGGCATGAAGTTCAGCCAGAATTGACTGACGGTCGACCTCTTCACAGTGCTCCAGCATTCGCTGGATGACGCGGCAACCGTAGGGATGAGCAGCGAGACGGTTGACCTGGCCACGGAAGGCATTGATGATAAACTGCACGTACTGCGAGGGCACACGCTCAATAGCCTTCTGGATAACATGGTTACCATTCTGGTCGCGCACACACTTGAGAACGTGGTTCTCCAGCTCCTTGACCATAGCGGCCTGCTGATCCGTAAGGATGTGCTCGAGGGCCTTCTGAACAACACGGCATCCGTACATCTGGGTGGAGAGGGCAAGAACATGTCCGCGCATCTGGTTGGCGAGGATCTTCTTCTGAGTTTGGTTGCCGTGCTCAAAGAGTTTCTGGACAACGTAGTTGCCAAAGACATCGGTCATGAGCTGCAAGCAGTTGGGCTGGATCTCTCGGAAGACCTGTTCCTTCTCATCACTGTTGGCAGTCTCCAGCTTTTGCTGGATGAAGCGCGAGCCATGCTGATCGCCGGAGAACTCAACGACATGGTTATAGATGTCCTTCAGCTCATACCGCTTGTTGCCCTTGCTGTTGGCTCGGAACTCTTCCAGCAAAGGACTGCGGACGACTTGGGTGGGATCATTTTCACGCTGAACTCGGGACACCATAGCAGCTGCGCCGAGACCGCCCAATTGAGCCATAGGATAGAAACCTTGCAGGGCGTTCAAACGGGCCTGCTGGTAGCCCTGGTAGTCGTAGGCGGGCGGCATCTGCATACGCTGGAACGAGCTTCCCTGGGGCTGGATGAAGTCCTGATCCTGAAAGTTTCGCAGCCGACGCTCGAAAGCCGCCGACTGACTGTCAGACATTCGGCCACCCGAATTGCGGTATTGCATATCAACTCCGGCATACAGCGGGCTATCCATGCGTGCGTAGTCGGAAGGAGAGATGGAGCCGGTCTCCCCACCACGAGAACGAGGCTGATATGCCAGGTGCATATCTTGTGCACCTTCGGCTCCATAGCCAGCAAGGGCCTGGTAGCTGGCATCATCGTTGCTCTGGAACTTGCCACGAGGGAGAGAGCCATCAAATGATGCGTGGGGAACATACGGTGGACGCTGGGCAGCACCCTGACCGGCGAATCCATTGTCGTTCAGCTGCAGTTTGTTGAAGCTCGCACCGAGGTCCATGGAGTTGCTGCCATAGCGGCCATCGATGCTGTGGTTATCGGAGTAGTAGGAGGGGTGTGCGGAGTGGACGGGTCGATGAGCATACGAGGCCGAGTTGTGGGACATATGAGAGAGGCTGCTGCGAGTCTGGGGCGGAGACATGCTGTCAGAAATGCCCGAGGCCATGGATGACATGCCCATGCCGGCCATATCTTCCTGTCGCGACCCATCGAGAGATCCATTGAATCCGGACTTTACGGGAAAGGTTGCTCCCACAGGGCTGCTGCCGAGACCGGTGGAGCTGATCTGTCGTCGACCGTCGCCATTGCGCAGGGCAGGGAAGCCACCGAAGGAGATGCCATCCCCGGACGGAGAGACACCCTCCGATCCAGCGTTGAGGTAAGGTCGGTGGCTCGCTGTGGTAGCGGATGTGCCGATCCCAGTCGTGCGAGGCAGAGCAAAGTAGGAGGTATCACCGGCATCATTCAATGCTGGGGCGCTTCGATCATTGGTACGTGTCTGAATTGGAGAGGTTGCCATGGTTCTGTTCTGGCCCATGGACAGGGCGGATGTGTTGACAGTACTCCAGGGAAGGTTGGCGCGTCCAGACCAGCCATCAGACTCTGACGAAGATAGCAGCGAACCGGAACCTGTCTTTGCTTCAAAGGTGGACTCGCTAATGTGTTGATCTGAACCTTGTAAGCTCAATTCCGTCATGCGACACCGTTTCAAGCACATACCATCCCCGTAGCTACCCCCCAGGTTGGAGTCACCCCAAATGTTGCTGTTCCAGCTTGATTTGCCGAATCCATTTCCGACACTATTGTTTGAACCACGCGAGCGGTCATTGTTCATCCCGGATGAACCCATATTGGAAGCCCGGTTCGACCGTACCTGGAGTTGTGTCAACACCGGATCTGCATTCAAATCATCACGCCCATCACGCCCATCACTCACGTTGTGTACGCTGTTTGCATTGGCAGCCATTGTGGAAGCCATTCCAGGCCAGCAATCGACGAGGCGAGGATATTCAGTTATGTACTCGAACGGCGGGCGACGTTGTGTGGAAAGTTGGAGTAGTCGACACTTAAATCACACAAGGCCGGGCGTATTCGCAGCCAGTATTTGCAGCGGGCACCAGGCACCAGAAATGGCGTACACGAAGAAATATAAAACTCTGTTGAATGGCCCTTGTTAGCGGTCTGCTCAGAGTCGGGTGTACAAGGTGGTACACCCCCATCGAAGGTATACAGGGCCAGGAGAGGGGACGGCGAACTCACCAAAGGAGGGGACTAGAAGGGATCACAGAGCCCACAGCAGAAGTTGATCTGTCCGTTGCCCTTTTCTTTTCTTCAGAAGCCGCGAGCCCAGGGCATGTACAGAATATGAGGAGAGCGAAGGGGTCGGTGAAGGAGAGAGGGAGGGGATGTCAAGTTTGAGAAATGCGGAAGAGTCCAGCAGGAGAGGAAGGAGATGCAAGGCGACAAAGAATTGAGAGGACTGAAAATCTCCCCTTCGTTTGTCAATGCAGTTGCAGTGTGTAGCCGGGAGCGCAGTAAAAGGTCGACGTTACTGTGCTCCGTGCATGCTCCAGGAATCCCCCAGCTTGCCGATCGTCCTCATGTGCCTTATGGATAGGCGATCCCCGAGAATGGAAGAGTGTTGAGACCCTGGATGGGATTGCGCGCAAGGGGGGGGGGAGGGAGGTTGAAAGACGGAGGGAGGGGAGGAGATGGCGGGAAAAATAGTGGAATGCGGGATTCGTTGCGCACAGGGTTTAGTGGATCGTAGGATGGGAATGTGGAAGAGAGACAAAGCACAGCATTAATGTAGTCCAGCTGTCACACAGACGCCAGCATGACAGCCAACACTGGGATTTTTTTTCTTCCTTGGGTGGCGTAGGCGGAGGGTGGAGAGTTGTGTAGGAAGGGAAAAAGAATATTAGAAAAGGGAGGAAGAAAATGTCACACAAAACAAGGTAAATAAAAAACAAAGGTAACCAAAAAAAAAAAGAGGACAAAAAAGAAAGGTGAAGTCCAGAAAATGATAGATAAGGTGTGAAGGAAAACGATTGCCAGAGTTGAGGAGATCAGCCGCTTGTTGGTACAGGCTTTGTATTTGGTAGACGACAATGACGCTTCGAGCAGGGACGATCCTGGTGGGTACTTCTCTATATATGGTGGTAGGCTGATAGTAGAATGTACCACCGAGCCCAGACTGGTGTTTGGGCTTCGCATGCCCCGTGTATTGTACTGTCATAGTGGATCGATCTGTCTTCTTTTAGAGCTCTTCTCTACTGTTAGACTTTCACTATAAGGATATTATACCTACAAGAATATGCTCTACCATCAAACCATCAACTCATCAACTCCCTCATACTATCTTTTCCCGACAAGCATCGCCAGTGCACCAACACGTTCACCGCTACATCATCCACGGTCTGCATCAAAGCCAACCGCCCTAGTTCCCTTGGACAGCTCCCCTCTTCAAGATGTTGGACTCGACAGTCTGAAATCATCCATCGATGTGCTTCGGTCAAGAGTTCCTAGCAAATAGATCGCTAGAGAACTGGGGAACATGCCAGGAGCCATGGTCAACCGTCCCTAGGGTCAGAGCATACCGGCAACTCAGGCCCGTCGCCCTACCTAGGTGCCTGACAGATCTGCAGTTGAAGTGAAAACGTAGGAATTACGGCACATTACTCTGTACTGCCCAGTTACTTCCTAGCAAAAAGAAAAAAAAAAGGTGACTGCTCTAATTAAAAACGTAACGATATGGACCCTATCGGAGCGATCGAAGCCCCAGGACCCCACTTAAAGACTCTAGCTCTGACTCCCAGCAAGGTACAACAAATCAAGTAAATCAAGCTTGTTCCTGTAAATAGAGCCCGGTCGAGCTCGGAACGGGGCATTCTTCTCTGCCAACAAGAAGTACAAGAAGTACTGGATCCGCCACCTTTCTAACTGTGGATTTACCTGCCATTCCAGGCCTGCTTTCTCCTCGTTGGCTGTGGTCCTTTTTTCCGGTCGAGAACTCAATGGGTAAGGGCAGGCGACTCCTCAAGGACCCGGCTCCTGCTACTCTTTACTCATCCCTCCCTGAAAGATAGGCAGCTATTGCAGAAAGGCAAATAGTTCCGTCCTAGATCCGGGGCTCTGCGAGTCTCACAATAGTGTGCTCGGTCGTCAATACTATGCTTGGGGCCGTGACTCGCAGCTCGTAGATGTTCTATCGACTCGGCCAGCCCCTTGCTTCTCACCACATTGATCCTTGGGTCCCAGATCTCAGGACCCAGGGAGATACTCCAGTGAAGAGGACTGCGACCGAATCTCCGTGAATCACTTGGTAAACCAGAGAGAAGAAATCACTGTAAATCCGTTGACCTGTCGGGCCCATCCCGGTGAGGCCCTCCCAAGGTTCGTCCCGGCGAGATTGAAAAGAGGCCGAGACATCGCGGCGAAGAGTCATACAGGCGGAGGCGAGTAGAAATCCGGACCTCCAGATCCTTGCACAGGGGTCGCACAGCTCGGTGTCAGGCCATCACTCGCAGAGAATCTTCGATCTTTCCCCGGATTTGAGGGGCCAGCCTGGTGGAGCCCCCGGCCGCCTTGTTTTTTCGCTGCTAGCTGCGAACTAGTTGTGTCAATCTGAGTTCGTCGCGATCTATGTATATATTTTCCAGGGCGGTGGTGGCTGTCTCCCGGTTTTCAGGAATTTGACGGGTAGTGTCTTCTTTCATGGTTGCTCGGAGTTAATATTCTCCACAGGGAAGCCGTGATTTACCCACTCCGAGTCTTGGTGACAGCTTATAAGACACGTCTCCCTTGTCGGCTCGCATTTGACGGGCCACGAAGTTCACAAGTTCCGAAGCGTGCTCTTGGTTGCGGTTGCGGTTGCGATCTCGACTGTCGAGTCTTGGCGGGCCGATCAGGCGGTTGTGCTCGTTACGGATTGGCATGACAAGAAAGTAAAATCCTATTGGCGGGACGATTGCTTGTCCCATCGTGGTCGTCGTGTGGTGGACTCGTGGAGTGATTCGTGAGCCGGGCTGATACTTACGTCGGAGGTCTCGATTCAAACCAACATGGATATTTCGGTACCGATGGTGGGCTGTATGTCAATGTAGCCCGAGGGGACTCTTCATGAAGCACCGCAGTTTCAGATAACCTAGACATTCGCGGATGCTTCTGGAATTTATGACGTGATGATATTGTAGTGAGGTTTTGCTCAAGTGCTGCGCGGTACTGCGCAGGTGGGTGAGGATGTACATAGGTACATGGTAAGTAGTTCCCCACCACCTGGACATGGCCGGTCATTGAATGCCTATTCCAAGGTCATACATAGATTATGAAGTATTAGATCTATTACCAGGTAGCGAAGACTGCATGTCCGAGTTAAGGACTCGCTCTCACCGCGGCACACTCTCCGCTGCGAGTACCCGGGACGATGTTGAACTCGTGCACACGCGTGTCTACTTAACACAGGTCTGAATCAGGTTACCATCATCAATCACCTAAGTATGTATATGCTTTTGATGTCTATGGGTGTTCGCTTGGGCAAATGATACGTTGTACGGAAAGATAAATGCGTCTCAAGTCATCATTATGCTGCCTGGAGCGAGCCCGCGATATATACATTGTAGACACAGCCCACACCAAATAAACACAACAGTCACGAATTCAGCTCACGACTCCGTTGAATTAACTGGCCTTGAGGTCCTACTTAAACATGGATGATAGCCTTGGGGGCGTAGACTAAGATATACAATTTCACTAGCATCGGATTTTTTTGAACGCACGACGCGAGCTGGCTGACTTGAGATGACTACAGCACGAGTCTTGTACTACCCGCATTGCAGTACCCTAGGTACCTAGGTAGAGTCGAGATACATCCCTTCAGATTGCTTTGGTTAATCCAATGCCGATTGTATGCTCGCAATATTCAATGTCATTCTAAGCAGATAGACTCACCTAAATGTAACCCGAGGCTAGCCGCGGTATCTAAGCACAGTGTTTATACTTTTCCCAAAGGGGTTGAGATTGTTCATGCAAGTTGATGTCTGATGAGAAACATCTAATCTTAACTTCAGCCACGAGAGTATGCATAGTGTGGATTAGACTCTGTTTACACTGACTTCAATTGCATCATAGGCGTCGCTGAAATTACATGACCCATAATTCATAAGACCTATTAACACTGTTACGCATCAAGGAAAACAACGCGATAGTCAAGCTGAGACCGCGTTATGCACAAGCATACATATCGTGAAGTCTTCCATACACCGCGACATGGAAGGCGCATGCCACAGGTTTCCCAATCGGATCAATTTGTCTCAGAAGTTCTGATTGGAGTAGTTGACGGCTAGAAGAAGGGCACCCCCGGTTATCTGGACGAGGACTCGAATTTGATGACAACCTTTGAACAGGGAACTTCCCGTTGCACGGCTTGGCGATGATGAATCGACGCCTAGGTAGACAGCTCCGCCGGTGCCAAACTGCTACCGTGAACGAGCCATCACTTGGCTCTGACGATAAACAAATGATGAATCTTATTCTGAACGAATGGTTTAGTTGCCTAAGTACCTTACGGATTTGGATGGACCAGAAATCAAAAACCGTCTTCCCCTTCGCAACCTGGCAAGTCACAGAAATATACCCTCTAATTATACCGTTTATCGCCCATATCCCCCTATCTGTTTGTTTACCGTGTAAGTAAATAAAAAGAAGACGAACAAAAGGAGGCAGGTAGGAAAAAGGAATAAATAAAAAAGAGGGGCCCACCCGGGATTCGAACCCGGGGCCTCGCACAGATTGTTAGGTTTCCCTAATTGGATTTCATCCGAAGCGCGAATCATACCAGCTAGACCAGCGGGCCTTGTTGTTGAATTTGATGTGCTCTAATTATAGCATTTATTCATACCCCTATCTGTTTATCGTGTAAGTGAAAAGAAAACAGACAACGGGAGGAAGAAAGAAGCGAAAAAAAGAGGGGCCCACCCGGGATTCGAACCCGGGGCCTCGCACAGATTATTAGGTTTCCCTAATTGGATTTCATCCGAAGCGCGAATCATACCAGCTAGACCAGCGGGCCTTGTTGTTGAATTTTACTCACTTAAGCAGATAAAGAATACGCTCCTACATAAAGGTAGTACGAGATCAACCCAAGTTTTTTTCTCAATGTAAAAGCGTCAGAAGGCGTATACCCAATTTGTTAAGACTTTCTTTCTTCATGGGGCTGGTTTCTTTGTTGAGATATACTTAGGTAACCGTAGTGTTGTCCATCTCCCCGGATTCTCTCTTCAACGCCCCTCTTTCCCGTAACTACTTCATTCACGTCCCTCCCCTATAGACCACTTCAATGCTCCGGTTCCATTTGAGATAAGTTAATGCCCTTCCCACATACGAAGTGTAGATTCGGTAAGGAATTGTCATTTAAGAAGACTCGGCCTAGGTGTCTTCAATCTGCAAATTTACCTCAAGAGTGTGTTATATAGTTTTACCGGCATCAAACCTAAATATTTTAGGTCAAATGCCCGCACAGATCTACTGTAATCCACTGCAGGAAGCCGGAGCAAGATCCCAGATTGACAGCATGTAGGGAACCGCGCTTGCAATAGGCCCAGACCACACGATTTGCGCCTATTGTAGAATGGGTTGGTCAAGGGAGACGAGAAAAAGATTCATTGGTAGCAGGAATGGTAAGCGTTGGTCATATTTAACCCACAGATAGTATAGGAGCCGGTTTCTATATGATGAGATTCACTAAGGACTGGAGCCACCGGTTGAGCTAAGGAGTCTTGGGGCACATAGTAGGTACAGCGTGATCCCAATCGGGTTAGTAAGACATGGACGAGTCAGAGCGCGTAAAGGAAGTCTGTGCACCGGGCGGGCCAGGAACAGAGTTCTTATTGGTTGTGTCAACTCAAACAAAGCTCATTGGCAGACAGAAAGCAGTCTAACCCTTGAAGGGACTAGACTGACCGAAAATAAACAAGGAAAGCCGTGGCCGTTCTGGACTGTCTGTGTGCTACGTTCCCCTTCTTCCCCTGTTTTCCCTTCATTCTCATCATCTACCCACCCTTCCTCCTCCTCATCCTCCTCCTACATTCCTTTCCCCTCTTTTCCAGCAGGTGTCGGCTTCACTCTTTCAGCTGCGCTGCGATCCATTCTTTCTCACTTCGACCTTCAATCCTTCATTCGACCTTGACCACCCTCGAACTCGACGTCCGCGACATTGAATTCGAGGCCCCCCATTCCACGTTTCGACTCTATTTTCTCGACGAAAACACCCCGGATAATATCCGTGACACTCTTTGGAATTTAACTTGGACGATCGCTGTTTCTCCACCGAGACGACAGTCTTCACCTGACAACCCCGACCACCCCGACATCGACCAAATCTTCCACGATCGGCAAAATGATCAACCCTGTCTCTAAGCTCGTCGCCCGCGATGATAGCAACTCCCAAGATCGCCTTTCCACACCCATGGTCGACCTGTTGATTACCCTACTGGTTCTGGTCCTGCTTGCTCTCTCTCTCGTCGGCGGTCTCCTCGTGATCCGACGCAAGCGCAAGATCCAAAAAGATTCGATGCTCCCCGTTCATAACGGCCAAGTCCCTGCTTCTGGAAGCCGGTTGACCATCCACGCTGGAAAGACCGACTCCATCCTCGTCTACGATGAAAAACGCTCTCTGATGGAGAACTCCCACAGCCCGCCGCCCAGTCCCGTCCCCGAGATCCGTATCACCTTCCCCGAAGAGGAGGATGAGTCCGGCAAGCGCAAGTCCGGACGTATGGTCGTGGTACGCATCAGCGAGGCGGGCAGTATCGGCCTGGAGCCTTGTCATGAAGAGCTCCCTCCTTACCAGACCACCGACACCGGTCGGTTCCACTCTCTGGATATCGAGCGCATGGGCGGCTTGAAAGAGAAAGGAGAAGTGACTCACTACTCCTGATGCGAATCCGGGCGAACTGGCGACCAGTTGTCCTTCTGTTGATATGTGTCCCTATATCGCACCTTTCTCTTCGACGATCCAAAAGCATGACGAGTATCTTGGCGAATATCCTTGAATCCTTTTACTTTTCACATACCTATTATTTCTCGACCCTGCCTGCGCGGCTTTGCACATACGCTGATTGTGTCGTTTCGTTGTCCGGCGACGTCTATACAAGCGACTCCAAAAGGGTTGAGTGGTTCACTCAGTGACTGACCCTGGAGATCTGCCGAGGCTGGATTATGTATAGCGAGGGCCTGCCGATTACTGTTTGAGTGTTATTCATGGCGTTTCCCTTCACGGTCTCATGTTACTTTCGGCCCTGTCATGACCCTAGGGTCCGGAAGACGTAGGACAATTTCTTCTTCTCCCTGCTTATTTCTCTTCTTCATACCTCTTGACGGGCGGCGTCTTTTGCGTTTCATTTTCAACGCTGCTCTATACTTTCTTACCTTCTTATGTGCCTTTTGTTGGTACACCCCGGCAGCTGGATAATGTAAGTACTTAGTCCTCCTATCTTTCTAGTCTAGGCGAACATTTCCTACCTTTATACCCATTCCATCGATATATAAATGTACTCCGCATATATAGATTATCCCTGAATCCCTGAGTTGTGAAGTGAAGATGTGTGTAGTACCCGAGCCCGCGGCCTGGAGCCAATCAGAAGGGACACTTGGAGCTCTCCCCAACCCGCCGCGTTCCGCGGCATCAGAGCGAAATTTGGCTTGTGCTCTTTCGCATTCACCACTCTCGTTCACTTCATTTTTATACATCGGTCTTCCTCGCTGAAGCCATGTACAACTTCTAAACACCCTTCACCCCAAGGGAAGCCGCTAGAGGAGCACAGACAGGGGCGACCTCCCACCCTCATCAACCGCCGCACCAGTTTTCCTGGGCTCTCTCATTCTCTCCTTTTCCTCTGAGCCGTGCTCAAGGCGGGTTAATTGGCTCGGTTCGTGCCTGAAATCGGCTTCCCTGCCATTGCGAGACTTTCAGCATTTGTTGTCTTTGGCGTCTCTGCCCCGAACGTACAACCTTTCCTTCGTGTCCGCCGCAAACCCCGAACCCCGAACGTCCTCCGCAATCGTGGACTGTACATAGGAAAACAGGTGAAAATGGCATCTGCAGGGTCTGTAGGGGGTAGTGTGCCCCCCAATGGCTTGCGCAATCCCCGGAGCTCCGACCAGTCAGGAAAGACGAAAGCGCCTGGTTTCCAGGATGCAAAGGCTCTGGAGCTTGAAGGAGAGTTCAAGACCAGGCATCTCGGTGTGGTGGGGGTGCTGGCATGGATAATGTGAGTTTCCTCGTAATTGAATGTGCTACCGGAGCTTGCGGCCCTGGAATTGATGCCATACAGCAGATTCGAGGGAGTACGGTGGGCTAACTCTAATCTCAATCTCGCAGGTTCTTACACGCTGCTGGCATCTACTTTTTCACCAAAGGCTTTCTCCTCACGCGCATGGTCTTGGAAGACAAATCTTCCTGTGACATACTTCCATTCGACGGTGCAGTTGCTTCCCAGCCCACCGGGAAGGGTTGCTGGCATGAGAAATCATTCGATAAAGCAGTTGTCATTATCATTGACGCTCTTCGTTATGACTTTACTGTGCCTTTCGTTCCATGGGCAGAGAGCGAAGAAGCCACTCTCTTCCACGACAACATCCCGGTCCTCTACGAAACTGCTGTCAACAGCCCCGCCAATGCCTTCTTGCTCCCCTTCATCGCTGACCCGCCGACGACAACTCTGCAGCGACTGAAGGGATTGACCACGGGGACTTTACCCACTTTCATCGACGCGGGATCCAACTTCGCCGGCACTGCCATCGATGAGGACAATCTCGTTGCACAACTCCACAAAGCCGGGAAGACACTAGTTCAACTCGGCGACGATACCTGGCAGGCTCTGTTTCCAGGATACTTCCACGAGAACCTGACCCATCCGTTTGACTCCTTCAATGTCTGGGACTTGCACACCGTCGATAACGGCGTTAACGAGCATCTTTTCCCGCTTCTGCAACCTGAAAACCGCTCCAAGTGGGACGTGGTCTTTGGTCATTACCTTGGTGTCGACCACGCCGGTCACCGCTATGGACCCAACCACGCTGCTATGGCTGCCAAGTTGCAGCAGATGGACAAGGTTATTCGCGACATTATCGCCGCTCTCGACGATGATACCTTGTTGGTTGTGATGGGTGATCATGGAATGGATATCAAGGGCGACCACGGCGGCGAGTCGGATGACGAGGTCGAGGCTGCCTTGTGGATGTACTCCAAGCGTGGCATCTTCGGTCGTACCAGCAAGGACACAGTCCTCCCGCCGAAGCACGCGCGCGAACGCCCTGTTCCCCAGATCGATCTGGTGCCGACATTGTCATTGCTTCTTGGAATGCCGATTCCTTTCAACAATCTGGGTTCTCCCATCGAGGAAGCATTTGCTGGGACCAGTGGGAATGACTGGTCCAACTTGGTCGCTGTCAACCGTCTCACTTCGGCGCAGATTAAAAGATATCAGCATGAGTATGCCAAGGTGCGAGGGGCCGGTGACGATGAGGAATCGTTCACGCTTTGGTCTGCTGCGGAACAAGAGTTTAAGACTGCCTCTAAGAGCTTCAAGTCGAAGTCGACTGCTGCCCGTACTAGCTATGATCTTTACCGCAAGTACCAGCGTCACACTCTGGATGTATGCCGCGGACTGTGGGCTCGCTTCGACGTCCCTAGCATGATTGAGGGTGTTGCTCTCTTGCTCTCTGGTATTTCGTTGTTAGTGCTGTATGCCCGTGGCATGAATGCAGACCGCACTGAGCTTACGCCTCAGCTGCTCTCGTTCGCTGGTATTGGAGCTGGATCTGGTGCCGTGGCTGGTGCCTTCTTGGCTTTGACTGGGGTCACTGAGATGGCGGTTATCGACCTGTCTGTGCTACTTGCCGCAGCTGGAAGCATGATTGGTGCCTTATTCGCCATGCTGAAGAAGTCGGCCAATTTGTCCGTCCCTCTGCCTAACGGTATGTGGGGATGGCTCGCGGTCTTCTTCACCGTCTCCCAGTCCGTTGGCTTTGCATCCAATTCATACACCATCTGGGAAGACGAGATCCTTCTCTTCTTCCTTACCACCTTTGGTGTATGTGCCGGTGTCTCGTCTATGCGCCAGAAGCAAACCACAGACCGGGTCTTGGGCATGTACCATTCGGTTCTGTTCGTGATCCTGGGCCGAGTGGCATCATTCTCTCGCCTGTGCCGCGAGGAGCAAATGCCCTTCTGCCGCTCCACCTACTACGCCTCGTCCACCTCCTCCATCTCTGCCCCCTGGCAGCTGGCCATTCCCTTCTTGGTCACTCTCTTTCTCCCTAGTGTCGTGCGGTCCTTCTACGTAGGCTCCAAGTCGTACGAAGGCGCCGCCACACTCTGGATCGGCTTCGCTTTCCGCCTGGGTCTCTTCATCACCTCACTCTTCTGGGTGCTCGAAGGCGCCGACGACGGCGAATGGCTACCCCTAGGCAAAGAAACCCTCAAATCCGTCCGGACATTCTTAGCTCAACTAGTCTTCGCCCTGGCCTTTGCCGCCGGCACCGGAGCATACTTATACTCCAAGCCCTGCGTCAGCATCAGCGTCAGCAAGCCCCAAGAAGATCCGAATGCACCTCCAGCCCCCATAATCGCCGGCCAGCAACAACAACCCCGAAAGACCGTGACAATTCTCGGCTTTGGCAACCTCTATGGCACGCGCTTCTTCTTCCTAGTCATCAACTTCGCGCTCGCCATCATCCTAATGCAAAAACCCATGGGCCAAGGCGCCATCGCCCTCCTCCTGTGGCAAATCCTCTCCCTTCTTGAAATCCTCGACACAAACGCCCTAACTCTAACCAACTCCTCCATCGGCCCTGTGGTCCTCGGCCTCCTGGGCTCCTTCTACTACTTCAAAACAGGCCACCAAGCCGTCCTCAGCTCCATCCAGTGGGAGACCGCCTTCATCCCTCTTTCTACTATCAAATATCCCTGGTCCCCTCTCCTGGTCATCCTCAACACCTTCGGCGCTCAAATCCTCGCTGCCCTCGCCGTCCCGCTTACCGTTCTCTGGAAACGTCCTTTGCAGACTCACGACCGTACAACGCCTGGATCTAACAAACCGACTAACCCATCGACGAGACTCCTTTCGGATGTTATCCAGGCGGCTTGTACGCATATCCTCTATTTGGCGACCATCAACCTCGCTACGACGATGTGGGCGGGTCATCTCCGTCGCCATTTGATGCTGTACCGCATCTTCAGCCCGAGATTCATGATGGGCGCGGCTGTTTTGGGGGTCGTCGATGTTGTTCTCATGGTCTTTGCTGTTACTGGTGTGCGTTGGAGTACTACCAGTGTTGGAGAGATCTTTGGTTGGTGAGCGATGCGTTGACATGAGAGATTGTTTGCATTGGTCTCGACATACTTCCTTGCATTGTCTGATCCATAAATGATCGCTCGAGAAGCTGAACGCCTCGGGCCTCTACTTACTCGTACTCAGACTCCTACTTTGGACAGTACTTCTCCATGCAGTAGTACCTAGGGATCACATACATTTTCTTGTTTCTGTGTTGCTAGCTTTATATTTATAATCAATGAAAAAAAATCGACCAACTGTGACTCGTATTTGAATCGTCAATCGCAGCTTGAGCCAAGGACAACGAGTACGTAGATAGTGTATGATCCGATGACAACCTTGGAACAAAATATATGCCGCCTGGGAACGGACACCTGGGCATATGATCCCCAGTTGTGCAAAGGAGTTTTCAATAGCTAAAAGTAGGTAGGTAGTAAAAAGTGGTGTCTCTGTTCCAAAACTCCTAACAAGTTAGTTAGTCGTAACTAAATTAGATTGCTTAAGCATTGAAGGTGCTGTGGTCTAGTGAGCAAGTCGAGTCAAACCAACAGTATCAACATCAGCTAACCTCCCCATTGGTGATATGACAACACATTGTGGACACAAATAATCTGTGTTAGCCCCGGTTTTCCGGGCAGCGCCATCTCTTCTTTTTGACCTTCGCAAAGCTGCTGGGCGAGACTTAGGCACTGTTACGTAGCAGTGTTTTATGCTTTCAAGTTCAGAGTATGTACTGAATGTTATTCGATTCGTTAGGGCGCTATGCGAAATAAATGCTCTATGGTCATGAGGTTTTTATACAACCCTCTCGGGTTAGGCTCCGTTATGTCTCCCACCGACAACCAGTCTCCAGGAACAAACGGACGCATTCAAAGAAAGGCATCTATTTATCCACTCACAAGGCGATCGGGTGTAGACAAGGAAGGAGTGTCCGTACCATTGCCAGGAGTGGCCGTCCCTGAACTCGGGGTACCGATATCCGCGGCCGGTTTCCGCTCTTCTTTCACATCTTTAGGGACGCTGGTCTTGCCCTTGGCAGTAAGCGCCCCGGACTCAATAGCTTCCTCAGGCAAGGGCCGAATGTGAGGTTGGCAGATCCACCAGGGTCGTCCATACTCGGCAATGGTGGCCTTGGATCCTGTCAAAGGTTCGTCGGGCTTGGGCTTCTTCTCGAACTTCTCCGGAGACTCTTCATACTCCTTCAGTCCTGCCTTCACAGCTCGCTCGACGAGGGTCAGCACACGTTCAAAAGCGGGCATGTCCCCGGGTCGCGACTGGGCCAGCGCATCCCGAACATTTGTATGGCTAGCAACCATTGGCCGGAGCACCTGGAACAAATGTGCCTGCATAACACCCAGACTGGGAGAATGTGGCTTTTTGATCTTTTCCCGCTTCTGCTTCTTCTTGGGCGGGCCGTCCTCGGGCTCGCCAGCTTCCGCGCTCTCTTCTGCCTCGTCCACCGGGTCGGATGGGAGGTAAAGGGGCTTCCTTTCTGGTGCCGGCTGCTCGAGGACGTATTTGTAGATAATGTCGAGATACCGCCGAAGGATCGCATCGATTCGGTAACCGCCTCTCCCGTCTCGTCCGCGCCAGTATTCGCGCCCTTCACTCCCGACCGGGGGTGGCTTGCTGAAGATCGTTGGATCGGATAGGTTGCCCTCTGCGCTCATCACACCGTCTGCACCGGTTGCCTCGAGGCACCGCTCAAGATCTTCATAGTTCAGGATATTGCCATTGGCAAAAATAACGGTCTCCGGCGGGAGGTTATCGCGCAGATAGCGAATATAGCTCCAATCCGCCAACCCTGTTTCGTGGCCCTTCTGCTCTCGTCTGCGCCCGTGCACTGCGATGATGTTTGCCCCGGCGGAAATAATCATTTTCGCATACTCCAAAGTCTTCTCCTTAGACTCTTGAATGCGGAATTTGGCAGTAACCGGCACGGAAAGTTCAGTGTGAAGTCGGTTGATAAGCTTGTAGATCAAGTCCCAGTCTTCTTGGAGGAAAGCTCCATAGTGGCCCTTTCTCGCAATGCCTTGCGGACAACCGAGATTCAAGTCAACGGCATCGCAATATGGTGCCACATGGCGTGCCGCCTCCAGGAACTCAGTCGGGTCATTTGCGCAAAACTGCACAAAGAGTGGTCGATCGAATTTCGGGTTTCCGTCGAGGAAAAGTTCGTCCTTTCTAGTCGTATCACCGATGGCTTCGCGGGTCGGTTGAAAGTGCTGCGTGCGCATGCGCGGCATTTCACCGAATAGTCGTGCATGATACATTGGTGAGTATGCAAGGAGGGATTTTTGTTGGTCCGGGGGCATGAAGGATCGAGTGAGCATGCGCCATGCCTGGGAAGCATGTTAGTATATTGCCAGCGCATTCAAGCATTGAACCGATGCAACTCACAAACTCCGAGCGATCGACCATAGGAGCCACAATATATTTGGGACTTCCTATGCTCTCATAGAATTGCCGTCCCCTCAACTTCGCAGATGCCGGCGCGGCATCGGACGCCATTCTGATGAAGGATCGGGAGGAAATCGGTAGAAAGCGCCGCAAAAGCGGGACTTGTCGTTGAAGATGACCTATTTTGGCTGCTGAAGTAGAAGTGCAGATTCGTCCGGGGGAAAGACAGCGGGGAGACTTTCGAGACTTTCGAGACTTTCGGAACTTTTGAGACTTTTGAGATCCACGCCTTATCTTGGGACGGAAAAACAGGATCTCCGATACCTATCTTATCGACAGTGGAAGACGTGACGGACCACACTGTTGTATAGACCAGGTGAGAGGGACTGCATGTAAAAATATATTCATGGCGGGAGAAATGGTATTCAAAATTGCTTACATACCTAGTTATGCGCCGTTGAAAGAGAACGGGCTCAATATCACGGAGCAGACTTGAGGACATGGATTGTGATTACATAATGGGACATGGACCTGGACGAAACAAAGTAGAGATCGTGCGGAAACAACACTCTGAGATGATAGCAAATCTCATAGCATCAGGATCATAACAGTACGAAATGGCCTCAAGCCTAATACAGCAATAGTTCTCCGTGATACCGCTACAACACGTCCATCCCGAACATCAGCATCCGACACGCACCTCTTTCTTGACAAGAGGATCAACAATGGATTCCTCGACGGAGTCCATACGTTAGTGCCTTTACTGCCTTTAATGAACGAACCCTGACAGTATATAGGCCCAATGGAACTGCATATATCCGACGATGGTCTCTATGCTGCGCACATGCGTGGGAAAGACCTGGCGGTTTTCTGGAAGCTCGCAGCAGAGCAAAAAGAGCTAGACCTCGAAAGACTCAAGAACAACGGACTCAAGACCATAAAGTTTACCCCTACTCAGAGATATGATCCAGATGGGCCCTTTTCCGAAAGGGAACGGCGTCTTCTTACACACCAAGGCGTGTCCGTCGCAGTCTGGAAGCTCCACCCACTGGAGCAGCTCGCCGAGATTCAAAACATCGAGCCAGAGCCATTACATGTGGACTTTGGTGGCGACGAGAATGAAGTGGTTGTGTTTCACAACTGGAATACAAAGATGACCATCTATTCATTGAGCTCAGAGCGGAGCATCGTGATCAAATCACCGAAGTTGGCCCATCCCCTTGGGTACGGCTATCGCCCAAAGACCAGACAACTCGCCATTCTCTTAAAACCCGAGACCTCTGATATTCTTACAATCCACGAGTCTGGATCATACGACCTCATCAATCGAACAGTCCTTCCAACCATAGATGCGCAAGGCTTGAAATGGAGCCCTGACGGAAAGTGGATTGCTGTCTGGGATATTGCGAGTGCTGGCACCAAGGTGCTGATCTTCACGGCCGATGGCCAGCTCTTCAGAACCTACACCAATACAGCGGGCCCGGAGGACGAAAATGATACTGGTGTGAAACAGATTGAATGGAGCCCGGCTCTTGGCCACAGCGGTACTTCAGAAATTCTTGCTATTGGCAAAGTCAACGGCAACATTGATCTGTTGCGCACCCGCACCGTAGGTATATCACAAAGCAGCAGGCAATGCATCTGACTGACGAAAATAGTTCTCATCCTCTACAACTCTATCACACGTTTTCCATATCGACTCGGCCTCCTCCAGAATCTGGCGCGAACGAACCACGAATGCTCTGGGCGATGCAGAATACACCGAGGCCTCGAGCTCGTCTGCATTCAGCATGAGTGCCGATTTATCATCGGGCACACCACGTAGCGCGTCACTTATGACGTTCAACGCCGATGGAACCCTGTTAGCGACGGTCGACTCCGCCAAATCGAACGTGGTCTGGATATGGTCCCTGGATGGCACGCCTAGGCTGACGTCTGCCCTTGTTCACGAACAACCGGTCCGACAGCTCGCGTGGCATCCCTCGGCGTCACATCTACTTATCAACACCATCACGAACAATCTTCCTTCCGTGCGATACTGGTCACTACAAAGCCAACCTGTCATTGCCAGGGTTCCTACAAGGAAGTGCGAAAGTGGCAGGTACGAGGTCAAGTGGCTGATAGTGCCTGACCAGAGGTGTCTTGATGAACCATCTGGAGACTATCTCCATGACTCGCCATTTTGGGTTGGGTCTAGTGGAGACTGGGTGGTGGGATATTTATCCGAGGAGGGGGATCTTGTCCGCTTTAGGGTTATCAATTCAATCGTCAACAGTCAATAGTCAAGCGCGGTGTGCTATACGGTGGCATAGCTACATGAGATGTATGCATGGCACAGTCTCGAATGTAGATATTATTAATACAGAAAAGAAAAGTCTCAAGATGGTGGGAATGACTATTAAAAAACCATTTCACATCCCATGTCACTAGAGGAACTTGTGCGTCATTGGATTTGAGCAGAGGCTCGATCTGTCTCTGTAGTTTGTATTGATGCCGGATCGTCGAGGCACTCAATGACATAAGTCACATGACAAGACTAACCGAGGGCTCCACGTGACTTCATCCAAGGGCTTAGGGCTCGACCGGCTTAGTCAGGCCCCACTGCTCAATTTCGCACTTGAGGCCGGCCCATCGCTCTCTTCTTTCGAACATCCACCTCAAAGAGTCAAAATGGTGAGTGACCACACCACGTCCTCCTCGATGCAAATGTCTAACATGGATACGTGACAGGCGCCCGCAGGAAAGCAAAAGAAGAAGTGGTCCAAGGGCAAGGGTACGCTATCATCATCACCAACCATGCGACCGTGAACCAACGACTTCCAACTTTCGAACTTTCGTCGGACATCTCCCTAAAGAAAGAAAAGCGAAACGGAATCGTTTGAGCGATCGGGCGAACACTATTGGAAAAGGGACAAAAACGAGTACTAACTTGTGTTTCTATATAGTCAAGGACAAGGCCCAGCACGCCGTCGTCCTCGAGAAGACCACTGCCGAGAAGCTCAACAAGGATGTTCAGTCCTACCGTCTGATCACCGTTGCCACCCTCGTCGACCGTCTCAAGATCAACGGCAGCCTTGCCCGCCAGGCCCTCGCCGACCTCGAGGAGCGCGGTCAGATCAAGAAGGTTGTTGGCCACAGCAGCCTGAACATCTACAGTGCGTATTCCATCACGGCGGCAGTTGTGATGACAGCAAATGCTAACTCAGAATCCAGCCCGTGCCGTCACCGCCGAGTAAACGATTCGATCCTCTGATTTTCTCGGTTATCTTTTCCTTGTTACGATGATATCATTTCACATGGGAACCTCGGCTTCGCGTGATGAAGTTGACGCCTGATTCTCGGATGTGTGGAACATTCGTGGCCCTGGACTTGCTTCAGGTAGAACGAATCAAATAAAAAAGTTACAAAACTTCATGTTCTTCCTTAGGAACTCGTAGAATGTATCTCAGGGGAAATCGCTATGCTATGCTATGCTACATCTTCATGCAACTCCCAACTTCCTACTCTGCCATCTCGCTCCGCTTCGGTCTTTGATTCTGCGCTCCCTCACAGAGCACCCTTTTGCCCTTATCAGGATCAACAACCCCATCATTTTCCACCACCCCAACCTGGAAATACTTCTTATGATTCCGGAAGAACCCCTGCCACCTAGAAACAGTCTTCTCAATCTGTTCCCTAGCAAGTCTCAACTCCCGTTCCCGACGAAGCTGCCTCTCTGCCGATGTAATCCTTTCATCCACGTCTTCCACGGGAAGAAACATCTCCTCGACGCCGTCCAAATCCGGAGTTAAATCTTCCTTGAAACAGCCCGTCACGAAGGCGCGCGTGGCATCTCGCCCCGCAAAGAAATTGTAGCTTCCGCCCGGGCCATAGATGGGTCTGTTGGCTGAGACGTCAAAGATCGAGCCGTTGACGGCGAGGTAAATTGGGAGGGAGGGGTCGGTGCCGTTGTAGAGAGAGAGTTGGGCTGGGGTGAGATGGAGTGAGCCGCCCTGTGTCTTAGTAGTGTTAGTAGTTTGTTCGAGCGTTTGTGGTGGTGCTGGCCAGGATCTTTTACCAGGTACTGCTTCATGACGGGCCATCGTGTAAACCACGGTCGGTAGCCCCATAGTAGGGACTCGGTGTTGGTCATATAGTATGAGAGACCGCATGAGGCGATTACGAGGGTGATGAGGATCCGGATAATGTCGAGGACGCTGATGCCATGGTCATCATCGTCGGTGCGGCGTTGCGGTTCGCGTTGCGGCGTAGTGTCTGTGTCTCGTTGGGGCGAGGCCGCGGTAGGCTGTCGATGGCGGAGTTCTGACATGTTCGGATATAATTATGCAGTGGATTGAAAGGGAAGGTGTTAAAGAATGGCCATTGGGAAGATTGTTAGGAAGATTGTTGGAGTGGGCAGGTCAGAAATGAGGTCAGAAGTCCGGGGTACCCTTGGCGGGATCTACAGCACCAGGAATAAAAATAGGCCAGTACATGGTACACGCATTATGCTAACTAAACTGGAAATATTGCATACAAGGTCTTGTGCTCTTGGAAGTTCGTGAACGTGAGTTTTCCTCGTAGCCGACAAAAAGGGTCAAGAGGTAAGAAGTCATTTAACCGCTCGCCTGGTCCACCTGCTCCCAGCTGCGCGAAAATACATCGTTGAGCGCGTCTTGGAAGGTGCGGCAGTTCATATCAATTAGACCTCGCTTTTCCCTCGCCTCAGGATTGCGAATTACGGATACGAGACAGAGATACCTGTGGACTGTCAGCGATAGTCCTGGATGGGTGCGATAGAGAGGGAGAATAGCATACTTGTTCATCTCCATAAGATGAATCATGGTCTCATCGTGCAACACTACGTGACTCTCCGCCTCCTGGATCTGTTCACCCTTTGGTCTGCGGGAGGGGTGATCCCACGAGTACAGCTCAGAAACATCGACGATCACGTCGATGTAGTCCGAACACATCTCGTAGCAGGCCATGTCGACAGGACGGGTGTCTGAAGCGATATAGATCTTGCTCAGGACATCAAATAAGTAGGTTTTCTCGAAGCCGCAGTTATTGCCGAGGGTGTTGATCAGGTTTTCAAGGGTGGAAAGGTTGGGGATGAGCTTCTGAATAACCTTGCTGAAGGCCTCGAAGACGGAATAGTCGTAGATGGAGGTGAGATAGTAGTGGACCGGTGCGTTCTCGTATCCGGCGTCGCTGAGCTCATCTGAGATACGCTGCACGATGTCTTGGAATGTGTCGGTGCGGTACTCCTCGGAGAGGCCGTCCACCTTGTGGATGAAGACTTCGATGTTGATGCCCGGGTAGTATTGCTGTACGGTCAAGATGGTGCGGTTTAGGCGCGCAACCGAGTCCAAGTAGTCATCTTGTGCGTCAATCACCCACACCAGCGCGCCCAGACTGCCGAAGATGTCTTCAAGGTCAAAGGATGGCTCGAGGTACTCGAGCTGACCGGGGAAATCCCAGACCTGGAAATCCATGAAGGAGCTGGGATTTGGTCAGTAGGAAGTCGGGCGCGGGATTTGAGGGACCCTACTGGATAGAGTCTTTCTGAATGCGAGTAGTAGATTCAAGGAACAGGGTTTCATTCGGAGGCATCTTGTGAAATACAACGCTCGCAATGGAGGACTTTCCACTCCTAGAACCGAGTTAGCACTTTCATCTGATATATGCCCATTCGGAATGAAACCTACCGACGAAGTCCCATCAAAAGGAGACGTGGTTTAGCATCTCGGCTTTTCGGGTCCAGACTCCTGGACTGAGCCGAGGCGGCGGTACTCGTCGTAGTCTGTAACGCATCAAGAAGACTTAGCTGTGCTTCGCTTTTTTTCAGGTCCAGTCAGGGATATCGGGAGCAGCCACAAGTCAGACAGACTGCGCCTCAAGTGCTGCCTCGCTGAGTAGACTGGCGCCTACGGAGCAAATAGAAAGGCATAGAGTGCAGGGGCGAGGCATATGGGCAATATGAAGGTTGGCAATACCACGGGGAAGTGGTTAACAGCGTTACAGATTGACGAAGTGCCGGCGAGATCTCATCACTTAGGGAGCAAGCCCTGAAGCTGACAGGCAATATCCTCCGAGAGGAATCGCGTCGCAGAGACCTCGTGTCATCATATAGTCGAGTGCAGAAATGACCGGCAAGCTCCATTTAAGAATGCAGCCACTATCGCCCATGTCTCCTAGAAAAAGCCCTGGCCTACATGCAAGGGCATGATGGGCTTCTATTTCGCCGAACGCCCAAAGGGGCCGGAACAAAGCGTCTCTCAACCTCGGCACCAGCTGGAAGCAACACTCAACGGCGATCCATGGGAATGGCCCGACTGCAAAAAGCATGCCTTGGAGGGATGAATGTGGGGGAGAGCACGGGAGACCGAGGCCTTACCTCCATTTCAATTGAGGCGCTTTGCAAATAGATGAATGTTCCTCAAGAACGATTAGTTTGTGCATAAGATCCAATGGCTTCAACCAAACATACAGGCGAAACAAGATGGAGCTCCGCAACGGAACCGGATGAGATCAAATGCGAACATCCGCGGCCCCAGGCCAATTGGACAGCGATCGGGTAGCGGCAGTCAAGCCTCAGACATCCTTGAGGAAGGCAAGGTGAAGATCAAGTAGAATACTTATAAAGTCAACACAACCGGTCAGACGTAAAGAGATGAAGACGAGGGAAGGAAGATGCGAAGGTGAAGGAGAGAAAGGCGGAGTCGTTGATCCGTTATCGCTTGCTTATCGGTTCTCAACTCACTCCCAGTTGGACTTCAAAAAACAAATCTTGGGACCGTGAATTCCCCATTATTTTGATTTTGACTTATGGCACGGAATATAGATATAGTCTACCGATGACTATGCTTATGGCTCTTGTGCTCATGACTCGTGTACTCGCTGATCCGATGTTTGCCCACCTGTTCTTCCTCTTCCTCCTCGATCTCAAAGGCAGGCCAATCCTCCCAACCGTCCTCCCACAGACTCGCTAGCTTCTTAGTCTTGACTACGCGACTGAGTTTCTTGTTCTTCATCACTTTCTCCCACTGCCTCATGTCCTTGTCATCCAGCAGACATTCATCCAGGATGGCCATGATCTTTTCTTTGTCGATCCCTTCTCCGATGAACACCAATTCCTGGCGGCGATCCCCCCAGGGGCCCTGGAAGTCATTCTGAATTGATTCAACGACGTCCTTATCCTCGGGCCACGCTTCGTTGGGAACTTCGGCAAACCAAGGACCCCCGCAGCCCACGGTTAACATCCCGCCCACTTGGCTCCACTCGCCAAACTGAAAGGGCCGTGTGGCCAGCCAGAAGAAGCCTTTGGAGCGGAGAACTGGACCAATTGCGGGGTGTTCTCGCTTGTTGTTTAGGATGTCCTTTGGATCAGGCTGATCGAAATCTTGCACTGAGTCGCTATCGGTGTCCATTTCGTCTACAGACTCATCTTCATTCTCTTCATTCTCTTCATCGTCTTCTTCCTCGTCAAGCTCATTGTTTTGAAGGATGATGAACTTGTCATGAAGAAGCGAGAAAAGACGACGAGGGTGGAAGGGCCGCCGGGCAGAATACACAAAGTTGTTGATCCCATATCTAGATGGTGGTTAGCAATATCCCTTGAATGACCGAGAAGGAACTTACTCTAGAGTCTCGGGTTTTGGAGCCATGCGGTCTCCATTCCCGGTCGTTTGTACAGTCATCTCATGCAAGCTGCGCAGCCAGCCAGCGCCAGATGCAGCACGCACAAAATCAAACTTGCCAGTCGCAATGATCTCCCGCACGTCTACCTGGGAGTAGCTAGACATGAGAATCTTTGCATCTGGGTTCAACAGCTTCAGCAGCTGCATGATCTTGTCCCGTGTTGCTTGATCGATGGTCTCGATCTTGTTGACGATCAGAACATCGGCAAACTCAATCTGATCGACCATCAGGTCGGAAATTGTTCGCTCATCTTCGGGCACAATCTCGTCGTTTCCATACCGATCAGATAGGAACTCGACCGTGTCAAAGTTCGAGAGGAGGTTGAAGGCATCAATGACTGTCACCGTGGTGTCAAGACGGGCCATAGTGTGCAGTCCACCCAATTCGACGCTGATGCCGTGTTAGAACGATGGCATTATGACAAGCAGTGGGCCACTTACATCTCATTCAGAATCTTCTTTGCGTCCTCGTCATTGTTGCCTGAGATCTGATCCTCAGCCTCCAGCATGGCCGAGCTGAACTCCGCCGTGAATGTCTCGGCCACTTGCATCGGCTCACTGATCCCCGTACTCTCGATGATGACATATTGGACCTCATCCTGCTTGGTCAGACGTGCTAACTCAGACAGCAGGTCACCACGCAGGGTACAGCAGATGCAACCATTCTGCAACTGGATGAGCTTCTCATGGGTCTGAGAAACCTTGTGGTTCTTGATGAGGGCGGCATCGATGTTCAGCCTATATCAGAATGCAATCAGTATAACTCACGGACAAGATACTGACACGTCAACTCACACACTCATGTCATTTACAATGACCGCAATGCGCATCCCATGGTCGGGTGACTTGAGGATATGCTTCAAGAGGGTCGTCTTACCACTTCCCTATCACAAATGATTAGCTCTGGCCAGCTGCTCAATGGAGTGTTGATTCCTACCAAGAACCCAGAGAGCAGAGTCACTGGCAGTTGGCGGGTCTTGCGGTGGTCTTGCTGAGGCACCTGGACCTGGTACGCCACATTCTCCCGACCGGAATCAATAACCATGGTGAATGTCTGAATGTCTTCTGCTGAGATAGACAACTAAACTAGAGAAGTAAAACAGAAACCCATGTCTCCAAGCACCTTGCGCGCAACCTCTTTTATCTCTCCTGGTGCATCGTCTCCAAGTTCCTCACTATTCATGGCCTCTAGAGGGCTTTTACAGCATGGTACACATGTTCATACATGCCCTCCAAGGTTGACAGAGCCGTGGTGGAGCCAAGGCCAGCCCAATGATGAATGACTTGGCCCATGATGCTGATAATTGGGGGATTCTGTTTGGTTGGTGCCGGTCCCCAAGGTACCTCTGACGGGCGGCGCTGGCCTTCACGGTCCCCCTTAAACCACTCCAGGTCTGTAATTTGGTATTGAGAACATCTCATTGGTTAGACTTACTTTTAGTATACTCGAGTTTGAGTATGGCTGGATCGGCTTGGTTGGTGTTGTCTAGGCCTATTCATGAGCATTGAATTGCGGCGGTACGTGAGGTACGGCAGGCGATAGGTGTCAAAGTGTCATATTTATTTTTCTCTATAATTATTTCACCGTACTACAGCAGGCGACAGAGAGCAAAGATTTTTCGCTACTTTAAATGTTTCCTACTACCTGTCTACCTCTATTGCTAAAGCACTAAGATTCTAAGGGGAGAATTAACGTTCCGCTTTCTGCTTACTTTCTATAACTCGGAAGGTTAGAGCATAATTTAATATCTGTTTCTCGTACTTTGCCCTTTACCTTTATTCTACCCTTACTTTGCTCTTTGTCTTATATAGTTCCTTATATCCTTCTATCTTCCATGATATATATTCTAGTCTGTTTGGTGCGTACGACTTGAAAATAATTATGATACTTTGGCACCTATCGCCTACCGTAACTTGAGGGTTGAACGGCGAGGTTCATGGATCCCGAGATCACTCAATATCTGGCTAGCCAATTCAATTCTGCGTATGAATACACATGTCTTAGGTTTGGTTCATAGTTTTGTTCTCATCCCCTTTCCCCTAAAGGCGTCTTTGACACCCGCTTCCGAGCTAAACATGGCAGGGATATTAACCCAAACACTTGAAGGGCGCTTTGTTTAGGTTCCATTCCCACTGAAAGAAATTGAGCTTCCTATTGCACAATAAAGGAGTTTCGTACTTGCTTTCAGATGAAGAACAATTGCATTGAGCCGATAGAATAGGGACACGGAGAGCATAAAGGCAGTCCTTCTCGTATATTAGCTACCCTAATTCCAGTCGTACCTCAAAGATCACCAAAAGCCGAGTCCGTTAATGAAGCTCTCGGAGAATACAGGAGATCAGGAGCAGTCATGGCCTGGGATACGACCTACGATATTCGCTTCCAGGGGATCCATCGCATTTTTGAAAACACTCTGACGGTTCATCGTAGGACACGAACCCTAGCCGACGAACTCGTATTATGTGGCGAACATGAGTTTGTAGAAGAACAAGAAAGGATAGCAATCTGCAGAAGACCTCTTCATCCAATCCGAAAGATTGCAAAGATCGGCAAGAGGTCGGTTCCCGAATCAACGATTCGGATCCAGTATGCTAACAGCGAGGAATAGACCGTCCGAGATAGCCCGTCCAGTCGAGCAAAGGAACGTCCGATAAAGTTAATAACTTGGAAGTTACATATTAAAGAAGGCTTGTGGTCTATCTAAGGGTCCACGGGTATGATAATGTACAGTGATCTCCAGTGTTAACACCTAATAGCTCCCTCGCCGCCATCATGAACCTATATGGGTGAGGCGTTAGTGAGAAGTTCTTAGAGAGGCAGCGGATAATTATTCTTAAGACAATGTATTATTCCTTGAGGCTCTAGACTTTCTACATGACGACACCTAAGTATCAAAAGTTTTATCGTATACCTAGGTGGTCATCAACTATGACGCGTATATTCATTTACTCTTCTTCCCTCCGCAACTTTCTATTCTTCTCTAACGCTCCTTCCCAAAGCTACGACTATGATACTTCACGATGTTATTTCCTCTCTCACCTTCTCTTACCATGTTTTACTCTCCCTGTCAAACATCTTCAACTTGCCAGCCTCGTCTCCTTCGGTCCCCTGTCGATGGAGTTGACGGTGACATGAACAAACGCCTTCTCCCTATCCAAGTGTCCGCTGCGAATATTCCAACTGCTGTGCGCCTATATGTCACATATGGCGGAGACTAGAACTATTCGGATCAAGGGCACTCCGAAGATCATTTGACGCCGGTACCGGCGATTTTACTATCAAGATACCGACGCCACTGCACTATTCTGCCTTTAGCTGGTTTACAGCCGCACAAGATAGATGGATGCCAAGAGGGACTACTTACTATAGCCGAGACACGTCTAATGTGGCCATGCGTTGCAACAACGTTCACCCTCACACGGGCACCTATGCTAATAGTCTCAAGGAACCGACGTTCATATAAACATCAATGGTCTTAGGCTCCCAACGTTTTGCTGTGAAGTAGGCTGGAGCGAGTCGAAACCTCTCCTCGAAAAGGATATACATACGTACACTCCTTATTGGCAGACAAGGTGGTATCACCGCTATGATCTTGATTAAGTGGTACAGGGGACCATCTGCTGTCGGTGTCGTAGGGACGGTCGAACTATGGCGACTTAACGGCACCGGCAATCCGAAGAGGGAGCAGGATGAACAGATTTTCCCGGTGCCTGCCTCGACTCAGTCATCAATTATGGTCACCGTTCAGGATTTGTTTGGGGCGGGACTTTTACAAGGACGTCCTCCGCAGACTATATTCTCCTTCCGCCTGGACGACTTACGCCGAGTAGCTCAAGCCGCTATGGCCCGACAATCTCTTGTTCCTCTCTAAACCAGAGAATACGGCCTTCCGGCACTTGCTTTTATTTCTATACCATCGCTCATGGATATCCTCGGCGTCAAGCACCTGGTGAGGGAAGATTCCAAGGCCGATATGGAATCGATAACTGAGTGGCATTTGGCCCACCTTCCACAACACAATCCACATTATCCCCCCAAACTGGCGAGAATGCGATCCCGTTTGCCCAGACGATGACAGGAGGTCCAGACGGTACATAGTTAGACCGAATGAAGCCATTTTGGTCGAAGTCATAAGGCCACGCCAGTCCTCGCTTGCATCTGCCAGTTTTATAGACGGCGCGCTATGAGCATCGAAATCGACTGGATAGTTCGTTCTGTGGTCATAGTTAACTAGTTAGCTAACTAATAACTAATTAGTTAGTTAGTTATTAGGAGCAGTGCTTAGTGATCCAGTACACTGCGTCATCCGGAAGAGGCAGCGAGCGGTGAATCTTAGGGAATTCCACAAATCCCTAGCAAAGAGCTTCTAAGGTTATGAGCTCTGTCTTTGCCGGTCTCTTGCCGGCGAACTCGGCAGTGGCATCACTAGGTCGCCAAATGTATGATGCACTCTATGTGCAACCGAGGGATGGTAAATGACTGGATCGCGTGGGTAGTGGAGATCTCATTATAATCATGAAGCTCTCGACGTAGATGGTGATGGCATTAAAGAAGGGAGACGTAAAGGCGAAGGAGAGTAAAAAGGACTTGGTATTCTACTTGAAAGGCTCAAATTTACAACTTCATTATACCCAATCTTTACGCACATCTTTTAGAAAGGAAAAGACAAGCAATAGGTATAGAACTAGAATCCGGCCGTGGAGCGTTCCCGGTCGTTAGGGCCGTGCAAGCCCTCGCCCAGGTTTTCCGTGCACTCGAGGGTCCAGTTCTTGGGGGTGAACTTGTCGACAATGGACTTGAACGCTTCGAGTGTGCAGAAGGTCTGATCGCCAGGGAGGTGGTTCTCGGCCTTGGCCGCGCAGCCGGGGATGGTTACGGGGCGGTCATTATAGCGGATGCGGACGTAGTGTTTGCGTAGGGATTCGCGTGACTCCACCGGGAGGGACTCGATCGGTGCTCGCGGTGTCGATTGCTTGGAGACGGAGCTGCCGCCAAACAGGGATGACAGAACCCCGGACTTCTTAACCATGGGTGGGTTAGAGAATTCCTCTAGCATCGAGCCAGCATCCGCAGCATTGCCGGGAGTCTGCGAGAAGAGTTCAATGGCAACGGAGGAGGTGAATGGTGGCCATGACGCGTCCTGGAAACCACCCACACTGGAAAGAATGGCCGCGAGAGTAGTGTCATGGCATCCGCTCATGGCAAACTTGATCGCCTTGCCAGCTTCGGGGTCACCAGAGCCAGACGCAGAGCTCTCACTGCGCCAGCCACCCTCCACCGCAGTGCTGACCATGCGGTCGACCACGTCGCCCATGAGGGCACCGATGCCTAGCTTGCGGTACTCGGTGCTCTCGTTGTATCCGGCAAACCATTCCTCGACCGCGATGCGATCCAGAATGGCGCGTCCCCTCTTGTCGTAGAAGTCAGAGGGGAGCTTAGTAGCAGGACCATGGGCGTCAGTTGCGTTGATGGTGTCCATGATACCAGAGAGACGCGGATGAGCATCCACAGCGACCTTGGGCGAAGTTTCGGGCATGTACTTGGACCAGATCTTGTTCAGGTATGCCATCTGCTCCGAGTCGTTCCCTGTCGCATAGGTCAGCCAGGATCCGCAGGACGCGATTCAACACTTACATCGCTCGGCAGCCCGATCAGCAAAAAGCCGGGCGAGCTGTCGAAAGCGTCGACAATTGCCCTCATTAGGGAACAATGTCTCCTCCGACACAGAGCGGGCCACAATCACAGGCGGCGGGAAATCCTGAGTGCGCGCACTACCCGGGTACATGCCCCAGAAAGCTTGCTGCAGCGATTCGAGCGCGCGGGGAATAGGTGTCGCACGCAGGTACATATCCTCAGCATCGGTTTTGACCTTGGGCATGAAGCCAAGCTGGTCAACATAAAGGTGACGCAGGCGGGTACCCAGCGCATATGTGGTTTCGCGACCCTTGTCTGTAAGTTCACCATGCTGGCTTGAAGCATGTCAGCCTGGACTCTTCCCCGTTCAAACATTTGACTTTTACTAACCATATAGCCTCGATCTCGCCGCCCGGTCCTCTCGCAATGATCGGCTCGTCATTGTCTCCAAACGCCTCCATTTTCCGGCGCCATTGGAATCCATCCCATGAAGCCATGTCCTGCTTGGCAGTAGCAGCTTGCACCATCCGTTTCGCGACGCTGCAATACGGCCAGTCTATCTGACGGATCAGTCCGCGATCGATCAAAAGGCTCAAAGAGGGAATAAGTACATGGACTCAAGCCAGTCTGCACAAGTCGTTAGCATTACCGACACCTTTATCAAAGAAATAAGGAAAAGAAAAGACGTACGTTTTGAAAACGAGAAGATACAGGCGTCCGCTCGCCTACATCTGATTAGAGACCTTTTTTCGGAAATTGATATGCACATGCCGAGCTCACCATGACGAAGGAACTGGCTGGGTTAGCAATGTATGAAGGACCGGCGCCTCAACAAACTCACCACTTGTACCAATTGAAGCTTGAGGTCCTTGGGGTAGAGCTGAGCCAGCTCCTCAGGAGAGTAGGGCTCACGGGGCTTGAGAGTTGTCATGGTCGGGGGATGAGTCGAAGTGGAATTGGAGCTTCGGCGAGAATGACATCTCAGTGGGGCGGTGAGGGTCGGCATGTCCCGTAGTATAGTTATTTCGCTGCGGTACATTACCATTTCCGCTGTGCACCACCTATCTCACTGAGACTATGACTCCTACGAAATCTACTAGTGGCTCAAACTCTGGGCTTTAGATGGTGCAGGATTATGGCACTATCACTGCACGTTTTTATGCTCCCGCTGGTCTGACGGGAATACGCGCTAATTGCATTTTCCTATTTCAGAGCAATTTGAAATATCAGCAAACTAAGCGTGTCTAGGGGATTTACACACTACCAATACTCGTCACGACAAATATCGTATTGAGACGGATAGGGATGGACTGCTCAAAGACGCATACACCTGGATCCTTGACCATACTGACTTCAAATGATAGCTCTGCAAAAAAGTCAACTGCTCTGGATTAAGGGTGACCCTGGGAAGGGTAAAACAATGCTTTTGTGTGGCATCGTCGATGAACTGACTAAGTTACTACGGTCTCCTTCTTTTTCTGCAGTTCATTGTGGTGACTGTTCCGCGTATCTAAATCTAAAAGAGAAGAGAGGAGAGGAGAGGAGCTAGAGATAGTATATTATAGGTCGTTCCTTCCTAACTTAATAAAAGTCATAACTAGTTAATTATAACTAGGATAGAACGAAGTATGTTACTCTTAACGGACTTATAAGAAATCGAGAGAATTGATTACTCAAAAGCCAACTTAATTTAGGTATCATCAACTAAAGGTCACATATATCCATTAATAACCACCACTGTTGCAAGCTCGTAGAAATATCAAATGAAGAGTCACTCCCGCGAGTTTCTGTGGAAGGCGAGTTGTAAACTGGCGACTTTGGTGCTTTTCTCTTTACATAGACCCTTTTCCCTTCGATATATGGCCCAACGGCCTTTGATATGCGACCATATGAGGTTGATTCCCTTTCCCTTCATAGGCTCTTTGTATGAGATGTACCAAAGATTCAATCCTCCTCAGCTAAAGGGTTTGCCATTTTTGTATTGCTGGTCTTTCAGATAACCGAGGTTGCGGGATTGTAACTCTTCGTATGAGCAAGATGTCGTCTTCTCAAAACATAAACGGGGACTGCAAAACGAAGTTGGGTGTGGGGGATGATCGAGTCGTCCGCGGCGACCAGAGGGGAAGGCATGAGTCTTCCATAATGGGTCCTCTTGAGTAAGGCCAGGGCCTAGATTAGTCCACCTAGTCACAATGAGTGCTATTTGCGAATCGCATCCAACAATTTTGATATCGGAATCTGTGTTGCACGACCCACAATTGTGGGTCAAGGAGGCCACTTGTCTTCTCAACAAAGACTTCACAAACCAGATGATAGTCGGGGGGCCGTAGTGTACACAGATACGCACAGGATTTGACTTAGATATGTTGCGTAGAACGCGAACTAACGTGTCCTGCGTTTTGGCCAGTACTATATCCTGAATCCTGAGATGAAGCCCAGGAAGCTTCGGATATATTTCTGCCTCATGGGAGAAAAGCAAGATCATATCCGGGGGACATTGCGTGACTTGTGTACACGACAGCGAATCCGTGCTAATCCCAGCCCTTGGACCGTAGTAAAACCGCCTCATGGCGAGTTTAAGCTGAAGGAAAGAAAGTCGATAATTCCGGTCGAAACGAATATCCAGGGCGAATAAGTACGAAAGCCACTTATCCACACACGGTAGTCGACATGTTCTTTCATGGTGCCATTTACTTAGTCCGAAACTTTCAGATCCATCATACTGATGGAGAACGTGGCATATATCGCAAGCGAAGTATTCGGGAGAGTCTCGTTCCAATCTATTCAAGACCGAGAGCTTCTCGTGTTTTGTGAGAGGAGACTGTCCGATTATCTGGCGCAAAGATAGCTCCCGAAATCGACGATTGCAAAGGGATAAGCAAGTAAAGTCAACAACCGAAAGAAGATCGGATATTAACAAGAATAGCTCTGGGGGAAGTCCAGCGAGAGTATGCATAGGGAGGACCTCAGAACAAGGGGGTTAATCTCCTTGTTCGCCTTGCACGGGTGCTTGAGGTAGCGTTTAAGACGAGTGCTTGAATGTTTCATCGTGATAGTTCGGTAGGTCGTGAAATCAAAGGAAGGAAGGAAGGAGAATAGAACGCTGACTATACGGGACATCTGAACTAGTATGAATTAAGACAACTTGGTAGGCTTCATCTATGGAACATTTAACTTATATAGGTTAGTTATACTTCATACTATGCTGAGTAACTTGCCCTTTTTCGCAGCGACCCCAGGGACTAGTTATGTTACTAATAGCCGACGTTCGACCTTTTCGATCAGTAGCAGATATCCGGTCGGTAGCTCCATTTATGAACACTATTTGCAGCGTACTGGCAATGCCGAGATACGTCGAGAATCAAATGTTGAGCATCCCCAACTACGAGTAACCGAAACATCGAAACTACATTAGGAGGGCTTTAAGCTTGAGTAGAGAAGGTAGAACGCCAACAGGAAATCTATCAATGTGCAAAGAGTATATGCGCCGTTTTTATGTATATTGAACCCCAATGGGCCTCACTCCTCATAATCGCTGGTCTCCCACCCGCTCTCACTCTCACTGGCACTAAAGACAGACTTTTGAGGCTGTTCAGGCTCAGCAACGACTGTAGCAGCGACGGCCACGGCAGCAGCAGCAGCAGCAGTAGCAGCTTCTTGCGCCTTCGCAAACTTCTTGTTCTTTTTCGCCTTGCGAGCCTCTTCTTCCTCTTGAAGCTTATTCTTCGCGGCTTCCGCATCTTGGGCGGCCTTGCGCTCCATGATAGTAACGAGCTTCTCAATCGCCGGTGCATAGGCCTGTGCATATGCTAAATCGCCCACCTTGATGCGCATGTAGTCCATCGCAGTGGCGACGGGAGAGGTCTTGCCGGGAATATGCACATCGCTGCATGGAAGGCCTGGTCGGACAGGTGTAGGGAAACGGATATCATCCAGGAGGAGAGCGCCAGAGGTTGGCTCAGAGGGTTGTTCGTCAGCATCGTCCAAGGGGATATCGGCATCACCAGCCTCTCTCGCTGCAGCTGCCTTGGCTTGCCGCGTCGAGGTAATCTCATCATGCTGGTGTGTCCCGGCGCGTTGATCGACATAAGCAATCTTCTGGTACCGTTGACTGAAGTGGGTAAGGAGAATGGCGCGAGCGCCCATTCGGCGGCCCACCTCCAATGCTTCTGCGGAGGTAGAATGGCGCTTGGCGATTGCTGAGCCCACCATGTCATCTTGGAAGGTGGCTTCGTGGATGAGAACGGTTGAACCGCGGCCGATGGAAGCAAACTTGTCCGAGGGTCGGCAGTCGCCCGAGTAAGAAACCTTGAACCCATCTGGGAAAACGATGGACACGGCGAGTGCGCCTTTGCAGTGCCTCACACGAGCGGTGAGAATATCGTCCAGGCCAGTGGCTGACTTGAGAAGGAGGGTAAGAGGAGAGGAGCTGTCATTGAAATCGAGGACCGTTCTGTCCGCCGTGTCCCGGCCGTAGGGGGCGGCGCCATTGCGGGGGTGTCGGTAGGTGAATGTAGTCTTGATAGAAGGACCATTGGGCACAGGGTGCGCGATGAGAGGAACAATTTTATCGAAGCCATAATCCTCGACAGCAGAATACTCTTCCAGCCAGGCGATCATCATTTCCTCAGACACAATGAACAGGCGATTCTCCTGGAGGATTGTTTGCATGTCTGTCTCAGGCTTAGGTGATGGTTTATATTCTGCTCCGTAGTTCTCGCGGTACCAGGCTTTGATGAGAGAGGCAGTACCAAGATGGTGATCAGCGTGCAGATGGCTGATCCAAATCATACGCAGGTTTCGTAGCACCTCACGTAGCTTTTCGGGCTCGAAAACTCGTTGAAGCTGACCGAGGGTGTTCTCACCGCAGTCCAGCAAATAGTAACCATATCCGGGCGCGTAGAGCAATGTAGCAGAGACGTTGCGGTACTTGGACGGGACAGAGGAGCCTGTTCCAAGAGCAATAATCTCAGCTTCAGCACCAGGCAGTCCATGGCGAGCTTCTGCTAAATGCTTCCGGAATTCGGGCTTGCGGATACGAGTGCGAATGACCTCCATCCGCTGCTCAACAGAACGCGGAATCCTCTGCAATGTCATTGCCGTGTTCAAGGGCTTCAAGGCCTCCTCCTTGTTGATCTTGAAATTTGGTTCCATGTCAACAACAAACCCTGGCGCGAGAGGTTCAAACGGAAGGTCATCCAGGGAGGTAGTCTTTGTACTCGAACCGTCGGTCGAGAGCCCGACTTGGGGCAGAGTTACATTGTCATGAACAGGGATACAATAGCTGTCGCCCTTGAGACGAGCCAAGCGGATGGCAGACTCCGCAGCACTGGTAAGTGCCAGATAATTCGGGCAGTAGTCTGTGCTGGAAACAGTGTGCTTGCAGTGAGGCATGCTCGCCACAAACTCACGAAGCTTGGGATGATCGCCCACGCCGGAGCCCAGAATCCAGATAAAGGCTTTGAGTTCGGTCATCACAGCAGGCGACTTCCATTCTGGCCGGCTAAGCAGGTCTTCAACATAATCAGGCGAAGGCAGGTCCATAATGGCAATACCCTTGCCAAGACGCGCCGGGCCCAACACCATGTCGGGAGTGACAGTCTGGCCGTCTTGTGATTGAACGCTTTCTCCGCGTGTCAACGCGGCGAATGCTGGACCCGCGGGCACCTTCAGTGCCTTAGCCTTGGCCGGGTCGAATTTGCCTCGAACGTCGTGGTTGCGGATGATGTAGGAGACAGCTTCTTTCGATGGGGTGGTGGGCGGCAGCTGGTCCACCATCGCACCGGGCCAGGGCTGTCGAACTAGCACCTTGATGTCAGGCAGTGGTTCTGTGTCGCCCGGCACAGGGCCTTTGTAGGGCTCAATGTCTTTGGTCTCCGGGTTGCGCACAAACATAGCTGCGGGCATCCTGACCTGGGCCAACGGGGTCTCGACTAGAGCGTCCATCTTCCAGGAAGAGTTGAACATATCCGACACAACAGACTGTCTTAACAACTGATCCTTAGCACGCTGGTCGACTTCGAGCAGAGCTTCGTCAATAGTCTCTTGGAATTCGCCCAAGTTTCGCTTCCGAGGGCTCTGTGACTGTCGCGGGCAGGGCTGCTTGGGGCTGTTTGACAAATCGGGCCTGACAGGCAGCGCCCACACCTTGATATTCGAGTCGGACCATGTAGGCTCCTTGAAAGGGTCTTCTTTGTCTGTCGGAACCTGCTTCGCAATGCTTTGCGAATCGTACTCGCGCATATAGACCGGCATACCCTTTCGAAAGACAAATCGTCGTGCAGTAGCCATGGTGTGCGCGAGGTTCATTGCTCCATGAACCGTCACATCAACTCTATCCTGAGCCTTCCCGTCATGCTGCTGCTCGGTCTCCGGTTCCTTCTGCGATTCGCCCTGGCCACGGGAGGCCAACTTCCGCTCTGCCTTTTTGCGGTTTTCCTCCTCAAGAGCTGACGCAGAGCTTGCTGTTGAATCTGCCAATGTCAAAATCACACCGATCAAACCCCCCAAGTTGGCCCATTCGGTGCGGCCCGTGACGAAAATATCGGTTAAGTAGGTCAGCTTGACACCGCGTTCCGTACACGCTCGCTGTGTTCCCTCTGAGATCTGACCGAAAAAATATCGCTTATCGGGAAAGTGCAGGACGACGACCGTGCCGGGAGTATCGGCGGTCGGGGTCGTGACGACCTGATAGAAGAACTTCATGGGTACGGCGCCGGTTCCGCGAACTAGAGGGGAGCCGCTGACGGGTCGCTGAAGGGCCGCGGGATTGCAGATAACGTATTTCTCGCCTCCGGTGGTTGCAGAAGACGGGATAATATTTTCACGAGGCAGGACGTATGCGCTGGGTTTGAGTTGCGGCTTTGGAGCTCGGCGGCGTATAGGTTTCGAAGCTGGGCGTGTCTTATAATTAGGGGCCGGAGATCGAGTGGCAGCGACGCGATTTAGGCCTGAGTTTGGCGGTCTCAGGGTTTGTCGATCCGAAGTGCTGTGATACCCTGCGCGGAGAAGAATTGACGTCGAGCTTAAGGTCCGAGGGTGAACGCACCAGGTGACGGCACCAAAGACCGCGGTAAACAAGGTACCGCTGAATCTCGGAGAAGCCAACTTGGCGGAAGGAATGAGAAATGAATGGACAATCTATAAAAGATCGCGGGGGACGAGGTTGAAGAGGGAAATATAAGTCGTGGACTGGAGCTGCAAAACTGCGGGAACTTTTTTTCTCACGTCCCGCTTTCAAAGTCTCCCAACACTAACTACTCCGTACACAGCCAGAAAGAATACAGTACAGTCTAGGCCTAAAGTTGGCTTACGACTACTAAATTGTGACTAGTTAACTAAGAATTGACTCAGAATAACTAGGTAGTAATAGATTCAATTTTGAGCTCCTAATTCGCTGATCCTTCTCCGTATGCGTTGAGTAAACGCTACCAAATCCCACCCAGAAAGCCCAACCCAGGAGATACAAAGTATAAGAAACAAAACGAGCGCCGTTAAAACACCCAGGGAACATCCTGAACCGAGTTCCGCGAAAATAACTAGAAATGTCAGCAGAGATGTATGATCACCGGGCTATGATGAGGACAAAATGAAACATAGATGTACAAAGAAAAAAGAACCAAGGCAGAACGCTAAGTGGGGAATCACTGGAGATGGGAGGTGACTAAAGACACCCGATCAAAGGCACCTTCGATGGAGGAGCAGAGGTAGTTGAACCGACTTTGGTTGGCGGCGGTCTGATCGACAACAAGCTCAAAGTGGGGAGCTGCCTTCTCGGTTTGAACACCATCAAAGGAAACATCATCATCATCACCATCATCAGAAGCAGTAGCATGCACGGGGGAATCGACAAAGAGAGCGAAGGCAGGGTCGGACTCGTCAATCTCGACATCGGGGTTAGCGACACCGACATCGCACTGCTGGGTCGATGCTTGACTCTCAGGATGGTTGAGGACTGGTGCCTCATCCTTGCTGTCGGACACAGTCGGCGACGACTTTCCGGAGAGGGCCGCAACGTCGAGAGCGGGACCCTCAGGAACGTCGAGTACCGCAAAGACTGGGGCGTTGCCGTAGTTCATGTCAATACCCGAGTTCCAGCCAACGGTGTTCATCATAGAGGCGTCCATTCCCTGGTTGGGAACCATGACCATGCCGGCCTGAGGGTTCTGCTGCATCTGGAACTCCTGGTGATGGTTGGCTTCCTTGGGTACAGCCTGCATGTTGGGTTGAGGAGCAGCCTGCTGAGCCTGGGGCTGATGCTGCTGCTGAGCCTGAATCTGAGGCGGCACAGTGTTGTCGGGCATCTCATTCAGGAAGTTGGCAAAGTGAGGGGAGCCAAGGAGCATGCGGGCAAGGTCGTTCAAGCGAGCGTTCTCCTCGAACAGCTGGCGGTTCTGGAGACGCAGCTCATGGGTCTCGTTGGTGCGGGTAGCGATTTCACTTTCGAGTTGACCAATGTACTCTGCAGGGAAAACGTTAGCAAAAACAACTAGGGCGATAGAAACAATCATCTTGTCATACCCTTGCGACGGGAGCGGAAAGCACGAGCGGACACCTTATTCCGCAGCTGACGACGTTCCTTGCTGCTGAGCTTCTTGCCCTCCTCACTAGCGAGGAGGCGCTCATCCTCATCCATGTCGGCTTCGTCCTTTCTGGACTTGGCCATGTGGGGAAGGGTGGAGGACGGGGAAGGAGAAGCTTCACCGGCAGCGATGGCATTCTGACGCATCTGGTGGAGGAGACGAGAGATACGCTCCTCAACTACTGGGTCATTACCACGGGCGTCCCGATTGGGCGTGTTCTGACCTTCCTCCACGCGACGCTGCTGCTGCTGACGGAGCACATCATTCTGCTTCTGTTGTTGAGCGGCCTTGGCAGCCATCGCAGCCTGCTGCTGATGCATACCAGGGTACATGCGACCGACCTGGGTGGACGGACCAGCCTGAGTCAACTCATGGCCGCCGAGAGCGTTGGGGTCGACATATTGGGTCTTCCCGGGGTTTGCTGGGAAGAAGTAGGGGGTGTTGTTCATGCTATCCGACTCGATGTCCATCTCAGACGGGTTGCGCGTCGGGGCGGTGTTGAAATCGAAGGGAATGTCCTCGCGCTTCATGTGTCCGGCAAACATATCGCCGTTGACGGGATACCCTTGAGCACCATTGTTGAAGCCCATGGAGTTGACGTGGTTGTAGGTCATCGCTAAAGCACCGGGAGGCAGACCAGTCTGCTGGCGGTGCTCTTCATAGTGGTGGCTAGGGGCCTGGAAGGCGATCGGGGATTGACCACTGGACGCGAAGCTGGCACTGCGGGCATCACTGACAGTAAAGTCCGTGCTTGCGACCGAGGGCTGGCTGGCCAAGGCGACCTTGGGGCGGGCATCGGCAGAAGTGTATGTCAGTTGATCGAAATTGACAAAGGTGTCGAGATCTTGATCGTAACTAGCAGGCATGTTTGGCATAGGAGAAGCCGTTGAATGCATAGGGTGTTCTGCGAGTGTAGCCATGTCGCCTAGGACCCCGATAACAGGGGTGGGGGACTAAGTATTTAAAGATATGGAAAAGTGTAAAAGCAAAGCTGTGTAAAAGGTGTAGAGAAAGATAAGGGAAAGGGAAAGGGACAGGGAAACGAGAGAAAACGAGGGACGATGAGAGTCTAGATGGGGCAGACGATCGATTAAGAAGAGGATGGGGTCGGATGGAGAAGGGGAGTGGAAGAGTGGAACAGGGAGAGAAAGCGCAGGTTCCGGAATAGAAATCAAGGCTTGCGCGTCCTCGGGCGATGACTCAGCGGGGCCGCTCAATGCACGCCTGTGATTGGTTCATCTGTCACTTCTTTGAAAATGGCTGTTTACTGCGTACTTCTCCTAGTCCCATCCAACTTCAACTCGTTAAGAGTCCAGACACCCTTCTAGAGGTGTTCTACTCTAACTATATCCCATCTCAATATTCAATGAGAGCAGCATACGGAGTGAAAGTAGCTAACCGAATCACCTCCTATCTCTGGTGAGTGGGGGCCCCTTTTCAGGAACAACTCGCTCTCATTGGAACGGCGAAGTAGGGTTGGCCATTGAAGGACCCCATACCGTACCGTACACTGGCTGATGCTGCACTGGCATGACGCCGGTGGCTGTACGGTACTGTATGTTTATCGCCTATGCAGGTGATTTCCGCATTCGACTAGGCGGCATTCCTCGTCTTCCTCGTGTTGACGTACGAACATAGTTACATACATCCATATCAATGCTGAATATCTAGATATTTTCATACATATATGTAGGTATAATGACAACCCTTTTAAGATAATCCCCGTCTCTCTCCGTTGTCTTGCGCATCACAGATGTGAGTACGGAGCAGTGTTTTAGGTGAACGCTTACCATTGGACCGTTTCATCGTGTGTTTCTCTGGGGCAATTCTCAGCCACCGAGAGTACGAGACCCCGGGTAAACTACGGAAGTTGACCGTTTCAGGGTGGTAGCTGCCCGTCTAGGGGTAGGGAACGTAGACTCTTCGATTCAAATTAGGCCAAATGATATGCTCCAATCCCACAAAACTTTAAAAATCATGAAACTCATGAAACTCATACGCCGACAGACTGTCGAAGCACGTGACTCTGCATCGTCGATTCCGAGCATCGGCTCGTTACTCGAGAACACCCTAAGCCAGGTTTCTGGTCTTCCTTTGGGACAAAACGAAGTCTACTACAGATGGTGAAACGATAGCATGAAGTGGAGCGCGCGGAGCGAAAACTATGTTTTGCAAACTACTGGACTTGGCGCAACGATCACCTAGGGCTGAGCCGGAGGCCTTCCGTGACAGTCTGCGCGCGAACTTGAGCCTGAGCCAATATGTATCTGCGCCTCAAGGCCGCGTGTGTCTCTGCAGTGTAAAAATAGACCGTCACCATCTCTGTTACCGATGAGGTGCCAATCGCTAGGTGAATTATCCAAAGTTTCTCCGATATCTGCCCGTGCCCCGGTTCCTGATCATCCCCTCAACGTTGTCGCATCTCGGCTCTGAGATCGGCCGGTTCTGGGTGGGACTTAGGGCTTCGGCATGCCGCCATCTAGTTTCGGGCTGCTATGTATGCAACACTCCGCCCATAGTCACTAGACTATTGGCTAAATGCATCCCCAGTCCGGGAAAATTTGATGACTCATTCCATTAGTATCGAGCCCACTGGCGGTGGTTCAACTTCTGTTCCCGGCAAAAATATCGTACTCAGCACACATAAGTATCTTCTTCAACCCTTGGCAACATCTTCTTTCGAGAAAAATATCAAGTTTACCCCCTACTTCCACCTCTACCTCTACCTCCGCGTCCCGACTTAACACCCTCGCCTCGCCGCTGCCCACGCTCTCTTCTAGTTGTGTTGCCGCTCGGGGCTTGCTGACTACTCCCAGATGGCCTCAAGTTGCCAAGATGGGAAAGCTCATCCATGATACCCTGAATGAACTTTGCAGGTAAGCTCTGCCACGCCGTACCAGTTGTAGTTTTCTGACCTGTTGCAATATATCGCCGGCAAAAAACTGTCCACAAAGCCTGGGCATCAACTAGACCCGCAACTTCGCCTAAAATGTCGAAGCCTTGCTGGATCCGGAGATGCATAATGTAGTTGTTCCATAGCTTGGTGGTGCGATCAATGAGGAGGACTTCAAATGCCCACGGGGTTCCTGGATGCTCGAAGACTCTGCCAATCGAACCGACTCCGATCTCTCTAAATTCAGCTCTTGTCCCAACAGCTTCTTGTTGGCTTCTGGCGAATGAGGATGCGGTTGATATGGCGGATCTGGCGGAAAGCATTCGACGAAGGAGCTCTTGCGGGGTCTCAGCGTCCTCCTCCTTTTGAAGCTTTTCCTCAAGTTGAAGGCTTCTTTCCATGGCAATCTCGAGGGATCCGGTCCATGAGTCCACAGACTCTTGGGCGTCTCGCCGAGCAGACATGGTGGGCATAGATCAATGGTGCTCAGTTTCAAAATCGCTTCAAGCTAGAATAAATGAGACTCACGTAAGGTCAGACAAGGGAGCTTAATGGTGTTGACAGTGTTGAGGGTGGTGTCAAACGCGTTGGTGGTGCTGAAGATCGGCCAGGTGAAGTGAGAGATAGAATTTCGCGTCTCAGGTCCACCGCATTGGGGAATTACACATCAACAACGTTTTCAAGCTGGAGAACAGTCAAATTATGTGAGCAGGAATTCATATTGATGAGATGACGTGTCAAATTAACGTAGGTTCACTCCATTACATAGACTCTTGTTTATCCGATTTCTCCCTTCTTGTTCCACCAAGTCAATGAACCGCCTTGACAACATGCGCCGCTTCTCTGCTTCTCGTGACTCACAAATTGCAGCGCAGGCATCACTGGTTTGGATATAGCGTTGTCGAAAAGCCATCCATATTGAAGGGTCTTTCCCTGGTCGAGGATAGTAAGGATCATTGCCCCAAAAAGCAGCAACAGCTTGTTCCACTCCTTCTAAATCCATTGCCATCGTCCGACACAAATCAAAGTCCAGAACCCACATTGAATGATCACCCAGGACAGTAGACTCCATTTCCAGACCAAGTGATCCACCTTTATTCTCATTAGGAGGCGCCAGAACAAACTCGATGTCATTCCCATCAATTTCGCCAACCCAATGCATTGTGGCGAGGGTTTCGGCCATCGTTCTTGCGTACTGTTGTATATCGCTTGGTGTAATGCCGAGGGATTCCAGCTGATCCAAATGAAGTGGGAAATTCCGCAGGGAAAACCCTGTGAATCGCGACGAAGTATGAGGCTTCCGTGTTCGCCTTCGGCCTAGATAGGGCCTTATCAAGCAGTCTTTGTCAGGCTCGCTAGCCATGATTTATTGTGTAATCTTTGACGGACAATAGTTACTAATGAGAACTTGTCTTATGGCTTCGGAAAATGGCGGTATGCGTTCGGATTGGATGATATTGCACGGCGTATACCCTGGTGGGAATCTTCGCTGGTTTGTTGACCACCATTTCTGGTCCGTTGCCCTGATAAACTCATAGCAGTCTGGGATTTGGATTCGCAGATTGATTTTGGGCGATTCGTCTGAGTATGCGAGCTTTTGGAAGCTTTGGATGATTCGATTGTGCATTTCAAAGTCATTCCTCAAAGATCGGTCGGGTCCGCCATCCTCCCTTTTCAATGCACAGCCCCCCTCGCTTGCAGCCCATACAGTGCCGCAAAAACCCTTTCCAATCGTATGTAGTGTGGTGTCTGCTTCTTTCGTATCTTTGACGAAAGTGCAAGGCATAGTATTTCTGAAACTGTCTTCTTCAGGTGTAGATGTAATGTGTAATGAAGAGCAAGAGAAAGACGAAGTGCCTATGACGCCTAAAAGTAGTAGACTGGCCTCAAAAGGACTAGTAGCCATGGGCTTTACATGGGCCCATCTCTCGGATGAATGTTATTCAGGGTAGTATAATCAACCCCCGACCCTAAAGTAGGCTTAGCGTAAGCTCAGCAATATGAATCAAAGACGCTGCTTCATGGGAGACCCCTGATGTAATTTCGCGTATATTTCGCGTGACGCCAAGTTTGACGAAGCAAAAAGTCAGCAGTGTCCCAATCTCGCTCCAAGTTATCGAACTCCAAGTCTTCGGAAGTCAATTGCTTTAGGGGACTGACCCCGGGAGTTAGTGAACTTTTCCTCGGTTTCTTTGTAAGACGTGATGAGCCGGGACTTGGCGATCTCTTGTTCTCCCATCTCATTTATTACGGAGAAAAGATGACCTTAATGGCTCTCTGTAAACTAGCTAGGTGAGGATTTTTGACATTAATCTGTTCCTCTTGCGTGTAGCCAACGCTCAGACTCAAAGCTTTGCAAAGAGCCGACTAATCCAACCCCCCTTAGGCCTAAAAATATGGTATCCACCTTTTCTGCCCCAAAGATCCGCCCTGATTCCTAAGGTGTCTCTTTCCTTGCAGTTTCTATAGAAAAACTGCGGGTTTTAACGCTGATAAATCGCACTCTTTTCGTATGATAGTTATAATTGATAGCTAAGCCTAAATAGGGGCGGATAGCCGATTTCTTAGGTGTACTTGGGGGGTCGGATGAACAAAAGAAAGGGGGGTCGGATTAGCCTGCTCTATTTCTATTGGCAATGTTTGTAGGTTGTCTAGGCTCATATGATAGAGTCTTATCTGGAACACTCGAAAGTCGCTTGTGATTGATCCTTCTGTTCATCCAACAATCTTTTTCGTGGATACTTGTTGGATTGGTTGAGCAGATATAGATATGGTGGTATGTTTGCAGTTCCAATAAACTGCTGTTCTACGATAGATGTGAACATAAATTTGCTAGAAGTAGGTCATGCTTTCATTTCGAACTGAGTGATAATTCTTAATTGAGTGCTAAGAATTACCCTATCAACTCATGTATCCACCTTCAACCACTTAGTAGCCAAGCTGGTCGGCAGAGACATCGTCGATGTGCTGCTGAGACTGACGCTTGGCCTGCTCGCGGTCGATGAAGTCCAGACCCTTGGTCTCAACCTCGCGGTCAATGAAAGCACCGGAAAAGCCAGCCATGATCTCCTTGGCCTTATCGTGGCTCTCGGGCTGGCCTAGTCAATTGAAGATAACATATTAGCTTTATGTTTGTTTCCGGTATGAGTGGGATCTGAGTTCTCACCGTTCTCCTCACAGTGCTTCTCGTAGGCCTTGGCAGCCTCGTAGGATGCAGCACCGGCAATGAGCTCGTGCGAGAAAGAAGCCTCGTGCTCTTGGCTAACACCGCCCTCGTTGTAGCTGTCGTAGGCACGGCTCTGGTCCGACTCGTCTTCCGATAGTGTCAGTGAGAAGATACAGAACGGAATTACCAGGGTGATATAGAGGGAGCCACGTACCGCTGAACCAACCCATTTTGATAGATTTCTTGTATTGATGTGATAAATTGAGGAGATTGTGAATGGAAAATGGAATGAAGAGGGGTAGGAGGAGAGGGGTCAATATTAATACCCCCCAGTGGAACAAACAGAGACGCAAATACGTGGCTTGTGCCGGTCTCTAACCCGTCTATGTCTCATCTAGGTATAGAGCTGTCGATATGTGGATGTTTCACCCTGTAGCTGTGATACAAGTGGCAGCGGGGCAATGGGACGATTGGCTCACAGGGGATCACTTCTACTTTTGCCGTAGATAGGTGCAACTAATATGAATCCATGTTTTAGCTGTGGTAGGGTGCACAGAGACCTTATAACCTCATGGCCTCATGTCATGCTGTATTTTTCATGGCCGTTGTTCTCCATTGCCAAGCATACCAAGCATATCAGTGCAGCTTGGCGATGCAAAGTCTACCAGAACCCGAAGATCCTGGTATCCATTTTTCCGTGATCAAAACAGACCAAGTGGACCAAGTGGAGTCGATGACACAAATGAGGAGTGTATTCAAATTACCCCCACTCTGCCCTACACCGCTCCTGCATACGCGGATCCTTGCATCAAGAGGGACCTCGGGGATATGCGCCCTTTAGTGGAATTGGAATTGCTGGAATTGGGATATTGAGCTGCTCCTACTTAGCTACATCCTCGTGACACCTGGGCAGTCAGGAGCACCCAAACTTCAGCATCTTAAATGGAAGCCGAGTTACCTAGGTATCTCACGCTCTGCTAGATGAGCAATATATATATTCTAGCCACCATGCTATCTTTGACTGCCACTAAAGATAAAAGAAGAAATCTTATTCAAAGCCATGGGAGTAACGAATATGATCGCGTAAATCAGTCCGGCTTTTAGTCCCGTCAAGTAAAGCTCATTTGGCTTCACGCTCATTGTTCTTCCGCGCTCGCTTCTGTCGCCACTTGATTCCATAGCGTGTCATGAGCCATAGGATCGGCGATGAAGCAATTGAGATGAACGCTAGAGTGGTGAATGCCCATCCCCAACCCATCGCCTCTTGCATCGGGTTGATCGCAGCAGATGCCGCAGCACCAAGCTCACAGCGCATCAGATTGTTAGCTGCAGTTGCTGCAGCTGACTGACCTGGCCAGATGTCCACCATCAGAGCATTCAGCACCTGAGAAGTGGCATTGAGAGACCATCCACTCACAAATAGGAGTATCACCGGAGCGGCCAGATGGACTTGGCGACCCATGACCCATCCATAAGCGATCATGCACCCCGTGCTTAGGTAGTATGAGGGCAAAGCAATCTCGAGTCTGGCTTTCTCGATATTGAAGTTGGTGAGATCTTGAGCCTTGCTTCTGATCACTGGCATCCCGGCCCGCTTGGCATGACGGCGATAATTCCAGTCGACCAGACGTCCTGTCGTGAAAGCGGAAAAGATCCCCCCGATGCCGATAGGCAGATACATCAGTGCAGTCTGGATATTGTTGAAATGATAGACGTTGTGGAATGATGAGGTGGCTCCGGTCATGACGGCATAGAAGCCGGCATACATCAAGCCTGTAGCAAGCAAGATTGCCCCAGTCTCCAAGTCTGTTACAACTCTGAGTGTTGGGAGGGGAGAAGGGAAACGGAAGGAGTAGTTCTTTCGTAATTCGGCAATTTCCTCTGGGCTTGCAGATTCACCTCGCTTCTTGCGTCGTCGATGGCGAATATAGTCGCTGACCGAGAAATTCAGCGGTGGTGGTGGAATTGACCCGTCACCGACAACTTTCCGGCAAGTCTCAGGCAAGAAGAGAAAAAGCGACAGGAAGAAAACACCGGATAAAATTAGCAAGAACCAGAATAGCCAGTGCCAGTCAAGGTACTGGCTGATCAAGCCACCGATGATTGGTGAGAGCGAAGGGCCCAGCATGCCTCCTAGGGAAGCAAAGGCGATGTAGGAGCCTCGTTCGGCGGAGGTGATCATATCTCCCACCAAGCCATTTGCCAGTGCAACAGTACCACTGCTTCCGGCACTCTGAACACATCTCAAGACCAGAAGAGCCGCATAACTGTTTTGAAGCCCTAGACCGAGGTTGGCAGCGAGATAGATCGTGAAACAAATGATGTATGCCGGTCGTCTGCCTGCAGTGTCGGAGAAACCTGCAATAAGCATGGGTGCTATTCCCTGCAGCACCTAAGGCCAGCAAGCAATGGTCAGCCAGGATTCTCAGTGGGAGATACAGATCCACTCACCAGGTATGTTGTCACCGTCAGGTTCACTTTGGTAGTTGACACGCTCAAGGCCTTTGCAATGGTGTCCAGAGCGGGAAAATAGATGCTCGAGGACAGCGGAGAGAAAAAGGCAGCAAAAGAACCGACTGAAACAATTGCGCGCTTCTGACCGACAGTGAAGACTGAAAAATCGCGGTGATCGGTACCATTGTTTAGATCAACCGTGTCAAACGGGGGTGTGGAACGGCCATTATGAGCAGCTTTGGATTCTTCGCTGCTCATAATGACGGTGGTAAGGTTGGATCAAATGGATAAGGATGATTATTTCCGAGACGTGTGAATAAGAGAAGGTTCAAAAGGTCCGATGTCTAAAGTAGTTGTATAGTCCGGTCCCGTTGTTGGTCGTATCCCGGTCCCGGGACTGGCATTCATATAGCAATCATAGTTTCTCCTCGTATCACAGCTAGTCTGTTACTCGGACTTGATAGCTTCCAATCTATTTTATGCCTATTATGCTTTATGTCGATTTTTGTATACTTCTCATATTGTGAATGGGATATTTTTGGTAATGAGTTGCGATGCCTAGAATCCCGGTACCGGTAGGCATCGATCTACCTACTGTAATATGTAGGTCATGTGATATGATCCAGAGATCGCTGCCTATGTGAGTCCTGTGATACTGCCATAACTACTTATACCGCTTTTCACACCGCCCTTTTCACCGTTGTCTACACCGCCTCCCATAACACACACCGCCTTGCTCCCACCTGACAATGTTGCCCTTCGGATTCGTGTTTCCTCTACCGCTTCCACCGCGGAGGTTGACGACCAACAACAGCATCAAAAAGGTACGCGCAATTTTACCCCAAAACTAATCAGGCTCACTCACATTTCAATAGGCCGACCTCCCTAAGGTCTTCTCAACCAAAGCAGCAACTGTAAACGCTGCAACCATGTCCGACACTGCGGACAAGGCTTCACCTGCCAAATAACTCTCTCAAGACAGCATTCTGCCGTCTCTGCGCTTACACGCACACGCCTCGTTCGCTTCTTTCACTTCTGCTTCAACATAACTTCAACAAAGCTGTTTAATACCATTGTTTCTATCACTCTCTTTAATTTGTAGAGGTCGTGAATCTTCCTTGTATATTGCTATACCGACGTCACTGCCCCTCAGTTTTCTCCGTCCCCTGGCGCTGATTTCGGTTTCGAATAACCTCACTTTTTCGTTAAATACTTCTGTCATTCACCTCAAGCAGCTACCACTGTCCCTTACTGGCCCGCCCATCCAAAGGCTCACTATCACCTATCTTAGGCTTCACTGCCGCTCTGTCAATCTCATAACTAGCGTAGGCTTCACTGCCGCTTCAACAAGTCTCCATCCGCTGTCGAACTAGATGTTGACATATTAATCTCTGTTTCTCAATATAGATGCTTTCGAAGTCCTCAAGGCGATCTTCCTGATTCGCAAAAAAGCGCCTGACTAGAAGGCATAGTAGAAAGGTCTCGTCATCAACCTTTCTTCCTGGATATCAACTATTATAAAATTCTCAGAATCTATCCTAATACCAGCCAAACTAATCACCCTCTACAGACTTCAACATTTCAACAAAAAGATACAATACGCGATAGCTGCATTATAGAGTGCAACCGCCACACTGCTCTATAAGGCAGATTTGTGTCTACCTCCTCCTCACCCTCGGACCTGGTCCTCGATAGCTTATTGCGGACATCAATAACGTCGGAGATCATTACATCAAGCTAGAGAGTCAACACAGAATGATTCCCCTAGTCACTCTGGTTACCAGTTTCACTCCACCGGATTTCATATACGCTACCCAACAGCACCCAATGCAGGCCCCTGTGCGACCTACAAGAAGAGGAAGGTGTATCTAAACCCCCTTTGGGGGATTCTTCTTGGTCCTTATCTTCTCATTTGTGCTGCGAGGATGATGGTTGCTGACGATTGCTTCGATCATCAGGCCGGTCGGACTATTCTGGTAGGAAAATGAGAGCTGAATCAGAAGATAAGGATCAAAAAGAGCCCGCCGAAAGGGGCTCAGATACGCCTCCTTCTTAGGTCGCAAAGGGCCCTGCGTCGCCCCAACTGACGAAGCTACGAACTGGTTTAAAGTCTAAATCAATTCAGAAATGGCTAGACTGGGGTCTCTGATGAAATTCGCCAAAGGATAGGGAATCAGGGACAAAATGTTGAACTGGCAGATGCATGGATGAAGAGGCGAAGAACGTCGAAGCCCGTATCACCCAGTTAAACCCCATACGTTTGCAAGTATTGAGGGACATCATCCACCCATACGCAGTGCTCGCCCATACGGCCTTTTAAGAGGCATCGGAGGTTCCCGTCGACATCGACCTGCTCTTCAGCTCATTCAAGTCGACCGACCCCTTTCAACCTACCCCCTTCTGGCCTCCGCAACTCATCGTGCGCCAGACACTTGACCATATGCCTCAACAAGAGGACGGAGGGGCACAAATTGGGGGTTATAGGAGGAGCCAAATCAAAGGCCATCAAGGCCATACCCGCCCTGATCGGCATCAACGCAACACCTTTAAACCGCACAAGTCTGCCTCGGGTTTCTACGCCATCGTGAGTTCCATGGCCAAAATGGCGGCGCAAAATGCCCCGTGCTGCTCGACGCCAGTGACGAGGTCACGTTTGCCATTTGACCCGGCTCTATCTCTGTCCCCAAGTCGCCTGGTCTCGAAGACTTGTAGCAAAACGGCATCAATCCTTGATGCCCTTTAATTTGGCCCAATCCTTCCTCTAGCTCTTCTATCAGGCTCTTTCAGGCCAAAGCGCGAGCCCTAGAGCACGGAGTATGGTCCGTGCCTCAGAGAAACTCCGTCCTTGGTTGCCATTGTTGTATATTAGAATGGTTGTGGGGCTTGTAAAAGAAGATGTATAATAAATCATGTTGTACTCTGATGCTTCCTTATTCGTGCAATGCGCCCCAACCATTATCTTTAAAACAGTCTATATGTACAATGCGTTTATACATTCCCAAAATGTGCCATACTCGTTTCGGTCATAAAACAAGGTGATCCCAGTACCAGCGGAAGGAAGCTCACAGTGAGCAACTAATGACCGCCTTGGTCCTCGGAAACCACTATCTCAGGCGTCACGTCCTGACCACCGGGCGTTAGGGTTGTAGGACTGATGTCGGAAATGGAGGGCGTCCTGCTAGCATGTGTCGATATAATATTTGGTAAATCACGTTGCCGCGCTCTAGAAGCTCCATATCGGATTACAATGTCTTGCATGTGAGAACTCTCGAATGAGTTTTTTCTCGATGGCATTGTATTTGAGTGTCCCTGGCGGGTTACAGCGCGTGTTGGTCGTGAAACTGGTAAGGATAGATGCCTTGATAGACCTGGTGGCTCCTTCGAGGTGTCCGGGGTGGAAGACCCAGGGTCGATGTTTTCAACAATACTACTAGCCTTGGACCGAGGCTGCGGGGTATTGTAAGCATTTTGAACATCCGGCAGGTTTATATTTCGAAGATCCTCGCCGGGAACTGTTGGGAAGTTATTCCGATGGTCTTTGTCATAGCCTGAATCTTCGAGTTTGGAGTGTGCTTTAGCGGAAAGCTGCCTGCTGGCCGCGTTTAGGAATCGAGCTGCCTTCTTTCTTCCACCTGGGTCGGTAGCCGCCTCAGATTTGGTGATGTTGGTTTGCTGGGCAGTTGAGGCTGCAGTTGTCGCCACTCTTGGTGAAGGTTGGCCGTCGGTATTTTGCTCGCTTTGAGATGAGTTTGTGCTAGAATCAGTGTCCAGATCTAATATGGCACATCCACCACACCGGGAACATCCATCCATGGGGTTTCTTTCGTTGGGCGGGAAATTGAATTCTTGTTCTTCCTCAACTTCCGCCTCCATGTCGGCTGCGAGGAAGAGATAGAGCGACCCGACCACACCAAGGCCAGTACCAACAATGGGCGCCCATTGGCCTAAGGCATCTTCAGTAATCTTACAGTCTCAAAGGGTTAAGAAATGGTCCACTTACCGATACTAGCTATAGGCTCTGTCTGATACCTTACTGGTTTACTGAAGAAATTCATCTCACCCTTGATGAGAATGACCAGTACTGCTGCCACGAACACCGGGACCTCAATCAGTATTAACCAAGTCCGAATCTTGTCGGAAATCCAGGTCATCTGCTTAGGTGTAGCACCATTTGTGCCGCTAATCGGAGATTCACGGGGAGATTCATCGGGGTTTTCATCGAGATTTTCATCGGGCTTTTTATTTGCCTCGTCACTACGCGAAAATCTCTCCCAGTTGTTCTCAAGGATCTTGATCCACGTGGAAACCAATAACAAAATGGCTGGAATGCAGCATGCGGCGGCAAGAAGGGTAGCAGTATTGAAGGTAAGCTCGTGAGGCACTGGGATGACGTAGATATTGTCGGCAGCATCTTGTCGCAGAGGCGAGTAGGGCCCGTCTGGACCACAAGTCATGCCACAGGTGCTGTTAGACGAGAAGTCGAAGTTGCCTGTCGCGGCCCATTCCATTGATAGCGGGTCGTCGGGTGGGCAAGCCGTGGGGGCAAGTCGGATAAATTCGACGACCAGACTCAGGAGCCCGGCCAGTACGAGGCCCGTCCACAAGAAGATGATGGCGCGACCAGGGTTGTTGAAATAAGTTGTCGAGAGTCGCACAGTCGGCGGCACGGTCAAGATACCGATCGTGCATAGTTGAAAAGCACCATAGACATCCATATCCACGGCTCCTGGGAAAGTGAGCTATTGTTTCCACTGATGAATACAGAGATGTAGCCTCCCACATGTAGATCCAGGAACTCACCGTTACGATGGAGAGCAGCCAGGACGATCCCATGGAGAGCCGCGACGGCAGGGAAAAGTAACACAGCAGCCAGGCAAGGGTTGCGAATCCATTCCTCTTTGCGAGCGAAGACGCAGGCTGCTGCTAATGCGTAGTAGCTGCAGGTAGAGTCAGAAATGATGAACTGCATTTGCAGACCTGATTATGGGGTCATACAGAACTCGGGTCCCAGGCCCATATTGTCCAGACACTGGCCATGCGCATATAACTTCCAAAACTTCAGCAGTCGCATTTCCAGGGGGCAGATCGGTGCTGCGATACACAAGGATGTTTTCTAGCAGCTCGGGCGGGGAGGGAATTGCCGGCATCGCTAATCATCTGGCTCGCCGATGGTGGCAAAAAATAATAATAAAACAGGCATGTATATAGATCTGGTGGTAGATTTGACCGTCACATAGTATGTAGTATGTAGTATGTAGTATGGGGGAAGGGGGAAGGGGGATATAAGAACGAAGAAAGTCGCTACCCCAGGTCAGAGTTGACGAAGTGCCCAGGTGCACGATTACCCGGGTTGAGCGTCAACAAAGATCCCCCATCCACTCCGGGGCTCGGGCGCTCTGGGGAACTCCACAAGTGACAAGATGGTTCGTCAGCAAACAGCCTCATGAATTCTGTTAGTCACGATCTCTCTCAACCCGTGATCTCGTACTTTCGCGCCCAATACGAGATGGGGCAACTCGCGGCCCCTTGATTGGCAAATCCCAGACCGTATAGAAATGGCGCAGTGGCTGAGCCTGCATCCCTGAATTTCTTTTTTTTTTTTTTTTTTTTCTATTTTTTCAGTTTTGATGAGAATAAAGCAAAGAAGAGTTAGAAAACCAGATAGCTCGAATATTGGTAGATGGTTGTTGATGAGAGAAATGATTCGGAATGATGCGGGGTCGACCTCGACTCGTATTATTCATCTTGGCGTTATTTCACTTATTTCACAAGCTTCATCGACTTACTTTTGCGCCCAATTCAAGCAAGCCTATTTCGTAGACTAATCAACACTGTTGTCGTGAGCTCGTGCATCTCTCGCTTGTCTGAAAGTTCGTCATAGTGTTACATAGCCACCTTTCCACCCTCTTCACACTTTGACTTTCTTATATTCATCAACAACCCCGATTTTCGGTCAAACGCAACAACTGCCAACTCAAGGAATTTCGCTGAGCCATATCAAACCTACTCCTAATCCTCATGTTACGTTGATTTCAGTCCACCAGGCACTTAACTGGATCACAAACCGAGATCGACTTGCAGTTGAGCCTCAACACATTCCAGTCAGCACACAACGGCTACAAAACTGGCACGGAGCTGGCACGAGAAAAATGTTTCCGTGTTGAGCCCTTGGAAAGTCGACTACTTTACTGACAACCGGACTTCCTTGTTTCCTTGCATTCCAGAAATCTGCGCCTCATGCCATTCAACGGCCGTAGCGCAATCAAAAGCTGATCGTGCCTTTCCCCACACCGAGTGAATACCCACGCGTCAAATCCATCCACCCACCAAAGTGGAGAACAGGATCCCTCAAAATGGCTGAAGCCCTGGACACAGACAAAATCAAAGACTGGCGATCCATAATAACGCTTATTGTTTTTTGCCTGACTAGTAAGTCAACACTGTTGTTGCCCATTGCATGAGCTTGTAACCGACTTTGGCCATTTTGCTCATCCAGATATCATCGTGCTTTTTCCATTTCACGTTCCTCTCTATGTCCCGCGATGGCTGTCCGACAAGACTCTGGATGGCATGAGTGCTCTACGTATAATACCCCACCGCAAAAAGCAACAACGATGCAACGATAAGCCGAACCCATTCATACGGCTGAACATGCCTCTTAATTTTATAACTGCGCCCTTGATAGCTGATCTGTTTCTTCTGGCTATCCTGGCTATTGGTCGACAGGAAGTGCATGATGGCACGGTCGGCGCAGATAACATCTCTCCAATCGATATCATGGCGTTCTTCCTCACGCTGGCGTATATTGCGATCTCGATTGACGCCTCCGGTCTGATCCGATACTTGGCCTTCAAAGTCCTACAGAAGGGAGGTGATGTCGGCCACCGCTTGTTTTTCTACCTGTACGCGTTCTTTTTTGGGCTGGGCAGCTTCATTGGAAACGATCCCATCATTCTGTCTGGCACAGCCTTCCTTGCATATATGACCCGTGTGTCAAGCAACATTGTCCACCCCCGAGCCTGGATCCACAGCCAGTTTGCTATTGCCAATATCGCTTCTGCCATTCTGGTTTCCTCGAACCCAACCAATCTCGTGCTGGCTGGGGCTTTCGAGATCAAGTTCATCGTCTATACGGCCAACATGATCGTGCCGGTGGTTGCAACTGCCATTGTCATCTTCCCATTTTTGCTCTATATCCTCTTTGCTGACACCTCTCTTATCCCAATGTCCATTGAAATGCACAAGCTTTCTGAGGAGGCTATGCGCAGAAAACCTGTGAACCCCAATATTCCCAATGCCCGAGGAAACGCCGAGGAAGAGGAAGAGGCTAATAATGAGCACGGCAAACAACTTTCACTGGAGGAGATCATGAACCCATTCTTGGATAAAGGTGGTGCTGCCTTTGGCGCCGTGATCATGGCCACCACACTTATTACTCTCCTTGCACTTAATGCAGCCAGCAATTCGGGGAAAGAACATCCTGTATTCTGGGTTACCTTGCCTGCCGCTTTTGTCATGTTCTGTTGGGATCTGACCTTCGGCTGGCTCCATCGCGACGACACACGCAAAATTGCCGCGAAGGGCCGGCGGGAGATGGAGCTTGCTCGAGCAGAACGCTCGCTCCGTAACTCGCCAAAGCGCGCGGCATTGGATGACACAAAGCAAATGCAACACCGTGCGACAGGTTTTTCATCGGAGAGCCCAGTTCCGGGACACTGCGCCAAAGTCGGGACATCCTCCGATGCCGCTGATAGTAGGGCCAGCACAAAGATGTCCCAAGACTGCCAGACGCCTATTTCAGGATCCGTTCTTCTTGAAAAGGAGCCTTTTCCAGAGCTACCACCACCAGCTGATACTATGACTACTTGTCCAGGGTTGACACTCACATCATCTCCCACAGCCATGGATGAAGTACGAGCCGATGGAACAGATGAAGAGAAGGGAGGATCCATGATCCAAACAGAGAAAGAGCCGCCACGTAATCTAGTGTCAGTTACTGCTGATATCTACCGGTGGCTACAAGAGACTTTCCCAACCGTTACAGTCGTTGTCTCGCACATGCCATTTCCTCTTGTCCCCTTTGCATTATCCATGTTTGTCCTGGTGCAAGCTCTGGTGACCAAGGGGTGGGTCCCTGTCTTTGCCTATGGATGGGACCATTGGGTCGACAAGACTGGAACGGTGGGCGCCATTGGTGGAATGGGATTTTTGTCCGTGATTCTCTGCAATGTGAGTACAAGTGAGAGATCGAAACCTTTTCATATCTAACAGATTTCCTCACAAAGTTCGCCGGAACGAACATCGGTACAACCATTCTCCTCTCACGCGTTATTCAAGCATGGCAGGAAATCCATCGAGTCAGTGGCATCCCAATCAGCGAACGTACTTTCTGGGCCTCGGTATACAGCATGGCTCTGGGTGTCAACTATGGAGCATTCAGCACTGCCTTTAGTGCATCTCTTGCTGGTCTACTATGGCGCGACATTCTGAGAAGGAAGCATATCCGTGTTGGGAGTATTGAGTTTGCGCGCGTGAACCTGCCCATCATAGCTCTTGCTATGGTTGTTGGGTGCACTGTTCTCATTGGAGAGGTTTACCTCGTGAGAGACAACACCCCTTATGATTTATGATGGGATGATTGTGAATGTTGGAGTGCGGAGTAAATTTAAATTCTTATAGATGACACTCGGCTCTCTGTAGATGGAGGCTGTCGGTCCTTCGGATAATCAATTTTCCTGACTACGGTGCCGAGAAATTAGGCGATGATCAATGATCATGTTGGACTTGTAAACAAACCATTCTTCAATTACAGTCAGACCCACGACGCTATCATCATAGACGGTAGAAATTGACACGCACGATGAAATGGAGTGGGCACTATCATTTTTTCGACCTGATTTCACCTGGCCTCGGCCAATGAAGCCATCAATTTGCAAGACCGCCCCGCCATGTCCTGGAAAGCTCCGACGAAGAGCATGGGGCCTAGTACACAAAGCCTTATATTATATATCCAGATGGTACACTGGATGGTATGGGCTGAAATTTGATGCCCAAATCATCCAGCTACCCTTCGGACTTATCTTGAAGTGGTCAGATCGAACAAGCGTAGAGGAGGCTGTCACCATGCAAATGGCACGAGCTGCAGGGATGCCTGTTCCCAAGATGCTCTCTTGTGGGGAGCATCCCAATGAGCCTTACAATCGCTTCTTCTCAATATTAATGACAAGACTACCTGGTATCCCACTCGAGAACTCGTTCGACCCTCTACTCGTTGAACTGGAAGAACCGTGGCTATCCGAGCTAAAGGAATGCGTTATGTCTATGCGCGAATGGAAATCGCCTTATTCAGGGAGCATCTGCTCTGCCATTAACACGCCATTGCGGAGCGCTCGCGTACCAAACCATGTTATGGGCCCCTTTGCCAACGAAATTGAATTCCACGATTTTCTCCTAAGTCCAGCTTTAGGACATGGCTTTGATACAACCTCGGAATACATCGAGGCCTTGGTCCAGGCGAACGAAATCAGGAAATATCCACACAGGATTACTTTCACCCACGGTGACTTCAAGGCCCATAATATCCTCGTTGGAGAGGATGGCCATCTGTCTGGTTTCCTTGACTGGGAATTTACTACTGCGATGAGGTTCGGAGCGAAGAGTTGGTGGTTCCAAGCGGCCTCTTGGATTGGAGGAGATCAGTATAGCCGGGAATTACTATGTGATGTTGCACTGAATTCATTGACCGTGGACTCTTATATAGCCTTTTGATACCCAGAAGTTTCAAGACATGACAGATTTGATATACCACAGGAGCTTGACCACAGAAGTGTGGTATGTAATTCCAGCTGAGCGGGACCAACAACGGGACTTGGAAAATCATGACTAACCAGGGGTCCGCTCTGCTGTAACACGTGATTAATGGATCCATGGACCCATCGACCTTGTACCGTCGATGCTGCTCCACCCAGAGATCACTCCCTCTCAATCAATGTCTATACGAATTCTTGCCAATGCTCGCTTTGGCTCATTTGCATCGCTGACTCCTTGTCGGCTTCCTTTTAGCTTTAGATTGAGGAAGCTCACGAATTCCTCTCGAATGTTCAAGGGCTAGTTCCGAACACCGTCCCTCGATACAGAGCTGATTTTCGAACCCAGACTCTATACCCGACGATAACCTTTTCTCGTACTCCTCCGGACGATTCCTCTATAACGAAGAGTTACGCCTTCGTGAACGATATGTGCCGTTTAATGTTACTGCACTTGAAAATGCTATCACGAGGCATGAAGGCCATGGAAACGTCAAAAGCATTGCCAAACTGAGTGAAGGTGGTTTCAATCGTGTGCTACTAGCCACGATGGAAGATGGCTTTAAAGCAATCGTCAAAATCCCATACTGGATATCCGTCCCGAAGACGTACGCAACCGCCAGTGAAGTCGCGACCCTTACGTTCCTTCGCTCAAAGGGGGTTCCGGTCCCTGAAGTCTATGGTTGGTCTTCTACAACTGAAAATGAAGTTGGTGTTGAGTACATTATCATGGAGCATGCATCAGGGGTTGGTGCAGATACTCGCTGGTTTGATACGACGAAATATCAGAAAAAAGCATTGGTAACAGGGATTGTCGACATCGAGAAAAAGCTTTTCAACATACCTTTCGCTTCTGTTGGCAGTCTCTATTTTAAAAATGATGTCCCTCGTCAATGGCAGGGCCAACTATATCAGCCAGGCACACCGGATGAGGACCAAGATTCTGAGACCTACTGCATCGGACCCATTGCCGATTACATGTTTTGGTATGGACAACGTGCGGAGCTTGACTTGGATAGGGGACCATGTATGCTTTCTGCCGAGGCGAAGTGTTATGCATAATTTGTTAAGCGGATTTTTCTCGTAGGGAGCGACCCAAGGCAATATCTTCTTGCAATTGCCAACAAAGAAATCAAGTGGACCGAACAATTTGGGAAGCCGCTGGAATGCGATTTTCCACATAACACCATTTTCCCTGGTGTCAATTCTCACCAGGATTACTTGGAACTCCTTAAGAAGTATTTGGCAGTTGCTCCTTATCTCCTTCCAAAAGATCCTAGAGATATCTTGAATCGACCTACCCTTCGCCATCCTGGTGTGTTTCCTAGGAGCCTCAATAACCTTTGAACTAATGAGGCTAACTCAATAGACCTTACTCCCAGCAATGTCTTTGTGTGTCCAGACACACTCAATGTCACATGTATTATTGACTGGCAACACACGATTGTCACCCCGTTGCTCCTTGCTGCTGGCTACCCAAGGCTATTTGAAAACCCTGACCCTGAGCCTCCAACAGGCTTAGTCCCGCCAAAATACCCAGAAGACTACGACACAATGAGCCCCGAGGACAAGGCCCAAGTCGACGAGCTCATCCGTCGACAAAGTCTTTTTTATCTATACCGTGTCTTCAATGGGGGACTAAACAAGGTGCATCTCGAAGCTCTACAAGATCCATTGATTCTAGGACGTCAACATCTGGTCGACTTTGCAGGTCGACAATGGTCAGGCGACCTCATAACATTGCGAGGAGTTTTGATGCGCATGCGTGACTTTTGGCTTCGCTTTCCAGGAAAGGACGAAATATCTGAGTGTCCTATTGAGTTTTCAAAGCAGGAAATCAGAGAGCAAACTGAGAATGAGACAATGTGGTATAATCTGAACATGCTCGCCAACCACTGGCGTGATGATTTAGGTGGACTTTCAGAAGAAGGTTGGGTCCGGACTGAGCAGTATGACTATGCGGTCAGACGAAACGAGTCCCTTAGAGCAGAATTTTCTGAAGGTGCTAGTGCAGATGAGCTTGAGAAGATTAAGCGGGGCTGGCCTTTTCAGGATCATGAGGAGTTGTTCTAACAAATTGTCATATATTGCTTTGTCCAGCGTAGAATCACTGATCACCAGGAACAATAGTATTGAAATCACACCCAGCCTAAAACTCCCACAACTGGGACACAAGGTCTAGCAAATCTAATCATCGCCTTGGTGCCCATGGGCTTCGCAACTCCCTGAGCAAGAGCCTTAAACCTGGCTGGCTCATTGTGATCAGGGCATTCATCGTCAGCGTAGGCCTCGATAACTGAAGTACCTAGGAAGGCCGGTATTTCCACCAGGGTCTAGCCAAGTCGGAGAACTGGGCAAAATTTGTAAAAAGTATTCGGGCTCGGTCAATAAAGAATCACTTACATCGTAGTCGGCAAACCACTTGTCAAAATCATCCTTGGAGTATCGCTTGATACCAGAGAGTCGATTGTGCTGGGGAGTCCCGGTAGGCCCAGTCATCGTGGTCGAGTTTACTATGCATGGCACTACTCAATATAAGGTAAACCAGGGCACCTATTCATGGCCTACAGCTGGGGTACCCAGGCTTATGGTTCGTTCCTGAGGTCTCTTTTATACCTGGGATCGGTACCGGACGATGGCCTTGAACGCGAAGTGATCTGGTCTATGTGCAAATCCATGAAGATATTAGTGCTTTCAGAAATCCCACCGGTGAAGTACAAATATCCAGCCAGGCACATAAATTGGTGAAAAGAAGTGGAGAAGACCGTCAAGATTGTGGCGGTATAGGTGCTCCCGAGGCAGCTCCAATGGTCATCAGCCACTGGAGCTCCTTCATAGAACCCATCAAAATCCCTACATTTCCCGACATTCCACTTATATCCATTTCTCTGTGTAGATGATGCCGCCTTTCTACGGAATCCGAGTAAAGTAAATGTCGGCTCCGTCCGCCTTGCCGTATCGGGAGCCCGACACTCAGTAAAAGCACCACTGCTTCTGTACTGCGCAGTACGATTTTACTCTCTCAACTCTCACATCATGACGACTATTCTTGCATCGTGTAAACAGACGCGATTTCATCTGTTGGATGACAATCCTTCATCAGAGGTATGTAGACTTCGAACAATCCAGACAACAACTAACTTTTCAAGGTTGACGTGGAGGGACTCGATATTGTAGTCACCTCGCCCGCACCCGCTGAAGATGCCACAAAATCAAAAGTCAAGGGGAAGTCCAAGGCCAAGTCAGCCGGACGAGAGCTCATATCTGATGGCCACCTTCGTTTGAAAGGAGGCATTCATTATGGTTTACTGGGGCGCAACGGGACTGGCAAGTCGAGTAAGAAGAACGAGTCTATCATTACATGAATGCAGTTGACGCGTTATATTACAGCATTGCTAAGGGCAATGTCTGACAAGCTCATTCCCGGTATACCCCACGCCACTCGCATTGCTATCCTGCAGCAGACAGACGAGGACAAAGGGCCTGCTGGGAACGCCTGGTTGAAGCCGGAAAGCTCCGTTCTTGAGTCAGTTCTCAGCAGTGACGAAGCCAGGAATGAGGCTGTTCGTACGGCCAATTGTGAGAGCATAACCCCATAGTACATGACCATTCCAGCTAATTCGTGGCCAGTCCTTTCAAGAAGCTTCGAGACCGAGAACCCACTGGAACCAGTCAAGGCCATTCGAAAGATCAGACATCAGTATGCCGAGAGGAAGCTGTTCCTGGCTCACAAAAATGCCAATCTAAAGAGTGGGGCCAGGGGTCTTCAGGCCAGAAAGGAGCTGAAGGCGGCTGAAGCAAAGTTGGAATTGACACAGAAAATGTAAGAAGCAGATGCAATGTGTCGAATGCATCTCTAATTGTCAAGAGGGTTACCCAGGACCCCGACTCGATCGGTGCCGATACGATCCAGACGGACACGCAGGAGGCGGTCGAAACGCTACAAAGTCTACAATCTCAACTTGAGGAAGTCAGTTTCCTGATTCATCCATCGACCGTTCATTCAACTGACGTGCGCAGATGAACCTCGCAGATATGGAAAAGGAAGCACGTCGCATTCTACTCGGTCTAGGATTCAAGGAAGACGCATTCGAGGAAAAGGTGTCGGCACTATCAGGTGGCTGGCGAATGCGATGCATGCTAGCTAGTATCCTGATCCAAAAGCCCGACATCATGATCCTCGATGAACCTACCAACTTCCTCGATCTTTTGGGAGTAGTGTGGCTTGAAAACTATCTCCAACGGTTACGACAAGATTCCGAAACGACAATTGTCATCGTGTCCCACGACCGAGACTTTATCAACGCCGTCTGTGAAGAGATTGTTATCCTTCGAGATAAAAAGCTAAACTATTTCCGAGGGAACTTGGCCGCCTACGAACAAGACTTTGAAGAGCAGAAGCTGTACCTGGGACGCATGAAGGAAGCGCAGGAGCGGCAAATCGCACATATGGAAGCGAGTATCCAGCAGAATCTGAAGGTCGGCAAGAAGACCAACGACGATAACAAGCTGCGGCAGGCCAAGTCGCGGCAGAAGAAAGTTGATGACCGAATGGGTCTGCAGGTCAGTGCGAACGGGGGCAGATTCAAACTCAACCGCGACCTGGTCGGATATCATTTATCCAGTCGAGCAGAGATTGAAGTGCCGACGGATGAAAAGGGCGCGACAATGTGTCTACCCAGTGCCACTGAGCTGCGTTTTCCGGGGCCGCTTGTGTCTTTGGAGGGTATTACGTTCAGATACAAGAATGACCGGGTAGTTCTGGATGAGATTAACCTAGTCGTTCATATCGGTGATCGTGTTGGTATTATGGGCCTTAATGGATCTGGTAAGACTACGCTCATTCGTGTCTTGAATGGCCAAATCCCTCCATCCAAGGGCAAGGTGTCGACTCACTCGCGACTGAAAGTGGGCTACTACGGTCAACATTCCGTCGAGGAGCTGCAAGAGCGTGGCCGAGGGGAACCTAGCCTGACTGCCCTGGGACTCGTGATGGCCGAATCTGAAGGGACATTGAGTGAGGGCGAAGTGCGAGGCTTGCTTTCGTCTATGGGCCTGCAGGGACGTATTGCCTCGGATGTCCCGGTGGCCAAATTGTCAGGAGGGCAATTGGTTCGCTTGGCACTGGCACGAATCGTCTGGAGTGCACCTCAGCTATTGATTCTGGATGAGATCACGACTCATTTGGATTTCCACACGGTCACTGCGCTTGCGACCGCCCTTTCTTCGTTCAACGGGGCCATCATCCTCGTCTCACACGACCGTTTCTTGGTACGGTCGGTAATCGAGGGCAAGCGAGATAGTGAGCATAAATTGGATGATGATTTTGAGGGTCTAGAGGAGGAGGAGGAAATGAAGACTCGCCGCCGCTCGGTGTACGTGCTCAAGGCGGGCAAGTTGAATGAGCAGACGAAGGGGGTGGAGGAGTTTGAGCAGAGTCTGGTGAAACGGGTGCAGAAGATGCTAGCCACGTAGGATACCTACCTAGTAGGTAGGTAGGTTAGGTATATTGAAAATATTATCCCCAGGGTTACAAGCTGTATGTCTCTCGTAAAGGGATTAATATTCCACAAAGGCTGATTTGTCACCGTCGAAGCGGGTGAGCACTTGAAGTTCACGCGATAAGAACTCCCCACGTATCTCCACTTCATATCTCTTTGCAACTCACCAGCTTTCTATTATAAAACCTGCCATACCGCTATGTGTCTTTCAGTCCCCTAAAACTTTTATCTGGCTGATATGTTGTGCAAGCGAGTCCTGTCGCGCTCTAGGCGGTTCTCCGCCCGGGGATACCGGGGCCTCATCACGACTCGGTTGCAGAGCACATCCGGAACGAACCAAGCCCCGCTCAAGATCGACCCGCCTGAAGCTTTGCCTCGAGTGTCCGCCCTCAAATCCGCGAAACCTTTCTCCGACTTCCTTACCGACTCCTTCAATCGACAGCATGACTATCTGCGGATTAGCGTTACGGAGCGGTGTAACCTGCGATGCCTCTACTGCATGCCCGAGGAAGGGATCGAACTCTCACCACAGCCCCGCCTGTTGACTTCCCCGGAAATCGTCTACCTATCATCCCTCTTCGTCTCCCAGGGCGTGGATAAGATCCGTCTGACGGGTGGAGAGCCGACCGTGCGCAAGGATATCGTACCCTTGATGCAGGACATCGGCAAGCTGCGCCGGGACGGACTGCGAGAGCTCTGTCTGACCACGAATGGAATCTCGCTACATCGCAAACTAGACGCGATGGTGGAGGCCGGGCTCACAGGTGTAAATCTCAGTCTGGACACGCTGGACCCGTTCCAGTTCCAGATCATGACACGACGCAAAGGGTTCGATGCCGTGATGAAGAGTATCGATCGGATTCTGGAAATGAACAAGGTCGGTGCCGGTATCAAACTGAAGATTAACTGTGTGGTGATGCGAGGCATGAACGATCGCGAAATCCTGCCGTTCGTCGAGATGGGTCGCGAGAAGCCAATCGAGGTGCGATTCATCGAGTACATGCCCTTTGATGGGAACAAGTGGAATCAGGGAAAGATGTTGCCGTATCAGGAGATGTTGGAGATTATCCGGGAGAAGTACCCTGCGTTGGAGAAGGTTACCGATCACAAGAATGATACCAGCAAGACGTATCGTGTGCCCGGCTTCGAAGGTCGAGTTGGATTCATCACCAGCATGACACATAATTTCTGTGGCACCTGCAATCGCCTGCGCATCACCAGTGACGGGAATCTGAAAGTATGTCTTTTTGGCAATGCGGAGGTATCACTGCGGGATATTATTCGCAAAGAAAACGACGGACAGCCCATTGACTCAAATGCTCTGAAAGAGCTCGGGCTGCTGGAGAGTGTACACAGTGCAGCACGTCTCAGCGATGAGGGCGGACTGGTCAATGAGCGAGAACGCGAGATCCTCGATATCATCGGCATGGCCGTCAAGCGCAAAAAGGCGAAGCACGCGGGAATGGGACAGTTGGAGAACATGAAGAACCGACCCATGATTCTGATCGGTGGGTAGCCTAACCTTTCTTTATGACTTGTCATGATTTACGACTTTTGCATGTCCATTGGATCTTTGTCATTTGCATCTCGGCGAGATGGTACCATATATCTATATAATTCATGTTTCTGGGTTCCGGGTTTGATTCTTGCTTTCCGTGCTGATGGCTAAATAGATAGAGCGCCATCTCGGCCACGGCCTCATAGTCCTGGAACAGTAGTTAGGACCCTCCCTTCTCCTTGGTCGAGGTTGCCTCTGCATATACTTTCACCCAGTGGATTAGGGCAGGCACGTCTATACCACAGCGGTCGCCCTAACTCAAAGCAGGACAAGCAAAATTCGCATTCCCTCTCAACCGCATCCGACCCGGATCTCCCACATCTCACCCCATCCCAAACAGTACACATGACGCAAATCACCTCGAAACCAGAAACAAAACGACTCGCAACAGCCGCCTGTCACGTCTCCTTCTCCAACGCACGGCCATGGGAGCTCCTCCGAAAAGGACAGGGCACACACAAAGGCGACGTATTTAGCGTGGCTCGCATCGCCGGTATCATGGCTGCCAAACGCACACCCGACCTGATCCCGCTGTGCCATCCAGGAATTGGCATCACGGGTGTGGAGGTGAACGTGGAGCTGGTCGGACCCGACGAGAGGAATCCGGAAGACCACGGTGCTATGGAGATTGTTGCGACGGTTAGCTGTTTCGGACGTACTGGAGTTGAGATGGAAGCTATGACTGCCACCACAGGGGCGGCGTTGACGGTGTATGATATGCTTAAGGCAGTGGATAAAGGGATGGTGATTGGGGGAGTACGGCTTTTAGAGAAACAAGGTGGGAAGAATGGGCACTGGACGAGGGAAAACATGTAACTAGCAATAACTGATCTCGATAATATGTGAAGCATGAAACGATCCTTGTCCAACTTCAACGGTGAGCATTTGTGTCGGATATTCGCCGACTCGTACATTCGATAATCTACTCTTCTCCTTCCCATGTTTCTGTATCAATTATATTTGGCTTTGATTTGGTTCCTATCTTCCTATTTGGTCTATCTCCGATCCCTGTGCGATCGTCTTTGTTCATCCTGACGCGGTGCGGACCAAGTGGGGTGGTGTCGGGGCCCAGAAAAAACCTCAAAACCCGCAAATTCGGCCGGCACGTGCATCTTGCAGCCTAACAAAAAAGTCAACCTATTCCCTCTCTGACTGCAGAAAGATACATATGGGCCCTGTCCGGGTCCTTCTTATCATTCTTGAAGCTCAGTAGTGGCTGTGCGACGCCTCTAGTCCGGGGCTTTCGTCGCACTATCAGTTGCACACCGACAAGTCACCGTGCGAGGCTTTGCCTTGTTGGTCGGGATGAGAATCCATGCGATGCTAATCCGTAAGTGCTCGGGATCGTTTTCTAATTTCTCAAGGCTCCTACTGACTTTATACAGCCCGTGGATGGCGAGGATCCATGGGGCGAGCTATCATGGCGATACTCCCGCCACTGAATTTTCTGACGCTGCACTATGTCTATTTTATCGTGACATGTCTAGTCAGTAGTGTTATCTTGTACTTGACATCGACGCCGTTCAAGAGTGTGGCCTATGTCGACGCCATATTCATGTGCGTTAGTGCCATGACTGGCGCCGGATTGAATACGGTATGCACTGTCACTGTCTCCCCTATGATGAAATAGCGTCTAATAGCTCTAGGTGGACTTGTCGACTTTGAATACATTTCAACAGGCCATCTTATTCATTCTTCTGATTCTGGGTTCCGCCATTCTCATCTCCAGTACTGTGCTCATGGTGCGAAAATGGGCTTTTGAGGCTAAATTGAGGGATGTCTCGGATTCGCGGGAGGCATCGCGTCGGGCATCGGCTCTAGAGTTACGGACCGAGGTCCAGTTGGCTTCTCCAGAGGAGTCTTCTAGTGGCGATGTCGATAGTGGCGTGCGACCCAAGAATGCCATTGCCGTTCAAGAGACACCCGCTCAATCATCTTCCATCAACGACCAAATTCAATGGGTGGACGATGATCAGATCACGGTGAGTGATGCACGCCATCATCACCACCGAGTTTTCCATATGGTCGGAGTCGGAGCTCGACCTGATCTCAACAACCATCCTCGTGATGTGGCCCCGTTGCCCCTTTTCAACAATGGATCATCCGGGTTCGGTTTCAAGGGCATTCTCAATGGCACGCGAAAATACCTCTCGTCCAAGGGCCTCGTCTCTCGAAACTCCCAATTCCACGGCCTTTCACCAGCCGAGCGCGAAGAACTCGGCGGTGTCGAGTACAAAGCCGTTTCATTCTTGTCATGGATTGTATCACTGTACTTTATCATGTTCCTGCTTCTTGGCATCGTCGGTGTCGGTGGATGGCTGCAGGCAAATCATCCAGAGGTGACGCGGGAGAACGGGCTGGATCCATTCTGGACCGGTGCGTTCTTTGCTGTTTCGGCATTTGTGAACAGTGGCATGTCGCTGCTAGATAAGAATATGACCGCTCTGCAGTTGAAGTGAGTGACTGTATTTCATCCTTTTCGGGGAGCTTGCTGACTTTATAGTGCCTACCCGCTTCTCACTCTGGGAATTCTTATCCTTGCTGGCAACACGCTCTATCCTTGTTTCTTGCGCTTCATTATCTGGGCTATGAGGTTTTTGCTGCCGAATAGTCCGAGGTGGCTGTCGTGGAGGATCACGCTTGACTTTATTTTAGATCATCCGCGAAGGGTTTACACGAACCTCTTTCCCGCACGTCATACATGGTATCTACTCGGCACGATAATTATTCTGAATGGGATAGACTGGGCGGCCTTTGAACTGCTGTCCATTGGGAATAAGGAGATTGAGGCTCTTCCCTCGGAATATCGAGTGCTCGATGGGCTGTTCCAAGCATTAGGTTAGTAGTACGTCTTATTTAGGTTAGGCTCTACTAATATCACTTGCAGCTGTTCGTGCGGGTGGATTTTATGTCGTGACTATTGCCGATTTGCGACAGGGCCTGCTTGTCCTTTATGGTGAGTGCCATATCCTCTATCCTGGGAATATCATGCTAACAATTTCCGACAGTCCTTATGATGGTACGCTCCATGGTTTTGGCTCTTTTCGTATTACAATGAGAGACTAACAAGCTAATTAGTATGTGTCGGCATATCCAGTCCTAGTGACTATGCGGTACGTACTACCCCATCAGCCACACCTTCTTATGCAAATCTAATACCAGCTCAGCAACACAAACGTCTACGAAGAGCGTTCGCTCGGCATCTACGCACACGACGAAGACCCCGTCTCACCAGACCAACCCGGTCGAAAGAACGTCCTAATGGACATCATCCGCCACCACATAGGCCGCCCCACACTTTCAGAACGCTCACGCAGCTATTTCGTTCAGCAACAGCTACGCTCACAGCTCAGTCACGATATTTGGTGGATCGCATTAGCCGTTCTCTTCATCGCCATCGCAGAATCAAACCACTACAGCAAACAACCCGTCGCCTTTTCAACCTTTAACATAATCTTCGAGGTTGTGTCGGCCTACGGCTGCGTCGGTGTCAGCGTAGGGTACCCCGGCAAGAATTACTCGTTCTGTGGTGCATGGCACACGATTAGCAAGTTGATTCTTGCGGCCGTTGCGCTTCGGGGTAGACATCGGGGATTACCGGTTGCCATTGACAAGGCGGTTATGTTACCGAATGAGTCGTTGGCGTGGGCTGAGGAAGAAGATGCCGCGCTGCGGAGAGAGCGGACACGGACTTGGGGCCAGGATCGCATGCCTGTTGGGTCTGTTTAGCTGCTTGAATGAATGCTTTGGTTTTTGCTTTGCTTTGCATAGCGAGGGGATACGTCTCATGATATATATGATTATGGCTAGATGAAATATGCAATAGATCAAGAGCTTTTGTTTTGCTTTGCTCTACTTTGCATAGGCAGCGAGGGAGACGATATATACGATTATAATTAGATGAAACATTGCTATGCAACAGTTCATGACCAGCATTCGACATTAAATAACTTTTGACCGGGTCGACATTGTACAGCGGATTCCCATTCTTTCGAAAGAGATTCGCTACATTTCCATTATCATCCGCCGTTATATCACATGGCTGACGACATTACAGCCCTAGGATTGGGAGGTATCAGAAATCGCATGACTCATTCCTGCTTGTTGTTCGCCTCATTCGCCATCTCGGGATCGCGCCTGGAAAGTTGTCAGATGAGAAAGACGAATTGCGACATCAAAACTTACTGTTTGTTTGCACGAGTCCAAAGGAAGCCCAGATCACAAACCGGCAGAGAAACAGGGAATCCAACAGAATCAAGTGCCTGGGCAGTCAATAAATAGAAGCCAAATATAGTAGCGGAGAATAGAGCAGCGCCAGCACCCTAGAGTTTCCAATGTCAGAATCTGTCCATGGAAGTATACCGGGTATTCGAGACTTACGACTGTCAAGCGGTTACCCACGACCATGTTTCCTTCGCCCAATTTCCAGTACGCGGCGGCCAAGAGGATGAATGTCATGGCCGTGCCCAAAAGAACTAGGAAGAATGGCAGATTGGTGCGAGTTGCGCAGACGGTATAGATCGTCATCAGTAGCCCCATGAATAGAAAGAAGAATGCTATTGGAACACGGTTAGAGATTTTATAAGAGACGATGGAAGCAAGTACGTACCAAAGGTGTTCAGGAATCCAGGAGCATGAAGACCTGCCAACGTGTCGGTTCCATCTGGAGAGTAGGGAGCTGCAGCATTGAATGCCGGAGTCATGGTAGCACCAAAAGCCAAAAGGAATGCACCTGCTTCAAGTCAATGATGTGTCAAATCCAATATAGTTAGATTCACTTACCCAGATGGCCGAAACAGAGTGTAGTAAATGTGTTCCCGAGAATGAACTCCAGAATACTAGAGAGGACCAGCAAAAGTCCACCAAAGAGGATCGCAACTCCACTGCTCTGAATTAGTCCATATTCCTCAAGTCATCGGAGATACCCATACCTGAAGGCAGCACCGCTTCCACCAGCACCTCTCCAGGACATCAAGCAACACGCCAGTGGCGTGGCTGTGATCAGGAAACCTCCAATTCCCCTAGTCACGTTAGTACCTTAGTTGCTCAAGACGGGAAGGATAAAGCATACAGAGGAGTAGGATTGCCAAGACTCTTTGCAAGATTTCCCTGGCGATGCAACATAGGACTCAGATAGAGCTTCTCAAACTGCTCAGCCGAGAGCGTCAATGAGGTAGGGACCTGTGTTAGAGGCTGCATGGTTTCGCCGTCGCTCTGCGAATTGTTATAATCGCCGCGCCAGATCCCGTCTGTTTTTCCGGTCATTGTGGAAATGTCAAAGCAGAAAAATCAATTGAATAGATTCTGGTTGTTAATTCAATTTGAATGACTGGGGAGCCTGACTTTATAGGTAGACCTAACCCCAGATTTGAGATTCATGGCTACCAGACCTGGGGAAGTGGAGAAAGCTACAAACTCTACCGATCGGAAGCTACAACTTCGAGCATCGGAAGCTTGAACAGGAGTACCGATCGGAAGGTACGAACGCATTCTGGGGAAATAGGGAAATCCTAGGTTCAGACCCACCGAACCCATTATAAGTTCGCTCATGGACCTCCTTTTAGGGTCGTCAATCCCACATCTGTGGGTCGTCCAGGTGTATACCTATCCGATATACCTGCCGAAGACTTCCGTCTCGTTCGGATAGTCTGGTTGCCAGCAAAAGAGCCCTGCTTTTGAGTTTGATGAAGCTAAATCCCCACATTCTCCATCGATTGACTGGGGAATCAGGTTTGTCCTTCTATCGCATACTTTGTCGGGAATGTAGTATTACGAGAGGGAGCCAACGGTCCCAATCATGCTTTTTTGCTTGGAATACGTTGGCATTGATAGGTTCCTAGGGTTATGCCCTACTGTTCAAAGCTGATTTCCTTCCCAGTAATCTCAGATAATTATTTATTTTGAATGTTAACGGTGTAGAAGTGGGCTTTGAAGTACAAAGTCACAATGCTGCAGGATTTATATAGCCTAAGGTATCAAAATCCCTATTTGGGCCTAGTCAATAGCTTATTGATTTAGGTCACGCGACTAGTTAGTCAGCCAATTGTCTCAGGCACACTAGACAGGGGTCCCTTTTCACTAACAACATCCGAAAATTCCAGGGAAACTCTCTATTACTAGAATGTCTATGTATTCCTTTGCATAATGGTCTACACCCGTTATTCTCTCAAGTAGAGAGAGACCGTACCTATAGAAACATAGCTGATGCAGATTTAGCTACCGGTGAACCAATTAAGACCTGTGACGTCGTTGCGACCGTTGACTTTTCTTTTTGATGATGTCGACGGTTGATATAGTGCAGTTCCGGTTCGGCGGTTAGGGTGGATGAACATGGAAACCGACAAGGTTCCACATGCTGTGCCAGACTTGCTGTAGGATCAAGGACCCTAGGGCCTAGATGCTCTACGCTAGTATGAGAATATAAAGTCGTGTCTTCACAAACGCCAAATTCTTTTGCCAATTCCGATGTACCTAGAATGCCTTAAACAGAAGAAATATACAAAATGGGACTACTCGTCCTCCATTTCCATCTCATCCTCGTCCTCGTCTTCCTCTTCTTCCTCAATCTCACTCTCCAGCTCCTCCTCTCTTTCCTCGTCGTCACTACCACTACCGTCATCGCTGCCGAATTCATTCATAACTTCATCGCCGCCACTCTTCGCGTCAGCCCTCCGCTTCGCCTCTTCACGGCGACCCTCCTCGAGAATAGCAGCACGCTCCTCTCGCAACTTGCGCTGGGTCTTCACGAACGCTCCAAGAGGGGTAGTCTCCCAGTCGACGTCCTTGAGGAACGTATCAACCTCGGTGCGGTTGCGCGGTGTGTAGGTGACACTTAAGCGACGCTCCTCGATCCAGCGGGCATTGGCCTCGACCTTCTGCACAAGTAACACGATCATCTGGTTGATCTTGCCGTTCTTGTTGCCGCCGTTACGGGCAGAAACCTGCTTCAACCAGCGCTTGAGAGCGACGACGACAGGAACGGAGAGTTCGGGGAAAGCGATGTGCTTGGACCACAGAACGAAGAACTCGGATAGAAGCTCGGCGACCTGTTCACCGACGCCGTCTTGGTAAATGCGCGAGCGCAGGTACGACTTGGGCGCGCGGATGGCGGTGTTGAACTCGAGGGGCTTCAGGGTACTGGACTTGGGAGCCTTGCGCATCTCGGCAGACGTGAGGACCTCTAGGAGAGGGGCTCCGAGCGGGATGTAGGTGCCCGTCGCGCGCGAAATACGGAGGAGAGCACGGGTCATCTGGAATCGGAGAGGGAAGTACTGTGCTGTCGGAATAAGGCGCATGGCACCCAGAGTGATCTGCACAACGGGGTAGATGAGCGGGCGCAGAGCGGACTGCTTGCCGACCTTGGCTTCGACGAGCCCGTCGCAGTGCTGAGAGAGCACGCGCGACCAGAAGTCGAGCGAGTGCACATATTGCCAATTGTAGATGGTCTTGTAGGACTCCTTCGTAGTGTTGGTGATGCTTTTGCGCAAGTGCATAGCCAATTGGCGGATAAAGCCGAAGCCGGTAGTGTAGGAAACGTTCTGGTCAATGCCCCAGATCTCTGCGGCCGAATTCTTCATCAAGTTCACACCGGCCAGGGTGTGCACAGTGGTGTTGCGGCTGCCCTTGACGACGCCCTCGTAAGTCGCCTTCAGCACGGTCTCCTTAATACCGGGGTCGCCCATAACCATGAGGCGACGCAGCAAGAGGAAAGCGGTAATCCGAGTGGTGTCAGCATTTGCGACGTCGGCCCAAATTCCCACAACGGTCTTGATGAGCGTCTTCAGGACCTTGCGGAACTGAAGGAGGTAAGGCAGCATGGGCTCCATGGCGGCCAGCGTCAACTTAAGAGTCGATGCATCGGACAGGTTCAGCAGAAGCTGGTGGACAGAAGAGGTATAGGACTTGATCAGCGGCGTGAGTGTCTTGAACTTCTTCGAATCCATCGACACCTTGACCTTGCCGGCGGCCGTCTCCTTGACCGGGAGATGATGTCCCAGAACCTTAGGAACAACATTCAGGGCAGTGACGAGCACCTGATGGTAGACCTCCGGGTCCGAGATAATGTATTTCTGCTCCGGGGGGTTGGCCTCGTGGACGTAGGATGCGGCGCGGAAAGCCAGGACGGTCTGGCGCATAGCGCGGACCGAGTGCTGCTCTTCCATCAAGCTCTGCCACTTCTTCACCATAGGGATTGTCAACGTAGTGCTTTGAGGCTCCTCCTCCTCTTCCTGGGCCTTCTTCTTTTTCTTCTTCGCGGGGCCCTCCTCTTCCTTGGCAGCCTCGCCCTCGCTGAGCTCGTCAACTTCGGATAAGTCACCCTGGTCACCGAAGTCGAGCAGTTCCGCATCGTTCTCCTTCAGGTATTTGTAGAACTCGGGGTCCTTCTCCTTCAATGCCTCGAGCTGGTCTTGGTGCTCGTCAAAGGCATTGGTCTCGTCGTCGTCGCTGAGAGCAGCATCCGAGCCAGCCTCCGAGCCAGAGCCGGAAGCCTCGTCATCCTGCACCTGGTCTGCAGAGCGCTTCCGCTTACCGATCTTGGGAGTAACGTCCTTTTTGCTCGCCTTCTTCTTGCCGCTGGCTTCTTCGGGGATGTCGAAACCACCGGCGAAGAAGTCATCAACATTCATCTCGGCAAAGGCATTCTTCTTCTTCTCCTCTTCAGGGTTCGGCTCAGTTGTATCTTCGGCATCGCGGCGGTTGGCATTCTTGGCCTTGCGCTTTTCGTTCAGTTGGTGGCGCTGTTTGATCTTTGCGCCCTCCTTGCGGCGCTCAAGGATATCCTTGAGATGGTTCTTCTCGAACTTCTTCGTCGACTTCTTCGCTCCACCCATTGTGATGGTTTTTCTGCAGAGAACGAGCTTGCAGTTTGCGGTTCAACGGGCTGCAAGAAAAAAAATTTGGCTGGGGGAAAATCAGCGGGTCCGCCTCCGTGACCGCCTTTGGAGCTACCGATAAGGGACGCCATATCGCTCCAGTCTACTCTGTGTCTACATTGTTGTCTTCTTTTACTTTTCATTGTTGTCCTCTTAAAATGTACACTCAGCGCCCTCTGTCGTACGCCCCCACTCCGTACAGCTATACACCGGATCCTGCACGATCGGCCTCTATCAACCTCGACGAAGTACGCTCGCTGCCATGAAATGCGGGGCCTTCATGTTAACATGCTCCAGGAAGTGAAATTGGTCTCCAGTTCAGGGGAACGGGATCTGTATGAATCGCTCGCCGAAATATACAGCATTATCGTCACGCTTGATGGCCTTGAAAAGGCCTACATCAAGGACGTGGTTACCGAGGCGGAGTACACCGAGACATGCACACGACTCTTAAAGCAATACAAATCCAGTCTGGGAGATGAGTCTGTGTCGCGGGAATTTGTGGATCTGGAGACTTTCAAACGCACGTGGGGTGTAAGTTTACCTGCGACACTCGCCTTCTATGTCTAACCCGATCCCAGTTGGAGTGTCCCCGCGCAACCGAACGACTACGCATCGGTCTTCCTGCTACCGTCGAGCAGGCCTCGCACGGCGCACCTGCAGCCAGCAATGCAGCAACCGGGGTTGGTGGCGGCAGCGCATCGGGCAGTCTGATCCTGGCGGCGACGGAGAACTTCATTACCTTCCTCGACGCATTGAAGTTGAACATGTTGTCAAAAGATGCGCTGCATCCCCTGCTCTCTGAAGTGATTCAATCGGTCAATAAAGTCACGGATGGAGATTTTGATAATCGCGGCAAGATAATTCAATGGTTGATTACGTTGAATCAGATGCGAGCGACGGAGGAATTGAGCGAGGATCAGGCTCGGGAGCTGTCATTCGATATTGACCAGGCCTACCAGGGTTTCAAGGCGACTCTGAACTGAACTGCATCGGCATGGCGTTTATTATGGGCTGTTTGGATTATGCGGTTAACGAAGATACCACTCTAGTTGATGCCTCGGAGCATCTCAATTGCTGTTCTCTGTATATTGTGATACTGGAGGGAAACGGGTATGTTGCGTATATGACTCATGAGGTATATTCGGTTCACAAGAGACTCATTTTTCCTCTGTCTATGGATATCACCTTGGATGAATCGAGTCTGCTCTAGTTACTGCAACTTTCTTGTTAGCCCGTTTGAGTAATTCCCTGGTAAAGTTAGTGTGATTGTAGGCCTGGCGTAGAGGCCCAATTCTACATAAAGGAATATCTCACTGCTGTATCATCACCGTTATATAACCAGTCATAAGGTCTACTTACTCTTTGCTATCAAGCAATGCCATGTCATTTCTATTAATATTTCAAGATATAGCCGGTACATCAGTTGTGAAGGTAAACCTGACCGGCTATGGACAGTTAGTAGGGTGCTGAAAAATGCCTAATCGCGATCTTTTTAGTGTGCCAATATGCGCCACAGCTCGGACATTGCCTTGACACGCCTATAACAGCTAATATCCTAGTATCATATACCTTTTAGGTTACTATACGAGTCTATTAGTATCAATAAGTTAACTCAAATTCATTGATACCACTGATTCCCCAAGTAATTTGAACACCCGGGTCCGGTCTCTCCTCCGGTCTCTCCAGCCCAACTGGCTGGCCTATATTGTAGCGAACGAAGAGTTCCACCGGCGCTGTGTCATCGTCTTCAAAGCTCCACAGTTGAGAATATTGTAGAACTAGATTTTCTCCATCAAGCGAAGCTTGTATGATCCTTCCGTGCTTTTGGCCCATATAGGAGAGAACCAATAACTGAAAGACCAGGGTTAGCAGGACTTAGGCTGCAATGCGATGTGGGCTACTTACTGGATGGATAGGATACTTCCGGAAGGGCCCGTGGGATGTTCGAATGAGCATCATGGTTACAATAGCCCTAACTTCATGAAGAGTAAGAAACTGGTCTGCGTGGTTTGCGGGGACATGTGCGTTGGTCGATAAAATCGCGTGTGGCAAAGGAGAGCTTTCAGCACTATCTTCCAGGATATCCTTTATCTCCCAGCATGGCAGCGGTTGACAGCCGACTTCCCGTAACGGGGGGGGAACCTTTCTTGCTTTTGGTCCTAGTCGATATTCAATATACATATTTGGAAACCTGGAAATCTTCTATCCACTTACCGGCATTCTGTAAGAGATGCAAAGTTGAAAAGACAAGAAGGCCACGATAGTCCCCTCCGGTCAGCACCAAGCTGGCGCTGAATATAGTCATGTAGGTCTTGAGCACGGTCGAGCCAATCATGTCGTCATACTCAACTCTTGCGTGCCTGAGAGGGGCCTCTGCATTTGGAAACTGCATAAGGACCGGTCTGAGCATATAATCAGAGTCCGGGCGGAGGTTCAGCTCTGGCATGTATTCCGAAGCCTCAAGTGGATATTGTTTGAGGACTCGCTCTAGGTAAGGCCGGAAAAAGCATGGATGAAACTGCAGGGTTCCGTCATCTGTTATGCCCACTTGAAAAGCTTGGATTCCTAGACTCTGAATGTCGCTAGGGAGGGAAAAGAAGGATTCACAGGCCTTGATTTGCTGATGAAGGCGCTTAAGGATATCGTGCCGCCTGGTTCGGGTTTGCGCATCCATCTCCACGGATTGAGGGGGAGATCATGGAAACGGGAAATAAAGAGAAGAGTAAGCTAGGAAAGGGCAAGCGCAGTTCATCAAAATAATAGGGTAAAGGTTGGGAGGAACCATCCGTGTGTGATGGGGTGTGTGATAGACAGTTTGGCGTCAGTTAGCAGCCACTAGATCTTTGAAGCTAAATGACATCTCTAGGTAAGTTTGACGTGTTGGGGCCGGGTAGTTAACTAACTTGGCGACCCGTGGGCACGTTATGTTAATGTCCAATGCCTTTGTAACTAGCTATTTTACGTACACATATTTGTTTTTGATATGTTTCCTAGTACTTACAACCACTACTATCAATATGGCGGACACTAATGATCCAATCTGGAAGACATATAAGCATCGCATGATCTATGAGCTTATACATTCTGATCCCGAACCAGAACCTAGCCACAACGGCCTTGAAATTGGATAGGAGAGTCACCAGTTTTCAGCAGATTTCATTAGGGGGGAGGTTACTCCGTATATGGGAAGGCATAGTATTGTGCAAGGTGCATGACCTGTAGTTAGTCGGCTGACTTTGTTCCTTAGATGCCTGAATCTTCAGGCAATCACACGATCCGCGGAACCGGCGCTAGCCTTTCCTCTTTGGGATTTTTCTTTTTCCTGCGTGGCGCATGGCGGTTTACGGAGCTCCCATAAAACCTCCATTAGTCGACGGTGATGCTGGTTCCTCGTGCACCTGTTCTTCAGGAGCCGGTTGTTCACCATGATCAGCACCAATGATGAGCCGCTGCACGGTGAGTAGATGATCTACACAATCCATCCACTATTTTAGTGGAATTTTGGAACTGATAAGGAGTCTACCAGTGCTTGATCTGCCACAGATCTATACGAAGCCCTCTGGCACCGATCTCATCAAGGCCTTGGCTCTGTTGACTCTGCAGCCTCGCGCATTCGGAACCACTGCGGATGTGGTCAAGGGTCCAGCAGTGCAGCCGGCGGGGGTGACTCGCTACCTCACCTCGATCATCGCAAGTCCGCTGTCATGGCTTGACACGGAGGAATTGCGGGAGGCTGTGTGGGATGCGGCTTCAGCCCGTCTCAGTGAGAGGTCTGGCCGTGCTGGTAAGACTGCTGCCATCCCCATGTTGTATGCTTTGCTGACAATCTGCTCCTAGCTATGCCGGCCATGTCGCGCATCTTCAACGTGCCTACTTCGTCTGGCGAAGATTACACCCTGACTTTACACGAACCATCCATCACTGCGGATAATCTTGGTATGAAGACCTGGGTTTCATCTTACCTTCTCTCTCGTCGACTGCACAACCTCCTCGAGTCCCCGCCGAAACTCGTGCCGTCGGGACCGACCGAGCCCTCGGCCAAGTCCGACTCGTATAAACCACTTCGTGCGCTCGAGCTAGGCTCTGGCACGGGTCTAGTCGGTCTGGCCTTTGCCGCTCTCCAGGGAAAGTCAGCTACCGTCCACCTCACTGATCTCCCAGACATCGTGCCCAACCTCGCCCATAACGTCGCGCTAAACGTTGAACTCCTTACCAGTACAGGAGCAATAGTGACAACAGATGTGCTGGACTGGTCCGTAACACCCAATCTACAGCCTTCGGCGCTGGACCGGTTCGACGTAATCCTGGCTGCGGACCCGCTATACTCGCCCAAGCACCCTAAGTGGCTCGTGGACACAATCGGAGTTTGGCTGAGCCGTGGACTCGATGCACGGGTCATGATGGAAATGCCGCTGCGCGATGCGTATATACCACAGAGACAAGAGCTGCGCCAGCGAATGGCCGACCTGGGACTGGCACCGATCCTGGAAGGTGAAGAGACCGGATATGACGACTGGGAGAGCGCAAATGGTGAAGCGCTAGCCGTGCAATGCTGGTGGTCCATCTGGGGATGGAGCGAGAAGGTCTAACCGACAAGGTGCATGGTGCACATGGTTCTCTTGTTTTCGAACTTCTTGCGACTGCAAGCCAGGGCACGTCCACTCCAACGTCGCATTGGCAAGTGACGACACGAGACACGAATAGACGATACACGATAGAATCGCATTTTAGAAATAGATGATCAATACACACTTCAATTAGACTTGTCGATGAAATTCAAGCATGATGAGGCAAGGTGACACTAAAGAGTAGAAATGTGCACACGATATTATCAACATCCATCACGTGGGGCAATGACGTCGGTGTCAATCGTCCAACAATACTTAAGACACCAACTCAAGGCTCAACTCGTTCCATATCGAAGCCCAGAACTGACCGCCGAAACAGATTTCACAGTGCGCTCATGAGCTCACTCACATTTCTGGTCCACCATTCTATCGCCCGGATGAAATGCATAGCCGGCGAGTATCAATGAATCGCAAGTCGCCACAAGCTCCAAACACCGGAGACTCTTTTTCAATAACGACAAACCAGTGTGGCCATATATATTCATCCTAAACATACCTCTACTCAAACCAGCATGGTCATCGGACTCTTAACACTGGCGTCCATTCCCACCGTTACCGGCGTGGCATTCGGGACCAGCGAGCAGCGCAAGGCGAACCAGCGCAAGGAAGATGCGCGGCGAATGGTCAAGTTCAACATAGACGCCCAGTGCAGCGGCGACACGGACGATGACCGCGATGTACAAGGACGAAGAGTAGTCGTGCGAAACGAAAAGGTCAGAACCGAAACCCGTGTATAAGTATATTGGAAACTGACAATTTTCAGGTCTACCTCGATGACCCGAACCCTGCAGAACGGTCCCAGCCTGCCTTTACATCACTAGCATTCTACATCGAGTATCCCGAGATTGATGAGACCAAACATCTGGATCGGGGTCTAGGTTTACCGACGTACGTACAGGCCGATCCGCCACTGCTGAATTGGATATACGCGGACAAAAACACGTACGAGTTGAAATATGGGAACCGTACACAGAGCGTGCAACACATTGTTGGGCCTTGGGACTGGACAAAGGATGAGAAGACGATTCTCCTAGAGGGGAAGAATACGTTTGTGGCGGTAGAAGAGGAGGAAGGGAAATGGGCGCTGTACTTTGATCGCGACGGGGATGAGTTGGAGCGAGTATTGGAGGAGCGGGACTTGTTGGATCATGCTTTTGTCCCTGTGGCTCTGGTTAGACGGGTTGCTGAGGAACCGCCTGCTCCTCCTACCCAGGGACAGAGTGCACAGAAATGAGGATCACGATTGAAATGTGTTGATCTGATGATTACATCTAGTATATCAGGATATGTGATACGCCTATACTGAATGCACCTTAATCCTCCAAACCATCCCAACTACCATCGCTCTCAGTGCCAGCTGCGGTGCCCGTCGCCTTGCGTTTGCGACTAGCAGCGATAGCACCCCTCTTTCGGTTTTCCATGCGGCGCTCATAGCCACTCTTCGTACTGATTCTGGCAATGTGCGATCCCTTGTCGCCCTCGTCCTTGCCATGTTTCGAGACCTGGCGCGCCTTGACACCGTGCTTTTTGAGTTCTTGCTTGTCCTTCTTGCTCAGATCTGGCAGCGACTCGAGTAGCCATTTCTGGATAGACTTTTTGTCGTCGGTTCCGCGCAGCTTCTCGCTAACGTCAATGACATTTGCGATGCTCTTCACGTAGGGAATATCCTCCTTAGTATAGTACGTGACAGCGATACCGCCCTCACGACCAGCGCGGCCGGTACGTCCAACGCGGTGGACGTAGACGGCGGCGGAGTTGGGGATGTCGTAGTTAACGACGCCGTTCAGGCCACGAAGATCAAGCCCACGGGCTAGAACATCTGTTGTAACGAGAATCCAGATCTCGCCCTTGCGGAAGTCACGCATGATTTCTGACCGCTGATTGTCCGAGAGGTCAGAGTGGAGCACGGCAATGCGTGAGGATCCGCCTGCTTCGGCAGGAATGTCGTATTTCAATTCGGAGTGCAGGGCAATTGCACGGGGGATGGTTTGTGTGAAAATGAGGAATGGAGGTCGGAGGCGGATATCGGTTGCTGCAGCCGCGGTTGGGTGAAGCAGCTGTCGAAGACCAATTAGTTTACCTTGCTCGGTTGCTGCGTAAACGAGACGGTGGTCGATATTGGGAACGGCCGAGTCCTTCAGGCCGACAACAAGCCGCACCAGCGGGTGAAGTTTGCTGTTTTTCTGACCGAGATTTTCTAGGCGCTCTTTGATCGTAGACTTAGCGACATCTTCGACGTTGGAGCCCATGGTGGCAGACCACAGACTCACGCGCAGGTCTGGGTGCACGCACGCGCGCCAGATATCGAGTGTTTGTTCCCGGAATAATGGGTCCAGGAGCACGTCTGCTTCATCCAGCACCAGGCTTCGCACCAACGGCAGTCTTCCCATCGGCTTAGTTTGATTCGCGGACAATGAATTGACCAGCTGGAGGGGCGTGGTAACCAGGATATCGCTCTTCGTGACAGGTGCATTGTTCTGGTTCTGGCCCTTCCTGGGTTTGCTGTCTTCTTCATCGTCTGATCCAGATGATCCCTCGCTGTCTTCGTCGAGGACATTCGCATCGCCTTCTTCATCCTGGTCCACCACGCGCATACCCTTTTTCATCAGGGTGATCTTAACACCGGTCCCGGCCACCAATTTCCGGCCTTCGTTGACAATCTGGCTGGCAAGTTCTTTGGTAGGTGCCACAACAACTGACAGAATCCCATGCTCGTCAGATTTGGAGTGATGATGCCGGACAATCTTGTTGATAGCCGGAATCAAGAATGACAGCGTCTTTCCACTACCAGTCGGTGCCACGACCAACAGGTCTGGCTCCGCTCCTTTCTCCGGAGAAATCGAAGAATCACCAAGCAAAATGGGGAGGGTCCCCAACTGCACCTCCGTAGGCACAGTAAATCCTTGCTCGGCGATATTCTCCGCCAGCCGGCTCGAGATCTTGTATTTCGAGCGCAGCTCTTTGAAAGAGACGAGCGGTTGCGGGTACATGCGACGAGCGCGCTTCGCCTCTTTTTTGCTAAGAGCCGGAGCCTCTTCCTTCTTGGACTTCTTCTTTTTCTTCTTAGACTCCTTAGTAGGTGCGAGCTGAGGCTGGATCTCGTCCAGATCACGGAGATCAGTGACCTTGATCTTGTGCGAGTTCAAAATAGTGCGACGCTGCACTTCATCCATAGCTTCCTCTTCGTCCGATCCTTCGTCTTGATCAGATGCTTGCTCCTGGTCGAGTTTGGCGGTAGGTGCCGCCGCCGAATTCACCGCGGGGCGCTTGTTCGAGCTGAAAAAGTCCAGTTCGGCCGCATCGTCTCCATTTCCCTCGGCTGCTACCGGCGCTCTCTTTCTTTTCTTGGCGTTCTGCGCAAGTTCAAGCTTCTCGCCCTCGGCGGTCCGAAAGAGCTGCGGGTTGGCCGCTTTGCCAGTTGAAGGGAGGCGGGCAGCGGGTTCTGCGGCCGGAGCGGCCGACTTGAACTTTGTTGACCGCGTCAATAATCTGAAAGCGTCCATAATGAGTGATGGTTGAGTTGAAGAAAAGCTGACTTTGATATTTCGCTGGGGAAAAAAAGTGACCCGCCGAGTTTGCTTCCGGGCCAATCAGACTGCACCCACCGATCAGCGGCGCCTACGCGAAGGGAGAAGGATGAAAAGATCACGGATAAAAAGAAGCAGCAAATACGTGACAGCGAATTCGGTGCTCATGCGCGTGCAGTGATACAAGAACAGGATAAGGGTTACAAGAATGAGTCTTCTGTCCATGGTGTTGGTTGCGTTGGTGGGAAAAAGGAAAGACCTCAAGGCCTCGGAATAGGAAACTACTATAGTTACAGAGCTTCAGATCCTGGCAAATTCTACAGAGTCCAAGTTCAAGATGATTCAAATAAATTGTAATCAATGATTTCTATCTCAGACAACAGTTATATTCCATCGTCTATCATACAGTGCACAACTTTAGGGGAAACAGGGAACAAAGGGAAGGAACAAGAGAAAGGACGATTGGGTTCCAGATTTAGTGGCTGTGCGTAGTCTCGCCTCGGTAGCCGACAATGTTCATGCGACCGATCATCTCACCGACGGTGAAGAAGCCGATGACCTCGGCGGCAGTGACACCGGCGAAGGCGAGCTCCTTGGGGCTGGCGTTGCGGACGCGAGCCAGGAAGTTCTGGGGCGAGGGGAAGATGATGCTCCTGAGGGTGGCAGGGTTCTTGAAGGCGTTGGTCAGGGGCTGGAAGTAGGACTGGAAGGTGGCCAAGGAACTAGAGACGGGTTGTTAGATCGTGTGTGCGCGAGGGGGGTTCAAGCGGCTGGGACGGCTTACGGAGGAGTCATGTTCTGGCCACGGACCACCAGCTTGGCGAGCTCAATGCCGACCTTTGTGTAGTAGACAGTCGGGGGAATCATGGCTGAAGAGGGTAGTAAGGTTAGCGGTGCAACAGACGGAAATGGTTTCGGACAGGCCGGATAACAACGAGGAAGGCTTGTTGGTGAGGCATGGTTCCGATCACAGCAATTGCAGTCCCACGCCTCCTCCATCGTCCATCCCATGTACATTCATCAAAAACAGGGTACCGGAGTACGAGGGTATCACTTACAGTCGACGAACGAGACGACCTTGCCGACGGGGCCGCCGACCTTGCGGAGGGCAGTGGCAGCGTTGGAAATGGCCGGGCCAGCGGCAGCAGAAGCCTTGGACAGACCCTCAGAAGCCTTGGAGGCAGCAGAGGAAGCAGTCTGGCTGGCCTTGTTGGCGGCCTCAGAAGTGGACGAGGAGTGTCTGACGACGGTTCTCCGGGTGAGGAACTGCGATTGCCGCAGCACGGCACGGGTGGCAGCGGGCATCTTGGGGACTGCGGGAGAAGAAGAAGGAGCGAGGATGGAGATTCGATCACAGGTCACCCGTTGCAGTCGCTGATGTGAGGACGAGGGGGTCCAATGGCGGGTTTGGTATGGCGCAACGACAGGACCAGAATCTGCGGATTTGAGGTTCGGGAACTTCAGGGAATGGGTCACGTGAGCGACTGCTAGCTGTGCTTGGATTGGAGGTAAACAAATGCCATTGAAGAGCAATCGAATGTAAGTTTTAGAGAATTTCTATTACTTTGAACTGAAGAGGGATTTGAGATGAGTTTGTTGGACAGTCGGAAATACGTGTGATGGTGTGCACATACATACTCGGTGTGTGTAGTAGCTGCAGCATCGACAAAACATTTGCCCCCGGAACTGTAGCGTAGGCCGTCAATGCTTCTAATATCTCTTATTTATATTTGCAAAGTTGTTCTAGGGTTGACAAGTCCATTTAGTATTACTCCTCGGTATTTGCTGTCATGAAGGACCAGATTTCATTCACAACGCATCCATCACCGAATACATATCCTGGGTTTCAAGTACTATTTGCGATAGCTCCAACTTCTCTAAGCTGGAAATTATACACCACTGCAGGAATCTTGTATAATTGGATCTTTTTACCTAATGGGCCGAGCTGTCGAATTCCAAGATTCCACAATTATATGAAATCAGCGAGACCGATGCTGTGATGTCTTGGGAAGCATGAAATGTCCAAGTGTCCTACCCAAGAACCTTCCACCTGCCTAGGTTGACACTAGGTATATAGCAAATCATGTGATCTACTTGTGCCCAATCCCCTTCTATATCATCTGCCTAGATATATTAACCTGCTACCGGCGTAGATGCGCTTATGGATAGTTTGAAATTTCAATCTACATTCCCTATCATACAAAGGTCCTCTAGTCTCGATACAAAGGCTCCTCCCATATATACCATGGCGCTTGCGTTTTGGGTACTCCGACTCCGAATTTCTATAGCTAGCGGACCTAGAGCTAGCAAGGTTGGCATATCAACACATATATGCGGGATGTCTGTCCTAAAGTTCCGGGTGATCTAGTTGTGCGGGATTAGTACCTAGGCTAGGTAGTCAAGAAACCTCCTCTATTTACGTGAGTATATAGCTATATTTCTCTCCTTAATAGAGGTAAACTAGTATTTTTCCTTTATAGCTAATCCCCCTCTGTTCCTAACTAGAGAGATTGATTATTATAGAGTGACATTCAATAGTATGCAAGCGAGGGATCAAAGGATGCTAGATGGCGCATGAAACGGAGCCAAGAGAATAGCGCGGACTTTGTCATCGATGTGATTATCAGCAAACTCCTAGTCAAGGCCATGCGGGTGATTTAGATTTGGGAACTGCTAAGGACTATCATTGCTATTGATCGAGTGTGTATTGATTGTGACGATCACTGGTCACATAATGTTTGCATGTTTGCACTTTGACTCAACAATATATGCCTAAGGCATCTATGAGCATCTATGGCTACTACATCTCCAGTTCTGGTTCTTCTTCCTTCTTCTCCCAGCCTAGTTATTTCGTTTATTGCTACTATGAATGCATTCATTGATTCTCCACTCATGATTGGCTACGTATCTGAGCGTCGTGACATTGATCAACTCATTAACGGTCCCCACCTAGGCATGCCACTAGCACGTGCCAGGGTATAAGGGGATATCGATGAAGCTTTACAGACTAGTGAGTTTATAAAGTTATTTACTCTATAACTAGATAAACTTCAATTACACTTTGCATCCGCAACTCCGAGATCATGAAGGGCGATGCCCGTCGATTGGTTTCCCCCCGATTTATGGCCCTCGCTCTCGTGACTGGCTGTGGGGTCATGGATTGCGACCCACAAGAAGAGCTAGAGGCAGACTAGCTCATGGTTTCAAAACTTGACAAACCTTCAACAACTGCGTGTTTGGCCGAGTGGTTAAGGCGCTGGATTCAAGTGGTACAGTACACTTTGCCTCGATGAACGAGGTTGAAATTCCCAGTCACGGAAGTGGCGCAGGTTCGAATCCTGCAGCACGCAATCTTTCTTTTTTCTTCCTCTTCTTTTTTTTTTGTATATCAAAACAGAGCTCAAGATTTCAAGCGAGGTGGGTTGTAGGGATCTCTTGGAGAAGTGCCTTCGTAAGGATTCCTGAGTTCCCCATGGAGACTCGGCAAGTACTCACCCACTTGTCCACCAGGCAAAAAGATGGAGAGTATGTGCTTCCAAGATTGGATGCTACACATTTCAAAAGCCAAAAGACAAGAAAGTTCCAAACAAGAGAGACAAGGGTATGTAATTTGTCAACTGTCCCGTCCCTCTTACTGTTCTACGAGCGTCGCAGAGTTGACTACTTGGTCAGAAGACCTCAGATCTTCTTACATTTTTTTCCCTTGACTTTCTTCGGACACGTTTCACAATCACACCGACTCCTGTTTGATATCACCTTGGGGTATGACAACGAAATCGCTCGGAGAGAAAGTCTTTGCGAGTCACCAGACTTCAATGGGACCGACCAACCAAGTCTATAGCAAGTTGGTAAGTTGCAACGGAGTCGTTTAACTAACTAACTAATTGCTTGTTTGCTCGATCAAACATTTACCCTGTTTGCATGGTTTGCAGTTGAAAACGGTCCAGGAACCCATCACAGAAACTCCATCAACCAGCATGCGCCGGAGAATTGCTAATTCTGGGCAGTCTAGAAGGTATCCAAATGTCGCACATGATCTACACCCCGTGTAAATGTGAAGAAACACCCGATATTCGATAGAGTTCTACTTCTACTTCTTTGCTCCACAGAACATGGAATAATCCCGACATAGACATAGACATTGACCAAGGGGATACTGATATTAACCGATAGCCGATCGTCGGACTCGGGCCGACTGGAAAGGGGAAAGGACCGGGGAATCCCATGTTTCACACTTTGCAGTGGGAAAACTGTGCCCCGCGCGGTTAAATCGAGGCCCCTCCGCTCCACTTCTTTACTCCACGTCTACGTTGTATTACGAGGGGAAAGTGAATGCGCCTGGTCACCTGCTCCATTATTTAAATAAAAAAGCTCCTTGCACATATTTCTACCTCTTCAGTCATTTCCCATCCCACATACACCATGTCTTCCGCTACCACCGTCACCAAGACCAACATCGGCGTGTACACCAATCCAAATCACGACCTGTGGATTGCGGAGACCATCCCCAAAGTCGAGGATGTCCAGAGTGGCAAGGGCCTGAAGCCCGGCGAGGTCACCGTTGAGGTGCGCAGTACTGGAATTTGCGGGTAAATATCCAATTGTGACTGTTGAAGACCGACCTAATTCAAATTTTGATAGATCCGATGTCCACTTTTGGCATGCCGGATGCATTGGTCCCATGATCGTCACTGGAGACCACGTCCTGGGCCATGAATCTGCCGGTCAGGTTGTTGCGGTCGCTCCCGATGTCACTCACCTCAAGCCCGGTGACCGTGTCGCGATCGAGCCCAACGTTATCTGTAACGCCTGCGAGCCATGTCTGACCGGCCGCTACAACGGCTGTGAGAACGTCGCCTTTCTGTCCACTCCACCCGTCGATGGTCTGCTCCGCCGCTATGTCAACCACCCTTCTATCTGGTGCCACAAGATTGGCAACATGAGCTACGAGGATGGTGCCCTTCTAGAGCCCCTCAGCGTGGCCCTGGCTGCCATCGAGCGCAGCGGGCTACGCCTGGGTGACCCCTTGCTTATCACTGGTGCCGGCCCCATCGGTCTAATCAGTCTGCTTAGCGCTCGGGCGGCTGGTGCCTGCCCCATTGTCATCACCGATATCGACGACGGTCGCCTGGCCTTCGCCAAGGAGCTGGTCCCGGAGGTGCGCACCTACAAGGTGGAGATTGGCAAGTCGGCCGAGGAGTCGGCAGAGGGTATCATCAACGCCCTGAATGACGGCAAGGGCTCTGGGCCCGGTTCTCTCCGCCCCAAGCTGGCGCTCGAGTGCACTGGTGTCGAGAGCAGTGTCAACTCCGCCATCTGGAGTGTCAAGTTCGGGGGCAAGGTATTCGTGATCGGAGTCGGTAAGAATGAGATGACGATCCCCTTCATGCGCCTGAGTACGCAAGAAATCGACCTGCAGTACCAATACCGCTACTCCAACACTTGGCCCCGAGCTATCCGTCTTGTCCAGAACGGTGTCATCGACTTGCGCAAGCTGGTTACCCACCGCTTCGCCATTGAGGACGCCCTCAAGGCCTTTGAAACCGCTGCTAACCCCAGGACTGGTGCCATCAAAGTGCAGATCATGAGCTCCGAGGAGGATGTCAAGGCTGCCACTGCTGGCCAGTCGGTCTGAGTGTGTTTTTGAATGCTGGTGTTGGTGCGAGGCTGGTGAAACTTTCTTAATAAATGATGCTTAGAGATGCCTGCTGGGCAGAATAGAGAGAACCATGAAATGAATTTCCTTTTTGTTCAGAATGTTGCAGTATTTCGAGGGTGTCATAAAGATATCTCCTGAAGGAGCTCGGGCCTGTCCCAGCCCCAATTTAACTCTACTACATATGAACTTGATCGACAACGACGTTGGTCCAACGCTTCAGCTTGGACTTTAATTTTCGGTCTCAATTCAGCCCTTACTTAGCCGGAACTTCCCCTCATTTTGCATACTACTCCGAGGTTCCTGCAAATCTGCCAAGATGCTTGTCCCGACAATTGTCCGCTCTCTTCGTATTCAGTAGTTAGTCAGGAACAAGCTAGAATCATGTAAAGCAGGAATAGCCACATCTGCACTACTGTCACTTGGGAATTTTGCATAACCATCGGACATTATCCATCCACTCTTCCCCTTCACCCTTCGTCCCAGGTTTGCATCCCACCCACTCCTGATCATTATTTAAATGCACCGGGCCTGCTTTCGAATTCTCCTAACTTCCCGCTGCTGTGCATTCAACGGTTTTCCAGTTGGATATTCAACATGCGGGCCTCTCTACTTTTCTTGGCTCCCCTCGTGGGTGCCGCTATCTTGAACTCTCGGGAGAGCCCTGAACAGTGTCCTGGCTACAAGGCCATCAACACTAATGAGCAGGGCGTGTCCTTTACGGCCGACCTGACTCTGAATGGTGATCCTTGCAATGCATACGGCGAGGACCTACAGGACTTGAAGCTTCTCGTGGAGTACCAGGATGGTCAGTAAAATTCACACTTCCCAAACATGATCAGCTGCTGACAGAGCTCAGATGACCGTCTCCATGTGATGATCTATGACGCAGATGAGGACGTCTACCAGGTCCCCCCCTCCGTGGTTCCTCGCCCCAGCTCTAATGGTGATCATAAGAGAGACAAGCCTTCTCTGCGATTTGACTACCAGCCTGACCCCTTTAGCTTCCGCGTTCTGCGCCAGACTGATAGTGGTAAAGAGCAGGTCTTGTTTGATACCACTGATACCAACCTGATCTTTGAAACTCAGTATCTGAACCTGCGCACCTGGTTGCCCAATGACCCGAACCTGTACGGATTGGGCGAGCACACTGACTCACTGCGTCTGCCCACCACTAATTACACGCGCACTCTGTGGAGCCGTGATGCGTACGGTGTCCCTTCTAACACGAACCTTTATGGCAACCACCCGATCTATGTGGATCATCGCGGTGATGCGGGTACCCATGGGGTCTTCTTCTTGAATTCCAATGGTATGGACATCAAGATCGACAAAACTGATGACGGTCGCCAGTTCTTGGAGTATAATACGCTGGGTGGAGTCTTCGACTTTTACTTCATGGCGGGCCCGACTCCCAAGGATGTTGCGAAGCAGTACTCGGATGTTGTGGGCTTGCCTGCCATGCAGAGCTACTGGACCTTTGGTGTACGTCCCAGTTTCAACGTGATGGTAGTGGTGTGTTAAATATTGACAATCATCTAGTTCCACAACTGTCGCTATGGTTACCGCGATGTCTACGAAGTCGCCGAAGTGGTGTACAACTATACCCACGCGCACATTCCACTAGAAACCATGTGGACAGACATTGACTACATGGATGGTCGACGTGTGTTTACTCTGGATCCAGATCGCTTCCCTCTCGAAAAGATGCGTGAGCTGGTGGACTATCTTCACCGACATCATCAGCATTACATCGTCATGGTGGATCCAGCTATTAGTGCCAGTGGTAAGTTTGAAAGAACACGATCACCTCTTTTACAAGGAAGGAGGGTTGACACAGATGTAATCGAATAGATAACGGTGCTTTCGACCGAGGCAAAGATGCGGACGTTTTCTTGCACAGCGCTGACTCGCCCGACTCGCTCTACGAAGGTAAATCACCCGCCCATTTCTACTCTTCTACTTGCTCACAGAGTTAGGTGCTGTCTGGCCCGGCGTAACCGTCTTCCCGGATTGGTTCAACCCCCACATCACACAGGAGTGGTGGAACAATGAGTTCCAGAGATTCTTCAATGAGCATGATGGTGTCAACATCGACGGTCTTTGGATCGATATGAATGAAGCCTCGAACTTCTGTCCCTGGCCATGCAACGACCCTGAGCAGTACGCTAAGGATAACAACCTGCCTCCTGCGCCTCCGCCGGTCCGCCAGCCTTCGCGCAATATTCCCGGCTTCCCTGATGACTTCCAGCCTAACAAGAATGTCAAGAGAGCAAGTGGCAAGCAGCGCCGCAAGACTGGTCTCAAGCTTGGACTGCCGCATCGCAACCTCATTTCGCCGCCGTATCAGTTTGCTAATGCTGCTGGGTCCATCAGTAACAAAACCATTGATACTAACATTATCCATGCGGGTGATGGGTATGCCGAGTATGACACTCATAACCTCTATGGTACCAGTAAGTATTTTACCTTGTTGATTTTCCTCACTATGGTTGATACATGTTCTAACTCTGCTTAAGTGATGAGCTCTGCATCACGCGAGGCGATGCTTGCCCGCCGGCCGAAGGTGCGGCCTCTGGTCATTACTCGTAGCACTTTTGCCGGTGCAGGTTCTCACGTCGGTCACTGGTGAGTCTACTGAGCAAAATCCTGCTTGCATCATGGTACACTTACAACTATATCCTCTCCAGGCTCGGTGACAATCTGAGCCACTGGGACAAGTATCGCGTCTCCATCGCCGAGATGCTGGCATTTGCCTCGATCTTCCAAGTCCCCATGATCGGCTCCGATGTCTGCGGCTTCGGTGGCAACACCACGGAAGAGCTGTGCGCACGCTGGGCAACTCTTGGTGCCTTCTACCCATTCTACCGCAACCACAACGAGCTGGGCACCATCGGACAGGAGTTCTACCGCTGGCCCAGCGTGGCAGAGGCTGCACGTAATGTCATTGACATCCGCTACCGCCTGCTGGACTATCTGTACACGGCCTTCCACCGACAGACCCAGACCGGCGAGCCATTCCTACAGCCGATGTTCTACCTGTATCCGACAGACGAGAACACCTTCTCCAACGAGATGCAGTTCTTCTACGGCGACGCACTCCTGATCTCCCCCGTGCATGACGAGGGCCAAACCTCCGTCGACGCATACTTCCCCGACGACATCTTCTACGACTGGACCACAGGCGCAACTGTCCGCGGCCACGGCGCAAACATCAAGCTGTCCAACATCGCCATCACAGACATCCCGATCCACATCCGAGGCGGCAGCGTGCTCCCTCTCCGATCACAGAGCGCCATGACAACCAAAGAGCTGCGCACGCGCGGCTTCGAGATCGTAATCGCGCCCAACCTAAACCAATCCGCCTCGGGCGAGCTGTACCTGGACGACGGCGAGTCCCTAAAGCCGACAGGCACGTCGCTGATCCACTTTCAGTACACCCACGGTACACTGCACGTACTCGGTGAGTTCGGCTACCAGGCCAACGTGATGATTGAGACCGTCACCCTGCTTGGACAGAAGAATGCGGGATCTCGTCGGGATGTCGACTTTGACGCTACGCGCCAGACTGTCTCCAAGAGCGTCCATATTACTTTGACAGGCCCTGCGGTGATCGATCTGTGATTTCGCGGGGTTTGAGGGGAGATACAAAATTTCGAGCCGGTGGGTCGCATTGTGGCTTGATCTAGTTTTCGATGGTCAGTTTCGTTCATCCGAGATTTTTCCACGCTATGGAAGTATCTTTGGAGCTAAAATGGAGCTGATAACATTTGGAATGTGATAAGGCTGATTTTTTAATAAAATCTCTGCATTTTGTAGCTGCGTGTAGCAGGTAGGGAGATGAAAAGTAGGGCTCGGAACTCGACTTCGCTGCCGGATATTTCAGGCCACATAACCTCCCGGTCGGGCTGCACCAGATTACCAGTCCTGAATTCCATACGATGTCTCCATCAACATCCCAGAATATGTTTGATATAATCCATATAAGCCTATCAACCACTAAACTACCCATCATAAAGGCTATAAAAAAGGCATATTGCACTCTGAGCTTGACTTGACTGTCATCTGGAGAAATGTAGGGTTTTAACAAACCGCTCCCCAGAGAGGCAAGCTTACGACCTCACAGTCAATATGGGGATTGGAGGTGGTAGAAGAAAAAAATGGAAAAAATAGAACGTAAAAGTAAAAGCGTGTTGCACGCAGGACAGGCCAAGCCAAGCGTTTACCACTGCGCCAACCCCAATGCAGCCCGTTTCTCTATTTCTGGTTCTGCGTCCGTGGCTAGGACCTGGGCTACTACACATAGGGATGAAGTTATAGCCTGCGAAGCGAGGGGAGCCAAAAGTCGGACGTATTCGGCGTGTTTCCGTCTGGGGGTGCAGTGGACAGCGGCATCGGCGCTAAGGTCTAGGGCACGGGCTGTGGATTGGGTTTCTCTGGATACGCGAGGGGAGATGCATAGTTAGAAGTGACAAAGGAAGTCGCTTAGTTTACCCCTAAATCCGTGACAAGTTGAGATGATGTACGGGGTATAAGCACTGGAAGGGACCCCTCACGCCAGAACACGACACAGCCCTCAGAGTTCAGCCCCCCATATTCCAAGGTTGTCTTTTGTTTCACTTTAGATCGAGCGTGTCTTACAGTGGGGCCAATCATGCAATACAGCCTCGCTTATAGTGATAGGGACAACGCTAGGTTCCTACTGTAGGGTGGCTGGAGTGTCAGGAGTCCACATAGAATAATAATAGTCATGTTAGTGAACTATGGGCTTATCGCGTGATGTGTCCCGTGGTTCTCTTTATACTTGTACTGTAAATAGATGTAATCTTGCTGACTCGACTGACCCACGGCTCAAAGTTAGAAGAGAAAATTGGGTGATTGTCCAAATTCTGATACACTGATCGGCGATGATCCGATCGGCCGATCCTCGTAGTCTTGTTTGACAGTTAAGAGGTTGACAAGCTACATATGATGATGAGGAGGATGAAAGGAAATGAAGGGGAATAGGGTAAAAAGGGTCGTGCGTGCTAGGGATTATACGAGACTTGTCTCATTCATAAAGACCAAGACCAGTCAGAGAAGTTCCCCCATCCATGCGGAGGCTCCACCGATTACTCGTCTTTGTTGCCACGCTGAGACCCAATCAGTGCACTAAAATGGAAGCAAATGGGTCCAGGGGATACACACCGGCCAATCCTCAGCCTCCTCAGTCTCCTTAGCCTCCTTATTCCAGTGATAAGTCAGAGATACAGGAAAGTATTCAAGTACTATAAGATGGCCGTCCCCAGCAACCGTGGAGCTGCAGCGCCTTCTCCGTTTTCAGATCGATCCACTCACTCGTTTACGTTTAAGGAGTACTGAATACAAAGTACTTCCCTTTAAATTCTTTTCCCTGCCCCCCTGATTTTTATTATCAGTCTTTTATTCCTTTCTGTACAGAATATACGTGCAACTTGAAAATGCCCTCGTTACTCAAGTTGGCTGCTGCGGCTCTTGCCGTCGCTCCTCTGGCTTCGGCCCAGACATTCACTCAATGCAACCCCCTCAAAAAGACTTGCCCTGCCGATGCTGGTACCACAGAATCTCATCTGAGCTTTGACTTTACTCAGTCCAATGCACTCGACAAGTGGACAACCACGGCTGGTACTGTCAACACGGGCTCCAATGGCGCCGAGTTCACTATCAACAAGCGCGGTGATGCCCCCACCATTGAGACCGACTTCTACATTCTTTTCGGTGAGATTTCCATCACCATGAAGGCCGCTCCCGGCACCGGTATAGTCAGCTCCCTCGTTTTCGAGTCTGACGATCTTGATGAGATCGATTGGGTAAGTTGATAGTCATATGCGGAGAGACGTTTTCGGCGCATTCCTAATGTCTTGGCTCTATAGGAAGCTCTGGGCGGTAACACCGCGCAAGTCGAAACCAACTACTTCGGCAAGGATGACACCTCATCATACGATCGCGCCACTTGGCCTGCTGTTTCCACTCCCCAAGATACCTGGCACACCTACAAGGTCTCGTGGCAGAAGGATGTCACTACATGGTACGTTGACGGCAATGTTGTCCGCACCCTGAACTACGCCGATGCCCAGGGAGGATCTCGCTACCCGCAGACCCCTATGCGCGTGCGCATCGGTATCTGGGCCGGTGGTGATCCCAGCAACGGCCAGGGCACTGTCGAGTGGGCCGGCGGCGAAACCGACTACTCGGGTTGCCCCTACACCATGTACGTGAAGAACGTCGACATCGTGAACTCCAACCCCGCCGAGAGCTACACCTACGGCGACACCTCCGGCTCCTACCAGAGCATCAAGAAGTCGGGCGCCTCCGACCTAAACCAGTCCTCGAGCGACAGCTCTACCACCCCTACCTCGACTGACTCCACGAGCGCCACCGAGGCCTCGACTGCGGCCACCACCCTGGCCACCACCACCCAGTCATCCAGTGCTTCTCGCACCGCCGGCTCGACCACTGGCTCCTCGTCGGATGCCTCTACCACTGGTTCCAGCTCCACCGGCGGTTCTAGCTCTAGCCCCGACTCCACCTCCGGCTCAGGCTCCGGCTCCACCAGCGATTCGGCATCCAGCACTGGATCGGGCTCTGGATCTGGCTCCAGCAGTACCACCGCTGGTTCCAGCTCTGCTGGCTCTGGCTCTAGCACCAGCCCCAGTGCATCCCCTACTTTCAACGCTGCTGCCAACGTGGCCGCCAACTATTGGGGACCTCTCGGCTTCCTGGCCCTGGTCACTGCCTTCATCCAGATCTAAATAACGAATCATGCCTTTACTCTCACGGATGAAGCAAACTGGGCTGGAACCGGGTTTTGGAAATGAGAGGGATGCCTTTACTTTTGGTTGTATCTTGTTTTATACCTTTGGACCTGTACCGTCCCCTGAGACCACAGGGTAGATTATTTTGCGCATGTTTACCGAATGTATTTACTACGAGCCATTTAAAGCTTAATGTCCCTAGGGATTTGACTAGATTTCTTTCTTCTTTCTTTCTTCTCATCTTTTACATATCATCCAACCTGCAAGTAGACATCTGTCCTAGAGCCATCACATCGTATCTGCACAGTAGTTAGCGGTGACGCAAGGCATGTACATTGCCAGACCTGTGATCTGTTCAAGGTCACCCCTCACATATGTGACAACCTTGAAACAAAGCAGAAAAAGCCCCTAATACAACCCGTGTAGCAGCGATTCCTTATTTGCGCAGCCAGAGGGAACTTGACTTCATTCTCATATATTGAAAATAATGTCCAAGTCAATACGGCCGAGTATTTAGTTAAAGTCTGCTAGCTGTTTCTTTCGAGAGCGCATATTTGAATCATGCTGCTGCTGATTTACCATTTTCAGTGTCTCTTCTTGCTATTCAACCACTACCTACATTACTGTATACTCAGGTACAGAGATGTCCGTTCGGGTCACGATGCCCTTGGCAATGACGGACCCACTGTTGAATTAGGTCTATATTCGGCCGATGAAAATATTTTCTTGGCGATAGAGACATCTTTACAGGAATTGTAGTGCCATTGGCCCGAGGTGACGCTTGCATCGTGTGTTCCGTGGTTGTTTGGGGCGAGCGGATTAGTTTAGGGCGGAATGTGCAGCCGAGAGTGGATAATGCCAGTGCGCTAGTAAAGTCAATGGAGTCATGTGAAATTCTACATTTGTTATAGGGTCGTGGGTTAAATGTTGTAGATAAATGGGCAAGAATTTGAAAAGCATTCATTTCGTAGCTCGTGAGTCGTAAACTAATATCCGAATGCGCCAATACCGACACACTGCCGAAAGCGGCCCCCTCAAGTACCCAACACGGGCCGGAAGTCCCATCCGTGCCCCCGAGTGGACGTGCACTACCAAGTGGATCCTGACCGCGCAAGCTGTGCATCCCGCAGCTGTTGTGACAACCGTAGCACGGAGTCTGCCACTGGGCGGTGATGCGTCGCGGCCAGTCTGAGCAATGCAAGGATCGGCCGGGGTGCGACGCTTGGGTTCTCGGTCTGGCTATCTGTGGAGTCGGATTGTGCGCGGAAAAGATCTCCACTGAATACATAGCTTGACAGCGACTGTAGGACAGAATGTAGTCCTCTTTGTTCATTGTTTACATGACCAGCTAGCGCGGCCCTGCGCTCTTCTCGCGTGACGATACCATCCACGGCCTCGAGATGATCGTCTAGCGTGATGAACCGCGTGCCCAGAGAATCAGCTTTTGAGCGAAGCTGCGCCCGCAATCGGTCGAGGTACTGCGCGCGACGGTGGAACTGTGCCGCGAGACGGGTATCACGCGCGATGGACGGAGCACCTGATTCCTGCATCAACGGAGAAGCGAGCAGGCTGTCGGTAGCGGAGCGCAGATCTGCACGTAGCGAATCGAACTCCCACGCTGCGGCACGGAGAGCTTGATCGCTGCCTTGGAATTCAAGGTCGAGGGCGTTGCGCACGTCCGGGAGCGTGGATTGGAGCTGGGATTGGAGGTCGGCGAGCATAGTCTCGCTTTCCTTCAGGATGTACGCGAGTGGGGAGAGTGTGTCGAGGGTGGAGGTAAATATCGATTCGAGATGCGTTTGCGCAGAGGCGATGGTATCCTCTGGGGAAATTATCGGACTGGAGGGGTTCAAAGGGCGGGGAATCAGGCGCACGCAGCTGCCGGGATACGTGGATTTCACGACGGGCAGTTGACAGAAGAAGTCTTGAGATTGTTGGATAAGTTCGGGGAAGACGAGGAGGTGGAGGATGCCGGCGATGAGGAAGCAGTTGATGGCCATTCGGATGAGATTGCGCCATTCAGGACAGAGGGTCGCGAGCTTGTCTTTCAAGCTGGGTGATTTGCGCTTAATGGGAGTAAGATATCTTGGGCTCTGCTGTCCTTGTTTTGACCCTCCCTCTGGAGATACCTTGCGACGTTTCCTCATACTAGGTTGATCATTCGAGCGCATAGGTGCGACCCAAGACGCTTCTGAGATGGGCATCTCGCAGATGGAGGGCATGATAAGCTCTGGGCCGGTCAGTGTCCATGATGAGGAAGAGAGCGACCCTGTCGACTCTGTAGTAGTATTGCGGTCTTTGTTCCGATCTTTGTGTCCTGCATTTGGTTGCGGGGTAGGGCTTGCTGGTTCGTGAACTTTGGGCTCTTTGTCTTTGATAGACGTAGTCGAGGCTATCACCCACGACTCCCCCAACACCGAGCGATCTGGGGTCTGCGGTTCCGTCATGGCGCAGTAAACATGTCCCAGCAGGACAGTGCTTTATCAGGGAGTGCCGATTCCCTGAAATTGCAATGACATAAATGAGGCCCTTTGACGCGACTCGGAATCGTGAAAACTGAAATGGAGTAGTCAAGTGTTGTCTCACGCGTAAAGCGGTGGGGGAAGCAAAGGCGGGATCGGTAGGAAACGCCAAAGATTCTCAGTGCAACAACCATGCGACCACTCATTCGGCTTCGACCGAGCCTCTATACTCAACCTGTCGCTAATAGGGCCCTCAGATGGCCGTCCGTACCACTGCGATGCCTGTCAACTACAGCAAAGCGCCATTGCTCGTGCGCTGATGCTGCCAACAGCAAAACCGAAGCTCCCACAATATCGCCCAATGACCATCGAACTCTGGGAACGACCCAGGAGCTCTTCACCTCATCCATCTACACGCCTGGCTCTCCTCTTTTCCTCCCGAATGGCACGCATGTCATCAATAAGCTCATCTCCTTCCTCCGAGCTCAATACTTGCAATACGGGTTCCGCGAAGTGTTGACCCCGACGATCTACAAACGATCCCTATGGGAGGTATCGGGCCACTGGCAGAATTACAAGGATGACATGTATGAAGTGACAGGCCGTGGGGCGACCGGACAGACAGTGGGCGAGGTCGGTGAAGACGAGTCGTACGGCCTAAAGCCGATGAACTGTCCAGGCCACTGCCTGCTGTTCAAGTCGCAGAACCATTCGTACCGCGAGCTACCGGTGCGCTACGCCGATTTTAGTCCGCTTCACCGAAATGAAGTCTCTGGATCGTTGACCGGACTTACCCGCGTGCGTCGCTTCCACCAGGACGACGGCCACATTTTTTGCCGGCCGCAGCAGATCAAGTCGGAGATTGCATCGGCATTGGGTTTCGTGGATATGGCCATGAAGACGTTCGGACTCGGTCCGTATAGATTGGTGCTTTCCACTCGACCGGAGACTGATTTCATTGGAAGCGTGGAGATGTGGGACAATGCCGAGGGACAGCTGCGCCAGGCACTGGACAGCACTGGACGGGAGTGGGCATTGAATGAGGGTGATGGCGCCTTCTACGGACCGAAAATTGATATCCAGCTTCAGGACCAGGCGGGCAAATACCATCAACTCTCGACTATCCAGCTTGATATGAACTTGCCTCAACGCTTCGGGCTTGAGTATCAGGTTGCTGAAGGCGAGGAGGACTACAATCCAGCCACCCCCGGAGTGGCCACACCCGTCCTGGTGCATCGTGCCATATTTGGCTCGCTCGAGCGGTTTTTGGCTCTTCTTATCGAGCACCATGGTGGCCATTGGCCCTTCTGGCTGTCGCCTCGCCAAGCCATCATCTTGACTGTCAACCAGGACGACGCAGTTGTGCGCCAGGCACAGGAGGCAGCTGTGAAATTTTCCGGATACCGCGCAATTGTGAACGATGGGACTGCCACTCCGCCACGTCCGTTGTCATCCGTCGACTCTACTTTCCTGGTTGATGTCGATACCAGCGCGCAGAGTCTGGGCAAAAAGATCCAGCGAGCCAAGCAGATGAAGTATAATCTTATCTTTGTCCTTGGTTCTCGCGATGTGGCCAATGGCGGCATCACACTTGATGTCAGTGGGCAGATGCAGGGCAAGACGGATGTGGAAGGGCAGGAATTTCAAACATTGATCCGCGAGCAGGTTGGCGAAGATGCATTGCAGAACCCCCGAGCAGTGAAATTGCAGGTGGACCAAGTGCACCGATTGCTGGTGCAGCTGGAGAAGAGCTTCTTATGAGGCAATGAACAGAATCTGTACTATATTCTCCATTGTATAACTATATACTAATGATCCACTGTTATCCACCGCAAGTACAGCGCGGTTAAACGCGGAGTTGAAATTGCCGCCTCAGGCACCGACAGCTCCGAGTTCGGATGCCGTGAGGGCCAGCTGCAGTGATACCCAAGATATGCACACCCTGTGTGGCTGCATGAACCTTGTTATCAAGATGAGTTCAAAAGCCTATAGACCGGAAGATATCATTTTATATGCTCAACTCACCGAATTTTGACTTTGTTGCAGATCGCGGTGCAGCAGGGCTTGATCACGTGACTCCGCCATCGGCGCCGAAAATCTCGGCGTCATCGTCGATCGCGCGCCTTTTGAGTCACCAATTCCCTTCGCTTCATTGGCCTCTACTTCTTTGGCATTTAAAAAGGAACTGTCAATTCAATTCCCTGGAAAATAGATCTGTGTCTTACCCCTGTCCGGACAGGACTGCGTCTGCCCTGTTAACTTTATTATCAATTCCTCCCCGCTATACCCCGCCACGATGCCGATGCTCAAAGACCCGTCGTCAAAATACAAGCCCTTCAAGCCTCTGAACTTGACCGACCGCACATGGCCTGACAAAACCATCACCAAGGCCCCGCGTTGGTTGGCTACCGATCTCCGCGATGGCAATCAGAGTCTCCCCGACCCCATGGATGGCGAGCAAAAATACCGCTTCTTCAAGATGCTCGTGGAAATTGGTTACAAGGAAATTGAAGTGTCATTCCCGTCCGCTTCGCAAACGGATTTCGACTTTACCCGTCGCCTCGTCGAAGAGCCCGGCCTCACCCCGGACGATGTCTGTCTACAAGTTCTCGCCCCGTGCCGCGAGGATCTCATCCGCCGCACCGTCGACTCTCTCAAGGGCGCCAAGAAGGCCATCCTGCACATCTACCTCGCCACCAGCCCGTGCTTCCGCCGCATTGTCTTCAACATGAACCGGGAACAGAGTCTGAAGAGGGCTGTCGATTGTACCAAATACGCTCGCTCAATTACCAAGGATGATCCTTCCCAGGCCGGCACAGATTGGCAGCTGGAGTTCTCGCCGGAGACCTTCTCGGATACCGAGCCTGACTTTGCGGTCGAGGTTTGTGAGGCTGTCAAGGCCGCCTGGGAGCCTTCTGCGGAGAAGCCTATCATCTTCAACCTGCCCGCTACCGTGGAGATGTCCACCCCCAATGTTTACGCCGATCAGATTGAATACTTCTGCACCAGGATGACCGAGCGTGAGAAGTTTGTTGTTTCCCTTCACCCACATAACGACCGTGGCTGCGCTGTTGCTGCGGCGGAATTGGCTCAAATGGCCGGCGCTCAGCGTGTTGAGGGAACCGTGCTTGGTAAGTCGGGGACATGCGTTCAAGATTAACTAGATCACCAGCTAACCAACCCTTTTTTTTGCAGGAAATGGAGAGAGAACTGGCAATGTGTATGTCACTTGAGTCTTCTTCTTCATCCATCCAGACTTGCTGACTTTTGCATAGGGATTTGGTCACTCTTGCCCTGAACCTGTACACCCAGGGTGTCTCACCGAACGTGGACTATTCCGATATCAACTCTGTTATCAAGGTCGTGGAGGAGAGCACCAAGATACCCGTGAACGAGCGATGGCCGTATGCTGGCGCGTTGGTTACCAGCGCCTTCAGTGGAAGGTTCGTTTTCTTCATTTCCACACTCGGATAATTATCCTAACTGTTTTCTGTCCAGTCACCAAGATGCTATTAAGAAGGGATTCGCCCTGCGCGAGGGTGCAACCGATAACGACGAGTGGATCATCCCGTACCTGCCCCTGGATCCCCAGGATATCGGCCGTACATACGAGGCCGTCATCCGAGTCAACTCACAAAGCGGCAAGGGCGGTGCCGCCTGGGTTATTCTGCGCAGCCTGGAGCTGGATCTCCCGCGTGCTCTGCAGGTGGAATTCAGCAAGATTGTGCAAAAGGATACCGAGAGATGCAACCGGGAGCTCCGTCCCAGCGAGATTGTCAACCTCTTCGAGGAGTCATACCATCTGAAGTCGAACCCCCGCTTCAACCTTATCGACTACAACATCACCACGGACCGCTCCCAGTCCCCTGCGCCGCCGGAGCCCGGTAAGGCTCTCAACACTAAGAACCTCAAGCGTCGCTTCACCGGTGTCATTGAGATCGATAACGTCCAGCACGCCATTACCGGCATTGGTCCCGGTGCTCTCTCGTCGCTCGCTGCGGCCCTGTCCACCCTCGGTATTGATCTCGATGTCATTGACTACAAGGAGCACTCTATCGGTCTCGGTCGTGACGTGAAGGCTGCCACATACATCCAGTGCTCGGCAGCCGGCAGCAAAGACACGGTGTGGGGTGTTGGAATCAGTGCCGATGTGGTCCAGGCATCTCTGGTGGCCCTGCTCAGCGCTGCCAGCTCGGTAAGTCTCTGATCGTCAGGGGTGGTTGCGCACCCCTTTGATTTTAAGCACAGACAAGCTTACGCGTATTCTAGTTCCTCGCCTCTTCCGCCGGCTCCCCGGCTCCTTTCCGTCCCATCCGCTCCAACACCCTTACCAACGAGGACCTCCAGGCTCTCGATCAGTTGACTGGCACTGCTAGTGGCGGTCAGTCGGCCAAGGCCAACATCGAGCAGTTGACCAAGGCGGCGGAAAACATGTAAGCCTTAAAAGCTAAAAGTGTGTTATTTATCATGGCAGCAGTAGCAAGTAATGCATATATCATTTGACGATCTTGAACAGAATATCAGCAAGGTCATGAATCATACTTTTTACGCAGTATACTCTGAAACGATTTGAAATAAGCGATGGTACAGACATTAGGTATCTCATCATAGTCATAACTACTACCACGCTAATGCAAATCCACAAATGAATCTCCAGCTCAGCCAAGGTTGAAGATTCTGTGAATCGAGCTTTCTATATTAGATAGAATCACCACTGGAAAAGAGTATCCCATCCCCATCCTCGTTTTGTCTTCTCTCCACCACCATAAACGTCAAACTTCTGAGGTCCCTCTGACGCAATGATATAACCGAGCTCACAAGCCGAGAACGATACCTTCGGTTGCTTCGCGTAGAACTCGTCAAAGCCAGGAGCCAGCGCCTCAGCAAGGCTATTTACCTTGCCGGCTGGGTGAAGCTGACGCCAGGGGTATCGGCAGGCATCACCATCACAAGACTTAAGGACCATCATGAGGGCATCGAGACGGGGAATGATTTGAGGCAGCTCGCGATTGGCGATTTTGTAATTGGTGTGTTTGGCTGGATGAGCAGCCAGGTTGACAGTTTGATGAGGGTCGTCCTTTGATTAACATGTTAGTGCCATGTTTTCATAGCTGTCAAGATAGGTTAAGACTTACCTTGAGATTGTAGAACTCTAGCTCGTTCGTGCACCACACGGAATAATACAAACTGTAATCATCGGAGATCAACCGCACACCCTTGTAGGTGTTGTTCTGGTAACTGTTGCCGACTTGGTTGTCCTTGTCGCTGGCATAGCCGTAGATACCTTCTGGTACAGCCAGACCCCAGTACTCGATAGCGACGTGCTCCTTCTTCTCGTCCGCCTTGCTGGCTTGCAGGGTAGTCGGAATGGCCTTTCCATCCAGACCCTCACGGGTGGTGCCTGCAATGGACAAGAATGTAGGTGCAAGATCTGTGTGGCTGGTGACCACGTCGAAGGTCTGGTTCTCGGGGATACCAGGGCCACGAACGACCAGGGGAACGTTGATGTCGGTTTCTGACATGCGTTAGTACAATATAATATGAGGTGGAATAAGCCACAAACTCACCAAAGCCACAGTTCTTGCCAGGTTGCAGACGGTGCTGACCCAGATGATACCCATTGTCGGTCGAGAAGAAGATGTAGGTGTTATCCAACTCGCCCGCCTTCTCCAGCTGGTCAACCAGACGCTCAATGAGATCATCCACAGCCTGCAGTGCACGCAGACGACACCGCTGGAAGAAATCGATATAATCGATTTCCTTCTGGCTCAGCTCGGGAATATGTTCAACCCAGCTAACGGCGCCATCAATCAGTTTGTTGAAGCTCTCGTCACGAGCCACCTCGTGATCCTTGAATAGATCCTTATGACGCGGCGCGAACTCAGGCTCGCCGAACCAGGTAGCACCGGTTTTGGGGCTGTGTGATCCATTCGCGTGCGGCGCATTGGGGGCAACAGTCAACATCCATGGTCGATCTTGCTGCAGTGCTTCATCCAGAAAGCCAGAGGCTTTATCGGCAATGACGTCGGTGGAATATTGGCCGTCGTACTTAACAGGCGGCTGGCCGTTGCGAGTCATCCGCGCAGAATAGTAGCGGTAGGTGTAGGGGTCGAGGAGGAAGTCGGAGCCGTTGAAGCCACGTGCGTAGGGCTTGTTGTAGTTGTCCTCGGTGTGGCTGTTCCACAACTTGCCGACGTAGTACGTGTTGTATCCTGCATCTTGCATCCATAGTGGGAGGTAGTTGTCGTTCCAGCCCGCTGATACCACTTTCGGGTACCCGCCGTAAGGAGCTGCCACGTCTGTCACGTTGGTGTTGTGTGGCATGCGGCCAGTCCAGAGGTTGGCGCGTGAAGGGCAGCATAGCGCGACGGAGCAGTAGTGTTTAGGAAATGTAGCTCCTTTTTGGACGAGCAGTGACTGTTAAATGCATTAGTTGAGTGTTTGTTAAGGTGTATATTCGGGTTCGTTACCTGTAGTTTGGGCATGTATTCCAATCCTCCAACATACTTGCCCTGGTCGTCGGTCAGGACGAAAAGGATGTTGGGCTTCTTGGCCACAGCCAAAGTGGCTAGGAGCAGAATTGTGATTAGGAGCTGCATTCTGCTGTATGTTTGAACCGAGCTAGAGGAGAAAAAGCCCAAGTTCGAGGACCGGAAGGGAGCTCTATATAGCTGGCCAGCTCGAGCACGAGCTAGAACAGAAGCTCAGGGAGGAGCTCTTGTATCATTTCTCCACGCAATTGCACAGAGCGACAATCATCCGTGATCATACAGTGATTTCTTCCATACTGAGTATAGTAGGTGTTGGGGCATCCTGTGATCGGCCGAGGAAACAAGCAGGTGTACGGAGTACAATGGGTCTACTAGTCGATCATGCGGGAGATAAAGGAGAGCGGAGACAACGACTGTCTTCCTCGTATTCTCTTTTCCCCAGAAGCACGTTATATGCCGGGCAGATGATGCCAGGCCTAGAGTGGATTGTGGATGATATAAGGGTGGGTCGCCATCACGTCTTCAGTGGAGTCACCATCACATTAATTGGACGTTACGTGCCAACCTATAGGGAAAATTCTTATCATCCCACAGAAACTACACACTGAGATAAATACTACATAAGAAGCTATTGATATACTGTTCGGGTGTGGGGTGTGGGTATGGTATGTACAGCAGGATTAGAAACGCACATGCAGAAGCGAAGATAAGTCGATGCAAGATGAGGTATTCGGGGATAAACGGGTCAAAGAAAAGAAAATATCACAGGCCAGATGACAAGGGAAAGTAGGAATTAACCAAACCTCAACAGTTCTCCAACTTTTGACTCTAAAAACCAAACGCAAAATTGCCTCGGTCTGATTGTCATGTACAACGACAACACCATAAATCAGAGCCATAGATCGGAAGTCGTCTAAATCCCGTAGCCAGTTCCGTCGTAGCTTTTCTGCTCTGGCGTGCGGTGGGCATCTTGGCCGTCCTCGCCTCCCAGTGCGGACTGGTACATGAGAGCTTCTTGAGCCCAATCACCACTCAGCCCGCTTCCTTGGGTGCTCGGCCGATATTCATCGTGCCCGGGGCCTGAACTCTGCCCACCGTACACTCCGTGTTGTTCGCTAGGATGCGAGTCCCGCTCTGTCGAGATTTGCTCGGTCGCAGGGAATGAGGACTCGGCGGGGGTGTTGATCATATCAAAGCTGAATCGGAAATCGCGGGTCGGGCCTGGCTCTGCTTGGGGACCCTCCGGTTCCACTGGGTCGAAGTGGTGGTCGTCATCCGCCGAATGAATTGTGGCCGACAGCGGTTCCTGCATGTAGGGCACCGTGGAAGTAGCCGAAGAAACGGGAGCTGCGGACACATGGCTGTCCGTTCGAGTATCGAGCTCCGGCAGTGCATGTCGCGGCGACAGATGATTCTGATAACCCTCCGGAGCTACATCGAGTTCCTGCTCGGGAACTACGATGGCGGGGGAGTGTGGTACCGCAGGAATATCTGACTCGGGGTTCATAGTCGACCGTCGCATGCTGTTGCCCATCGTGCTTCCAGGCTTAGAGCTTCGGCTGGCGCGATGTTGCATCACGTCGGCGAACGGATTTTCTGACATGTCCCGGATGCTGAACTGCGCGACCGTACGCAACTTTCGGGTCACCCAGGATGCTAGGACCTTCCCGCGCTGCTTCTCACCGAGACGCGAGCGCGGGAAATCGCCGGTGGAGACGAAGGCGACGATATCTGCCACCACCTGGTGCTCATTCAATATGGCGTCAACAATGACTGGAACGAGAGAAGCCAGGAACGCCTTGCGAGTGACTTCAACCACGACCACAATCAAGCCACCGGCTTGGAAGATAGCACTATACAGCTATGTTAGCAACTAGCCGAATTCAAAAAACGGCATTCGAACACTCACCATCCTCCATTCATGATGTTGCGATGGCATCTCTCGACGGAATTTTCGATATCCATGGGGAAGTGGTTCAAACCGTTGACCTCGAAGGTGTCACCAATACTTCCAAGCACGAAGAGCACCTGCATTTCGACGGGCTGGCCTCCAGGTCCAATGGGACGTGTGACTGTGTGGAGGAAGCCCAGGTCTCCAGTGCGGACATAGGGCACGCCAGGGTCTCCGTCTAGAACTCGGCCGTTCATTCTCTCCGCGTCGAAATCTAGCTTAGACTTGTAGAATCCCTGGGCACAGGCATCGGACTGGACCCAGATCTCGCCGTACTCTCCCACGTGGGCAAGAGTACATGTTTCCGGGTTAACAATCGCAATCTGTGTATTGACTGGCACCATTCCGGAGTCCTGGAGCAAGAGAGCAGATGGGTCGGCATCTGGATCCACTGGGTAAATCAGACCGCGACGAAGGCTACGGATGTCCAGATACAGCTCAATCGGCTCAATGCACATGTAAGATCTTGTTACAATCATGGGGTTGAGGACGTGCGAGTACACGACATTGATCGCGGTACGGTCCAGGCTGGTGGAGGCAAAGTGCAATCGCACTTTTTGGTAGATGTCGGTTCTGGGCCGACCCTCTGCGGAAATCATCAGGTTTTTCAATTCTTGCAGCTGGAAGCCCTTGCCTGCCATAGCGCTAATGGCATAATCCAACATTTGGCTGGTAGCATAAGTGTCCTTGATCTTGTAACGGGAGAGCGTCACAAAGAGTGTCATCGGGTTTTGAGCGAAGTCAACGGGCGAGACGAGGTAGGTAGGGGCGCCGACATAGATACCCATCAAGCAGGTGTGCAGGAATCCAAGACCCAAGGTACTGCGTACACTACCTAGCACAGGTCTCATGCTTGTCATTTGACATGTCTCTTTTTGTACCTTGCACATACCCATGATGGTATCATGGCCGATCTGCACAGAGATACGTCGCTGGTCTGGCGTCCAATAGGTCCAAATCAGAGCTGGCTGATTCGCCTGAAGCCAAGTGTCCTTCATGGTGTATCCAAGCTCGCGGCATCCATGGGACTGCTTCGACGGCTTCGTCGTGTTGTAGATGGATGGCACGCCGATGCGAAGGACCTGCGCCGACTGCTTGATGTGCTGGGAGACAAGCTTCTGCCGCATGACATGGTCAACCTCAGTGTTCACAATGATGGCCTTGACATTGAAATCACTGATAACATGCAGGAAAGCAGGCGCATCTTCCGACAGGCGGTTCTGGTCGATCGGAGCCAGTGGGATGGCAACAACACCTAGACACAAACAGGCGTGAATGGCATAGACATATTCTTCTGAATGAGTGTACATCAGCACCAGATGATCTCCCGGTCGGACCTTGACCTTGTTCTTCAGGTAGGTTGCGACCGCGGCAACTTTCTGGTCAAACTTCTTCCAGGTAATGCCCTTGCCTTCTTTACCACGGCCGTCGATAGAGCAGTAAGCCAGCTCTTCGGCCTGGCGAGAGATACGCCACTGAAGAAGATCAACAATAGACTTGAAATTGTTGAGAGGTGTGGAGGTGCGGTCATCCATGACAACATCCCGATAGTCAACACCCGAGTACTGCTTCTCTTGGTAGGCAAGAATCTCCTGTCTCGAGGCCAGTGCGAGTGGCGACCAGATGCCTCCCTCGGGGTCCACGCCCACGGGTAGGTTCATCACTGAGCGCTCAACTCCGAACTTAACATGCACAGCTTGTAGCAAGCCGGCCTCGAAGTCCTTGCGGCAGAGCATGTTGCCAATCTCCCGTCTTCCGTTCTTGGTTACGCGGGGGAGAGTGTTCGGGGCCGTGAGAAGCACACAGTAGACGCGCAAGTGATGCTCCTGGTAAAGAACCTCCATACAGCGCTCGGCAAGCGAATCAAGAAGGACAGAGTCAAGTTGCCTCGGCGGCCCGCCAGATGTTGTTGGCGCGGTCGAGGCAGCAAAGGACTCCAAGACAATGACTGGCAGATGCTCATCGTTCACAAACACATCGAATGCAGTACAATCGTGAATCTTCGGCACTTTCTTCAACAGGCTGACCACCAAATGTTGGACAAAGAAATACCGATGCTCAACAATCTCCTGCCCGTGCTCGACCCACTCAACTTTCTGGCGCAGTCGGTCTTCGTACAGACCCAGGATAAACACTCTGCCCTCAATCACGCAGCCTAGAAGGCCGGTGCGCAGGAATTCGGGCTCGACAAGAACGGGCGTGGGGTTGGCGTCTTCAAACTTGTAAGGCCGGGCATGGAAGATCGCTTCTGTGTGCTTCGGTAATGCCCAGAACCCACCAGACAACGACGGCGAGTCCACCCAAATTTCACCGATGACATTGGGTGTGCACAAGAGGTTTGTCTCCGGGTCAACGACGGCCAATGTCGCATCGGGGATTGGATAACCAAAAGCACCGACACGCACAGCATGAGGCATGCTGCTAGCGTACTTGCGGGCATCCTCACCCATGGCCAGGACGACGACCTCATTGCTCTTGAGAGCTTCCTTGTCGAGTAGCATTTCACTCAACTCATTCTTGGCAGTCTCCTTGGGCGCGGAAACGCGAGAACCACCGCCGAGAAGACTGCTGCCGAAGCCTGTATTTGTCTCGGACTTTTCGGACTTGGTGTCGTCTTTCTTGGTCCCATCGCGGATGGCTGGATCCATCTCATGCGTCAAGGAGCACCCCATCCGTTCTTCACCACCGAGCCAATCACGCACACTGATGACCATGCCGCCGTGCTCGGGCAGGCAAAGCATTGGAGCGACAATCTCTCTAGCCCGCGGGTTTCTCATGGGCCGCAACCATCTGTCTGCCAGAATCTCGTGGAATTCAGCATCGAGGGTGAGGGTGTCGATAAGGCAGAGTTTGACGCTACTGAAATTGGGCTCGGAGTTCTTCTTGTAATGCCGAGTCGACATTGGGTCTTGCTGGTAGTTGTACGCGGCGATCTTCAGGCCAGAATAGTCGGCAGCCATAATTGTCGCTCGATATTTGGTGATGAGGTGGGCATATAAACCTGGGGTCTCAACGGCCCGATCCTCGTGGTAAACCGTTGTATGACCGCCGTATACAGTCAAGAGAACGCCCAATATCATGCCAATCCCTTGTCTTGGATCAAGATAACTGATGATCGTTTCTCCCTTCGCGGCGTATTGCTTGGCATTTGAATCAGTCGGGACTGTCGAGACGATCGCGCTCAGGCAAGCCATTTGGTGCATGATAGTTCGATGGCTCATGACCACACCACGCATGTCGCCGGTGGGGGCCCGAGCAAACTCGATATAGGCTAGGTCCGGGACGACGAGTGGAGGCGTGTCGTCCTTCTTCTTCGGATGGAAGCTACCAAACTCGTTGGTCTTCCACCACTCAACTCCTCGCGGCCAGTTCAGCTTCTGTGCGGTGATGTCGCGTTGGAAACCCTTCAAATTGTTCTCTGTGGTCAACGCCAAATGCGCTTGGGTCGAGGTGAGCACCAAATTAAGAGACTGGTAATCATCGAGACTGTTGATAGGAACCGCCACGACTCCGGCAATAAAACAACCCATGAGAGCGACGGCGAACTCGATGACCTCGGTGTCGCGATAGATTAGGGCGACTCGGTCACCGCGGTACAAGTTACTCTTGTCCCGGATGACCTGGGCAACCTTCTCGGCTCGGCTAGCTAGCTTATCCCATGTTATAGATGCAATTTCCTTTCCTTTTTGATCCAACACCCAGTATGCCGGCTGCTTCGGGTGGACTCGCGCGCGGTGTCGCAGGACTGCCGGGATATTGTCGAAGTTGGACATGGGGATGTTTTTGTCATGAGGGTCGTTGACCGCGAAGGGGATGTCTCGCGGCTCAAGAGGAAGCAGATGTTCGATGGTCGGTCCATGTGGAAGCTCCGCGGCTGAGAAAAACGGTGGCGCCATGTTGGCTGTCGGCGAGAAAGCTTCCCCAGATTGAGAGTAACGATGGTATCCACCGCCGTAGCTCTCCCTATGGTCATCATGCTGCTGGCCGGCAAAGTCTGAAAAGTATCCCTGCTGGAAATCAAGCATAGTCGACTGTCGCGTGACCCCACCCGAGCCCGGCTCGTAAGCATCATAGCCCCCCATTCCATCGTCCACGTACTCCGGCTGGGCGTATTCTGGTTGGGTATAACCATGCTGAGCCTCGGGATTGAAAGCGTAGTTCTGGCTCACCAAAGTCGCGGTCCTGGAACCATCTGGACCTTGCGATCCCGGAGGACCAGGCCTGGGAAGGAAGAGCGAATCGTACGATGATGAGAGTGGCATTGGATCGCTAGACTGTAACGTGCCGGTACCAGTGTTCTCGGAGGATGCGAGTGCCCCAATTTGTGGGTTTTGCCCTCCCTGGGCGTATCCGAATCCTCCGCTGCTCATGGAGCCCTCGTAGCCGCCGGCATAGGTTGGCGACGCGCTAGTGGGCTGGGATGACTCGGCCGTCGGCGGTCGAATGCTCAATATGGCAGGCGGAGCCACACGAGAGCCATTTGATGACTCTTCCTGGCTTGTATGCGCATGGGGGTTGATATCGAGTGACTTATTCGGGCCGAGATATTGCGACAGGAGAAGGGTGCGCCGCTTCTGATACCTACTCCATTGTTAGCTCGCAGTTCATATAAAACATGTCGTAGGTGAGCTATGGCCACCCGAATGCTTTTTTCTGTTACCCAGGGCGGAGTGAGGGGTCGTAATCATGGATCCCAGCTTACCCTTTCTCGGTGATTTCGCCATCCTGTTGAGCGAAAAGGTGTCAGCGCAACGAGCTAAGGAAGACCATACAGCCGCAAGTACATACCTCCAGTTCTTGGTCCAAGTCCCTCAACTTGGCCTGGAGCTCCGGATTTTCTTCCGCCATTTGACAAGAGAGACTGCGTCAATTCGAGGAAAGTAGTTCGAACACGCGGGGAGAGATGAGGTTCAGGAACACCTCATCGCAATAAGCGTGAGGCGCAGTGTGGAAAGTGGGGGAAGAGGGGAGGGTAATCCGCCGTGGCCTCTGTTAACTGTCGAATTACCCGGGATCGTTGACAGGCAACGAATCGTCGCAAGTCCGAGTCCACGGCGAACCCCAACGTCACCCGCACGCTCAAGGCGGTCAAGGCGAGCCGAGCGCAAATGAGACAAGCAGCATACAATTGGGGCTGTTATGCTCGCTTAATGAAGGGTGAATGCTATTGTGGCTTTACTAGATTGGATATAAAGACTATGTATGATCGAGATGGCAGTGTGGCGTCTCAAGTACCGGTGGAAGATCTAGAAGAATTCAGGCATAGACAAAGTACTCGAATTGCAAAAGCGCACGAGGGTAATAGGCTATAAGGGTAAGGAAATTTCCAATGCCAGAATAGAGGCAACAGACTCTACTTCCAAGGTCATCTATACTTCTTCGCCGGTTAGAGATGAGAGAGATGAGTGGACCGAGTTGGACGCGGAAACAAAGACAAAGACCAATGTTCTTGCCTGAGGCATTAAAGTACTGGAAATTGACGACACGTGATACCGGACGACTGATTGGCTGAGTTATTCTGCCCTAACTCACATGACCCCCACAACAGGGCTAAGCGAGCGCACCTCCAATTTCACTTGTGCTGCGCTCGACTGACCCGATCGTTCAACCTCCCATCGCCAAACCCGGTTCCCTTCCATTCCCCTTCGACACAGTCAACATGTCTGACAACGGGGACGTCGAGGTTGCGACCTTCACCTCCCTTCCCAAGGATGTCCTCGCCAACGAGGGCCAGGTCAAGCTCTTCAACAAGTGGAGCTACGAGGATGTTGAGATCCGTGACATCTCCCTGACGTGAGTGTCTCTCGATTCTCTAAGGCCTGTCTTTGCGTGTGGAATGTTTTGTGTGCGACAAGTCTTGCCGGCGAGCGTTTGATTGTGGGATACGATCTCTGCGCGGGCCAGAAAAAAATAATCAACAAGTGTCGGAATTTGTTACAGACGCAGCCACGCCCCGCTGCTGTTGCTTAAGCCCATCGACTCAGGTGTGGGGAGACAGGCAGCAGCCACAAACGCTTTTCTCGCGCAATTTGACAAGGCCAATTCACGACGACCAGAAATGCTGACCCCGTCTTCACAGCGACTACATCCAGATCCGCTCCCCGGTCTACGTCTCCCACACCGCTGGCCGCTATGCCGCCAAGCGTTTCCGCAAGGCTCAGTGTCCCATCATCGAGCGTCTGACCAACTCGATCATGATGAACGGCCGCAACAACGGAAAGAAGCTCCTGGCTACCCGCATTGTCGCCCACGCCTTCGAGATCATCCACATTATGACCGACCAGAACCCCATCCAGGTCGCCGTTGACGCCATTGTCAACTGCGGTCCCCGTGAGGACTCCACCCGTATTGGCTCTGCCGGTACCGTCCGCCGCCAGGCCGTCGACGTCTCCCCCCTTCGCCGTGTCAACCAGTCCATCGCTCTCCTGACCATCGGTGCCCGCGAGGCTGCTTTCCGTAACATCAAGAGCGTCTCTGAGTGCCTTGCTGAGGAGCTGATCAACGCTGCCAAGGGTTCCTCGGTGAGTTTATATTCCACCTCATCAGTTAATTGCATCAAGTCAAGTCTCGAGTCCGGATCATGTGTCCGATTCTCGAGTCTGGCCTGTTCTGTTTTCTCTTGTTCCTTTTATCTTTTAGTGATGGTACTAATCATGTCTTCACAATTACAGAACAGCTACGCTATCAAGAAGAAGGACGAGCTCGAGCGTGTTGCCAAGAGCAACCGGTAAAGTGGGAGTTGGGATATCCGTTTCGACCTCTGTTTACGCATTATGGAGTGGACGGGGGGTTTGTACCGGGATTCAGTCGATCTGTGTGCATCTACGTGTCTGTTGATTCAGGCGTGGAGGAAGCACAATCCAAAAAGGAGCGAAATTGGATGGCTTTCTCTGGGGTGGATGGAATGCATTGGCATGAAGACCTATGGCCAATTTTCAATATGAAAAAAAATTTCTGCCTGTTCACATATTCCCGCGATTATGTTGTAGTCGTAAAGACCTTGAAGTCGGTTATCGATCGTACGCAGCTGCTGTGCCCGGGTGGTACATAAAGTCGTAAGATTTTCAGCAATAGGAGACTTCTCATTACGTGATTAATGCGATTCACTAGCGGAAGCTGATAAAATAGTGCTCTCAATTCAATAGTCTAAAAGACTTGATACTTATACAACTGACATTCATTGTTGCGGAACGGTGCCAGAAGGCGCTTATCCCCAAATCGGTCGCTTATCGATACGTGAAAAAAAGTTTCGGATGCCTCCCCCGACCTCCTTCCTCCACCCGCCACTATATCCCACTCCAGATACCCGCAGGATGGTGAAAAGAAAGATCGGGGCCTTGGAAAAGGTCGAGGCTGACCTGTGAGTATCCTTGTCTGCGACCGTGCTACGCTCTGATCCAGACTGGATCAGAGGTTTCGAGCCTGTATATTGACTTTTCGCTTCACAGGCCCAATCTGCAGCACAAAATTCGCAGAGACCCTAAGTAAGTCATTGCGATTCTCCGCTTATTTTGGCCGTGGTAACCCATTACTAACCGATGCTTCAATTCTGCTTAGATCCTACGTCGAAGATTTTCGCGCGCAGCACTACCAATATGAGTCGCATCGTGAAATTTTCATGGCCGCGCCAACTTCGGCCACGGACACTGGTATCATCTCTCTCCGAGATCTGATCGATTTCATCTCTCATGTCGCCGATTGCTACCCGGATATCCTAAAGGAGTTCCCCCAGCAACTCATTGATCTCTTGATGCAGCACCATTTGGTGCTGGAGCCAGAGTTGAGGGAAAAGATCGTCGGAAGTCTAGTCCTCTTGAAAAAGAAGGATTGCCTGGATTCAGCAACGTATGGATGACCTAGAATAATTCATACCAAGTACATTCTAGATTGCTAACTGATTCTCTCGCAGATTACTCCACACTCTGTTCCCTATCCTCATTACCACGCCCAGCAAGACCCTACGTGCTCTTCTGTTCCAGAAGATCTTGTCTGAGCTTCGCACATCAAATGCGAGGACCACCAATCACAAACTCAACCGGACCATGCAGACCGTTCTCTTCAATTTGGTTACGTCGGATCGCACATCTTCAAAAGCACTTTGGGCTATCAAGTTGACCCGTGAGTTGTGGAAGCGTCAGATCTGGACCGATGCAAAGACGGTTGAGATCATGAAAGAGGCCAGCTTGTCCGAGAATGAAAAGGTTACTGCCGGTGGTGTACGCTTCTTCCTCGGCGGTGACCGAGAGCGCGAGGAGATGGTGGACGAGGACAGTGACGGAGATGTCGATGTCGGCCGCATCAGGCATCAGCTTGGTATCAATAAGAAGACCAAGAAGAAGGCCCGCGTTGCCGAAAAGGCCATGTCTATGCACAAAAAGAAGGAGAAGAAGAAGAATCAGCCTCACCCGCTCAACTTCTCAGCCCTTCATTTGCTGCACGATCCACAAGGCTTTGCGGATTCACTCTTCACCAAGCACTTGAAGACCTCCAAGATCAATCAGCACAACCGAGAGCAGAAGCTCCTTGTGTTGCAGTTAGTGTCGCGCCTGGTTGGCTTGCACAAACTGCATATTATGTCGCTCTACTCGTGGTTCCAGAAATACCTCGTCCCCAAAGAAGAGAACGTGACTTCCTTCTTGGCATCGCTCGCTCAGGCAACGCACGACTTGGTGCCTCCGGATGTCCTCGAGCCTCTCGTCCAGAAGATTGCCAACGAGTTTGTGTCCGAGGCATCAGCTGGAGAGATTGCTTCGGCCGGTCTCAACGCCATCCGAGAAATCTGTGTTCGTCAACCTCTCGCAATGAACGAGACCTTGTTGCAGGATCTCGTCATGTACAAGAAGAGCAAGGACAAGGGTGTGATGATGGCTGCCAAGGGCCTTCTCAGTCTTTACCGTAATGTCGGTGCCGATATGCTCAGGAAGCGGGATCGTGGCAAGGAAGCGTCCATGAGCCTCCGGGCCGGTGACAGAGAGCAGAAGCGCTTCGGTCAGCAGGAGATTGGAGGAATTGAGGGCATTGAGCTTCTGGAGAAGTGGAAGGAGGAAGAACGCCGCAAGAAGCGAGCGGAGAATGGCCTTGACTCTGACGCTGAGAGTGGCGAAGATGACGAGGAAGCCGATTGGGACGCCTGGAATGTTGAGGATGACGAGGACAGTGATGATTCTGGCGGCTGGATCAATGTGGAGAGCGACGCAGAGATCGACTTTAGCGACTCTGAAGATGAGGGCAAGGATCGCCCATCGAAGAAGGCCAAGCAGGATACCGAGCCCAAGGAGAACGGTGACAGTGAGGAGAGCAAGATCTCCAAGTTGGCCACCACCCGCATTCTGACGCCCGCTGACCTGGCCAAGCTCGCCGAACTCCGAGCCCAGGCGGCCGTTGACTCCGCGCTGCCAAAGTCCCGCCGTGGACAGGTTGGTGACAGGCATGTCGATGACGGTTTGACCGCCGAGGAGATCGAGGGTCTCGCCGCTCTTTCCAAGGGCAAACTGACCCGCGAGGAGCGGATTGCTCACGCACGTGAGGGCAAGACCGACCGTGCTGAGCACAAGAGCAAAGAGGCCAGGCGCAAGGAGCGCAAGGAGGAGCAGGGCAAGAGTACCACCAACAAGGAGAAAGCTCGCCGAAAGAACTTCCTCATGACTCTTGGCAAGGCGAGAAGCAAGAACAAGCGCAGTCTGGTCGAGACCCGGGCTGTGTTGAAGGCGCATCACGACCGGGCCAAGAGGGGTGGAAAGAGAGGCAACATTGGGCACTAAGTTTGATGTTCAGTATATATTCACAAGTATAGACCGATTACCTCACCTTGTGATGCTGGTCTATCATAGGATCTGGCGTTGATGACTTGAATGCAATATATATCGACTTTACAATCTGACTTGCCCCTTGCCCTGCACCAAAGTAGATGGATGTACACATTGCTGTGTGCTTACGCAGAAAACCTAGGTAGGTATTATACCTAGGTAGCCACAAAGATGACAATTTACATAAAGGCCTCCAAGGTTGTAAAGCGCATGGGTGGACAATTCATAAGCCCCGGTGAAGGGGCCCTAGTTAAGTTATTGCGACCGCCTACACCTGTGGACCATGATTCTTGAATAGGATATCGCAGACAACCCTGAGAACGTCCCTAGAAGACCCCTACGCCACTGAAAGAATTAAACATCGACGGCATTCACTTGGTTACTAGTTTATAGGCAAGCAAGGTCCAATATTGTAAAGCCTCAGATATATAACGCACGTGACCGCCAATATAGCCCTAAGCCCTATCCCAAATAGGTTTAATTGAAAATGTTGACGTGACATGTCGCGTCTACCGCGTCGCGTTTCCCAGCCGCATCATTTTATCATTTTGCATCGGCGCCTCTTATCTCTCCATTTCCCCCAGCAACCGGTCCTGCATAATCCGCACTCTCTTTACCCCTTGCGTCTCTCTCGCCATGCCTGCCGTCATGTCGCATCCGATGCCGACATCCAGTACTTTGTCCAAGCGTCGACGCTTCCAGCCCGCAATCACCAGCTTCTTCAACTCAGTCCCCGCGGAACCACACTCCCAAGATGGCAACATTGTCTCACACAACCACTACTCGGCTGCGACCTTTTCGCCGACTCCTGTGGTGCCGGCCAAGGTGCAGTCGTCACTCCTCTCAGTCGGAATGCGAGTGCGGAAATCCGTTGCGGATGGATACAAGACTCAACTGGCGATGAAGAACGAGAAGACTCTACCACCCAACAACCCTACTGAACCAACTGTTGCTCAACCCTATTGTGGCAACAGTGGCCGCACTGAGTTGGCACCCTTTTCCTGCCTCCCCAAATCCTCCCGAGGCCAATACTCTGCCGACCACCTCGTCACCGACGATGGAGATGCCTTCTCTCTGCCGCCAAGCAGCCAAGAATCCATCGATTCATCCGTTTCTTTTGGCCAAAAGCGATCGTTGGAAAATGACATCTTTGTCGACGATGATGCCTTTGAAGACGATGCCAATAACGGAGCCTGGCAGGACGCCCCCGTCGGACGTCGCATCCTTTCTCCTAGCCTGGGGCAGCAACGGCGCCGTATGCTTGCTCTGCGAATGAGCCAGCCTACCATGGACCTGGATGATTTCGAAGAAGCCTCTTTCCTCCGTCGCCGAGAGGAGGTTGATGCCGACTATGCTCGGATGGATTGTGCCTAATTGACTTGGCACTCTCGACCCTATTTGTCTGCCACTGGATGGCACGCGCGCCTTGGTTGATCCAATTGCGGCTGCATTTGTGCCGGCACCACGCCTCCAACTCAGGGGTTTCTGATTTCGATTTCTTTCCCCTGTACATGATTTTCCTTTCTTGCTCTTTTTTTGCACATTTTGTGTGACCACGATCTGTACTTATACCCATTTTGCTTGTACCATCACTTGATTCATATTTCGTGAAGCCCGCGGAATATCCGAATGTAAATTAGATCTTCAATGCCAGAAAGCCTTAAAAGTCTCCAAGCTCCCAGTGTAGTGCTACTTACGAGAATGTGGGTCGGTTGCATCTCAAAGTCAAGCTCCTCGTACAGATAGTGTAACGTCGGGATGTCCCCGTGCCCCTATCGAAAATCAGGAGCTGACTATTGCAGCAAGTATCTCACAATGGCAACGATGCAAGGGCCGCTATCTGTGTAAGGATTTAGGTATAGGGATTGGGGTTTCTCTTAGGAATGTAAGCACTGCAAGGATCTGCACCAGCTATACTATTGTTACATTGCATTGTGTATGCAGTTAGTTAAGCAATTGGTTTCGCTTATTGATTCAGACTAAGAACTGAATAAACGACGCTTTTCCTATGGCCATAGACTATCTATCCCGTACTTACCAATGAAGTCGGACCATTGCCTAGCTACCGAGGCTTAAAACGGCCATGTAACGTGGGGCTAAGGCTGGATATCAAGTCAAGTGAAAAGAACATGCATCGGGATCTGCAGATCCACAGCGTGCAGTGTTCATCGTGGCATCGAAAATCGGAAAATTGTGGTGCTGATCCGAGGGCAACATAGCAACGGACCTTCTGGAAACTCACTACCTTGTTTCCCATTGGCTACCATACATTGTCTCACCATGGTCGGATACTACTTCAGATCTATGCAGACTGAAATAGTTGTTGGGACATTAGGCGTTTAAGACGAAGTCTTGGTCCCCATGACCCTGCTAAATCCCCATCTCACGCTGAATCCGTTCAACATCTTTCAAGATTCTATAATACCTTAATCTCCAAGAACAAAGCACAGTCACCACATCATGCTATCCAGACCAATTATACTCTTCTTCACCTTGGCCGCCTTGACCAGCACCTCACCTACGCACCTCCTCAGAACCCGGGACAACTATCCTACAAATATCGGCAACCCCTCATACTGCGAGAAGACCGGAATATGCGACCCTTCCAAACTACCCAACAGCAACCAATGCACGGATAACGAAAAATTGACATGCCAATACTACAGTTGCAACGTCGCCTGGGACGAGTGCCAAAGCGACGGCAGCTTCGCATCCTGCTTCAATGCCCTAAACACATGCGAACCGGTGGGAGGCCGACCAATGTCCGACAAGGATTGTAACACGCTGTTGACAGGCTATGACGGATCTGTCTGTCAAGACTGCACTTCGGCTATTAATGGACGGTGTCATATCAATCCAGAAGCCTACAAGCAGTTTTCTGAGGGCGATAAGTGCAAAAAGTCGACTGGAGATTGTCTCCGTGGAGGCTGTTGTCTTGATGCACTTTTTGATTGCGAGTATGTTGGGGGCCCTGAGATCTCTGAGGAAAAGTGCAAGTATGCTATTATTGGGAAGGAGAGTGGGACGGGAGTTCAGAAGGAGGTTGTGTGTGGGGATTGTACCTCTTACGCTAATGATAGGTGTTTACTGGATGAGGCTAATTTGTCTGCATTTGAGAAGGATTATCAGATTGTCTAGTAGGGTCTTTGGCTGCTGTATCTATGATTGAAGTGAGCTTAATGCACAATGGAACGAAATTTGAGCTATTTGACTTCTATTTGAAAAAGGCAGACACTTCAAGTGCTCAAGACGCTTTGGTGACGTTGATATCCGGCTTGACAATGTCCCGAAGCTTGAAAGTCGTAGTAAAGTTTCTTTGCTTCACGAACCAAGCATTAACCAACTCCCACTCTTGACTTGGATCCGTGAATTGAATCTAGACAAGCTTATTAGTTATGACCCCTTAAAAGGTACAAGGAGCAAGAAGAACATACCTCAAATCTCCGCAACATGCTGGGTACGAGTTTGTAAATTTCCAGCAGACTGATATTCTTCCCAATGCAGGTTCGACTGCCCATACCAAACTGGAACATTGTCCCATTCATTTCTCTGATGCGGCGATCCTCGGCAATCTTTCCAACTTCCGTCTTGATAGATTCCCCATTTAGCAACCAGCGTTCAGGACGATACGTCTCCGCATCTTCACCAAAGACAGCTTTGTTCATATGGATAAGCCAAGCGGAACAGCCAACGATCGTTCCACCAGGGACAAAATGACCAGAAATTTCAGCTCCAGCCTCTGGCACAATCCGCTCCAATGGAAGACCGGCAGCTGGATGCAATCGGAAAACCTCCTTGATACAAGCGTCAAGATAGGGGAGACGCTGGCTCTCATGCCATGTTACAAGGCCAGTCTCAGAGTCGTGAAATTCTCCAGCGCGAGCAGCATCATCAATCTCTCCTTGGAGACGGGCCAAGGCTGGTGGATGCTTAAGCAAGAAGTAAAACACAGCGGAGAGACTGATAGCAGTAGTCTCAGAGCCAGCAAATGCCATGCTTACAGCCATAGTCTGGACCAGGGTTTGGGACATGAATTCAGGATGGGCCTGATGAGCTGCCAGGAACTTGGAGAGCAGGTCCGGTGACTTCACATTCGCTGCTTGAGATTCTGGCTTTGGGTTGGTCAAGTCTGGCAGTCGCTCAGCCATGCGATTAGTTGCGAAACGTGCAACGGGGAAGGTGGCATCGATGAAGCCCCATTGAGAGAGCTTGAGGTAGATAGGGTTCTTAAGGAGGAGTCGATCAAGGAATGGGATTTGTCCAATCTGGAATAAGCAAGCTCGTTAGTGAGGTAGTGGCCAGGATTTGAGTCAAATGTAAGAAACATACGGGTGCAACATAGAGGAATAACCAGTTCAAGTACGCGACGATACCGTCGACATCCTCGATGTTTTCAATGAAGCCGTGCCTCTTGCTGTAGGTGATCTCTCCAATTACATCAAATGCATAGAATTGCAACCACTGAGTAAAGTCACATCCTTCCGATTTGTCAACGAATACATTTTTCGTCTGCTCCAGGAACAGCTTTGTGGTGTTATCGACGAAAGGCTCGTACTGGACTAAAGATGACATTGCAAATGCCGAATTAACACATCTGCGGAATTTTGCATGGAAGTCATTGTCCGTCGAGCTAAAGAGAGACTGTTGAACAATGTAAAAGTCCGACTACTTACAAAGTTAGTATTGGGTTCCGTTCAGACTGCTTGTGGGTAGGGAATGGCCTTACCTTAATAAAGCCATTGTTCAAACCGTAAAATGACTTCAGAGCACTAGGATCTGAAAAGGAGAGGGTATTTGGCCCGAGCCGAACGACGTCGCCGTATTTCTTATGCAGTGCTCGATGGGTGAGTTGGGCCCGGCGGCCGTAAACGTCAAGAAGACGCCACCAGTCTGTGAGAGATGCTAGAAATGGGCCTGGGTACTTGTTCAGTCCATTACGATATCTGTTCCTGGCTAGCCACAGAAGCAGAGCCACCCCTGATATGAGTAGCCAATGCTGGGACAGTATTTTGAGAATGTGACCTGTGATTCCATACATTTTGAGAAGGATATCAATGATGAAGCATTCGAGAAGAACAAGTATGGGTAGCAGTAGATGAGAGAATATATAGCTGTTTCACTTCGAGTAAAAGAGAAGGAACGGATGAACAGAGGAGCAATAGGTGGGTGGGTAAAAGCATTGATTTACATGGAATTAATAGCAAGCAGTAATAGGTGATTTCTAAGCTAAAGCTGTTTCACGGCAGTTGATGCCATCCGAAGGTCACACCAAATGAGGTATCAAGTGAAAGAAGCCCAAGGTCTTCATCTTTACTGGATGAGACGCAATCCTAGAACGAATCGAGCATTGCCACACGGCTCAATCACCTCGGAACTTCATCGTAGCTGAGCACTGATAATAGAGCCCAATGATATACACGGCACTTATGGGATTTGGGAAGTATAATTTGTCCAATGCGATATGCAGCCCTTGCCCTCGAGCCAGGTAAACCTTGTACATTTCGTCATATATCCTCAAACAAACCAAGAATGAAGTCCATAAGATAAGCGACTATATCTACAAATCTCCTTACCAGTCAAAAAGTGTCTTTTGACTTGATAAATGTGGGGTAAATGCGGGGCAAAGTGGGACGATGATAAAAGTCCGGGGTTCTAGTTACATTTAACGGGATTTCACGACTATACCAACTGCCGTTCTATTTCCAAGGTCCCCGCTCTAGGCTCATTCTTCTTATCAGGTCTATTTTCTCACTTGCATTTCCTTGATCTCGAGCAGGTTGGCACTTTCTATGGAAGTCTTGCTCATACTGAGATCACATTCCTAAGGCATGATTCTTTTAATGACAGCCTGTTCTAATCATGAAGTAAATTGAAAATGATGAAACGAAACAGCACTGGGACCGGTAAAACTTCGGTCCCGAACTCCATTGTAATCCTTTCTATCATTTGAAACATGGAGTGCATGGCACACGGGATACGAAAATCTTGCTTTATACCTCTTAACAGCTTACAACGTCCAAAATGCATGACGAACTAGTAGGAGGCTCAGAGCTCATCCTTCCGAGTCTCGTCCTGGGCCTTCTCCTTCTCCTTGCCCTTGCTCTTGTTAGTCTCGGGCTTATCCTCCTTGCTCTTCTTGCCGTTGTTCTTCTTAGACCGCTTGCCAGTGGCCGCAGTCATGCGCTCATACATGCGGTTGAGGATACGCTCGAACTCGCGCAGACGGCTGTCGATATCCGCAACGGTCAGAGCGGGGTCATCCGAGCTGGTGAGCTTTTCTTGAAGTGCGAGCTGGGCCTCGAGCCAGGGTTTGGTGGACTCATAGGCCTGGGTCAGAGAGACGAGATCGGTGGGTGTGAAGAGGGTGTACTTGGGGCCAGTGGGCTTGGCACTGGCGGCCGATTTGGTACTGGTCTTTGAAGATGTGGTCGAATAGGAATCATCGTCAAGGTCTTCGAGATCGTCACCAGAGGCTGCCGGGGTTGCGGCGGTGGAAGAGCTGGTCTCCGACTCGGTAGCCGAGGTGCTCGACGCGGATAGGGAGGATGAGTAACTCTCCTCGTCGGTGGCGATCTGACTCTCAATCAACTGTTTCATGGACTCGGCGTTCTTAAGCATGTCCTTGAGTAGCTCCACACGCGCCGGGCGGTCCGTAGACTCCTTCATACGCTTCAGTGCTGGGTTGACGATGGACTTCAGATCCTTCAGCTTGGACTGGAAATCAACCGTCTTGGCATTGTCGCTGTCTTCGTAGAGCCAGTCGCTAGCCTTGGCAACCTTGTCCTGGAGGAGGGCCAGATCGTCGCCCTTGACAGCCTTGGCGAACTCTTCGTTGTCGGCGAGATCCCGACTGCGGTAGATGAAGGCCTCTAGCTCATTGAGAGCTTCCTCGCGGAGAGTACGATCGCGATCGGAGGCATCAAAAGCTGACAGGCGAGCGCGAATACGACCCATTTCAGGGACAGAAGGAGCCTTGGTTCCGAGTGGTGTCGACTTCAAGCCAATCGGAATAATCTCAAGCTTTGACTGTGTGGATGCTTTCGCATTATCCTTGGCGGCGGTAGCGGTAGTAGAAGTGCTGGCAGAAGAGGCAGTCGAAGACTCAGCTTCGGCTTCGAGAGTGATCGACTCGCTGGGCTCGCCGTCCTCGCCAAGAGGCTGCTGGTCTTCTTTCTTGGAGCCAAGGCCAAAGAAGCCCTTCACGTCATCGACAATTCCTTTCTTCTCAGCCTCGACTTCGCAGCTCACGTTGCCACTGGTGACTTCAGGAAGACCATCGACGGGGCTGAGGCGAATAGCGAACTTGGTCGTGATGTTGCCAGGTGCGCAGCCAAAGGTATCCTTCAGCTTGCTCACAGACGCGGTCAAATTTTGGGTCTGGACACTGAGAACAGGCCGGCTGTCTCCATTCTGGTCAATCTGCTGGTAAAAGCTGAACTCAAAGTCATCCAGATTCTTCATGGTAACCTGCTTCTCAGGGCCAACTTGGGAGGTGGCAGTGAACAGTTTCTGGTTTCGGTCCTTGCCATCAGAGTTCCACTTCAGCATGACGGGGTATGAAGCGGCATCGTAGGCGCGGATGTCCTTGACACGGAAGCTCGGACTGAGGGCAGCGCCCTTGAAGGCGGCACCAAAAACAGCCGCCTCATCGGCGTTGACGTTGGTACGGATCTTCTTGGAGGAGCCGCAGACCTTCTCCAACTCCTTTTGGACGAAAGGAGTGCGAATAGATCCACCATGCAGGACAATGGAGTCGATATCGTCCAATTGAAGACCGGCGGCTGCCAGTGCATCCCTCAAAGGAGCACCAATACGAGCAATGTGCTGAGCAGCCATCTTCTCAAAAGCGGCGCGGGTGATCTTGTACTTGAAGTTTAGGTCCTCGTCATACAGACCCTCGAAGCTGGTGGACGTTTCAGTGTTGGCGCTCAGAACCTGCCGGACCTTTTCGGCGTCCTTCCATAACCTCGCCATGGTTTTGCCGTTGGCCTTGACTTGTTCTGCGGTAACCTTGCCCTTAAGCTTCTTGTCCTCGACCAGCTTCTCCACCATGTCGTTGACAATAAGGTCGTTCAGAGAATCACCTCCAAGGGTCTTATCCCAGCCAGTCCCCATAACATGCACTTCCTGGACGGTTTTGTTAAACTTGCCGAAATCTTTGACCTGGCGACTCTGGAAGCGCAACACGGTGGCGGTAGTCGACCCAGCACCCATGTCAAAGACAACATGATATTCCGGCTTCCCTCCATCGGAGACGCTAGGGAACTTCCGGGTAGTGGCGTAGTTCAATCCAACGGCTAATCCATCACTGACAAAGGCCTCGATGTTCAACCCAGCCAGTTCGGCCGCCAGCTCGAGACTCCTCTTCTCCTCCGCAGTGTAGAAGGCAGGGTAGGTGATGACGACATCACGGATATCCGAGCCCTTACCAGCCAGTATGTCTGCGTTGGACTTGACCTCTTGCAGTTGCATGGCCAGGATCTCCTCGACCAAGAACGCGTCCTTCTTCTCCGCCTCCCCAAGTCGGTTGCTGCGCAGGGCGACAGAGCCGCGGGCATCGGGGGCACTCTCGAGCTTCAGGGCTGGATACCGGCTCCAGTAGCCCTTGGCCGTCTCGTCGTTTCCGTCATTGAAAGAGACACCAAGGAGTGTCTTGAGGTTGCTGTAAACGTCATCCGGATACCGAGCCGCCAGGGCCAGGGCATTCCCGCCATAGAATCGCTCGGGGAATGGCGCGCTGGTATCTCTCGTCGGCTTGAATGCAATGGCAGCTGACTCCTTGCGCTTCGAATCCTTGGACAAGACAATCTCGAGGGGAATACCGGGTTTCACAAGAGCGGCTTTTAGGTATTCGGTGCCGACATCGAGGCCGATGACCGCAGATCCGGCAGCGGAAGCTTTGCCAGCGAAGCTGGCCAGGAAGATCAAGAAGGGGAAGATCACGAGGGAGAGGAACGGAGAGGTCGGTGACCGTCGATGGCCCGGGAGAGCCATGATCTATGTTTGAGCTGCGCACTGGAGGAAATGAGCAAATTATTCATTCAAAGGAAGATTTCTCAAGCAGCATACATTAAGCCAGCCGTATATAAGGACAAAGAATCAAGCAGAAATCACGCCGCTCCACCTGATCGCCAAGATGTATGTTGGTGAAACACCGGCCTTGCGCCAGACGGAGAGCGGGTAATTAGCTATAGGGTCAGTCCAAAATGGCGGTAGAGGTGAAAATAGAAAAAATCGAGGGAAAGTGAAGAGACAAAGATATAATTTCACATAGATGAAGCCATCTAGTCGCGAGGGGATGCTGTGGCCACCTGTCAAGAGAAACACAAGGCGCATCTAAGGCCACGGGTCCGGTCAGGATCTCCGATGTTTGCATTGTATGCACTGCACCCTGATCTTACGTCAGAGCCCTAATCAGGGTCCGGCCTCCATGTGAATACAGCTAGTAAAGAGAAGTAAAACACCCGATTCTTATGTAACTAAGTGAACATTGGAAAATGTATATAGTCAGATCCAAACCAATTAACTCACTACCCACCTAAATACCTAGTTATTGCCCAGGTGTATTCATAAGGAACGTCCATCAAGTCATCAACCATATCAGAGAACCACCACTCTCTGCCAGGGTGCAGAGGGTGGATATTAGGGTATTAACACCGGGTCATCCATATATTCCTCAGTCCCAAGAATACAATTTTTTTTTGGTATACTCTTCCACCTCAGTTATGCCATGTTTCCTATGGGAAGGTCACACGGCTCTTAAAATAGGGCAAAGGCAACAGCAAGACCGGGAATAAGACTGGCCAGGGATATCTTGTACTGAGAGGCACCGTTGTATCCGGCGGTGTGAGAAGGCGCAGGTGGCGTGCTGGAAGAGGACGAGGTTATGCCAGATGAAGATGGCCCAGGAATGGCCGTAGAAGACCCTGCAGGTGCCGGTGCGCTAGTCCAAGGGACGACACTCGTCGAACCAGGAACAGAGTGACCAGGCAAAGTGGTGGGCGCAACACATCCCTCGGTGCACGTCACCACGGATGTAATTGTCAAAGTGCTGGTCTGGGTCACGGGAGTGGTGACAATAGTTGAGCCACTAGTGACCGTGCTCCAGGTAACTGGTCAAATTAGCAAATATAGTACTATTATGTCCGCTGATCTTACTTACCAGGGCAGGTGGTTGTGGTGAAAGTAATCGTTATAGAAGTGACAGGAGGCGGAGTGGTAGCAGTTTCGGTCTCGCATGGAGTCGATGTTGCCGGCAAAGGAGACGAAGGAGGAGTAGTTTCCCACGGAGTAGTAATAGGAGTCACGATCGAAGTAGTAGGAGTCTGTGACGGCGGAGGAGTTTCAGTCTCGCAAGGAGTAGTAGTAGGAGTCACAGCCGGAGTAGTAGGGGTCACGATCGGAGTAGTCGGAGTCTGTGACGGCGGAGGCGTCTCAGTCTCGCAAGGAGTAGTAGTAGGAGTCACAGCCGGAGTAGTAGGGGTCACGATCGGAGTAGTCGGAGTCTGTGACGGCGGAGGCGTCTCAGTCTCGCAAGGAGTAGTAGTAGGAGTCACAGCCGGAGTAGTAGGGGTCACGATCGGAGTAGTCGGAGTCTGTGACGGCGGAGGCGTCTCAGTCTCGCAAGGAGTAGTAGGCGTCACGACCGGAATGGTAGGCGTCACGGCCGGAATCGTAGGGGTCACGGCCGGAATCGTAGGCGTTACTACCGGCGGAGTCTCAGTCTCGCAAGGCGTGGTCCCAGCACCACCACCTCCGCCTCCGCTCCATCCACCACCTCCGCTCCATCCACCTCCACCTCCGCTCCATTCACCGCCACCATGGGGCCCCTCGTCATCATCACCCCGGGCCCCGACGTTGAAGTTAGCAGCAGGGTCTCTCGGCAGGGCACCAGCGGAGGACAAGCTGGCGGCAGCCAACAGAAGAACTGGGACGGCACGCATCTTATATAGCAAACGAGAGGAATGCTAGAATAAGCCGGGTTCAAAACAGCGCTTATCAATTAATCCTTGAAACGACAGGCAGCACCCAGATAGGAAGTAGGTAGGAACCGTAGCGAAAGAGTTCCTAACACGGATTACTTTCCAAACCAAGAGGCAAAGAGGAAGGAGAGGTGATTTATATACCAAGCCCTCAACTGCAGCTGCAGCCCGAGCTAGTCCGGGGTCAAATATTGACATCAGAGACTTTCTACTAGCCCTGTTAATAGGGATAACATCTGATTCGGCTGGCGCAAGAGTCGAGCCGTGCAGTTGTGGAACAAAAGAATGGCTCGCCGAGTGGCGACCAGCTTGCAAAGCTAGTCACAATTGGCATGCGGGTAAAAACAAGCAAACTTCTTCCGTGTCGGCATCGACGACCGCTACTATGCGCGATGAGATGGGTCTCAATGCAACACTAGCAAGCAGTACTTGGCTACATCATGTCAACTCAAAGCGTCGACAGACCGATGCTTAAGTGGAGCTGCGACAGAACGGATGATGCATGTCTAGCCTTGGCAGTATACGACATAGAACGGGCCCGAAAGATAGCTCATGTTGGGCTTGGGTGGTATAGGCCGGGGACCCCATGTTCGATAGCGCAGAAATGGCCTTTCTCTTTCTCGGTGCGGGGCTGGGCTGAGGTAGCGAGGTTGGAATCGGTTCCGCGTTCAATTCGAAAAATGTCCGCACGCCATGAGACCCGAAACATGCTCAATGCGAGTTCCTATAAAAGTTGAACGCCACACCTGGAGAAGATAAGATAGGTTTCATTTGTTGTCTGTGGAGTCAGTGGGAAAACCCTGCGAATAAGAACCGCCACGGCGAGCTAGCGCGTCTTCGATTCGAAGGCCGTATGGCTCTAGAGCGGGCGAAAAAGGCAGAGAGAGGTCCATTCGGGGAATACCCCGGGGATTGTGACATCCATGCATTAGGCTGCATTTGGGACTTCGATGACATTTGTTTTTCTTGCTTTTTTCCGGAAGCCCTGGAAGTGGATGCAAGCCACGAGTTCCTGCAGTCCATTTCCCCTCACTTTTACACGAGAAATCATCAGGGCAAGGAGACAGAGTGCATATTCTTGGGTCCGGCAAGTTCGCGGGGCCCGCTAGTAACGACTCACGAAGCCGAATGGGGATTGCAAGCCACGTTGTTGGGGCGTCAGTTCCTGAGGTCTGGCAAGTAACGTTACATAACAAATCACCGTGCTAGGTGCTCGAGCTGATGCCTTTGGAGTTGGGGTGCGTTGTACAGCAGAAGTTGCGGTAAAAGGCACCAAAGCATGTCGTTGCAGGGAAGTTCGCGAACGAAGCGATTAGTGCGACGCCACAGCGAAATCATCGCAAGGTTCATGATGTCACATGGCTTATTTCCCCTGCTTCCAGGTTCTTTTGGCCCTGGTTCGATGTCTCGGAGCTTCTCATGATAACTGACTCGCGCTGTTGTGTCATCCGCGACCAGGAACACCGAAGCATCGATCAATCCATGCTCCACTCTATTGGGAATAATCTGTCGGCCCACTCAAACCCTGGCCATGCGATCAATGGGATTTGAGATAGGACGTATGACTGAGAGCATAGCATTAATTTCATCTCCCTGATAGCCTCGAGGGAATTCTGAATGGTGTAAGGAGTAAACAAGGTTCCCGATGAAGAATTCGGAAAGGAGGGTTCGCGAGAGCCTAGTGTTCACGTGAGGAGTCACGCCGTCTTCCATGGAAACGGTTTGTCTCACTTTGAACGAGACGCCCAATCCATGTCTTAAACTCTCGAAGAGCCACAAGGTAGCAGCGTTCATAACTTGGGGCCCTCGATTAACTACTCTACGAGGTGGCTGAATTGAATCTCGTATTCCTGAGGCTTTTCATGACGCGCAACTTTGAACAAGGTATACAACAGGTAATGGGAAATCATGCCCCTTTCGAGGACAACATGAGGTCAATTCTATGCTGAGACTTGTCTTCCGCCTAATCATCATCGTCCTCTGACCCACTGTTCCACCCAGGCTCGTAGCATTCTCGAATCTCGCCTAGTCCATTAATCATCGCCTCGCGCTCATCCACTGAGACCATACGTGCGGTAGTTATCTCGATGGCTTTGATTCTCTCGGCTGTCCGGCTCGAAGTGGTCAATGCGGCGAAAACGCTTACTCCGGAACCGGACTTGGATTTAGGATACAACCCCTGGGGGAAACTATCAAGAATGGGTAGGCGAAGCGGGGTGCGGTAGCTATAATTATATGCTTTGTGAGCCGCGAGACCCGAGGCATTGTCAGTGGAGAAACCTACCTTTGAAGCATGGGCTCCGAATTGAACAACCTAAGCCTGCGAAGGTGACCGAGGTCTTGCCCTGTCGACTCTGTGGGCTCACTGGACTCATCTGCTCGCATCACCTGGACTTGATTGAAAATATGCGCAGACTTGCTGCTTTGATCGCCATAAGTAAAGTCAATATCGAAATCGGCTTCTGTCTTCGATGACCCATCTTCTTTGGTCGATAGTGCGTGTCCATGCTCTCCAGGGTTGAGCGTGGTTTGCAGCTCATAGATATTGCGAGTCCCATCATCCCCAGTCAAAGAAGACTCGAAGTCATGGTACGGCCGGAGCCGGGACGGCAATGTCACCGTCTCAACCGCGGAGCTGATTAGCGCCGTGGTTTGCCAGTGTGAGCGACGATCCACTTGGAGGTAGCTGGGGAGCTTTGGAGGCAGATCCATAATGGGCACGTAGAGGTTAGACTGGGGCGAGATCGAGTATATCGATTTGGCCTTGTTAGTGTCTTTCTTCAGTTGTTGGTGCTAGATTATGAGAGATGAGTTTGTTTCTTGCATCAGGATTGGAAGTTTCGACGTACCCGCTGGACCTTGGTACCATCCTCAATGGCCCAGACCCAGATACTCTTCTTTCCATATTCATCCCGAAGCCTGTCGATATATCGTGCGGCGAATCCGCCCCAGGCATCATCCGCCCCGGAGAACAGTTGCAGTGCTCGTAACTGGTCACATTCCTCCGCAAATGGCCTCACATCTCGATCCAAGAGATCATGTTCTTTGTCAAGATCATTGAAGAGCTCTTCACCCATATTCCAGCTCTCGAAAGGCATGGTCTGAGAGTTCAGTTCATACTCATTCATCTGTACGATGGACCGAGGATGGTAGAAGACCCTGTTGTAGTCGGACCAGTAGCGCACAGTTTCTGAAGTTAGTCGGGGAGCGGGAGTGCCCAGATCCAAGCTCTTTTGGTAATCGCTTTGCAGAATGGGAGGTTGCTTCTGTACCACCTCTTGGCCATCCCTGAAAAAGAATGAGCACATCATGAACAACAGGGACAATAAAAATTGTTTAGAACCTACCAGAGACCCTGGCCAGTGGCATCCTCGCTTAACTCGTACAGCGCATTATATTTGCGCAGTGTGCCAAATCCACCCTTCAGATCGTAGATAACTGTTCGCGGAGTGTAAGTTTCAGAGCCATCTGCACCAATGCCTGGTCGAAAATGGACATCATGATCAACAGGCGTCTCTTCCTTTTCGTTGTATGTGAAATAGGATTCCTATTTATGTATCAGACATGAAGATCTCGAAAGAGAGGCGTTCACTACCTGGAGATTCCAGAAATGTGTTGCAAGATAGTTGGCTCGCTGACCCAGTTGCAGAGTCACAATCTCATGCATTCTTGCTGTAATCACTGACTGTGTGGCCTCGAATACTCAATGATCATCGCATGTGAGCAAGTGGTGCAGATAAACCGCCTCCCTTACTCGATAGGCGGTGTGGTTTGTCCGGCAGGAAAAATTGCGAGCGGGGATAGCCACGTGATGTTATCTCGTGTCCATCAGCTAAACCAGAATTGGAATAGTCTGTGGTGACCAGGGCAACAGTCACCTGATCTGTCCCAAGAAGGCAATAAACAACTCGTGTGTGGGTGCGTCACTCGCCAAATCGCCAACGGTCATTTTCCTTTGTGAATTTTTGCCCTTGGATCGACCTTTGTTCATCTGTGACGCCCTCATGATCTCTTAACATCCACCGAGTGGCCCATTTCTCCTCGACAACATCCGCAATGGAGTCTCCGACGCGTCCCGTCCTTAGCCCCTCAAAGGTCCTCCACCCGGTATCGCCGGAACGCATGAATCAACAAACAATGCCCGCCTCCCCATCGGCGCCCTCGGATCTCTTGTCGCTTCACCACAAAAACACCAAGGGAGTCTCCGAAGTCCAAGCCAAAGTGGCATTCTTGAACGGTCTGTCCAGGCAGGGCAGCCCGGTTGCCGGAGGGCACAATGCCGCCCTCCAGAGGGCGATCATCGGTCGTGAGGAGGCAGAATCTGCCCTGGCGTCGGTGCAAGAAGAGCTTTCCGAGGCACAATCGCGAGAGCGCCGAATCAGCGAACGACTCGAGTCGTTATTAGAAGAATTACACGGCACAAAAGAGCGCCAAGCTCACGAACGGTCGATCTTCGAGAAGGAGATCCGCAAGGCCCGCAAAGAAGCCTTCCGGGCGGGGTCAACTTTGGTCAAGCTGCAAGAAGAATTAAAGCATGCCAAGTCCGAATCCAAAGCCATCAAAGACGAACTTGCAGTAGAGCGAGAGTGCAAGAATCAGGCGAAACAGGAGGCCTTCGAACGTGCATATGCTCTCGCTGGCCTCACTGAAGAACTGGAAGTCCTCAAGGGGCAACTCCGGTCTATGGAGGCATCCAACCGCTCAAGCACATTAGAAGTCCGGGCCCACGAGATTCGGAGGGAAGACTTCGGCAGACTGTCCCTCGCAGAGGGCGATCTCGCCTTTTTGACCACCCCGAGGCGACCGAAGCGAGTAGCACCAGACTCTGCTCGGTCTCCCCAGCCGGAAATGGAATCCGGCGATGCCGCCGAAGCTACGCCTCCCAAGCGACTGCGGCTTTCCGATTATACGACCCCCGTCGAAGTCGAGCAAACCACAGCCACCACCTCTCTGTCACACTTGGATACCGAAGCCTTGGAAGAATTAAAGGAAGAGCTTGATCATGAGCGCCGCCGGAGAGCCGAGGCTGAGGAAATGGTCCACTTTATGAATATCGAATGTCAATTTCAGCGATGCTCTTGCCGCCTTGCCGAGAGCCAGGGTCGCCGCTACATCTACGATGAGGAATACTTTGAGAGATTCCAGCGGCCACAGCTGGAGGCCGAGGCCAAGGCAGCGCAAGAGGCCCGCGCCAAAGATCAAGCCCGCGCTGAACGACAGGCTCGTGTCGAGGAACAGGCCCGTGCCGAAGAGCAGGCCCGCGCCGAACGACAGGCTCGCGCAGAAGAACAAGCCCGCGCCGAAGAGCAGGCCCGCGCCGAAGAACAGGCCCGCGCCGAAGAACAGGCCCGCGCCGAAGAACAGGCCCGTGCCGAAGAACAGGCCCGTGCCGAAGAGCAGGCCCGTGCCGAAGAGCAGGCCCGTGCCGAAGAGCAGGCCCGTGCCGAAGAGCAGGCCCGTGCCGAAGAGCAGGCCCGTGCCGAAGAGCAGGCCCGTGCCGAAGAACAGGCCCGCGCCGAAGAACAGGCCCGCGCTGAACGACAGGCTCGCGCCGAGCAGCAGGCCCGTGCCGAAGAGCAGGCCCGTGCCGAAGAACAGGCCCGCGCCGAAGAACAAGCCCGCGCTGAACGACAGGCTCGCGCCGAGCAGCAGGCGCTTGAAGAGCAGGGCCGCCTCGAATACCAGCAGCAAATCTATAATTACTCGAGTCATACCCCGTCTGTCGACCCTCCAACCCCTGTCCGTCGGCATCCAGAGGCTGCTGTGAAGCCAGAGCCAACAGAACCCCCGGAACAGATGCGAATGCCCGATGAGCCCATGGTGACTTTCTCGCCGGAGACGGGAACCTTTAAGACATTCCCATCGCCCCTTCGCGACAATGCTCGACCTCGACGAACTGATTCCTTTACACTGACTGAACTCAAAAGTTCGCAAGTCGACGCATTGAATGGCTTGCAAAGTTCGACTGCTTCCTCCAGTCGCCATTTGGATTCCTCCACCCCTTCCGCAGCCCCAGTGTCCTCCAGGGCGGCCCATGCTACCACCTCAGACTCTACCTCTCGTGAAAGCGTGGAGAGCAGACCTGGTAGAAGTGCTGAAAGGAGAGAGTATCAGCCTACCCACGCGACCACGAAGAGAGTCCCCCTGCGTGAAGCGACCGGTGCGCAGAACTCTGCCTTCGTTTCCCACACACCCATCAACCGCGAGGAAGCCCTAGCTAAGATCAAAGAGCGACGTGTTCGAGCACGCAGCAACGTCCGCTCAGTGAGCGCGACTGAGCCGACCGGACGGTCAGCAGGATCCACTGGCAGTGCCGGCCCAACTCCAGCCCGGGGCCCTCGTCGCATTCCGAACCTTCGGGTGGATAGCAGGAGTGAGGGTGACTTGGGCGAGCGCAGAGATTTGAGCGCCCCCGTGCGCATGTTTCGACGATGATGGCGAGGTTAATTTGCATATATGAATGTCCTGGGCTCTTTTGTTGTTCTTGAGCCGGTTCTTGTCGTTCCCATAATACCCCGGCGCCGGTGCATAATGTTGATAGCATTCTTGGTTTTTGGTTGCTTCTATTTAGCTACATTCACTTATTGCGTCTCGTGGAAGTGATGTTTTGTCTGGGATACCTTTTTAGCTACGGCGTTTTGGGCGTCGTTTCAACTTTATGGATTTTATCCCATGATCAATTTGCTAGTCTGAGACCTACAATCCTTGACTTTTCCTTTGTTGGAGTTTCATCTGTGCTTCCAAGATTATATATTTCCATTATTTTGTGAGCATCTTGCATCTTGATCTATTTCTTCTCGCGCCAGCATTATCCTTTAGGTCTGCTCTTGCTCTAGCTCACATGCTATCATGCTAAATAACACCGTCCATTTCCTTCCAACCGTGAGTTCTGACTGCGGAGAATTCCAGCTCGGGTCCCGGGACAAAAACTGAGTAATTGACCGCCGTAATGTTGAGTAATTTGCTAGGATTAGACAAATATTTCTCTAGGTCTCCTAACAATTGACGCAGAGTACGACGACAGGAATGACCCAGAGTGATAGGTATCGAATCGGTAATATTTTGTAGAGTGGATAGGAAGGATCTTCAATCCATGGTGAGTTCAAAGTACCTTTACCTACTTTAAAATAAAATGCTATAACGCCTAGTAAATAGGACGCTTAAAACGGCGTCAAAAGTAGCCTTTTTCGGCGCCCAATTTACCGTCACTTAGCGTTGGGTATAAAAAAGTTTAAAAGATCCTTTTCTACTTAGGCTACATCAACACTCAACCAAGACTCCACCAAACATCCACCAAAATGAAAGCTCCACTTTAGGCTTCAAGATTAGATGCAAAAATTTCTTTGAGGGCACTTTCGTGACTAAAAGAATATCAAAAAATTCACCCCTGGCGGGGCCAGGACCAGAGGCTATAAAACTCTCCCTAAGGACGGTTTTGCAACACCGAAATATTCGAACTCGGGCACTCGCTTTAATGCAGCAGCTAGTTTCCCAACTACGCCACTCACACCCAGGACAACTGGTTACTCCCATAACTTGTTCGTAACCCAGTCTAAAGTTATAGAGATGGAAGGAGCACTCCCCGGATTCTCGATGACTCAGCTCCCGGGGCCCGCACCTTCTGAATTTAATTGGTTCTTATCGGCGGACCGTGCTTCCGTCCCGCTTTTCTTGGCATTCAATTTCAACTTCGTTGCATTCATCTATTTCTAGGTTAGGTCACTACTATAGACATATGCGGCTAGACCTATGGATAGAATTGATAGTGTCGGCGTAATGCTTTAGTTAGGCAATTGGAGAAATTCTACTGTTAACTAACTAACTACATGTAGTTAGTTATTCCGAAAGTACTTTTGTGGGATGTCATGTGATCCTCTCACTTAAATTGGCTTGCTTGGTACGTACCCCTGTGTTCTTCCGATCACCACTCACCGTTTCTTTCGTCAAAACAGTCGCCAGGCAACTCCAAAATTTCCTCAGGTCATTGCCTCATTCATTCATTTCCCCAAAATGCTCACATGTAAACCTTACGATGATGTTGCCTGGGCAATAAGCACCCAGATCTGGGAGGATTGGCCAGAACTTCTTCGCACTGATGGTGACATCTATAATGACATTGGAGTCATTCTCTCTGAAGAATTCAGCGACCTTGAATGGACCCTGTTCGAATTCCTTAACACAGGCGGTTTCAATACCTGCTTCAAGATGAAGTTCACCAACAACTGCGGCGCTGTTATAAGGTTCCCATTGCCCGGCGCTGTCATGTTTCCTGAAGAAAAAGTCCGCAATGAAGCCTCTATCATGCAATATGTCTTGGAAAAAACTTCAAACAAAATTCCAATCCCGGTGCCTTCCATCGTTCGCTGGGTAGAGACAAAGGAGAGTCCCTCAGACTTGGGACCTTTCATCATTATGAACTATATCCACCACATGGGGAGTATGGGTGATCTCCTTGAGATGCCAGGGCGCCAAAGAGGACAACCCCCAGTACTCAATCCGGACCTCAAGCCGGCCAGGCTAGAAGCTCTCTATGGAGAACTAGCCAAGATCATCCTTTCGTTGTCTACACTCTCTTTGAGTCGGATAGGATCCCTTGCCAAGAATGACGATTCTACGTAGGAAGTATTGCATCGACCTCTGTCCTACTCTATGAACGAAATTGTGCAACTCGGGACACTACCCCGATCGAAACTACCAACCACAATGTACGAAAAAGCGTCATCGTACTTTGAAGTCCTGGCGGAACTACACCTTCTACACCTCAGAAGCCAGAGGAACGAGGCGGATATCTTGGCGGATGTCGATGCAGAAGTCTTGGCGGATGACTTCCGGCGTAAATTTGTGGCTAGATTTCTCTTCCGGAAACTTGTTCGAGACCAGGAGCAGAGAAAGCAATGGATATTCTATGATGATGGCCCATTTCCAGTCTGGTGCGACGATTTTCGGCCCGAAAATGTTCTAGTTGATGAAGCTGAATGCATCGCCGGAGTGGTGGATTGGGAGTTCACATATACCGCCCCAGTCGAATTTTCTTATGCGCCGCCTTGGTAGCTTCTTCTCAAAAAGCCAGAAGATTGGCCTAAAGGCCTTGATAACTGGTGTGCCGAGTATGAGAAAGCGCTAAGCGCTCCAGACCTTTCTGGTAGCAATGCGGAAATGCGAAGACGAGGCAATCCAGAAGAAGCTGCTAGTAGAAGGCCAGCGGCTATCTAGTCGGATGCGGGATAGTTGGCAAAGTGGAGACTTTTGGATCATGTACGCTGCGAGGAATAATTTTGCCTTCGACGCGATATATTGGAAAAAGATTGACCAGCGTTTCTTCGGACTGACTACATATGAAGACGACAATATTTGCGATATATGGCGGAAGAGACTTCACCTTTTGGAACCTGGAGAGAAGAAGCTCATGGAGGAATATATGAATCTGAAGCTCAAAGATAGGAACACATGGCGTCTTGTTTGGGACCCGGATGAGTACACCGTGGGGTGGATCAAGAGGTTGAAGATAATGAAGGAGGAGAGGGAGAGGGAGGAGAGGGAGAGGGAGGAGAGGGAGGAGAAACGACTTCAAGAGAAGCAAATGTGATGGTGTTGGCAATTAGGGCCGAGGACTTATTTCATATCTGGCGAAATCGGGGCATTCAACCGGGAGGTCACGTTCTGGTGTATGAAGTTCTTTTCACTCTACCCACCGACGCTGCTTGGCGCTTAGTTTCTTTTTTCTTTTTGTCCTACTTAACCTTCAACCTTGGGACACCCGTAGGTCCTTGCAGCAATTTGCATACTGTGTCAGTCACAATCATAACGAACACTCACCATCGCAACTCAATCTTCATCACGATTGTCTCTTTGATGGAGTGACTAAAACTGACTAGTTTATTAAGAGATTACAGAGGCTACGCGCTTTTTGATAATATCACGGTGTCTAGCGCGGGTCATTGCCACTCGCAACCAAATACCCGAAGAAAAAGACCAACAAGAACAGCGAGAGTTGCTAACCCCTACATATTCATCCTGAGGTGTGCTGTCAAGATACTAGAATGTATGGTCTGCTTTAGGCTGTGGCTGTGGCTGGTTTAATCCTATTCTGATGTGCTCTTTTGAGTGTCGTACTCTAGTATACGGAGTACTTGGATTGAACCAGAGTTTCTTCCCGGATATCGGTCCGAGAATAACTTCGCCACCTCTGACCACGGTTGCTGCTCATCTCTTCTTAACTTCAGCAGAAGGTCCACCTCTTCAGAGGACCACCGCAAGCGCTTCCTAGGCTTTCGTTGGGCCTTGTTGCGATCAGTCCGAGATCGCGAGTTTCGCGCCGAATTCGTCGAGTGCCTGGTCGACCACATGTCTTCATCCTCACACGTTGTGGACACAGTTCACTTACGACGTCCCTTGCGTGCCACTTGTCGCGAGGGTGGATTCTCAGAGATATCGTTAGGGCGTGAAGCCTGATCAGGAGGCGTCTTGGACGATGATATCATGGACGGGCGGTGAGAAACCTCTGGAAGGAACGTCATGAAATAAGCATGTCGAGGACCATGAGATTCAATACGGAGAATCCCGCGACCGAATCTCTTGTGTTTCGCCCAGAGTGACTGCCAAACCACCATCTAAGGGGGCTTGGGACCGGCCAGTGCATGGGCCGATGATATCATTTGTCGACGCTGAGGTATTTTCCATTGCCCTCTTCGGTCTTCTCCGTGGACGTCCTCTTGTCTTAGGAATGGATCCACTGACAATTGTCAGTACCCCCTCCGTTACGGCCGGTGTTGCCCGATCATCATTGTTAAGATTGCTACTGTAGCTACCCCCCCGGGACGGTTATAACGCGCTCTCGATGCGAGATCACTGGTAGCCACGTATGGGTCTAGGGATGAAGCAGGAGATGCTTGAAATAGTGTAGAGACCATACTTTTAATTGAAAGAGTACAGCCTGTACAGGGCATGGCATGGTTGATAAAGATGGCATTTTCCGTGTCCCCCGCTAAGATGGCCTCTGTTTCTTGAGTGTCGTGCTCCAGTACACTTGTATGGAACCTTTGCTCCTCCCGGGGAACCTCTGATCTAGTCTATTTATTTAATATATCTACCGATACTATAGAGCTCTAGAATCTATTGTATTAGACTATAGAGGATATTTTGTCTCTAAATTCTAGACCGTAGTCTATTAGATCTTAAGTATTAAATTAAAACTCTCTACGGTATATTATCCGTAGATAGATAGATAGACCGAAATTATAAATTAATATAAACTATTATTAAGATAAATAATCCGACTTCGTTCTTATAATCGACTTTATAGCCTTACTCTTTCTAAGTAGTTCTACCGATATATCCCTATTTATAACTTATTACGGCTACGAACCTTAGGTATCCTTCGATTAGACTAATAGTAATTATTAGATAGCTAATAACTAGACTTAGCGGCTCTACGAAACCTAGTTTATGTCTCTACTTTACGTAGCACGGCGTATCGATGTAGTCGAGGCCTAAGGTAGGGCACGCGAGAATGTTTGCCCTATAGTATATGGTGGTCCTAGGATTAGGCTAATCTCGGATTAAAAGTCGACAACCACAAGGGAATTCCTATTAGGGTTTATACAATAGAAAGCGAAAAATATCCTATATTGTGGAAGACAGATTGAATGGTATAGCTAGAGATGATGAGATGTACGGATGTTCGATCTCACACAAGTTGAAGACCGGTTGAGTCTCCCAACTGGAAGTTCGAAGACCGAGACGAAAGTTACTATAGTAAAGTGAGAATACGTTATTTCCTAACCTTCGATCCTAGGAACACGAGTAGGCAGCAGTGCGGTTACCGTCGGAGCATGTAAAAGAACGGAGAGGCAAGATGAGATCGAATTAGGCCGGTCGGCCTAAGCATTGGGGTAAGCGATCAGGCAGCTTAGGGTTGCTCAGTGAGCAGCTTAGGGCGGCGGGGTGACTAACTCACCCTGTGCTCCGGGAGCCGATCACTTCCCGAGGCGGCAGTTTTACCGTCACCATTATTACATTATCGGAGCGAGGAGGACCTAAGGAGATAAAAAACAAATCGAATAGTGTTATCGCTTTGAGATAATTAGAGACTCGTTGATTATGACTTTCTTTTACGGTCCGCCTAGGCATTTCATAGTCTCGAAATTAGACAAATTGGAGATAAACTAGCGTGCTTCAAATTAGAAGAATAAAGTAGAATATGTGGTGAAAATGTCCCCGAACGCGTCTGTATCTAGATACTGCTCCCAGAAATCCTGAAACAAAATGTATGTACAGATACACGGTACGCCTTCAAAATCCAGACCGGGGAACACGGTTTTAATTAAGAGCAGGTCTACAAGATGGAAATGCCACAGCAGCGAATGCGTGCACTGTCGACATGTGCAGACCGGCCCCACCAGAGCAAGACAAGCTCTTCGACGAAGATCCGGTCTGTCGCACTCCAGACGTCGAGTCCCATCTCTGCCATATCGGCAATGGTGATAGTGATCGGCTCTTCTGCGTCACCATCCCGTATGGAGTTATTACAACGAGAGTGAGTTGTCTGTTGTCTCTGGCGTAACAGAGGAGCATTGTCGTCTTCCTCGGCATGAAGAGAACGCGACATGGAAAGAGACAAATCCGTGTCTTCGTTGGCCGGATCATCGAGATAAGGCTCGTAGGCATCACTCTGGCCCTCTGAGTCGTATCGCGCAACGGCACCAGCCAGTGTATAGAAGATCTGAGTTGTGAGACGGCGGAAATACGCTACCAGCGCGACTTCCGGGGGCTCTTGGCCATGGTCTTCGAGATGGAGGGATCGACGCGCAGTCGAATTAGGGGCGGGGTATGCAATACTTTCCACGCTTTCCAAAAGTCGCGCGTCTTGTCCAATCTGCTGTTCTTCCTCTTCTTTGGACAAGCCGCCCCGATTTTCACCGGCTGATGCCCACCACATGAAGGAGGTATAAGCTAGCCGAGTCCAGGAAAGAGGTTCGACGACCGGACTGGATGAGTATGTCGTGTCGGAGTCGTCCGTGTCTGTAGATGTCGCTCTGTCGCTGGAGAACTGCCGAAGACCTCTGCGCAGCAGGGAATATCGGCGGGCGTCTCTCTGTGTGGCTTTAAGTTCGACTGTTTGATTTGAATTGTGCTTCATACTGGAATGATCTACCAAGGCAATCTTCGGGAAAGCCCGCTCGGTAGCATGTTGCGAGTACGGTGGAGGAAGGGTGACGAGTGCATCGTACAGCTCCGGCTTCATGCTCAAGACGCTATCTGTTGAGCAGGCGATCCAGCTGGGATCCTTCTCCGGGTCTTGCGTAGATCTTGAGGAGTCGTATGAGGCAAGATCTGGAATATCGTGTATGCCGACATTGAACAGGGACCGAGGTCGCAATGGCGGCGTGTGGTCTTCGGGAAGCGCCTGCAGAAGGGAATTCGGGAGAGATGCTAGCAATGAGAGGTCATATACTAAATAAGAGTCAATAGAAAGCTCTTGTCATTATTAAAGAAGGGACCATACCATAATTGCATGGTGTGTGCACCGGTGCTTCAACCATGAAGAGGATGCGCTTCCTCAACAACGCCGCTCTGTACAATGGGAAGATCAAGGGCCCGAAGCAGTCGAGAAAATCTGGGAGAGATGAAGCAGGATGAAAAGCTGTCAAGGCCGGCCTGAAAGCCTCCAATACCATCGCATCGCTAAAGGCTCGGTTTCGGTGTCCGTCTGGTCTGTCGCCTGGTCGGAATCGCAGGCTGAGCGGCGAATCGATGGGCGAATCTGGAGCGGCAGTGTCGGAGCCGACCTGGAAAGAATCCCAGTAGTCAGACAAGGCCTGTGTATCAGACATATCCGTGGCATATTTCCTGTCGTAGCTTTGGTGTCAGTCGCAAGCTGGGACGAATTGATACCGGGTAAGCACAAACCATGTCAGTTCCCGCAGCTTCTGAGCATGTCTCCAGCTCTTCCCTAGCCTTCCAGAGCCCAATGGAACCAGAACACCGATCGCGAACATCTTCGCATTGCGTTCGGCCTCTGCGGCGGGCTGGTTGAGAAATGCGCTGACACCGGCATATTGTTCATGGACGAAGTACCTGGAGGCATAGGACCTTCGTCAGAGTGCTCAAGCATAGAGCTCCACCAACGCATAACAACTCACACCAGGTCTTCATTCACGTTGTGTAGCCCCGAAGGAAGGGACTTGTATTCCACGACCCCTTCGACCTCAACTATGACAAAGCCATATCAGCGACGCGCGTTGGAGGGAAAGCTGTTTGTGGTCGCGCTTACCTCCCGGGATAGTTCGCTTCCACGAAATGACATATCTAGCATCGTATGCGGTTCAGCGATGAACCCCTTTCCGGCTGGGAGCTCCGAGGAGTAAGACTTACCCGGTTCTGATGTCGAAGCGGATGACGAAGAGGGCCGCAATGCCGGGCGGCGACTCCATCGCGGGACGAGTATCTGGGAGAAGAAGGCTCCAAAGAGTGTCGGATTTCAATGGGGAGAAGGCGGGCGACGGGGCGCCATTTAAGATCGGGGAATCACGGTGACTGCCATTGTACGAGGAGCTCGGAGCCACATTGGAGAATTGACACCTCAACCCCCAGGCAGCAGCACCTGACGTCGAGCGGGGTTTGAGCAGCAAATCGTAGTTGAACAAATGAGTTATCTTGCTTCAGCGAAGTTGGCTGGGCTTTTCCAAGTATTCATTGGGTCCAAAATTGAATTACATAAATTGCTGATACAATAGGTATTTATTTGATGGTGGTGCTACGACGTGTCGGCAGCAGTTGGGCCTCACATTGCTCGGCTACATCAGTGAGAGCATTAAGACTCGCTTACTTATATCGAGGAGTTGGATGTCCAAGTAAGTTGCGACTCTATAGCTGCCGCGGACTTGATGTTTGCCGCAGCTTCCATGGTGACCGGTCATAGTTGCCGGGCACGTAATGTCCAGGTCGACCATGATGCGGAAGACATTCACTCCAGACAGCGAAAGGCAATTTGATCAGAAGATTAGAAGGCTGGTGAAAGAGGGGAGATTGTTGGATATAGGGTTCTCTGTTCCATTGGAGATGAACGTGAAGTTCGGTAAACGTGGGATTGAGGTTCCATCGAAGCCAAAGGATTAGCTATTTACCTGACAGCGATTGGTCCAACCACCTTCGATCCACTATACGATCATCGTGAATGGGAAATGGCTAAACATTCCCCTGCTTTACTCCGTAGACCTTATCGAAGATCTCACATCTCACATCTCACATCTCACATCTTATAAATTCAGATCGACCTGCTATCACAGGGGACTATCCACTGGAGTAATGGCACACCCTTACTATCCCCTGGGGGCAGACATCGTCGGCTATTCGCCCAACCAAACTTCCGTGCTCGAACTACTAGTTTCGGCCGGAGGTGGTTGCGCGGCCTTGCTCGGATTGACTTTTGCCGTGACTAGTTACGTGCGACCGAGTCTGCGCCTGGCGGATCGGATCGCCATCCTATGGTTTGTGCTGTGTACGAACGACGTCTGAACATGACGAGATCGAAGATTAACGAATGGATCAGCGGGGACTCTGCACTGCTTCTTCGAGGGCTATTTTATGATCCATCATGACCGGATGGCCTCAGCCCAAGATCTATTTGGGCAGCTGTGGAAAGAATATGCACTGTCCGACTCTCGGTACATGACCTCTGATACCCTAGTCCTCTGCATGGAAACCATGACCGTGGTGAGTATACTCCGAGATCCCGCCAAGGCCGGGAAACCGGTTCGCTGACTCTGTCACTCTGTCGCCAGCTGCTGTGGGGGCCTTTATGTTTTGGCGTTGCATATCTAATAACCATTGAGGGATCCTTGCGGCACCCAATACAATTGATGGTGTGCATGAGCCATCTCTACGGCGATACGCTGTACTATGCGACGAGTCTGTTCGACCACTACGTGAATGGAGTGGCCTACTGCCGACCAGAAGGCTATTATTTCTGGCTGTATTATTTCCTCATGAATTTCATCTGGATTGTGGTTCCGTCGTGTTTGTTGTCCCATCTCCACATGTGAAACGAAAGTGGCTGACCCAGTGCGTTAGACTATCTTCTCGACAGCGTGAAGACCATTTCAGGCGCCATTCGGACCCAGCAGGGGTCAGGCGAGAAGCACAAGTCCCAATAACACCTGTTTCGTCATAGCCGCACGGGGCAGTGGATGTAGTGGGGATCTTGTACTCTACGGAGACTCGACCAGGATTGAGCTGCCCAGGTGGGAGATCGGATTAAAATGGAAGAAAGAGAGGCTCGGGGTATATCGACAGGAACGAAAGTATAGCAGAATAAGGTATTTGCAAAGAATTAATAACACGGGGAAATGAGCCAGGAAGCGAGAGAGTGTACATCCTAAAATATGGACGGTCAGCGTGGACAGCCTGTTTCGCCCAACGCAGATGATGACGCTGCATGATGGACTCCACTATGTATGTAATTAGGTAGGTACCGACCACACTGGCCACTGTAGCAATGAAAAACTTTCAAACTGCTCTTTCCTCTTTCCCTTCAAACCCTGCGACTTGTGAAGAATGCCAAGAACATCGAGCCAAAAGCCCATCAGCAGGAAGTGGTAGAATCAGCCGATCAAATCACGCGTGGCAAATCGATCGGCTGGTCTGCAAGGACCAAAAAGGTCAAAAAGCGAGAGCGGCCACAGACGCGCTGATCGCTTGACGATCGACGGTTTCCCAGGCAGCCAACTTGGTGCCAGAGCGCATCCCGGTCTTATCGGGCGGTGTCAGCCGCCGTATCATCTTGATTCTTGTTTACATCCCCCTCGATCAGCTGCTCTACTACTGTACGACGAAAAAAGCGAAACATCAAAGCAGATGCTGCTCTGCTACGATCTCTGACGATCTCTGATCGAACCCAGGGGTGCTGGTGAGTCACTTTGTTATCGTTTCTTAACCACAACAATCCTCGAACAGACTCGATGTACTGACATTTGTCGATCTGCCTAGATATCGATGCCATCCCCTGCGATCCCCAGCAGCCCCTCCAAACCCGGAGGGACTGCCAAATCTACGAAGCCACTCGACATCGGCCAGCCGCTGGGGATCCACGACACGAGCACGGTGCGCGCGAGAGTGCGGCAATGGCAGCAGCAAGGCGGCGGAGTAATTACGATTAATGACGGTGTTTATGATGAAGATGACGAAGAGGACAGACCCAAATCCACACCGAAACCGACACCGACACCAAAACCGAAGGTCAAGGTCAAGATGAAGGCCGACAAGGTGGAAAAGCCCAAGGAGAAAGAGAAGGACAAGTCTCCGCCGACCAGGAAGCGCAGTCATAGTACTCCAAAGAAACGAGTCATTAGTGACGAACATTGGAGGAGGACACGGTCTTCGACGCAAACCTCTTCGCGAAATCCACGAGATCTGCCTGTTCCCAAACGAATCAATGAATACACGACAAATGAGGGGACGGGGTCTCCACACGCAAGACGAGACGATGAGAAGGATGAGCTAGAAAGACATCGACGCGGTGGGCGTCGAGATACCGCTGCATCCAAATCTCCCACTCATGGAGGGAAACACTCGACCCCGCGCAAACGAGATATCGAATCCGTGGCGGACAGCGACTTGGAGACCGACCTGCCCACAGCCACAGCTTTGTCAGATATCCCGGAAATGTCAAGAAGGACATCGCCACCTCCAGATGATGTGGAATGGGCAAAGAGCGAGGCCGACTTTACAGAGTTGTCGCGGCGGCGTGCTCGTGGCCAACCATCTCGAGGGCATTCGAAAGTGCCCAAGGGAGGGATATTTGCGCAGATAGTGGACGAGTCCAGGAAAATGTTCAAATTACCAGAAGCAGAGCCACCGAGGCCTGCTCCTCCCCCACCTGGACAGCGTGGAGCCAAGATTGAGGCATGGCTGTCTGACACGCCCGACCCGTTTGTTGACAATGACTCGAGGAGTGATATGCCTGGTCCCCTAGACATCAAATCAGCACGAGCAAGGCGATCAAGAAGACTGGTAGACGACGATAGCACGAGTTTCTCTCAATCCGAGCTGTCATTAGAAAGTGAGTCTCGCCCGAAGAGCTCTCACAGCCGACACTCTAGGGACAAGGATAGCATGTCCGAGAAGCGCAAGTCGCAAGACCGTGACTCCGTTTCAGACGGAAGACGATCGAGTACCGACAAAATGCCGAGACCGTTGCCGCTCAGGATTCGTGAAGACAAATTGCGCGACAAGCCATACGAAGAAAGCACCTTAAGTCTGGATTCGGATCTGCAGACGGTTTCAGAGGGGTCTGAGGTATCAGGCAATAATGCGCCTGTGCCAATCGGCCGCAAGAAACCGTTCCCTAGCACTGGACACCATCGCCTGTCGACAATCGCCTCTGCTGAAACTCTCAGTACTCTTCCCGAAGAATCCCCCGTCTTTCATAAACCCACTCAAAGGAATGCCTCTAAAGAAAAGAAGACGGACGAGGCAGAGGAAGCAGCCGAGAAGAAGGATCAATTTGATCTTGATTCTCTCCCGGCAGTTTCTTCACAGCTGAAACGGCGCCTTACTACCCATAATGACCTCATGTCGGTTCTGTCTGTCCCCACCGGCCGAAGCAGAAGTATCCGGTCCGCTCGAAGTATCCGCACATATAAGAGCCGCCTGGCCAGTGCAACGGTCTCCGACATCATGGCTGAGCTCTCTGCGGATGAGGCAAAGTATATGCGCGAGCTCAAGACTCTTGTTGGCGGTGTCATTCCGGTGTTGTTGACCTGTGTGCTGTCGCGCTCCGACTCTGCTATTGCTGCTGGTCTATTTCGACCCTCGATGGACCCGAAAGACGATTTGAACTTTTCCAAGCCCATTGTCAACATGGGAGTAACAATTGAGCGCCTGAAAACCTTGCACAAGCGAATCCCCCAAGACAATCCGGATGCATTGCTTACGTGGGCCCAGGGTGCGCAAAGAGTCTACCGTGAATACCTCAAAGCGTGGAGGCTCGGGTTCAAGGACGTCATTGTGAACCTTGCTCCGTTGGAAGAGGACGAGCAAGACAACGGCGACACGAAGAGTCTTGACGAGGGCATGGAGCGTGACGAGAATGGCGACATTGTCGATGCTGACGGCGAGAAGGTGGATGTCGCCTATCTACTGAAGCGACCTTTGGTACGACTCAAATACCTCGCCAAGAGCTTCAAGGGAATCAATATCCTGCAGCCCTCAACCAAAGCCGAAGAGATCGCGAATATTTATCAAGCACTTGTGGTTGATGCACGAAAACGAGCACGGGATGAACGAGCACGGCTCGAGGATGAGTCCGCCGCAAGCATTGACCCGAGTCGGGCCAGAGATCCGATGACAATGGGCATACTTCAAAATGTCTCAGTCGATCAGACCCGCCGTGTCCGGGCCCGTGACTTTTTCAATCTGTCTCTGTACCACTCCAGTGGCCAATTGGTCGACTGTCGGGCTGAACTGTTATACCGAGACAACGCACCGAATAATGGCCCAGGAGGCGACTTGTTGATCTGTGAAATCGATCATTCGGATCGCTGGCTCCTTTTCCCGCCTATGGATGTGCGCTGCGTCTCAGCCCGTAACGGCGATACAAAGGGCGAGATTGTGATCATGTTGCGCAGCGCCGCCGACGCGGAAAAATATTGGCAGGAGTTGATTTCCCTCCGCATCGATGAAGTAGATATCGCCTTGGAATGGGTCCAACTCTTGGGCTCAGATCCTCTCCCACCGGCAATTTTCAGAAGCCAGAGCTTCATCAGTCGGGCAAAGCAGAATAAGGCTCGCAAACCTTCTGTCAGCGACTCTCCTCCGCGGCCCAAACCCAGTGATGTCGATATTCCAATTGGCGAAAAGGCGACAAGCAAACGGAGCTCTTTGACTCCTAAGGAGCCCTACTTTGAACCCAGTGCCGTTAGCTCCACCACCGACAACAGAAGCTCTGTATATTCCACAGCAACTCGGGAAACAGACTATACCACCGGGGGATCCGAGTTGTCCAACAAGCAAGCTCCTTCAGGTCTGGAGCTTCTTCCATCAAGAGCAGGCGCCGAAAAGGCCTCTCCTGGCTTGAAGAGGTCCAAGGCACAGAGACATTCCCGCTACGGTGACAACTATGGAAATAGCGCCGCTTCTGATAGCGCGTCTCCCCAGACTGTTGTCTCGGACAAGGTGGCCGAATCTCCACGCGCAGCAGGTTCGCCTGCAGGAGGAAGGTTCTACGGCGGCGAGGTCAAAGACACCATCAAACCCGCCGACTCTGTTCGGGAGAAATCTCCTTCGATGACACCTCGCACGCCGAGTAGAGAATCGCCAGAGCCCCAGTCCCCTCGATTATCATCTGTGCCTTCGGCGTATCTCCCTCAAATCCCCAAGATTCGGAGCACCAGCAGCCAAACTCATTTGTCGGCTCCATCCAGCGCCGGGACCGAGGAAGAAGAGGAAGAAGACTATCCTCCCCTGGAGTCTCTGCCTGAGCAAAAATCTCCAGAGACCCCCCCTCGTTCACGACGGAAGTCCCGGCGGGACTCGAAGCACAGTGACGCGCCTCCGCCTCCACCACCGCATCGCTCGCCAAGCTCGAAACTCTCACCCGGTCCCGTTCTTAGCCCTGCGGGCGTCAAGCTCAAGCGACGGGGATCTTCTCCTCTGAAGCATGAATATGAACCCTCTACGGCTTCGGACTCTTACTCGGACTCCTATTCGGATGCATCGACCGTTCGCCATTACAGTTACTCGTCCTCGGAGTACTCGAAGGACGTGTCTGATTCGGAGTCTTACTCTTCGGCGTCGGAAGAGGAAGAGAAGGAAGAACTCACCAAGCCGGAGATCCTTGCCACCACCGCGACAAGCTCTCTATCTCCTTCAGACGCTGTCTCGCAGAGCGGCTACAGAACTGTGCCGCTACAACCTGCCAAGTCGACCAAGGCCATTGCCTCTATTTTTGCTTGGTCTAACAAGGGCATTTGGGAGGCACTAGTTCCTGAGGAATGCAGCATTACTGTCAGCCCAGGGCTGATTGAAGCGTTCAAGATGGACAACGATTCCCAGTATGCCTCGCAGTCGGGGTCTTCGCGGCCTCTTATTTCCATGGAACTTACACCACTCGTCCCGATTCGCCGGGGTACTGCCATTGATATTAGCATTCGCTCACCTCCTACTGAGCGATCCAAGATCACCTCCAGCAATATCATGTTCCGGTCCCGCAACCCTGACGACTGCGACGCTCTTTATGCTCTTATTAATCATTCCCGGATCAACAATCCCACCTACATCGCCCTTCAAAACGCCCGCGGCCCATTTAACGACCATCAAATACCCAACTACGATGCAGCCCCCAAATCCAGTGGAAGCTGGTTCGGCTTCCCCCGCCGCAGAAAGAGCTACCGCGCTTCCAGCTCTCCACGCTCCCTCGCTGAAGGCTCCGAAAGCAGTGTCGGAACTATGAGTAGCGCTTTCTCCGCGCTTAAACGCTTTGGCGCCGGCAGCAAGATGTTCAACATCTCCCGCTCCACCGTGACATCTCGCAGCGGTCGCGGAGGCAGTATGTATTCCGGAGAAGGAGACTCAGGCTCCCATCCCTCCCCATCATCCGGTATCGGTCGCATCGCAGCAGCCATCAAGGGCGCTGACGGTATCGGCCTGTCCAATGCCAAAATCCGCATCTACCTGCGTGAAACCGCCTCCAAGTGGCGCGACATGGGCGCCGCCCGTCTCACCATCATGCCTGCACCCCTCAAGAACCCACCCTCTCGCCCCGGCACTGCTGTTAGCGGCCGCAGCGACGGAAGTGGAACGCATGGCGACGGAAGCGGCAGCTCAACTCCTAGCTCCGACGCAGCTACACCGCGCAACGCCGAGTCCGAGAAACGCATCATAGTCCGCGGCAAGACTCGCGGCGAGATCTTGTTAGACGTCTGCCTGCCGGAGAGCTCATTTGAGCGCGTTGCCCGCACGGGAATCGCAGTGTCTGTGTATGAAGAGAACGAAGGCGGTGCTGTCGCCAAACAGGGCGGCGTCTCGCTCAACTCGCAGCGCATTTACATGCTCCAGATGAAGAGCGAGGCCGAGGCGGCATATACCTTTGGCCTTGTCGGAAAATTACGGTATTAAGCACTGCCCATCGACTTGGAAGATGGAGCGGTCAGCATTGGTTTAGCGTTGTGCACCTGACCGTCTTCCTTTTCATTTTTCCTTTCATTGTTCATCATACTCTTAGATATCAGTCGTATCACGGCATTTTTCTTTTGTATATTTAGATTCATGGGTCGATTGGATCATTGATTCTTACTACATACCATTTACTAGTAGATAGCCCAATTCAAGAGCGCTTGCTCATACATGATACCGAGTTCGTCTATGATTGTATCCATAAAACAATTAACCAATGTCCTTCTCTTACTTCCCAGGTTCCTTGCTCTCAACCTCCGCACCACTAGTCTTCTTGAAGATGTATCCGATCCGATTACACTCATCCTTCAGTAGAGAAGCGAGTACATCATCATCAACAGCAGCTGCGAGATCCTCGTCGGCAGAAAGAAGAGACGGGTCGATGTGTGCATACTGTGCCAGAGATTGATGCATAGTTCCCTTTTGCCCGGGTTTCCCTTTACCATGCTTAGCAAAACGCTGTCCACGATACGTTCCTTGGCGGATAGAACGTTCTTGTTCTTCCATATCAACCTCGGACGCTTTCAAAAGAAGTGGATCAGGGAGGCTATAATCGGATTCAGCATCGCTGAGCTCCGAGAAGTCTGCCTCGTCTGTCTTGGGCGTTGCTGCACCAGATGACAAGGAAGAAATACCCTTTCCGCCACAATCACAGCCGGACAGATCATGCGTCTGGCAAAGGCTTTCTTGGTCGAGACGGAAGAGGTCATGTAGTTCGGCGGTGGAGAACTGCGAAACGCTATCCTTGTGTTCCATGACACTGTCTGCCAATCCGAGTTTGGTTACCTGGCGCTGCCAGATCTTTTCTTCCAAACTTCCCTTCAGAATGACGCGGTAGATGCGACAGTGGTGCTTTTGTCCGTCGCGGTGGATACGCGCCATGGCTTGGATATCTGTCGCTGGGTTCCAGTCTACGTCGAAAAGGACGAGGCGGCTGGCTCCGATCAGATTGAGACCTGTGCCGCCTGCTTTGGCGGAGAGGAGGAAGGCGAAACATTTTTCGGCGGGGAGACGGTTGAAATCGTCGACGAGAGCTTGGCGCTTTTGTGCTGGGGTGCTGCCGTCGAGACGGAGGAATGGGAATCCGAGAGATGATAAAAGGTTGGCTAGGAGGTTTAGGGTTGAGGTGTAGTTGGATACAAGGACGATTTTCTCCGATGTAGTGGACCGGATGCTGTCTAGGAGTTGATCAAGGACTCGAACTTTGGCACTGGCCGAAGGGGAGAAGTGGCGCATGAGATTTTGGGGCAGAGAAGAAAGAAGAGCGGCAATGGTTTCACTGGGTGAATTGTCGTTGTTTTTGGCCGTCAGCAGGGACGGGCTATTGCATAGTTTCTTCAGGATGGTAATCAGTTGGAGAGCACTCTCGGCATTTCCCAAGGCAGTTTGGAATATCGGTGATTCCAGAACGGCTTGATAGATATTTGCCTGGGCGGGAGTCGGTCTGCAGAAGAGCACGTATTCTGACTTTGGCGGAAGATATTTGGATAGAACGTCGGCTGTTCTGCGGAGGATGAACTTGGATGTGAGCTCTCTGAGCTCTTCATTTCTGGATTCGCCCTTCTCGATGTCCTTGCTAGTAGCTTCTGGTTGCCTGCTTCGAACAATTGGTGTCTCGAACTCCCGAATAAAAGACTTGAAGGTGCCGAGAATCCCAGGGTTGATGAGGTCGACAGCAGCGAAAAACTCTTTCAAATCGTTTTGGATGGGCGTACCAGAGAGGATGACTCTCTTGGTCGCATTGAGGTTCTGGATGGCTTGACCGCTCTTATTCTGTAGTGTTTTGAGTCGATGGCCTTCATCCGCAATGATAATATCGACCCCTGCACCCCTTGCCAAACCCTCATGGACAGTCCTCAACTTCTCGTATCCTACAATCATGACGCTGTAAGACCTTCCCTTTGTGAAATCAGTCAGACGTCTGCGATTATCGTCAAGGACAAAGACACCAATCCGTTCATTCCCAAGCCACTTGCGAAACTCCTTTCGCCAGTTATTGATCAGTGTCACGGGGCAGACAATAAGTGCCTTCTTGATAACCGGGGGGTTTCCGGAAATGGGATTCTGTTTCAACAAGGTCCACAGTAACGCGATGGTCTGGAGTGTTTTGCCGAGACCCATATCATCTGCTAAGATTGCTCCTTCGCCGTTGAAATCTCGCATGCCCATGACACACTCGTAGAGAAACTGGACACCTTCGCGCTGATGCTGTCGGAGACTTTTCACTAACAGAGGATCGACCACAACATCCACAATTTGCTTTCCTTCCGGTACTGATTTCGGTCGTGGCATAACCAATGCCCCTGGTGCATTAGGATCATGTCGTGGAAGGGCCTTTGCAGTGTTCGACGAAGTCGACGACATCACCGAATTCTCAAGTAGAGGTGTCTTGTAAGCACCAAAGGTCGGGACTGTGGATGTCTTGGTAGTAGCCTCATTCTCCAAAGCTGATGAGCTCCGTTTCAAAGACTGAGTCTGAGTCGTATTCGAAGTGGCCGACTTGGGAGAGTCCCGTAAAGTGTTTTTCAGCGCAGCCAGCGAGACATTCCTCGGTTTGGATGGTGTCGGCGCCGGTTTCGCCTCTTCCACTGGTTTCGTAGCCACGTATTCTCCGGGGGGTATTTCAGACTCGATCTCGACCTCTTTGCCAGATATGTATAGCATTTTTCCCGGTTCAAGCTCCTGCTCGTATACCACCCGGCCCATCTCCTTGCCTCCAACATCTCGTAGAGATAAAAGACCTCCGCGGGCCACGAGGATACCGTCTCCATCCCAGGTCTTATTTTTCTTTGTAGTCGGTTTTCTCCTAACGTACGCGGAGCCAAATGTTAGAACGTTGTCCATTCATGAGGGAGTGATGGAGGACTCAATCGGACATACCAAAGGGCATTGAAATATCGTTCACCTGCACCTGCTTTAGGGGCAGGTTTCTTCGATGCTTTCCCTGAATCCTTTCCGTTCCTGACTTGTACCAATGGCTTTCGAGAACCTAGTGATGGGGCAGATTGCGCATCTGCGGTTGCTGGCTCATCTTTCTGCAGGCGGGGTTTCTTGGCTGGATGGTCGGATTCTTCGCTTGTCTCCGTCGATGGCTCGGACTTCCTAATCAAAGGGGGTCTAAAGGGCTTGAAGACCATGGCGACCTGCAGTTGAGGTCTGCCGGAGGTCTCGGCGCGAGACGCGTGAGACATGCGCGCGTGGTCACGTGATCATCACACTATTAACCGTTCAAAGACGAAAAGTACATATAAAGGTTCAATAAGACAGTGGAATGCGGGACTGAATTGTTTCAGAAATGTGGTCTCAATGTTCTTTCTATCTACTCCCAAACTCAAGCGAGTGAAGTCGTTAATTATGTATGCGTGCAAGAGGTATATAACAGGCCGAACATCCAAAACAGGAAAGGTGATGTACAAGGAGAATATCAGATCAAGGTCACGTCAAAAAAAGTTGCACAAGAATGCATTTGATAGTCATCGAAGATCATCAACGAACGGAAGGTATAACGGTGAAACAAATGGTATATGCGAATCAACATGCCACGAGTTATTTTCCCCCTTTTATGTGCCCTTACTGAGCATCCTCCATCAAAGCCTTGTCAGTCAAGGGGATGTTCTTGGGTCCCTCGTACGAGCCCTGGCGAATGAACCACCAGATGCCGACGAAGATGGAAAGGCCACCGGTCATCAGACTGGCGTAGTTCATCGAGGCAGCCTCGGCGGGCAGGGCGTAGGGGAAGCAGAAGATGATAACAAAGGCGATGATGTAGATGCACGACAAGGTGTTGACAACATAGCCAATCTTGTTGTTCATGAAGAAGAATCCGGGAACGAAGGACGAGCGGCGGGTGAGAATGTGGGGGAAGATGGCCATGAAATAGGAAAGACTGGACAGTTGCACGAAGCATCCAACGAAAGCACTGAAGGCGGTAGTCGAGCCGAGGTAAATGCAAGCGAGAATCGTTACAATGCCACCGCACACCAGGGTGGCATTGAAGGGGTTCTGGAAGGTGCCGTTGATGTGGCCCAGCCAGTTGGGGAATGGGGTGGCACGGTCGCGCGAAATGGTCCATAGAGTGCGGCCGGCAGTGATATAGCAGCCAGCAGCAGTGACCACAGTGGGCAGGAAAGCGATTATCAGGAGACCCAGGGCACCACCGCGGGTTCCGGTAGCCTGGTGATAGATTTCGGCAAGAGGGAAGTTGTAGGTGCTGCCGGTAACCGCATCGATGTCCTGAATGGAGTAGAAGACGGCGATCATGTAGCAAATACCGGTGATGAAACCAACGGCCATCTGGGCCAGCACAGCCTTGGGAATGTTACGGCTAGGCTTCGGGATCTCCTCAGCCAAGTGAGACGAACAGTCAGGGGTACCGACGGAGTAGGCACCGTTCAGCATGCCCATGACAAAGACGAAGCCCTCCTGCGTGTAGTTGGTCCCGTTGGTCCACTTCTCCCAGACATCGTAGTCGGAGCCATACCCGACGCCGTTGACGTGGGGCATTACGGCGCAGACGATGATGGTGACGAAGACACCGGTCAGAATGAAGAACATGCCGATGTTGCCAATGTAAGGCAAGAAGCGGTTCATGAAAAGCACGATGCAGCAGCAGAACCAGGTGCAAAGAAGCAACGCAACGAAGGTGTTCCAGGTCTGAGGCACGAAGCCAGGATGCATCAACGCGTACATGGATACAACCTGCTGGGCCATAATCAGGGACATGGAGGCAGCACCCAGAATCCAGGCGAGACAATTCCACCAGCCAGCAAAGAAACCACAGACCCGACCGTACCTGCCGGCGGTAATGGAGGCCCAGTGATACACACCACTGGCCGAGGGCATACCAGATGCCAGCTCGGCGATGGACGCGGCGACCAGCCAGTAGCAGATAGACACGGCGATGCTGCAAAAGGGAAGTTAGACACCATTCGGGCCGATACCGATATGAAGGGGTTCACCATACAATTCATAGATACAACCGGCAAGACCACCGTTACTCAATGCCGTCACCACACTACCACCCTGTGCGATCCACGTGTTTCCGGTCGTGACGGCCACGGCACAGATACTAAGAAGACTGAAGTTGCGCTCGAGCTCCTGACGGTGACCGGAAGCATTGATTAATTCACCCTGATACTGGTCCTCCGAAGCCACCTCCTCGGTGGCCCTAGTCTTTTCGGGGATGTCGGCCATGATGACGATTTGATATCCCGCGTATCGAATTCGTGGGAGTAACTTTGTCAACGGTCGCAAAAGGCCGTGAAGAGGAGGACGGTGTACTCTCTTATGGCTCCCAGGAAGGAAAGAATGAACGGCTGGGGTCAGTTGAGAGGTTGAAAGTATGAAAAGGAGAGTAGGGCGTAGGGCGAGTATATGTTTGGTGGAGTAGTACGGGAGCGAAGGATAAGAAGGGGTTGTACAAAGCCGGCACCCCGAGCGGAGACCAGCCATCGACAGCGATTCAAACCGTGAATTGACTCCCGACTCCACATTTTCCTGGCCACTCTCATCAAGCATAGGGATAATCTTCAGTGAGTTGGATTCCCGAAACGGCAAATTGAAGAGGCCACCCGACAATGGTGGGGCGCACAATGCTTGTCATTGGTACATTTGGGGGGCGACCGCGCCAAAGTCCAACAAAAGTCCAGGTTGAACGAGGATCGCGCGGCCGCACTTTACCTAGAAGGGGAGCTTGAGCAGAAAGAGATTTCCCACGCTATCGCTATCTTGGCACCCCAGGGGATCTGTCCTCGAGAAAAATGATCTTAAGAGAAGAAATGTGTGGAGCCGGAGCAACCGTTCGAGTTCGAGTTCGAGTCCGAGATCTGATTATGCTTCCATGTGGTTGCCAAGGGTGTTCACGTCACGACCTTCTAGAAGGTTTCGCTATAAAGGGCAACCGTTTGCCACATGGCAGTGCTTCGGTACTTCGGTACTCGTACTCGTAGCACCTCTACCCATCTTCCTATGATCTAGTGGTGGAACAATGCAAGTACACCATGAGGCTCTCGGTGAAAAGCTAGCTGCTGCGCTAATTCTCATTCATCTATTTGAAATATGCTTCCTTCCAGAACAGCCACCGAATGTACTGATGCCGTGCTAAAGTGAGTCTAGATCCACGCCACGTACTGCTGATATGAGACAGTGAGCCGCAGTGTCCGTATTTTGTAAGTATGTATAGCGCAGGTTTTCTGATTTGGCCGCTGTAGGCAGAGCGCCGCGAGAGATCTATTGATTCTAACGCAATTCCATAACCGTGGTTCGTTGATGGCCCACGGACCTACGTCCAAAAAATAAATTCCCGGTTGGGGCCCGGTTGGGGCTCTCCAAAAGATGTATCCTCGGGGTGGATGCTACAGAGAGGATGGAGTACTGTAGGATATCATTTCTGATCTGTCTAGGTAGTATCAGATCTAGTGGGATCGGGGTGGCGTGTGCACTGGCTCTAGACACGTCTGGAAGACCGGATATATGAACTGCGTCAGCCAATGTAGGATTTCAGGTACACATCGCCGCAGCTGTGAAGAAAGAGCTAACAAAGTTTATCGCGAGCAGGGATCATGATTCGCCGCACTAGTGGCACAATCATACAGTAGTCTGCTAAAGATCGAATCGAGTCATCACATGATCCGCATCAGCATTCAATTTGAACTACACAACATCACATTATCGCAGCATCACAACTTCGTACGGAGTACTGCAGGTTATACATCTGCAAATGACACGCCACACTGGACCAGGTACACTGGGCAACCGTAGGGAGTAGGGATCTCCCGGGGACATCTCCACCCGCAAAATCCCTCAATCTATTCCAAATGGCCCACTTGATAAACTCTATTAGATCCAGCTTGGATCACTGGGTCCCGCTCGCTTCGTTATACGGACGATGCCCGCGATCTCTCCCCTCTTTGGGGGATTTTGGGAGACCCACGGGCGAAGTTAAGATACTTGGAAAACCCCCAACCTCGGAGGTCACTAGCCGTGTTGGGAAGGCTGTAAAGGCTTCGTGTGCTTACTGGCTAGGTTATGGACTATGGAGCACTGCGCTGACTGCGTTAGACTGAGCCCTACACATGTATACTGTACTGTACATGTACGTCCTTCCATTTGAGTACAGTTGACGTCGTCGCCAAGTTGCGGACAAACTTTTTCGTAGAAAAACCTCGATGCGGAAACTCTCCAGGTCAATCCTCAATCAGTGGAGCACATAGACGAGCACTGTCAGGTACGAATCATAATTCGCTTGCGGCCAGCAATTAGATCACTTTTTCCAAAAAGTTTGTTTCCATGGTTCGCAACTCCATCCAACGCCATGGAACCATTTGCCTTTCATTGAAAGCTCCCCCGCCACGACCTATGGTTCGTTGTACAGTAGGCTGTCACCGGAAGATCTATTCTGTTCACCTACTCGGTACTCCGTTCGATAAGCCTCTACCTTCCACTCTTCTTCCATCCTGCTTCCCAAGTGTTACCTATCACACCGACTCGGCGAACTCTCCGGTCGTCCACCCCCCGCTGGAGTGGTGATCGTCCTTTGCGGATGTGTGCCTGGAAACTTTATAGTTCTCCCAACTGCAGTCGTCTTATAATGTGGGTGGCTGCACCTACTACGCCTCTTCTTTGTCCGTCTCGATCGCCCATCTAACCTCACCCGCCCTATAGCTTGCACTCACTATAGGTTGCACTCTTTGCATTCTGAAAATATGTCTGGATTAGGTGGTGACTTCGGTACCCGCTTTCATCGGGAGACATGGGCTCTCTATGCCGTCGGTGTCCTCGGTGCCGTCCTTCGATTGTGAGTGCCTTTTTCTTGGCCCGGGAATGTATGAGGCTTGTAGCTGACTTTGATACTCTAGTACCGCCCGTATCCGACGTCTAGGAATTCGCCATCTCCAAAAAGACGATTATATTATGGCCTTTGGCCTCGTCTGGTATACCATTCTATGCGTCGCACTCAACGAAGTAGCGTCGGGAGGAGGCTCAAATTTAATGACGCCGGAGCAAATAAGGACCATGACGCCGTCCATCCACGACGAACGCGAACGAGGTAGTAAATGGGTTTTCGTGTCGGAACATGCCTTTATCCTTTGCGTCTGGAGCTGCAAGGCTTGCATGCTGGTGATTTACGCTCGTATCACCGAGGGACTGAAGCAGCGCAAATGGATCAACTATATCGCCATCTACGTTGCGCTCGGCTTTGTCGCTACGGAGTTGTCTCTTTTCCTCATCTGCCGCCCACTGTCTGCCTACTGGGCTGTGCCTACAACCAACTGTAAGGGCGATCTTTTCGAAAGTAACAATGATGACTCGACACTGACTGTCCATTAGATCAATGTTCATCCTACCAATACTACGAGATCATCCAGGGATGTCTCTCAATCACCATGGATTTCGCTATGCTGGTTGTCGCCATCCCCATGCTGATGCAAGTGCGTGTGCCACTGAAGCAAAAGCTGATCCTGGTCCTCCTCTTCGGCATGGGAATCTTCGTCATCGTCGCGGCCATTCTGAACAAGGTGTATTGCCTGGTTCCTTCGCTCATCTCCTACGTCTACATGAACTGGTACTTCCGTGAAGCGACCGTAGCCATTCTCGTCACCAACCTACCCTTGGTCTGGTCCCTCCTGCGGGACGTCTTCCCGGCGCTCAAGAGCTGGACCGGAGGATCGAAGCGCGGCACCGATCGATACAAGTCTGGTCCCTGGACCAGCAAAGGCACCGGCTCCCGACCTTACGGCCCCTCCAGTCATCCCCGCTCGGGCGACTTTGACCTGCGGAACTTCCCGCACAGTGCGTCTGTCACGCCGACATCCCCGTCAAAACATGCTACCGCCATCTCCGATGTCAGCCTTAGCCCCAGTGAGGAGCGGGATATGAGCAGTGACGATGGCTCAGCGCGTGCGCTGCGGATCCGACAGGACATTACAGTGACCGTGCAGCACGACAACCGGCCACCGGACTACCAAAGCAGTACCGCACATGCGGTGTCGCGCGGGCTCGAAGACGTCTAAAAGCGACCCCTCTCCAAAAGTTCGAACCTACGTTATTTTACGAATCTACGAGTCCATGTGGACTAGATACCCAGCCTCATCGTTAAGACTTTTTCCTTTTGCCTGTACATATTCGATTCTAGACTTTATCCTTTTTTTTTTCTTTCGATTGGATATAATTGGGACTCTCGGTTGCGTTTACATTGAGACATACACTGTACAGTATCGAAGTCAATAATGAATGCCAATCTCCTGTACCAACCTGCTCAGCGTGGCGACCGTGGTTTAGCAGGGAATCCACTTGCCCCGCCGATCTCCCGCCTTGCGTCAAACGACGATCTTGTCGAAATCGGAGCCAAGCGAAGAGCCGAGTCTGTTTCCCGGTTGATGTCTGCATATTTCGATCTAGAACTACAGTCACCCTGCATCCCATGGCCTCGAACTGCAGAGTTTTCCAGGATCTATTTTCAGATGAACTATTGAAAAGTATCCGCGTCACCATCAACCTTAATAAACAGAGTCCCCGATGTAACCTCCATATTGCCATCCATTGTGTGGCGTGACTTGGCTCAACCTGTCGCGTCGCAGTATCATAGACTGGGTTCCCACCTACTTGCATCTGATCCACGGGTCTCATCAGGCCATTTTGTGGTTTACTGATTTTCCGGATGAAGTGGACGGAATTCCCCCGGAATTAATCAACTGTGGAGGACAGATAAGCAGTACCGCTTCCAGAGTAACGTTATGTTATTCCATTATCATTGCGTGGTTATCATTGTCTTTCGCTTAACTTCAGGGTTTATTCAATGCATCTGGATCAAAATGAAGGTGCCTTCCAAAAAAGGGCAAGTGTCCGGCAAACAGAGTTTCAATACATAAAGGTCTCGGTGACCCACATCTGCGCACACAACCTCGAATTTCTGTATGCTCTCCTGATTTTGAGGACCTTGACATCCTTTGCCGAAGTAATCCGAGATCCGATGTCGCTGGATGCCATTTCTTTTCTGTTCCATATGATCAACGCCGAACCAGACATTTTCAACGGTGGAGCCGAACGTGATGGGGAAAAGTTCGGGCTTACATATCCGTTTAATGGGACGGATAAATTAATTAGATCAGTTAATATGGTTCTTGATCACTAGTTAATTCTCAATTTCTATTCGCGTACGGCCTACTCATAGAGTTTGCACCAAAACCCGATCAGACAGGTTCAGTGCAGCATCGGGGCTGAGCGTGTCCATAGCATCAGCCAATAGTTGGGACGAGTGTAGTAGCTTCGATCGCATGTGCGCTGAGATGTGGGGAGTGTGTCGTCGGTGTGCTGGTTTGTACGGAATGTCTTGCCGAATACGAAACAATAACCCCTCCCCGGGTCAGAACTTTAGCATAATGATTAGTGAGACATTCAGGAACGGACTCGGAGGTGACTCGGGTGCAACCATGGCCACGGAATACCGAGTACGGGATCGGTGGCTTCGGGCTTCGGGGTTTGATGCTGGAATGGAGGCTGAGCGGGGAATGGCGAGGTCCGAGGCTTATCTGATCAGACTTGGTGACAGTAGAGTAAAACTATGTAGAACTAGTAGATGTCACAGTAGGTAAAATGAACAAGATCATCCTAACAATAGCTCGACACCGTTGATGCTAAGAGACACTAAGAGAAAAGCCACGTGAGTATAAGCGGCAAGTGGACACACTCCGACAAACTATTGAATCTTAAGTCTGGTCTCAATCTTGGCCGTTAACCCGTCAACCCCAACTCACTCATCAACAAAGCTTGGTCCAATTCTTCGCTCAGGGGTAGTCAGAGTCAGGAAGGTTAATTCTGGCACTACTCCATCTGGGTATCTGATCGTCGGTTGAATACAGGCAAAGACCCTGCAGGAACGGCTTCTCCATGCCACGTGGAAACCATCACACCGGTATTCAACGCTGATCGACTCAGGATCTTCGACCATTCACACCTCTTTTTCTCTCAAAGGCAGGTCGATCAGTCTTTTCACTCCGTAGAGCCCCGCTAACCAACGGTTGATCTCGTAAGACGTCGGTCATTGACCTCCTTTTGGGACACTATGTCAACCGAGTCATTGCGACATTCCTTTCTGGGATTGGAAGGTCTTCATGTTTTTATCACTGGCGCCGCTGGCGCTATTGGGGGCGAGGCAGTGCGCGAATTTCTAGGTGTGTTGACTTGTAGTTCGCTTTCCTATTTTGATTATTGCTGCGCTTCGTGGTCCAACTATCAGGGTGATGGCCCGAATACCCATTTGCTTACACTCCGACATTGTTGTAGAACTGCCCCTCAGGCGTTGAATGTAGTTGAATGTTTCTGCAGTTTCAATATGACCTAACGCATAATTAGATCACGGATGCCGTGTCACAGCCTTCGACAGCCGCCCGCTCCAGCTTTCCGGCATTGACGCTGAACGTTTCTCAAGACTGCAGCTCTTAAACGGCGACGTTGGTGAGGAAGACTCAATCGAGTCCGGGTTTAAGCAGGCACAGGAACGCTTCGGACCTGCGAATATCCTAGTTGTCAACTCCAGTCTGGAGGATAAGACGAAAGAGTATCCCATCTGGGACCTGTCTCTGGACGAATGGGAAAAGAACTATAGAGTGAATGTCCGTGGCTCTTTTCTTGCCATTAAGCATTTCCTGCGATGCGTGCGCGAGTACCAGCAGACATCGGGCACTGAGCTGGTCAGCCCGGCCATTGTCGTGACAGAAACCGAGACCGGCACGGACATTGCTGCAGGGAAGGCCGGTCTGCACTATGGCCTTCTCAACACCGTCCGAGATGAGATCGCGCAGCTCAACTCTGAAGCCCGGATCAATGCTGTCTCTCGTGGTTCCATCAAGGAGAATGGAGAGAATGGAACCACTCCGGCAGATGTAGCTAGGACCATGGCTTTCTTGGCCTCGAAGCGCGGCGCTGGACATATATCCGGTCAAAGCGTTCGTGTTGAAGGCAAACTGGATCCCATCTCTACCTTGACCCAAGAATCAAAGTCACCGGCTACCAAGGAGCCTGTGCAGTCGATTCCCCAAGCCCTGTCCAAACCCACGCGCAACAAGATCCGCGTTGCAGTTTCAATCGACCTGGATGCTGTCTCAGGATGGCTTGGAACAAGCAAGTCAACCCTCCGATCTAGATACCATCCCAGCTAACCATATCTACAAAGACTCCCACCCAGACAACGTCCTCGCAGACTACTCCGCTGGCTTCTTCGCCGCCCGAGTAGGCGTTCCCCGACTCCTTCGCATGCTCCAGAAACTCAACATTGCCAACCGCTGCACCTGGTTCATGCCAGGCCACTCAATCGAGAGCTTCCCCAACCAAGTTCAACAAGTCGTCGCATCCGGCTGTGAAGTCGGACTACACGGCTACGCACACGAGGGGGCCTACCAGCTCACACCCGAACAAGAGCGCGACGTACTAGTGAAATGCATAGAGATAGCACAGAACTTAACCGGCAAGAAACCAGTAGGCTATCGAGCGCCATTATACCAACTCCGAGAATCCACCCTCGACCTCCTGGAAGAGTTCGGTTTTGAATACGGTATGTACTTCACCCGCCTACAATTTCCTGATTCTAATGTCTAATGCACGAAATAGACGCCTCCCTTACAGATCACGACTGTCAACCATTCTTCGCTCCGAAACGTCCACCCCTAACACCAATCGACTTCTCCAAGCCCGCTTCAACCTGGATGCATCCCGTTCAGGAGTGCCCCTCGCCATCCGACCGACGACCCCTGGTTTGCGTGCCTTGTAACTACTACATGGAGGATATGACGCCGATGCAGTTCCTGCCGCATTGCGATAATTCGCAGGGGTATGTCGATACGCGGTTGATTGAGAATATGTGGCGGGATCGGTTCCTCTGGATTAGGGATAATGAGGAGGAGCCTATTTTTCCGGTGCTGATGCATCCGGATACGAGTGGTATGGCGCATGTTATTGGTATGTTGGAGAGGATGTTGAGGTGGTTGAAGGAGTGGGAGAGGGTGGGGGAGGTGGAGTTTTTGCAGACTGGGGAGATTGCGAGGTGGTGGAAGGGGAAGATGCTGAAGAAATAGATGATGCGTGGAATTGGGATGGATCCTAAGATAAGATCCTCTAATGATTCCGAGGTCTTTGACATGTCTTAGTGATCTATTACCTAGTTTATACGATATGGTTACATGGTGCAGTTTTACCTACGCTAAGAAGGCACGAAGCGTTATGAAATGGCAAATAGCAAACGGCAAATAGCAAACGGCAAATAGCAAACGGCAAATAGCAAACGGCAAATAGCAAACGGCAAATAGCAAACGGCAAATAGCAAACGGCAAATAGCAAACGGCAAATAGCATTATGGAAATTACCATAGCTAAGTTTACCAGATTTATTAATCCGAGAGGTATGAATCTTGCTGTGACTCAGTCATTCCAGTCCCTCCCAGACCGAGATGTCATGCTATCGTCTACCTAGGTATGTACGATCTTACGAAAAGGAATTCAATTCAATTGTAATATCTTCAATACGGTATTATGCTATGCTATGAACACAAAAACTTCACCTCCGAAGTAAGAAATGAAGAGATGATTTCAAAGAACGAATCCAAATCAACACCAACGCCATGCCAAACGTCAAAATAAAAGATCAAATCAACTTCGTAAGACTCGTGTAACCATGATTCAATATGTGCAACTTTTTAATGAAAGGCAAACTGGTCAGGATCTTACTCTTCGTATAGATCCATGTCGCCACTGTTATCTTCAATCTCAGCGAGGGCCTCGTCAGAGTCAACCATGTCCTCATCGTCGTCATCTTCACTGCTATCGCCGTTCCCATGGTTTGGAAGGACGTCGATGCGGCCGTCGACCATGACCACACGAGCGACCTCGCCATCCTTGATGCTGCCGCGCAGGATAAGAACAGCGAGGCGGTTGAGGACCTCGCGCTCGATAAGGCGGCCGAGAGGACGGGCACCATAGGCGGGAGAATACCCTGCAGCACCTAGGTAATCCTTGACTTCTTCCGTGCACTTGATGAAGACGTTGCGGTCGTTTGCGTCAAGTCGCTTCTGAACCTCGGTGAGGCGGAGGTCGACGATCTTGCGAATCTCCTTCTTGGTCAAGCGGTTGAAGATGACAGTGCTGGAGATACGGTTGAGGAATTCAGGCAGGAAGTAGTCACGGAGTGCACCCATAACCAGCTCGCGGGTCTGGGGTTCGATGCGTCCGTCCTTGCCTGCGGGACGGGCGAGGAATTCAGCGCCCAGGTTGGAGGTCATGACGACAATGCAGTTCTTGGCATCGACGATGCGACCTTGGCCGTCGGTGATGCGACCATCGTCCATGAGTTGTAGGAGGACGGTGAGGACTTCCTTGGCGGCCTTTTCAACCTCGTCAAAGAGCAAAATCGAGAAGGGCCGTCGGCGAAGGCTCTCGGTCAGCTGGCCGCCAGCGTCGTGGCCCACGTAGCCTGGGGGTGCACCGATCATGCGACTAAGGGAGTGTCGTTCCTGGTATTCGGACATGTCGAAGCGGACCATGGCCTTGGCGTCATCGAAGAGAAATTCGGCCAAGGCCTTGGTAAGAAGTGTCTTACCAGTACCGGAGGGACCGCAGAAGAGGAAGCTGGGAGGCGAGTTGGGGTTGCTGAGACCTGAGCGTTGCAGTCGGATGGCGTTGGAGACGGAAGTGACAGCCTCCTTCTGGCCAATCACGACCTTGCCCAGGTGCTTCTCCATGTTCAACAGCTTGTCCTTCTCGGTAGTCTTGAGACGGGTAACAGGAATACCGGTCCAGCGGGCAACGATCTCGTTGATCTGGTCAGGACCGACAGCATCTGCCAGCAGGGCCTCGCCGCCATCGGTATGGGTAGCACGACGCTCGGCATCAGCCTTGGCGCGGTCAGCTTCGAGGCGCTCGATGAGAGCCTTGGTCTCTGGAATGGCATAGTATTCGATATCAGCAGCAGTCTGAGTATCGCCCATACGCTCGGCCTCATCACGCTTCACCTTGAGAGAGTCGAGCTTGATCTTGGCGTCTTGGACTTCTCTGCTGCGCTGCTTTTCGCTTTCGTACTTTTCGCGCATCGGCCGAAGCTCCTCCGTGACGTTGGCAGCTTCTTGCTTAGCGACCTCGAGACGGGCCTTGGAGGCATCATCCTGCTCACGCTCCAGGGCATGGATTTCAATCTGGAGCTGTCGCAGTCTTCGCTCAAGGGTGTCGAGAGCCTCGGGCTCGGACTCACGGGTGACCCGAACGGCAGCCGCAGCTTCATCGATCAAGTCAACAGCCGAGTCGGGTAGACGGCGAGCCGTCAAGTAGCGAGACGCAAGGTTGGCCGCACTGACGATGGCGCCGTCCAGAATATTGACACCGTGGTGCACTTCGTACTTTTCCTTCAAACCACGAAGAATGGAGATGGTCTCTGTAACGGAGGGCTCCTTAACCAGGACCTGCTGGAACCGTCGCTCAAAGGCCTGGTCCTTTTCGATGTACTTGCGGTATTCGCCGAGGGTGGTGGCACCGATACAGTGCAGCTGACCTCTAGCCAGCATAGGTTTGAGGAGGTTGGCAGCATCCATGCCACCCTCGCCGCTGGATCCAGCTCCCATAAGAAGGTGGATCTCATCGACGAACAAGACAATCGTGTCCTTGGAGTCCTCGATTTCCTTCAGTACGCCCTTCATGCGCTCCTCAAACTCACCGCGGTACTTGCTACCGGCAACAAGAGAGCCGACATCAAGAGAAAGAAGTCGGCAATGGGCCAGGTTCGCGGGAATGTCGGCATTGACGATCCGGCGGGCCAGACCTTCAACAATGGTGGTCTTACCAACACCGGGCTCACCAATGAGGACGGGGTTATTCTTGGTACGCCGACTCAAAATACGAATCACACGGCGAATTTCCTCCTCGCGTCCGATGACAGGGTCGATCTTACCCTCGCGTGCCAAAGAAGTCATGTCGATGGTAAACTTCTTCAGGTTCTCATTTTCGCTTTCCGAGTCGGCCGTCTTGGAGTCCACTCGGCGTGTACCCCGGATTTGCTGGATGGCGGTGTCGATCAGCTTCATGTTGGGGACGTTGGAATCGCCCAAGGCACGTTGGACTTGAGAGTCCTGGCACACAGCCTGAATCAGATGATCGACGGCCACATAGCTGTCTTTCTGGGTTCTCGACAGGTCGGTGGCCTGTCGGATGACCTTTGCGAGTGCTGGAGAGACACTGACGGACTCTGGCGGAGGGTCTTGACTGGGCAGCCGGACGAGGAGCTTCATCAGTGCCCGATCAAGCAGTTGGGGATCACCGTGGGCCTTCTCGACGACCTGACGGAAAAGAGGTGTAGAGGCAGCATCGTGTGAGGAGTGTCCAGCGGGCTGTTTATCGTCGCCGTCATCGCGAGAAGGATTGAGGAGGGCGACTGCGAGGTGGAGAGGGAGGATTTGGGAGTGGGCATATTGCTCAGCCAGACTGTTGGAGTCCAGCAAAGCCTTGTTGGCCCGGTCTGTGAATTGAGCGCCGTTCATGATGAACGGAGATGTGGTGTAGCTTGCAGTATGGAAATAGGTGTAGTGATGATTAAAGAGTAGAAGAGTAGTAGAGTAAGAGATTAGGAGAGTAGGAGGCGATTAGGAGGCAAGTATGAGGCAAATGTTCGTCAGGTTGAGCTAAACGTTGGAAGCTCATATACTTGGGCCACCAACCAGGCCGAAACAGCTACGATGCGCAAGACGTCACTACAGGCTTCTACCGCCTTCCAGAAGCTGCTCGAAGGATCAGCTGATAAACACGACTGAATTGCATCACATGATTTATATTACATGATGTTCCATCACGTGATTCTGTTCACATGACTATATCACTCTCTAGCCTCAGGCAGAGAAATGAACACCCCCACGTTGCCAAAGAAAAAAAAGCCGATGTAAAACTCGCCATTGGCGGAATCAAGGCTTGCATGTGTTCCTGGCAGGGGAGTAAAGAGGAGCAGCGAGCAACAGACTTCACAAGCAATCATGGAGCAAGGATCCAGACACAAGTGAGAGCCCTGGTTTTGGCCATCCCGCAGGGTGCCACCTACGCCAATCTACTGTCATAAAAACCAGCCTTGTACATAGGTACGGAGTATCCTTTCCCATCTCTCCAGCCCCGCTCCTCTGTCCTGTTTCATCTAGGCCCCATTGCGACGTTCCACGATAAGCGAAGGAAAAAGCGCCATGACGTCAAACGACCATTGAATGCGATTCGAATGACCCGGGCTCAGGCCTCAAATGGTCCGAGGGTATAGTGTTCTTTTCCATGCCCCCAGGGGATTACTATCTTTACACCGGGATCACTATTTAGCTAGCAGATCTTGGAACAGCAGAGGAAGCTAGGTGGTGAACCTGCAGAGGCGAATCCAGACACAGAGATCGATCCATACAGCTGTCCACTTATGGACTCCTGATTGGCCCATAGGGAGAAAAAGGGGGTCTCTAGACTTTCGTTAGGCCCATAAGCCCGAGTCTGGAGGCGCCCCGTCCTCTGCGTAGACGAATAAAGCGTAGGAAAGTGCAAAGAATTGAAGCGGAACCCAGAAAGGTTCCGGCGGGGCGAGCGGAGATGAGGGGCGAGCGTTGCATCTTCTCTGATTGCCTCGCAGACCCCCTTCAACGCTTTAGTCCGCTTAGTATTGGCGTGGTGAAACTACGTGCGGTATTATTCGCAGATGCAGCGGTTTCTGCGGGCAATAACCATCAATGATAGGACGTAGACCACTACCTATACCCCTCTTTGGAGACGGATAGACATGGACGAATGGAGTCAAATGGATACTTTCCGACAGAGCCATGGCATGATAGGACGGCAGTCTCATCGGGTTATCCACGAAAGTCAACTCTGGCTGAGCAGAAACCGCCCGAGGCTCTCAGCTCTTACAGGAAAAACCCGGTTAGTTCATAGTGGTGTATGTCATTGCTATAAAAGGCTTTTCGCTCCTCCACTTCACTGATCTTACGCCATCGCACCTCCCATTGAACTCATCTACTCGCCCTCGTATTTGCTGAAGGCCGCACTGGGTTTTGTCTGTGCCCTCAGACTATCCCAGCAGTCGATCAACTGTCATAACGCTGCCGAGTCCTTCGGGCCGCATTTACATCATCACCTCTTCATTGTTCGGATCTCCACGAGTTTATTCCACATTGCCTTTATTCTTGGGGAACCAATTTTTGAAATCGATACCCATAATGTCGAACAAGCCCATCTTTGTGGCGACGCACCCGCGTGCGTGCTCTACGGCCTTTGAGCGGGTATGTGGATCATGAATCATGAAATCATTATCATTGGATTTAGGGCTATATTAACGACATTTCTAGGTCTTCATGACTCAGCGTGCTACGATCCAGTGTGTCCACGAGCCGTTCGGTGACGCCTTCTACTATGGCCCGGAGCGTCTGTCCGACCGATTCGAAAACGACGAGCAGGCTCGTGTTGATAGCGGATTCAGCCAGTCGACGTATCTCACCGTGTTGGAGAGACTTGAACGTGAAGCTTCAGAGGTCCGACCCTTCTTCCTGCGACTTGCTTGAGATTTCTTTTCCTTTATTGTTGTGTAACCACTCCCCATGTCTCCGAGAGGATCGACGTGAGAATTCCCCATTCTTCTTGCTTGAGACTGGCACGTTCAGCATACCTACCCACTTCCCCTTTGCAATCCTAGATTTAAGCACAGAGACCGAGGAGGGAAAGGCCTTGAGCCTGGACTTCACGAAACTTTTCAGTGTTTTTTCACGGGGTGATACTTACCTTGTTACAGGGAAAGAGAGTTTTCATCAAGGATATCGACCACTATCTGCTCCCGCCAAATGGCAAGCCCGCCAGCATTGCTCCCTCGCTGCGACGTATCAAGCGCGGTGTGGGCACCAACGAGTATGAGCAGGAGGCCAATGGCGTGAATGGTACCAACGGTACTGCTCACGCCAACGGACACGCCGCGGCCAACGGTGTTAGCAACGGCACCAACGGCACGGTGAACGGGTCTGCCAATGGTGTCAACGGCCACTCCAACGGTGTCAGCAATGGCACCAATGGGCACGCTGTGTACGGCACCAACGGTGTCCACAAGCCCTACCCGTACAATACGCCCGCCGAGCCGGGCAACCCAACAGTGATGCCTCGTGAGATCCAGGAGAGATTCCACTTCGCATTCCTGATCCGCGATCCGCACTTCAGCGTGCCGTCGTACTACCGATGCACGATCCCGCCCCTGGACAAGGTCACAGGGTTCTATAACTATGATCCTCTCGAGGCCGGGTACGACGAGCTGCGTCGACACTTCGACTACCTCCGACGCGAGGGACTGGTCGGACCGCGTGTTGCGACCCGACCCGACCTGAACGTGGAGGAGTCCCAGGCCAAGGAGACGGTGCATGAGATCTGTGTAGTCGATGCGGACGACATGCTGGATAACCCGGCGCCGACAATCGAGGCGTTTTGTCGTAGTGTCGGCTTGCCATATAGTCCCGACATGCTGGAGTGGGATACCCCAGAGGATTATGACTTTGCCTGCTTCTGCTTCGACAAGTGGCGCGGATTCCACAACGATGCAATCGAGTCCTCGGGCCTGGTAGCGAGGGAACATGTAAGCATATGCCCTCGAGAGAGTGAGAAGATGATAACCCATGAGCTCCTGGCTAATACATATCACAGAAGAAAACCGTCAAGACCGAAGAGGAGTACGACGCCGAGTGGACCAAGAAGTATGGCCCCAAGGGAGCAGCTCTCATCCGCCAGGCTGTCGACGCCAACATGGCCCACTACCTGTACCTGAAGCAGTTTGCCATGAAGGTGTAACTGTTAAGAGGTAGCGATGCCCATGTCTGGCATATGATCTAAGAGATAGCTGGAACTGACAGGAGCAAATGTTGTGGACACATGGAAAGAGGAGGAAAGAGAAAGAACCAAGATTCCGGGGAAAGTAGTAACATATCTACCCCAAGCCCCAACATTGTTTACCTGTGACGACTCCCTGTTATGAGAACGATTTAGCCCGGATGACGCGATCTCCACTACGTTCCCGCCCTGTCGTTTCGAAGAAGATTTTCGCCGACTGTGGGGGATCTCTGCGGAGATTGGTTGATGCCTTGACGATCTTGCATTGTGTTCTCTGTCATGCGTTTTTCTACACCGACTCGTTGCTATCTGTGTCTTGCCTGTGAGCTGATCTCGATCTGCGTTTGCATTTGCGCGTTGGGAGATTGAATTTGCTTTTTGCTTGCGTACCGTAACGTGTTTCTACGGTCGTAGTCTGTAGACGTGTTGAATGAGCGGTGTAGCTATGTAGCTGTAACTGTAGCCTTGTGGCTGCGTTGATGTAATGTTGCTTTCGGAGACTATAGCGAGTAGATGAACCCGGGTAGTCACTCTAAACCAACATAAATCAATCCTTACTCAAGGTATCTGGATAGCAAATTGACAATGAATCTTGCCTAAACTTTCGCTTTCTGTTCACTCTCATTGATCCCCGTTTTCTGTCCGAGTGTAGCACTGTTCTTCCTAAATGGTCTATCTCACGGTATCCTAGAAGGAAGGTCTTCATATATCACATCATCGAGCGGACAAGCCTTGCAGCCGATTAGTACCGCCTTCAATGTTAGCTAGTGTATCCTCTACACTCCTGCATATGGGCAGTATTACTACCCGTCGCCCATTCCGTGTCTTGCAGACCTGTTGGATCCTTTCTGCCCAACCCAAAGAGCACATATAGTTCACATTGACATTCCATACATGAGCTAGCTCGAAAAGCTTATAAACCCATATTCAATATCTAGCGCCATATCTCAACCCGAAATCCCGACCCCGCAGATAAGCTACCAAAAACAATGGATGAAAAAAAGGGCCCTCGGATCTCCAAAAGACCCAGAGGGCCAAGAAGAGTAACGAGCCCTCAGACTGCACTGTACCCGCCCCTGGAACCAGACCCTTGCAGGGTATTGATCACTCGCTTGACCCAGTCCTGGAAGATATACGGAACGTCACGGAGGGTGTCTCCATGCGGGAGCAGGTCCCAGCCGCGAGCGCCAAAGCGATTGTAGTTGAGCCATGAGCCGAAGATGAGGTACGCAGCGATGACGAGGAAGAGACTAGAACACAATGCGTGAGTGACAGTGTAGACATCATGGAACAAGAACTTACATGATGATCATCCAAGTGAAGAAGCCCCAGTGACTGGAGCTGTCCTTGCCGCGTTGGTAGTCGTCGCAGGCATACCGCGTCTTCCACTCCAGTTTGAGCAGATACTTGTCATCCTCGGTATGATCGAAGCCCTTGAATTCAAGACTGCGGCCTCGAGTCGAGTCGTCGCCTTCGTCTCGGCGCTCCTTCGGGTCGTCTTCTGTTTTGAGACCCTCCAGTCCGGACCGGTCTGGGTCGCACTGGAAGTCGATTTGGGCGCTTGCGTCTTTGGGCTTTTCGTCATTATGGTCGCCCTTGTATTCACCGCCGCCTAGCTCGACTCGGATGCCCTGCATGTTCTCGTCGATATTGCTCAGTCGAGTGAACTTGGGGTCCTTGGAGCCTGCACCGGCATGGTCGAGTCCCACGATAGGGAAGCCGAATGAGGTGCCGCCGTTACCGTCTTTCGGCAATTCTTTTACGAAGCCGCAGACTAGAAATCTCTCGTTAGTCACTAAACCATAGTAACACCCGCCGTGTCCAAGAATAAGGACATACTGTTCTTGGAAGTACCACACTTCCCCTCGGGGCGGTTGGCAGCCTTGTACAAAATGTTGCAGATATTCAAAACATAGGTTGTATTCATCGTCCATTGCTCCGTCTCGTTGATGTGGTACAGTTCGTGGACTCCGCCCAGGGAGCTGAAATCGTATTTGTATCCATCGACGTTGATATGCTCGCAGTCAAATCCGATCGCGGCCGCCAGGCCGGGGAGTAAAGTAGAGAGGAGCAGTAAAGCTCCAGTTAATCGTAATTGCATGCCGGGGGAGTGGTAGATCTATCGGAAGGGGTGAAAGGTTGGGTGCCAATGAGGCGTGTTCAGGTCGGACTGCGGCGCGGAGCTCGCGAGCTCGGATATGGATGGGCACGACGAGGATGCGGTGGATGAAATACTGTGACCGTGGGAGGGAGTGGTGGTAACTGGTGTTGGGTGGGCGTGAAGTGGCTGTGGATGACGATGGCTGGGGTTATGCGGCTTATGCGGAGTCTTTCGTTTCTCCGATGCGGCTTGCGACTGGTTCCGCAGATCGTGCCGAATGAAACCGGCAACAACGAGATCTATTGAGATGTTGCTTGGGGGTAGGGAATAATGGAGAGATTTTATTCTAGAGTTCCATGAGCTTTAGGCTCCATGAAGCGTGTTGGGCCTTTATTCAGACGTGGTCCCTCAGCACGAGGATGATGTCACACGACCCTGACATTGGCACTATGCCTCAAACAGACTCTAATCGTCCCAGCGCATACTAGTCGTTCTACAATCATGGAATATGGATCGTATGAGATGAAGTATCAGGGGGCTTCTGCGTGATATATTCAATTTGGGATAAAAGCAGTTTATGTAGGGTCGTTGCACACAAGTAGGATGGACAATATTACTCAGTCCTGGAATCTTTCAAATCCCACTCTCTACCAATCCGGTCGAGATGAAGTATAAATCATCAAATATCTCTACTCTATTGGAATCGAAGTATAGATTGAAGTAGCTTCGCACTGTAAAGAAACGTGAAGATCGCACACCACATCCGCGCACAGACCACCTCAAATCATCGAATCCACAGGAAACATCCGTCAAGTGGTTCCCCTCCACTCCATTCATTCATTCATTCATTCCTTACGCATCCGTCAAGATGATGAACGCGCGAATGGTAAGCACGATCCTAGGCTAGCGGGGAAGACGAGACAAGTCCCAGTCCCGCCGGACACGCTATCCGAATGAAGGGAACACCACTGACACATGTTCAGCTCTCCAAAGAAGACGAGGGGATGGGCGGCAGCGAGGAAAACGAGGTCCGTCGCGAGGATCAAGAGAAGATCAACCGGTTTAGTCGGTTGCATCAGCGCGAAGCCGTACTAGAGGACCAGTTGAAGGCCAAGCAGGTAAGTTCAATCACGGCGGGGCATTGAAGAATATCACCTCGTCTGCCTATCAAGTTCAAACCTGACAATTCCTACAGAAGGATAAGGAGGACCTGGAAGAAGTCTCCATGGAGCTCGAACTCGCCGATGAGGATGAGCTCGTACCGTAAGTCCCTCGTTTCTCATCCCAATGCGGGGTGTGTATGAATATCGAACGATTGCTCATTTCATCAACAGCTACAAGATTGGTGACTCGTTTTTCCAACTCCCGCTTGCGGAAGCGCAGTCCATGCTCTCTACATCCACGGAGCAGATTGATCAGGATGTCTCGAAGCTAGAGGAGTCGATGGGCGAGCTGCGTGAGGAGCTACAGCAGCTCAAGGTGTCCCTGTATGCGCGGTTCGGACGTAGCATTAACCTGGAGACTTAATTTATGTTCATGGCTTTTCTTTACTACTTTTCAACCCATTTATGAACAGGGTAGAGGACATGTCATGGTTAGGGTACATTTGAGTATACAACAACCAGCTAAAGACAAACATGGGGAAAATACCAAGCAAAATCCATATACGACTGAAGAATTTTCCATGCATTGACAAGGAAGACCAGCAACAGCAGTATACCTATTCCATGCCTCTATTTTGTCGAATATACAGGCGAAGGCAGTAGTAGTAGTATAGATTAGACGAGGCCCTTGTATCGGTCAAGTAATAAGAAGGGATGGGCCCTTGTTCACGGTCAAAAAGATTGCACTTGCTGAGATAGTCGTGATACATTGAGTGAACCTTAAGATACATTGACCCACCTGCAGTTGATGGATCAGCTTGATCAAACTAGATGCGACACCGATCCCCTTTCTCCGTAGAAACGTGGTTCACAGAGAAATCTCATGTATCCATTTCGCAGACAGTCCGAAATCACCTGGGTGTCATATTTGAATACATTCTGGCACAGAAAGTCATCACAACTTTCCAAGGTTATAGAAGCTGAACTTCTCATGGTATGAATAGAATCCATTGGGCATGGATGCAGAGCAGAAAGATTGAATGGTGGTTCTCCCTGCATGTATATCAGATTGGAACATCGCAATCCGCAAGAACCACAGCTTGTAATATCATTCAAGTCAATAAATAAAAAGGAGGTATCTAAGAGGGCCAGAGGGGAAACAAAGCAATCCATCACAAGATGTCATCATCAAAAACACGCTGCGGCAGGTATGTAGGGAAGGGAAATGATTCGACATGAGTCATCAGAACAACGCCGATTCTCCAGTGCAAGTGCTCAGGGTCGAACAAGGACGAAGTTGCAAACGCTTGCAGGCCACGTTTCTCTCTTTCTTCTCTTGATTATCATCGGGAAATGTACGTATGTACGGCCCCGACTATCTCATTTCCTCGTTTCGGGGTGGGTTTTGTTTTCTTCATTGCTTTTAAAAGTGGAAGTTCTCATTTCCAGGAAGACCGTTTACCGGAACTTCGCCCGGCAGCGGCCCATGATCTCATTTTGGCAGACTAGCTCGGCGCTGAATTCACTGCCGTCGAGGGTGAGGTAGATGTCAAAGTACACGCGGTAGAAGACACCCTGGGGTGTATCCATGCGCTCGAAATCGGTCTCAAGGTTCTTGCGCGAGAGATCTGATGTGAGGGTGACGACCTCCTTGATGCGTGGATCCTTGGTGTACTCTGGACACACATCTTCGTCGCAGGCATACAGCACATCCTCGTACATGAGCGTCGCACCCGGAGCCACCTGACGGAAGAAGCTGACCTTGACGGGCTCACCGATCTTAACACGCTCACCCTTCTGGACGAAGATCTGGCGCGTGTACTTGCAGCGGTCCCGGCCGTCCAAACTGGGTACCCGGTACTGTTCGGGGTGGTATCCCTCCTTGAATGGCTGCAGAGTGGCCATCAAGTAGTGTCGGCGGGCGACACGGTGGGTGATCACCCGCTCGGTGATACCTGCTGTGACTGCACCTTTGACGATGGCGGCCACCGAGTCCATGGGTCGGACGACCTTGGTTTGATATTGGGGAGGGACATGGAGCTTGATCTGTTGGAAAAGGTACTCTGAGGCACCAAAACCACCCACAACCAGGACGTTCTAGCAACCGTGTCAGTGACATTTCAAAGCCAGCCAATAATAGTGATATCTTACCTGAAGCAGGCGGTTCTGTGCCTGGATAGCGATGATCTGGTTCCGCACGAGCTCGAGAACGCGGTTCACCACAGGCTCAAAGCACTGAAGAATCTCCTCGTTGGTGAAAGTCATGTAACCCTCCTCGATGCCCGCATCGGGAAAGTCAGCCTCAATGCCGACATCCACTGCCCATTTTTGTCCGTTGTTGCGGAAGTCTGCCTTGATGCGATTCTCGAAATCCATGATACACTTGGCGTACACCCTGCCTGCCGTCCGCGAGCCGTCGGGGAGCTTCATTTTGCGAATCTTTGCGCGTAGGATGTTGCTAAAGTTCCGATTCAGCGCGGTCGAACCGCAGGAGTCACCAGATCCAGCAGTACATTCCATCACGCTGAATGGCTGCTCCTCCTCGACCTCGTAGGCAATCAAGTCGACCGTACCACCACCGCAATCCACGATCAGTATGGCATCTCCGATCTTCAGGTTCAAGAGACCGGTCTTGGCACAGAAGAGTGCAGCCGCCTCGGGTTCGGAGATCAGCGTCAGACGGTTGTCGTTCTCGTCGCGCAGGAAACCAGCCTGAATGGCAGCAGAACGGGTGGCCGCCTTGCCAGCATCGTTCCAAATAGCCGGCACGGTGAGGTAGTAGCGGATGTTACGCTCCTCACGAGCAAACACCTCACCCAGGGTCTTCTGTAGTGATGCGCGCATTGCCTGTCGCAGCTTGAAGAGATAGTCGGCAGCCACATCGATTTCTGACTTCCCCGGGGGAAGCGGGGGCAGGTTGATAGGGTCGATGTAGGTATTCCCGGAGAGCATCAATTGAAGCTTGAACCATTCGACCTTTTGCACTCCATGTTTCGGGTATCCTGTAGGCGCAAGTGCCTCTGCGATATCTGGACCCCAGCCCACCACTTTCTGGTACTGGTCGTAGTAGAGGACAGTAGGGATCTAGAAAGGAGACGCGATGATTAGACATTTGCATTCCTTATGAGTGGGATTGCGCTCAACCTTTTGTTTCGTATGGGTTCCGGCACCGGGCCATTCCGTGATGATGTCTTCTCGGGCCTCGTTGTTGGTCGCAAAGGCAAATGCGACACCGGAGAACGTTGTGCCGAAGTCGATACCGACGATAAGCTGTGCCTTGTTGCGATTCGCACCCTCGATCTCGATGGCGGGGTTTCGGTATTGAGCCTGCATGCCAGGTGGGACGGGCATGTGTTGTTGGGGCTGCATGCGGTAGCCCGGAGGAGGATTCATAGGCTGCTGCATGCCGTGCTGGGCGTATTGCATATTGGGGTTGGTGTTGATGGGAGCTGGGTGCTGGGTGAGGGAGTTATGCGGGTTGTGGGCCATAGGACTCGTCGGTCGGTTAGCTCCAGCAGATGAATAGCTCGGTGGTCGGCCTAACTGTTGTTGTGTCTGCGGTTGCGCTTGCGGCTGATGTTGGTTGTTTACGGACAGACTTGTGGACGAGCTGCGGTTGGAGAGAGGCCCTGTGTGGGAGGTGGTGGGCGAGGCGCTGGGAGGGGGAATGACGACGGTGCTAGGCGCGGGAGACTGTACTTTCTGCTTGTCGCGTCTGAAAGGGATCCTGAATCGCGAGGAGCTCATGAGGTCCATATGCGGCGAGCGCCGGGGTTTGAGAGGAAAGAGAGGAAGAAAGAAGGGTGAGAAAGGAGGAGGGGAGGGAGACAAGGCAGGATACGAGTCAAAACGGTGTGGAGCAAGGGAAAGCAGTGCCTTGTCAGCCCGGGTTAAGCCTGAAGGTAATAATAAACTGAATGGAAGATCAGGTGCAAATACAAAGGGAGAGAGGGAATGGGAAAAGAGGGGGAAGATCGGTGTGAGGCTGAGGGGATCTTCGCGGAGGCTTATACTTAGCAACGGGATGGCATTCTCAGGGCGGAGAACATCGCTCTTCCAACTATACAGAGTATTCCATACTAACTAGCTAAACTACTGTAGTATTAACTCTACCTAGGTATATATACCCTATAAGGATGTCAAATCCCAAGTATTATAGAAGTATGAAAGTAGAAGTAGATAAATAAATATTAATATTCGAGTGTTTTTCCTTTGTTCTCGATCCACGGAACACGAACTCTTTGTTCCCTATGTTTGGCCCCAACATCAACTGTGACCGTGAGACTATTTTGGGGGCTTTTTCTCATGCAATCAAACTCCAGCCACTTTCATTTTCCGCGCCACCCAATGCGATGGCTGATACAGATTCTGAAGCATGCTATCGCCATCCTGGATGTAGCCGCACGGCCGCCCATAGTTGGGCCGCTTCTCAATCTTGAATCCCATGTGTTCAACCAGGGTCAACACCTCTTCCTCGGTCAACTCCACATTACCCGGTTCTCCGATTCCCGTGGTGTCTCCGTCTGCCTCTCTACGGGGATGACTGTCCTCAAAATGCCACAATAACGGTCCCACATTGATCCACAGTCCGTCCTCTTTGAGACAATGGTGAATCGCTTCGATGTAGCGGATCAGGTTGGGCGCCGTGTCGATGAAAAACACCGTCGTAACTGCGTCAAAAACCTGTCGATTAATAGGCTGCATGTATAACACCACAAAGTCCGCCGCCGACATCGACATCGACCCGACGGGCCGGTTGGATTGCATGGCCTCTCCAATGGCAGTGCCCGGGTGTACATCGGGGACCTGAACACTCCGCAGTTGTTGCGCCCGAGATTTGAGATTGGAAAAGTGTAATGCGAAGGGGTGGAGCGTGTGCCTCCGCGGGCCCTCGGTGTGGTTGAGAATCCAGCTGCTGGCCAACAACTGGTGGTACGAGATCTCGTTGCCCTCGGCAGCGAATCCTGCAAGGCAGATATCAAACACTAACCGGCCCAGCCCTGCGCCTGGAACAAGCACCCGAATCTCTTCGCCGGCATTCTGCCGGGCTTGAAACTCGTTGCGAAGGTCTTGGAGCACCGGGTCGTAGCATACTTCCCGCTCAACTCGTCCCTCGGCACTCCAGTCCCGGTAGAATTGACGAATGGTCGAGTGCGCCTTGTTGACATCGGATGAGGTGGCTGTTCCATGCCAGTTTTGCATTGGGTCTTCTTTGTCGGGGGTTGCAGAGAGACCGAAAGACTCTAGGCCCACGTCTAGAATCTTGTCTGCGATCACGGAGTTGGTGTCGATGGCATCATCCACTTCGTTGAAGTTGTCCAAAATAGAGAACGGTGGCTCAGATAGTATCTGCCAGTGCTCTGAAGGCAGAGAGTAGAAAGCCTGACGTCGCCGATGTGTCGTGTTCATGTGCGCCGTCCGACGATATTGTCTGCAGCAGCACTTAGCAAATGAAAGCCAAATTGAAATAGATAGTAGGTTCATCGGTATGTACCCCAGGGTATGTAGGGTATAATCAATCTACTTGTCACGCACCTGAAGGAGTCAAATGTAGCAAACAGCACCCTTCGCTCATCGGGGTCTGAGAATGGGTCAAAGTCGCCCTGCCAGCTGCGCTCATCTTCACTCTGGGCATCTTGGGCTGAATCTGCCATGTCTAGAGTACAGGGAGGGACTATTGATCTCCGAATAACTTCTCTGGATACATCAGCTCCGCTGAGTCAGTGAAAGTGAGCGTGGATCTGCGTGGATATGCAGTTGTGCGGTGCGGGCAAAGTTGAGTGGGATTGGTGGAGCCGATGTTTGCCGCACGGCGGGGAATTGAATCTTCAACCTCGTCTCTCACTGCACTTCACCACGCGTACTGTTGCATTGCATCTTCAGATTCCTTATCTCCTGCTTTGGTCCATCTGTGATAAGCAACCATGGCAACTACTGCGCCAGAACTTCTCCAGACGGAGCGGGTCACACCCGATCTCAAGCCCCAGCAGCTCTCCTTCCCACTGCCCAGGGCTTTACATACAACAGGACATGTGCACTTGACCTTCCTTGATCACTGTATCATGGCTTTTTTGACTACTTCGACTCCTGGTGATTCGGCGGGATCGATCAAGCCGCTGGGAAGCTTTGTTTATGCCATGCCAGATGTAAGTCATGATTTCGTTGATTGTCTTGTCTTTTAGTGTTTCGCTGTTCATCGAATCCATAAACATTCTTTCGGTGCTCTTTAATGTGTCATTTTCATCCGAGTTATTACGTTCTCGTGGATACATTGTTGTCGAACATCGTTGTCGACCGATCTGCTCTGATGATCCAGAGTTGCTTGGCATCATACAATTGAAAACCCGGAATCTCACAATTGCTGTTCCATTTATATCCCCTCTCTGTATTGAACCCAGCGCCTTCACTTGTATTGACGCAATCTATGTATCAATTCTTGCTGCTGCAGCCTGCCCTGCACCACTTGACCTTAGGATACGTCTTTGTACACTAGCTAATTCCTCGACAGCGCACATCATCAAACTCGACAATAGCAACAACAATCTACACGTCCGCGTCAAGCATCGAGTACACGACACGGGTGGCCAAGATCCTTGCCCGGCGGACCCAGAAGCCCGTCTATGTTGGATGCAGCATTGACCCCAACGCACTCGGCTTGCAAGTCGAAGAAGAAATGGAGGGGCTAAGGAAGGTTGTGGACTTGATTATGGAGAAGTTTGAGTCGCAGCAGAATCAGTAGCGTGTTTCTGTTGCTACAACGTCGAACGACGGACGCATTTGGCTGGAGGACAGTCTCGGTAGGGAGTTGCGGGAGGTCATTCAATTTTGCTATTCCTATTTGTCATTCTATTTGATTCATTGAAGACAGTGTTTATGAAAAGATCCAGCCGTACGTTGAATTCACCATTTGTCGGTGATCCCTATACAACACTCGGAAGCAAAGCCACCTGGGAAATCATCAGGTTTGCCACTGGCAATTGCATACCACAATCATGGGTATTACTGCTTGCACTGCCCTTTGTGAACTCGGTTTCGCTCGGGATTCAGGATCCTGTTGTCCATACAATCCGAGTAACTCCACAGGCCCCGATCTTCGTGTGCTTCCACGAATGCCAGCACTAAACCCCTCGGAACAGGCACCTCAATCACCGTATGGGTATTTATTGGCTCTGCGTTTTCTGATGTCGCTTGTGGCTTAGATGCAGGAGCACGTCGACATAGTATAGGCTCTTCGAGACGGGACGAAGTATATGGGACTGAGCTGAAGAGAGTGAGAATTTCCAGGATATGGCGGGGGCTATAAAAGGGGCAAAATGTCAGGATGGTCCTTTGTGTTGCATTAACAAAAGCATCGACGCATAGATATCTCGCGAGCAATTCCTTCAACGTATTCAGCCTAGTCTAACTGCCCCGACCATGTGCGGGGACATGTACACTGCTGGTGTGTATTCAGGACTGGCCAGCATGCGGGTCGTCCTTGCGGCAAAGATTGACTTGCATGCGCCTCTGGCTAGAGGGGAGAGGTAAGCCCAAGTCTACGATGAAGTGAGTGACTAGAATTGATTTGCAGTCCATCACGTGCAGCTAATACGGGCATATCAGCAGGAGGCTACACTCCCACTGGGAGCGTTGGAAACTCCTGCGACGGGAACGTACTTCGAGTATGTGGACGGCATGTTTCGGCGAGGATATGCAGTTAGATAGTAACTAGCTGCAGGTAGACGCTAATGGATGCGACTATGGGGCCAGTTGTAAAGATTCGATCCATCACTCTTACATCGGAGCCATTGCCGGAAGTGGATTGGATGGAAGCAGATCCGACCACGGGCCAAGTAAAAAGCAACAATGCATAATGCCGCAGAAACAAGTTTATTTCAATTATAACGTTCAAAGTTAACTGACACCTTTCACTCAATTAATATTGAAATCGTCGCGTTCGCCAATTCGGCGCATCCCGATAGGACGCCCGGTCCAGGCGTTATCGATCAAGTCTAGTAGCCGTTGAATCTGAGACTCCCGCATTTAGCATACGGAGTGCTCCGGTCTCAGATGAAAGGTGGCAGGTCTCAGAACGGACAGCGCAGGACAAATCGGAAAGTCTCGGTTGCTGGCCGGAACTGTTTCATGTGCTTAATCTGCTCGGATCTTTGTCCCGCTGTGGGGCGGGAAATAGACTCGACCGCAGACACAAACTGATGGATTTGCAATTTGCATCTCACTTAATAGCCATGGGCCGCATGTGCTCTCTTATGGTTACACAGTCGCTCCTCCTTAATCTCCATCTGTTATTATAGTGAGGGCCTCTGTTCGATGGTCTAGTACTCGGGAGGGATCAAGGTCAGACTACATGTCAAAGATAGTAGGTAGAGTTACTAGTGATTGACATTCCTGTTAACCGAAGCCCCGCCAAGGCCGCTTTGTACATGTACAGCGCAAGAGATTTCCAGAGAAGAGGGCGATTCTGGCAGGCCAACGTGGAGCGGTCTACCGTTTGTTACCACCATGGTAGGGCCATGCATTTGCACGACAAGACGGAGTAATGCTGGCACCCATTGCAGGCGACAGCGCATCCCAAGGTGATCCACTAATAATTACGGGTCAGCACTTGGCCTGAGATGGAGATACAACGCTTGAGCGCGGCCCGACTTGGTAGGTGTAGGCATGAACCCACTAGCCACTCAGGCTTTCTGAAGGTAGTCAGATACGTCTAATCAGCGGAAGCGGGGAAATTTTCAGCTGATGGTGAGTTTGAAGTTGACGAGGACTACCGTTCCCGAAGTGATGGAGTGCAAATCAATACATCTCAATGCCATGAGTTACGAGGTAGTGGGCCGAGGTTACGGAGAAGTACATAGCCTAACTGACAAGTGCAGCCCGTGCTTATTTTCTGCCGCTACAAGTTGACAGTCTGGTGATCAGACAGGAAGGTGCCAAGCTCGTGGGCTCGCGGGATTAGGTTATTCTGTATGCTGGATACATTATCCGGCCTTGCTCGGGCCGCACACCCTTAGCTGGTGGAGCCTCAATAAGGGTCAAGGTCACCGTGATAATGTTCGACGGCGAGTCTCGTAAGACGCACGGACTGGCGCTCTGTCCTGGAGCCTAAATATAAAGTTGATACAGAGCCATGGACGGCTGAAACTCGGAGTAAGGGGAACGGAGTACATACATACGGAGACCTATGTAGGAAAGAGTGAATACTCAGTACAGTAGGGATTGGAGCCAAGGTTCGCGGTTAGAATGATTTGGGGGGCTATCAGGGGGTGGGGACAATTCGGCAGCCTAAAAGAGCAAAGATTGGCCCGAAGAAAGAGGGCGGTTGCCACTGGGTTCCACGTCCGGGACAGTATCCGGTCTGGGTTTCCATGTGGTCCGGTGCATGACTTCCGAGTCGATCATTGAGGCTTGAGAAAAACAAGGATCAAGGGATGAGAGATTAGAATGATTTCCTTACACAAGATCTTCACGGGAGTACGTACGACCCAGTGCAAGGGGGATTCAGACTCACTCTCTCTGGCTAATGCCCACCACATTTCCCTTGGATCTGACATTCCCTTCTCGAGTATACGCCCATCTGAGATATCTTTCTTCCAATTGAAGGGAAAAGGAATCCAGCCAGTGAAGCAGTCCGGGGCCCTCCCATCCGATGATCGTCGCACCAGCCGCTTTCCGTCTATTTCCCCTACTCCGCTTCGGTTCTCCGTACTGGTATGGAAGATCTGGTTACTCCTGTCACGGTCTCTAAAGGGGATTGTGCTCCCGAACCAAGTGGAGAACCGCTAAGCCTGCCGACCTTTGGTAGCGCTTCTCCGGATCGAGAAAGACAACAAGGTTCGCCAGATACTAGACTTCCAGGCGGTGGGCCCGTGTGGACATCGGGCTCTGGACTCCAGTTGCCGCCACTGGCCCATCCAAACCGAGCGCTTCTCAACTGCTTCAGGTATCCATCGACACTGCTTCTTGCCGATCTCGGGATATCTGACCTCACCATGGTACAAAAAGAGAGAGAAGGGAGCAGAGGGAGAGGGAGAGGGCGAGGGAGAGGGAGGAAGAGAGGAAGAGAGGAAGAGGTAGAGGAGGAGAAAAGAAGTGTAAAGTCGGTAGTATAGTTAGTTTAAATGGTGCACAAACCGTACTGTCGGGTTAGTTCCTGTCAATTCGGCTGAAAAGTTCCTAGACTCAGCCCGTCCTTTTCTCCGCGATCTTTGGCTCCATACGAAACGATGGAGTCCTTGGGAATGGTGATCCCAATACCATCTCTCTTTTCTGTCTTCCTTTTCCTTTTTCCTTTTTGTCCCCCCTTCAATTCCATATCCGACCTCCAAACTACGGCGACCCGAACAAGTGACTTTCGCCATTCGCATTCTCCGCGAGTTGATCGTCTTGAGATTCTTGGATCTTCCGCTAATTCACTACCATCGCTCCCCGACCTCGGCGTTTTCATCACCGTCCGATTTGACTTCGTCTGTTAGACGTCTTTCTTACCTCTTTTTTCTTCTTAATTTTCTCCTATTTTCTTTATTTCCTAATTTGTTCATTCTCGTTTATTCTCCTTATTTCTCCCCGCGCCAATCCCGTTTCGAATATTCCTTCCATTTCTTGAAGATGGCTTCTTTGGACCAGGCTCGCGAGTGACCAGCTCAATCTGGTTTGGTTCTTAGAATCTCAAGCGATCGAATGATTTTGGATGCTGGCGATAGCCCCAGTTCAACTATCATATGACTAGCGTGATCGTTTCGTGGCCTTCGTGACCCTGAAACCATATTGATTCCCCTCCCCTCTCTTTGGCGTTCACTTTTCTTTTTTGATTTTCTTCGGGGGCTGGGCCCCGTCAAGGACTACTGTGTTCGAGATGCAGCCATCTCACTTTCGTCCGGGGATGCCCCTAAATAGCTCGGTCGAGCTTCCTCCGGTGCATTCGGTGACATCGGGCGCGTTCCCTCCCGCTCCTGGGACTTTGCTTTCCGCCCCGCCGAGTAGACCGGATAGCGGAATGCGCATGTCCCAACTACTGCAGCCCGTACCCCAGGGCCCGCATCAAATGCAACCGGGCCCTTCAACATCGCCGTACGGGCGTTTTTACGACTCGGCGTCCGGGTCGCCCGCAGAGAGTGGCCTTCCTGATGCTCCCATGGGATCAATCCCCGGACCGCCGCTCTACCAGACCAGCCCGGTCGGACATGGACAAGGTCCGAGTTCTCTGCAGCATCCAAAACGGGCCTACCGCCAGCGTAGAAAGGACCCGAGTTGCGATGCCTGTCGTGAGCGCAAAGTGAAATGCGACGCTTCGGACGAGACCAGCTGCACGGAATGCAGCAACCGGAAAGTCCGGTGTCAATTCACAAAGGAAACGAACCGGCGCATGTCTTCCATCAAACAGGTTCAAGATCTGGAGAAGCAGCTCGCTCACGTCAAATCGCAGCTGCATCACGCCCGCTCCGGCATGATGCGCCCAGACCACGTAATGGATTTGGATGATGCTGCTCTCCAGCCGGGCATCAAGCTCCCCGAGATCGACTACAAGCCCTCTCGACGATCCAGGGCACCCGTCTTCCAGGACTTATCCGAGGTGCGGACAAATATTCGCCAACACGGCCGCGGAATATTGAAAGTGCCCACGCCATACCAACAACGTGGAACTCGATCGATCGTTACCGGTGATGCGCCCACGTTGCCACCCAAGGATGTCGCCGATCATCTACTTTCCCAATATCATAATTGCATCCATTCCGTACTGCCAGTTCTGCATTGGCCTTCCTTTACAGCGCAGTACGAGGAGATCTACCGGTCAGGGTCCCTATTGGGCGTGTCGAGCGAATGGGCTGCTGTGCTTTTTGGAGTCTTTGCCTGTGGTACGGCACATACCACGGAGCCCGACTGGGAGGGAAAGGGCAAGGAATTTGTCCGTCTGTCTTGTGGGATTATAGACGTCTGGCAAGAAAATTTCAACCTTGATCGAGCGCGGGCGGCTTTGCTAGTGAGCATCTTTCTCTACGAAGTCAATTCAAAATCGGCGAGCTGGGTCTGGATTGGCTCCGCGGTGCGTGTGGCCCAAGAGATTGCACTGCACATTGACCTTGGGGGATGGCCGCCTGTTGAAGGCGAGATGCGGAAGCGTGTGTGGTGGGGTTTATACACTTGGGATAGGTTAGTGTCATGGCCTCTGTACTAATGATGCCCTTGCTCACACATGAACAGGTTACTCGCTCTGGAAATGGGCAAGCCAGTTTTAATCAACGACCAAGACTGCGATATCGACCTTCCCTGCCCAGTGGACGACCAATATCTCACTGAAGAAGGCAAATTGCCTGAAGTACAAAATCAACAAATCACACCGATGCTCGCCACGATCCACGTCGTCCGTTCTCTCGGCCAACTTACTCGAACCCTCCGATCAACCTCCATCAGTCCCGCGACCCTCGAAACTTTTGAGCGCCACTTCAACACTTGTCTCGGCATCTTCCCCGCCGATCTCATTCCGAAAACCGACCAAGACCTCGATCCTCGCTCCTTGGCGCCTATCATCTACCTTCAAAATGCGCGTCTTCTCCTCCACCGTCACAACATCACTCCCTACTGCTCAAGCGCCGACCGATCCTCAGCAAGGGATATTTGTGTGTTAATAGCAATCGACACCGCAAATATTCTCTCCCGTTGCATGCGAGACCGCAACAGCGCAGGTGACTGGCGGCCACTATTAGCATCCTGCGCGGGTACCCTTCTCTGCACACACATCTGGCGCTGCACGTTATTCCTACTATACCGACAGGAATTTGGAGCCGCTCTGACCTGCGTCCAAGCCAGCGCAGCCGTTGGCGACATTCGCCCCGTCAATGCAGCCTGTGGCCGGTACCTTGCATTTTTCCTTCGAATTCTCCTAGCCCGGACACCTGAGAGCGATGTCATGAATATGGATCACGACGAAGAGATGATTGCTTACATCTCGGGAGATATGCAGGGTACCAGTGAGGGAAGCTGGGTCTGGCAGGGTAGCGAGACCGGCTCAGAACTCGAAGCATCTTCTATGTGGACGACTCCCGCCGAACAGGAACCGGAGACCGAGTGGGAAGGCTGGGAGTGGATTGAGAAGACGATTCGCTACCTTCTAAGCGAGAAACAACATAGGGTGTATGAGCGTCGGGATGTGCCCGTGGAACCTAGACACGATCCCAATATGCTCAACCCCGACGCTGGGTCGAATTCAACGGATCGCGGGTCGAGCTCGGCGCATTCGCGCATGACTATTGCCAGTATTATCTGATCTATGCCTTGGGTTATTAGTCAGTGTGCCACAGCGGTTCATGGCATGATTACAAACACCCACCACGGCTGCCCCGCGCTGGGCGCGCACCCTAAGGTCGTGGTTGACTTGACTTCCCAGGTGGTGGGTTACAGAGCATCTGGGAGGACTACGAAGATACCCATGCTACATGCACGTTTGACTTGTGGAATATGACATCCACACCTTACCTTCACGTCAATACATTTCAATTGCACATATTACAAATTCAATTTTTATTCAAGCTAGTTATTCTCGGCGACTCGTCTGTATCAGAGTATCCCCGATCGGTTCTTATCGATCCACGTGGTACACGTGGATCCCGGATTCACCCGCAGTTCACATTTAGCTCAATTTGTGTCTTAAGCTAAGAATAGTAACTACTTATCAGTAGGTATCTCCTCAGTCTCGGCTAAAATTTCCAGCAATCAACCAGTCTTTCAGATACTTGCGACCGTATCATATCTCCAGGGCTATTGGTGGAGCTGTCTCCAACGTCGGAGATGATATCTCTCCTCACGGATCCACCGCCCCGCGCAAAAATTAGATAAAAGAATAATGCTCGCCCGGGCGAGTCTGTCGGCTATTTTGCGGTAGTCGAGTTACGGGAAAGCACAGGTGCATATGGCTGTGGATGTAGGTTTACTTACAGATAAATATCCCAGGGTTGTTTGAATGCTTGAAAGTGTCGGCCTTGTCGATATATCTCTTCTAATTGCGGAGGGCGTCTATTCATGTGGTCACTGGAGAACATTTGAGCTCCTTGGGTATTCAATAGTAAATCACATCGTCCACTGGTCTATAGATTTGGATCTTTTGAGCACGATGTAGAGGCAATATGATATCATCATGACCTGACAGAAATGCTAGGGTGGCCAGAATTTAACTATTCTCCATTTCTTCCCCCTACACACCTACAAAGTATAGTCCCTTATCCAATCCAGATCTCGTCTGTGGCCCAGTGAAAACCATGCCAATGCACACGGTAAGTCTTTCCCCTTTAGTCTGCGACAGTCTAACTAATGATTCCCAGTTTACCCTAAAAGAAGGCGCCAGCGAATCGGACAGAGATCGGTTGGTTATTGCCTCCGGTTAAGAATACAAATGATTGACATCGAAGACAGGCTAAAATCACTGATTGCATCCGTTGGGGGCCAAGTCGTCAGTGAAGAGGACAACCAACTACAGTTAGTCGACTCGACATGGCATGAACAAGAGCTGACACACATTTTAGTTGCAGTGTGAGCGATCACTTCGACCTGAACCTCATTAGGAAGCACCAGGCGGCGGAGACTCTCTCGGATCATCCCTAGATCTTGAGCTTGGGGACGTGATGAGAGCGGGGAAGTGAGGATGTGAGAATATGAGAATATCTGTTGATACACAAAAACCATTATAATTGGACTCGCGAGACTCTTGTTGAAATGAGGCCGGATATCTTGCAGTAATCAGCCGCATGATACTAGGCTAGCAGTAACGATTGATTGGCGAAGACTATGCTCGCCGTAGACCTGATGTGGCTCGGCCAAGCTGCAGAGACAGGATTGATAGTGTTCATAAGTTGTTCTCTGCTCTGTCTTGCACGCATTGACCTTAGTCTGAGGTCTTTGAGCGAGGAAATGCAGCGGTAATAACTTCTCTGTCTGTTACAGGAAGAAGATACCGTTATGTCGTCGGGGAGCAAGGGCCGGACCTATCGATTGGAGGAATTATTCCTAGATGAAGACATATGACGATTACTTGGAATCGACTGAGGCAACAAGATGGGAGACACTGGCCAGAGAACGAGAGGAATTGAATCCGTTTAAACAAAAAACGTTGGAACCCACTGTATAAGAGAGCATAACTAAAATACATGTGACATAATTATGAGAATCAAGTTGGACTTGGTTGGACCTCGGCTCTTTCCGTATTTAGAGAGATCCGCCATACCGGAGCACTCTGACGTTTCAACGTCTTGAACCTTTTTAATCTTTGCAATAACTCACCAAAGTGGTCTTTGACAACATGGCCAAGCGCGTGACCCTCTTAGATCCCCCGCCACAGGATCATTCCAAAGCGCTCATCGAGAATGTCCTCGATCTAACCCCGGTTGTGGACCTCGGCCCAGTACGACTGCCTCCTTTCGCTGCGCAACACTCTTTTCTCAATACTGACCCGTTCCTCGCTTCTCTAGGATGTCTTCACCAATACCCGACCGCTATGGCACCCGCCGGGAGCCCGCGGCATCTACGGTGGCGCCGCGATCGCGCAGTCGTTATCAGCCGCCATGCGGACTGTCCCTACCGATTTCGCCGTTCACAGCATGCACTGCTACTTCGTTCTTGCCGGCGACTCCGAAATCCCTATTCTATATCACGTCGAACGGGTGCGCGATGGCCGAAGCTTCGTGACCCGGACCGTGCAGGCGCGACAGCGAGGCCGCCCAATTTTCACCACCACCCTGAGCTTCAGCCGCGTCGGCAGCGGCGGCGAGAAGACTATCAACCATGCAGTCCCCAAGCCGGATATACCACTCCCAGAAGATGCACAGCCGGGCACTGTTCGAGCCTTGAGCGATGCGAGCGGCGGGCCGTTCGAGTCGAGAAAGGCAGGCATTGTCAACCGTACGTGTGAACGGTACAATCACCTCTACAGAGCACTGATTTAACTTAGGGCATTCGCCAAATCCGGGAGATAAGAGGATCCGGCGATTCATTCGCGCTGTCGGTCCCATCTCCGACGAAGGCGGCTACCAAGCACATCTGTCCGCACTCGCCTACATCACCGACAGCTATTTCATTGGCACGGTCTCTCGCGTGCACGATATTCCACGCTTTTCCTCGCCGGCAGAGCTGCAGAAGCTGCTGAAGGCGCTCAAGAATCCCTCTGACCTGGATGACGAGGACATCGCCAAGGCATTGCAGGAGTTGAAGGAGGAGGAAGCCGCTGACCTGCGCCGCCGACTGGAGGGTGCGTTGAATGACGCCGCCAATGGTAAAATTAAGGAAGATCACAGGGAGGTCGGTATGATGGTCAGTCTTGACCACTCGATCTACTTTCACAATCCACGAGCCTTCCGGGCCGATGAGTGGATGTTGATCGAGATGGAGAGCCCGTGGGCTGGAGAAGGTCGGGGCCTGGCTATTCAGAAGATTTGGTCCAAGGATGGTGTGTTGATTGCCACCTGTACTCAAGAGGTATGTTTATTCGCTTCTCCTGACTCGACGGCACTAACAAAGCCGTATAGGGCGTGGTGCGGTTAAAGCAGGATAAGCCGCCATTATCGAAGATCTAGATACCCTTTATACCCGTCAGGACCTCTTTTTTTGTCTTTGGAATTCTGATATGCCCCTGCCTTTTAATCACACTTTTATAGACTTTGACCCTTTCTTTATTGTCCATTTCAAGTGTTCTTTTATCTTTCTTGAACATGTCTTGAGACCGTATATAAGGAAATTAACTATAACAATTGACTTGCAATTATGTCAAGTCTGTACAAGTTTTGAAAATTGTGCACTTTGCTCTTTCCATCATCAGTCCGACGCAGTCCCGAACACCAATGCCATCATCAGAAACAGGTCCAGAACATGGCACGATATCCTAACATCTGAGCATCGGGTGTATCAAGTAATTGAGAAATAAAGATCTCTATAAAACATGGTTTTCACTCGGCCATATCCCACTGTAAGCAAATTCCTTGTAATAGAATGAGATTTGACGTAAATCTCGGACGATGCTACTCCATTGCAGCGTGGAAATTTCTGAGCAATCAATTCAGTCCGGAAGAGAGAGACCACACAACAAACACTAGAAGCATTTTCAATGATCTTAGGCAGGTACGGCGGCAGTATTGTCTAATAACCAGTTCATTTTACAATAATCAACCAGTCGTAATGGAATGACATTCGGCTGGAAGCTGAATTCTAGTCGTGGGATGGGCCAATACTGCGCCTCTGGCTAGCATAGTCGTGCTCAAACTGTCAGCTCTTTTTTTTTTTTTTTTTTTTTTTTTTTTTCTGGTACTGGCTGCTGGTCCCAAATAGATGTGACACAGGCAGTTGTACGATAGGTCTCGTGGCGGGATGGGTACACAAAGTCCTGGCCCGGAAGACATGGGCCAACCGTTACTTTCTAGTAGTTTCCGGCTTATAATGATGCATTTCCTACTGTCCCCATCTTTTTAATAGAAAAAAAAACGCAATGGCATGTAGTTATAGGCGAGTTTGAAATTGTGGGCAACTGGTCGGAAGCCTGCAGAATGGCGGTAAAAATTAGCGGCAAGTGCAGCCACTTGTCTATTCGAAAGAGAACAACTTTCGCCGAGATGGTTCCAGTCAATTTCCTACATTGTAATACCTAGGTAATAAGTGTCTAGAGGAGTTTTTAATTGGAATATAGCATTTAGCTTTTAGCTTTGCGCCTGCTGGTGCAACTCTTTCCACTACTATAGGGCAGTTTCTTAAAAATGTACTTCATAGCCTTCTCCAATTAGATGCCTAGGAGATACTGATACAAAGAATAAAGCACGGTCCTCCCGTTGATCAATAGAACCTTAATGAAACTTGAAGCAATGCTAGTCGACTGCACTTTGTACTTCACCCGATGAGACAAGGGTTGTCTATTCAAAGCATTCGATCACCTGACACTCGCTATGGTCTGGCGTCAGTGACCCACTGCTTGAACGCAGGCCTCACTCCAATTTCTTCGTTTATACGCCTTGAGGGCGGCAGCAATTCAAGTCCCGGCGATGAAGGTGACTTGCATTGGTCTCCACTTTCATCCTGTCAGTGCAACCTAGATCAAAGTTTGCCTCAGTCGGAAATTCATCCAGATGAGGATCATTGTAGTGGCTAAGTCGAGAAGTAAATATAAGTGAATGGGCAACATGCCTAGGTAGAATTTACTAAACATCCCCAATTGAACAGATATCAGTGGATGTGAATAGAACTGGCTTACATCCGGACGATCCAATGGCTTGATAAATCTAGTCATTTGCTAGACCAAAATAGTTAACGTTAGGGGAAAGTACAACGGGCGAAGAAAAAGTAAATATAGAATCAGAATTTTTAGCGATGCATTCATTCAGCGCCACCGGGGAAAAAAGAAATGAAAGGACCCACCGTTGAAAACTGATCTACGATTACGACAAAAAGTTAGTATTATCCAGATATCAGCGGCAAGCGCGCTTTGCGCGAAAGGGAGGTGTTACGGCGGGCAGCGGCTGCAGCGGAAACCCCCAGATGGAGCTGTAAGCTGTGGAGTCGTGTGGAACTGTGGAACCTACAACCCTGGAACACACCTGAGAATATATGCAAGAGATCTTACCAATCTTACTTTCTAGACCTGGTGATCATGATTGTACCTGCACTTCTACCTTATGTCTGGGATCTCGGGTTGAATATGCAATTTGTACATGGTAACCGCATTCCAGCAACAGAACATCCCAGTACAAATATCTTGGCCAGGACCCGCTTCAACTTCTTAGTTTGGTGACGGTGTGATATCCACCGAACTAAATCGGAGCTCTAGCCAGTCGGATCGCCTACTTTAGAACTACGCCGCCCTGCTTGGGCGATCCTCCTGGGAACGGGCCACCTGGACTCAACCTCAAAACACATCTTACCTACCTGGCTCGACAGATCCCGATGCTATTCGTACAACGTCGTTTCATTTCTCGGCCCCGTCATCCCTGTTCGAACGTTTACTCCGTACTTCTTCGGCAAACCCTGGTTCACAAAGCCCCGCGCACGGACGGTACGCGCGAACTTGACGATTGTCGAAGCTAAATGTTGTGCCTAGATCGTGCCTAGCGACTGCGTCAGCTCACAGCCCAGCTCAACCGTCAGTTTGACTGCAATAGGAGCAAGGACCCCGACCCGGTCATCCCATACTCCACTGCTCCCCGAGACCCATGATGGGCCTGGTCTCGACCCGCTTTGATGACCCAAGCTGAAAACGAACTCCATGGTCCAATGATCATGTGGCTGTCAATACTTCCGGGAGGCAAACTCTGGCTTCTCTTTTTTTGCGGGGAATCCTTGAGCGTATCACGGCAGTTCCGTGAACTCGGACCGTATCAAAAATGCGGAATTCAGCTGCTTTGTCCTCGGCCGGTCTTTTTTGACTGGAGGCTAGACCCGACCTTACCATCGGGTGATCAGCTTCCTTTTTTATGTTGTCTGGGAACCTATATTTATGTAGCCAAGTTTCCAGCTGTCATAGTCTTCATTCTTCTTCATCTCTTCGCCTGTCACAGCATTACTATTTCTGACTATCCGGAAACGCAAGCCTTTGAAAGTCGCTTTTTGATCAACCTTGCAAATACCTAGGTATACTCTCAGAGTTGCCGCATGGAAGAAATATGACAGTCTTTTCACTGGTGGCGCTCCCTATCATCATTCTATCTCTCGTCGTGAGATACCAAAGAGAAATTCGCATTTGGCTATCGACAATTCAAAAGGGCACTTCACAAAATGCATGCACAGACGACCCATCCGACCTCAAACCATACCCGGCACAGCCCATTCGAGGCAGGGAGAGATACCGCGTCATGATGGACATTCGCAAGCTAGATGCCCAGAACTGGCTTACTCTGGACAAGAATTATATGGATGAGCATCGAGTGCGAAATTCCCTGCTTCGCGAGAAAAGAGACCAGGTTCTGCAATGTCTCCCCGAGTCGGTCGACGCCTGCCACGAAGCTCTTGAGGAAGTGGCCAGCTTTCTGTGTCAGCGATTCCCTAATATTTTCGAGACCACCATGCATGAAAGCGGACCTCGTATTCAAAATCGTATGACGGATGAAAAATTCAACATCGGTGCTTCATCCCCGGAGAATCCCACCGACGCCCTGGAGGCAGCCGTGCGGCTTACCATGGAAGATCTCAGTATTTTGATGCTGAACGAAGATGATGAATATTATCTGTATGTTTAAGCATTCAACGACTTATTCAGTCTTTGCTAACTAGTTCACAGAGCTGCCAGCGCGAGTCTCTTTCCCACAGGATGGACCGTCGATCAGCGCATTGGATGGACAATCTCCCGTCTGCATGGACCAGTACCTCTATGGCACCAACAAGTAGCCAATTCCGTCAGCAAGTAAGTTAACCAGAGTCGCCGACTACATGCATACAGTTACTAACCTCAAAAGTAGATTCCTCGCTCGTTTAACCCCAAGTTCACCAATGGAACGATCCAACTACTTCGTCGAAGTCAAACGACCCAATGAGAACCTTTCCGACATTCTCTACCGTCCAGGTTCTCTCTGTGAAAAGGAACTCAGTAACCCCTCCCCAGAGGAAATCATCATCCGTCGCGAAAGGCAGACATTTCGTCGACTACCGCGCACAGGGTCTATTGTCTTCAGTGTGAAGACGTACTTGACTAAACTCGACCAGCTTCCTATGCAGGAGCTGGAAAATCTGGTCAAGGAGATGGAGACTTGGCCTGAGAATGTGGGCGAGTATAAGGGGAAGAATGTATGGGGTGCAAAGGTGAAGGAGTTTTATAGATCCCGCGTGATGCAGGAGGAAAAAGTGGATGTACGACTTTGGCAGTGATGCTTTTATGGAATTGGCGAGTTGCTGCATTCTCGGTTTTGTGAATTTTGTACTTTCGCTAAAAATGGGTGGCTGTTTGAATATCTCTTTTTGTTTTTTATGTTCTGCACTGTTATTTGCTGTTATTTGATGAGCCAGATTATGAAATATGTATACCAATTTTGGAGTTTTGAGTTTGATCACTTACATCTTATCAAAGTATTTTACAATATCACATGCAGCTACTGGAACATACTAGGTTTCATTCATGGGAAAATGTTATTAAAGCTATCCGGGCTGTGGATATCGTCGAGGGATGCAAATACTCGCTAATGCAGAACAGCCTGACAACTTTTGTGAGATAGACATGAAACAAGAGACAAAAAAGGGGACACCTGATACTCTTCGATGCCTTGAGTGAAGATCCGCTGACGTTACAACCAGGCCTGAGTGCATTTCATTAGAAAATAATCGTATGGTCGTATCATGCCCGCTGGGAAAAACTGCAGCAAAAAGTTTTCACTCGCCAAACCAGAAAGCAAAATGTCGTTATTTCTCAAGGGCATAGACCGATGATCGCAAGTCTTAGCATATGATGGCCGATTTCTCCGTCTGCGCTGTGTCCACCCTTGTCATAGTGGCATGACCGGTATTGGCTGATGGGATGGTTCGCAGGTTGTTGAACTCATTGCCGAGGTGCTCTTCTCGTTCAAGATGTTCTCGTTCTTCCTCCTTGATGCGCTTCAACTCCTGACAGAACTTGCTGTTTGCTCGGATGCGGTCGCCGTAGCGAATGAAAGCGAACGGGATGATCGAAACGCCCAGACTCAGGAATGCGATTAGACTGCATGCCCAATCTACACCGAGTCGGTTAAACATCGGCTTTGCAGCGAGAGGAATGACAGCGCCGAATATGCTTCGCGCGCAGCTAGCGGCTGATTGAGCACTAGCAGATAAGGTCTCGTAAGCGTCGGTGAGATAGTTGAGCATGGCCATGAAGATCAACAGATAACCCATTCCAAACGGAATTCCGGAGAGGAATGGAACAACCCAGTGAATGTGTGGTGAAGATGTCCATCCCACCCAGAAGAGGGAGATGACATATAACGGGCCTCCGATGCACGCAAGAGGGAGTCTTCGGTACTCTTCAATATTCGCCCACTTCGCATCGCGGGCCTTGGCTCGGGCGAGAAAACCATCGTACCAGATGAAAAGTAAGCATGCAAGCACTGCTCCCACACCAATGGGCAAAAACATTAAGCCAGAGACGCCAGCGCTCATGCCGTAGATCCCTTGGAAGATAATCGGATAAGCCTCAAAGTAGAGGTAGAAAATTGCGTATGCCAGTGCGAGATATAGAGAGGTCAGAGAAACAATCGATTCGTAAAGAAGCATGCGGAACGGTCGCGTCATCGTGAGGAAGAACATTTCACGAAGATTGCGGCTTTGTAGCTCCAAGGGCGAAACGATATTCGAGTCGCCAGTATCCTTACGCAGCTTTTTCGCACGCTTTGTCAGAACGACAGGTCCATAGGTCTCAGGCATGAAAAGCACCAGTGGGAACGAAATACCACAGCAGATCAGTCCGATCCAGAAACACCATCGCCAGTCAACAACGGCAACGAATCCTGATACCCAGGGACCGATGATGGGGCCAAATGTGGTACACTGTAGAATGTTAGAGAGTAATCGAGAAGGCGAAAGCAGGAAATACGAACAGCCATGTAATAAGCCATCAAGCGACCTCGTAGAGTTGGGTCGTCGTGGACATCTGCAAACAATCCACCAGTAATGGCGATTGGCGCAGACGCCATCATTCCGTTGAAAAGGCGAAACACCAGTAGCGAGGCATACGAATTAGCCACGGCACATGCCATGGTGAAGACCATGAATCCACAATATGAGACAAGCATTGGCTTTTTGCGGCCAAAGTATTCAGAGCTGGGACCCCAGATCAACGGCCCGACGACGTAGCCGATCAGGAAAATGGAAATCGGCAGAACCAACGCCTCCTGATTGGTGATATTGAACTCTTCGGCGATTTGAGGGATGGCGTTGCTGCAGATGGACGAGCCGATGGTGCTGTTCATGACCTGCATGACACCGGCGGCGAGAACCAGAAACTTTCTTGTCTGTTGTTGAATTTGTTAGTACATGATCACCTTTGGAAGATAAGTGACGTGTCTACCTTTCTCCAGTTCACGGGATTTTCTGGATCATTGACACCGAAAGACACAACGGTCTTGGAAGCCACATGACGGAAACGAGAATACGAGGGATTCTCATATCGCTCCTGGATGGGTTCATGTGCGACGTCTGATTCCCGGTCGGAAGAATCTCGTGAGAAGTCTTGTGAGTCATGAGGAGAGTCGACTACGTTCTCTTTCGGGGCAGATCAGTATTAACGCGCGAACTAGGTTGAAGAACAGACTAACCTGTAGCTGACGTGACCTTTTGAAGGTTCTCCTCCGTGGGAAAGTGGTCTGACATCTTGGTGACCCGAGAGCCATTGGATCATGGGAGAATATGCTAGACGAAGATTCAAGTGGGATGGGCCAATATTATAAGAACATTTGCAACGAAAATCCAAGGAAGCCAAAGGAAGCTAGCTCCACTCATAAGGTTCTAGCTCGATGCAGAAGGACAAATAATACTCGAGTTTCGATGTGGATTCATGCTCCACATCCGGCTGCCATGTTTTTCTTTCACTCCCTACGGAGTACATAGATATGTGAGCGACACCGTTCTAGACAATACCGGAAGATTCCTAGACTAACCCCATCAAATCTGGTAGTTGGAGATGTTGATCTGTCAGGCTCATCTCGGTTAAGACGGCTTGATCACAAACTTTCAGTTATAGAAAGGGGCCAAGATTTTGGCGGATTCCAAGTGGCAACCTCCTATACAACATCTAGAGGAATTCATATGAAACCTCACAACGCAAGCCGACAGCCACTCATGGCTTGATTAGGATATTGGTTACGAATTAGTGAATCGGTCGCGAATCGGTTGCGAACCGGCTGCGAAACAGGAACAAATTTCCGATTAACAAGAATCCAATGTCTACCCGCATGCATCTGGGTCCTTGGGCCGTCATTTCTCCAACCCGAAAGTGGGGTTAATTGTATTCATGCAGATCAGTCCATGATGTGAAGGTGTCGTCGGGCTGTCCTATGCATAAGTCACGATCCAGGTCGGTCGATAAAAGGAGTACATTGTTCCCATGACGAGCCATCTCCAACGCCAACGTACGGATAAATTCCGAGGTGTGGTTTTCGAGTCACGGTATCGAAGCAGGAGGCCGAATGCAGCTCCACATGTCAATATCATGTGCAGTATAAATCCTAGCAAATACGCCAATTCTTCGGATTACGAGTTGCCTCTGTCTCACAATCAGCCTGTGTGGCCAAGGATGCCATTCGTTGTTCTGAAAAACGAGCACGCTCGCGCCAAGCCTCAAATCCCCGGATGCGTGGACGCGGACTTCTGGCCGATCTGCTTGACTAAGAGAATAGGATTCGATATGTGAGACACGGATACGAACAGGTCATGAGGCAAATTCAGAGTTGATGCTAGGATCTGGGATCTAGAATCTGGAACTTTAAAAGCTACTGTAGAGTGGTCGCGCAGCAAACAATGCAGATTTCAACTTGGTGCCTTGGTGCCTGAGTGTCTGAGTGCCTGAGTGCCTGCGGTGTAGCCCCCCCCCCCCCCCCCCCCCCGCATGGCATCACGTGATATATACAAAGACTGGAAATTCTAAAAATAAATAATGCATCTATTGGAATAGATAGATACTGATTTCGATCAATAATTGGCGGCATAGTTGAACATGGTAGTCGATAAGGTTAATTGCACTTCACAGCGGATACGATAATCTTGGCAGGCTCAAAGCCATCGTTTGGAGAATAGCAGAGCCCTTGGTCCTTGGAAGCTACCTACTCACATAGGTAACCATGAATTTCTCAAGGGTCCCGAGGTCCCGAACTCCCTCCCTGGTAGCTTATATGTAAATAAAATATAGATATACTATGCATTATAGTGAAGATGCAAGTTAGTGTTTTCCTATTCATATGCACAAAATTGCATACCATCAGTTAAAACCCTGGTTCCCACATTGCAATTCTTGAGAATAAAACCAATCATAGACACTCTAAAGGGCAAGAGCGAGGCCCGAAACACCAACCGCGCCAGCAACACTCACAAGGACACCGCCAGTGGCGATGGGGGCACTACCGGCCGAGCGCGCTGACGTAGGGGTAGTCGACTTGGAGCTGAAAGTAGCGCCCGAGGTAGCGGAAGCCTGGGTTAAAGCCCGAGTCTCGGTGGCAGCCGAGTAGTAGTAGCCACGGCAGTCTCAGAAGCAGGGTCGGAGGAACTAGGGCCCGTAGCCACAGTCATCGAAGGATTTTCACCGAGCATGACCTCGTCAAAGCCGCCCTGAGAGGTGATAACAGCCTTGATACTGGCATTTCATTCACCACCTTATACTAGCGAATCGTATCATCTCCTAAGATGATAGAGGGCCATCCGCTGTCACCATAAACATTCGATCTTCCAAGATATATAGGAGCTCCAGTTGAGAATAAACAGACTTAATTTACGAAGCATCATTGTATTTTCTACAATAATTACAAAGTAGCTCAGAAATATGGGTTGCCATGTGTTATCTACCCCGGCACACCCTTTGACACGCCCACGTTATCCGTTCAGGAACAGCGACCCGCCCACCTGGTTTGAACCCCGCGTACCGGCGGGAATAGCGACCAGTACCACGGATGCAACCTTTAGTTTACTCTCTTCATCTCCCAGGATCTCTCTCACATTTAGAAAAAACATTATGCATCCTTCTACTCTACCTCCCTTCCAAGCCAAGGGGCCAATTAAACCTATCACCTGCGTGGAAATGCACACAGCCGGCGAACCGACCCGAATCATCTGGTCCGGCTTTCCAGATTTGACAGGAACATTACTCGAACAGCGAGCACAAGCAAAAGAAAAGCACGACGACTTCCGCAAACTCCTGATGCTAGAGCCTCGGGGTCACTATGACATGTATGGCGCTATACTCCGCTTCGAGACAGAGTTGGTGGCCACAGACGAAGCAGATATTGGCGTGTTGTTCATCCACAATGAGGGGTTCTCAACCATGTGTGGACATGCTACTATTGCATTGGGTCGATTCTTGGTGGATGTTGACGAGTCCGTCTTTCCACGTCGGCATCGGTTGATGCATGATAGTGTCTCTGGTACAACTCGTCTAAACCTGCATGTTCCTTGTGGAATCGTCGAGGTGACGGTTCCTACTTTACCAACGGGGAAGTCGGATCCTTCGCGCCCCGTCTCTTTTGTATCGGTTCCGTCCTTTGCAACTGCTATCTCGTTGCAGGTACCTCTGCCGGAAAGGTACCGGTGGCCTGAGCTCCAGGGTCGTAGCTCGGTGACGGCGGACTTTGCATACGGTGGTGCCTATTATTGTCTGATTAGCGCAGAAGAGCTGGGATTCTCTAGAGGTTTGGGGGAAGCCGAAGTTGGAAAGATGGACCATGCTACGAAGCTTCTCAAGGAGGCCATTGTCACCCGCCCAGAGCTGGCATTCGCGACCAAAGATGTTGTGACAGGAGAGCAGGGTTACCTGTACAGTATCATGATCACGGATACGTCGTTGGGACATGTTGCCGCGGCCGAGGGAACTGCGGGATTCAAAACACGGCAGGGAGTCAACAGCGAGGAGACTGGTCTCTGCTTCTTCGCGAATCAACAAATAGATCGGTCTCCCACAGGAGGATGTGTGGCTGCACGTGTAGCTCTGGCCCATGCCAAGGGTGCGCTGGCTGTCGGAGAGAAACGAGTTTATAATTCACTGTTCACTCGCGCTTATCCGGCTCTCTCAGGATTCGTGGGATCGGTGTCTGACAGTGTCGAGGGTCGGCAATGGGTTCGAGTTCAAGTCGGCGGATACGGATATTATACGGGATACCACTGCTTCGTGGTCGAAGAAGAGGACGGCATCGGTATTGATGGATTTTCGGTCAAAGACGTGTCCAAGCAATAGGTTAACTGGAGTTTACGCGGAGAATCAATTTTGGAAACAAAGGAAACAGAGCCTGTTCTTGAAAAAGGAAACTGAGACAAAGTATTGTACATCGTATTAGAGGGATGGACAAAGCTGAAACAAACATATCTAAGGGTAGTCTCTATGTTCCCCCCATTTCTACAACACTCGAGCCCTCTATTTACCGATCTCAACACCACCGGTAGCGCCCAGAACGCGCTTGATGTCACCGTAGATGGCGAACTGACCGGCAGTGAGGGATCCAACCATGAAGAGACGAACACCGATACCGGAGTAGGAGCCACGGAGACCGAGCTCCTTACCGATCTTCACGAGGCGGGAGATGGTGCCCTCACCGGGAAGACCCTGGGTCTTGTTGATCTTGGAGAGCATAGTGTCGGCGGGCTGGGAAACGATGGCGGCAGCAAGACCAGCAATGAGACCGGAGCCAAGGTTGATACCAGTCTTAGCGCCGTCGGAGAGAGTGTCCTTGTTAACCTTGCGGTAGACAGCCTCGGAGACCTTCTCGAAGACGACGAACTTGGCCATGGTGTAGGGGACCCTAAATTGGGAGTCGCGTTAGCTCATCTGATCCCATTCTTGGGTCCACAGTCAACATCGGGCGAACTTACTGCTTGAACAGGATGGGTCCGAATCCAGAGTAGAAAGCAGCGACACCCTCCTCCTTGAAGATACGGCTGAAACCGCCCAGGAGACCGTTAGCGAAGGTGGGCTGGGAAACGAGACGGATACGGGTAGCCTCGAGAGGGCAGAGGGCAATGTCGGCCATGAACTCGGCGCAGGCAGAGGAAGCGAGGTAGACAGCGGTGCGGTTGTTAGCAGCGGTCTCGTAACCGAGCTGGTTGATGGCCTGCTGCTTGAAGAACTCGTAACCTCCGAACTTGAAGGCACCCTGAAGGAAGTAACCGGCAGCGGTGGGACCGAAACCAGTCAGGAGAGCGCCAGCACCCTCCTTCTCGATGACCTGCTTGAAACCACCGATCATACCACGGTTGTAGGTAGCGGGGTCAAGCTGCATACGGGTCTTGACGCTATTTAAAGTGATTTTATATCAGCGATTTTGATCCTTGTCAGCCTGTCTGCAATTCCGACTTACACATCGAGAGGAGTGACAGCTCCGTGGGTGATGGAACAACAGGCAGCGCCAGCGAAGGCGAAGCGCGAGTACAAAGCAACGCCAGAAAGAGGCTTCTGTTCCTGTGCAGCGGGAGCGGCCATTGTGACGGTGGAGGTGGTTGGAAACCGGGGAGAGAGGAGAGCGTATATGGAGGACGGGGAGGGAAGGAAGGGAAAAAGGCTTTTCTACATTTGAAAGGGATATGGGTCCTACCGTCCCGAAAACTTTTCGCCGACCAATGCGGTAGAAGCTCGGCAGCACACGGAGACTACTATTTAACTCCGACCATCGCCCGGTCAACCGCATAGCATTTGTAAATGATTTTATGATCGAGGATAAGATCAAGTACTCTAGCTTTTTATAATGGTCGTTCAACAATATATAGGTACCTAGTTGTGTTACTTCACGATTGTTGCGGACAGCCCCTTGGGAAGGAGGCCGGGACCCACGGAATTGTGCGGCTCGCCATCACGGTTGGCCAAAACATGTGTAATCGTATCCCAAGGTTCCTACGTGTCTATCTTGAACTCCTACGTATGATCTACCGGGGCAAGGGCGAGTCTTCCAAGGGCGTTGTGCGGACAAGATACACGGAAGGACTCTTACTGTATCACTTATGCTGAGGTTCCCAATGAAACACGCAGTATCATTGGCCATTTAAAGGCTCGGCTGTCCAGAATATCAAGCGCCCTACGTCACAAGTGGACACCTGGCGGTGACTGGTCTTAATTTGTCACCGCCTTGTTTTGCCACAACAGAGCCGAAACCGCACATTCTGAGGAATTTGAAGATGCGTGTGGGCACTAAACCAGCCTGAAACCATACCATCTTACACATCTGAAACAAATCGCTCATTTCCGCAAATCAGCGCCCTCTGCTTGCAACCAAAAATTACCACTCGCCATTCTTTGATTGGCCAAAGTCAATCTCGGATCTCGGGATCTAGAAAGTCTGTAACTATGTAGTTAAACATGGAGGCTGAGGCATCAACGACCTAGAGCCTTTGATATCTAGTATTTCATGGAGCCATATTTAGTGATATTGTCTCAACGCATTGATAAATCAGTGGTGCGTTTGGGACTTGATGTGGCTCTGAGTGACCTGCGATAGTAATGTATCAGCTCAGATTCGACTTGCGGACCATCACAATGGCCGTTGCTCATCAACAGAAGCCTCTTTATGGCGTTGCTTTGTACTCGTGCTTCGCCTTCGATAGTGCATGCTGTGAGCCTGTCGGTTGACAATATGGCTTCTAAGAACAGATTGGCCAATCATAAGCAGTTACTCTCTCTGCATACTTAGGTACCGCGGCACTGCCACTGTATAATCGCACAGCAGGGGTGTCAGTGTCACTATTTTCAGTCCTGTCCGGCCCTGCTTGTCAAAACCTCTTATCATTTCATGTTCGATATATCAAGGACCGTTTGGGTATATCGCAACCTTTCCTCATTCTGCCTTTTCATGACTCGAACATAAGGGTTGCGTTCAATTGAATTGGTCACCAGCGAAACACGTGGTTGCCGGTCCGATGCTGTCCTCTCTCAGTTGCCGTTTGAAGAGGCGCCGAAAGGTGAACCAGTGGAAAGAGGTCGAAGGTCGGTCGACGACTTTGCAGTCGTGCTTAACTCACATCAGAAGTTTATGCGAACTCTCTTTAGATGCAGGAGACCCGGAGAAGTCTGCAGACTGGATCACGCCTCAGAACAAATTGATGATGCAGGGCTTTGAATGGCACGTGCCCGCTGACAACCGCCATTGGAAACGCCTCAGAGAGGCTCTGCCTAGTCTCAAGAATGCCGGAGTGGACAATATCTGGATTCCTCCCGGCTGTAAAGGGATGGACCCATCTGGGACAGGATATGATGTCTACGATTTGTATGATCTGGGAGAGTTCCACCAGAAAGGTTCCAGGGCCACTCGCTGGGGTCCGAAAGAGGACCTGCAGGAGCTTGTGTTGGCAGCACAGCGTCACGACATTGGGATTTATTGGGACGCTGTGTTGAACCACAAGGCCGGTGCGGACTTCACTGAAAGATTCCCTGTCGTGAAAGTTGATCCTGGCGGTATGTGTCACTTGATAATTCGGGGCTTTGCTCATACGACTGATGGTGACCAGATCGGAGCATTGACATCTCCCAGCCGAAGGCTATAAGCGGCTGGGTCGTGTTTGACTTTGCCGGTCGCGGAGGCAAGTACAGTTCTATGAAGTACCATTATGAGCATTTTACTGGAGTCGACTGGGATGACTTACACAATGAGAGCGCTATATACAAGATTTTCCGTCCCAGGAAGGACTGGGCCCAGGATGTCAGCGACGAGCACGGCAACTACGACTACTTGATGTTTGCCGACCTCGACCACACCCACCCGGAAGTACGCGCCGATATCTTCAAATGGGCGGAATGGCTAGGAAACGAGCTACCAATTAGCGGCATGCGAATCGACGCAGCCAAACATTATTCGGCTGCTTTTCAAAGAGATTTTGTGGATCACTTACGAAAAACGGTTGGCGCTGATTACTTCTTAGTAGGAGAGTATTGGAGAGGACAGGTGGAAATGCTTCATAAGTACCTCAAATTGATGGAATATCGAGTCTCCCTATTCGATGTACCACTACTGGGGCGTTTTCCGACATTTCCAAGAGAGAGGGAAGTGATCTACGGAAGATACTTAGAGGTACTTTGGTGGAACAGTGCCCGTCCCATGCAGTAGTAAGACCCAATAGCTCTCCGGTCATATGCTGTTGCGAAGTCTCGGTTCACTGTCAGACATTTGTGGGAAACCATGATACGGTAAGTCGTCGGACTCCCATATGGACCAAACGAAGCTCATATCACATAGCAACCTGGCCAGTCGCTGGAGGTACGTCAAACTAGTCATTAAACAGACCCCGAGGCTGGAAGTTTCTGATTGACTACAAGACAATCATTGCGCCGTTCTTCAAGCCAATTGCTTATGCATTGATCCTTCTTCGTGGCCAGGGTCTGCCTTGCGTGTTTTACGGGGACCTCTATGGGCTACGGGGTGATATGACCTCCTCCTGCTTACCCTCTTGCAGTGGGAAACTTCCGATTTTGATGCGTACTCGGAAGCTTTATGCCTATGGGGAACAGGTTGATTATTTTGACAAGCGGAATTGTATTGGTAAGCACCATTCCTTGATTCCTTCACTGGTCATAACTTTCGAAGGATTCGTGCGCTATGGAAATGTTCATCACCCTTTCGGTCTAGCATGCATCATCAGCAATACTGTCGCAACCTACAAGCGAATGTATGTTGGCTCCCGCCATGCAGGAGAGGAATGGACCGATGTGCTCGAGTGGTGCTTGGCGACCGTCGTTATTGATAGTCGTGGATATGGCATCTTTCCCGTCGCTGCAAAATGTGTTGGTGTTTGGGTCAACGCCAAAGCTGAAGGGAGGAAGAGTCTCTCTGAACCATTGTGAGTGTAGTATCCGTTATGATGACTCTCAGACCAGATAAGGAGTCTAATCGAAGGTCTAATTCTAGCGATAGTGATATTTATAGGTTTTAAGGGTCGGTGAGAGTAGTTGTTGGAAATGATCTCAAGCGCAATAATTACTTGGCCGGCATGCAGTAACTACCATATCATCGAATATATTTGCATCTTTACAGTTTTTTCCGCCTTTTCGCGGCCTCTCATTCGTCGAGGGCCGTTTGCCGCCACGGGACCCACCGCACTTACCCCATACAAAGTTGGGGAAGTGGGGAACTGTTCCTCTATATCTCAGTAAATTGTCATCTTTAGCACCGCTCCTCCACTGTGGCCTAGTGGGAATTAGCCTGGCACCCGATCCAAGGAATTCCCACTGTCGCGGGTTCGAACCCTGTTGGCAACTCTAGCATCTGGCTGAAAAAGCTGGTGCTAGAACCAACGAGAGGTTGGACTCCGACGGTTCTCTTCTTTCTTCTTTTTTGCTTTTCTTTTTTGACCTTCTTTGATCCTGGAATTGCTCAAGGTTTGCGATGCGCTATACTCGTATGTACCTAAATACATGCTTTTCCTTCAGCACCTCGGATATGTACAACTGGAGGATTGTCCCGTCCCGCGTGGGAACCTCAATCGCAGCCGTCCTCGGCAGGATACCCGTGGTAACACGAAGCCAAGATCCAGAATCGCCGTGAACGAACCAGTACGCACAGGGCCGCCGCTGGAGATTGCCGGATTGATCGCCGGAACGATCCACAGAACCAACGCGGAGGCGACTTAGTTGTCCCAATCTTCTTTTTCTTCTCTCAGACCGTCACAACGGATGAAACATTACAAGGATTGATCTGCGGAAATACCAGGAGGTCTTCGACAGCCAGATCCTCCTCTACCAGCATGCCAGTCAGGAGCATGGAGGACGCAGGCGTAAATAGCAACCAGTAGGAAAAACTGGACCCCTAGACAACTCCCTACGGTAGAAAAAGGCATTGATTGGAAATTTGATTGAGCTACCTAGCTGGCCTATCTGCGACGCGCCATATAAGGTAAATCCAATGCAGCTTAGGGAAATCTCTCTTCAGCACCGAGAAGCTAATCTATCTCGGTGGGGATGATGAAACGCAAAGAGAGGTGCCCGCTCTCGCAGATATGGGGGTATGTGGGAATGACTGCGCTCGGCTTTGACCGAAGATCAAGCCTCTACTCTAGTCGCCAAACCTGCAAGAAGGGAAAGGGTAAGTGAATGCTCAGCGAGCGGTGGGAGGTTCACTGTAGAATGGGCCGCCGGTGCGGCGTATGGTCAGATCAGGTTCATAGAAGAGAAATGGCATATTACGGAATCAGATACCCATCGACTGCTTTGTGAGAGGTTCTGATGTTGATATTGGTGGTGGGGGAATCAAGCAGGCCTTGCGGTGCTAGTAACGGTGTTCGGGGTGACTTGGCGCTTCGCGTTTCCTTGAGTCGAATCCTGGGAGGAGAAGAGGGCATTAGTCATTAACGGCTGTCCGGTACACTGTGTGCTCGTTGTGTAAGGCGGAGGGAAACGGATTCGAGTACCGAGGTCTGGCCAAGTCAGGTTTGACTCGTCTCTTCTGCACACTTACGTCCACTTCATCGATTCTTCGCTTCTGACCCTGACCGGCTGCGTCGGTCTTCTTGACCACCTTCTTCTTTGGCCGCAGAGGACGGGTCTCGCCGGGTTGGAATACATCCTCGGGCAAGTCGAAGCTAGAAAATGTCAATACTCCCATATCAAATACTTTCATACGCATAGCTTACTTGCGAACGTGAGTCACGGCGAGATCCATAACTTCTGGTTGGTACCCAGGCCAGGATGTGCACATGGACTTGAAATGTTGGGAGTCGAGAGAAATATCCAGCGACCGGGAAGCACCTGGGAGAGTTAGGAGGATCGGACCAGAGGGGTTGGCACTCTTACCAGGCTCCAAAGGCTTCAACTCCAAACCGATGTAGTAAGTAGTGGTATAGACGGTCCGGCTATCAATGTCGGCCTTTTGCTCGGGGATATCTGGAACCTCGGCATTCTCCACTCCAGTCTGGGCTGCGGCTTGATGGGCAGCATCATTAGTCTCATCGGTCATTTCTGTTGAGGTTCCCTTGGCTACGTAATCAATCGATCCATTCTTGACTGCTTCCATCGCCTGCTCATTAGGAACAGAATGAACTCTTTCGAATCCCTTTGGGAAAGGATGTGCCACGGCGATTACGTTTTTCCGGTCGAGAGCAATGACCAGATGCCGCAATTTGGATTCGACAAGACCAGACCAAACTCCTTCAGCCTCCTTTGTTTTGCTCGAGGCAGTGATGCTGAGATAGTATTTGTAGTCGTTGGTGAAGAACGAGTGGCGGGCGAATAGATCTTTCCAAGTGAGCTGCTTCATGAAAATCTTGTCCACTATGTCGCCTCCGCGTTGAAGCTCCCGAAGCAGAACAGTCTTCGTTGATATGGAGATGTTGTGAGTCGCACACATGGAAGGATAGGCAGGGGTGATGATGGGCATAAGATGCCAACGGTCGCCAGCGTAGATCTAGACATTGAATCAGCACATGTCGCACCGAGGGAACCGCGGGCAGTATATACCTTCGGATTCCAAACTTTTATCTGAAGAGGTCCATCCTCGATTGGCTTAAGCAAAACAGGCTGCGGCCATGCCCACTTGTTCATGATCCTGAAGAATTTGCCCACAATAACTGAACCAGTCGCTTGCGGGTATAACTGACAAACCCGAGCAACCAACATCGCCCACGCCACACCTCCAGGAAAGCCGACGATATTTGCATATATAGCTCGGCGTTGGGCCCAGAGTTTGATTGCGCGCAAAGCCAGACGGAAAGTCTTTTGCTGGGGAACGAGTTCAAGAATCTCATCCGTAACACGAGTTCCATTCAGTGATCGCACTTCCTTTTCATCCAGCCCTCGCAGGTATTCCTTGTTCTTCAGATCAAGGTTCATTGGCACTGAAGGGATCATTAGGCGACCGAAGATCAGATCAATGCTGATCCCAGCCATCTCGAGCTTGATGATGGGGACGAAGGCATCTGGAACAGGAGTCATCTTCTCGATGGTCCCTTCGGGAGACATTTGTTCCAAGACTGGAGGGTAATCGGCGAAGAAATCCTCAATAGCAACATGCTTCGGCGCTACGACAAGGGTATCGATATCGGATCCTGTCAGAGAGGAAAAGTTATCAGCGCACGTCTCATAACTCGATGTTTCCATAGCGGGACTTACCTGGGCCATAAACACCAAGTCGGTAACTGCCATAGGGAAAGATCTTTCCGCCGGAAGCATCGACAGCCGCAGGTGATAGCCCCTTCTTACGACTAACGACCTTGACAAATTCCACTGTGACGCGCTGAAGGAGCTGAAGCATTTGCTTTCTACCGATTATCGTCAGCTTTATGATCCCACAGCCCCCAATCGTCCAGGATCATAATCAACGCACCTCCGCTCCGTCTCCGAAGGCAGCTCAAAGTTGTTCTGAGCTTTGAGCTCCGCGATGAGATCATCGTTGGCACTCAACTCATCCTGTGTAGGAAGGACCGTTGAAATCGGAGGAGTCACGCCCCACTGTCGAGTAGGGGGCGCAGCCATTGTGTCTTTGTGTTGAAGATAGTGCAGGAGCGCAGACTGTGTAGCGTCGCGACGAAGATGGGGTCAGATAACGGCAAAAATGTCGCTCAGGTGGACCACACAAGCACACAATGACGAGAAGAATACGAGAACGGCTTCGATCAATTAGACAAAGGAAACAGGGAACGAAGCGAAAACAACGGAAAAGAGCGGCAGGTCGAGAAAGCGGTTTGGAAAGTGAGAGGAAAGGTTAGTCGGCGCTTCCATGGGCCAAGGGCGCTTACTCATGGACCATCACATGATTTCGTCGCAACAATGCCGTTTCGTTGCCGTAGTATAACTAGTTACTTAATGCCGTTTTTTACTAAGTTAAATAAGTATGTTCGTTTTGACGTGTAATTTTTAGGTCGTGATGAAAATTGTTGGACACAACGCAAGAATAATGCAGTACTATGTCAATCACAGCACCCATTCTAGCTTTTCGGACATAGCAGTGACCCCGTCCGCCCTGTTCTCCGCGAAGAAAGTAGACAATTGCTTGTCTAGCCATGCAACATCTTCCTTGTTGTCACCAGGGCCTCCTGCCCAGTCTATGATTGTGTTAGGATTATCCTTGGTCGAGGAAAGGCATATATATACTTACGCCCCCAAGCTGAAGGGAAAACATCTAGTTTTCCGACCCCTGGCCTCATGCAGGCAACTTCATACTCGGAGTCTTCAGGTCTGAGATAATTGCATAATTAGCTTTCAATGATCTTTTGCGGGATTGAAGCAGCCTACGGGAAATAGAGATCAGTCTTTGAAGGCAGAACCAAGGTCTTGGCCTTGATAGAGGCCATCGCTTTCTCAAAGTCGCCATTGTATGGCTCCTGCATGGAAACATCACCATTCTGCCAGGTCTGTATCATTACCAGCAGGTTCTCAGGATCTAACTTATGTGTTAGGCTTGATGAAACATGGTGGAGAAGAAAGAAGATCCAATTTGACAGTGAGAGTACAGTACCTTTTGAGCATGCCCATTTCTCCCAGAAATTCTGCATAAAATCCTCGAGTCCTCGATATCCGAGTGCGGTCTCATACAGCTTCTGCCGGTAAAAGGCTTGACTGAAACCCCTGTTTTTTGCTTGTTAGACAAAACGTGGAAAGGTATGGCAGCAGAGGTGTCTCACCAGCCTGCATATACCCTGCCCATGGCCTTTAAAGCGACCTCTTTTTCGCTTGCAGTCCATGTCCGAACCTCTTCCCCCGTCTTGCTCACCCCAATTTCTCCGGAGCCGGCTGAACGGGTGTTCTTGACTGCGAGCAGCGCACTTTTGACACCCTCGAGGAAGACCTTGTTATGCAGTGATGTCTTGGAAGCTCCACAGAATGGGATAGCCAGATCAATAAAATCAGGATATTGTGTCGCCCATTGAAACGTCTGAGCACCTCCCATCGACCACCCGATAACAGCGCGCAGATGGGTGATGCCAAAATGTTTCGTGACGAGCTCATACTGAGCACGCACATTGTCGTAGAACGAGACCTTGGGAAATACTCCCGGGGTAGGCTGATTCGAAGGAGAAGAAGACTGTCCGTTACCAAACAGGGCAGGAATGATAATAAAGAATTCTTTTGGGTTGAGGGTCTTGTCTTCTCCAATAAGCCAAAAGTTGTCCGCGATAGCTATATTTGTCAAACGAAGTTGCTTAGCGTCCTCCAGTAGGGGATTAGATCATGATAGACATACAGCCCGAGAACCACGATGGATAGACGATAGCTGGCGATTTTGGGTCGCCAAACGTCTTATATGCGATATGCGCATCGGTGATCTTCTCTCTGGTCTGCAACTCCCAGTCCCCAAGCTTGAAGATCTCGTAGTCTTCCTGTGTCATTTTTTCCGTTTTCCGGCGGATAAAACTTGTCGGGAATAGTAAAATAATCCAAGTTTGGCGTCATCCGACAGTCCTGGGCACCTCCGATTTATAGCCCACGGGCTGATGATAAGAACCCCGCTCGACACGCTCTCCGCACGACGTCCGCTTGGAATCGGAGTAACTCTGAGAACATATTCCCATGTGGATTTATCACTTGTCATTTTCCACTTTTGGTCTTGTTATCATGCGATACCAAGTGATATATGAAAGCCATCGGATGGGTTGCTTTTGATTTAGGAGCTAACTTAGCTAAGTGAACATCCAGTTGCATGTGGCGGCTATATTGAGCTTCATGATAAGGAACCCGGCACTGCCTAAACAAGTATCTGGGATTGAATATCGCCAATAAAGATGTGCGCGAGCCAACCAAAGCTCATTGCCAAACTTATTCAAGTATTTTTGGAAGAACACCAAGCGAATAGTTTACCCAAAATGGGCATTCAATCTAGTGCTGTACATTTCGTCTTGATCTAAGAATCCTCCAACCCGTTCGTATTTACCATGGATCATCCAAATCATGTTTATGTACTTTAAAATTCCGGACGGAGAAGCTCCATAGCCTCAGTGGTGCGGCCATACGAAATGCCACCCAATCGGCTAATAGGCTTGAGAACCTTCAGGTCGATGACACTTTGCTCTTTATCGATGGCATCCTCTCGCACCCAGAAACGGACACCCTCAATGATAGCCAAAACGCTGCTCTTCTTGCCAGGAGTAGATCGGCTCTCAAACTCCCTCGTTTCCATCAGCTTGCCCTCAATGGCCAATATCGATTCTTTGACACGCGCGGGTTTAACCACAGAGGTAGGAGCCTGGGTTAGGCCAGATGTCTCCCACTCGGAGTGTCCGTAGGGCGCATTGACGGATGTCGCATTGGCAGCTTCAACGAAGTGCTCTGAAATGATGTTGATCACGCATTCTTTCGTCTCGTGCAGGTTCTTCAATGTGTCCTTGGCCTTCTCCAGCGAGCCGACAAAGCCGACAACGAAGGTCGGGGGATCGTGGTTGACGAGTTGGGCGTAACTGAAAGGCGCGAGGTTCGTAGTCTTCTCATCCAGCGACTTGGTGCTAATGAGGGCGATCGGCCGAGGCACCATGCCGGAAATCAGGAGCTTATAGTTGTACATGGACGGACGTCCCTCGGCATAAGGATCGATCTCGACATGATCTTTTTTCAGACTCTCGCCGCCGTCATTGGCGCCATCGCCAGTCTTCCACTCGCGGTTGGGGGGCTGGGTGACGGTGACTTCGGCGTCGCGGCGGAATTCCGGCCGCGAGGCCTGGACTTTATCGAAATCGGCGTTATTTCTGGACATTGTGGATGTGCGAGTTAAGGACCGGGAGGGCTGGTAAGGAAGGAAACGAGGTGTGGGATAAAATGCAGCGCGACTAGATTTGTAATGATTAGTTATGGTCAACTTAGCTGTCGGTCCCCGCAGAACTCCGACGCATGTCAACATAACATGCCTCGGCCTTGCCACAGCGACGTTGAGATACTCACAGTGGTTGTACAGAGAGCGTTCGAGTTGGTCGGAGAGCTGTGAGGAAGTGCATGGAGGTGGTTGTTGAAGCTCTCTGCTGTACCTCAGAAGGTCCCGGAAACCGCTCGCACTGGCTGTTTAATGCCACGGGAGCTTGAAGCCATACACGCTATTGCCACTCTCTACGCTGCGGTTCGGGTGGTCTTGTGCGTGGCACTATATCGACATGCCGAGTGTTCGGCCCGACAGCTCGAGGCAGGCGGGTAATCACATTAGAATTCGGTAGTTACATGGCCCGTAGGTTTGCTGATCAATAGCCCTAATCTGACAACTGGAGCCCTTTAGGTACTCTTCTAGAATTGTTCTTTAGTGAGCAGGAGACCACCGAACTTCTCGTTCGGAAGCACTATGGTGTTATAAACAAGGGCAAAAATGGGCACTGGAGCCAAGCTTACTTCTTTTTATAACAAAACGGATAAATAGAAGGCAAATTCGTGTTGAGGGGCACGGAGTAAATCGAAGAGTTTCCCTTTAAAAGATCTTTGGGGTACAGTAGGACACGACTGGTCCGAGCTGTGCGACAGGCCCCATATTTGGCTGCTTCTCCAGATGGAGCCATAACGGAGCCCTAGGTTTTCTGGACATCAGCAAATCCTGACCTGTGCACCTCCTTCCAAGGTTAAGTTTGTTGCTCGGGACTAGGAACACATAGTGCCCTGCGGAACTTCCTAGCTCGCTCCCCGGGTTCAATCACACAACTCGGTACTATACAAATGAAGATCACCGGGGTCTCAAAGTCCGCATATCCGCTAAGCCCCAAAGTCAAAGGATCTCGACATGGGTTCTGCCCCACTAGGGCAACGATCCCATGACCATCAGATCTTGAAATCATTGTACCTGAAGGGGCCAAGTGTCGACTTGCGGGGCACTGTTTCCGGCGAAATCCTAACAACATGGAAGTGATAAGCGATCAAGCGGTCGCCCACGTAACTAGTCTTTTACTTTGTGTATCTATGTACGGTGTACTCCGTATCCTCTACCGATTAATTTACTACCACGACTAAGGCCCTGTACCTAAGCTTCCCTGCAAGCGAGCCCGAGTCGGGCTTATCGTCACCTCCCCTCCTTTCAAACCCCCCTCCCCGTCCCCCCTTTCCGTTCTCGAGCTTCATCCCTTCTCTGAAAGCCACCCTTTCGTATTAACCCAACCAATTCGAGCCTCATGAAGTTCTGTCCGGATTCTATGATCCTCTCCCACGATCTCCCTTACCGCTTCGTCTGCCCTATACCTGGTAACGTTCTCCAATAAGCTCCGCACCTTGATACTCGACTCGAATTCAAGCGAAAGCACCGCTTGCCCAATGGGTCACAACCACGGATAACTCCGGTGCTCGTAATGAGCCCCCCTTCTCCCAAGAAGAAGAACGGCGGCAACGGTTCTGGGCAACGGCAGATTCGCTTCGTCGCCACCGACGGCCAGCCGCAGACCAAGCGCCGCCGGGTCAACGCCGCGTATGTGGAGCGCGCTCTCCCTTTGATTCCGAATATTGGAGGTTAACGGATTATCTTTTACATCTAGCTGCCTAACTTGTCGCCGGCGTAAGATTCGGTGCTCGGGAGAACAACCAGGTAGGAGGACCCCGCGCAGTTCTTCGCAACGCTATAGTTCTCGACTGACGGTCTATCCGCAGTGTGCAAAACTTGCTCTGACTACAAGCATGTGTGCCTCGGTTATAGCGAATCCACAGCCAATCTGCGATCGCAATCCGATTCCACCTCGCGAGCGCCCGCTCCTCTGGCCGGCCAACGTGATCCCAATAGCCAGCATAATTCACGGGCGGTGGAGAGCTCGTCCCCTGAACTGCAACCGAGATCTCTCCACGGATTAAAGCCGGACAAGTCGCCGCAAGTGCCGAAACAGTTTGAGAGCAAGGATGTCTCTTTGTTAAGAGATACGTCGGCGGGCACAAATAAGGAAACGGATTCCCAGGCTGCCGTCGATACTCCTGAAAGCAGTAAGGCTCCGACAGAGTGGCTACCCAGCTTGCCGAACTTCCATGTCGAGATATTGACCTCGACTATCCTACTTAGATCGTACCTCTTTGAGCTCCAGCAACCGCACCCATGTACCGTATTTCAGATATTTCGGGCCCACAGCCATCGTGCCTGGGTTCAAGCAGATGGTCTGGTTACCCGGGCTGAGACTAGCACTACCTGCATTTACTGACAGAGTTCAAGGTTGTCCAAGTTCGAGGATCACGGAAAAGCAACCCTTCTATTTCTTCTGGTTGGTTTCCACTATGGTTTACGTTTTATTTTGAATCATCTACTAATTCCGTTCATATCTATTAGAATCGCGCTCGCCACTCCGAAGTCCGAAACCGTCTGATGCCCCTTCTGGTCCACCGGCAATGGCGGAACTTCGTGACAGTCCTGACGGTCGCGATACTCGCGATTCTAACTCGATTCCGTTCTATGACCGTGACGACACTCTCCCAGTTCCAAATTTAATTTCTCACTTGAGTGAACTCTTCTTTGCGCATCTTGGTTGCAGCTTTCCTTTTTTACAACGCGAGCGGTTTTTGAAGGATCTAGAGGAGAAAAAGGTCGATACCATGTTGGTAGATGCGGTCTGTGCCTTGGCTGCCAGATTTTCGCCTCATCCTTCGCTGGGACCCGCTCAAGCGCCGCCCATCGATCACTCGCAGTTGCCGCCGGACTCCAGGCTTTGGGATCGAGGTCTACCCTTTGCTCACCGAGCAACGAGTGCGCTAGTTGATTCTCTGACGTTCCCAACACTGTCAGGTGTTCAGGCATGTCTTCTACTAGCCTATGAGCAGTTTGGGTCTAATCACGATAGTGGCCTTTGGATGTATCTCGGTATCTCCATTCGAATGGCTCAGGATCTCGGTTTACAAAAATATCAAGGCTTAAAGCACAACTATGGCCAAAAGGGTGTAACACCCAGTGAAGTGATGACTGGCCAGGCTGGAAAGTGGAGAGACGACCAGTATGATGACTTTGATGTGTACCAAAGCCCCAAAACTATCCCGCCTACTCTTGACACCGAACGGGCAAGGGAACGAGAGCGAGTGGATACATTCTGGAGCATCTTCTTCCTTGATCGAGTTATTTCTTCTGGTACAGGACGCCCCGTTACGTTGCGCGACGAAGATATCGAGCTATGTTTTCCTCTTCAATCTGAATCACAGCTACCAAACGGATGGCCTGCGCCATTTCCACCCCTCATTCGAATCATCCATCTTTACGGGCGAGTCACGGATCTGATAAATGGCATTCAAGATGTCAACCACGTCACACCAGACACGCTTAAGAGGCTTGCGGGTATGGAAAGCGATCTCACCGGCATCTACCAGCGGTTGTCACCGAGGCTTCATTTCAACGCAGCAAACTTCCAAGCATACGTCAAGGCCAAAGAAGGAACCAACTTTATTCTTCTGCACTTTTGGTTTCATACTCTCATTGTGCTCCTTCACCAGCCGACTTTGCTACACTCTTTCGGTGGATCAATACAGCATCTCTATCCCAACAGTCGCGAATTGTCGATGTCCTCGGCCAAGACTATCGCCGACATCCTCTCCTTTTCGGAGCTGGTTGATGGGAAGAGCTTCATTGGCAATCCTTTTACCAGCCAACCCATGTACATTGCAGCGTGCGCCTTTTTGATGGAAAGCACGTACTACTCATCACCAGCATCAAGGGGATCCTCTCCTCCGCCCCAACCACTCTTGTCAAGTCAGTCCAGTGGGTTTGTGATGCCTAACATGGAGTCGTCTCATGGCTCAGAACGAAAGTCCAATGCCAAACACATCCTCCTAGCCTCTGCTGCCAAGGAGAACTATCAACGTTGCTACAAAGCTTTGAAGGCGCTGGACGCGTACTGGGAGGGTACTAGGTACATCTTGACCGTGCTCGATCAGAAGGCCAAGGGCATCGTCGATCCACTCCTTTACACGGAGGAGGATATGGAAAACTCCATGGACCTCGCCTCGGTACAGCAATTTGTTCCTGCTGGGTGGCCCAGGTCCCAAGCACCCGGGGATCCCGCCCAGGGTTCTCAACGGCCACCAGATGTGGCGGATATTCCATCAGATGGAAAGTTGTCACCCAAAATTGATCCGAGCCACGGTAAGTGTATCTGTTTTCTTCGCGTCCGAGCCAACTGAACTAACCTATATTTTCGTAGCCATTGGATGGGCACTCACTGGAGCTACAAACTCATCCCAACCTAACTTGAGTTTACTCTATCAAATGCCCACCACTACACAGACCGAGACCCCTCCTGACAAGCCGACCTACTCTTCTCAGTACAGCCATAGCTACCCAACGTTACCCGTCCAAGCCAATTCCGTACAAAGCTCGAGTTCTGCCTTTGCTCAGCCGCACGATAAGAGCAGGCCATCGTCTCTCGCCACTGAATACCCTGCTGTGCCCCCTCAAGCAATCAGTGCCGATTCTCCTTATTTTCTAGGGATGAGCTCTCCATATCCTGAATCGAGCTCACGCGCTCCCGCCACCCAGCCTTATAACCAGAATCTTTCATCAGCGAAGATGAACAACCACCCTTCCGCGTATCATTACTCTGTGTCAGCGCCAGAGCAACATGCAGGTGGAGGGATGGTCTCTCAAGGCGAACTGCATTCCAGCATGAATACAGACAACAACGGCATGATGATTGAGAGCCACGATGTCGACATGAACTCTCTCCATCAACAAGATTTCTTCCCCTTCTCCAACGGCGAGATCCTTCCGTGGTTGGAATATCTACCTCAGGATGTTCTCACCTTCTTTGGTGAGCACCAAAATTATCCGCTCATGAGCCCTGACAATACCACGCCACAGCCGCCTCGATAATCTCTGATTTTAGCTCACGTATATACGTATTCTTCGGCGGGTTTTTGCATTTGTGTGTTTTGACAAATGTTTTGTGCCCCATTTTGGGTCTGATTATAGGGTTGGGAATACTACCGGCGTTCAAGAGTTGGGTTTTCCTTGAGCAATTATAGAGCTTCATCTGGGTGGGGTTTGCCTTTGTGGCTTTTTAATTCCTTGAGAAGGAAAGGCCATATCAGTCTGGCCGCGATTCACAAAGTTCAAAAGTAGTTATTCTAGTATACTTCTTGACGTGGATCAGTGGATCGCTAACGGCGCGTTGCCCGGCAACGGGGGCGGTCAGCGCCTGTCAACACGCGATAGACAGCACACCGCATTGTGCATCACCAGATACAAAAGCCCGCATTCCGCTCCTCCTGAGGCCTATTCTGAGCTTCATGGCGAGATTGAATGAGGCGAGTCAGCCAGACTCAGCAATTCATGACTCCGACCATATCCTAAGCCCTCAGCCTCGTGCCCCTTCCAGCAAGGAGCATCTGCTCGCTTCTTTCGAGACATCCCACCTGCCAAGCGACAACGGATTGACAATCAATGATGGGCAGATACCTACTCAAGAGTATGAATATAGTTCCTCCCCATCTTCAGCTCGGCACTCGACGAGTGATATACTGGGCCGAGAGATGGACGACGAGCTGGAGCAGATGAAATCTCGGGCCTCGAGTCGCTCGTCTCTGTCTTCCATGCCGGCTTCCGTGCTCATACACCCAAAGCAAATGACAGACATAAGCGCACACAATAGTATGGCCGCGTATAGCATGGAAGAGGATGAGGCGGGTTTCGGGAGATTCGATGGACCACTGAATTCGATACGAACCCTCCGTCAGCGGGAGGCAGCATTCCGAAAACCGAGCTCTGTGCGTGCTATGCAGATGCACACAGAGGATGAGGCAGATGAGGATGAATACCTGACACCGCCGAGACGCCGAGGCATACGGTCGCCAGGCTCATCCCCGCTGAAACGATCGCCCTACTATTCGCCCAACGCCTCCTCAAACAAACCCAAGGCCAAGGTTCAAAAGGAGTACCCGCTAGTTCTTTTGCACTGCAATTTGCTTGCACCTTCTATTCCAGTTTCCGGCGCCACGCTGCCGCAGAACCAGAAGATAGTCGAGGAAATACTACCACCTGAGTTTTGGAGGCGATGGAGACGACTCCAAGACAAGGTTGGATCTGGTGTATTACGCGATCGAGGCGTACTGATCCCCCACCCGGAAGATCTTTACGACATGCTGGAAGAGCGATTATTGGAGAGTCTTGAATTGCGACGGCCACGACTGCACCAGGGCCACTTCGTCAGTCACGAAGAAAGCGGGTCGGGCTCTGAGGGTGAAGTCTCGGACCAAGGCGAGAGCGAGACGGATGGCGAGCAAGATGAAGAATGCCCCGATTGTGGCGGGCGTGTCCGTCACGGTGACAGTAACCGTAAGTGGGAAATCAAGGTATTTGCCGCGAACGGGCTGATGCGTGCCGGCGCTTGGGCTGCTGCTTGGAAGGAGATGGAGAAGGTTGATGTTGAAGTTGGGCTTTGGCTGCCATCCGATATACGGCGCGCTCTGGAGAAAAGGCTTACAGAACAACATGCAGTCAATTTTAGCACGGAACTACATACCTCGCCACCCATTGACCGGGCTGCGCAGTTTGTTATGGATCCACGCCAGTTATCCGTCCAGACACACGCAAGGACCGTCAGCGATGTGGCATCCTTTCGAGCTAGTGCACCAGCTTTGATGCCTCCGTTAGAAAACTCCGAAGTGGACTTCTCACAAACAAGGGGCGAGAAGAAAAAGCACGAAGTCGCCCTGCAAACTCTTCTCATCAACTACATTCGGGTACTGGCTGGTGACAGGCGCAATGTGGCGCTAGTACTTATGAGTATATTAGTCGTTTTTCTCGCTATTGGGTCTCATCCTCAGGAGCTACCAGTCCAGTCCTCTGTGCACTCGTTTGCCGGGTCTCCTGTGATCCAGACAACCATTATCGCACCCTCTCCGTCTATTATCTCTTCGAGCACGATGATGACCGAGAGCGTTGAACCTCCCATTGCTGTCTCTCCGACTCCGGTATCTGAGTCGCTTATCTCAAATTCGACTGAGGAACTTTCTTCACCGTCCATCCTTCCCGAGCCAGCTGAATCTTCTGATCCTTTCAAGACTTTCGAGTCTCCTGATTTTACCGATCCTGAGACACAGCCAATCGAGTCTGCTAAATCTTTTGAGCCTTTCGAATCTCCTGTGATTCAGACAACCATTAATGCGCCTACTCCCTCCATTAGCCCGAGCACGGTGATAACCGAGAGCATGGAACCTCCCATTGTTGTCTCTTCGGCTGCGGTATCTGAGGCAATTATCTCAAGTTTGACTGGGGGATCTTCAACGTCCATTCTCGCCGAGCCTAAGACACGGACAGTTGAGCCTGCTGAACCTTCTGAGCCTTTGAAGTCTCCTGAGTCTGCAGAGTCTGAGGCACAACCTATGGACCCAGAAGCGACAACCCTATCTACACCCGAGCCAGAGGCGGCGCTCGACCCGACAGATGAGGAACTTGACCCCGACGTATCTCAAGTCACGGACGAAGGTGGAACTAAGCAAGCTAAAGCGGAGCCATTGCATGAGCCTGTCAAAGACGAGCTATGAGCATCTGAATATCCGAGTGGATAAACGCACACTCCTCCACCTTTACTTTTTACGATTAGAACGACACGAGCCGAAATGTTTGAAATGCTGTTATTCATTTTGTCTTTTTTCTCTCTTTTTGCCATATATCTACCCTCTGGGCGTGTTGTCGATGTTATTTAGCCAGCTAGTCTTGTTTGATGTCAATGGATGATTATTTATGCTCGTCGAGTATATTATGCTGTATATGATATTATTGTAGTTTTCCACGACGTAGCACTAACAATTTCTGCACATTAGGGAAGACCCTTACTCGTCATTCTTCTAGAAGGGTATAAATTAGATCTTCGTATTCTTTGCGCTCTCGAATCGCTATACATTTCCAAGGAGAAAACCCGTCAATATATAAGGAGCGTTCATCGCAAAATCATCAAGCATTACCACCGCCCAGATGTCCAAGGATTCAAACAACTCTTCGACCTTCCCATTCCCTCATATAACGCTGTCAGACAATACTATTTACTATTCCACCTCCTCCATACCTATGTATCCAATTTTCCCAAACAATCACTGAAAACCCCCTCAAAACCCGGACCTGTTCCCCTGATAATTAGCAGGAATAGTAGGCCAAACATCAACGCCATCCAAAAGAGCCAACGCCATCCCTCCACTCTGATGCACCTGGATATGACAATGCATCAAAAACGCCCCCGGATTCACAACATGATACCGAATGACCGACCACATCGGCCCTGTTACAGCCGCAGGCGTCGAGGTCGTATCTCTGTACGGCGGATTAACCAAATTGAAAGAGCCCGGTATAGCCTGCCTCGCCTCTGCAACAGAAGACCAATTGAATACACCACTCCCCTGCCCAATAAGGAAATGCTTGTTGGAGTGTTTGTGGATCGGATGGGCCGGTTGCACTGGTGCATTAACTTGTAAGACGAGATCAACCCAAGTGTTATTCAGTGTGCGAATAACGAGATCACTAGGTATAGCGTTCTGGTTGAATAAAAGCGGTGTTGATTCTTCGAGTTCTAGACCGAAGCTGTCGTTTCCTAGTGTCCAGCGGTAGGAGGCGTTGTAGTGGCCAATTGTTAGGAAGTAGGTGGCGTCGGCATTTGGGGCTGGCGTTACGACGGGGAAGGGGCTGACAGTTGTGTCGTTGAGAAATACCGTGTTGGCGGTGGCGTTGGTGCCGGTTAGTGTGATCCATGGGTTTGATGCGCGGTTGAGCTGGGGAGGGGCGTTGTAGCGGAGGATTGCGGTTGTGTTAAGGATTTGTTGTGGACTGCCGCTGACTATGCGGATTGTGTAATCTCCAGCTGGTTTGTTGAGGGGGATGAGAACTGAGTAGCGGTTTGCATTGGGGATGTTGATGGCGTTGACTCGCACGGGTTGTACGTAGCGGCCGTCAATGGCATATACCCACATGTCATGCTCGTCGACTGAAAATGTCAGGTGTAAAAGGCCGGCGGCGCTGATTAGATCCCAGCTCACGTATTGCGCAGATGGGTTAACTATGAAGCGCTCCTGGGGTCCGCGAGAAGGGGTGCAACCGGAGAACATGGTCGGTGGTATGGCGCTATAGTTATGGGAGAAGTTGCCTTGAGCTGCAGTGAGATTTGGCGGGAAGCATCTATCATCCAGTTAGTAATGTTATTCACCAGCCAGGAAGGTTCGATACTCACGCAATATCAGTGAAAGTTTCATTTCCCAGGGCAGCCTGTTGCCTAGCCGTTGTCAAGTTGTCGATCTGTGCCCGCGAGAAGCAAGTCACTGATCCCTTTCCATTAATTAAAAGCGCATTGGCACAGTAAGAATCAACACCCGAGGCTTCCTCAGCAGCCCAGACTTGCTCCGAGGTCAAAAGGCGCCAATCCGAGAGCATGACTGGTGATGTATTTCGTTCTGCAGTACGAATGGCCTGGAGCTGAGCCGTATTGTTCGTAATGAAGTTGAATGGCTTTGCTTCAGAGCTTGATGAAGCAATATAGATAGGACCGTAAAGCCCATCTTCAAGCTGTCCGCGGTGGTGAGCGTGATAGAAGTATGAGCCGTACTGGTCAGCCGTCCATCGGTATAAAAATGAACGGCCCTGTTCAATTGGCACTTGCGACACGCCGGGAACTCCATCGGACCATGGGGTCCCAACTTGCTCGATTCCTAGTAGGCCCTATCTTAGCACGGTATCTCTCCCGGTTTGTATAGAGAACTCACCATGAAAGTGGACTGTAACACTAAACGGACAGCGGTTTATTACTCGGAATTGAACATCATCTCCTTGGTTTAACCACAATGTAGGACCAGGGTACAGGCCATTTGTGAGAATAACCGGTCTAGAGACTCCTGCGACAGTTCTGTTGGCCCAGGTCAAGACGGCAGTGACTTGAACAGTGGCAGCGAGCACGCACTGAGCGAGGCAAAAGACCAGTAGTGGCCAGATCCCTGGAGAAAGCTTCATCGTAGAATTGCCAAGCCAGAAATAAATATAATTAGAATGCTGTGTTGCACGACTTCGCCATGGAGTCTTCTATCCGTTATATACAGGCCGACTCAAACTGACCTGTGCACGGATCCAGACCTCGCCTAGATACCTCATCTGCACCCTAATTTCTCGGCTTAGTAGAGTTGGCATATAGCTGCCGCTCTGCTGGTAAGATTGCCCAACACCAGGAATAAAGAAACTGCTTCCCAAGCTGCCGGGGACCATGGGTTCTCGCAGAACTCAGATCGGAGGGCATAACCAATTCATCCGACAAAAAGTAAACTTCGATGTGTCTTTCCGGGATCTTGGATCTTGATCTGTAAAAACCAATCAGATCAAATCCCGCTGCCGTGGCGTCAGCACGGGACCTCGCATCTACTCGTGGAGATCTCAATCTGGATAAAGAATGATCTATGACGAAAGGCCTGGGCTCAGATCTCGGGGGATAGTGAGGCCGATGGGTGACGGTGACAGATCCTGCGAGGTGATGGGGGCTGTCGGGGAAGTGAATCCCTACTAGCCCTACCAGAGCAGCATCTAGACTTGAATAACAAAGAGGTACCTGAGCCATGGAAAACACCTAAGACAGGACGTCTCAGCTGCGTGTCAGACAATTGCTAACCGAGTTACTGGGTTGGGACAAAAGAAAATGACCGTCTCGATCAGCGTGAGTCAACCAGCAACCACGGAGAGAAATTCGGTCCGAGTCGCCATTTCGCCATTTCGCCATTTCCCCATTTCTTGAGTAGTAAACTCCTCATACATGTCATTAATGAATAAGGTACGCAATGTATAGGACGGATTAGAAGGTAATACTAAAACGTCCAAGGGTGAGAGGTGGAAGTTCAATTCCAAATCCAACCGCCCTCCACGAGGACGAGATGCAGCAGACCAAGAATGAAAAAAAGAAAAGACAAATTAATTTCTAAATTTCTAATGTCATCATCGAAATCAAAATGCTGGTTATCGTGCTATTCTTCCTCAATATGCAATGAATGGTAAGAAAGAAAACTTTTACCGTTCATATGAAAACGGACATGCATCAAACAAGCCATTCTCACAGAAATCAGTAGTTGCCAGGGCTGTCTTGAAATGCAGGCATACCACCTTTAATAGCATCTGACGCAGGAGCGTGGCCCCGTTGCGAATAATAGTTCACCGCAATTGGATCCGAGCCAGGCACATCCAGCACCGGCTGATTCTGTGACGGATCCAACCACGGCTGCTTCCCAGTATCCCCAAACTCGGCAGGTGCACACAACGGCACGGCCTCCATATCTGGTGGCGTGAGCTCACTGTAGCTGTCGTTTAGTCGTTGCAGGAACGCTGGGTCAAATCCCATCTGCACCAGCGGATCGCCTGCCTCCTCTGCAAGAGCGGAAGAGGATGAAGCGTTGCCGGTGAAGCTGCTGCCCCAATCAGAGGCAAATGCCGGCACCCCAGCTGACATCATCCCTGTACTTCCAACATAACTACCTGATAGACTGGCGTGTCCACTGGCCCCAGCAGAGGAGAAACCTGTCCCAGGAATGGCCGGGCTTCGTATTCCAGGGCTGGATACTGCGGGACTGGGAACGGCACCTGGACACATGGCCCTCGCCAATACGTCGGTTTCACGTGGAGGGGCACGCAATGCACCGTCAGCGAACGGGGGTTGCAGTCCAAGGCCCGCAAGCTGGATGCTGTCGGTTTGAGCGGTAGTCGCTAGCCCGGCATCTCGCTTCAAGATACTCAGCCAGATGGGGTTATCAGCACAGGTCTGGTTCCAGGCGTCATCGCAGCCATAGATGACTCGACGGCCCTCTGCTTGTATCATCTGGTCTGTCGGGATGATCCCCTGCCCGGTCTGGTTGTGGATATAAGAAGTAAGCTCACGAGAAAGGCGAAGATAACAATTGCCATCGCTAGGGACAGGAAGCGTCGCGGTGTTGTCATCCCCTTGGGCGTGCACGGTGGTCCAAGGATCGGGAGACCTCAACTCGTAGTCGATCATGAATGGCGGGATGGCATTTTCGACCCTCTCTTGGATATGGGAGTCAAAGCCCCAGTCTCCTTGCCATTGAGACATGGTGGCCCCGTTCTTGAAGTGGCCAGCGAGATGCTCCACGCGGTCCTTCCAAGTGTGCAATAGAGAGAGACAGAACCCACAGCGAGAGTTAATCTCTGTGATACTGCTTTGCCATTTATCCATGCAACGCTGGAACTTGGCATTGTGCATCAGACGGAGATGCTGGTTGAGGTGGTCCTTCCGATAGAAGGTTCTTTCCCGGATGGACTTCTCCTGGCAGGTAATATAGTTGTGCGTCTCCAGGTGATCTTTGCTTGGATTGGCTGCCGAGCAGAAGACGCAACGAAGTATACCATTCTCCTCCGTTACGCCGCCATGAGGAGAACAAGTCCACTTGTCGAGGATGAGGTGCATGGACTTTTCATGGCGTTGCCAATCGTACTTTGCAGCAAAGGAGTCAGTACAGAAGGTACATTGGAAGGGACGAGCAGCCCGAGACTTCTGTTGATCGAAAGTGTTGGTAGGTAACGAAGCCTTACGGCGGCGACGACGTTCTTTGCGATCCATTGACCCAAAAGACCCTAGGGAGGATCGATGAGAAAAGGCAGAAGCAAAAGAAAGGTCAGAGCAAGATGACCGACTAGTACCCACACTACTGGCCGAGGCATCATATCTTTTATGTTCTGAGCTTGCGTGACTTGACTCATTGGTGCTGGACCCCGGCCGACGGCGCACGTGACCCGACTGGGTCAGCCGTTGACGCGAGGGATCAAACGGAGGATTGGCCAGCGAGCGCTTAATATCGCTGATGGCCGCGGGTTCGTTCTCGGGGGGAGAGTACTTCCAACGTTCAATGGGAGTCATGAGAGACAGGTCTTTAGGTTGCTGTCCGGGAATCTCAACCGCTTCCGACATAGGCGACTCAGTGCTGCTAGCAGGACGAACTTTGCCGCGTCGTCGAGCGTTGGCGAGCCAGTTGGAAATTTGCGTCCTGTTCAAGCCGGTGCTATGCTTCAACTGGTCCTTCTCTGTCTCGTTGGGATATGGGTTATCGTTATGATCGCGGAGCCAGCCCTTGAGAATGTTGATGGCATTGCGTGAGAAGCGAGCGTTGCTCTTACGAGAGCGCCCATCTTTATCGTCCCCAAAGGTGCCGTAGGAGACTGACTTTAAGGCACGCTTCCCAGTCAGACCACCCGTATGGATTAAGGCGTTCTCAGAGACAGGGTGTAATGTCTGAAGGTATCTGCCCGGGACTTTGGCATGGGTGAAACTGCATTCACGATAGAGCGAGATGCAACAGGTACATCCATTATTCATCACGCCACGCTTTGCAACGAAGCAATCCAGACCCATGTGCCGACAGAAATCACAGGGTTCCTGTGCACGGAACATGGGATAAGGCCCGGTGTCTTGATCAGGGCCGACGGAAGTCCCTGCGACGTACGGTTCGGTCGCCTCCGGAGCCGAGGGGTCATTGGGAAATTCTAACGGCTGATCCTGGAGCAGCGAGTTAAAATTGGCCGCCCGTTCCTCGGCTTCGTCGAGTTCAATATCAACCGATGCGACATCGTCACTTTGGTGATTGGATTCGTGAGTGGACGAGGCGCCTTCAAAGTCGAAATACTCCATAATGGCCTGTACAGCCGTCAAGTTCAAAGAGGACTAATACACAGAAGTACCACTCTTTCCAAAGAAATAAATAAGAACGGAAGGTTGGAAGAAAGAGCCGGTCTGAGGTATGGTCCGGGGTAGTTAGAGGGGTGAATAATCAATTCAAAGTGGAGCAATCTACGGAGTATGTAGCGACCCAATCAGAACTCGCGCCCTTCGCATGTCAGCGCCAAACCTATTCGAGATAAGCGCGACTAATGGCTCCCGGCGCCGCGTATAAGAGGGCTAGTCCCGATTGGGTCTAGTTAAAGTCACGTGCTTGATCCTGACTGTCGTGCTAGTCCCGATGTGGTTTAGCCTGCACCGGGGGGTCCGGGATCATTCGTGTGACATGAGCACACTTCCCATCTTCCAGGCCTTTCCAAATGCCATATTGCAAACTCTTTCCCTTGCCAAAATGGCCCTCCATGCTCCCAATCCCAAAAACTCGCCGCCCACAGAGTAGTAGGTCCCCACTCGTTGGCAACTTTGCACGCCAATCTCCTCATCCAAGAACAAGTCTTCCTCTGCTTGCTTGACAACCCGCTGGACAACGTATGTCGTTCTATCTGAACTCAGCTCCGGCTGCTGTAAATCGTCCAGAACTTTCTCCCACTCAGAAGTCTCCAGCTCATCGCCAAACTTTATTCCTTGGCCACGGCCCCCGCGCACCGGCTTGATGATTAAGTCATCCTTGGAGATTTGCCCTTGACGGTACAAGTCAAGTAGCTGCTTTGATTCCTGCGATCCCGGAATGATGGTAGGCACAATTCGAGTTCGAAGCAGGATAGCTTGCGCCTCTGTTAAGACACGATGTTTCTTAACCAGGTCATCCAGCTCCTGGTGGATAATTCCCAGAATACGCTTGTCATGAACGATAAGTCTGCTCCGGGCGTCATTGGCTCCGTAAAGTGCCAAATATCGGTATATTTCGGGCCCCAGGGCCGAGTATTCGTCCACTGTCATCTGAAGACCCACTTGGTGGATTCTTTCTAGTCTTTCTTCTTCCTGGGAAGCAGAAGGGGCCGATTCACTGGCAGGTCGGATACAAAAAAGGGCATAGCCAGTCTCTGAATTGGCGTCGGGCACTAGACGCAGATCTTCGGGTCTCACCGAGCGCGGCCTCATTCCGGTCCTTTTTTCGATCCAGTTGACAAATGCTTCCATTATGCTCGATCGACCTCGGGCCGCAAGAAAGTGCTCTGACTGGAGCAAGTGGATCGGCATGTCGGGGTTAAACATTTTAAAGTAAGCTTCGATCATGTGGTCGCTGTTTGCAGGTACATCGGCGAAGGAGGGCTTGGTTTCTTCACTGGCTAAAGCCCTGTGGATCCAAGATGCTAGATCAATGCCAAGGGAAAAGAACCTGGCGTTAATTTCGCACATTTTGAATCCATCTTTTTCACCAGCAGGGACGAGTAGGTCTGGTCTCCAAGTGCCCTGATGTCCTTCGTATGCATGTTTCGGATACGTCGCACAATGATTAGATAGCCACTAGTCCAACAATTCGCTGTTAGCAAACTACTCGAAACGATCTTTCAATGGGTGATATAATACCTGTAGCAAGTCTTATTCATGCGGCTCAAGTGGCATCCGCGTAGGAAATGCAGCCTCCTTGTCCGTAAACCATCGTTGCACAATATTATTCAATGCAATTGCAAGCGCATCATGGAACATCCTCAAATCAGCCAAGAACCGATCAGAGATCAAGATGGGATTGGGGGTCATGTAGCGCAGTTCATATGGTAGATTGGCGACACCTCCCGTATACTGGAAAATAACATGATAGTAGGCCTCCTCTGCGCATTTTCGATCTTCATACGATGCGTCGACTGCCGACACCAGCGTTCCCTCTTTTTTCGAGGCGCTTAGGCATACCTGGAGCGGCCGGGGGGACACACTAGAGCCGTTCATGGCGGATATAATGAAGTCTTGTGATCGAGGTGTAGGATAGGCGTGGGTGTGGAAGAGATCTATACTCGGGCCTTTCAAATCGAGCCATAAGGAGTTAGAGATTGCGGCTTGGGGTATGCCCGTCTATGTCATATACAGTAAAGAGGGGTTTAGAACAAAATGGCAGAAAGGGAACGTGCGCGGGTGCTCGGCTCAGCTCGCTATTGAAGAATGCACATGAGCTTTGCATACAATGTGCCTAGCGGTAATTTGGCTCCATGCTAATGTCCCTCATATACCTATAGGTGTCATTTGCATGTGTCCCACTCGAATGAACCATGGATAGTCGATGCAGTCGTGACCTGCCACGCACGTACCCATAAACAGTATTGCATATGTGTCGATGTGTGGACAGAGCTCATGTAGGTCTCTCTCGCTGGAGATCCAATCCTAGCCTTGAAATTGTAGTGGTCTTCCCAGGATTTGGTTTGCTGAGTTGTTGGCCTTGGAGCATTGCTTGCTTTTTGATTTTGGAAGGCAACTGATCGACTGATCCATAGATTCATTGTCATCTATACGTTTATAGTTGTAATTGAGGTTACGAGGACACATCCACCGCTGAAAACATTGCAGATCTTTCCGTTCCCCGTGCGCCAAGGTCCCAACCCGACAAAGCGACCGTTAACAGTGTAATAAGTGCCAACCATCTGACTGTTGCCCACTGTTCTGTCCTTGTCTGCCACAATATCAAACTTCGGCTGTCGCACGTATGTCTGAAGTACATATGATGTTGTGTCTTCCCGGATCTTTGGATCTTGCATTCCAAGCAAGGCTGCTTCCCACTCTTCTGCGGAAAGCTCATCTCCAATTAGATGACCATTACCTCGGCTAGCACGAGTTGCCTTCAGCATGAAGTTATCTTTCATCGTATCCCCCTGATCGCTTTTGCTGAGGAGGATCTTCTTCAGTTCCGGAGATCCAGGCAATATCGTAGGCACAATTCCTTCCTTGAGAATTGTAGCTTGGTCAGGAGTGAGAACTTTATGTTTCTCAACAAGATCGTTCACTTCCTGCAAAATGATGCCCAGGAATCTCTGGTCATTCACGAATAGGCTAGTACGGAGATCATTGACCGATATCTTCGCCAGATGACGAAGCATGTCTGGTGCAAGAAGATTGTACTCCTCAGGAAATAGCGCCAGAGCTACCTGATGAACTGGCTCTTTTTCATCTGTAGTTCCTCGCAGCTTGCAGTGAAGAGCAAGGCCAGTGGAAGAAGAGGAGTCTGGCTCCAATTGTAGGTCCGACACGTCCACTAGTCTAGGTCGTGATCCAGTCTTCAGTTCAGCTAGCAGGGCGAACTCTTGTCGTTCGAGGTTATCTCTTCCCCTGACAAGGTGTATCGGCAAGTCAAGGTTGAAGTGGTCGAACAGGCCGTCCACCATAGTCTTGGAATCGCCCGCTGGCTCAATGATAGAGTTTGATCCGAGCAGTTCCTTCATAATGCCATGCTTGTATGCAGTATGGATAACGGCATTGTAGGGCGCCCGACTGTTTATTTCACAGATCTGGAACCCTGGCCCTGGGGCTGAAATATCGTTATGGGTCAAAAGGAAGTCCGGTCTCCAGTTACCCAGACAGTCTGCGAAAGCAGGCATAGAATTGTTCTTGCTTTGTTCATCGATCCACTGTGTTCAAATTTAGTATTCTGCGGATCAAAGTAATTCGATTTATCTTTACCCCATTTAGAGTAAGAGGGGGCAACTGACCTTCAGAATATCTTCCACCCGAGGCTCGAGGGGCATTCTAGAGGGGAAATCGGAAGCGCTGTCGTCCCACCATCGCTCCACAATATTGATAGTGGCTTTGATTAAGGCTCCATGGAACTCCCGCAGCTGTATCAAAAAGTCTCTATCGCTCAACATTGGATACGCTGAAATATCTTGCTCGTTGGGGTCGATCCCTGGCTGCGGTGTGGACTGATCAACTTTTTGATAAGTCACTTCATCTCGCCTTTTGTCTACGTCTGTAGCAGTTAAAACCGGCACTGGTTTCTTTTTGTCGAGAACTGCCGACCAGCAGACTTGCTGGTGATGAGGTGGATGGTGAACACTGCCCATATCCACTATCTTGGAATGCAACGAATGAGGAACGGGATCAGGAAGTTGGGGGGACCAAGGCTGATGCCTAGTCTGTGATCTGGAGCTCGCGTATCTGTCAAAGTATTTAGAGCCGATTCATGAGATTGAAAATTGTCACATTGACTGCACCTTCTTTTTCAGCTTCCGATCTGCAGAGCCATTGCACAGCGGCATGCCTGAGCGGTATTCATCCGTAACAATGTATAGACCGCATGTACAGAGTATATGCTCTCGGACCCAGTTTCTCTTATCCACAGTCAGCTAACACCGACGTCACCGCTCTAGGGAATCCTTCAGGTTTCCTGCAGAAGAAGTGGGAAAGGGATGATCTCTATGTATTCACTAAAAGCTGACTTGCCGTGCTTGCAACTACGCATCACACTAGTTATGTAATTGGCCCAAATCTGTGGGCTAGATGACCTCATATTGCTGCAGCTAGGGGATCTACACACTAGACTCGGTTGAATTCAGCCAGGTCGTAGTTCACCGAACTGTATCGATTGAAACGAACCTCGATATTTAGATTCGATTAGTGGAGTACAATGTATCCATTCCTATTCAGAAACTCGACACTAGATGGTGAACGGAAGGATCGGCATATCAGTGGATGTATGAATGTTAACTCCACAAGATACTTCCTGGAAGAAAGAGTGGTCTCTCTCCCATTATATAGGCACGAGAGACTTCCCTCATACCCCCATAGCTCATAGTTTCATCGTCGGTGGCCTGTCTGCGCCTGCTACCTTACATCAATCCCGAACATACTTTCTCGCCGCAAATATGCTCTACAAGCCTGAAGAGGAAACTTATGTGGGCAAAACCTAGTTTATTTGTGCCTTGTGCTCGGAATTTCCCAAACTAATTATCGCCAAAGTGTAACGATGGAAGAGAACAAGAACTTCTCAAGTTTATTCGAAGCCACCCCAGATATTCACAGATGAAAGGCTCCCCGGAAGCAGTTGTCGCTGCGATCGACGAATTCGGCTGTACAAAGGATTTCCTCATGAACGTGGGTCGAGAGAAAGGTGGTGTCGTGACCAACATCATAGCCAAGGAGAAACCAAAAACTTTGCTAGAGATTGGCGGATATGTAGGATTTTCTGCCATTCTCTTTGGCAATGAGCTTCGCAAGGTCGGTGGTCACAAATATCTGAGCCTGGAGCTGAACCCTACATTTGCGTCCGTGGCCCGCGAATTGATTGCGCTGGCTGGGCTAAATGAGATAGTCGAAATAATCGAGGGTCCTTGCCGAGAGTCCCTGAGGAAACTTCAACAGCAGGGCGCAGGAGCATTTGATGTAATTTTCATCGACCATGCCAAAGTCCTTTACCTCGACGAGCTGAAACTATGCGAGGAGTTAGGCTTCGTGAAGCCGGGCACCACAGTCATGGCAGATGACATGGTTCGACAAGGCAATGCCAAGTACTCGGCATACGTGAGGGACCCTCCCGCGTTGAAAAAGCAGAGATATGAGCGAGAGAAAGCCAATTGGGGTGAAGAAGATGCGTCTTTGGGAAATCCTGCGCTTATTTACGAGACTTCTATGTTCCATGGCCTTGACCCCTGTGGCACTGATGTAAGTGAGTGGCTATTCTTTCAAGAGTGCGATTCTAATCTTACGTCTTACAGGATGGAGTGGAGGTTTCTTGGTGCAGAGGAACAAGTGACTAGAGTTTTATCACCCTAGATAATCGATTTCAGGCGTGATAAGCTCTTGTGCCTTGAGCCTCTTATATCAGTATTTCATGGAGACCGTACCTTGGGCTTGATGTTGTGTTGTAGCTGCGGGGCATTATTCAACAGCTCAGAAAAGAATAAAGAAGATAGATGAACTCCATGACCTACCTTCTCGCCTGTAAAATGATGTAAGTATCCTTGTAAATATGGGTTTCAGCCAGCCAAGTGCCCGAGAATGAGGTCATTGTCATTGTTATTTGGAGCTATTCTTGCATAGATGGCTGGCTCGCACGATGCCGCATTCTTGGTTTGCATGGATTCACTCTTACTTGGTATTGACGGGTGCTTCGCTACGATGAATGACAAATATGCAGGTTCCATTGAGCGGGACGGACCAGCTGAAACCCGCGTGTGTGCAGTCACACTGCATGCTGCGTATCTATGTGGATCCCGCCAATCGTGATCCGATCACAATCGTCTCCAAGTTACACAGCAGGGCCCTTGCTAAACATGCTCAAATAGATCGCGCCTTGGCAAAATTGCCGAGGACAAGGCTCTGGGCTGCTAAATTGTAGACAATTATGGGTTATATTTCCCTGCGTTGAGACGAGGAATGAGGGCAGCTCCATGTTGCTTTCCTTCCACTGTGAAGACTCTACGTGGAGATGCCGACTATCATCATTGATAGCGATCGACCTCTTAGCAACATTCTAAGTTAGCACGCGAGATATTGGCACAGGAATCTGTCGATTGATTATCAATAGCGGTGTGTATCCAAGTACAGTATTCCAAGGTTGCGTTGGCACTTCCTATGAAATTTAATGCTCTACTTCCAAGGTTATGGAGCACATCTCACCGAAATTCTGATCCTGCCATTACCGCGTAGTGTGGATTTTCTGGGTAGGAATGGATAATTGCGCCCCTCTAATTGCGCCGATAGGGGTAAGAATAATACTGTTCGTGTCCACTACTTATGTAATGGGAGTTTTGCTGCATATCTACATACGTAGCTTCCAAGCTAGTTAATACGCAAAGTAGAAGAGCATATAGTGGAATTTCCCAGTCTCAAATATCTCTAGCCGTGTGTCCCAAATTCTCAGAGCAGCAGCACCTCCCTCATACTGCCATACCATGCAATTTGAGGTTCTTATCGTGGGCGCTGGGCCTGCAGGGTAAGTTCTTCTATGCCTTCAAATTCGATATCACCTCGGAGCACTCTAAAATGGATGCGCAGACTGATGGCAGCCCTTTGGATGGCACGTACTGGTATTCGGACTCTAGTGGTCGATCGAAATTCAGGCCCAACTGAAGCCGGGCATGCAGACGGACTCGAAAGCAGAACAATCGAAATCTTGGACAGTTTTGGCCTGGGTCAGAAAGTTTGGAATGAGTCAAACCATACCATTGATATCTGTCTATGGGTAATGAGCCCCTTGGCTATATTTACTATACTCTTCCTCATTAAATATTCTATGTTAGAGCCAATCTCCCGACGGGTCCCTACAGAGACAGAGTATTTCTGCCAATTCAAAGCCGGGGTGGTCGCGATTTCAGGAGTCTACGTTGGGCCAATCTCGGATTGAGACCATCTTGCTTGAGCAGTTGCTGGTATCTGGTCATGTCGAAGTCCGAAGAAACACAGTGCCGACCTCGCTTGATATCGACTTGAGCTCTATACAGAGTCATGAACCAAATTCGTATCCCATTCGGGTTGCATTGATGCCCCTTACAGGTGCTGAGGCATCTAAGACTAGTGACGCATCGGTGGAGAAATCTCAAGAAATTATCAAGGCTAAATACGTGCTTGGTTGTGATGGTGCGCATAGCTGGGTCCGCAAGCAACTTGGTTTGAAACTCGAGGGTGCCTCTCGAGACGTGAGTTGGGGAGTCCTGGATGCATTCCCAGTTACTGATTTCCGTGAGTGATCTTTCCCCTTTCCGAGTCCCCTCACCTTTTGGCTTTGCTGACACTCGAGGAACCAGCGGATATTCGTCGAAGGAGTATCATTAAATCCGAGTTTGGAAACTTGATGATCATCCCACGTGAGCGCAAACTCGTTCGAACGTATGTCCAGGTATCGTCTGGTCTGGCTGAGATATACAGAGCGAGTGATGGGGACCCAGAAGTGATTATGCAAGCCGTGCGAAGGGTCATGCAGCCATATCGGTTTGATGCATCTCGACTTGAATGGTCCACAATATATTCTGTCAGTAAAGAGCCCTGATAAAGAATCCCCGGAAAGCTAACGGATCGCAGGTTGGTCACAGATACTGCAGAGAATTGTCTCGATATGACCGAATCTTTCTTGCTGGTGATGCTGTTCACACCCATTCACCCAAAGCTGGCCAAGGAATGAATGTTAGCATGCAAGACTCATACAACTTGGGCTGGAAGCTAGCGTCCGTAATCCATGGAGTGGCACCCCCGAGCCTGCTCCGAACCTACCATGAAGAGAGGCTGCCTGTTGCCAAACGCTTGATAGACTTCGATAAGCGTATCTGTCGTGGCATGTTAGAAGCTGAGAACACTTTTGATGAAGATCACAGAAGAGCACTCGTGGAAGAAAACACTTCTATGTCGGGTCTCGCCGTCACTTACGAGCCCAATATGGTAATAGCCAAGCCAATTGTGCGCCAGACGAATGGTGGAGAGAAACTGAATCCTCGCGTCAATGGTCATTCTCCATTGCCAATGCAGCCTGATCGGCTAAAAGCCATCAGACTGGGAGCCCGGATGCCTAGTGCATTGGTGCTCAGTCACGCAGATTCCCAGCCTCATGAACTCCAAAGGATATTTCAAAGCACTGGAGAGTGGAACCTTGTCATATTTGGTGGAAACATACTCGAAGAAGAGCAACGGCAGCGAGTCGAAAGCGTCGCTACATCGTTGTCCTCTCCAGAGTCCGTCGTTCAAAGAATGAGATCCCGGGGAAATCTGAGTCACCACAGCACGATTGGATCTCTCTCGATTTATTTGGTGCATTCAGCGCTACACACAGAAGTCGACATTGGAGACCTACCAGAGATCTTTCGTTTACCTGATGATGATACCGGGTTTGATTATGGCAAGGTGTTTGTTGACAACGAGTCTTATCATGTCGGTGGGGGCAACGCATACGATGAGTATGGGATTTCGCCTCATGGCTGTCTTGTGCTTTTGAGGCCTGATCAGCATGTTGCTTTCAAAGGCGATCTAGAGGATATTGGTTTCTTTGAACACTTTTTAGATTCTATCCAACCGGGGGTCATTATTTGATTATATAGCGCCTTTAATTTTTTACTTGGTCTATTCCTACAATGTATTTGAAAGGTTTATTGCTTCCTCTCAGCGCATATAGTGGATTCACCTCAAGTCAAGGGATATGCTTGAAATGGACTTTATAGAAATGAACCAAACAACTTCTAATAAAGAGTATACTTCAGCATAAGACGAGGGCCCTTGCGTGGGGGTTATCCAAATGCTCTGGTATCACAATTCGTCCCTCTTCTGTATCTACACTCATGTATTGTTATATGGAGAATGTAGATATTGGAACTGAAACAGAAAGGAATCAGTGACACCAATCAGTTTGTGTTTATATGTCCGGTGATACACGGATTAGTGTCTATCCTACTGCCGGGATGAAGCAGTCAATAGTGGCCCCTTTCAAGCTAGTCACCATTTGATTGCCGAGCCCGCAAAGCCCCAGCAGCTACGTTGCTGATTTATGGAATATCATCTTCCTAGGAGTTACCAGTACCCAGCGAGTTTCGTAGCTCTGAAGCATGCAGGTTGTCCGCAACGAGGCCAGAAGAGTGGTTGGACAGTTTTGAACGAGACTAGGGAGAGCGCTTTCTAGCAACTTTGAGTCACAATTTAGCACTGCTTGGATATAAAGGTTCGGTTGCCCCTACTTGAAGTAGACACTTCCTCTACCCTTCTCCTATGGTAAGAATGATGTCTCGTCTTTAGAGTGTTGTCCGAGGCATGAGTCCGCTCTATACAAAGAAACCCGACAAGGATCTCTAGAATTGAGTATGTAGCTCATCAGGTCAACGTGATTTTCGTGATCTGATGACCTGATGAGCTTATTTCAAGTAAATATTGGGAGGTCTGGGGGATACCGGTATATTCGAGTATATTCAAGCTCTAATAAGAAAAGTTGCTTACAAGGATCGAAGTCCCCACGCAGATTACAACTCCAGATTTAGCAATTTTGCAAATTCACCAACCTTGCGCACTAATTCCCGTGGATTCCCCACTATTAGGGTAAGAATAGCTACGTTATACGTAGCCTAGATATAGAAGAGATGAAACAAGATTTGTGTTCCGAGAGGAGAGCAAGAGGATTATATCGACAAAGCCCAGCATGACAAAGATGTTGACATTGTCATTATTCCATTCCACCATCACGAACAGCTCAGCACTGGAGCTGCTCGTCACGTATTTTTCTCCCTTTTCATTTATCCTTCCCGCTCACTTGAGTGCGTCGCCATAACTCACACTTCTTCTTCTTCCTGCCACACCATGGTTCTGCAGCCAATGAATGTCGCAGGCCAAGTTGGCGCGACGCTCGCCGTCATCGCGAATCCAGACTCCAACGACCCCATTTTGAACTGCAAATTCGAGAGCGGTGAAACACTCCACGCCTTACTCTTCAACACACCCGACAAAGCTCTTCAGCTTTCAGACTCCAAGCTACGCGTCTTTCCCTTTAAAGATGTTGACGTCTGCTGGCGTCGCCTCTACACCGATGCCTCCCTCGTCAAGGCATGCTTTATCATCATCCGCGAGTGCGACCTGAGCCAGCTGCCTCCCAATGGGCCTCTTGAGGTGTCCCGACTGGTCAAAGAGATCAAGGACAAGGATGTCCGGATTGATGTGCGTGCCGCCTGGTTGACAGAGGTCATCCACATTCTGGACAACGCGTTGATCATGACCGGTGCGCCGATGCGCGAACACCTCGTCCAGCCCCTGCTGTCGGCGCTGCAGGAGGCCTCTAATTTGGACAGTGAGCTCTATGAGGACGCCGATCTATGCGACCAGCCTCCCTCGAAGCGTAGGAGGTGCTCGGCGCCTCTCTTCCCCCCGAACGCCCTCCCTGAACCCCGCATCCAACACCCAGTGTCCCGCACGTCATCGCCGACCTTCGAATTCATGGAGAAACATATTCGGGAAATTCGCACACCGCTCGTCATTGAAAATAATACGGGCCATTGGGAAGCCATGTCGACGCGGCCCTGGGCGTCGCGAGATTACTGGTGGAATCGCACCTTTGGCGGCCGCAGACTTGTCCCCGTCGAGGTGGGTAGGTCCTACACCGACGAGGGATGGGGCCAGCAAATTATGACCTTTAAGGAATTCGTTGACCGCTACCTCTGGCTGGGCGAGACGAACTTGGACAATGATGAAGATGGTTCTAGCGAAGAGGACAGAGGCACAGGTTACATGGCACAGCATGACCTGCTTGCTCAGATTCCTGCCCTACGAAAGGATATCAGTGTTCCGGATTTCTGCTACATCACTCCTCCGGGGCCGGAGCCTGGTACGCCGGTGTATCTGACCAAGCAGCGAGAGCACATAGAGGCCATGGCCAATGAACCCGAGAGATCCTCCTCGTCAAATCAGCATTCTGTTGAGGATGGGAACTGTTCATCAGACACAGGCTCACCGATGGAACTCCCGGCCGAACCAATTATCAACACTTGGATCGGCCCTACATCGACCATCTCTCCGCTCCACCATGATCCTTATCACAACATCCTTGTGCAGGTGGTAGGAACCAAGTACATCAGACTCTACTCCCCGCACACCCCGGCATCAAAGATCCACCCACGAGGCAAGGAACTGGTTCCCTCCGATAACCAAGCAGAGGGCGCGACCGAGAAGAATGGAAAACTCATCGACATGTCCAATACTTCCGAGGTGGACCTGGCTGCCATCGAGCTGTCCCCCGCCGAAGCCGAGACCTGGGAGGAAAAGTGGCCTGGCTTCATGGAAGCTGAGTATGTCGAGACTATTTTGCACGAGGGTGAGTGCTTGTACATCCCTGTTGGTTGGTGGCACTACGTGCGAGGTCTGCGGGCTGGTATCAGCGTGAGCTTCTGGTGGGGATAAGAGGGCTGATCTATGAGCCATGTGTGTCTATGCATAATGACTTGATGGTCTCTACAAAATCCAACAATGTGATATAAAAACCACTCCCATATTTAGAACACATTTCCCCTTTCATTTTCCTGTACAAATCCTCGATTGACCGAAGTTGATGGATTCCTGATAGGGTATATATATGTCCCTTACTGAAATCTTGTTTTGGGAACGCAAGTCGACAACGACTCTACGCACTCGCTTGGGGGAGCCGTCCGCTTGAGGGACGTTCCTGTATGCGGCGGATACAGACAGCCGGTTAGTGTATGATTCGTCACCCAGTCCATCTTGCCCTCTACATGCTACCGAAATGTGATGCTTGGTGGTAAAATTGAAGATGAATTATTCTAGCTAAGACTCTCTTGGTAATAGCTAGTCGCTTGGTAAGAGTAATAGTCGCTTGGTAAGAGTAATAGTCATGATTCGACGTTAACAGCCTCAAAAGTCCTGTCCACAAATAAGCTTTAGGTCTCTCTCCTGCATGATGATATCTCCCTCCTTCTTATTCCCCGGCGGCCGACGCATCGTCAATTCAAAATCGAGCGTTAGGGGCGCACCCACCACGCTACCTCCAACAAGCGAGGCTTGCTGGGTACAAGCCAGGGTCGTAGCTGGGCGGCTGCGGGTAATCCGGGCGGTCGATGAGTTATCTAACTCTGTCCAGATCTCGAACTTGACGTTGGTGGGGTCTGCTGGCTCCAAACAGATGAGAACCACGAGCTTGGTGCTGACCGAACCCTTGTTGGTGTTAGCGTGCCACCACCTAGCTTCCGACCGTAGGTGGTTGGTGGACTCCGAGTAACCGACCTCAAGAATGAGGGACGGATACTCGGAGCCGCCCAAAGCGCCGTCGGACATGTTCCCTGGCTTAAAGCTCCAGTCCGGCTCCTTGCTACATACGACGCCGAGTTGCCGTGCTGACCCGCAGCTTATGACCGTTTTATTGAACATTGATAGGCCCATGGCCGCAAGTTTGAGGATAACGAAGCTATGGAAAGTGCCTGCTATTCGCGCATGTGCGCTGCTTGGCATCTTATATAAAACCTGACGATGGGAATGATCGATGAGTGCTTTGACACCGCGGAAAAGGTCAGCGTTGTCTTCCAGCCTCTTGAAGAGGGCTTGGTTGATGTTCGAAACGTAGAGGTAAGACGTTTGTTGATTGGCGCGTGCTTGGTGGTCTCGAAGTGTTTCGATGGTCTGTCGTAGCTTCCTAAAAGACGGGGCGACTAAACGATAGGCGCTTGTAGGCACGGTGAAGTCTTCTTTATCTGGGGCTCCTGCCTTACTAGCCATTGTGAAATCGTAGAGGCAAACTTCGAATAGAGTTCTGAAACCAGAGTAGGATAGTTGAAAAGAGAAAATTGGAGGTTGATGTTTGAGGAATTAGGAAGACTTTGGGAGATGTGGTGATCCAAAGTCGCATGGATGTCAGTGGATGAGGTAGTTAACTAAGTAGGCGATGCTCGGTCAATGACTAAACCTATTTAGGACAACCGGTTGACACCTAACGGTGGGGTACCACGTGACTATCGTGGCCTTCGAGCCCCACTCATAGGAATTTTTCTAAGTGCCACAAATTAGTAGTACTCGTCGCACGTCGTGTGGGTCGACGTGCGACAAGTATATTGGGTGTTGGCGTGCCATCACCTGGTATCCGACCGTAGGTGGTTAGCGGACTCCGAGTATCCGACCTCAAGGATAAGGGACGGATACCCAGAGCCGCCGAAAGCGCCGTCTGACATGTTGCCCGGCATAAAGCACCAGTCGGGCTAAGTAGAAGTGAAGTGACGAGGCCTCTGCTTTAAGTATCTTTGCCAAAAGATAAGAGAAAGATAAGAGAAAGATAAGAGAAAGATAAGAGAAAGATAAGAGAAAGATAAGAGAAAGATAAGAGAAAGATAAGAGAAAGATAAGAGAAAGATAAGAGAAAGATAAGAGAAAGATATATAGACCTCAGACCGACTGGGAGAGCTACTTAGGGCTTGTCGAGTATACACGACACATCTAGTGCCAGGCCTCCACCAACTCACAAAGCGTCTCCTCTCCACCCACGTTACCGGGAAAAACAACGAAAGACACGCCCTGATAACGAGACGTCGGCTCATCGCATCTCCAAAGCGGTACACCCGGCGCAGCCTGACCGACAATAGTAGCCCGTTTAACACTCAAGCCCTTCGTAGCAGCGTCTGAAGAAGTAATACCCCCCTAAGGAGTCAGTATCCAAACACTCTATGCAGCCCCATCACAAAGCAATCATACCTTAGCAATGATATACCTCGGCCGCACCTCAATTTGCTGCAAAACACTAACCAACGCCTCAGCAACTGTCGACCCAATCTTCAACGACGAAAGCTTATCACCACCCGTAATCAGTTTCCGACTCGTCATAACCAGCGTATCCTGTCCAGCCTGCAGATACTCTTCCGTTTCCTTCACCACCCGCCGCACAGTATGTGCCGCTGTCTGTGGTGACGTGATGAGCTCATCTACATGAATCTCGATAATCGCCAGCTTCCCGCTTTGCCCGAGTCGGTCCGTTAGCACTTTCAATTGCGCTGTTGTCTTGGGCACGTATGATCCCGCCACGATGAGTCCACCTGTTTGCCGCGGCGAAGGAAGATGAAGCTCCGCGGCGGAGATGGGAGCTTTGGAACGGATACCAAGTCTAGTCGAGACGAAGGCTGCCCCAGTGCGATAGAGGAAGTGTTTACCCTTGGACTCGGCTGTAATAGGTTAGGTTAGAATATAGTCCCCACAAGGTAGGGGGAGAGCATACCGAGTAACAAGCCAGCAACGAAAACATGCATATCCGACTCGGCGGCTGCATTTACAATAACCACACCACCCTTCGGCGCAGTCATTAACTTTTCGCAAACGGTGTCAGGACCCCCACGACGAATCACTTCGATAGTCACAGAATGTATTTGATCTTGGTTGAATCGACCGGGTGCTTTTTCGAGTACGTAGTCTCGTAAACTGGAGCTCTTGTATCCGAAAGTGGCATCCTGTGCGAATTGTGTCGAGCCAGCAGGGACGAGCTTCTCGGCTTCTGCGACATAGTGTACATCGCCGATGGTGAAACGGCCGCCCTGGAAGAAGAAGGGGGCGAGCACGAGAGCATCAGCGGGCCCAAAGACGGACTGAGCCACGTCTGTTTCGAGGGGGAAGTGGCCGCGCAGTGTGCTATCACCGCGGAGAACGATGTCCACTTCGTTATCAGTGGCTTTGGCCGCTTCGGCGACGTTGGTGCATATCGTGTGGATGAGGGTTTTTGCGTCTGTAGGTGGGAGGGCGCGCGAGTTGGTGAGGATGAAGAAGCCTGGTGAATTGTTCTGGAATTCGGTTACTAGGGTTGGGATGTCCCATACTGTTAGGACGGAGATGTCGTGGCAGGTTTGTGTGCCGGTTGATTGGAGATGTTGTGAGGATGTTGGAGATTTGGTCTTGGGCGTCGGCGGCGTATTCGGCGGGGAGTTTGGCGAAGGTGCTCTCTCGCGAGACGCTTGGGAATTGCTGTGGTGTCATGGTGATAGAAAGTGTTTACGTGTTTACAAGTATGGGGAAGTCGGGGAAGTCGGGGGAAATGAGGAGAAGCGGGGGATGATTCGGATCGGAATAAAAAGACCGAGAAGTAAATTGTAGAGCTATCGAAGCTATAGATCGCCACAACGCCAGGAAGTCCTCAAGATGCAAAAGATGCATGATCATGGAAATGCTTGTGTAATAATGCAATGCCTCATGAGTCCCCCATTCCCTCAAATGAATCAACAGAGATACCAGGTCATAGACTGCGTGAATTGTTTGCGGGTGAGTCTTTAGCCCACCACGCTGCGGAAGCTCAAGGCTTCAAGGAAACCGCCCAGATCATCCTTTTGTACTTCGACCACGCAGTGATCGAAACTATCGATGCGGACGCGGGCGCTGGTCTCTTGAACCACCTCTTGGAATGCAATGCCGAATCGATTGCGCACGAGATGTTTCTTTCCACTAGGATCTTCGTCTTCTGACTCGGACTCGGATGAGGACTCCGATTCCTCTGACTCCTCTTCCTCGGCGTCGGAGCCATCCCGTTCAGCTCGCTCGGCGGCGCGCTTGGCCCGGCGATCTGCTCGTTCCTTTTGCTTCTTCTCTTTTGCCTCTTTCTTCCTGCGGCGCCCTTCTTGGCGCTTCGAGATCGCTGCAAAATCAACCACTCCGCCGCCTCCACCAGTGCCCACGACGACGTATAGGTCGCGGTCTTCGTCAAGGCCCGCGAGGACGAGAGGAGTACCGGCTGCTCTTTTCCGGCCAATTTTGGAGTCGCCCTTTTCACGCTCTTGGACACGGATGGCCTCCGCAATCCACAGTGCCAGCTTGGTCAGAGCTCCGGGGTTGGTAAACAGCTTTACGTCAGGGCCATCCTTGACCACCGCGATGCGGAATGCCCGAAGATGGCGGATCTGGTGCTTGGAGAGCAGTGATGTACCCGTCCGGAGAATAGCACGGTGGAGATGCTGAGCCAAAGGCAACGCGTCCATTAGAAGAGTAGGGGACTCTGACGTGAGCGAAAGAGCGTCATATGCACTCCAGAACCGAGGAAGAAGACTAGCCAGATCTGATTCTCCGGAACCAATGCCGTTGTCGATCTCATCATTTGAGCCCCGTGCCCGCGGGAGGCGTTTGGCATCCCATGCCCCAGATGCCTCGTTCGGTCCAACTTCGAGCATGGCTCCCAGAATGACGCCTATATCTGTGGCAGAGAGGCAGGCCTTCCAACCCCAACAACGCACAAAGCCCCAGCCCTCACGGGAACTGGCATGACCGGATGGCTCTGGAGGGACCAGGCCATCCAGACCGTACATGGGCGCGTACTTGAGGAGTCGTCCTCGCAACACTCGTTTCAGCTCCATATCCATGTGTGTGTAGAATTGATGGCATTGAGTCAAACTGATGCCCATCTTGGCCAGGAGTTTGTGAAGTCGTTTGCGGCCATTTTCCGTCCAGACATGAAGCCTCGTGGCGAGGTAAGGACTGTGAAGCATGCTCTCGTATAGTGACCAATGCCGGACAAGCAGGAATCGTGGCTCGGGTGAAAGACGGATAGAAGTGTCGGTAGGAGACCTTGCAGTTGTAGGGATGACACCATTAATCTCTCCTCGGATATCTCGATCTCGCTCATTGGGATCAGGAGGGTTCAAACGGTGGACTTCGTCTCGAAGAACCTGGCGAATGTGCTCTCCACGTTGCCCACCCCAGCCCGCCGAGCCTCCAGATTCCAATGCATTCGAAATGCTCACGCCGGTCATCGTCCGGCCGCTAAGCTCCAAGCTGGAAACACCGACAATGGCAAGCCATAGAAGGTCGTTGTCTTCACGACCAAGCTCCGATGCGAGTGAATATAATAGTGATGAGATAGGCTCTGAGTAGGATGTTCCAGCGGCGTAGTAGCTCTGCAAGACAGTTTCGTGTTTCCTTTTCATTCGGATCAGGCGACGGTTCAATGTCTGCGTAGACGGCACTTGCGGTGACGGTGAGTCTGTCGTGGGAGTCGCAGAACGTGATGAGTTGGATGAATTTATCGCAGGTCGCCGTCGCCTACTCGGAGACGAAACCATCGAAGAACCCTGTGACACGCGTTAATACTTGAAAGACACGAGTGGGAAAAGGCTTCCGTACCGAATTACTTCGCTTCCGTTGGCGAGGCGGCCCATCTTCATCTTCAGACTCGTCCTCATCCTCGCGTCCAGACCACGATTTGCGCTTTTTGGACCCCGAGGGCATGTCATCGTCATCCATGTCCCCGTCGTCACTCGCATCATCCTCATCCACCTCTGGCATGTCAAGAAGCGCGTAGTATGCCTCTCGTTCGTTGCGGAGCTCCTCCTCGATATCTCCATCATCAAACACGACAATACCACCGCTTTTCGACGTGTAGGCAGGGGTAATGCACCCCTTATCAACACCACGTCCGTGCCGTCGCGCGTTCACATCAATTTCCGCCATGGCCTGACCTATCCCAGCTTGTCCACCGAAGACATTCCCGAGATTCCACGGCCGGCGCGCGTCGAAGACCCAAATCTCGACCCCTCCCATATCCTCGACCTCGTCCTCTGGTTGACTCAATCCCAGAATCTCACCTAGGTCGACTAGTCCACCTACACCGAGACATACCACGACACCTCCACTGCCGCCATTGGTGGTTTGCATGGGCTGGACAAGGTCCTTCCCTGCACGCGCGAGGTCACCATAACCAGCAACGGGTTGGATCTTGTGGGGGATGTAGTCGCGTTTTAATAATGTCGTGAGGATCCGGCAAGCACACAGCGCATCAGGTTCGAGCGCAACGAGAATCAAGACCGGTGGGGAGAGCGGGTGGTGAGATCGGAGGAGTTGGAGGTATAGGTGAGAGATGAGCTGCCGTGGAAGATACATGGCCAGCTATGGAGGATTAACACATGCGAGCAAATGCGAGCATGGGTCATGAAATTGGAGAACAGCAGCTGCAGGAACAATAAGAATAGAGAAAGCGTGGACCGTGAATGTAAAGTTAATAGAGTAAACTGGAAGCGCAACGGGAAAGCGGAGCGCGACGCGTCGGGCACGTGCCCTGAGATTCCATCCGTCGCCTCGACAAAGACGAGTATTTGCATGTTGCAGGTTGTACTCCCTGCTTTGCACATTTAATTAGATTGGGCTCCACTGTGGCATTTGCAAGGGTGCCAATATTGACAATTTATTCTATCCTTAGTATTTGCCATCACAAGGTGTGTGCGCCACCAATGATACTTTTGGGATTAACCAGCGATGAGTTGATAAATCAGGGTGTCTTGAAACATTGCCATCGCTAAATTATTGAACATGAACACTTGCTAATTGCTTTCAAGAAGCCCCCGCCAAGGGAACTAAACCAGATGTTAGGGCAAGGTATCGGCCTGGAATCTCGAACTCTTACCTATAAGCGTTGGGTGCAATGCCATGGTTTTGGAGCAGAGGAAATAGCGACTTCTCGCCCTGGCGGCTGAGCAATAGATCTAACACGAGTAGATGGTCAGAAATGGCATGGATGACGTGGTAGTAGCAGTAGTAGATCGCCTTAGCCCGATTTCACTCGCATTTCTGTAGCCCTGAAGCTCCGCAAGCATCCCGGCTTAAATGGTGACGTGAAAATTACTACTACCTAGGTACTATTACCACCTCGGACCATGCCTAAACGCCTTGCATGCTATATGTATAAAGAAATAAACCGAAACCATTCAGATTAGCACTCAGGCTGAACGGCCAAGAATCGAGCCAGCGACCCAGATAGCAGTACAGGCACCCACTACAGACAAACCAACCAGGCGCTTGCCCCAACTGTTGTCCTCGGCCATCCTGGTTGGCCTCACTGTCTTCTTCGAGCCCAAGTGCACAAACTCCGAGGGTTGGTCCTCGCTGCGATGCTGAGACGAGTTCCCTAGGATGGCAGAGTATTCCTCATCGCGCTTGCGCCACTTTTCAACAAGTCGCGCAATCTCGGCCAGGTCTTCTTTGAGAGAGCCTGGTTCAGTCGCATTGGCATTCTCGACCTCGACATTCTGCACGTTGCCGAAGAAATCCACCACAGTCCGCAGGCGACCTTCTGGCTCGCCACCGGGGAACAGATCCCATCGGACACCGGGCTGCGAGTGAATTTTCGATTCATCATAGGAGTCGAACAGATCGCCCAGATTCAATTTCGAGTTGGCGCTTGTCACCTGTGTCTCGAGGAATTCGAGCACGTAGTAAGTCCAGCGGTCAATCACAGCGACTCCGACGTCGTTGTCCGCATGGTGAGAGTAAGAAGACTGGTCTAGTTCGCTGGATCCCGTGGCGACAATGTTGGGCGAGTAGAAGTGGGTGTACATCGTGTTGGCCTGGCAGGTATCGATCATAAACAGCAGTTCATGGTAGCGCTTCTTCTCCCACATCTGTCCGAACGCGTCAGCCAGATCCCATGCGCCGATTTCCTCCGCGTCCTGGAACTTCAGGAATTGGTCACCCCCGTGACCGGTCATGTAGACCAGCACGTTGCTTCCAGCATCCGAGCCGAGACGCTTGCTGCGCGGCACGTCTTCATCCAGGCGGTCTGTCAAGAGTCGGATAAAATTCTCGACTGTCACTTCGTAGCCCCTGTAGTCCACTTCGATGTTGTCTCCATACAGATCGACTGCACGGTCTGCGTTACTGTACACGGTCCCGGGAAAGGCATTTCGAGGGTTGCAGGCCATGTCATCCGGGAGCATGAGGATAATCTGGGAGTCGGGAATGCCGAGCCGCTTGACCGTTCGATACAGGGAGAGAACATTGGCAAGGTGCCGGTAGTTGAACCAGAATCGGGAGGTGGAAACGAGTACAGCCCAGTTGGAGGTGTGCTCGGCAGTGACTGCTCCGATGAGCAGCAGGAGGAGCGAGAGGCTCTGCATTAAACGGAAGAGCGTAATCATTATGGCGGAGGGTCAGATCATAGGGGAGGCCAGTGTGGCTAGTAGTGGAGGGATGCGCCCAGTTTACCGAGTCAAAATCAGATGCGGTACCCCAAATATCACTACCTTGAGCTATAATAAGCCCATTCTTGGTATCGTGAGAAGAGAGCCGTAAATGCGCAACGACCCTCTAAGCTCCTGGAGGGCTGATGGGGTGATGACTAAGCCGCATCCATAACTATGTGACACCTGGGTTTCTAGGCATGAAGTATCATGAACATTTACTCCATCTCTTAAATTGTCCCAGCCATGCCTAGGCGAGTAAAGGAGCTCTCCAAGGTACACTTAAGGTAGCTAGGCAAGCGAATTCGCTTATAGAGCAATTGGTATGGATATTGCATTGGACAATTAGTGCAAGGGGCAGTTGCACAGGTGAAGATATCTACAAGCCCCAGGGATGCCTAGTTTACAGTGTAGGGCAATTGCAAAGTCACAGTTCCATCAGTAGCCCTTGCAGAAAAGCGGTCCTTCGCAAGAGAAGCGGCCGATGAGCCCAACGAGTACATACCAGCTTAACGACTTCGGTAAATGAGGGCTTTCGAAGAATGGGGATGGGAAAATCTCCATTTTTCTCTTCATAACTCAGTGTCTGTGGTCACTAGCCCGCGAAAATCTGTATCTTCTGATCCACGCTTCCTGTGGCTATCACGCAACGGATTTGCGTGTCGGGGGGGCCTCCTTTATCCTTGCTCTTCGATATTTCTGTGCTTCCCGGGATCGGCTGAGAGCTGTTGCGTACATCCTTCACAATTCCCGGGGCCCACTTCAAACAAGTAATGAAACTATCATGTGTATCTCGGAGAGTCCTCACACACTTCCCTTGTTGGCTCAAGTCCCAACAGCGTATTGTTTTGTCATCTGATACAGAAAGTAGATACTTTCCACTAGGATGAAAAACAATTGCACGCACCCAGTTGTCATGACCGACCAGTGTCATGATACAGGCACCACGAGCGTCCCAGAGTTTGATCGTTTTATCTCGTGACCCAGTCGCCATAAATTCAGCACTCGTTGCATCCTTCAATCCAATCGATGGCGCAAGATACTGAGACGAGGCTGGCGGGGCAATTGCACAGCACACATTAAAATTTTCATGGCCAAACGCTGTTAACTTGTTTTCTGGTTTGGCAGAAATGTCCCAAAGCCGAACGGTCATATCATCGCCAGTAGAGAGAAGGAATTGCCCGTCATAAGATGGACAAATATCTCGCACCCATCCAGTGTGTCCTTGTATGGTCTTAACACAATACCCGTTGGTGACGTCCCATAATCTCACGTCGGCATCTTTGCTTGCACTGGCAAGAAGGTTTCCCGAGGGTATGAAACGGACAGCGCTGACAATGTGATCATGACCTTGTAGAGTCCTGAAGTTCTTGTAATCGTCTGTCGGATTCCATAGCTTGATCGTAAGGTCCGAACTGCAGGAAGCCAGGAGAACCCCGGTGGAAGTGCTCCCAAAATCCACGTCGCGTACCGCCCTTGTATGCCCTTTCAGTGTCTTTTCCAGTTCCCCTTGTTCCCAGTCCCAAATCTTTATTGTGAAGTCGTCAGAGCCAGATGCGATTGAAGAAAATTTAGGGTGGAAAGCGATGCAATTTATGGTATCACGGTGCGACTGCAGTGAGTATTTCGGGTGCCGAGGAAGCCAATTGCTGGTATCAGTGTTGCGTTTGAGGAGAGAAGTTGGCGTCACATCGTCGAGTTCGCGTTGGAGAGCTGCGTTGCGAGATTCGAGATCCATTATCTGTTATGCAAGAAAGGTTAGTGTTGCCATAGCGAGATATAGAAACGGACGAAACTGCGCTTTGTTGATCGGAATATCCTTACCTTTCGTTGTAAGCGAACGGTGCTGGTCCATTTCTTTTCTAGTAATGTTTCGTACTTCTTCACTGCGGCCGCGTCAAACCCATCATCTGCTAAGCCCAATTCTTTTCGCAACGTCGCAGCCGTCTCCGTGAGGTCATTTGCTGACAAGTACGCTATGATGGACTTATGCCTATGGGAAACGTCAGCCTTGGTCAATGAAACTATCAGCAATGCTTCAACAGTGCGGACTCACAGCTCGTCCGCTTGCCGCGGCGTTAGTAAGCCGACCATACTGATAGAGCCGTATGGAGCACGGCAGGTGGAGAGCGTCTTCGGGGCTCCTTGCAGATGGAGCAAGGGTTTAGGTTTCGGTAGGTTGAATGCGTCTGAGGAAGGACTGACTAGGGGAGAGGCAGGATTGCGACTGAATCTCCGTGACCTGAGACAGGTAAGTCATTAAATCCTGTGAAACTGTTCCCGTAGCTCACTAGAGGTTGAAAGGCCCCAAAGAACTGAAACCGAGGACCTGTGGTAGGCCTTGGCCATATATGAGTGGAAACAAATACAGCCCCGGGAGAAGTACAGTGGGGTTTCACAACTTCGACCCCATGACTTTACCGCCTGATTTTCACCGCCCCCACCACCGCCACCACCACCACCACCCTCACTACCCTCACCAACTACCTCACCTACATTATACGTAGAAACGCGTTTCTGTAGTTTATTATACTGTTCTTTAATATCTTTAGATCTTTAAATTCTATTACACCTCATATTCAATCAGCAAGGGCCCTATTGGCATCTACACGCCGCCCGAAATGCCAGCTAGATGCATATATACAGCAGAAAATGCGGCAGAAAGTGGGTGGTAACATAATGGACCCACTGTAGATAGAGCAAGAAGAGAAAAACATAAACAAAATCGAGCAAGACGCGACAAAATGATAGTTCATGTATAATAAAAATTGATTTTATTGATACATGTAGATTCTCACTCAACTTTTACATGCTATATTAAAAGCCCTCTTTGAGGCTCTTTCCCGTCCAACTTGAGATAGGCTTACTACCTCTTAAGTGTGTTTGAGGTGACAACTTCTTGAGATGTACATTATGACCACCCTTATCTTCCTCCTATCTGGCCTAAACCATATCCAGTTCACAGCATCTATGTGTTTTGAAGGATTAATTCATTGCGCGGTGTGGTTAGACTGCGTCATAACCCGCATAATATCCAGATTAGTCACATCGTCACCGCCCGCATCGGAGCCGGCAAAATCATCTCAAGGATCAGGTCATCAAAGATAATCTACCTTTTCTTATTGACCTTCGCTTCTGTCACTCCTTGTGCATCGTCCGTGTTAAAGTATACATTTTATCAAAATGGGAGGCAAGAAAGGAGGCGCCGGTGAGAACTCCAAAAAGGCTGCTGGTAACGCCCGCGTATGTTGACCCCGCCCCCACCATGCATCAGAAGATGCTAACCGTTACATAGAAAGCCGAAGCTGCCGCTGGAAAGAAGGCGGCTGATGATGCAAAGCGAGCCGCCGAGGACGAGAAGGAATGGTCCAAGGGATCCAAGAGCGGTGCTAAGAAGTAAGTCCACATTGGCGCTTCGTACATGGAACACAAGCTGAAAAAGTTCTTCTCGACGATAGGGAAGATGCCGAAGCCAAGAAAGCTGAGGCTGCTCGCAAAAAGGCCGAGCGCGATGCACAACTCGCCGCCGAGGAGGCTTCCCTGCCCTCCAAGCCCAAGGGTGCCGGTGCTAAATCGGCCCAGAAGAAGACTCGCGGTCTCGACCTTTCCCAGCTGGACGACGAGCCCGGCAGCAGGAAGGGCTCTGCTCTCAATGCCTCTGGTATCGAGAATGCACTGGATGCCCTGTCTCTGACGAACAAGGATAGTTCTAAGGTGGAGCGACACCCCGAGCGTCGATTCAAGGCTGCCTACGCTGCCTTCGAGGCCCGCCGAATGCCCGAGATCGAACAAGAGCATCCCGGTCTGCGCCGGCAGCAGCGCATGGATCTTTGCCGCAAGGAGTTCGAGAAGAGCGAGGAGAACCCATTCAACCAGGTGCATGTCAAAGTCAATGCTACCCGGGATGAGATTGCTCAGGTCCGGAGCCAGGAGCGGACCAAGACCGAGGCCCGTCTGGGTAAATAGACCAGTGCGCCTTAGTTGGGAGGAAAATCTCCAGATACAAGGGCCCAGAGCTAGTCGAGTCCAAGCCTCAGACAACTGTTATTGGTCGGGAAATTGGGTGACATGTCCTCGATTTGAAGCATCCGTTATATGCCTTGGGAACAGGAGCTTCAGACGGTAATTGGTTCAGCTGAGCAGCGCTTGCACTCGTTATTGGTTCTGGCGATCGAACATAGACCGAGCGCAGAATTCTCTCTGGATTCATGTACCATGCATAGCTGCGCGACTCGGGCATAAAATTACGAAATGCAATGACAGATATACATATTCCATATTTCATGAAATGCAGTAGTGAAAAGGCGGGCTTACAGTCAAAAAGAGGTATCATACAAGAATGCCTTTTGCACAGAACCACCAGTGTTCTGGATAAGTCGATCAGTTCCTTGAGATGCTAGATGCTCATTCATGTCATTGTGCCTCGCACATCCCATACATAGAGACTCTCGTCCCATCCGACGCTGGCACACCAGCCCTCGTTTCCGAATAAGCACCAATCCACTCCCGTCACAAATTCAGTGTGTCGTCCCATCCGTCCCAGTTCCGCGCCGACAACCGGACCCGCCGGGCCAGAGCGCAAGAGATCCGCATCACCGATCGCGCTTGCATCGGACCGATCACTCCATACACGACAAGTCATGTCGTAACTAGCACTTAAGAGAACGTTGGATAGATGTGGCGACCAGGCTACTTTGCGCACTGCATACTCATGTCCGAGCATGGTGGCTAGTGGTCCTTGCTGCGGGGCGCGAATGTCGAATGTCCGGATGGCCCGATCTACACCAGCTGTAGCGAGAACTGTCGGGCGGTATTTATTCCAATCGTGCGTGAGGGCCTCGGCGGGAGGGGTTGCGGCCGGTGGCATTCCTGGCTGACCGGGAATTGTGGGTGCGGCGGGCGCCGCATGGATGGGTATTTGGACGGCGAGGTGGTTGGAGGCTGAGGCGGGGGTACGCAGGTCGAAGACACGAACGTACGAGTCCGATGTCACGCATGAGATCAGGTCTGGGTTATGCGGGCAGAAGGCGGCGGAGTAAGTGCAGCTATGTGTGGGGAGGGTGAGGAGTGACTGCGGGCGATGCGGTGACCAGACTCGGACAGTGCCATCCCAACTGCTGGAGCAGAAGCGGTCTTTAGCGACTAGATTCCAGTTGACGCTGAAGACTTCCCGTGCATGTTCTTTCCAGTTCGAAATGGGGAAGTCGTTAGCTGTGGTGTCGAATAGCTTGATGCTGCCATCGCCCGATGCGGTGAGAACCTGGTTTTCGTGGATCTCCGACCAGGCAAGGTCATAGAGAGAGTCTTGTGTGGTGAATCTGGATCATAAACGGAGATTTCAGCCTGCGTGTTCCATCCGAGGTTCGTAGGCCAAGGACTGCCAGGGCGGATTCAAAGCCCACTCACGCTTTTACCGGCACAATCCCATTAGGAGTAAGCTCTAGAATAAACAGCCGACCATTGCCAACCAGGCCGAAGTTTGCTGCACTGGCAACGGCTAGCCGATTGTCAAAGAAGGGCGAATACTTGACTGCGCAACCGTTGAAACCCTGTGTGCGGAAGTGGAGCATAGTGAGGCGCTGACCGGTGAACACCGATAGCAGGAACAGCGGAACGGAAAGAAAAAGGCCTAGGGTATCAAAGGCAAGCCGTTACCATGTCGACCGGGCACAGTATGAGGTCGGAGGGATTGACATCGGAATTGCGGGGAGAATCCAAGCGCATACGATGGGCCGAGGTCGGTTTTAGCACGGGACACGCTTATCGGCCACACTTCCCGCGTGAAACTATACAGCGTTACTGCGGCCATTTAGAGCTAATTCGGATGGTGTTTTGTTTGATTTGTCTTGCAATATTTGTTAGATGGCCCTGGAGATACATATAGGGATGGAAATAGGAATGTATACGTTTCAAAGGTCTTGGCTGATCCCAGCTCAACATTGGTTTTAACTTTGCCAGGATAAGATTCTGCTTCGTCATGATAACACTGTCCTTGTGGCAGGTATATACTTAGCACCCTACCTTACTCTCTTCTTCGAAATAGATATGCTGGATATTTAGATATGTGGATATAGCCATTAAAATATAGCTGACTCATCCAATGGGCTTGTGGTTTAGTGGTATAATACCCCCTTAGCATGGGGGTGGTCCGGGGTTCGATTCCCCGCGAGTCCATTTATTTTTGGCAATTTTTGCCTACTCAGACCGTAGCTGTGGCTCCACCCACTCCACCGACGGTTGTCCAGCTAGTTATATATTAGACAGACGCAACTAGTTTCGGTTACGAAATGGCCCTAATCTGCTTTTCTCATCATGTAATATCGCATCACAGTTTGTACGCGGCTAACTTATCGGATACGGTTAGACCATTATGCAGTAGCTATCTCTTTGTTTAGGCAACATCCGCTATCGTCATCATTCGAATCGTTATCAAGACCCTGATCTCAATGTTACAGCTGTCTCTGTCTCTCGTTGCCAGTTCTCGGTCTGAATTCCGACGGCAATGGCCTTCAATTCCACTGCCGGGCAGATACCTCCGACAACGCGTTCGGGCCTGTTAGCCGCCTGAGAGCATTTGACTTTATCATCACCTTCGAGCAGGCTATACTGTCGATAATCCCTTCGACAATCCTGCTACTGGTTGGACCACCCCGGCTACTCTATCTCTCTCGTTGTCAACGAAAGACGCGATCTAAACATGACTATTTTTGAAGCTGGTCAGATACTTGTCATCTAATACTTCCCATAAGCTGGGCTGCGATTGATGAGCTTACAGGTTACCGCTTCAATCAATTTCGCCCTTCAACTGTCCCTCCTGGTGCTTTGGAGCGTATCGGTTCGTTCACGGACATCGACCAGCTTCCCATCTGCTGTCCTGGGCCTCGCTAGTTCTGCCATTATCATTGGACTGTCCTATGTCGAAGATATTAAATCAACGAGGCCTTCTTCTCTATTGACCGTTTACCTGCTCCTCTCGATTCTGTTTGACGCGACACGGATCCGAACTTTATGGCTCACCTATCGAGTCGCCGTTGCGGCTGTGCAGAGTGCAGTCTTGGGGGACTAAAAGGAACCGAGCAAAAACGTCTTATCCCAAGTCCCCCTACAAAGCAACCCGTGGCATTGTTAATCTGAGCTTTGTTTGGTGGCTGAATGGACTCTTTTTGTCTGGGTGGCGGAAGATCATTGGGAGTCGTGACCTTTTTGCTCTTGACCCTGGCCTTAGCTCTGGTAGCACAGGCGAAAGACTGAAACAAGCGCGGGAGAAGAATGGTAGGATATTTTCTCCAACGTTGAATATATCATATGCTGACACCTCCCAGGTAAAACAGATAACATGCTTTCCTTGCCTTGGGCCTTTCTCTGCTGTTTCTGGTGGGAATTTCTCGCCGTGGCCCTTCCTCGTGTGTGTATGATTGGGTTCACTTTTGCCCAAGCCTTCATGATCACGGCAGTTTTGGTTTACATGGAGGACCTGACCACACCGGAGAGCGGGAATCGTGGATACGGCCTTATCGGAGCCGCTTTCTTGATTTGCTGTGGATTAGCGGTTGATCTGTTCCTTTGCAATATAGTCAAAACACTAGTTGTCTAATGTGCACTACCGACGTCGCTTCTCCAGCACTTTGTTCCGTGGAACAATGATCTCATTGATCCACGACAGGACCCTGACACTCCAAGACGACTTTTTTTACAGAGAGCGCAGCTCTTACGATGATGAGTATAGGTGAGTGAGTGGTGTTCGCTCGCCGAAAGCGGAAGCCCGGTGTCCTAATAAGCTCCAATCAGACATTGATTGCATTATTGAGCATCTGAAAAATTTCAATGATGTGTGGGCTCGCACAATTGAAGTGGCAATTGGTACATGTCTACTCGAAAGACAAGTCGGACCAACTTGCATGGTTCCATTAATTCTGGCTCTAGGTAAGCAGCAAGCCTTGTATCGAAACATGCATAGCTTTCATACTTATTAAAACCAGCATGCCTGGGTGGTCAGAAGCTAATGGCGAAGACAATCGGAGAGAATCAGCGAAATTGGAATCTCGAAATCCAGAAGCGGATTCAAAATACATACTCCGTACTGGGCTCTATCAAAGCTACTAAAATTTCAGGACTTTCTGGCAAACTATCTCGGGCCCTGCAGGGGCACGCGAACGAGAATTACTTGTATCTCGCGCTTTCTTCAAGGGAATCATGTGGTTGAACGGTCTAGGTCAAACAATTTATGCTTGTATGTTGTTCCTCCGCTGATATCAACCAGCAAGTGTGCCTCGGATATGGTCGCCTGTCATTACCTTCATTTTGTATGCTGTACAGGCACAAATCAGGGCGGATGACTCCCTACTGGTCGCTTTTGGATACGACTATGCAGGCACCACTGTCCTTCTTTTCCGCTACTGATAATGGTGTGACTCTAAATCACTATATGACCCTGATAATCCTGGCCCTTCCTATTGTGCTGATGTCTTCCGCCGAGGCTTCTTTGCATTGCCACCATTGGGCTAATCGCCACGGGGTCAGCGTTCATGGCGACGACAATACCGGCCACACTGATCGTGCTCTATTTCTTGCAAAAAGTTTATCTTAAGACGAGTCGCCAACTGCGATATCTTGATTTGGAGTCTAGAAGCCCGTTGTACTCTCACTTTGCCGAGGTCCTCGAAGGTCTGCCGACAATACGGGCCTTTGGTTGGCGAGATGCCGCATCAAAAATCCTGACTCGGCATCTTGATCGGTCTCAAACACCGTACTACATGCTACTTTGCGCGCAAAGGTGGTTGAACCTGATATTGGACATCGTGGTGATGGCGTTGGCAACCGTTGTGGTAACACTAGCCGTCATGCTGCGTAGCAGCACAAGTTCCAGCCTCCTCGGTGTTGCGTTGAACAATATGCTTGGATTCAATCAACTATTGTCATATTTCATCACATAATGGATTACTCTCGAGACCTCGCTCGGAGCGATAGCCCGTGTCCAGTCATTTGTTGAGACAACGCCTTGTGAAAACCAACCGGGTACAGCCGCAGAGCTGCCTGCATCGTGGCCCGATAAGGGGAAGATTGACATACAGGATCTTTCTCTCCGCTATCCCGACGGTACCCTGGCTCTGGATAACATCTCCATGCACATAAGGCCGGACGAAATGATCGGCATCTGCGGCCGCACTGGCAGGTACGTATCTATAGTCTTCTGACTTTCATATAGTTAGTTATTCAACCAGCCTGCTGGCCAATCCTTCACGTTTCAGCGGAAAAAGCTCCCTCACGCTAGCCATGTTGCGTCTCGTAGACTTCTCGCATGGCAGTATCACAATTGACCAGACTGACATTTCCAAGATCGCCCCCGGATCAATCCGCGAGAGGCTAATAGCCGTGCCGCAGGACCCGTTCACGCTTTTGGGAACCATCCGCTATATCGCCGATACAATGGGACTTTCCAGAGACAGCGAGATTACATTTGTGCTGAAGGATATTGGCGTCTGGGCGGCGATTGAAAGCCGTGGGGGCCTGGACGCACTTCCCGAGGACCACCCACTGTCGCAAGGAGAGCAGCAACTCTTCTGTCTGACACGGGCAATTCTTAAAAGACAAACCAGTAATGGTGCATGCCAGATGCTCATTTTGGATGAAGCCACGAGCAGTCTTGATGCCCAAAGAAACCAGCGAGTGCAGAAAGTCATGAGAGACGTTTCAGTGTCGCGCATAGAGTATGTTCCCAGCTTCATCTGTCACCCAACTTACAGATTCTATACTTTATTAAACCAGAGAACGAGCTAACTGTTGAACAGCTTGACACGATCATGGATTTCGATCGAATTGCTGTGTTGGATTCTGGATGCCCTGTCGAGTTTGATACTCCGCAAAAGCTTCTTGCCAGAGATGGTCTGTTCAAGCAGATGTACTCTGGTACAGACAAACAAGAGCTTTAGAGTAAAATGTATTCCAATAGGTCAATCAACGATTAATCCCCATAATAACTACCATTGTCCAGCATCTATAGGAATGCCACCTGATTGGTCAGTTTGACGTCAGTCATGTGTCGATAGGCCGCTTATCAACGCTGCGACTCGTCTTGTTCTCTTGTTCTCTTGCTCATCACATTTGGATATGAAGAACGGCATATATGGACAAATTCGTGTCGAGGAAACGTCGGAAATTGTCTCCAGTCAAGGAAACTGGGGTGGATCGGTCTGAGGCATCGTTGGTTCCTGAGAATCAGGCTGACGAGTCGACCGACATCAAACTCGCCATTTTGATATCACTGTACCCTGACATTAAGCAGGATGATATTCTGGACATTCTTGTTTCCTGTGACGGATCTATCGATGCTGCCTCTTCGCTGCTGGCCTCTCAAGGGCCTGCAGAGAGCTCTTCAACCCCCAAGAAGCGAGCGACTACGACCTCGTCTTTCGGCATTCAAACATCTCTATCCTCCCACGTCTTGACAAAAAGCCAAGATGGGTCACTCGTGTCAATTAATGAAGGCATGGCCAGCCGGAAGCCTCTTCCTACCAAGAAAAGACAGACCCTCCACCTCTATGCCCCCGAGGATGTGGCAGCCTACACACCCTGCACGATCATTCACAACTTCCTCCCTCCGGGAGAGGCCAATAAACTTCTTATTGAGCTGCTCGATGAATCGCAACACTTTTCAAGATACGAGTTCCAACTTTTCAGCCGCACAGTACAGAGCCCGCACACCGCATGTGTATACGTTTCTACACCCGAGGAATACAAGCAACAGACCTCCGAATACACTTACGGCGGCACTTACCGATCAAACGTGCGACAAGCAACGCCACAGCTACGCACGGTATCGCGAAAGGTACAACATACGGTGAATGAAGAGATCCAAAAGCGCATCCACGACGTCTACCCGGACGGAAAGAAGCTCAAATACCAATCACCAAAGCAGTGGCGACCAAATGCAGCATTTGTCAACTGCTACGACGGACCCGCCGAGAGTGTAGGATACCACGCAGACGAATTGACCTATCTCGGCCCACACCCGGTGATAGGTAGTCTCAGCCTAGGCGTGGAACGAGAATTCCGAATTCGTCGGATCGTCGCTCGGGATGATGAGGCAGACGCAGAGGGAGCGGCAGCTAGTGGCAACAAATCCAGTTCACTATCAACGACCAAAGGCCAAAAGGCCGCGGCTCGTGCAGACTCACAGGGACAGATTTCCATCCACCTTCCCCATAACTCGCTCCTGGTCATGCATGCGGAGATGCAGGAGGAATGGAAGCATGCGATTACCCCTGCACAAACTGTCTCCCCGCATCCGATTTCAGGGAACAGGCGCATCAACATCACCTACCGCTGGTATCGCGACACTTTACACCCTCGATACACGCCTCGATGCCGTTGTGGCGTGCACGCGATTCTTCGGTGCGCACAGCGCAAACGAGAGACCCGGGGTCGGTACATGTGGATGTGCTATGCCGGATTTGTACCGGGGAAGCAAGGATGTTCCTTCTTCCAATGGGCTGAGTTCGATGATGATGGCGATCCGGTGTGGAATCGGCAGCTCGACGAGGAAGCCGAAGATGTCGCACCGAGATTGGCCAGTTTTTCAGCGTCGCAATAGACGTCCCACCAGCTTATACCTTCCCAGGCCTCATAAACAGGCCTGTCACCAAATTCCACGGTGATTGCCGCCCTGGTTTTCCCGCTATCTCTCCAGATCCCCGGGCCTGCGGTCCCAAGTCCATGAGGAACGACCTAAACAACAAGCAGGATTCCAAGATATCGATCTCCCTTAGATCGTCGCATTTAGATGTTACCCTCGTATTTGAGAGGACTCGTATACAGGATAAATACATTTTTGCCTTGGTGCGTTTACTTTGAGCGAAGAAATCATAGCGAAGAACATCAGATCAATTAAACAGTTCAACTGTAGACAACTCTCTGCGCCAAAGCAAACACATGAGAACAGACATGAGTTATAGTGGCAATCGTAGGGACCCAAGAAAACGCAGTAATAATAGATGAACAGGAGAGCCACACCGAGAGACTTCAAGTACTCCCTGATCGAACACTCAGACATATACTCAGCTCGTTACCCGATCCAATGGTTGATAGACTGGTCTGTCGACAGTCGAACAAAGAATTCACAACTTCGTTTTCACTTCGGACAATCGTAAGTTGGCTCTCCACATGGATAGTATTGGGCGCTGGCAAAAGTGAATGTTGATACTCAATGTGAGCGGTCAGGATAGGCTGGGTGATCACCTCGGAAGAATATTTCATCAAGAGACCATTGATTTGAGAGATCATTTCCTCGATCAAAGGATGGCAAGTCAGTGGTTCATTTCGATTCCTAGGGGAGATTGGCTGGAATGCCGAGGGCACGCTAATTTCGACCGGGACAATCCAGGTTTCTCCAGGACGAAGTGACTTAATTCGACAGTTGTCAATGACGGAGATCTGACAGTCTTCGCCAGGAATGATAGACAGTTTGAGGTTGAGAATAGAACCCGGGCGAATGCCAGTGCGAAGCTGCTGAACGACTCTCGACACTTTGCGAATAAAATGGGTCCCCTCGGGGCATGAAGTACCACTGCCAATGTCATAAGGAATGTGCCACCCAGGCTGAATGCCGGTGTGTTTCAATGGAAGACAAGATTGCGGTGTAATTGTGTGGAAACCGATCCCTTGGTCCATCGCAGGTATGGCTAAATGTACTGGTGGCGTCGCAGAAACGAAAAACAGATGGCAGAATGCAGTCCTCGGGCAGACTGAAAATAACCCGGAAACCTGCTGAATGACATTGCCAATGTTGATATCCGCCTTCCAATGATTGAGATGTTGGCGCCGTGAAAAGATATTCAATGCAGATTGGATAGTGTCCAAGGAGTGGAAGCCTAACGAGAGTAACAACTCAAAGTTGAGGTTTTTGTCCCAATCAATGTAGGCAAGACCAACCCTGTCGTGATTGTGAATGATGTTTGAAGCCAAAATGGAGGATCCAAGGGTAACCTGAGTCAGAAGATTGGCAGTAGGCTGGGATCTGATAAGCAAGTGAGCTTGTGTATCCGCAAACGATGAAGCCAGGTGGTCAACTCACAAGTAATTAAGGAGTATGATCACATCAAGGGGTGCGAGACCAGAAGTTCCTGGGAATGGGACAGAGCTAACATCGGCAGAGACATTAATTGTAGACCATAAAGACGAGGCTCCCAAGCCAATTTGCGGCTTGCTGGCAAATGACCTCGCGCTGACAAAAGATATCGGTAAATCCATCGGACATAGGTAGCCGAAGCCTCCTTCAGTGGTGTGCTTTGGAAGTTGTCTCGGGTCGGGAGTAGAAAGTCTCATTTCCGCAAATTCGCCGGCCGAGTTCGAGGCTGACGGAAGATCTGGTCCCATGGAATCATAAGATCCAGAGCTCCAACGAACCGTTAGTCGTGAGCCTGGGCGATATCTGGCTCGGATCTTGTTCTCCTGTGCTACGAGTTGCCGTGGGGTCTGATTAACAAGTCAGCAAGACGGTAGGCAATGGTGAGAGGGAGCAGTCACTTCGTCAACGAATGGATCATCCCCCGTAAAACAGGAATCCCTGTTGTCCATGTCTCGAAGAGCCCTTCCACCTGGTTGCCGGATTTTCATGACTTCGATCTGATAGAGACTGTCGGATAGAGATGGAGTTCTAGTTGATGTTGCTGGCCCATTCGAGTCATTGCTCAAGCTCGCAGAGAGCGAAGACTGCCGCCGAGGGATGCGAGGGTACGACATGGACGAACTGACACTTCGACTCCGTGACAAATCGCCGGCCTTTTTGACAGTAGGTGGCTCGTCATTCAGGTCGTCCATGGTGAGCAGTCTAGACATGCTCAATTCCTGCCACAGTCGGTTCATACGCCAGAGTTGCATCGGATGATTCAGTGATGCGACAGCCAGTGCCACTCTCCGCGTCGGAGCGAAGTCGCTTCTTCCGGTTCCAACGTCCGCGGCAGCAAGGGAGACGCGACAGCCACTTGGGTTTGGCGAGCTGGCAGTTGCAGCGCTCGGAGCAGACAAGAGCGACGGCAACAGTGCCGAAGAGGACAACGACGGGAACCAGAACCAATGCGATAAGCAATGCAGAGCTCTTAAAATCGAGGGATAAAGTATCGGGCATTTTGCGAAAATGGTAATGGTAGATGCATGATCAGAGTCTTCCTGTGCAAGTTTGTGTTTAGTCTGAGCCCGTGAATCCTTGGGACAAGGCAGGTGCGAGTCATATAGAAAACAACAGCATTGTTGGGTATATTGGAGCAAGAACAATCATCACTGTTTATGTACGTTCGCCACCGATACCATCGTCTCCTTCACCGAGTGCAAAGTTGCATCGTCCAATCGGGAAAACCGAATCTACTGTGATTAGTGTCTGTCAGTCGGTCGGGGTCGATGGACCTACCATATCATCGCCGCTCCCACGAGCAGAATTGCCAAAGAGCATCGGATCGGAATGACTGGCTGCGATCTCGTCCTCTACCCGCCGCGCCCAGATGCCATCCCAGTGCCAGTCGCCAGGAAGCCGAGCATGCGGGCTTCCCCGTTTCAGGTCACCAGGCCCTGCGCCGCCTCGACGATGCGCTTTCCACGCGTGCCATGCTCCAGGATTGCCTGCGGCCTCGGATGGCAACGAGTCCAAAACTTCCTCGTCGTCGAAGGTGGAGCGGATATAATCCAATAAGTCGGCAACGGGGACGAACATTTTTGGTGTCGTGAATTGATCTGCGCAAGGTACTTTGGAGATATGAGAGGGCTCAACGTTCGCCTCTGTGTCCTCGCCGTCGACTGGGTTGATCGGAGAGCCGACCACTGAACTCTGTCCCTCGGACGCATTGCCCTCCGCCGCTGGGCCACTCGATTCTGTTCCCGCGCCACCAGACATGGTGCCAGTGCTGTTACCACTCACGTTCCGAGACGACTTTCCAGATGCGACACCGCTTCGTCGCCTAGCCCTGCCAAACCAGTGGGGAAATCCGTGGCGGAGACTGAAGCCACCAGGCGGTAGTCGCTCTTCGTCGGTGGCACTGACTGGGTCATCGCTCGCTGAGTTGGTGCTGAATGTGTATGTGGTAAGGGGCACGATCAATGGGTGGAAAACGTCGGTTGCGAAGGTGACAAGCGGTGGAAGGTCGGGGTATACGTCGGGGAAGCGGATCTGGAAGCGGAGAATGGCGGAGGCATAGGGGCCTGACAAGCTCGAGGATCAGTCGAGGACTGCAGCAAGTAGAATCCGTACTCACCGGATCGAACGAAGATGACACCATTCCAGAGAGTGGGGTCGCCCGGTGCCAGGCTCACGTAGACCCCTGGTGGTGCCGCATTCCGCAAGCTCGCGCTGGACGGGGATCAGTATGTGCCACTCTTTGAATGCCGAAAGACTTCACAATTCCAAATGCAGCTGCTGTCTTCGAATCGAAGGAACGTAGGGTAATCGTGCGGTCGACATGGCTGTGATCGCGGAAGCTGAGCTGAAGGTGATCGGAGAGATGTTCCTGGCAACAATCCAATCGCTTATCTACTCGGAGCTTCGGACCTGCAACTTGCGACCTCTCCAATTCGACATGAATATTCACAACTGGCCTCGCATCTCAGTCTGACATTGTGCTCACATTGTTTCTGCTCATTTCCCCAGTCTTGACCACCAGAACTCTCTGTTTTGGGTACAACGCGGACCCTGTCCCACGCAACTCTAGAGAATCAAGGAATAAGGAATACAGCGGGTATTTGGTCATCTATCATCAGGTAGTTACTGCATCCACGAACGTGTTTATTTAATTAACGCCCATCTATTTGCAATACAGGTCGATTGAGCTCCGGTCCCGGTCTCAACAAGCCCAAATGCATCAAACCTTGCCCGACTCCTTCGTACACTCCACCCGCAATACCTTCAACCCACCAGGCTGCAAGGTTTCCAACTACAGCTCCAACTCTCCCTTCGTTTATTTTGCAGACCGTAGACCCAATGTTGACACTGCTCTTTCCCAGTCCGTCTGCCGCATCTAATGTCGTGGTGACGATGCGCTCAGTAAGACGATGCGAACGCTCGTATTCATAGACTTGGCGCAAGAATAATTTGATGTAAGGCAGGATAAACCGCACGATGAGAAAGATCTGTACAATGGTGAATGCAAGAAGCCTATGCAGGCATGACCTGGCGGGAGGACCCGGCCTGAAGTCTACAGGTCCCTCCAGACACGCAAGATGAGATTGTGGCCGTGGCTCTGCCGCTATTGAAGCCTTGACGGGCTGTGGTATCCGGTGTTGAATCATGGTTATTTCATCCACAGTTAGATCTGGAGGCAGCGCATCGAGCAGATACATAATCGCGTTAATATAGAGGGACCGAGCCAGGCGGCCATCCGCGCGTGGCTGCTGCGCTTCGTAGCCTGCATTTCGAAGAAGATTGAAAGCTGTCATGAAAGGCCCTCGTCAGTCATCCAAAAGTCGGGTTTCAATTGCATTCTCCTTACCGGGTACTATTCGGTTCCAGCGCAATCCAGACTCAGTCTCGTATGCTGGTGGAAGATCCGTCCCCTCACGAGGAGTAGACCCGCCGGACCCGCCAGACCCGCCAGACCCAGACTCGAAGTTCAGATCGTTGCTCGCCGTTAAAGGCCCTTGCACCTCAACAGCGATTTCTGTAAGGTGACTGGGGCATGCCAGGTGCGGTTCAGACAGCGAGAGTCGCAATGCGGCGTCCGAGGTGGTATCGGCTCCAGCCTTATGCGAGGGATATAGCCGGGGCAGCCGACGACGGATCGAGGCTGGGATGGGGAGAAGGGTGAGCCGCGAGAACTCCATTTGCATTTGGCATGCGAGAGCAAAAGTGTCGTAAAATGTGCGAAAGAAAAAGATGCATCGCCGGGTGGATCTGACAGATAACGGTTATACTAGCCATGCTAGTCATGCTTTGTGCATTTCGCGCAGGTGAGGCGAGTTTCACATGTGATATGCTGATATGAGTGGGGTCGCTCGTTTTTGCACTAGAGATGAGGCGAGAAGAGATCAACTCGTTCAGGAATAGGATCTATTGATCGGATTCTAGACTACATGTAGTTATGTCAGAGCTGTCAGGTCAAGTCGATCTGGTGGGGCAATCCTCGATGGTTGTACGCGAGTAGGTTCCGAGGTTATCCTTTTAGAACCCATTGGATCCATCATTGTCTTGGTCTGCTAATTGGAGAATTCCAACTCATGTCGTAAGGGCATCGCAAGAAGACGGGAAAGTGGAGGGTCTGCCTTTCCACCGCTGGAGTGGACAAGATAGATGCTTGAATCACTTCACGTGGAACGTTGACTGTAACCAACGCCTTTCGTCTTGGTGGGAACAGTGTATACATAGTCTGACCCATCGATCGGTCTCCCAGTCACGTCGATAGGTATTCCTATTTGTCCTGGGACAATTTCATTGCCGACTCCCAGAATGGGAAGGCTCTTATTGTTATCTCCGGTGTGCTTGATCCATGAGGGGAGGGATTTTATAAAGGACCATCCTGGGCTGGGGGAAGGCGCTTATTAGTTCAGGCATTGGGAAGGATACCAGGGCATTTTTCAATGGTATTATTCGAGACGGTGGTGTGGTGAGGTTGAGATTTGGCGAGAGAAAAATCGCGACAATTATATATATACTTCAATCCTTGGAAACGAGGACAGCTGGACATGGGTCGACGTGCGACGAGTATCAGCTATGCCCTGTTCGCCCTACGCGAATTAATCAATTGGCCCAACCGAAAAATAAAATTCTCCATTCGTTCAGCAGTATATCCAAGAGCTCTCTCTACCCACGTACGTATGATCAAAAAGATCAAAAAATTATGCTCACTCCGATAGGGGGAATCGAACCCCCGGCTGCCGTGTGAGAGACGGCGATGTTAGCCACTACACCATATCGGAGGGTTACGGTGGAGGTCTAAAAAGGTTTAGTTTTAGCCCTTCCGGTTTAGCGCCACCGGTCCCTGTGCGTGCCCGCGCGTGGTTATATATAGTCCCCTGTTTTCCCCCTCCCCACCCAACATCCCACATTTTCTTTCTCGCCCTCCTCCCTTGTCTCTGCAGGTGAGACATTTTTGCTATTGATCCGGATCACCGAGCTCCTGAGCTCCGCCACCCCCTTTCCCCCGTGTGACTCGTCATCACCTCTGCGCGACTTTCCGTCGCCCTCGCTGCTCTCTAGAAGTGCTTCGGGACCGCATCAAAATATGAGGGTACACGGTGATGCAGGAAAAATCACCAAGTGTAAATCTTACCCCCATGTACAGTATGCTGCCTTTACACTAAATGCTATAGATACAGGTCTGGGATTATGAAGCCTCTTCAAGTTGCTCGTGTTGGTCCAGAAAGTCGAAAGAATATCGAGACTAGTCACCGTTTCGGGATGTTCACGTCCAAAGACCTCTACATATTCTTCTAGTGGCCGTTATTATATGGATTTCGCCTCTTCATATTTCCCTTGCTTGTCAAGCATTAAGCCAAGGTTATTGACACTGGCGAGCGTGTCGGGATGCTCGCGTCTAAGCACCTTCTCTCGTGTGTCTTAACTCCCACCGCTGCATGGCTTCTGCCTCTCCATATATTCCTCGAAGCAATAAATAGCATCCGCAGTTAAAAGGAAATCGTGGCCGCATGCAGTCAATCTTCATGCTCAGCAGATATCGACTTCATCACCTCTTTCGCATGCGGAAGCAGCCTTTGACATTCAATCCAGCTCTCGTACTCTCCACCGGGAACCTTCTGTGCCATGATTGCTCGCGACTTCTCTTGCCACCGCGCCAGCTCCAGATAGATCTCTAGCCATGTCCGGACCGATAACTGTACGAGTCGGTGCATATCAAATGACCCTGTTTCAAGTTCAACCCGAACAAGCGGATAATTGATCAATGGTGCCAGTGCATCTTCAAACTGGAGCCCATCCCCATCGGCACGGACAAGGCCTTCTGGGATCCCCTGCCGATCAAACATGCTCATTAACGCTAGTAAATCCGTCGCCGCCGGCCGCTCTTGGCGGATCTGCTCGAAAGATAGCTGCCATGTGGTAATGACCGCATGCCGAATACTAGGGTCCCCCCGGAGGTCCTTAGCGTCCTCGTTCTGGAGGAGATATGTCTGATTCGACTCGCTCTCATGGAACAACTGAAGGTACCGGGAGACCGTTACCCGAGATGATCGATTCGCAATATAGGACCCCGCCTGAGTGATTGCCAGCGGAATATATTCCAGTGCCTGGACCAGTGCCTTCTCGTCCTCTCCATTCTCTCTAGGCTCTCTAAGTACATTGCTAATTGCTTTTGTTAATTGCTTTTGTCACTGCATTGATATCAATCAGTAGAGTGATCGACTGGATCACAAAACCTGGGGGGTATACGAACATTGCGCGGTTATGTCTTGGCAGGGTGCTATTTCAGCAGGGGCCAACTTGACAGTATTGATCTCCGAGGCCAGACCGCCTGGATATGATTGAGGGTCAATAAGCTGCCAGGGAAGTTTCGTGTCGATGAACTCGTGGTCTTCTTTCGACAACTCAACCAGCGCATTTGCTTTATCAATCCGAACATGATATTTCCCAGTGTCCTTTTGCTTAGGGTCATACATGGGGGAGCGCAAGGCATCGGCCCAGTGGATAGTGGTGCATCCCGTCTGCTCGACCTCCAATACCCGCGGTTCGCGGCTGCTAAATAGCGCTCTAATCTCGGCGGCTTTGAGATCACTGGTAAGCGGAACGTGAAAAAGTCGTGCAAGGCTTACCCCAGCCTGCAAAACAGCTTGATAAGACCGCAACAATTCAAGGGTGGAAATCAATTTTTCTTCTGACAGATTGAAGTAGCGTGTAATGGTTTTGATTCACTGAATACCCAGCGGGTGAGTGGGAGCTCTGTTCAAGATCTTTGTTTTGCCGGCCGGAACACAGTTTCGTAAAGTCGTTGAGGGGCAGGAGATGGAAGAGTGGGAGAGACAACAGAGGGATGGTAGCCTAGGAACCCTTTTATAAATATATAGAGAATCCAGTCAGTAGGAGCAAGGAAAGAGAAGCGAGGTAGAAAATAATGACTTCTGTTGGCTGAGTTTTGTTGGTGCCGCCCTGTCGGTCGCAACAGCTCAGCCAATCACCGGCCAACGGAGTCAAATGGCCGCCCCTACGTGCTAAGAAGGGATCATCGTCCGTTGTGACCCGTAATTTCTGTGACGCATAACGTCGGAGGTCGGAGGATTGTGGCTCTAGGATTACGTAATCTAGGTCCCTATTATCAATAATCCCCGTATATATGATTATTCCTTCTTTACGTTGCGACTTTTATATTTCGCGTATGACATTTTCTTGATCATATTGGCCATCGTAACACTTAAGAAATTATTTATATAGCCTACCTCTTAATCCCTAGAGACAGAGTAGCAAAGAAGGAATACTACTATAGCTACGATCTCCCGATACTATTGTTTCCTAGAGGGTAGGCTATTGCGTAGGCGACGTAAAAGGGCTATACTAAGTAACGGGTTCGATAAAGAATAGACTAACGTATTACTAGAGCTAGCCAAGAAGAGTTGCAGCTCTCTAGAGCCTTCGTAGTAGGATGTTCTTCTTATAAAAGCCAAAAATTATATCAAAAAAGCCAAGAAGCCTCGCCGATGTTTTCAATGCTATAGTAACACCGAACTTCCTATTCATCGCCGCACGTAGAAATATAGCAAATATAAGTCGACTCTACGACACTTTCGAGAGAAGCATTGTAGGATCGAAGGTACTATATGTGTGATGAAGATCTACTACATAAGATATATCTTCGTAGGCATGCAGAAGAGTTTCATCGCCTTAGCGCTAAAGGGAATTACTACACTAGAGAAGATACGGGATCGGATATTGATACCGATTAATTGGGAGGCTTGTAGGTGTTCTGTCAAATTGAAGTACTCTATTTTGTTTATGCTTATGAGCATGTCTAGGTTCATAATATCAACAGGCTATTTAATGTTTCCCTTTTTACATTATTGAGAAGCGGTCTTTCTGGATTTGATAAATGACCTGCTTTCTTCAGTATGTACACATTAATAACGAGCTTTGATGGCAGAAAATCTGAATCAGAAGGTTCGAGGGGTCGTAGTTTCAAACCGCCAAATACCCGTGTCCAATCTTCCGGAGAACCACAAGTTCGTAGATGTAGACTAACCAGCTAAACACGATACTGCAGTTTACGTATCAGGGAATGAGGCGGAGTATGATATCATGGAACTCCGTATAGAAACAAACAAATTTAATGCTGTAGTACGCACTCCATTACGGTATCATTATCAATACCTCCCTCGCACTTACATCCAAAAGTATTTGCGAGCATGGCCACCAGTACTAGTGCTTGTCGGTACTTTGGAATGTCTAACCAGGCCATACCCTTGGGCAGATGGACGTGGGCAAATCGTCGCCAAGAGTGTCTTATTCTCGATTGAAATGGGTGAAAAAAGACAACATGGCGCCTTCTCCATGCCCAGCGCCACACATCCCGTCCAATCCAATAGATTAGCCAGGCTACTAGAATAAGAGCGGCACAGATGGCATACAAGTTAGGGAGAGAAGTCTCAGCAACCCATCGATGCAAGTCCGATCCGATTGGGGGCATTCTTCTTGGTTACTAGCAGCTTGTGAGGAGAAAGGAGAAAGAAGCTACTTATAGAGCCGGCTGAGCATTTCATTGTTCTTGGTTCTTTTCTGAGGCCAGCAAGAAGATTTATCCACTGCAGTTCTCGAGGTGACAAGTCGGTTCTATCTCCAACCTGTCATTTTCTTGCTGGCTCAAGCACAGCAATGTACTGCTGGACTCCCCTACCAACATGATTTCAGTTCCCGCATAAAGATAATCCTTCGGGATTTCTCTTGCACCGTTAAATGCAGTAACGTTCACCCAGCCAACAACCAGACCCGAAATTCCTCCTATAGTAGACCCAAAAGCTGGTTGTCTGGAATCCTCAGGATACAATCGATAGACGGAGGAAATAGCAACTGCGGTATATAAAGGAGGCGTTCAACTCTGCTTTTCAGTGGGATGCTCCGGGCGCTCTTGCCTTTCCTCCGCCAGCTGGTACTCTAGTTCCCTATTCTTGAACTCTAGGTCGCACGCTTATTGATGAGCTATCTTGATGTGCTCAACGAGCTATCGATTCTCCTCTTCCAGCTTAGCTTTGTCCGTTGCTTGCTTGCGTAGCATGCCGTCGCAATTTCGTAGCATATTAATTGCCTCGTACTGTTGATGTTGCATTTTTGACATTTCAGCGTATATACTCGTAATAATTTCCTCGAGTCTTTGCTTTGGGTGCTTTGTGCCTGTGTCGATGTTAAGTTGAAACCGTTTTTGTTTTTCTGTTCCAGAGTGACCTCGTCGGATGTTGGAAATGGGGAAAGGGCCCGAGCGATGCGGCACCAGTTGTCTTCTCTGTGGAGGCATCTCGATAGTTTCTGTAGTTGGGTTGAAACGATTGACGGCCACGAATTCTCGATTCCAATGCCTCTATAAAACATAATGCGAAAAAGCGTTAATACACTGCTGGCGCCATCGCCGAAATGAGATTGTCCACTTGGTATAGCATTGCAGGCTCCTGGGATCGTGAGGACGTACTCCTAGGAGCGACAGGGCTCCCAGGATATGGCCTCGGTGCTCCTGGGAAGTGGCCCACCCGCTTCTGGGAGGTATGCTTGTGGGGCAATCCTCAATATGCCTGTTATACTACGCACGACATTTATTATTCTTACAAGCGGTATCTCGTCATGCCTAAATACAATCGCGCTCAATATCAGTCTCCTATATTTCTTCCTGTGATCTTTGTTTGGAACACACTAGACCATGTTCAGATTAGCCTCTGTTCGAATGCCGACAAAGTACATCACTTTTTACGTGGCAAAAGACATTGAAATGTATAGGAGTCCGTGCCACCTCATCACTCCCAGGAATGGCCCGACGTGTCATCATAGACTAATAAAATCATAGCGTCTTTCTCTATATCATACAGGGGGACCGCAGCCTATATAAGTAAAGTCATTTCCCTTTTTTAGCAGGCCAGCATTTCGACGCGCCGTATATTTTCGCAAAACCGAGAGAAAATCTTTGCACCCCCCTCCTGGTTTTCGAAGGCACGATATACTGCACGTTGCGACTTATTGATCACGATCATTTCCAACATCGACGCAAAGTTGACCCCAATCTGAAATTTGCCAGCTATCTATATTCCAACCTATCGGTGATGATGGAGTCAATAAAGAGATTGCTTGAATGTGAAGCCGAGATCACCCCATCGTATGAACAAGAAAACATACCCGGGGTGCACTCAATTATTCGGAAGCTCCCCCAAGAGTTGCTTGACCACATTGGTTGCCACAGCTCAGTCATTTCTCATGGCAACTTCGTGTCGGCTTTCGGCCGAGAGCTCGGGAGATATGATCGAAGTCGGGTTTCACTGTGGACTTCGATTTTCAAAAGTGACCTATGGCTTCAAAACATGAGGGAAAAGCACAATGCGCAGCCAGTGCTTATTGGCTCTCAGCTCCATGAACTTTCTAAGGAGAGCTATGCCGTTCTGTATGTCTGCGATGCTTTCCGAATACCGGCAGGGTCCTGGAACCTGTTCAGGGAATGTCTTCACGGTCATACCGTCATGCCAAACGCCGACATTGTTCTTACCACTGGGGTCACTTTGGATGTACAAACCATACTCAGTCAATGGGCTCTCCAGTCTATCCTGCTTTCGAAGCATAAGCAAGAGAAGGTTTTTGATTTTCGAGAAGGGAAGCCAGTCTTTCAATATTCATTTTATGAAACGTCCCTCCTCCACAATCTCGTCTCTAGCGATCTTCTGACCGGGGAACAAGGATGGGGCTGTACCCTCAAGCTCCCTGAAAAGGGCAAAGTTTCAGAAGTTATTTGCAGGATACCACAAAATTGCAATAATTCTCTATATGAAGAGGTGTTCAAGGGCTTGTTAGTCAGAGCAGAAAAGGGGGAATAAAAGCATACAGCAATATTCGCTACTTTTCATGGCTTCAAACCTCGAACACCTCGAACACTGCACAGGATCCAGCATATGGCAAGGAGGTGATGTATAAGAATGTGATGCATATATATGCCCCGCCAAGGCGTATGTATACATGACGGTAATGGCGGATTTCATCACTTTCTCGTAGGCTCGAGTAAATGGTCAAAAGATGCAACGTCTTCGTTCTATTTGTTACATAATTGCCATCTTTGGTCCTAATCACCGTTATTTGATAGCTGGAAGCGGAGTTTGGTCGCTTTGAGCGTACTGCCATGAGTTACTCCTGCTTTCCCGATATCCGCGAGATGTTCAATCAATTGTTCAGGGTAAGCTCAAAGTGACTAAAGATCCGAACTCTCTTACCCCTGGTCTATATGTGTTGCGGGAAAATGATTCCGGACGGTTCAACCGCGTCTGTATAAATTGATAGAAATTTTTCCCAAAACTCTGCACACCTACCGAACGATATCTTCATATGCGACAGCGGTGTCCTGCTTCTTTTAGATATCCAATGTCTTGCGAGTTGCTTAATCGAACTAGGGTTAATTTATTCTGCATGACGAATGTTCGATCTACGGTAGAGCACTCTACATCAATAGGGGGAAATCAAAAAAAGGCAACTGGAGGGGATTTTTGTCTTGTTCGTTACATTAAAGCAGGCCGATGGCTTGATAATAACTGCCGTGTCTGTTGCGCTCTATCCTACCCCTAATGAGCTTCTCTATGATATGTTTGTTGCAGGACTTGGCAATTTCAGCTGGAATTCCCAGGCTGTAGATAGGTCTCGGATCCTGGAGCAGTCTTTTTACTCCCTCAATGTCTACTTCCCTGACTCCTATCAGCAGCGCGGTCTCATCCCAACAATTGCGCAGATTGAGGTCGATGTTAGGATGCTGCAGCAGGATGTGTAAAATAGGCAAGCTTGCATTACGAACAGCAACGGAAACTGCAGTCTCCTCATCAATTCTGTTCAGCTGGTTGATCTTTAGTCGGCTACCTTGTGCCACTAACAGCTTCACAGCATCAACATTACCGTTTTCGATGGCTAAGCAGATTGGTGCATCCCCATATGAATGCTGAGCATTGATTTCTATGTCTTTGTGGGTGAGAAGCAATCTTAGCACTGCAGTGTTACCCTCTCTTATAGCCAGACAGAGAGGGGATTGGAAGCTCGCGCAGGTGTTGGGATCAAGCGCCGGCACTGCAAGGAGCCACCGCAAAACAATTGTATCCAACCTTCTCACCGCGTGGTGGAGGGAAGTAGAAGGTTCGTCGTATCTTCCGCCCCCTCCCAACCACATTGACATCCACATCAACCTCGCTCAGAAGCCTCTTCGTGACATCGTCGTGATGCCTTGACGTTGCCCATCACAGTGGAGTATTGCCATGGATATCCTGGCAATTCAGGAAAGCTTTCGTTCGACGCAGCAGCAGATCTACCACTGCGAGATGTCCACCCATTGCAGCCGCGTGGAGCGGGGTCCTGTTTCGTTGGTCTAACGCACCAGGATCAATGGAATTTTGGCAGAGGAGTGATTTAACGGCCAAGAGATTTCCATGAGCAGCTGTAAGATGTAAGGCGGTTCTTCCTTGGTGATCCACTGCATCAACATTCTCTCCCCCGAGCTGCGTTCGCAAAGCGCCAGGGTCATCGTTGTTTGCAGCATCCCTAATCATTTCTGCACTGCCGGTACACGTCTCGCTCTTCAATTTGAGGCCGACATTGTTCCAATGATCTAGGAATAAATCCTTGATGGCATCCTTATTCTTGATACAGGCCTCGATCCACGGCGATATACCATCCTGATCTGACCATGATCCTAGGAGCGATGATTGAATATAGCTCCCTAACTCAGCATATCGTAGGTTAACGAGGAAAACAGCTGGTTTGGTTTAGACCAGAACAAGACAAGCAAACGCAATTAAGTGCGGCGGTGTTGAAGAATTGAGAGGCCGCTCAGTTTCGATGGCGTTCGAGGCCGATTCAACGTGTTTGAGCTCTCGTCATAGTAGGGTGAGGAAACGGATGCTGTTCAAGCAATGTGATTGTGGAAATCGGGTGGGTTGGTTAATCTTGGACGTGTGTTGACCATTGCACACGACGAACCAGATAAACGTTGAATAAATAGGAAGTCAACAGTTGTTGATGGCGGTATAAGTGTTCGAGAAAATCATATTATTTAATTGATCACCACCTTAGCAGAAAAGTGAGGATGTTCATTAGATGTTATTGGCTTCTTTGCCTCCACTTGCCTTGATGTCCATGCATCCCCTAATACCTTGCCACCCCCCAAGTCTACCAGCGAGTGTTTCTTTCACCTACAAGATTGTTTTCAGCCGGTTTCCAACACTTGATGTCGCTACGCACCCCTCTTTGACTTGTTTCCCTGGCAACCAGCAAATACCCACTCTGCAGAGAACGAATCAGCCCAAGGTGCATGTATCTCCTATCCCGCAGAATCGAGAGTCTGGTGTTATAGTTGCTCAGCATTCTTTATGCGTGCCATTTCCTGCTGCCTTTATCGATTTACACCGCATTTGACCAAGCGGTTTGATGACTTACACAAGCCTCCTCGCATGGCTGATCCTCTACAATCGTAGGAGCACTGATTGTCTCAAATGCGAGGCGAGATTAAGCGTTCCTATTCCAAGATTAAAGCATCAGCGGCGAAGGATTATACGTAAATACGGCTGCAGCCAATCGTAGTTCGTAAGCCTAGGCTCTTTTCTGTATACACACACACACACACAATTCATTAACGCCCGGCGGCTGAGCCGAAAGGGCAACTATCGCTAAACTACTATATATGTTATAGTATATACAATTCTGTGACTTATTGGAGCCTATATACAAGACCTTAGCGTATTTGTTATTCTTAGCATGCAGTATCGTAGCGGATGCTCGTAGGTTAGTAATGCGGTTAGTAGACTAGCTTAAAGGCGCTTCTCTAAGTATTTAATATCCTATCTTCGGTAGTTGAAGCGCGTCTACCATAAGTAGCACGAGGTAGTTGGTAGGTTAGGTTAGAATAAAAGAGGGGTGATTTATGTTCGTCGGCGGGGTTAAGTAGTCTCGAGGCGGCCTATAGCTATAGCGAATCGTATTAAGGCCTATACTGTCTCTAAGTTTAGCGTCTACTTTTGATCGTCGGAAGGCGACTTTCCTCCTAGGTAAAAGGGTAGATTTCCTCGGTAAGTATCGGTATATTGTAGTATATCCGTCCGGTATACGGTCTACTTCCGATATCGAAAGAGGAAGTACTCTATAGTTTCCTTAGCTTATCCGTACGTATACTAATCCGTGTCGGCCGCGTTGATTCGATAGAGATATCTATTTAGTCTCGCTATACCTATCCGGAGTTAGGCTAGTATAGTCGCTTCCTTCTATAATAAGGGATTATATAGCTATTGCGTATATTTTCCTAGGAGTACTATATCTACTTATTTAGCGTACTTTCCGACGTCCGCTAGTAGGGTATTTCTAGGGACTACTTAAGACCGTACGAGATTTAGTATAGTCGATTTTATCCTTAGGGCGCGTTTTTATAAAAGGGTATCTTCTTATATTACGGCTTTAGCCTATTCTTTAGCTAGACCTAGTAGCTTATTGTCTTTACTAGTAGAAACCTAGCGGAATTAAATATAGTTTCCGTTTCTCTATAATCTTTTAATTAACTTATATATCCGATATACGAAGTCCTAGCTAGATTGTTGTCGAGGGTTCCTAAGTATAAGAACTACTACTTTATTGCTTATAAGTAGCGTAATCGTATAGTCTTTTAGTCCTATCGCCGTACTTAATATATATACTATAGCTACTAGTTCCGTAGAGAATAGATTCTACTCTACTCTTATAGCTAAGGTAATAGATAGCGCTTTGTATTTAAGCTTCCGATTCCGAGGTAGTTATTTCTCGATAGCTACTCTAAAACCTACTAGCTCGTTCTATATAGAGCTACTAACCGCGACCTATATATACCTACCCGCTTCGGCTAGGGACTTATGCTACTTATCAATATCGGTTTATACGCGTTCCGCCTACGGGGATAGTATAAAGGGGTTAATCGTTTCTAATATCTCTATATCGATATACTTAAGCGTATCGGCTACGTAATATAGTAGTAAGCGGTAGTATCTTCTAAACTTTCTAATCTAATCTATATACCGGCGAAGAGGATTAGTTTCCGGTAAGATATAGATATCTATCTATATTTTTATAGCTTATTTCTAAAATCGACGTTATATAGTAGCTATATAAGCCTCCGCCTCTATAATACTAGTCGCGACTATAAGAAATATCCCTATAATAGCTTATACGCCTACTCTTTAGACTCGGTTAATCGGCCCTATAGCTTTATCCTTATACGCGTATATCTAGATATTAGAGGCGTAGTCTACGACTAGTACTACCGTCGATACGAATAGCTATTACGCGGTTACTAGGGAGAGGCCTCGGAGTCGCCGAAGCTCTATCGCTACTTCGAGACCCTTAGACGCTACTCTCGCGATATACTCTTTATACTTAAGTCTTATATCTATTAAAATACCTAGGATCTTAATGTGATCCTGGAACCTTATGTACGCACCCTTACGGTCACGTTACCTAGTTTTCTGCCACGGTCACCGCCTTCTAGGTGCCCTTTTGATCCTTAGCCCCTACGTTTTACAATACACTCTTTTGCCTTAGATCTTATCTAGTAGCATATCCTTATCTAGCCGGTCTTCTATAACCGGCTAGGAGGGTACGCTAACGATATAACGCGTCTCCTCCTATAAACGATCTCTTCGTTAACGAGATTACTCGCGGACGCGTATAACTAGGCGCTATACTCTTCTTTTCCTACGTTTATTCTTTTTCCTATTTGCTAGCTACGACGTCGTTCGGAAACGTTCGGAGGTAGTAGCAAGCAGAATTTTGGGATAACCTACTATAAGCTACTATAGTCGGAAAAGATCGACTTAGAAACGAAGAGTTTTCGCTAGTTTACGCCTACGAGAAGAGGCATTATATGTCCTCCGGAAATCGCTCGGTCTAAAGCGGTTAAAGGAGTAAATCGGGATTCTCTCTCCGTTACTCCCTCTCTCTCTCGAGAAAAATACTACGTAGAAACCGTAAGGTTTGCTTTCGAATATTAGTTTATCTACGAACGTAACCTTTTACTATAATATCTAAATATTTCCCCTATAGAGACCCTATTTAGCGGTCGTATTCGCCTAAGACCTATCGGGCCCTATAGATACTCCCCTAGGAGATAGCGGTAACCTATTTCGCTCTACTAGAGACGACTTCGGACGAGGGGTTAGCTACCTAAGCTTAGGCTATTAAGTATACGGCCTAAGTTTAGAATAAACGTAACTAAAACGAGTAACTCCTCCGTAATACTACCGCTAAGCTCTAGTAGGCGTAGGCGCGTATACCTACTAAACTAGCTACGTATAAATAGTAGGGAACGTACGAGCGAGAATAGGCCGACCGGCTAGAACGTATAGTATAGGATCTCGCTAACGACGTCCGACGGCTAAGTATAAATACGTCGGTAATAGTAGCCTCTACTAACCTAGTCGCCCTAAATACGTTAAGAGCCGTAGAAGCTACCGTAGATAGTAGCGCCTAGCGCTTAGCCTAGAAGGCTATTATAAAGAACGTTCGGTCTATCTAGGACTACTATAGAAAGATCTAGAACGATAGTATACGAAAGTATCTACGTAATTACGAACGTTACTTTAACGAAATCTTCGTATATACCGGCGGATAGCCGACCGAAGAAGCTAAAATAGTATATATAAGCGGCTACTTAAAGGGTAACGCCGAGGCTATCTAGAATAGCTTTAAATAATAGAACTACGTCTTACCTATCCGTACGTAGTCGGCCTACGATACCTAGATTAGGTAGAAGTTTAGCGAATACCTCGGTCTAGAAAAACGTTAGAAGAAATTCTTAACGAGGAAATAGAAAGACAATAAAAGCTTCTACGAATACGTAATTAACGTATAGTAGCTCGCGGCCGACCTAGACAAGCCGCTACCGAAAGGAATTATACTCGAATTCTTATAGCGTAGAGTAAAAGTCTATCTCTAGTAGCGTTAGGCCGAGGACCGGAATAAGCTAACGAATATCGATAGCGTTATTACGCGTTTCTAGGAGTTTAAACGCGGTTATATACTTATAGGTTATATCGGCCGGAACGGTAGAAGCGATCCGATAGAGCTAGACACTATACTAAGCTCGTTTAGCTTAAACGGTTAAAGTCGCTCCCTACGTAGGTATTATAATTATAGAGAGATCGGTTATATCGTAAGGTAGTATAGGTAGCCGAGGAAGAACGGCTAGAGAAGCTAGTAATCTAGGTCCGATAATAAGAATACGTCTTCGGACGAGTCAAAAAACTAGAGTAGGCCGGTAATTATAAAGCCTTAGCTACCTACTTAAAGAAGGCTTTATTCCCGCTAGATCTTCTAGGCCTAGACCGACTAGACCTATAGAGTAAGAAGACTAGAAAATCGGCCGAACTCGGTATATAGCTTAATATTATAGGCGATACCTTACTCTACTATATAGTAGGGCTTAGAATCTAAGATCCTACCCTAACCGTACGCGCGTTGCTCGATAGTAGTACGAGCTATACGTTTATTTTATCTAACGTTATTAAACGATTAGGAAACTACCTACTCGCTATAAAGTATTAGGAGCCTATAGAAGTTAAGTTACTAAATAGTAGGCGTCTATATACGTCCTCGACTATCTACCTCCCGCTTCGGCTTAGTATATAGCGTAGTTTTACTATAGCTTAGATTCTTAATCTCTACGAATTTAAGCTTATTCTTAGGAGAGATTTTCTATAGACGGAGAATCCCTTTATTAATTAGGTAACTAGGAGTATAAGGCTCCGAGCCGGCCGAAGAACGTACGTCGTGCCTACGAGTAAATCCCCTAGCCTTACCGATAGTACTAGTATTTATTTTAACCTTCTTTCCGCGAAGTAGTATATCTATATAGCTAAGAAGCCGCTAGCGGAAGCAATATTATTTACTATTCGCGAGGTACCGAATAAGGATAGGACGTATAATTCTAAAATCCTATAATATCTAGATCCTTACGTATAATAGATTTTATAGAAGTAGAAGAATATCTTTTAGGTAGACTTACCGGATTCGCTACTACCTAAGAGACCTATTAAATATAATATCGAGATAGGGGATATAGCTTCTATTAACTATAATACGTACTCCTTATTAGCTAAAAAGTTAAACGAATAGACCTAATAAGTCGAGGAGTTAATAAGACGTAGACTAATCCGCCCGTCTAGTAGCCCTTAGGGTTTTCCGGTAATCTTCGTTAAGAAGCCTAATAGTACTTCTTAGCGTATATATATTAACTACTAAGCCCTAAACCGAATAACGACGAAGAATAGCTATCCCCTACTACGTATCTAAGAGCTCCTAGATATAGTAGGGACCGCGAAGATTATATTAAAGATTAATCTTACTACCGGATACTAGTAAGTTCGGTTAAGTAAGCGTTCGATCTAGAAAACCGCCTTTAATATAATTTAGGGAAAGTACGAATAGCTTACTATACCGTTCGGCTTATATAATACGCCTACGACCTTCTAGACTATTATAAATAAGACCCTTCGCCTACTCTTAGGACGGTACGTTATTATTTACCTCGACGATATCCTTATTTTCTCGAGTTCGATAGAAGAGTACTACGAATATTTAGAGAAGCTACTCTTATTATTAGAAGAGTAGAAGTTATACGCGAAATCCTAGAAGTACGTATTCGCGACTAAAGAGCTAGAGTTTTACGGATATATTATTAGTAATAGTAGGCTACGGCTAGTACTAGAAAAGCTTAAGGTTATTCGAGATTAGCCTAGGCCGAAAAATATATATAATATCCGCTAGTTCCTAGGTCTAGCTACCTACTATCGTCGATTTATTAAGGGGTTTACTACTATTTACGTCCTACTCTACGATCTCCTAAAGGAGCTTAACGTAGCGCTACGGAAAGATAAATTCTGCCTAGTTAAGTAGATAATCGCTTATAAGAGTACCTTTCGTAAACTAAAAAAAAAGATAACAGACGTACCTATCTTAATCTAACCTAATCGCGCGAAGCTATTTATAATCGAGACGGATACTTCTAAGTAGGCGATTAGGATAGTCCTATTATAGGCCGATAAGTATAGATATTTATACCCTATAGCCTTTAATAGCCGTAAGCTAAAAGGTACGGAATTAAACTATCTAGTATACGAAAAGGAGCTTCTTACTATTAAGAAGGCTCTACGTATCTAGGACCGTTATATCGAAAATAGTACTACTACGATAATCGTTACGGACTATAAGAGCCTATAGTTTCTATAGACGTCTACGACCTATAGTAAGTATCTAGCGTAGTAGGTCGCGGAATTCTAGGAGTATAACCTACGAATTCGGTACCGAAAGGGGTCGGACGCCGTTATTCCTAACGCTATTAGTAGATAGCCCGATTTTGTTAGTAAAGGCCCTATAAATATATCGGAGTCCGTTCCGGTATAAGGAGCCTTATTAAACGTAGCTAATATAGTTATAAGGATACCTAAGGAAGATTAGCTAGCGGCTATAGAGCTATACTTAAATTTACCGCGAACTTAAGTTATTAGGAGCTACTATTCCTAGCAAGAGTATTAGTCGTAGAGAATCGCTAGCTAGTCTTTACTTACGAGGATAGGACTATCGCGCCCTATCTTAAGCCTATCCTACGTATAGATTTAGTACGGCGCCTATATAAAGAGTTTAGTTATCTCGGCTACCTAGGTTTAAACGGTATTCTCTAGCCCTAAGCGTAGTAGCTAATAGTACGCTAAGACGTTAAAGAGATTACGCGTTTATACCTAAACTACTAAGTTTCCTAGGGTTCGTAGAAGAGTCTTAAGCGCGAGGTAGCCTAATATATAGTTATAGCTAACCTACGACCTTTCGAGCGCTAGGGAATTAATCTAATCGGTCGCCTTCTAACGACTCCTAACGGAAATCGCTAGATTATTCCTACGATCGACTACGCTATAGGCTAGCTAGTCGCGAAGGCGGTTCCTAATACGACCGAGAAGGCTATCGGTAAGTTTATATTTAAGTAGGTTTTCGCTTATTATAGCGCTCTAAGGGAAATTATCTCTAACAATAGTCCGAACTTATTAGTAGGTAGTATATAGTATTTTATAAAGTTACTATAAACCTATTATTAGATAATAACTTTTTACTACCCCTATACAAATAGAAAAGTAGAAAATTTAAATAGTATTCTTAGGCGTATATTAACAAAGTATTTAATAAATAAGCCTACGAGAGCCTAGGACCTATACTTATAGTAGTCGCTCTTCGCTACGTATATATATAAGTATATAGTTACTAGTTTTAGCCTATTTTATTTAGTATATAGCGCGTACCTATAGATCCTTAGTAATCTATCTAATCCCTTAGGTTTAGCTCCGTTATAAGCTAACGAGTTAGTTAACCTAAGTAACGTAAGGATAAAAGCAAATAAGTTATTACTTACGTATACTATTCGGACGAAGCGTATATAGGATAGTCTCGTTACGAAAATAAGCTTCTAGCCTAGAGACTAGGTTCTACTACGAAACGAGAGCGGATAGAAGTTTAAAGATAAGTAGTTTAGGCTCTATAGGGTCCTAGAGTCCTATCCGCTTAGGATATATATACTTACTAAGCTAAGGAGACGTATCCTCTAAACGTTAATTAATAGATCGCGGTTGCTAGAAGCGTAAGTAGACGATCCTAAGTCTTTATAGACGTCCTCGGTAGCCTATAAAGCCTTACGTTACGTAGGGTTACGGCTATAGAAGCTAGAAGAAATCTAGGCGATCCTTAATAAAGATACTCTACCTCCGAGTTATTCCGATTTATCTACGTTTACCTAGGAAGAATAGGATAAATTTAAGCGTTTAGGCGTACGCTTAGACTCGGTAGGGGAGGAGTAGGCGATAAGGCGCGTTATCGCTAAGTAGCGGACGAAAGCCCCTAAGCCTAATAAATAAGATTTAGAAGTAAACGACTACGAGTCTAAGGCTAGATCCGTTAAGTCCGATTAGGAGTTCGAGGAAGACGTTCCTCGAAGAGAAAACGCGCTACTATATCGGGACGCTAATACTAGCGAGCGTAAGTTATTTAATAGCCCTCTTATAGTAGTTATTCTATCTACGAATACGACGAAAAATTGAAGGTTAACTATATATTCGGGACCTTATAGGAGCTTTAGGAGCCCCTATATATAAAAATTCTAAAAAATATAAAAAAAAAAAAAAAAAAAAAGTATTGTCTATTAATTCCGTGCTCCTACCTACCGGTAGGGAATACCTTTTTCCCTCTATATACTCTACCTATAAACGCTACCTAAAAATTCTAAAAAGACCCTTACGGCTACTTACCCTCGAAAAGAAATAGATTAAAGAAGTCCTCCTTATCCCTATAAATATCCTCTAACGACTAGCCCTAGCCTTCGATATACTAGCGAATACGCGTTAAGTCGAAGATAAGCTAGGCGCGTATTTCCTCTAACTCTCGGTATATACGTCGGAGCTCTATAAAGTCGCGCGTCTCTATAGCCTATAAGACGCTTAGGGATACGATAGGAGATACGTACTACTACGTCGGATACCTAAGAATACGGACTAGGTCGTCGGCCGTACTACGGATAATACTAGGTATAGTAGCGGGTATACTAATAGTCGTACTAGCGGGTATAGTAGCGGTAACGGTAGTAGGGGTAGCGACTAGGGCAGAAACCTTCTCGCGGATAATAGGAGGGCGGATAGTAAGATAGCAGATAATAGAAGGAGCTACGTGTTACGCGTTGCTAACTGGTAACTGTGAGCTGGTCTCGTATCTTGTATACTTACCACGGTCGCGCTTCCAAGCAGTACTCGCAACTGTACCGTCTCCTAGTCCGCTAGGCTTTACACGGGCTCGAGTCTATAGAGTAGTCTCGCGAAGTGTAAAGCCTAGCGGACTAGGAGACGGTACAGTTGCGAGTACTGCTTGGAAGCGCGACCGTGGTAAGTATACAAGATACGAGACTAGCTCATAGTTACCAGTTAGCAACGCGTAACACATTGATCGCCCTGTCAACCAAACCGTGAATACCATCGTTATGGCACCGAACGACAGTACCAGCAGCAATGTTTCACGAGGCTCCACCAGCCAGCAGGCGCCAACCAACGCGCAGCTGATGGACATGATCAGCCAACTTCAAGAGCAACTCGCTCACGAGAAGGTTCGATTAGCCACGACCGTGAAACCACCGAAACCAGATTTCTTTGACGGCGCTCGAACCAAGCTTCGAGGATTCCTTACACAGATGGACATGCAGCTTCGCATCATCAATTGTGTCGAGGAAGCCGACAAAGTCATCTACGCATCGACCTACCTGAGAGGACAAGCCTTTGAATGGTTTGAACCCTACATTCGGGAATTCAACGAGAAACCCATGAAGGATTGGGGAGACGTCACTAAAGACCTCTTTACCTCCTACAAGGTGTTCAAGAAGAAACTTGAAATGACCTTTAGAGACATCGACGCTACGCGCACGGCGGAAAGACGACTCCGCCGCCTACGACAAACCGGATTAGCTAGTATATACGCCGCCGAATTCTAGCAGATTATTTCGTATCTAGACTAGGACGAGGACGCGTACATCGCTATCTTCGAAGAAGGACTTAAGGAAGAAGTCAAGGACGAATTGGTTAGGGTCGAGCGACCCTCGGACCTTAGCAAGATGATCGAGATCGCGGTTAAGTTCGATAACCGGATCTACGAGCGATACCTCTAGCGCCGCGAGACGCGCTAGTGGAGAAGCCAAGGACAGCGATCCTTCTAGACCCGACGTCACGGAGGACGCCCTAGACACCAATCACGGCTACGATAGAGGGAGTCGTACGACGGCGATCCCTACGGCCTACGACCTATGGAACTCGACGTAGCGAGACTTCTAGTAGAAGAGTAGAAACGTCGTAAGGACGGAAACCTCTGTTTTAACTATAGCAAGCTAGGCTACCGCGTAAAAGAATGCAAGAGTAGGAGGAACGAAGGAAAGCCTTAATAGCTTCGCGCGACATAAGAACTAGCTAAACGGGGTATATATAATACTACCGGAGTAAAAATTAGCGGCGGTCGACCCTAGCAACTTCGAGCAACAAAAGAATAGTCTAAGGACTAGGATAGTCCTACGCCTATAGACGTACGTCTAGAAGGGACGCACGATCTAACTAGCTAGATGGCTACGGGCCGACAACCTATACGGCCTATAAGCCCTAGCCCACGATCTAGCCGGGATCGTAAGCCACGACTAACAGACTAAGGCCCCTTAGCCATAGAACAAAAGCTAGGTAGGTCTAAGAACCTAAGCCGAGACGGGCGTAGGACCCTAGAATTCCTAGAGATAGATTAGGAACATATCGAGAGTCAAGGGTAGACCTAGTACGGTCCTTAGAACGCTACCGACTTACCGGATCTATCGGAGTATTCCTAGGAATAGCCTTACGGTTCCTAGGGTGCTACCGACGACGCCCTAGGAACACTAGAGATCCCAGAATCTCTACCGCTAACTCTAGGAACTCTACCAGAGATCCCGGAAACGCCTCAAGAATCCCCTAGAAACGCCACACAGTACAAAATACTCGAGAAACTCCTATAGAAATCTAAGAATACGCTCTAGAGAGCAATCGAATTGGAACAGCAAGTCAACGCTATCGAAGCATAAGGTCCGGGAGCACGAACCACTAACGCGCTACGAGAACTCCGAGCGATCTAATAGGCTCGGGACGACGGTGAATATAGTTTAGAAATATAGCAACTTATCTCGTAGCTTGACTAAGAGGGATTTGAATGTCCCTACGAAAATCTAAAATATGCCTACCGAGGATACGTACGATACCTAAAGCATAACCTCCGGGTAGTGCTAGGCTGTTACGACGACAACTACATAATTTATTATCAAGGAAAATTGAATTATAATGTCTAGCTACGACTACTTCGATAGGAACTTAAGCCGCGATAGAAACTAGAATACGCGGGACTCTGGTTCGGAAACCGAAGAATAAATAATTAGCAACTTACGGCAACGGCATAGGGAGCATACATAAAGATCACCGTTAATCTCGCGTTTAGGACAATATACGCCATAATCGACTTAGGAGCTTTAGGAAATTTCATGAGCCTACGATATTGCTAGAAAGCCAAGATCTAGAAGAAACAGAAAAAGATAGTCTTACCAATCATCGGACTTAACGGTAAGAACCTCGGACTAGGTATTACCTACGAAAGCGGACCTCTACCTATAGTGTTAGGTAACTATTTCGAAACAATTAACTTCGATATTACTAACCTAGGAGAATACGATATCGTGCTAGGGGTACCATAGCTACGGGAGCACAACCCTACGATCGACTAGTAGGAAGGAAAAATAGTCTTCGATAGATGCTCTTGCCGATAGACTAGTAAGACTTAGACCGGAGAGCAAAAGCGTACTAGGGAACCTAGCCCTAGGGAGGTAGGTATCCATCGAAGCCCTTACGGAGGAGAACTTAAGAGGAGCGTTCGGCCTAGAGGCGGGGCATATTAGACTATAGATATTAGCGTTATTATAACTAAGGAATAGTTACCGGATATAATAGACGACGAACTACGAGACTATATTATAGTAGAACACGAATCTAAAAGACTTTGCGTAATAGACGACATACCAACGATACCTACGGAATATAAGGAATTCTAGGACGTTTTTGAGCTACCAAAGGATAGTAAGCTACCGGAATATAGCCTATTTAACTATAAGATTAATACCGAAGAAGGCAAGGAACCGACGTTTAAGCCGATTTACTAGCTCTTTTAGAAAGAATTAGAAACGCTAAAAGAATATATCGATAAAAATCTTAAGAAAGGCAATATTCGAAAGTCTAGCTTACTAGCGGGATACCTAATTATCTTTGTGCCTAAGAAAGATAGTAGCTTGCGACTTTACGTAGACTATCGACATCTAAATTCGATTACTATCAAAGACCGATACCCGTTACTACTAATCTATAAGATCTAAGACCGTATTCAAGGAGCTAAGTACTTCTCGAAGTACGACATCACTAATATATATAATCGTATTAGGATTAAGGCTAGCTATAAATAGAAAACGGCGTTTAGAACTAAGTACGGTTATTTCGAGTATATAGTTATACCGTTCGGTCTTACCAACGTACTAGCGATATTTCAACGATTTATCTTTAGCGTACTAGAAGAGTACCTCGACGACTTCGTTATCGCGTACCTAGATAATATCCTAGTATTCTCTAAGACTAAGGAAGAACATATAGAACACAATAGGAAAGTACTGTAGAAGCTACGAGAAGCCGCGGTAACGCTTAAGCTAAAGAAATACGAATTCTACGTCTAGGAAACGAGTTTCCTAGGATATACTATTAGTCCCGACGGACTCGGGATAGAAGAAGAGAAAGTCAAAAGTATTACCGAATAGCCTATACCTAGAAACGTCAAAAACGTATAAAGCTTTCTTAGCCTAGCCAACTACTATCGAAGAGTTATCCTAGGCTACGTATAGATCGTAGCCGAACTCTACCGATTCACTAAGAAAGGAGAAACGTTTACGTAGGACTAGAAGGCGGAAGAGGCGTTCTAGAACCTTAAGGAACTATTCTAGAATCGGACGATTCTTGCTATTTTTGACTACGAAAAACCAATCACGATCGAGATAGACGCCTCCGATTACGTACTAGGCGCCCAACTTACGTAGCTAGGTAGCGACGGAAAGCCCCGACTAATCGTATTCTGGTCTAGGAAAATAATTCTAGTAGAGCTTAATTACGATATCTACGATAAGGAACTATTGGCTATAGTATTAGCGTTTTAAGTTTGGAGAGTATACCTCGAAGGAGCAAAACATATTGTGACCGTTAGGACGGATTACCACAACCTTACGTTCTTTACTACCACGAAGAAACTTACGCGACGATAGGCACGATAGGCCGAAGTACTAGCACAATACGATTTTAAGATCGTGTACTGCAAAGGAACGGAGAATAGCGTAGCCGACGTACTTAGTCGAAGAGCCGACTACGAAATCGGAACAAAGGAAGCGGAACCCGCTATCCTAAAGACAGACGAATAAGGGAATATCGTTTAGAACTAGCAAATCCTTGCCGCGACTAGCGAAGTCGAAGATAGCGAATAGCTCTAGCAACTAAAGGAAGCTACCGCCTAGGATAAAGGTTTACAACGTATCCTAGGGGATACCTAGCGTAACGAATCGACACAACTCGACAATAGACTATTGCTAATCTATAGGCTAATATATATCCTACGGATACTACAAAAGGAAGTTATCCGACGGCATCACGATATGCCTACGTACAGACATATAGGAATTAAGAAAACTATAGAATACATCTCGCGTAACTACTATATATAGAACCTACATCGGAAAGTAAGAAACTATATTCGAGAATACGATACCTACTAGCGAGATAAGCCGGCACGATATACCCTATACAGAGAACTCCAACTATCGGAAGTACCAACGAAACCGTTCGAATAGATTACTATAGATTTTATTACGAAACTACCGGAATTAGACAAATACGACATAATTATAGTTATCGTAGACCGACTAACTAAGTTTACCTATATAATTCCAACTACCGAAACGATTACTACGGAAATTATAGGAAACATACTATTCCGATACGTCTTTTCTATCTACGGAGTACTACGAAAGATTACCTCCGACCGAGATAAGTTATTTACGTCTAGGTTATAGCAATTACTAGCGGATTAGATCGGTATTAAGCATAGACTCTCTACTACCTATTATCCTTAGACTAATAGATAAATAGAACGAACTAACTAGACCCTTGAATAGTACCTAAGGCACTATATAAATTACTAGTAGGACGACTAGGTAGGACTATTACCAATCGCACAATTCGCGTATAACAACGCGATATATACAACGACTAAGGAATCGCCGTACTTCGTATTATATAGGTATAATCCTATACTCTACGGAGAACTACGTAGCGAGCGTACTATAGCAGAGTCCGTATAACTCTTAGCTATAGGAATTAGATAGCTTTACCTTTAGATAGCTAGAGACATCGAATTTCTCAATCTACGCATAAAAATATACTACGATAAGGGCTATTAGGAAGGCCCTAATCTAAAAAAGGGGGAGAAGGTCTACCTCCTACGACGCAATATCAAAACCAAACGACTAAGTACAAAACTCGACTATCTAAAACTAGGACTATTCACGATCGAAGAAAAGAAAGGACTAGTTAATTATCGATTAAAACTACCTAACAGTATACGACGAATTTACCTAGTATTCTATGTTTTATTATTGGAACCTACACCTAAGAACGCTAAAATCGCTACTAATGTTGAAATTAAGGAAGAAACCGAAGACGAATACGAAGTTAAGGAAATCCTAAACTCGGAACGAATTAGCGGAAGACCTTACTACCTAGTGAAGTAGAAGGGATACGATACCTCCGAAAACATATAGGAACCTATCGAGAACCTAACGGACTACCGCTAGCTAGTTCAACGGTACCACCGATAGGCGAAGGAGATCCTCCGGAAATACTACCGCTAAACAAGGAAACGTTCGGGACGTCCTAGAAGGTAGGAGGCATTTAATCAATCTCCGATAGAATCCGATCGAAGTCTAGATTCTTAGTAGTAGCCGCTAACTGCTAGAGATTAAGAGCAGAAGAGGAAGATACCTACTCTAGGGACGATTTCTTTTTATCCAAGATTGCCAACAACTTAGTATTATGTTCTAATATTTTGAAACCCTTTTGTTTAAGGAAGGCTATCTATTTCCGTAGCCGACGCTATCGAGCTATAGCTTCCTAATATTGTTTTTGCTTATTTATTATTTGTTGATATAACTCCGCTAGGCGAGATTGCAAATTACTTAGCTTAGGCTCCAATAGATCGAGCTTACTCTTATTCTTTTCAATGTTAAGCGAGAGCTTGTCTTCGGCACGACGCAACAAATCCTATTCCCGACCGGTATAGAAATTACGCTTATATACCCGACCCGTACGAGTATAGGACGTATACTTAGAATAACGATGGGTTCGATCTATGATACAAGGCACCTTAGAATTACGGCAATAATCATACAGGGTGGTAGTCGCGAAACTATTCGTCTCGATATAATCGGCTTAACTATAATAGGCAACGGTCGAATCGCGGGGAAGCTTTAGGGTACCTTCAAGAACGGAGTTAGCCTTTCGTTTAGGCATAGCGACTAAGAGTTATCGCTAGGGGAAAAATCAAGAAAAATAGGGACCGATACTTACCTATAGGGGGTAAGCGATTATAACGAAATCTCGAGGACGAGATTCTAAGGAAGGGGGAGATAATATTATAATCCCTATAATAGCCAACTAATTAAGGGGCTATTTACCTAACGATAGGCTACCGAGAGCTAATTAATCACGAGAGTATTGCGTTAGCTCCAAAAGTTACGTATAGTACTAAGGTATCTACTAAAGGTCAATAAAGGACACCTTACTTACTTAGGGAGTAGGGGTAAGCACTAAACCCAACTAGTATAGAGGCGCCGAAACTAGCTTCCAATTTACCGTCACAAAGATTACTACACAACAGAAGGTAACGGTAAGCCACCACGTAACTACGCGGGTAGTAGAACGGTAGAAGGTCGATCGATAGAAATGCCTTAGCACTTTCTACCCTTCTACAATCTACACATCTACCTCTATATAGCGAAGGATATATAAGGACACTCTTTTCATGTACTTAGTTTAGTTCTTCGCGATCAATCCGACATTGTTACTTAGAACCTACTATTGATTAGTACTTCACTGTTTGCTTCGTTGACACCCATCCTACAATAAGGGGAGCTACTTCGGTACTGACCTTATTGGCGCTCTACCTAGAACACTTCGCGAGACTACTCTATAGACTCGAGCCCGTATAAAGCCTAGCGGACTAGGAGACGGTACAGTTGCGAGTACTGCTTGGAAGCGCGACCGTGGTAAGTATACAAGATACGAGACCAGCTCACAGTTACCAGTTAGCAACGCGTAACACAGATGTTATGATCCCTGCAACAGCCAACTAATTGAGGGGCTGTTGCAGGGATCATAACACTACGTTAGTAGTACTACGAGTAGTAGGACGCGTCTAAGATTCTACGGATTCGACCTAGCGGCGGGTATTACGGCCGGAGTCTTTTTTAGCATAACGCGCGCGTTTCTTTACGTAACGAGAAACTAGGGTAGGCGTAACTTCTACAACGGATAGGGATAATAAGGATTCGCCTACGTTTTCGCCGGCTCCGGTAGCGCCCTCCTAATAGGCTCCTAGACCGCGGCGGTTACGAGCTTCTACGAGCTATTTATAGTTCGGGTTTTACTCGGCGAGTTTATCTAACACAAATTAGGGGCGTTTGTTATAGCGGAACAAACAACGCTTAGCGTTCGAATTAAAGCTATAATATATATACGTACCCAAAAAGCCGACCTATCCGTCGTAGATAAACACGTAGTAGGTCGTAAACGGCCCGTAATTAGCTATATACGAATCGTACTCCTCGCCCGGAGGAGCTAGCAACCTAGATTGCTATACGCGTACTATACGTTTAGGGTTAGGCGTAGAACAACGCTTTAGAACGCTATTCCGCTAGTCTACGGACTAGACGATCGGCGTAGACTTAATCTAGTCGTCTATTTCTATAGCGGCGTAACGTATATCTAGGTTTCCGTAGATATCTAGTCCGTTAAAACTAGGATATAGTTAAAACCCGTCTTCGGGCGCGGCCGTACGCGTAGGCGTAGTCGCGGTACCGAGGGTTATTAGCCTAGTATCGGTAGAGGAAGTCGTAGGGGCGTTCGAAATAGGAGCGATTATAGGTATATTCGCTATAAGAGGAGGGTTTATTAACGTAGGCGTTATACGCCTAGCCGTAGCGAGGCGCGCGTTCGCCGAAAAGAACGGCGACGCGTTAGAAGAGAAGCGTAGTAGCGTAGACAGAGACGTATTAGTAGACCGCGATATACGTCTACGTAATAGGTAAACGGAAGATACGTAGGGCTTAGAGCCGCTACCGGTAAAATTATACGGGAATATACTAACGTATAGAATATACGTCGTAGGGTAGATACGCGCCGAAGCGCGAAGTAGGGAATAGGAATATTATAGCTAGATATAAGAGAAAATTTATAAGAGCGTAAAGAAAAGAAAAGAAAAGTAAGAGCCTAGAGCGTATCTTTATACCTATAGATAGAGGGATATAATCTAGGGCCTAGCGATTCTTTATTATTAACCTAGGGCGTTTATAATACGCTATATAAACGTAACCCCAATCCTCGTAGCTAATTAGCCGCTCTAAAAGGTAATCTTACGTACTATCGTATATCTCGCTTATCCCTACGTAGTCCTATTACCCTACGTAATCTAATACCTTCGCGATCGACTTAATAGCGGCTCTAAAAAGTACTATTTATAGGTACGTAACGTCTTTTTACGTATTTCCCTACGTTTCTATCTACAAAACGCCGACGCTACGTACCGCCCTATTACCTACGGTAGCAACGTATTTCCTTTTATGTCTTTATGTATATTTTAGGGCGCTAGAAGTACGCCTAGGGTTTTCCCTTTGTTTCCTTTTACTTTCTTTTGTTTCCTTTCGCGTCTACGAAATAGGGTATATTTAAACGTCTTTATAGATATTTTTTGGTATTTCTAGACATCCCTATACGTACTGTTGTCCTTTATTGCAAGCTTTCGGCGGTTGCCGTTACGTCTAGGAGAACGTAGCGCGAACTTAAGGCTAAGTTCGTTTTAGGTAGGGGAGGATGTAATCCTAGAACCTTATGTACGTACCCTTACGGTCACGTTACCTAGTTTTCTGCCATGGTTACCGCCTTCTAGGTGCCCTTTTAATCCTTAGCCCCTACGTTTTACAATACATACTCTTTTGCCTTAGATCTCATATATATTATTATCGGAGGGGTCGTCTAAATTCTTTAACTATCTAAGACCTAATAATATATAAATATACAACTAGGTACAAGATAGAAGATAAGTAGCTAGCTTTCATCTGAGCTCTACCTATCTATAAGGAAGGTAAATTAGATAAACCTTCTAAGGAAATAGAAGGTTTTGAGCTAATTAGTGATACTAAGGAGGATAAGGTAGATGAGGAGGTTTCTGGGCTATCTTCTATTTAGGCTAGTAAGAGACCAATACGTGTTTTGTCTGATGTAGATAAGAGTAATAATTATTTGGTCTCTTTGATGCCAGAAAGCCAGATTCAGACCTCTAGTCAGGTAAGAAAGCGTCCGAGGGTGTTAGATGAGTATGAAGTTATATAAATAATATCACTTTTCTTTGTTATTTTAATTACCTTTGGTCTGTAATATTACTACCTAAAACCAAAAATTACTACATAAAATGCATTAATTATGCCTCTCTATATTACAGGCCGGCCCGTAAAGGCCCGCGGGCCATGCCGATGTCTATAAATACTACCTCTCCCCTAGCCCTACTAGGAAGTACTAGTAAAGCCTAGGGATTCCTTCTGGCCTCACGGGGTAGATGTTTCGCCCCGTCACCCTAGGAGCCGGTTGCCTGCGTGGCTGTGTGTAGATGCTAAGAGACGAATGTTTCAGAGCCAGCGGTTATACCCAATGGTATATCGCCGTAGCCTAGCTGAGCGGTCTGTGCGGCCAGCGCGCCGGCCCGAAGGATTCTCCCCCCGAACCCGCACACCCTCTTTAGTCTGCACACCTAGGGTGACGCCAATCAAAAGCAGGCGTCACCCTCCTGCTCACCCCGGCGACACCCACCGAACTATTGATCGAGCATAAGCCACACGCCGGCAGGTTAGTAGTTGGGTGGGTGACCACTAGCGAATCCCTGCTGTTGTATGTCGGTGTTCACCGGTTTTTTGTGACTCGTTGGGACGACCGCCCTTGCCGCTTTACTCTTTCCTATAGATCCAAACGAAGGTTTTAATTCTGGTACTGCTCACGATCTGTAAAGACCACAAAAGCCCTTACAAACTCCTAATAATACATTTCGCATTAGACCATCGACTTGCGGCTTAGCATCTGCCATGAGGGGAGAAAAGGGATAAGCGCGACTTTGGTCGGGCTGTGTTTGGAACTATAGCCCGAGCGTTGCACTGACCCCTTGGGCTGAAATAGAATGCGGCTGGCCATCGGCGGTTAGGCTTCCACCTAGAGCCGCCTGCTCTTTACTCCATAAATGTCAGCATAGAGCCTATGGTAGCCCCCAAATCCTTGACCTTCATCTATCTGATGAAATCCCTTCGGAGCCACTAATTATTATTCTACATGGGCGATCCATTTTCTGTGGCTGGGAGCGCGGTAGGCGTTATCTCGCTTGGCCTCACAGTCTGTCAGGGTCTACTGGCTTACTATGGGCCATTCAAAGCGTATGACGAACAGATTCACGACGTCTCAAACCGTATAACAAGTTTCGACAGCACGTTGAAGGCGTTACAAGATGTTCTCGCTAACGCGCAAGTTCTCTCTTCTCCTCTGACCGCTCAATCAGCAACAGTCGCACTCGACTCCATCTTCAATTGCCAAGAAGGACTAGAAAAATTAAGCAAGATGCTGGATAAGTGCAAAAGCACGAGCACGAGCTTTTTGGGGTCCAAAATCCAGATCAATAGGATACTGTATCCTTTCAAACGCGATACACTGATGGCACTTTTGGAAACGGTGAGCTGGCTGCAAGCTCATCTCAATACCTCACTGCAAATACTGAATATGTGAGTCTAAACTAGAAGAGAAAGAAAGTATTTCATCGCTAATTGGAAACTTCAAGGGCTATGTTGGCTATCTGTCAGAGGCAAACAGACACGGTCCTCACGTACTCGGCATCAAGCGCCCTCGATACCAGTCAGATGTTACTCGTGGCTCGAAGGTCTGATCAGCGCGGCGTTAGTATTGAGCACAGACTAGAAATGCTTGAAGATCATCTTAAACAGATGGTATAGCTATCTCCCCTGATCCAGACCTCGAAGAATTTTATCCTTGAGCTGCTACTTACGATTTTACTTAAACCTAGCAAAGTGACAACTCCCGCAATAAAGCTCGGCCAGCTCTCACACCAGGCCTACTCCAATCGGCATTGGAGCACCAACGAATTCTGGATGAAGAGTCGCATAATCAGGGGACTATCATTATTTCTCAGGGAAATCGGCGCCAAACAAAATGCTCATGTGGCACGACATACTCCGGGAGGGCGCGCAACGCCGGTTCAGCTTGTACTAGCGGATGTGAGCTTCACACAGAAAGCAAAACCACCATGATTTTGCTCCATCGCCAAATATTCTGCAGATGGGCTCTGCGAATCTCCCTTGAGACATCTTTTTCAAGCACAGTCGGAGCAGGAGGCTTCTCGATCAGCCCTAAACTTGAATTTCGTGCCATTGTGCCACTGAATTCCGAGATATTCAGCGCACTTTATGATGCAGAGAAGAGTTTCAAGTCGCAAGATGTCTCTACTGTGATCCAGAATACCCGGAAGGCTCTATTTGAAGCCTTTCGTGAAGGCAAAGCATCAAAGTCGGATGCTCTTCGAAGCGGCGATACTATTCTACATGTGAGTATCAATTTGCCATGGATGCCTTAAGCTTCCACCCATAGAAATACTCTTGTGCTAGAACGTTTGAGCCTTTTAGTTGGATGTCTTTTGTTAATTACAACTACAGGTAGTCACTGGCTGGCAAAGCTACAGTTCTCGCTGGGATACACGTTCACGGCTTACCTGGCGTTCGTTTATCAAAGACCTCTTACAAGCGGGCCTCTCTCCGGACAGTGCGAATGACCACGGTCAGACTCCTGCCGACAGAATGATCGATGGTTTTGGTCATGAAAGCAGCGATCTGGAAAAGCAGCAGATAACGATTGATATCTGTTCAGACCTACTGAAAGCCGGGGGATATATGACCCGAGAAGCCCTTGATTGGAGGCATCGAGAGAATGTTTTCAACCCTTCTTACTATGGATGGAGAGGAGATGGACGTAGGAAGGATGACTTGTTCGAAGACTTTAGCTTCCGCCTTATTTGGAGAATTGCGGATGAGAAAGGGCTCCAAGGTAATTACACCCCAAAGTGCAATCGGAAAGAATGCGATGCTGAATTAAATCAAGACATCGATCTCCCAGAAGAGCTACAGCCTCTCGTGTACAAATCGAGGAAACTTATGACCGCACAACTGAGAAGAGGGACCGATCTCCATCGATGGATCGAAACGTACACTCGTTGGGGGGATGGTTTAGCCCTGATTCTTCAATCTGGTCATGCACCAACCGAAGGCGCCCTTAGAGCGGCTTGCGAAGCGAACTGCGAGGAGAGCGTCAATATATTAGTGAATGATCACAAGTGCTTCATTGGAAATGAAGAGCTTGCAATCGCCAGTTTCCATCCCAACCAGGCTATTGTTGATCTAATTGTTAGCGAATTCATTGATCGCAGAAAGCGGTTACAGGCTCTTGCAGAGACACACTTACCGAGGAGTGTCCAAGCTCAATTACGCACCAAATCCCAAAGCCTACTGAATGTCCATGCTTATGAAGCATATACACTACTTGCAGCAACTTCTGTGGATTTGGAAGGTCTCCTGGAGCGTCATAGATGGTCAGTCTTTGACTGTGTCGGTGTCAATCTTGATTTGGCGGACCGGTTATGGAGTGCTGGCTTCCGAGGCGTGGATGATATCGATGATGACAACAAGACGTGTCTGACAAAAGCTTGGATAGACACACCACCCTGTGATTTGGAAGTCTTCCTGCAAAAGACTCACTGGTTGATCAGCAAAGGTGCTGATGTCTATCACCAAAAATCATCTGGGTCGGCCTTGCATGACATAGGAAATAGCGTGGGATCAATTTTATACTGGATGAAAGAAGAGGAAGATTCTTCTTCGAAGGTCCATTCGTTGAGTGAACCATCAAAGGCCTTATTGAGAACGGTTCTTTCCGACAATACTCGAGATGATTGCGAATGTGCCTGTTCTCTTAACGGATGCTCTCCACTGACGACCCTTTTGAGCGGACTTTTGCCCACGCGGACTGATCCTGAGACTGCAGCCAAGCTTATTCATCTCTTTGCTGAATTATTGAGAGTTGTTCTCTTTCACTCAAAATCTGAGCCCGAGCCTGATCAATGCTTCAAGAGCCATTTGAGTGTTGGCATACTTCGCTTCATCACGTTCAGAAGCTTGGATATCACTCATACTTGCTTGCATGAGTACAGAAAGATCGAGCCAGAAGAAATAGAAAAGATCCAAGATGAAGAGGAACTCTTGATATTGGATCTCGAGAGCCTATTGACACAATTTCTCGAAGAATCGAATGTGCTTGGCTTGCAATTTCCGAGCTACATAACAGGACCGTGGCGGACCAACATGGCTTCATTTCTATCAACACCAAGACCTTATAGTGTGAAAGAAATTACTCAAATCCTTGAGTCGGGAGTTATCCTTGAGGGTCATGAGACACAAGGGGGGAAGATTTTTGCATCCTAGCTGCGGCCGAGGATCATTAGAAATGAGTAGGGGTGCTACTGAAAGAAGATCAGAGCAGAATCTCATCGATTAAAGATACATGCCCGGAAGAATCCCTGAACAGACAGTAGCTAAGAATAGTCGGCTCTGGAATAGGTAGACGTCGAGTAAAAAAAGTAGAATACGCCCGAAATGGTTTAGTTTCATTTGTGTCGTGATTTATTTCTTTGTACCTGTTACAGGTCAATCGAAAAGTGATCAATTCGGTACCAAGGACGAAAGTATCAAGGCTAGAGAGAAAGAAAGAAGGATCGAAATCATGGGGGATTTCTGTTGATATGTTTCCCCATGATTGCCATGTTTGTTTGTCCACCAAACATCCTCCAGCTCCTTATCACTAAGTCAACAGTCATGCCTCCGCCAACCGTCACAGTACCGAGTGTAACGGGCTAGGCCCTGCTGGACAAGGCAGTGCCTTGTCCTCTTGTTGGTCTGAGCGTTGTTGCTGTAGTGACGACTTATTTTGAGGATTTTCTGTCCTCTCATCTTTCTTCTTTCCTTAGCTCGAATTTGTAACGCATGAGGACTACATAGCTGTAATTTACACTATTAGAACCCTTCACACCGAGGGGCTTCTCGACTCTCCGAATCGGGACTTTCAACCGCCCTTTCCTACTCATTTAAGCAAGGACACCCTAACATCTCGCATCTTCCGCTCTTTTCATCCTCTTCGGTTCAGTTCATCCTATCTTTTTGGATTGGTCCCCCTTGGTAGATTAGCCCCATTCTTGCATACAATGCCGTACTGTATCAGCTTGCTGTGACAGAAGATTTTGGTGACTGAGAGTTGTACGTGCCTGATTAAGAGTATATACTAAACAGATCTCCTATCCCCTTTCTTGAACTGCTCTACGAGCTACACACTAACTTATCAAAGATTCTTAGGGTACGCTCATAGTCGCTCTCTGTATGTGGCAGGACTACCTGTCTGATTTCGGAGTTATCGAAGTCGCTTAGGTTTACCACGTTACAGGTGTAAGCCAGCAGTGGGTCTTTTTTCGTCATAGTTGCCTTGGACTTAAAGCAAGAGGGAAACGGCAGAGGGATAGGAGTGAAGTGGAAGGGAAGTGGAAAAGGGTAAGGGCAACTAGCGGCAACTGCCTGGAAGGCAAGGACATGGTGTCTGCTCCCGTGTTGTATGTTTTTTTTTTTTTTTACTCTTGGTTTGGATGCGCGCCCCGCGCGCGTCTTCCAGTGCTCGCCCTTGACCTGGATAGCTGGAGATCGACTATCTTGCCACTTTTGAATTAGCGAGTTTCGAGCAGGGGTAGGGAAACAGTGCGAAAGAGTGTAATAGTAAAAATAATTCGAATTCTACTGTATTAGAGCAAACTCATGATGTTTCTACATATTTTTGGTCTCGGAAAAGAGTGGATTTCTCTTCACTCTATATTTCGAGGAATGTCGCATCTGCCTCCCATGAGAGCCTCGTTTGACGCCACCAATTTCTTGTTCTGCTATTTTAAGCAATCCCCTTCTCATCTGGAGAGCTGCGAATGTCATTTATGCCAAAGAGTTGGCACTCGTATAGAAAGGAAAGATGCGTATCAACCTATTTCCAAGGTTAGTTAAGTTTTAGTAGGGGATTGTGACAAATATTAATAGCAAATTCACAGGGAAAATAAATTCAATAACTGTTGGGAGTGATGGCTAAGCCTACGAGAAGAGAAAACTGGAAGGCAAAAACTCATAAAGAGGGAAGAATTTAGCTATGTATAAACCCCTAGCTATATGGAAGCTGGAGAAGGTAGAGAAGCGGTAAGATACTGCCAGTAATGGCTTCACCGCTTTCCAACAAATACTATGGTCGGAGGTCAGTTCTACAGCCAGGGAATCGCGAATGGGTCACATCGATTGAATGTGTGAATTCAACGGGATTTATACTCCCACCATGCATTATCTTCAAATCGTCAAAGTACCAACAATAAGCATGGTTTGATGACCTACCCGACGATTGGAGAATCGAAATCAGTGAGAATGGCTGGACTACAGACGAAATTGGGCTTCGATGGTTAGAAAAGCTATTTATCCCTGCGACTACTAATCGTACTAGGGGTAAATATCGACTACTAGTCCTCGATGGCTGCATGTGTTGGAAAGCGGTGAGACCATATGTTGGGCAGTATCTCACCGCTTCCCACCTTCAGCAGCTTCCATATAGCTAGGTGTTTAGGCATAGATAGATTCTCCCCTCTCCATGACTTTTTGCCTTCCAGTTTTCTCTTGCTCGTAGGCGGAGCCATCACTCTCAAGAGCATGCCTCCGCATTTGTCTCATCTACTACAGCCTTTGGATATAGGCTGTTTTGCCCCTCTAAAACGCGCGTATGGGAGTTTGATTTCCTCGCGTCATTCCCACAAGCTCGCAAAGAAGCCTTTAAACCAGAGACTATTCAAAATGCATTCGCCGCAGCTGGTTTATGTTACGCGCGTCTTCCTGTGAACTGTGAGCTGGTCTTATGTCTCGTACACTTACCACGGCTTCGCCTCCAAGTCGTACTCGCAACCGTACCGTTACTAGATGCTTGAGGCTTTACACGGACTCGGGTCTATAAAGCCGACTTGCTGAGGTGTTCCAGAAAGGGCGCCAACCAGGTCAGGTCGCTGAGGGACTGGTCTGATTGTAGGAGGGTTGTCAGCGAGGCAAACCGTATGATATACTATCGCAATGGTGGGTTCCAAGTAACAGTATGAGATTGGTCACGAAGAACTAAATACAAGTGCAGGAATGAGTGTCCTCATATATCCAGTTCTTCCTATCCATGATGAACCCGGCTCCTATCCTCAATGGGATTCGGTCCTATCTATGATGGGACGTCACGTGCTTCATCCTAACCATTCTGTAGTCACGCGACTTCGTTCCCCTCAGAAGTCCTTGTTCCCTTCCTTCTTGACTAGCTCAAGTTGATTGGCTGTCGTTGTCTTGTTGGCTCTGCTGACCTCTGCCTAGCGTGTTGCTGACGCCAGGTCCGTAACAGTTTAGTACCATATGATCCCGATCAGGTCATTTCAAAGCTTGATGTTCAACTTCGGACACCTACCCCCCTAGGCAGTCGACCAGGAAGCCAATCTCAAACAATTGAATCGACAGGGCTCGTCAATCAAGGCACTGGTTAAGAAACGTTCGCAAAGCCCTCCGACGCCTACGAATATGGCTATTGATCAGCTCCTCAAGGGCTATCAGCTATCATTGCATTCTAATGCAATCCTTCTAAAGGAAACCCGCGATTTACGGGCTGAAAACGAGAAACAAAAGCAAAACGCAAGAAATCGGAAAAGCGCGTAGCTCATACGGAGGGTTTTACGGTCCAGGAAGCTAGGGAGTCGATGAACCAGGCTCAAGAAGCTCCTAATCCTACCCCCGCGGAACCAGAATCGTTAGTTTCGCAGCCGCGTACACGGGGCCAGCAGGGATGTGGGATATATAGGCTCCTAGGACATAGAAGAGAGATATTGTTACGAACTAGTTGGTAGGATAGTAAGCCTATCGATTAGGTAAGGCACGACTATCTAGAGGACGGGAGTAACTCTTAAGGAGAGGCGGGAGCAATATATTATAATAAGAATAGAGACTAATTCTTGAAGGGAATTATGGCCGAGCAATAGGGCGCCTCCTTTTATTAAAGAGGCTAATATAATATTGTGCGGTAGAGAACGAAACATAAGCGAATCGAGGGCGTATCGGTAGCGAATCGCTACTAGCTAGACGTATACGATAAGGAATCTAGGAATAGCTTTAAAAGAAGCTTATTTCGTATTAATTATGCTCCCTCTCCCGAACGCCTAACACTAGGCGTTTATAGATTATATAATATTTTTGTAAATAAAGAAATCGAAATATATACCCTTAAAATTAGTAGGTATAAATACGTTTTTTTACTTCTCTTCTCTTACTTCTTTTAACTACTATAATATTATATTTTTCTACGTATCGTCATAGTTTCTTCTATCTTTCTATTTCGTATCTATTACTAGTCGCTATCGTTTCGCCTAATTAAAATAAGTATAGAGGCTAAAGAATCTACTATCTTATTTAGTAAGGCTAAGGAGTTGTTACGGAATAGGCTTCTTTAAAGCTTTTCCTAGATTCTTCGTTGTACGTGCTAGATTAGTAGCGATTCGCCTCCGATCCGCCCCCGCCTCGCCTATGATTCCTTCCCTACCGTATAAATATTATATTAGCCTCTTCTATAAGAAAAGGCGTCCTATCCTTTAGCTATAATTCTCTTTAAGAATTAGTCTCTATTCTTATTACAATATATTGCCTCTACCTCCTCTTAAGAGTTATCTATAGTATTTAGATAGTCGTGCCTTACCTAATCGATAGGCTTACTATCCTACTAACTAGTTCGTAATAATTCTAATTCTTCGTTTTCGATTACCTAAGGTTACGATGTCTCCCTAAACTCGATCCGTAGTCGAAAGGGCCTAGTCTTAAAGCCGAAGTACTATCGAACTATAGCTAGCTATCGAGACCTCTTATAATATAAGTCTAATCCCGATTAACTAGGGCCTAGTCGATACCGACTAGTTAGATAAATACCTTAGACTTACCTAGGAGACTATCTAAAAGCTTAAATAATAGGTCGCTTTAAAACGATATATCGTAGAACTTCGTACTAAAAAAGCTATACTCGATAGCTAAGCGAATTACTCCTAAAACTATAATAATTCTAAATTTAACCGTAAAAATAAGTTTAAAATTAAGTTTAAAGATATCTCGTAATTTAAAGTTATATTTAACCTTTAATAGCGATAAAACTAGCTACTAGACCTTATAACCGCCTTTATAGGTATACTACGAAAATACCGCTACGATAGTAGAAAAATCCTTCTCGGTATCTCTTTTATAGATAAAACCTATCGGATAAGATAGTACCGATATATTAGCGAATTAGTACCGAAGAATAAGCGTTACGCCGAAGGAACGTAGTCTTACTTCGAGGATTTTACCCTTACCCTTATTAAGAATACCGCTAATCTCTAAGCCGAAGTTCGAGTCTAACTCGAGAAGACCTTCTAGCGGTCCGACGAGGATCTAAGGGAGTTTTATACCTATCTCGATACCTTTAAATAATACTTTCCTCGTCCTTCGGAAATAGAAAGAAGCCTCTCTTTCTTCGCGAAGCTTTAGTATCTACTTTAGAACCTTATTAATCTCTATATACTTAACCTCCTAAAGACTTAGGACGAGATAATTAATATCGCCTACTATTACTAAGAGATTCTATAGTCTAAGGAGAAATAGAAGCGTAAAGCCGACGATAAGGCCTCGAACTAAGGATTCTTTAAGCGCTACTCCTAGGAATCGTTCTACAATTCCTACTTCTATCCTAAATCTAAAACCGATTACCTACGTAATCCTAAATACTCTCGTAGACTAAACTAGGGCTAGCGCTAGCCTTACCGTAACTAGAATAGGGACCGACGCTATACTAATAATCCGAATAAGAAACTAGTCCGAAACCGTAACGATCTATCTTAACCTCGAGAAAAGAATCTTTTCGGACGAGATAGATAACGCTTTATATACTTTAACTATAGTAGTAATAGCTATATATAACCTACTTACCCTTAGGAACGCGTCTATATAGGCGAAATCCTCTAAGGAAACGCTAATAAGTCGGAGTAGACTCTATATCTCCGACTCTTTATCCTTAAGTAGAGACTATCTATTATCTTTATATACTAATTTACGTTCGAAATATAATCGAAATATACGTAGACCTTAATAGCTATACTAAGGTTAATATCGTTAGTTTTTAATTTGTTAAGATATATAAATTTTAGCTAGCTAAGCTATCTAGACCCTTTATTAAAGCTATTAATATATTCTTAATACCTACCTATAGCGTATAGAAGGTCCTAATTACTATAACTAATTCCTATAGAATAGTTAAATCCTTCGAATACCTATATATCGCTATCGACCGCGATCTTAACCTATAAGGTAGTCCTATTCTCCTCTCTATAATAACGCTTTAATACCTAAACGTCTATCTTACGCTAGCGTCTCGCCTCTAGTAGTTTAAAGTATTATTAATTATAATAGAGAAACCCTATACCTTTACTAAATACTCCCGTAATCTAGCCTATATCTTCGTAGCTATTAAACTACCTAAGGAAATCTAGATCCCTAGGGACGATAATAACGATTAACCTCCTTAGGACCTATCTAGAATCCCTACCGAATTATAAGAGTTTTATAATATTTTCTTTTACGAAAAAATAGCGATTCTCTCTCTATTTAAGGATACCGATTATACTATCGAACTTATTACTAACTAAACTCCCTCTTTTAGTCTAATCTACCTTCTCTCGTAAAATAAACTAGCGGAACTATATCGATATATCGATAAAAACCTAGAGAATAGGTATATCCGACTATTAAAGAGCCTAGTAGGTACTCCTATTCTCTTCGCCCCTAAGAAGAATAGCGGACTCTAATTATACGTCGATTACTGTAGACTTAACTATATCTTAGTTAAGAATCGCTACCCTATCTCTCTTATTTCGGAGATATTTAACTATCTTATAGGTATAAAATAGTTTAGTAAGATTAATATTAAAGATATATATTATCGGATCTATATCTAGGAAGGTAATAAATAGAAAATAGCTTTCTATATACGTTATAGCTACTTTAAATATACGGTTATACTATTCGGCCTTACTAATATACTAGCTACCTTCTAATTATATATTTATATAGTACTTTATAGCCTTCTCGATATTTTTATAGTAGCGTATCTAGATAATATCTTAATCTTCTTACTAGGCCGTAATACGTATACTAATTATATCTACTAAGTCCTCGAATAAATAAGATCTATAGGTTTATATATAAAACCTAGTAAATATATCTTCTACTAAGATTAGGTCGAATTCCTTAGCTTTATTATCTCCTCGAAAGGTATCTCGATAGATCTATAATAGGTATCCGATATCCTTTCGTAGCCGATTCTCTATACCTTCCGAGATATTTAGGTATTCTTAGGATTCTACAACTTCTATCGGCGTTTTATCCGAAATTACTCCGAGATTATACTCCTACTAATATCTCTAATAAAAAAGAGCAAGAATAGTAAGAAACCTAGGACCTTAGAGCTTATACCCCTAGAAACGGCGGCGTTTTACTATATTCTCGATGCCTTTAAGACTATACTATTACTCCGATATTTCGATCTAGAAAGATCTAGAAGAATTAAGACTAATATATCTAATTAGGCTATAGCTAGAATCCTCTCTTAGCCTAACGATAGAGGTATCTAGTATCCTATCGTATTTTAGTCAAAAAAGTTTAATAGTATAGAAATTAACTATAGTATACCGGATTAAGAGCTTTTCGCTATCGTTTAGTTCTTTAAATACTAGCGTTACTATCTCGAAGGAAGTACGTATCTTATTAAGGTTTTATCTAATTATTCTAATCTCTAGGCTTTTATAAAACAACTAAAACTTAATAGAAGATAAGCTAGGTAGTACCTACTTTTATCTACTTTTAATTTCTATATTAAGTACTACTCTAGGAAGATAAACCCTATAGATAGCCTATTACGACGATAGGGCTCGGACTACGAGAACGCTCCTAGTATCGAGTTGCTAGGCCGCTTTAGGACCGAATAATAAATAAATTACGGCTATTTAATTAGTAGTACGTAAGAGTCGAAGAATTAACTATAAAAGACTTAATATCGGCTAAGACCTACGATAATAGTAAGGCCCCTACTATAGATATATATATCCTAGCTACGTTTCTAAGAGAGACCGCTACTAAATTAGCCTTAAATAGTAACTAGAAAATAGGTTAGGTATAGCTAATCCCTATTAATAAGTTATATAACGCCTATATTATTAAAAATATCTACTAGGAAGAATCCGGAGATAAATTAAAAAACCTTATTAGGCGACTCTAGGGCAAAGACCTAGAGACTTAGCGGCGAAAGTATACTATTAAAGAAGTAAAGCCTAGGACTAAAGACTAGTTAATTAATTTAAAAGGGCTTATTCGATATAAGTACTGTCTTTATATCCTAATAGGGAATAATTTAAGAATAAAATTAATAAATATCTATTATAATAACCCTTTTGCTAGCTATTTCGGGCGTAACCGAATAGCTAAGCTTCTTAAGAGGAAATACTATTAGGTAAATCTTAACTAAGACGTTAATAAATATATCTAGATATACTCTATCTATTAAGGTACTACGACGCTACGATATAAGCCTTATAGAAAGATAGATATACTTCTAATTCTAAAATAGCCGTTTATAGAGTTATCTATAGATTTTATTATAGGCCTATCCCTATCTATCTATTTAAATTAAACTATTAATAGAGTTTTAGTTATTATCGATAGGTTTACGAAATAGTCCCTTTTCTTCCCTATATCGACGATAATAATAGCTATAGATCTTATATAATTATTCTATAATAATATTAACCTTCGGTATAGCCTACTAGAAGGTATTATTACCGACTATAGATCGCTTTTTACTAGCAAATTTTAGTCGGAATTATACTATATCTCTAGGGTTAAAATAAGGCTTTCGATAGCGTTTTACCCCTAAACCGATAGCTAAATAGAATAGATAAACTAGGTCCTCGAATATTACCTTCGCTATTTTATTAATACCGAACAACTTACCTAGCCGTAACTACTCCGAACGGTAGAATTCGTATATAATAATACTATTAATATAATAATAGGCTATTCTTTTTTTAAAGCTCTCTTAGGCTATTCGCTAGACTTTTACTATAGGATCGAGGTCGATCCTTCGGGGAGAAGTATCCTAGCTATAATAGTAAGAATTAAAAAGTTATAAGAAATTCGTAAAAGACTTACGAATTACTAGCGTAGCGTTACCGAGTCGTAGGCGAAATATTATAACCTCTATTATAAACTACTTACCTTTAAGTATAGAGACCTTATCGGATTATTAACTAAGAACCTAAAGCTTAAAACGATACGAAAACTTAGCCCTCGTTTTATTAGGCCGTTTAGGGTACTTAATATAATTAGAAAATAGGTATATCGGTTAAGTCTACTAAGTTAATACGATCGAATTTATAATATTTTCTACGTCTCTCTTTTAGAGCTATAGAAGGAACGCCCTAGGAACGGTACCGATTCGATACCGATACCTAAGCTTAACGATAATATCGAATATAAAGTTAAGAAAGTATAGAGCAAAAAACTCTTTAATAATAAATAGTATTACCTAATTAAATAGAAAGAGTAGCTCTTAGAATATAATTAATAGGTCCCTTATTACGATATAGCGAATATATAAAGTATAATCTAGCGATTTCTAAAAGTATTAAAAAGCAAAAAATTATCCTAAATTAAGTATATAAACTAGAATTAACTACCGATATACCCCTAATTTACCCCCGAAATACGTATTTAAATACGTTTAATAAGACCGATAGAAGTATTATCTATAACCTCCTTAAATATAGCCTATATAATACTATCTAGCGGTATAACTATATCCCCTATAACTATCTCCCCCGACTAAGCGTACCTAGCTATACGACCTAAAATAATAGCTTTAATAGAGGCTATAAAAACGTATTTAGTACTAACCTACGACTACTAACTAGGGTCCCTAGGTAGTATATATAGTAGGCGATTACTACGATAGTTATCCTAGGCCTTAGAATAGTCCTAGATCGGAGATATAACGAGGCTAGATAGCTTATAACGGCGCTAGGAATAAAACTCCTCGTATATCTAATTCGTATTCTATAAGAAATATTAATAAAACCTAACCGAATTATAGCCTTATTACTTATAGAGACCTTCTTAGACGTCTTAGAATTACTAAAAGAGTAGATACTATAGTAGGCCTTTATAAAGGCGTTAAAAGCGCCGATAAAGGCGGCCTACGTAAAAGCTACCTAAATCTAATATAATTCGGCCTATCCTAACGATACGTTCTCTATATCCTCCTACTAGAACTCCTCGGTAGTCTAGCGTAAGAGCTTACTAATATCGTAGAGATCCCTAAGGATCCCTATTAAGGCCTATACTATATTAGTATAAAGAAGAGCTAAGAAAAAGGCGGCGAAATATACTAGAAAGTACTTATTACGCCTTTCGGAATACTACTAGTATAGTACCGATTTAATAGCGTTAAAGACGTACTAGACCTCGAAAGGTAAGCCCTCTATAGGGTTAAAGCTAGCGGTAGTCGTACGAATATACGCTATATACTAAAAATATAAATACGCTAGTAGATTCGTATAGTAAGGGTAGCGACTCTTTAGCGAAACTACCCTAATTATCTAAGAGAACTCCTCGTTATTAGAAGCGTTAATAGACGTAGGACCCTCGTCTTCCTCTCTATCTTTATACTCTTTAGTCTCGTTAAGCGAAGCAACGACCTCTCTAGCTTTAGTACTTATTTTAGCCGGGCGAAACGATAGTAAATAGTAATTAATACGAGGTAGAAGAATAGAAGAAATAGTAATAATACGTAGGGATATATAGTATTATAATAGATAAAAGAAGGATAGAGGAGAGAAGTAAGAGAACGCGTATTATACCTACTAATTTAGGGTATATATTTTAATTTCTTTATTTACAAAATTATTATATAACCTACAACGCCTAGGGTTAGGCGTTAGGGAGAGGAAGCATAATTATTACGGAATAGGCTTCTTTAAAGCTATTCCCGGATTCTTTGTTATACGTACCGTACTAGTAGCGATTCGCCTCCGATCCGCCCTCGTTTCGCTTATAATTTCTTCCCTACCGTATAAACATTATATTAGCCTTTTCTATAAGAAAAGGCGTCCTATCCTTTAGCTATAATTCTCTTTAAGAATTAGTCTCTATTCTTATTATAATATATTGCCTCCGCCTCCTCTTAAGAGTTATCTATAGTATTTAGACAGTCGTGCCTTACCTAATCGATAGGCTTACTATCCTGCCAACTAGTTCGTAACAACTATCTACCTTTGAGTCCCTATAGGTATTAATAAGATACTAATAGTATATAACTTACGTTCCCTATACGTATATACGCGTATTTAAACGTCTACGGGGACTATTTAGTTTATAAAAGTTAAATATAATAGGAGCTTACCGCGACTTAAAAGGACTATCCGACGTTAAGTAGAGTAATCCCTTACCTCTAGAAAGCTTTAGTTCCGTAGAATATTTATATAAGCGCTAGAGTATATACTTTATTTCTTTATTCCGGAAATCAACCGCACAAACTTTAATAACGAATTCGGACTAGGCTTCTATACGACAGATAGCCTTGAATCTGCCTTAGGGTACGTTTTAGGCGGTAGGGTCATCCTGGTCTTCAAAGACCTAGACGTACATTCCACTCAGCTATGGCAGCCAAGTTCCTAGGATTGGAATGCCTAGGTAGCCAGGTGGCTTCACCTTTATATGGCCATTACGGAGGGGCCAGCCCCATCTCAGTCTTTGACAGCTGATTTCATCCAAGGTGCCATTTCCGGAGAACGGCCACGTGGTGGACTGCCCCTTCCGGGGAGGCACCAGCAGCTCGTCGCCGTCAGCTATAAAGGCTGTGAAGTTCTGTCTAGAAGTTTGGAAATGATCATATTTGTCGAACGGGGATAATGGTTGCTTGACGGAGTGTCTACCTTGCTTTTGAGTGCAGTGTGTTGGTTCCAAAACGCTTAGCAGGTTGTTTTCGGATATGAGATGAGGATATTGCTAGTCACTATTGATACCAGAGCCAGCAAATTGTCCATCGCTTTCTATTTTTTAGATTCTATGGCTCGCCTTACGATAGTAAGATCCCCGTCTATAGCATCCGTCTGTAGCGCCCATAGTGTTTATGAATAGCGCCTGTCTATAGGTCTCTAGCAGCTACGCTACACAGATGCCAAGAATTTACATTCTTGTACATCCTTAGCTCTCTCTAGAAACGGCGAATCAACTGAGGGAGTGAATGCTGATCGTGCTTCTGGGCCGCACCCCGGTCGTGACTCTGTGGTCGACTTCTCTCCGTTCTTTCATCTGCTCTTCCCATCCCCGGGCTGCGAGACCTCACGCGGTGTGCACAGCTCGGTATGAGATATGTTAGCTAACTCGCGCTCATTTGTCAGGTATCTATCCCGCGTGATCTTTGCCTGTTGTCTGGTTTCGGCTCCGAGGACCCCTGTCTTCCTTCTTCCATCAACCCCTCCTTTTTCTTTTACGGCATTGTGTTGAAGCACCATGTCATGTGGGCATTATTTTCAGCGTAGGCGTGGCAAAGACAGCACAAGTCCTAATCAGGTACCTATACCAATATAGCCACAACAGACAGAGGAGAAGGAAAAGAGGAGGCAGAAGAGGAGGCAAAAAGCAACTTTGGTGGAAACCAAAGGATGGCCAGACCAAGAAGAGTAAGAGGGATGCGTTTATTGATGAGATCTTAAGGGGCCTCAAGGGATTCCTGGAGAAATCCTCCTTTTCCGCAAGATATTCCACGACCTGCCGTACTGATTTTGCAAGTGAGAGAAAAAAGGTAGAGGCAACAACAGCGGAGCGTGTGCCTGCATGTTCATTGATGGCATCGTTCCAGTGTTCTATAGTACATTATGTGATTTAAAGACCTTTCTAATATACAGAGCTCACTGTGCAAGTTTATTCTAGGAACTGCATCACCAATTTCGGGATGCGAGAAACTCCTTCGCCTTTGATGGCACTGACCGGGACTGCGGTCAATTTCTCTTTCCATCCATCCTGGTGACCCGATGGATGTTCAGCAGAGCCCTTCTCCACTGCGAAAAGATACTCCTGTAGTGCTCGATACTGGTCCTGAGTATGTTCCAGATCAGCCTTGGTAGCAACGACAAACCAAGGCTTCTTGTGAAGAGGGGGCATTGTAAGAGGGGGCAGAGATCCAGTAGATCTATAGTTGAGTGGCCGGTTCATAGACTCGTCATCTGAGAACTCGATATTTTGGTCAAGCTCTGACAGTTCTGGCTCAGATGGATCCCAGTTAATCACGCCTTGGGTCTCCTTAAAGGTAGGATCAGGTTGAGTATCGCGCAGTCGCTCATACTTTCCGAGTTCATGCCAGAGCTTCTGCAGCTCTTGGACAGGGTCCCCATTGCTGAGATCAAGTACAAAGGCCAAGATACCTGCTCGATCGATGTGACGAAGGAATCCAAGGCCGAGGCCTCGGTCGAGATGTGCATCTTCCACCAGACCTGGGATGTCTGCAATAGTAAAATGAGTGCGCTTTCTCTTCGACTCGACCAGCGGTCGTCCCTTGTTGTCGTCGACAATCACTGTGCCGATAGAAGGAGACAGAGTGGTAAATTCCCAATTCCCAATGCGCGTGCGACTGTTGGTCAATGAACGAAGGAGTGTGCTCTTCCCGGCATTGGGTTTGCCGACCAGACCGACGTCTGCCAGCAACTTGAGTTCAAAGTCCAGTTCTAGCCTCATTCCTCCCTCGCCACGAGACGCGAACTTTGGTCGTCCCATCGAACGGGTCACAAAATGCGGATTGCCCAGTCCGCCAGCACCACCCGCAGCCAAGAGCATTGGCTTGTCCATCGGCTGCGAAAGATCGAGATAGATAGGTGCCTTGGGTTCCATTGCCGCGATCGCCTGCCTCCGCGGTTTGAGGCGAGGAAATTTCACAGTCAAGAAATCAGATGGGTCCGCACTGGGATGAAGAACCCAGCGATCATGTCGAATCGGCGTGAAATCGATTTCTTTTTCCTCGTCCACAGGCTCTTCCCGGCGCTTCTTTATGCGAGCCAACTCCTCTGTGACCGGATCGTAGCGCTCCACCTCGCGCACCACTGTGCCGACAGGTACCTGGATGAGGACGTCGTCACCGCGTTTCCCTCCTTTGCTTTTGCCCTGTCCGTTTTTCCCTCGACTTGCTTTGATGACACCTCTGCGCGCAAGTTTGTGCAGGCTGGTTAGGCCCTCGACGGCTTGGATGTAAAGGCCTCCTCCACTGCCGCCGTCGCCTCCGTTCGGAGGTCCTTCTTCGATGTATTTCTCTCGCAGGTACGAAGCACATCCATTGCCACCGGCACCGGCATACATGGTGACATGGCATTTGTCCTGGAAGATAAAGCGCGAGTAATCTTCCGGTTCGGGGTTCAAATGCGACAGGTCCGGGGCTTCGCTCTGAGAGTCGTTATCCGGTCGGCTGTCGGACTTTGTGCTCTGCCATCGCGGGCAGGAGATTGGTAATGCTCGCGGAAGCCGATTTGAGATAAATATCGTTCGACCGGTGATGAAAGGTCGCGTCGAGAGGGAAAGACAAGCTCGGTAGTGTGCCATGATGCTGCTGGTTGATGGCTAATCCTGGTTCACTCCGAGATGCGCAATTCTCTCGCTGCTCATTCAATTGCAAAGCATCATTCGTTGATAATCGGAGAGTGCGTGACCGAGGTCCGAGACAGTAGTAGCCTGGTTGAAATTGACCCTAAGGCACTGAACAATTTCAACGCTGGCGTCAGAAGCCTGTTTGATAAGGCGCAGTCACGTGGTGATAACATGAAACTATGTCCGATCTCTACAAAACAAGCCAAGAGGAATGAATCAATAGAGCACCTTGAACCTAACTTGGATGTTGACCGCCAGAGTCACCAAGCGTATAAAAAGTCGGTGTGCAAAGTTCAAAGTTACTATAATTATAAAGCAATACATATTTGAGAACTTCCCATGCAAACCTAATAGTCAGGCGGTTTCGCAATGCCACCGTTTACCTCGAGGTTTGAAAACTCTGTCCTCCATCAGGAATTACACGTATTCATCATGGATGGCACATTGACGGGTCCATCTCAGACCAGCACACAACCCAGTTTTCTCCCGCGACCTCGCCACCGCATTACAATCCCTACACCCATTAATTTGATATACGAGGGTGCCGTCTCTATAGCCCTACAATATGCCTGCATTGCTTCTGCATAATGATGCGGTGGCTGATGGATCTGCGCATGAAGAGTCTATCAGCTAATGAACCATGGCGGACTTGATTGAAAAGGATTTGGCAGTCTTATTTAGCGCCCACTTGCATTGATGCAAAAACATCCAGCTGCCAGAGAACCTCGACGTTGACGCTTCTTGCTTTTGCCGTTCGTCACTGCGGTTGCAATTGCAATGGGCATCCGCATGTAGCGTATGACGTTGAATATGAACTTTTTAGAACTGAACGTTCTTTCTACTCTCCGCGAACTGCCAACGGGGCGTACTTTTGCTCGCTCCTGCTTGACCAACGCTGCCCGTCACTGGTTATTTGAAGAAAGAGCCAACTGGGGTGGACATGGCCTGGCCGGCCTTGTTTTCTGTTTTATGCGGGCCGGACCCTTGTTAGCACCCTGTTCTCGGTCTTGAACGAGGATGTACGCGGGGCAGGTGGCGGGGCTCGACTGAATTTCAAGGCTGACAATGAATAGCTGACTTTCTGACGAACGATAGCACCTGACAGTACACCCCCCAACGCGTAGTCACAGGCGGGCGAAGACGGAAGAAGCGGAAGAAGCCATTGATAGGTCCCGATATGTAACTATCCGTGTTCCCTGCCAGTCGCCGCTCTACTCTAGGCGAGTAGCATGGTCTCAAAGTCTAAATAACTCGACGTCCGAGTTAGATCTCCAGTCGGCTCTCGGGCCTCGGTGTGAACGGCAGGGAGATTCATGGCTGCGGCTGATGAACAGGTTTAGGGCATACGCATCGGACCGTCGGGAAGATACTCGGGCTAATACATTGTACAACAGTTACAAGCTGGAATAGGAGGATTCGATATGTCAAAAATGGTCCTAGTCTAGCTGATTTAGAATTTGTGGTAGGCAAGGGTATCTATATGTGGCAACCGCTAAATTTGTGCCCTGACTATACATGACGGATGTAGTGATTGGTCCATTGTCCCGGCTGAGCTGCTGGAATATCACAGAGGAACCCAGGATCGGCCGTCACATCTGTGGCATGCATATTAACGCGGGGTCGATCACTGATCTTGGAACGCAACAAAAGTACCGCACAGAGGATAGCAAGTGATTGTACTTCTGTCCCAGAAGAGCTCTTATGTTCGAGAAGAACTTGGCTTTCAGGAAAAATGAAGCCGGTGGGAACTGCAGACGTCAGGCTCTGCTAAGCTCAACAATGTAAGATAGAGCAACGAGAACGAGGCGGGATAAAATCTCCAGTCGTACACTCCGCAGTAGCAAGCTTGTAATTTCCTACCTGGAAGCCTCCTAAGGGTAACGAGAGCGGGTGAGAGAGTAGACAAAGGCATTGCCTTCTTTAAGACCTTTGGAAAAGCTCGGGGGACCTGGACATGTGAGACTCGGCCATGCAATAACGCCCCTCCATGAATGCCCAAGGGTTCTCCTGGCCAGGTGTGCATATACTGAGAGTCATGTCAGATCTCGGGACCAGAAAAGAGACCTGACCACACTACGCCCTTGATTGAATAGTACAACATAGGGAGCCTTGGAGCTACAGAATCCTCAAAGTCTGCTTAATATTCATCTATCATTGCTACTCAACACAAAGTGCACCGAGGCCACATGATCATCTTCCCCTTATGAACCAATGTGCAAGGCACAAGTCGAAAGCGGAAAGTTTACCCATAACTCTGGAATCAAGTCGATCATAACCTAAAGCCCCACCACACACGGAAAGCCGTCAGGTTAGAAAGTACGATAGAGCACAAAGTACGTGTCAAAAGGCCGCGGTCCCGGCGACCAGGAAAGCAGGACGGAGATAATGCAAGGGTGGAGCGAAAGAAAAAGGCCCATAAGCATGATCGCGGATTCACTAGCATGAAAATCATGGCAAGGAGAACCTTGGAAGAGTCAACAAGGGGCGTTTTCTTACCCGGCACCGCGGCACCGGATCCGGAATTCCGAGGGCTCTCGCCACTGAAGTGGAAAAGGGATCGTTCCCGTTGGTCGGGGAGACGTCACAAAGGACCGGATGAAAGAATACATATGAATGGAAAAGATACCTGCTCCACGGATTTAGTCCAACACTAGAATCCAAGGTCGTCCCGTGGCACACGATGCATCCATGGTTCCCCTGGCGGCTATGGGCTACGGAGCCAGGAACCCAGCCCAATTTGGGTCTTTGATTGGTGCGCGGATGCGGTCTGTAGTCCCCGCGCCAGCTTCTGTGATGGGAACTGAGAACTCTGGAACGCTAGAAAAATGGGGACATAGTTTGTGGACAGCTGAAGTTGAAAAATGCCCGAGATTTACAGTCTCGGTTGAAGACCGGGTTCCTACCGTGACCCATGTATGTACTTCGTATCATGTAGTTTTGTATTACTAGCGAGTGGAAGAGGACCTGCAGACCAAGTTGACGTCACATGACTCGAACCTGCCAGGACTTTTGCTAAACCGCCACAGATCTAGGCCGACTCAACTCTTCTGTGGCTAATCCGTACTTAGGCACAGGACTAAGCAAGTGTGGCGCTTCGGGGCTGACTGACGATTACCTTCAAACCTCACACTCCACCCGTACGTCACTTTCCCCGGAGTCCCCGAGTCCAAGACTCATGATTCAGAGTGGTAACCTTCACTAACCTCCAGGGGCTCGATCTCGACCTCGATTCCTAATGGAGGCTGGAGTGAACCGTACCGTGGTAAGAAACCGGATCTTGTTTCCCTTGTGCGATTGAGTTCGTCTCGATCGGTCGGGGGGCGCCGGAAGTTACGGATATCTCAAGGAACACATCGCAAAGGCACTCTCAGCTTGAACAAAAGCACCTCTTGCAGCTGGCCAGAACAATAGACCGCCAAACCTGCATCTGCCCCGCTTGAGCATCCGTGATCGCCTGAAAACAAAGGGATCGAGAATTGAGAATCGATCTGCGGCCTGCCTGCATATGTCAATTGTAACAATTGCTCTCTCACCTTAGACCTTTGTTTGTCTGTCTTAGCTTCTCCACCACACTTCGCCCCATTTCTTAGCTCCCGCGATCTTCATTAGGAATGTGAGCACTCTCAGCTGAAGTTGATACATCAGAATGCGCCGGATCTTCCGTGACTGGATAGCGGGCCCAAGCTAAAAATACCTGAGTGTCCGGCAATCGAAGCCGAGATCTTCACAAAAGTACGGAGACTCCGTACTCGGTACTTTTCCCAAAGCATTCGTCTTGAACGGCGCCAAATAGACCGGAGCTCTTTTCCATCCCTTGGTTTCTTATCAGCTCGATATCGTAGCGCGCCTCATACTTTCCATGCAACTGTCAGAACCGACACTGGGGCTCGGCCCAGTGTATAGGTAACCCAATAAGCGACCGATCTGGACAGCCGCCGTTCAATAGACCCGATGAGTGTTGTGTGCACGTGCGTATTTTCCGTGACAATAACGTTCTCGATAATGGCATCCGTGGTGGTCAAGATGGCGCGAATGAGCAACTACCTAGGTAACCCCTGGAGGAGATGTTGAGTGGATTATGAGGTAATGCAGAGCGCAACGGAGTGGAAGGATATTGTAGAATGCAGAGACCGTGATTGAACACGGTGACTTGACCGGATTCGCAACTGTAAGGGTCGGGGAGGGCTTCACCAAAGGGGGCGGTCGACATACCCCGTCAAACAATGACTTGCTCAAGGATTGCATTCCATGTCTTATTCTTGTGTAACTAGACCAAGTTGACTTGTTTTTCAACTCACCGTCTTTTGAATTCGTTCTCAGGCAACAATGGGTTGAGGTCAGAATATTGATATGGGCTACAGACGCAGATACGGTCCGATTCGCAATGATCAGCCAAGATATTTACTTATGGAATGATTCCGTTGTGGGCGCTGCAGATGCAAATTGGCGGGTTTACTTCGGACTCGGTTCTGTGTCATCTGAGGTCGTGATGCCCGAGAAGCACCGGAGACGTCGTGGCTTCGTAAATGCCAACTCAACAAGCTGGGATGCAGCCAAGTGACTCACCGCCGTCAGTACTTTTTGTGCCTTACTGCAGCCGGCAGGGTTGACCGACTCGACATGCACTCACCTTGCTACAAGACTAGGGAACAAGCTCAACCAGCTGATCGACGCGAGACTTCAGGATTCGATCCAGAACCGTCCGTTGGGCCCTTACTCTTTCCCTGTCGCCGTACCCGAAGAGCCCGAGTGGATACCGCAGCAAAGACGATGGTAGATTGAAGCCCAGTGGCATGATGCATGAAAGATCTGAGCACTCGTCACCGCTACATCGTCGGATCATTATCTTCCAAGATCCTCCCCGAGCTGTCATGACAAGACAATTCCCCGTGGATATGCGCCTCTTCTTCGCATTACTTGCATGGAAGGATTTGTCCACGTCGCAGTCTGCGCAGATCATTTTGTACCGGAATAAGCTTGATTGGTCCCGTCGCCTTATACTACCTTGACACTATTCCCGATGTTCGCCAGTTTCCATTGTTTGCCCGGACTCGACTCTTTGACCCCTTCTGCACCTGTATGACTCGTGGCCCGGGACTTGCGGATTCTAGCATAACACAGGGCAACGAAGACGCGGTGAGGAATTCTCCCCTGTCAATTCATGCAGTGAGCTCCCGAGTTATAGTGTAGTCCAATACGATGACGTCGGGGACCCAGTTTACCGGCTTTTTAGATTGCCCCCCGCCTTGGGCTCGCATGGCCAGACTGCATGTTCACTTCTGCCGTACATCCGGAACACGGTATCGCTGACTCCGTACAAGTGATACAAGGATGATTCCCCACTGCAAGAAAAGCTTTCCAGTCCCTTGGGTTCCCTTCTGCTGGGTCGGCACTTTCCGACTTTTTTGATAGATTCGATGCAAAGAGCTTTACTGAAGCTGAAGGTTCGTCGATGAACCTAGCCGATCTGCAGATACATATCGATCGGACCAGTCGTCTATGCCACTCGACTTGAACAACTCCATGGAACAGGGGGGGAGTCAATGTTTTGAAGCGATCGGCCAAAGTGGATCCGTAGGCTGAGCCAGAGTGTCGGTGAATTCTGTAACAGGCCTCAGCTTATGGGAAGTCTTCTGGAAAACCGTCGCGCCAAATAAGACATTACGACTGGTTGTCCGGTACACCGTAATACTTGACAGGACGATCATCGCCCCGTTTACCTGCCCCGTTGGCCCACCTTCAGGGAACCAAAATCAATAGCCCGCCCCTCCTTTTTTTTTTTTCCTTGGGAAGGGTGAATCATCAGGTCTCAATATTCAGACCTCGCCGTCTTCCCATTATAGGGGATCTTGGGGTACGGAGACAGGGTTGACTTTTTCTGTAGCTTCTGTGCTATCGACGCCCATTGACATGGGGCGGAAGTATCAACGCTACTCGGCCCAGAGCCTTGGATACATGAACGGCAACAGACAGGACCTCAACGGTCTGAAGAGGGAGTGGCAGCACGTCAAAATTGCGACAAACCCCCATTGGCCGAAGTAAACCGCATGTTGAGAATTTCGAGGTGCCCAGCCCGATTGCAGTCGAATCAATGCGAAACATGCGGCTAGTTGTGGTTGATTGGATTGCTACTGTATGTATGCATCCACCAAGGGGCCATATTATCCATGATCTACGATCCTATCGAGTTCGGGGAAGGCGATCCTGTAGTTCCGAAAGAACAGAGTTCACCTCCCGTCTAATCCCCGTCTCACGACCCAGGTATTTGGTTGAGAGTGGACAAACGGGCCTCATAGTTCGGCGAGGCGGGTGGATCGGTGGTTAGGAAAGAATAGCGCGGCAATTAATTCAGGTTCAGATCCGAGGAAAAGAAAACTGACACAAGTCTTCATTCCCTTGATTAGTTAGACTGAGGTCCTTTTGTTCTAGCTCCAAAGTGACTCGGGTCTGGGGGGCAGAGCAAGTTGAGATCTATCATCTCACTAATTCGCGCTAAAACCAAAGCCTCGGGAGTTAAAAAAATTCTCCTTAAAGCCGATCATCCTTGCCTGACGCCATATCGAGGGGAGGAGGGCTGTTAGCGCGTAAACACTACCGCTAGGGGCGCACTAAGAAGTCGCCTCCTGCTGTTCCCCGGGGCCCGGGACTCAGGGCCGTGGATCCTTTGCAATCTCCTAACAAACTAGACAGAATACGGTAGGTATCAACCATTACCCTTTTCTCTCTGGGTCTGGGGTGAAGGCTGCTCGATCGAATCATAGGTCCCCGGGAGGAAAGGGAAGCCAAGACTAAAAACTTAGGGCCGTTTTCGCCTCCCCGAATGATCTGATCTGATTGATCGAGGAATGGAATCGAATCCCTTCCCTGGGAAGACCTTCCATTGGTCTCTGCGATGAAGCTCCTGATGACGATGCAGTTCTCCCTCTTCGTACTGTACCTCACATCGATTCTTCTGTGCTCTATTGGTTCCACTCTTGTGTCTTTTTATTCTTTTTTTTTTTTTATTATTATTATTCTTCTTTTTTCCGACCTTGCCTCCAGGGTGCCTCCCCCTACCCAGTCTTTGTTTCCTTGGTTTAGAAAATGTTTTTTCCCTATGTTTTTTTCTTTTCATTGAGAATTCATTCAGATCCGCAATTTCATTTTCCCTGTAATTGCCCTATGAAATACGGACAGATCACTTCTCAATGAATGCCCAGTCGGATGACCCCGATCCCGCTCTTTTACATCCGAATTACACAGAGCTCCCAAGTTAATTAAAAATAATTAAATCTTCTAAAAAACTGAAACCCAAAAAAAACAAACTGGCCCCACACGTCTTTATTCCTCAATTCAACATGTTTGCTGCCATCTGCATCCTGCCTATACAGCTGTAACCGAAATTTCCTGCTAAACGGTTGACGTTTTAGTCTCCTTTTGGGGCCTGATCACATCAGACTCTATACTCCGTAGATGGAGCTATCCACTGTCGACACCCGTGGATTTAATATAATAGTTCCTTCCCCCCTTCTCTGGATTTTCATGGAATGACTCCCTTTCCTCCTCTGTGCTCATCGCAATTTATTCGCCTGTCTTGCTTTTAAACTCAGTCAGGATCCTTTCAACCCATCCCAAGATTCTTCATAGATCCCTTTCTCATTCTTGCTCCCTTTCCTCTCTTCGACTTACCAGACTCTGATCTCGCCGTACTCGATCTGGGAATTTATTTCTTTTTATTATAAATTTCCGACATCTCCAAACACTGGTTGTGTCAAGCCTCCCTTGCAGGTGTCTCATAATCTCCTGGGACCTGAGGATCTTCCACCCTACCTTATCGAATTCACGATTGTCCAACCGCAGGGGGAGAAATGCTGAAGCCCTAAAGAACGAATCGTGTGCTCCTTACTCCGATATCATCAATCTCCACACCAATTGCATTCTATCCCTTTCGACCCTGACGCATTAACCTGGGGTAATCAAAGGGGATATCAAAAGCACCGACATTTGGTACCTTTTTTCCACTCGACTTCTTCTGGATCGCACTCAATCAAATTATCTGGAGTGCAGCGGGGTCTGTTTTTGACGCTCCCTGCTCAGTCTTCATTTCTTTTTTCTTCTCGGTTTCGGTTCTTTCCACAGTCATTATGTTCAAACGACCGGCTTGTCTACAAGGCCGTGAGCGCAATGGCGCCGGCCAGGACTGGTCTACATTTCCTATTCGTCAATTGTTTGTTTTAGGTAAGTGAGGTACTTTTGTTGCTTGTCACGAATTTCGCGAACTATACGACTGTTCGAAGAGTTCAACGAATATTGACAGGACAATGTGAATACTGACGATTCCTGTTTAGCTCTCGTCCGCATCTGCGAGCCTATTGCTTTCATGTCAATTTTCCCATACGTGTACCACATGGTGGAATCATTCCATGTCACGGAGAATGACCAGAAGATCGCGCTTTACGCCGGAATGATCACCTCTTCTTTCACTTTCGCCGAGTTCTCAGCGGGCATGTTCTGGGGTCGCATGAGTGACCGGATCGGCCGCAAGCCCGTGCTCATCATGGGCCTGATTGGAACGGCTCTCAGTATGGTAGCCTTCGGATTTGCGCCCAACCTCGCCACGGCCATGATCGCACGCGCTCTGGGCGGTCTGCTGAATGGAAATATCGGGGTGCTGCAGACAACGGTGGCGGAGATCGTGACGGTCAAGGAGCATCAGCCGCGAGCGTATTCGATCATGCCATTTGTATGGTGTCTGGGATCGATTCTGGGGCCGGCTATGGGCGGTTCTTTAGCCCAACCGTGCGAGAACTACCCGTGGCTATTCCAGCGTAACACGCTCTTCGACCGCTTCCCGTTCCTGCTGCCCAACGTGGTGTGCGTTGTGGTGCTCCTGTGTGGCATCGTGGTCGGAACCTTGTTTTTGGAGGAGACGCACCCGGATAAGAAGCATCGCCGTGACTCTGGCCTCGAGTTGGGCAAATGGCTCGTCAGTCAATGCTGGGGTTCTCGCGTGCAACTTCCGGAGGAGTCCGATGTGGCTGATGAGAAGTCCTTCTACGCCGATCTGCCACCTGAATACGAAAGTGCCGAATCTTCGCCCTCTCTGAAGCCCGTGGGTAATGTCGGCTCAACGGAGTGTGACCTGGAGGGACAGAAATCCCCGCTCAAAGCATTCACTCGCCAAGTCATTCTCACCATCATTGCTTACGGCATTCTGGCCTAGTGAGTTCAACCCCGCTTCACCTTTTCTCGCATTTGCTGACATCCCTTTCTCTTATAGTCATAGCGTGTCTTTCGACCAACTGATGCCGGTCTTCTTGAGTACCCCCAAGTCTGATGACAGCGTTGTCCTTCCACTCAAGTTCACCGGAGGCCTCGGTCTGCCGACCAAGACCATTGGCTTCATGCTGGCCGTCCAGGGTATCTACTCCATGATTGCCCAGCTGTGGCTGTTCCCATTCGTCGTCAAGCATTTCGGTACCCTCCGCACGTTCCGCTTCGTGCTGCTTGCCTGGCCTCCACTTTACCTGGCGGTGCCCTATCTCATTCTTCTGCCGGCCAAACTCCAGATGCCGGCCGTATACGTCGCTCTCATCAGCAAGATTACCTTCCACGTTATCGCTTTCCCCGCCACCGCCATCTTGCTTGCCAACGCCGCCCCCTCATCCAAGGTTCTCGGTGCTATCAACGGCGCCGCCGCATCTACCGCAAGCCTGAGTCGTGCCTTTGGTCCCACCGTCACTGGCCTGTTGCACTCGAAGGGTCTGGAGAGTGGTTACTCGGTTCTTGCCTGGTGGGCATGCGGCTTAGTCTGCCTTATGGGCGCTATCCAAAGTTTCTGGATGGAGGAAGCCTCCGAGCCTGAGCGTTTCAAGAGCCGGAACTCTGAGGTAAAAGAGGCGGAGTTGAAGCAGGAGTCCATGTCAGAGGGGTACGCCGCCCAAGATACCGATGTTGAGGAGGAGCAGCGTCTCCTCTCTTTGCGGTCTAGCATTGACCACGAATTCGATATCACCAACCTGGACTTGAATGCCACGCATGACCTTGCCCCTCCTATCAGCAACACACCTGATTGCCGCGTTTGAGTACCGGGCACCAAAAGCATCATCTATTCACTTCAAGTCCTTCTGGGAAGGATGTGACCGTTTTTCAGCGCTGCTACGTTTCGCCCACGGGCCTTCTTCACTTTCGTCTTCCATTCTTGCCATGATACCTATTTTTCTCACATGTCTTTTTTTTTTCTCTTTTTCTTTTACCCCCTTCTTATTGAAAACGGGATACGGCGCAACTAACATAGAATGGATGCATGCGCAAAAAAAGCATAAAACTTGGGGGGTCTCTTTACTTTTCCTTGTCTTTTTCCTTGTCTGGAGCATGGAACGGGCTATATCACGATGAAACTCATGCATCTGGGAGGTTTTTTGATTCTGTTTTCTATCGCATTTATACGCTATCTTGGAACATCTCCAAATAGACCACGGACTTGCTCAATTGAACGGCCGTCATCATCTACATTCATTACAAAGGCCAGGTCGCCACCCAGGCGTCTAGCTCGTAACAAGTCTCACTGCAGGCCAAGTGTAACACCCGTATAACACCTTACTGTATGTAAGCCCCATATAACGGCTCTATATAGAGACTACATCGCCTTTCCCTCCCTCCTTCCTACCCTACTCCGGAGGTCTTCGTCTAGAATTTGCCTCTCGCGACCCTCCGAATTCCCAGAAATGTCTCGCAGCTGTCACCTCTCCGCATCTCCACCAATGACAGCCATACTATCTCGGGGAGATCCACTAGGCACTAAACTCGGTCTAGCATCACGCGAGTTCGATGGGAATTGGTAGCCTCGCACAAGGCCAAATTGTTGTGCAAAGTGTGCTTGACTCTGAAGAAACGCCATTGTCGCCGTGGCCTTCCCGTGAACACCCGTTCCTCACCACCGAAGTCTGGGGTACCGAGAGTACCGAAATATCATTTTCGAGGGCACCTTAGACGTCTCCGTATGAGAGTGAACCCGAACCCCACCAGAACCCTATCGGCATTGCCAATCCGACTTCTTCTTTTCTCCAACAGCTTTGCGCCTTTGCAGTCATTCCCAGGACGGTGGTCGATCGTTCTTGTGCTTGCGCTCGACTGCTCGACTATCGCCACTCCTCTGTGCTGTCTAGAAATCGATTTTCAGCCCCCATCCACTCTCGGAGGATAATCTACCTCACGTCACGAGCCGCTCGTGCCGCCGAGAGCTTGTCCACCGACAACGTTGCGGGTGCGGGCCGCCTTCTTTCCTATCTTTTAGAACCACAAGATCCAATCCTTGCCTCGAACCGGTTCCGCCGCATCAGTTCGGATCTATCATGAACGCTGATCCGCCAAGGGGAGTGATACCGCTGTTCCCGATCGCTATCTCCGCAGAGCTCCACCCTCGAGAGATGATCGCATGTCTGCGGCTCTCGCTTCTCGTCCCTCAACATGCCTAACGCCCCCTCCCCTCCGTCACCCGTATCTTCGGGGAAGAAGAGACCGCATCCTTCCGGCGAAACGCCCCCGACTCAATCCGACTCCATGTCAAATACTGGTCTCAACCCCGCCGCCGTACCGTCGGCCTCGCCCGCGGTGTCCACCGCGACTGTCGCGACGAGCGCTTCCTCCTCTTCCTTCCGTAATGTCTCTGCCTGTAATCGCTGCCGATTGCGCAAAAACCGATGTGATCAGCGTCTGCCGAGGTGCCAGTCCTGCGAAAAGGCGGGGGTCCGATGTGTCGGCTACGACCCTATAACGAAGCGCGAGATCCCGCGCAGCTATGTGTATTTCCTTGAAACTCGAGTCGCTCACCTAGAGAAGCAGTTGGCGGATCATAATATCAAGTTCAAAAAAGCAGTTGCATTTGATGAAGAAGAAGCTCTAAAAACAGAGACCGAAGGCGATGCGGCTCAATCATCTGGCGACGGCCAAGCGGGCGAGAGCCAGGACAAGACACAGTGGAAGAGTACTGGGGTGAAGGAAGAGACTAATCGGTCCGATCAACGAGCGGATGGGGAGCAGAATCGTGATGCTGAAAGTGAGAATGATTGGCATCTGCATAATCTAGTGTCAAATATTGGCATGGTTTCTGTGCAAGGAACATCCGATCCTCGATATCTCGGCTCAACATCTGGAATCTCGTTCGCTCGGGTCGTCTTTGCTGCAGTCAGAAGCTCGATCCCTGGCAACCCGGAACGCGGGCCACTTCGCACTGGCGATCGGCTGCCCCAGACAGCTACTGGTTCGGGCGCAGGTTCCATGCGCGATTCGTTCTTTGGGCTTCAGACGAAACCGATGATGAAGCGTGCATCTTTCCCGAATCGGGAGCTTGCTGAGCGACTGGTTGATCTGTATTTCGAACACGCAAATCCTCAAATGCCTATTCTTCATCGCGGTGATTTCATGGAACTTTTGGACCGCACGTATCAGTTGAAGGAGCAGGATCGCTCTCCGCGAGCTCTTTATGTCCTCAACATTGTGTTTGCCATCGGCGCTGGGATTATCTTCGAAGATAAACCTCAAGATTCAGATGACGAAAGTCGCGCTGGCCGTGACCAATCCTCATCCACTTCCAAAAGACCGAGACTCTCAGATCACCAGTATCAACCGGAGGAATACCATGCATCTGCCATTGTTCACTTGGAATCATTCCTCGGTTCTTCGTCGAGTGAAGGATTCGGTGGTTTGGAGGAGCTTCAGGCAGTGCTTCTCTTGGCCAGTTTTGCCTTGCTACGGCCGGTTGCTCCTGGTCTTTGGTATATTGTCGGTGTTGCGATGCGCTTGGCCGTTGACTTGGGTCTTCACTACGAAGATGGCGTGGGTCTTGACTCTGGATCGAAAGACGGAAACCAGGTTCAGTCGCACATTGATGCTCGCGAGAGAGGACGACGTGAATGGGTTCGCGACCTGCGTCGCCGTCTGTGGTGGTGTGTGTACAGTTTCGACCGTCTCGTGGCCACCTGTGTCGGACGACCATTTGGCATCAGCGATCAGGCCATCAGCACGGAATTCCCGTCCATGATAGACGACAAGTACATCACGAAATCCGGCCTGTTGACGCCTCCCCATGGGGCTCCCACCTATAAGCACGTTGCTTTTCAATACTTCAAACTCCGCCTCCTCCAGTCCGAGATCCACGACGTCCTTCAATATCAGCAGACACGCGCCATTCGAAGACGTTCGCCAGGGAGTTCTGTAATTTTCCCTATCGCCGAAGTCACCTCCCCATTCCTTCAGGGTTTCGATTCCTTCCGCTCCTGGCGTCACGATGTCCACCGGCGCCTTGTGGAATGGCATGAAACGGCCCCGACGCGGGCCGACACTGGCGTGAGGTTCTCCATCGAACTTCTGGAGTTGAACTACTGGCAGGCCATTATATTGCTCTACCAGCAGAGTTTGACTGTTCCTGCCGAGTTGGCCGGAGAGCTCACTCCGGCCGACGATGTCCCAAGTCCTTCCTTTCTTAATGTTGATGAAGATGATGAAGAGGACCATGTCTATGTAAATGTTGCCGAGGCTGGACAGAAAGTGATTCGGATCTATCGCCAGCTGCATCGGGTGCGATTGCTCAACTACACGTATCTTGCTACTCACCATATCTTCATGGCTGGTATCTCCTTCTTATATGCCATTTGGCATTCCCCTCTCGTTCGAAGTCGTTTGGTATGTATCTGCTACACACTTTACCTTACCCCGACACTAACACTTCACTTCTACCCGTCTAGACCCTTGACGAGGTTGATTTCACTGTGCTTGCCGCCACATCCGTGCTGGGTGACTTGATGCATAAGTGCCCCCCTGCCGAAGCCTGCCGAGATGCCTTCGAGCGGATGAGCAAGGCCACAGTCCAGATGAGCTTGTCTACCACGGGCTTCGGATCACAAGTTGACATGGCTCGTGTGCATGCTGGTTCACACGGTGCAGGCTCTTTGTATCCCGGTCGAGCCCGCCAGTCAATGGACCAAAGACAGCGAGGCCAAGGCTCCCGGCGGTACGCGCAGAACCGTGCTCAGCGGCCAGTTCCGAAATTCGACATGAATCTGGCAGATCTTTTCAGCGACAATGTGCGTGCCGGGCAAGCTTACCCCGTCCGCCCAGAACAGGCAGAGTCAATGGCCTCGGGATTTCCTGCGGACCAAGCCGGTCCGTCATACGGGCAGCGCACTCAGTCCACGGAGTATTTCATGAAGTATGAAAACCGGACAACCCCACAACCTCCGCTGCAATTCTACTACGGAAACTCGCCGCAGCAGGGTGGCTCCCCAGGCAGTATGGCTGCAAATGGACCTCATGCTGTTGCACCTACAGACACGGAGGCGCAGCCGGGCATGGGCCTGGATTTCCTTGAGTTTGGACCGGGCGATCCCGAGGCCCAGAACCATATGGAAACGGATCCTAATGCTGGGTATTTGCACACTCTCGGGCCTAATCTCGGCCAGAATGTGGGAATTGATCTTGGATTTGGCATGGCTGTGGACTTCCAGCATGACTGGAGCGAAAATCCCAATTATGATCTTCTGGAGGGGTATTTCTTCGGTGGTTCGGGACCAGGCGCATCCGGTGGTGATGCTTGAAGGTCTTTCTTCTCTTTCTCTATGGCTTTTTCTTTGCCTATTCATTTCCATTTCTATCCTTTGACACTCACCGTGTTTTCTGCTCACTCTCCACCCTCCATTACTTATTCCCCCACCTCTTCTATCACTCTCTGCTTTCATTTTCTGGGACATAGTCAAAGAGGTATTCCAGGTGAAAAGGACTGGCTTCATGATATAAGGATGTCTGTTTCTTCTTTTATTTTTCTTGATTTCACTGTTTAGGATACCATATATATTATAGACACTATATATAAACTATATCATACTATATGAACAATGACTGAAAGGCTCGGGGTTAATTGACTTGATTTTGAAGTTGACCAAAGGTTGAGATGAGCGTGTAGTTGTCTAGACTGAGGTCGGCGAGTGCCTTGGGCAGCAATCTTGGGATCGGGACCCGCCAAAACAAACACTCGCCCGCTTTTTTTTCCATTCCGCCAACGCATCAACCTTGCTTTGTCCATTCGGGGACTGCGGCGCTCACCGTGAATCCATTTGGTTGCATCTCGTTGGCTGCTTCGCCCAATTCGGCGCGACTAACGCTTGGACCCAACAGCCTGACTTGAACCTCATCAGGTGCCCAGTGCTCGAGATCTGCGATCTTTGATCGCAGTCCCGACTACCCTTCGGTTCCACCTTCTTTTAATCCGGGGAATACGATGCCCAGTCGTTACGATCGCAAGAACCAACCTCCCTGTCTCAGCTGAATCGAATCCGGTTGAGCCCTGTCGGAACGGAACTGCGCAGACCACCGCCTCCGCCAACCCTCATCCCCCCATTCGCTTTTATTCTGAATATCACTGCCTAGGCAGCGATAGCCCCGACGCAGTTAAGCTTCCGGAACTTCGCTCTCGTTTCTACGGACCCTTGACACGCCTCTCCTGCATCTACGCGCCGCGACGCTCTTAGCCGCATACCTCGAAGACTCGAAATCTCACTTCGTAACTGGTCATGTGTGGGACTGCCGACTATCTACTGGACTATCGACTATGCACCTTGAGCCCTACAAAATCTATAACTCCGGCACGATAACGGGATCAACATGGTGAAGGCGGACGTCCGAAGGGACTACTATGCGGACTTGGGGCTCCAGTCCAGCGCGGAGACGGAGGAGATCAAGAAGCAGTTCAGGAAACTAGGTATGTCAAAGATACGGAATGATGGATGGGAGCAGCACTGATTTGGACATCTAGCACTTAAATACCATCCTGACAGGAACCCGGGCAAGGAACAGGAATTCATTGCCCGGTTCCAGGCCATTCAGGCGGCTAATGAAATCCTCAGTGATCCCCAGCAGCGGCTCAAATACGACACTGATCGATTGCGCGCCGGCTACGGCAAGGTTTACGGGCCCCCAAAGACAAACCCCACACGCAGACAGGGGCCGACCTACACTACTACACAACCTCCCAAGCCACAACCAGCGAAGCAGGCATACAATAGTCGACCCGAGACATCTTCTAAAGGACCCTCGGCCGGTGCCCAACGTTTCGCAGCCCAAGGGCGAGCAGGGCCGCAACAATGGCAGAAACCGCAGGACGAGGCGCAGACCAGGGCTGATGCGTACCGGGCCTTCCATGGCATGAGGGGCTCTAGTACAGCAGGCTGGCGAGGCTTTGATCCCGAGACGGGACGTGCAACTGCTTCCTCGGGAGGCACGCCGAGGCAGCAGAATGCGCCTTTCGGTGCCCAGCGGCCCAAGTCCGCGTATGAGTACTTCAAAGAAAGTTTGAAATCCCAGGGACCTTCAAGCCCCAATTCTCCCAAGAAGAGAAATGGGTTTGCGCCGGGTACTGCTGGAGGCGATGAGCCTATGGCTCGAAATACTTCGGCGTATACCAACACCCGAAGTGACCGGCCGAGCAGCATGTATTTCAATTCTGCGCCTCCGCCGACCGCAAAGAAACCGGCTGCTCCAGAACCGGCCCCTACTTTCGCCCAGCGAACTGGTACAAGCTACGCCACCTCGGGAGGTGAGAGGACTTTCTTCTCGAGCTCTGGACTCGGACCTTCGTCAACTGTGCGCACGCCCTCTGGTTCCTATCGAACGCCAAACTCGCGGACAAACCCATCCAGTCCTGTCAACGGTGATTCAGAGAGGCATCGCAGCGCCAGCCCCAAGGCTAGGCGGAACCGTACCTACTCTGTGTCCACGAGTTCGAGTGAACTCGATGAGGACGACGATACCGAAGAAGTGCGCCGACCTAGCGCATCCAAACCCAAGGCTGTACCCAAAAGTCGACTGCGACGTGATCAGAAATTCGCCGACTTCTATTATCATGAAAACTCCAGCTCGGGACCCGGTGAGAACCCTCCCACCTGCTTAAAGGCTCATCACTCCCGGCCGCCTAACCCCCGGCCATCCGGTGGTTGACGAAGACCTACCCGGAGCCCTTATTTCATGGATTTGACCGCTGACGCCTACGGACATAAAGGACACAATTCGGACAGCGCAGCATTCCCCAAGGCTTCCTATCGACCGGATTTCCCGGCACAGTCTGAGGACTCGTATGTTAAACCCACGTGCTGTATGATAGCATACGCTCACAATCACTTGGCAGACTCAAATTCGCCCAAAATTTAACAAACCCACAACGCAGCAATCTGCACAAGAAGTTCTCTGCCGAAGACTGGAGGGAACATATACAGAGTTTTGATTTCCTTGGCGCCAGCGCCACAGATGGCGAGACCCCTAACATGGGAAATCGGCCTCGTGCATCAACTCGAACTGACTCAGCACGGACTGGAGGGTTATCAGGATCGCCTGGCTTCAACTCATTCGGGCCTGGACCTGGAAATGAGCCTCAACAACCGCAGCAGCAAGTACCGACACCATTTGCACAGGCAAAGTTTCATGCGGACCAGTGGTCTGAGAAGGTGAAGGACATTTCCTGGAACGCCCAAGAGGCCGATAAAGCGCGATCATCTTCCAATACACCCCCGCGAAGCCCAAAGAAGCAGGCGAGACCAAGCACGAAAGTGCGAAGTGCTCCTCAGGCCGCCAGCGTGGCAACCGAAGCCGATGAAGCTAAGGAGACAATCAATGTCAACACGCCTCCTGAGCCCAGCCGGTCAGTACCTGCTGATGCGGAGGCTATGGACATCGACGAGCCTCCTGCGCCAGCAAGTGCCATGCCAAACGAAGTTCCCGCCAGTGGCACAAGGAGCACGAGTTATCCGAACCTCGCTACTCACGTTACTGGAGACTATCCTTCCGGAACCAAGAAAGCCCAGCCCACCCCGCAGACTGAGAATGGCGTACCTAATGCAGAGATTCGTACGCCCCTCTTTGATCTGGGTAATCTCCGAAACACGGTGCCCTTCACCAGCACAAACAGCGGTGGAATCGAGAACCTAGAAGATGTGCACGCCAACCTCCCATTCGAGTCAAGGGCAAGACAACCGACAATAACAAAGCGTGACATTCGACCTCGAGAACTCAAACTACCAAACCCTCCCAAACGACCAAAGGCACCAGAAAAAACCCAAACAGGCTCATACCAGACTCTTTCCCGCGACAAGTGGAACTGGTACGTATCTGCAATGAGCACATACATGCACGATTGGAACATATTCAACCGACGAATGCTCCTCCACTTCAACACCCGACAAGAAGCCATTGAAACAGGCCTTTCTCCGAAATGGATCAGCGCCGTCGGCGACACTGCACGGCTGCGAATAAATGGGCCCGACGAAGATGGCGAGAAGGGCGAGAAGAGCGGAAATGCGCCCGACGAAGCCGACGATCTTGTCCCGGGTAGCGGCAAGGGCGGCTTCGCTGCATACCTACGAGGTATCGAGGAGGATGTTCAAGTGCGGAAGCACTGGGATGTAGCCTGTGAATTGCACCGCGAATGCATTCTGGAGCTTGGGGGGCTCCGGGAATGGATCCGGGAAGGTGGGAAGGTGGTCTGAGGTTTTTATTATAATTGAATATATGTGGATGTGTGCTGGCGTTTGGAATGCCCGTGGACTTCATTTGCCAGTGAGGTCATTTGACTTTTTCGGCATGGTGTCGGTTCAGTGAATACCCTAGATATTGCATTTGATAGATCTAATTCGTGATCCTATGGTAAAATACAAAATACAGAGTGTCTCAAGCTAAACTCTTCTCCTAAAGTCATAGTTGAGTAGGAAAAGCAAAACGACGGGGAAAACCTTGCCCTAAATGCCTGAGGCAACAACCCCGCGCGGGTCTCGCCGGTACAGTCGTTACAACGTTACGGGGAAAAAAGAAAAAATACTTGTCAGTATCATGAGTCACTGTATAAAAGTATTCAATTCTTGTTAAAACATCTATTTCTACCGTGACCATAATCAATTGTAAGTCGATTGTTGGGGTCGACAAAGGTCAAAAGGGACACACCGAGACTAACCCGAGCCAGTTTGCCCCGCCATCCGATCTTCTTCCTTCAAATCCCACCATTGCGAATCCGTCAATTCTAATCAGCCTTACACGAAGCCACCATGGTCTCTATCGTTTTGGGCAGTCAATGGGGAGATGAGGGTATGTTCCAATGTCTTGGGATTGTGGAATTGGAACTGGAAATGGAATTGGAATACTGATTGCGATTGCGGGACAGGGAAGGGAAAGATTACAGACATGCTGTCGCAGCAGGCGACACTGTGCTGTCGTGCAGCTGGTGGTCACAGTGAGTTCTACTTCTCTCATTTATGCTTAATCTACCTGGGTCTATGCCGGCCCGGATTCAAATGACTGACAAACTCTTGAACTAGACGCCGGCCACACCATCGTTCACGAGAACGTCACCTACGACTTCCACATCCTGCCCTCGGGTCTCGTCTCTCCCTCATGTATCAACCTGATCGGTGCCGGTACCGTGGTCCACGTTCCTAGCTTCTTCAAGGAATTGGCCCAGCTCGAGACCAAGGGCCTGTCCACAGCCGGCAAGCGCATCTTCATCTCCGACCGCGCGCACGTCTGCTTCGATCTGCACTCCGTTGTTGATGGTCTGGAGGAGGCTGGTCTTGGTGGCCGCAAGGTCGGCACTACTGGTAAAGGTATCGGTCCCTGCTACAGTGATAAGGCGGCGCGTCGCGGTGTGCGCGTCGGCGAGATTCTGGACGAGGAGACATTTGAGCGGAAACTGCGCACCCTACACACTTCGTACCGTACGCGGTTCGGTGAACTCGCCTACGACGTCGAGGAGGAGATTACTCGCTTCAAGGTATGATGAGCGCCTTCGGGAATTTGTGGAATGTGTAACTGTGTACTAATACAGAGAATGCGCAGGAGTACCGCAAGCAACTGAAGCCGTACATCGTCGACCAGCTCGCCTTCCTGCAGGAGCACAAGAACTCGCCCAACACCCTGGTCGAGGGCGCCAACGCCCTGATGCTGGACCTGGACCACGGCACATACCCCTTCGTGACCTCGTCATCAACAGGTCTGGGCGGTGCCGTGCAGGCTCTCGCTCTTAACCCGACAAGCATCAAGTCCGTCATCGGTGTTCTGAAGGCCTACACCACCCGCGTGGGCTCCGGTCCCTTCCCCAGCGAACAGCTCAACGAGGACGGCGACAAGCTGCAGCGCATCGGTCGCGAGTTCGGCGTCACAACCGGCCGTCGTCGTCGCTGCGGCTGGCTCGATCTCGTGCTGGCGCGCTACTCCCACGCCATCAACCACTACACTGCGCTCAACCTGACCAAGCTCGATGTCCTGGATGACTTTGACGAGATCAAGGTTGGCGTTGCGTACATTCTGCCCGATGGCACTCGCACTACTTATTCTTTCCCCGCCGATCCCAACGTCGTCGAGAAGCTTCAGGTGGAGTATGTTACTCTGCCTGGGTGGAAGACCAACACTATGGGCGTGACTCGCTACGAGGACTTGCCGCCCAATGCGAAGGCTTACATTGAGTACATTGAGCGTGAGATCGGTGGTGTTCCTATCAAGTGGATCGGTACTGGTCCTGCGCGCGAGCACATGATTGCGCGCGAGTAAGTGTTCAGGTCGTAAGTATCTGTGGTAGATTCGGTTTTTATTTTATTTTGTTCAAAACTGCAGAAATATTTGGGTGCGATTGAATTTTACATACGGCTTCGACCTTTTCCTGACTTCCGACGTGTTACTTATTCCCCTTTCCCAAAATGGACATGTTAGATCATGGATGGCTTGGATATCTCATACAATAAAGTCAGGATAGACTGTGGGAACGGAGTTCCAAGTTTCTCGATAGAAAGTGTTACACATAATATTGCCAAATTAGATAATTTGATATGTAAGACAAGAAGTTCGAAGTACATAAAAACAAGGTAAAACATGAGCTGAGAAGTTGAGAGTCGAAGAATAGTGAAAGGCATATAGTACATGGCAACAAATCCAACCTTGGAAAGAGACAGAAGACGCCGTCTGATGCGAAAAGGATGGGATATCTCTATCGATTTTCTTGCTTCATCAAGTCGGATGCAAGGCATGACCTAACGGCAGATGTAAACCATTTTATTCGTTCTTGCACGACCGGAGATCATGATCAGAAGCGGGGACGTCCGCCAAAGCCGGATGAGCGTCCACGGTCAAACGCGCGGTCGCCTCGATCCTGGTTATCGCGATCGAAGCTACGACGGGGGAAGCCACGGTCACCACGGTCACCACGGTCGGAGCCACGGCGACCGAAGCCACGGTCAGACGATTGTGATCCCTGACCGTCGACATGACGCCGTTGTGACGGACCAATTGTCAACTCCGGGATCTTGGAAATGCCGAGGTTGTTGGCAATGTTGGCGCTGACGGCCGGGGGCTCGGACAGGCCGTAGCCGTGGATGGCGAGGTTGTTCAGGATGCGAATAGCGTGACGCTTGCTGCTGAAGCTTTGCAGCAGAGTGCCAAGTTGAGAGCGGTACGTGTTCTCACGGGTGAGGGGTGAGACCTCTTCCATAGCGGATTTCATCTGGCTGATGGTCAAGGCGGTCGCAGGAGAAAGGTTGTCCGAGGGCTTGGACATGTCCGCCATGGCGGTGGGAAGAGACTGGCTGTCCTCGTGGATGGGCAGATCTCCCAGTCTGTCGGTGTAGAACTCGTTCTCTCCGTCGTGGAGGAAGACCCAGCCCTCACCGGTCTTGTTGGCACGGGCAGTGCGGCCAAGTCGGTGAATGTAGGTCTCGCGATCACGAGGAACACCCGCCTGGAGAACGTGGGTGACATCGGGGAAGTCCATGCCACGAGCGGTCACGTCCGAAGAGAAGAGGATGGCCTCGGGGGTCTTACGGAAGGTGTCCGCGCTCTTGGTGCGCTGACCCTGGCTGAGACGGGAATGGATCTCAAGCATGCGCATGCGACCCAGAGGAGACCCACTCCGTGGGTTGCCGGGCTCGGACTTCAGAGAGTTGAAAGCCTCGGCCGCAAGGTTAACCTCGCTGGTGGAGTTGAAATACACAATTGCCTTGAATGGCCGCAGGCTAGGATCAGCTTGTTGCTTAGCCTGGTAGTTCTTGGCGAGCTCAAGGATCGAGGGCAGAGCATTTTCATATCCACGCAGGAAGACAGTCTTCTGAGGAACTCTGAAATGGGTAGGGACCTCATCATCGCGAACAGTCTTAACGAACTGGAAGTCGGGCTTCATAGTACGCTTGACCATGTGCATAACCTCTTTAGGGACGGTGGCCGAGAACATGACAGTCTGACGGTCGACCTTGAAGGGATCCGGAAGGAGATCCTGGATGGCCTTGACCTCGGGGGCGAAGCCTTGGTCCAGAAGACGATCGGCTTCGTCCAGGATCAGGGTGTTCAGCCGCGGAGCGGAAACACCACTGGAAGGGTCCGAAAAAATGTCCTTGATACGGCCGGGAGTGCCGACTAGCAAGTGGCAGCCGTCACGCTGGATCTTCATCAAGCCAATTCTCTTCTGCGTACCACCCACTGCAGTCTGCACCTTGAGTCCGGTGCCAGCAGCGACCTTCATGGCCTCGACGGCGATCTGCTCAGCAAGTTCTCGAGTAGGCGAGATGATAAGAGCCCGAATATCAGCAGCAGTAGCCTGTCCGCGACGACCGTGTTCGGGCTTGGTGTTGAGCGTAGGGTCACTGAGGATGTTCTGCATAGTCGGGACAAGGAAAGCAAGCGTCTTGCCAGTTCCAGTCTTCGCCTGGGCCAGACTAAGGAAGCGTTAGTACGCTGAGCGAAACGGATTGAAGTATTTCACACATACACATCAGTGCCTCGAAGCATCTGGTGGAGAGTCTGGCTCTGCACGTCGGTCATAGTCGTCAGGCCCATCCGATTAGGGCTGGTGATGTTCCGAACGATCGAGGCGTCGACGAGCCCCTTTGTCTGCAAATCCGCAAACTCGGTGACCAATTCTGGCTCCGCCGACACAGGTGATTCAGCAGCCTCCGCAGAGGTTGCACTCAGCGCAGGGAACGAAGTTTGAAAAGATCTGGCCAAGGCAGAAGACCGGGTAGAAGGGGGTTGCCATTTGAGTAATTGGGGCGCCCATCGCGATGAAAGGGAAGAAAGGGAACGCGGCGCAGATGCGCGCAGTGTCTGGGAGACACCAAATCGACGAACGGCACCAAACATTTTTGAAGGAGTTGATGAAAAGGTTGAGATTGAAATATTTCGGCGCGACAGAAATTAGCAAAACCAAAATTTACATCACATGACTGTTATCGATAGTACCTTGACGGTCTGGGCCGGTTGAGTGGCAACTTTGAACAGTTTTTCAAATTGCTGCTACGTGAAAGGCTATCAAGTGCAAAGCAAACAGCAGACATGAATAATAATAATAATAATAATAAAGAAGTTGATCAGTTCCAGACAGTCGATTCCTAGCTCCTAGGGGACAAAAGAAAAAGAAAAACCAAAAAAGAATGCGTCGACGCCCGGATTCGAACCGAGGAACCCGAAGGAAACGGCTCTCCTATTTGAGAGATCAAACCCCAGTGAACTGAGATGTTAAGGCTCTAGCAGGCCGCCGCGGTAACCACTGCGCCACGTCGACCTTGGATGATAGTTTCGACATATTCTTAGCTTATATTCAAGGTCATGGGCCACCCATTCTATCAACTCAATCACCTCCCACACCTTAAATCTGGTTGGCTTTGTTTTTTTTTACGCCGTGGGTTGCTATAATATTCTACGTTCACTACGATGCATTGCTATCTAGTTGATGAAGCACTGCTATGCTGGAATTCAAAGTCGAGATGGAGCCCTGAACAGGCCGCCAAGGAAAAATGCGAAAAATGCGGGCTGATAAGCACTGCTCCTTTGCTTGCATGAGCTGACAAGCAGGTTACTGCATACACGCGTATGAGTCCTCCCGTCTTCATAATCCATAGCTGATTCTACCTGCGGCGTGGCTGGCCTAGCAGGAACATCGTTTCCCATAAGATAGTCTGTTCGCTCGAGCTTTCTCAGTCCTTCAATATTCCCCATATTCACTATGGCTCCTGTCAAAGTCGTGATCGTTGGAGCGTCCTACGCCGGTCTCAGCATCGCTCACTCCCTGCTGGAGGTCCCCGACACCAAGGTCGTGTTGATCAACCCGTCCCCCACTTTCTATTGGAATATCGCTGCACCCCGCATCGTCGCCAAGGCCAATGCCTTTAAGGCGGAGCAGTATCTGCTTTCGATCACGGATGCCTTCACCAAATACCCGGTTGAAAAGTTCGAGTTTATGCTGGGCACTGCGACTGCCCTCGACGTCGCGGCCAAGAGCGTCTCGGTGACTTCCAATGATGGCGAGGCCAGATCGGTGTCGTATGACTACCTCGCGCTCGCTTCGGGAAGCACTACTACTTCCACCACTGGCGAGATTACTGGCTTCTCCATCCCGTTCAAACAGTCCAACCGCGATGATGTAAAGCAGCTTATCGAGGCGGCCCAGCAGAAGATTACTGCGGCCAAGGAGATTGTCATTGGTGGTGCCGGGCCCATTGGAGTCGAGCTGGCTGGTGAGCTGGCCGAGGCGATGGAACAGAACGGTAGCTCGGCAACCATCACCCTGGTCTCGGCGACAGATCGCGTGCTCCCGATGCTCAAGTCGTCGGGCAGCTCGGCCGCAGCGAAGATCTTGGCGCAGAAGAAGATCAAGGTCATTACCTCTACACGAGTGACCGGTGTCGAGGCATCAGGCGATGCGTGGATGGTTTCTCTAGACAACGGCGAGAAAATCTCCGCCGACCTCTATATCCCCACTACGGGCGTGATCCCCAACAACAGCTTCATCCCGGGGCAATTCTTGGACAAGGACGGTTGGGTCAGGGTCGACAAGGAGATGCGCGTGGAGTCGTCTGAAAATATCTATGCTGCCGGCGACATCACTAACAACTCGATGCGCCTCTCGTTCAAGGCTGCGGAGCAGGCCCAAGTGGCGGCCAACAATTTGAAGGCGGATATCCTGGGCAAGGGTGAGCGCAAGTCCTATGACCAGGGCGAGAGTATCTTGATGCTTGTCCCGGTTGGCGAGTCGGGAGGCACTGGGCAGATATTCGGCTTCACTCCCTTCAGCTTTATGGTGAAGATGATGAAGGGCAAGGACTATTTCATCTCTAAGGCAGCTCCTATAGTGGCTGGAAAGGCATAGACGATTTTATACTGGATCAAAATAGCCGTTTAATTTTTATTGCATAACCTTTCCAAATACTGCACTATTTATAGGATATATATTCCTGTAGGGTTTGCCTCGGATCTCTCCACGGAGATAAGCGAACCCTGACATTTAGTGCTTATGTCCGGCATAAGCAATATCGATTTTTCTCCTGTAGAGATCCTCGCGCTTCGACATCCAATAATAAGTCCCCGTCACAGATAACATCGTGCCTCTCCAAAGCCAAGCCCCAGGTCCCGCCGCCTCGACCAGATCGCGTAAATTGCTCCGTGCTTAGAAACGCCGATTGCGCATCATCCAGATTATTCAGATTATTTATGACGAATAGACTCTCACCTGTGCACGCGGTTCTCCTACCCAGAATGGCGGTCGTCCGTCGGCTTGAGTCGTTTTCAGTTCCTCCGAAGCTCCACCACGGCACCTAAGCAGTCAAGAGCCCCCGCTCAAAAAGTCTCCGTTCGATTAAGTTCTTACAAGAAAGTTCCATAAAGTGGCAAAGTTCTGACACGGGTGGCACACAGTAGTTAGCGGCCAGTCTCTTAGAGCTTTGATAGGTAGCTGTTTCATAATGACGGAAAATGTGCAGGGAAGTGGAGCCCAATGATTCGCGATCGACTATAACCTTCTCGAGAAGCTTCTCCGGAACCCATCGGGAAATGGCCCGTTGCTTTATAATAGTAAATACGCATTTTTGAATTCTGCCTCGGTCGCCCCGCTTTGACAGTTGTACAAGCTTTCTGTTATAAAGAGCATTACACCAGCCTGTGTTCCTAGCTCACATACTCCTCCCACCTACCACCTAACTTATATCCCTCCATCCCAATTGACACCATGTCCAACAAGGCTCTTATCTTCAAGAAGATCCCGGAGGGCTACCCCGTCCCTGGGGAGCACCTGGCTGTCGAGCCCGCCCCCTATGACGCCAACGTTGCGGCTCCCGCTGACGGCGTCGTCATTCAGTCGCTCTACACTAGCTATGACCCCTACATGCGTGGCCGTATGCGCCCCGTTGAGGTCGAGTCTTACGCCCCCGCCTTCGAGATTAACAAGCCTATTCACAGCGACACCGTTGCTAAGGTTCTCCGCTCAAACAACGCCAACTATAAGGAGGGCGACCTGGTCATTGGCCATGTTCCCATTCAGCAGGTTATTGCTCTGGATGGCAAGAGCCTGGGTCTCATTCACAAGCTCGAGAACCCCCTCGGCCTCGAGGATATCCGCGTCTTCTTGGGTCCTCTGGGTATGCCTGGTCTGACCGCCTACTCGTCCCTGTACGACATTGGCAAGCCCAAGAAGGGCGAGACCATCTTCGTGTCTGCGGCCTCCGGTGCCGTGGGCCAGCTCGTCGGCCAGCTGGCCAAGCGCGAGGGTCTGAAGGTCATTGGATCCGTGGGCTCGGACGAGAAGCTTGACTACATCATCAAGGAGCTCGGCTTCGACGGTGGCTTCAACTACAAGACTGAGAAGCCCGCTGCTGCGCTGGCCCGTCTCGCCCCTCAGGGCATCGACATCTACTATGAGAACGTCGGCGGCGAGCACCTCGAGGCTGCGCTGGATGCGATTCACAACTTCGGCCGTGTCGTCGTCTGCGGTATGATCTCGCAGTACAACACCGCCCCGTACCCCATCAACAACATCCACCAACTCCTCGTCAAGCGTCTCACGATGCGTGGCTTCATCGTCTACGACAAGAACATGGGTCCTGTCTACACCAAGGAGCACCAGCAGAATGTGCAGAAGTGGATCAAGGATGGCTCCCTCAAGGTGCTCATCCACGAGACCGAGGGCATCGACAATGCTGCCGAGGGCCTGGTTGGCATCTTCCACGGCAAGAACAAGGGCAAGGCTGTGCTGAAGTTCTAAGCGTTCGGAATGTTAGAAGCCAAAAAATGACGAGATGCCCGCCATGAAATTCTGGGATATGACATATTCGGGATGTCGCGGTTATGACGTTCTCGGGATGTAACCAAGCAAATTTAATAAATAGAAACAATTAGGGATATGCATAAGCAATAACTTCACAACACGAGGCAAAGAAATATCTGGTAATAAGCAAAATAAGCACGACTTGAAATAAAGTACGAGTATAGAGTGCATATGTAGAGTGTATATCGGCCAATCTCGGCTGAGCGGGTTCCCGCCAGCCAATCAGCTGACGCAGAATTCGCTGACATACCGAGTCGGAATCCCGAGGTTGCCAACTTCATCCTTGTGCGAGTCCTTGCTCTCCTCTCATCCATTACCTTCAACTATGGCTTCATTCGCGCGCCCATCACTACTCCGGCAAACTCTTGCGACCCGGTCTTCCCTTCTGCGTCAGAATGTCGGCGTGTCGCAGGTGGTCGCTTTCCATGCCTCCGCTCGGAAGCAGATCCTGCCCCCATTGCCGCGTACGTATTACCTCTGCCTGGTGATGAGTTGGCAGTGTTGAGATTGTGAAGGGTACTTGATTATGTGGCCGGTTGCTAACGTGAATCTTCGGTATATAGAGACGGTTGAGGGAACCAGTATGTGACGACCCGAAAGTTCCATGCCTTTTTCCTCGCGCTTCCGACGACTCAACCCGGATTGCGTTTAAGCTATATGGACTCTGTGGTTTTCGGCTGGAATAGCGAGGCGAATGGCAGGGTTGACAATTGATTGAGTCTCGTACTAATCCCTGCGCCAGTGAACGACCCGGTTCCTGTTCCTAAGCCTCACCCCTCCGAGGGTAGCTACCACTGGACTTTCGAGAGGTTCGTCATACCCCAGTTTTGAAAGAATGAGTGAAGCTTTCTGGATGTGAACAATGCTGATCGGTATTTGCAGAGCCGTTTGCGTCGGTCTGATCCCCCTCACTCTCGCTCCCTTCGCCGCCGGCTCCCTCAACCCCGTCATGGACGCCGTCCTCTGCTCGCTTCTGGTCGCCCACTCCCACATCGGATTCCAGTAAGCAGCCCGTCTGTCGAATATCTGCACAAATCTAACCTCATACAGGGCCTCCATCATCGACTACTTCCGTCCGCAACGTGTCCCCAAGTTCCACTCGCTCTTGAACTGGCTTCTGCGCGGGTTCACTCTGACCACTGCGGTCGGCCTGTACGAGTTTGAGACCAACGACGTGGGTATCACCGAGGCTCTGCGCCGGATCTGGAAGGCATAGAGCGGAGTCATTTGAAAAGGGTTTTGGTTTCTTTTATTCTGGTCAGGCGTTCCGCCTATGTATATGTCGAAATTTCTCATTTGTCCCGCCCGACACAGTTCGGTGCTCCAATTCTTCCTGCCTACAAGAAATTATATCCTCTGTACCCACCTTGATACCATTCCAGTAAAGTATATTCATATCTGATAAATCTATCGGAAAGCGAAAACAAGATCTGCTCAACATGAGCAAGGGTAATCTCAATGCCCATAACATCCATGGATATTCACTCGGCATCCTCATTTTCATCCCCTTCATCCAGATCATCATCATCCGCCAACCGATCCTCATCATTGGCCTTCGCCATAACAGTCTGGATAATCTTCAGCGTCGCCTTCAACGGCAACCCGATAACATTATCATAACTGCCCTCAACCTTTTCCACAAGAATAGACCCCAACCCCTGCAACCCATATCCACCAGCCTTATCCGCGCCCTCGCGCGTACGCACATAAGCCATAATCAGCTCATCCGAAACCTCCCCATCAAACACAACATCCGTCTCCTCAACATGCGACTCCATAGCATATCCCGGCAGCCGCGCACTCTCCAATGGCGCCATAGCCACTAGCGCCGTGTAGACCTTGTGATTGCGAGCATCGCGCAGCGAGCGAAGCATAGAGAAGTGATGAGCTTCGGAGGTGGGTTTCTCCAGGATAGAGCCAGAAGCAGTATTGACGACGACGGTATCAGCAGCGAGGATGAGAGCCGGCTCGCCCTTTTCCTCGTTGGTGATTTCCTGCTGGTACACGGCTTGCGCCTTTTTGGTTGCTGTGCCGAGCACGTATTCGAATGGTGCTAGGCTTTTTGGTAGGTCTTCTGCTGCATTGGAGGGGACCACTTCGACTGGGAGGCCTAGGAAGCCGAGGATTTGGCGTCTGCGGGGTGACTGGGAGGCTAGAATGACTCTTTTTGTGCGTAGGTCGTTCAGCACGGGCAGTGAGAGTGGTGGTGGGCGGGGGAGTACCCCGCGTGCGGGCTTGGTTAGGGGGTCGTAGGCTGGTGGAGGGTCGGCGGGGGAGTCGATGTGGTCGAGGAGAGCTGCTTTTGAGTCAGACATGGTTGTGTCTGTGGAAGGTGGTATCTGGAGGAGCTGTGGTGCTGGTGAGTGTAAATGCGGGCTGTGATTGACATTGCGGTCTCCACTGACGATATTCCTGATTGGGCAGACTTTGAATGTTGCACTAGTCACTTTCAGCTTCGGAGTCAGATTCTATGACTTCTTCTAAGCATGGCAAATAATAGGACATTTTACAATGAGGGCACAAGTGGTTAGAAGAGCTTTTATTACCGATAGTAGTAACCTTGGGACTCATCCGGCTGCGAAGGTCAACTATTTAGGTATTTACTTGCCCTTTAACCTATGGTCAACCCATGGTCATGAACTACGATAGTTCCAACAGCAGCTGCTCGCAGGTACCATTTGAAAGGACTCGATGCCGCTCTACACGCCCAAAGAGTATCTTAGACAGGCTTTTACAGTTGTACAATGTGGAGACTTGTGATGTAGTTTGAGACATTAGTCAAGAATGACAGTACTTCAAATTGAAGGAATTTGTCAACACAAGTACGTAAACCAAGTAAAATGCATCAGATCTTAGTATGTAAACCATAATACAGAAGTTTCTCGACTGGCCCTTCCAGGCTAATCCAGCTAGACTAATAGTTGTTCTGTGTCATAGGTATGATTCTGGCTATCACAGTACCCTAAGTACCAAGGCGCAGAACTAGGTGCCAGACCTACCATGTAGAAGAAATAGATGTATCTAGTTAGATAGTTCTTAGCAAATAGTTGTGCATTAAAATCGAGGTTTCTCCTTGCAAAAACCCTAGTCTACATTAAGATCGACGCTATTCGCAAGCATTACTACACGTGACTGTCCCCTACTGCGGTCCTCAGTAGAACAGAATGCACCGGCCCTTGAATGAATTACCCCGAAATACCATTATGTTGCCTAGAGGAAGTTGCGAAAGTATTTAGAATAGGTATTCAATCGAAGTAGCCAACCAGCAGAAAAACGCCCCGGTGGCTCCGTGGCCACACCCATACTGACTCACATTCTGGTTTCCACACCCGCTGGTAATCTCTGATTAAAGATATACAAAGAATGAAAAGTGCAAAATAAAACGAATACAAACAGGGCCGCACAAAGGCATTCAAAAGCCAGAAGATCCACCGGCAGTTGTGGGAATGCAGCCCAGCATCTGAAGAGAAGTTTCGGATGGGAACGTGTCAGATAGTATGATCCCTCAATGCGAGAATGCGACTGCCGACCATGCCAGTAGGCTCAAAAATGCAGTGATGACCTCGGGAGGTGAACATGGATTCGTAGTGGATGGTTTGATTTTCCTGGAGACCGGCCCCGAACCTCGGCAGAGTCGTTTATGTCCGCCGTGGGCCAAAAAGGCGGAGAAAAACCGGAGGGGGATAATGCAAAGTAGCAGAGAGCAAAATAAAACATCAGGAAGATAATCAGTGGCTATGTAGGCCGCAATGAATCATCTACCCGGCCGCCTTTACTCTCAATCTCCGCAATCAAGTTTTGTCGCTCTTGGAGCTTCAAATGCATAAACTCAACAGTCTTCTGCAGCACAATGCTCTCGCTGCGACCTTGGCCCTCGAGACCAGGCACCAATTCCGTGAGTCGGTCGAAGCCTTCACGAATGGCTGCGCGGCGCTTCTGCTCGGAAGCGATGTGGTTGTTCTTTTTCTCTTGGTCGGTCAGACGAGGCTTGTCTTTATCTTGACCGGATCCCGACTTGGATGCGGCAGTCGGCGTCGACGAAGACCGGTCGTCGTCTTCCGGATGCATTTTGTGCTAATGAGGTTGCGGTCGAACGAGTCGCGGTTACAGAAAGGGATTTCAAGTGGCGAGTACAGTCGGTCAATCGTATCCCTGGAAAACCCTGCTGTAAAGCACCGTATGCAGGGTATGAAGGAGTCGATGTCGGCCGACGGTGGGTAGAGAGAGTGTTTCGAATTTGGAGAGTTGCGGAGAAGGAAACCGATACCGATAAGGCCAATGCGGAGAAAGTCAGGAAGGTCTTGGCATCTACAAACGTCATAGGAAGCTCCACCCTTCGCACACCCTGCTTCCTTTTCCCCCCTTCTCGTGTGCAAGAGTCACCGAGATCTCTCATACTCTGCAGTATACTCAATTGTAGAGTCGCGGTACAGCTGCTCGCCACTGCTCGCCACAATTGCCGATGTCTCAGCTCAGATCTATATCGATCTAGTCCAGTCCACTCCAGCAGCGTCGCCGTTACCTGTACTACCGTACAACATGGCCCACGAGCCGTTGCATGGATCATGCTCATGTGGTCGTAATGAGTACAACATTCAGATCCCCGAGAATGTTACCGAACATGCCGAAGTCTACTTTGACAGCTCCCGAGACAACCGTATGTAGATCCCTCCGAGCTCTGTTGATGATAACTAACGATGCATTAGGTCGATTCCACGGCACACCTATTACAGCGTGGCTTCGCGTACCCCTCGATTGGTATCAGTCGAGCACTCATGCTTTCTTCCCAGACGAAACGCATTCTTCCATCCGTCGCGTCTTCACACCGCGCCATGCACCCGAGACGCGGCGCATTTTCTGTGGTTTCTGTGGAACACCCCTGACATTTTGGACGGAAGAGCCTCGCGATGAAGCCGATTTTATGAATGTTGCAATTGGCAGTCTAGTCAGTGAAGACCAGCGTGTCTTAGAGGAGCTCGGTCTTCTCCCGGAGGACTTTGACGAGGAAGAATCAGAGGCTGCACCATCCAGCTCAGCCCTGGCGCCAGCACGGGACACCTCATCTTCTGTTATTGTGCCATCATTTGGCAACTTACCAGGTATCTCACGAAGTTTCCGGCGCGGCACAGCTGGTGGGATTCCCTGGTTCGAGGAAATGGTTGAGGGGAGTCGCCTTGGCCGGCTGATGCGAGCTCGGCGCGGAATGGGTGTCAGCGATGATCAATCTACTTCGTTCGAATGGGAGATCAGCGAATGGCACGACGATGGAACTGTGGGTATTGCACAGGATGACTCCGACTCGAACAGTCATTCTACCGGGAAGAGAAAACGGGTTCAGCAGGTAGAGGCCAAGTCGAAGCAGAAACGGGCTTGAGTTAATTGTGTTCTACATTGAATTTTAGCTAGGCGCTTAGTTGCTGGAGATTTCTCTTCTACAAAATTCCATTCATCTTGTGGCAACCTGACCAGAACATTGGAATAGCTCTAATGAGATCCTTGATACCGGTGTGTACTAAACGTACCTGATAGGTGGGTTTCCTCGTTATAGTAGAGGCTTCCTGCATGTTTAAGGGCCGTGTGACATACCATTGGGGTTGAAGAGGGTATATCTGCTTTGGATAGGGTTGCGAATTCCCCAATTAGGATGCTTCGGAGTTTATAGCATTGATAGAGCCCTAGAAGTATACTCTAGGTACCGAGTTCCGTCTAGAGAAGATCCATGACAGCAAGGTGATTATGATGTCGCCGTTGCCTTCATCGCAAGATGAGTCGTTGTAGGCTACGATCGAGGCAACGATGTCGTCGGCCCTGTCCCTCGAGCGTCCAGGTGACCCACGATGAACCTCATGTTTATAAAATTCCTTCTTCTTTCTTCTTCCTTCCCCCATCCCCCTCTTCACTCCTTCATACATCTTCTTCTATCTCCCTTCTTTCTACTTTCATACTCTTCACCTATCGATCCACGTCTCACCTGCACATGGTTCATCTCAGATCTGATACTCAACCATCTCAGTAAGTAGTTCTCCAAGCCTTTCGTCGCAACTCCAAGCCCCAAACTTCAGATGCGGCATCTATAATCCTCTGCAGCATCTTTCACAAAGAGAACTACAGACGGTGATGATGTGTGCAGATTCCTCAAGCACTTTCACTTATCAAATCCCACTTCATCAAATCTCACCTCCTCCTTGTGCCTCTTGAAACCAAGCTTTTCATCGCAACCCCAAGCCCCAACCCTCAGATGCCGCATCTATGATCCTCTGCAGTATCTTTTCACCAAAGACAACCGCAGAGAGTGAGGATATATGCAGATTCCACAAGCACTCTCACTCATCAAATCCTACCACTTCCTTGTGCTCCTTGAAGTTCCAAGCCTTTCGTCGGAACTTTGAGCTGTGCTTCTCAAAGCCCTAAGGTTTTCGTCGCAACTCCAACCCTCAAGCCTTTGATGCCATATCTATGCATCCTCTGCAGTATCCTCTCATCAAAGACAACTGCAGAGGTGACGATGTGTGCAGATTTCACAAGCACTCTCACTTATCAAATCCTACCACCTTCTTGTGTTCCTTGAAGCCGCAAGCCTTTAGTCGGAACTTCAATCTATACTTCTTGAAGTTCTAAGACTTTCGTCGCAACTCCAACCCCCAAGCCTTATATGCTACATCCATGCATCCTCATGCCTTGACCATATTGACTAACAATTTCTTACACAGACCATCGCCATCTATAGAGGCGATGGAGGGCATCCCCACCACCACGCCGGTATCCGGTGAACTTCACGCTCATGAGCAGTGCGATGAGGAACTACAAATGCACTCTGAGCCATGCAGTCCTGTCCCTTCAGTCTCTAGCACTAAGAGTGGCTTCTTCCGTCCTAAGTCGTTCAAGCGCATGGTATGTACATATACAACACCCAATCAACCACATCCACAGTGAACTATGCATGGAGGCAACCCGCATCTTGCTCCTGCAGATAATGGCCGTCTCGCATAATTGATATTGCTTGGAACAATGTGCTGACAATGGTTCTATCTACAGGCAAAAAGGATAGACCCGACCAAGATGATCCGCAAGGTCTTGGGTGGAGGCTCTAAAATACATGTGAGTTGGACATTTGATATGCTTGCAATACTGAACTGACCTTCTGTATAGAAAAAAAGGGCCAAGCGCGACTACTCTCCGGGGCACTCTCCGGGGCAGACTGCATCGTTCTGGTCCGGTGTCTCCTATGTGCCTGGAGACCAGCCGAGTCCCAGGTTCTCTACTGATCTCTGGTCCATTCGCGGTAAAAATTTTCCACCTCGCCCAGTCCATGAGTCTCCCTCATTCTACGAGGCTCCTCCAGTCTATGAAAACGTCGCTCGAGGCCTTGTTGCAGACAATGAGTTTGCTATTCCACATGAGCAGCAGTTGCGCTCAGTCGCCCACTCGCAGCCTGACAATCCGGAAGGCCACGAACCCTTCTCTGGAGGCAATGTGAGTTAGACAATTGACATACTTACAATACTGAGCTGACACTCTATCTAGGAGGCCCAGACGCGGCTCACCGAGGAGCAGACTCCATCGAACTGGTCTGGTCTACACTATCTACCTCGAGATTTGTCTCGAGAGCCGTTGAGTCCCACGGATGATGCCTGGCCCTATTCAGCGTTCTTTGAGCACCCCTCTCGAGGCTTTGTTCCAGGCGATCCGTATGATATTCGGCGTGAGCAAGGCGGACAAGCCTTAGTCCCATTGACGCCTTCTGACCTGATCTATTCCCAAATTTCCTCAACCTCTACTTCTGCCGACACTTCTAACCCTACTGCCCGGCCTGTGGAGGCCTCTACCAATAGGTCCAAGACTCGTTACAATCTCACCATCAACACCTCTACTTCTACTGCCCGGCCTGTGGAGGCCTCTACCGATAGGCCCAGGGCTCGTGACACTCTTACCCCCGCCGAGCTCCAGAGCCGAAGGCAGGCAACCGTCTTTCTATCTGGGACCTCGACGCCGTCGACTTGCGCCGACCCAAAGGCCGACAATCACCCCGGCTCTTCAAGCAATGAGGAACAACAAGCCTCGGAGCCTGCATATGGAGACGATCCACGTATATACTCCCCACCGCATATTGATAGCTCCTGCTAACACATCATTCAGATTCACCTTTCCGCTCAAAGCGTTTCAGTATCACCCCTTCTCAAACTGAGGGCACCACTTCGGAGCAGACCGAAGGAAAAAGTACCTTTTGCAATTGACCCTTCACTCAATTGGATCTGGCTAACATGAAGCAGAAGTTGCGTCGTCTCAGTCCCTCAGCAATATCGCCCAAGCCTTCCGGACTCGCTATGAGAATAGATCCAAGGATCAAGTCGAGCCTGTTCCGGCCTTGAAGGAGGATATCAAAGGTATTTTCTCTCGGTGTTGTGGAACATGAAAATGCTCATGCTAACTTGACGATCCAAGATGCATTCTCTTCTGCCAATCCTCCGCGATCAGTGTCGACTCGTCGTAAATTGACCAAGTCCGCATCTGGTAATTCCTTGTCGGGCAAGTTCGCAGGAAAGCATTCTTGGCGCAAGTCTGGAAAGCGACCCATCATATCCGCACCTATTCCATTGACCCCGAAACAAGATTTCCAAGGTATGTTCAATCAATGTTCTCCACATATGTGAATACTCAAGCTAATTTGGGAATTGAAGCTTCTTCTTATGCGACTCTTCCTGGATCACTGGCAAGTGCCCGCCGCAATGGCCAAGGCTCTCGGATCCCCCGCCCTGTGTCTCTTGCTGGAGCAACCGGTACTACCGGTACTCCCAAGGTAGATGTTCATGACTCCATTCAGTCTGGTAACTCACCTGGCACCGAATTCACCATCGAGACACACCGCACTCCACGAGAGGACAACGAAACCGCCTTTTATGCTGCAGATGTTGTTGCATCCATGGATAAAACCGGTGGTGCTCGCGCTTCCAAACACGCCGCGCAGTCTAGCACTGCAGCTGTGGCTGATGACTCCTCGCCCTATGATCAGTCGAGCTGGGACAAGCGTACCGACATGAGCAACGCCGCGAGCCGCTATGGACCTGCTCTGCGCATTTCTTCAATCGCTGAAGAAGTGACCATGGGGCCGGAGGCCACGTCAGAGCGTCTTCCGCATTACATCGAGGCGTATTATTCTGGCAAGGTCTTCCATCCGGCTACCATGCGCGACGTTGAATCCAGCGACGAGGAGGAGAGAGTCCCATCCAGCGGAGACATCAGCAGCCTCGTTTTGCCCGAGCCGATGTTGCCCCCCGAGCCGGCCCCGTTCAAGATCCCGCGCAAGCCTGTGCCGCTCCCCGCGCGAAAGGCATCGCTCAATGCAATTTCCGGGATCACAGCTTCGCAGGTATCCTCCGTTCCTCTCCGGTTCGATCCATCCAAGTTCGAACACGCCCTCCGACGCCACCAGTCGGAGGCGAACATCATCAAGACTGGCGTGACCAAGACCAGCAAAGGTGGTTTCGCTATCTCGGAGGGTAAGCAGGCCAAGGTCGTCGGAGGCCTGCGTCGGGTTTTCTCCAGCCTGACAGACCGACTCGGCCCCAAGCCTGAGGCCGAGATGAGCGAGGAGGCAAAGGAGAAGAAAGAGAAGCTGCAGGAGAAGATCACCATGCCCACTGGCATCTCTGAGGAGACTGCTCCACGTCATCCTCGCACTTCCCCGGTAGAAAACAACCGCAAGGTTGAGCAGCTCTACGAGAGCTGCATCAGGGAAGTGCGGGGATGCGTGGAGGCGCTGGCCCAGCGTCTCGTCGAAGACGAGAACCTGGAGCGACGGAGGGGGTGGTACAGAGTAAGTTTTAACCTCACATCTTCGTCACCTATCCTATCCCAAATGAGCGAAAGCTAAGATCATTCCAATAGGAGCTGGCCCCCCTGGCCCACCAACTGGCCGTGCTCGAGACCCGGTTGACCGGGGTCGAAGAGCACAAGTGCCAGGAGCATTTGATGCGGGCCGAGAACGCCGTCCGCCGCGCCGCGATGCTGGCAACAGCATCGCGCATCTACAACGAGATGCTGGTGGAGTAGGGGGTGGTCTGGGTTGGTCTGGTGGGGGGTGTGACAGCGGGTGAGGAGTGGGTGAGGAGTGGAGGGTCCCGGCCCGTTGCTGCCGTGTTTTTGTTCCCTGCGGTTTGTCCGTGGGGCTGTGGCCGGGACCCGTGATTTACAAGCAGTTTGGACGTTCAGTCCATAATGAAATGACTTCAGACAATTCTCAGTCTCCTCTCATATTATTCTTACTGAACTAAGCCTAAATGTCAGCAACCTTAGAACCTTCTAAGGGGAGTCTCAGCAGCTCTGCAGCCTTTACCCTGGAAGTTCAAGTGATAGTCCTCAGGGAAGAAAGTCTAGAATTCATGAACAACAATGTTTGAAGGACAAAGATATCCAATCTAAATGCATTTTTAGACTGTCCTAAAGGCTATACAGCCCGATCTATCAAGTTAAAGAAGCAAGTATAAAAGAGAAACCCCCTAGGCATAATATACTCCCAACCCGTATGTAAGCATCAACCATTTTACCCATCCCAAGCCAGCGCAATCTCTAAGACTTATCAATATCCTGCGAAGGATAAGCAGGCATGGCAGCCTCCTCGCCCCGAGTGACCTGCCTGCGAACACGCAGAGTCATGCCGACACCAAGACAGACAATAACGACAACGAACTCCACCAAAACCGACATAAACAGCGTCGCAGTCTCATTACCATTGAGCATGTTAAAGGTGTTATTGTGCAAGAACCAGACGAGGAATGCGTAGATGACTCGAACCAGAATGAACGGCGAAGAAATAGCCACTGCCAACAGGATCCGGTGCTCGCTGCGCTCTAGAGAGCTGCGCTGACTCGTGATGACCAGAAGCATAAGAACCATAGCCGCCCATGAGACGAGGTAGAGAATCATGCCAATTTTGGTCTTGTTGTCGGGCTCTGTAGGTCCCTTGGAGGACATGTTGGCCGATATGCCGGCGCTGCTGAGTGCCAATGCGACGACTGTAAGCAGTCTGAAAAGATGGAAGGTGTGTATTGGAAGGGCTGGATGACTGGTTTTGTGTTGTATAGAAAGGTTGGCTCGAGAGAGAAGACCGGTGCATGCAAGCATCAACGGAGACAATCCGATAGAGCTACAGATGGCGGCGGCGGTGAAGAGGCCCTTGGATGGGTCGTTGATGGTTGCTAGATCGCAGCATGCGCCTACGATGCGGGCTAGAGTGAAGATTGCGAGGAATATGAAGCCGCTGTTGGTGCGGAGGCCATGGCGGTAGACAAGAAATGCCGACAGGAAGAGGGAGGGAAAATAGACAAGTAATTGGAGGACGGAGATGCCGTGGTGGTAGGAGAGAGTCATGGTGGTGTGTTGACTTTGTATAGCTCAAAAGATAGATAGGTTTCAAACTTGGGAAGGGTCGATTGTGTGCCTGAGTAGCTACACAGATGGAGAAATTTGTTGGATTGATGGGCTTCTATGCTCTTGATGATATCTAGGGTTATATAGTTTCCCTTGACGACGTGCATACTGTTTTCGACATGGGCCATTGGGGGCTGAGTCGAGTAATCCTCTCGAAAATGATCTCTCTTGGGAAAGTGGTAGTAGTTTTAGAATGTGGCTTATACTCAAATTATCAGGCATCAGTAGGTAGGAAGTAAACAATAGGGCGAGAACAAGCTTTTGCTAATTCCATCGCAATGGTTGCCCAATTGGGTATAGAACGCGCGCTATTCCTGTTCGGGCCGATTCGGCGAGAGGCGGTGCAAGTGACTGCTCAGCTAGCGCCAACTCTTACTTATTCTCTCGCCCAGGAGTCGATAGTCCTATCTTTACATCATGGTTTATTGCGGCAAGCCAAGTAAAGGTTGCGGCCAGTGCAGGTCGAGGAAGATCCGATGCGACCAGATTCGGCCGGCGTGCTCACAATGTGTGAGGGCCAAGCGGGACTGCCCCGGGTATCGGGATCAACTGTCGCTGATGTTTCGTGACGAGAGCAAATCAGTAATGCGGAAGGCGGAGGCGGGGCTTTCTAGCTCTTCCGTTTCCTCTGCTTCTGCTTCCTCTAGACAGAAACGGTCACCAGCGCGATCACCTCGCACTGCTTCCCCAGACGGGAGTCTTGCGTCTGAGCTTACCATTTCGGTGGATCCGGGCTTTTTCGACTTCAACTCGGACCCACAGCTCGATATGTACATGCCGAATTTATGGCAGATGCCACTCGAGGTCCAACCGCCCGCTGAACCATCCCAGCAGGAGGCTATCTGTTACTTCCTGCGGTCCAATTCTATCCCGGGTACATTTTGGATGAGTGAATTCGTCACCAGGTTTCTGATGGAGCCCAAAGGCACGGTCAGTCAACAGGCCATGCAGGCAAGTATTGTTGCTGTTTCGTTGGCAATGCTATCCCGGGTCAGGAAATCAAAGTCGCTTAGACATGCGGCGCGCAAGGAATATGCATCTGCTCTTAATTTGCTAAACACTGCTCTGGGCGACATGGAAGAGGCCAAAACTAATCAAGCACTGGGGGCCGTCGTGCTCCTTGCCGTATATGAAGTAAGACATCCGAACGAACCTTCTCCTATTCGGGAACTGACGCCGCTTGTCGCAGGTTGCTACTGCGAGAGCCCCGCAGGATATCGACCTCTGGACTAATCATATAACTGGCGCAACCGCCCTTCTCGATCTGCGTGGTACCGATCAGCTTAAGACTGAAGCTGGTCTTCGTCTTTTCTTGCATTTACGATATCAAATTGTGCGTGAAACCCTTGTCCATTCCACTATAAGACTAACACCGTGAGCAGATTATAAGCTGTATTCAACGAGACGCTAGAGTGCCCGAGTCATTACTAGAGTGTAGCAAGTTTGCCATGTTCCTTCGGCCTAGCGAAGCCCACAGCAACCGTTTGATCATCGTCATCGGTAAACTCTCCAACCTTCGCGCGGAGATCCTTGCGAAAAGCTTCGACAATGAGGGCGAGATCATCGCCGCCGCCTCGGCCATCGAGGCTGATCTGATTGCCTGGCTTGCAGCACTGCCGCCCGAGTTTAAATATGAGACCTTCACGAAATCACCCTACGACTTCCTATTCCAAGAAAGATGCCGTGGCATAGCCATGTACGATGATCAATATTCTGTGTATCCAAACCTCTGGGTCTGCAACACGTGGAACCAGTACCGTTGCGCACGAATCATTGTTAGTGAGATCATCCTGTCTCATGTCAGGAATATTTCCGACTCGCCCTCCTGGAGGTCCCTATCGGATGAATTCCGCTTGCACTGCAAATCTCTCCGATCGAACATTCGGCGCCTAGCGGTTGACATTTGTCGCAGTGTGCCTTTCCACCTGGGTGCACATCAGAAAGACGCCTCACCCAACGTTCCCCCTCCAGAGAGCTACATTGGGGGGCTCATGCTCTTGTGGCCCCTGTTCCTAGCTGGTGTGGTTGAGAACCGAAGTCATGCCCTACGTCGATGGGTGGTGTCATGCCTGGGCATGATTGGCAACACCATGGGCCTGGACCAGGCCCTCGCTCTGATGGACATTGTCGCATCCGACCCGGGCATTCTTTATTCGGTACTTGAAGAGGATGAAAGCGCTGTGACCGAACTGTCTGAGACATCAATTGCCTCATCTGTCGTGCCGAAGAACGTTTCACTGATCAACCTTCGCCATTCAACAACTCCCGCTTCCATGGATGAGGAATCTTGAACCTCACTGTCCACAACTGTGATCTTTCAAGTTATATATCATTCTTCTAATTGGCTATTTTCTAAATTCTTCCTCTTCTAGGTGGAGGCAAAGTCGCTAGCGAAGGAGCTAGACTTGAAAGATGTTAGAGCGGTATCATGTATAACCATATCACTGAAAGCGTGCCTTTTCCCTCATCGTGTGACATTCCACAAAACTTAATACTTCATTTATTACCAACTCTGTTTTTTTAAGGCGGTGATCTTTGTACAGCTTACTAGGTAAACAACAGTTGGTGCTGCGCCTTCCAAGGTTCCCTGGAGCACAAGGCGGGGCAGTGCAGACTCAGCCCTGCGTGTCAGCCCAGAGCCCCTTCGGTGACCCATTTGGTCCGACGATTCAGTTAACTAGGTCCCGATCAGCCTCGCACAGTTTGGGTCTTACTTAGCGCTAGTGATCCTGTCGTGATCCTTTGCTAGGCCAAGCAGTGGTTTCATTGAGGCTCAGATGATGGCTTGTGTCTGCCTGTCTTCAGTCGCAAGTAACCGCGTGAATGAATGCCTTGAACGAAGCCTGGTTAATAGACCCCCTGGGTATAGGGTCAATGCTGTCAAAGATCAAAGATATAAGGAATGCCGCTTTTCAGTCTATGTCCGTGTTATTATACTCTATAGATCCCTTGGGACAGACGAACTCTGCTCGAATACTTATTGCATACCACTTGCATCACCTATACAAAGGATACCGTAATGCCTTTTTCTGAACGGAAATCCCCTCCTTCACTGTGGTCCTCGTTCCCATCAATTCGCAATTATCTTCGCGAATCCGCCCTGGAAAGCAACCCAGACATCACCCCAGACATCACCATGGGGAACAGCAACTCCACGGAATCCAACTATGACCCTCGTAAGCGCAACAACACACTGTCCATAGTGTGTCACCGCAAATCCAAGCAAACCAACATATGGGACCCACCAGCCTACGAGGCCCAAGACTACAAACCACCACCCTATGAGTCCCGAGTCTACAAACCAGGCTACGAATTACCGCAAATCACCAAGCCATCCGGAGATTCGGATTCTCAATATTCATTCCTCAAAGACTTTGACACCATATTTCTAGTCGATGATAGCTCCAGCATGAGCGGGGCTCGCTGGCGTGAAGCCGAAGAAGCCATCGCAGCCATTACCCCCATCTGCACCCAGTACGACAGGGACGGAATCGACATCCACTTCCTAAACCACCGCGCCCGCAGCTACACCGACTCTTACGACCACATCAAAACGGCCACAAAGGTCCAGGAAATCTTCCACAATGTAACTCCGCGCGGATCAACACCGGTCGGACGCCGACTACTGGAGATCTTGACGCCATACTTGCGGCGCGTGGAGCGGATGAAGACCGGGAAGACGCTGGGCCATGTGAAGCCGATCAATATTATTACGATTACGGATGGCGAGTTCACCGATGATGCCGAGAGCATCATTATGCAGGTGGCTAAGGTATTGGATGATCTTCATGCGCTGCCGTGGCAGGTTGGGATTCAGTTCTTCCAGATTGGAGATGATGCCAATGTGCGGAAGTATTTGCAGGAGCTGGATGATGATTTGGGGAAGAGCTGTCGTGATGGGCGATGCCGCGATATCGTGGATACTGTGCCGTGGCGCGGGAAGCAGGGCAGACGTTGGATGCAGATGGGATTCTGAAGTGTGTGTTGGGGGCTGTGAATAAGAAGTTGGATCGACGACAGGTCTGGGTCTGACCTGGTGTATTTGGAATAGCTATGGCGTATCTGGGATTATCTCTGGCATCAGCGATGATGAACAAGTTTAATGAATTAAATCCAAGTAATAGAACTCCTATAGCATCTTCTGTAGTGCTACCTACTCAAGGCATTGACCTCCTATAGCATCTTCTATAACACTACCCTAAGTAATGTTGGCATTTGCCACATAGAATGCCTACGCAATACGATCTACAGAGCTGAAACGACGTATCATCTCCAAGCGCCAAAAACCCCAATTTCGGGGACCGCTTGAGTGGAGATTTATGGCTGAACCCGTCAGGAACACCAATGACAAGGTAATTCTCCGAATTGGAATACAACCCTTAACCCTTGCTGATGGAGCTGTCTGCAGGTCATAACATCACTGTTGATGTGTTTCATGGTTCTTCTTCACTAGCTGCATACTCGACGACTCGGGGTAAAAATGTACCTTGCAGCTCACATCCGTGGAGATCTGCGAACCACGGTACCGATGATGATAATCTCCCCTTTCACACCTCTATAACATAATCCCGACAATTCCCACCGTTATTGAAGTCTTAACTTCAATTTCACCACGTCACCTCTCCCCTATCTCGCGAGCACAGATTCCCCGCAGCGCCGATCTCGTCACCGAAAATTCAACCTCTGCCCTCGAATTCGACTTCGCCAACGCATAACCCCCCGGAACTATCACAGAACCCCCGACCCACGCCACTCCCCTGAATACCCTGAATACCCTGACCACCCTGGTCTCTCGAACCGCCGGGATCCTGGACGCACCAACATTCGTGTCGGCGCTACTCGTTCGCCCGCCCCCATTGGCTACACTTAATCGCCCTGCAGTGTGCCCGGAAATTGCGCGGCTCTTACAGCATCCGCGTTGGAAGCCTCCTGCTATCAGGCCATGGCAATTGGGGTGACTGTCTTCGGCCCTGTCCGATTCTGAAACCACGCCGCGGCTTTATTTCTCTGGTGAAACAACAGTCGAGAGCTGTAATTATAGAAACAGCTGTCTGGACTGGGCCCTGAGCTTCTTTTGCTTACTTTATATTCTGCTGGGAACTTTGTTTCCCTGTCCTCATTACTGTTCGACTTTCATTCATTCTTTTTTTAGTCTGCATTGCATTTGTGCTGTACTTTACGGGGGTGTCTACTTTCTTTTGATCCTTCTTTAGCATCGTTCCTTTCCTTTGTTTTCTTTTTTCCTCTTCTGTCTCTTGCATCGCATTGTTTGCATCTTGTACATCATCGCGTTGTTTACATCTTGTATATCATCGCATTGTTGGCCGGTCGGTACTTGTTTTTCTGAGCGATTGTTGCTGTCGATGATATCGACCACCCTCATGACTTTCCTGCTGTGAGTGTCTTCCCTCATTTGTGGTGAGTTTCGCAGGCTGATATAATTTAGGATTACCGAACCCTATATCCGATCGGTCAAGCTGCTCGGATCATGGGACAATTTCTCGAAGCCGTATCCGATGGAAAGGGACAAGCGTGCTGGGCCCGGACATTGGAAAGGATGCCATACCTTTACGGATATCGTCGGCGATGGGCCCGGTGACAACCCCCAATGGCGCACGGGAGGCTTAAAGATGGGAGCGACCTACTGGTACTATGTGAGTCACCCAGACTGCGATTAGAGTGATAGTGCTAATAAAATGCAGTACTTGCTCGATGACGACGTGGAACACTTCAACGCAGCCGAGCCAGTAACCACCAAATGTCCCCTGCTCCCTGGACAGCCACTCAACGTGCTCAATGTGCCCATCATTCTGCCCCATAGCCGGTCTCACGGGCGCTCAAGTAGTAACAGCTCGCTAAAGTCCGATTATCGAACGATGAATCCGGAAGACAAGTTCATGAACCCGCGAAAGCCTCCGAAGCCTTCTCCCACGCGTCTTCAAACATCTGCGGCGAATCGCCAGCCTGCTGCAGACTTCAACCGTATCTCGCCCGGTGGTAGCTTGATTCATCGGAGTGCTTCTCAGCCAATGAGCGAGAAGTACGGCAAGCACGCGAGAAATGCGCCGGAGATTCGCCAAGCGTTTCGATCTCGCAATCATGAGATGGAGGTTCACAAACAGGCTCTGTCCAGATCGAAAACACACGCTGGAACCGCACGGAAAGAAAGACTCTTTGAAGACCGCCGTGATATACCTGGTATCAAGCTCAATGCCGGGCCGGTGTTCCCCGCCAATATCAACGACATCCCTGGACCCTCGACCATTCAAAGTCGCCGTGCGATGAAGGCCAATGCAAGCAGTCCAGGACAGGTCAAGACTATTCTCACGGTGGAGACTCGGTCACAGCCTCGTAAGAATAGCTCTCCAGATGAACCCAGCGAGACCCAGGCCATCAAGGATGCTATCTCTGGCGGCCAAAGCTCTAGCGGCTCGACGCCGACGGGCCCGGATCCTCAGACAAAGCGACTTCCTTCGCTTCCCAACACGCCGTCCTCCGTTATGGATGAGGCGGTGCGTGCCATCGACGAAAGGGACAAGGAAATGGATGCCCAGGTCCTGCGCAGCCATTTCTCAAGTATAACGACCATGGATGCGTCGACCCATTCTGGCGTACCAGAGCAAAGTCGCTTCTCGGAATGGAGCACCGATACCGAAGCCGAAGCCGAAAACACCTCGCCCGAGTCAATGATCTCCACGTCGACATTCAACGGACTGAACGAGTCGCCGGCTCCTGAGGAATGGAGAACACCAGACCTGGCACAACACAACGACGCCACGGCCCACACTGACACTGACCCTAACACTCCGCACCTGACCGTGCATTCCAAGCCGTCGTCCCCCAACTCTGCATCTGGCGATGTCCCGGTGTGGAACTTGAACACCCTTCCCCAGATCGGTGTTCCCCTGTCTTCTTCTCACGGCTCGGGGCTTGGAATCGAGCCGATGGAAGAGGTGGAAAGCAACCCGAAGCGACACGCAGCCCTGTTCAGTGCCCTCGAGTCTATGCAGGCACTCTCTCTGTCACGCAGTCCAGATGGGTCTCCAATCGTCCTACCGGAGATGCAAGGATCGGAAAATGAGCAGAATGACGGCGGTAGACAGAGAAAGGAGGTGCATTCTCAGCATAGTAATGCGTCACTTCGCGGCAACCCGACAATGCGGGAAATGTTGGATGAACTCAGATACTTGAAGAACGTAATCCAGGCTGAGATGGATGGAGAACCATTTTAATATGTACTTGTACACTCACTTATTTCGCTAGATGAGTGCTGGCCACTCGAGTATTTTGCTACCGAAACATAGAACAAAGATTAGCAATAGAACAAATATGCGAATCTCACAAAAAAACTCCAAAACCCAAAGTGAGAGAAGTAGCATCGCGGCCAAAGCCAAAGCAACCGCAAACTCCGCCGATCCAGCGCTCCTTTCACAATCAAACAACGCTCAGTTGCAGAAAGATGGCGCACCCGCGACCAACCACGCGCCAAGAATCCACTCCACCCGCGATCAACACTTCACAGGAAATCAGAACCAGAAACATTCAAGACGTGGCCCTCCCATTTCGTTGCAAAAAAGGATGGGCTGATCCAGCTCATCCGCCAACAAACATCATGGAGGTACCCCAGCTCACTCTGGTCGGGGAGAAGATCCTGCCGGCAAAATGTAAACCCAGCACCCTGGCGTACTGTCCCTCGATGGACCTGATCGCCCTTGCGACAGAGGATGATGAGCTACGGGTTTTTCGACTCAATGGGCAGAAGGTGCTTGGTGGCTCGTATGCTGGTGATCCCTACCTTGGCGAGGATGAGGAGGATGGCGAGGTCAGAGCTCTTGCGTGGAAGGGCAATGGTAAGTATTTCTCACGAATTATTCGATTGAATGGCATTGACAACTCCCTCTAGGCCGCTTCCTTGCTGTCGCCTGTGGGGATGGTACGATCCGCATTATCAGCGCGTACAGTGGCAAGACCGTGCATCACTACCCGGCATACGAGAGGCAGAAAGATGATGTCTCTACTTCTGACCGGAAGTCTCCCAAGGTGACCTCTCTGGGATGGGGTGCCAACTTTACGGATAGCAAAGCTGCACAGAGATATCTGCACGATTCTGCAGGCCAAATCTCCATCGAGGACCTCCTGACACCCAGCGTTCATTCATCCAAGGTAGTCGCCCTACTGAAAGCCGACTTGCCCAGGGAACTGTCTATGCTAGACATTGAAAGTTCTTTTCCCAAATTGAGTACCCTCCCTGCTACCGGCGCCGAAGACGATCTATTCAGCTCTCGGGCTTCAATTGACGCCATCTTCCACTCTTCCAAGGACACCGGCGACTCCGTGGATGTCCTTTTTGTCGGATTTGACGATGCAACCGTACACCTGCGCATCTTTGACTGCTTCGAAATTGGCACGTTCCCGGTGGGCGAGGCCACCGGAACGGCCGAATCATGCCAGATCCTTCGCCATGCTTCGCACCCGCTGAGCTCAACGCATGCCTTGCTGGTATCGCCCACCACAGGCCAAGACCAAGCCCCTTTGAACCTTGTCACTCTGGATCTGCGTTTCATCGCGAAATCTGGGCGGTACCTGTCTCTTCTCGCATCCAAAACCACGCAGCTGCAGAATCTGCTCCGGTATATCGCGCAGGTACAGCGACAAATTGAACTTGAATGGAAGAATGCCCAGGAGTTGCCTTCCCGCTTCCTCCGCAGCATCAATATGGATCTCGAGGAAAAGTGCCAGTGCGATTTTACAACCGCCATTTATCATCTGGTCGCTACGGGCCATGCTTTCCAGCCGATGAAGGAGTTTCTCGTGGACATTGTCGGAGAAAGGGTATGTGGATTTTGCGTCACGAAGAAGGCTAGTACTGACAAATAATACAGGGACATAAGAGATGGGACAAAGCTGTCGCAGGTGGATACGAGAACATTCGAAGATTGACTCATGAGAACCTTCTTCCAGCGCTGGAGCGGAGCCAAGTGCTCATCAGCAGGCTCGTTGGATTGTCCAAGTTTCACAAGCTCAGCGACGTCCTCGGTCTAGACACGCCGAAGCTGAATGGAATCACCGAGACACTCGATTGTCTACAGCTATTGTCCCACCGTATTCTCATTCATACCAACGAGGAGCTGGATCAATTTACCGTCTTCTCTAGATGGCTCCGTCATGAGATCCTGATCCTCAGCAGTGAACCTCTGTCACAGACCGAGGAAGAACTCTTGGAAAAGAGAGACTTGTCCGATGTCCCTCTCACCACGAAGTACATCACCGGTGCGCTGCAAAAAAGTGTGCTTCGCAATTTCATCCGTCAACTGCCCATGCTGGGAATGCCCCCGGCCCCGCAGCCCCCTGCAGATAAGTGGCTTCCCGACGGCCATGACCGGTCGTTCTACGAAGATTTCAAATCGTTGCTCCAGCAGCAGCGCCAGGCTCAAGACAAGGGCGGTGACGGCACTTCTGTCGATGCTCCTAAGCTCAACGATCTGACCGAGCGACTGGGAATCCAGTTCGAAAAGGTGTTCGCGGAGATTGCACTGACCCAGCGTAGAGGTATTCTGCACCGGTCTCCGCTTACGCTTCATGCGGATTGTGATCGGAATGTTCTGGATCACAAGATGTGCTATGAGGTGAGTTGGCTGATAGTATCCTTCTGGCATTATGCTAATTCTAATTGGTTTCTAGGATGCCGAAGATAGAAAGCTTTGCTCAATTTACGTCGCTGCCAGATCGGCCAGCTCAAAGTCATCATGTTCGTAGCATATTATTCCCTTCTGCGTTCACATGGATACTGACCTCTACCTTGCAGTCTACATCTACCGCACAGTTCTCGACCTCGTGAACGGCGTCAGCTCGACGAGAACCACGTCCATCGCATCGCTTACCCTCAAAGAGGGGGAGATCCGCCAGCTACATTTTGTCGAAGACAATTCCCTCATGGTCCTTTGGTGTGATGGCAGTATGTTTCTCGCCCTCCATGCGGTTGATTGTATCCGATTACTGACTCCTTGTACAGAAGGATCATCTTACCTCCTGAACTTCCCCTTCCAACCTGCCTCGGCGCAACAGGCGTCCGAAAAAGCTGATCCACCATCATTTGTGGTCGAGTACACAGACTGCGACGCCATCCCTGCCAACACAAAGCCAACAGTCCAGGCAATGTCACTGGATCTTGAATCACTGATCCAGAAGGGCGTGGTTCGCCATGCCTTTGCGGTGTCTGGACCCAAGGCGAAGCCCGTGCACCTAGATGTCAATGGACGGAAAGACCGACGGGCGGTGTGTGTGTTGTACGCTGACGGTATGCGCTATGACGTGTTAGACCTCGATGCAGCTATGGATGATGAGGAATATGATGAGAATGAGGAGGTGGAAATGGAGGCGGAGGAAGAGGCAGATGAGGCTTAGTCTTTCCAAGGTTGCACGGGATCGAAGGTGTTCGGTTGTCATTACAAAGGAATCTCCCGCAGATCTATTTTTATCTTTATCACAAGGGTCTTATTCCTTTCTTTTTTTCACTTTCCTTTTTTGTGAGTAGGTTAGCTTCTATGGCCAACTGCATAAACGCGCATAAACGCACCGTTATCGATCTATATTTGCACATAGCGGTGGGCAATGCATTTCTCCATCCCTTGCCTGCAACTATCCCAGGTACCGAGCCTAATTCTTATGACACGTCCGGTCCCTAGCACCTTCTATGCGAATTAGCGGTCTCCACCGGCAAAACAATTGTGTGTGGGCAGGGCTAAGAGAATCGGTCGCTGGGGCCACACGGTGAACAGTGGGTGCTTCTACAAGGAGGAAAACCAAAACAAGCAAATGTCAGAGCAGGGTGACAGTCTGCGACGCCACCATAAGGATTAGGATAGACTAGATAAAGCGACGGATAGTTTCGAAGGACTTAAAATTCCATTTGAGGCCATTATAATCGCATTGTGAGACAGACAACCAAAAAAAAGAAAGAAAAACCTTCTGCCTGAGGCCGCCACTCACGTGCCATCTGCCGTCCCCCGCCAATCAGTGAACACAGCGCGATGAACCTCAATCTCTCCCCCCCCCCCCCCCCCCCCCAAAAGGCTCGAATTCTGCCTTGATCTCCTACCACCTGTTTAAACGTCTTCAGACTCTCTCTACACCCTTTGGAGTCTCTCCCTTCCCTTTTCTACTTCTCTCATTTTCGCCAAGGCGTGTATTAAAGGCACCTTTTCCTCGTGACTCCTCGCGGAAAGACCTGGTGCATGCCTCGTCATATCCACAAAAACACCCCGTCCTTTCCCACACTTGCCGCTTCTGGATTCTACTTCCACCACGATCTGTTGGTGGCTTGTGATTTGTGTTCCTGAGTCATCACGTTGATTGCTTGACGATCAGGAGACTTTGGCTTCTTTCCTTTTCGAGTTTCTTTTTTCCCTTTCCTCCCCCACATCTCCCGTCCGTTGCGTTCCTTCCAGACATCATGGATGCTCGCCAGGTGTTGCAAAGCACCCTCTCACCAGGTATGTAGGAACATCTTCTCCCGTCCAGGTCTGCCTTATACCTGGTGCTTCCCTCGAAACCATCCCATTTGTGTGCAGGAACCCCTCGCTGACCGTCTTTCTCGCAGATGCGGCGGAACGTTCCAATGCTGAGCAGCAGCTCGCCCACGCCGCGGATGTCGACTTCGTACGTTTCACCCCTTCTTATCTTCCGGTTCTCGTTCATGATACATGATTGCGAACGAGACGACCCATCTTCCCCCCCACTCTGGTGCTAACGTGTTTTTCTCACAGGCCGCCTACCTTATTACCCTTGGCCAGGAACTGGCCAACGAAGACAGCCCCCCTCACATCCGTGTCGCCGCCGGTATCGCCTTGAAGAATGCCTTCACCTTCCGAGAGCAGGCTAAGCTGCGCGAGGTGCAGCAGCGATGGGCTACACAGATCCCCCTTGAGACCAAGACGCAGGTCAAGGAGCTCGCGCTTAAGACCTTGCACTCCCCCAATACCCGAGCTGGGAATGCCGCCGCCACTTTGATCGTTTCGATTGCCTCAATCGAGCTACCGCGCAATGAGTGGCCAGAACTGATGAATGTCCTTGTCCAGAATGTGGCCAGCGGGACAGACGCCCTGAAGCAGTCATCGCTGACTACCATCGGTTTCATCTGCGAGTCCCAAGATCCCGATCTCCGCGCTAGCTTGACCTCTCACTCCAATGCCATTTTGACTGCCGTCGTGCAGGGTGCTCGTCGCGAGGAGCCAAACATGGAGGTCCGCTATGCCGCCATTGCTGCTCTTAGCGATGCCGTTGATTTCGTCCGCTCCAACATGGACAATGAGGGAGAGCGAAACTATATTATGCAGGTGATCTGTGAAGCTACCCAGGCGGAGGAGGTTCGCGTGCAGGCTGGTGCTTTCGGCTGCTTGAACCGTATCATGGGTGCCTACTATGATAAGATGCGCTTCTACATGGAGAAGGCTCTCTTCGGTCTCAGCATCATGGGTATGAAGAGTGAGGAGGAGGACGTTGCCAAGCTGGCCATTGAGTTTTGGTGCACCGTGTGCGAAGAGGAGATTGCGATTGAAGACGACAACGCCGAGGCTCAACAGGAAGGCGTCGAGGCTCGTCCCTTCTTCGGCTTCGCCCGCGTGGCCACTCGCGAGGTTGTTCCGGTGTTGCTGCAGGCCATGTGCCGACAGGACGAGGATGCTGATGATAATGAGTACAATGTGTCGCGTGCCGCCTACCAGGCTCTGCAGCTCTACGCTCAGTGTGTGCAGGGTGATGTCATTCAGCCCGTTGTCACTTTTGTCGAGGAGAACATCCGCAACGAGGACTGGCGTCGCCGTGATGCCGCCGTGGCTGCCTTTGGCGCTATCATGGAGGGCCCTGAGCCCAGTGTGTTGGAGCCTTTGATTAAACAGGCCCTATCTGTTCTTCTTGGCATGATGGAGGACAGCTCCGTCTCGGTCCGCGATTCCACTGCCTACGCTCTGGGTCGTGTGTGTGACTGCTGCCCCGAGGTTTTGGACCCCGATGTGCACCTGCAGCCCCTGATCTCCTGTCTTTTCAACGGGCTCGCGAGCAGTCCCAAGATTGCCAGCTCCTGCTGCTGGGCCCTCATGAACGTTGCCGACCGCTTCGCTGGTGATCCTGGTTCCCAGACCAACCCTCTGTCCAAGCACTTCGAGGACAGTGTCAAGTCCCTGCTGGCTGTGACCGAACGCCAAGACGCTGACAATCAGCTGCGTACCGCCGGCTACGAGGTTCTCAACTCCTTCGTCCTGAACTCGGCTAATGACAGCCTTCCTATGGTTGCTACCCTTTCGGATCTCATCATTCAGCGTCTCGAGCAGACCGTCCCTATGCAGCAGCAGGTCGTCAGCACAGAAGACCGCATTCTGCTGGAGGAGATGCAGACCAGCTTGGTCAGTGTCATCCTGGCTATTGTGCAGCGCTTCGAGACCGACATCAAGCCCCAGGCTGACCGTATTATGCACGTTATGCTCCAGGTCTTGGCGACCGTCGGTCCCAAGTCCAGCGTTCCCGATGTCGTCTTCGCTACTGTCGGCGCCATTGCCAATGCCCTAGAAGAGGAATTCGTCAAGTACATGGAGTCATTCAAGCCCTTCCTGTTCAACGCTCTCGGCAACCAGGAGGAGCCCGCTCTCTGCTCCATGGCCATTGGCCTTGTCAGCGACATTGCCCGTGCCTTGAACGAGAAGGTCCAGCCCTACTGTGATGACTTTATGAACTACCTCCTCACCATTCTCCGGACTTCCTCCAACCAGCTGAAGCCCGCCATCCTGGAGACCTTCGGAGATATCGCCCAGGCGATCGGCACCGCCTTCAACACCTACCTGACTGTTGTCGGCCAGGTCCTTCAGCAGGCCTCCTTGGTCACCACCAGCTCTGACCTCACTTACGATATGGTGGACTACATTGTCTCCCTGCGCGAGGGTATCATGGATGCCTGGGGTGGTATCCTCTTGGCCTACAAGGGCAGCCCGGATATTGTTCAAATCCAGCCCTTCGTTGAGTCCATCTTCCAGCTCCTGCACATCATTTCCCGGGAAGGTAACCGAAGTGAGGGCTTGATGCGCTCCTCTATGGGTGTTATTGGGTATGTTTCCTTTCCATGACGTTCTCAACGACATTTATCGCTAACCATTTTTCACAGTGACCTTGCCGATGCTTTCCCCAACGGTGAGCTTGCTGCCTACTTCCGCAACGACTGGGTCACTACCCTGGTCCGGGAGACTCGCACAACTCGCCAGTACAGTCCGCGGACAATTGAGACCGCTCGCTGGACTCGTGAACAGGTCAAACGCCAGATCAACATGAGCACTGGCATGGCCTAAAGCTGGTGCTAAACGCTTTTCATCCCATCGATAACAGAGTCGGCTGCACCCACTTCGCTTCCATTCCAGATATGTTCAATCCGTTGGAGCGAGTAAACGGATGCTGGAGGCGGCAGTCGCCCATGTATCAATCCCACAAGTGAAGCTCCGGGGCAACCTGTGGGTTCCTTGCATTGACTTGGTACTTTTTGATGGACGGTGAGGACCTGTTTTGCACATCGCGAGCCTTCTCCAAATGCCCCCATCACCCCTGCCCCCTTCTCCAGCATTGGACTCCCTTTGCTCTTGAACACCCTGTCCCTTCTTGGCACTTGCTCTTCCCCGTGCTATTTCCTCATGACACGCCCGAACGAAACCCTTTCCCCTTTCCCCTTATGGACTTTGCGTTTTTCTTCGTGATACAACTCTTTACCCTTTCTTCACCGAATTTCCTACGTTGCTTTTTAATTAGACCAAGACCCCCTCGCATCCATATAGCATTGAACCTCATGTAGCCCCAAGATTCATGTATTCTGCCCCCCTCTAACTCATGTATCCCCCATCATGTATCCCAAGAGTCATGTCGGCCCCTTCCCAGAGAAGAGTCATTTGTCATGAAAAAAGCTGTTCCTTTTACCTCCGCCGTATAATCCAACCTGCCCTATAAGCCCACTCTATGTCCATCTGCACTGGGACCCCTCCCCTCCCCTAATGTATAGAGATGAGCCATGCGTGGTATTAACGGGCGAGATTCGTATTCATAAGTCGGATGTTGTGTAGTAAAACCTCGTACATAACTACATGAGAAGACCAAAGTTTATGCCTGAGGCATGAAGTACATCCTTATCAGTTAATGCGTCACATGATGATAAGGGCAAACCCTGAGCAAACCCTACCCGCGCACAGTCAGCGAACACCCAAACTTCGCCGACCGCCGAGTTTTTTGACCCTTCAACCCGCTACAACCGACGGACCATTCGCTCGAGGTATGTATGCCGCCCTATTCCCCCATCAGCCTTCCAGCTAGTCCGGGAGAGCAATCATCCTACTCTTGCCGAGCCTCGACTTGAATGTCGGGTCGGGGCCAGCAGGGGTCATGGATGATACGCATCTCCCATCCGGCACGGGCTGAAGAACTCCTTTTTTCAAGGAAGGGGCACTCTTTGCGCTCGACGACTAGTTGTGGCTGACTCCCGGCACCGTAAGCAGATACCTCTTATCCACGCTCTCGATTTGAGAATCTCGATTCCACAACCGCCAAAATGGTCAAGACTTCCGTCCTCAACGATGCGCTCAACGCCATGAACAACGCCGAGAAGGCTGGCAAGCGTCAGGTTATGATCCGCCCTGCCTCCAAGGTCATTGTCAAGTTCCTGTCTGTCATGCAGAAGCACGGTATGTCTCGATTTGGATCGTCGCCTTTTTCTGCTCTTTTTCTGTCCTTCTGTTTTATCTTTTCTTTCTTTGGAATGGTTTTCGGGTTGATAACTAGGCGGATTGTTTCAATCTCCCACGACGTTTGCCTTTTAAGTACCCGATAGATTGACGCGGAGATCTTACATGTTTCCGAAAGCGCTTTCCTTTGCTATTCAGTAATCGGCGACTTTTAAATCTCCGCAACATGCTGACATTCATTTCTTTCAGGATACATTGGCGAGTTCGAGGAGGTTGACGACCACCGCTCCGGCAAGATCGTCATCCAGCTGAACGGTCGCCTCAACAAGTGCGGTGTCATTAACCCCCGCTACCCCGTCCAGCTCCGTGACCTCGAGAAGTGGGCTACCCAGCTTCTTCCCTCTCGTCAGTTCGGCTATGTCGTCCTGACCACCTCCGCCGGTATCATGGACCACGAGGAGGCTCGCCGCAAGCACGTTGCTGGCAAGCTCCTCGGCTTCTTCTACTAGAGGAGTCGTTTTAAAAAAACGAATTGAAAAAAGTTGTTGTTTTGACTGGTCTCGCATGACATCTGGGCTGGGCCCTAGGAATGTAATCTTAAAGTAGCGGTATACCCCGACGAGATAGCTTGCAGAGTACATGGTTCTCCAATGCACGGCGATTCTGGTCAATATTCACTCTCGTAGATGATATACAATGTAGGAGGCTGGTCTGTACCTCCATGGCCTCTCCCTGTGCTTTATCTCTTCTTTTAGTTATCATACCAGGACTGACAATTGCAATGTGATAACTATGTAGCCAAAGTAAACCGAGCCGAGGCAGCTGCGTCACCGCCCGTCGTTCTGCCCTATATTTCCTTCTTTCCCCGCAACTTGGAACCACAGTGCTCACTATGCCGCTGGATACAATATACCTTACTCGCCATGGGGTAAGTTTCTTCATATCCAAGAGCTAACTATAACTGTGGCTTGGTGTTGCTGACCAACTCATATCACCAGCACCGTCTCAACTGGACAATCGACTTGCGCACCGGCACCTACAAGTCCCAGTTCCCAACACCAACCGGCAATCCAGCAGACCCGGCCCTGACATCGCATGGCGTACGCCAGTCTCACGAGCTTGCAGCATACATAGCAAGCCCAGAATTCCATCCGAAGCCCTTTCGTGTATACTCAAGTCCCTTCTACCGGTGCTTACAGACTATCCAACCGTCTGTCGAAGAGCTCAAGCGTAAACACCAAGACAAGTCCAGCACTACTGGCCGTGGCTCGATCGATGCAACCGCAGACCTAGATGTGCGATTGGAGAATGGATTCGGGTACGTGACCGCATATATCACGCCTATACCCTCAACTAGTCTACACCAGCGCTAAAAGACAACAACAGGGAATGGTTCGGTCCAACAACCTTCTTCGACCACCCCTCTCACCCAACCCCATCAATCATGCGTAATCACTTCCCAACCCTGATCCCCGACTCCCCAGAAACACGATACACTCCGCTACTCGTCCCTTCCTCGCGCGGCGAGACGATAGCACAACTACACGACCGTCTCGCCACAGCATTAGAAGGCGTCATCGCCGACGTGGATGCCGAGATAAGTGCGCTAGAAGCCGATCTTCCATCCGAGCAACGTTCAAGAAAATCAATTCTTATTTGCTCCCACGCAGCACCGCTTATTGCCATGGGCCGAGCATTAACGGGTCTCATGCCAGAGGATAGTTCCGTTGAGGACTTTTATGTGTTTACGGCTGGACTGAGTACATTCCGGCGACGGGGTACTGGCGAGACTAGGTCACAGGGTAGTGCACAGTCTATCTTGGCTGAAGGGACGAAACTTGTTCGGGCCGAGTCTGTTCCTGATTGGAAGAGAGGACGTGGTGTTGGAGGTGGATGGGACTGTGTATCGAATGGGGATTGTAGCTTTTTGAGCAGTGGTGCTGAGCGTGGATGGTAAGTTTGCTCTCTCAGGCTGGCTTGTCTCCCGTTGACGTGGTTGCTAATATCTTGTCCTTGTCATAGGCATTTCAATGGCGAGGAAGGGTTTGATACAGGGCCTATGGCGCCGGCGTCTGAGCCTCCGAGTGAGCCTCTAGAGCATGCTACTAGATCTGGGACTAAGTTGTGAGTGGATAGAGTAGATGCTTCCTAAGAGTTAGTACTCACGACTCGTGTGGCATTCCGGTCCGACCATCAGCCTGGATCTCATGAATCAGGTAATGAGTCAACACAATCCACCTAGGCATCCAATATCGCATTTCTAAGCATTGAAACCTCGTCCCCCATCCTCTGCTTGCATTTGGATTTAGGGGCGGATATGATCTCAGGAAAGTGAGGGTCTCACTAGCGATATAAAAAGTGGGACATGGAATAGATAATCAAGATTAAAAATAAATATCTTTGACTTTAGATACAGGACGAAGTATGAGAAAGCTAGACAATAGTCTTCTTCATGATAACCTTACCCTGACATAATCAGTCTCTTCTGATGTTGGTGTCTCGTGGTTATTATGCATTTCTGAATTTGTCACTTTTCCTATCAAAAATTGGAAAATTAGACGCCAAAGCAGAGTATTACAGGTTTTGGGATAGCGCTACCTTAGACCGTAGAAACAGGGATGCTAATAGAAAGAGTATGTACAAATCAAAATCCAGGCAATAACAAAGACGCCAACTATCACTATTATTATATACAAGGCATAGCAATGACTAGAGATCTAGGTGCAGAGAAATAATAATGCGAAGATATCATAGAATAGAAATAAATTCAGAGAGCTACTGAGTATGCAAAAGGGTATCGAATCTTCTCAGTACTAAGCACTATCTTGGATTCTCCTAAGGCCTCACGAGTCAGCAGGTACAGATGCAGGCATAGGTGCAGCAGCCTGCTGCGTTTGTTCAGCGTTTTCAGTGTCCGATGTAGTTTCGATATGTACCTGCTGCTGCTGCTCTTGATTCTGATCTTGCTCTTGCTCGCGCTCACTTGCTTCCCGACGCACTCGCTCCGCTTCGGCTTCAGCTGCATTACGTGCTTCAACTTGGCGTTCACCAACCCCTGGAACAAGACTGGCAAGAAGTAGCACGATGGATCGCTCTGTGCGACGGAAGTAGTCCAAAATCTCCCCTAAGAAGCCGTTCCGAGCACCATCATCCCGGGCAGTTGGCTGGCCAGGCCCACCCATATGGGCGAGTCTTTCTAGATGACGCTGTACAGGCTGGACAATGAGTCCATGCAGCATCTGAGGAATATCGGTGTCGGACAAGAGAGAGATAAGTAAAGCCCCGAAAACAAAAAGGATGCGTGTCCAGCTGCCAGGTGCGCTAATCATGTAGCAGAAGAGATAAAGGCGAATAAAGAGCCAAAGGCGGCTCAGGTGATGTCCTATACCTGGCGCGTTGGCCTGTGCGTCTTGTCGACGCTGATTGTTGATAACGGCCTGGCGGACAAGGTTTTCGGCCATTGCAGGATCAGCAGGGTTTGCGTTGGCACCGAATGCAACATTGATGTTTGGCCTGCTGGAAGACGCTCCCCCCAAGCTTACTGGTCTGTGTAAATGAGCTGATGGCAATACAACAGCACTGGAGCCATTTGCATTGAAAGTCTGGTAGATAGGGTAAGTTGTATTCGGCGATTGGGTCCGGCCGCCCACAATCATTCGGGTGCGAGTAAGAGAGGTGAGATGATCATTATAGCCCGGAGGATGAGCTTGATCTTCCCGCCGTTCAGTAGCAGCAGTGTTCGGTGGTTGGGCGACCCCTGACCCGTTAGAGCGGGGTTGACCCCAGCGTGCTCGTAGCATCTCTAGGCGAGACTCCATTCCCTGGTCGCCCGCGACTTCTGTCAGATCACGAGCAACATCTTCAAGGGTTGAAGGACCGCGTCTAAGGCGCGTCATTGTCGACACCGAACCCCGGGGCGTCTCGATCCGCCGCGGGATAGTGTCATGGCCGGAATTGGGTAGGTGATGTGGAGCTGCTTCTCTGTGCTGAGCTCCCTGCATTGTTCGTGCTTCAATGGCCGAGGAACTCTGTTCTCCAGTGTTTGAAGACGTTGGATTCTGTTCACCTATAATGGAGAAAAGTCGATTCTGTTCTCCAAGGGCCGAGCGATTGCCAGTCGATGATGCTTGCCAGGATGTCTGCGTCGGCACAGGAGGTTGTGGCACAAAGTGAAACGTATATGCAGATGCCTGGTTCAGGGTCAACTTGTATACAAAGAGCGGGGTTATTAGGTCGTCTCTCACATTCACAGGTGCTAAGACCTCTTCCAAAGTAGCGCTATCCATTGTAAGAGGTCTTCCTAGGAAGATCAATCGTGACGTGGTAGGCACAGTCTGGCCTAAGATGGTGTGTGCAAGCTGGACTCGCAGCTGTGCAATAGTTGTAGAGAGGGGAACATTATTGAAAGTGAAGCGGCTAGGCGGAGGAAGGAAAGGGCATAGTATGTGGAGTGTGATCGCTTTGGGGCTCTCAGACACATTGCCTGGTGCAGCGGGCACAGTTGCCTGCATCGTTGCAGATAATGGGCTTAGAAGGCCAGAGCCAGAGTGAGATGATGAGCAGAGTGCACAACTGAGTCGCGGTTGAAGATCAGGTCACACAGAGGTGTACTGAGGGGAATGGCAGTGTAGGCAAACTATGGAGATGCCAACGGCATGCAATGTAGGTGTAACCCTTGGAGACACCAGTCGACACCCAGTGGTGAGTTGGTGTCTCGGGGAGATCTGGCACGAAGCCAAGACTGGGGTCGATAAGGTGCGATGAGCTGTCTGATGAACAACTTTTGGCAACGTCAAGATCGAAGAACAAACTTTCAAAAGCATATCATTGTCGCTGGATGTGAAACGGAGCAGACCACTGTAGTAAGAGAATATAAAAGAGAAAGAGAAGCAGAAGCAATGAGTATTTGCATGGGAAAGTCCACGTATGATTCTGCCGGGCGGTCAATCGGTCCAAACGCATATCCGATTTAACGCGCGGAAAACGTTCTCCACAACAGCTTCGAGGGACGAGGACCCGGCCTTGAAGCATCCATGGATTAAGCTGCACTATGGCCAAGCGCCTCTTAAGCCACTGTGCTCACCTCCATTGTCATCCCGCTGCTCCTGTGATGAGGGGCACTGCGTCGATGGAGGTACTGTCATTTCGGGCCACTGCCCGCCACAAGGCCGGCGTGCGCCATTTTTCGAAATCCTGGAGACAATATCACAAAGATAACAACAATGAGAATAATAGCAAGGGAGGTTTTGGGTCACGGCTGCGGTTTGCCCTGCGGAACACCAAGGTGGAATGGTACCCGATCCCTGTCGGACTCGGCATCGGCCTACTAGGCCTGCTTCACTTCTACAAGTCACAACGTGCTGAGCGCAACCGCGTTACTCAGGAAAATGCCGGAGAAGAGTGGGAAAATGGAGTGCGACCGCCGCGTCGCCCCCGGATCGTGCCGACCGGCTCCTGGCAGGTTCAGTTCATGTCCACCCTGCCCCTGAAGGCCATGTCCCGGCTATGGGGTCGCTTCAACGAGATCGAACTTCCATACTACCTCCGTGTGCCCGGATTTAAACTTTACTCCTGGTTCTTCGGTGTCAACCTGAGTGAGGTCGCGGAGCCTGACCTGCATACTTACCCGAACCTGGCAGCGTTTTTCTATCGCAAGTTGAAACCCGGCGCCCGGCCACTCGACCCCGACACACACGCTCTCCTCTCACCCTCAGATGGCCGTGTTTTACAGTTTGGGACAATTGAGCGGGGCGAGGTGGAACAGGTCAAAGGCATGACATACAGTCTGGAGGCTCTTTTGGGCTCTGCCACTCCTTCTCATGCCGACCCCAGCAAACGACTCACCGACGGGGATATGGATGAAGCCGAACAGGATGCGGAGAGGATGAAAGCAGATGAAGAGTTTGCGCGCGTGAATGGCATCTCCTACACCCTTCCCTCGCTACTGTCAGGTGAGACCTCCGCCAAGAGGCGAGTTTCGATCGATGCATCCACCGCTTCCAATGCCACCTCTGAAGTGCAGGTCCAGGAGGAGCTGGCCCTTGGAGAGGGAGCTCAGGGAACTCCATGGTATGCGCCTCGAGCAACTGCCAACCACGCACTTTTCTACGTTGTGATCTACCTGGCACCTGGTGATTACCACCGATTCCACTCGCCTGCGCCATGGGTGGTTGAGAGTCGCCGTCACTTTGCCGGTGAACTGTACTCTGTATCTCCCTATCTGCAGCGCCATCTTCCCGGACTATTTACCCTCAACGAGCGCGTCGCGCTTCTTGGCCGCTGGCGCTGGGGCTTTTTCAGTTACACACCGGTTGGTGCCACCAACGTGGGCTCGATCAAAATCAACTTTGATTCGGAGCTTCGCACCAACAGCCTGCTAACTGATACGGCCGCTGATTTGGCCGCAGCTTTGGCGGCTGAGCGAGGGGAGCAGTACCCCGGGTTTGCTGAGGCTACCTACCGCCACGCCAGTCGCACACTGGGAGGACACCCATTGCAACGTGGCGAGGAGATGGGTGGATTCCAGCTAGGCAGTACCATCGTGCTTGTGTTTGAAGCGCCGCTCGGCCTCCGCAGGTCCTTCGATGCCGGCTGGCCAGAGGATGAAAGACCGGACGGATGGACTTGGTGTGTTGAAAAGGGACAGCGGATCAAAATGGGTGAGAAGCTTGGCTTTGTCGCAGGAGCATAGAGATGTGTCGGAGATGTGTCAATCGTGGAGTGACCTTGGGGAGGTTGGGGAGGTTACACGGGGCCGGCAGCATATCAGGCTTCCTCGTTTTTATTTCTGTGCTGTAGATAGAATGTCTGTAATATACCATTTGCTTCAAATCATATTTAATTTTTCCGAACTTACTCATCTAGATATCTAGAGATATAAAAAAGAATCATGACAGTTCGAGTTGATTCGTTGATAAACTTGGAAATCGCCAGTATTGCGTCACTATCTTGACTAGTAATTCGGCAAAGAAGTATTTCACCGTCTCACCATTCAGTAGCGGTGTTTCCTGTAGTATTCAGTACTTTATGCCATTGTTCCAGGCTACATATCAATGCACTATTTATTAAAAGAGGAAATCAGGGCATAAACCTTGGAAAGCCAAGATTTCTTAGATTGAGGGAATGCTATCTTTCCTTGTCAACTCTCGCCCCCTCTCTCTCCCTGAGGATTTCGCCCCTTCATCGACTCCATCTTCATGGCCATCCTTACTCTGCCCCGGCCTCTGCAGAACAATGCTTTCCAAGATCCCGTGGGTAGCCTGATTGCGGCAAGCGTCAATGGGCACTCGAACCACCCTTCCTTCGCGCATCTCGTGCTGCTCGTCTTCGAAGCCGTGTTGGAGGTGGTCTGCGTTAGCTTGCCCGGTTACTTTGCTGCCCGACAGGGTATGTTCGATGCCGAAGCTCAGAAGCTCGTTGCCAACCTTAACGTCACGCTGTTCACCCCTTGTTTGAGTATGGACTCTCTTCCTCACTGATCTGCCTTATCGTCGCGCTGATAACAGAACAGTTTTTATCAAACTTGGCTCCCAGTTGACCGCAGAGACCCTCTCTGATTTGGCTATCATCCCTGTGATATTTGTCGTCCAGACGGCCGTCTCATACTTGTGCGCCTTCGCCATATCACGATGCTGTCGCTTCAGGAAACGCCAGGCCAACTTTGTGGCGGCGATGGCGGTATGTCAGAACCTCAATGCCTCGTGTAACTATCTATATTGATCCCCACGGACAGGTCTTTGGTAACTCCAATTCGCTCCCGATCTCCCTCGTCATGTCTCTGTCCCAAACCCTCCAGGGCCTCCACTGGGACCGCATTCCCAATGACAACGACGATGAAGTGGCCGCCCGCGGCATCTTATACCTGCTTATCTTCCAGCAGTTAGGCCAGTTGGTTCGTTGGAGCTGGGGTTACCATGTCTTGTTGGCACCCAAGGACCGATGTCTCGAGAGCGCAGAGAGTGAAGACTCGGATCACTCCCGTATTGAGCAGGGTCAGGCGCGTTACACCGACAACCCAGAGCAGACGGACCCGGATGAACCATTGCTGCGCACGCGTAGCTCGGAGCATATAACTCGCCCTGCAAACACTTACGCACATGGTGAATTCCAGTCTGGAGACCAGACCCCAGTCTCCACATGCGCATACTCCTACTCAAAAGTGTCTTCTGTTAGTTCTCGTGATGAAACAGTGGAGGCAAGGCATGATTTGGATAATCCACCGTCAACTATTGGCCCCCCGCCTAGGGGACCCTTCCTTCCACGCCAGAACTCTCGGGGCGACATGCTCTCATTCCCGGACGTGGAGGCTACTGCACGGGAAACACACGCTGCAGAGCGCACTCGCATGCAACGCTGGAAGGCATCGGTCCGACATCGCCTGGATCGTATCCACGACTTTTGCGAGAAGAAATCGGATGCTCTGTACGGGCGTCTCCCGCCAAAAGTCCAAAAGAGTGTCTCGGCGTTCTCACGCGGAATCGGCCGTTTCATGCGTGGTGCATGGGCCTTTATGAATCCGCCACTGTGGGCCATGCTCGCTGCCATCATCGTGGCTTCTGTTCCGTCCCTGCAGGACCTCCTCTTTGATGAGGGCACCTTCGTGCGCAACTCAGTGACCCGCGCGGTCGAGCAGAACGCCCAGGTTGCCGTCCCTTTGATTCTAGTCGTGCTGGGTGCGAACCTCGCTCGCAATACCCTCCCTAAAGAGGCATTGGCGGATATGGAGGACCCACGCACAGAACGGAAGCTGATTATTGCTTCGCTGGTCGCGCGTATGCTCCTCCCGACACTCATTATGGCACCACTTCTTGCTTTGCTGGCCAAGTTTGTGCCCATCAGCATTCTCGATGACCCTATCTTTATCATCGTCTGCTTCCTTCTTACCGGTGCACCTTCGGCACTCCAACTGGCACAAATCTGTCAGATTAACAACGTCTATGTCGGAGCTATGTCCAAACTTCTCTTCCAGAGTTACGTGGTCTGGTATGTTTGCATTCCCTGTCCCTGGTGTACTTATGCTTGCAGACAGGCTAATATCTTCTTAGGATCCTCCCATCCACACTCTTCCTTGTCATCTGCGCTCTGGAAGTTTTAGAATGGGCTCAATCATAGGACCACTCGCTCCCTTTGTATGTTTAACCAGGGGCTTCTTTGCCTTTTGTGACTTATGACTCTCTTCCTCGGACTTGGCGTTACTGGAAACTGCCTCGGTGCTTCATGGCTTCATGCTCACTTTTCGTATATTATTACTTTGTATTCTTATGCCCATTTACTTGTCATTCGGGGACTATACTTTCCACAGCGAATATGACTAGGTACCCTGGGGCCTCCAGGGCTGTCACCTATTCGAATTCTTGTAGACGCGTCGTACCTATTCCATAATATCACCCCTATGCCGTCGACATGAAAAGTATTCCTCAAGTTGGAAACCAACAATCGGGCATAGAAACCAGCGAAGGTCTATGTGTAACCTGATTCATCAAATACCCCGGTACGTCAAATTCCATCGCCGTCGATATTGTTATATATAAACTCATGCTGTAGATATGTAAATAAGCTGGCAAATAAAAAAGGAAGCAAAAGTCCATGATGTAGATAGCTCGATACCGCGCTAACCGAAATTGGCAACCGAGCTCCCCTCCAGTAAACATCCTACTTCCAATGTTCACCGAATTCGACCGCGCATCACTCGAGGCTCAGTCCGATCATGCCTCACCTACGTCGACAACCAAATCTACATGACTTCCCAACCGATGGCGCCAGTGGCCCAAGCAGCCTTCGCGCACAATTCCAGACTCCTCCATCGCGACAAACTCCCCCCAATCCACCCCACCGACGCGCGCCCTCCGGACCTCAAGACATAACACCCGAACCGGGCCCTACTTTCGCACATCCTGCAGCACAGTCCAATCTTTTTTCTATCTTTGGCCGACCCAGACTCCAACAACATCCTCCGGTGGATGAAGAGGACGAGTCCGACAACTTCGATGCGTATGCGGACATGGAACCAGACGAAGAGCTTGAGGATCTAGTCGATGAAGACGACCCTGACGACAGACTGGAGGATTCGGGGGTAGTAGACGATGATCTCGAGGAGGTAGCCGAGGACCACCTCGAAGACGACCCTGACGAGGAAATGCACGATCGCGGTTTGTCTCCAGCGCATTGCTTCATGACTAGTTACTAACACCTGCATAGACAAATCGCCTTCTCCCCTACCGCCCAATCTACGTGAGATCTCCTCCCTCGCATCCTGGACAGTCTCCTCATCCAAACCTGGCTGCGGCGTCGCTGCAATTCGACATCCTTCCCCTTCACAATACTGGCAATCAGATGGACCGCAGCCTCACACGTTAACCCTGCATTTCTTCAAATTGGTCGCTGTTGTGCGGATACGCGTATACCTCGACTTCGAACTAGATGAAAGCTACACGCCTACAAAGATGGTCTTCCTAGCTGGTATGGGCGGTAATGATCTCGTGGAGTTCGGGACCTGGGAGGGAGATGGCCCTTGCGGCTGGGTCGATGTTCCTTTGGAAGGAGTTGGAGGGCGCAACGGAGGATGGGTACGGGATGATGTCGGACGACGCAAACGCAAATCGAAGACTAATGAAGCTGGGGATACCGATGAGGAGGATGAGAACCAGAATGGTGATTTTGACGAACGCGATCCGTACAATGGGAATGTACTCAAGGCTATGGTGATTCAGATGCGCATTATGGAGAATCACCAGAATGGAAAGGATACTCATGTGCGAGGGTTCCAGGTTTTCGCGTGTGACGATAGTCGGAGGAGGATGGCGGCTGCACCGTCTGCTTCTGCGGATGGTCGTCTTCGTCGTCATAGTGTTCGACATTCGCGTGGAAACGTGCTTGATGCACTCGGCGGTGGTTGTCAGGGTAGTGAGGATATCGATACGAATAGGCTTATTGAGTCTTCTGGACTGGATGAGCCGGATTGGATGGGTGAGCCGGTTATTCGATGAGCAGCATGATATGAACATCATGTTTATTGGCGTCGATCGTGGGCATCTTCAACTATTGTTGATGGGGTTTTCTGTTTTACGGAGTTTAAGATACCCAGTTCTTTTCATTATGGACAACAGTGAATAGGTAGTGGTGACTTTTAGCATCAGACTCGGGATACATAGCTTATTTACAGAAAAGCATTAGATCTCCCATCCGTTTATGATACATTAAGCCTCAAACTACACCGAGACAGGGACAAAACGATGCAATTAAAGTAACTGGAACCTTTAATATTCCGAAAGGGTATTCAAATTTGCATTTACTTTTTCTACACTCATAACTCATATAGTACCACCGACAACACATGAGGCCGTTCTAAATCTATCTAAGCAGCTTCTCCAACTCGGCAGCGACAGCATCACCGACCTCGACGGTGGTAGCCTTGCCGCCAATATCACCAGTGCGCACACCAGCCTCAATGACATTGCTAACAGCCTTCTCAATGATACGGGCCTCGTCGAACATGCCGAAGGAGTACTGCATCATCATGGCAATGGACAGAATGGCAGCGACGGGGTTGACAATACCCTTGCCAGCGATGTCGGGGGCAGAGCCTGTATAATTGATCAGCAAGATCCACCGATATCGGGAAAACGCATAATACATACCGTGGATAGGCTCATAGATACCGTTAACACGGCTCTTGCCATCAGGCACGCCGCTCAGACTGGCACTAGGCAACAGACCCAAAGAGCCAGGAATAACACTAGCCTCGTCGCTGATAATATCACCAAACAGGTTACTGGTAACGATGATACCGTTCAACTTGCGAGGATCCTTAATCATAAGCATGGCAGCAGAATCAATAAGTTGATGACCGATCTGAACCTGAGGGAACTCCTTGGCCATGATCTCAGAGACAACCTTCCGCCACAGACGGCTGGTAGCGAGGACATTGGCCTTGTCCAGACTCCACACGGGGAGAGGGGGGTTGTGCTGCAGAGCAAGGTGGGCGGCGAGACGGGTGATGCGCTCGATCTCGACACGAGAGTAGGGCTCCGTGTCCATGGCGTAGCCGGAGCCGTCGTCCTCCTTGCGCTCGCCGAAGTAGATACCGCCGGTCAGCTCGCGGATGATGTTGAAGTCCACACCGCGGCAGACTTCCTCCTTTAGCGGGGAGCTCTTCACCAGTGAGGGTGCGGCGAAGTTGCATGGTCGCAGGTTGCCGAATGTGCCCATCTCCTTGCGCAGCTTCAGGATACCCTGCTCCGGGCGAACGGCGCCAGTGCCCCATTTCTGTATGTCACGGAAAATAATAAGTTATGGGTGATTGGGAGAGTTTGGACGGGATCGAACGTACCGGGCCACCAATGGCACCTAGAAGAACGGCGTCGGCGTTCTTAGCTGCGTTCAGGGCCTCGTCGGTCAAAGGGGAGCCAGTCGCGTCAATTGATGCCTATACTCGGTCAGTGTCTATAACGGTGCAATTCTGCGGAGGGGTTCAACTCACGCCGCCGAGCAGGTGGTCTTGCAGGTTGAAAGTGACATCACGGTTCTTCTCGATGGTGCGGAGGACCTAAAGGCGATGGACGTCAGGTTTGATATACTGCAGACCGACTATTCTGCTTCAATGGCTTACCTTGATAGCCTCAGCAGTAACCTATTGTTTCGTGAGAGTGTTAGTCATGTCGAATTGTCTCGCGCAGGAGGGGTTCACGGGGGAGGCATTGGAGAAACACATACCTCGGGACCACAGTGGTCACCACCGAAGACAACGACATTGAAGGAAGGCATTTCGAGAGTATAGACAGAAGGGAAGTCAATTGAAGGTGAATTGGTAAATTGGTTCTAAAGGTGAGATGCGGGATGAAGTCGACCCCGCCGCTCCGAGATCGGCCCAACAGCAACGACCTCGGACTTTTCATGTATTTGGTCGTCATCTCATACTTTCATACGCCTCTTCTCATTAGGATCGCCTGTTTTACGGCTAGAGCTTACTTACCAAAAGAGGTGATCGGGGATCCGCACTCTTTGCATAGCGTCCAAACATAGGGCATGTATTAAATGATGTATAAAAGGATTAAGAATATCAGACCAGACAAATGATGATGGGGAAAAGACAGTGTTGAAGAAACAGAAAGGACCAGAAGAGAAAATAGAAGAAGAAACACAACCCCGTGTGTTCTGTACATAGACCCAGAATTTCAGAGAACTCCCGATGGCCTTCCTATCCATGCCCAAGATGCCCAAGACACTGACAAATGGGATTTTCAAACCCGCCAACCAACCTTCCACAGAGATGGCAATAGCAACAGCTAATGACGTCTGTCTAGGGCTCCTGAAATCACAAACCGAAGCTCCAATGATATGCATGATCAACGGACAGGGACAAAGACGAAGGAAATATCTCGGCTAGCAATGCGCTAGCTCGTAAGAGGCTGCAATTGAATTATCTTGCAGATTACTTGCGGCTAGCACGCCGGGTCTGCTTGTCACTCTCCGCGAGCAATTGGCTAGCATGAACCAGCTGAATGACGTTGACATACTGCTTGAACAGCATGATTGGGGCCGAGACGATGGTAATGATCCACGGGATCTGGCTGTCGATCTTGTTTGCGCGCGCCATCTCGAGAGCGCCCGCACTCCAGGGGCTGGCGAAGAGGCTACTGGGAGCAGGATTGGCGGGGTTACCAGGCTGCGCGGATAAGGGCTGCGCATCGGGGAGAGGCTGCAGAAGAGAGGGCGACAGGATCGGCGAGGAAAAAGACAGAAGATAGATGCCGATGAAGAACGCCTCGTTAAGCGCACAGCAGATGAACAGGACGACCTGAATGACAAGGTCAGCGGAAATCAGACAGTATTAAAAACCTGATCAACATACCTTGCTGTTGTAGTATTTGTAGAGGGCCCAATTGGCTTTGGGGTCGATCTTCTTGTGGCTCTGGTTGGATCCACCGACACTCAGAGTAGCGTACATGTGCATATAGTGACTGGCGAGGTCCAGGGAAATCAGACCCTGGAAGACAATCGCCCAGCGAGGCCAGGCGGAGCTCAGGAAGACGAGCAAGCAGGAAGTGGTGCAGCGATCCGTGACCATATCCAACACGGCACCGAATGTGGTCGACTGACTGTAGTACCGGGCAGCATAGCCATCCAACGCGTCCAGCAGACAAGACACGCTGTAGAGAATGGAACAGGTGCGAGGGTGGAGGGGCATGTAGTAGAGGGACGCGACGGCAAGAACCACTCGGAAATATCCTAGGTTCTAGTTAGCAACCCGAGGCCGAGGTCGAGATCAAGGATATAGATGGGAATACGGCTTACCGATGAGGTTCGGGGCGAAAAGGAAGATGTTCTCATTGGGCTCATCCCGCAAAGACGATCTTGACCTCTTCTTGGAGGGTGTGCGCTTCTTCGAAGGTGTGGACACGCTTCCATTGTTGCTGAGTGACTCTTCGCTCTCCTCGCCCTGGCTAGCAAGAGCTGCCTTTTGTCGTCGTGTCCGGGCACTCATTATGAATGTTGAAGATGGTGTATTCGAAGAAAGATGAAGAGACGGAGGGACCCGTAGATACAGGTGGGGTGAAGCTGAGGGTGTAGAGTGTATCGTGGCCGGAACGCGTCTGCGGGCGGGAAGATCAGCAAGTATTGACGGTTGGGTTGCAAAGAAGGCGGAAGACGGTCAGTCAGATAAGAAGGATAAGGGGAGAAAAGCGATCCAACGTAAGCGGAGCTGATCGGGAAAAGGAATAAAAAATAAGGAATAATGAATAAGGATAGGGGGACTCGGAGATTCGGACTTTCAGGGAAAATTCAAGTGCATGATAAGGGATGATAAGCTCGTTTACTTACACTACAGTTGGACGAGTAGAATCCGTATATTGCAAGGTTGAAAAGTACCTAGATTATGCAAAGGAAGTATCCAAACTGTACTCCAAGCAAGAGCAAGCAAGAAGCTAGGGATGGGATGGAATGTTTTGAACGGGTCGCTCGGAACCTTGGAAGCTTTCCCCACATCGGACTTTTCTTGAATTTTCTGCATAGTGATAGTGCATATAGTCCATTGGCCTCTAACACTCACTGTTCAATACTATACCTACCATATCCGTCAATCTCCCAAATTCTAGTTCTTGTTGTGGCAGGTAAGCTTGGAAATGATGATATGTTAAATTCACCGGCAAAAGGAAAACCTTCAAGCCGAATAACGGCGGAATTATGTGCAACTGAAACTATGTACATACGGCATTTCTACAAAATTGGAGACATATCACGTCCGTGACCTGCGCGGATCGGTGGCATCCAGTCGCCGCCACTCGCGGGACTCCTTAGTTCCCAGACTGCCAACACCTCCCTCTTGTCGGCGCTCCCATCCACCAAGGCGAATAACTAGGCAGGTGGCATTATCCCCCTCCTTGGTAACCTCCGTAGCGAAGCTGACCACATCGCGAGCGCCTTGCTCGGGCGTCCGGGCTTCTTTGACAATGTCGACGATTTCCTGGTCGAGAAGAGTGCCGCTGATACCGTCGGACATCATGACTAGGAATGAATACTCAGCGGCGCCCATTTCGATCCGTCGAAGCTCTGGCTCCGCAGAAACACCAGTCCGCTTGGACTGGACGTCTCCGAAAGAGCGGGTATTGGCGAGTCCACTCATTCGCTCTTCGCCGAAGGAGTCGGTGACAAAAGTCGTGGCGTACCGGCGGAGTCGGCCAGCCTCGATTGGCGAGGACGGATGGTGGTTAGAAGTGACAGGAATGGCTTCGCCGTTTTCCGTCGAGCACAGTAATACCCTGGTGTCACCGACGTGCGAGATGAGCAGGCTTGAGGGACCAGCAGGATGCCAGAAAGGAGTCGAGCTGGGGGTCGAGATCATGGCGATACTTCCAGTGCTCCCTCCCTTGAATCGAGATCGACCGCCGATCTTCGGAGCCCGGGTCAAGCTGGGACTGTGAAGAATGTCGTCATCATTTAGAGGTCTCTCGGCTAGGACCAGGTCATCATCTCGCTTGGCCGCTTGCGCCTTGACAAAGTCCAGGTCGGCTCGCAGGAAAGCGTATTCCATGATTTCCTCAATCGAGACAAGGCTCGTTGGAAGGGTGTCCGCGGAGTCAGAACCATAGTAAGAGAAGTGAGGAGGCTTAAACCTCCTGAAATATCCACCGACTAGCTCCCTCCAGTTCTGTACGAGATTTTTCTCCAAATCTCCAATCCGGCGCCGGTTGCCCTTTTGCATCACCGGTAACAAGCCATTACTAGCAGCCAGCTCGCCTCCGCTCATCTGCTGGCTCGTGCGGAGACTAGACCCAACCTCAAAGGTCGCGGCGGTATCCTGTATATATTCGTGTAGTCTCTCCTTTAAAAATGTGCTGCACTCAGAGCCGCCATGCCCGTCAAAGATGCCGAAGTAGAAGACTTGCGGGTCCCCGCTGGCAGTGTCCGCAGCCCGTGACTCGCGCGGTGAGGAGTTCCGTTTGATTGTAAGTGATGTAGGGGGTCGTTTGGCGAACGCCGGGATATCGATCACGCCGGCCTGGTATGTATCTTCATTCGTAGGCCGAGTGCCACGAGCCGTAACGGCTCCGAAGTGGTGTTTGGCATTGCGCAGCGGGATTCGGACTACGGTCGTGTCCCGGTCTACTAATGCCTGCAATGGAGCCGTCGATGGAGACTTGTCATCCATATGAGGTACGGAGGCAGAGCGCGGGAGCTTATGAATGGGCGAGGTCGGTCCCCGAGGATCCGGATGTAGAGAAGACGACGGCAGATGGGTAACGAAGTAGTCGCGAAACTGCGGCCGCTTCTTCACGATTGGTTGTTCATCTTGAGGTAGAGCTTCGGAGCTGTACAGTCGTGACCTTAGAGGGCGGATGAGACCTGCTCAAGGGCAAACATGGTTAGCCGTCAAGCCACTCAAAAATCTTCATTGAGGGAGATATAGCGTTCACGTACTGTAACCGGTCGAGGTCCAGACCCGGCCTGTTACTCGCCTCGCTGAAGTGACGATCATGAATGGCCCATTGATATGGAGAGACAAGGGTAGTGGTGTAGGGAGAATGCAAAGCCAAGTTGGGTGGGGAGACACCTCCGGCCCGAGCGTCGGCGGATAAGACGGTATCCGGCAGATCGCATTCCGCGGAGTTTGCATTTCTTATACCCACTCAAGTAGATGTCTACTTATTGTCCTTTCTATGGACAATGTTTGACAAGTATTACAATGTATGATGCCACTGACTACTGACTACTGTAAATGGAGTGATCCTCATGATGAAAGTGAATTTGTCTCATGAAGTGCAAGAGCACGTTAGATCGGGAATGGCCGAACGATATCTAAATGAAAGCAAATTCAAGGTTAAAAAACGCGCAGCAGGGCTGCTGGAAATGGAATTCGACACAAGCTCCTAAAGACGATATCATTTGACCACGCTCCGTGCAGTGGCAGACGAACGACGCGAAGGTTGGCACCTACCAAGAGCAGAATCATCAAGAGCCGAGAAAACAAGACGGGGAATCTGCTTGAAATTGAACGTGCCATGTTAGATAAAGGGCCCATAAGACCCACAGAATTGAGCGGTCGGTAGATTATATGGCTCTGGTGCGTGAAAACAGACTGCTGTAGACGGCGTCCACAACGGGTTGAGCGGTGATCTGCCTGCCGCCGAAGAATCGGCCATTCAGGCCCTTGATGGCATTCTCGCCACCTTGGACACGGTCAAACTTCAGATAGATGTCGCCTTGGGAGTTGGGATCTAGTGAGATGTGAACAACATGGCCGTACTTTTCTTCGCACTCTTGGCGGACATCGTCCTCCAACTCCTTGATCCAGGCCTCGCCTTCTTCCCTGCGATGGTTTGTTAGCATTAGAACATGAGCTTTGAAATCATACGAGCTATCAACTTACTCTGCGGGGTCGAACATGTTGCGAAGCATCACACAACGGCTCGCCTGGTTCACACTGACAGGCAGCGGCTTGACTTCGGTCTTGGGCCGCAGCATTTTCTGTCGTTCGGGAATTGAAGGCTCGGGTTCATCTGTACGTGCGAGTTTCCTCATCAACGCGTCTCTACTGTAGTTGTTGAAGTTCACCCCAGAAACATCGGTGTCATCGAGAGCACTGGCACCGGTGGACTTTTCGGTTTCTCTGCCGCCGCCACCACCACCACCGGCACGGTCGAAGTTGTTCGAGCCGCCAGCTTGAAGGCCTCGCCCTCCGTGGCCGGAAAAGGAAGAGCCCTGCAAACTGGGTTGGTTTGCAGAAGAGCCCTGCGGACGAGTCGCGCTCGAATCAGGGGTAAACTTATCGTTGCCAAGGCCCACTCGGATAGCCCGACCAGCAAGATCAAACCCGTTCATTTTCTCCAAAGCATCACGAGCCTGGGTTGGGTCACGGAACCTAAGTCAAACGGTTAGCGAAGTCAACTCATTATTGAATACACATCGACTTACTGCACGAATGCATATCCTTTGCTCCGACCAGTCTCATCTTTTTGCAGCTGAACGAACTCGAGCTCGCCGAATGGTTCGAAGACATTCTGGAGGTCGGTTTCAGTGATGCTGAAATGAACATTACCCACATAGAGTCTGTGAAAGGGCGCGGAGTGCCCAGAGCTCGAGCTGGCCTCCGGGTTGCGTGCTTGGCGGTTTTTTTCGGCTTCTGTAAGCTGGACGATGACGGGAATGCCTACAAGCGTCTGGCCAGTAAGTTGAATCGCAGCAGGCACGGATTCTTCGCTCTTGAATTCGACGTAACCGACACTATACAGAGGTTAGGCTGGCCAATCAGTAGCAGCGAGGGACTGTGAACTCACCCTTTCGATCGTCCACTAACACGGTCCTTGACGATTTGAGCCTCCTTGACGGGGCCGACTTTCTCGAAAAAGGCCATCAGCTCTTTAGTTCTCAGACGTGCGGCAAGCTGCTGCACAAAAACTGTTCGTTTATCCCGCTCATCTTCATTGAGTTCAGGGGACTTGCTGAGGCTGCGGCGACGAGGGCTGCGGCGGCGGCCGTCACGATCACGACGAGGGCGTCTGTCATCATCACGCCCGCCCCGCCGGGAGGGGCGATAGTGTCGATCATCAATTGGGGAGCGCGAACGAGTACGAGCACGTCCTCCACCACGGTAAAAGTCGCCGCTGGAGCGGAGATCTGCGCTGTTTGGGTCACGACGGCGACGTCGTTCACTATCGCGGCTACGGCTCCTCTTCCGGCTTCTCTGGCTTCCGTTAGCACTGCCATGTTCGCTTCGAGGGCTCTTCATATCCTCATCGCCATCGGCATCGCGGTCACGGCGACGGTCTCGGCTGCGGTCTCGGCGGCGGGTTCTATCACGGGAACGGTCACGGTCACGGTCACGGCGTCCATCCTGGTCCGCTCGATCGCGATTGTCAAGCTCTTCGGCTTTGATGGGTACTTCGGTGGGAGCGGCCGCCGTAGACTCGAGCAGAGCTTCTACATCGAGTCCCGACATTGCGGAGTTGTAGCTTGTCGCTGATTGTGATTGGAACGATGGCTGGGGGTAGGAAATGGAGTCACTGCAGGGCGCGGTCAGAGAGTGCCCTAAAGGATACGGCATAGACGAAACACAAACCCTTCTGCTCAGTTTTGAAAGCTCACGGCTTCAGAGAGAGCTCCACACGATCAGGTATTCGGTTGGAATGCGGAATCGGGACCGAAGAAACCCAAACTTGGTGCTCATGTGAGGTGGTGCAGGGGAAATGGCGGTAGCCAGTCACATGGCGGCAGAAAAATGGGCAGAAAATTCAAGGCGGTGACTCCTTCGTCGCCACTGATGTCACGTGGCAATTCAATTTCTGTTGCTAGTTTACGCTGAAAGAAATTGGAGAAGCTTTGTATGGGCGAAAAACATCGGGTGTGTTTTCCATTAGAATTAATTGGTCTCATTTACACTAATAAGTGATGTTGGCAAAATAAATCTAAAGTGAATGAACATCTTGTAGTCAAGGGAGTTCCAAGAGATCGCCTATGCAGAAACAGAAGAGAACCGTCCGAGAACGCCTCAATTGCCGATGTGCGAGGGGAGCATGGACAAGCACTTGGCGGTCGCATGGTCAGTGACAAACTCCGTGAATTCATAGTTAAAAGGGTAAGAGGTCGATGCGGACATCTGCGAAGAAACAAGCTCTACTGAGCCTTGGCACCTTTGGGAGAGGGAGTCTCCAGCTCAGTGCCGAAGACCCAGTCCCAAAATCGGCTGGTGACACCGAATCCATTCTCGAAGTCACCGTAGTGGTGCTGCAGGTGGTACTTCTTGAGCTCCTTATAGTATAGCGGGAGGCTAGATAACGTCAGTCATGTTCAATCCATTAACAGGATTGAGATGAACACTTACTTGCGGTGATGGAGGAAATAGTGGGTCAAGTCATAGCAGACGTATCCGAAAACACCGCCACAGTAGACCAGCAAAGCTGCATACCAGTTGTAGAAGAAGACAGCGTGAGCCAGCTTCCAGAAGGGAGCTGCCAGTATAACAAACAGTGTCGGCGGCATGACAAGTCGGTATCTGTCCATTGGGAGATAATGGTGAATGCCGTGGAGCAAGAAATGCAGCGTCAGGACAACTCGGTGATCGGGAAGCCACTTGTCGACGTGGAAGAGGAAGCGGTGCATGATATACTCGACCAGGGACCAGAGGCAAAGACCACCAACCCAATACGCGGCAGCGGCCGAGGGATTGTTCAGACCCCCGGCTCCGATCATGGTTCCATATGCGATCAGAGGAAGCCATATTATAGGAACAATATACCACGCGGTCTTGCTGAGGGGCTCCAAGAAGTTTCCGAAGAGAGGTGCCGACTCGCCTCCCTTGTAGTGCCGGGGCCGATGGACCTGCTCCAGGTAGAATTCCTTGGAGAAGGTACTGTACCAGAGTTGAGGGAACAGCGGCTTGTTGAGATCCAAAAACTTGTGGGTCTTGAAGTCCTGAGTGTAGTCTGTATCGACAGACAGATCGTCTTCCCGCGCCATTCCGGTGGTCTTGTAGACAATTTCTTCGCCTTCGATAGCGTCGACACCCGAGTCTTTCGATTTACCAGATGCATCGGAGAGAAAACCGATGTGGTAGTCCATGAGAATCTCGTAGGCGGCCTCGGTGTGCTCGTGGGAAATTTCATCCTTCATAATCTCCGTCACATCCTTGCCCGCATAGTCCAAAATTAGATCACCGCCACCAGGGTGATCCTCCACAAAGTCCGTGACATCGTAGACGTTACGACCGATGGTAATGAAGCAGGATTTGGCGCTGTTATGCGACTCGACGTCGGCGAGCGTGAACGTTGGCAGAACCCGTCCAGGCATTTTGTCGGTTTGATTCTGACCGCAAAAAAAAGGATAAAGAAGATATGGCGACTCGAAAGCAAATCGTGGGATATACAACGGTGAGGAGGGGGGAAGATCGATGGTCAAAGTTCGCAGCGGGCGGATGCTTCGGTATTGATGGGGCAATAAATTATTCAGGGGAGACGTGGCGTGACAATCACTTTTCCTGCCCCGGCAAAATAAATGGGCAACAACGGACAGAACCCCAGTTTTTTGCTGACACACGATCTCTGATTGATTGGCAGAGAAAAGATCGATCAGGCCATGAACGAGAAATTGAACAAACAGAAAAAAAGTCCCTAAAAGAGTAAATCCTACGAAGCAAATGGGTGCACGTGACTCTTATCTAATCAGAGCCTTTGCCCAGTTTTCTCTGATATGTAATCACATAGAATATTTTTGAGTCAAGGATCTCCATGACGTTGCTAGTAGTATAATCCGTCCAATGCGCTCGGTCGTGATTCACATCTCTTCGGTCTACCATAGTACTATGTACTATGCAACAGCTAGTTATGCTCCAGTAGCTTCATCAGGGACAAGGCGATCTTCTTCGTAATTGCAAATAGGGCCGATTATTCGAGAATCCGGATCAATAAACAGGGCACTACTGCATAAAGTACTTAATACACGGCGAGTTGCAGTGGGCCTGGCCCCCGCAGTGGGCATCAACAAGCAGATACGGAGTACGCTCAACCTGCTTAGCTCTTTCCGGGTTGGAAGCTTAAGATTGAGCTTCTCAGCCTGAAAAGTTAGCTCGCACACTATCGATTTAGCGCGAGCCTACTGCAGCTCCAGCTATCAACAACGACCTTCCCATTTTGCACCTTGTGGGACCGCGTCAACCAAATCGGCAACGTGACCGTCTCCGCCCGAAGAGCCTGAAGTACGGAGTACGGAGTACCGCGATAACACGGATATTTTTCAATCTCAAATTGCCTCTTCCGGCCAGGGGCGAATGGACGTACATGATACTCACGCCTCCGCCCCGTGTTCCAGCCCTCCATCCTTCATCAAGGCGAGAAAATAAGGCGAATCGTGGGCAATCTTAAGTTGACAGGGATCAGATATGGCGCTAGCTCCTTGGAGTGGAGATCCCCAAGCCGCCGGCTTTTTGTTTAAGAGCCGTCCGCCCCCAATTCTTCGCTCTTTCATTTCTCTCCCCCATTCAATTCAATCATGTCGGTGATGGACAGCTCCCCGCACAACGAGATCCTGGAGTACATCCAGAAATTGGCCGAAACGAAGAAAGGCCTCCCCTCTGGCCAGCCGGTCTGTGTTTTGGCTTCTCATCTCATCACGGACACCGAGGGTCTTGTACAGTTCGCTGAGGAAATCGGTCCGCATATCGCTATCTTGCAAGTCCAAGCCGACATCATCGACAATTGGTCAAACCACACCATCGACCAATTGACCTACCTTTCGAAGAAGCATGGGTTCATTTTGTGGGAGGGCAGTCGAGTCTTGAACTCCCTCGTCAACTTTATGGGTCGCGACAGTGCCAATTGGGACCAACGAAACATCCTGGCCGACATGATCAAGCGGAATTATACAAATGGACCCGTGAAGGTGGGCCGGTGGGCGGGAATGGCGACTGCATGGGCGCCTGGGGCACCGGTGGACAAGCAAGAAGAGGACATTCTGATTCCTACCCTCCGAAAGGCAGCCCGAGAGGCTGTTGCAAGCACATACAAAACCATTCAGACAGAGATCTCGGCTGCGGAGAACGAGGATGGCCCAGAGGAAGACACGTCGGAGGAGACACCCACCACAGATGGCTGGCCTGAATTCAGTTTAAACAATGGGATTGCAATGCGCAAATCCTCAACGATTTCTGTCACCGAGACCATTACTATGCAGCCTCACATCCAGCCGGAAGATGGCGTCCCACCTCCACCATTACTCGCTCGAGGTCTGGCACTCAGCTTGCCAAGTGCCAGTGGCACTGCCTTCACGTTTGAGTTCCGACAGAGCACAATAGCTGCTGCATGCTCCAATCGAGACTTTGTGGTCGGATTTCTCACCAGCGAGCCGTTTTTCACCGAATACCATGGGAACAACGTGATGGAGCTTGCCTTTTTGGACGGACGACAGGGCGCAAAGGGTCGAAACTTGCTTGCATCATCACATCTACTGGAGAAGCAAAACTCATTGGGCCTTTTCTCCCTCATTCCCCCTGAATTGGCTGCGAACTTTGAATCCGACCCGGTGCACATCCTCAACGAGAATCCGGATGCGCTAGAGGCACGGCCTGGAAGTACCATGAAACTATATTATATGGTCCGGCAAGCATTAAGATTACGAGAGGCCAACCGGAAAGAGAAAGAGGCCAACAAGGAGGAAACGAACATTCCTCCCGGGCCGAATATCGTGCATTGTCCCATGGTCATCTTGCCATGATTTAGATATCGGTACTTTCTGGTGTCTACGACCGTTGATGACCTGAAACCAGTTAACTTTAAGTCCCTGAAAGTTGTAACACATATTTCTGTTTTCTCTGAGCCTAGACGGGGAGTTTGTTGGAGCAAGATGCCTGTTCACGCTTACTATATATATAAGAAGACTTTGTACATTGAACATTTGTCAGCCTTACAAAATAGCACATTTGACCTCTTGTCTATTTCTCTTTCCTTCACGATCAACGCGTGGTTTCGAAAAAAAGGAATAGTAACATGGAGTTGATATTGGACGCCTGAAATACCAGGCTAGAAACCACTCGCCACCTCAAAGGGCGGGGCACGCGCTTAGCCACAGCATCAACTGTTCTCGCCTTCGCTCGGCGATTGCGTCCGAAGATCAAAATATTCTGTCTAGTCCTTGAGAACAGCCCTTAGGTTTCCTTTCAGTGTCCTCACTTTCACCCCATTTCATACTTGTTTCCAGGGTTGCCGTACAGCGTATTCCCAGCGACTCCATACTGCAGAGCGGGTAGACTTGGCACACAACCTCCGAGACCAAGTGATTTAGTTGATTGACATGAGAAAGCTACTGTCTGTCACATCTCACATACGTCTCTGATTTGATGTCTTGCATCTCCTCCAACTCGGGAACCCCTCTCGCAGTGAGTTTGAGTGAGGACATGCAGTCATGAACTCTGACTACCCTCCTCTGCCCCATCCAGGACGACAATCAATACCCTTTGTTGCTGAGGATACTCAGGCTCTCTCAGACGAGATGAAAAATAAAATGTCTTCGCCCAGCCGGGTCTCCCGGAACGGCTCAAGCTCCCCAACAGTCATTTTCCCCGATGGAGACATGATCATCGAGTACGCCGAGTCCCCATCGACTGACAGTCGGCGCTGGCAAGTGTCCAGTAAAGCTCTCATGCGCAACAGTCCATACTTCCAGGCACTGTTAGACCCGAATAAGTTTGCTGAAGGGAGGTTCCTTGCGGAGTACAAGCAAAGACAAGCGCAAGGTGTCGTTGGCTTGAGCTCCAATACCAACCTAGACAGCAGTCTTGACGCTCTGAGACTTGATCTTCCAGTGGTGAAGATTTCTGCGACTCATTTGACGAAATTATGTGGGGCAGAGGCTATCGAACTGTTTCTGAGGATCCTATGCGCAGATGGGCTGAGCCAGGACAAAAAGGTGATATTCGAAAGCGAGCTGAGGGTTACGTCTCCATCCATCGTCGAAAGGATGATTGAGATAGCCGAGTCTCTGAGTTCACCGGATATCGTCAGGGATACGCTCAAGAGGGTCTGGTACGTGTTTGGCAGAACCAAGATCTCTCTGAACAAATTCAACCCAGCCCTCTTAAAGTCAACCGAAGATCGCGTCCGACAGATTATCGTCATTGCTGCATTCATAGGAGAAACCACCATCGCAAAGATTATGATGCACACACTGGTGGTCATGGGCTCAAAGTACTGGGATAATGGACCGGAGCCACCTACCACCAATTGTCTTCGATGGCGATACCTCGGAAAGGGCATAGAAGGTATGTACACTACTTGACTGATATTGATTGACTTGAAAGTCATGAGAATAAAATTGGTTAACACGTGTCTTTCAGAGGAGCTGTATTACCGGCGACAATGTGTCATGAACACAATCACCGATCTGCAAGCCCACTTCCTTCGCATCTATGGAGGCCTCGGAGAGATATCTGCCACTCAGGATGCCAGGCCTACACCATCCCGAGCCACATTAGGCACCTCATTTTCTACTTCAACCTACCACCGTGAATACCAGTGTCGGGCCGGATTTGGGAATGGTAGCCAGTGCGATCTGTTCCATTTGGGCCAAATGATTCGATTCCTCGCACTCAGATCGAAGAGTATTTTCCTGGGATCTACCTTGATCGATCCAGAATTCGGCATGGATGATGGTGAAGCCGATGACGGCGTCGAGAATGGTGCAGCCACACCAACACCAACCTCTTCAGGCCCACCCTCGGATATCATCTCCTTATTTGCCTCCATGAAGCAATACCCAGACTATCAGGTCGACCCAAACCATCAGGGCTGCGGAGTAAGGCGTCGATTCCTTCCCGTGCTGGAAGGTATCGAGAAATACATTCTGAACCCACGAGGTCTTCTCGGTATCGATCTTCAGGAGTGGGAAGACAATGCCAGACGTCCACAGATTCAATGGAGCAGTAAAATGAACCACAAGAACCACGTTGTGGATATTCGCTTCGAGAAAATTGTCTGCATACACATGCCGGCCGAATTTTCTTTGGCTCGTGCTGCTTCTCAAGAAGAGGATGCGAAGCTACTGTTCACCGCCAAGAAGCGCAACTGGGAATCGTGAGGTTTTTTTCCATTTGCATGAGTGGCTAGCTCACTGAAGCTCGTCGTGTTCATCCTTTTCTCCACCCATCACCCTTCCTTCCCTTACTCCAACTCTGATTTTAACCCTTCGTACACCTGTTTGTTATCATTGTCCACCAGGGAATTGGCGCACCCTCGTGATCGGATGCCGGAGACTAGAAACAAAGACCGGTCTGGACCTTTCACCTAGACCACGGTCTCACCCCGGGTGGCTTATTTGTACCACGACCTCGCGTGACATGGTTCCGGTGTCCTTGGATTGCACATAAACCTTCCCCATTTTGGACCCTATGGGCATCACATCTTGTATACATTCATGTACACCATTGATACTTGTGTAGATTAAAAAAGCATAGTGAGGCATTGATGATAATGACACATTGTTGGATTACAACTAGAATCTGAAGACCTCTGAAATTGACGCCAGAAACAGCCACCTTTCCGTAACTTCGGACGGCGATGCCCTTAAAGCGGTAACGATATCGCGAGCTAGAGCGGGATTTAAGAGTAGGCGGACCGATATTATAGCGCTAGCTAGCGCAGATTATCGATAATCCTGGCTCCTCCCGCAAAGGACCGAAATAGAACCAATCATTTCACACACACAAGGTTACGTGATTGTTACACCGGCTCTTTGGACAGTTTTAGCCTCTAAGGCCTTATATACCCAACCTTCTATTACATAGTTATCCTGCTATACCGTACCTACCAATCATTCTCTTTAGAAGCGTCTGCATCGTTAGTGTATCAACACTTACGCAGCGCTCCCAGAAGTATATGTCTTAGTTTCCTATCCTAGACACTGGCCGCGCTGCTCCTCGAACACGATCAAGGGTCGTATATTTATCTCCTAAGATAGCGTCAAACACATATAGGAAGGGGGCCAAGGTGCAAAAACGGGGTCGCAAGTCGTTAGCTGAACTCACTTGTGCCTTGCTGTAGAAGGAAATGGTCTAGCTCTGCTTGGTTCGGGAAGCCTTTGACGCAGGCTCTGGAAATTGAGGCTGAAATCCATTCGGCAAAGCAATTGCGGGCATAAGTTGGCTTGATTTTGAGTCGTAAACAACGGCTCTCTGGGTTATAGGTTTTTCGAATAGAAGGGAGATCCTCCTCGACATCCCAGAGGAAGTCCTCCCACCCTGGCGACACGTTGGTGATCACGAGCTCATGGAAGCCCTTAGCCTGGCGAAGAGTTTGTGAATAGCCTCCTCAAACCGTGACTGTATGTTGAACCGATCTACGGAGATCACAGTCCTCAACGAGATGCTCGAGGGAGTTGAGAAAAGAGTAGACATGGCGATGTGAGGGGGCAGAAGTGAGAGATGAGGGGAGAAGAGCAGGGTAGGGAATACGGTGTTGAAGAAGTTGTGTAGGGAAGGAGTATATTACAACTGAGCGGCTCATAGATAACTAGCGGATTCGGAAGAACAGTTGATCTGCGGTAGGCGATAGAGAGCAAAGGGACATAATTATTTTCAAATCCTACGTATTGAACGGGCTAGTGTATTACGGAAGGTAGAAGGATATAAGAAAACATATAAGACAAAGAGCAAAGTAAGGGCAAAATAAAGGTAAAGTAAGAGATAGAGAAGTAGATATTAAATAGTGCTCCTACCGTTCGTTGAAGATATATCTAAGACGACCCTGATCTTCGGCACCTATATGTAGGCTTGTTGACGTATAGTTATACATCCTAGAGCTTTGTTGCATCGATATGGCTCTACGCATTGAAGCTTCCGCGCTAGCATCTCTAGGGTGTACCGCTTTTCGTGATCTCAAAAGTTTCGTAACTAGATATCGATATTTGTGTTTTGTAATCGCAGCCGGGCGTGACGGTGCAACGGAATTTCCAACACCTTGAGAGTTATAGGAAGTATGTTGAAAGCGGAATATCAACTATTCCCTTGGAATCTCTATTTACTCTAGGTAGGCGGAAAGTATTATAGTAAAACATTTAATATAGAGAAGAATAATTATGTCTCTTTACTCTCTGTCGCCTGTCGTAAGATGATCTAGGTCACTCGTTCTATAGTCCTTCTTTTCATGTTTTCTTCAAGAATCAGTCACTGTCCTTGCTTAATATAGGTATCAATACCATTCCATTTTGAGCATCGCCTCTTACCTGACCGACAGGCTTACTACCCTGCAAGTACTTACCATAACAGTAGTCTTTTGCCTACTTCTACAATAAAGCTGAGATATCTTTAACTAAATACTATTCGAAGTCTAATTTAGCAATACCGTATTGCAAGCCTACTTCCGTAAGTTTCGTAGTATTTTCTTAACTTTTTGGCGGTAGTCTTTGATACTTTTTCTTTTGATGCGATAGCAAAACAAAAACTTTTGACTTTAGAGTGATGCATGGTTTTATGTTTTGATCCAGCGCAAAGGATCTCGAAAACTCGCACGAAACTCAATGACAATCTGCGAGATACTTCTTTCGGACTTTTTCCTGAACTTTTTCCATTGACATTCCATCCGCTGCATTCAACACACAGGATCACCGTAGAAAGAACTCAGATCAAGATCCACATTGGGTCCAGTTGGGAAGAAAGACCCGGTAATATGGCCTGTAGCCGGATCATAGGGGAAGTAGTCATCATATAAAGTCTTCTCCTGCTTTATGAACGGGTCCAGCATATCCGGATACTCAAAGTTGCAAGGCACCTGCATGTCAAGAGGGGAAGTTTCCGACTGCTCCATCGGCGAGCAGGCAATCGAATCCATCTCTGCGGCAATGGTATCCATTTCAGCTGTGGATGTTAAGGGCATAATTTCGGACGTGCTAAATGAGAAGTCATCCACTGCCTGGTCATTGGATATCTTGCCAAGCTCGGCAACGTCGGGCTCGGCAATGTTGGGCTCGCCCATTCCAGCCTCATCTAGGAAAGAGCCTGTGGAGGATTCCCCGTTCTCGGAGAGTTCGCTCGCGTTTGCTCCAATATGGGGTGCGAGGCGGCGGAGAAACCCGTCACAGAGCTTCCAGGCTTTCTCAGCGGCGTTGTTCGTCTTGGACAGTGTCGAGAGCCAGTCAACTGCCTTTTTGGCGGCTTTTGAGACCATTGTCGCTTTCTCAGGGACATGCTGTGCCCGGAATGAGAGTTCTAGAAGAAGAACGGTGGACGCCTGCATGAGATAGTGGAGGATACACCACCAGGGAGTGATTTGGTGCAGTAGGGCTGCATCTGGAGTATCCGGGAACAGGGTCAGCATGTGGCAGGCCGACTCGACACATTCTGCAGCAGTTTTGCTGCAGGATTCGTGTGCCCTATCACCCTCCGCTGGTGAAGTGTGTAGCCGGCGCAGACATGGTCTGGTGATGCCGATCTTGGTGCTGTAGAAAAGGAAAGCAAGTCCCATCCGCTGGCTCAGAGGACATTGGCAAGTCTGCGTCGAGGTAAAGTCGTAGGCTGAAGGAAGGTTCATGAACCACGAGTCGATATCCAGCGTCAAGCTTTGGATCGTAAATTCAGTACTCGCCCATGGAGATTGCAGCGCCTCTGGGCTATACAGCTTGATTGTCATGCGCTTGGCGATAGTCGTCAAGGCCGTCAGCTGCAAGAAATAAAGTGACATACATGGCGGAAGACTCTTCAAGTATTCAGCCCTTGTCATCTTTGGCTCACACTCCGCAGGACTATCGCGAACATCATCGTCATCGTCATCCGTATTTGAGTCCAGGTTGGCTGCACTGTTGTTGAATGGCACTCGAACCAGACTATCGGACGCGGCTCGCCCAGCCGCGCTGATCATATGTGCTACTTCTTCCTTTTGGAAGTCACTTTCATCAAATGGTACAGGCAAAGGCGTGGTGCATGAGCTGTCGATGATGCAGGATGGACGTCCGGTGATGACGGTGAGAAGGTGTTCAATTGTGTATAATGACCACCAGACCCGATACCGTATCTCCTTGGAACTATCTGAGGTGCAGGATCCAAGGTTTCGGAGGTGTAGACCAAGAGCCAACGCCCCACGGACTGCACTTCCGCACAGCTTCCAGGCTCTGGATAGACGGTGTTAGAATGATTCCAGAGAAACCAATTCTAGCGATAGACTTACCGGTTTACATGACCAGACGCAATCATATAGAAGCAGGCAAGGCCTTCAACCTGCAACTGCTGTAAATCAGGATGTTGCAAGAGCTGGTCCTCCATGCTGAGCATTTTTGCACGCGCAAAGTACAGCTGGTGTTCGTCTTCGTCCTCTCCATCTGCCTCTGTCAACTGGCCGTGTTTGGCCGCGATTGCGAAGATCAAGTTGAGAATGGCCAGCCATTTGTTTCCCGGCTTCAAAGACGGTTGACTGAAGAAAATCTGAAACTGCGAGACAAACGTGAGGATTCCAATGATCGGGAATGATGGGTGCACCGAGGTCAGATATGCATTGAGCAATTTCGTTGCCGTTTCCCGCGATGGTACCCCGTAGGCGTCGACCTGCTCTGTTATTGATACATCCAAGTCGTCGACATAGTAGTTGGTAGACGCTACTGCGTGCTCAGTATGATTGTCGGGTCGAGGAGTCAAAGTGGGAGATAGCAGACCATTGCCATCGTCTGCGTTCGACATAGTGGAAGGCCATCCGTCACATTCGCTGTTGATTTCTTTGCTAAGCTTCAGAAGCCATGCGATCTCCGAGCTTCTTCCAATGAACCCAGTTGCTCGAGTAGTCTCATCTTTGTTGAAGTCCTCTTCTGTATGATCGATGAAATCGAGAGGATCGCCGGCTGTTGGTTGACCACGAGGCTCTTCTGATCCCGGTCCATGAACTATCTTGCGATCTCCTGTTGTACCAGATCCGGAATCAGGATTGAGCGATAGACCGGAGGCCGAATTCTAGTATACCTTAGAATGGGTGCTGTCATGCGGTCTGTCGAATCTTACCACCGCCAAAGCAATGTTCACGAGCTGTTCATCGGACACGCCAAATCGGCTGCTCAGCTTTTTGAGGACATCTTCGTATGCCTGCACCTTTGACGATAGACTGGCTAGCTGTCTGTTAAGTTAATGGTTAGTGTCAGTCATAATGTTCCCTTGATATTGAACAAATGTCTTACCGTTTCGATTTCTCTCTTTTTCCGTCCGTATAGCAGCAGATAATGCCAGCTTCTCGGCAGTTGCGACAGCCAGACTTATCACCAGTACATTTGGTCTTTCTCTGCCGACATGACTCGCATGCTCGACGAACGTGTCGGCGGTGGAATCTACCAGGTGAGGTAAATGCCGATTCTGAACCTTCTGCAAGGCGTGGGATAGCCATTTTCTTTGTACCGAGCTCAGACTCAGCTCTTTGGAGGGATGGAAGTGGATTGTCCTGGGGCATTTGTTAATTGAAAGCCAACTCCGACTCCTAAATGTTCACAACGAAGCCAAAACATACCACACTTGATAACTGACTGCAGGTCTCTGCATCAGCACAGGATAAATTGAATAGAGTCTGCTGCTCGGCCCATGATAGAAAATGAATATTGCTCATGGTGTGTCTGGCAGAGACTGTGAGCTGAATGGTTCCTTGACATTGGTGGGAGTCAGCAAGCCATTTTGTTGGATTCTCTGAGTTCTGAATGATTTACCTCGATAGTTTATGGCGAAAATCCGAGGTTGCACGCATGAAGACGGGCATCAATGGATTGCAAAAGCTGTTGGGGATTTGGCCTATTATAAAGAGAAGACACCACAGCACCATCCCATTCAGTATTCCCTGGGTCTGAAACGCGTGGGAGTCCAAAGTCTATGTGATCGGTATTCAACAATGACGATGTCAGGCTAAGGGGACGACGTGTCCGCACAATGGCCAGCATGTCGTTGAGTAGGGCTCTAAACTGTATGCATTTGCCTCGTACTTAAAGATGAGGTAGTTTTGAGGTCTTTTTGTGAGCGGCTTTGCTTCGTCGTTGGCCAATTGATTGTGGTATTTGCCATCAACCAAAATGAGCGGCGCCGTTGCATCAGATTTCGATCGGCTTGTTTGGAAACATTGGGTCGACCACATCTTTCCCCGGGGTCTCTCCGCTCTACAGCTGTTGTCGGTTGTTGGAACCGACAGGCTTTCGCTTCCATTATCCCAATAGAGCATCAAGATACTGGGAGGACCTAGGTATTCTGGAACTCTCGTTAGGAAACCGAGCGAGCGGAAAGATGAGAACCTCCCAGGTCATTCTGATATACGTATAGCTCATGGAAAGGGAATAGTGCCTAAATCTTCGTTCTGCGTTTAAGAGATCATCTATGTCTGCCATTAGTTTGAAGGTTATAGTGGGCGCCAAAAGCTTTCGTGGTACCTTTCCAAAGACCGAGTCCGAGGGTCTAGACCCGACGAACAGAGTCAATCTGACGTTGAAAAGTGGTGGCGCCAAATTGGTTGGTTGGCGTTCAGGTCAACAATAGGATGGCGGGTCAACAGACCCATGGGCAGCGAACGAGGTACTGGAAGCTTGGCGGTAGTTACAGTTAGTGCCAAAAAGGAGGCACATTTGGTAGATCTATTGTACATTGGCTCTTCAAAGCCTATGATAGCATCTCAAAATATCCATAATCCTGACGTAAATTCTTACCCGTTGATGATCAAGAATGATCGTGGTAGCCATCACTATGTAACTGCCGACAAGGGCACACAACACCTGCCCAGATGAAGAAGGGGGTTACAGCGAGCCTTTCAAGCAGGGTGAAAGTCTATAGTGAGGTGTGTCAATTTTGGGGGTAAAACTAAGACACGGTCCCGGTAGGAGAAGGTCTCTTGAAAGAACAGTCAAAAAGTCAAGGGCTGAGAACACGATCTTCGAAGCAAAATGCCAGAAAAAGAAGGCCACAATCCGAACGTCATTAGTATCCGACTCTATACAATCCAAATTCAAATCACTCAATGAGGAAGTTCTCCGCGACGCTGCGAACGTCTCTGGAGAAGCCGGTGCTCTCCCCATCCATCTCCAGTAGCGAGACACTCAAGACGTCCACATCGATGAAAGGTCGAGTCTTAGTGAAGCGGACGCTCATCGGGAAGAATTCATTCTCATCGTCGTCGGTTGACTCAAACTCGAAGCTGCCTGAGGGGTTGGACTCGTCGACGGCGCCCAGGTTCCAGTCAATGCTGTCGCCCGAGACCTCGTACACGGCATCGAAGCTAGACACCGCGGGTTCGGTTGCACCGTACGGAATGGTAACAACGACGTCGCGCAGGCTGTCTGAGCCGGTGAGCTCATACTCCACTGTCACGGTTGTTGAGTCGGAGCCCTTGTTGACCCAAACGGTGAAAGTGATGGGGAGAATGTCGGCATTGTCGGCCGAGCTGGCAACACGCCACCGCAGGACACCGATGGAGTTGTTTGCGGGGAAGCGCTTAGAGGTGTCCTTCAGCTGAATGGCCGAGGTGCTGGTGAAAAGAGCCTTGTCGACATTGGGATGAGTACGGAATTGGGCGCCGTGGATAGGAGTGGCCTGAAGGTCAAGGCGCAGCTTGGTGAAGGACGGGTCGCTAATGCGGAGCTGAAGGTCACCCTTGACTTCAAATGATTTCAAGGCACCTTCGCGGGTAAGTGTGGCGGAGATTGTCTCAGCGATCGTAACGTGAATAGGGTCGCGGTCTGCGGTCAGAGATTCCCGAGCGGATGGGGTCTCTTGCACCGGAGTTGAGGTCTCGGTCACCAGCGGGCTGGACTCCTCAATTTCGGGGCCCAAATCGCTTCGGACCTTCTCGTAGATATCGGTTGCCTTTGATTTCTTGCCGAGTTGCATACCCTTGCCGCGAGTAGGGATGGGCCTATAGAAAAAGATCTTGTCAGAACTGTTGCTCCGCATATTCCATACTACAGAAAAAACCCACTTGGCAAAAGTCTTCTTCTTCTCTGCTTCGTAGGTATCGTAGGTATCGGGTACCGAGGGGCGCGAGGGAGGCGTGTAGACGGGGTAGGATGGTGTGCGAGGGGCAGCAACGCGACCGGTTCGAGCAGCTTCCTTGCGCTGCATCTCCAATTGCTTCGCCTTCCTCTTGCGCTCTTCACTGGCCTCCAACTCTTTGTTCTGTCGGCGAATGTCAATATGGAGACAGTCCCACAGTTCAAGCCATGACATACCCGTTCAATGATCTCCTGAATTCTCTCCTCATGGCTCTCCATCTCCAGGAAAGTTTTGATCTGAGACAAAGACAAGTTCTCCCGGTAGCCCAATGTCACCAACTCATCGAATGCGCTCAGCAGCTCGAAGGCATTACGGGTAATCTCCCGCTCGTCCAGGCTCTTGCAAATGCTGGTGGTCACCTGGGCAAACAGGTGCAAGCTGTCGATATCTTGGAGGATATTGGATTGGCGGTTGGTGATCAGGACAATGTACAATTCATCCAATGGCTGGTACACGAAGCGGACATTGTCTTGTTCGACAGTAGTGTGTTGAGTTCCCGAATCCGCAAGCTTGGGGAACGAGGCGAGCAAAGCCTCAATGCGCGTCCGGGCAATTTCGCGAAACTGGCGCGAGAGGACCGCTTTGCCTCCGCGAGTGCATATCGACGCTGCGAGGACAACCTGGTTGTGGGGAGGCTCCGTTAGTCCAGGAGCTTACGGGGCAAATGAACTTGGAGTGAAATGCATACCATGACGAGCGTAGATTTAGTGGAAAGTCTTTCAACCGGGCAAAAGGAAGGGGCGTTTTTCTAGAAAGAGAGCAGTTGTAGACGGTTAGGCAAAGCCCCCCTGTGAGATGTTTGGGTGTTGGTGTTGATGGGACACAATCGCCCGCTACTCTGTTCTCTTTGGACTTGGCCCGTGCACACCCACCACCCTTCGCTTAGTCCGGCGTTAACTCTTTTTTCTTTCTCTCTTTCCTTCCACACCAGCTTTTTGCCTTCACCTAATCTCGATGAACAGGACTTGAGCATAACCCAACCACCGGTTTCCTCACTTTATTTCCCCCTTACCCTTCCTCAACACACCTGACCACCGGGATACTCGGCACACACTTGACGCGTCTCTATGCCATGACATCGGCTTCTTCACTAGCATTTCCCACCATGGATGTTCCTGCTGTTGAGGACTCGATGGAGATGGCCTCGCCCTATCAGGGCCACAACGACGACTTCGATATCGACCTGGATCTTATGGAAGACCAAGTCTCCAATATGGATAGCGACATGATGGGTGCAGATGACTATCCCGCGTCTCAGCCCTCTCTCTTCAATAACAATGCAATAAACGATGCGGATATGGTCGATGAACCATCCGAAGGATCCATGGTCGATGCCGATGACGTCGTTGATGAAGATCATGATATTGAAGTCCAGGATGAAGAAGTGACTTACGAAGCCGAAATGCAAGAGGGTGACGAGCCTGTAACTGTGGATGCACCAGTCCTACCCAATGTTCACGTTGATGTCCCAGCAAATACCGAGGACCAGACGACGCAGCCCATCCAGAATCCCCCGGAGCCGGTCTCGCAACCAGTCAGCCAGGAAGGCTTCAGTGGCCACCCGGAAACAACCCCTGTAGAGGGTAAAGCCCAAGAACCTGCTATCCAAGCTTCGGAGGCCACCGCCACTGAAAAAGCCCAACTTGAGGCACCGTCGCACCAGAACGTCGAAGTTGATGCCGACCAGAAAGTCGGGTCTGTTGAAGAGACCTATGAAGCCACGGAAAGTAATGTTCCCACCGCTGAGGAGCATATTCCGCATACCGAGCCCCGCGCGGAAGATATCGAAGCTCCTCCGGCTCAATCTTCATCAACAGAGGCCAACCACGAAAATGCCGAGGACTCTGAGGCTCATGACTTGCACCAAAATGGAGAGCAGGGCGCCAACAATGACGAGTCATTACATGCGGTGAAAGTTCTCTATCAAGGCAATGAGATTTCTCTCTTCCCGCCCCTTGAAGGTGATTCAGCAGAAACCTTCTTCCTTCACGACGAAGACGTCGCCTATGACAATGTCGGTAAACTGTTCAGCTCTCTTCGCGAGGTTCTTTTGGATAATGTTGCCGAGCATGAGGTCCTCATTATTGATATCGATTCTCTTGGTATTCAAATAACCGAGGTAAGCACGGTTCACTACCATGCTTTATTCCAAGGTCAAGAAGCTAACTTTGACACAGGACTCCTTGCACACATCCAATATGACCTTGCACCAGATATTGAACGTCTACCTTCGGCTGTGTCATAATGACGGGATTGACGAGCCGGAAGCTCTGTATATCACTCTAACAACTAAGCCAGCATGTCACTCGGAGTTGGCTGCCCTTGATGCTGCTGCCAATGATGGCAGGGGTCTGTCTCAGATCCATGAGTGGGATGATTATGATGAGGCTGGCGCCGCTGAAGATGAAGTTGCGGATGCCGAGGATAGTCCACAGCTCAATGAAAAGGTCAAGTCCGATGAAAGTCGTCAGGAACAGACAGGCCATGAACTGGACGAAGCTACTCAAGAAAATGCCCCCTTTGACGAGGAGCCTCACCAGGAGGCGGATGAAACAAATGGTGTGGAGGAGGAACATGCTGAACCCCGTCACGAACCTGCTCCTGTGGGTCACGATGCCGAGGCCAATCATCATGAAGAGGCCCAGGAAGTAAAGGAAGATGCCCATGCAGAAGTGGCCCCTGGTGGCCAACATGACGAAGAAGGGCGCTATGAAACCGAGGCTCAAAACTCAGATTTGCCTGCTACTGTCCCTTCGATTTCTCATCCAACTGAGCAAAACGAGCAAGCTGAAGATGGTGCTACAGGCGCCACTGAAACAAAAGTTTTCGGTGACCAAGATGATGAGGGCGCCGATGCCGAAGACTTTGGGCATGAATATGCTTCTCGACAAACTGAATTCTATGATTTCGACGAGCCCGAGTATTCCCTGGACACACACGCCGATGAGGCCGCCACCGAGGAAACCGCGGACCATGCCGATGAGAACCCCAATGACTCGAATGCCGGCGATGGCATCGATGACGGTTCGTACGAGGAATCCGAATCCACTCTGGAACCTGCACCACGGGAGGACGCTGCAAACCCAGAGCGAACACCAGAGCCCGAGGATGATTTGCTTGGTATCGCTGAAGACTTGATGCAGACTCCTGCCAAGGATCGCCAGAACGGTCAGCTCGAGCCTACCGAGAGCCTCGAGCAAGAACAAGAACCAGAGCAAAGCCTCGAGGACGATCTTGCCACCCCTCCCCCACCTCCCGTCAGCGAAGACGGCGCGGGAGAGGACGACGTCGACCACCAGCAGCCCGTGGACGGTGATGGCGATGATAATTTTGACGACTACTATCCCCCGCGTGATCTAGAGATCGCGGAGGTCACGGAGGCAATTGAGCTGGGTGAAGACGATCCTTCCCTTACTGACTCCCACACTCTTGACAATGTGTCAACCAAACGGTCCCGAGAGGAAGATGAAGATGACTGGGACATCACTGAGACTACGACTCCCGAAATCAAGCGCCGCCGCTCGTAAACAACTTTTGGCCTCGGTTTCCATGTTTATCAATTTGACATCCTCTTGGAGGAATACTGTCTTTGACTCTCATGGGTTGCCGTTGGCTTTGGTTTAACAGCTCCACTTGTTCGGCACCCTTCCTACTAACTCTACCTGCCAGCAACGGCTCGGATCCGTGGACACTGTTTTTGCTCGGTAACGATGACCAGGTATGTGATGTTCTTTTTCTTTTTTTCTTTTTTTGCTACGGTCCCCAGGCTTCAATAACCTCTTGTGTGCAATACACTGGACACAATTGGCCTGAATCTGGGTCCGTAATCAAAGCATTTGCTCGCCCCCTTCCTCACTGCTGCGACTATTCCCCCTTGTGTTTGTACGTCTATTTGCATGTTACCCCTGCGAGATACCATTTTTCCGGTTTCGAAAAGTGCGGCGCCCTCGGAAGTTTGGCGTTGCGTTCTACTATCTCACATAGTATTCGACTCGGCGTATTGGCCCTAGTTCAGATATTCTTATGCTAGGATAATCTGGAAAATGAGATGTCTTCTCTGTGACAAATGTTTCAAGCATTCCAAGGTTTCCCTGATCACTTTATGGGTGCTGTCTGAACCTTGTTTTCCAAGGTTGTGCCGGAACGGCGGGCAAGTATTGGACCAAATGTTGGACCAAGCTTCCGCCCGTTACCCACCGTGGTGCTTAAGCTGCATGAGATCGGGTAGCTAGTTAAATAAGATCAGTTCGTAAACACTGCTAGTCAGTTAGTTAGTTACCTGAGTAATTACCATTGGGCATGGATTGCTTAGATAGTTTACCCCTAAGTAGGTGCATGACCAGGCACCTCAAAACAGGTAAGCTCTATTTCTCTATTTCTCCATACTGGACTGGAGAGACAAGCCAATTATTGAGGTGCACTAAGTCCAACGCCTAGCTAGAACAGTGGATAATTTAATCAAAGGCGCCCTGGAAGCTGCATGTGGAGCCCACGCCTCTATGTTTAGACAACGCCGAATGCGGTTGGATTGTGAGATCGATATGAAACAACGATCCGCCACCGTTGAAACACCTGCATTCTTCCCCTTTGTTCTATTTTCTGTTCTCATCGTGATCTCTGCCATCTCTGAACAATTAGCCTCAAACTTGCAATCCAATTTGACTACGAACTGTCTGTGCTCGTCCCTGCAGAACCAACTTTGCTCAGCCGTAGCCTCTTACGCGTCCCGATCGGCCCTTGAAACGGAACCCCACCGCACGCAGGCACCAAGACACTCTATTTCTCACCACCTTGCGACTCCAACTCTTACGACTCTTGGCTTTTTTCCTATCATCCCGGCGGAACTCTTGGGCTGGCTCGGTCTTCTGCGCTTCTCCGCTTCTCCGCCTCTCCACTCTGAACGTCTTCCCTGAGCCCACTCCTTCCCTTCCCTTCCCTTCGTTTACCGAGTCGCTCGTTTCCGTCGTCCCTCATCCATTGCTGGCATTGGGTATATTTCACCGTTGGGAGCAGTACGCTCCTAGAGAGACTACGTCAAGATGCTTCCGGACAAGTACGATTCATTGCTGCACCCCGAGCCCTGTTGCGCAAGGTGGCCAAAAGCTAACCTGCGGCTGCGCTGCATATTAGATATGTCGGGCTCATATTAGCCATCATGTCGACAATGGCCATTGGTAGGGATTCGCACCGTTCTACAATCTTTGAACCTACCGGCTAACAGTATCGCCCAGGTACGAGTTTTGTGATTACGAAAAAGGTTCGTTGCCTCTGCCTCGATTGCCGCCGCTCGCCGACTGAAGAACGAGGCCTTTCGCCTGGGCGAGAAGCGACAGCCGGGTCGTGACACAATCGGACCTGGAATACTAATGTGTTCTAGGGTTTGATGCATGCTTCGGAGAGACATGGTTTCGAGGGTGAAGGATTCTCATATCTGAAGAGTCCAGTTTGGTGGGCAGGCGTTCTCACATGTAGGGAGTTCCCATCGAGCCTGGCGAAACTCGCAAGCTGACGAACACTCGAACAGTGGGTCTTGGTGAAATTGCCAACTTCGCCGCCTATGCCTTTGCGCCCGCGATTCTCGTGACACCCCTGGGTGCACTGAGTGTGCTGATCGGGTACGCACCCCCCCCTCTCTGCAATGGCCGACGGCATTGCTAACAGCGACATAGTGCGGTTCTCGGTTCATACTTCCTCAAGGAGCGGTTGGGTACGTTAGGCAAATTGGGTTGCGCCATGTGCCTCCTCGGATCGGTCGTCATTGTGCTCCATGCGCCCCCTGACAAGCCCGTGGACAGAATCGATGTCCTATTGGGATATGCCGTGAAAGCGCGTACGTGGCAACCAATACACCCAGTGGATGGAATCATTGTGGCTCACTTTTTCGCAGCTTTTCTTTGCTACTGCCTGGCAGTGGCCATTTTCTCGACCGTGATGATCTATCGGGTCGCGCCGATATATGGCAAGAAGAACCCGCTCATCTACATCTCGATCTGCTCGACAGTTGGCTCAGTCTCGGTCATGTCCGTCAAGGCCTTCGGTATAGCCGTGAAGCTCACTTTCCAGGGCAACAACCAATTCGTCCATGCGTCAACCTACGTGTTCGCCATTGTGACCGGCTTCTGCATTCTCACTCAGATGAATTACTTTAACAAAGCATTGAACTCGTTCTCGACCTCGATGTGAGTGCAACCTTGAACAGCGAAGTTCGGACGGAGCTGACAGAATTAAGCGTGAACCCCCTCTACTATGTCACTTTTACGACCGCCACGCTCTGCGCCTCTTTCATTCTTTTCCAGGGATTCAATACCACCGATGCAGTCAACACCATTTCCTTGCTTTGTGGCTTCCTGATCATCTTTACCGGTGTCTACCTCCTCAACCTGTCCCGAAGCGACCCCGACGGCACAAGAATGTCCAATGCCAAGTTTGATGATGATGGAGTGCCGACAGATGGCATCGCCAGCTTCCACACCCGGCGTTCGATGCAGTCCCGCCGGAGCTCCTCTAGCGCCTTCCTCAACGGCCACGGCGATCGTGAGGGGCTAATTCACTCATACGACGTCGAGAACAACTCAGGCATCGGTTTGCATGAGTTAGGGGAAGATAGCGATGGAGAGCCAGGGCCGACGTTCTCGCGCAACGAAGAGCGACGCACGGCTATCCACACCAAGCAGAATAGCCAGATCTGATCTGCAAGTTTGAAGTGTGAACTATAGCACTCTTCCTCTCTTCATCCTCACGAGGTTACTGCCGTAACGCTATTTCCCGCCACGCACCACGAGCCATCGGCTCCTCTCCTGAGCATCCTGTATTTTTATTGTTCCTCCCACAATGCCCGAGATGAATTGACACTCGGGCAATCTCATACTAGGCACTGGACATGCCTGTATGAAATGATTGGATTATGACTCTGGGTTCTCTATGGTTTGGATTTCTTTTTTTCTTTTTTTTTTTTTTTCTCCTTTTTTCTATTTTTCGATTTTGTGGGCGAAGGCTTCATCATTGTATATACCGAGTCTTCATTTGGATTTCTTTGCGCAATTAGAGACGAATCTTCAAAGTACAGGGTACAGATTGATGAGGATGCCCCCAAGTGTGGGGCAAATCTCCGATCCGATGATGTAGTGGTCGAGTCAGCTGTTATGGAAAACTTGCATCCGCCCCTGTGCTCCTGTACGGGATGTGAACATCTACGAAATTCAATCCGTCGCATTTCCAGTTTTCCCTTCGCCATGCCCGGTATGCTGCGCAAGCTGATTATTGTCGCCGCGGTCGACGGCCTGATTCTGCATGCGAACGGCGGACCGCGGTCTAACGGCAGCAACAATGAGGCGTCCATTCGAATCGACTACGAGACGAACAAGATCACCGCCTTAGCCCCCTCGACTCCGGAAGTCTTTGAGGGCCGCGACGTGTTAGAAGCATACGGTCTAGTCGGTGAGTTCGTCCAAGGGGAACGACCCCGCGCAGCAGATAGCTAAACCCGCAATGTATTTACAGGCCTTTTGTCTGTCGCGTCGCACTCATTTCTCGTCTCCATCACCCAGCGGGAGCAGGTTGCCCAAATCCAAGGCCACCCCGTCTACGCAGTGACCAATGTCACGATCATCCCCACGTCCTCCCAAGAAGACGCGACCCGCGCGATCATACAGGCCCGGAAAGACCTATCGCAAGACGATCCAGGCTTCGACCCCGAGTCCGATGAAGAAGACGTACCGGATGATGCCACCGATGGCGTAGCGACGGAGATTGGCAGTGCGCCGACATCGCCCGGTCACGAGGCCCTCCACACGCGCAGCACCAGCGTCAGCAGTATAGCAGAGGAGGTGATCGGGAAACAACTCCGATTCGGACGGTTTGCAGCGAATTGGCTGACACGCAAGAACCTGGGATTGCCCAGGCCTGGAGCACTGGAGCCGGAAACGGCCGAGTTGCCGTTCGATGACACGCCTCGGATGTCGACTGACGGCTCTGAAGCTGGGGATGCAGCTAGTACTGAGGCAGCCGTGCCGCAGGAGCTTGGATCCCAGAGTGATACCAATCAGCCAGGATCTGATCACGCCGCTGAGCTGCTGCCAAAGCTGCTTCGATATGTGAAACTTCTATTTGCATCGCACAGTTTCTTTTTTGCGTATGATTACGATCTTACGCGGTCTTTCAATGCACAGAGACCACGAAGTGGACATTTGCCTTTCCACAAGATCGTTGATCCACTGGTATGTTTGCTTCGGTGGTGGACAAGAGGCAGGTTGCTAATATGGGATGTTCTATAGTATTTTTGGAACAAGCATCTCATGACGGCTTTCATAGATAGCGGTGCTCATGGAATCGTCTTACCCCTTTTGCAAGGATTTGTTGGCCAGCGAGAATTTACAGTGGCAGCTCCTGAGAAGAAAGACTTGAACGAGGGTCCCAAAGAGGAACTTAACGAAGCTCGCATTGTCGGCGAGAGCCAAGATCCAGAGGCTGGTGAGACAGAGGCTCCGAAGCGGAACTTTCTCTTAACTTTGTGCTCCAGGCGCTCCGTCAAGCGACCGGGCCTTCGTTACTTGCGGCGTGGTGTGGATGATGAAGGCAATACTGCCAACACTGTGGAAACGGAGCAGATTCTCTCGGTCCCTGACTGGGACCCTTCGCATAATGTCTATTCTTATCTGCAGGTGCGAGGGTCGATTCCGCTCTACTTCTCACAGTCACCCTATGCCTTCAGGCCGGTTCCGGTGTTGCATCACTCCGCAGAAACCAATGAACTCGCTTTTGAGAGACACTTCCGAGAACTTAGCCGTCGGTACGGCAAGATCCAGGCGGTTTCTTTGATTGACAAGCATGGCGGGGAACTGAAAGTGGGCGAGCAATATGAGAGATACGCTGATGTTTTCAATAAAGCCGGTGGCATTGATGGTTCGCCATTGCGTCTAGAATGGTTTGATTTCCACAATGAGTGTCGTGGTATGAAGTTCGAGAATGTCAGCCGGCTGGTCCATCGTTTGAAGGAAACACTTGACGAGTTTGGTTATACTATCTTTAAGAATGGCGTTACCCTGCACAAGCAAGGTGGTATTGTGCGGACCAACTGCATGGATTGCCTCGACCGCACTGGTGTTGCGCAGTGTGCATTCGGGCAATGGGCACTCGAATGCCAGCTCCAGAATGAAGGAATTCACATTGACCTAGGGGGAGACTCTTCAACGCGATGGTTCAACACGCTGTGGGCAGACAATGGAGATGCGATATCAAAGCAGTATTCGTCGACTGCAGCCCTAAAGGGCGACTACACCCGCACTCGCAAGCGTGATTACCGAGGAGCCCTCAATGATCTGGGTCTGACACTTTCTCGATACTACAACAACATCGTCAACGACTACTTCTCGCAAGCCTGCATCGACTATCTTCTGGGCAATGTGTCCACACGTGTCTTTGACGAATTCGCCGTGGAGCTACAAACCACCGACCCCGGCATCTCGCTCCAAAAGATCCGACAAAACGCCATCGACACCAGCTGCAAGATCGTAATAAGCAGTCCCTCGGAGGAGTTCCTCGGAGGCTGGACCATGTTGACACCCCGACAACCCAACACCCTTCGCACACTTCCCTTCGAGGAATCCGTTCTTTTATTGACAGATGCAGCAGTATACAGCTGCCGCTTCGACTGGGAAACAGACAAAGTACTCTCCTTCGAACGTATCGACCTACGCTCGATCTCCCGCATCCACTACGGCACATACATCACCTCCATCCTGACAGGTACCCAAGCCGACGAGCACAGCAATGTCGGACTGGTCATTGTATACCGTGACGGCGATGAAAACGCGCTGCGTGTCAACACCCGCTCCTTACAGAGCAACGTGCCTCCCGCTGCTTTTGAAACAACCAGCAATAATGGCGGGTGGGACCTTGTGTCCTTCTTGCGGGGCACCAAGCGTGCAACCACTCGCTTCGTTGCCTTTAAATCATTGCCGCTGTCGAACCCAGTGGCTAGCCCTCGTCTTGGGCCTAATGCAGGCACCACTGCCGTTAAGGAGCTTGACCGAGTACAGTCTATCTGTCGGGATATTGAACGTGCTATGCTGGCTGGTGATGGGCAGAATGTCGATTCGGCGTCTGTGGTTGAGCAGTCAGATATTATATCCTTGGCCGATGCCAAGAAGCGTACTGGGATCTTGGAGTATCTCGTATATGATATCAAGAAGATGGTCTGGGCTTGAATAGACTTGCGAGCATGGATCTGGGCAGCTTAGGTTGAATCTGCAAATACTTATTGGATATTGACTGTACCTTGTTCGCTATCTGGTAGCAGGTATGTAAAATACCATACAGACTCTGTAGGCAAACTGACATATCGCATCATCTCGCCCTAGTAGGACAGAGTAGCTACTCAGACTAGGTAACACCCGACGTGTTCCATCCCAGCATCACACTCCATAAAGACATGATCTTACTTACCTAGGTACCTCAGAAACTTTGGGACTCCTTATATCACCTTGTGACATCCTTTGGCTGGATCAGTTCGAGGCGACGTTGAAGCCTACCGCTTTTATCTTCGGAGATCATTTTTCTGCCCACACCACGTCTACCTCGATTCCTTTACTTGGGTCACTCCTTTTTTTCATTCCTTGATATTTTTGCTAACTCTTGGTGAGATCAAGTGCAGATCAAAGCCCAAAAAATTTCTTTTGTATCTGCTCCTGTTCGAACTGACCAGGAAACTCTTTCCTTGTTGTACCTCGGAATCTGGGGGACCAGCGAAGGGGGCCCGTTCCCACATTCTTGGCGGGGCTCCTTGTACCGCACGCACTTTTGCGCCTCACACCGCAGTCGACTTCTGACACTGCTTCAACATGGATTGGCAACCTCAGGATGAGCCATTGAGGCAGCTGGCCTGCTGCCTCAGAGACTCCCTCAATAGCCAAGACCAGGTCATGCGGAAGCAAGCCGAAGAGGTATCTTGATTTTTCTCCTGCCGCATTTTAACCCCCCTCATCTGAATATCTCGAATTTGTTGACTGACCGAATACCTCACCATGACAGATGCTGGCTCAGGCCACATCCTCTCCGGACTATGTCAACTACATTACCTACCTCTTCTCCACTGCGCAGGTCCCTCCCGCCGTCGGCATGGACGCCAACATCTACAGCTTTGTACGCTTCGCTGCTGCCATGAACATCAAGACCAAGATTGCCTGGGGCTACCACACCCTCTCCCAGCAGAGCTTGATCTACATTCGATCTGCCGCTATCATTGCGCTCCGCGATAATGATCGTCAGGTCCAGAAAGGCGCCGGCAGTATCATTACGGAGCTGGTGCAGCGGGGTGGTCTGTTAGCCTGGCCCGAGATTCTGCACGAGCTGCTTTCTCTCGTTGGAAACTCCCCCGGAGATGTGTCGGTCTCTGCCCAGGAAGCTGCAATGGCAGCTCTGTTCAAGGTTTGCGAGGACAACCGCAAGATCCTGGACCGGGATTACCAGGGACAACGCCCTCTCGACGTAATCATCCCCAAGTTGCTGGAATTTACCACTCGCGACAGCTCTCGGGTGCGCTCACTCGCCCTGAACAGCCTCCATGTCTTCCTCCCGCACCAGCCCCCAGCCTTGGTGGCCTCGCTCGACTTGTTCCTCTCTCAGCTTTTCAACCTGTCGTCTGATCACGACACCGAGGTGCGCAAGATGGTGTGCCAGTCCTTCTCTCAACTTGTCGAATTTGCCCCAGAGAAGCTCATCCCGCACTTGGACGGCCTCGTCACCTACGTTCTAATCCAGCAGCAAAACCAGGAGGATCCGGAGCTCGCTCTCGATGCGGCGGAGTTCTGGATTGTCGCCGGTGAACAGGATCGCTTGCAGCAGGCGTTGGCCCAATTCATGCCAAAGGTGATCCCCGTTTTGCTTCAAAGCATGATATACGAGGAGGACGATGTGATTCGCCTCATGGCTGAGGAGGATGATGCCGAGGCGGAGGATCGTGCAGAGGATTTGAAGCCGCAATTTGCCAAAACCCAGGGTGCCCGCGGTGAAAAGAAACAGGGCGACCAGGCAAATGGCGCTCAGCAGCAGCAGCAGCAGCCCCAAGAGGAAGACGAAGACGACCTCAGCGAGGGTGAAATTGAAGAGTCGGACTTTGGTGACCCCGAGGATGAGTGGACCCTCCGGAAGTGCTCTGCGGCCGCTCTGGATGTTTTCTCGAATGTCTACCACAACCCTATCTTTGAGATCATTCTTCCGTACCTGAAAGAGACCCTGCGCCACGAGCAGTGGCCTAACCGCGAGGCTGCGGTTCTTACTCTCGGTGCCGTTGCAGATGGTTGCATGGACGCGGTTACGCCCCACCTCCCGGAGCTTGTGCCGTACTTGATCTCTCTGCTGAACGACGCTCAACCCGTTGTGCGGCAAATTACCTGCTGGTGCCTAGGACGATACTCTGAGTGGGCTTCTCACCTCCATGACCCCTCCCGGAAGGCTCAGTTCTTCGAGCCGATGATGGAGGGGATCCTTCATCGGATGCTTGACAACAACAAGAAGGTGCAGGAAGCCGCTGCGTCTGCATTTGCTAGCTTGGAGGAGAAATCGGATGAGAATCTGGTGCCATACTGCGAGCCCATTCTTCGCCAGTTCGTCCAGTGCTTCGGCAAATACAAGGACCGCAACATGTACATCCTTTATGACTGCATCCAGACACTTGCCGACTGCGTCATGGACGAGCTGGCTAAGCCGCAGTTGGTCGACATTCTCATGCCCGCCCTCATCGGCCGGTACAACATCGTTTCCGATGACTCACGAGAGCTCTTCCCGCTGCTTGAGTGTCTTGGCTATGTCGCCGCTGCCTACGGGGATGCCTTTGCGCCATTTGCACCAAACCTCTTCCAGCGTTGCACTGGCATCATCTACAAGAATCTGGAGACCTCCATTGCCGCGACGAACAACGAGGCTCTTGATGAGCCGGATAAGGATTTCCTGGTCACCAGTCTGGACCTTCTCAGTTCTATCATCCAGGCTATCGACCCGCAAAAGAGCGGCGAGCTGGTGGCCAACTCGACGCCGCCTTTCTTTGAACTGCTTTGCTACTCCATGCGGGACGCTAATTACGAGGTCCGCCAGTCTTCATATGCTCTTCTGGGTGACTGCGCTATCAGCATTTTCCCTCAGCTGGAACCGTTTATCCCTACCATTCTGCCCATTCTCATTGAACAGCTTGACTTGGACCTCATCCGTGATGATGACCGCCACACTGGCTTCAGTGTGCTAAACAACGCCTGTTGGTCGTGCGGGGAGATTGCTGTGAACGAGAATGCTCCCCTGGCCCCTTATGCCGAGAAGCTGTACCACAGACTCTTGATTATCATCAACAATGAGGAGATAATTGACTCGGTTAATGAGAACGCGGCTATGGCACTTGGACGGCTTGGTCTCTGTTGTTCTGATGTGCTGGCCCCGCGACTGGGCGAGTACGCGAGCTCTTTTTTGAAGTCGATGAGCAAGATCGAGTTCACTCGTGAGAAGGCGTCGGCGTTCCTGGGCTTCAACCAGGTTGTCATGAAGAACCCCCAGGCAATGGAATCCAGCCTGGTAAACTACTTCCAAGCCATTGCCTCGTTCCCGAGCAAGTCGCTGTCACAGGAGGAACACCGGGATATCCAGAGCTCATTCCAGCAGGTACGATATCGTCACCAGATGATTGATGTGCTACCCTTCTAACCAATCTGAACAGGTCCTACAAGGCTATAAAAACATGATACCCAACTTCGATTCTTTCCTCTCCCAGCTTCCGCCTCCCGTGGCTCAGAAGCTGCGTTCGGCCTACCAGGTTTGAACCTAGCAGCACTTCATATCGACCTCTTTGCCCCGACGTGGCCTCCCGTCATGAATCTCTATCATCATCTTCCGAATTCAGCATCCTCTTTGCTCTCACCGCCACGCCATCACTATATCATTACCCGACCTAGGAATAGGAGGAGACCCCCGGACTGAGAGGAAACAAAAGGACCTAGCACTGCGAGAAATGGCCACTTGAGGAGTTGTTTCTGCCCCTCTGCATATCTTACGATTGCACGAGAGAGCCGGGAGATGAGGGACATTGTGGGGAGGAGGGGGATACGATTTGACTCTTTATCTACGTTATATCTGACGATTGCAATGGGCATGGCTATCTGATGACCTCGCTTTCTTTTTTTTCCCCCCTTTTGCATGTCGATGTCTATCAGGGGCCGGTTCCTATTTTGGCAGTTCATGATGCAGCGCTGGCTTTTTCAACTTTATTCCTACATAGATAGATTAGATAGATACATCCCAATGTCTTAGGTAGCATTTTCCATGTCCATACCCAGGTACATCCCAATATCTACTCAGCATTGTACCTCAGTTCCCCAACTTCTCGCTTACTTGCTCGAGCAGGGCGAATAGGACAAGACAAGCATTTCCTATATATCATGTATCACATCCTCCATCTTAGAAACAATCCATGTACGTCAATGTCCCATTCTGATTCTTAATACACTCCATCAAGTTCACATGCTCCGTATGGGGCCCGTACCCATCATCCAGCTGCGCATGCAAGATGGGCTCATGCAGTGGACCCGTCTGATCGAGGAAGATGCCTGTCGCTGAGCCGGAGAAGTCACGGGCGCCCCATGCGAATCTGCCTGTGAAGCCTCGTGTTAGTCTGGTTGAGAATCGATAACTCTAGAATCCTCGCAGGGATCGGAGTCCACTGCTTACCTTTCTTGACCCCGAGGAACCGGTCCAGATCCAGCTCGGAATACGTCGCTTCTCCCGAAGGTCGCTTGCAATAGGCACAGAGGACGTGGCCGTCCCTGAGGTGGATGTCCATGGACGATCTCTGGAACATTTTCAAGCGTTGAGTCTCGATGCGTTATGCTTAAGGTATGTACGGTATCACGCTGATCTGATGGTGTTAGTCTTTACGAGGGATGTCCTGCTCGGTGATATACAGCTGTCAGGGACGTTGCCTCCGATGACATCGGTATGGTGTCGCTGGCCACACCGGGCGTACAACGTGTGTCAGAGGCTGTGGCTCTCTGGACTGCATCATGTTGGTCTCATCGTGGTATAGAACGGGGGCGCTAAGGTCATCATGATCTCAGAGTGAGATGTTGTCGGGCACTGTTATAGGCTCTGGTATAGATGAGGGAATTCAGCCTCACGCTCCAGGACTGCCTTGTCATTATCCTATTATCAGCGATCGGCCCAATGGGTGATAGACTGCAGAGGTGGCTTGCAACATTCCGTTAAATAAAGTCGACTAGCGCCGGAGGGCAACGAGGCAGCGACCCGACAGACGGGATCTTTGATCTACGGACTTTGTGTACGACGACGGTGAAGTGTAAGTGTTTTAGTCCAGGATTGGCACAATCTTGGTACCTGGCCACTTGGGATATAATACGATTCTTCATTTGGACTACTCCGTAGACTTGGATCCCATGTACCGTGCACATGGAATGGAACCATTCACTACAGTATCCGCTTCCATTCGCCCGAGCCTAGAAGTGAATCTCAACAGTCTCGCATAAGTACAGAGTACGGGGACGGAGTAGTCCGTCCTCCGTCCTCGTTGAGAGTGGAGTAACTAAAGCTTCATGCGATCCGAGAAATCTCCGGCAATACTTATCGCCAAGGGAATTACATCTTGGCCCCCAAATGGACAGCAGCTTTGCAGCTGACGCTAGCTTCATTTGGCGCTATACTGCGAGACACTGTCTTTAGTGCGGATTATCTCAATTACAATTATGTACTGACAGACTTGGCTGGCTACACATGTAGAACACACCGACTGCTGACATTGGATTCCATCCCCAGAAAACGTGGTAACTGGGGTTGAATTGGCGGTCAATGCAGACCCTGGAATGACAGTTTGCCTCCCTAGTCCTGGTTCATTTTCCCTTTCCAGCTGACCGACGTAAGCCTCTCCCCTGCAGTCCCAGCCCAGCGGTAACTTGGACCGGGGAAACAAGATCTCCGGGCCACAATGAGCAGGGAAGCTCCAAGAGGCCATCCCGAGTGACTGGTCTCGACGTTCCTACCTTCTTTTACCCTGGTCTCACCCGAAACTCTCGCCGTTCTGCACACTCGGTTGTCTTGACCCGATCCAGTCGTCCCGGGTAGAAACGGCGTCAGACCTCAGGCGAACCTGGGTTAGCGCCGTGATTAACTTCCCCTTTACCTAACGCGGTATACGGTGCTCTTTCTTCTTTCTTCTTGACGTCTCGATCCACCTTGACCGTGGAACTCTCTATGGAGTCTGGATTGCAGGGATAAGACTGGAAGAAAGGGAAGACAAAGTACAGAAGAGCCACTACACTCAACATATTCAACGGCCCCCTTTCTTGCAAACCCCTCTCCGTGCCGCTTATTCGTCAACATCAAGTGGTACGGAGTACTCCGTGCAGCCCACACTTCCCGCTGATGAACTATCCAGATCCGGCCGACGCCATCGGCTTGGCTGACCAAACCCTTTCTTGGCCCCCACGTCACCCAAGGAATTTGAAGATACGATCTCTGATCGGAGATCCTTCACCCAACCCCCTTTTCCAGCTTTCCTAGATAGATGGAGAGATGGAGATGGAGAGATATGAGCTCACATGCAGCAACTCAAGTCCCAACGCGCTAAACCTTAGCAGCCAAGTCCCCGTCAAATTAGACTACGTGGTGTCAGACGTCTCATGTTAGGCCCCTCGTTGGACGCCATGTGGTCCCCGGTTCGACCTGAAATGACCTCAAATGACCTAAACCGACCAGCTGAATGGTGCTAGTTTAGTCCTTTTTCTGCGGCTCAAAGTCAGTCTCCCTGGGGAAAAATTAAATTATACTAAGATTAATCGTGCACCTGACCCGTTTCGCGATCCAAACCTCTCCATTTTCCCTTCCTTTTTCTTTTTCTTTTTCTGTTTTCCCTTTTTATCTTCCCTGAAGGCTCCTTCATTGTGGCCCCAAGCCTTCATTGTGGCCCCAAGAACTATACGCTTCGTCTTTCCACGTGCGAAGCATTTTTTTTTTTTTTTGGACTCATAGACCTCCTCCACGCAGTTCATCACTGCATTACTGTATTTGGCTTCGTTTTGGTCCTCTTTTCCTCCCCCACTTTGTCAACTCCACAAGTACCGGGCAGAACCTGCCCGATTCGACTCGACATCTTACCCAGATATCTCCTATCGTGACTCCCCTCTATTCACAACAAACAGGATGGCCGGTCCAGGTGGTGGCCCTCCACGTAAAAGCCATACCAAGTCTAGGAATGGCTGCAAGACCTGCAAGAGGAGACACATTCGATGCGACGAGACATTCCCGCAATGGTACGTCTAGGATCCCCCGCGTCTAACATTCGACTTGCACATCTAATCTAGATCTGTAGTCGCAATTGCACCAAACATAACTGTCGCTGCGACTACCAGGATATGGCTTCGGCACAGAGTAGTCCCTCCACCCCACGGCGAGGCCCAGACCTCCTCATGTCACCAGAGATTGAGATGGAGATCGAGAACTGGCACCGCACCGGTGTGCCTCCGTACCCGGAGCTTATGCAGTGCCCGCAATCCGGATGGTCAAATCTATCCCGTTCAGATCTGCGCTTAATTCACCATATCATCGGCCTCTCGATCGACCTACATCGCCGGGGTTTGAGCAACTGTACAGTGTGGGCGCAGAAAATGCCCAAGTGAGTCTGGAAGAGCCTGGACACGGCGTCTTTAGCTTACCGTGTGTTTTATTAGTTTCCTCGCTATCGCACTTTCAAACAACTTCGTGATGGGCTCCATTCTGGCCTTGTCGGCATTCCACTTGGCCTTCGTCACCCGAGACCAGGAAACGAAGCAGTTGGCATACCACCATAGAGTTACCGCTCTTGGCGGTCTGCAGACAGCAATCAACTCGTTCTCAAAAGATAACTGCGAGGCGATTCTGGCAGCGTCGATCCTGCTCTCCTGGCAAGCGACTGAACGGTGAGTCTTGCTGTCAGCAGATTGAAGGTTCAATTCACTAATATCGTGCAGTCAAAGCTGGATATCTTTGCAACAGGGCGTCTCAAGTGTTCTCGAATTGATGCACCCGTATTGGAAGCAAGAGTCTGAGCTGGCTCAGCTGGTCGAGAAACACCGAGCTTTGAGCGCTGCGGACTATTCGTTGACCAACGAGGAGGATTATGCACAGCTGGATCGGACGGTATGCGCGCTGCATGCCGCTCAGAAGGGGGTATTTCACAACCCAGAACACTCCCAGCGCCTGGGAGAGCTGATCGAGTTCGTGCAACAATTTCGCCAAGAATACCCCAACGAAACGTCCGAACAGTCTTTCGAGCGCATTCAGGTCTTGCGCCGCTGGCTCTTCTGGCTGCCAGCCTCGATGCTCCAAGGCCGCGATTCCGAATTCAGCGCTCTCGCCATCCTATCTCAGTTCTTCGCCGTTGGCGTCGCACTTGACCGCTTCTATCCTGAAATGGGCGGCTCACACTTGGGCGCCCTGTCCATTGGGCCTATTGAGGAGATGTACCGCATCCTCGCCGCAAACAATGCCGCTGACCCATTCAACCACGAGATACGTCAGGCAATGACCCTGATGGACTTACCGCGTCGCATCGTTGCAAGATATCGCAGCCGCCTCGGCTGGTCTCCCCGTTCTTCCGTCGAGCACTACTCTCCCGGCCCGCCGAGTCCGTACCACGGTCTGCCCGAGTATCATCTTGCGTCTTCCTCTTCGCTCGGATCCGCCTCTCCTTCCTATGCCGCCTACACTCCTCCTCTCCAATCTCCTCCCGCTGTCACTGTTGCTGGCTCTCCCTTCCACCTCGACAACTACGTTACGGCTGCTCCTTCACATACGCTCTATCCTTCATCATCACAACCTCTTGATACCCATGACCCACAGCTGGGCCTTTCCGATCTGAGCCATGCCGGGTCTATTCCACATTCCTCTGCATTCACACCTCCTTATGGTAGGGAAGTCCTCTGTGCCGAGATTCCACGTGCAGGCAGCACTCTAGGACCCCACTTGGAGGTCTACCCCCAAACACACTTATTTGAAACGCCAGGAATGGTGGCACCCGGAACGTGCTGGACATGAATATCCGGCAAGAAATCAACTAAAAATAACCTCTCTACATTATTTGGACTATGGAGTATGATTCGGCATCTGGGACTTGGGAACTTCTTTTCTGCATTTTAATCACTCGGCACTGTCTTTATACTGCTACCTTTGTGATTTGAGCATGAGCGCTGGTGGCCGTTCATTCCTATCTGAAGGAAACGACTAAGTGATATATACCCGGTTTTTATGAGGAAACCTTTTGTTGCCATAATTGAAAGCATCTGTATGCTTTTTGTCTATTGAAATCTTGATATTTTCACTCTGGCCGAGGAAACGGAATCTGGGGTCGAATATCTCATTGATGGCCTCCCTATAATTTAAAGACCTATTGATTGATACCAATCAAACTTGGATTTAGACATATCACTCTCACTCCAGCGCTCTCTAACAGTACCTAGCTAGGTACTTGAACCCATGAGGTCTAATGCAACACACATGCCCCGATCAGCTAATAAACCACCGATCCCAAACCAATTCAAGATGGCCAGGGACACCTTCCAAGCCCGCCAAACTATGGAACACACGTACTAACAATAGAGTGGAGATGAATTAAGCTAGTAACTAGCCTAGGAGATCTACTTGCCCCATTGGGCTCCTTAGCAGATACCTCGTATTCGGCTATATCCATTCCCCACTCGTATTGAATGATATATCCTAGCGTATAACGTTGTGGCATGGATGTAAAGCATTACGGTAGGTAGCCATAGTTGAGACAATTACAATTCGAATCCGATCTCAGGAGGACGATGATATTGCAAATACTAGCCCCCATCTCGTTCATGTAATATGTTCAAATCAAGCGCTCACATTTTCAATCCTCGCTAAGCTAAAGCAGTCATCTTCAACAAGACCATTTGCCTTGTCTTAAGCTCCGGTTTCTCTCCTCGAGTGCATATATCCCCTTCAGAGATGTCCAAAGTCTCCAACGCTTCATTGTATAGAAATAGCCACACGTGATCCGATATATACCACGTGACCTATGACATAAGGCCCACATGCCGATATCAACAGCAAGCTTCACCATCTTCCAGAGCCGACCATTATTACTGTCACCAGCATCCCTTTCAACTCAATCCATCGCATTCAGCCCCCCAAGTACAAAACATGGCTGATGCAGGTGGCTGGACCACCATCGAGTCCGACGAGGTACCTTTAATCCCACCGCAGAATAATCAACGCTAACAATCGACAGGGCCTATTCACCTCACTCATCGAAACCCTAGGGGTGAAAGATACCCAATTCGAAGAACTGATCTCCCTCGACGCCGACACAATACGCTCACTAGGGTAAGTCTAGCACCCGCATCCATATCCCAATTCTCATCATCCCTACTAACACCTACACCAACCAGCACCGTCTACGGCGTAATCTTCCTCTTCAAATGGACCCGCGAAGCAGCCGGCGCCCGCGCCGAAGCCCCAATCGACGGAACCTACGACACCACCGCCCCAGGAAACCTATTCTTCGCAGCCCAAACGATCCAAAACGCCTGCGGCACCCAAGCAATCCTCTCCGTGATCCTCAACCACGATACCCCTTCCGCTCTGCCAGCAATAGACATCGGCCCCGAGCTCCGCTCCTTCAAAGACTTCACAACAGGTTTCCCGCCCGAACTCCGCGGCGAAGCCCTCTCGAACTCGGAAGCCATTCGCACAGCGCATAATACATTCGCGCGCGCAAGTCCCTTTGCGGATGAAACGGCCCGTCCTCATGATGAGGAGAATGCGGCGGATGTGTATCACTTTATTGCGTACACGCCTGTCAACGGGGTTTTGTATGAGTTGGATGGATTGCAGCCGCATCCTATTAGTCATGGGGCTTGTGGGGAGGGGGAGTTTCCGGAGAAGGTTATTGGGGTTTTGCAGAGGAGGATTGCACGGTATCCGCCTGAGGAGACGCATTTTAATCTTATGGCTGTTGTGCAGGATCCGAGGGGGAGGGCGAGGGAGATTGGGGATGAAGAGACGATTGAGAGGGAGGAGAGGAAGAGGGCGGCGTGGCAGTGGGAGAATACGTTGAGGAGGTGGAATTTTGTTGGCTTTATTGGGGAGGTCATGAAGGGGGTTGTGGCGATGAAGGAGCAGGATCCATCTGGGAAGGCGTATGCGGATTGGGTTGGGGAGGCGAAGAAGGAGACGAGGAAGAAGTTGGAGAGGAGGTAATTTGGTGTAGATATTGTTCTGGGGATGACTACATCTACGAATCTCAGATACCCTGATAGATGTGATAGATGCCGGAACAACTCCATAATACTAGCTATGTACTGGCATCCAATGTCGTAAGCTATCTGCATCATCTATCCAATCAATAATCAACAGCTCGCGCCCGAATATGTTCAACCATCGGCGCCGGCAGCTCTTCAGGGTTGACCAGGTTCAGCGACAGAAGATCAGACCAGAAGAACAGGGCTCGGTCTTGCGCGTAGGCAAGGTAGTCGAAACCGTCCTCTTCATCGATATCCGAATCCAGCGGAGGTGTCTTGGTCTCCCCGTTGCCACTCTCATGACTGTCCTTGGGATTGGAAGTAGCAGTCATCTCAGCAATCCCCTCTTCCATGCCTGGTGCCTTTGCCTGCACGATACCCCACGCAACCCATTGTGCCGAGTTCATCACACGCCACAGTCGGGTTTGGCGCATGAGGTGACGCACTCTAGCCTCCAGCTCTTCTTCATAGGTCTGCGCCTGCTGCGAGGTGGGCCCACCAGGGCCTTCATCGAGATCCAGAGGCGTGATGGCGGTTGCATGGCGGCCGTGAATGGCGGGAGAGGCGGATCCCTCAGCAGCGCCAGGACGATGGGTAAGGTAGGTCAACACAAAGCGGCGCTGCTCCTCGGGGGTAGGATAAAGGCGGTTGTTGCAGGCCCATGAGCGCTCTTCGTCGTGGTAGTTGTAGCACCATTCAGTCTGCAGGAGTTAGAAAAGATTGTCGTCCAGTGCCATGACCTCGAGACTTACAAAGTGGTTGGCAAATTCGACCCCGGGGGTATTCGCTGAAGAGTACTCAAAGTCAATAACGACGAGCTGCTTGTGCTCGTTTGCTGGAAGGAGAAGCGGCGACTCCGAGGCAGGTTCCATCCGAAGAAGATTGCCATATTGGGTCTGTGAAAGTCAGTATCGCGGCATGCCAGGATTTCAGAGACACATACATCATTGTGGGCAAATACGAGCTGTCGCTTGATCTCATCAATACCACCACAACTAGCAATCAGCCAGTGCCGATAGTTATCCACCGCCCTGCGGAACATCGCCCATGGCACCCCACAAACAAAGCCGCGTCGGCGCCACGGTTCAGTAGCTGCCTTGACCTCATTTTGCGGAGATTCTAGTTCTTTATCAAGCCAGGTAGTCACTTGCTCGCAGCGGTCCACCCATTTATCCCAGTTCTTGAAGATCATAGGACCGCCTTCTCGCTCCTCCTGGAGAAGCTCAACGCCATCATGGAGCTCCCTCATCCGCTTGGCGATCTGCTTTGCGGTCTCGGGAATACGAAGCTCCTGCGGCCTCAACGGGCGGGCATCAAAGTATTCTTCGAAACGACCGTTCTGGAAAGTTCCCAGAACGCGAGGACCAATGTTCTTACGGCCAAGACGACGTAAAATCTGCAACTCCTTCTCGCGATCGATCAAGTGTTCCACTTGAGGACCATAGATACGAAGCAAAAGCTTTCTGTGAAACAGGTTAGTTGGATATTTCCAGACCTCAATACTCAGAAACTTACGGCGGAGGCTTCTTTGAGACCGGCCGGCCAGGTCTATTCTCACTCTTTGGAGCGGGCAGGTTTTTCGGCGGTCGAACAACATACACGGCGTTGGTCAGAGCGCCGCTGAGCCGGATAACTTCAATGTCGTCGGCGTTCTCCATCGGCACCTTCCGCCAGCCCCTGATTTGCAGCGTGTGCGCAAGCCGTACAATCTGGGTCTTGAAGACGGTCCAGGCCTCGCGATCTCTGCCACGCTTCGAGGAAGCACTGCTATCAACAATATCATTATCAGCGGCATCGCTGGAGGTGTAGGCAAGTGTCTTCGAATTGTCCAGCCAAGCCTCCACGCTCGGCACGGGCGCTTCGACATCCGTATAATCAGATTCCGAAGCTGAACCCCGTCGCAGACCCTTGGGGCGGCGGCGGGATGCCCGCTTCATGGAATGTAGGGCTCCGAGTGCATCTGTATTACCCGGAGCTGCATACTGAAGAAGAATCTTCTCCAGCTTATCGAGAGCGAACGTGCTTTCGGAGCTACGGTGGGGCTCCTCTGACTGCTCACCCTCGCCCGTAGCGCTGCCCGTAGTTCCGTCAGTAGTGACCGAGATAGCCTCAGCTCGTCGAGCCTTACGAGCCTGTCGCCTGGTTTTCTCGTGCTGCAGCCAGTCGTACACTTGGTGGAAGAGGCCCAACTGGGGATCCTCCTCTGCTTTGGTAGATTGCTCCGTGTCGTCAAACGTCGAAGAGTCAAGCTTGGTGCTTGACTGGCTGTTTAGCGCAGAAGGCATAGAGGTGGGATTGATAGGGGGTCGTGCGGTGACTTTAGCCACGGGTGCGCGGTACCGTTTCGTGTACGACGTGTCAGGTGGGGAGGCAGGAGTGGTCGCACTTGCGTGCAAGGCCTTGCGCAACGAGGGGATATTTAGGCCCGTTCCTGAAATAGGTGGCGAGTCTGCTGGGAATCAGTAAGTCTAGGTCTGAGCGAGAGAGGTGCGTTTGGAAGAAGAGGTCGACGTCACAATCGGGCCGTCTCCCGAATTGGCAGCGGGTGATACAAGCAAGGCGCAATTGATACTGATAACGGCGGGATGTCGCGAGGGCAATGTCTTCTTAAAATACAAGGAGGTCGACGACGCATGGAGAGGGACAGGGGCCTACCTGCTACTTCGGATTCAGGGCCAGCATTGTCGTCGGTGAAGGAGGGCATGTGTTCTAAGCGTGACCGCCTCCCCAGACGTCACAAAGGAGTCGGGTAGAGCGCACCTTGAGAGGCACGAGACCAGATACAAAGCGTCTAGCGAGCAGACCGAGAACTCTGACGCAGTCGCAGGGATCTTGAGAGATGAAGGTGGCGGGGTATTTTCGGGCCTCAGAAAAAGCGCGGGTGGGCAGGCGGACGGAAACGGTCAGGCCTAGGGTCCTTGGTTGGTACCAAACCCAGCAGACAATTGGAACTGCAACCACACGATACAAACAACACAATAATCCAAAACAGTCCGTTGCAATGGAGGGAAGCACATGGGTAGAAAAGAAAAAGGGTAAAAAAAAAAAGGAAAGGAAACAAAGACACAAAGAAAAAAACTTAAAAAACTTAAAAAAAAAAGGCGCTTATCGGGCCCGCAGCCGGACCTACAGGGCGTTCAAGGTTCCTGCACCATACGGAGTAGTCGCGGTCTACTATCACAGTTCAATGGCTCCGAGTGGCTCGGGAGTACCGAACGTATACTCCGAGATAAGAGTCCGCCGGGTCGCAATTGGGGCAGTCAAGTCGCAGAGGGCGATAAATGCCGCCAGAGCATCGGGAAAGGCGATCGTTCACGAGGTGCAGATGGGTCTCATATTTCAAGTGTCGCATATGGGTGATCACATTGCTCCTAATGGCGCCATAGAAGGGCAATTTCACGGGTCCCGCCAGTCTATTGGGAGATAGCGGGCCTGCCCAGGGAGGACCCGTCCTGGACCGGATGGGAATGTGGGTCGAATCTAAAACCATCAGGGCGAGAGTCAAACAAATAGAATGCCATTCGAGATGGATGGGAGCTGCAGCTGCAGCTACAGGAGATGTGGATGAAGGAAAGACGCAATGGGGGAACAAGCACGGGGGGCCTCAAAATTACCATACGAGGATGTGTGGTATGGTATCACATGACGTACACCCTATTCCCAGGCAGCACGAAACAAGTATGTATTGTTTTGGGTATTTTCATTTCGTTTAATGAACTCTTACTGTAGTTAGCTACCTCAACGCTGGGAATGACATCATCCTTTCGTTTTTCCAACATAAAAGTCGTCTGCCATTTGAGCTGCGAGTCTATGCAACCGCAGTAGGCGCCTGGTGGACGATCTGGGCATATGCAGATTGGTCAGGGTTGAGACAGGCTTCTGCTTCAATCAAGACACTGGTGTAGCTCGTCAGAAGGAGTCGACGCTGGTGTCCTGCAGAGGCTTCAACCACGTGCCATTGATGCAGTCAATGAGAGCCTCCATTACTGCATGATCCTAGAGAGTAGTTAATGTTCCTTGCTTTACCAATTGCCGAAGCATGCATCCGGCATGGCCACATCTTGACCCTAGCATTCGTGCGACGCTCCGTTTGTTACCAAGGCCACGTTTCGATGTGAAGAATGGGTTCGAGGGTAGCGATGGTCGAAAGCACTGACCATTATCCGTACTCCCTGATATGGGCGGCATTTTGGTCTCCCAGTGAGAGCTCGATGGCAATGAACAAAACGCAGCTGGTCAAGGAGACTGTCAGATGCAGCAAGTCACAGGATTCCTGGCATACTGACCTGCAGGTGTCGCGCCTGGTTTTGGACCTGGTGCCGCCGACTCAGCCAAGGCGCTTGCTAGACCGGTTCATGATGAGAACAATCTTCATTGTCTTTCTTTCCTTTCTCAAATTATCTCGCATTGTGCTTCCATCACTGGCATATTTGGTTACTAACTGGTGCTTTGACAAGGCCTTCGCCGATCACGTCTTCGGAGGTTGATTTTACACTTCTTCTGCAGTCAACATTATCAACTAAGCCGTTGACGTATTAATGACCTCGAAGCATCAAGATAGTCTTTCGCGATTTTCTGGCGCTGGTCTGTTTGTCGGAGAGCTGGACAATTCTGATCCCCGCTTCATGTTTATAGTCTAACGGCTACTCCGACTCTTGGTGTACTGGCACTTCCTCCATGGTAAATCCCCCCGACACGCCAAGGAGTTGCTTGAGAGACGCGGATGGCCAAGGTCTACCTAAGTGCACTGTCGACGTAATCCTCATAAGGTGTGCGGAAGAAATGGAGACCAGGAAAGTGCTCCAAGGGATGATAAATTCTGGAGCGGTACCATAGAAGCAAGAGATGCTCTGCATCCATAGTTGCCGATATAGCAATGAGCTTGAGGTGTCTGCGACGAGCCAGCACCCTCTTTTCGAGAAGGCCCATTAAGAAATCGGAACACAATGCTCTTTCATGCATGATGATACATGCCGGCTTCATCTAGCCGAAACATCTCCTCCGGCCAGTACTGAAGGCAGCTTTGAATTATGTTTAGCCTCGCTACTTTAGTTATGTAGTTAGATTGTGGGGTCGGATTGCATCATAGATCATCACTTGCTAATCTGATAACTAACTGTCGAGAGGGCTGGGAAGGACAGACACTAGCCTACTCTCGGAGGGGAACCAGGAGGGGAAAGCTCATGATCATGGAAGATTCAGTTGCCTTGTCCATATCGCCGCAATTAGCATTAGCTTTGCTTGGCATTGTTACGACTAGCCAGAATGATCAATAACAATCACGTGCATTATGTAAGTATCAACGTGGAGAAAGAACAATTATCATAGTTAACTAGTTAGTTATATAGCGATCGACCGGCTTAGCAATCGGCTAAGGGTTCTATATTCCCATATTAGGGTTCGAGTCCGGGTTCTCAATGCTCGCCACTAGGTTCTCTAGATTATATGCCGCATTAGGTGCTACGCTTGTACGGCGGCGTGACTAGGGTTGGGTGGTCCGAGGCGCTATAACGTACGGCCTTGGCGGCAAGAAGAAAGATAGTTTCGGGTCTCGGAATCACTCCGGTTTAGTGAGACGGCGATAGCGAGCTATCGTGTCTGTGTAGCTGGCAGCGATAGGAAGGTGACAAGGACGTTTATACTATGTTACGACTAGCCAGAATGATCAGTAACAACCATGTGCAAAAAATAAAAATAAAAATAAGAATAAGAACTCTCAAGGTGGAGAAAGCATAATCATATGATGGGGTTCCTGTCACGTGATCTAGGCGTCACGTGCTCCAACATCTGCCCAAGGCCCCAAGTCAATCTCCATGTCATGCGTCACAGGCATCAGCCTTCGCGGTGGCATGACCGACGATACCGAGGGGTGGTCAGAAATTTTGTATTCCCCAGATCTTTTTGGCCATCATCATGAGCTCTTCATCGGTGATTGTGAAGTCGCTTTCATTGGAGTTGAGAGTCGGTTGGCGAAGGAAAAAATCCCGAAAGGGGATCGTAAAGGGACCATTGTCAACACGCGTAGTACTGTTGGGATTCGCTCTTGTTGGTTTCGATTTAGAGATGCGCGTTTCGTTTTTCATGACTGGTTTGGCATTATCGTTGACCCATCTCTGGATCGTTATATCAGGTGTGTACTGGCTGACCTTCATGGTGATCACAGCCTGTACCTCGCCGACTGATTCCTGTAACCAGCGCGCAGCTTCCTCACGTAGTTGTTTTGGGCGTTCAGACACCCCGACTTCGAGAACGACCGTCGGGTAGTCTCTCGAGTCAAGTCTCCAGCCCTTATCGGGGTTTTTGAAAGATGAACCTAGGTAAAATTCTGAATTTCCTGTAGGATCTAAAGCGTCGTCAAGGCCCCATCTGGTTAGAGCTTGGCTCACTTTCCTGTCGAATAGCTCCACTGCTAGCCCGTGCTCTTGTGACGGCATTCTGGCGAGTAGTAGGTTTGATGAACATGAGTACTCTTTCCAGGAAAAGGTCTTGTCCTCGATGTTGAGAAAGTCGTGCTTGAATTCTCGCTTGCTGATGTTTGTGATGAGAAAGTGATCATTTCGGTTAGGAAGGGATGCCTCATGGGTTTTAAGAGCTACAAAGTCGTCCCTTCCTCTGTATGGATATCGACGGATGCTACGAGGGAGATCCTCAAGCCCACCGGGTGAAGTTTCTTCCATGTTTGGCACAATAAGGGTGATGTTAGGGAGGTAGTATAAGAGTCATAAGTGAGAGACGTAGTTAGTGTCGGAAGCGGTGAGCCCCATGACGGGCAGTTTCTCACCGCCCCATGTTTGCCAGCCCTCATATAGCTGAGGGGTGCGCCAGATAGGTCAGTTGTACGGTACATACATAGTACGGCAGGCGACAGAGAGCAAAGTGCCATAATTATTTTTTTGGCAGAGAACTATGTTAGCCCTAAGCAGACCTAATATGCCTTAGCTAGGTAATACAGTTTAACAGAGTCGTTCTAAGTTTCTTCCTATCTCTCCCATGGACTATAGGTAGCGGCGAAGGAGAAATGTTTTATGTATTGAGCGGACTAGTATGTTGCGGAAGATAGAAGGATATAAGGAAGTATACGAGACAGAGAGCAAAGTAAGGCAAAGTAAGGGCAAAGCAAGAGATAGAGAAGGAGATATTAGATCGAGCTCCAACTTTCGGGTTTATACTTCTACAAAGTAGGAAGCGGAATATTCCCTTGGATGTACTTCGGGTAGGCGGAAGGTATTGCGGTGAAAGATTTAGAATACTTATGTTACTTCCTTCTCTATCGCCTACCGTAGTGAGTTGGGCCCTACATGATGCTATTTTTAGGGATTCCGACTGGATTATAAATAGATGAATCATCCCGCATATATAAAAGGACCGTCCTCCTCTCGCTTTTCAACATTCTCACCCATCAATTAGGTCCAAGACCGGTCGGCTATATTATCCACAAACTCACACAATGAAGTTCACCGCGGCCATCATCACCTCGCTTCTCGCTACAAGCGCAGTTGCTTTCGACAAGTGGCAGCGTACTTCTCCCATCACTCATACTAGTGGTGTTTCCAGTCTAACATTGTGAATAGCATGGGGCAAGCGTGATTACTCTTGTGTGAACGTCTACCAGGGCATTCCAGATTACTCGACGGTGACTGCTGGCCAGACAGTCCACCTGCGCTTCAACCGCAAGCCCACATCCCACTGCACCGACCCATTGAACAAATACCCCGGTGACAAGTACAGTGTATGGCTGTACAACAACCCCGTCCGCGACAGGGATACCATCAACTTCGACGAGCGGATGCAGATCGCCAGTGGGATCGCCGAGTCGGCTGGTGTTGTCGATGTGAAGATCCCGGAGGATCTACCGCAGGTCAGGAATGACTCTGTCTGGTACTTGAGACTTGATACCGCTCTTTCGACCGCTCCTCAGGTATGTTCTCGCTTTCATCAGCTCCAATGTGCTTTGTTAATGTTGACTTTCCTGTTTAGATGCCTAGCATTTACAACGCTGCTGGGCCGTTTACTATTACTGCGTAGGTGAATTAGGGGGTGTTACGGTTCCGACCGAGTAACATTGACACAGCCTGAATTCTGCTTATCTTAGCAATACGAGCGTTGCATTTATCAAAACTCATCCTGGCGTCGTATTCGCTTGCAGCGCATGTAGTTCTGTATTGCCTCAGCCTTCGAGCCATGGCATGACGAATTGGAGGTGTCCTTTAGCGATGTCCACAAAGAAATGTAATACAACGGTATCTCATCTAGCACCGGCGTTCGACCCTATTCGGCTCTTTGCGAGAACGAGCTGAGTTAAACGAGCGTTTGTCTCACAGTTAATGCCTAGCTCCTTGCCACGTCTGAGGATCCAGCCGTTGATATACTCAATCTCAGTAGCCCGTCCCTTTCGCATGTCTTCACGCATGCTGCTCGAGTTCTGTGCCGTCTTATCGATGGTATCAGAGACAACAGATTGGAGCGAAGAAACCGAGAAGAGATCGCGATCGATTGGCAGACTCCGAAGCTCAGGCAAGTTCCGAAAGACTGCGGATATCTCTTGAAGAAGCCGTTCGTGCAGAGGCCACAAGTCCGAGTTTTCCTTGATACTCCCGTTTCTAACATCGAGTATCGCTGTCAAGGGATTAAGCACGCAATTCGCCGCTAACTTGAATAATTGCGCCTGCAATAAATCGGCCCACTGCACACGTTCACAATGGAGACAAGGCGCCCGGATCAGGATGTCCATGAGGAATTCTGCCTGTGATGTCCTTGATTCCTGGCTTTCACTGTCCACGATTCCAAGAGAAGCGGTACCACTGGATCCGGCCAGGATAGCCTCTGTCGGAGACCTCATGTAGACTCCGTGACGCATGATGCCAAACATGTACGTTGGCCGAGTCGAAGCGTCGGGGAAAATGCGTTCATTCAAATCATCAATTTGGCCCATGCCATTTTGGAATAAACATATTATCGAATGCCGACCCAGTCGATGCTTGATGGGCTCAAGAGCAGACACGGTAGCAGGTGCCTTTACAGCAACGATCAGGTTATGAATTGGGTCTGTGGAGGCCGTCTTGGCTAATAATTCACCGCTGAATCCAGCCTTCTCTTGTAGGGGTCCATCTTCTGTAAGTCGCAGTCCTAATTTCCAGCCTCGCGACGCGAATTCCTGGTACAGAGCTGGCCGATGGACGAGTAACGTCACGGGCGGTGGCGTTGGTAGAGATCTGAGAGAATGGGCCACAAAAGACCCTATACTGCCCAGCCCTATAATATGAACTGAGTGACTTGGACTAGCCATGATGAGCACCTGAGAAGAGGCCTGGATGAAGGAAATCCGGATTGAAGTTAGTTTTGTTTGTGCCTTAGGCAACATACCCTACCGAGACCTCGGTCCATGCGGTGTAGGGCCTACTGACATGTACTCACGGGAAATGCCTGACCACTGGACTACGCTTATCGGATGCAGCAAACCCCAAGACTACTGTTTTCTGCTACTGAGTAATGAAGAACCAAGTGGTCATCTTGAACCAACAGCAGTGTTGACCCTAGTAGTTACTCGCGACACTCGACTCAGGGCAGTAATGCTAGCCCTCAATAACGCCTAAATCCGAGACTATATTACGGACACAATGGGATCTTTAAAGAGGGGTTCTTATCTGTCAAAAAGACATCACTGGTCTCATTGGCTGTGTCTAGACACTGAACCACGTAGCATGCCAGGTGTCTCTCCGATAAGCATTGTGCTATAGATCGACGCTTTCTCAAGCGAGACAAAGAGGCTCAAAGATAGTTTGTGGAATTGTGATAGCTCGTGTACCTGGTATACAGAGTAGGATCCACGAAAGGCAAAGTGACAGGTTTAGCCGTTGACCATTAGGGCACAGGACCCACAGACCCACGGATATAGACACAGTTGGCACGGTTGTAGGAGGACCTATGTGAAACGCGCAATATGAGTAGAACCGAGGATGCAAACAAATCCCCTAGGACGTTGGGCGGGGGAAACTCGGGTCCTAGGTTCTCGGCAAAAAGCTCCAATGCCTTTCAGAATACAGAGACAGGGATAGCTTCAAGTTGGACGAATGAGTTCTCGGCACGTTCCGGAGGTGTCGCAGCCACTGGACGAAACGGACGAAACACACGAAACACGGCAGATCCGTGAACTATGTACTACTCAGCCGGGCCAAAACCTGCTTTGCTCCCCGGTACGCACTCTGATTGGCTGGTCCAACAGCCCGGTTGGAGATGCGAGTCTCGAAGAATTGGAAGTTGATAACAAGTTTCATACTTCGTACCTGTGACGCAGTTGTGCAGATTAAGTAGGAAAGGTAATCCGTGTGATTGTGTGGAACCAAAGTTGGAGAAGCTTAGGGGTGAGGAGAGAAAGAAAAGTCAAAAGAAAAGTGAAATTTGGAGGGTCCAAAACGGGTGAGTCGTGACTTCACCTTGCGATTACAAACTTGGAGTTTCTGCCCCTCCCCCATCATCTCACTGTCTACCCCTCCCTTCCTCTCCTAATTCTCCAGCGTCTGCTTAGCGCCGACTTCACGGTGCCGAAGTTCAAGACGGCACCTTTACACCAATTGCGCCGGCCCTTGTCGACGGTCCGACTGCCTCGTCCTCCCTAGTCCCCCGCCCGCAGCATGGCCGACGAACGCGATTTCGCCGGGTCTCCAAGGTCCCAGGAGGATTGCAGTCCCACTAAGGACACTGCGTCTCCCCCGGGACTACCCCATCATGCCTCATCCCCGACGCTGCGCTCTATTCCTCGCGATCCTTCTACGGGCATGTCCGCCTCCTCCACACACCTGGGTCAGATCAACGCCGCACGGCGGGCTCCAAGCACTCCGTCCCGCTTACAGCCCTCGATGAGTGGACAACCGGCTGGTGGGCTGAACCAGGACATCATGGCCAAAATGAAGGCGTTTTCCCTCTCTCGGCAAGGTGCCAAGGTGCCACATGCTCCCTCGACCGGGTCGATCCCGTCATCCCAAGAGGCCGGTGCGGGAGGTGCGGTTGCCGGGCGTATGCCATCCAGTACCAGAGACTGGGCTTCCTCGCCCTCAGTCGGAAGGTCTGCCAGCTCTGCGTCTCCGCGACCAGGAGGATTGGCCGCCAAGCGCATGAAACCTGGCCTCAAGCTATCGGATGTGACCGGAGGTGCCCCGCCCGCAACACCCAACGGTGCGGAGGACAAGCCCGCAGAGGAAAATGGCGGAGAATCAGCATTCAGCAAATATGCAGAGTTTATCGACACCAAAGCGGGGACTTTGAATTTCAAAAACAAAGCTCTCCTGCACGGCGGCGGCGTCGAGTTTTCATCTGGTCACAGTTTCAAGATCTCTCTCGATGAAGTCGATCGCTTGGATGAGCTGGGCAAGGGCAACTATGGCACAGTTTACAAGGTCCGACACAGTCGACCACGTCTGAGGAAACCGGGGCTGGGCTTAAGCGGGATCGTCAGTCGGTCTTCCGACGACGACGCCAGCTCGGAATCAGGAAGCAGCGATCTGTCCGGTGTGACTATGGCAATGAAAGAAATTCGATTAGAGTTGGATGAGGCCAAATTCGCACAAATTATCATGGAGTTGGATATCTTGCATCGCTGCGTCTCTCCCTTCATCATTGATTTCTACGGCGCTTTCTTCCAAGAAGGCGCTGTCTACATGTGTGTCGAATTTATGGACGGGGGCTCCATCGACAAAATCTACGAAGGTGGTGTGCCCGAGAATGTTCTCCGCAAGGTGGCCCTGTCCACCATTATGGGGTTGAAGGCGCTCAAGGAGGAACATAATATCATTCATCGCGACGTCAAGCCGACAAATATCCTGGTCAACACCAAAGGCCAAGTCAAGATTTGCGATTTCGGAGTCAGTGGAAACTTGGTTGCCAGTATCGCCAAGACGAACATCGGATGCCAGAGCTACATGGCGCCGGAGCGGATTGCTGGTGGTGGTATGCAACAGTCGGGAGCCCCTAGTGCTGGAACATATAGCGTGCAGAGCGATATCTGGAGTCTGGGTTTGTCTATCATCGAATGCTCCATGGGACGGTATCCCTACCCGCCGGAGACATTTACCAACATTTTCAGCCAGCTACATGTGAGTATATCCAAATTCCATCAACGAAACCAGGGTCTGACATTTCACAAAAGGCAATTGTTCACGGCGACCCTCCCGATCTTCCGGAAACTGGCTATTCAGATGAAGCCCACGCATTTGTTCGCGCTTGTCTCGACAAGATCCCGAAGAACCGACCGTCGTACAACATGTTACTCCGACACCCGTGGCTCGCACCCCTCATGCAGCCGCCGACCGAAGCCGAAGAACCGGTGGTACCCCAACAATCCGAAGATGCGGCGCCTGGGCGGCACTCAGCGTCATATATGACCGAGGACAAGGAGGTCGCTGAATGGGTTATTAAGCAAGTCAAGCTCCTCGAGAGCGGCCAGTTGAAGGTGTCGGAAAAGCCCGCTCTTCACGCTGTGGCCCTAGATAAGGTTGCCACGAGCCCTATCCATGATGACTCCAAGACTCCGGTACAGGCAGACTGAGTTTCTAGTCCCTCTCTCTTTTACATTCTGCATTTTTTGCTCAGCCGATCATCACCATTTGATTCATCTGGGGTACTATGAACGGCGCAGGCGCCGCCTTTAGCCGGGAAAGATGGGATTGTGTCCAGCAATACTATCTCACATCCGATGTGCGATGCCCACATATGATACAACCTCTCCGTAGCGATGTATGGTTTCTACCTCTGGCCTCTCGCGATCGTGTTGGACTTGAAATATGGAAGAATGATGGTTGTCCGTGACGCCTATTTCCTTGGACCTAAACATCTCGGATGTCTGGACAGCTACATGATCATACGATGGCTCCGAATACAATGCTGAGACGAGTAATTGTGCATTCACAAAGTAGCTAAGCCCCAGATCAGCCCCCACTTGGCTTTGTTAGGCCTGTCCGAAGCGCCTCGCACGCGCTAGTGCTTAGGCGAAGACGTAGAAACTCGACTATTCTTTACTTGGCTACATTAGTACATGTTTAGCATACTCGCATCTCCAGAAAAACAGTACACGATAATATCCAACATCACATACAAATTAGCATGTCAGAAATGGGAGGGCTATTTTTAGCAAACAGTATCACGCTAGAGCTGTTCCTGATGCAATGACCGCGGCGTTTCACCGCGCTTCCCCGCGTGCTCTCCTCCAGTCGTTCAACTATTTCCCTTTTTGGAGATCTACCCGACATCAGTTCTCCCCTCGATCTCTGTCTATATCTCCATCGCATTCCCCTGCTATCCCTTGCGCAGCGTCTGGTGCCGCCAGCCAGCTGGACCGAGGCTCGGGAACCAGCCCACCGCACCCTAGACGCGCGCATCTTGCACCGTCAGCATGGGCCAGCAAGCATCCCTTCCACAGCCCGGGACAAACTTCCAAGTCATCGGAGCCGGGTTACCGCGAACAGGAACCGCATCATTCAGCCGCGCGCTGGAGACCCTACTCAAAGGGCCCGTCTATCACTGCGGGACGCAGAGCACACTAGGCCCACCGTATCAAGTCCAGCTATGGATCCAGATCCTAAAACACTGGTTGTCCGGATCTGACTCTGAACGACCTACCATGCTACGTCTGCTCCGGCAGCAGATGGACGGGTACGCGGCCATCACCGATGCACCGGGCACGCAGTTCGTACCCGAGTTGATGGAGCTGTACCCAGATGCCAAGGTGATTTGTACCGTGCGCGACCCGAACTCATGGGAGAAGAGCTTTGCACAGGTGATGAATGTCACGGGTTTATGGTTTCTTCCATGGGCGCTTCTCCCCGTGCCGGGGATGATCAGTTATTTCAGATATCTTACGCTGCTGGGCGAGCAGTGGAGCCGAATCTACGGGGAATCAAGGCCTACAAGGCAGACTTATACGAGGCATATAGAGTGGTTGAAGGAGGTTGTTCCTGAAGATCGTTTGTTGTTTTATGATGTCAAGGAGGGCTGGGAGCCGTTGTGTAGGGCTCTTGGTAAAGATACGCCGCTGGACCAGCCGTTTCCTCATGTCAATGATTCAGAGGCCGTCGACAAGATTGCGAGATATCATGTTCGACGTGGTTTGACACGGTGGGCTGTTATTCTTGCTGTTGGTGCGGCTGGCGTGGCATTCTTCTGGCGCCGGTAGGAAAAGGGGGCGGTGACTTTTGTATAGAGTTGCAACATTGAAATATTTCGATGAACCATTTGCATTGCACTGATCATCAGGATGGTCAAGCCGTTCATATTTTTGCATTCACTCTATGTTTCTTGAACAATATAAATGAGACTACAAGGTCGTAGTTCTGGGAAGCCAGACCGCCAACTCCAAGGTCAAAAAGCTTCTACTCCAGGCTGAACAAGTCCGGACAAAACAAGTCAAAAGCCGGGATAGTCATGCTCAACACGTCCGGGACTTTCATTTCTAAGGCGACACATGGTCCAGCCAGAGTCGTAGATCAGGAAAAGAGTAAGCGCCGACCGAACGGAGACAATGCAACATGCTAGAGATCGATCATTCAGAAGCCCCCAATCGTGTCCAGCGACCCAGTCAGATACTGCGTCCGCTGAGGGAGTGTCGGAACTAGAGAAATAGTTCGTTACACTAGAATGCCTTACTAAGTAAGGTGTGCACCTTTTTAACTAGTCGAATAGCAGAATCCAGGTGATTTCTTAGTGACATATATTTCAAAGGCAGTAGGGTTGTTCAAATAGTATAGCGAGCCTATCATAAGAGATCTAAGGATCTAAGAGGCGTATCTATACTAGAACGTTAGCGAAGACCAATAATTGCTTTACCGCTTACCTAAGACCTAGCGACAAAATTTGTCTAGCGACCTAGTATACTAATACTACGCTCGCTAAGGGGGTATATCGGATAGAACTACTATACTAAGATTGCCTACCTAAGTAGGCGTACGCCTTTTTAGCTAAATAGCTAATTCTTATGTTTGACAACTATAAATAAGGCCTTCTCTACCCCTACTAAGCTTCCCTTCCCCACATATTCTCCACCCCTTTCCTCCAATTATCGAAGTCCCCCGCCATCACCCATCATCATCGCAGTCGTCAGTCATCCTCAATCATGTCTGTGATCACTGCTCAGCACGATTCCATCGTGGCTTTCTCTACTTTCTACTACCTCTCAAGACCTCCATGACTGCTCAAGCCTCGCATGACCTCTCAAGGCTTGATGACATCTAAGACTTGATGACTTCTCAACCACCCTACAAGGTCCCAGTGCATGGAAAGGTAAGTTCACTCCGTCTCATGGAGCCTATACCTCCAACTAACTGATTTGTATGTAGCTATCCTTCAAGGCTTCCACAATCTGTTTACTTGATCTCTCAAGCCTTGTACGACCTTATGCCTCTGCTATTTCTTGCTATGTCGGGGCCGGTTTTCAACCTTAGGACAATCAACATAGCAAGGGATAGCTCTGGTCTTTCAACTTTCGGGTTCTACGACAGCGCGACTTCTTCGGCTCACTCAACTCCTTCAAATCCTTCCTCGCTCGATTTCATCTGCTATTCCTTGCTGTCTCGTGGCGGGTTCTCAACCTCAGGACAATCAACACAACAAGGGATAGCTATCCTCAACACCGTAATAATCTCCAAGTCTTGCATAACCTCTCAAGACGATGGCCTTCTCCTTGGATGGTTAGAGAGTTTTACCAGGGACTGAGATATGCAATCTTGCCAATGCACTTGCCGTGCAAACATTCTCAGAATGTCCGTTTATGCATGCTATGACTTATATCGAGATTCACTATGCATCAGATTTGCACACCATATTACATTGTATTGAAGTGACCACCATGCTTCACCAATCTAGATTGTCTTCAACTCGAACCCGCGAGCTTATTGCAATAAGGACATAGAGTGGTCAGTTTGTATGAAATACCGCTATACCCCTTCAACATACTGGGACTGGGAATTTCTAAGAGAAGGTAGCATGGTAAGGTGACATTGTCAATTTGGCTGTATTCTGCGCATGACCTAGACAGAATTATTGATCTTGCCCATGGAAGTTATAAATGAAGAGTCTAAATTTTTCGGGTTATTCCGGATCACAGTCGAGGGGATGGGGCCGTCGATCAGAGGCTCAGAAAAGTTGGTTTAACATCAAGTTCAAGTTTTTCTAGGTATACAAGCCTCCCCAGTGATCGAGTGGTTAAAGACAGAATTAGGTTGACGGCGAATCGAATGATACCTCTCCCAAGACCTTCTGGACGTCTCGCCACAGGCGTTACTGTACAGTGACTGTGCAGCGGGAGGTGAATCAGTGGTGGGAGCGGCCTAGCTAGCCCGGGTGGGACTATCGCCTACGGGCGGGATAATGACTTTTTTTTTCTAAATTCATTAGCTAGATGCCACTACTACTATTATTACAGATAATTATTTAAAACTTCTTAGGCCTATTGTGGGGGTAGTAAGGCCATCGCGAATAGGGCTGTCGGATTTATATCGTGATCCCGAGATATCCAAAGACAAGTCTCAAATGAGTCCAACATGTTATATGGGGATAATTTTACAGATCGGACGTTCGAAGCCAGGATGCGACATTTAATCTTGGCTTTTTCTTTTTCTTGTCAACGCGCTTGAATGATATGCGTGCTTGTTGGATGGAGCCAGTAGGCCCTTCCCTCCCTTGGCTCGGCTTTGTGAGATAACTGAGGCTACAGTAATGTTCGAAATCAGTTATACCTTCACAGCATGATGACTTGAAGAGCTTATCTACCAGAAAGTCAATCGGACATTGCGAGTCCTGATTAGATGTGATCGTTGACGCCCGCTTTTTAGGCTGCTCTCTATAATAGCATGTGTTTTGTAGTATGACTGGGGGACTGAAGGCTATGTTATTACGATGACCGCCCTTTTAAACGCACCTTTCTAGGGGATAATATCTTCGAACTGAGTGGAAAGAGCTAGGAAGTCTGGTTACTTGTGATACGTTATTCAATGCGCTTGGTGGTTCGTTCCTTCATCGGTATAAGCGAAATAAGCTACTGTCTCCGATTCGAGCTCGCTGGCATCTGTCGGAATGACAGCACTAGTGTTAGGCAGGGACTACCATGAATATATCAGCACAATAACTCTTAGGTGTCTGCCGGACAGATATCGGTGATAAATGTGATCCTATAGAGGGCTTGTCAGTTCAATTCACCAATTGAACTATTGTGCTACCTAGGTATCCCAGGAACACTGGTTTCCCATGGCTCTCCCTTAGTACACTCGTGTTACATTGGGTTAATGTGTGATCCCCACACCCAAATGAATCACCTGTGGAGCAACCTTTTAGCGGTCTCGAACACCCCCAGCACTTTCCATTGGAGGAGTGGCGCCATACTGAAAGGAAGCTGATTGGATGGAAAGAACAGCAGCAAATGAAAGGATATATTGGTTGTTTTGTCGGCACGTTGTGAGTAAGTTTTGAGTTCGGCAAGTCTCTTACATGATGTCATAGATATCGGTTAGAGGTTGGATCAGCATAGAAGATACCGGAGGTTTCGGAAAGCTATGGAGCCGAACGCGTAGAAAGGACCTTTAACTTATACCGGACATGTGTCTTTGATGGAGAAAGAGAGGCGATTCAGTCTACCCACGTATCTAGTAGCTATTCTCACTCTGCGGGCAATCTGTGCAGTAACTTGATTACGATGTTATCTAGACGGTATGTTCCTACTCTGAAGTAATTATGTCCGGCATAATACTAACTTGACATTGTACAGAAAGTCCCAGAAGCCCGACCACAAGCTCATTAGCCACTTTCAAACCATGTTCGCAGATCTCGTGTCGAAACAAAATGGCCTAAACTCGACTCAAGACGTGCGCGATTCAATGTATCGGACGGTCGCTGATGAGGTAGACCTCAGCGCTCACTTGAAAATGAAGAGCCATGATCAGAGCCTCAACACTGAGTTCATTTCCTGGGTACTACGAGATTCTGATCCCTCATTCTCGTGTCTCAATCCGAACGCACTATCCCTGACATCGGGTCTCGAGCAACAGATCTCCAACCAACCAGGTCCTAGAGAAGTAGGGTATGGAGACTTTGAGCCGCTGGATCCATATCCATGTCAAATACCGAGCAATGGCCCATATCCTCAACAGGCGGCCTATGCACCATCCAGGCCATCGAATCGCGATTCCGGCTATGAAACCGCGGATGACTCCTCCAAAGATCTGTCGATCAACAATTTCAGCACGCAAGCCGGCTCAAAATACTATCCTATCGCCTCTTCTGAGATTCATGACTCTATGACCATGCCATCTGACGAAAAGTGAGCCAATCCAATCGACCCATCTACGGCAGGAGCTAACTGCTTCTCTCTCTCTCTCTCTCCAGATTTCGATACAATGTCTCACTGATGGCACCAACTGCAATGTTTAATTCGGCCAAGGAAGATCCGGTCACCTACCTCAACAAGGGCCAGCAATATTCACTCGTAATTAAAGATACCAACCCACCCTCGGGATGTTCCGACTCAGTCAGATACCGCACATATATTCGCGTATCTTTCGAAGAAAAAGAGCAAAGATCTAACCCGGCCGCGTACTGGCAATTGTGGAACGACGGCCGGGCCATAAATGAGGCTCTTCATTGGGGCAGAAAGCTCTCCGCCGTGGAATACATGAATACGCCTCGGCATAGTGGTGCGGGCCCAGAGCAACAACAGACTCAACTCGAAAGGGCTTCGTTTGATGGATTCTGCGTTACATGGGTAGGCTCTCCGAACACGGGTACTTCCGATTGTGTCGTTGGCGTGCGATTCAACTTCCTATCGACCGATTTCAGTCACTCGAAAGGCGTGAAAGGTGCACCAGTCAGACTATGTGTGAAGACGGAAATCCTACCACCGAATGAAGGCATTGACCATGAGCCAGAGGTATGCTTCTGCAGAGTGAAGCTGTTTCGCGACCATGGTGCCGAGCGCAAGCTATCTAATGATGTCGCGCATCTCAATAAGACAATCGAGAAGCTCCAGAAGCAAGTGCTTCAGGCGGAAATAGGTGGCGGCGTGACCCTTGGAAAGCAAGGGAACCGTCCTATGAAGGTTACGAAGCATCCCCGCAAGCATTCACGGCATGGGTCTTGGTCTTCAGAGAGACAGTTACAGGATGACATTCGCGCTGAGATAGAGACTCTGCAGCGCATGTTCTCTTCAGCGCGTCCTATCAGCACTCTTGGTTTGCTGGGGGATGAACATGATGACCCTGATCTTCACCCCGTTCAGCTTGAAGTTAATCCATCCCATGCCAACCAACCCGCGGACCCAAGGTGTTGGAATATAGAGTCAACTCCAGAAGCCTCCAGTTGTCCTCAAAGAAAGGACAGCATGGCTTCAGCACTAGCGGACATGCAGATTGCTCCTGATGACTCGAAGCAGTCGAACTGTCCGGCTGTAGCCAGACAGATGCGAAAAGTGGAGAATCCGCAGACAGTCACAGATGGCATGCAGGTTGTTGATGTTGACGCGACTTACAGGCCACCAGAAAGTGCCCCTAAGCCGGGTAAGTATCACGCTATAGATGCCATGCTTTTGCAGTCGCTAATATTTGTCAAAGTTGCCTGTTTTTACGTCCGGTTTATCAGCAACGGGGAGCATGTGTATGACTACTACCATGCAATATATCTCAAAGAACGCACAGTTCGGGATCTGATTGAAAAGATTTCAGCGAAGCGAAAGATCGACCCTGAGAGAGTTACTGGTGCTTTTCACATGGACAAGAACGGGTTGAGGATCATGGTTGATGACGATGTGGTCCGAGAACTTCCCGAGGGCCAGGATATGGTAGTAGACATCTCCAAAGCTTTGAGCTATGGAAATGTCGGAGGCATAGATTCTTATGCCAGAGAACCTGTGGAGGTCAAATTAATGTACTGAGTTTGCTACATAGGTCATTATATGTACTATATTTCCATCCGAACTGCCTCAAGCAGATTAAGCGCAGTATTTAGCTTTTGCCGATAGAACATAGAGTGCAGGATGTGATTGAGATGCCGGACAATATCAACAGCATTGGGGCGTGTCCAGCGTGTCCTGGTAAGAAGACGCTTTGATAATTTAGAGTGACTTAGCAAGTAAGGCCTCTCGTTTGGGCTTTAATCGTGATCTACACTAGCCTTGCAAGTTTTATGACAAGAACTCATTTCGCGACGTACATAGTGTTCGCCCCCGGAAACGAATAAGGGGAGAATTAGCATCTACTATAGCCCCTAACACAATCGACTACAGTATATACATAGACTTAGCTTATTAAAGGCAAATTCATGGATGGCTCAGGCTACGATCCTCTCCCACGATTCTCGGCAGTCTTCAACAAGCCCATTCTGGCTGCGACCTCGGTCCCTCTTGAATGCAGACAAGTGGCATAGTATTATTATTAAAAAAATCCTTACATGAATCATCTAGCTTTGCCATAGCCGTATTCCAATCTTCCCTCTCGCGTTCACTTCTATGGCATTCACAGAGAGGTCATACGAATCTCGAAGCTATTATTTTGATTGAGGGAACTGACTATTTAAATGAAAGAGAGCAATTGATGAGACTATCCCAGCGAGCACAAACGAGCCAAGAAGAAAGCAAAAGTGGCATGAGAGTTTTCCGACGGCCTAAGGAAGCAAGTCAGTCTCCTCCTCCCACCCCATCACCTTTCTCCATCTCCTCCATCTCCTCAATCCTCCTCTTCTCCTTCAGCCTCCTGATCCATTCCATAGTGTATTCATCCCGGCCCCAAGCGGGAAGCCACGTGTTCCTTTCTTTGAGCTTCAGATCCACATATTCCTCCATGAGCTCCTTCTCTTCCGCCATACATCGCAAATATTGTCGTATTCGTCAGTCGGTCCGAAGAATCGCCGATCAATCTTTTTCCAATATATCACGTCAAAGGCAAAATTGTTCCTTGCAGCGTACATGATCTAAGTCTCCGCTCTGCTAACTGTCCCGCATCCGTCTAGATAGCCGCTGGCCTTCCACTGGCTGTTTGTTCTGGATTGCCTCGTCTTCGCATTTCCCCATTGCCTCAAGAAAGGCCTAAAGCGGTCTCTCATACTCCGTGTACCAGTCATCAAGGCCTTTAGGCTAATCTTCCGGCTTTGTGAGAAGAAGCTACTAAGGCGGCGCATGAGTGAATTCGACTAGGGCGGTATATGTAAACTCTCAATCCACTACCACGGCGATACTTTCGGCTTTACCGACTAGAGCATTTTCTGGTCGAAGATCGTCACACCAAACTGAGCATGGGCCAGTGTCATGGAATATCCATTGCTTTTTCAGCTCCTGGTCTCGAACAAGTTTCCGGAAGAGAAATCTTGCCACGAACTTGCGCCGACAGTCATCCGCCTAGTCAAGATAATCGTTCCTTTGGTTTATGGGGTATGAGATATGTAGCTCTGCTAGAGCCTCGAAGTACGACGATGCTTTATCGTACCTCGTGGTCGGTAGTTTCGATCGAGGTAGCGTCCCCAGTTGCACAATTTCGTTCATAGAGTAGGACAGAGGCCGATTTAACACTTTCCACGTAGAATCGTCCTTCTGGTCAAGGCCAAGCGACCCTATCCGGCTGAACGTAAGTGTAGATAGCGAAAGGACGATGTTGGCCAATTGTCCATAAAGAACTTTCAGCCTATCCAAAGCGAGGCCCCGATTCGATGATAGACGTTCTCCTGGCGGTCCAGCGTCTTGAGAAGATCACCCATACTATTCTTATGCTCAATATACCCCTTTATGATGAAAGGATCCAAGTTTGAGGGACTCTCTTTCTTTCTCTGTCCAGCGAGAGATGGGAGGCACTGGGACTGGAAGTTTGTCTGAGGAAGTTGTTTCTAAGATAAACCGCATGATCGAGGCCTCGTTACGGATCTTCTCTTCAGGCAACATGATAGCACCAGGCAGTGGGAACCGTATAATAGCGCCCCAATTATTGGTGAACTTCATCTTGAAGCAGGTATTGAAACCGCCTGTGCTGAGGTATTCGAAAAGGGCATATTCAAGGTCGCTAAATTTTTCGGAAAGAATGACTCCAATGTCATTTAGATGTCCCGTTCAGTGCCAAGTTTTGGCCAATCCTGCCAGATCTGGGTGCTTATTGACCAGGCAATATCGTCATAGGGCATACATGCTTCCATTTGGGAGCTATATCATGGAACGAATGAATTTATAATATGAGAGAAATGTAGAGTCGCCTAGTGACTTGGATGAAATGAATTGTTGGTAGAAATTGAAAGGATATAGGCGGGGGTCTATAAGTGACAGGATCACTGACTTAGCCAGAACACAAGGCTGAACATTGAATATGATGGCCTTGAAGCGAAGGTTGTGGATCTGGATTTGTAGCTGTAGTAACAATGCAGTGCGTGGATTACGGCTTTTACGGCTTTTATGTGTGCTTTGAAAATACCAGCAAGGTGGTTGCACTTAATGATGAATTGGGAGAGAGCTAAGCACCGGAGTCATCATCAGGGTAAATGTTACTTGACCTCTCTTGGTGTCTTCCTCGTTCCATTTCCCTCTTGCACCTTATTCGCCCATCTCAACCACATAGTCATATGAAAAGCTAGTTACCAAGGCGTCCAAACGCAATAGCTGACTAGTGTCATTTCAACAGTTCAAACAGATTAAAGGGACATGTTTCTGTAGACAGTGATGGCTTAGCTTGATCGTGATCGTGCTCATAGGGGCAATCTCAATGAAGGAGAAAGGGATATAGTGATTGTTGCTCTCATTTCTAACTAGTTAACTAGTTAACATCTGTACGCGTTTACTAACCGAAGATACCATTCAGGAGGCTTCCGGAGAGTCAGTTTATTGTTCACAACCCGGTCTTTTTGAAAAACGCATTAGACTTCTTATGCAAAGGCAAATACACAGACGTATCTGGCGACGTCTTGTATTCGACCGAGGGCATGCCTTGTTTTCATGCACTCATGTTTGCAATGGCCGATTATCTAGACAAGGGCCGACTATACTAGAGTGAGAGCCTTTACGACGAATAGAGTCCCTAAAATAGAATATAGACACTGTTTGAAGATAGATCTGTTCGCGATGTTCACATCGGTCCCTAAGTCTACCTAGTTTGTTTACTGAGATGAAACCGACGCAACTCTCTTCCTTCCTGGCTAATGAACCTCGGCGATATCACGGCCAGACTGCAAGGGGCAATTTCATCACCGGCTATTCCAGTACCTGGCAAGCCATGAGTCCTGAAACACAAAACAATGACAACATGATGAGTACGAAGCCACACAGCCACGGACCATTTTTGAAGCAAACAAAAAAAAAACCTGAATTTATACCTTCGGCAATACTATGTTCCGGATTTCCCTGTTTAAATCGAAGTTCGAAACCAGTTAAAATGCCAAGAATCCAAGAATCCCCGCTTCTAGATCAATGACGTCAAGATCTCAATTGCTGTGTTTGGTTTTATCTTGAGGCGCTGATGGTTTCGCATAGACTTGCGATAACCTCGCCAGAGTCACTACCCCTGATACTCCGTACCAGGAGGTAGCCGAAGGTAGCCGAGACTGCGGAGTATCAGTATGGCTCACGTCTTCCCGACCGTAGCGGCGTAGAATAGCGGCGCAAGCGGACTTTAGCTCGCCTTCAGGTAGCGAGTCCACTTCAGGGCCGGCTAAGACAAGCGCCTCTATGATCGGGAAGACGTGAGCCATGCTGATACTCCGCAGTCTCGGCTACCTTTTGGTTAACGCAACCTCAGCGGATTCTGATTATCTCAACGACGCCTTGAACCTAGTAGAGGCGTAGAATAGCGACGTAAGCGGACTTTAGCTCGCCTTCAGGTAGCGAGTCCACTTTAAGGCCGGCCAAGACAAGCGCCTCTACTAGGTTCAAGGCGTCGTTGAGATAATCAGAATCCGCTGGGGTTGCGTCAACCAGGATCCGATCCACGCGGGGGGTAGGTTACGGCTCGGAGGCGCGCACGTAAGTATTCACGTTCGTCGTGAGTTAGATGGTCCTGTAGAGGATCAGCGTTAGCTAGTGAGGTTGCAGAAATGAGATTAGGACTTGCCAGGCAGAGAGAGCTGGTAGCTAGGGGAATGTAAAGGGAAGGAAAAGAAGAGTAAAGGAGAAGGTATTTATAGTAAGAAAAAAAAAAAAAAGTGAGAGAACTACTAGGGGTTGTAGTATATTTGTGGTTATCATATATTTTCCTAGTTAGCGGGGGAAAGTACTACAAAAGAGGAGACAGACAAAGTAGGATATACTAAAGTAAGAGCTATCAAAGGGTGTTGATAAATCCACGATGCTTTTTTACTAAATCCACGATGTTTCCGCACCGCCTTCCTAAATAGGCTAGTAAGATTCAGTTCTGCCGACATATTAATCTAGCCCTATTTACATCGGACACCTCGTCACATTATGCCCCATTTCCCCGCATTTTGAGCATCTCGCGGGAGCTCTCTTTTTCCTCTGAACTACTACTACACCATCCCTTCGGTCTAGGACCCTCGGCGGCGGCTGCGGCTACGGTTCATCCTCCGGGGGGTCCAATGCGGCCGGATCATCTATTGATGCATCCCGGGGGGTCCCTTGCGGGGTCTAGTCATTAACATTACCGATAGTGATGCCTCTCATTTCATCGAGGGGCATATCGAGGGGCATATCGAGGGGCATAGCTATAGGTGCATTGGTAGACATTTTTGGGGCTACAGAAATAGGTATTAGCAATAATAATGACGATATTGATGATATACTAACCAGAAATGATGCAGAAATGATGGTGCTATCGGTTGACGCAGTTTAGTAGGTACAGAACCAGAGAGATGTAGGAAGAAGATAAAATAGATGTAGTGGAATATGTTTATGGATGTCATCACTAAGGTGATGTCATCATGATTACCTTCCCTCCTGCCCCTCATAGGTAGCGTTTAGCTTAGTGGAATGGACACCTTTACATCTCCTATCAGATTGTCAGATGAATATTACTAGGCCTATTTAGGAAGGCGGTGCGGAAACATCGTGGATTTAGTAAAAAAGCATCGTGGATTTATCAACACCCGCTATCAAAGTGAAACTTAAGTAAGAGTAAGAGTGAGAGTAAGAGTGAGAGCAAGAGTGAGAGCAAGAGTGAGAGCAAGAGTGAGAGATAACTAAACAGATATAATCAAACTAATCTTACTTACCCTTATAGCTAACAACGCCACTTCTAACCTCTTACAACCAACTCAACTAACAGAAAGCTCTATACTCTTTAGTTTCTTCTATACTCTTAACCTTGCCTTATCAGGAACTCTACTTAGTAAGTTCTATTACTACTTCTTCCTCGGCCTACTCTCTATTTCCTACCCATACCCTCGAACTGACCCTCTTAGAAGCGAGTTCCCTTTCGCTTTTAGAAACGACCCCCTCCCTCGAACCGACTCCAAAAAACTCATCCAACGAGAGGATAGGGTTGTGTTAGCCGTCGAAGCTATTCAAAATAGCCAATTCCCCACGATCGCGGCTGCTATACGTTCTTTCGACGTTCCACCTTCAACCCCCTATCTTTCCCCCGGAATATTTTGAATCACCCCCCATGCCAAGAAAACTGACTGAAAGAGCCCGACAACTTATTCAACGGGAGGACAGGGCCGTGTCAGCTGTCGAAGCCATTCAAAATGGCTAGTTCCCCACAATCGCGGCTACCACACGTTCTTTCGACGTTCCACCTTTAACCCTACATGAGCGGATGAACGGGGTTCCTAGTATGTGTCACCTGTTTCATAACCGACACGCCCCCTCTAACTAGTTGACTCCCGCAGAGAACCCCGTTAGTACAACCACACTGGACACGAGTCAGCTATATGCCGACCATGCCGCAGAACTCGCCGCCCGGCGAGAGTAATACTTATCTCTCACTAGTGAAGGCAGAACCGAGTGATAGTACGCCGCTAATCTCAACCACGTTCGACACGTTTACCGTATAGCAATCGGGAGGGGGTGATAAGACAGAATCAGACATTGAGGAGTCGCGGTGGACTTGCTGGAATATTATGTTGTGGGAAGCAGACCTTAAGCCTTGAGCCGTCCCCACAACATAATATTCTAGCAAGTCTTAGGAATTGTTAGTTATTATTACGTCTATTAAACTAAGTCACTTTATATAGTTTATATAGCTATAGTTAGCCGAACAAATTGGAATATTGGATTTTTAGCCGTCGATAACGAATATTATCTATCTTCTTGCCCTCCCTATTAAGCTAAGCATCAATAACAAAGTGTTAGAATAACGCCCTAGCCCGATGTCGAATATTGCCCCCCTAAGTCGAGTATAGAGGTGATACCGCTAAAACTCCGCGAGTATTATATACCTCCGGATTACCGTAATAATTGAAGGCCTCTAAGCCTCGGGTACCTCGGTAAAACGAAAGTCTCCAAGGATCGGCGTAGCAACTAGCCTAGTGTTACACTATGCGGAGGAAGAAAAGCCAGAGGCCTAAAGGTTATGTATTCTTAATGATCCTAGCAAGGACTAACTATTCGGAAGGATTTTAAGTACACTCCGGAAAAGAATCTCCGTTCTCGAGAGCCGCTACCCTCAGCGGAAAACATTCTCTCTTCCTCCGTAAAAGCATTGCAAAAATGAAAGGGAAAGCCGTAAAAATCCAAGGCAAAAACCATAAAATCAAAAGGAAAACTGTAAAATCGTAACGCCAGGCCAAAACTCCTGTCTGCCGTACTGTCGGATGAACCCTCTATTCACTTCTAGCGCGCTTGCGTCCGCGAGAACCAGGAGCGGCCGCAGAGGTTGCTTCCGGAATGGTGGTATTCTGAGCGGGAGTAGTGGAAGCTGCACCTTGAGCGGAAGTGGTTGTGCGGAGTGGAGTTGAAGTCATTTGATTCGCCTCGGCACGCCTCGCTTCCACAGAGGTTGCCTCTGGAATAGTAGTATCCCGAGCAAGAGTAGCGGCCGTAGAGGTTGCTTCCGGAATGGTAGTATTCTGAGCGGGAGTAGTAGAAGCTGCACCTTGAGTAGGGTTGGCATCATTGCCCTGGACTGAGGCTGTTTGGTCACAAACAGTCGACGATGTAGTCGGGTACTCTAGGTCCGGCAACCAGTCATCCGTCTGGTCATCCACCAGGTCCGGCAAGTCATCCATCTGGTCATCCACCAGGTCAATTGTCTCCTGGTGCGGAGCCGCGACATCCATCTGCTCCTGCAGCATCCGCCCCGTAGAAGGCCAACGTGAACCAGTCAACATATATGTGCCCGGAAAGAAATAGTAACCGTGTGATCCTATGATCCATAGAATCTCAGGGGGGTTCCGAGACATGGTTCTTCCGAAGGTGAGGTGAGTTGCAGAGAACTGATGAGGCAAAGAAGTGATAGGGGGGTAAACACAGGATCGCGAGAAGTAAGAAGCTGTCAGTTGGACTCGAGAGTCGTCAGCGGGTTCACTGAAAGAGAGAAGTGAAAGGGGAAAAAAACCTTTGAGGATCGATGCGGATTCGCAGAGGTGAGTTCCTCACTCCAGAACCTCTCTGAGCTAGGCTCGGCTTCGCTAAAAGGTGATGAAAGAAGAGGGAGGTAGATACAGAAGAAGGAAAGAGACTTGTCGATTCTTAGTGAAAGCGTTAACGCCGTAAGGTCGGGGAAACAATACGGAAGAAGACACGGTGAAAGACGCGTAGTAAAGAAGAGATACGGAGGAGAGAAATAGTAGAGTGAGAGTAAAAATGCTGATTCAAACTGCCTAAGAATAAATATTCCTACTGAATTCCGCGATCTTCTCTTCCGCTGACCAGCGTCCTGGCGAATCTTTCGTCACAAGTGGGGCATACCCATATCAACCTCGGTAGGGAGGAGTCTGCGGTGCTGAGAAACGAAGAGTCTCCGAAGCTGGGAGATGAGGAGTCTGTGAAGCTATGAAACGAAGAGTCTCTGGAGCTCGGGGATGATTCCTCCTAGCATTCAAGACATTTCTGCTACCGAAACCCTCTGTACGCTGGGTATATATGCTTGATAGGGCATCTCTGATTTGCTGAGCTTTCGTAACCTTCTTAAGAAATTGTTGGAAAAAGTTGTCCAGGAGGCGCTGGTCCGTTGATCTGTTCCAGACCTCGATGACTTTGTGGATGTCGACTCGCCTAAACGCGTCTTCGTGATTAAGGTATACGATGAGACTGAGGTCTCGTCGCCCCTCAAAAATAGCCTTAATGCCAGAGGGGTTGGTTAGAAATCCGTCGAACCCACTGTCTATGATGTCGCAACCCTGCTTGTTTCGGAGAAAGGATTGTAGCGGTCCATTGTATCGAGGCAGAAGCGCTATCCTTGCACTTTGGATTATCGGCAGCCTCAGTGACCGGCTCCAAAACGATCCGGTTTTTCGCATAAACATCGACCGAAGCTCCCTACAACTTGCTTTCAGGAATTTAAATGTAGCGCGAGTTCCGCCACGTCTCCATGCCCTTAAAGCACGTTGGACAAATATCAAAGCTCGTGGGGGCGGCCCGGGCCGTTGTGGAACTTCTGGAAGAGGCGGTGGGGATGAGCTCAGCCAGCCATATGAACATACTGTAACTTACTTCTCGTAAATTGTATTCAATGTTGAATATCATTGTAAACAATAATATTCAACATTTGTATGATGACTAGACTCTGATATCTGCCCCCTTTAAGAGCCACCCTGCCCTTAGTGTGAAGCAGGGGACAAGAAGCAAAAGCAAAATCTGTGAAGACAATAAGCCCATTTTCATAAACACATTCTTGTTGGCTCCGTAACAGCGAAATTGGAAACTACAGAAGTAAACATCTGGTTCTATTGCGCTACGCAACAAAAGAAGCCATAAGACATAAACCTGTGTGTATTTCAGATGATGAACTAAACTAAGACTGCAGAAGACAGAAAGATGCCCCCTTCGGAAGGACTAGAAGCCGAGATCCGAAGTGCAGTGCAACAGTGCAGGAGTAAAAGCAAAACACAGGCAAGATATGAAGCCCCCTTGTAGAAACAATTTGAGGCTCTGTAAAAGTGAAATGAAAGTCATAACGCGGAATTGGAAAGTTTAAAAGGCAATGTCAGTCTGACGGAGCGTCTTGCGGATGGGAAAGCCAATGGCGCTTCCGAAATCATCTTAGTCCACGAACATAGAATCCCCAGAAGCGTCTCTGGGGGCTGCAGAAGAAGCGTCTCCGGGGGCTGCAGTAGAAGCGTCTCCGGGGGCTGCAGTAGAAGCATCTCCCGTGGCTGCAGCGGCTGCGGCTTGTCGCTCCGGATGGAGAGTATCGATACTGCTGAAAATCGTCTCAACAGCGCTTTGAACAGGAGGGGGGAGGTGTGTATCCTCCATCTCGTCGCGGATTAACTTCTTCGCTTTGCAGTACTCAAAGTAGTCGAGCAAATGCTTGCGATCAGCGTCGGTGGCTTCGGAGACGATGCGATAAATTTCCTCAAAAGCGGGGGAGGGACGCAGCAGCTCCTTCATGTAACGAAGTTCTTCTTCACGCCACTCCCTTCGGCTGACCGCCATAGCCGTCGGGGATTGGGTAACGGATGCGTGAGGCTTAGCGAATTTGCCCATAGCGATCAAAATGTCGCTTCCAGAAGTTCCTTGTGCCATCGAAAGCACATCCATCATCTCAGACTGGAGCTGAGAGAGCTCGGGAGTAATGGTGACCGGGGCTGCGGGCTGCGAGATCGAGTCTTTGGCGTGGACGATCCCCCTCTTTCTTTTCTTGAGGTTGACGCGGTGCCGTGGCTTTCCTGCGTGAATTTTGTCCCAGTCTATTGGGGACAGGTGGACCTGGGAACCTCCGTAACTTTCGTAGGTAGGATCCGTAGTGCTACCCACGCTGGATTGATATCCGAGTAGTTCCTGTTGATAATCGAGGGCGGCATTTTCACGATCCAGAATCACGACGCATTTAGCATTGGGGACGGTTCGGAAGGTCAAGCCAATGCCGTACATCTCTGCAGCATTGATGAAGGAAGACGGGATACCAATACCTGCTGCCGGAGTGATCTGATCATCTTCAAGCTTTAGCACCCAGCCAGCTGCTTCAACAGCTTCGGGCGGGGCAAGGACCAATCCGAAGTTAAACTCCTTAAGGACTTGACAGCCTAGTGTGGTACGATTCAGAGCATGGTCGAACTGCCATCCAGTAGCGGTCCACCACTCAGCGTTCAAAATATAGGCCCCCTTCCAGACCGGGAACCAAAACAGGCCGTGGGCCTCAACGATCATGGGTGGGCCCCGCGGAACTCGAGTCCACCGTATATCTCCATGACTATCAAATTCCGCTGGCCAGGTGGCATAACGATCCTCCTGCTTCATATGGAGCATGGCCCAAAACACAACCTGGTCCGAAGCCCGCACCCTTTTAGGAGAAACCTTGGGCCAGCCTTCCTCGCTTATGGTCGTCAAGTTGCGCCATTCCGTAACGTCCCAGTGGTGTTCTTTCAGCTTTGTAACAGATTTCAGGAAGGGCTTCCTGTTCGTTTTGTTCGCGCTCTGCATTTGTGGCCCGTCGCCATCTCCGTCCTGCCAACGGCCTGGATCCTGTTCTGTCAAGTCTTTGAATTCACCATCATAGGTGTATGACTGCTCCCGCCATGTCTTGAGGTACCAGAGGAATTCGTCTTCAGCCATAGTGCCGGAACGACTAAGGATCACTGGCTTTGAGGGCAGCATAATCACTGCTGCCTGGGACTGAACTGGGTTCGTGTCTGTGGAGGTTCTGTGCTGCTCAGGTGCTTGAGCTGACTGCATCGGGTTCGTGTCTGTGGAGGTTGTTCTGTGCTGCTCCGAAGCTTCAGCTGACTGCATTGGGTTCGTGTCTGTGGAGGTTCTGTGCTGCTCAGGTGCTTCAGCTGACTGCATCTGCGTCGGTGAGTGATCTGAGATCACTTCAGCTGATGACAGAGGTGGTGGTGTGTTCGGCTGATTCTCCCTGGCCAGAGTGTCAGGGAAGCGGACGACTGAGGCTTCTCGGCTCAATGTGGTTCTATCCATATTCTGAGCATTCTGAGCAGACGCCAGCGTTGTAGTCGCGGATTTCTCAACCACTGTCGCTGTAGAAGACACGGAGTCACTTTCGGAGTAATCGACCAGAGAGACTCGCTTCGGTGGCTCGTTCTGGGAGTCCTCCATGTCGAAGGTAGGCGTAGATACGAGTGAAGGATTCCTTCGGAATGAATAGTGTTGATGAAGGTGGTAAATGACGAAGGTGATGAAGTAGAAAGCTTCGTCAACTAGAAGTGAAAGGTATACGCTGTATCGACGATGCTGCCTAACATGAATATGATACGCGAACCTTGGAAAGCAAAAGTGGAAAGTGATAATGTGGCTGATACAGAACTAGCTAAAGATAAATATTTGAAGTCATTGGACTAACTGATAGTTACAGAGCGCGCTTCGAACTCCGCAATCTTCTCCTCGGCGCCAACCATGTTTCTCTCGTGAACCCACTCGTCATGTTGAGGCCCTGCGCCCTTCTAGCGGACCAGATAATATGGCGTCGGCTTCTTGCTGCGGCCGAGCAAGCCGATCTTCTTGTCAAGAATTGTGTCAACATCGAACCGATTCTGCTGTTCAGGGAATCGCGGGTCCAGGGTAGCTTCGGCTTCTTCAGAGCCGTCATCACGTACTTCCTGCGGAGCGGGCTCGAGGTGCGCGATGGAGATGACATTGTGAATCTTCTAGGCTGATGGCAGATCCAAGTGGTATGCCAAGCGCCCTACTCGTTCCAGCACGCGGAAACGCCCTGCGTACTGCTGGCCCAGCTTCCTGGCCAGTTGGCTTCTGGCTGCGGAGCGTGCCTACATTGGCTTGCGGCGACGATGAACCTCTGCCTGCAGATGGAAACTTGTTAGCTGGTGGCCAGATTGGTATAAAGTGCCATATCCAGTGCAGTATCGACGGGGCCACAGACCTTCTTGCCCTTCTTCGAGACTAGCACTTTGCCCCGCGTGGGTTGCGGGATCGATGGTTGCACTGCGAGCTGAGGCTCGAGTGCTAGGTCGACAATCTGCGGCTGCTCTGTAGATGCAGCAAGTAGCGTGGCCTCTGTCTCCGAAAAGGCACGAGCGAAGGCTCTGTTGAATTCCTTAACAGCTGTAAACGGCGAACGTCTAGAGCCCAGTCTGTTAGGTAATGAAACTGTTTGGGTAGATTTGGAGACTCAACGTTCTCGACGAGGTGTAAGATGCGGTCTCTTGTCTCCGTGGAGAGCTCATCCCGGTCGGTATTGACACGTCTTCGAGGTATAAATGAAGCTGATAGCCTAGAATGACAGTGGATGCTAACTTTGTCTGTGACTAGCATAAGTGTAGATCGCCCTTGTCTACCTCCAGAACAAACTATGACTGAGCCCATAGCCAATCATAACACACGTCCTATAAAAGTAGCCCACAACTGATTTCATCCTTTCTTTACTCTCATCTTTCACCTCACCTCGCATTCATGTGACAACGTTCTATACACTCGCTTTACTACGCTCTTTTTCGAAGATGTCTCTTCCGGATGCGTCTCCCAGCACCGTCGTTTTCGTAACACGGGCGTCTGACACTTCTCCTACCGCAGAGCTAGCACGTAAGAGGCTAAAGGAGAGTCTCCAATTTACAAGGCAGAAATACGAAGAGAGCTTCGGCCCCTTGACTTCCGGACCTTACTTCTATACCTTTTGCGGATCTTCTAACCGGCCGTTGGGCCGGTCCTCTATAACATTTCGCTTCTTTGAGGCTCGTCTTTACCAGCTTCCGAAAGACGAGAAGCTCATCGTCGTCATCAATGGTTGGGACGGATTGACGACAGATCGAAACTCATTCGTTCTTTTATTCGGACAGCACACACATCGGGTCTTACTCCGCGTCTTTGCGGAGGAGCCTCGGCAATTCTTTGCAGTCGACGTTAAGCAGGTCTGCGACGTCTTTGAGTCTAAGACTCCATTCGACATGGAGGATAGCTCTAACGACCACGAGTTCACGGACTCAATAGCGCTCTTTCTCCGGAAGTTCCACCAGATCGGAGTTATTAAGCGAGAGCTTGGTAATATACAGCTCGAGCTTCGCGCAGAGACCAGTCTTCGGAACACACCGAAGGAACCGAAATACAAGTTCTCTCTATGGGTTGATCTTCTCGCAGAGACGGAGAACCAGAATACGATGAAGAAGATGAAGGAGTGTCCTCGATGTCATAAGGCCTATGCTACGCAGACACTGTTTACACAGCATATGAGGCTATGGCATCCTTCCAATCCGGAAGATCTCGAGTGCGGTTATTGCGGGCAACTGTTCCTAACTACCCAGTCCTGTGCTATGCATGCGCAAAGATATTGCAAAAAGCGACCGTCTGCTGTTACATATGTTACTGATGAGCAGGAGCTCGTCTCCGGATCCACCGGCGATAATCTCAAGTGCGGTTATTGCGGGCATGTGTTCACAGTTTCCCAGAACCGTTCTAGGCATGAGAAAAAATATTGCAAAAAGCGGCCGGCTGTCCTTGCGGATATTACAGACAAGCAGGAGGCTATCGACAATGTCACTGGATCCGGCAACGATAATTCAGACAGAGTGATCTTGCCCTATCAGGCAATCTCAGACGATGACTACGCAATTGTGAAGGAGCTTCCGCCCCTCAACATAGCCGACCCTTTCGGAAAGATCATCTACCAGGGGGAGCAGTTTTGCAGATGGCCTATGTGCAGAAAGTGCTTCCAGAGGTTCAGCCCCGAAAAGCTACCAGACCATTATATAAAGCAACACCAGTTCTTCGAGTTCCCTTGGCGGCGTGTGGAAGGTGATAACCAATCAGAGCGTGGATTACAGTGGCTGGCAAGAGTCGCACAGCTAGGAAAAGAGAATGCGGGCCCGCAGCCTATGTTGACACACTGACGGAGCAGGTGCAGAGGCATTGACAGTGTTCTGGAGGATCAGCTAAGATCTATATTTTATTGTTGTTCCAGAGAGGGTTTCTAGCCCCATCATTTATATCTAGCCAATTCTATATCAGCTGCATTATCACTTTCTCTCTGCTTTCACGTACCACTCTCTTCTTAGGTAGCGTTCCACAGCCACCAACACGGGTCGTTACTGTAAGCCTACGTGCTGCAAAAGAAGCTCTGAGGCTGAATCATGTATTCGTGCTCAACTAAAACTAATCTGCGGGAAGGAGAAAAGGTCTGATCCGGAAAAGGGATCATCCGTGCCCGAAGGCTGACAGTTACGGATGAGCTCATCCGTGGAGCTCTGTGGAGCCTTGTCTATGACGAGATAGATGATACTGTGCTCCCTACTCCTGTTTGAAACGCTATTGCTACTATTTCCGATTGTTCCAGAGGTACCGCAAGCTGCAGCTACTGCAGAGGTCAGCCCCAGCTACTGCAGAGGTCGGGATCTCCTCCTCGGCAAGAGGCTCTTCCTCATCAAAGTCCTGGATCACTCGGTCCCAGCTCATTGAAGTGTCGTTTGTGAATACGCAGTTGGAAAAGTCGGGGCTTATCGACAGGCGCGTGATGATAAGCCGCTGTACAAAAACACTGAAAACAAGGAAAAAAGAAAAACCCAAAAAAATCAAGGAATCGAAATGACGAAGGTCAAGCCACATTGATCACTGAAACATGTTATTTCTTCCTCATTTGAAAGGTCAATGACGTAAATTTTAGAATTACATATGACGTGCATACCAATAGCATCTAGAGCATAAATAGCCCGCTTGCTCGCAGTGTTTCTCTCTCCCATCTACAAAGAAACACGTCAACTCTATTTACCTTACATACAACACTTCCACAACTCAAAACAACTATTCATTCATAATGGAGACCGTCAAGGTTAGTCAACCTCACTTCACAACACTAAGAATCTATAACTAACACCCACTCAAGAACGCCGCCAACTACGTGAACGAGTCCATCCAGGGTACTGGTGCCACAGCCTCCAAGGAGGCCAACAAGAACGTGGCCAAGGACGACAATGCCAACCTGAGCACCCGCGCCAGCGCTACCAAGGATGCCATTGTTGACAAGAAGGACGAGAAGTCTCACGACACCAAGGCTGATGTCCACAAGGGTGAGTGACTTGTTTGATGATATGTCAAGGCGAGAGGCTAATAAACTTGCAGAGGCTGCTAAGCACTAAATCTGACACGCCTTTTACGTGATGGGTCTATTGCTTTCACCTTGAACCACGAGGTTTACGGTCTATTGCTATGATGTTACCAATGTTTCATGTACATATCCCCACGAATTAATCTGAATCATCAGCCCACTGCCTCTATATCTTCGTATTCTTCAGCCAGAAGCATATAAGAAACCATGATACTGGATATTACGTAGCAGGCTATACTAATCAAGTCTAAATCAGAAAAGAGTTGGAACACGAATAATCTTTTTGAAGTCTAGGATGAATGAATATATATATTCTCAAGCACGGAAAATTATGCTTTACCGCATGGTAACCAGCTCCTCGGCGGATGTGGGGTGGATAGCAACACAGCTATCAAAGTCCTGCTTAGTAGCGCCCATCTTAACAGCGACACCGAAGCCCTGCAGCATCTCGCCAACGCCGAGACCGAGGATGTGTAGACCGACCACCTTCTCCTGCGGACCGGCACAGACAATCTTCATCTCGGTCGGGTTCTTGGCCTTCTCCTCTGGGGACAGGCCGACGTCGTAGAACATCGCGGTGAACTTGGTGTGGTAGACCTTGATCTTGTCGTCGCCGTAGCGCTGGCGGGCCTCGGGCTCGGTGAGACCGACCGAGCCGACTTCGGGGTGCGAGAAGACGACCGTGGGGATGTTCTCATATGAAATCTTGGAGGACTTCAGCTCAGGAGGGCCAAAGAGGCGGCTACCGAGTTGGCGACCGGCAGCAATGGCGACTGCATAGTGGGTTAGTAAATTCCAATATGAGAGGAGGAATCCAACGTACCAGGAGTGAGCTCGGCTTGACCAGTCACATCACCAAGAGCATAGACACCCTCGGCCGAGGTGTTCTGGTACTCGTCAACGACAATGTAGCCGCTGGGGCTCAGCTTGACGCCGGGGATCTCAAGCGACAGATCCTCAACCTCGGGCGCACGGCCGACAGCCCACAGGAGCTCGTTAACCTCGAGCTCGGAGCCGTCGTGGTTAATCAGCTTGATGAGGCGGTCCTTGCCCTTGCCGTCGCGAACAAGCTGGATCTCCTTGAAACCAGCGTGGTGACGGTGCATGTGGACACCAGCAGCCTCGTACCGATCGGTCATAGTCTTCTGGACCATGGGATCGAATTTGCGCAGGAAGTGTTCACCACGGATGAACATGTGGGTCTCCACATTGACGGCATTCATAACACCAGCCAGCTCGACGGCAATGTAGCCGGCGCCGACAACGGCAATCTTGGGTGGGAGGTCCTCCATCTCGAAGAAGCCATCGCTAGTGATACCGTGCTCGGCACCGGGTACCTTGGGCAGGTTGGGACGACCACCGGTAGCGATCAGAATGTGGGGGGCAGTGTAGCGGGCAACGCTGCCATCCTCCTGGGCGACCTCAATGACCTTGGGTTCGGTGAAGTGGGCGCGGCCGTGGATGAGGTCAATGCCTTCCTTGCCCCAGTTGCGCTCGTAGGCGCCATTCAAGCGCTTGATCACGGCATCGCGGGTCTTCTTAAACTTGTTGTAGTCGACCTTGATTCCCTCGGGGATTTCGTAGCCGTAGTGCTTGCCGATGTCTATCGTCTCCTGAATGGTCGCAAAGTTCCAGGTCATCTTCTTGGGAACACATCTGGCATTCCGGTCAGTGCCGAACTTGATTTTTGGCCAGCGCAAGCAGCGACTATTGTCTGCCAATTACTTACCCAACATTAACGCAAGTACCGCCGGATCGACCGCTTTCTACGATCAGAGTCTTTGCGCCGTACCAGCCAGCTGCGCGGCGGGCGCTTCCACTACCACCGCTACCACCGCCGAGGACGATGTAATCATACTGCTGAACATCAACAGGGGCCATTGTGGAAGAACTTTTGCTTTCTGAGACTGGATAGGACGAAGAAAAGTGTCGGGAGATCGAGGAGAGTCGAGATGTAGAAGTAATTATGGTGCAGGGCGGACTGTTGATGATCTCCAGGGTTTGATTCACGGTCGGTCGTCGACCGGTGTGAATTTGTCTGCGAGCGGGTGACCGGATGAGGAGGCTGCGTAAGCTGATCCGGGATGGTTGAAGGATGGATCGGGAGAGCATGAAGATGATGGAGGGGTATATACAGGCAGAGGGGGGATATCAGCATCTGATACGCCGAGCTTTTACGGCCGGGGAGCTTGTATGATTTCTCAGCAGGGGCGGAGCCCACGTGATTACAAATCTATCACGACATTCAAGTAACTATGCGTTCTGTATATTCAAGTATTACCAGTCTGTTCCAAGGGTATAAAGCTCATGAGGTAAAAAATAACGGAAAGAAAAGGGAGAAAAAGAGTGGAACGGCTCAGATTGGGCGTGAGTCGCAACCCATCCAATATCCGCAAGGATAAAACTCAAAGCAACAATTCAAACGTTCACAGCTCAAATCAAAGCATGTAGAATGGATGAAAGCCGAAAATAAGGGAAATGGACAAGATATGTCAAAAGGTAAAATCTTCGGTTCTAGCCGAGATTCAAGATATAGTGGGTCGTGGTGATGTGCAGCGCGCAGAAAGATCTGTCGCGAAAACAAAGATGGGCATAGGTCGAGTAACAAGGGTACGCCGGCATGTTACTTTGGTTTCAAAGCCATGTATCCATGCACGCCGTATTCAAGAAAGCGTAGTATATGCCATGGTCGATAGACCAGAGAAACGGCGGAGGTTTCAGTGAGAATGGCCGCTTCTCTGGATCAGAGATGGAAGGATAGAGGTATCACTCTGCCTAGTCCATTGTTGAGCCGATGGGACTGCATGCAGATGTATCGGCATTGAGGGTGATGCAAGGGGAGAGGAGGGGCACAACGAGGTTTGATGAGAATGTGTGGGCATCTGCCGGCGAGTATGGTCTGCTCAAAGAGATAGGAAGACCATCCCAACAGAGATGGTCGTCCGCGATCAACTGCCTGGAGCGATAGTTTGATCGACGACAATTGTCCGGGGTTCTGGGAGCCTGAAAATACCCGCGTCTGACTCGTGTGGGGTGCGAAACGGTCTGATAGGATCTTCCAGACATGATGTTTGTCGGCGACCTCGAGCTAAATAGGGACAACTCTGCGATCTCTCATCTAATGATTCGGTTGGGGCGGTGTCTACCTAGGTACGGAGTAGTATAGACATCACAGCCGAATGACTAGTGAGAGTAGGCGATAACGGCGAAGGAGATGACGCAGATGCAGAGTGGGATGAATACACTGCGTTCCATATCGGCAGGGTTCTCAGAGGTGTGCTTCATGGTCTGGGAGTGTACAGAGTATACTAAAGGGGACTGGCAGGTGGGAGGGGTTGTTGTTTTATGGGGCGGATACGCCTTCTCCAATCGCGCCACTTAATCGTGCTGAGGTAATCGTTGGGGCCTCAACAAATGACCAGTCACATGATTACTGTCTACACGTGTACCGAGTAACCCCACTTAGGCGGTGTAGACCCCTTCAGTGAAGGCGGTGAGGATGATCGGAGACAATAACGAGCCCCACGTGATTGTGCTCGTACATGCTCAATAGACTCGGCCTTGGACCTAGGCCTACATTATCTAGAGTGGGTGTTTATTTCAAAAATTTCCTTTTTTTAATTTTTTGAATGGAACGGATGAAATATAGTGGCTTAACTATTATTTAATATTCCAATTTTCAATTTGAGAGAGTCTTCCTTGAAGGTGGCTTGAGTTCCTCATATGCTGAAACGCCTCATACAATCCCTTAGGAATCGAGATCTGACCATGTACCGTACCTAGGCACGACGATAAACTCTAGGAAGGATACCTAACGAGTCCAGGAATTCACAGCCGCCTTGACCCTACAACGCGCACGAGTGGCCCTTGTTTACCTGCCCACATTCATGGACCTCAAGAATGCAAGGGGATGAACCAACCACCAGGAACGTACCAATCACAATAATCAACGATGGCCTCCATACCGACGTAAATGTAGGAGATGGCCTTGTTAGCCAATAGAGCAAGGAATTCGCGCCCCCAGACTCCTGGCCTTGTCCGGTTTGAGCTTGCCCTAGGATACACCCGAGTATACATCAGCAGACATCCCTCAGGCGTGCAATTATCCAATACCCGGACTCTCGACACGCAGCAACCACCAATTCAACGCCAATTGCCAATATGCGTGTCTCCGCCGTCGTTATCGCATTCGCCTCCGTCCTGTCTCTGGGTGCAGCTCAGAGCGCCACCGTCAAGGACGAGAGAATCAACATGTCCTGCGAATTCGCAAAGGACAAGACCGGCATGTTGCAGTTCCCCTACTGCTGCCGTGACTTTAAGCCTTTGAGAGGAAACTCTCACGGTAATGAGGCCGAGGACTGTACGTTTATCTCTGAATGGAGAAGGCGCTCAATATGCTAATGTTCAATAGGCGATTTATTGCATGCACCCCAGCTGTGTGAGGATCAATCGCGACCTGCTTGCTGCTACACTATTGTGAGTTGTTGTGTCTGTATGTGCCACAAGGTAGAAGACTAATCTTCTTTATTATCCAGGGCCCGAAGAAGATCTGTACTTCGCACGTCGTTTTCCAGAATGCAGAGGATGTTTAGGGTGGCGGATAATGAGAAACTATGTTGATAGCAGAATGTGATCGCTACATGGCTGGACAAGGATACATGTGAACTTGTTCGAAGTTAATGTTGAATCGACATGAAATACATACCAGAATGCGAATACTACCCACCTGACTACGAATGACAACGTTCATGGAGCCAATGTGAAATCAACAATAACCTTGGGATCGATCGGATTTGTCTTAATAAAACACGGTAGTGACGTTGTAAATGGTATGCTTGCCACGAATAGGCAACGGAAGGATATATGGCAATGCTCAAAGTAAAATCAAACGCTCCGGTCAATGCAAGTAAAATGCTATGTACAGCTCAACCATTTGGGAGAGCACCACTTAGTCAGACTTGACGTCCAACATTCTCTCCGTGTTCCTTCGGAACAGCTTCTCCGCCAGCCCGGGCTCGTGGGTGCAAAGCTCCAAGCACCATTCCGTGAATGGGCTAATGTCGACACCGGTATAGCGAGTATGCGGCCAGTCGGTGGCATAGACGACTCGATCCGGTGCCGCCGCCAAGAACTCCGCAGCCATGGCCTTGAGATCACGCATGTTTCGGTCCTTTGTCAGGCGGTAGGGGGCGGACATCTTAATGTAGGTGCTTCCCTGGCGTATCAGTGAAATCAACGAGTCGAACCCGGGCAGGGTGTATGGGTCGAAGGGAAGGCTTTCCTTGGCCCATGAAATAGGAGAGAGCTCCGGGCTTCCGAAGTGATCGATGCAGACGATAACGCCGAGCCGAGGCACGATGGACTCGAGCATGGGAGCCATTCTCAATGGAACGTACACTTCAATAATCCAGTTCCGGGGCCGGGCAATGTTGGCGTGTCGAAGCAACTCCTGTTCCAGCTCGGTCTGATTCACGACCTTTCCAACCGACTGGAGATTCACTCGGAGACCACGGACACCCAAAGCATGCCACTCATCCAGAATTTGTTCTTGAATGGTGTCAGGGTTAATCACCACGATCCCACGCCCCCGGGAAGGGCCGATCTTAGCCAGGGCGGCTAGGAGACAGGAGTTGTCAGTTCCATAGATGGAGGGCTGCACGAAGACGAGATTTTCCACGCCCAATGTAGACTCAAAAGAAAGGGCATTCTCGAGCGTATGAGTAGTAGGCTGGTATACTGCCTCTGAAGAGATAGGGAAGCGCTCGGGTTCCACGACGTGCATGTGGCTGTCCCATGATTTTGAAGGGATCCTGTGCTTGAGGGGCAAGCTCACAGATGCTGTTGCAGCATGAAAAGAACGCTGCACAAGACGGGACACCGGAGCCGTGGTGACTGATATGCGCGGTGGGCCTCCCAGGATATCGGGATAAGGCTGGGTCGAAGTAAGCATCGTGGAAAAGGAATTTCGATATAGAGTGATATTGACCACCACAGAGGAGAGTGGACAAAGGAAGAGAAGGCTGAAATCCTACAGAGTATAACTCACAGATGAGCAGGCCCTGACCCTGTGGATTGCCCTGAGGGCCCTGGCCAGTATCATGCCGCCTTCGTCGGTGAATCGGTCAACGTCCGTCACACTGAGACTTAAGGGGCAGAAAAGCAAGGAAATTGTTTATCTAAAAAATATTTAGAAAATTCTGCCATGTGCCGCGTTTTCCAGGTGCAGATTTGAGGTCTGACCCACCCTCGGCTTTGACAATTACCCAGAGAGTGTGCGATCAGGCGAGGTTGTCGGCAGAGGAGCCAAGGAAGAAGCGGAAGTCGTCCGGGAGGCAGATGGCAGTGACACTATCCTCTTACACCGGCAAAACGCCTTTCAGGAAGATCGGGAGATACTTCTACACGATTTCCGACTGCCATTCCCTAAAAAAGAAGGTGACCGTCAAGCGGAGCCAGGGACCACCGAGTGGGCTCCACGGAGCGATCCGACGAAGTATGGAGTTTCGGAGAACCCGCAGCGCAAAGGACATTGACACGAATACAAGGAGAATCAAGATGGAGACTGCTGTTGCAGTTGAACCAGATCGGAGAATTATTTCTCAACTGGTGCCGTATGATGGTCAAAGTTATGCAGGGTTTGCAAGAAGAGGTTTAAGCGTAGAAGAAAGTTCGGAAGTTGACCGAGTTGACAAAAAAAAATCCTCCCCCTCCTCCACTCCTTTCCGTCTTATACTATCCTCCTTTCCCCAGATTCTTGATCGCCTCCACATCGATCATGGGCACTTTCAATACATGGCTGGAACCATCTCGCTGGACCACCAGTTCTTACTATGTACTAGTCGTTTTTGTGATTGCCTGCGGAGGTATTCCTAAAGGTACTTTTTACCCCTTGCCATGCCTGCAACCCCACTATCATGCATCAATGAATAGAGTATTTACGATGAACAGGGTACGATGAGGGTGGCTACAGTGCTAGCGTCAAGCTTGAGTCATTCAAGGTCGATTTCAACCTCCTTAAATCCCATTGGAAGGATGACCCGACCGGTTTGACAAATCGCAGTGCAAATATCACATCTTTCAACGTGCTAGGTGCAGCTTTCGGCGCCCTTGCAGGTCTCGATTTGAACGATCGACTAGGCCGTCTGTGGTCATGGCGATTGGCCATGGCCGTCTACATGGTTGGCACATTTATCCAGGTCTTTTCGTCGGGTATTTATGGCTTGCTGCTGTTCGCTCGGATTTTCTCTGGGCTAGGCGCCGGTCTACTGACCGTCACCTCTCCCATGTATCTGTCCGAGGTGGCACCTAAAAGGACGCGCGGTCTATCCGTTGGCTTGTACATGGTCGCTCTGCTGACAGTGCTTTCCATGGGTAAGTCTTTTATCGTATATTCCATGCTTATGAGATTCGTCCTAACAAGATTGATAGGCTTCTTCATCAACTATGGCGCTAAGATTCACATGGCTGCCACGCGTACCCAATATCGCCTAGTCCAAGCCATCCCGCTGATCCCAGCGGGGATTACCCTGGTTCTCTCTTGGTTCTGCCCCGAGACTCCTCGATATCTTGCCTCAAAGCAGCGCCACCAGGAAGCAAAGGAGGTACTTGCCCGTCTGCGTGGCAAGTCCATCGACGACGAGAGCGTCGCAGCTGAATTTGAGGAAATCGACCATCAGGCTAAAGACCGGGCCAACTTGAAATCCATCTCCCATTGGGCGGCCTTGAAGGAGTCACAGATTAACCCCAACTACCGCCAGCGGTTCTGGCTACTCATGGCCATGCAGACCATCGCGCAGTGGACTGGCGGAAACGGTATCACCTACTATATATCGACAATCTTCTCATATGCCGGTGTCGCTGATTCCACCTCTCTCATCTCATCTGGCGCATATGGAATCGTCAAGCTGGTCTTTACCATGGCTTTCACATGGGGTCTCATCGACCTCTTCGGTCGACGCCGTTGCGCCCTGACCGGATTGGTCCTACAGCTGGCCGCACATATCTACATGGGCGCATACATGGGTCTGCAACCCGGCTCATCAGACAACAAGTCCGCGTCTGACGCAGCCATCGCCTCCGTGTTTATTTACGCCGTCGGCTGGTCAGTCGGTCTCTGCACTATACCCTACTTGTACGGCACAGAGATCTTCCCAAGCCACATCCGCAACGTGAGCTACGCCCTCAGTATGGGTCTTCACTGGTTCTTTCAGTTCGCCGTCGTGCGCGTTACCCCCAACATGCTTACGAACCTGCACGTGTGGGGCGCCTACCTCTTCTGGGCCATCATCTGTACCTTGGGTATTATCATCCTGGGTATCTGGATGCCCGAGACCAAGGAGGTCCCGATCGAGCGTATGGATGAGCTCTTCTCTGGGCCGTGGTACCTTCGCTGGCGCGCCAAGGTCTCCACTTATGACGACTCGTCTACCTCCGGGGATACTATTGCGTCTCACGAGCACTGTCACGATACCTTCAAGGCTAATTGAACTATACCCCGGTCTTTCAATCTTGTTCTCTTGGGAAAGTCTTGCATACCATGTTGGATCCACTTATTTCGTTCTCCGAGGCTGTTTGTCCCACGCAATATTTTGTGCATCTCCAGGCGACTGCTCGATGTATAATTTTTGATATACCTATACCCCTTATGTTGGACTCCGGGCTCGGTACCTATGTATATAATGTCTTCTCTCCATATTTGCCATTGGGCCTTATTGAATATACGTTTGCGCCCATATAGCCCACAAAAGTCATTTGTGACCGTCTCTGTTCCAATCCTGTAGCCTCCGCTGAGCCCCTTCTGGTAGGGTGTTCCCAACCAGTTGATCTTGGAAAGTTTGACATCAAGGTATAGGTAGATGGGTACGTAACGCTCTAAGTAGAAACATCTATATATTCCTATAATAGAAAGTCCACGCTCAACCTTTCCAGAAAACATCTCCGACTCTTTGGGGAATCATCAAGCTCAAAACCAAGAAAAAAAAAAAAAATTAACGAACTCGCTTTTTATTGCTGAACCTCGCTCCAATCCGTGCCCAAAGGCGCCATGTTCGCCGTGATTGGCTGCGCATACGAGAACGCTTCGAACACTTCTGGCGTGATTTCGTACGATCCAGGGTCGTCTGCAGTCATTACGGCGTTGGGCATGCCGCCTAGCAAGTGTGTCGGTGGCATCTGCGGAATGTCGCTCATGTGCGAGAGGTTGAAGGCACCGATGGGTTGTTGGAAGGTGTTGTAGCCCGGGAGCATGGAGGCGGTTGGGTTTAGTGCTGGTGTCCCCTGCGTACCCATGGCTGCTCTGTTCTGCTGGTGATGATGGTGGTTACCAGGAGAGACGTGGCGCGATGGACCGTTGACAGGAGATTGGCTGGAGTGAGTTTGGTGAGAAGGTTGTGGAGGCTGGGATGGGGGGTTTTCGGGAGGAGGTCGGGTGACCCCGGGAATGTGGATGTCGATGTGAAGTTTCTGGAGTTCCTGGTAGACGAGGTTGAGGGCCGTTGTGATTACCGGGTTAGACACCTTCACTCGTTCCAAGGCGACAATGCAGAACTTCAGCTTATCCAGTGTGCCCGGTGCGGCGTATTTCAGTGCCTGAATTTCGAGCAGGAAGATTGAGGCCGCGGTGTAGATGCTGTACGCAAGAGAGAGGACGACGTGATTGTCCCCAAATGTACGGCGGTACAGATCAAACAGTGACAGGATCGTCGTTGCCGATGCCATACACTGGATAAGATGGCTCTTGTCATATGAATCTTCCCGTGTCTTCCACAAACCGCGGGAGCAGAGGATGGGACGGTGGAGTAGAATATTAACAGTATGATATAAACAGCTGGATTGGAGTCAGCAAGGAAACGATTGAAATTGCCGACGTGAACGGTCAAGACATACTTCAAAGTTATACTGTGACTTGGCGGGCAGTAAGGCGGCAGGTCTGTCGCAATGAGCTTCAGGTAGTCGGGAAGCTCATCCCACCAATTGCTCAGGTTTCTGGCTTGCTCTTGGACACAATCAAAGAACTCGGCCTCGGTGCTTTGACGCATCGGATCGTAGATATGCACCAGAATCTGGTTCAGGATCTCAGCCAGCCCGCACGTCTGAATAAAGCACGTGGTTGAATGTGCCTGTGTAGGCGGGTAATGTGCGCCATCAGGGAAGCTCACGCCATGCGGAGTCCAGATTTCGATCTCGGAAGTATCATCGACTATAAAATATGAGTATCTATACAAAAATGAGTTTCCAAGAAAAAACATAGGAACATACGGATCATCCGCGGCGGGCTGACACGAGAGTGCTGCATGATCGGGGCGCGGCCAAAGTATAGGGAGATAATCTTGTCCCAGAAATAACAGCTCCAGAAGAGTCTGTTGCGGATCTCGATATCTTCATCACTTAGATGTGCCGATCCGGGATACTTCCGACTGTCGATCGATATTCCCAAGTCATCCAGTAGCCGGAAGGCCATACCGCTGTACAGCCATGCCTGTGTCCGGTTTCCGCGACCGCATTCCTGCGCACTAAGAAGCAGTAGTGTTTGAATTGACGGGATGCCTGCATATCCCACTCTTAGCGAGTCGAAGAGTGCTGTCACGGCGCGTTGGTAGAATAGTGCTCCACCCTCGAAAGATTCCAGGAGCGGGCCGATCCGAGGTTCGGCTTTGCACCACCGCACGGAATGGGAGAGCACGGCGTTCATTAAGGCGTCCGAGTAATAAGGTCCATTGATTTTCATATCACCTGCGAGTGGGTCAGTACGGGTCAGGTCCACTGAGGAGATGGTGGGACGGACGTGTAAATGCAGGGCGATAGACAAAGTTGAACAGCGGCTGGATCCAGCTCCAGTGTGAATCGAGAAGATATTGGAAAGGTTCCTGCAGGTCGGTCAGTTCAAGGTCGCACAAGCTTTCTCGAGCTGCAGTGCCAATCATATCATACCGGCATCGCAGCCATCTGCTCAAAGGCCCGTTCCCGCCATGCACTGTTGATCAGCCGCTCCTTGCGGGCTTCGATCTCCTGGGCGAAATGCGAGGTCGACGTCGTCTCGTTAGCCATACCGCTGGGCAACTGGAACAGGCTGGTTGGGCCGTGGAAAGAGATGCGACCGTCATTCTCGACATTCAATCCATCGAACTCCCTCGCGAGATCCTGCGTGTCATCGGTCTCCGTCTTGATTCGGCGGCCAGCGCTCGAGCTGGACTCTGCTACTGAGGCTGGCGAGCTACCCTTGTGTGCCTCCATCTCGGCCTGCTGGCCGCGAAGCTTGAACAGCGCATCTTCTAGCTGGCCCACCCTGGCTTCCAGCTGTTTGGTATAGGATAATGTTGGGGCTCTGGGCAGGTGGAGGAATGTCAATTACCGGTGCGACCGGGTATTCCAAGGGAAAGTACTCACAAAGTGTACACACACTCCTCGCCTCTTGCTGCGCAGCGCGAGCACGACGGACTAGCTCCGTTGCACTTGACCTGTTAAAAGGTCAGCTTCAGCCCATTGGCACATGGTCACATCGATCTCGGGATTTGCCCGATCCGTGCCCACCTTGCGCTTGCGACACGCCTCGCATGAGAAGGCACTCTTGCGAGGAAATGCCGTCTTACGAGGCACGTCGGCCATTTCGGAGGAAACCCTTCACCACCGTCGGACGAAATTCATCAAATACATGGGGCGTGGTACTCGTACCCCACTGATCAATGCAGTTGAGGCTAAAAGGAGAAGAGGGGGGAAAAGAAGAGAAATTTGGCTCCTATGAGCGTGGGGCTTTGATCGCGGGGAGGTTTGTTAACCTTCTTCCTTCAGTGGGCCACTTTTGGGTTTTTTGGGGGGGAAAGTTCTCAGGTCTCAGATAGCTTACTTCTGTACGGAGTAGTGAAATGGTTAATTGACGATCACTTGACTCTCTGGAATTTAGCTTCAGGATTCAATTCGAAATCCGTTCGGACAAACTTGGGCCAATTGTATGTTCCGTCCGGAGCTGTTTCGGCCAAATTGGCCGCATGCAGTAAAAGGTGGGATTCTCGATGTTCTCATGACGACGATAGGATCAGAATACATAATCGGATGACTCGTGAAAGGGGAGCGGGTCCCTTGGAAATAGTGTGGGTATCCAGTCGATCCTGACAATCGTGGAATAAAGTGATGCTATCTCTATATAGAAGGTTGTCGAATGGAACATTGAACGTCGAATATATTGGAAGATATTGAAAATGATATGCAGGTATTGAATATGAGCATATGTGCAGATCTATTACACGATCATTGATCATTTCCTTCCCTTCTTGCCCTTACCCTTACCCTTGCCCTTGTCCTTGCCTCTCGTCTTCGGAGCATCGCGATCCTCTTTGCCCTTCTTCCACCCAATATTGCCCTCACGTCGCATCTTCGCATCGTCCAGTCGCTTCTTATCCTTGTTGCTGAGCTTGATCTTTTCCTTCTGCGACTTGCCAGCTCCGTTCAGCTCCGTGGCACCCAACTTGCGGGCGGCCAATTTCTGCTGCTCCGTCTCGAACCATGTCCGCTTGGGACGTGCCATGATCTCCGTGCTGTGCTTCATGATATTCTCGGTCTTGTGGACCTGCATCTCCGCTTGCGACATTTGCTTTTCAATCTTCTCCTCCTGAAGGATCTCCTGGACCTCGTCGGCAAGATCTTCCGCCTGCTGGGCCCAGTCATCAGCCACCTCAATCTCAACCACACGGCTGACAATCTTGGCACCCTGGGCCTTGCCAGCCTTCACGGCGGCCTTGACAACCTTTCGGTCTGGCTCCGCGGCGATGGTGCACGCCCGACCGGAGCGACCGGCACGGGCGGTACGACCGACACGATGCAGGTAGATTTCGTGGCTCTGTGGGGCTTCGTAGTTGATTACGGTCTCCACGCCCTTGATATCCAAACCACGAGACGCAACGTCCGTACAGAGAAGGAAAGCAACCTTGCCATCACGGAAGTTCTCCACACTTTTGATACGCTAGAAGGTAGATCAGTAAAAGTATTCGCCAAAGGAGACAACTCGTGGGCATACCTGTTCTTGGCTCAGACTACCGTGCAATTCAGCAGCCTTCAAGCCCATCAGACCGAAAATGATGCGGACACGGTGCGCTTCCTTCTTTTGTCGGAAGAAAATGATAACCCGTCCTGTGTAGATTTCTTTGCATAGGTGAAGGAGGTATCCGAGACGCTTGTCCTCCCGACCAGGACGCAGACGGACAAACTCTTGCGTCAGGGTACCGACAGTCTGCTTCTTGGCATCCACCATTAAACGCATCGGACGGTTCATACCGACACGAACAAGCTTGTCGACAGATTCTGTCATAGTGGCAGAGAACAGCATTGTCTGACGCGACTTGGGGATCGTTGTCAAGATCTCGTTCAGCTCGTCGGCGAATCCGTCCTCCAGCATCCGATCGGCTTCATCAAGAACCAGAATTTCTAGGGTATCAACGGTGAAGCTGGGAGAGTTGCGCATGTGATCGATGAAACGACCGGGAGTGGCAATGATGACATCGGGACGCTTCTTGAGGATGTTTTCCTGCTCACGAAGGCTGAAACCACCGACAAGCTGACAGAATGTGACATCGGTGAAAGTAGCAAGCTTAACTGCGACATTGTAACACTGCACCGCCAGTTCACGAGTAGGCATCAAAATAGTAACACGACTCGTAGGGACCTTGCGAGGTCGGAAGAGCAGACGCTCCAGAATAGGGACGATGAAGGCGCCAGTTTTTCCTGAACCGGTCACAGCACTACCGACGATATCCTTGCCCAAGAGTGCCACGGGGATGGCCTTACGCTGAATAGGAGTTGGGTCTGTGAATCCGACAGAGGCCAGGCCTCGCAGAATCGGACGAGAAAGATTGAAGTCTTGGAATGTGCTCTTCGCGGCGGCTTTGTCGTCGATCTTCTCTTCGGGAGCAAAGAAGGCTTTCCGCTTCTCTTGTTCCTCAGCATCAACCTCGCTCTCCATGTCGGATTCGCGATCAAAGCCAATGTCGTCGGGGTGGCCAACTGGGGTAGCAACGGAGTCGTTATCGGATGCTGCGTCGTCGTCCTCCTCCTCCTCTTCCTCGTCTGATCCCTCTTCCTCATCTTCCAGCCCAGAGCCGACTTCAGGGCCCTCAGCCTCGCTCTCTTCCTCCTCGCCATCAGCGCCCATGCCAAAGCCATCATCGGCCATCAGCTCATCATCCTCGAAATCCACTTCAGGGCCGGCATCTTCAGCATCGGACGCACTTTCCTCCTCCTCCTGGGCCTGCTTCTTTTGTTTCTTCTGAGAAGCAGCATTCTTCTTTGCTTGCCTCCGCTCGATGATGTCGTCGATATCGACAGCCTTTTTGTCACCGCCGGCGCCATTCTGTTTGGCCTCGTCCAGTCCCCAACCATCAAAGCCTTCAGTGACGCCGCGATTGGCCACGCCACCCACATCGAATTCGAAGTCGGGATTTAAGGCGCCGTCATCTCCGGCAGCACCGACAGTTTCATCCTCTTCAGAGTCGTCCTCGTCGACAGGTTCGGCCTTGTCCTTTTTGTTCTTTGCGTTCTTGGCTTGCTGCTTTTGCTTCTTGCTCTTTCCCTTGGGGGCTTCGGCCTCGCGCTTGCGCTTTTTTGTATCGGCAGATTGCGCTTGCTCGTCTTGGTCCTCGAACTCGTTCTCGTTCTCTTCATCGTCGAAACGGGGAACATCTTCATCGTCGGACAGCGTCAGGACGAAGTCGTCGTCCTTAGCAGCGCTCCGCTTGGCTGTGGTGGGTGCCATTGTGGAGGCAGCGATTTAGACCGTAGTCAATTTAGGACCAGAAGATCCTCCGTGACTTCACTAAAAAATCGAACTAAAGTAAAATCCCCAGTCTCCTCGCCGCAAAAAAGAAATCAACAGCAGAAAAAAAAAGTTCGCCGGGCGGTGAGCGACTGCCTTGATGACTAACATCGGAGCCGCCCCGGCCCCCTCTCTCTCTACTTCTACACATGTAGTTTCCTTTTCAACGTCTTGTCTAGCGCATCTCCATGGAGTGATGCCGTATGCTGGCCATGCTTCAAAATTGAATGAATTATGCTGCATGTTTGCTATGCAGTCAGAAAAAATCATATCTTATTTTCCAAAGTACGGTCTCACGTGGTAGACAACATGATTAGTCGCAACGTCAACCCAGCCTTCGAGTCATAACTAGAAGTTTCCCATTAGAAGCGTCGTCAGCGCGACAAAGAAACCTCCAACAGTCCATGCTGTATTCCAACCGAAAAGGAATTTGGCAGCAACGACCACTAACTACTAGAAACATAATGACCGGCAAAGGAATCCTCTGTGTATCCAGTGTCCAGCCTTCACTGATAAATAATCCCCTAACTTTGAGCTCTGTCAAACCTGGACAGTGCCATCTATTGAAATGGCTTAGAACGCGTCTATTATTATGATCAGCGTTTGCTTCTTTTCATAATCGTCAATCCATTACTCTATATCCCTTACAGTTGGCTGAATGCTAGACCCTCTTTTTCGAGAAAGTCATTTAAAGCCGCGAGAACTGTCTCATCAAGGGGCGCACATCCAACAGTGAAAAGGTTCCGCCTACAGAGTATCTTCTCTATGCATTCCTCAGTCTCATCAAAACAGGATAAACAGTCGCGTGACTGGATAGTCAGGTGATCGAAAGGCGCGCCTTGCTGGGAATGCACTTTTGCTAATTTTAGTCAGGAAATTGAGTGCGGGTTAGTTGGGCCGGGGTTGGAAGAGGCTCGGAACATGCGAGCATAAAGGCTTGGCGAGCAAGCATCTCCACCGTTAAGCCCTGAAGGTACAACTTCCTACTGAACCCAGACTAGCCAGAAAACATAAGGTAAACATTAACGTTATTTTGATCAAGAGATGAGCTCGATAGAGAATTATTGGCCGCCTCTCCCAGGCCTTCTTTCTGCAAAGAGATTTAGTGCGAATCATGTATGACTATCTTCTGAACTTACCGACATAGCTGTTGGGAAGGTATCAAGAGTACCGAGTATTCTCGACGTAAGGCCCAGTAGGCTCATTGCTTCCACCCAGTGCAAAAAATGCTCCTGGAGAAATAAGAAAGCCTCATGCATCATGCTGACTAGCCCCGTACATTGTTTCAGATGATGTGCCCAATATTGACACGCGTATTTAAGTTCGGGATGTATACAATGCTGAATCGAATCCTTGCGAATTTCATTGCGTTGCGTGCCCTCGTTTGGCAGATTGCAGATGTTCCTCCTCAGGCTATGCTGCATGATCCAAAGGCATCGTGCTGTAAGATGCTGGTTTACATCTTTCTCATTGATCCAGAATTTGCTCTTGTCGTTGTGATGGCTTTCGTCTTTGGGGCGATCTAAAAGAAAATCCCGGAATGACAGATGGAGAAGCCTGACGGGTGTGTCGAAATCATCCGGTACACTGAGCACCGAATGGAGCTGGTCTAATCGGCGTTTGATATCGCGTGGCTTTCTGTCAATTAGCTGGCCAAGGGAGTTGATCGAGAGCGGAGTGGCTAATATAATGATCGCCCCGACTATCTCCTTGAACTCTTCGAGTAATTGCTGCGATTCCGTTTCATCCTGGCCAGTGAGAAGTTGCTTTAGCACAGGAATGTATGTGCTGTCCATCTTAGACGCATATGTTGATTTATCTTCCAAAATCGCTTCAAGCCGCTTTTGAGGGTCCCAATTCGGATCACTGATGAAACGACATAGAGTGACAGCCGCAATGAATAAAGGGACGGCTCTATCAACTAGCCCCTTCGTAGCTGCATCTCTGGGCCAGTCTGATGGAACTGAGCCACTTTCTTTCAGGGCTTGTAACTGACCCTTAAAATACAAGGATATATCATGTTCTATCACAGGTTTTTCGATCTCATGAAGGACCAAATCCTGGTGCGCCTCAGTGATCTTATTGAAACCTAGCCTGATTGGCAACTCAGGTCTGCTTGTCAGTAAAAATCGAAGCTGCACGCAAGTTGACGCTTGAACCCGTGGCAAAAATCGGAGAATAAGCCCCATATCTTCCACATCGCATTCAACTAGGGCATCAATCACGATCACTCTTATCGTTTTCTCCTCGCCCCATTCAGGTTCAAGCAGTGGAACTAGAAGAAGCTTCTCAAACTGTTCCCTCAACACCTTTTCTGAAATATTCGGGTCATCGTTTATCGCCCTTTGAACTTTTGGGAGCATTTGGGGCATGGCGATGACCAGTTGCTGGACCAATGTAGGGGAAAGCTTCTTTGCTGTTCCTCGGTCTTCTTCCCCTCTCTTGAAGAAAAAGCTCGCTCCGAGAAGCTGCTGCTCTTTAAAACGGCTTGCAATTGTTCGGGAAATTGTTGATTTCCCTGTCCCAGCCATGCCGTTCAACCAGAATATGCATTTTCCGTCCGGCGATTTTGCCCACTCTTCGATTTTGCGAAGCAGGTCGGTTCGGGTGCCCGGGAGACAGTTACCATGGTGATTCTCATATGAGTCGAACGCCGCTCCTTTTGCAGTCTGCAGTGTGCCAAGGTCTATTTTCTGATCGGTCAGAATGGCAGACCTCCTGGGTCAGCGTCAAGAGTTAGCCCGAAACACAAAAACTAAGAGGTCAGATTATGGACCGGAGCCTGCGTTCGATCAACCACCAAGGAAAAAGTAAATGTTGCTTTGTACTCATCAAGCTCCCCCATAGCATCATCTACCTCCGAGCGTGTCAGTGGCCATTTGAAGGCTCGAAGTCCCCATTTCTTCATCCCTTTTTGCGTCATTTCCGGATCGATTTTCTCCTTCAACCTTTTCAGTGCCGAAGAGCATTTCACAATATTTTTGGCCAGGTCTTGCGTAGTAGTAAGTGGGTTGCCATTGCATCCTCGGATCAGGTCATCGAGAGATTGAAGGGCTTGAGCTAGATCGATGATTTTCTCTTGGAAGAGCTGAATCTCCTGCCTCGCGTTCTTGATGTTGTTGAGATATTTTACGCATATTTTGACGATACTTCGGTTAACTCGACAACTGCGATAACACTTACTGCGCCAGAGAGAGGATCCATGATCCACGAGTCTCACTGAGCATAGGTAATAGAAAAATAGTAAAGTAATATGGTGTAGGTTGTGGCGGTCAAAAATAGAATTCATGCCCCTCAACGAGGGGTAGGCGTTAAACGAGGCTAAGAGCAGAGCTAACAACCGAGTGGAAAGCGATCCATCGAACCACGTGACTGCAACAAGGGTTGGCTTATATGTGCCCAGTTGCAAACCTATCCGACTTTTTTGTGAGTGTGCATTGGGTAGTGTCTGGAAGACATTCATCGTTATGCTGATTCGTATAAGAGTTAAAACCGGCCCGTTTCACGATTGCTAGCTTATCCAAGGGTTTCGTCAATCAGGTCCCACCGTTTTGTAGCTTTCACAATGTACCTACCTAAAGATTGAGCTTAGCATTGGTTGTGAAAAGAAATCATAGATGTCATTGTTATGACGATAGCGCAATGAGGTTAGAAAGTCGGAAGAACATACGTGTCGGGGCTATGCTTCGCTTAAGTTACAGGGTGTCAGGTCAGAACCGTCGGTGGGGAATACCCCATTCACCACTCCTTCAACGCGGTTAAAGGTAGGAGCCGGAGTCTGTAGTTGGCCAGTGGAGGGTCCATGAATGGGTCCAGGGCCAGGCACGGCCAACGTGACGAGTGAGTGGCAGTAAACAGGCCGGCAAGACCCGCCACGGTGAGCGAGCGGCCAAAAAAGGCATCAAAAGCGGCCGTTTCTGGCCTCCCATTCACCGTGTCATCGTTACTTGAAGTTAAGGAAAGAGCTACAACAAAGGTTCAAAGCAATTGAAGCAATAAAAGCAATTTCTATCTAGCGCACCACTCTAAAGAACAATCTTCTTTCCGGCCTCTAAGTCATTAATCTCCTTCGTGAACTTCACCCGCAAATGTTGAACATGACTTTCTTCACCTGCGATATCTTCCAAGTCCGCTACAGATAGGCTACTAACAAAAAGAGAACAGAGAAAATAGTCAGCAGCTTGCATGCAGACATTGTCAATGAAGCGTTTGAGGGCTGCTTTATAGTACGATCGCAATATGTCATGAATATCCTCTATAGTCTGTTCGACGTTGCTTTTGTCATGAACTGCAGATATATCGCGGAGGCGAATCATCTCGTCTCCATTACTGTATGGGACGACTTTAGGTGCGAGCTGAGTTTGGATTCGGGTGACTCGGCTGAATATCATTAGTCCAATGCAAGAGCAGAAGGTACGATTTTTCTCAATTACCATTTCTGTAAGGAGTCATTGAAGTAATGATTCAATGTCAAGGGCGTGCCATCCCGCTCAATGCCGAGGATAAAGTATGCATGCTTTATAGCATCCTGATATTTGGAAAGCAAGTTATCCATCAGTCGCGCCTTTAGTCTGCGACAGACGCGCTGATCGACACACGCAACCTCAAGAGCGATAAGGATAAAGCGATGGACATAGGTAATTATGTCACTAATGTATCCCAGTGTAAAATTGGGCCACTTCGCAGATTGTTTTCTCATTGTTGTGGCAAGAAGCGAAGGGTTAAAAGTACCCAGCTCAAATCCACGAGACGAAAGAAAGACCTTGGTCAACCATTTGTAGGTTTCCCCCTCCTTGGGAGATACTTCTTCAGTACACTCGTGGAGAATCTCAGCCAAATCTTCCATGTTCGCAGTTTTGCGTGTTCTGATACATTCGGTTGGCTTGTTTGAACCAACTAAATGCTCGTCTTTCAAAGTTGGGGGAGCCTCCTCAGCATTGTCTACCTCATCACAATTCGAGTTGTTGATGTCTGTTTCTGTCTTAAAATTATACTCATGCGCCCAGAAGGAGAGGTCACCTGCGAATACGGTATGACGACGCATGACCAGAGTTGCTAGGCGAAGACTCGGATGGCTATCGAAAATGTCGTCCATTCCATAGTTGGAGCTCAAGCCCTGTGAAACTATTTCTTGGAAGCGAGTTACAGCATCGAGGAGATAACTGCGTTGCTGCTCAGGCGTCACGCGCTCATTACCCAGGTCCTTGAGTGCTTGCTTGCGTGATTTAAGCCTCTTCATAATCTCCAATCGGACTTCAAAAAATGACATCCGAGAGTTGTCAATAACTACCTCCTGAAGGCACAACCTGAGTGAGTTGATCCCATAGCGATCTGGGGAAACAGTGTCCCACGGCTTTTTTCTACCGAATTCATCCTCGGCTGCGTTGCGATTAACGCCCCCTTCTCGAAGTTCACGCTGTCCTAAGTTGCGCACAAGGAACCAACCATGTTTGAGGATTAAGGCTTCGCCATGAAGGAGATCCAACACCCTCTTCTCGGCACCCTCATCCACAAGATCTGGCTTGGTGAGAACGCCAATCGTCCGTTGTCCGTCAGGATCGTGTTCGCGCGCCAACTCAATAATCTCCTGCGTCGCAATATCCACATTGGCCGGAACAACTGTGAGCATGATGGATCGAGGATTTCCCATATAGTCGAGTACCATGTCGCGAACCAACTGGATATCTGCCTTCGAAGTCAAGCCTGGCGTGGTGTTCTTGAATATTCCAGGGACATCAATGACGCTAAGATGCTCCTCATCGGGGCCGCAAATCTCAAGACGGAAGACATCCTTTGAAAAAGTTGATATTGGGCTGTTGTCTAGTTGGCGCAAGTTACCCATTAACGATTGAACCTAATCCAGTCATTAGCCCTGTATGCTTCCTGCGCCTCGGAAGTATTTACGTACCTCCCCCATTACTTGCGAAAATTCAGAAGGATCAAACGAGCCATCTTTATCCCATGTCCATTTTTGGAGTGCGGCCTTTTTCTCCTCGCTTGCGTCTGAGCTAGGTAAAATGGATGCAGATATCTTACGCACAGAATGCTCCTTCGCTCTGCGGAAGATAATCTGCGTAGCAAATCGCGTGCAGAGGCCGCTATCACGGGGAAAGGGGAGCTGAGTTAGTCCTTCTAGGACAGAGCTTTTACCACTAGACTGGTCGCCAACAACTACCAGCTGGGGCAGTGAAATATACTGGCCCACGTTGCAAGCGAAAAGCCTGTCGATCTTGTCGAGCAAAATGGGATCAGTCAGACCAGAGTGATCAGAGCTCTGAGGATTCGTCATTTTATGGTACTCCTTGTGAGGAAGTCAAGGTAGTAAGGCGGAGTTCAAATGAAAATAGTTAAATGGAGAGATGAGGGGGAAACGTAACAGACCAGTTACCATTAGAGTTCCGCAAGTAGGTAATAATGACAGTCACATCAAGCCGCGTCCTCTAGGAGTAAGATAGAAAAAATAAAGGGAAATATTAAAATCACCCTGCACCCCTTTTATAATCACCCCCCGTTATCTAACTAGGCCTAGTAACTAACTAGCTATACTATGTATTCTGTCTGCTGTATGGGTGATCGGTGTTTCGAGACCATGGTCTACAACAGAAGCACCAAGGGACACACAAAGCAAGTGCGATTCTATAAGTTTAGTTGGTTCCAGGCGCTTGCGGACTTTCACTAGCGAAATGTATTATTTCCTTGCCTTCTGATTTTCCACTAGCCCTCAATTCTACCATCCACCAATTTTGCGCCTTCAGCAGTCTTGCACGCTTTCTTCCTCGGTTATTCAATCCTTTTCACGATCTGGTGGTATGCAGCCCCTGGTTAGCGTGTACTGGAGAACCTTCGCTGCCTTCAAATGCGAAACCCATGTTCTAGAGACTGCCCGAAGAGCCAAGCGTGGCCATGGACTTTACCAAAACCAAGCTTAAAGAAGGTAGGGCAGAAACAAAGGCTTCGGATGAGAAGCGTTCCATTCGGATACAAGGCAGAAGGCCCGATTTTTCCTGGACCAGAACGGATTCCAATATATCCGACAACGACATGCCTAGGCTTGGCGACGTCGCAGACTCAACAGGTGTAGAATCAGTCATCATCCCCGAGAAAAATTGGTTCAGCAAATGCAAGTACGGCAAGATGTCAATCACTGATTCAGTGCCTAGGACTGGTGCCACGAAGACCATCATCTTCATCCCTCGAGTGTGAAACTTCGCAGATGATGCGGCCATGCTCGCGAATAATCGCGCAGGTGCACAGCGTATGTACATTTCCGACTTCACGGCTGCCTCCCTATGTCATTTTGAGTCAGTAGTGTGGGACGCAGAGGAGCGACAGCGTCCCGAAGATCGTCAACGTTTGGCGACCGCTGAAGACTGTCTAGAGAGACCCATTCGCCGTGTGTGGAAGAGTCTAGCATGGGGCTACCCGGGGGATGGAATCAGCTGGGCAAGTACGAATGGAATCCGAGACAGAAATGAATTGTCTCGGTGGGCAGCGGCCTTGGGAAGTGGTGATCTTCCGGCAGGTTGACAGGCAGACTAGGGAGGCATGACGCCCCACGCGGCCTTTGTGGACTCTGATTCGAAAATAGTCTAGCAAGGGGGAGCATCTGGATCAGAATGTTTGCCTTCAGTAGACCCACGTGCTGAAATTGGCCAAGTTTCAGGGGATTCTGCGAGAAGGTTAAGAATGTTTCAGGATTCATACAGTACATACTTGGTGCGGTGTGGTCATTTCCTTCGAGAAGTTTCCTTTTGCCCTAGGGCATGCACTACCTTTTTAGCTATGACTAACTAGTGTGTCCATTTTTGTTAGCGGTCTGGGTCTCGGAGTCTGACGGTTGTCTCCGAAATTGATGGTCTATGCTTTATTTTTCTACTACGAGGGAAAAGTCGGGTGAGACCATTCCCGCACATCCGTAGTCCGTAGCCTGATGCGATGTCCGTTTCGGTCCGCATAACCCGGCCCGGCATCGGAGGTTGGGTTGTCTGGGATTGGCGTCATTCCTTTATTTTTCTTAGGCAGCTATTCTGACGCATTCCGGTGTAGACCTGATTGCGAAAATCAAAATCACCTCATTCAAAGGCGGTGGTTGGTGGATCCAGGATTCTCAAAGGCTTAGAAAAATGGCGCGATGGCTATGCATGGCTATACGCAGTAGAGGACATGCCTGAGGCATGGAAAGCACGCCTTTTAGGGGAAGCTAGCATAAGGGTTGGCGCCATATTTTAAAGCCATAAGGTGATCTGCCGTCTGCGTGGTTCCACTGTGGGTCCGTTACCTTTTTTTTCCCTTACATGACTCACTTGCGCGACTCTATAAAGAGTGACCCCTGCAGCAAATCTTGCTTCTTCCCATCTCCTCCTTCCCAGGGGTGATGGTCACTCCCTAAAAGTCCTTTTGCTATTTCCTTCGTCAATTGCAGGATGGGACAAAGGCATAATCGACGCCGTACTCGCCCTCGTCATCACTACTCCAGTCAAGAAACACCGGCCCTCAATCAAGCTCCAAGCTCTCCGGTAATTGCACCATCTGTCTTGAGTCTCCCGAACATCTACGTCGAGCCATCGGCTTCCAATTACCAGTCTGCTGTATGCATTTCACGTGGATCTCCAGCTCCAGCGACCCTCGCCCCAACTTGGCAACATGGGTATACCGCATGGCAGATCCCTGAAACCGCTCCGCAGCTGGAAGCCGGTGGAATGGAGGCCGCGCATTGCCGTCTATTTGGCGGCGAGCCGGGCGACGATCTGAGTCTCTGCTATCGCATGCTGGAGTTCTTCGGTGGACTCGACTTCATCGACTCGTGAGCAATCCCTTTCCTGCAGTCTCAATCGCATCATTCTCACACGTTTCCCTTCAGAAGACAAGAGTGCACCTTCGGAGATTGAATGCTCGAAGGTCTCTGGATTTCCCAAGTGTCCCAAAACCACCAAATTGAAAAATCACGAAACGCCTTTCCGATTGCGATGATTCACGATCAACAACCAAAAAGTACCGCCGAATTTGGGCTTAGGACCAGCATCCTCTGTCAACCCGCACCCACAAACCGATTGCGTACTGAGCACCAGATCACATGGACTACCCGGGTCCCCGACTTGAAGCAATGAAGATACCACAAGGTATCGGATTGGTCCCTTTCAACCCGGCCATGTGGATCTTGGTTGTGATTTCGCGCACCCACAAACCGACTAACGCACCGAACGCCAGATCACATGGATTACCCGGGCCCCTGACTTGAAGCAATGAAGATATCCTAGGATACCGGATTGGTCCCTTTTAGCCCGGCCATGTAGATCTTGGTCTTCGTTTCGCGCACCCGCGAATGAGTCATGACTCTCCCGCATGACTCCAGGTTGAGTTCGCGTCCAACTTTTTAGCTGGCGCTTGAGCATCCTTGGAACCTCGGGAGTGACATGACTTGCTTACAACGCAAATCTGGTCTGTCATGACCTCATCAGAGGAAGTGGATGTTCCTGGTGCATAGTAGGGATTCGGCGGACACAACGTTCGGTTCTCTTATACACCTTGTCAATAGCTTAGCATTCATTGAAGCTTGAATATATCAGAATATATCATTTATCACATGACGCTTTGAACGTGAATTGTAGTTATAGTAGAACCTTGGAAAGTCCTGCATAGACAAAGGATCGGAAAGTGCAGATTTGTCCTCAGTTCACCGCCTTCGCACACAAAGAGACACATCTCCCTATTTGGAAGGCGGTGTATCTGCTTAAGGACACGGTCATCACCAGATCAGGAAGTGCAATGCTCCCTACATCGCTCCTTTATTGCTCCAGGGCCATGACTCTGGCTTCCATTGTTTAGGATAACTTGGATTTCCCTTTTCTCTTTTTGATCACTTGTTTCCATACCGAGTGGCGCCCAAATCTGCACTCTACGATCTTTTAGTTACGCGGCGGCCACCGCTGTCGCCCTGAACCCGCCGCAGAATGTCGTCAGACTACACCTATGATGAGCAGGTGAGGCTTTTGTACTTATACAGCATAGTATAAGGGTTGCTGACGTTGGTGCTTTGTGCACATCCAGGGACAATTCTTCCCCTTCTTCATCTTGACCTTGAGCGGCCTGGTCACGCTCCCTCTAACATATAACCTCCTCCGACCAAGCAATGGTGAGCCCGCGCAGATGATTAATTCATAAAGGGCGCATGCTAAATATACGTCCCTGGCAGAGCTTGAAAACACTGCCCCCCGCATCAAATCCGACTTCAAACCTCAACATGCCAACCTCATCGAGGCGCAGAAGCGCAAGCGTCTGCGTAAAGAGCGCCGAATCAAGCGCATTATCACCGTGATCCTCGGATACGTGGTCATGGCCTGGATGATCTATTTGATCATGGTCACGGCCCGGACCACCGCCAAACAATATGACCCGTATGATATTTTGGGCGTCTCAAGGGTACGTTGTGCTTTGTTCGAGCGCCTGTGCGAGTCTCCCGAAACATTCAAATCTGACAAAATCATTTCACGTAGAGCGCCGACGAGAAAGCTATTTCCCGACACTACAAGCGTCTCTCCCTCATCTACCACCCTGATAAAATTCGACCCGACCCCGCCAAGAACGAAACCATCGATACCCTGAACGAGCGCTTCGTGGAGCTCACCAAGGCTTACAAGGCGCTAACTGACGAGGAGATCCGCAACAACTATCTCCAGTATGGCCACCCAGACGGCAAGCAGAGCTTCAGCATTGGCATTGCTCTTCCCAAGCTCATCGTCATGGAGGGCAATGGAAAGTACGTGTTGCTAGTTTACGGAGCCCTTCTGGGTGTTCTTCTGCCTTACATTGTAGGCAAGTGGTGGTACGGCTCTCAGCGCTACACTAAGGAGCGTGTTCTGGTCGCCAGTGCCGGGAACATCTTCCGCGAGTACAAGGACGACATTACCGACGGTGGCATCATTAGCGCCTTGTCTGCGGGCGAGGAGTTCAAGGATATGCTCAAAGGTGCTCAGGCTGAATCGGGTCTGGCGAAGCTAGAGAAGAACGTATTGGCAGATAGATGGGCCTTCCTCTCTGCCCAGGACCGGGAGACTCTCAAGCAAATGGACAACACGACTCGGCGAAAGGCTCTGGCTTTGCTGTGGGCCTACTTGGGCAGAATCGACCTTGGCGATGCTACTCTCGACGCAGAGAAATACGAGGCCGCTCCCATTGCTCTCTCCTTGGGCGAGGCATTTACTGCGATCTCCCTGGCTTTTGGCAACCTTCGACCGATCCTCGGTGCTTTCCAGACCTCTCAGTACTTGATTCAGGCGCTGGCTCCCGGCGCGTCGCCGCTTATGCAACTCCCCAATTTCACGGACGCGGTCGTGAAGTCCGTGGAGGGCGAGCACAACAAGGAACACATTACAGTTCAGCAGTTCATGAAAATGACCGAGCAACAACGGCGCAGCCTCACCGTGGGCGCTGGTCTTCTATCTGAGAAGCAATACACTGATGCCGTCTCGGTTGCACGGCAACTGCCCGCCCTGGATGTCTCTAGGGCATTCTTCAAGGTCATGGGAGAGAAGGTCATCACTCCTAGCAGTCTAGTACAACTAGTGGTGAAGGCCCGATTTGTTCCCCCTGGCTGCACCGAGGTACCGGTGGTGAACGAGCTGGATCTGGAGGACATTGATCCGGATGAGGATGATCTTGACGCGCTGATGGGCCGCAAGCCGGCTAAGAATCGCGCCACCAAGCTCGTCGACGGTAAGAAAGTTGAGAGCAAGCTCGAGACCATCCAACCGCCGCTCGCTCACGCCCCATACTTTGCCCGTGACCACTCCCCTCGGTGGCACATCTTCTTGGCCGACGCCAAGCAGGGTAAGATGGCCGTTCCACCATTCACATTCACCACATTCGACAAGCCAATCCTCGACGAGGCCGGCAACCCCACATTCAACGTTCAGACCCTCAAGATGCAGTTCCAGGCTCCTCCGCAGGTGGGAGACTTCACCTTCGTGATGCACATCATCTGCGACAGCTATTTGGGCCTAGACACCAAGATGGAGATCACGCTGCACATTGATGATCCGGCCAAGGCGGCAACCATGGAAGAGGAGGACGAAATTAGCGAACCAGACGAGGGTAAGTCTCTTTTTTTTTGGGCCTCTCCGTGCTCTTCTCAATCAACACCACTAACTCTCATTTCCAGACTCCATCGCCGGCCAGATGCACGCGCTCAAGACCGGCCAACCCCCGAAGAAGAAGACCAGGAGGCCTTCCGACTCCTCCAGCGAGGAGAGTGACACCGACGGTGACGCAGGCGATACCAGCGACACCAACACAGAAACGGAAGATGAGGATTGACATCGCCCTGCTCATCTTGATTGACGGATCGTACTGCGGACTGGTGCAACAGTGGTCGATCCTCATCTGGGATTGTTTTTTGTATGTTTCTCTCTTGTCCCCTCGGGTATCCTCGGCGTGTTTCTTCGTTTTCCCTCATACCTATTCCTGGTAGCTTGTTGGTTTGCCTCTTGTATTTCTGTTTCCCTTGGTTCTTACATATTCACATATCGCATCCGTCCAATGCCGGACCTAGAACATGGGAATACAAAATCAAAATCTCTTTGCCTATGGTTCAAACATAGCCATTAATCGCTTCCATTCCTAGGGTCTTGTGTTCCCTGCTGGGATTGCGCCTCACTGTACTACATAAACCTGCTCTTTTACCATCGCGCACGAACGGCCCAGGTGTCCTGTGTTGCTTATCTCGAGTCGGGGTTCCTGGGTTGATGCTGGGATTGATGGAGCTTGGACTTGTCCATGCTTTGATGTCCCCTTGGCTGTGGTCCATGCGTTCCTCGGGAATTCTACCCTACCGGGAATCCCAGGCTCGAATATTCTCCGACAGGACAGACGGAGTTTATGTACTTTATTTATTTTCGTAAAATGTACCCGTGACTTGTATCTTCCACGCCAAAGTAAAGCAAGTTCTATAAACATGGATTCTCTACCTGATCACCGGGGTTGCTGAAGGTTCTAAATTGCGAGGTCTCATATCTCAAACTAGATCTGAGATAAAAAGGAATGGAAATGGAGAAAAGAGGGATAGATGGGAAATGAAATAGTCATGGCGTGTGCCTGCTGACACTTCCCAATGCATATTGCTTCTGTCTGGCATATACCGTTGAATATATGGAGTCAGGGTCTTGGGATGGTAAAGAGTGTCTCAATCTCAGTATCCTGCTCCAATTTGAATAACCCTAGAAGAAAGGGGACGTGGTATGGTATGGACTCTGCCATTTGTAGAGAAAAGAAGAGATGCAAAGATGATATGAGAAGTGAAAAAGAGGAAGTGCTGCTCTGCAGCCAAGTCCTATAAAACCAGAAACTCCATAGTCGGTGATTCATCCCTGGGGGAAGGTCCAGCCTGGAGTAAAACCAGGGTAGAATGGGGCCTCTTGAGGTTGGAATTGGAAGTCACCGAGCATGTCATTGGATAGATTGGCCATGGGGTGATTATACATTTCAGAGATGATCCCAGTGTGCATTCTCACAGCAGCCTTGGATTCTGTCTGCTCTTGGTTACTGCATCCATCGATGAAGTATGGGAATGACTGGTCGTGTGGTTGGCTGTGAGATACGGACGATCTAGCAGTCATGTTGACTTGGGGCGGTATCTCATTTGGTGCTTGGTCCGGAGCGCTTATAGAAGACCGTGGCATGGCGTTCATCTCCTGATAACCGGCTTCCGCGTAGTTATAGGGCGTCTGTTGAATAGGCTGCATATCCCACTGCCAGCTGGAATTGCTGCGTGCGGTCAGAGGTGTTGACATTGGGTTGCAGACGGATGGTCGAGTCATTGTTATCGGCGACAGCCCCGGGGGCGTTGCTGGCTCAGGGGATGGCTCTGCCGTGGCGCTGCATTCGGTGGACGTGGACAGCAGCCGTAGGTATCTCAGGTCCTCGGAGTCTTCGTCTGGCTCCTCTGCGCTCTCCTCGGCTGCTTTAATCAGTCCTAGACGGTCGAGAATGGCGTGTGTCAGAGGGTGGCCGTCCGGTGCTTCTGCTAGAGGTTCGCCGGGGAAGCCTTCATTGTTGACACAGAATTTGTATAATTTCTGCAGGGCTTTGACCACCAGCGAGTGATGGGATTCGAGCATCTCGACGAATCTACGCGGGATCAAGCATTGTAGTCAGCATTCTGTTTAAGCCATAGTGATAGTGGGAAAAACAAACTCACCCTCGGGAGTAAACCTTGGTCTGGGTGGCTTTCCTCTCGCGGAACAGACACGGATGGTTATATACAGAGCAGCGATTGCAAGGCTGTTTCCCATCACACTGCAAAAAATGAGTATGGTCTTTCTTGCGAATGGAACAGAGAAAAACAAACCTTTGTCTTCTTGACGCGGCACCGATCACACGCCTTGAGGACATGCTTGCGCTTGACACGAAACACGCGTTGATCTCGTTTGTCCTCGCCTGTCCTGGAGCGATGCTCCAGCTCTGAGAATGAAGCCACGGCAAAGTCACCAACGGTATGAGGGTAGCCCTTGGGGCGAAGCTTAGGTTGGCGCGACATGGTAGTAGCCATTTCCCGCGTAGCGGAAGCACTCGAGGGAGGGCAAAGGACAATGAGTATGTAGACACGAAGGGAGAAGGGGAAAATAAAAGCAAGTCGGAAGCTTTGGCTAGCAAAGAGCAGAATTGAATCGAGCAGGTGGGGTGGATTATATGGAACTTGGAAAATGTTCAGCCGCGAGAGTTGATATCATCGATTATCAACGTGTGTTGCAAAGAGCCGGGGCCAACCCCCCTCCTCGCCCCGCATCAGGACCGTGGAATGATCATGCTGCGACAGAGAGAGTCGGTATAGCTACCAGAGAGTGACGTGGAGCGTCTGTCAGAATATCAACCAGCGCAGACGTTCGAGTGTCTCGCGACATCTAGTGGCTGTAGGTACGAGACAGGGATCCCCGCGCGCCAACGCAAATCGAGTGGAACCGAAATGGGGGCTCAGACAGGCAAGACAAGACAAGGGAAGTAGGAACACTATTCACGGATTTTGCACCCACGCACTCGGATACTGAGTACTAGATGGGCACGGTCCGAACCGCCAGTGGATCTGACTCAACAGAACCCATGTCGTTCGGGCAGCGAGTGCCCCGAAGACTAGTCCGTGCACATGCGGCGATGTTGGGGGGATGTAAATGGGTAAATGCCCTGTCACGCGCGTGGACCTCATCTTTCCTGCGGTCAACACGTGCAGAAAGGCAGAAGAGTAGAACAATGGCCCAACAAGACAAGAGCCACAAGAGCCACAGAAGCACCCCGGTCTCCATTATTGACAGGGAAAAAGAAGAAAGAAGACCCAAGGTCAAAGCACAATCAATATCACCTGACATCCTTGCCAATGGAAACGTGGTACGAGGTGATATGCTCGACTCCATGGGTGATCCCGGGACGGTGACCGGGTTGTTATTCGGTCTGCAGTTGATTGTTGCCTCCCCCAGTCACCTGCTCTCAAGGAAAGTTCACAGTTCACCGTTGGAGTCGTCTGAGAATGACAGGGACTCGAGATGGGTTATTGGTTACCCGTTCAACCTCGGCCTTGATTCTGTCTTGCATGAAACAATAGCAGCAAAGCATGAGGAAAACCGGTCAAAGATCAGATCTGGTGCTGGTATTGGAAGGCAGCAACACTCAAGACGCAGCCCTAATCACAACCACCAGATCTTCATTGATTCAGATCGCTTTGTGTTTTGCGGCTGCACAGGTGAACAGATGTGTGACCGCCATGTTCAATCTACGGGGATGGGGATGGCTTCATCCTGACCACCTGGGGGGTCAAGGCTGTTCGAGGGCGTTGCATCTTTGTCTGCTCAATGTTTGGCGAGTCAGGATTGGAAAAGACGGAGACGGAGAAAGAAGAAAGGAGAAAATGAATTCCGAGAACACAAACCAGTAGAATCCAGGTGTCGCTGCCACATTACTTGCTGCACTTGTTTGGTTTCCCTACCCCGATTCGATCCGATCTACGTTCAAGTCCGTCATTTGACTATAGCCCTAAATGTCTGAAAACAATAAGTGAAAATTAAAATTAAAATAAAGCAGTGTATGTGCAGTGATGCTACCTAAGACCAGATCTAAATCATCCCCAAAATCAAGAGGAAGAATAGAGGGAAATGAAGAATCTCCTTTGGTGCCGCTTTTTCACCCAACCTCTCAGACTTGCCCTGACGAGAAACTATGAAACCCTAAACGACGATGCGTGCTTGGGTGATTCACCCTGCGTCAAGCCTAATGCACGTCCAATAGGTGCTCAAGTCACATCAGCAGGACAAATCATTCCCAGGTACGGGCCTTTCACCCGACCACAGCCTATTTATCCGTTCTCGGGGAAGGGGTTCCTTTACAGCCCGGGTTTCGCATCGGGGAGCAAGATGCTGGCTTCACCCTTTGCAAGCAAATCGAAACTCTCCTCACTGGTAGCCGTCATCGGTGGACTCGGCACTGAGTGCTCCGGATCCTCGTGCCTCCTTTCGTGCGAGAAATGACGCTCATGTTGACCCTGCCATTGGCGATCTCCAACCCATTCGACCCCGTCGCCCGCACCGTTGATACTAGGTGTGCGACGCTCACTCTCGCGCTCCAATAGAGGTGGCAAGTCGGTCCGATCAACGGTTCCTTGTTCGAATAAGGGCAGACTGCGACGATGCCATTCACCCAGGAACATGCCCTCCGGATCAACTTCTTGTCGCACCTTCAACCATTCGTCCATGTCCTCGGCGTACAATATGTCCGTTTCCGTGGAATCCAGAAGGCTGAAGTTCTTAGCCCAGTGAGGTTTAGCGCCCATGTCCCGCATGAGCCATTCGAATGCTTCATAGTACCGCCGCTTACACGGCGGGTCGCGGAGATACGGCCGGTAGAGAGTTGCATTTAGGTAGAGAGTGGGCCCGTCACGGCAGGTTGGGTCGAGGAAAGGGTGCGGGTTGGAGTTGTGAGTCGAGTCTGACACTCGCACCTCAATGGGGCAGTGCACCCACAAGCCCTTAATGGGGAAGGGAACGCCAGCAGTCTTTGCATCACCGTGCAGCCATGCAGAGAGACGAGTGATCGCTTCGGGTCCCTTTTCTAGCGGCAACGCCCATTCGTTTACAAACTGCGAGTACAGGCAGTTCATCAGCAGACCCGTGCGGGCAGGCTCAACTGCCTCGGTCACGGTGCTCCCTGCCTTGAAGCCGTACTGCATACCGAAAACAAACCACTCCACCCATGGTAGAATGCGCGGTATGTAGGAAGACAGCGCAAGCAGATTATGGTAGATATGGTATCCAAACCACTCGTCGTAAAAGTTCCTCGGCGGTGCGCGCAGTGGGAGATCTGTCGCATCCGCGCGCCAAACGATCGCATCCTTCTCATACGGCAGCCACCAGACACGGACAAACTCGTGCGATGTCCATAACCCGGTGGACCATTCCTCTAGTACTTTCGATAGAGTGTATCGCTCCTGGCGCCACGCGATGTTGAATGACCGGCGCGCCTTGAAAGTCACCTCGACGATGATGCCCAATGCACCCAAGGAAACTAGGGCCGCGCGGAAAAGGGATGGATTGTTTGTGGCGCTGCAGCGCACTAGTTGGCCGTTCGGCAAAACCAGGCTCAGAGCTTCTATACACTCCGACAGCAGTCCATGGCGCATCGAACTGCCGTGCGTGCCCGTCGCAATGACTCCCGCTATTGACTGGCTGTCAATGCTGCCCAAGTTCGCCAGTGTCAATCCATGCTCCTCTAGTCGCGCTCCCAAGTCACTCAATCGAACGCCCGCCTCGACGGTGACGAGGTTCGTATCGGTGTCGACCTGCAAGATGCGACCGAAGTCATCAAGATTGACGAGCCAAGAGGATGTGCAGGTGAGGTCGGATGGAGAGTGGCCGCTGCCGACAGTGACAAGGCGGCGACGACAACGGCGGGCGAGAGTCACCAGCTGCTGGATTTCGGGGATGGATTGAGGGCGAATGTAGAGCTCGGGCCGGGAGAAGAAGGTCTTGGCCCAAGTGTGATGCAGGTGCTCGGTGGATGCGCGGAATGGAAGAGCGGGATCGAGCTTCGACAGCTCGCGGGCGATTAAGGGATCCATGGTGGTTCAAGAGAGATGATCACGGCATCGTGCTTTACATCGTCTGATATGTCGGGAAACGGGGATCGATCGGATGGTGGTGGGGGGCAAAAAAAGAAAACGGTACGGAGTACGGAGACACTAAAATCAAGATAAGCCGATGCCGGAACTCGGAGTAGTCCCTAAACTCCGTGGACTGATCTAAGCTCGGTGTTTGCTTCTTTTTGACATATTGATCTAGTATACTTCCAAGTATCCTCGTAATGACTATGAACCAGCGCTGAATAACTCTTGTACGCAAAAATGCATATAATGAAAAGAAAATATCTCAAGCGTTAGATGTACATGCCAAATGCTCTCACCATGCTCCTCTAGGGGTCAGTACACCCTTGGTAGATAAGACTCCTCCCGCGAATGCTCTCTTTACAAACCGAATATGCACAGAGAAAGGAAAAACATGCAAGAAATACAAGACTCGAAAGTTACTCTCCGCGTTCGTATGACCGAATCGCCTCGATCGCCACGTTCAGAGGGAACACGCAGGGCGCGTGCAAAGATCGCGGATCCCATTTGCGGAACGCACTTTGACATCGGTCTGGGATGCCGCCCAGTGCAACAAAACTCTTCGGGATGAAGGGTCGGTCCTGAAGTGATGCTGCAAGAATGCCGTACTCGTGTGCGAATACCACGGCAGATGCGAAGTCGGCGGATTTTTGCGGTGCGTGATCGCCGACAATGCTGGGACAAGAGTTAGATCGTTTCTATCGATATCATTCCTAACGGAGACTTACACATAAATCTCAAAAAACGTATCAAGGACGTAGACATCTCGTTCAGTTAGGTCCTTGAAGCAGAATGGCTCAATCTCCTGGACACAGTCGTTCGGACGGACGACTGGCGAGCCCGAGCCGGGTCGGCGCATGCCCCAGAATCGGGGTGGCTGGCCGAGTTGATGATCAACGCGGAGAAGTCGAGTGCGATAGTGGTCGTACTTCGGCTTCAGTTCCCAGTAATCCGGCGTCATAAGCGGATTGCTTTCGTTGGAGCCCGCAAAATCCTCGAAAAAGCATTCGGGTTCCTGTCCCTCGTCGACCTCTTCGAACTCGCCCGTCAGGCCGAGGTCCATGCTGATGAGGCGGGCTGCACCAGTCTCTTCGGGCCCGCTTCCATTGCCCTTCCACAAGTAGAGCTTGCCGAAGGGGGCGGAGATTACAAAGGGAAAACCAGAGCAAAGGTTGCGTAATGAGTAGTCGACCTCATCAAAAGCCATTTGACCCAAGTGTTTCCGTCCGCAAAGCATGTAAAGCGAGGATGAGGTGTGACGAGAGTTCTGGCCGCGACGAGTGATGATGATGCCGCCGAGGGCTTGAATGAACCGCACGGGCTCCTTTCCTTGCCTGATGACCTCGAGCTTGCAGCCATTCTCGCGGGCAACCTTGCGAGCGAACACCTGCGCATCCTCCAAAGCTCCTTCGGGCACATCATCACCGCACCAGAGGTATACCTCGGATTTGTTGTTGTTTTGTGCCTCGAACAAATGCACACAGAGGTACATGCTTCCCTCGAACAGAACATACTGTTGGTTGATGGGAACCTCTTGCCGCTTGCCATCACCTGTGAATTCCCAAATTTGACGCTTCAGGGTTCGGATCTTCGCAGCATCCGTTTGGCTAGTGAGCATCAACTGCGGATCTATGTCCATGCGGTCTCGAGGGTTGGGAAATGTTTTGAAGAAAGTCCCAATCACCTCTCGAGCATCCGCTGCCTGTGCAACGAGGGACGGCGCAGACATCTTTCGCGACAGTCTGTGGTCAGCAGGCTTGCCAAGGGAAAACTCGACCTGCTTGGAAGACTCTGGTGGAGAGGGAAGTTTCTTCTCTCGAGGAGAAGAGTCTGCGACAATGACGCCGGGAATCGATCTTTGTGGAGACATCGCCGGGGAGTCCATCTGATTCATCTGATTCTCTCGGAAGCTTGTCCTGAGAGGGGATGGTGAGGTTGAAGCGTACCGCGATTGCCGGCTCCATTGAGGTCTCGGCGCAGGAGTCACGGGGGATGGCGAACGCGAGGGGGATGGACTGTCCTTGGGCGGAACAGGGGGTCTGCTCGATGGGCTCGCGGTGCCCGGTGATTCAATATCACGGGTCACATCCTCGCCGGAGTTGAGAGTATTGGTGTCTTTCGGAAATCTCGGGGAGGTCGGAGACATGCTTCTCAGCCTCTGCAGTCCGCTGTTGAGGGCATTCTGGAAGCTAGTGTTTACTGATGGAAGGGGCTTGGTGACGGGGCTCTCTGTTTGAGCGTTTTCAGTATCGATAACCAAGCTTTCTCTTGACGCACTTTCCGACTGGGGTTCCGAAGGAATCACAGGCTCGGGGCTTGTCTGGGAGCTGACTTCAGGAGATGAAATAGCACCAACCTCGGTATCCTGAATGGATGAGACTGCTTGAGCAGCGTCTCCCTTGGGCAACCGTCTCTTGGGACCCCTGGCACGACCTTTCGTCATGTGGGTAAGAGGCGCCGAGGGCAAGGCAGGGTCGCTCTCCGCAGCGGGAGAGACCACCAACTCCTTCTTAGGTCCTTCGGCTGCTGGAGGACCACGAGACAGGAGGCCTGCTAATGCAGGATTGATCCTGCCTGCAAGTTTCCCTTTAGGAGTCATACCTGGAGAGGCGGCCCTCGCTGCTGCGGCTGCCGCAGCAGCTCGCCTGGCCGATGGCAGACCACGCATCGAGCTGGCCGACTCAGTGGAATCCTTCCGTTCCTTTTCCGCGACTGGCTCGATTGTCTCAACCACATTATTAGGGCTTTCTTCTTGACTCGGCCTGATGATCGGGCTGGGAGGCGAGTCCACATCAACCGCGTTGAGCTCACTTGCGGTCGGAGAGGGTTCTCGAGACGCCTCCTTGTCGATTTCCTCTTCAGCGGTAGGTGCAGGAGTAGCCAGCTTCTCTGGCGACCTAGGCGTGGAGCCAAGGTCCCTAATGACCGGTGATATTGGCTCGTCAGTGTTGGTATGTCTGATGCTACTTGTCTTGGTCATGCTCTGACGCTTCGCAATAGCTTCTGGGACTGCAGGAGGGGGAGCCTCTTTTTCTTCGATGGTGTTTCGCCTAACTGAGCCTCCTCCGGCCTGCATCGCCTCTTTCTGCTTCACGAGACTATCCCTTAATTCATCGACTCGCTCGGTTCTCTTGGGGCCTCCGGTAACGTTCAAAGCAGCTTTGCCTCGTAAGACGTTACCCTTAAGTTCATCTGGTGCTTTGTAGTTGCGAGTCTCGGTCTTCTTGAGCTTGCCAAAAACGTTTTTGAATTCCGGCTCTTGCTCCTGCTCCGATCCGCTGTCCTTGACGACTTCTTCTCGCTTGCGCAGATTTGCTCTGAAATCAACGACTGGAGATTGTGGCTTGGGCCTGGGCAAAATAGGCGCCCGGGAAGGGAGCGAGAAGTTCGGTTTGGGGCTCAGATTGGAGGGAGCGTCCTTGCGAATTGTTATGGGACTTGGGACCTTTTCAGGCAGCGCCGGCGTCTCTTGAGGTTCGGCTTCTGGTGCAGTCAGGGGAGATATCGTCTCCTCTTCCGCCGGCTCAGGTATTGGCTCGGGCTTCCTCTCGGGCTTCGCCTCAACTGGTTCAGGTTCCTTGGGCGCTTGATCGACATCGGCAGCAGGCAACGGGAACTCTGCGAGAGCTTCCTTGGCCTTGCCGGCATTGGGGGTGTCAAATACCGATGGAGCTGCAGAGAGACTAGGCTTCTTGAAATGGCCGCCTGGCGGAGGCGTCCGCATCAAGCCCGCTGGTGTGACCTCCTTGAAGTTTCTCACTCGCCCCATATCAACACTGCCCCTCGACTGGCGTTCTCTGGCCCAGGCAGGCTGTTGGGGCGGTCCGGTTTTCTGGTTTCGTGGAGACTCCCATGTAGGTCGATTCAGAGCACTTTCCAACCAGCTGGCCTTATTCGGGCTCCAACGCCTGGGATCCATAGTTCTCGAGGTGAAGGGACTTGGGGGGACGTCCCCGGCTTGGCTGTCTGCGGTCGCTGAGCTCGCGGTTCTCGCGTGACCATAACGAGCCGATCTACTTGGACTGGTCTCAGAACGCAAATTGTTGGTGTTCCCAGTGGGTGTCTTCGGCCTGTCGCTGGAGTCTGAGAGATGGGCCGTAACCTCACTGTGGCTCGAGCTAGGACGCTGAGTGGGCAGCGGCGAGATTGCCCGATTCGACTCTGAGGCAGATGTTGTCGGCGCCAAGTCACCCACACTGCCGGTAAGGCTCGGTGCTGCAACGCTATTACGGTTGCTAACAATGGAGTTTGACCGGCTAAGCCCCTGCGGGATTTGAGCACTCCACCGTTTGGAGACGCTGTCTGATCGCCTCATCATAGCACTTTGGACAAATCCACCGAGACCCTTCGTCGGGGATGTCGAACGAGGCCGGTCTGGAGACATTCTTCGTTGCGTGGGCGATGGTAGCATTGGCTCCTCGCTGGCGGGCCCAGTTTGGGGAGGGTCAAGTCTTGGGGCGTCTGCCAAAGGCACCGTCGAGCCCGTTCCACTGGTTGGAGAGACTGACAACGCATCTGAGTGTCGATTGCTGGAACTGCTCTCGCCGACCGTCCGCGGCGGTGACGCGAGCATTTCCTCTGCCACGTTTGGCTTTTCCGCTTCTACCGTCGACTGGTGGCTCATTCTCGATAATGGGCGAGCCACGCCCAAGTCCGCCTGACTACCTCGCCGCTCTTCAGGCTTTTGGAATGTTGGCGAGCCCAGTCCTCGGTCTGGGGTCTGGCGGAACCAGGAAGAATCCTTTGACCCCAGCGAATGCGCAATCTGGGCACCCGAGAGCTGATTCTCATCCGACGCTGTCGAAGCATTCCGCAGGTGACTAAAGCGAGTGGGAGATATGGAACCGGGCGATCTATTGCCAGAGTCTCGCGAGGACGGCCGTTGCTGCCATGACAGGGTCCCCGTTCGGCTTCGCGATAAGGTGGGCATCGCCCGTGGAGACTCTATTCCTGTATCCTGTACCGACCCGCGCCTCTTATCTCTCGTGTCAAGGGTATAGGTGGATTCCGCGGTCGCTGCTTCCGGGTCCTGTGTCTGCAATGTCGGCTCGAGATGCTCCGGAGGCTCGATGGAAGGCTTGCCAAGGGATGAGGTACTCAGCCTCAAGGGATTCAGCGACGGTGAGCCGGCGATGGATCGTGCTCGCTCTGCAATTAACTGTATCAGCACACCATCCGATGAGGGGCAGATTCGGGGATTCCATATTGGCGCGGGGCTGTGGCTCAGGCTAGCTCGAAACAGACCCCAGGCTCATCCAGGAACTAAAATTTTACCAGCTCGGCGGGCCTGCCTTTCTGCGCGGCCCTGCAGAATCTCATCCTCCAGTTTCTTGGTGCGCTCCTGCTCTTCCTTGTCACGTTGCTCGCCGAGTTCCCGGATGCGTAGCAGGAAATCATTCACATCTTCAGATCCGTCAGGGTTTGTTGTGGTCGCCATGATCCCGTCACACGTTGCCGCAAGGCAAACTCTTCAGGAGAAATGTAGGCACCTGAAGTGACAGGAGTGGGTTGGCGGAGGAGAAGTGGGAAGTTGGAAGACTCAAGGGCTGAGGTGTTCTCCGCCCTGCTTAAATTAAATGGGGATGGACGCAATCCATGGTCATTGGCTCCTCCGATCTTCATTTCGCTTTTGTTTTCTATCTATCTACCGCAGAAGTACGCAATTATACTACTGCCTTTGGATTTAGTTCTTAGCAGTCCAGTCTACAATACATTTAACGTGATACGAGGCGTTTTGTCGCTGAAACCACATGTTTGTTTACTGTTTTGTGGAGCTGATCGCTTCCCAGGTTCCGCGCCCCGTTGGTTTTTGGTTTTGATGCTGGACCATGGGTTTCGTCGCAACTTTGATTTTTCATTTTCGCCAGGGGTTTAAGGGGTCTCCACACCTAGAGACTTCCATATATCAAACTATTTGGTCTTCCGTGAACGAAGTGATCTATCAGTTGCCCAGGTGGTACCTTGCATGCCACCTGGGCACCCTCCCGGATTATTTTCTTTATTTCAAATAGTAGACAGGCCTAAGTATACCTAGGTAGCCTATAGATATGCAGTGTCTTTAAATATTTGAATATTATTCAATTAATCCTCCGGTAAAGGCACCTGGGCACATGTTTGTCTTGAGAGATGTATATTTTTGGACACTATGCGGCTTCCCGTGGTCGGAACTAGAGCCCAAAGAACTTGGGAATTCGGGAAGACTTAAAAAACATTGCTGAAATCAATACAACCTGCATCTGCAAGGCTACACTACCTAGGTACCTACATGGAACTTGCTCATAGCTTGCTAACTTGTGTCATAACTGATATAACCAAGTGTTCCACTAAGGTACCTAGGTAATCCGATAGCCCAACGGAAAATGGAACATGGAAAATGACCACTCTAATGGTATTTCATTAATAGATAAAGAGAGTAAGGTACAAATAAGTGTATAATACCGGGAATCAATGTACCATAGCAGTGCTGCTGTCTATCCGCAATCCACCGCGGTGGGAATGGAAAAAGGCTAGTAAAGGAAAAGTCGGTCTTTTGCATCCTGTACCACCCATTCTAACCCTTCACTGAGGTTCTTCCCCGTCATGGCACTGCACGGTAGAATAGTCCACTTGTGGGTTTTGATTAAATCCAAGCCCAGACGCTACAGCATTCGTCAGTCCAGTTTTGGCAATGCAGGCTCGCACAAGACAAAAAAAACACTCACCTCTCGCACTTCTTGCTCCGACATGCAATGTTCTACATCTGTCTTATTCAAAAAGATCAAAAGACTGGCACCTGTGAGCCGCTGGTGGGCATTAGATCGGAATCCCGAAGATTTGTGATCGGAATAAGGAACAAACCTCTTCCAGGAGCAGACCGGCCAGCTCCTGACGACAATCATCCACTCGGAGACGATCTGTTGCATCAACAACCCAGACAAGTGTATCTGTCTTTTCGAAATAGTTTTTCCAGTAGGAGCGCAAGGTTCTTTGGCCACCCACATCCCCTAGTACAATCAGTCCCGTCGCAAACCGGAGGGGTAATAATCTCCTCACAAATATTGAGCTTGTATCTGTAAACCTAGTTAGAACCTCGTAGAGCACATCGGCTAGGGCTACTCACCCCATAAAATCAATTGTCTTGATAATAAAGCCTAGCGTTGGGCTCACTGTTGTGACATCCTCGTTCATAATCCTTTTCACGATGGTTGTTTTGCCCGCGTTATCCAGGCCCCTACGATACCCATCAGTAGAGCCCATCTAAGCGGGGGAATATCCATACAGCATCAGTATACGCATCTCCTTATCCTTTAAGCGTGCTTTTCGAAGTATTGACAACATCGTCACTGAATTACCCTGGTTGCTGGTTGCTAGGGTTAGGCGGGAGGATTGAAGAGGTGAGAAAATGATTTACCGCTGCGGCCCACGGGACACATACTACTACAACTTTCACTCTGAGTCCACCCGCCCTCTCCATACCCAACCATTTATGTCCAAAAAAAAAAAAGACTTGAAATAGAGTTACTACTCAGTCAATGTACCTCTATCTCTGGTCCAAATTATAGACACTATCTCCGTCGGATATGCCGGTCATCGCCTGGTTGGGGGTCATGATCGTCGCATACCGAACTATACCAAGCTTCATAGGTATCATGTGTCATCTGGCTGCGCAGCCGCGATGACTTGGTGAGCGCAACATCAGCGAGGGGACCCTTTAGCACCTTCCATCGCATGAGCATCATTCATCCGACGACAACTTCCCGAGTATCAATCGTATTATGAAAGTCAACGGCGAGCCCCTTCAAGGTCGAGGACACTGCCCACATGATTCTACCACTAACCACCAGCAGTTCGAACACAAAAGCTCAAGCCGCGAAGGTGAGGAGGACGACATCGAGCTCTCTCAAGGTGGCACCAAAGGACATCACGCTCTATGTAGAAATCAAAGCTATTCTTATGGACGAACTTCTTCAGTAGTCTGATGGTCAACTTTCCTCAACAGCCGCAATAATGGTGAGCGAGACTTCCCTATTTCATCTGACATTCCCGTTAATTGCGAGGTCTACTGAGGTATGATTGCATTGTACTTAATTGTGACTCCAAGATCGGTGCGAGCGGTCTTATCGAGCATGATTCTTCTTAGACACATGCATAACAGACACTGTAATAGGATGTATCTCGGTATCCGAGACCCCAAGGTTAGGAGATGTGGGAAGAAATGGTCAGTGAAGATGGATGATCCAAATGCATCCTCCCCATTGGTCGAGGTGCACTTGCATTCGACTCTCAGTCAAGCAGTCCAACATGACCTTTTTCCCTTTTGTCTCGTCCCTGCCTTCAGTTTTCATCGATGAAGCTTCAGGGCCACAGCGTGCGTAGCGCGCATCACCAGTAAAATACAACGCCTATTCTTGGAAACGGAAGATCTTTAACTGAGCAAGTTTTGATTGACGTTATGCTGAACGTTATATGCTATACACACCGCATAAAGGGTCACGGACGCCCCTCGCGAAGGGGGAGGATAGGAGGATAGTTGCTACGGCTCCAAGCCCTACGTGAAGTAATTCGATTCCGCATCGGGAGCTGTATGGCAGTTTCCTCGCGTTCAATCAGAACCTCTAGAAATGTCTGCAAACGAGATTCGAATGTCTTTTCCCAAAGTCTCTATCCCATCTGGCCGGTACTCGGGCTGTTCAAGGAGTAACCATCATGGAGCCACATGGGTATTCAACTGGTGCTGCATGGGTAAATTCCCAGTCTATGACACCGACAATCTGTAGGTCTTCATTGATCAAAAGATTTGCAGGCCGAATGTCATCACACCATAGCTTGAAGTGACCATGATCATTCACAGACGCGTTAGGTCGACTTTCTCTGGCGAGCTTTTTCGTCTCATTGGGTTTGACCTCAGGGAGCCGCCTATTGGGAAACTGAGATATAATCATCGAGTTCGCTAAGATCTATATCCATTCAAAGATGGCCGCAGATGGTGTCGCACAATGATCTACAATGTCGAAGTATAACCCATCCCAGTTCTATGAAGACCTCCGAATGATCGCGAGCATCCCTTCTCCCTTCGGTGCGGTCGTGAGGTTCTCGTAGCCAGTAGCAGTGACGAGAATATCATCCTCGATGCGTACCCCGCCAATGGAAACGTATTTATCAGCAATGTCAAAGTCGATATACCGAGCATAAGGCTGCTTGCGCGCATTTGCAAGAGCCGGAGGTGAAAAGTAAATGCCGGGTTCCACAGTAACAACCATACCCTCTTCCAGGAGAGGGGAAGATAGTGTGCAAGGCGACCGGCTAATAGCCGGGTTCAAGACCGGTCCGTACTGAGTTTGGTCCAGGGAGGGATGAAGTGCCATGATCGACGACTCGGAGACATCATGGACTTCGAGCCCAACATGGTGGCCGAGGCCGTGTGGAAAGAACACCTTGGAGGCCCCGGATGCACGAATTTCAGAGTGCGAGCCGTCTTTCAACACACCCAGCTTGAGCAGGCCATCGATGGCGATTTCGTGAGCCAGGTCGTGTAGAGAAAGGAAACGGGTGCCTTTTCGGATCCGCTTGATGCATTCTTCCTGCATACGCTCAACCAGGTGGTAAATGTCCCTAGCGTATTGATTGGGCCACTGACCAGCAAGCGGGAAAGTCCGCGTCACGTCACTGGCGTAGCAGTTCCATTCAGCGCCAGCATCAAGACAGACGAGAGGTTTCTTGTGGAGAGTTTCATTATTCCGGTCGTAATGGAGGACAGCAGCGTTAGGCCCAGACGCCGCGATGATCTGGTATGCTTGATTCCGTGCACCGTGCGAGATGCAGGTGTCGAGGAACAGGCCTTCAATTTCCGACTCGTTCTTCATTTTCGAAATGCGTTCGAGGACGCTTCTATGGGCGAGTTCCGAGACCTTATTTGCCTGGCGGATCATCCGAATTTCATATTCGTCCTTGATGCTACGTGCTGCATTCATGGCAGGCAAAAGCTGATCCGAGTCCAGTGGCAGATCCTCTGGAAGACCTTCTGGTTTCTCTGAGTCATGGATCATGTAGAGGAGGCTGTCCTGCACACGCTCACGCAGCCAATATTCCAGCTCCGGCTGGAGTGACGAGTAGTATTGAACTCGATCCATGTCATACCGATCCTGTGCTTCCTCCCGAGACAGAGTCGGGCCCATCCAAATCGCCCGGTGGAGGTCGAAGTCGGGCACGAAGAGGGTCAGCACATCCAAGCCCACATCGTATGTAAGTGCGCAGTCTGGCTCGTCGACACCACTGAGGTAGTAGAAGTATCGTCGCTGTCGGAACGGTCGTGCTTGGTCCGAGTCGCGCAGACTGATTGTTGGTTGCCCGGCGAGAAAGATCAAGCCGTGAGAGATACCGAGTTTGCGAGCCACATCGCGCGCGTGCTGTTTGGCTGTACATAGGAGGAATGGTTAGCTCGGGGTTGCCGTGCTCCCCAGGTCTCAGCAAACCGAAGGGAGCTCCGCGAGAGGGCGTAGACTATGATCTTGAAAGCATTCCGACCTTGCGGAGCTTCTCCCTGGTTCAGCGAAAGGGGAGACTCACCTGGATATTTATCGCAGGAGCTACCAGACACGGCTAGGCGGATGTGGTAGGAATCGACGGAGTTGATCATAACGGATTGTTCTGCCGAGGAGGTGAGGGGAGCGCCGGGGGCCTTCGCACGCATTTTGAAGATATCGGAAGCGACGAGAGGGACCACTTTCTGCTCGCTTTACACCAGGGGCCAAGTAAGGAGCCACGAGGGGAGAGGGGAGAGGGGAGAGGGGAAAAGAGGAAGATAGGAGTGAAGGAGAGGCTTATCCAGAGTAGGGATGGCCTCTACGATCGGATATCGCCATTCGCAAAATTGACAGGTCCCTTCATTCGAGAAGTTTAAAAGAAATGGTTCATCTCGCATAGAGGAAGAGCTAAAACCTATAAGCCAGACACAAAGTCTATATACAGGGAGCGCCCCGAAAGTGTAAAGAGGGCACCGGAAGCGTCTTAGATAACCCGAGTCAAGTCGCTCCAAGTCGCTTGTATCCGCCTGCGTCGCCCACTTATCTCCTCTTCTTACACTACCTCACACCACCCACTTTTGCCTCCCATCTTGTTTTTCTCTTTTATCTCCTGATTCCTGTTCATCCTCTGGTCAATGAACGATGCAGGGTCTTGAGGCATCGGGCCCTGGTGCGCTCGCAGGCCTACCCTCCACACTGAGAACGGTGATAGGCACCCCGACGACGTCACCGCTCGGCCTCATATCCTCTCAATCCGTTCACACCACTCTCCAGACTCCAACATCTCTGTCGCGACAGCAGATTCAGGAGAATCTCCAGCATGTTATTTCGACTCTCTCCTCCGACTACGATGCTGGGCGCGTGGTTGTCGCCAGTGGCGAATCCTCCGGCTCGACCGGCAAAGGCATCCTGATCGGGATCTTGTCCGCGTTTGGCTCGGCGGCTATTGCATTTGTCGTGCTAGCAATCTTCTTTTTCTTCAAGTATACCCGCCGCGGGCGGATTATGCTGGATCGCATTGGCCGCCCGGGTGAATATGACGACGAACAAGCGTTTGCGCGGGAGGAGGAAGCGGCTCTGGAATCCATGGATGACTTGTCGCGGTCGGAATACCTACGAGCGAAAGGTAATAGCGAATATACCGTTATTCAAGCTTCCTCTACTAACATCCTGACAGCCTGGGTCCAGTCAAATCCACCCGAGTCCGTACAAACCGATATTTCGCTGTCCCAGTTTCTCGCCATTCAAGAAAAAGGTGTATCTGCCTGGGAATTCCAGCCCGAGCTGGAAATCGCGAACTGTTTTGTAGAAGGGCGCACGGAAATCGAATTCTTCGATTCTGAGTGCAGCGTTCAGACGAACCTGCCCATTCCCAAGCAGAATGAAGTGTACTATTGGGAGGCGAAGATCTACGACAAGCCCGAGTCAACCATGATTGGGGTCGGCCTGTCCACCAAACCGTACCCTCTTTTCCGCATGCCTGGTATGTTCCCTACGAGCTGCCTGATCTGACATCCCGCTAATTTCGTCCAGGTTTCCATAAGACCTCTATTGCTTATGAGTCGACTGGTCACCGCCGACATAACCAGCCTTTCGTCTCGACTCCTTATGGCCCACCCCTCCTGCAAGGCGATGTTATCGGTGTTGGCTACCGGCCTAGATCGGGCACCATTTTCTTTACCCGCAACGGCAAGAAGCTGGAGGATGTTGCCCACAACTATCGTTCACAAAACCTATTTCCTACCATTGGGGCCAACGGCCCCTGCAGTATCCATGTTAATTTCGGCCAAATGGGCTTCGTGTTCATCGAAGCTAATGTCAAGAAATGGGGCTTGGCCCCAATGACGGGTAGCCTCGCTCCGCCCCCACCATATGGCAGTGAACAAGGCAGCATTTTGCTTGAATCGGGCCGCGAGAGCGCCGCCCAGATTTCTCATCGTGTTTACCAGACTCATACCGCGAGAAGCTCCAGTGTGGGACTTCCCCAGGCGGTCAGCCCCGGACCCATCCGGTCTCCAACCGAAATCTCCCTTGCCCAGCTGGCCCACATCCCGTCCAATGAAGATGCAGGCGAAGGTTCTAGCCGCATTCGCGCAGATGGAGAAGTCGATGGCTCTGCTGTCGCACCCGGGGTTCCCGATGAAGAGGGTGTTCCGCCTCCAGAGTACGAGAGCCCGGGAAGCAGTCGCCGAGGCAGCGATGCGTCCACGTCTCTGGAATTTCCTGCAAGGACAACCCTGTCTGCCAACCGGCCCCCGGATAGCCCCAACTTCGATGTTCGGAATTTGCCAAGTTACCAAGCGGTGATAGATCGGGAGCTCAGAGATCATCAGCGAGGGCACGCCTGATACATCGACTTTTTTCATTGCTGCTTTTGAACATACTCCCATCACTACACACGGACAAACATTATACCACATTATTTTCTTTGCCGTTTCAATTAGCGAGGTCACGGTTGGCGTTATAACAACTCGGGAGGACCGGTTTTACGGGACAACTTTTCTTTTCTTTTTTTTTTTTTCCTCAGGGAAATCGTGTCTGGAATGAAACTGGGTTTCAAGTCATTGTTTTTTCCGGGCCATCAAAACATGGATCCCACACGAAGTTATGTACAAGGGGATTATTGCTAGCCTTTCCTCTTGCTCTTTTTTGGTGTGTTTCATATCATTTTATGCTCTCGGAGGCAGCTCTGTACATTTTGTGATCTAGCACCCTCAATACCCGGGGGCCCCTGTTGCCCAATCATTTACTGATAGCCATTGAATCTGGCTTCATTAGTCGTGGTTACAAACAGAGAAATGTAAAAATGTAATTTCGAAGCGCGTGCCGCCTAGGTAGAGAGAGTCGTCGGTTGTATACTGAACTACATTACGTAGGCGACGTCATAGACAGTTGATAACTAAGAGTCGATAAACTAGTATCATCGCTCATCACCCGGGCAGCTCGACTTTGTCTACAATATGCTCTCTCTTGGTTAAATAAACTATTAAAAAGAGAAAAGCGGTGTATTAGAGTCAGCAGAAAGGCCACGAGATGATGTACGTAGTCCTCGATTTCAGTGGATGCGCTCGCTAAGTTCCGCCCTCTGCACCCCCCCCCCCCCCCCCCCCCCCCGGTACTTCATCTAGCAACTTCAAGGGTTCCAACTCGTCAAAATGGTGTCTGCTCAAGTGTATGCATTGCGTTATACTCTGAATACACATATCTCTCTAACATATTTCACAGTACCAACCTGGCCATCATCTTGGTGATGATGCAGCTGGCCAAGAAGGTTCCCTTTGAAAACCCCGATGTCCTGATGGCAGTCCGTGCTCTCTACATCCTGTCCAACGTTCTCATCCTGGGCCTGTACCTGTACACGCAGACCAAGATCAACCAGAAGAAGGGTACGTGATACCGGGGCACTTCCGACGCGGCTGTTGACTAACCGACGTCCAGACATGACGACGCTCAAGTACGTCGAGCCCGCGCCCTTGGGCACCGGCGAGGAGGCCAAGCCCGTGACAACCACCAATATGGACTACGACAAGGGACAGCTGCGCCAGTTGATGCGCAGCCAGTTGATGGGTGTAGGCATGATGGGTGTGATGCACCTGTACATGCAGTACACCAACCCGTTGCTGATCCAGTCGATCATCCCTCTCAAGAGCGCCATCGAATCCAATCTGGTCAAGATCCACGTCTTCGGTAAGCCCGCCACCGGAGACCTTGCTCGTCCCTTCAAGAGCAGCGGCGGCTTCATGTCCCAGGCCCAGCCCAAGAGCGACAAGGCCTCGATCGAGAATGCCGAGAGGAACTACCGCGGCGGTGTCAAGGAGGAGTAAACAGTGGCACATGAATAGGTATCATCTACAGTCATCCATCGACCTGGACTTGCATGGAAGCTGTTCTCCTGACCTGCGCCTCTTTTAATTCCCGACTTGTATTATATCCCATTCTTCCAAATCCCATGGCATGTCGGGCTGAGCGGTGGCTCTCGGCGTGATATTTGCGTTGTATCCAGTACTTTCGAGGCTACAATTGCGGCCTTTGCTCGACGGGAGCTGCAGACTCGTTGCGGATATCTGCGAGCTTCCACACCCTTCCACAGGAGCGATAAGGATCCCATTTAGCCCCATTGCTCTTGTAAGTCTTGCTGTAGCATGCCATTTTGTATGTCATCCTTGCCATTATAACCGCCATGAAATTGTCATTATTGTATCGTCAGGGTCTGTCGCACCTCTTTGGCCCGTTGGCTGCATGCGGGGGCATTTATAATCCCAAGACTGGATTTGCCGGACTGGAATAAGCCAACAGAAAGAAACAAAACATATCAGAAAAGTCTGTCTGTTCCCATGGCCCCGTGGCCCCGTGGAGCCCCAGTTACCGGTGACCTTTTCAGGGCACAAGCCACTTCCTATCCAGTTGCCCCATACCAAATCAGTCCACCGCACGCTGTTTTGAGGCAGACCACTCCTGCATGCGGCATAGACTAAAATAATATCATTTTAAATAAAAGTAATTTAAAATAAAATAGAATAAAATAAAATAAAATCACAATATTGGAATTAATGCAGTTGATTCTAGTGGTCTGGTACCTGGTTTAGCCTGTTGAGTGGTTGCCCAGTTGCCCCGATGCCATCATCCACTGCCCCTCCAACCCTTCACCCACTTCAACCCCTCCAAGCTTCCCCCTTCCTCTCCCTCGGGCATTGGGCATCGGAAACTATCACGGACTTGTAGACAACATTATCGTGCCGTAGGGCAAAGAATATCCCTAAGCATAGTTATCACCGAGGCAAATAGTCATAGGGACCCGACATGCGAGGATTGCAACACGCTCATTGGCACAGAGCAGATCAAATATCGTGAAGCTTCCTGAATTCCCCGGTGTATGAAACCGGAAAAGGATGTTGGGGAGTAATGCAAAGCGGCAAGTGCCGGGAAGATGCAAGCTAACTGCTCCGACACTCTGGCGACTCTAACAAGGTGCGCTCGGTGTACTGTTCGGTGATCTGTTCATTGCGTCAGCCACTACTTCTTCCCCTCCCCCGCCAGCTTTTTTTCTCTTCTTCTTTCATCCCTCATCTCTTCTCACCCTCTCACCCTTTGAAAAACATTGTAAGTTCCTCCCTGATTCTACCTGATCCCCTTCCTTTTCTACTTTTGTCCTCTACCATCTCATACATACTTACACCTTCCCAGAAGCTCATCTATCTGCAAACATGGTCCCCAAGGTATGCTCTCCCTCGAAATCATGCGTGTCGCAAATCCTCATCTCATCATCTAGGTTGGTATCAACGGCTTCGGTCGCATTGGCCGTATTGTAAGTTTCTCTTCTATTTCATCACTCCCTTGATCACCGGCTAATTCCTTCTGTAGGTCTTCCGCAATGCGTAAGTCGTTTATTTTCTGACCTTGTGTGTCTGGCGCGATGAACCTGACCCTAACCATTGTATAGCATCAACCACGGTGGTGTTGAGGTTGTTGCCGTCAACGACCCCTTCATTGACGTCAAGTACGCTGTATGTTTTTGTTTCTTCTCTGGTGGCGGGGTCATCCCTCCACACCCCTGCAATTGCCCCGCATCATATACTAACAACACGTCCACCGTCTAGGCCTACATGCTCCGCTATGACAGCACCCACGGCCAGTTCAAGGGTACCATTGAGGTTACTAGTGAAGGTCTGACCGTCAACGGCAAGAAGATCACCTTCTTCTCTGAGCGTGACCCCGCCTCCATCCCCTGGGGCAAGGCCGGTGCCGACTACATCGTCGAGTCCACCGGTGTCTTCACCACCCAGGAGAAGGCTGAGCTTCACCTGAAGGGTGGTGCCAAGAAGGTCATCATCTCGGCTCCTTCCGCCGATGCCCCTATGTTCGTCATGGGTGTCAACAACACCTCCTACAAGTCCGACGTCAAGGTCCTTTCCAATGCCTCGTGCACCACCAACTGCCTGGCTCCCCTCGCCAAGGTCATCAACGACAACTTCGGTCTCGTTGAGGGTCTCATGACCACCATCCACTCCTACACTGCCACCCAGAAGACCGTCGATGGTCCCTCCGCCAAGGACTGGCGTGGTGGCCGTACTGCGGCCCAGAACATCATCCCCTCCTCCACCGGTGCCGCCAAGGCTGTCGGCAAGGTCATTCCTTCCCTTAACGGCAAGCTCACCGGTATGGCCATGCGTGTGCCCACCGCCAACGTCTCCGTTGTCGACCTGACCTGCCGTATCGAGAAGGCCGCCACCTACGAGGAAATCAAAGCTGTTATCAAGAAAGCCTCCGAGAACGAGCTCAAGGGTATCCTTGGCTACACCGAGGACGAGATCGTCTCCAGCGACCTGAACGGTGATGACAACTCCTCCATTTTCGATGCCAAGGCCGGTATCGCCCTGAACCCCAACTTCATCAAGCTCGTTTCCTGGTACGACAACGAGTGGGGCTACTCCCACCGTGTCGTTGACCTGGTCGCCTACATTGCCAAGGTTGATGGTCAGTAAAAATCAGGACAGCGTCCTGGAGCCAGGAGTCTTCTCTGAGGTGATGGTTTACCGTGAAGGTCCCCGTTGATACGGGCCTGGATAGGGATCTGCCTCGTAGAAAAAGCTGCTGTTAACGTCAAATTAATGAGAAACAAATACATTTCGTTTGCGTTTATTTTTCACCTGCATAAGTCTAAGCTGTAGCTAGAAGCTGTAGCTAATGGGTTCCCTGTCATCGGTTCGCCTCTTACGACCCTGGGTGATATACCTCGGGTCATGGTTACTGTCCCTTTGGCCCGAAGCTCGGATGAGAATACTTTCCAGATCAACCTGGACGGAACAATAACAAGTATGTATTCTATATACAATTCTTGCAAGTCATAAGTATTTCCCAAATCTTCTTTGGCAAACACCTGCCGATACTGTCAAGCCACTATATCCTATGACATTTGATGCCTAGATGCTAAGGCATCCGGACCCGCTCGACGTTAAATATGGTAACTAGCTCAGAGGCGGTGACAAAGACGGTGGAAAGGGCGGTGGGCTGTTTTGCCGTTATGAGAAGCGTACATTCAAAGGGATCCTCGAATCAATCCACCCACCGCTACCCTACGCTGCTGCTACGTGTGAGCTGCAAAACCTTTGTACCGGTAGTGCCGCATTGGACGTGGCCATTTGGCTCCCAATTCTTGTTTTTTTTTTTTTTTTTTGCCTTCGGGGCTTACCGCAAAAGAGCTCCACTAGTGTCTGGGTGTCGCAATTTACTCACGCGCGAATACAAAAGGACGGGAGCTTTATACGGCCAACAGTCCCACCACGGCACTGCCGCATATCAGTCATTGCATGCTGTTGATCCATCTGAATCAGGCCCACCTACGATTGTGTCTGGCTTTTGCTGCTCTATCGCCTCATCAAGCATCTTCTGCAGAAGCCGTGCATGTTGTGAACCAGACGTTGATTCATGATATCTTGTCATGAAACGTTAAGCACGAAGCCTCTAGCCTCATTACAAGGGGACTGATCATTAATTTTACGACACTGCCCAAAATGGAAGAAGATGAGGATGCCATGATGGAGCAGACGCGCAAGCTTCCTACTATGCCCTCTCATGCGTCTCTCACGCAACCCCCTCCCTCCACCCATCTACACAATAGAGGTGACCCTGCTCTTGCTCCTTCATTTATACCTCCATCAGCATCAAAGTCCTTGTCCCCCGGCTCTGAGCCTTTTCCATCCCACCACTTAACCGGCCACATGTCCGATGCTTATCCAGAAGGACAACCCAAGCCAAGTGACTCGGAGAGCAACTCCGCCTCCCAACTCGCAAAACGCGATAGCCTGGTTGAACCTAACTCTGACTGGTCCGATGAAGAAGTCCTGCCCCGATCTGGTCTTCCAGTGGGGTCGCTGGCGACGGGTCTTTGTTATGATGAGCGCATGCGCTTCCACTGCGAGGTGCGTCCCACCTCGGACGTGCACCCGGAGGACCCGCGTCGCATCTGGTACATCTATAAGGAGCTGTGCCGTGCCGGCCTGGTCGATGACCCGATGTCGACTCGACCGCTGGCTCCCCAGACTCTTCAGAGGATAGATGTTCGCAAAGCTACCGAAGAGCAGATCACCATGATTCATTCAGATGCACACTATGCCTTTGTAAAGAGCACTGCAGGTACGGCCAAGCATAGTTCTGGTTTTTGAATCTGAATACTGACTGAATGCTAGATATGTCGGATAACGATTTGGTTCTGCTGGAGCACCAGAAAGATTCGATATACTTCAATGATCTGACATTTGCCTCTTCCATCCTGTCTGCTGGAGGCGCCATTCAAACTTGCCTGGCGGTCGCACAACGCAAGGTCAAGAACGCCATCGCCGTCATCCGTCCACCCGGCCACCACGCCGAGCACGATGAGGCCATGGGCTTTTGTCTATTCAATAATGTCTCAGTCGCAGCGCGCGTTTGTCAAAAAGAGCTCGGTGAAAAGTGTCGTAAGATCATGATCCTTGACTGGTGAGTGCTCCGCGTGTCGTTCTTCCGCAAAATGCAATATTGACCCGACTCTTAGGGATGTCCACCATGGTATGCGAAACTCATCCACATTTGACTAAGCGGACGTATGAACTCACGCAATCGCAGGAAACGGAATCCAGCAAGCGTTTTACGAAGACCCAAACGTTCTCTACGTCTCCCTTCACGTTTATCAGAACGGCAGGTTTTATCCCGGTGGCCCCGCAGGAGATTGGGACCACTGTGGTGAGGGTCCGGGACTCGGAAGGTAAGTGTTCACTACCCAATAGCCCAGGGGGATTAATTCCCGCGGGGGGAGCGAGAGAGCTTACTAACATCAGACTGAAGGAATGTTAACATCCCATGGCCTGACCAGGGAATGGGTGATGGTGACTACATGTGGGCTTTCCAGAAAGTCGTGATGCCCATTGCGACGGAGTTCAACCCAGATCTGGTAATCAGTAAGCGGCACTTCTCTGAACGGCGGACCTTTTGACCTTTTCTGACCCTACTGCAGTCTCGGCTGGGTTTGACGCTGCCGCCGGTGATGTCCTGGGTGGTTGCTTCGTGTCTCCTCCCTGCTATGCTCAGATGACCCATATGCTCATGACCCTTGCTGATGGCAAGATTGCCGTATGCTTGGAAGGAGGATACAACTTCCGTTCGATCTCCAAGTCTGCCCTGGCGGTGACCAAGACCCTTATGGGTGAGCCACCGGATCGTCTGATGAACACTCTTCCCACGGAGGCTGCCAAGGCCACCGTCGGTCGTGTCATGAACATCCAGGCTCAGCATTGGCGTTGCATGTTTCCGAAGCCCGCCAGTCATCCCATCTGGGCAGATAGACTTCACGGTATGCTTGCTGCCCCGTCAGCCCACGGACAGTCATTGACAGCCACTTCAGACATCCTTCGTGACTACCAGTCCAAGCAACTTTACGAGGAGTTCAAGCTCACCCCTCTGTGGATCTATCGCACAGCTATTTCCAAGTCGTTCAAGAATCAAGTCTTGGCGAGGTAAGCGTCGGACGAACTATTAGACGAATGGTGCTCGGGCTCACCACTCCTCCCAGTCCCAACTGCGATAAAGCAGTTCCTCTTATTGTTATTTTCCATGACCCGTAAGTATCTTCCGAGACTTTGAGAGTTGTCCGTTCTGATCGTCTCTAGGCCCGAGCTTATGGGGCATCCCGATCCCGTGACCAACCGAATGGATGCCCACAACACCTGGGTGGTAAGTCAATGGACATGTCTCCGCGCACCCGCATGTGCTAACATGATGAAGGCTGATGCGGAGAAGGATTACATTGCCTGGGTGGCCAAGCAGGGCTATGCCGTGATTGACGTCAATATCCCCAAACACATTACTCGAGAGCCGGTAAGGCTTGGCTGTTGCCACACTTCACATAGATCTCCACTGATTCCATGAACCCATCAGGCCACCGGCAGATACGAGGACGAGGATGCGAATCGCCCCACTGCGACCGAAGAGCTGGCCAGCTACTTGTGGGACAACTACATCGAGTGAGCAGCCGGAGTTTTTTCATCAGTTCATTGGACACGAGGCTAACGGCAGCCAACAGAACGGGCAATTTCACAGAGATATTCTTCATGGGAATCGGCAACGCCTTCTATGGGGTAGCCAATCTGCTGATCAACAGAGGTGCGCCTAACGCTAGCTGAAGCTAAGAAAAGCCGCTGACTCGAAGCAGAAAACCTGTACCAGCGCGTCAATGGGATTGTCTCGTTTGTGGCCGAGAACCCCATCCGCGCGATTGCATCTCCCACGCAGACATGGCTGTCGAAATGGTACCGCGAGGTAAGGACATGTCCATGCCGTGTCTAATTATTGATCCGCTCACCCACTCGCCTTCTCTCTAGAACTCTCTTGTTTTTGTCTCAGAGACGCACGGAGTCTGGGGTAAACCGGAACGGAAACCATCTAAGCGTTACGGAACTTTGATCAAGTCCCCCGAGTCCCAGCTAAGCGAGATGCTTGACCGACACAAGGACGAAGTCTTCAAATGGATTTCCGAACGTGCCGAGGAGGACTCTGAGGAGGGCGAGGACACTGACCAAGATGCAGAGATGAAGGATTAGGGCTGCATCAGCCAATCTTCTGGACAAATTTCCCAATGTTATTCTAGAGTATCGTCCCTTTGAAACCCCCGTGGTGTTGCCGAGAAGGCATGGCGTTAGAGTTCCCCACGATAATTTTCCAGAGAGTTGCATGAATCGATTCATCTTGATTAGCGCACGTCTCCCCGCATATTCAAGTAAGAAAAAGAAAGGCCTATACTACATACAGTAAGCGAGTTGATCTGGTATAGGCTGAGAATGGAGGATCTTGCGCCACGAAGCGGCGAAAGGATAACTCGGTCAAATACGAGAACTGGTCCCGTGAGACAACAACCTGGATTTTAGGGAGAAACACCACCAACCACATCACCACATCACCACATCTCTGGCGATTACCAACCAAAAGTTCAGACATTTACATGAGCTAAAGCATGCCCGGTTACCACGATGTTGCCTGAGAATGTAACGGTCTCAGACTTCTACCCCAGGATCCAAGTGTGGCACAACAATCAGGGTCGAGACAAGCAGCACTGATGTCACTGCATCACGACCGAGAGGTGGAAATCAGGTTGGAGTGACTTGAAACATTCGAGCTATCGTTCGTTTCTTTGATATTTCCGACCTATGGCCACTCGATTCCCCAACATCGATGCGGGGGGCGCTGGTCGAACTATGTGTTGGTCCTCTGTCATGTCTAGTCACGTTGTCTCAGACAAGCCAGGCGCAGTGACATGTCCTAATTTTGGGCATCGAAGCTATTCCTCGATGAAGGTAAAAGAAGAGAAGCTCTTCTCGCTGACAATACAACCCGCTCGACTCGAGAAAAACTATATAAATCACGGGAGCCCTCATCATTTACAACTCCATCAGTACTTCCGTCTCAATCCTCAAGGTCTACATTGACTATATCATCTGTCTATTATCTTTCTACAAAGCCCGATCAACCACAATGCGTTTCACCACTGCCGTCATTGTTTCGGTTGCCGCCCTGGCTCCTCTGGCTAGTGCCGTTGGCCAGGCCAGTGTCGTGAATCACTGCGACTTCCCCGTCTACCTGTGGTCCGTTGACGGCTCTGTTGGTCCGAAGAACACGATCGCCCCCAAGGGCAATTACACGGAGCAGCTGCACTACGATGCCGCGTCCGGCGGCATCGCCTTGAAGATCACTACCACCGAGAACGGTCTGTACGATGGCAGTGCACAGACTGACTTTGCCTACACCTTGGACGGCAATACCGTCTGGTACGATCTGTCCGATGTCTTTGGAGATGCCTTCTGCGGCCATACCCTGAACGTCCTCCCTTCCGACCCTACCTGTCCACATATCTGCTGGGCCGACGGTGTCTCCCCTAGCGGTAGCCAGACCAAGGATTGCCAGGCCAACTCGGACATTTCTCTGAACCTGTGCGCCGCCGCCAAGTGCTAGATGTTATGTGTTGGATGCTAGGATGTGGATAGTTGGATTTTTGGGGGCGCAGCATGACTATAGGGGCTAAGCGGGGACGGGAAGAGCCTCAATCCCTGTCAGGGGTCATGAGTATTGACTATTGGAAATAGTTAACGAGTAATGAGTTCAGAAATGCATATCTTTGAAAAAGCTGGGAGCCCTGAAAGAGGTATAAAAAGGACGAACCCTACAGCTCTAAAATGCTCTAAAATGCTCCGATAAACCGATCAGATCAGATCTTGGCTTAGTCACCTCTCGCCCCCTCCGTCGGTTTTACAATAATCGAGGTCTTCTTCTCTTCCTCTTCATTCCAATCTGTGTTTAATTATACGTTTCTTGCGTGATTCTGGTGCATAGGCCATACCGGACACACCGCTATTCTTCTCCGGACCCTTACCTTCATGCCCTCAAGGTCCCCTGCTGCACGCCCATATTTGTGGTACAGAGGCCTGAGTTGCAATCCAACTGCTCGACCATACTTCCTGTCACGTATTTCAACACTGACTCGCTCTCTTTGGTCCTCGTCTCCGAATCCCTCATTTAAGCACTCCTGGCCCCGCTCGTTGTTTTCCACCCACCATTCCTCCGCCATGACTCAAATTGAGCGCATCACAGAACGCCTGGAGAAGCCGGAGCTCGATGATCGGTCCTACCGTGTGATTCGCTTGCCCAACCAGCTTGAGGCTCTTCTGGTGCACGATCCCGATACCGACAAGGCTAGTGCCGCCGTCAACGTCAATGTGGGCAACTTCTCCGACGAGGATGATATGCCAGGCATGGCACATGCGGTGGAGCACTTGTTGTTTATGGGTACAAAAAAGGTATGTGCTTTTGTCCCAAGCTAGAGAGAAGAGGGCAATGCTGACGTGGATCTCGGCAATGATATAGTACCCCAAAGAGAATGCCTACAACCAATACCTCGCCTCCCATTCCGGTTCTTCCAACGCATACACTGCCGCCAGCGAAACGAACTACTTCTTTGAGGTATCGGCTACCGGTGACTCTAGTGCGCCGAAATCCAGCGGACAGAATACCCCAACTGAGTCCACCAGGACGAATGCAGTCATTAGTGAGACTTCGTCCAACAGTGCTGAAGAATCAGATGGCAAGTCGCCACTGTATGGCGCCCTGGACCGCTTTGCTCAGTTCTTTGTCTCCCCGCTCTTCTTGGAGTCAACGTTAGACCGTGAGTTGAGGGCGGTGGATTCGGAGAATAAGAAGAACCTTCAGAGTGACCTGTGGCGGTTGATGCAGCTGAACAAGTCACTTTCAAACCCTAAGCACCCTTACCATCACTTCTCGACTGGTAATCTGCAGACATTGAAAGAAGACCCTGAGAAACGGGGACTGGAGGTGCGCAGTGAGTTCATCCGGTTCTACGAGAAGCATTACTCGGCCAATCGGGCCAAGTTGGTAGTCCTGGGACGAGAGTCTTTGGACACGCTGGAACAATGGGTTTGGGAGTTGTTCGCTGGTGTCGAGAACAAGAACCTGGCGCAGAACCGCTGGGATGATGTGCAGCCCTTTTCGGAGGAGGATATGTGCACCCAGGTGTTTGCGAAGCCGGTCATGGATTCCCGCTCCATGGATATGTATTTTCCATTCATGGATGAGGAGGATCTGCACGAGGTCCAGCCAAGCCGATATATAAGTCATTTGATTGGCCACGAAGGACCCGGTAGTATCCTCTCCTACCTAAAGGCCAAGGGTTGGGCCAATGGTCTTTCAGCCGGTGCCATGCCCATCTGCCCTGGCTCGGCCTTCTTCACCGTCTCGGTACGTTTGACACCCGAAGGTCTCAACCAGTATCAGGAAGTTGCCAAGGTCATCTTCGAATATATCGCCATGATCAAGGAGCGCGAGCCGGAGCAGTGGATCTTTGACGAGATGAAGAACTTGGCCGACGTGGATTTCCGCTTCAAACAAAAAACCCCAGCCAGCCGGTTCACCAGCCGTCTTAGCAGTGTCATGCAGAAGACGTTGCCTCGCGAGTGGCTCCTCAGTGGATCGCTATTGCGCCGGTTTGACCCCGAGTTGATCAAGAAGGCCATGTCTTATCTCCGGACTGATAACTTTCGGCTCATCATCGTGTCCCAGCACTATCCGGGAACGTGGGATCAGAAGGAGAAATGGTACGGGACTGAGTACAAGTCGGAGAAGATCCCTCAAGACTTTTTGGATAGCATTCAAAAAGCCCTGGAGTCGACCGAGGCGACTCGTACCTCCAACGTGCACATGCCGCACCGGAACGAGTTCGTTCCCACCAGGCTGTCGGTGGAGAAGAAGGAAACCGAGGAGCCCGCAAAGACCCCTAAGCTGATTCGTCACGACGATCGCGTGCGCCTGTGGTTTAAGAAAGATGACCGCTTCTGGGTTCCCAAGGCGACTGTCAATATCACTCTGCGCAACCCCTTGGTGTGGGCAACTCCAGCCAACCTCATCAAGACGAAGCTCTACTGCGAGCTTGTTCGGGATTCCCTGGATGAGTATTCTTACGATGCCGAGCTTGCAGGCTTGGACTACCACCTGTCGGCAAACATTTTGGGTCTGGATATCTCTGTCGATGGATACAACGACAAGATGTCCGTTCTGTTGGAGAAGGTGCTCACCACGATGCGCAATCTGTCGGTCAACCAGGATCGTTTCCACATCATCAAGGAGCGTCTGACCCGAGCGTTCCGCAACGCGGAGTATTCGCAACCTTTCTACCAGGTCGGTGACTACACTCGCTACCTGCTGGCCGAGCGTGGCTGGGTCAACGAACAGTATATCGAGGAGTTGGAGCACATCCAGGCAGACGATGTGACCACCTTCTTCCCTCAGCTGCTGGAGCAGACTCACATTGAGGTCCTCGCTCATGGCAACCTGTACAAAGAGGATGCGCTGCGCATGACCGACTCCGTCGAGAAGATCCTCCAAGGTCGGACCCTGCCTCCATCACAGTGGTACCTGAGACGTAACATGATGATACCCCCGGGAAGCAACTTTGTCTACCCCCGGACCCTCCAGGATCCTGCTAATGTCAACCACTGCATCGAGTACTATCTCTACATCGGTCTCTTCTCGGATCCCATCCTGCGTGCTAAACTGCAGCTGTTCTCTCAGATGACTGATGAGCCTGCATTTGACCAGCTGCGCAGCAAGGAACAGCTCGGATACGTGGTGTGGAGCGGCTCCCGTTTCAACGCGACCACCATGGGCTACCGTGTGATCATTCAGAGCGAGCGCAACGCCGAGTACCTCGAGTCTCGCATTGAATCGTTCCTGCGAACGTTCGGCAGTACGCTTGAGAACATGCCCGAGGGGGAATTCGAGGGCCACAAGCGCAGCGTCATCAACAAGCGACTGGAGAAACTGAAGAATTTGGGCTCGGAGACTGGCCGGTACTGGTCTCACATCGGGTCCGAGTACTTTGACTTCCTGCAGCATGAGACCGACGCGGCCAATGTGCGCACCCTGAACAAAGCGGACCTGATCGCCTTCTACCGCCAGTACATCGACCCCGCCTCGAAGACGCGGGCCAAGCTAGCTATCCATCTGAATGCGCAGTCGGGTACACGGGCTGCCGAAAGCAACAGCTCGGACGAGAAGCGCGCCCGTCTGGTTGATGTTGTCAACAAGCAGCTCGAGGCTGCCGGTTTCGCCTCGGACGATGGCCGTCTGCAGACGGCATTCCATGATCTGGACCTGGCACTGATTGATCGCTCACAGATCTTGTACATGGTCAAGACATACATGGCCGGAGATCTGAGCCTGTCGCCGGCACAGATTGACCCTGTGATTCAGAAACTGGACAGCACCCTGGGTCTGCAGCTGAAGCAGCTTGGCCTGGTGGCGGAGAAGGATGAACCGACCAATGGTACCGTGATGGCCCAGGAGCCCACCATCATCACGGACGTGTCTGTCTTCAAGGCCCGCCTGCCCGTCAGCACTGGACCCGTGCCCGTGTCTGACATTACCGTGTTTGAGGACTTTGATGCGAAACTGTGAGAGGATTCATTTGACATGATGTTTGGTTGCGTTGGAGCAGGAGAGTTGGGCGGAGTCGAAGAAGGCATGAGTCTCAAGTCGGGATAAATATAGTCCCACCAATATAACAGATCAAATAATACCTAACTACCTACTGAACCACCATCGTAATATCGTAATATCACCGCCTACTAAAAGTAGCCTATCCGATCTTACACGTGACCATCTTTATTGATTGCGATACCGATCAGCGCGCCCTTGGTCCACCCCAAGCAACAATGGCGACCAAAACAGCTACGGCAATCCAGAGCACTCGCCCGTGAGTGACATGAAATTTGAATGATGAAAATGTGGAGTAGCATTACCGCTGACACGACCCAATTCCAGTCCGATCCTCCCCAAGGATTTCTCGGCCCAGCAGCCGAATACTATTCGCCTATACCCCTTGTCCAACTACACATTCGGCACGAAAGAAACACAGCCAGAGGAGGATCCATCTGTCCTTGCGCGTCTCAAGCGTCTAGAGGAACACTATGACCTACACGGCATGCGGCGCACCTGCGAAGGTGTTCTGGTCTGCCACGAACACAATCACCCCCACGTGTTGATGCTGCAGATCGCCAATGCCTTTTTTAAGCTGTACGCCGAGCTAGAATGATAAAGAGAGGGGCATATGGGGACAATGCTAATAAGATACAGACCAGGCGACTACCTACATCACGAGGACGAGGAGATCGATGGCTTCAAGAAGCGACTGAATGAGCGTCTGGCTCCAGTGGGCTCGCAGTTCTCTGGAGAAGGTGTCAATGAAGACTGGGAGATTGGTGATACCTTGGCTCAATGGTGGAGGCCGAACTTTGAGACCTTCATGTACCCGTTCCTGCCAGGGCACGTCACACGGCCGAAGGAGTGCAAGAAGCTGTACTTGATTCAGCTACCCAAGAAGAGTGAGTTACCCACGCACTTGCTCAGTTTCTCTTTTACTGATTCTCTATTCCATTGGTTTATAGAGGTCCTCTCAGTTCCGAAGAACATGAAGCTTCTGGCCGTGCCGCTGTTTGAACTATACGACAACACCGCCCGCTACGGTCCGCAGCTGTCAGCTATCCCTCACTTGCTTTCGCGGTACAACTTTGAATTCGTGGATGAGAATGATAATGTGGTTGCCGTAACCCCGGGGACTTCTCTGGCAGAGGACCTGATTCCGCGCACCAAGGTTCTGGCTGGGGATGATGGACAAGATACCGGGATGACGGATATTGGAGCGGAGGGTGAGAGCGTAGAGGGTTAATCCAAGGCAAGGATAGAAAGAAATTTAATGTCATCCGTTTATGAATGCCTCTTATTACTCCCAATGTAAACATGCTTCTTATAAATATGCCAAATATTTACCCCGAAGTGGAGACCTTTGCTACAGTAATTAGGACTAATGTCATACTGTCACATTGTCGATTTACGGATCAGTGGTCGACTCTTGCCACTTACTCAAGGGATCTACTCAATAGCCCCTTTTCAGATACAACGATCCTCGACTCCCCCGATGCTACAAATTACGGTGTTTTTGTCACTGCGTTACCCTATGACAAAGTGAAACGAGGTCGAAGGACTGCGTCTAACTGCCTACAGAGCTCTTTTCATACTCAATTCTAGATGTACTTATTTCACAATTATTGGAAGGAATAGTAGACGTCAGGTGGAGTAGGAGGATTGGGAAGGTACTATGGGAGGCCCTGTTTGAACAATCGTTGCCGTTATGTTGTACTGTTATCCTTTTAGACCTTGCGCATTGTTATTCTTCGAGATCCTGTCCACAGATGTGAGTATAGCAGCAAGAAAATACATATGCTCAGAAGCTGACAGTATCATAGATATATGCTTTTGGTCATTTTTACTCCGTACTGCGAGTCTGAAGCTTAAGTGCCTATCCATATAACTGAAGCAAGCGACGCAGTTGACCTCCGACTCCTCCTAGCCTTCAACAATATATACTCCAGTAAGCTTGGCGAGTCTTGGATGCAATGAATAGCAGCGGTATATAGGTGTTAATCTCTTGCAGCGAATCTCCAAACCTTTGTTTTTGTCTTGCATCTCCGAGCCATGCCGAAGTCCAGTCCGATCTCTACATCACTTCGAGAAGCACTTAGCGAGTGCTTTCGAGAGACCACTAGCCTAATCCGCCCTGAACTGCGTCGTAAACTGATTTTGGTTGGCGGTGCTGCCAGCATTGCCCACGGTTCGATATTTTATACCGAGGATGTGGATGTTGCGGCCCCGAGCGACGTATTACAAGATATCTGCAAGGGAATAATGGACGGTGCCCTTAAATTTTCTCTCGAGCCCGACGGCAAGATCGCCTTTGATGCCAGCCAAGGGACACGCGTAAGAGTTGACATGACTGAAATGGGAGACGTCATCGAGCGAATCCATGTAACCGAGCCTTTTTTCGAAGGCTCTGTCGCGTCAATGTTGGACTTGTTGAGGTTGAGGGCCGTGACGGTGGTTGATCGTGGTAGTGATGGCGAGGCTGATGACTTTCGATGGCTGTTGTTGGAGGTGGCAAAAACAGGAAAACTTCTTCCACGTTTGAATAGAGAAGAGCTGGAGTATATGTGTGGAGCTGGGAGGTCTTGCTTGGGGAGACTCGATCGCTTGGTATTATACTCGATCTTAGACGAGGAGGATGGGAGGCTCTTTTGGCATGATTGCCTTGTAGATATGTTGGAATAGAATGCTCTTCTCTGAATAATGTAAGTTGATACTATAGTAGAATACACGCTATGGAATAGCAAGGGTGCAAAAGTGATAAACATGCCGTAACAACGCGAAAAAAATCTGCGAGTTGGTGATTAATGAGGCCAACGTTCGACGCGATCATCCAGAAGTTTCAGATAAGGAAGTCTGGCTTCTCAAGTATTGGCTGGTGGAAGCTCGAGATCAACGAGCCACGGCGGTTGTATCGGGAGATCCTCCGTACCCTGTATTGCAGCGTTAACAAAAAGTGTTTGGGAGCCCCATTTCAATGGATTTGAATCGCCGGAGCAATGGCTTGTTGTGGAGAACTCCATGGAAGGTCGTAAAGTTGAGAGCCTGTCTATCAAGACAGACTTTTCGTTGTCGATATCAGTTAAGTGGGAAGGCCTTTTACTGATGTCCCGGCGCCAAGTGACGAGCTTCGCACCCCAGCCTTCGTGTATGTGACCAAAACAATGCATCCGGGGTCGGACTCGAGCGATAGCCTCAAAAAGATACGGGCAACCTGCCCGCTGGCCAGAGTAAGTGTAATCCATGATGCCTTTTGATGGTCCGTGGGTTACTGCGACGTCGACGTTGTGAATAGAGAAGTCATGACCATGATCTGGGTGGTACTGGAAGCCCCAGTCACCAAGCGATGGTGTGTTTGGACTGGCGTAGACATTTAACAATGCACCATTCTGTAGGCGAAAGGAGTGAGTGCCTTCGTCCAAAAAGGTGATGCCAGTTGTGTCAGTGAATAACTGTCTGACTTCTCCGTAGTAGCCGTAGGCTTGTTCGAGCAACCGAGGATCCAAGGGTGGCCGCACTTCTGCTACCTTTCTCTGGAATACCGGAATGTCCATCGTGAAGTCGTGGTTCCCCGCAATCACCAGCTTCAGAGGTGCATTCAAGGCCTGAAGAAATCGTATCGAGGCTTTGTACTCGTCAATTTTGGACTCCGTGGTGAGGTCTCCACAGTGAATCGCGACATCAGCATATTGACGAGAAACGGAGTCCGGTAAACTATCGAGTCCGTGTGTATCTGATAACACCAAAAACCGGGTCTTGATATGAGCTGCAACAGTTTCTGCCATTCCGGCAAGGTCCTTTGTGCCAAGGGGGAGAAACAGTTTGTATCTGCTAGGTTGAGAGGGAAGATCAAGAAAGCTGTGAGCCTATGACCTAAGTGTCGCGGCAGAATGACACTAGTCCTAATTAGCAAAGGTTCCTAGTACCAAAAATAGCCTTTGGACTTTTCTTAACTAGTTATGTACCAAGATAGTTTAGTAGTTACTAAGTTTCTGTCGGAAGGCGGTGAGGCCATATATTTGGCAGTATATCACCGCTTCCCCTCGTTTGCCAGCTCCCTTATAGCTGCAGTTTGTCCTCTCTAGATTCTCCCTTCTTCATGAGTCTTTCCCCTCTTGATTCCCGTCCACAGTAGGCTAGGCAAATGATAGACTTGTCTCATTGGGGGATTACGCAAAGACATTGTTTGGCTAGGGGATAGGAGTCATCAGGATCAATAGAAAGCGGAACGGGTGCTATAAATGCTCTAGCTAAGTCAAGCGGGACTCTGTTTCTCCGACATTGGGAATAGAGTCATCACGACGTTTTCAAAGGGTCTACAGTGGGGAAGCTGATTGCGAATACTTAATTTCTCCCTGGGCGCTTAGTGATTGAACACCGCCAATGCTAACTATTGGTGACCTTTTTGAGCTCCTTAATACAGTCTTGCCCTTAGTGCTTGATTCCTTCTTGTTGTCGAGAGAAAACATTATCCTATACCGGGCCTTTTAATTACTGCGCCATGCCTATCTAGGTAGAATTTGCTCAGAACCGTTAAGACTAAACCGAGGTTACAAGTCATTAGACGTTTCTAAAATATTCAAGTGGCTACTTACTTGGTAAATAGGCTTTGATATTGGGATATTTGTGTACTGGGGACATCATTGGGGCCTAGAGGAAGAATCAGAGGACTAGGCTAATCTAGACACAGATAGCCAAATGACCCCTCCATTGTCTACTCGGTTCTTAACGCTGAAAAATCAACGGAGGAAAGGAAGAAGTACCTAAAAGATATTAGTTCCCAAGCCTCAAAGACCCCGTTCCTCACTAGGGGCCGAGTCTGGTTACATCCACCCCGAGAGTAACTTTCTACAAGAATGTCGATCGTGGAATCTCCGCCAGTTAGGCGAAGAATCCGTCTTCAGGAACGGACAATGAGCCTATTTGGAACATTCGCCAGAGTGAGTCTCAACGCCTCGTTCCTTTTCCCCCGATTATACCCCGCCCGAGGTCTCGTGGTCTCGCTTTTCTGATATCGCGAAGAGTAGGTATATAGCGGAGGTACTTTGCCGGGTGCTGCAAAACAAACCGCCTTGAAAGATCAGAACACCGGGCTTGACTCCCTTTGTATATCCGCAAAGTTCCAAACCGGTCTGAATATGCGTCTCGGTCAACTATGGCATCTTGTGGCTGCTGCGGGGTTTGCCGTGGCTGCACCTACTCGCCCGGTGCCTCGTGGTAAGAACGAGCTCAGTGCTCTCCCTTGTTGTCAGGCCAAGCTAATATGAGACCCAGATGTTTCGTCCGGTGTCTTGGACCAGCTCACGATCTTCTCCCAGTGGGCGGCCGCATCATACTGCTCCAACAATGTCAACTCTACTGGCAATGCAGTAACCTGCTCTGGAGATTATTGCCCGGAAGTAATGTCGGCTAAAACCCTCACCCTGTCCGAATTTGATGAGTATGTACATCACATATTATACTCGCCGATAAAATACTAACGTGTCAGCTCCACTGAATTCGGCGACGTTGCAGGCTTCGTGGCCGCCGACGAGACGAATAAACTGATCGTGATTTCCTTCCGGGGCAGTCGCACTATCAGCAACTGGATCGCAAATTTGGACTTTGGTATGACCGATGCCAGCGACCTGTGTGATGGCTGCGAAGCACACACGGGCTTCCTAAAGGCGTGGGAGACCGTTTCCGACGATATCACCTCCCAAATCGACTCGGCCAGACAGACTTATTCGGGCTACACGCTGGTCCTGACGGGCCACAGCTTTGGAGCTGCCGTTGCAGCTCTTGGTGGGACTGCACTGCGCAATGCCGGATATGCACTGGACTTGGTAAGTCGGCTTCTCTCTCTTGCTTCATACCTAACACGTTCACAGTACACCTATGGCCAGCCACGTGTTGGAAACGAGGCCCTAGCAGCATATATGACTGCACAGGGGTCTCTATATCGCTGTACTCACTCAGACGATATCGTACCTAAACTTCCCCCCGCCTCCTGGGGTTTCTCTCATGCAAGTCCAGAGTATTGGATAACCAGTGGGAACAACGTAAAGGTGACCACATCCGACATTCAGGTGATTGAAGGTGTAGGGTCAACGGATGGAAATGCAGGAACTATTGACCCGGATGTTGAGGCACATAACTGGTACATTGTAGAAATCGATGGGTGTCAGTAGAGTTCGAAGTAGTTATGAGCTCTGATGACTTAATCCGGTACTCAGACACTACTCAACCCTGTCTTGATGAGAGCACATATCTAATGCATGTTTAGAGTGTAGAAAGACGATATTCCTGTCTCCTATGTAATATTCCCGTCTATGTACTGATATTCCCAGTATAGTTACACACGCGGACCCACCGATCGGCTGTGGCTGAAGCTTTTGTGGCGGGGACAGGTTTAGCCACGTTTCAATTTACCTTAATCTCAACTGTTCTGTGCTTCGCTCTTTTCCATACTCAGGACTAAGTTCGCTAGTTTCATCCCGTCAGGCTAGGGTTATTCTTGGTGCGACCGCATCCCCGGATTCTCCGCCGCATTTAACCCTGGAACTTCACCTTGCGCACCCGCGATGATCTGACCGCGCTCCAATGTTCGATCCTACCGTCCTTCACCATGCTATTCGCCCCGAGCGGACCGCAGAGTCCCCGTCGCCGCAATCGTTTTAAGTCGATCTTCCTAACTATATTCATCGTTTTCGCCATATACTTCCTCTTCTTCGCGCACGCCGAGTCGTCCCATAAACCCACCACCAAAACCGACTATGCACAGCTACACAAATCAGTACACAAATCAGCGCCGTCGCCAAAAGCAGACGAGCAGGCTCGTCCCGCGATTCGGCGACAGAAGGAAATGGTCGTGGCCAGCATGAAGAGCGACGATACGTCGTGGCTGGCTGAGTACTTCCGGGACTGGTCCAGGAGCATCTACGTGGTGGACGACAAAAACGCCCCCTTGACAGTGCCTTATAACAAGGGGCGCGAGTCAATGGTATATTTGACGTAAGTCTGCCAGACCAGCCAAGTTATAACGTGATGCTAATGTGATCGCGCATACAGCTACATAATTGACCATTACGACTCCCTCCCAGAGGTCATGCTTTTTATACACTCCCAGCGCTTCCAATGGCACAATGACGACCCATATTACGATGGTGTAGCCATGCTACGCAACTTCCAGGTGCCCTTTTTGCAGAAAAAGGGCTATGTGAACCTGCGCTGTGTGTGGACGCTCGGGTGTCCAGTCGAGATTCACCCGCTGAGTGATGGACACCGCGACGACGTGCATGCGGGCGAATACTTCATGAATGCATTCAAGGAGCTGTTCCCTCAATCTCCCGTCCCCGAAGAAATCGGCGCAAGTTGTTGTGCACAATTTGGGGTCTCCCGAGCCACGGTTTTGAAGAGACCGAAAAGCGACTATGAACATTTCCGACGCTGGCTTGTGGAGACCGAATTGACGGACGACGTGTCAGGGAGAGTGCTAGAGTATTCTTGGCACATCATATTCGGACAGGACCCGGTATATTGTCCGGATGCGTCGGCGTGTTATTGCAACGTCTTTGGACTTTGTGACTTGAATTGTGACCAAGGTACATGTGAGGGCCGCTATGTTTTGCCGCCTTTCTCGTCGCTGCCCAAGGGATGGCCATATATTGGATGGAAGGGCCAGGCACAGGACCCGAGTAATGGACTGCCAGAACTATGAAGAGCGGGATCTGCACTATCTTGAAGGGATATATGTAGGTCAACCTAGTTGAGTATTAGTTGTACGCGTTTACCCCGTCGCAAACTATTTTCATGGAAAAGGGTATAAAAAGCCCCTTGAGAACGACCAGAAAATATCAGAATTCACCTTAAACTTTCTATATTGTACTTTTGATCCATTGCCATCATTTTCGCCTCTCAATAATTATATTTAACAATTTCCATTAGCGCCTTGACTGGTCCAATGTTGGTTGGAAAGTGGTTCCCCCGCAGAACTCGGGAGCCGAGGTCTCCGCATTCATCGCCGACTCGTATCTACTTCCGACACCACTTCAACTCCTCCACTCTACAAACCGCAAACCAGCCAAAATGCTCATCATTGGACTCACTGGCTCTATAGCCACTGGGAAATCTACAGTCTCCTCCATCCTCTCCTCCCCACCTTACTCTCTCCCCATCATCGACGCCGACATTCTTGCCCGCAAGGTCGTCGAACCAGGCACGGCCGGTTACAAAGCAATCGTCAACTACTTCGGCCCCAGCACACCCGATCTCCTCATCGATGACTCTTCAAATCCACAGGGCAAACCACTCAACCGGCCAGCCTTAGGCCGGCGCGTCTTCGGCGACACCGAGGAACGCAAGCGCGATCGCCAGGTGTTGAATGGGATTATCCATCCAGCCGTGCGGTGGGAGGTGTACAAAGCACTAATCTATCACTACGTGCGTGGTCAATGGGCCATTGTCCTGGATGTGCCGCTGCTATTCGAGAGCGGGATGGATCTGATCTGCGGGACGGTCATCGTGGTGGGGGTCCGCGATCCGGCGGTGCAGATGGCACGACTACGGGCCCGTGATGCGCATCTCACAGCCGAAGATGCAGAGAATAGAGTACGCAGTCAAGGCGATGTGCGGATAAAGGCGACACAGGCGGAGTTCCGAGGCACGACAACATCGCGCGGGGTAGTAGTGTGGAACGACGCAGACAAGGCGGAGCTGGAGCGTGCAGTGAAGCAAGCGATGGCTAGCATTGAGGCGTCGAGTCCGCGATGGTGGGCGTGGGTGCTGCTGGCGGTGCCGCCAGTCGGCTTCGGGATTGCTGCGTGGAATCTGGTGGTTAACTTTGCGACGCAGAAGGGGTGGGAGAAGAAGAAGAAGCAGGAGAAGGCGCGATTATAATTTCAACTTTTTAGCTCTAATACCCCTTGATTTGAATGTACAGTGTTCCCAAAAGTTGCACGCCCTAAGAGTGCAACTACTTTCATATTGTACTATGTTCGTATTGTACATGGAAGGGAAAATCCACAAATGCGGCTATATCAGGTAGTACGGATTCGGAAACTAAGTGAGCTTTGGCAGAAAAAGGGTGATGATTGTAGACTAAACGCCAATGCCAAACTCCCGGGGTATCTGCAGTTCATAAACATCACGAGGCTCAGCTTAATGACTTTTGCGCTTCTTATTCTTTTGCTTCTTCTGCGACAGAGATCTCTGCGGTGGTTTCATGCGCCCACCTCCGCCAGAGATACTCGTCAGGTCAGACAGCTTGAAGTTGTGCGTATTGTTCTTTATCTTTGCCCTGGTCTCAGCCCTTGCCTTCTGCCTCTCAATCATGGCGTCCCTTTGGGCAGGGTCTGTGATATCCGTCATTTGATCCTCCATGTCAACCGCTACCTCTCCTCCATCTCCTGCTTGGGTTTGTACCTTGGATAGGTTAGAATAGTTGTAAATAGGCGATAGGCAGTCGAGTAGAAACTCACGTATCTCGGTTTACGCTTGAAGTTGCCGAATGACTTACGACCTCCGCGCAAAATATTACCTTCAGCATCCAACGAGTCGGCTGCAACCACCATAGGTGGTGAAGGATAAGACGTAGCAGGGATGTCCAGCACCCATTCGGTCTCGCCCGCCTCAGCAGCCTGTCGGGAAAGTGCTTCCCGTCGCTTTTCATCCTCTGCTTTCAGAGCTGCATTAATTGCATCAAGTTCAGCCTGCGGCGTTTCCGGTGTTCCAGGGCTTTCGGCTTCGGTCGATAGCCTGGCACGTTTTGGTGTTGGCGGTTTATCGTCAGACCCCGACAGAGATTCTCTGACAGCTGCCGTTGCTGCAGCGCGTTGCATGAACTGTGAAGCGTTAGTTTTGTAAAGCCACCTCTATTTGTGAGCTTTACCTTCATTGTGAGTAGACGTGACGACATGGTTTTTTCAGGCTTTGCAGCCGCACCCGGAGAGGACGACATGCTGAGCAAAATGGTGTGCTAAAATAATTTCAGTGAAGATGCGAAGATGCACAAGTGAATCGGCAGAATCGAAGAAAATGAGGAAAGTCAGTAGGCGGTAGGTTTGGCTGTGGGCCAACCAATTACAGCTTGTATTATTCAGAGTCCTGCACCTCCCGATCTTCTCTCCAGGTCCACCTCATCTTGTCCACCACGATTCTTCCCCCTCGGGACTCAATTTGCCCAGCATGATGTCCTGCAGCCGCCGCCTTACGAGCCTGGCGTCGGTTCGCCCGCGCTTCGCCATTCGCAACTTTTCCTCTGCCGTTCCTCGCCTGTCGGGGGAGAACCGCATGCCGGCCAACGACCCCAACCCACCCACCCTCAAGCCGAACGTCTCGGAGACCAATGCTGAGCCTACTGATGCCGTCGGTCACTGGGATGGCACCACGCAGGAGGATCCGGCCGTGGCGGAGAAGATCCGTAGCGTGCAGGCACCGAACCGGGCCTCCACCTGGGCCGCTAGCCAACAGCCACGCCACGAGGCAATGGTTGGACCGCGATTTGAGCAGACTATCATGGCAGCTCAGGTGTGTTGATCATCCCTGGACCAGGGCCAATTGATATTCGGTCATAAAGTGGGGAAGAAAACGGTATACTAACTCGGAACCCTTAGCCGCGCCCCTTGGCTGCCATCGAACTCATTCACAAGCAACACGTGCGGTGGTCAAAGTCCAAGATCGTCAGCTGCGATGGCGGCGGCGGTCCCCTCGGCCACCCCAAGGTCTTCATCAACACCGACAAGCCCGAGATTGTGCCCTGCGGGTACTGCGGACTTCCCTTCGTATGTCCAGTTCCTATGGCAATTAAGGATCACCGCTGACATTGTATACAGGCCCATGAGCAGCACCGTGTCTACCTCAAGTCTCTGCCCGAAACCAGCTACCCCCTTGAGCCTACCAACGACCCCGCCGAGGTGAACGAGCAGCAGCGCGTCACCGAGGGCGGGTTCGAGCAGCGATAAACGACTAGCATCAGATTCCTTTTGTCGGCGTTGATTGTTCCCGCGTTATTGCTTTTTGGGCCAGAGGCCGTGTATAGAATTTGGATCAATTGATCTGTGGTTCGCCCGATTATTTATTTAGGAACTGGATTGTACTCGCGCTGTCCAACTATCTACCTGGACCGTGGTCCAAATGCTTCCTCGAAGCATGAAACGCTGTAACTCCAAAGAAATAGACACCCCAGACTTGCCAATCATAGATGCTCTCTCATTTCAATGTCGAGTCACGCCTTCTGACCCTGGATGGTCGCGACAACCTTGCGCGAGTGTCGACTCGTGCGGAACTCGAGGTACCAGATACCCTGCCATGTACCAGTCGCCAGACGGCCGTTGGAGATGGGAATATTCACCGAAGCGCCGACGAGGGCGGACTTGATGTGAGCCTAGCACGAGCAGCGAATTAGCATTGCGTTCAGTCAGTACATCCCAACCTGTACTATGACGCGGGGAAGAACAGTAAACACACCGGCATATCATCTTCACCCTCGGCCGAATGACGGTAGAGATTGCCCTTTTTATCATATGGTGCAATCCGGTCGAGCGCATCACTCATGTCGGCACGCACATCGTCATCCCAATTCTCGTTGAGAGAGAGCGCACAGCTGGTGTGCTGGACGAATAGGTTGAGCATGCCGACCTTGTAGTCACGGATCTCGGGCACCTCCTGTAGGACATGATCGGTGATGAGGTAGGAGCCTCGGCTGCGTGCGGGCAGAGTAAAGGTCTTCTGGGACCAGGACATTTTGATTGTATAGAGTAGGGGTGAGTGAATGCGAATATGAGTGATTCAAGTGGGGGATTCAGAGGAATAAGAGGGTTTTGATTGGGTGGGGTATTCTGATGTCATTGGAATATTATACATAGTCCTACAATCACCTACTTTCCACACAGGTGGATGTTAGAAATTTCATCTGAGGTGCTCAATACTCGATGCATCGTAGTAGATGATGCAGCCTAGTTTCTACCAGCATCAAAAGGAGCAAAGACAACTGTCTCGCGTATGTGCGACCTACTAGATTTCCCCTCTACTGTACAAGCTTCCCCGAATGCTAAACTGGCCCCTACCGATTGCAACAATTATAGCGAACTCGCAAAGGAATGTAACACCACAATGAGACAGACTTCACCGTTTGTTGGTCTCTGGTCCTCTGACGGGCCCTAGCAGGTAGGCATGCGACTGCATTGAGGTCTGACTGATCCTAAATAGGACCAGGCGGTCGGTAATACTGTACGCAAATGCCGACCCAATAGTTGCCTCACCCCTAAGGTATCAGTATAGCCTTTCATGCCTATACACCAACAAAAGCCCCCTGAAGACTATGTGACCTGGTCACAGGGAGAAGCTGGCTGTGTGAGTACTTGCGGAGGCAAAGAACATGATGCCTATCACGAGCTTACTTACGTAGCCAGAGCCAGTGATGGATGGTGTGCACTGTGGATTGCAAGACGAAGATATCTAAGCTGGGTATGGAAAAGAGAAAGAGAACAAGGACAAGAACTCGAAAGATATATGCAGCCCTAGATGCAATGGTGCCTAGGGTGTAGACATGTATTAATGCCTTATGTAGGTGCATCACCCATGTGACTAGTAGTTCATCATAATGCCCATGATCTACTAAATTGCATGAATACCCAGGTGGGTCGTATACTTCCAGAGCATTAATGCTACACCTGAATTCCTTAAGGCGCATCACAAACACTCGACTGGACGAGAGGCGGGTTACTTGTAGCACTTCCCCAATTCGCAGCTCCTAAAGCACGGCCAGCCTCGGTGCTATCGTCAGATCGAATCTACCGCTGTCAGTTCTCGCTTAATCATATACAAAGGGGCCTTGCATACATAGTACTGGGGGTCGACGTAGTGCCACCAATCGTCGCTCCTAAAAGCGTCATCGAGACTCTGACTGGCCACGTCGTTCCAGCCAGTATTTCTGGTATCAAAGTTGGGATGCTTGCTGCTCAATAATCGCAGTTAGAGAGATATTAAGGAGTAGGTGATAGAATACCTACCTCCAAGCTACATATACCTTGGGGTGATCGTTGTTCTGCACACCGTTGGGATCTTTGGCATCGCCCGCGTTGACCTCGTCGGTCGTCAGGGTATTCTGAATCGACCCCCAGGCTAGGTCGTTATAGCCACTGTGAGCAGACAGCAAGGCCCTTGAAGGCGACCACATGTTGCTATCGTCGCGTGAGTGGATGATAATCACACGTTCCCAGTCGTAGTCGTGGCCCGTTTGGATAGATCCGAATGTGGCACCGTCCTTCTCATAGAAAAGGTTATACACAACGCGTACCTCGGTATCATTGCATCGCTGATACGTATAGTAGACAGGAAAGGCTGGACCGGGATTTCCAATGGCCACGCCCGGATTTCGGCAGTTGCACCCGACATCGGGATACTCGCATTGAGCGGCAGGAGGCGTCTTGTGGGCATCATCATAGATGTCCAGCGAAGAAGGCGAGCCAGAAAACGCCCAGGTTGGATAGCAAGGGGGCTGGTCCATCGCCTGTCCGAAAAACCAGAGTGGTGCGTAGCGGTCCGCCAAGTCCACGCCGCCAGCGTCAAGAAGAGAGTTCATCTCATCGTCGGTAATCTGCGTGACGGCAGCGACGAGGCCAGCCAGCAAGGCCAAACGGGCAAACAATGTAAACAGCATCCGACCGAGGGGATGCTTCGGAGCGTGGATAAAATCCTGGTTTAAATTGGTGCTTCGAGAGAACCCTGGAGAGCGGCCTTTATACCTTGCTCAATTTCCAGAAGTGTATACGAGTACTGAGAAGAGGACGCCATGTTCTAATGGCCCCCACGTGCTTCTCGATCAAATAACGCGCTATCCTCGATGCCTCTCGGCGTGTTTCCTAAGTAGGAAATGAGCTGCAGCTCATCGCGGCTTAAGGTCACATCGCGCCGCATTAGTACCGGAGTTTCCGAAGGACTGAAGATTCACCAGTAAAAGGGTCAATGGATTCTGCATGCTCAGATGATTGGACTGTTACTCACAGCGGCTTGCCCAGGCGGTCGAGGATACAGACACGGATCGAAACTCCAATCTCGAAACGATCCGTGGAACGTGAGACTACGAAGGCTATGTTCATTATATAGTACCTACTATAGGAAGGGTGTTGGATTTCCCCCAGCCGGGTTTAAGCTGTTCCGTCCAGCTGGGTGCCTGTAGTAACTTCCGATTTCTCTCGGTAGAGGGTGGATTACACTAAGGTCGAGGTAGATGTGGAAGAGAATTAGAAGCGGCGGAGAAAGCAGTCTGTAATTTACTAGGCAAATAACTTTCAGACACGAAAGGTCGGAGGTCGGTGTATCAACTCTCCTATGTGAATGTCTCGAGATCTCTTTCTCGACTCCGCCCATACTCGACTCCGCCCATACTCAACACCGCCCCTATCCTGATGCTGCACCATATTCCCATGTCTCCTCACTGCTCAACCGGATTTCCATAGTCATCCAGCCGCTGGCTGCTCTCGTCCATGCCAGACCATTTGGGAAGTCCATCGGGGATGTCGATCGTGCGTTGTTCGTAAAAGATATGGAAATTTGGTTTGAACAACTCCATTTGTGAACGCTGCTCGTCCATGGAGCCATTGAGCTCAATTGTGGAGGGAAGCAGAAGTACCATATTTCGTCCTTCATCCATAATCGGAGTTCTGCAGAATGAACACGAAACTTTGGTAGGTGTGTGGTACCGCTGGGACCTTTCCGCTGCGGAATAAAATGATAGACCGATGTAGCCCCTATCGAAACAGATATCATCCTTATGGAAGATCGAAGCCAATTGGACCGGAGCCCCATGCATGATCTGACATCCTGACCGGCAGTGACACAGCTTTGATGCCAAGGGTCGCTCGCGTCTCAGCGAATAGGAGATCTTTCGGCATTGACAGTGGCCACGCCACTTGATTTCACCGAACTCCTGAGGGCTTTGTATGCGATACGGCGAGCGGTGTTTCCAATCTTCGCTTGACAAAGTGTCTTCTGGCAGATTGTTGGTGTAGGCAGGCGAGGGCAGTGGCCCGCCAGTTTCCGGTAACCCTACGTCAGCCATGGAGTTTTGGGTAGATGTGTGATGGTGAGGATTACTTTGGCAATGCAGAGATTTCGACCTTTTAAACAGGTAGTCGGGTGTCCAATGATGTCAGTTGGTCCTGAAAATCAAGGTCGCTTGCAAACTATGTACATACTTCCCTCATCACTTCATTCGCCAATTTGAATACACATATTAATTAATGTTTCTTCTCCATGACTAATTTTACAAAATTATTTAGGTATACCTTTGCGTGTGTCTCTGCTCTTCCCAATTAACTGTCGTCGACTAGCACCCAAAGATGGGAGCTAGACCGGTGATGTCATGGAGGCGAGGTCTAGATCTCCGCCTTGTTTGTCAAAACCTTTGCAGAATCATTGTCTGCTTTTTATTATGTTCAGTCTATCATATCTGCTAGCTTGGTCCCTGATCCAGACCGAGGAATACTGCCCAGTATCAAAATCACCGTAGATAGCTCACGATATGTGCTCCATCGCAATACGATCAGCTCTATACAATTGGAGTCGACAAGTTTACCCGCAACTACCAGCGAGAAGCTGAATCACGTACCTGACAATTAACAGAACCTTAAGACACGTACCCGGCATAGCTCATATTGGTCGCTTCGACTTACTATAGTTCAAGACCGTTTTAACCAGCTCGAATAATTCTAAGCCAATGAGCGCGATTGCGGGGAAAGGGCGTTTCACCCCTGGTCGCTTAGCTTGTCCTGCAGGCTGCATCACTCTGCAAGTTGCACCTCTTTGTCTTCTGCGCTCCCCCTCGTTTTCCTGTCCGGTTCACCTTCAGGATGGGCCTTTTGGATAGGCTTCGGTCCCGTCCCCGGCACAGTGCCGGGACTGCGACGGAGTTCCAAACACCGCCTCGCTCCAAAACAATCCCTGGCCGCGATTACACCAGGAAGCTGCCACGCCCCGTGTTGGCCTATATCTTCGCCCTAATCTGTCCACATGCCGTAGATGAATCCTATGAGACCTCTGAAGAGTCCATGACCGATGGCTGCATGCTATGTGACATGCGCGACCTGGCGCACTGCGCCCAGGTCTGCAAGCGCTGGTTTATAGAGGCACGCGCCTTGCTGTAAGTCATTTCCCTTTACTTTGTGACCACGCGCATAATGTGTGTATATTCGATAGGTACATGCATGTCCGTATCGACCCCGTCCACTACTGCGAACTCGAGGTTGAACTGGCCGCCAAACGAAAACGTCGCTCTTTCTTTGATCGCAACGGCGACCCCATCGATGCCCCGCAGGTCCGGCTCGAGCTCTTCATGCGATCGGTCCGGGAGTCTCAGGGCCTAGCCAATATGGTGTTATCTCTTCGAATGCCCTATATGACCCGAGAAGCCAACAAGGCCAACATTGCCCGCACCATCTCCGTGCTTCCGCATCTCCGCTTTGTCGATCTGCCAACCGGTCTCTTTAGTGATGAACCTTCATGTGCGGGTCTGAAACAAGAACTGATGATTCGATGCCCTGATCTCCGTCGCATGAGCTACCGCCACGGCTCGGAGGGGAGTTTCGCGCGGCTCCCGGGGTCTCAGCTCTGGGTGAACTTGGAGAAGCTGGAGCTGTCGGGCCTGGAACTTGAACCCAGCATCTTTCGCAATGGGTTGGCGTCATTTCCATGCCTGCGCGATCTCACGCTGGATGACCTTCCTTGGCTCGATGACTCTGCATTCGCGGTGATTGGGCTTCTACCACCCTTCCCCGCAGTGGAGCAACTCACCCTTCGCGATACTCCGAATGTCACGGCAAGCGGGCTTGCCGCATTCCTTGCCTCCCCGAATAACCGCGCTGCGCTGCGGTCATTGACTCTAGGCGTAACTGGTGTGCTGCCATCGGCGTTACACCAGATTTTGACTGCCGCTCCCCGACTGCACAGCTTCTCCATCATCCAGGAGGTGTCGAGATCGTTCCCCGCGGAGCAGATCCCTCCCCTGGCGTCCAAGTCATTGCATCTTCTACATTACGAGATCACGTCTGAAACTGAACACCATGGGCTGGCTCCGGTCGCAGGCTCTTACTACACCTACCTTATTTCGTCCCTGATGTCTCGCTCATTACCCGCACTGCGCGACCTCTATGTCCGAGATGCGCAATTCCCCGATACGCTCCTTATAGCACCGCCTCCCCGGCTTTTCGGTGGCGGTGAGGATGGCCCACAGGTCGTCGGTGGCCTGTCCCAGCCATTGAACGTGTACAGCAAAGGTCTGGACGAGCTCGAGTGGAACTTTACCCCATACGACCCAAACCCTGGAGTTGGCCGTCGTACCGGAAATACCCGGCCAGTCAGTTTCCACGAGGCGCAGCTGAGCCGATCCTGGGGTGGAGATGCACGGAAGAGTGTGCTCGTGGGGAACGGGTTTGGCGGATTTCTGGCTGTGCCAGCGGAGGATGACCGGCCCAAAAGCAGCGGTGGATATAAGAGGGAGAGTCGACAGGATCTGTGGCGGTAATTCCACGACCTACGATGACTCACGAAATCATGAATTCATTTGCAGCATGTCTCGATGATTTGGCGATATGAGTTTGATCTATTATTGGTACATGTACCGAGTACATATTCAGCCTCTATTTTCCGGCCAGCCATCCGGTAGCACCAAGCCACGCCAGATCCACTGGTTCCGCAGCTCAGAATCGGTCATGTTGCAATATCCATAAGTTCGGCAATAGGACTCTCGTGGATCTGGGCAATATACTGGATCTTGTCCAAAGATAACTGCAGACAGGTTAATACCAACGGCTTCATACGACGCAGGAAACACTTACTATGCCAAGAATACTCGAGGACGCGTCCAGAAGTACCCGAGTCGAGTTCAGTCTCGACAAGCCAGCGTCGGAAATGTTCATAGTCACTCTTTGGGCGCTCGTGTATTTTGGCACGAGAGACACTGAACTGACTACAACAGGGCGCTCCCACAAGCTCCGGCACCTCCTTACCGGGAAATAGCAATTTGAATTGATCTGGATACTCGACGGCTGTGGGATGCTGCTGATCATCCGGTCGGTCTCTTAAATATCTGGCGGGCTCCAGCTCGGCAGGGCAGCCGATCGCCCATGTACACCGCAGGTTTACGTAGCCTGCTTCGCGCACGAAATTCAGGTTGAGATCCCTGATGGAAATACCATTGTCGTAGAGTGGGTTATCGGCATGCCATTGATACCGATTGCCGTGAAGCATGACGATTATGTCTGGTAGTGAATCGTACCGGTCGATCAGATATGTGAGGTAAACCATCGCCTCGTTGCCTTTATTGACCGGCACCGTTAAATCGAGATCGGCCTCGCTGGGAGACATATCGACTCGATAGATATTCACCGGCCAGGAAAGCTCCTCTGCCCAGGTCACATTGCTGTCGTGCATCGCTGCCAGAACCAGCTCTTTCTCGAGGAATTCGGGTCCGGGTGTGCCCATTTCAATTACATTATCGGTCACCGCCATACCCTGCTCTTCCCCCCAGTTGGGAATGGTGTCATGGTTCAAAATGAGCTGGTATGAGAGCACGCAGAAGATCGTGGCCAGCGCCAAGAATACAAAGATGCGCCCGGCGTCGGGGGAGTGACCGGGGCGGGAAGATCGACACGGCCAGTTCATTATCCTGGGAGTTCTCTCATTGTTATTTTATAGATTTCGAAATGAGTGATGGAAAAAGTTGTGCCGTGAGGTATGTTAAAGAAGAGATGATGCGAGTCAAAACGGGTCAAGCTGGAATTGACGTCAACGATTCGTCGAGTACCGTGGATCGCACACTTGAACAAGGAATAGGACTGTGGAATAGGACTCCGGTGGGTCCCGCCGGGAATTATCTCCTTATCACGGTCTAATGTACATCAGTCACAAGTCTACACGAGTCGGCTGAGGCTGCGTGGGGTCTACCTATGTTGAAAGTCCCACCCGGTTATCATGTAGGATAAAGTCGTGTAGAACAGTTGGACGAGCTTGCGTGGGTTTCAGATACCCATAGCGATTTATTATATACCTAGAGAAAAATGCAAGGCCCATAGTGGGATCATAGTTACAACGAAAGCGTTTCAGCAAGTTTACGCGCTAGAAAACTGAGTAGTCAGTCAGACCTTGTTAGTTAACTTGATGAAATACGACAATAAGAGACCTCTAGAATAGATGGGATAATAGAAAGGATTAGGATATGTGAAACATCTTCATATATCTCTAACTACCCAGGTATTTATATGTAGGCAAGTGCATGCGGGGATGTAAATGCTCCAGATTGTGCGGACGTATTCCCCATCGACACAGACAATGCGAGCCTTATATCCCGGTCAAACTCCGGGAACCGTTTCCGAAGCTCTCGAAATTCATCTCCGGAACCAGAGGTCATAATATTCCAGCGGGCCTTACCCTTACCCCTGGAGTTCTGTCTAGACCACCGGGGTCCATTTCTGCGACTTCGACTTATATGGTTCACAACAGCTTGAACTATAAGTAGGGGACGGAAGTCATAGAAACCTGCCAGCGCGTAGGCATTTCCACACGTGTCTGGCTTGCTCCAGGTAGGCATGGCGTATACTGCTTGTACAGCAGCTTGGAGAACTATAGATTCAGCACCCTCTGCCGCTTGGGCAAACTTCTCCATTGCAAGAAGTTGCAGTAGCTCCATTTCCATATAGCGCCCGATCTGGAACATATGTAGATGAAGGCAGAGAAGGCGTAAATGGTTGTTACACGTAACGCAGCTGCTTCTTATTTTGATATCAGTGAAGTACTGACGGATATCATTCTCAACGACGGCATAGTCGCCGGTGTAGAGAAAGTCCGTGAGTTTGCTCATAAGCCGTTCTGAGAGAGGGCTCTTATAAGAATCAAACTGCATTGCTTCCACGAGTGGGTTGTCGGCAAGGAACTGGGCCGTATTTGCTGATTCGCGCGCCAGGTCAGATCTCATCATCGAGTGTGCAGGTGTAGTGCAGAAGGTATTGAAGACACATGTAATTGCGAAGTCTGGATTTCGATTGGCGAGGAAGCTAAGAAATGGTTAGCACTCTATCTCAGTGATCCCAATGCTCTGTTGATATTCACTTACCTTTTACGCGCAGCATCAACTGCCGCTTGATGTGCAGGGCCCTCATTGGGTCCTAAGTAGATAATGTCTCCGAACCTATTCGGTCGACATCCACAGCTTCGTAGTGGCATCTTGCTGATACCCAGGTGGTGTATTTGTGTGTATTCTCTAGCAGAAGTTAGCTCCTTGGGCCTTGAAGAGAGACAGGAGAAGGGAGGTTGGTCTTTGTCCTTGATAGTTCTTTCAGTGAAGCTCTAGCTATTTTGAGATTCTTAGTTCCAAGGTTCTTCCAGGCTTGCAATGAAGGTTATTGCTGATGAATCCTACTTGGCAAGGGTTCGCCTTATATCCCCGCCTAGGTATTCAAGAGCCGCGATGAAACCAGCCTACTTAAGTACCGTTATAGGCTTGAATGAAGAGACAAGAGCACCTTGATTGTCTGACCGAGTTTAGTCGAGACGTGGCAAATGGAAAAGACTCAACAAAAACAATGAAAACAATGAAGTAAAATATAGACATTGTCATAGATTTTGACTTTTCTCAAGATAAGAATAGAACCTTGGGAAAGCATACAAAGAATCCTATTTTAGATTGAACAAGACGAGTCATTAAATGCAGTATAAAATTAGAGACAAAGAATTTTTGACTGAAGATTCGAAGCGCCTGTCTCTGGAGTGTAAATGACTTAAGTCCCAAAAGGATATTTTCTGGATCATAATCGCATCTCTGTCCGTGACTGGTTCTGGTATGTCAGTCCTGGTTTCGACGCGGGCAACGCACTCTCCACCTTTGACGACGCATGCATTGACCCTCTCCTCGCAGTAAGAACTCTGCTGGTGGCGTAGTATGTTACATTTACAGAGGGATGAGGGCGACTCCGTGCAGTGTTTGGATTCAGAATCTGCTCTTGGTTGGTTCAATCCAATCAGTCCAAGGTATACACAGAAAGTATTTCAGGGCAAGTTATGGTCATGTGCTCCGAAATCAAGAACACGCAGCATACGTGCGTCGCAAGCCCCGATTCCCAAAACCCGACTGCAAAATACGCCAGGGGTATACTAGACTAATAACTAATGGGCTACAACCCTAGCGTTAGACTAACATATGCCTGTCTCGTGGGTTCAAGGGCACCTTCAGCTTCTTGCGCTGACTACAATTAATCCAGAAATCTTCCGAGAGCAAACATAAACAAGGGCCAGTTCAACAAGGTCTAGACCAGGGAGAAAGATGGCCCCGCTGATTCAGGAACAGAGACCGCCGGGTCCTCTGAGATCGAGCAAACTCGCCTCATACTGTCAGCCTCGATTGGCCATACGCTGCGCTGACCGTCCGCATCATGTGGTGGATGAGATGCTTGATGCAAATTCCCCTAGGGCAGTGAGATCGATAGCACCATCACTCGGATAGTTAAGCGTCCGAGAGGCCGAGTACGAGAAGTAAATATGCTGCAGGGCTGGTAGAACTGCAGATGGCCAACTTGACATCCAGTCAAATTCTGTCAAACGCTGCAAAACCCCGCTGCTCTCGGACCAAAATCCGAGTGGGCCCTGTCTATATGTAGCAATTGCTATATTCTAGCGCTTCGAATACGACTATACAGCCCCGAGTTACAGGTCCTCATTTATTGTACAAAATAAATCACCGTAGTCTGATAAAATCACGCCATTTCCCCATAGAATCTCATCAGTTTCACGCACTCTCATTGCTCTACACGGACTTAAGCTTATTTGTCCCGGCTTCTATATATTCACTATGGCTGTCACTGATGATATTCCAAGCAATGGCTTGACTTCTCGCCGTCTGCTGCTGGTTAGCGTACCCCGCACCGCGTCCAATTTGCTGTGTAAGTTGGGTATCTCTGGAAATAAAGATTCAAGCCATTTGCCTAATAGGAGAGCAGTGAAAATCCTCAATATCCGAAACCAGCCTCGCGTTCACACAAACCAGCTAGACGGTTACTTCTTCTTCCAGGCATTTGCTAAAGTCGCACGCGAGGACTTTTCCAAGGCCCCGGAAGACTGGTCGGATGCCGATGTTCAAGGTGTCCGCGAGGGCTTCGAAACCTGTATGGATGCTCTCGAAAAGTACAGCGCGCAAGCGCGCAAGCAGAACAAGATGATGTTTTCCAAAGAACACGCCTTTTGGTTTACCAACCCGGCCGCTCTTCAGGAGGCAGTCCACGGCCGCGAGGTCGCCGACTCGTTCAAGAAGAGATTTAGGGTCAACACTGGAGCATACGGGTTTAGTCAGAGCTTCTCCCCGTCCAATCCGACTATTCTCCCGGACGAATACCTGCGCAGTTGGCAGATAGCTTTCATTATCCGTCACCCGGCACTTGCGTGGCCGTCAATGTACCGTGCGATGATCAAGGTTGCCGCCGAGGGCATCATGGACGAAGACGGTATCAAGGGCGCGTCTACGACCAATATGAATTTGCACTGGACTCGCATGCTCTATGACTGGTGCATGGAGCAGCCTGATGTGCCGACTCCGCCGCCAGTCATTGATGCTCACGATCTAATTCATCACCCGGAAGTGGTGCTCCAGTTCTGCGAGCAGACCGGGCTAGATAAGACTGTGGTACAGTTTGAGTGGGACCAGAATGAGGTCAAGAAGTCTGAGAAATGGCGTGGCAGCGACCCTAATGCCGATGCCACAGAGCAAGAAATGAAGGGCCGAGCTGCTTCCATCATGTTATCCTCTATCGAGGGATCCAAGGGTGTCATAAAGGACAAGGCGCCCGCAAATATCGACATTGCCGCAGAGACAGCAAAGTGGAAGGTTGGGTTTGGAGAGGAGACCGCACATATTATTGAGAAGGCTGTCTGGGATTCCATGCCCGATTACGAATACCTCAAGTCGAAGCGAATCACTGTTTAAACCGTGATAGTACCAAGGGAAGGATATGAGCATGCCAGATGGTATGTATCGGTGGTAAATAGTGTATAGGTACGGCTCCGGATTCACTATGAATAGATGCACTTTAGTACCCCAGAGTTCGGTCAGCGCGCACCTTGGTGAATTTATCAAGTAGTTGAGCCTCTCATTCCTCGGCTAGTCAAAGCTCAGCACTGGAAGCTGCTCTATATCTATCCGTGTGTTTCGACGGACGTGTAGTTCATCACTAAGTCAGTATTCAAAGCCTTAAGCTTTTGAACAATGATAGAAGCAATGTCTAGTGTTAGCTATGCTTCAATATACGCTTTCAAGGGAAAACGCCCGACTACAACCTTGCGAAGTTGGCGAAGACGACCAAGGCAATGGATCAGCTGATTCCTCTAAAAGTAAGTTGAATAATTGACAGGCTATAATACATCCTTGAAATATGTGAATCGACTGCGCCGTACCCTTGCTTTAACGCTGTCTGCCACCGCCCATGAAAGCCTTCTTCTGGCGAACGTAGGCGGCCGCAACCGACTCCACACTGCGGCGATCGTGCTTCCGGGACCTATCGATAGTGGGCGGATTAGTAAAGGAACAACTCGGGGACCACAGAGGATACACGAACCGCATGTAGTACAGACGAGCACGCCGAGGCTTGCGCTCCGCACGCTGGACAATCTCCACGCTCGAGACGTTCGGATTGAAAACCTTCACCGACATCTCCACGGTGACACGGGTAAGCTCGTTACGCAGCAGGAAGGAGGTGTCGATCCCGCGCAATTTGATGCTCAGGACAACGCCGTTGAACGGGTCGCCGTTCTTGAATGTGACCCGGACAATGTCACCCGGCTTGATACTGCGGGGATTCCGTCGGTAGTCGAAGAGAGCCTTGCGCTCGCCCTTGGGATCGATCTCTGCCAATTGCGACTCGGTGACACTTGCGACTGGGTCCTTGCATACGGCGCGGGTGGAGGGCGGAGGAGGGTAGACCTTGATCGGCTTGGGGGCTGTGATAAGTCGCTGGAATCAGCAAAGCGGCCAAAATGTGTCCAGACTAATTGCAGCGCATACCATTTTGGGGTTGATGGCGATTTGGTATTTGTGAGAGGAATTGTTCGGGCATATTGGAAGGGAAAGGGACGGGCTTGGGACGCTGAGAGTAGGAAGTCGAGATGAAGCGGCGGCTGATCTGAGGCTGAATAGCCTCTTGGATCTTGAACAAAGACCTCAGGCAGCCCAGCTGCCGCATTGCCGGTAAAGCCGCCATGATTATGATGGAGGAGTGTAGTCGGCAAAGTCGGTCGGAGGTCGAAGTTTTGGCTCCGGCAGAATTCCCCAGGGCGGAGAAGATATTCTCTCCGTCTCGACTCTTGCATCTTCAATCGGATCCTCTACCAAATACCACCCTGGTGATTGTAATTGCTGCGCTTTTTAGGAAAGGCTTGAATTGCAGCGCTTGTGACCATCAGTTATGGCTGGGAGACTCTTTCGCTGGCCGGGCGCCGTGCGCCAATCGGTCATCTCGCAGACTCGCGCCTACGCTTCAAAGTCAGGTAAGAATTGACTCAATAAGGGGGAATTGTGTTCCTTTTTGCTCATGAACAACTTTCAGCAATTCCGACATTCTCGCCATCCTCCTCCTCCGAATTGAACGAGGCCCTTGACCGATTCCGACAAGATCTCTTCATTCCGTTCGGCCTCCCGAAAAGACAGCGAATGAGCATGTTCAAGCAGAAGCACGCGCAGCGATTGAGGGATGAGCCCATCAGCATCAGCATCAGTGAAACGGAGGAATACACTTTGCAGCCCAAGAAGTACACCGACACCCCAACGAAGAAGGAAGCCATCCGGGTCATTAAAATGATGCAAGCTGCCAAGGACTATAAGAATTTCATCCCCTTTGTCAGTGGGCTGTGGGGGTCTCAGTACGTCTTGGAAGAAGCTCATTGGCAACAAATCATGCGCAAGGCCCGCGAAGCTGGCAAGCTTCCTCTTATCATCGAGTGTGCCAGGAAGTCGGAAAGCACTGGCCTGCGCCTCCGGAACTTGGATGTTGTGCGGTGTCTCTTCTTCGAACTTCATCTTGCTGCTCAAAAGGCAGAGTTCAAGGGCCCGGAAGTTACAAAGGCACTGGGCATGGCCAAGCACGCAGTTGATATTATGGACGCCGACCTCCCGGACCACTCATACAGCGATTCTTCCAAGAACCCGAAGAGCCAACCCCTTGTTGTCGCTACACTTTTGGAGCTGGGCGCCGCTCGCGCTATCAACGACTTTGCTGGCAAAGATGAGGGCAAGGAAGTTTTGGGTTACGTGCGGAAGCTGCTCGCAGTTGTCCCCAAGGGCCGGTACCAAAATGCCCCGGCGGGGACGACTCCCCGCATGGAGGTCCATCGCTGGCTGCACGAGGCAGTCACAGTCTACAATGGACTGCGACTGAGTCGGACAGTTCATGGCCTTGCTACCGACAAGGCACTTCACCGTGACATGTCTTCTCTCCTCGGCGAAGTGGAGAAGTCGCTAAAGGAATTACTTGAGGATCCCAAGCGTGTGGACAAAGATAACACTTACTGGAAATACGCGCGGGAGCTGCTTCAGGGCTAGGTGTATGACTATTGGATGACTGTCTTAAGGCACGTTGATTCTTGACCCACCAGCATGTATATGTATATTACTTTGATCCTGTCATCTTTGAAGCAGACTGTATTTCGTAAAATGGACTTTGAATTCCTAAAATCTGACATTTCTGGGCTGTTTGTAGAACTCGCAACATAAGATGCTGTCTTTTCAAACCGAAATGAAAATGCAAACGCTCAAGGGCAAATAAATTGTTCATCTGAAGGCATCTCCGAGAGAGGGTTTCAGGTGGACAGCTCCAGGGTATTGTCAGTCCTGATGCGGCCCCGCGACGAAAGTGTAATCCTGCCTTTAACAACAGCAGGACCGGAGACGGTGATCTGAAGAAAGTCAGTATCGTTTTCATATTCAGGACAATGACTGAAGAGGATCATCTTACCTGACCCTCTGGAATGCCATCGGACACATGGCTCTCAGACATGCCAGTCAGAGTGACCTCGGTGCTGCTGAGAGGAGATCCAAAGTGACTTTGACCGGTGAGGCATCGGTAGTCAAAGACATTAGTTTGAGCGATAGCACCGGCAATTCCAGGCCCAGTAAGTGCATAAACCACGCGAGCCCCAGTGAAGACTCGCAGGTCGGTCAATTGCTCTGAGCTAAGGCGAGCAGAGGCATCACCATCGATACGATGAGAGATGCAGATTAGGCGAAGTTTATCCAGCGAAAGTTCGGCAGTCGGGCCGATTCGGGCGAGCTGAGAAAAGATATTCTTGGACGGCATGTTTCCGGCTTCCAGAGTCCGGCTCTGCACCCACCGACCAAGAGAAGAAATGGGTCCGGTATGCGGCTGCATGATTCGGTCATGGTAGTCCGACATGGTGCGTGAGGACGCAATGATGACTGTCGGAGACACGCCCATCGTAGCCAATGCAAAATCAACCTTCTCCCCCGCAACCGAATTCAAAGCCACGGAAGCATTAGAAAACAAGGCATTCATGACTTGCAACAGAGGGTACGACCGCGCGAGAGAATCGATCGAGAGGACAAGATCAGACGAGGAGAAACGCTGGGTGCGAGGCAGCGTAGAGTTCAAGGCGGCAATGGCAGACACGAGGTTCTTAAAAGGTTGTCAGATTTGAACTTATGCAAAGGGAATTCTTTCCTTACATCTGACTGGAAATTGATGAACTCCCCGGCCTGCGAGGATGACGGCCAGACGGTGCTCAGAGTAGGCGGCGGAGTGCTGGGGTCATATTCAGGAACCGTCAGGCTCGTCAAGTCCTTTTGCTCTTCCACAAGCTCCTGCCAGACGGAAACGTCCAAGTCGCCCTTGGCACCCTCGGGGACTTCATGCCAGTCCATGTGTTGGTTGCCATAGTTTGCGACCCAGAGAACGAGCGACAGCTGCTTGTTCTCTTTGGTCACCAGAGACAGATCGAGTGATCCGGCCTCGGCAATGAGAGCGTCAGCCTGAGCATGCTGCAGGTGGGCTGACAGAGTCTCAGCCGGGAGGTTATGAGGCACAATGATTGTCTTGAAACCATAGAAGGCGCCAGCTAACGGAGATTAGTACTCAAAGATAGCTATAGAAATACAAGTCCTTACCAAAGATAGCAGCCAGCAACTCAACGGAGTCTGTCAGGCAGATGGCGACGGTCTTTACTTCGGACTTCTGAAGATGGCGGCCAATAACATTGATTTCCTGATTGACCTGGCTCAACGAGTGCTCGACGGCCTGCTTGCCCAAAACCGTATAAATTTTCGCCTGTTCGCCTGCCACGGTTCCATCGGGATGCAGAGACCCGCGTAGAGCGGCCTTCCAAATATCGCGCAGATCACCACGTCTTCCGGCGGTCCACTTGGGCGCTCCGGGGTCTTTGACATTCAATCCGAGGCGTAGAGGGAAGCCATGGGGGGTTTCCAAACTACGGTAGGTCGCAGATTCACCCGGTTGACGAAGGGGAGATCCTGTTGACTGGCGAGCTAGTAGGAACGGGTGTACATCCGGATCTTTGGACGAGACAACGGAGTAGACGACGAAGGCAGCAACGATACCGGCGAAGATAGTTGTGTAAATGTTCCAGTCGGCGACCAGGCCGTCCAAAGCTGCATCAATCTGCTGCAAAATGGAAGCTTGATCTGCCATTGTGACAGATATGACAGCAAGCTGTTGCAAAAGGTGTCAACGGTTACTCCCCAGACTATGACGTGAGGGGTTCCGCGCGGTGATCGGGTCAACAGTAACGCCGGCGTCTAAATTCGACGCGCCAGCGGCGTCTGTTTCTTGGTCCGAGCCACTCGCAACACATCGAAACATCTCCTAAGCAATGATCACTTGATTAGTACCCCCTCTTGGCAGTTCTAATGCTGCTCTGATTGTCTCTTGAAGTCGACTCCAGGTAAGTGCTCGTTTTCCTTCACTGAGGTAAGTCTCACTACCCTGCTCTACCACGGTCAATGATTGATCGTATCTCTCAGTTTTTACTTGACTTTCCTTCTCTGCCTCTTATTCGTCCCTTGTTTGCTGCGCATGATAAATGGCTACGCAATCTGCTCCCTCGACCCCCAAAGCTGCTGCTGCCGCAGCTCCTGTCTCGGAGGGGTCTGGTACCCCTGGCAAATGGCGCCATCCACAGCTCAATGAGATTGTGAGGCGTCAGAATGCCGCGACTTTTGGCGATAAGGATGTGAAGCGGCTGCTATGGAATGGCGCTGCTTTGGTGACCAGTTGGTTCTTCGGGAATACCTTCAAAACCTAGTAAGTCACAAGACTCCGCCCACCATGTCCAATGTATTGACGCGAATGCTTTCTATAGCACACGTCTCATTTTCGAGAACAAACCCTTTTACCAGGAGCTTTCACTCCTACTACTCCAATTCTTCTTCGCCTTGAATATTTTCATGGCTCTCTACCCTCTCTACCGACCGAAGGACAACCTCTCCGACATCCCCCTTACCCCCACCCAGCGTGCTCTGTTGGGCCTGGACCCTACTGCTACGCCATCCGCCACTCCCGGAACCACATATGTCACCCCTCCAAGATACCGAATGTCCACTTCGCGCAAGGCTAGCCCTGTCAGCCGACAGACCTCTCCATTGTCTGCGACCCCGACACTTTCCGAACGACGGGTTTCCTCGGGGTCCTCTTTCTCTCCCGCTTCTAGCCCGTTGTTCCACAAGGCAGTCGCAAATGGAGGCAGAGAGACTAGCCGGAGGCAGAGCTTTGGGTCATCATCACCTCTTGCTCGAAGCAATTCGTTTGGGGAGTCCAGTATTGGATCCAGTATTGGACCCAGCTCCCCTTCCCCGCTAGGTGGCAAGCGATCAACCCTGGGTGTAAGCAATCGGTGGCTCTATGAGAGAAGTCGACGACTCTCTGCTAGCAATGGGGCTCATTGATTTTCTTTTTCTTTATCCGATACTGGGCTGGGCAGCATGGAGTTTGTAGAATATGGTTTCTTGGTGATTCCCTCGTAATGAAATGGAAGAATATTCGAATTATCCTGGTTTTTTTTTAAAAAAAAATTACAATACAATAAGAACGTAGCGACATTGCGCTGAAAGAAACACCATTTTGTATACGTTTCAAGCGTGTCTGGGCGCGGCTCGGCAGACCCTACCAAAGCTCGTGTCAGGCCAAGACTCAAAGACTCCCGGAACAGGAACGAACCGCAACACCACACTTGGCCCCGACAACACGCTTCCTGAACGATCTTGGACGGTGCAGCTGATCTACTACATGACGCTCGTGCTGTGAGCGACTGCTCTCTTCAGCAATGGGGGCTTCGGAGTCAAAGCTTGTCTTCAAGCAGGGCATCTTCCGCCTCTCCGAGGAGAAGGAGATCCCCGCTGACGATCCGTACTGGACGCGAGTATGTGAATGAAAGCAGGATGACCTCGAAACAAGGCCCAAGTACTACTGAACCTGACACATTTTACAGTTCTGGGAACTCCCTGAATCCTCCGAAGACATCTTCAGCTTGTTCACACCAGCCGACATTCGACGAACGCGCGATCATGCCTTATCCAACTTTGAAACGCTGCTACTGTCGGTTTCATCGCGACTGATAGTACTTAAGAACCATCCCTCATTTCCAGATCCCGATCTAGCTCCTGATCGTGACGCGCTCAACTGCATTCGCATCCTCACCCGACTCTTGCCCTTTGTCTACGAAGCCGAACATCTTGAGGAATGGAATGATAAGTTCTTCTGGGCTCGTCGCAAGAAGAAGACCAGACGGGCACAAATTGCTGGCGAGGTTCTCTTTGATGAGGCACAGGCGGAAAGCCCGCAAGGCTCCTCGCCTGGAGCGGAAGAGTACGAGGATGTGAAGCCTCTTGGCGAGGAGCTGATTGACACGCTGTTCGATCTGCTCTTCTTCGCCGACTTCACGATTCCAGTGCTTCCCACAGCGAAGAGCAAGGTCTCATACTCGATTTGGCAAAGTGGTGTGGGCTGCAACACGGCAATGGGATCGAATAAGACATTGGAGAGCAACCGATGCGAGATTATACGCCTCCTGTTGACGATGACAGGCGAGGCAATGTATATGCCACCCAGTAAGTATATCTGCTATGCGTTCGTCTTAGCGGTAATGACTGATCATTCTAGGCACCCTTCCCGTGCAAGGTGTCAGAGCTATTACCTATATCACCACTTGCCAGGACAAGCAGGCCGTCTTAACGCTCCTTTGCTCCCTTCTCAATACGGTACGCTCCTCAAAAGGTTCGTAGTTTGGTTGAAACTAACGTGGGAATAGGCTTTGAAATATAACCCCGCTACCTGGAGAGTACCATACGACCATGTTGTTTGGAAAGATCCGAAGCAGATCCTGGTGATATATTGCTTGCAGTTCCTTCTCGTTCTGCTCTTGTACCCTATTCCAGAGGATGGGCGCGGCGCTCCGCCGAAAAACTACTACCGCCACTACTTTGGGAGGCTTCATCGGCCCCAGGATTTCCAATTCCTTGTGGATGGCATGACAAGAATCTTGAACCAACCTGTATGTGATGCGCATACTCTCTGTGTACATTGTTGCTAATACGTACTAGATGCAAGCCACAAGCTCCTATCTTCCTGGAAGTCAAAGAACGGTGAAATGGGCACCTGAGATCCTCATCCTCTTCTGGGAGACCTTGCAATGCAACAAGCGGTTCCGGTCATTTATCATTGATTCTAACCGCTCGCACGATTTTGTGATTCTTTGCATATTCTACGCGATGGAGTACAGAATGGATGCGTCCAAGCAGGGCATGGTGCGGATGTGCATTTTCATTCTTCAGACTATGAGCGCGGAACCTGTGTTTGGTAAAAGTCTGAACATGAATTTCGAGGCGCAGGAAACCCTACCTCCGTCCATTCGACTACTGAAGTTCCGAGGCTCGTATGCTGACTATCTCATCATGGTTTGTTTATCCTTTCCCGGTGAATATGACCAATTGCTAATCTGGAAACAGTCGGTTCACACCCTCATGACGACCAGCAAGGGAAATCTCGATACTGTCTATCCCGCTCTTCTTATTATTCTCAACAACATCGCCCCCTACATCAAACACATCTCCCCGAGCGCCTGTTCCAAGATCATCCAGCTTTTCTCCTCGATGTCTGCACCCAGCTTCCTCCTGGCCAATGAAACGAACCACACGCTTCTTGCTTCGCTACTCGACTTTGTCAATGCAATCCTCGAGCACAACTTTACCGAGAACCCGTACCTCGTTTATGCAGTCTTGAAGTACAAGCAACGATTCGAAGCCGTCCGAGCGTTTACTCTTGAAAGTGGCCAGCAGGAGATTCAACGCCAGAAAGAGAAGCGTAAGGCAGGAGATACACCAGCAGACATCACCAGTCCAAGACTTTCGCACTCGGAAGAGGATCTTCATGTTCCCTCGGGCGCTCGGTCGCCTTTGAGTCGGATTCCCGAAGAAAATAGCGCGTTTGCGATTGGCGAGGATGATTCCGATGATGAAGAGGGACTCGAAGGACAGAACACTCCGTCTCAGTCACCATCGGCCCAAACCTCGCGCCGGCCTTCCGTTGCCTCCACGGCCGATGAGAGTATCTCTCAGGTCCGGGGGATGTCTGAAAAGGCGCGTGGCAAGATGCCCGCTGGAAGACCGTCTTTCTCGCGCCAAAACAGCATGACCAGTCAAACCAGCATGTCTGTTTTGTTTACAGCATCCTCTACTGGTTTCACGCCAACTGTTTCTTGGGTAAGTTTTAAGATTAATGTTAAGGTGATCCATACTAACGCGATCTTTCCAGCTTGAATCCTGGCTCCCGGAGCTCCCTCTGCATACGATCCTCACCATCATCTCCGCCATCGCACCCCACATTCCCGAGGCGGCAGTTCAAACCACATCTAGTCCTGAGGCTCGCACTTTGATCAAGAACCTTCCATCCTTCTCAGAGGAGCCCCAGATTAAGAGCATCACCTCGGAGCCTACCCCGATTCGCGCCCAGTCCTTCGAATGGACGGCACTGTCGATGGGTTGGTATGAGTCGCTACTTTGGGGATTCATCTTCTCCAGCGAGATGGTCGTTGGCTCCGCTGCGGGTGCGACACCTGGCACTGTCGGTGTTTGGAACGGAACCAACATCCGGCTCTTCAGAGTACAGGAGGCAGCCGCCCAGGGTCCCACGTTGTTGGCCCCGAAGGGCGCTGTAGATGCGGTCGGTAGTAACCTGGTTCAACGCATTGGGAATCTCAGTCTTCGAGGCCGCAACTCGATTTCCCAGGAAGGTGGACAATCCCCGAGTGTGAGGGAGGTTTGAACTTTAGGGTGATGCGACAGGCATGAATGATGTACATAGAATCACTGCCACTGATACGATATGAATTTCTTTTTCTGAATGACCATTTTTACATTATGTCGATGGGAAATTTGAAGTTGTAGAGTGGTATTCATACATTATGTCAACTGTAACCGTCTCTCGCGATTTATATGAGCGCACTCGAACACGTGCGCGCCGCCTTCCGCCTGAAACCCGCTTCGTCAACTTTCACCCCTTCACCATTGAACTCTCTCGGACTGGATATTGCATGTTTTACGCGTCAATTCATTCGCATCAGTCAGAGATATGGTTTCTACGTTTGTGCTGCTCACGGCTGTGGTCGTGGCTCTGCTGGCCGGCCCGGAGCCCGTTATCGGCGCCATCACCGCCAGCCTGCAAAGTATTTTGAAAAACACCCATGGCAGCAAAGAGTACGGATATCCCACCGATATCACAAGGGACATATATCCGGTAAGTGAGCATCTGATCTCTGTCTTTCTGCCATCCATGGGTGGTGTCGGTGTTGGCGTGCTAACGCCCATGTTTAGATTCCCGTACACTCTCACAAGTAGGACGACCCCTACGTATCTTCTACGCATTGCGTTCCCTGGGTATATTCTAACTGCTGAGAAGTGACTACTGGAGAGATGAGCCTTTCTATACTGGTATGTCTCGAGCTACTATTGACCTTGCCCTGCTAATAAAACCCTTAGGTCTGTCAAAAGGCTGCACGTCCACCGAAGCCGATGTTTGGCTATATAACGACACCCTCTATGTTCGCTTTTGCCCACTTGTTTCTTTTGTATTGCTGTGTCAATTGACCATTTCCTCAGGTTGGACATGATCAATCTGCTCTAACGGAGGAACGGACGCTCGAAGCTCTCTACATTAACCCAATTCTGGATGTTTTGGAACGTGAGAACCCCGACAGCCCCTTTGTGACGGAGCCCACGAAGAAGTACGTGCCTTCCTAGCAACTGCTGTATTAAAGCTAATCTCGGCAAAAACAGCGGTGTCTGGGATACCACACCCGATCAAACACTCTACTTCTTCATCGACGTGAAGACCTCTGGTCCAGAGACATTCAAGGCCGTCATTGAAGCTTTGGAGCCCCTTCGCGAGAAAGGCTATTTGACCACCCTCAAGGGAGGTCGGACCATCACCAACGGTGCTGTGACCATCATCGGTACGGGTGAAACCCCGCTCGACATGGTCGCGCCCGTCAAGGACCGGGACTACTTCTTTGATTCACCTCTTGCCAATCTCAACGACCGCAAATATAAAGACATTACGGGACTGGTCTCTCCCATCGCGTCTACAGACTTCGCGGCCGCTGTGGGAAAGATCACCCTTGACACTGATCCTATTCTCTCCGAGAACCAGCTCAAGGTACTCCGTGATCAGATCGCCACGGCCAAGAAACGCGGTATTGGTGCGAGATATTGGAATACGCCTGTCTGGCCCATCCGGCAGCGTAACCTCGTTTGGAGGACGCTTCTGCGCGAGGGAGTTACCCTTCTTAATGCAGATGATCTGGATGCAGTGACTGCGGAGTTCTAAAGGGCCGATAAATCGTGCTTTTTTGGTGTCTCGTCTATTTGTACGATATTCCGTGGTTAACCTGAAGTGTATTCATTTGACTGAATAAAATATCAAGCGCTGCATACTTAGGTACCTTGCAGGCGACCCTGTAGGTATGTCAACCTAAGGGTGTGTTCTCATTCGCTCCGGAGACACTGACGGCACTTGTGAGTCGACTGTTTTCCCTCGACGTAGAAGATCCTCCGAGCCGAGCAGCGCTGATCTTCCTGATTGATATGTTGCTGGCACTTGACGAACTCGCCACCGGTTTGGTGTCCGCATGAGTATCTGATCTGAAGCATCGTGCACCTCTTGGGTAAGTAGTTTAGGCCACCGACGACTACAGACAGATTAGATATCGGTGTCAATATGAGCACGAGGAGCTGAGACGTACCTGGACGGGATGAGCTGGACCTCCACATAATAACTGGCGGTACCATAGGCGGCTTCGATGTCTATCCGATCACCTCAGTATCAGAGCACCGATTTCAATGTATTGCTCCTCAGCTGGGTAGAGATGTCTATCATGAGAAAGAGACTTTCATGTTCGAGTTTTGCTTCAGCTCGGTTGGAAGTGGAGGATTATACAGCAAGAAAGAAAATGAGGTTTGGGGTGGATGTCGCAAGTAAAGAAGTGATAGTCAAGGCTGGATTGCAGGATGGGAAAGATACACAGAAGGAACAGCACACACTCAGCAACAGCTTACTTACTCTGGAATACACTTATGAAACAGGGAGTATAGAATGGGAATAAGTATTTATCAGTTTTGTGACCAGCCATAGACACCTTGAGTGCATACATCTCTATGGTTCTCTCTTTCTCTCTCTCTTTCCTTTCGCCATGTTCAGTCATCTCGTTCTGCTACTACAACACACACCATACGTCCCTACGTCTCTGGTCTTAATATCCGTAATTGAGCTAGTGACAGGTTTGCTCTCATTCAGAACACATTCTTTCCCTTCCTAATCAGGATTTAGTGACTGTCCTTATATATTGAGGTATAGGGGGATCGGATCCTCTTTGCAACACCGGTCATCAAACCTTTTGTACTGGGATATTCCAGTTGAGATCCTTCAGGTTATTTCCTGGATATCTCCTTTGATTGTCAGAGACTATTTTTCTTCAGTCACACTGAATCTGGTACCTGGCACGTGATCCGCGACAACATGCGCAACGCAGCGAATTGCAGCTCCAAAACTTTCCAGTGCAACTTCCCCAAAAGTCTCTTCTCATTGGTTGCATGAGGACAATGGCATCGGTGGATCTGGGGGATCTCTTGGCCCAGGTCCTTCCCTTCGGGGCTGAGCTCACCGTCCGCCATGTCTCATCCACTCCTTCCCCCTCGCCAGCTCTCTTTGCAGCTGCGCCCGGTCAGGAACCCGAGCAGACTTTCCTCGAAAGTCACTTTTTGTCGGCCTCAATTGACTCCCCTAAAGATGACGGGACGGAAATGATTGTCTTTGGGATGGAGGTGCTGGTCTATACCACGGCCCACTTAACCACCATCTTCGTCTCCAAGGCCGACTCGACCGGGTTCCTGCACCTGCTCAAACTGCCCCAAAAAGTGTCGGTGCTGAGACTAATCTCAAGCGCATTTTTATCATCTTTGGCACGCACACATCAACGGCCGGGTGTGCGACTGGTCGTGTCCTTATTCGCGCGTGCCCAGAACCAGTACCTATTCCCGGGCAGCATCGAGAATGCCGAAAAGCACGTCCTCGATGACAGGGGCCTTATAAAATGGTGGTGCCGTGCTGTGGATCCCATCATCCGTGAAAATGAGCCTGAATCTGTCTCAAAGGACCCGAAGCTTCTGGACCAGGCAGTCGAGGCGACCAAGGCTTCTGCGACCGCGTATCTGATCGTTCCGGGTTGTGATCGTTTCGAGACGCGCAGCTTTTTCCCTGTCACAGCCAAGTCCGATGCGCAAGATTGTCCGCGATGGCTCAGCTGCTATCCTCTAGAGCAAATGTGCCATGATCCTTCAGCTCCACCGCGCTGCTTGGTTCCCCGTCTCCCTGATGACCCCAAAACCCGGTTTCTACTTGACTTGGATGATGAACTAGGGGACAATCAAGCCCCTGTCACCGGACAATGGAAAAGTGTCAAGTCGCTAGACCAGTTTTGGGAAATGATGTCGTTCCGGCAGGAGTGTTCTGCCGGTCGGCTGGTGGGATTCCTCTGGCTGATCATCAATCCGCCAGGCTTGATGAACTCGACAACTATGGCTAGCCGGACTCGCGGCTCTACTGCTACAGACAAGGCTGTCACTCAGGTCGCGCTCAACGAAGCTCAATCGGAGCCTGGGCCCGGGCAGCCCAAGACAGAGCCATCATCAAAAACCCACGCGAAACTTATAGATACGGAAAATCCTGCAGAGCCTCAACCAGAACCAGCGGCTTCCTTCGATCGACCGTCAACGGGACCTGTTCCTGCTGCTGCCTCTACAGAGACCAACAACCCCTTCTACTGGCCCGAGGCCGGGCGCGGTAACGTCATTCTTAGCGAGGCCGATTATAAAAAGATGATGGATGGGATATTGGATCATTTTTATGATGAAAACGACATCGTCGCCAGCACTAAAGCCTATATTGACCAGGTCGCCTCCCTCGCCGACCAACTTACCTGGGGCAAACGGGTAGTCGGCACCCGCACCCCAAGCAGTACCTCCTCGGAGTCTGCGTCTGCGCCGGTAGACAATCTTCTCAACAGCGGCTTGATCCGCAAGCGAAAGAAGTCCGAGGGTGAGGGTAGCAAGGTAACCACCAATGGAAACCCGGCACAGCCGAGCGACACGCAACGTGCTCCATCGCAACCAGCGCCGGTCAACGTGCTCAATGCCGGTCTCATTCGCAAGAAGAAAAAGACATAATATATTGGGATTTGGCATGGTGCTAAGTTTGGAGTCTTGAGGGGTTTTGTTTCTCGAAGCATTGGATCAGGCAGCTTTGAATTGTTACTTTTGGTATACAACAGCGATCTGTGGATGTCAACCGTCGTAGATTTTTATACACTCATCTTCTTTTCCTCTCTCATCAGGCTGTGGCGTTTTTACTCTCGGTAGTTATATAAAATTGGAGTATTTGAGTACCTAGGCATTGATGAGGCTGGCATATAACAGAATCCCGAGGCCCGAGTGCTCCAGATATGCTAGCCCTTTTCATGCTACATGTCGACATTTTATTTCTGGTGACAAAACTATATTTGATAAAAATGAGATACACTACCCTAAAGTAGAGTACTAGGATACACCCGTCAAAATCCAGCACAGTAACCATGCACCACGGTGGCACGAGATGAGAGAGTGACACTTAACTTAAGACGCAGCTTGATCAAGGTGCATCAAATTCAAATTTCGTGTATAGATCCGAGACGTCAAATATGCTTAGCAGTGCAAAGTACATAACTACGGAGTACAAAACAGAGGCGGTGCCCACGGCAAAACCGAAATCCACTCCGCAACATCCGGGCTGCACTGTGCACTCTGGGTAACCCAGTCCCGGAAGCTCTTAGCTCTTCTTATAATGTTCTTGTCCGTGTTACTCAATTGCAACCCATGCTAGAGCCGACCTCGCATCTCCTCGAACGAGTGCCCGGGCATGGCCCCATGTCTGCATTCGCTGTGGCGGGCTGGATCGGACTGATCTGGTTTCTCACCGTGTTGGTTGTGTGTGCTCTGGGCTACTTTCAGATGTACGTATTGAGGATAATACTTTGAAGATGTAACTTTTGGAGTCGTGGCTGACCAGGCTTAAACCTTTAGCTGGAGATATTTCTTGACACAGCCACGCCGCTCCCGGTTGACCTCCGCCGCTGACGCTCCGCATGTCACTGCCATTCGACCAGTGAAGGGCCTTGAGCCTCATCTCTACGACTGCCTCGCCGCTACATTTCGTCAAGATTACCCACGTGACAAGCTGACGATCTGCCTGTGTGTGTCTACGCGTGACGACCCGGCCTACCCGACCCTGCGCAAGCTGATCAACGATTTCCCCGATGTCGACGCGCGATTGTACGTGGAAGATGATGATCCGATGTTGCAGGCAGGTGGCCCCAATGCCTACGCGCTTGGCCCGAACCCCAAGATCCGGAACATGAGCAGGGCATACCGCGAAGCCAAAGGGGATATCATTTGGATCATTGATTGCAATATCTGGGTTGGAAAGGGAGTGTGTGCCCGCATGGTGGATAGGCTCTGCGGATCGGGGGCGACACCCGGCAAGAAGTACAAGTTCGTGCATCATCTGCCTGTGGCTGTCGACGTGACGGGTGAGAGCAACCTGCAAGCAGAGCGCCAGGCGCTCTTGGACGACAACCCCGACGCCACGATCCCCAGGGAGGCAGACTACACGTTGACATTCAGCCGTCCAGAAGATGGTCTGGCAGATATGCTCGCTCACGGGGGTGGACGTCTTGAAGAACTGTTCCTTTCCTCGGCTCATGCAAAGATGTACACTGCCATCAACACGGTTCTCATTGCCCCTTGTATTGTGGGCAAATCCAACATGTTTCGCCGCTCCCATCTGGACTCGCTCACGACTCCACCTCCAAATGAACCCAATCCCCGCCTTCCCGGGATCGACTTCTTCTCCGACAACATCTGCGAGGACCACTTAATTGGCGATCTCTTATGGAGGAATACTGTGCCCGAGGAGAAGGTATCTGGCGAGCGCTGGGGCAAGCATGCCATGGTCTTTGGAGATCTGGCCGTCCAGCCCGTGGCCAACATGAGCGTGCGAGGGTACATTGCCCGCCGTATACGGTGGCTCCGCGTTCGCAAGTTCACCGTTTTACTGGCAACGCTCGTTGAACCCGGCACGGAGTCGTTTGTGTGTTCCATCTACGGTGCCTGGGGTATCACTACTGCGTTGGCTCCATATCTCGAACGAAAGGGCGTGTCCTTCGCCTCCACTCTCACTACTTGGACTTCCTTCTTTGCTCTCTTTATGCTCAGCATGGCGATGTGGATTCTGGTCGATTGGACATTGTATATCAAACTGCATTCGGCAAAAGCTATTGAGCTTGATCAGGACACCCCGATTTTCGCGCGGCCCACTCGTCGTCCAATGTCTCAAGCCACGCGTCGTCCCTTCCAACAGTGGTTCACGGCATGGCTGGGCCGCGAGCTTCTAGCCTTGCCCATTTGGCTCTCGGCTGTCTACGGCGGCGTAACGATTGTGTGGCGAGACCGGCGGTTCAAGGTCGGCTTCGATGCCAAGGTTCGGGAGATTGACCCCGAGAATACCCAAGGCTCGTACTCCACTGGTTCTATAGTAGACTGGTTTCCCGTGAAACCGCAAAATGCTAATGCAAAACTAGATAAAGTGCGGTGTGATTGATAAAACCTGGTCAACGTTGTGTATATTATTACTCCCACAAAAGGGGGACTCCCGGATAAACATTCACGTCTTGAATTCATAGAATATAGAAGAATGCTAAGGTTGTCTATCTCAAACTTTTATAGTATCTTCATCGCTTTGTTCTCATAAATTTCTATGCCGAGCCCTCGCCCTCATTAGCACCGCTCTCCAAGCCAGCCGCCTTCTCCGACGACAGTAGCCACTCAACAACCTGCCTGCCCGCAGACATTTCCCCAGTCTGTTGCTGGTTCTCACCCTGGCCTTCACCTTCACGCTCGCCCTCGCCAACGGTTATCTCGATCTCCTGGGTCTGCTCTTCATCCTCGTTGACTTCCTCCGCCGAGGCAGACCAGGCCGCCCTTTCAGCGAGGAACACAGCATCATGACCAGCATCATTCTTGACAGTAACGTCCGCACCAGATTCAACGAGAGCCTTGACGCATTCCAGGTGCGTATTCAGCGCAGCCCAGTGCAGCGGCGAGTTGCCAGAGTAGTTACGGTGATTGACAAACGCCACGCGCTGAGCAGCATCTAAATCAGAGAGTTTTTGAAGAAGCGCATTGAGGATTTCTGGAATTGCGTTAGCTGATACATCCCAGAGTGAACTGGCAGTGAGTAGAAAAAAGTCAAGTATCGTACCAATGTTGCCATTTGCGGCCGGGAAGTGCAGCACACAAGAGCCGGTGCCGCCTTCGCTCTCTGCTTCCATATCAATGGCAGATGCGACGATGTGGGACTCGGGGCAGTTGTGCTGCGAGGCCAAATTGGCGATGTCGGTCTTTAGAGCCTCGAGGTCACCGGCCCGGGCATCGTAGATGAGGTCGTCAATTGCCTCAAAAGAGAGCGCGACGGGTACCGTCGGCTTGGGATTTGTTGTTGAGTCAGACATTATGCTCTGTTAAGACTAATGTGTGCTCGTCTCCAGCGGCGATTATTTTTCGCAGGAGGATTTTGGTATGTGCTGGTGAGGTGTCAGTTGAAGTATTCTGAAGGATTTTGAAGAATCAAAAGCAATGAATAAAAACTATCCAAAAATACTTCAAGCATATCAGACTCTTTATTATCCATCCTTTACATGTAATTGAAGGGTAGCAACTCGAAGATTTGCACGAGGTGCTGATAGATATGCAATTTCAGATTCCCGGATAATGCAGCAGGCGCGGGCATTATGTACAATCCGACACGGAACTCTTGAGCGGATTGACTCGAAAAGGAAAAAGAGCTTACCTTTGCGTCTCTAAGACAGGTGTAGATTCTTGCTGCGTCGAAGTTGCTCTCGCCGAAGAAACTTTGATATCGCAGGTCATGTGATATGATGGTGGGGTCGCGGAATCTACACTTTTTATACTTCACCATCATTCGGAACGCAATGTACAGGTTTTCGATTGCATAGATGCTCGTAGCTAATAGTACAGGTGCCCCGAGAAAGACAGCGTTTGACAGATGAAAGCCCCCCTATGCAGCATGCTAGAAGAAATCGCAGGGAAATAGCCACAAACGCCCCGAATCCCACACCCGGTGTGGGTGGTATCACAAATATCCAGACTGAAAATGTTTATTAGTATGCGACAACCGGGAAGAGAATCCCCAGTACGTGGTCGGACTGCTTCAGTCCGTCCGACTTCAATCAATCGCGCAACCATGCCCTCCGCTTCTCCTCTTTCTTCTCCCGGCGCTTCTCTTTGAACATCTTCAGCTCTTTTTTGCTTAATTTCTTAGCGCTCCGCTCTGCTCGGAGACTCCGACCATCGTGGGCATTGGCGGCAGCATCGACATCAAAGAAAGCGTTCAATTGTCGCCGCGACTTGTTCTCATCGTTGTGGTTCTCCGGATTGATCGATGCCGCCTGCCAGCGCCCCGTAAACCGGTTGAAGGTGCCGGTAGTGGCGTACGTGGCGGCCGGGTCCAGCGCGGGGCCGCTCGCATCTCCTGTTTGTTCTTCATACAGCTGCGCATATGGCGCAGTCGGGTCGTAGTCGCCGTGAATGGCGGGGTTGTAGCCACCAAGCACGGGGGCTTTCTTTTTCGGGGGTTCTCCGGTGCTCGCGTCGACGCCTGGTGCGGTGGCGGTGGCAGTGGCAGTGGCAGTGGGCACACGAGGATTGTCCCATTGAGAACTTCCGGTAAATCGATTGTAGAAATAATATGCATTGTGGTTGGGGTCCCACATAGGCTCCCATCCATCATCTTCAACTGGGGCAGGCGGTGCTTCATCGGGCAGTGGCGGAGGAACCTCGTCAGGCAAAGGCGGCGCAGATGTGTCTTCTTCGTCGGCCTTCTCAGCTTCGGGACTTTCCGGTCGCAATTCCTCCTTTTTATCATCTGGGGACTCTTGGTTCTTCGTATCGAGCTGTTTTATCTCTGTTGCGGACTCAGCTTGAGCTTCGGAGGCATGCGACTCCGGTGCGGATGGAGGGTCTACACGCTCCTCTGCAGCAGGCGCAGAAGGGTGCGACGTATCGGGCATTCTGACGTTTGGTCCTGCTGCACAGGCTCGAATCTGGAGACAGCGTCAAATCATCAGCGCATCGCAGTATGAGGATGGAAGCTGCGAGACCTTGAATCGGGGCTGGTGTATTATGTAAGACACGCCTATGCCTATCAAGACTAGTGTCATTTGGTATGACTTGAATCTAAAATGATAAGTTACGAATCCAGGAAATACACTATGTTCGAGCTTGAGACTTGGCATTCAATTAAAACACTTCTGCAGGCTGATTTTTTTTTCTCGGGGTGAAAGTCCCCAGCATGCGAGTATCCGCTGCCATGCAGTGGTCCAACCCTATGACTATGTAGATATCAATGGACACGGACACTGCCATAAACCTAGTGATCTCGAGTTTATGTCTTGAGGTTTGTGGCCCCTGGAATTAGGCAGTTAATTCTCTAAACACAAGCACTGTAAACTGCCCCGTGCAATGGTCGAAGTTGGGTCATCTCGGGAACACCACCATAGCTTGAGGTCAATATTGGCTAGATTAATAAAGGAATATCAACGGTTTCAAGATTGCAACTATGAAATGAATCTGGTATTATTGTGCCATGAATATCTATGGTGGGAGTCTCAGTGGTTGGAAATAAAGAAGTGACTACACTCGGTACATTGCAATATATATTGTTTTAACATTGAGTACCACCACCATCCTTAACCATCTATATTCAAAAGCCACTTTCAGATGTTCCCCACGGCCAAGGACGACAAATAGCTCATTCGGGATTATCACAGTACTGAAAATTAAAGAAGCTTAAAATTAGATGTGCTAGAAAGCCATCCAAAAAGCCGCAATGGTGTGTTTGGTTATATTATTCACCTACCACCCGAGCACTGCAGAACATTAATCGAAATAAATCTCCTATGACCACAAGTCTACATTGATTAATGACATTGATAGATAGGTATAACGCGTTGCAGAAATATTACTGGGTTGATTAACAGCCTATGCATACAGGTGGCATTGGGTGATGAGCTAGTCATATGTATGGCCGAGAGACTCCTGAATAGTATGTAATCCATCTTACAACCATGTAGCTCAGCCTAGGACAATACAGACCCAAAGCCCTTACAACTCGGTCTATTCCCATTGACATCGCCGGGAAACTAACAAGAGCGATATCACATTATCAGTGGCTCATGACGCAGAGAGAAGTAGAGATGAGCACCAAAGGCATTGGAAAAGCCTTGATCATTCCGACTAGAAGACATAGATTTCGAGATCGATATTGTACGCATCTTCAACATAACCTGAGACAGTGTATAGCATCACGAAATACCCAAGCGGGGCTAATGAGATGAAAGGGCCTACGGATTGCTTGGCTGACAAGAAAAGGAGACGTCGTCGGGATTTGGGCTCGACTATGGACTGAAGGGAGGCCCATGATCAAAATCTGCAATCGGAGGCAGTTAGGGCTTGTTCTAGAGCACTGGAGCCGCAACTGTAACCAAGAGTGGCATTGTTTGTACGGCCAGGCTCACATAACCCGATCGAAGAGTTCCCGGGAGCATCATAGAGTATTGTTACAATGTCTATTTTTTTTTTCTCGTGGCCTGGAGGCTGGAAACAATGAAGGGAGAGCGTGGGAGGCCTCTGATTCACGGACTTGGACTTAGCGCATGGTCCCTTGCTCGGATTAACCATGCGTCGCCGACTCCACACAAAATAGGCCAAATAATAGGCGCAAGTGCCTTGCTAGGGCCGGTTACATGCCTTAGTTCCCGAATCGATGCAAAGTCAAGGGCAAAATGATCGGATCCCTGTGGTGGTGACCAGGGGAGAATTCGAATGACCCACTCTCGGACTACAAGCCATTAAGCTAGGTTTTAGCGTCGGCAGAGTGCATTAGAACTGGCGAGAACTGCAGATGAGCCGTTGAATAATAGTTCTTGATCGAGATACAGCTTTTTAGTTGTCACCCTTATGTTCTCTATACCTGGAGAACAACCCTATAGTAATACATCGACATGAAAACAATCGAAGTAGGATCCCGAGAAAGCAAAGTCGGAGATCCAACAAGGCCAGGGCGTAGGAATGCCAGGGCAGATCACTAAAACTAATTGGCTTGGTAGATCCATACCAGGAGGCCCCCGAGGGAGCGTTCTTTGGATGAGCATTGAGAAAGTGGAGAGATCACCCCTTTCCATAACCTTACGGACATTCCGAGGAGAGAGAGAGAGCAAGGAAACAAACAAAGATCATACCTGGAAGATGTGATTGAAGGTGCTCACAGGCCGTCATCCTGGTGTATATAAGGATGTTCATTCATCGCCCCAAATGTTCTTTTCTCCATCTCGCATCACTCTCTTTAACCTTCTCTTCTGAAGTACAGTCTTCTCTTTCAATCTCCAAAACTCCGAGTCTCTCTCGTTCAAACCCAAACCCACACAATGCAGTTCTCTCTCGCTACTGTTCTTGGCCTCGCTGCCACCGTTGCTGCCCTTCCTCCCGTCGGTCCCTCCGCCGGTGGTGTTGGTAACGGCAACGGCGTTGGCAACAAGGGTAACACCAATGTCAAGTTCCCCGTTCCTGAGAACTTGACAGTCAAGCAGGCTCAGGCCAAGTGCGGTGACCAGGCTCAGCTCTCCTGCTGCAACAAGGCCACCTACGCCGGTGACACCACCGATGTCAACTCTGGCATGCTCGGCGGTACTCTGTCCAACCTGATCGGCTCCGGCTCCGGTGCTGATGGTCTTGGTCTGTTCGACCAGTGCTCCAAGCTGGACCTCCAGAGTAAGCTTTACCACATTCTTGCAACGTCTTGATAGATCGCTAACCATCTTCCAGTCCCTCTGCTCATTGCTGTCCCCATCCAGGACCTTGTCAACCAGAAGTGCAAGCAGAACATTGCCTGCTGCCAGAACTCCCCTTCGTCCGCCAACTCGGACCTCGTCGGTCTTGGCCTGCCCTGCGTTGCCCTTGGCTCCATCATCTAAGGGTTCTACTTTGTTTTCTGGCATTATGCGGGAAGCAATGGGCGCCACCCAAGTCCTTTTGGACTTGGCAGCAATGCAAACTCGGACCGGTATCGATTCTCGGGGGTGGATGGCAGGTGTTTGGCATTTGTTTAAATAGTTAGGCGATGTTATTCTCGAGCCCGTGTATCATTAACTGTGTCGTGTGGCACCCCCTCGGAGAAAGAAGACTGTTTTGGTTTACCTGATTTTTGGCATGGTGTTCTTTTGCTTCTCGCCTCGTGCTCCACGAACCGTGGTTTAGCTGCTGTCTATCCTGGTGTTCTTCGCATATATATTGTTTAATCCATTAGAGCCGTTTTTGATTCGAGTGCATAAATAGATGTAGTCGAGAATACGATGACTATACTCTACGTGCAATCGTGTCCACACAGATGACCGCATTCTTGCATGTTTTTCTTCAGATCTATAGAATCCATCTTCTCTCGAGGCGCCTCATATTCAACCTCGGGTAATTTCCTTTTTTTCATCTCTCATTCAGTGTCAATTCATTGCTCGCTTGATTCCATTCTAGAACGTAACTCGTTTCCTAAACTCAATTGCTCCCAGATTATACGCCCTAAGTTCATCCAATCGTCACAAAAAGCCATGCATAAATTACCAAGGTACCCCCGGGCCCCCGCCAGTCCACGTTCCAATGTTCTTGCCTCCACCCAGCCCATGAGCCTCCAACCACTTTTCCTCTTCCACATTAATCAAGGACTCCTCATCAGCAAGATCAGAAGCATCGATCCAACTAGGCAAGGTATGGCCTCGCAGGTTCCTCGACGAACGAGGCGCTCGTGGAAGCTTGACCGACAAACGCTTCCTTAACATCTGCGTCTTGGACCTCTTAAGCTTTACAGCCTCCTTCCGCTCTGGAACGTCTTTTCGCTCCACCATTGTTTTTGGCACGGAAATTTCTTTCCTTAGTTTCTCGTCCATCCACTCGACAGACTTCCGTTTCGTCCCCTTCTTCTCGGGATCTATTGGATCCTGTAACTTCTTCGTTGGCGTATCAGCCGGCGAATGGGTCGTGTCCAGCTTATAAACAGGGTACTCGGGAATACCAAGTGCCCTTGTTGCAGGATCGGTCGCAGCATCTAGAGCCTTGCCGTTGTCGAATAGCGTTTGTAGGTTCAAATCGGCAGGACTGAGTTGTTTGCGTTTTGGTGACTTCTTTGGTGGGATTGGCTCATGAGCTGAATAGTACCTGGCCGCTGAAGGAGACGCGATACTCTCTGCTGGTGTGGAGCAGTCATTATTGGAGTTGGTTTGGATGAGGTCGCTCGTTTCATCGTCTAGACGATGTGGCTTGGGAGTGCGGTGCTTGCGAGAGAACTTGTTGTCTCGCATGCAGCGAGCCATGGATGAAATAAAGCCCATCTTGCTGGTAGCAGCAGAGAGAAAGAGTATAGGTAGATTATTGACGGAAAGGATTTGGTGGGCTGGAGGGGTTTTTGTATAGTTGATAAACCCGGCTGGGGCAGCTCGGGGCAAGGGGTGATGGCGGGTTAGAGCTGAGAATACTGCATCATGCGGGTCTAGATGCTGCTGTACAAATTGTACCACAACTATATAGATCATGAGGACTCGTTGTTGGGCTAGCGACTGTTGTGAAATCCAGAGCTTTCGAGCTCATTTGATGTGCCAAGATAAAACTGACTATCTACAGACTTTAGGTCCTCAAATTATGGCCGACACGAGTTTTGCAGGCATATTCCCAGAGCTGTTACATTGAGCCGTCATTGCGATACAAATGACAAGAGACGAGACAGCCATGAGCCTGACATCCTGCATTGCAGCCACAGAACCAAGAAGCAGCCGAGCTCTTAGCTCGTGGTTTTGCATGCGGTTTCTACTGCACTTCAGCGAGGTAGATCAAAACAAACCCAATCGCAAGAGCTTCCTCGAGGGCGCGGCTGCATTCCCCAGGCCATCTCCCAAGGGCGTATGCAAGGACGTCTCCACACCCCTTGAACCTCGCGAGCGACTTGAGACAGCTGGTAATTGCCGTCACCAGCCTCCGGTTATGAACCGTAGAGGCATGTACGAGTGCTAGGGTTCTCTGAAGAGGTTGGGCTCGCATTGTAAATTGTGGAATGTCTTGGGTTGAGCCGCGTAAACCCGGTAGGAAAGCTAAAACCTAAGAATGTCGCCGCGTGTGAGAATGCCGCGCATTGACTCGACCACTGCTTCAAGCCCCTTGGAGAGAAGCGGTGTCGCTACGGGGAAAGATGTTTCGCTATGGCCCCGGGAATCAATACCGGGGCCGTCAAAGAGAAAGCTATATTGCTCAAAGACAAAATGACGATATCATGCGTGGTACCAGTGATAGCAGCTCACGGATCGAACAGAGGTCGCGTGAGGCAGCCAGCCCCTCTTCTACACGCTCTATTGCGTCAAAAAATAACTCAAAAAGATCCAAAATAATGCCGCATCACAGCTTGCTGGTGGGCGCGTCAGTATACAGGGACCTGGTCCGGTTCATAGCCTCAACGGCCTCCTTTTCAATTCGCTTCAGCAGGGTATCGCAGGTGGGGATATCGTGAATCAAGCCAATGACCTGGCCAGCAGTCCACACCTATAGATGACGTTAGATAATGTGGAGAACAAGTGTAATGAAATGAAACAACTTACGCCATAGTCAGGGTCGCCGTTCAAGAAGACCTCGCGACCACGCTTGCCACTGACATACGGGCCGATCTCACTAAAGTCACCAGTTGTGCTCTCTCGCTCAATCTTCAATGCATCCTGGGTGACCTTGTTGGCAAACAGGCGGGAGGTGTTCTTCCACCGACGCAGCACGAGGGCAGTGTCGGTCTCTTGCGCATTAACAATAGTCTCCTTGATCTTCTGGTGGATGGGGGCCTCGACGGTGCTCATGAAACGGGTACCCATGTTAATACCCTCGGCACCGAGAGCCAGGGCAGCAGCAAGACCTTGGCCGTCGGCAAAACCACCCGAGGCAATGAACGGAACATTGAGTTCCTGGCGCGCACGGCTCAGCAGGATGAAGTTGGTAATATCGGTCTCGCCAACGTGACCGGCACACTCGAAGCCATCAATAGACAAAAAGTCAACGCCCAGCTTCACGGCAGATTTGGCGTGGCGGACAGTCGTGCACTTGTGCAGGATGATGATACCGGCCGCCTTCAGCTGCTTGATCACCGGGCCCGGGTTGTTTCCGGCAGTCTCGACGATCTTAATTCCCTCGTCGATAATCACCTTTGCGTAAGCACCATAGTCCGGGGGCACGAGGGCGGGGAGGAGGGTCAGGTTGACACCGAATGGGTACTTGGTCATCTCGCGGCATCGTCGAATCTCCTTGCGCAAATCTTCGGGAGTAGGTTGGGTGAGGGCAGTGAGCTTGAGTGCTATGTTAGTCTGGTTTTTGTATAGTTGACGGGCAGACATACGATCCCCAATCCACCTGCGTTGCTAACGGCCGAGGCCAGCTCCGCATATCCCACCCACTGCATGCCACCCTGCACAACGGGCACTGTCGATATGAGTATTCAACCAAAACCAAAATGTTTGAACAACTGCACGCATACCTCGAATGCCTAATTGGCGGGTCAAGGCTGTGTTAAACGGCATGGCGAAGACGTTATTGAGTGTTTCGGTGAACGTAAACAGCTTCAAAGTAGCGACTATGGTATGTCAAGGACTATATGAACAAGGGAAAGATGCTTAAGAGGTATGAAGATCGTGGCAACTGCAACAAAAAAGACTGGAGGTATGGACTACGGTGATTAAAAAAGCAGCGGATGACCCCGGGGTAGCCGCGGACATCTGTGGGGGAGTCGAGTTGCCGAGGTTCGGTGGCTGCGCAAAACAAATGATTAGTAGAAGTGTCCGTCAAGATGGTCAGACCGAGGACTCCTATGCATTTTATAGAGAATAAATTCAGATGCCTTTTGAACGGGTGTCAGAACCGGATTGACATGCCTTATACCAAATTATGTCCGCCGCGAAACCTCATAATCCTGTAAACATGGACTGAGCATGTGATCGAGCCTTGTGATGCCAGCACCAGTTCGGCATCCCGAATTACTCGGTCCATTCCAAGGTTTCATATACACCCTGCACATACTCTGCATATGTATTCCATACATTGTGTATATCTAACGGACCCATATTGATCACCGTTCTCAATAGAACGGACCTCGGGCTTTCGCGGCTGTAAGATTGCTGTCCAAAAGCTTTGGGTCCTTGAAACTACGGTGATCTATAGACAATGGACCAAGAAGATATACCGGCTTCGTCAGATACTAATAGTCTCGTCAAGGACTTTTACTAGATGACGATATGTGGCCCTGATATGAAACCCATCCGGCTCACGGGAAGAGGCAAATGGGCGATTAACGACGGGACTCCTTCTGCGAGTTTCGAAGGTCCCTTAACAGTCGCGACAGAATGTCGGAACCAAAGGGTGCTAAACACGTCAACTTCATCCCGGCCCAGGGGCCAGTACATTGACGTGAGCAGAGACTCGTGAAGAAGAAAAAAGAGGAGAGGGACGGGAGCAGAAAGACTGGTTTCACTTGTGGATAACAAGCGAGATGGCACGTGACATGGAAGAACAAAAGTCCGGCGGTTGTCATCAGTGCCGAATTGTGGTGGCCGCCATTGGCTCCCAAGAATCCCGTGACGGATCCCAAACCCGAGGTAGTTCCTTCCGATTGTTCGCGATTGAATCCTTAACTCTTCAACGCTTGCTGAGAAGACGTCCGACGCCCATCATGTTCTCTCAGAAGATTGCCCAACAGTCACTGCGACGGCGTATGTCTTGATTTCCCCCTGACTCCGCCCGAAAATGACCCTCGTGCTGACAGTCCCTCTCGAATCACAGTTGCCGTCCAGCAGCCGCTCTCCATGCAGTGGTCTATGATGCGCGCCTCCCCGGCTGCCATCGCTCTCGGAAAGGGAATCCAGGCGAGGTCAGTTCTCATGCAGTCAATTCCTGCGATTCCGGCATTGGCAAATCCCACAAAGACCGACGTCATCCGCCATCGACCGAGAGACTAACTCCCTTCATATCTAGACCCGTCACCTCGACTCCCAACGCTGAGGACCCGAACGCGATCCTGGCCAAGCAGCGCCTGAACCGTCCCGTTTCTCCCCACCTGAGCATCTACCGTCCCCAGATCGGCTGGATTGGTAGTTCCCTGCACCGTATCACCGGTGTCGCCCTCTCCGGCACTCTCTATCTGTGGGCCACCGCATACCTCGCCTCGCCTGCTCTCGGATGGCACCTGGAGTCCGCCTCCATGGTTGCTGCCATGGGCGCTCTCCCTTTGGCCGCCAAGGTCCTCCTCAAGACCACTCTGGCCCTTCCCTTCACCTACCACTGCATGAACGGCGTGCGTCACCTGGTTTGGGATACCGGCCGCGCTCTCACCAACCCCGCCATTATCAAGTCCGGCTGGACCGTCGTTGGATTGAGCGTCACCAGTGCTCTCGCTCTTGCTTTCCTGTGATTTCACCTCATACCTCTTGAATTTCCTTGTGTTATTAAAGTGATTTTGTCGATCAATTATACTTTGAGATCCCGGTCCCGTGGCGCGAGCTCAAAATGGCGCAGATTTATTCTTTGTTACCCAATTTCTTTTTTTGACTTTGGAGGTCGAGGCGTGACCTTGGTCCCAATGGTTCTTAACTCTACACCCAGGGATCGTCTGTTCTGATTCAGGCCATTGTTGTTTGTCATGAACCAATGCACATTTTGAAATCTCAGTACCCCGATACTCCATACATCTTTATAGCCTGTGGTCTGATAGAGACAAACTCGGTAGCATCGACCACTTCTTTCAGACAAACTCGATCACATCGATCAGTTCTTTCGCCATCATTATTTCCTAGCCTTTCGTGTCCACAGTGGTATCGTATTATCAGGTGTTTCCCGTCTCAGTTCCGTCGTGTAGGCAACCAAATGCTCTGAATGGTCTGCATTGCACCATGGATTAGCGTAGTCTTCCACCATGGCTGTTAAGGCTCACCTATTTTAACCTGTTTTCCTCAAAGCCAAAAAAGAAACTCAATTGAAAGTTTTTAGGCAGGGCTCGGCGGCGGGTTGGGAGGGAATGGCCGCGGCGAGGGAGAATCCTGCACCGAGCGGTCACTTGCAGGCATTCTATTGAGAGATGTATAGGTCTGGTTGGACGATGAATAGGTGGTTTGCGAGGTGTTGTAGCAAGCCATTGTTTCCTTGTTTTCAGAGAAAGATTTCAAGCGAATGTAAAGATACTTTTGGCTGGAAAGTATATAACTATAATCAACACTTAGATAGCTAGGTATGTCTTTGAAGAAAAGTAAAATCGCCAATGCAAGAACTAAGAATGATGAAGCTTGTAAAACAGAACTATCCAGGCCGATCTCCTCCATTTAATACTTCTCAGGACCCCAGAGCAATCGGGACCTTCGAAGACGCCAACCCTCCGCAAGTCGTACACCGCCATCCCGTCGGACATTCAAACTCAAGCAAGCCGTTTGGAGTATAACACCCGTCCTGGTGTAGGGTTTGCCGCTGAGATCAGGAAACATCTAGTCTGCAAGGGCCCGACGGACCACCTGATGTATAAACGGTTGGGAGAGCCGGTCATGCCCGCTTTGTCTTGAGCTCCTCTGTCTTCTGAATGCTTCCATCAAGGTTCTCAGCCAATAAGCCAGCCATTTGCTCCTGCATCAAAGTGCAGTGAAAATCCTTTCCCCAGGCCTTCCCGAAGGCTTGCAGATTCCTGTGGAATGGCACCAGCGGTCTGAGCCTTCAGTTTCCGGCAGCTTGCAGCGATCATCTTCGTCTGAGAGATCGGCTCTATTTGCCTCCACTTATGGTTCCCCAACTACCTGGGTACCGTCTGCGATGGATCAGCCGTGACTAGCCGCGATCTAGATCCGAGTTTTTCACAGGTTCTAACATTCGAAGGATGGGATGTATTGAACAGCCGTGGAATTTTTGATGGCACTTAAGGTATACGATATCATGTATCGTGTTCCTCCTATATCTTGTATATTTTGGCAAGTCTTTGAACCACCGGGCTTCTAAGATTCCAGGGTTGTAGCTTCTGGTCTTGTCGTACGTAAACAAAGAGAATCGGCGGCAAGTACATCTTCAGGGTGTAAATAGGTACAAAACGCAAACACGGCCGGGGATAGGCACACGTGGGTCATTCTGTGCTTCCGTAGCATAAATTCTCGCGTCCTATTCGCGGCAAAAGAGCTTTACACAGCAGCCGTTTTCATAGCGGGAGCAAGGGTGCTTAGAGCCAACCACCAGGGCTTGGGGGATGCCAATACCCGACGGCGATGTCAAGTAGTCTCAGAATTGGCCTTGCCGCGCATGAGCCGATCTTGTCCAACCTGAGGTCGCAGCTTAGGCCGAGCTGGGTTTTAATCTCCCATAGAACGTTGCCGAATATTCTCCTAGTCTCCCCCGGACAATCTAGAAAGCTACTGCTTTGAGACGCGCATTCGTATCTTGGCAGCGGCTAGAGACCTGGGTCCTGGTGGTTGGGCCGCGCTTAGCCAATTGTGGTATTTGCTTGTATGGTAAACATCCAGTCAACGAGCTGCACGAGGTTACCTAGCAGTGTTCTCGGACCCTTTTGTCACGAGTAGGGAAGTATGATAATTGGGGAATATATCCAGAGAGGGCAGTCGCTGGATGAGGTTGCTGGCAAAGCTCCAATTTCAGATGGGAACGTACAGGGACTCAGAAGCCCGAAGATATCGCGGAGGATCACTGCAGATGCTGTTGGGAAAGCTCTCACGGATACAATCTGGGAACTAGCAACCAGCCAGTAGCTCTAGACCCGGGCCTTCAAACAGCGGTATGATGGGGATTTAGAAAGACACCCCATCCACACTTGCGCCATGGGGAATTATGCAGATGCATGTCACGATATGGGCCTTCTTACATGCATCGAAACATGGCTTTCCCGAAGTGATCCCGGCCAATGCCTGGTTGTTGTCATAGTCACTGGCTACGGCCCCAGATGACTGAGTCGAAGTCCCAGGCAGCGGTGAAGCTCGCAGAATACCAGAATTACCGGGCGATCAACTAGACAGGAACAGTAAATGGGATCAAAATGCAAACATCTAGGAGGCAAGCAACCCTTTCTGACAGCGGTGGAGAGTGGCAGTATCACACCGCAGACGCGGAATTCTCAACTTTCGCTCGGCCAATAATTCACCTCCGAAGACAACCTGCCCCCCATGGCTTCGACCCTGTCCACCAGAGCGGTCAGAACCGCCTGTAACGCATCGAGAGCCGCTCCTCGTCTGCTTGTGGCCCTCGTCCCCCGCCGCACCTTCGCCTCGGACTCGGAGTCCTCGACCGGTGAAGCAGCGCCGCCCCGATGGTCCTACACTCCGCCGCGCACGAAGGCACCATTCAGCCTGCACATGCACTCAAAGCGTCCCGAATTCCATGTCAATGCGGACCCGGCTCTGCTGGACCAGTTTTATTCCCGCATGCTTGGTAATGAGGGTGACAAGATGCTCTCGGAGGAGACGAAGTGGTTGGCTGTTACGCATAAGAGCTTTGATCAAGGCCGCCGAGGATTCAACGATCGATTGGCCTTCCTAGGTATGGCAAGGTTCCTGACATGATAGGATTCGACGATTGTACTTACACGATGACCAGGGAAACGGATCGTGCAGTTGCAGGCTTCGCTCGCTCTCGTGCAAAATCCCGCGACCGCGAGCACTTCCGTGGAGGCGGACCAGCATGGCCGCGTACCATTTACTCACCCGGCGCTGGACGGGTTGAAGAACCTTTCTTCTAGCACTAAGAGCATCCTGACGGACCGGACGAAGCTGGCCGAGCTTGCGCAAAAATACGACATGCAGAAGGTGCTTCGCTGGGCGCCCAGAAAGGTTCGATTTCCTGCTTCCTAGATTTGAGACTTGTGCTAATTTCCTATTTTATAGCCCCAGAACCTTCACGCTTCTGGCCTCGAGCTGGTTTTGGCACACACCATGTACGCGGTCGTGGGTGCGGTTGCGTTGGAGAAGGGAGGACACATTGCCAACAAGGTGGCCCAGGAGCGGATACTCGAGCCCTTGGGAATCAAGACGGTCTCATGAACTTGATCGTACGGACCTGCAGAGGTTGGGAATACTCCGCAGCATTTTACGGCGTTCGTGATTTTCCGACAAGTGACGGGAGGGCTGTAACTGGATCTACAGTTGATGTACATGTACTTTTACACTTTTATTCTATGCTCAATTGCAAATACCTAGGTACTAGATATATCTATATCAATTCATACTGTGTAAATATATAGGAATGTACGGCTCCTCTGACACCGCCCGCGTAACAGAGCAAAATACACGGCCAGCTCTTATGGATCCCTCAACAAAATCGTAGTCTCCGCAAACTCTGTATCGCAAGTATAGTAATTGAAACTGACAACCACCTAGCAGAATGCTAGACAGTTGCAGAAAGCCTCAAGGACTTTGTACTGCCTTGCACTGTCTAATGAGAGCGTTGAAGAAGGGAAAGAAAACTTTGCGGGAGAATTTTATTTTAAAAGGCCCACACTAACCCCTTTTTGGCAAGGGCCAACTCCACTGCGGGCATCTCGACTCGACCTCCGACTCCCCTTCTCAGCTCATTTACACTCTTGACCTTTCTTGATCTTCTGCGCCGGGCAATTCTGCAGTTAGGCGCATGATGTGGCTTTGTGCTTTAACTGACTCCCATTCCCGATAATCGATTCCTGGAAATAAAGCACATCAACACATCTGTTGACACGTCATGGCGTCGGCAATCTTCTTTCTGGACCTGAAGGGCAAGGTGGGTGCTTCCAAGAGATCGGGGTTATGATGCGGTCTCCGATTTTGAATGATAGCCCTGTACTAATGCGGTGACAGACCCTGCTGGCTCGCAACTATCGCGGAGATATCCCCATGTCCGCAGTCGACAAGTTCCCTGTCCTCCTTAGCGACGCCGAAGAAGAAAGCTCCGCCGTTCCTCCCTGCTTCTCTAATGAGGGTATCAATGTACGTTCTCCGGCGTGTCGATTGCTTCGTCATACCCGTCATCCCGGATCTTCTGTGGACACAGCCCACTGATCCGATTTGTGTATAGTACCTTTATATCCGCCACAGCAACCTCTACATCCTCGCATTGACGAAGCGAAACACAAATGCCGCCGAGATCCTTCTGTTCCTACACAAGCTTGTGGAAGTCTTCACCGAATACTTCAAGGTGTTGGAGGAGGAGAGTATCCGGGACAACTTTGTTGTTATCTACGAATTGCTGGATGAGATGATGGACTTTGGATACCCGCAAACAACAGAAAGCAAGATCTTGCAAGAGTAAGCAAAAGCACGATCTCGGTTCGGAGAACTTGCTAACAGCCTCTAGGTATATTACCCAAGAATCACACAAGCTCGAAGTGCAAGCTCGGCCACCCATTGCTGTCACCAATGCCGTCTCCTGGCGAAGCGAGGGCATCCGCTACCGCAAAAACGAGGTTTTCCTGGACGTGGTCGAATCTCTCAACCTGTTGGTGTCGGCGAACGGAAACGTGCTCCGGTCCGAGATTCTGGGTGCTGTTAAGATGAAGTGTTATCTGAGCGGTATGCCCGAGCTGCGGTTGGGTCTGAACGACAAAGCCATGTTCGAGACCACGGGCCGCGCTACACGAGGCAAGGCTGTCGAGATGGAAGACGTCAAGTTCCACCAGTGCGTGCGACTGTCGCGGTTTGAGAATGACCGAACAATCAGTTTCATTCCCCCGGATGGCGAGTTTGAGCTCATGAGTTACCGCTTGAACACACAAGTGAAGCCATTGATTTGGGTCGAGTGTTTGGTGGAATCGCATTCGGGATCGCGGATTGAATACATGCTAAAGGTAGGATCTATGACCCACTGGCTCTCCGCCTCTTGCTAACCATTCTCCCCTGGCTCAGGCCAAAGCACAGTTCAAACGCCGCAGCACCGCCAATAACGTCGAAATCATCGTCCCCGTTCCCGAAGACGCAGACTCTCCCCGGTTCCGCACCAACATCGGTACCGTGCACTATGCCCCAGAACAATCCGCTATCGTCTGGAAGATTAAACAGTTCGGCGGCGGTAAGGAGTTCCTTATGCGGGCGGAGCTGGGTCTGCCGTCCGTCAAGGGAGATGACGAGACTGGCGGGGGTATGACAGGTGGATTTGGGGGCAGCATGGGCGGCGCTGGCTCCATTGGCAAGGCGAAGCGACCCATCAATGTCAAGTTCGAGATCCCCTACTTCACCACCAGTGGTATCCAGGTGCGGTACCTGAAGATCACCGAGCCGAAGGTATGTCCAATCCACAAGCCAACCCACTATGTGCTAGACTGACTACTCGCAGCTGCAATACCCTTCCCTCCCCTGGGTGCGCTACATCACACAATCAGGCGACATCGCCGTCCGTATGCCGGACATCCAATGAGGCGTTTATTCTTTTTCTGGGTTTCCCTGAGTGGTTTGTATAGCCTTGGTCCTTCCATTTCCCTCTTCCGCTCCCGTTGAGACATTGAGACCGGCCGGTCCGATAGATAATCCAATCCTGATATTCAAGGTTCTTTCTTGTCCTGTATCTGCATGAATAAAATAAAATATAGACGAGATGGATGCTTGTTTCTTAACTTGAGGTACCTAGTGTGATGCTCTACAAGCCTATGCGCTTCAAATCATACCTAAGTAGATATCCTATCGAGAAGCCTGTACCTAGATAGCTGTTATAGGAATAAATCATCAATTGTAACGGGAAGAGATGTACAAAATGCCGGCCAGGGTATCTCGACCCGACTCTCCCTCCGCACAAGCGCAATACGAGAAAACGAAACGCCATTGACATATCAGCGCCCGTCGAACTTTTCAATCCCAAAAATATCTGCTATACATGACAAAACGCCGCAAATCATGACAATCAATTAGACGAATCCTCCGCCGTTTCCGGCGGCGGAAGCGGGAACCCATCCGTTCGACCTGCAGCTGCGGCTTTAGAGAAGCCTTCTCGAGCTAGCATAGTGTTCAGCACGGCGCAATTGTATGCCGCCTCACCTGGAGGCACGACGAGAAAGATATATGTGTTGTCCGTGAAGCGACCGAGGAAGATGTTGAATTGCGGGGTTTTGGTATGCATGACTACAAACCCGGCTGAGGCGGGCGTTGTCATGGTGTTGCGGGCGGCGCAGTGCTTGAATGCCTTCATGATGTTGGAGAGGCGCTCGTGGCGGTCGTAGATGGGATTGAGCTCGCCTACTTCCGAGGTCACAGACGTGACCGTGAGAAAGGTGGATCGCTCGAAGAGAATCACTTCCTCGGCATCGATCTTCTTTGCGAATGCGCTCAGGAACCGTTCTATCACTGTTAGGTTTGGGATGAGCTTGTGCACGATCCCTGCCCATGCTCTATACAGCGATTGATCCCAGATACTGCTGCCGAATGTGTCGACGCGGAAATCCTCAGACCGGCTGCGGATTAGCGCGGAGCGCTCCTCGTAGATGCGTTGGCGATGCTCAGCTTGGATCAGGTCCATCTTGTGCACCAGACAGAAGACGTAGGCATTGGGACTGAACTCGCCCAGCGCTTCGATGATCGCACTGTATGTGTCCAGGTCGCGGTCGACTTCTCGAGATTCAATGTCGAAGACGTAGATAAGCACGGCAACGTCCGAGAAGATGTTGCCACGCTGCGAAGCGAGGTACGTTTCCATGAAGGCATCTTGGCTGAAAAGTAATCCCAAGATTAGTTAGGCACGTATACAATTCATAGAAGTGAATTTGACTTACCCTCCACAGTCCCACAGGTTGAGAGTCAGGTTGCCCATGAACTTGACATGACTATGCTCCACATCGATAGTAGCACCAAGGCGGCGCACATCCTTAGCGACGTAGTTGCTAAAGATGATTGAGCGCATAGAGGACTTCCCCGACCCACTCTTGCCCATCAGGAGCACCTTTCTCTTTTTCTTGCGGGCGTCCATGTTTCTGGTCTGCTGGTGGTTGCTAAGCTCGGATGCCCCGCAAGAGCGGGGGCCACCCGGGTGGTTGCTGGGAAGCCGGTGACTTCACAGAGCCTTTGTGGAGCTCGTCAGGTGTCTATGCAATGCTTAATATGAGGAGAGCATTTATCACAACTGATCTGCGGAATTGGAGACGAGAGAAGAGGAGAAGATGAGCTCCAGCGCCAGGTGCGGAGAGACGGATCAACCTTGGTCCGATGCATGGTCACGTGGGATGTACAAAATGCGATAGACGCAGTGCGGTGACTTTCTTGCTTGGAACTGTTTCCAGTGTTACATCAAAGAAGAGAGATGGTTGGGTAATCAGGACAAGCAACCGACGGTATTTAGGTAGAGCGAGGCAGCGGGAGGTAACAGACACTCCCTGGTTATGCACTCTATTCGTAGGTGACAAGATTCATAGATAAAAGTCGCGTGAAGAAGGGTAAAGTTATTTAGAGAAAATGTTAAAAGTGGTATCTGACAAGGAAACGCAGCAATGCATCATTGCTGGCTCAAACAGAAAGCAAAGTCATCCTCGACAAAACAAGTGGCCATCATCAAATCAAAGGTCATCAACATTTCATAAAAGACCACACCACTTATTGGCAGGTCAGGTATCCAATCATCCATTAAACTTGTGCGTATAGGGCATTAGAAGACTGTGCCGTCGGAACGGATCATAATGGGCGGCTCCTTAGTGTTGGGCCTCGAAACTTCAGCCAGTTCACGACCGCCCTGATTTCAAATTAGGACACATATAGAATAGGACAAGGGGATCTTGATCACGAACCTTCCATGTGCCAGCCTCCAGCATCTGGGCTAGTGTCAATTGCTCCTCCGGGCTAGTAAGTCCTAGCTGGATGTTGACCTCCTCGAGGAGCTCGTCCAGGAAGCCAACAGTAGCAGCGCGCCATTCCACTATTACGTCGTCATCCGTAGAGAAGAGAGGGACGACCTCCACATTGGGCTGACCCTTGATCTGCGCATTCTCCTTGTACGCTCGAATGCCGCGCTCCTGGTCTTGATCCTTGAGACTCAAGAGGCCCATATCAATCAAAAGGCCGCCATTGCGGTACTCTGGAAGACCCGTCAACAAATCGCTGCCGGCGAAGTGAATATGCATCAATTTCGACATCGGGACCATGATCGAGTAGCAGAGCCACTGCGTCAGCTTATGGAACGGCATGATACCCTCCCATGGCTGCGCGGGCGGGGAAGAAGGGAGATCCGAGCACTCCCATGCATCGCCGATAGCCACGCCGTCGATTTGCGTTCGTGACGCCGGCCAGATTGGTGAGAGGCCGTCCATGAGGACGGACCATACTGTGGTTATAGGGACAATGGGAACGGAAGAAGCAAGCGTCGAAGGGTGACCCAGCAGATAGTCTTAGAAAAAACAAATTAGCAGGCGATCGGAAGAGGATAACACAGGCCAAATCTTACCTAGCATGTTGCCAGGACGGGCATCTACGCCGAAAAAGTCCTGGTGATTCAAAGCTTCTGCCAATCGCACCAGCAGCCCGGTACGACCCTCAATACCGGCCAGCGGGTTCTCCTCAGAGTGTTGCATCCCCTTGGCCAACTTGTCGACAGTCACCTTTTTCAAAGCGGCTCCATCCACCTGACAAGGCTCTGTCGGGTCGCTGCTGAAAAGACCCGACTTGAACATTTCCAAGCTGGCGACGGCCAGACCTTCACTTCGTGAGTAGATCTTGCCGGACTCTTTGGATTTGTAGGACCATCTGTTGCCGGCGCCGGCATCAAGCAGCACCGACACCACGAACAGGTCGATTAAGCGACGGGTGCGCTCCTGACCGTCAACACTACTGGGCCATGACTGAAGAAGCTGGTTAATGCGAGGCCTGCCGCCGACGTCGAAATGCTGCCAGCGGCCATGAGGCGGAATATTTGCATAATCAGGCGCATAGTCACGCTTTTCCACGGAGATAGGGGGTTAGAAACGGGATTCGATGTTTGGGGCGGAGGAGACCAAATGTCTTCTTACCTTGATAATCGATACCACATATGAGGCGGTCGCCTTGAACTTAGTCAGGTCGACATCGAAATGGTTGAGCCGGTTAGACTTGGCTCTGTCTAGGACCAACGATGCGCGTTCACGCACAGCGTGAATGCTTCGGAGATATGCGGCGGGGTCTAATACTGGGTCTGGCGGCCTCGAAATGGGGAGCTCGGGGATGGATGCCGGGAGGCCACTCCCCTTATAACCGGGGGATCTTAAGGAGGTGTTGGAATTGCGGGCGCTGTTGACGGAGACGGAGGATTCGTCCTCGTCCTTTTCGCTGGCATTTTTGGAGTTGCGCTTGAAGAGGCCCATGGCTGGTCGCGATCACGAAGTGGACAAAGGGGAGAAGAGAGAGCGATGTCGGGGGCGATTCCCATCCGATATTCAAAGTTACCTCCTTTTTCCTCTTCTTTGGAAGGAGGAGAAAAGAGAAGAAAGGTATGTATGATGAACTTCAGAGTAATAAAAAGTAGAGCGGGGCGGTCGGTAGTTGAAAGTTGGAGTGTACGTGATTTGTGTTATCGATCAATAGAAAAGCTAAGTTAAACCTTTGTGTGCCCGAAGATCTTTCTATGAATGGTTCAGTGGATGGTACGTGTATAGATCGCTAGCGCGGGTGATTTCTAGACTTTCGATTGGACTTTGGCCATACAACTTTTCAAACTTTTTGTGCACCTTTGATACAAGTAGGATCTAGATTTAGGGAAAGAGTTACGGAGTAGCTAGTGCGGATGGGATATCGAATAAGAACGGGACGCGGAGCGGCCCAAGGTTTCCGATAATCCGGACCTTCTTTGACGCGCTTTAACAACCACTTAAAACACTTAAACGCGAGGTTCCACACTGTGTCCGTGCCATTAGTGTATGGAGTAATCCTTGGCCCTGGAGCCACGACAAGCTGGGTCCCCGATCCCGGATATACGAGGCGCTATAGGTAATCCTGGAATCACTCTTGACTGGAAATTGATTTCGTGAATCTCCTTTGATCCGGATCTAAATGTGGCGGACATTTCCCCGAGTCAGCACTAGCGGGTCACTGCAAGGGATATAGTGATAAATACATCTCTCGGGGCTTTCGCGAATTGAGGAAGTTGACTATCGAAAGTCTAGATCATGGAGCACGCTCCAGGGGCTCGTTAGAATAGTGGACAGTGCGAGGGAAATTCGCCGGAAGGCTGAGAATGCGTTCCCCTGGCGATCATTGATAGTCACCCGAAGAGGGTCTCATTTCCAGTTCGGACCCCGCTCTATTGGGTCGTTTCATCTTCGAACCGTGTCTACCGTGTTAATTACAAATCCCTAGGGGAAGCTCATGCCAGCTTCCTCGTGTAGTTAGTGTAGCGAGGCCCACCGGGTCAAATAGTTTCATTTTCTATTTCCATTCCATTCGTTACCGCGCGGCTCCTCTACCCGAAGACTCCGCTATGTCTTCAAAAAGCAAAAAGAGGAGAATTGACTTCTCTCTTCCCCGTCCGGGAAAGTACCTAGGAACTCCCTACATACATACATGTGTACTAGGTATGTCCATCCCACTCTGTCACTCCGTTCGGTCTTCGCAGGGAATTACTCGAAAGAAAACAGCCCTCGCATTTAGCTGCATTTAGCTGCAGCTCGGATCGAACGGTTTTCGTGGCTTGCACTTATACACTCTCCACTGTGCACGGCCTACTCAATGCGACAACCTGACACTTCGGGCCACGCTGTTATGGCCCGCCAGCGTAGCATAGGAGAGCAGTGACCACGACCCAAAACTATGGACTGGATGTGGCCCCGGCTGTCGGAACGTCGCACGGTTCGTTGCCAATGTCGGCAACGGAAGGGCCGCTCCAGTTGCTCCACCCATTGTGACGGTTGCTATTTGTGTGCTGGTCTCCTATTATCGATTAGGACCCGATAGAAAGTCAACTCGGTCTGTGCTGGCCACCGAGATAGCCGCGATATTCTGGTTAACTCTAAAAAAGCCCTAGGTCTCAAAACTTGGACGAATCGCCCTAAAGAGGTAATTGGTGCCAGCTGGGCTCCCACTCAGACACACGACACAGTCGGCCATTCTCACGTTCGGCCCACTCATCAGATCCCACAGCGATCTTGCCGTAGAAGACATCGTTCGGATCATATTTGGCCTTGATCTGACGCAGTCTATGATAGTTGCGGCCATAGAAGACCTTTTGGAAGTTCGGCTGACGGAAATCACCTTCGTTCATGTAGGCGCCCGACTGAGGATCGAGAGCCTCGAGCTTGGGAATGTACACGTCGGTCATCTTCCGCTGCTGAGCCAGCATCTCCTCGGGCGCATTCCACTTCCATGGGGTTGTGATGCTGGTAGCAATAATCGCCTCTCTCCAAGCGGGCAGCACGGAATTGTGGACGTCTCCTGTGACCCCACGCGAGACATTCAAGCCCACACCAATAAACGTGGCGCCTGATTCCACAATCTCGCGGTATGCGTTGGTCAGGCCTTTGTTATTGTTTTCGACCACTGATCGTGAGATAAGATATCCGCCGTACTGGGCCTCGCCAACGCCGATGGTGCGCTGCTCACCCTTGAACTCGTCGTAATAAGAATCGTATTGCTTTGACGATAGGCTGTATTTAATTCCTAGACGCTTCAAGCCTGTAGTGAAAGGGTTCAAGAGAGCGATTAGTTCCGCCTCTGGGATGTTGGGTCCGGTGAGAGGTGAGATGGCGAAGCTGGTATTCGTATAGAACCAAATGCTCATAGCACCTGCGTCGACCAATGCTGGCAGGTTGGTGTGGAAGATCGAGATTGCCTCATAATAGGTATCATTGGAGATATTGGACGCGGAGAAGGAAAGCTGGAGTCCAGAGACTGGAGTTCCAGGGTGGGCTTTAGAAACCATGCTGTAGACCACTCCATAGGTTCCACCACCGCCACCACTCAAAGCCCAGAATAAGTCCGAGTATTCGTTATCGCGGGTCGCCGTAATGAAGTTTCCCGTCCCGTCAACCACTGTCCACTGCAGCACCTGGTCAGCCCCAAGTCCATATCTAGAGGCCAACGCCGAGTGGCCTCCACCCTGACTATATCCACCGGCAAGGCCAACGGTAGGACATTCGCCACCAACGACTTGGAGACCGGCTTTGTCTGCCAGCTCATAGGCTTCAAATCCTTGGATTCCTGCACCCATCTCAATAGCCTTGCCATCGTAATGGTCGTCTTTCCAGTCACGAATCTCCAGACTTTTGAGATTGTGAGTCCAAATACCCAGGGCACCAGCCCCCGTGCTTTTTCCATTGTAATCATGTCCAGTATTTCTGACAACCACTCGAATATTGTGCTGTGTTGCAAATTTCAATGACTTCGAAATGTCACTGGGCTGCGAGACGTTCACTGCATAGCGAATGTAATTTCCAAGCGTACACGGTTTTGAGACCAAGTGGTAGGGATCACATGTTCCATTTGCGAAAAAGGGCGCCATCACTGAAGAGGAAGATTTATAGCTAATCGAAGCGTTAGGTTAGATCTCTTTGAAGCGACCATTTGAGACTGACTGTTCCTCGGGAAGAGTCCATCCTTTTCGCAAAGTCGAACAGGCTCCGGCATCATATTCCGGGGCATGGCACGGAGCACCCAATGGAATTGTCGCAATCAATCGTCCGTCGATGGATTGATTGAACTGTGCCCAAGTGCCCTCCGAGGGCCAGCACACATCGCCTGGGAAGCAGCGGCAAGCGGGGTGTGATGAGGCTAAGGCCGAAGTTGAGATTGTCAACAGCGAGGCCGCGAGAAATGCGCGAACGAGCATAGTGAATGTGGGCTATAGATCGATAGAGCATTGGATGAGAGGTTGACAAAGTCATGTATATTGGAAGTCTAGCGCGAATTGCTTGGACGACATGGAGTAATCTGCTACGGTACGCCCTGTTTTTCTCACCGTTAGAACAAGTTCGAACGTGTCCTGCCAGGGGTTGCTCCACAGCGAGGTGTGGCCAATTGTACTCTTGTAATGCGAGCACAGCATTAACAGCATGTTTCCGGGAGCGATCTGCATGGGGCCAAAGATCGCCATCTTTGGAGCCTGAATCATGATGACCATGGATCGATATACTAATGCTATCTGGTCTCTGACTCCTGAACGGGGTTGTACAATGACTTTGCGATTCGAAGATTTATTTGAATCCTGCATACCGTGTGCAAGACTCGTGTCGTGATGTGAGGATCCAAGTATACAACGGCACCCAGCACTCACGACCAATTGGGCCTTCTTGGCGCTACAAAAGCCGATTCCTTCAACTAAGATTCGGCCTGACCCCGAATATACCTCATTAGCCTTTCTGAGTTTGCCCTCGATCTGCACTCATGCTATCCACTCACGTCATCCACTTTACTTCCCACTGCTAGTCAGATGGCTTGAAGTAAATTTAGACTTCTTGACTCCATTCTTTGCCTTATAGTTGGAGTCAACAAAATCACTCGAGGTATAGCACAATTCGTCTATCCCGCAAGGTCTACCTGCCCGGTCGGCTAGTAACGCCTTCAAGTATTGCGTCCTCTGTAGGACCAACAACAGGTAGATTGTACAAAGCCGAACACTGCGGATAAATTGCCAATTATGCAAATGGGAACGCGGATCCGTATACTCCCACGAAAGAGAAAGGTGGGCCCTATTTTAGCCCCCAACAATATTTGATCCTTTGCTGATCCTTTTCCACTACAGGGCTGTCTTTCTGGATGTTATAGTCTCATTATTTCATAGTAACCAAAAAAGGAATATACGATTCTTGGCATTAGGTTCCAAACGCCTGAATATGATTTCGAGCAAGTATAAAGACCCCAGAATAGAAGCATCGAGATGAGAGCACCAAGAACAACAAAATCTTCCAAATCAGCTATCATCCAAATATCATTTTCACAACACTATCATGGCTCCTCTCCGCACGGCTCTTCTTTTCCTAATGGCTAGCTCTGCAACTGTCTACGCCGAGCACCTAAGGGTCGTCTGGTCAGACGGTGACTTCTCAACAATCTCCGGTCCGGCCGGCGGCAATACCAATGGCCATTACTCGGGCTTCGCTATTATCAACGACAAGGGCGAAGCTATCTACGACCAGGCCTACCCCGACCAGCATGCACCTTGCTATCAGCATGGCGGCCGCGAGTTCACCATTGAGGGTGACTGCTGGAATACCCCACGCAAGTTCAAGTGCGTGGCTGATTTCGGAGGCCACCCTGAGAGCTGCGAGGTTAAGGACGGTGATGGCAACAGCCTAGGCACTGGCGATGGCAAGACGGATACTGAGTTTATCGGTATCGCTATCGGTCAAAGCGCTAGCTGTGTCGTCGAATTCGATTCCGACGGCGACGGCTGCCCTGTGGATGACGGTAACGGCCCTCTTCACGTTACCTCAGGTTAAACGGCATAGCACGATTGCTCGAAGGAGATCTATGACTAGATCACATGGGAGTTGAAGGTTTTGGGGACAGTTGATGGAGAATTGCATGCATGCTGGGAGGAGAATTGTTTGTTTCTTTGACTTCTTGATCTTGATGGAACTTTCCGTGGAAGTTCCCACTAGTGGAGGGTTATAAGGAACCCTCTTGCCCGACCTTCTCCTTCTTTCCTTCTCTCTTCAACTTGATCCCATTTTGGCCCTATGCATATGCTATTTATTCCGTTATTCATAGCTGTACTGGGTTCTTGCCAAGAGAAGGACACAAGGATAGAGTAGCAGTATAGGGTGTTTCAGAAGTAGTTGTCATGAACAGTCTCGCCTTGTAAATGATGGAGCTGAGCTGATCGAACGGTACTATATTACCAGAAAGAAGTCATTTTGATAGCACAAATTAGACCGTTTCTGTCAATTAATCGCTTTACATCGTATTTACTGCCACAAGTCACTTTTCTTGTCACTGGTTGTTTACGAGGTTTTAGGGCCCCGAATTGCTTAATGAACTGATCACCGTGTTTCCTTTTCCAACTTAGACTGCTGAAAATCGGTTGAAATATTGCTAGTGGCATTCTTCCTTTTGCCCTGCTTTCGCCACAACTTTAACAATCTTCTCTTGCTCAAGAACTGTAGAAATATGTAAACGCCTCGTCTGCGTACGTAGTTGTAGGGGGGCTTACTCCTATCAGCCATGAGAGCGACCATTGTGCGTTGGTCATTGATCGTCTGAGCCTGTGCTACCATGTCCGCAAGCCTAAGCCGGAGCGTGCTCATAAAAGTGGCGCCAGTCTGGATAGAAAAGCCCCGATTGGGAGACATTATCCTGTATTTATAGTTGCATATGGAATGGACATTTGAAGAGTCCAACAGCCAAAGACATTTTGTCGGGCCTTGCGAAAGCTTAGGAGATTCTGGAGATCAATATCGTCAAGGCTTTCTATTAGCCTTAGCACCCTTACGTTGTGTGGACTTATCGCGTATGTTGCGCAAAGCCTCTATTGGCACCGATGTGTTTCATTCCGGTCTCCCTCAAAGGAGCGTACATGCATCAGGGCTCTGGCCATGGTATCTGGCGTGAAAGGTATTATTGGGACCTGCCCAAAAAGGGTTCTCTCAGGGTAGCTAAAATAATTGCTGCATAATCTTGACAGCGTGGAAAGAATTCAAGTCAGACTTATAAATTCTTCATAAATGACGTCCCTAAGCACCGCTGAATATGGCCTGGGCGAGAAAGGTCTTGGCTAAAGGCCTCGGATCACCATGCAGCTAGGCATCTCACGTCAGTAGCAATCAAACCCGAAGGTATCAAAGTGTACTACAACGGTACCTCAAAGTTACACCAACTCGTAGTATACCGGGAGTCTCTGTATCTCTGATGCCTTGGGATTCTTTAAGAGACATTAAACTAGCCCTGAGCAATTTGCAAGACTAGAAGAGCCAAATTATCAAGATGAAACGTTGCATCAAGCTCTGCAGATTACTGCTGGGGAGATTCTCACCTCTTCACAGACGACGCGGCGACGACAACGACTGGGAGGCGTCCCAACAAGGACGATATGTCTTCCCAGCGGAAAGCGAGCCCCATGAGGCGACAATTCTCGGATTCCCTTCTCACTGCTCACTGCCACCAGGGCAATATGCTGCTGTCTGTCGCGAGTTAGCGGAACTCGCAGCCGCAATCGCTGAGTTTGAGCCTGTTCGCATCTATGTGCGCCCCGAAGATATACCATTAGCGGAGTCCATGTTAAACGAAGCTGTTAAAGATGCGTCCAGAATGACACTCATTCCATGTCCTATCAACCACTGCTGGGTGCGTGATACCGGCCCAGTGTACGTTCGCGAGACGAAACACCCCAAGCAGCGGTTTGCGGTCAACTTCCGGTTCAATGAATGGGGTGGCAAGAAGCCCGAGAATGATGGAAGGTGCTGGGGCCAACAGTGGCCGTTGATGGACGACAACACCCTACAGGAGAATACAGGTTTTGCCCGCTGGGTCATCGAGCATGACAACAGTCCGTCGCCAGTTACCTGCATCAATGCCCCCATTCGTCTTGAAGGCGGTGCCCTGGTAACAGATGGAGATGGCACTCTACTTATCACCGAGAGTAGCATCATCTGCGAAGCTCGTAACCCGGGCATGTCAAAATCCGAGATCGAGGTTGAGCTAAAACGACTATTGGGGGTGGAGAAAGTGATCTGGTTGCCAGGGCGCCGAAACCAGGACATCACCGATGCACATATGGATGCAGAAGCAAGATTTGTGCGTCCCGGAGTAGTCGTCGCCACGAAACCCTACGATGGGCAGGTCGACGTGTGGAGCGAGATGTCTGCGGAGATCCACGCGATTCTGGACCGCGAGACGGACGCCAGAGGACGGCGCCTACAGGTTCACACCATCGATGAACCGGACCCACGAAACTTGGTCAAAAGCCCCCAGGACGAGCTCGTCACTTCCTATGTCAATTTTGTTTTTGTGAACGGTGGTCTCATCATTCCGAAATATGGCGATGAGGTGAAGGATCAGCAGGCGCTCCAGACGCTGCAGACATTGATGCCGGAGCGCATAATTCGACAGGTCTATACCAATGCCATCCCTCTTACCGGTGGAGTGCTGCACTGCGTCACCCAGCAGATTCCTGCGGCAAAGTGATTGTCTAATAGAAACTCGATTGAGTGTTCGACTTTTACTCTTTACTCCTGGATTCTAACCATTCTAACTGTTGATTTACTATAAATCCACGTATTCTATCTCCTATAGCCCTATCGCAAAATACATGAGATACACTGGTGGGTATGACCTTATCCGGGTTTCGATCTTGCCCAGGTCTTGTAAGATTCTCAATCGCCCCGTTGCAAGACTGCCACAGAAGCAAACAGCCCGCAGGTCTCAGTCAGCCACCGGAACACTCTGCAGATGGCGAGGCATTCTCCATCAGAGACTAATATGGCATAATGAGTGGTCCAAATCCAGGGACGAATCCAGTACATTAAGCCTACCGATCAGAAAGTGTGTAGTAGCTTGCACTTACTTGTAGCACGTCTACCAGAACCTGGATGGTGTGGGTAGATGTGCTACGAGTATTATGCAAAAGCATTGTTCACTCCGAGGCTCGGATTTCCCCAGTCACACATTGAGATTGGAACCAGATATCAATGGCTTGGTCTACTAGGTATATTCCATTCGACGGGCATCTTTAAAAAAGATAACCCCGCTTAACCAAAGTATAGTTTAACTAGTTTAGAAATTGAGACCCTTTTTAAGAAAAGAAAAAATAGGGTGTTCTCCACACCTGAGCAGCAACCAGTACGCCAAGTTAAAAACTAGCACACGGATAATAGCTGCATGTATGACGAGCGCGCCATTTCTGGCGTCCCACAAATCGCGATCCATAAGATCAAACTTCCGATGCGTAGCCGGGGAGACTAAACGTAGACCGATCTTTCGCCATCTCACAGATTCGGTATACACAGCCCCAGCCCCTTGACGGGGAAAACGCAGACTGACACTGCTTCCTAGATCCTGTGTTTCATGATATTCTTTATTGTTTGTCTAAATGTATTCTGCTCTCGGACGAAAATTCTGGAGTAAAAGTGAGGAATCTGGACTCTTGTCGTGTGACTAATGATCTACACATAGGATGCATCATCTTGCAGCACTTCGGTACACAACCCTGCTCCTTACTTGTACCTAGTCGAAGTGGATGCAAACTCCAGTTTTATACCCAATGTCGCCCGGCGAGATCAGGTGAGACGTCGACCTTGAAAACCATATCTGGACTGAGAGTCTTGCGCCTTGCACCTCAATCGACCTTGATAACAATTTCATGCCAACTTGTTGCTCCTCATGTATCTCAATTCCGAAATTCTTCCGATTTGCCTTCCCCTTCTTGGGCGGATTTATCCGGCAATCGTGGATTTGCTCCCGATCAACCACGACTTTAATATTCCTGATAAGACACCGGTTGCAAAGCCGGCCTCTGCACATCAGTCTGCACATCTGGTCGACCTTGCAATCGAAAGGCAAATTTCCCGCATAATAAAGCGAGCAGCAGTTGGCGGGGACGAGTCATTCTTCGTTGCAGACTTGGGTCGGGTTATTCAACACCATCGACGGTGGGTGAAAAGTCTTCCCGGTGTGCAGCCATACTACGGTACGGATCTGCGGTCAGAACGAGCTATACGGGGGAGAATAACGTTGACAAAAACCAGCGGTAAAATGCAATTCAGATTCAACACTCCTCAAGCTCCTCGCGAATCTTGGAACAAGCTTCGATTGTGCTTCCGTGGAAGAGATGCGCGCTGTGCTTAATCTAGGCGTGGAGCCATCAAGGATACTTTTTGCCAATCCGTGCAAGTCAGCGGCGTCTTTGATATTCGCTCGCAAAGCTGGCATCTTTTGTACAACCTTTGATAACATTGACGAGCTGGACACGGTCAAAAGGTATTTGCCCGAAGCACGGTTGTTTCTTCGCATCTATGCAAATGATGATACTGCCTTGATTTCATTGAGTGAAAAGTTTGGCGCCCCTTTAGATACCACTGCACCATTGCTGTCTCGAGCGTGGGAGCTAGGACTTGAAGTTATCGGTGTGAGCTTCCATGTTGGTAAGAGACGATGCTTGAAACAGATTCATTTACTTGCTAAGACGATATGCGCTAGGGACTGGAGCGCAGAATCCGAATGCTTTCTACAAGGCCATCAGTGATGCTCGCATTGCCTTTCTAGAGGCCCAGAAAGTTGGGTTCAAGCCGACGATTCTAGATATCGGCGGTGGTTTCCAAGACAATTCCTTTGAAAGTGCAGCATCCCTGATCAGAAAGGCAATCAGTGCTGAGTTTCCAACCGGCGTGACAACAATTGCAGAGCCAGGGCGATATTTTGCATGCCAATCGTATACACTCATTACCAGAGTTATTTCCCGTCGCAGGCAACTTGGGAGTGCAGCTGCATCCGGTGTTGCCGATATGCTGTACCAAAGTGATGGAGTATATGGAAACTTTCTAAACGTGATTATGGAAAAGGAAAAAATGGTCCCCCGTCTGATTGGGGCCAAAAAGTCACCCAGAGAATACAGTTACTCAATATGGGGACCGACTTGTGACAGTATTGACTGTGTTGTCCGAGAAGCACGATTTGATTCAGAAGTCAAAGTGGGAGATTGGCTCCGATATGATAACATGGGTGGTGAGTATTTCAGAGAACCACAACGAGGTACAGGATTAATCGATAATAGCATACACCACGACGACTTCTACGCGGTTTAATGGCTTTAATAGCGCTCATGAAACTATATACGTCAACAGTGAGATAGTACCGGAGTATTAGCTGTTATAAAGATGTATCAATGGCTTCCAAATCAATTCGACCACAGAGAATTGAACAATATGAATGAACATTTAATAGAAAAAATGGATAGTAAAAGTTTCCAGTTGATGGCAAAATTGACTGTTTTCGAGTGGTGCACTTAGTAGGCACGGCTAATAGCTGACCTCGATCATTTTGAGGCCTCGTTGGTGTATGCTCTGTTCCGGGGAGCCAAGTTCTCAGCAATGGACAAAAAGCTTCGTCGCTAGTATGGTTACCTCACTCCCCTAAACTCCTGAATAACCGACTGTATGTCTTTCTACAGAAGGGCGAGATAAAGATCGTTAGCCTAGCATCTAGCGAGGAGATGGCGTCGATCTATTTCACGCGCTCTAAGATGACCGCATCGAGAATCTTTCTAATTCACTCCCTCTTGAATGACTATGTTGGTCCCCATGTTAATCCAACTCGGCTTTTCAAGCTATGCCAGGTGCTCCAGGCTGATAGGGAGAGATTTTGTGCCTGGGAGCATTTTGACCTTACTGGCAAGTGGATCCACGACCCAACACAAAAACATCGTCAACCCCACCGTTTCCGAGGACTTGCGCCTCGAGTTCTTAGTGCCCATGCTTCCTGCCCGCTGTATGACTTTGGTAGGTCCAGAATATGTGGCGGCTTACTCCCCTGCTTCGCTTTCCCTACTGGCCCATTGCGGCCTCACTGGGAGAATTCTAGAGGAATCCTCACCCGGTCACACCAAAGAACTTTCTGCGTCGTCGACGCATCCAAACCGCAGGTCGTCTTGGTCCGTGGCCATGCCGTGCCGTGTCGAGGTCGGTAACAACTTTTTTTTTTCCAAGTAGCTAGTCTGTTATTTGCATCGTCTCACATCGTCATCCGAGCTACGAGTACAGTTGACACTAATATGCAAAAGAAGTGTCCGGACATTTTACGACGTAGTTATGGTTCCTTAATTCCTATCGTCTGTCGTACCACACCAATACAAACTATGCTAGGAGAAATGCTCAACGACCATATTCAGTCTCAGATACGGAAAGAGCCCGATCGTCCGGAACTTGACCATAATAATAGATGCAGAGGAGAGGCCTTATGTGAGCGGTCGGTTAAGGCAGCACCACCGTGAAGTGGTTCGAATTTGGTCAGAGCTGAGCTAGGCATCTCCCAAGATCTAATTCATCTAAGTAGTTACTGACCTAGAAGCTGAAGTGAGATAAAAACACCGTAGGGTTCGCTGGAATTCCCAATAACACGGCTAGAAAGAGCGAACGATGGATATCAATGAAACATAAAATGACCATAAGTTCGGAAGACCAAACGAATAAGAGATATCAAATCATCCTATACTTTCTCAGCGCCTGCGATTTGCACATCGTCCGGAACAGTCTTCTCAGTGACAATAGGCTGCTTGATATCCATGCCGAACGGTTGAGCGGCCGGCGCAGGGAACTCTTCCTTCTCCGTATCCTGTACGGCTCTGTTCTCAGGGCGCTTTCTTCCCAGGCGTTGACACCAGTGCTCTGCACTAACCAAGGTGTCATTTACCACGCCGCTGACCTGTCCCAAGATATCCAGACCTTCGCTGGCCAGGACCAGAATCCGATGCGCCCCAACAGTTGCATCAGACGAAGCTGCAGGAGAGCCGGGGGGCGGGTGCGATGTGCTGGCCATCTGGAATCGGTGGGGCAGGGAGGTCAAGTGTCGTCGAACCAAGTGACGGGCGTTCTCTGGCAAGGCACCCCCAGCGTACTTGGATACGACATCAACAACCTGCTTCAATGTTGAAAGCACATCTTCTTTGACGGCTTGAATGCGCTGGATCAGAAGAGACGCGTTTTCGGAGCCGTTCGACTGTTCCCCATTCTCGGCATTGCTCTGCTGTCCCAAGCTGGTCTTTTGGTTCTCACCCTCCGTGAGGGCATTCTGTAGAGCTATAATTGCTCTACCGAGCCGTCCATTGGCCCAACGAAGCCAGGTCAGACAGTACGTTAGACTGCGCAGCGACTCCTCGCTCATTGCCACGCCGAGTCCAGAAGTCGAAATAACCAATCGACTCTGCCAGGTGGGCGGAGCCTGCCGCTCGGGCTTTTCCTCGTAGCGAGGAGACTTCGCCTCATCATAAGGAGGGAGTGTTTCAGCCATGGAGAGATCCGAGAAGCTTCGAGTCCGTGGCTCACTGATATCAGCGCCCCGCTCGAGATCCATCGGTTCCCCTTCCACCTTGCGGCGCTTGGTGACGTGATTCGAGTCGGTAGTCGATTCCCGTCGCTGAAGCGCCCAGCGCAATCCGCTCTCGACACCAGTCTTCCGCCCAACCGTTCCAACGGTGTTCGCGACGGGCGAGCCAATGTTGCGCTCGATGAACTCGGCTCCGGACTTGAAACGCGGGGAATAAGACTTGGATGTAGTGTATGCGGAAACTGATTTGGAGATGGTCGAGGAGATAAGCGGGTGGGAGGAGGTTAAGAGAGAAAGAAATGGCTCCGGTTGCGGAGGGTCCGGTGAAGCTGCTGAGACGGTCTGGGATGCTCGCGGGGAATGTCCAAAATCTGGCGATCGACAATCAAAGTATTAGCCGGACTCAAAGCCGGACTCAAAGCGCATAAATGCGGCAAAACTTACCGGAGCGAAGGCCTTCCAGGGCTTGCGCCGCCTCGAGGTCATCCATAGATAGTACACTGGCGGCGCGACGAGATCGGTCGTCAGAGTGAGGATCAAAGTCCATCATGGGGGCATGGCGCACTGGAGCAGCGATATAAGAGTCGGTGACAAGGGTAGAAACCTTAGAGACTTTGGGATCATCCATCGGGTCTTGACGAAGGGAATTGTAAGATGTGCCATTTTCACGTGAAGGTGGAAAGTACTTAGTCACCAGATTGGTTCGTCACCATTCACATGTTCCCTTGTTCCCTTTGTTATCCCCACACTTTAATGCCGAAATTCAATCACAGTTTTACTCTGGGTTCACTAGCAGTAAACTAGGCTATAGTACTATGTACTTACGGACACCTCCACAGTCTCCCACTTTCCCGTGGAGATTCCTGATCAGGAAACCACAAACTCTACGATAAAGGGTTCTCGGAATACACAGCCGCGTCACATGCCGGGATCTATGGCACTACATATTCGAAACTGCCCCACGGCACAGTTCGGTCGCCATACATAACTACTCCGTACCGGTGGCGGCCCAAGCAGTACATATGTACCCCATTCACAGCCTAGTTGCGAGTTTGTCGTGTGCTTTTGCCTAAAGTGATAACTGATCTGCATATGACCCCGTTTTTGCGACGCTGTCATGCTGATTTGTCCAGTCCATGACTTTCAGACTTTTCCAGCCTATAGTTCCTCCCTTTGATACGTGTTCGGAATGATGCTGACCTCGAGTGTTCAGAATGTATGTTCATATATATATATAGACAAGAAAATCATCTGATAGCTCGAGGAAGCCGCCAGGGCACCCACCACAAGAATTACGGAAAATGACCAAATCAAACACCAGTCGTAGCCTCATAGCTCATTCAACGGACCAGCCGTCCTCAAAGTCAGCATAAATCTCGAATCCCTGTGAAGATATGAGTGATTCAATAGCCTCTGCACCTTCATACTCGTCCGCATCTTCCTCCACCGCCTCGGGCTCCGCAAGTACCTCTCTTGCAGTCAGACGCGCAACAATCTTCTGATTCACTCGATACGTGGCAAGGACGTCATGGGTAATGCTGCGCGAGGGCTGAGAAGTTGATTTGAGTTGACAGAGCGCTTCACCAAAGGCATGGAAGGGTAGGGTGCTATTTGGGTGGAGTTGGTAGAGGTATGAGCCCAGTAGGCGGTGCCATTCTTCGGGGCGGTTGTGCCAGAGGGCAATGAGCCAGTGAGATCCCGACGGTGGTGTGAGAGCGGCAGCTTTGTCGGTGACTTCTTGAGCTTTGGGAGGAAAGGTTTCCGTCTCGCTTGGGTTGGAGAAGGATGTCACCCATTGGCTGTAGAGCTTCTTCACGGATTGTTCGATTGTTGAGAGGGCGAGGCTTAATTCACGGGCATTGCCATCACGCCTGCCCGCAGCTGTGATGGCTTCTTGCCATGGACGGAGAAGGTCTTCGTCCCGGTCATCGAGGCCTGCGTCTTCCGGAAAGGTGTCATTGAGCTGTTTCAGGATAGCTTGCCGCTGGGTCTCGGCGATCACAAATTTCAAATAGTCCACTATGTTGTCCCTTTTAAATCTGCGGCCGGAAGATCGGTATGCGGGCGGGTGACGCCTCATAGGGCTGATCTTCTTGCGGTACTGTTGCCATGCCAGCTCAGATAGATGGACACCACCTTTTCGTCCGTCAACAAGGTGGCTGAGGAGACAGGCCAGTTCTTTGGCTTTGGGGCAGTCGATGGACTCGTCATACCAGATCTTCTCATGCTCGACTGTGCATTTTCCCAGACTGGACATGGTGAGATTAAACGCAAATGCACTCTGCAGGAAGTCCTCTGTCGAAGGAAGCTGGGCCATAGGCACCGAATGTTCTGTGAGTCCAAAGTGTTGAGGTGGGTACTCCTCGTCTGGAAGATTGGAATTGCGGAAGGACTTCACAATTTCCTGGTCCCAGCAAATCCATGGAGTGTCTCCGTCGTAATCACCGCCGGACAACATATGCGCAAGCGGGATATCGCCCGTTGTCGGGAAGACGATCACATCTTTAAAGTGGCGGAGCTCATTCTTCCACACGGCCGTGCGGCATTGAATATCCGACGGAACATGAGCCGGCAATCGACCAACCAACACATCCCTTCCAGTGATCATGTTATCAAGAAACTCATTGTTCGGGTCTCGCCAATTATTCGAGAGACCAAAATGGACCTCGCCCGGTTGAAGAACACCGTATGGATCTGCGATGCAATAAGCATACGTCGACAGAGGCACCTGGATGTGGAGTTCTTCAACGTGCCGGTCTAGAAGATACTCGAGGTACTTCCGCAAACGCTTTCGAAGGGGCCAGAATTGTTGTGGTTTGAAACCAGCCTCTGATAGGCGGACAATGTACTCGGCATCACTTATCATCCACTGGGCCATACGCCGTGCCTTATTGGGTGCATCCTCACCAGATGGGCTGAGTTTCTGAAGAAGACTTCGGCACAGGACGGAATTGTTCGTTTGCAAAACATGTGCAAAGTCATGATACAACGCCCAAACCCCGTCATGGGTGAGCTTGGCAATATACTCCTTCACATCACCGCCGTATTCAAGAATGTTAAGCAGTTGAATGTTCAGGTCAACCGGATGCAGCGGCTTGGACCAATTGACAACCTCAAATGTGAGCTTCTCCTCATCAACGGGATCTTTCCAATCGATCGGGTGTGGCTTGATCTTCAACTGCGAATCAGAGATCTCGATCCAAATATCATCTCCCCCATTTTCGCTGAAGACGCGATGTTTCGATCTCTCGCTGTCTACCATCCAAAGACCTTTGGCTCCTGCAATTCGGCCTTGGAAGGCACTGGGTATATCACCTCTGATGCCGAGTTGCTCGCAGATCCGATTCGCGAGCTTGCGGGACATCAGTGCACATCCATCGTTCATGACGTTTTGGACAATCCCAGGGAAATGCGCTGGAATAGCTTGCAATTACTTTGATTGCGATTGGCGGCAGTTGGCATGTGCCATTCGAGCAGATCTTCCACGCCCATCGGGGTGTGTCTGTCGCTGGCTTGGTGTGGCGGTGCAACGGAAGTTGGCAGATATCTACAGACGAAATCCACGCCGTCGATGGCGAAGAACTCGACGCGAAAGCGAGGTTCAGGCTTTACTTTCTTCTTCGATTTGACTTCTTCAACGTAGAATGCCCGCCAAATGCGCCCAAGGCAATGATGGTCATTCCGCGTCAGCCAAGTAGCGATACTCTCTCGAAGAACGGAAGTCTGATCATCGAACCTTAGATGATCGGGAGGGCGAGCTGCCGGAGGAATGGTCAATGTCAAGAACCTGTCGGATCCAAACCGGCGGTGAAAGCGACAAGTGCGCTCTAGCTTGAGGGGATTCAACCTCAACTTGAAAATTCCGGGTTCGTTCTTGGAGCACCAATCCAGGTCTCCTGACATGACTACGGCTTCCGAGTGTCTGCCTGTCTTAAAGTCACCCACAGCAGCGTCCCAAGCTCTGCTGGGGGACTTTTCCGGGACGAGACGGTCTCCTCGTTGACTGTGGCCTCGCACCCATGTCCAGAATCTATCATGGTCGGTATAGATATCGGAACCCTTCAGCATTCGACCAAGTGGAACGGCCCATGCACGTGCAATTCGTTCCAGTTCGTAGCGACTACGCAATGGAATTCTCTCTGAGAACGGATAATCAATGGAGAAAGGACCATTCCGCAGTAGCTCCTTGACAAGGTCGTCCTGGAGAGAATTTGCTTTTCCCTCCGGTGCAGGTATGCCCGCATAGAGACTCGCTTCCTGTTCGAGGAAGATACCGACAACAGAGTCGGCGTATGTTGACTGGGTTTCAGTCGGCTCGGTTATATCGGTTGCCAAAGACTCTCCCAGGCGAGTGCTACCTGATGTAAACAGGGACGAGGTCGTGACAGTGGAGAAACTTGTCTCCATGGCATCCATGGCAGGCGGAGGTGCATCATAACGTTTCATAAAGTCACCGCGTGGAGCGAAGGGTTTCTCTATGAAAGTGGACGCTCTCTTCGCCTGCGGTCCATTATTCCGTCGATTGAAACTTGGCTCGCCATGCTCAGAGATATCCAGCTGCATAAGGTCAGGCGTGACGGGTTGGTCCCCTTTGATGGGCGAGTTAGGTGCCGTGTGATATTCATCTTCGTCGGAAATCAGTCGCTTCTTCGGCTTCTTTGGTGAGAAATGTGGAGTCCTTATCTCTGGATAATTGAGGACCCTTTTATTCGAAAAGGACGCGTTATTGTAGAGAAAGTACAATTGGTCGCGGATCAAGTGTCGTAGATATTGCACTCGCTCATCTCTGACATGATGGTTCAGCATTTGCCGCCCGAAGCTCCACCGTTGCCCGTTGCGCGGTGTTTCCAAAGCCCCGGCGACCCACTCGTGGAAATTGTTCAGGATGTCATTCAATCGGGACCGATGCCCATAATAAAGTGTGTAGAGGCCTTCAGAGACGGCCAATGGCGGCGATATTTCCTGTTCAAGTGCGGCAGATGTGCCATCTTGCGGGACGGGAATCTCGAGACCGTATGTCCGGTTCAACCAATTGAGGAAGCTCTGAAAACTTTCGGGACGCTGCGGGGTGATCGGGGGCAAAGGCGGCGACATTTGGTAAATACAGGATTGGGAAGTCCGTGAGTCCCGTTCATTCTTTGCTCAAAGTTGGTCTATTCGAGCTTCATCTTTATCATTCTCAGTCGGGCAGAAGAAAATCGCCGGGTGTAAACAAACCGCCAAAATCGAGATGAGGCCATGCAGGCGCCCGTGAGGGATTATTGAGCGGGATGGAAAGGTGGAGGTGAAAAGGGGCAGATGAAGCAACTGATAAAGCAGACCGTGACAGCGATCTCCCCTCGACTCCTCCGGTAGAGTGCATGCGCAAAAGAAAGGATGACTTTCGCCCGAGTCTAAGTACGTTGGCGCCCACGAGACCCACTCATCACATTGCATCAAAGCACTACCCTGTAAGGCGGGCTTACGGCTGATATTTCCGGAGGTTAAGGAACCAAGTTTGCGATCATATTCTGATAGAGTGTAACTTGGAAAAAAGCAGACTGGCTATGCCTGTTGAACCTCTTCTGCTTGCGAAGGTTCCCGTCTGTCCGTCCACATATCCGCTTCACTTGGAACGACGCGCTTGCTCTTCATGACGACCTTGTGGCCGATATACAAGGAAAGATAAAGGGGAATTCCAATATACGAGGCAACAAAGGACCGATAGTTGAATCTCATATCACCAGACTTGAAAGAAAAGGCTCCGAAGATCATGGTCGTGGAAATGAACAGACACAGGGCCAAGGCCAGCCAGGTTCCCGGGACACCGAATCGGGCTTTGAAAGTAACAGCATTATCATCAATTCCTTGAGCCCTTCGTGCTCGCACAAAGGAGATATGGGTGAGGAGTATCGCTATCCATGTTAAGAGACCGAGCATCGTGACGGTGTCCATAAAATAAGCAAACATGAGGCTCGTATCTTGAGACACATTGAGATATGCGAGGGTCGCCATAGACGCACATACTGCCAATGCATAAACGGGGACTCCTCTTCGATCAATACGCGACAAGAAGACGGGCGCTCGCCGTTTGACAGCCAAATCACACATTGCCTTGGTGGCCAGCCAAAGATCGTAGTTGGCGAGGGATAGAACAAACAGCAGTAGAAAGGCGTTCAGGATGTGAGGGAGGACGGGAATCCCAGCCAAGTATAGTGCCGCCACAAAGGGCGAGGCTGGCGCGCTTTTGGGGGCATTGTGATAGAAAGCGAGGGCGACTGAGTCGCGAGGAACCAGCATTCCTAGCAAAGTAATTGCAAGCAGGTGAAATACTAGACTCCGGTAGAAGGCGTACTTGATCGAAAGAGAAATCGCTTTCCGCACATTCGGGGACTGTGCTGCCATGATGGCAGCCCGTTCGCTCCCGATATACACAAAGGCTGCCGAAGACATGGTCCCGCAAGTCAAAACGAGATTCTCCAGCATGTTGTAGTCATATCGACTCCCAAATGCGCCAGGGTCTTTCCAATATCGAAAACCACGCATGTCCCGGTCTGGACCTCCCCCAAGGGCAATGACAAGCGACAGAATCATGAGTGAGAACATGATAAACAGCTTAAATGATGATACGTAAAACTCCACTTGGCTGGCGAGCCCATGATGGAGGTAATTCAGCGCAGTAATTGTCAAAAGGAAAACGGTGATCCAAACACCGGCATTGACTCGCTCGGGGTCCACCCAGTGTGATATCAACAAGGCCGCGGCAGTCAATTGATTCGGCGTGATAATGGCATATTTAAGCCAGTAACTGGAAACGTTCAGAGGTTGTCCAGTAGTATGACCGGGCACTTACATCCAACCCAAGCCGAACCCTAGTGCAGGATCACAGAAGCGGACCGCCTGGTCTGCGACAGTGTATGACCTCGGTAGCCAGGCGGCGATCTCACCCAGCGCGGAGAGAACCAGGTAAGCCGTGAATCCGACAATGGTATAGGATATCGTGATGGCGGCGGGCTGCAGGGTCAGTCACACGCTCAACAGGCATTGTACAGACGGTACCACACTCACGCCGCTTCTATGCCACGTCAGTAGAGACAAGTGCACTGGCTACAGAAACTCAGCTTACATGGACAACGCCCTCCCCGTTCCGATCATCAGGCCCGTTCCGATAGCGGATCCCACCGCTGTCAGCTTTATTAGCGCTAGCATCCAGCCACAAAAGCCACACGAACTTATAACGGCGACCTGTCGTGGCCTCAATGCATCGTAGATATCATCGAACCCCGTTGCGACGTCCACTGGAGGTGCTGATGGGGGTTCTGATGGGGGTTCTGATGGGGGTTCTGCTGGGCGTGATGACTCGGCATCTGTCTGCAATTGTGGGTCACCGGAAAATCGCACTCGTCGGCGAGGATGGGACATTTCTCAGATTCGAACAAGTCGATGGACCGGAGAGACTAGGTAGAGAGATCATATTTGGGCTGGCCGCTGATACATGGGGAAGGCGCGGTGCAGAGAGAAACCCAAAGCGTTGGGATATTCATGGATATTTCTATATGCAAACCGTGGATCACCTCCGTGGAGGACCCCTAAAAAAAAGATAAAAAAAGGAAAAAACCGTGGTATGAAAAAACACGAAGAGCGAAATCTTGATAATCGGCACAAAAGAGCCCTCAATCCAGGAAGGCCGGAGCGTAAGCGTCTATGGTTTCCCGTCGAAGCCGCGATCGCAAACGCCCAAAAAAGACGCCCAAAATGAATCAGCGGGGCCCCATTTCTACGGGGAAGGGAGGGGGGATGTCGTAAAATCTTCAAAAGCAAAATTTGAAGCGAGTCGGGTCAACCGAGGTAGGAAAATGTAGGAAAATGCGTGAAACCGTCCGAATCATTTCATCGCGACATGAGGGAGTCGCTCGACTCGGTGCGCGGGAAGATGCGAGTGTACAGCGAGTCGCTAGACTCGGTACGGGGGAAGTGCCGTTGGTGTTTGCGAGAGATAACTCGGTCTTGGTATATACCCTTGGCAGTACCCCGAATCACGGACTCGAGGTATTCCCTAAAGTCGGTCGGCTTGAAGTCGGGATAGAGTTCGGTGGTGAGATGGTAGCCCAGGTACTTGGCGTACTCCGGGTTGTTGTCGCCGCGGATGCCCCACGAGTATTGGTATTCGGCGAGGTAGCGGGGAATGAACTTGATCGGATCGAAGGGGTATGTTTCACTGGCTTGGCGGGCTGCGAGGACGCGGCTGTTGATTGTCTCCTCGGGAACCTTGCAAATTGTCAGTACGCATCATTGCAAATGATGGCGGCTGGAGTACATACGTAGTTGCGATCGATCTTCTCCTCGCTGATTTCCTCCATGAGGTCGTAGATCTCATTTTGTGTCGACACCAGGTTGTACGCGAGGATCTTCTTGTTCAGCGTGCGCTCGTCGCTGATGATCATGGCCATGTAGCGACCGATGTCGCGCAAGTCGGTGAGTGCAGTGGGCGTGTTTCCATCGCCGATAATCTCATCGTTGCCAGAGGTCATGGCGTAGTCGACTCGGCCGGACACAAGACGCGGGTAGGACAATTGGTACCACCAGCCGACATCAACGATGGTGTAGGGGAGCCACATCTGGCGGATCTGGTTGTAGACAATCTCTTTCTGTTTCTTAAGTCAGCCTCCGATACAATCACGCCAGCAGAGTACCTCATACCTCATCGCGCAGCCACATAACACCTCCGGGAGGCGCGACGGTGATGAAACCACACGGGATGAACCGCTTGACGCCGACTTCCTTGGCCGCCTTCGCCAGAGGGATCTGGTCCTGCTGCTCGGCAGGGCCGACGCAGCTAATGACGACATCGATGTCGGCGAGAGCTTCAATCAAATGCTCCTCAGGGGCCTTCAGGTCGCATTTACGGATCTGCATCCCGCGCTCCTCCAGCTTCCTGATAGCGGGTTTGTGGACCGAGATGGGGCGGACCAGGGCGATCACATCCTGTAGGAAGCGAAACGCTGGTTAGCAGGTTCGTGAGAGGTGATTATGGAGACAACATACGAATCGGCCATCTTCCAGCAGTCCATTCGCAATGGAACCTCCGGTTTCACCCGCAGCTCCGACCAGGAGAACGCTGGTCTTGGACATGATGGGCGTTATCAGCAATTCAAAGTTTATCGGAAGAGTGATTTCGTGGTTGGGGGGATGAATCGTCGAGATGTGGTGTAGGGTTCGTGGAGGGGGGAAGTGTGGGAAAGTGTGGGAAAGAAAGAACAGGAATCGGGCGCGACGTTATAAATTCCCAATGTTCCCACCCAAGGATGCTTGCTACCCACTTTGTCTCCCATCCGGAGTGGACGGTGGGTCAAGTGGATGTCCAGTTCCCCTCGTTTTGTGTGGACGTCATGATATTTCTCGATCATCGTGTGATGTCTTTTTAAACGTAAGGCTTTACAATTTGAGCTACTATAGTACGCTATATACTATACATTGTCGCCGAGTAAATAGTAGGGTCACCTTTTTGAGACGAGGATACCGAGTACGGACCCGGTCAACGGAGAAAGGTGAAGCCCTTGGCTCGGAAGAATCACCCTTACGTCATGGCATTCGTTTCATGATGATGTTTGCAGGCCGTACTCTGTATACCAGGTAAAAGGTACTTGTATGTACTTGGAAACTTGGACTTGGGTGTATCCAACTCATACCCATGCCGATGCTAGCACCGTGTGACAGAATCTGTGACAGAAATATGTATGTAGTTCAAGACTAGTCTCAGCAGGGCAATCCCGCTCTACTCATGCAGAATCTTCGTGACATTCCCCCTCCCCCTCCCCCGCGCAAGCGATCTTCTGATCTTCGAGTCGAAGACCTTGGACACAAAGACCCAGGTTCCATTCAAACTCCAGTAGTGGCGCGTGGTGAACAGTGGCGAAATGAGACCCTTTGGAGGGGTTTTCGTTTAGTCACCGTCTGCCGGGACTTTGATTGGTCAGTGCCCGCCTCCCAAAATGGAGAAGTCTAAACTTGATCCCTGGCCAATCAGCGACTGCCGGACGTCTGAGGTCCTAAGTTGATTATTATCCCTCTTATCCCTCTTATCCCTATCCAGCCACCGCCTCGATATCAGTGCCTGGATAATTCCTTGCGCCTTCGAAGGAAACTGCTGTTGATTTACCTTTCGAATGGAGTACACCCGATATTCCATCCCGGATTTTCTGGTCAACTTCCCCCAGCATTGAGGGGTGGAGTGGGGTAGGTGACTTGGAGGCGAAACTTGATTCGTCTCGATTCGGTAGGCCAGCGTGATGATCTCGGGATCTCGTAGGTGCATAGCTACTGTAACTAACGAGATGTGTCTGGTGAATAGGACGGTCACGCTTGATTCCCATTTTCCCCGCATCCTGAGGATCGATGAGCTGCAGCTATGAACATGCGGTCCCCACAGGCTAAGCATTGAATTCAAGCTGAGCACGGTCGATGCTCTAACAGTCAAGGAGAGCAAATCGTAATTTCGCGTGGATTATCATATCCCTGCACAGGAACACGGGGCATCCTACTTACACTATTTTGTCGGCTATTCAGGCCGTCAACGTAGACCAATGGATAACCCACTGTCGTACTGCACATATCCCGCTTCCATTCTTACCTAGGTACTGCTGATGCAAGTAGCGCTTCACTTAAGGCATCCCTCTGCTAATATAGAAGCGCGCTATACTAGTAGATACAGAATAACCCTTTCCCATGTCCCACATTCAGCGCAATGACCATTCCATGCTACTTCTGCAGGCTCCCCCAAAGATCCTTGTTGAAAGCTGTACACCCTCTCCTGATGAGTCGCCCGATTATATCCGGCACCACTCGCGATAGCACGTCTGCAATGGGTATTAGTTATGATATAGTGCTACTTGGTAGGAAAGAGCTACGCACATGTTCACATGCCCCACGGTTCCGAGCGCGACGGCAATCCTGGATTGATCATATCAGTACCGATTCAACATTCTCTGGGGGGTGGTAGGATCATCTTACATGGACACATCTGTCGTAGCGACCTTCTATACAGCGGGACAGATCCAACTTTCCATCTTCGACATCCTCAGCAGGGACTGCAATAGCCACGGCGGCAAAGAGCAAAGTGAAGATTGTAAAAAGACGCATTCTGTTGCGTGGTTCCTTGACTGATTGGGGAGTGGATTGCGGGATGTGGTTTGTTGTTAGATTTGCTGTCTTAGCCGAAGAGAGCTCGCAGAGAATCTAGTCTACGTGAGCTACCAAAGCTTTTATAATTGTATTCTCTTCGCGATGGCTCAATACAACTGCATCTTGTAATGTAGTATGAGTCGAGTCGAGTCTCACAATGGGTTGTGTTGCTTCACAGCTCGTTCAACCGTTCGGGGTCAACCACGTTGACCAGGTTCCTGCCGATTGCTTGAAGGCATTGACGAATTACGATGGGGATGAGAGATGTATGTACATGTGCCAAGGCTCAAGACACATTCCTTCGGGGGGCTTGAGACGTCATCATCTTTAACTCTGCAGAACATGTCTTTTACTTCAACAGATGTACTTATAGAGCACACATCTCGGGACCTACAGTTTATGCACCTACCTCATGCTAATAAACGCAAGCCTTCAATAGTTATATGTACAAAGAATTAGATGCAATCCGTGGATACAGAGGCTATGAGAAACTATCCCTTTCACTACCATCCCCAATGTAGGAGTCAATATCCTCCGAACTTACGATGTCTCGGACTGTACATTCATTCAGCAAGCTGCAAGATGCAAGATGCCGTAAGAAACATTGCATTCACACACTCGAGCACCGAAAGTGACCTCTGCCCGACCACTAGTTTCCAGCCTGCCATGAAATTCCGGGGTACATCTCGCGTAACAAACCCCGTATTCTAAGCAACACAAGCGCAGGATGAAGCAAGTAAGCCCTCTAAAATCCCTTGGTATTTGGTTCCGAGCTGCATACATCATGCCTGTCAGATTGAACCTCGGATCGCCGCGCAAACTCTACCTTCGGAGCTAAAATCGGAATTATCAAGTCATGTGAATTCGTAGGGTATCAATATGCTTGTACAACAATAACAATGTGGCATGACTGCCAGCAGTCACATCTCGCGTCCACTTATCCTTCTCAGAGTCCCATACTCCGGGTGGCCCTCCCAACCCGTACACTGGGCACGGTGGGCACAGGGGACACAATATTCTGCAACGTCCGAATATCCCACAACTCTCCGCGGCAGTACAACTTGACAGTCAGTGTAGCTCCCTGTTTCAACAGGAGTAGTTCTCTCTGCTTGCGTCTCTCCTCCATGATAATAGCCCATCGAGCTCTGACCTCTCGTACACGCTTCAGCCGGGCCCGCGACAAACGCTTCCACATGACATGCTGATATGTCAATTCCAGGTTCTGATCACTTGGCCAGCTCCATTGCCTTGCTCCAGCTGGTTCAGTCTTTGCTGGCTCCGATGAACATGTCGAGTCGATATCGGACATCTTCCATTGCCATTTGCGCAGTTGCTGGAGATCGGAGTTGTCTCGGCAGAGCGTTAAAACGCCCCGTCCGGCGAGATAGTGTTGACGGACATGATAGTCGACTTGGTAGTGGGCGAATAAAACAGCGACTTCTGGGTCGATTTTCTTTGTCTCGTCCAGTGCCTTATCCAGGTTCTGTTCCACCACTTCGTAGTAGCGCTGCCTCTGGGATAACGACATGTTGTTCCAATACGTCGGATCTTGGCTTGGTGCAGTGGTGTCCAAGGGAGAGATGCTTTCATCGCTTCTGATGTTGCTTTGAAAGAAGGGTGGGTATTGCTTCACGTTGTAATTGCCATTGTCGATGTCAATTGTCATGATGTCTTTGGTGACTGCAATCTGGCACTTTTCGCACTGTAGAGCCTGATTCAGGGCTTCAAGCTAAGTTTTGGAAACATTTTCAGTATCAGATGCATCTCAACGTCACTAGACAACATACCAGCTCCTTCTCACTTGCGTCCTTCAAGGCCTTTTCCTGGGTCCGGGTATCCAGAATAGTGTCCTTCATCCTGAGACTGAGGACCAGCCCTGGTCTGAACAGAACACAAGTTCAATGTAAGAGAAAGGTGACGAGATTAGTGTATCCTGTACACCAAGGCGATGTGGTTATGTGAAAGCAAAGATGCAAGTGTCGGGGTCGCTCTTTTCCGCATTTTTCATGTCCCAGCGAGTATTGAATGTTCTCAATCGTGAATGGTGTCCGGAATAGGACAATGAGCACTATTAGCATCGAGACAAAGGATGGTATGCTGCCTTTACTCGAAGCATTCACTCAAAAGAACAAAGAGCTTTGCCTCGACCACTCAAAAACTGAAGCCACGCGAAATGAACAAAACCACACGGCTTTGCGGATGCTTCATATTATAAGCCAAGTTTCGTCCATCCCAAACTGCGCATACTCCATGATCAAATGACATTCCGGGCATCTGAGCGTGGCAGTCATCCGATAAAGGCGGAGTGCGGGGCGTGACGCGGTCACTGGATTCTATTCGGCGTTATGATAACCGAGGTCAGGTCGCATTTGTATCTTATGAAAACAAGAAACTTTGATGCTAGGAGTATCAAGGTGTTCATATAGAGTGTTGATTTGCATGCAGCATCCGGAAACTCCCGTGGATCGCGCAGGTCATCTTCCTGTCTAGGCATACCCTATCAAGACAAGTCTATACCGCTGTAAATAATACTAGAAACCCACTCAACTATCACATCTGTATAGATTGTTTAGTTGAGCGTAGATGCCTGATTAGTCGCGGGGTGTCCATCAGCGATTCAGCGTAGTAAATAGTGCCACCTCGATGCGTAAACATCACGGAATTCACAACAGAGCTCACGGAGCCGTGAGGGTTTCATCATGGCTGAGGAAGCATCCCTAACCTTTCCTCTCGTCCTCCTCTCCCTCTCCTTCGCCTTCACAGTCTACCTGAATCGCCAGGCCATCATCCACACCCTCCAAGCCTGTGGGAAGTACCTCTACCGCTGCGTCCACAACTCTGAGAAGAAGACCCGACATATGACCCGCAAAACCGCGCGCCGTATCCGCCAATGCATCGCCAGACACCACCAATCCGGCGAGAACGTGGAGTACGAGCTGCTTGACATGTCCGGCAACACTGCCACCGTGCTAGACGACGGGGGACTCGAATATGCATCCGAGTCGGAATCTTGCGGCGATAGTACCTACAGTACCGACAGCACCTACACCAGCTCGCAAAGTCACATCATAGCATCCGACAGCGCCAGCAAACATTCTCGGAATGGCGAGATCTCAGACGTGACCCAGTATTCACCGCGCTCAATCCGTTTGGCGTCTACGCGCTTGTCCGGTACTGGTCTTATCGACATGTCAGTTCATATCATGCCTATGGAGTGGGAGGTCGAGCGTGCGCGCCGTTTGCAACAGGGTGGACCCAGCACATGGCTGCACCGAGTGGTCGACTGGACGGTGGAGCGCGTGCAGGCCAACTTCGAAGCCGGTAATGAGACCAGCGAGTTCGACCACGCCCCCTACACCAACGTTCACAACGACAACAACGTGCCAGCTCCGGCCGCATTGACTGAGGGGTGCGCAGCTTGACGGATTTCGGTCACGAGATTCCCGGCTTGGGCCCGGACGATTGGCTCCGCTTACCAAGAAAGTATGCGGAAGCAAGGATACCACCCAGGGATAGTTGGCGGTTAGCGCTCTTAGCTCGGCTTCGTCAGGATAGATAACTGAAAATTCAAAATTCTACTATCATCTGAATCTTCTAACTCTTTATAGTATATAGTACTTCGTAAACATCAACACCCTGCTCACATATTTCGCAAATTCAATTTAGGGAGCACAGTAGCCGCCGTCAACGACAATGTCGGAACCAGTGGTATAGCTGGACGCATCCGAGGCCAGATACAGGTAGGCACCCTTCAGCTCGTGGGCGTCACCCTCACGGCCCATGGGGATTTTGTCACGCCACACGTTCTTGGTGTCTTCCGGAACAAAGTTGGAGATCTCGGTGGCGATGTAGCCGGGGGAGACGCTGTTGGCACGGGCGAAGCGGACCCACTCGACGGCGAGGGACTTGCCTGTCGGAATTTAGCGCGGTTCGTGACGAGAGAGCTAAAGATTACATACAAAGGTGGATAACACCAGCCTTGGCGGCGTTGTAGGCCGCCTGCATCTGGGGGAAGTTGACAATGTGCCCACTCATAGAACCAGTAGCAACAAAGCTACCGTAGGTGAAGTTGGTGAGCTTCTTGCCATTGATATCAGTGCCTTCCTCCTTTTGACGGCGCCAGTGGACCGCAGCAGCCTTGGCGCAGTGAAAGACGCCGTCAAGGTCAACGCTGACGACAGAACGGTAGTGCTCAACAGGGCCGTCGACCATCGGGCCCTTGGTCCAGGGTATACCAGCGTTGGCAATGAAGACATCGAGACGGCCGTTGAAATCCTTGACAACGGCGTCGGTGGCGTCCTGGACGGCCTTGAAGTCGGTCGTCTGGACCTGGTAGGCCTTGGCTGTAATGCAAGGCAGTTAGCTATGTCGACTGGCCGACAATGCAGTGGGCGGACATACCTTGAACACCGTACTTCTTGGCAATCTCGGCGGCACGCTCAATAGCCTTGTTGTTAGAGTGATACCACAGGGCGACGTTGGCACCAGCCTCAGCCAGGCCCTCGGCGACGGCTAGGCCAATACCGGCAGCGGAACCCGCGACTATGGCCGTCTTGCCTTTGAGGGAGAACATGCTCATCAAGCTGGGATGCTCGGGAGCAATAGTATTGTTGTGGACGAAAGATCCATTCTTGACCGGACTGGCAGCCATTACGTCTGAGGGTTTATTGACTGAGTTATAGACGTACGTAGAGAAGAAACGGAAAAGTTTCGAACGAGGTCCGGGGGATAAGCAAATATATCGAGGGACAGCTCAGGAACGAATGCCCACTCAATGCGGTCAGACGGTGTAATGCGCGGGGAACATGAGGCAGGAGGACTAGACTCCCCCGGATCTCTGGTTGGGGGATGCTCTAGCATCCTGTCCGCTGCCTTCATGGCGACGTATGGTCCCTGCGGGTAATGACGCTATGCGCGGAATAAGAATGTGTCGGATGGCGGGATACCATTGGCGGGGAGGGCGAGATCAGACATCCGGTAGATTAAAGGACTGTAACATTGTGGATGATGAGCCTATCTGTCCTTGGATAGCATAAGTAATTAGCACATCTCTGTTAGCCAATTTGACGAATCCACAAAGGCGGTGGGATGATCAGCTGACAGCTCACGGTGTCACTCTCGCCTTTTGCATCCGGAGATCCCTCACCTATATTGGACCTAAGTAGATATGAATATCTTATATTGAAAGGTTCCGCGAATCTTTCAAAGTGAACATAACAAGTACTAACGACCTGAAACTGGTCAGACTACCTCCCATCGTGTGTTTCTGTTCCTGATGGAAAGACAAGGTGGACGAGGAGGGAAACTTCCGCCCGAGATAGCAACAATGTCCCGAGCACCGTCTCCAACATTGGCTCCGAATGGAGCTTGGGACTTCGCACCGAACCCTCGAGGAAGCATACGTAGTATGCACTTATGACTCCATCAATCGGATGGTATGACATTGAAACCCGCGGGCGGCTTACCTCGTTGCTCCCGGCAGGGATAGAACATGACTTGCTGCAATAAACAGCAGGACGTCAACTGCCGAAAGAACTGCTAAAAGCCTTCTCACCTGCTTGCTCATCAGTCCAGATGGCTTTATGTCATGAGGTGCCACAGCCATTCTCGACTACCTTATCATGCTGATCAGACTCCTAGTATAGTATAATGCAATGTCGACTAATGCAGCAACTTCCATTCCAACCCAGATCCCATCTCCACTCGTGAATAATCCCGTAACTAGCATCATGCCCTTGGACGACTGTGTGGCCGCCAGCATTCCTGATGCCGCATTCCTCGACAACAACGAAGGTTCCCATAACAATGATGCCAGAATGCTACCCGCATGGCGCCCTTTCGCCTCCTCAAGGCTCTGTTGTGCTTTTGTTCCTGGTTAGACGCATGATTCAACGACTGCGTTGACGATATACGAACCTTGCAATAATAACCGAGCGAACCACTCCGAATTTCGCATGCGGATGAGCCCTATATTATTGACTTTGCGAGTCCCGTTCCGATCAAAGCAATCGATTAACTGGCGGCTATGCTGGGACTGAGTGGCGTCGTCGCCATCGCCGCTTCGGCCTCGGCCACCTTCGTGGTCGTCTCTGTCGTGGGAATCGTGGTTTGGGTCCGATTTCGCAAAGAGCGTCATGCACTAAGACTACTCGGCCTCAAGCAAGGACAATATGCCCAGAGCATCAACACATTCACGGGTAACACTCTGACCGAACTCTCTCATGAAGAAGGAACCGTCCTCGGGACTCATGGACAGTTGCCCTACGGCAGACCGGGAGAATGGGGTCAGTTGATCTCACGAGAAAGCTTGGTACCAAAGAACAACTCGGATTCGTCTTTCCCCTTGATTGAAAAATGCCGGTCGCCGCGTCGTTCAATCTCTCGGTCCCGTTCAAGACGATTATCAAGATTCTCCAAGCATAGCCGACTGAGCTCGATGGCCACGGTAGACGAAACAGTTATCCACCGACCAATCAGTCCTCCGCGCATTTCGAAAGAAGATGTTCCTCTCTCTGCTGTTGAAGGCGTGCTTGAGCTGCCAGCAGAGCGAACGCCCCGGCACACGCCAGAAATGCACCAGGATGATGCCGGCTTTCAATTGGGTATGCGGCCAGTATCCCCAGGTTGGCCTTTCCCCGGTCATAAGGAAAGATCCGGATTGTTCCCAGTCGTGGAAGACCGCAATTCGCAAGAGATGTTTGATCCGCCGCCGAGAATATTTGAGGAATCACCACAGCGCATTCGAGGTAACAGTATCTGCAGTCAATCCCCAGGTATTGCACCTTCTGACCCTGTTCCTCCGCCCCCGGCCGCATTTCCAACGGACAGAATGAGCTACGCCAGGAATGATTCTGTGATGCGGCTATCTTCCATGAGTCTCGATACCACAAACAGTTCGATACTAGATGATGGCAGGAACGGTCCAGGATCTGCAGACACGGAGCTGACATCGCCCATTTTCCCAGCTGGAGGCACCTTCGTGCCATATAGTGCCAACGACGTTGGAAAGAAAGATGGACGACGAAGCTTCATTGCTGCTAATACAAACACTGCCATGCCACCCCTGCAAAGTTTCCCTGTCCGCTCTTCCTCGACTGCTGAGGGTCGAAGGAAATCCTCGATGGATTGGATGGCACCTCGACGCAGCATGACTACGGCTTCCCGAAACCCAAGCGATTCCAGTCACCGTTTGAGTGGCCCGCCATGCCGGAGTGATTCCTTGTCATCCAATCCACCTACCAGGAATGCATCGTTCCGAAGCGGGACTCCCGTATCACTAAAGGGTTTCCAGTTGCTAAATTCTGTGAACTGGAGGTCCTCTGGCTCACAAAACCCCCATGCTCCCCACTTCAGCCAGTTCCAGCAACCAACTGTCTACGAGGATGAGGACCAGAATGATCCTTTCTACGGTGGCTCTCCCCAGTCTACTGGAACCCTGTTCTCTGTTGGATCGCCTGGACAGACAACCTCCTCGTCAATGCCTCCGAGCCCCATGCAGCGGTCCAGTCTGTCCCAGCGAAGCCCTTTGGTTTCTGCATTGAAGAGTGCCAAGTCACAGCGCAAGGGGCACAGACGCCAGAACTGCGTGCGTATCTCAATCCACCCTCCTATGACATTCGCCGGGCCTACCTTCTCCCCCACGGTGGAGGAAGAGCCCGAGGATATCGACCAGATGGAAGAGGTGGATCTGCGCGAAAGTACCATCAATGGAAAGGCATTGCCTGTTCCGCCAGTCAATACAACGTCACCGCTGCCTCTCTCAACGCGCAGCAGCAGACGGAACAAGGCTCAGCCAAGCTCCCTTGGCCCTCTCGCGGAGGAGCCGCAGTCTCATATCAATAGAACTCCATCAAAGAAGAGGAACCAAGCCCCAAGTGCTACGTCAAATCGGGATCCTCAATTAAACAAGCACCATAATCTGCCAGAGCTTGTCACTTCTCTCCCTCCAGCTACCGATGGCGCTCTCAGCCACACGCCTTCTCCATCAAGGATCCCGCCTGTTTGGGAGCTCCCTGCAGCCCCACCGCCGTCATACGAGAATTCACCCGGTACTGGAAGCCCACGCCGTTCTGCCGTCAAAGGCCCGCGCAGCCAACCACCTCAGACGCCCAGAGCTGCACGAAGCAACTCGACACAGTCTCCACCCAAGTCCTCCATGGACCCGTTCACTGGACCCAGCTTAACCAGTGGGTTGCCTCTAGTCACCGGTACTCAAGGCAGTGACTGGCGGAAATCAACTGATTCCCTGCACCGCTCTGCTACCGACGCAGCGGATAGTCTACTTCGGAGGAACCGTGACTCGCAGGGCTCCTTAGCCAGTGGCCTTGGTCCGTTGCCTTCGTCACCGATATACGGCGTGAAGACCAGCAAAGGAAACTCCACGGTGCGAGACCGCGTCACGATCTGGGAAGACGCCAACCGCGGAGGTTCACCACCCAAGCCCCCAGCTGCGCAACTCGCTGGAGCATACGTATTCCCTAACAACGTCTCGCCAGACCATGCCAAAAACAGCACCCCACGATCTCTTTGCACGAATAGTTCTCCCGCCCGGTTGAATGGCCAACGGGTCCCTCCCACTCCTGTCTCTGCGCGACGAGGTATGGCAACACCGACTGGGAAGGGCCTTGGTTTAGGGATTGGGGCTGCTACCCCGGTCAGTTTGTACGATGGCGACGGATTCCTGAGAGAGTAATGTTTTGCTGGCAGTTTTTTTTCTTTTTCTTTTCATGACTTTGCTTTCAAAAGCATTATACCTTCTTGCCTGGAGCCTTTTGATTCCTGTTTTATCTTCTCTGCCCCCCTTTTTTGGTGTGACCTGTGTTTACTCGATATCCACCGTATAGGTAGTCGTAATTAAATTCATTTGGAATTAACATCTATTTCGATTTTATTTCTTTTCTAGTATCATAGCACGTTCATGACTATTCTGATGCTTGTGTCACCTTTGGACATGTAGAAGAAAACACAATAAGCAATCCGTACACTCTCCGTTTAATCAGTCCTCCGCCACTTCGTCTCCTCACTCTCCTCCTCGCCATTCGCATTCGCATCCGCATTCTCTCTTTCTCTCACAGTCCCAGCTCCAGGACCGAGCGGGAAAGCCGGCGGGTCACCCTCGGCAATCCAATTTCCATCCTCATCAAAGAACTCATGCATATTGTCCGCCGTAATCCACCCAGAGCTCCCGTCAACAGGCGGCGGCAGATCCAGCGCCTGTCCGTGTTCCTCAGTCGATAAGAGCCTAGACTCTGCTTCGACTTCATCGCCAGGCTCCACTGGATCCGGGTGCAGGTTCGAGCATGCCGACACAGCACCGTACAGTGCCTGCGTCGGCGTCTCCTCCGGCTCTGACAAATCATCCGTCGCGCGCTCCGCGGCTGGAGGCACCACGGTTAGCGTGATGCACTGTTCCTCGTCATCTTCAGCAGGCGCAGAAGGCGTCGCGATCTGCATGTACAGTCCTTGGACCTCGGCGTCGGAGCCTGGTACGCGCAGGCGCTGGATGGCGTGTAGGGAGATGGAAGGATAGGGGATCGAAACGCCCACAGAGGCAGAGGGAGAAAAGAGGAGGAATTTACTAGATAGTGGGGTTTGTCAGTTCGATTTGTTCTTTGGGCTTTGAAACACTTACTCGGATGTCACCCATGTGTCGACATCTTCAATGGCGACCTCTTTTTCCTCGTGCTCCGATTCTTGCGCGGACCCATTCGCGGAGGCGTTTGCTCCGCGGAGCGCATTGAGCGCAGGGGTGGCGATGAGGTCGCGCTCAAGGATCACGACTTTACAGCGCGGGCTTTGGTAGTGAAGCACCGGAGGTCCGTCATGGAAGGAGCTCGGTGTTCGCGATTGGTGCTCTGCGATCGGGACAAAAGCTGATGCTTCCGGAGCGGATCGTAGCACCTCCATTTTAAATGTATGGTGAGTATATCGGGCTTGCGTTCGCGATTAGGGTGATTGGCAAGGTTGAAGGTGCCCAGGTGGTGGTTTACACTGAGAAAAGCTGGTGGAGCTCCCGGAGGGGCTGCGGCTCGTTAATCCACCGAGCTCTACATAAGTTGGTACCTCTATTGCATCGTCTCAGTTACTAATATGTCTTGTCATTGTCTGCACAAGTAGCTCTCATTTTGCTGACCCGTTGAATCACATTTAAGACAAACCAAATCTTTCAGACTTAGGAGCCGCAACTGTCAACTCTAATAAGACAGGTTTCGCAAACTGCAAAGTTGTGTTGTACAAATTATTATTCTGCGAGTGGGTATAGTTATGGTCAATTCTTCATATATTACGAAGTAGTCATCTTAATCTTGTCCACCATAGCGTATAGTTCATCCAGACTTGGGCGTTCCTCAGGCCTATTTCGGATACAAGCCTCCACAACGGCATCCAGAGGAGGGGGGAACAATTGTTGGTATTAGAGGAATACTTTAAAGGTAGAAAATAAACACGAGGAACTGTTTGTTAAACAGAGATGTGTTTGCAGTGACAGATACCAGGGGATTTGAAAAGCAACCAGTGCCAGGTGTATGTACAAGGAGAAACCGGGGTTGTACCTCTATAGTGGGTACCCGTAAGTTTCTGACCAACCTGATGTACCTTTCTTTCACCGTCTTGCTAATGTGGCACCCCTTGAGATCTGCTTAGGAGTGGCCAGTCTACTGTTGCCAGTAGTATAACTGTAGCAGACTCGATTCAATTTAACTAGGCCACATGAAGTTTACCAAAAGCTGGAAGAAAACATGATTTGATTCGATTTGATTAGATTAGGTCGTTGATATAGTTAATGATTACTGATTAACTAGGTTAGCCCGCTTAGAGGCGTAGTTATTTAGTTCTACTTAGTGAGCAAAAAGCGGCACGGTTTAAGTACTAAAACGGAAGGGGAAAGCTAAGAAGTAGCAGAGGAAATCTACTACTCAACGGCTTTAGATCTAGTAAGTCGATATCCATGGATATCGATATACGCAACGGATGTAGAGTTAGGAGCTACATATAAAGCAGCAAAGCTGTGCATTTACAATAAAGTGCCACAGCGACCCCCGTGAGGTAGGTTGGTATGATAGGGAATTGGAAATTTATGCGTCCCAAGGTTGATATATATCGAGTCTTCACCACACAACCGATTACTGCCACGGAGATCTACTCGATTGGAACTCGGTAGAAGGTATCACCGTTTATAGGACATATCTTTCCAAGTTTGAACAAGTAATTTAGTTTGAAAGGGAATCAATTAGTCCATATCATAAACAGAAAACACCCAGGTAGCTCGATCTTCTCGAGACCTTCTAATGGTCGGGATGGTCATGCGTCATTGGAATGTAGGAAGGACACTCGCGTGATAAGGCTCCTCCATTGCATGTCACACTCCAGAAGAGCCCCATGTCTTGTGTTCCCCTTTCCGATCTAAGCTGTAGCGTAGCGGCCTGGCGGGAGTTACTCGCTGCAAGTAGGGATCTGCCCAGTCCACTGAGACCGCGGGCCTGCAAATTGCCATGCCCAGCCACCGCACCGGTGGAAAGTATACTAAAGAGACGCTTGGCTTGATATATGCGCTGGAGCAAGGGTTAATATGGGAGAAGTCGGAACTTCGCCAGGTAGGTGACGACTGGCTCATTTCACGCCCAAGCCACCAAAAGCCCGATCTAACTCCGCTCCTTCATTTTTAGGGGCCATAGCTGGCATACTCGCGGAGCCCTGATCGGCCGAGGTGCTGTCTAACAGACTTTCAGCCCCCCTTTGAGCTTCTGGGGGAATAGATGCTCTGCTCGGTTGCAGTAATTTCTCTTCGCTATCCAACCACCCAGGTGCGACACGTCGCTTCTCCGCCAGATCCCGCTGTCGAATGGACTCCTCCCAGGCCTTGATGGCTCCTTCGGCATCATTCCGGGTCTTCTTCAGGTGTTGCTCAAGGGACTGGCATGCGGCCAGGATCTCTTCTGGATGTGCTGCATGTTCGCCACTGGGGGAGATGACGTAGCGGGCTTTGCCATCTGGATTGCTCGGGTCGACTGTCATGGACGGTGGGAGGGTCGAGGAGACAGACTTGTAGGTGTAGGGTAGAGTGACCGAGGTGGGGAGGTTGATGAAGGGTGAGACGGTCAAAGGCACCTGGGCCAAGAGCAAATGAGGACCTAGCGGGGTCAGCCACCACACAGATGTAGATATAATCAGGCCATATACTCACGATACGAATCATACATGGCGTGCAGATGAGGCTGTTGACAGGAGAAGTGACGCAGTTTCACCGCCCGGTCTTGTCCAGAAGCCCGACGATCGCCTTGTCTCCACCCAACTCCACCAGCACAACTGACCACCTACATAAGTGACATGCCTCATTAGCTGAATCCTCGGCTTTTACTCCCGTTAGCCCCAACGGCGTCCATGGGTGATTCTGACTATGGATTAGCCCTGCAGGGATATGCCGGCAGCCGACCAATGTGGACACTGTCCGTACGTTCGTTTGCTTCATATGGCTTGTCGCATGTACTACACATGCAGCATCATCCCTTTTCAAGTCTAGAATACGAGCCAACGCTTCCCACCAAAGGGCCGTGTCTTGCCAACAGCCAGAAAAGCGGTATGATTGATAGGCCAAATGCGGCTGAGAAAGAGCTGAGTGGGGTCAAAGGTCAAATGTCCTTGTCTTCCTTTGGTTGAGGATCGCAATATTCGTACATATTCCCACGGTCCCTGTTGGCCAGGCCAAGTAAAATTCATATTCGTCAGAGGAAGCAGGTATCAGCAAGCCAAGAGATATATAAGTACTCCGTAGTAGCCTAGGATTGGCTCGATGAGCATGCCATGTACTTTTGAGCGGACTTTTAAGTGGGAGCAAAGTACGCTTTGTGGGGTAAACTTTAGACTTATCTCAAACTGTCACGGCCTTTCGAAGCTTCTGTTTGTTGAACAAACCTCCCCTGTTTTACAAACATACCAATTGCTCTAATATGGCAAACGAAACAATTGCAGCTGTTAGTGTGGCTGACAAAGTCCTCAAGACTTGTGTTGATTTTCTTCGCCACAGGACCCGGCCCTATACTACGGTATGGATTTAAACGCCCCGTACGACTGGCAATCGTATGAGATGCTGGATTCCCCACACGACCATGGCCAACACCGGCATCTAGCGGAACGACATCTCTCGCTTCAACTATCTACAAGGGACTAGCGGAGAATGGTCGAAGGTAGATTTTCCGATCAACTTTATCGTATAAGGTGTTCACCGGTCGATAGATACCAGGCACTCCGTTCAACGGACTCGCCGTATGCATACACGATGATTAAATCAGGAAATAGAAAGACAACACTGACTTCCCTAGTGTTCCCTCAGATGAGCAGATGTTTGAAACCTATGAAGCAAGGTAGGTATAGAGAAAACAAGTCACATCAAGCCTGGTGGATGGAGCCGATAAAGCGGGCAGACCTCTTGGTGTCATGCGTACCTTCAGAGAGTCGATTGAGAAACCTAAAGAATACAAGTGGCCCATCGGACCCTGGCCAAAGGATAAGCAGCTGAAAGAAGCTGGCGCCGTTAACTTTCAACACTGGTTGTCGGGTATGGAAGGCTACGGTATGTGGCTTCTAACCAAGTTCGGGGACCCGGTTCCTTGGACGAAAGAAGAAGTACATGTTTATGTGGCCAAAATGCGGAAGCAATTGTGCAATCCTCGATATCATATTTATCACAGGGCGTAAGTGTTTTTAGGTGGTTATACATGCCGAACGTCCCTCAACTGACCATTATACAGACGAAAGCTTCGGGCGAGAAAACCATTGACGATGTCGAAGTCAAGGTTGAGCCCTCCCCTTGAATGAGCCTATATCTTGATTGGATAAGAAAGCAATGAAAGACGGAATCTATCTTAATTTTAAGGCGGCTAAATCCCTACGCTACTAGGGTTAGGAGATGTATTCACCTGCCACAGAAGCTTAGATAGACCGGAAGCGCCGATCAAGGTCCACTCTGTCCACTCACGGAGAGTCAACTGTGGATCATCTGTGAATGTACCAAAGGTTCAAGTTGAACCAATCTGACAAACCGATTAACACGAGGTTTTTGTTATATTTCTTGGTGGCCTGGTAGGCTAGTGGTAGACTTCCACCTTTGGGTTCGGATTGATCCACAGGTGTGGTGGAGACCCGCGTTCGATTCGCGGCTAGGCCCTTTTTTGATCCGTCTTTTTAGAACTATGGATGACTTCTACGACTTCTGACATTAATTCTGTTTGAAGTAGTATCTTTTGATTTAGGACTCCTGCCATCCGCAGCCGTACAATTACACCTCATGATCTGCCAAAGACCCTACCTCGTTCACGGAGCGTCGAGTAGCGTCTGCAGTGACCCTTCGTCAATCACCGTATACATACCATAGTATCCATATCTCGCATGCCCTGCGTATCAAGCCAGTCTCAAAATGGACTCAGATGCCCAGTGTGTCAGTATTTCAGTGACTTGATTTAGAATGGTGGCGACTTTTGATCTCCGTTGCTGCCTGAGGCCACAACAAGCACGGGATCGAGGCTGATGTCCAACTCCGCTCTTCTCTGTGTGATGTGACGTCTTACTTCGTTGATGATCTATTCAAAGACTGAATCCAGAAAGTGCAGAGTCGCAAGAGATATCGGTGCATCAAAAGTGCAAGTGGAGCGGCTGAGAGAGGCCCAGCCCGCTTATCCAATTTGCTTCTCTTTTTCCCCAACTTTGCCATCCACATATTTTGCCAACTCCCGATTCCCCAACTCTCAACCTCCCCTTCCTTTTTTTCTCGTTGACTTCCCCGTTCTTCAATACTCGGGGGCAAAGTCCACCCATCTGATCTCCCTCGCCCTCTGTGGGACATCTCCCTTCCCGCACTGAATTCACCCCGCCACACGATCTCCGCGCCGTAAATCATCACCCCCTCCTTCGGCCCCCTTATTCCAATCTTCGACACTCCAGAAATCCATATTCATTCATTTCCAAAATGGATCGGGCTATCGCGCGCGCGGTGACCGACAAGAAGCCGGTCCCCGAGATCGATTTCTCATTGCATACCATGGAGGATGGCAGTCAGGTGTCGACAATGGAACGGGTGGTCAAAGGTAAAGGCACATCGGTCGCAATCGATATCGCCACTTTGAACCAATTGCTGACACGCTTGCAGAGGTGCAGGCACCGGCCCTGAGCACCCCGCCGGATGACATGTTTTGGTCCCCCGATGACCCTTCCAAGCCGAACCTCCAGTACCTCAAGCAGCATCTGTATCGCGAGGGTCGTCTCACCGAGGAACAGGCGCTATGGATTATCCACGCCGGTACTGAGGTCTTGCGCGCAGAGCCAAACTTGCTCGAAATGGACGCCCCTATCACCGTTTGTGGCGATGTCCACGGCCAATACTACGACTTAATGAAGCTGTTCGAGGTTGGCGGCGACCCTTCGGAGACACGATACTTGTTTTTGGGTGACTACGTCGACCGTGGCTATTTCAGCATCGAGGTGTGTATTCTCGAATTCCTATTGGTTATTGCAGTTCTGACAGTCTTGTAGTGCGTTCTCTACCTCTGGGCATTGAAGATCTGGTATCCCGATTCGCTCTGGCTGCTGCGCGGTAACCACGAGTGTCGCCACCTGACGGACTACTTTACCTTCAAACTCGAGTGCAAACACAAGTATAGCGAACGGATCTACGAGGCGTGCATCGAATCCTTCTGTTCTCTGCCGCTGGCGGCGGTCATGAACAAGCAGTTCCTCTGTATCCACGGTGGTCTCAGCCCGGAACTACATACTCTCGAAGACATCAAGGCCGTATGTATATGCTAGCCATCAACTCGATTTGTCGCTAACATTAGTAGATTGATCGTTTCCGGGAGCCCCCAACTCACGGTTTGATGTGCGACATTCTCTGGGCCGATCCCCTAGAGGAATTCGGCCAGGAAAAGACTGGCGATTTCTTCATCCATAACAGTGTCCGTGGTTGTTCTTACTTCTTCTCTTATCCGGCCGCATGCGCCTTCCTCGAGAAGAACAATCTTCTTTCTATCATTCGAGCACACGAGGCCCAGGACGCCGGGTATCGTATGTATAGAAAGACTCGGACGACCGGATTCCCTAGTGTCATGACGATTTTCAGCGCGCCCAACTACCTCGACGTGTATAACAACAAGGCCGCCGTGCTCAAGTACGAAAACAACGTTATGAACATCCGACAATTCAACTGCACCCCGCACCCGTACTGGCTGCCCAACTTCATGGATGTCTTCACTTGGTCCCTGCCCTTCGTCGGTGAGAAGATCACTGATATGCTGATCGCCATTCTCAACACCTGCTCGAAGGAAGAATTGGAGGAGGAGGAAACCCCCACGTCTGCTTCTGCCGAGCCCGCTTCTCCTTCCTTGCCGATGGACACCACCGATGCCAGCGTGATGAAGCGCCGGGCCATCCAGAACAAGATTCTTGCCATCGGTCGCCTCTCGCGTGTGTTCCAGGTGCTGCGTGAACAGTCTGAGAGTGTAACTGAATTGAAGACGGCGGCTGGCGGTCGTCTTCCCCCGGGTACTCTTATGCTGGGTGCCGAGGGTATCAAGCAAGCCATTCACAACTTCGATGATGCCCGTAAGGTCGATATCCAGAACGAGCGTCTGCCACCTACCCAGGAGGAGGTCATTGAGCGAAGTGACGAGGCTCGTCGTCAAGCCTTGGAGCGCGCCGAGCAGGAGGCTGCCAATGATGCCGGACTGGCCACTGTCGCCAGGAGAATCAGCATGTACGTGATGTCTCACCAATGATGAGCGATTATATCTAACCCTTCTTTAGGTCTGCCGGCTCCGGTCGCAATCGTCGCCCAGCTTCCCGGGAGGGTTAGAGAGGCCGCGGTTTTAACTGAGCTGATATCATGACATGATCTATGCATTTCCTCTTCCTGCCCTCCAGCGCACATGCCTCTGCCCACCCTTTGCCCACGACATGATCGACACACGATACCCTTCCTATCAGCTTGATCCCATCACTTGTCTGGCTATACAACTGGATCTACAATAATTGCTGTCAAATCAGCTGGCTTGCGTTCAATTTGTTGGTATAACTCCTGGAATCCATTAGGTGGATCCAGAGGCTCAGTAGATCTATTAGTTTAGCTTGACATAGATAAAGGATGTGTTCAAGGCGTGAAAGAAAAGAATATCATGTAATGATTTCAATTTATCAACTGTTCAAATTGCACAGCCAACTTCTAGAACAGACAAATCTTTCATGCAAAGCAGGGTGGAGCACCGCCAAGCCCGATGTCCGCCCTCACCTTCCGACCTCAACAAGTCACCTCGTTCACTCGTTCACTCGCATTTCCGAGGACTCGTCCACAATCCTCGCCTCATTGCGCCGCAATGCCCTCCAGTCTACGCAGCGCGCTCCCACGGAACCTGTCGCGTCCGCTAGACAACACAAGCGTCTACTACTGCACGTCCTGCTCCACCTGGAGACGAGCGCTCTCAACGCGTGCTGGCGCTCGCAGCACTGGCATTAATAAAATCAACTCGTCGCGTCGATCGGGTCGCTTGCTGGAGTCGCCTGCATCTGTCACTATTCGTCCCTTCGCAACTTCGGTTATCACTGCGGGCAAAACGGTCCCGCCGCGGTTCAAGGAGCTGTACGATGCTCTAAATGGAGTCGAGAATGCGGCAATCCAGGAGGTCAGTATTAGTCGGTTACAGCTGGCTTTGCGGAGTTTAGAGTCTGAAGCGCCTCTTATTCGAGTTGCTGGTGAGTTTTGTCCCGCGCAATGGCCGAGCGTTGGCTGCTGCGGTACTTCGTTCTTGACAGGCTCTGACGTCTTTGTGGATTCTAGTTCTCGGACTGGACAATGCCAACTCTGCGCGCAAATTAGTTCGATTGCTTCTCGCCGATCCTCTCAGCCAGCGCGAGAGCTGGGAGGACGTTCTCGAGGAACTGGATGCGGACCCCTCGCGGGGACTTCTAATTCGGTACAAGGTCACTTCTAAAACAAGTCATGATTGGAATATTGACAGATCTTTCATCTAATAGATACGGCGAGGTCACTGAATCTATACCCAATGACCTTCTTCCGACACTCGCAGTCCGGTCTCCTATCCTGAAAAAGGGAAACATCGAAATTCTCATCGGTTCCATCGGCTCTGAAGCGGCCTCGACTAGCACCACCTCCGCTGACACCTTCCTCGTCCCCAATATCACCATCACAACATCACACTCAGGCCGACAGAACGTGGTCCGATACCCTGTGCACCGAAGTATCGTGTGTGGAAACGGAGTGAACGGATTGTTGGCGTTTAGCAGCTTGATGGGTCGTTCAGACTTGAAGAACGAAGTAGCCTCAGTCCGCGGTGCAATCGAGCTCTCTGTGGCAGATCAGACACGTGACAGTGATCGTCTTTCGTTTGTGGATATCGATCGCGCGAGTGCTGCTCTGGACAAGATTCGCGAGTCTGTGCAAAATGCTACCGAGTATGAGCGTGGGTGGAATGCTAGCGGTGTGCAGCCCGTGGTCGACTGGCTTTCAACCTCTTCCCGGTCGGCTAGTGGAGAAGCTTTAAACCCGGCTTTGGTCTCGTTGATTGAATCGCTGCTCAACGCGGCCGAGAAAGGTGTCGCTGCTCGGGATATTCAAACCCGTCAAGAACAGACCGTCGGGGTTGTCCCCGAGGAAGTCCGCTCTGAGCTTGAGCGTGGAGTCATCACTTGGGCGGAAAAGGGACACTCGGAGCTCCGTAGCTCTCTTGAGGCAGGCTTCGCCAGTCCGCGGTGGCGAGGCCTTGCATGGTGGAAGCTTTTCTGGCGGGTCGATGATGTGGGCATGATCACCTCTGAGATCTTGGAGAAACAGTTCCTCCGCCAAGCAGAGCGGGAAGTCATCTACACTTCGGGGAAATACCAGCAGGCAGGCCTGCTGGAGGAACCCATTAATTCTGTCAAATCCACCACAGATTCGAACCCTGCCAAGTCTGCTTCACCTCCCTGGCCAACCCTAATCCCCGATATGCGAGCCAAACTGCTCAACACGACCATTCCCTCTCTCCAAGCCCTTGCCCAGAGCCTGGTGCTCTTCAGCGTCTCCACCACCTCCTTGACCTCTGCTCTCTCTGTCCTCACCTATCTCTCCTTTCCCGCTGCTTCGGCTTACGAATCGGCCACCCTTGGTGCCCTTGGCCTGATCTACTCTCTACGCCGTCAGCAGAAGAAGTGGGACAGTGCCCGTGATTTCTGGGAGGACGAGGTCCGTGAAGAGGGCCGCACATCCCTGCTGGAGACGGAAGCACTCCTGCGTCGGATTGTCCACGAGGGTGGTAAGAGTGTTGAAGATGTGTCTGACCACAGTGCACGAGAAGCAGTTAGCCGCGCACGAAAGGCGTTGGAAGCTATTCGCTCGTGATTTACCCTCTCAATGACATCGTGTATATGTACCATGATTTTAGAATAGACGTCGCTTAGGTGTACAATGTACTCTGCTATGTTATCTATGTTATCTATGTTATCACTCGGTGAACCCAATCTCGGGATGGGAAACAAGCCTTCCTACTCCACTCGCTGTTTCAAAGGTGCCGAGGTGGTTGGAATGATTCTAATCAGTGACGAATGGGGAACCCCCGGCAAAAACAAATTAGTTGCAGGGATCAGTGAGATGTGGGATGTCGGAGATTTGGAAATTTCAAACGACGGCGGTATGGGACGGATCTTCCAATCGGGAGGTTCCTGTATACTTCCAAGGCCGGGTTCAGCTTGATATGTATCTGATCCTATTCTATACCTTCAGTAACTATATCCTGGGTATATCTCGATCTAATCACATTTCCTCCTCCTATTTACCATTCGATTTCTAGGAATACAAAGCGAGAATACGATTGACGGATTCCATATCGAAACAAGACCCCTCTAATCAGTGGACTGTTTCATGATGCGCCCGACAGCCCAATCCACGGGCACAGCGTGGGTCACACGAGCCCTAATTCGTTGGTTCAGGAACAACATGTTCGATTCAACGTCTTCAATTTCAGACCAAACGGTGGATGGACCCTCGCACGAGTTTCTATTGCATAAAGTCCAAAGTGGCCGGGGGCTTCTTCATTTTCATTTCCCGGATTAACCCAGTCAATATACGACATGAGTGGTATCCCTGTTGTACTGATCTTATAAGAGGGGTAGGGGCACAGAGGGGCTTAAGATTGAATCGCCTAACGTCAAGAGGGCAAGACCAAAAGGGAAAGGGGTTGAAGTACTTGATTACTTGATTCCCTTGTTCTTCTGCCTTGGATCCTTGATTTCTCGCTTTTTCGTCGACTTCGCCTTTCGGTTTCCCGCTCCATTCCAGCCCTCAGCCCTAAAGGGCAAGGCATACACTCATTCTCCTTACGCTTCGTCCCTCCTTCTTTAACTTCTTCACTCCTTTTGATCAGGGTTGAGCCATTTTCAATCACACCGCAATTATACCCTGTAAGGCCTGGTGCTTTTCAATTGAATTGCCTCGATGTTGATGGTTTTTTATAGATCAGATAGCCTCAACTAAGTCATCCAGGGACCGTATTTGTTTGTTGACGTCAGAGAGCACGCATTTGGAAACTAAACGGTAAGTTGCATGCCTGAATAGCTGTGCTTCACAATCCCATCCCTCATGTAGCCACTCCCGCGCCTTTTGCAAGGGTGGCAGTCCCGAAGCAAGGGATCAGGGACCATTCTTCTCCCCAAAGGGAGGCTCCCACATCGATCTCCCATCTTCTCGAATAGGATCTTCTCCTTCCTTCCGAAATGACGATTGATTGGCCATTTGGAATCTGCTCTGCGAACCCCCGCGGGTCAATATCTCTTGGTTCAAAACCACTCGTGGCGCCACAGATCCACTGACATCCTTCTAGTGTCGCCATCTCCGCCATATCCACAGCCCATTTTATTGTTCAGTCGCGCTCGTCGCCTCAACCCGGTTGATCTGGTGCTCCTGGCGAGTCACTGCCATTCGTTCTCAACAGATATCATTCGTTTATACCCATCGTGAGCGCGTCGACGCGCCTTATCATCGCAAGATGCAGAACATTCGCCTGACAGCCGTCTTGGGAGCCTGCCTCACCATCTTTCCCACATTTACCAATGCATTTTGGCGCCTTCCTTGCCGTGGGCGAACTGGTGTCGCCCGTTTGGACCCCATCGTTAACCCTGGGGAGGTCTCAGGACACGCGCATGCCATCCATGGGGGCGGAAGTGAGCTCACCGTACTCCTGTTCCAAGACCTAGCCCTGACAAATGGATACAGATTTTGGCATGAGTTCTGATATGGAGACTCTGCTCGAGTCTAGCTGCACCTCTTGCGCTGTGGAGCAGGATAAGTCCGCGTACTGGACCCCTCCTCTATACTTTATGCACGCCAATGGCAGCGCTGAACTGGTTGAAGAAGTCGGAGGCATGCTTGCGTGAGTTCAACCTATTCCTTCAAGAATAAACATTTATGCTTATATCTCCTTTGAACAGTTACTACCTCCTCTACGGAGAGAATGTTACAGCTTTCCCGAATAACTTCCGGATGCTGGCAGGCGATCCCTTCCAGCGAAACTTCACCTGGCCGATTCCTGATCCGCCAAAGTCCTCATGGTCCGGTGCCCAGGCATCACAGGCAGCTCTACGCCAAAAGGCCATTGGCTTTAACTGCCTGAACTACGCTAACCCTCCTGAGCCCTCCCTCTATCGCCACTTCCTGCCGAATAAAACCTACCTTGACGAACATTGTACGGATGGAGTCCGCCTTGAGCTGATGTTCCCATCCTGCTGGAATGGCAATGATGTCGATTCAGAGGACCACAAATCTCACGTTGCGTATCCCTCCGTCGTGATGGATGGCACCTGCCCGGAGGGATACGAGACGCGCCTTGTTTCACTTTTCTTCGAGACCATCTGGAACACATACGCCTTCAAAGACCAGGATGGCTACTTTGCCCTTGCAAACGGCGACCCGACTGGATTCGGGTACCATGGTGATTTCATGTTCGGCTGGGAAGATGGCTTCCTGCAGCAGGCCGTTGACACTTGCACAAGTGAGACAGGCTTGGTGGATGATTGCGAACTATTCGATATCCAGACAGAGACACAGCAGAAAGAATGTTTCTTCGACATGCCATCCCAACTATGGCATGAAGATTTCGACATGAGTGCGAATGGACTGCCTGGTAATATTCCGATCGAATGGGGGCCGGAATACGCCAAGCCAATCATCTCGGACCCGACTACATTACTGCTGCCTAGCATTTCAACTCATTCTATTCCGCTGCCCTCTGTTCCTCTCAGTCTTACTCTCGATACTGGCAACTTGTTTGGTAACGTCTTCGGCAATGAAGGAGCCGCTGCTACTACCACCTTTTCTACTACCAGCTCAACCTCGACCCCGACCCCTACTCCGACCCCAACTACCTCTATTGAAATAGAACCAATCACCGAAGAGATTGTCTATCTGGAGCAGGACATCATTGTCATGATTGACCGATACGGCGTTCCCTATGCCACTTCCACTGGCACTCAGCGCACGCTCTCCTCCTCGACTACAACCGCTATGGAGACAACTACAGTGGTTTCCTACGTCGAAAGAGATAATGTGCCAGCAGAGCCTGGCAACGGCGAGCACATTGCTGAGCATGCCCGCAGGCACATCCACCACCATGGTCACTTGCATAAGAGAGCATTCTAAGATAACATGATCGAAGCTTATCAGGAAATAGCTCACGCTGAGCGTGCTTTTCCTATTGTCAATATGTCTCAAGTCCGGCGTTGTTGCCGTCAGCTGTCTCGGCTCATGTACATGTTTCTCTCCGCTGTTTTAGGGCAGTCCATCTGGAATGGTGAATTGATCATAGTGTTATTGTCAGCAAGACCACAACCTGTAATGTCCGGACATAAGCAATAGAGTTGCTTTAATAGCCTAATCCGGCTAGAATCATCGCGCATGTATAATCTCCGGACTTTTTCTACTACTCTCCTAAGATCAAGTCGATGCTTAGGTGCACCTAGGTATGTAGACATATGTAGAAAGGGGTTGAACGACAGCACATTGTCTTAGGCAAACCTAATGCGAAAGCCAGAGTCATCTCATTAAATGCTGAGACAGTAGCTGTTTCACGTCAGACTACATCTACACAATGTCTTAAACAGGTATAAGTTGGCCTGAACGAGACATTTGAATTGTTGTTGCGTTAGCTAACAACGTGACCCACGAGACACAAGCAGGACTCGAGTATGTGGTGCAAGGTATCAACCTGATAACAAGACTCGCCATAATCTGATTTTCCAAGGTTGTATCTTACGATCTAGAATGTCTGCTGCCCAGGATGTTCAACAGCAAACCAGAATGGACAGCGTCGCAACGTGTCAACATGGCTGGCCAGGGTTTCCCCAACGGTTTCTTCCTGTCTAGTTACACACGCGGCTGTGCTGCTTCGTAACAAATCATCTCTGTCAAAAGATCTAGTTAACATGGAAAGCGCCACCTAGCTCCAGCCACGCGAGACTCGAGACACCGAGCCCTGTCCGCCCTGCATATACTATGTCGATATCTGGACTGGATTGGCTTCTAGTGCCTGCTATTTTTAAAATGACTGCCACGGCATGCACACTCCCACTTAACAATGGCGCTGTAATATCTATGTCTTAGAACTATACTCCCATGCATAATTACCTGGCTCAGCCACCATGAGCTCTAGTCTACCACCAGAGATGGTGTTGGATCAAGTGGGAAAATTGAGCAAAGGTGTAATGTCTTACTCTGTGGTGTGAGGGACTGACATGTATGTTACATCCAAAGTGGGAATGTAGGAATACTTGTTGATTGCTAACCTTGGAAGGAGATAGAGATGCTGAGAGTCTTCAACAAGGTGGGTTCCCAGCATCCATGGCTTATGTCAGGAGCCCCGCCGGGGCTGATATTCACGGGATGCCAGAGGTAGATTTCAAGGAAGAGAAAGAAATGGACTGAAGCTTGTTATTGAGGTCGGCTCGACTCGAGGTCCTTTGGCTTGGTAACAGTCTCAGTCATGACTGCGGTACCCTCCAAGGTTGGTTGGAACACCGATAATGTTTAATTATCAATGAAGCTTTTATGAAGAATCTCTACTTTGGAATACAAAATACTATGCAAATCTTCAATTATCGTTGACATACTGGTCAAATACACCTGTATAGAACTTGCGTCCCACATCTCGATGACTCCGGATCTTTGTCCGCAGTTGTGACTCGCCCCAGGTATCATATTTCCCGCACAGAAAAGCCGAGTCAATGTGAGCTCCTGCATCAACCTTTGATAACTTTTCAGCACCAAAGTAGTCCTTCAAAGTCCCCAATGCCTCCTCTTTGGTTAGAGTACCACGGACACCCTGGAAGAATGGGACGCTATATCTTTCCATCAGACCAGATGATACCCGGTGCGTTGTAGCTTTACAGAACCCACGCGTTACTACTTCGAAAGCCTGTCCAATATTCACGACGAAAGTGTCCTCAATGACAGGGATATTGATCCATTCGCCGTCCTTGTTAAGTGCCTGTAGCCCCTTGACATGAGGTGGTGATGCTTGCAGGAGAAATGTCCACCAGCCGGATGAGTCTTTGTGAGGACCGACTCCCTGTCCAGCAGAATCGGGGGAGTCTGAGGGTGGGTAATGCACGAGCTTAAGACGATGCTGATCCGCAAGGAACGAAAAGAGGGTTTCAGCCGGTACAGAGAGAGCATCGGCAACGAGTGTCAAGAACCGCTCACCCAGTTGCGTGAGCTCATAAATATACCTCTCAATAACCTTTTGAATCTGTGGATCTTCGGCCGGCCACTGCTATATGTGAGTCTATTGCGACGGGACGGTTGAAGAGCGACTGGATGTACCTGATTAGGCCCCTTTAACCTTTCATACAAAGGACGTCCCTCTCTCCAGGCATTCGGCAATTCCGTGGCAAATTCGAATTGCTCCCGTTTATCTTCAGCCCCGGCGGTCATTTCAGAGCCGACATGGCTGTAACCTAGGAAATGGGGCGAGTTGTGTAGGGCCACTTTTTCCTTGGTTCCTTGGTCCAGCTTGAACAGCCGAGGGAGAAGATCTTTTAGGTCTTGTATAGCCTCTCGAGGCACGCCGTGATTCGACACGTACAGAAAGCCGACCTGAGTGAGGGCATAGTGGAGCTGTTTTAGAAGCTCAGGGCGTGTCGGCGATTCCGCGAGCGAGAGGTCAATGATGGGAATGGATTGGAAATTGGATGTCATTGTAGAAGGTAACAAGGCTTGGTTTAAGTGGCTGTGTCTATCTCTTCATGCCTTCCGAGGTTGCTCGTAATTCGCGTTCCCACGGTTGGATTTGAATGGCGTAACCACATCGGCCCACACCTGCGGGGTAAAGTGATACAACCATGCCTACAGAGACAATGTGATGTTAATATCCTACGGGAATATTTATTCATGCAAGTCTATCTCATTTTTGACCTCTCTACGGCGATAGTCATACTCCTCCATCCCCTCCCATAACGACCACCAATAGAATATCCAAGGCATCATCACCGTGGATTCGAGTCAAACTGCCCAGATACCGACGTCAGTGCTATTATCATCCACGGATAGTATTGAAAAGCAATCAAGACTTACGATGCACTGCTCGAACGGCACGCTCGAATTCAGAATAGCCTCAAAGGTAGCGCGGGCAATAGTCACGGGTACGCCAATGTGCATGGCTTGCTGCTCTGCCTGACGAGCAATTTCCTCGTTACGGGAGGGTACGTTTACGGAAGCGCGCGTCGACTTAAAGCGCGTTGCTTCGCGCACGTACGCGGCTCTAGGGTGGGGTCGCGTCAGTGAGAATCAAGCTGACGCAGCAATCAAGCTTGCTGAAATGATAAGGACAGATGGGAAGATGGGAAAGGAGCTATACCTACCGTTGGTTGAGCAGATTTAGAAGCCGATCATCGATATCGTCGAGTGCGGCACGAATGTCGTCGAGAGAGTCGCAGCATGTGGTAAGAGTGCCGTTTAGGGATGAAAAGTGCACACTAGGTGAGCCCCAGGGCACATGGCGATGATCAGTTGAGGGAGGAACTGAAGGAAGAGTGGGTTTGTAACAAGATGCTGCCATTGAGGAAGACGTGGAGGCAGAGGTCAAGAGAGCAAAAGTAAGAATGGGAAGGAGTTTCTGTAAAAGCATGATGCCCGAGTATAATCAAAAGGGAAGGATCACGACACCTGCTGAGCTCTATACAAAATCCCACAGGACAGACTTGGGATGCAATGATAAATGGAGGTGAAAACTGACATGTAACAGGTGGATCAGTGGATCCTCGCGTCGATCTAAACCGAATGTAAACAGATGCAGACCAACACACAATATTCAATCTTGGGCGCGTCGAGTCTGTTAGTTAGTGGTACTCCATGTATGGCTTCTTTAATTGACAGTAACCTGACTGAAAAAAAAAGTGTATCTTTGATGCACTCGGTCAATGCTGCATGCTGTTGACATAACCCATACCTAAGCTAATGCATTAGCCTCGGTCTTATTTGACCAGACAAGCCACCGAACAAGTGTTCAAATGAGTATAAATCACCTATTCACATATTTCCACAACTGACAAAACAATGTGTCAAACAGATGCTTTATCAGTCTGAAGTGGGGGAACGGAATTCACGCCGATCCTGCGGGTTACGGTGGACCAACCACCCCTCCTTCCCCTCTCTACTTTTTAAGAGCCCTCGTATTTCCTGTGTTCAATTATTCTTTCTCCTTCAGTTCGAATAAAAATGGCCCAGGGCTCGAGATTGCAAGGCAAGCGTGTTATTGTCACGGGTAAGTCCTGACTAGGTACCTAAGCTCGTACATTGGCTGATCAACTTCTGCAGGAGGTGGCTCCGGCTTTGGCGCTGCCATCGCCCGTCGATTTGGTGAAGAGGGTGCCAAGGTCATCGTCACAGACATCAATGTCGAGGGTGGTGAGAAGGTCGCCTCGCAGAACCCCGCCAACTTGATCTTCCAGCGCATGGACGTTACGCAAGAGGGTGATTGGAAGACCATCGTCGACCTGGCATTCTCCAAGTTTGGCGGGCTGGATGTGTTGGTGAATAACGCGGGAACGACCTACCGGAACAAGGTCGGTACTTCAGTCCTCCCGGAGAATAGTCCAATGCTAATGTTTCCAGCCCACGGCCGAGGTCACTGAGGATGAATGGGAACGTGTCTTCAAGGTTAACGTCAAGAGCATCTTCCTGGCTGGCAAGGTCGTGATACCTCGCTTCATTGAGCAGGGCAAAGGCGGTTCCATGATCAACATTTCTTCCACCGGTGCGAGTCGCCCGCGACCCGGCCTGGTGTGGTACAATGCATCCAAGGGCGCTGTTACCAACGTAAGTGACTCGACATGAGAAGGAAGGAAGAAACCATGCTGAACCTCACTAGGCTACCAAGGGCCTCGCGGCCGAGTACGGTCCCCACAACATCCGGGTTAACTGCGTTGCTCCTCTACTCTCAGGAACTGGCCTGTTCTCCATGTTCACTGGGATGGAAGATACCCCAGAGAACCGAGCGCAGTTCATTGGAAACGTGCCACTGGGCCGTCTGACGGAGGCGGATGATATCGCCAACATGTGCTTGTATCTTGCCAGTGACGAGGGAAGTTTCATCAACGGCACAGAAATGGTAGTTGATGGCGGCAAGTGCGTTTAATTAAATCGTATGACCATTAGCTGTAACGATATTGGTTAGCTCAATCTAAGTTCCTATCCACAGTATCATGATCGACATGGATGCATAGTTGGAGAAGGGTGTCGGGGTAGGCGTAAATGGAACGCGCCAGTGGTATATTGCTTTTTCTTTTTTCTTCGGTATGGATACAATGGACACTAATTAGTCAAATACATTGCCACATACTGATCCTATGCCCGATTCAACTGCGACTGCGTCAGCGTCGGAGCCCCAACGTAGATCTGCCCCATCGCGAACGCCAATCGAGTGCAGTGAATAATTACAACAAATCGATGATAGGCGGATTAACCGGCAGTTATGCACCAGGAAAGGCCATTAGCTGGCACAAGTGGAATCTCCGTGGGATCAAGACACATCAAAGGGCAAAAAATTGGAAGTGGGGTGAACAGACATGATCCACGATGCCACCAACTTATCGGTCAGCAGAATATCCCCTCCCCGCATCACTAAAGTCTCTCAACCATACTGTGATTGTCGGGTCTTCATGTCTTCACTGCACTTCCCTTCCCTCCATGGAGATTCGAACTCTGGGCGCTCCAGTGACCGAGACGTCAGTGTCACCCGAGTCGCAACCGCAACCGCAAGCGCCCGCCGCTGCACGAAAACGCGTCCGCCGCTGGCACCATCGAGGCTTCACCGGCTGCTCAACCTGCCGTCGCCGTCATGTTCGCTGTGATGAAGCCTCGCCCATATGCAATAACTGTACCCGCTTATCGCTCGAGTGTGATGGGATACAAGGGCGGATGACCTTTAAGGTCTACGGTCCGTCGCGGACCCAGACCCAGACTGAGACCCAGGAACCATCCAAGCCGCGGAGGAGAGACCCAACAACCAGCCCAGACTCCTCCGGCGAGTCTTCTACGAGAGAGGACCGGGAAGATTCATGGCCGACCATGGTGGTATCACCGACTACAGTACCGCAACGACGACCGATTGCCTTTCGCTTCCAGCAACCCTTAGGCCCGGCCAACTTGGCGCGCCTACAATGTGACGATGAACGCTATTTCACACACTTTATCGATCAGGTTTCCACCCTCCTCATCATTTATGACAACCCCATAAACGCAAACCCGTACCGCAGTTACTTTCCCGACTTTGCCCGCTCGTCTCCGTCGATGGTGGGCGCTATGCAGGCCCTGGGTGCCTTACATTTGGCCAATACGTCGGTCGGGCCGCAGCGAAACAAACATTTCCAGAAAGCCATAGGCAAATACGGGCAGGTAGTACAGTTGTTCAGAGCTCGATACGTTGCGCCGAAGCGGCAACTCGGGATGACGGACTTTGCAACATGTCTGCTGCTCTGTCTTTTCGAGGTATGGTTTCTTGTCCGGAGGACATTTAGGCGCTGTTTATATTGAATATACCATAGATGATGGATTCCCAGCACCTAAACTGGGCTGTACATCTCAAAGGCGCCCGCGAGATCTATAACCTCCTCTTCTATCCACATACCGGCAGCTCCGAGCGCGAGGTTCAACGAGTCGCCGACACGAATCACCCTCTTCGATCGTTCCTTGTGTCGTTACTATCATACCTTGATGTTGCCGGCTCATGTGCAACACCCGGCGGCACTGTGGTTGATGGCAGCTACTGGAAGACTCTCGGGGGCGGATGGGAATACAATCTCGGAACTCCGAGCCTGTCAGGAATCCACGATGATCCAACTTTAGTGGAGTTGCGGTCTGCGTGGTCCGGCATGATGGAAGTCCAGGCAGCCATCAGTACTCTCGCTCGAGACAAGCAATGGATGTCTCCAGACCAGCAGGATTCGGTATACAAGGAGATCTTCAACCGGCTGGTCGTTTGGCGTGCTAGCACGCCAATTAGCTTACAGCTTCTCGGAGACATAGAATTAGATGATGAGAGTCTCCGCCAATTCCCATTCCCCGACATGTTGGAGTACGTGGGATGCATCGAGGCCTACGAAAAAGCAACCTTTGTCCACCTACATCAGGTAGGCGGAGCCGGTCGACCGGGCTGGATCACCGATCGAACCTATTTGGATATGCTCATCACTCGCATTTTGACCTTAATCCGCAAGCTGTCCAAGGACGTGGGTCAGTTGGCAGTACTATGGCCTCTTTTCATAGCCGGTCAGGAAACTCGAAAGAAAGAGGAGCAGCAGTACGTTCGCCAGACTATGGAAGAGCTCAAGCGGTTCGGCTTCAGGAATGTTGACAGAGGGCTCGAACTACTCGAGAAGGTGTGGTTTAAGCGACGCGCCTTTCCCGAGGGGTGGACGGAGACGCTGGATGAAATCCAGTCCAATATTCTCCTGCCCTGAGGTTTTTTGTATATACATCTCTTCTCTGGACATATTATTTCCATTTATGCGGTGTGTTCGCATAGATGGGGCCGGACGTGTATGCTCATCCGGTTGCCCACCTCCTGCGCCTCTGGCATATCTATAGACACGATGTATCATGAATCTGGTTGGGTCCAAGTTGGGTCCTACTGTATGGATGTATGGAATTGGCATTTCCTTTAGTTCCACTTCAGCCCTATCTCATGTTGATACAGATACAGATGCTACCAGGAAAACAGGTTCGGGTCTGATCTAATCGGACTCGTCCACATCGTCCCCATCATCATCATCATTATCTCCCTCATCACCATCCTCCTGCTCAGCAGCATCCCTCGCCGCCACAGCAGCAGCAACCTGCTCCTCGAGAATCTCCTTACGCTGCATCTCCTCTTCCTCACCCTCACTCTGCTCCGCCTCTGGCTCAACATCCTCGTCGATCCCGGCCATCTTCCCCAGCTTCCCTTTCTTCCTCGGCCCACCACGCCCAGACCTCTTCTCCAACCCGAACGACTCTCTCATATTCTGCCTCCTCCAACGCGGGTCTCCCTTAACAGCCGCCCTGACCTCCGTTGCATACTGAATCTCTTTACTAGAGGACGTAGCCGGATCCACGGTGAAGTGCACAAGATCAGCCTCGCTCGACGCATGATCGGGAAACTGCACAATGCGTTCGAATTCAGAATCAGGCGCCACGCGGTCTTCCATTAGCGCGGCGAGTTTAGCCCGCATAATCGCTTTCACTTTCCCCAGTGTACCGTTGCCGAACCAGCCATTGCTGACGGGGACGCATTCCGAGCACAGGAAGTCAGGGGGTGCATTGGGTGGGTAGAGGATTGAGTGTAAGAGCGGGTCTTTGAGATCGCAGGCCATCCAGATGCGCCCATCACGGATCAGGGGTAATTGGCCCGTGAAGATGTGGGAGTCTGCCTGTCCAGAGCCGGGACTGGAGGTGCCGTTCTCGGATTCCTGACGACGGTGAGTCCGGTGACGGCCTTCGGTAGTATCGCGGGCCTGCTCCTCGTTGGGTCCTGCAACGCGGAACATGAACGTTTGGTAGTGACGGTACTCCGGAGAGGTGCGCGGGTCCACGCCCAGCTTGATGATAGCATCACGCCAGGCTCCGGAGCGGAAGATGTATCCGACGTAGGGTACTGCATGGCGGAGGAGGGTTTGCTGTTCATCTGACTTGAGGTGGTTACGAATGGCACGTCGGGTCCAGGCCGGTCGCTGCTCGAAGAGTTCTTTGACTGTCTCGATAGTCGCGCGGAGGGCCGGGTCGAGAGTCTCGATTGGAGCGAGGTCTTCTTGCGGCTTGGAGGGTACGACGGGGATGTCGAATGAGACCAGATGGCTGCGGATCTTGGTTGGTTGTTGTGTGTTCACTGTGAGGATTTCGCCGGATTGACCGACGGCTTGTTTAACTGTTGGGTTTTGCCGGTACCTTTGAGTAGATAAGATATTAGTATGGTGTCTGCAGTTATTCCTGAATATTGGGGATGCGTACATATACAGGAAAGGAATATCACTTGGGGTGAACGAGGGCGGCGGGATGATATCCACATCAACGGTGGCTCCTTTGGACATGTCGACGTGATATTTCTTCATTTTCTCCACTGTAGTCATCTCAGTTGAGTGTTTCCCTCGAGTGGGATGTTTCACTTACAGTTATATGGAATGATACACTCGCGAAATTGGTTCGTGAAGGAACTGCGTGTAGTCGACCACATGAAATCCGGCAGGCCTGGGACTTTTAGATTCAAACCAGCAATATTGACAAAGGGCTTCGAACATACCTCGAAACACATGTGTGCGATCCACTCTCCCTACCGCGTCAATTTGGTACTTTGAGGCATTGTCTTGAAGACTGCGCAGCAAGTCCTTTGAGGTCCGTTGCGGAGGAGGTCCTTCGATATCCTCAGACGCGGCATGGGTGAAGGGCTCATTCGAGCCTCGTTTACGCTTCCGACCTGTGCGCTTGGGAACAGTAACTTTGAGCAGTACATTATTGGATGCACAGCTTATTGACTGGATCGGCCGAGCCATAACATCTTCTGGTCGCAGTACTAGATTGACTGGTGTATCAGCCTTTGGCGGGTTCAGGATCTGCGCTGTGTCAGTATGATTGAATCTCGAATGGTTTCGAGGATGAGCCGTAAGTCTCACAGTATGGATTCCCACATTCCCTTGGAGTGTATCCACTGCCTTGTCGAGGTTTCGGATCACGGCAGGGTGCTCGACACTGACCAGGCGTCGAGGCGGGACGTGGTAGAACGGTGCAGTTCTGGATTCATGTTGTGAGTCCATCGTGTGGGTATGCTATCGAGACCACAGATCCTGGGGGCTTGAGACAATCCAAGAGTGTTTAGTCCTGTTTATGTGGTTCAGGCTGCTCTTGTTTGAGGCGGGTCGATGATGAAAAGACCATCAGAACGCAGCATTCACCGAACGGATAGTACTCAACTCTCATCCGGCTCGGCTCAGTATACGGGGGAAAGTGTGATTCTTCAGCCGGCTTCTCCTTAGTTTGAGATATCAGCCACCGATGTGTACCTTCTTCACTTGAGATGGCCCATTCGCATTCCACACTGGGCATCGGGATATGATGACTAAGCTTCTACCACGCTCTTGCAAATTCACTTGTTTCAGGCTTAAGGGACTCGTAGGACCATACCTAGTTAGTTAGGCTTTTTTCTTTTTATGGACCTGAAAATCCCTAGGTACGAAGAACTTTGAAATTGCATCTACTGGATTGCACATATCCCCTAGAGGTAGCCTACCCACACGTAAACTATATATTTTGCTGCGAAGATGGATAGCACCACTCGTGCACATCAAGACCTCAAGAACCCTCCTTATTGCTAGAATTAACCACCGATGAATCAATTGATCCTCAGAGAACCCACTTGGAGAGCTCAACATACCTCACTCAAACCACCAAACCACTATCATCGGCCACGATTCACTGCCTCGATATAGATGCACGTGCCACGATGACATAAGCCCATCAAGAAGCGGGAAAACGCATACAAAGTAGCGTGGACAAAGAGGCTGAAGAGGCGCGAGTAGAGCTGGAGTAGACGTGAGCAGTCGATAAAAGGACAGAGCTTGATGATAAACTAGATGTGGTCGCCACTGTAGAACCCGTTCTCGGCATTTTACGTTGCCCTTCGAGTTGACCCCTTCCCCTCCTCCCATCACCATCACAGCCAGGAGATCCCGCCGCCTTTCACTTTACCTCAACAACACACTCAACTCCTCTTTCTCCCACCTACCCCCCACCCACACACCCGGACTTTGAACTGCTACATTCCCTAGACTCGGCCAATCTCATCATTCTGTCCAGTTGATTCAGATTCTGGTCGTGGATCGCAATCAAGTGGCCCTGGCGCTTTCGAACTCCCCCCTCCCAGCCTGCCACTAAGCGACTCGGAGATCCTCCAGAGCGGACCAAGCACGCCAGTCCCATCTCGACCTCTGCGCCGCTCGGCCAGTCGTCTTTGCACCTCGAACGTCAATTGTTCTATCTCAGGTCAAGGAGGTACGTTTCTCTTCGCCTTATTTGTCGTCGCTCCCCCCCCAACGCCGAACCTTCTTACCCCGTGCGCGCGCTGCTACACCCCGTTCTGGTCTTCTGGAGCAGCCGCCATTGAGCGGTGACCTCCCCCTGCAAATGACCTGATGCCACGGCCTCATATCAGTCTATGATACATCAGATTGGACATTTCATTTGTTGGATAATTCGGAGCGCTTACGACTTCCCCCTTAGTCGATACAGACACCCCCGTCTTCCCCTCGTGGCTCTCCTGAGCGGCCGCCCCTGTTGCCTTCACCCAAGTCATCTTGGCTAGAGTGCAGCGCCCGGCTGCACTGGCAAGAAGAAGCTTAGCGGAGTTTATGTGGCTGTCAATACCGGTTTCAAAATGAAGGGATTCAGACAGAGAGTGGTAGGTGTCCCAGTCCGTGTGCTTCTCACCGCATGATCATCTCCGCCCACCTCCTTCACCCCACCATGCAAGTGGTGGTTCCCCTTAACTTCCATTTGAATCCAAACTAATCTCTTTTGTTTATCTTAGCACGAGCAGTTGTCGCGGGCAAAGGACGCCAACAAGTCATCGAAGAAGAAAGACTCCAACCAAACATCCTCAAGCCAGGCCTCCCTCGGCATTTCCAACACACAACAGCCGACATCGCCCAACCAAGGTACTCCGACATCATCTACAACTTCTCTCCATGATGCGCGGGGCAAATCGCCAGACAATGCTTCCCCGGCCGGCACCCCATCCGCGGGCGCCGCCCCACCCCAGCATTTTATACCCCAAGGAGCCGGCATGGCAGGCCAGTCCGCGAACAATGGACCGGGTACCCCAACGCGGCAAGGACAGTCTGTCGCTCCCAGTGTGGTCATCAGCCCCAGCGCTCCGGTAAGCTCACCTTTTTCCGATGAAAGTGACATCGATGAACTTGGCTCATTCTCCGCGTTCCCGCAGCATGCTCCCCCCCCTGGAGCTGCCGAGACCATGCCCGGAGACCTCGCGCCCCCAAGGAAATCCCATGTTTTCGATCGCCTTCAGACCACCCCGAAGGACTTGTCGGAAGGGATTCGGACCCCCAAGCGTCAACACTCGTCGCGATTCGACATTTCCGACCAGCGCCAACGAGAGTTGGAGAAACTGCCAGGCTTCCACGAAGTAGCTCCTAACCGGCGCCAGGAACTGTTTATGCAAAAGATCGATCAGTGCAACATTATCTTCGACTTCAATGATCCTACAGCAGACATGAAGTCCAAAGAGATCAAGAGGCTGGCTCTTCACGAGCTCTTGGATTACGTCGCCAACAACCGCTCCGTGATCACAGAGCCCATGTATCCTCGCGTGGTGGAGATGTTTGCCAAGAACCTGTTTCGACCTATTCCCCCACCGATGACCCCTCAGGGCGAAGCATTTGATCCTGAAGAGGATGAACCTGTTTTGGAAGTTGCCTGGCCGCACATTCAGGTTGTCTACGAGTTCTTCCTGCGCTTCATCGAGAGCCAGGATTTCAACACAAACGTTGCGAAACAATATATTGATCATCAATTTGTGCTGCAAGTATGTACTTGCAGTTTTTTATCAGATTTATGTACCAAATGGCTAACGATCAATACAGTTACTCGATTTATTTGACTCGGAGGACCCGCGAGAGCGTGACTTCCTCAAGACAACCTTGCACCGGATTTACGGCAAATTCTTGAACCTCCGATCTTATATCCGAAGATCTATCAACAACGTTTTCTTCCAGTTTATGTATGAGACCGAGAGACACAACGGTATCGCCGAATTACTGGAAATTCTGGGCTCCATCATCAACGGCTTCGCCTTGCCCCTCAAGGAGGAACACAAGCTCTTCTTGACCCGGGTCTTGCTTCCCATGCACAAGGTCAAGAGCCTGAGCATGTATCACCCACAGCTGGCCTATTGTATCGTGCAGTTCTTGGAGAAGGACTCCACACTGACGGAAGATGTACGTGTTTATCGCTTTTCTGCTTCGCATTACATATACTGATCCTTGTCTGTAGGTTGTTCTCGGCTTGTTGCGCTACTGGCCGAAGACGAACAGTACTAAGGAAGTCATGTACCTCAACGAGGTGGAAGATATCTTCGAAGTCATGGATCCAGCCGAATTTGCGAAGGTGCAAGAACCTCTATTCAGCCAGCTCGCCAAGTCGGTGGCCAGTCCTCACTTCCAGGTATGTATACAAAAACCCCGAGTTCTGTTTTTACCCCCAATCGCTGACTTTGGACACACCAGGTTGCTGAGCGCGCTCTCTACTTCTGGAACAACGAGTACTTCTGCAACCTTGTGAGCGACAATGTGGAAACAATTCTCCCGATCATGTTTGCTCCGCTATACGAGAACTCCAAGGGGCACTGGAACCGGTGAGTTATTACTTTGCCGGCCTCTTTTTCTCAATCAGTACTGACTTCCTCCGCCATAGGACCATTCACAGCATGGTGTACAACGCCATGAAAATGTTCATGGAGATCAACCCTCAGCTCTTCGACGAGTGCTCTCACGAGTACACCGAACAGCAGAACAGTGCCGAGCAGCGGGAGAAGTCCCGCCAGGACCGGTGGGATACGATCGAGCAGCAAGCGACCAGCAGACAGAATGGGGTTCCACCCCCTCCTGCCCCTGTTCTCGATGTGCCTGAGCCTATCGATGAGGTGGAGGCTATGACCCATGAAAGTCAGAAGAAATTGAACACCTTGAAGCTCCAAGAGGAGACAGAGCCTGCCAAGGAGCGACCCGCTCGGGAAGGAACCCCAACCTCGGTGAGTCCCGTGCGTCACTGACATCTTATTCATATGCTGTCCAGTTCCATGCATCTTTGAAATTTGCCCCCTTGGTTGTGTTTGTCCTTATATCCGTCTTTTGCTAAGACCCGTCCACCTGTTTAGCCAGCCTGATTCTAACGCGGGAACGTCCGTTTTGCTCCAGACACGACGCCGTGGCTCTATTCGCGGCACCCGGAGGCGACGCAGCGGCAGCGGCAGCGAGATTCGGCCGCGACGACGTTCGGTCGGCGGGACCAGTGCGACCAATGTACAGATCTTGCATCGAAGCAACTCTACCAAATGAAGCTTTCCCTTCTTTCCAATGGACATGTGACACCCTTTGATATTTCTGCGATCATGGCATAGCGAACACGGGCTGCGACGAATGTCTCTGTCCCGGACTGATGCCTTCCTTTCCCCTTTCCCCTTCCACTCCCCTATCGAGGGCCTCCTTGCCTTTATTTCTCCCTTCATTTTCTTTTGTGTACATGGCCTTTGATATTTTCCCTTCTGTGTCTTAGCTCACCATCAGCTTGAGACCACTGTGCGGACCTCTTGAGTTGGAATCCGTCTTAGAACCGTGTTAGGGTATGGAAAATGGGTGCGAATGGCGTTTTATCTGCCAACCAGTGTCGGTGGCTTACTATGTGTTGCCAGTTTTCCTTTTTTAGACCAATACTGGGTGATGACATCTGGTTTTATTTGAACACAGTGTAGGAGTACAAGTTTCGTAGTGCCATAGCAGGCACTTGTAGACGGCCAAGCCAGGTACCTGAAAATGTACAAGGGTAACGAGTGACGTAGCTAGTTAAACGCGCGCTTAGCCGCTTAATAATCACGCGTGACTCGGAGAGGAACAACCCGCTCCGGGTCACCCAAAGCGGCTAGTGTATTTTTCGGGGTCTCTGCCCGCGTCCTCTCTTCTCGGGGCCAGGTCTCGCGCGCTACCACTCTGTCTGTTTCCTATGCCACTCTTCCCCCGCGGGGATCGTTCGTCTTTTCTTCTGCCGTCCAGTCTCTCATTTACACGGATTAGGCGTCTTCCTCTTTTGTTCTTTAAATGACTTGACGAATTCCTCGCTTCCTCACTTCCTCCGATCGATCTTTTTTCGACCTAATTGCTCGAACTCCGCAGAGCTTCAAAGCACTCCACGTCCTCGCATATGCGCCCCCGATTTTGACCAAAGCTACCTGCGCGGGCTGGAACTCGATCAGCCGGCCATTCGGCCAGGCCCTAATTGCAGTCTTATTCCTTTGAGTGGCCCTTTCGAGGGGCTTCCTCCTAACCATGGAGCGGAATATCGACATCTATGCTAGCAAGTTGGGGGATGAGAAGCTGGGTACGTGCTATTGGTTAAAAGAGGTCTGACCGACTATTGGACAGCATGATTAACCGTGTCTTCCCAATCGCAGATGTGAAAGTCAGAGCCAATGTCGCAACCGAGTTGCGAGACAGCATTGAGCCGCTGTGCTCCGGCGCAAGCTACCCTATCTTCCTGTCCAAGCTATGGCCGGTCTTCAAGACCATTTTGAAAGGGGATCCTGTGTTCTATAGCATGTCGTATGAGCAGGTGAGAGCTCCGGCGAGCCACGTCCTCGATGGGCGCCTTCGAATATGAACTTCAACCCTCTGACGCGGCTTTTAGAAACTACGAAACTGTATTCTCGAGACCCTGCACAGACTGCCGATGAATTCGCCCGATGTTGAGCCGTACGCTGCGGACATGGTTGACCTGCTGATGGACCTTGCGCGCATCGAAAACGAAGATAATGCGGTCCTCTGTATGAAAACGATTATGGACCTTGAGCGCAATCAAGCGAAGGCCACCTCGGCTCGGGTGCAGCCTTTCTTGGAGCTGATCCAGGAGATGTTCCAGACCATGGAGCAGGTGGTGCGGGATACTTTCGACACTCCAAACCAAGCAACCCCTTCCGGAATGCCCTCGACACCGAATGCAAGCGCCCAGAACTTCCAGTCGCCCCGACCTAGTTCCCCAGCGACTTCTGTGTCAGACCTTGGGCCAGAGCAGCAGTCCAGCAATGTCCTCTTGAAGGGCATGCAGTCGTTCAAAGTTCTTGCAGAGTGTCCCATCATCGTCGTATCAATCTTCCAGACGCACCGCGCTTCGGTAGGGGCGAACGTCAAACTGTTCGTGCCGCTGATCAAGACGATCTTGCTACTACAGGCCAAACCACAAGAAAAGGCACATGCGGATGCTGCTGCGCAAGGTACGATCTTCACTGGGGTTTGCAAAGAGATCAAGAACAGGGCTGCATTCGGAGAGTTCATCACTGCCCAAGTCAAGACGATGAGCTTTTTGGCTTATCTATTGCGACTATATGCCCACCAACTCCAGGATTTCCTTCCCACACTTCCTTCTGTCGTCGTTCGCCTTCTCCAAGATTGTCCCCGAGAGAAGTCTGGTGCCCGAAAGGAGTTGCTCGTTGCGATTCGGCACATTATCAACTTCAACTACCGCAAGATCTTCCTGGAGAAGATCGACGAGCTTCTGGACGAGCGAACTTTGATTGGTGATGGTCTGACTGTTTATGAGACCATGAGGCCCTTGGCGTATAGCATGCTGGCGGACCTTATTCATCATGTTCGCGACCACCTCAGCCGCGACCAGATTCGCCGCACCGTTGAAGTTTACACCAAAAATCTCCATGATGACTTCCCTGGCACTAGTTTCCAGACTATGAGCGCCAAGCTGCTGTTGAACATGGCTGAGAAGATTTCCAAGCTGGAAGATAAGGGCGAGGCTCGCTATTTCCTCATCATGATCTTGGATGCCATTGGTGACAAGTTCGCTTCCATGAATCACCAATTTAGCAATGCCGTCAAGGTTTCCAAGGCCAACAAGGAAAGCCACAAGGACACAGCGCCATCTGCTGAGAACTATCTTGCTGAGAAGGAGCAGCCGCCAGATTGGGATGAAATTGACATCTTTTCCGCTTCTCCCATCAAGACCTCCAGTCCACGCGATCGCGGAGGGGACCCTGTCTCAGATAATATCTTTCTCTTCAAGAACCTCATCAATGGGTTGAAGAACATCTTCCACCAGCTGAAGAACTGCAACCCCGATGATATCCAGATCGATCCAAACAGCGTTCCCATCAACTGGTCGGAGGTGTCGTACGGATACAACGCCGAGGAGGTCCGGGTCATCAAGAAGCTCTTCCACGAAGGTGCTCGCGTTTTCCGATACTACGGTGTGGACCAATCTCCGCCGGAAATGAATTACTCATCTCCCTTTGATTTCCTTGCGAGTCAGTACACTGCACCCATGTCGCGCGAAGAGAAAGAGCTTCTGGAGAGCTTTGGAACTGTGTTCCATTGCATCGATACAGCGACATTCCACGAGGTCTTCCACTCTGAAATCCCATACCTTCATGAGCTCATGTTTGAGCATGGCGCATTGCTTCATCTGCCCCAGTTTTTCCTGGCCAGTGAAGCGACCTCGCCTGCGTTCTCAGGAATGGTTCTCCAGTATCTTATGGAGCGTATTCATGAGGTTGGCACTTCGGACATGACGAAAGCGAAGATCCTCTTGAGAATGTTCAAGCTTTCTTTCATGGCAGTGACTCTGTTCTCCGTGCAGAATGAGCAGGTTCTCCACCCACATGTGACCAAGATTGTAACAAAGTGCATCGAGCTGTCCGTTACGGCCGAGGAGCCTATGAACTATTTCCTTCTCTTGCGGTCTCTTTTCCGGAGCATTGGTGGTGGTCGATTTGAGCTTTTGTATAAGGAGATTCTTCCTCTCCTGGAGATGCTTCTTGAGACGTTCAACAACCTGTTGCTCGCCGCTCGCAAGCCTCAGGAGCGAGATCTCTATGTCGAACTCACTCTTACGGTTCCCGCGAGGCTTAGCCATCTTTTACCACATCTGAGCTATCTTATGCGCCCGATTGTGGTGGCCTTGCGCGCCGACTCTGATCTCGTTGGCCAAGGCCTACGCACACTGGAGCTTTGTGTGGACAATCTTACAGCCGACTACTTGGACCCAATCATGGCACCCATCATGGATGAGCTGATGACCGCCCTCTGGGACCATCTGCGACCTCATCCTTACAACCATTTCCACGCACACACCACTATGCGGATTCTTGGAAAGCTGGGTGGTCGCAACCGGAAGTTCCTGAACCACCCACCCGAGTTGTCGTTCCAGCAATACTCTGATGACAACCCGAGCTTTGACATCCGGCTGATTGGCCCCAGCGACAAGCGTCCTTTTCCCATGGACACAGGAATTGATTTGGCTATCGGCAAACTCATGGAGGTCCCCAAGTCGCCGTCCGCTGTGGCGTCGGACAAATATTCCAAACAGCAGGCATACCGTATGCTCAGCTCCCACCTCAAGCTCCACATCGGATACGAAAATCTCCCCGACGACCTGGCCTCTTTGATCCGCCTTCATGCAAACGACCTCTTCGAAAGCAAACCTGGTGCCATGCCCGACATTCTAGAGAAATCAGAAAGATCGGCCTCAATCCCGAAAAAGGTGGCGCAGGAAGCCACTTTGAAAAAACTTCTCAAGGCCTGTATCTTTGCCACAACCATCCCCGATCTCGAGCCAGCTGCGAGTGCCTTTGTAGTCGATGTCGGCAAGCACTTCACGGTTGTCGAGGTTGGCCGTGCCTTAGCTCAAGCCCGCCACAACCGCAAGCCTTTCGATGTGGCCAATGGCGAGGGCCCTGTGTATCTTGATTCTCGAATCCTCGCCGACGCAATCGTGGAGTCTCTTTCATCGGACCACGTCCACGTGCGGGAAGCAGCTGAGAAGGCAATGCTGGTTGTTAAGGAAGCCGCGGACGTTATCTTCGGCGCATCCGATAAGGCAGCGAAGCTTCCATTCTTCCAGCATCTGGGTCGTGTGTTCTGCCACAGCTGCCACAGCGAGGAGTGGTTCACAAAAGCGGGTGGAAGCCTGGGCATTAAGCTCCTTGCTACCAAGTTGGACCTTGGAGAGCCGTGGATCTATGAGCGACACGTCGAATTCTGTCGCGCTCTTTTGTATGTCATCAAAGACACACCTGCAGATCTTCCTGCTTCCACACGGATCCAGGCTCAGGAGACAATGATCTTGATACTGAAGAAGTGCGGTAACCTCATCCCCAAGGATGACCTTAAGAACGAGAAGAGTCGCCTGTTTACCTTGTGTGGCTTCTTCGTCTTCGAGCTTGGACATATGAACAAGCACGTTCGCGAGACTTGCCGCCTTTGCTTCGACACTCTGAAGGAGGAACTGGGCTGTGAAGTACACGAACTCATCTTCCCTGTGAGGGATCGCCTTCTCCAATCCATTTTTAACAAGCCATTGCGTGCTCTGCCTTTCCCGACACAGATTGGCTTTATCGATGCCATAACCTATTGCCTGAGCCTGCACAACAACATTGTCACTTTCAACGAGCCGCTTAACCGATTGATGCTGGAGTCTCTCGCCCTCGCCGATGCTGATGACGAGTCGCTTGCATCCAAGCCAAACGAGTTCAAGAACGCCGAGATGATTGTCAACCTGCGTGTTGCCTGCCTGCGTCTTTTATCTATGGCAATGAACTTCCCTGATTTCGCCAATACACCGCAGAACACCAGCCGTGCACGCATTATCTCCGTATTCTTCAAGTCACTTTATTCGAGGTCTTCCGAGGTGATCGAAGCAGCTAATGCTGGCCTGAAGGACGTTCTAACCCAGACCAACAAGCTTCCGAAGGACTTGCTTCAGAATGGTTTGCGTCCTATCCTTATGAACCTGCAGGATCCCAAGCGCCTGAGCGTTGCAGGGCTCGATGGACTGGCTCGACTGTTGACCTTGTTGACAAACTATTTCAAAGTCGAGATTGGTGCTCGTCTTCTGGACCATATGAAGATCATTGCCGACGATTCCATCTTGCAAAAGGTTTCCTTCAGTCTGGTTGAGCAGAACCCTGCCATGAAGATTGTGGCCGCAATTTTCAATATCTTCCACCTCCTCCCCCCCGCGGCCACTTCATTCATGGACCATCTGGTCAACAAAGTCCTTGATCTTGAGCAGAAGCTCCGAAGAACCTCCCACAGCCCCTTCCGAAAGCCTCTCGTCAAATATCTCAACCGCTACCCTAAGGAGAGCTTGGCATTCTTTTTGACACGCTTTAAAGATGTGCGCTATGGACGCTTCTTCGGACAGATTCTGGCTGACCCGGAGAGTGAAGCACTCCGCAATGCTGTTGTGGCTGACACTGAAGGGTTCATGTCGAATGCATTTGGACAGGAGGCTGATGGCAAAAACACTGCTGCGATCAATGGAATCTACGTTGCCCACTCCATTTGCTCTTACAGCTCAACCAAGCGCTGGTTGGTTTCCCATGCAGACCTGAGGATTAAGCTCCTGACTTCTGGACGAGATTTGGAGCGGAAGCTTCGTGGTGACAGCCTGCCCCCTGATGAACGCCTCAGGGTGGAACAAGCTGAAGATCAGTTGATGGATGTGTTCACAGTTTACTTGGCAGAGGCTAGTCATGATCTTGACTTCCTCTTTGAGGTCATCGATGGTCTGTCTGCCGATGAGCTGAAGCGTACACTGGCTCTTCCCAAGTTCATCTTTAAGCATGTCATCATCAATGAGTCCATTGACTACCGACGGTCCGTCATCATGCGCTGTTTGGACCTTTACGGCCAACGGGCTTGCTCGCAGAGGACCAAGACCTATGCATTCCGTCACCTTGTCAATCCTATCCTTGCCATGGATGTCCAGCTGACATGGAATAGCCCGGCCAACAGCCCTAGACTGATGGATAAGAGCATGACCGAGTCCATCCAGAGTCGCCTGTGGAAGCCCCAACTGGCCGATCTTAGCGAAGAGTCTAGCCAAGCCGGCGTTGATCACTCTCGTATGGAGTTGCTCCAGCTTTCTGCCTTGTTGATCAAGTATCATGCCCAGACTGTGCAAGATGCCCGCAAGGATATCATTAAGTTCGCCTGGAACTACATTCGTCTCGAAGACATTATCAACAAGTACGGTGCCTACGTCCTGATCAGTTACTTCATCGCCCACTACGAGACTCCTTTCAAGATTGTTATTCAGGTATACGTTGCCTTATTAAGAGCCCACCAGAACGAAGGCCGGGCCCTTGTTACGCAGGCCCTTGACGTACTGGCTCCTGTCCTGCCGACACGAACATCAGGAAGCCAAGGGCCCGAGGCGCGATATCCGTTGTGGGCCAAATGGCCTCGCCGCATCTTGGCCGAGGAGACTGCCAACTTGCAGCAGGTGATGAGCATCTTTCAGTTCTTGGTGCGACAGCCAGACCTATTTTATGAGTCCCGGGAACATTTCGTGCCACTTATTGTTCCATCGCTTATCAAGATCGCTGGTCCGCCCAACACCTCGAATGATAGCAAAAAGCTGGCTCTCAACCTGATCGGATTGATTTGGCACTGGGAAGAGAAACGGGCTCTGGCGGCAGATCGCAACAGTATTGTGTCTAATGGTACTGCCGAGTCTCCGAACACCAAGAAGCGCAAACTGGAAGAAACGGAGTTTTCTGCATCTCCTTCGCTTCCTCCCCCGGCTAGCCGAGGATCTGATTACACTGTGCCGCCTGAGTTGCGCGCTGCCTTGATCAAATATCTCATTACCTTTATTACCACGATCCCGGAACGCTTCCAGGTCCCAGCTGCCGAGATCCGCCAGATGCCTTCGGCCAAACAGGCGCCACTTGTGCCTACTGGTGAGATAATCAATAAGGCTATGTACCTTCTAAGGCATCTCCTGTCCAAGGACTACTGGGGGGATCTTGACATTGATCTCTACCAGAAAGTCACAGAACCCATCCTTGCCGGCGAAAAGGCCGACAAGCCCGATGACAAACACATCACCTCCATGGTCAATACTCTGCAGGTATTGCGGGTGCTCATCGCTAACAAGCCAGATGAGTGGATCACAGCACGCCTCTCTAGCATTCAGAAGCTCCTTGAGAAGCCTTTGAAATCCGACAATCCGGAGATTCAGGATTGTCTGCATGGTCTTGAAGATGAATTGGATATTTCCCCGAAACTGCCACCTCCGGTGCGCCGTGTTCTTGAGGCCATCCCAGACGACACACCTGACGATGAAGATGCTATGGACACTGAAAGCGCTCCGTCGGAGTTCGCAACGTACCTGTCTGCTATTGCGACCGAGACTCTTTCGGCCAGCAACTATGTGTCTAGCCTGAACACCCTCTGGACGCTTTCTAAGATCAAACCTGCCGAAATTGACCCTCATATTCCCGCTGTCATGAAGGCTTTCTCGCAGAAGCTTGCCAAGGAGCACGTTGCGGCCTCTACCAACCAGAATGCGTTACAGGCGCAGAATGGCCAGAAACCTGTCGAGGCAATGCCGGATCAGCAGGAGTTTGAGCTCGGAGTTGACCTCATCTACAAGACCATTGAGTTGATTTCCGTTCGCATGTCCCACCTCGGTGATCAACGGCGCCCGTTCCTCAGCGTGTTGGCTTCCATTGTAGAACGGTCGCAGAACATTAAGTTGTGCAGCAAGATTCTGGATATGGCAGAGTCGTGGATATTCCATTCGACCGAGTCATGGCCTACTCTGAAGGAAAAGACGGCAGTGTTACACAAGATGCTACTCTTTGAGGCTCGACCTGACCAGACGATGCTCAAGAAGTTCCTCGATTTGGTGATTCGCATCTACGAGGACTCCAAGATCACTCGCACCGAGTTGACCGTGAGACTAGAGCATGCTTTCCTCATTGGTACCAGAGCACAGGATGTCGAGATGCGCAACCGCTTCATGAACATCTTCGATCGCAGTTTGACTCGTCTGGCCAGTTCGAGATTGAGCTACGTGCTTACCTGCCAGAACTGGGATACCCTTTCCGACTCCTTCTGGCTGGCTCAGGCCTCACACTTGGTACTTGGTTCCGTCGACATGAACACCACAGCCCGTCTCCACCCCGACGATTTCACCTTGTATCCCATGTCGTTCCTCTTCTCTAGTGGCGAGGAAGATTCAAGGAAGTCGGATATTATGCTTGATAACCAGCTTGAGACTTTTGTTGCCGAGCGCAAAAAGTTCATGTCTGACATCGGCGATGTTCGGGTTCGTGATTTGATGGAGCCTCTGTGTCAGCTCCAGCATACCGACCCAAGCGTTGCTTACAAGTTGTGGACAACACTCTTTCCCATTTTCTGGTCGACGCTGTCCAAAGATGACCGCATTGATCTCGAGAAGGGTGTGGTCTCCTTGCTTACCCGCGAGTACCATCAGAGGCAATTGGACAAGCGACCAAACGTCGTGCAGGCCCTTCTCGAGGGCATTGTGCGCGCACGTCCTCGATTCAAGGTTCCTCCCCATGTTATGAAGCATCTCAGCCGTACCTACGATGCCTGGTACACTGCCGCCACATACCTTGAAGAGAGCGCTATAAACCCGATCATTGACAGCGCCACTGTTCGCGAGAGTAATCTCGACGCGTTGGTTGAAGTTTACGCCGGTCTCCAAGAAGATGACTTCTTCTATGGAACATGGCGGCGTCGCTGCAAGTTTGTTGAAACCAATGCAGCATTGTCCTATGAACAACAGGGCATGTGGGACAAGTCTCAGCAGCTCTACGAAAACGCGCAGATCAAGGCTCGCTCTGGAGCCATGCCCTTCTCACAGGGTGAATACTTTGTATGGGAAGATCACTGGCTGATTTGCGCTCAAAAACTTCAGCAATGGGAAATATTGAGTGACTTTGCCAAGCACGAGAACTTGAATGATCTTTTGCTAGAGGCTGCCTGGAGGAACATCGAGAACTGGCAGAGCGAGGGCAACCGTGAGCAGCTGGAGTCCTTGATTAAGTCGGTTTCTGATGCCCCCACGCCGCGTCGCACTTTCTTCCAGGCTTTCATGGCTCTTCTTCAGTTCCATATGAAGAAGGAAAACATGCAGGACTTCAACAGCGTCTGTGATGAATCGATTCAGCTGTCTATTCGCAAGTGGCTGCAGCTGCCTAAGCGCATTACGAATGCGCACATCCCAATTCTGCAACACTTCCAGCTGCTGGTGGAACTGCACGATGCTAGCCATATCTGCGGCAGCTTGGCTCAAACCAACGAACGCAACTTGGACACCAAGTCTGCAGAGTTGAAGCTTCTCCTTGGAACCTGGCGGGACCGGTTGCCAAATCTCTGGGACGACATCAACACTTGGCAGGACCTTGTTACATGGCGACAGCACATTTTCCAGCTCATCAACCAAACCTACCTTAGTCTTCTTCCTCCTCAGACCAACAACGTGGCCAGCAACTCGTATGCGTACCGAGGATACCACGAGACAGCCTGGATCATCAATCGCTTCGCCCACGTCGCTCGCAAGCACCAAATGCCCGAGGTGTGCATCAACCAACTCAGCCGCATCTACACGCTGCCGAACATCGAAATTCAGGAGGCGTTCCTCAAGCTGCGCGAACAAGCCAAGTGCCATTACCAGAACCCGAAGGAGCTTAACAGTGGATTGGATGTCATCAACAACACCAACCTCAACTACTTCGGACCGCAGCAGAAGGCCGAGTTCTACACCCTCAAGGGCATGTTCCTCGCTAAGCTCGACCATACCAACGAGGCCAATGAAGCATTCGGAGTTGCTCTCTACTACGATCTCCGTCTTGCCAAAGCCTGGTCTGAGTGGGGTCAATACAGCGATCAGCGATTCAAGCAGAAGCCGGATGACTATGAGCTGGCTAGCAATGCGGTCAGCTGTTATCTGGAGGCTGCTGGTCTCTACAAGAGCGCCAAGTCGCGGAAGTTGCTCAGCCGGATTTTGTGGCTGCTCAGCCTGGACAACGATGAAGGCCAGATTGCCAGTGCCTTTGAGAATTTCAAGGGAGATACTCCAGTCTGGTACTGGATTACTTTCATTCCTCAGCTTTTGACCAGCTTGTCTCACCGCGAGGCACGACTGTGCAAGGCTGTCCTTGTGAAGATCGCCAAGCTGTACCCGCAAGCTCTCTTCTTCCTCCTTCGTACGAACCGAGAGGATATGCTGAGCATCAAGAAGCAGCATGACCAGAAGCAGGAGAAGTTGAACCGAGCGAGACAACAACAACAGCAGCAGCAGGGGTCTTCGCCGGGCGCTAAGCCCCCAGCAGGTGGAGAAGCCTCTCCTGCTCAGAAGGCGATGACCAGTGCCCCTAGCGCATCGCCCGCCAACCAAGCTGCGAACTTGCCTACCGCTCAATCTCCTGCCCAAAACCAGTCTCCGGCCCAGGGACAAGGCCAAAGTCCCAAACCCGGTCAGGCCGGTCAGACTCCAGCTCAAGCGCAAGGACACCTTCAAGTGCCAGGCCAGAATGGTGGACCTTTGCAACAGAACCTGCATCAGGGCGCCCCCACTGAGCATCCTGAAAGGGAGCCCCTAAAGAAGCCTTGGGAATACTCGGACGAAATCATGTCCGGTCTCAAGACGGCCTTCCCTCTGCTTGCTCTGTCCATGGAGACGATGGTTGATCAGATCCACAAGAACTTCAAGTGCCCGCCCGACGAGGATGCTTATCGATTGATTGTTGCCCTTCTGAACGATGGTCTGTCCTACGTGGGACGTATGCCCGGATCGTACGCGCAAGATTTCAAGCTGCCTGCTGCAACTGAAGCCAACATCACCCGGTTCGCCGAGACAATCCTTCCGGCACATATTCGCAAGTCTTTCGAGGCGGACTTTGTCACTAAAAAGCCCACCATGCACGAGTACATCCATAAGCTGCGGCGCTGGCGTGATAAGTTCGAAGAGAAGCTCGACCGTCGACCCCAGTCCGGATACTTGGAGACCTACTCGCCGCACCTAAGTGAGTTCCGATTCCTCAAATTCGATGAGGTCGAGGTTCCGGGACAATATCTCCTGCACAAGGACAAGAACCAGGACTTTGTCCGCATTGATCGCTTCCTTCCCGATGTGGACCTTGTACGGGGTATTGGTGTCTGCCACCGCCGGCTCAAGATTCGTGGACACGATGGCAGTATTCATGCCTTCGCTGTTCAGCACCCTGCGGCACGCCACTGCCGCCGCGAGGAGCGTATTCTTCAGCTGTTCAGGATCTTCAATGGCCTCTTGGCTAAGCGAAAGGAGAGCCGTCGTCGAAACCTGTACTTCCATCTTCCTCTGATGGTTCCTCTGGCGCCGCATATTCGCTTGGTGCGCGATGACTCGTCTTATATCTCTATCCAAGGCATCTACGAGGACTACTGCAGACGCGTTGGTATGAACAAGGATGAGCCTGTCCTCTTCACGATGGATCGGATGCGTTCTCTGGCAGAGACGAAGCAGAATGTGAGTGTAACAGCCTTTTATTCTTGCTCGGATACAACTGACTCCTCGCAGCGCACGACCGATCAACAGCAGGTTCTCCGCACGGAGATCTTGACCGCTATTCAAGAGAAATGGGTCCCGAGCACGGTGGTGTTGGACTTCTTCCAGCAGACCTACCCCAATTTCGCGGACTTCTGGCTCTTCCGGCGACAGGTTGCCTACCAGTACGCCGCGGTTGCATTTATGACCTATATAATGCACATTGGCAATCGGTACCCGAACAAGATCTTGATCTCTCGCTCGACTGGCGACATCTGGGGCGCAGAGTTGATCCCTACCATCAACCCCGGCAAGGCGATCTTCTACAACCCGGAGCATGTTCCCTTCCGATTTACCCCTAATATCCAGACTTTGCTGGGTCCCATTGCCACTGAGGGTCTGTTTGCTTGTGCCATGATGGCGATCGCGCGCTGCCTGACCGAGCCACGGCACGAGCTGGAGCAGCAGCTTAGCATCTTTGTCCGCGACGAGATGATGTTCTGGGCTACTGCGCAGCACCGTGGTGTTCTGCCTGTCCCACAGCTGCGCGAGCTGGTCTACAACAACAGCGACATCATTGCGAATCGCGCTGTCAGCCTCGCCAGCCCGCCGGAGGGCAACCTGCCTGCGAACCAAACCTCGATCGATCTGATCTCCCGGGCGGTCAACCCTCAGCACCTGGCTCAGGGCGATGCGTTGTGGATGCCGTATCTTTAAGCGACTGTTTCGTTGTTGATTGATCTCTACTATCTTCTGTCCAGGTGGATTTTTTGTCATTGCTGCATGCGCATGGGTTTTGCGGGATGGTTTTGCTTTTCAGCGTGGCGCTTTGGCGAGGAGGACATGATCCTCCCTCCCTCTCTGGCTTGGATGCTATATTTGTGATACCGATTTCTGTATTAATTTATCTCTCTGTTTCCAGTTCAATAGTTAATCATTCCAGTTATTCAAAATTCCCTCTTGGAGTTGACGTCGTTAACTAATGCAAGAAACTAGTTGATGTAAAGAACTAAGGTAAAGCGCCTTGAATGGATCACTCCGTGACTTGGTATTGACAGATCAAAACGCCGGCGCCGATGATATGAGACATAAAAACATCAAACCAAAGATGGCTTCTTCTTGATCCCAAGGCTAGTAACGGCAGGCTTCTTCGGCTTCTTGACCCGTGCAAAGGAAGTAGACGGCGGTGGCATCTGAATCGAGGAAGGTTTTGATGCTACCGGTCCAGCCGGAGCAGCTAAGTCCTCCTCTTCAACGATGCGCTTGACTCTCTCTCCGGTAGCGGTCATAAAAGCCCGACGCGCCGCCTCCTCATCCTCTCTCTCCTGCTGCAGCTTGGCCTCATCCACCTCATCCCGGACCAAAGCCAAAGCCACATCATCACTCTTCGTCTCGTTCCGCTCGATGCGCGCATTGCGTGTACGGATCTCATCCAACGCATCTGCAATAGCCATCTCGCGCTTCGAATCCTTCATCTTCTCCTCCAACTCAGCCATCTTATCACGCTCTAGCTGTTCCTGCTCTTCATTCTCTTCGCGCTCGAGGCGGTCAAGCGTCTGCTCCTCGGTCTCGTTGTACTTGTCATCCTTGGCGTCTCGCCATGGCTCGAAGTTCCGCTTGGCGCCCTTTTCGCATTGGTAGTCCATGTTCTTCGGGTCCGTTCGGAAGGTGATTTCGCAGCTGCATCGTGTGCACCGAATGTAGAAGCGGTAGATTGGAATATTGAGGTACTTTTCTTCGAGTGTTTCCTTGCGTGCGTTGAATTTGCGCCCTCGATAGATATATTCGCCACAGTTGATACATTTCATTGAGAACGGGGCCATCAAACGGACGGTGATGACTTTGGGACCCTTCTGGCGAAGATGCTTGGGCGTGCGCCCGATCGCCGACGGGTCGAAGTCGGGGGGATAGTATTTGGACAGAACCTTTCGTTCAGACATTTTGTCGGTAGTGTGAGGGTATCAAGGATATTCAAGGATATGCGAGGGGAATTCAGGAAAGAGAAAGTATCTTAGTTGGCGCATGAAGTGGCGCACTCCCATTGCTGGTATCAGCACGTGACGCGAAAGCACGTGACCTGATGTCTTTCGAGTGTTTGAGGCAAACACGTAGTTTAGAAGTTTCTAGGGCCAGGACCTTCATTGATCAGCTAATAGATTGTTTCTATACGGACTTCTTACCTATTAAACCATCGCGCCTGCTAAAGTTGGGCAGCGACTGCACTGTGTACGTGCACGGGCCACTATTTGTCCACAATCCGCGACCCGCTCTTATGCGAAGCAGCACCGCGGCGCTTGACTGGCAAATTCTCCGAGGGTGCGCTGCCAGAGCTAATGCCCGCTTCACCACGCTCTTTACTCCCTGGACCTGACACATCCGACCTGTGGCGATGGAAAAGTACCTGCGCTCCTGGCGGCAGGACGCGTTGAATCGCGGCCAGCATGATTCCGCCATCTACATTGGCGACAAGGTGCTGGCGCTGACCAGTGTGTTTCTCATCGCGCCAATTCCAATGCAGCAGTGCTTACAGATACTGTACAGATAGTGATTCGGATGCCTTTTGGCTCGCCCAAGTCCACTTCTCGAATAACAACTTCACACGCGCGCTAGCCCTGTTGTCCCGCAAAGATCTCGTCTCCCGAAGCACTGCCTGTCGCTATCTTGCAGCCCACTGCTACATCAAACAGAATCAATTCGAACAGGCCCTGTCAATACTCGGCGAACACAACCCTGTCGACCTTGTTCGCAATACCAACAGTCGCCGGAAGATCCAGCACCTCAACGGCCAAAGCCATGTCACACTGCGCAATGGGAGGAGTGCGCGCAGTGAGCGAGGAGGGGAGGAGCGCGAGAGAGATGATGCCAACAATGTTCGGTTCGAAGCGGCCATGTGTTATTTGAGAGGTCTCTGCTTTGCGAAGCAGAATGCGTTCGACCGGGCTCGCGACTGCTACAAAGACGCGGTGCGAATCGACGTGCAATGCTTTGAGGCCTTTGACCAACTCATGAAGAACTCATTGATGTCACCCACTGAGGAGCTTGAGTTTCTCGAATCCCTGGATTTTGACTCGGTCTCCTCACCGGAACCCGCCATCGCTCAAGAAGCAGCACACTTTACCAAGATGCTCTATACCACTCGGCTGTCCAAATACTCCTCGCCGGCCATTCTATCAGATGCGACCGAGACCCTTTCCACACACTACAACCTCTCAGAAAACCCAGACATACTATTATCGCGTGCAGAGGCACTCTACACCCAATGTCGCTTCTCGGAAGCCCTGGAGTTGACCTCTTCCATCCTCTCCGCCTCCCAGTCGGCTGAATTGACGACCACGAGCCATCCTAGCATGTCTGCAAACAGCCATCTCGGTCATGCTCCAGCGGTCTATCCGCTCCACCTGGCCTGTTTATATGAAACTGGAGCTACCAATGCGCTTTTCCTGCTTTCCCACATGTTAGCCGATCACGCCCCAGAAGAACCCTACACGTACTTGGCGATCGGGGTCTACTACCTCGCGGTGTCCAAGATTGCCGAGGCCAGGCGGTTTTTCTCCAAGGCTTCTTTACTTGATCCTCATTCGGCACCGGCGTGGATTGGATTCGCCCACACCTTTGCTGCCGAGGGTGAGCATGACCAAGCCATAGCGGCCTACAGTACAGCTGCACGACTCTTCCAAGGGAGTCACCTTCCACAGCTATTCCTGGGCATGCAACATCTGGCCCTGAACAACATGTCCCTCGCCCATGAGTATCTGTGTGCTGCCTATGCCATGTCGACGGGATCTGTACCGGGCTCGACTCCTAGTCTTCCTCCGAACCTCTCGGCCGCACCCCTTGGCGGGGACCCTCTCGTCCTGAATGAGCTCGGTGTAGTATTCTATCATCAAAACAACTTGTGCGCCGCTGTAGAGTTGTTCCGACAAGCCCTGAGGTTAGCTACCTCCCTTCACTGTGAGCCTGGCGCTTGGGTTGCTACCCGTGCCAACCTCGGACATGCGTTGCGGCGCTTGGGTCGTTTCAGCGAAGCCCTTCACGAATTCGACGACTGCCTCCGTGTGGGAGCCGGCGGAACTAGCATGGGATACTCTCCTTTCTTAGGTGGTGGGGCGGGTGGCTCCACGGCGTCGGGTGTTGGAGGCTACGAGGACCGGGGTCTGGTCGGGTCACTGCATACCTCACGCGGACTGCTGCTGCTGGAGCTCGGCCGTACCACGGAAGCTGTAGCCGCCCTGCACGAGGCCGTTCGAGTTCTGGGAGCAAGTGGGGGCGGGGATGCCGCCGGTGGTGCAGGCGTTGCCGGCACGCTGCTCTCGCGGGCTCTTGAGCTCTGGGCCCTGGAGGGCCGCGAGAAAGATCGTAAAATGATCGAGGAGGGGATTCGATCGCAAAGTCGGAGTTCGAATCGATCACGCGAGGTTCGGGGCAAAGAACGACACAAGACAGACGAGAGCTCGCGGCGTCGAGCACGCCCAGAACCTGTGACCGAGGAATGGACCGATGAGGTGACCCATGCCGCCACACCTGATACGGGCGGTACCGAAGTCCCCGAAGAAAATGTTGAATCGGTACTTGATGAAGAGGCTGATGGACTTCTTCGTCGAGCTTTGGGACGCGTTCGTCCTGGTCCACAGCGCCGGTCAGCTATGCCGGGCACCCCGGAGACGGAGTTGAACGATGCTCCACGCAGTCGCCAACATCATCGGAGCCAGTCCCGACAGTGAGGCTGTCGTATTGCATTTCAGGCGTTATGGAGGAAAGGGCATGGGTGGAGCAGATTCACGTTACTATACCAGGGCATTTTCACCCAATAGACTTATGGAGTATCCACATACATCAGGGGTTATGGCCAGAATTTGGGTCAGTGTTTCTCAAAGTTTCCTATTTCTTTGTATGAATCACTAAGGGCCTCAAGTGATTGATTTCTATATATTCCAAGCTTCCTTCGTTAAGTAAACTAGTGAACAACTAATTTTTATCTCATTTTGTTGAAGCTTCTTTTCCAGGGGTTTGGGCCATCACTACATAGTAGGACCTGTTTTGAGTTTTGGCTGCATAAAACATGATGTGTTGGGGCTGATCCACGGGTGAAATCTGTACGATCGTGATTTTGACGGGGCGCAAGGCTACTTTTGCCTTTCAACCTTATGAACCCGGTTTTGAACCCTGAATGCCATGGATCGGAATACTCCTCCGTACTCCATCTCTATACTCCGAGTGGCAAAGATGCATCCATGGCACGAAGTGGGCCTAAGAATGACAGAAATGACAGAATGACGAATGACGCCAACCTTGAAGGCTCAGAAAAGGCCCCCACCGAGCTAAAGAAACTGAGCCTCTTCACCCACTCAGTTGAGTCTAATCCTATTTCAACTTCATCCCCTTTCTCTCCTCTATCGATCCCAACCTCTCTCTCACACACTCCTATGCAGATATGCTCCTACCACAATGCCCGCGACGTACCCCTTAATACGACCGACACGCAGACGCGCCTTGTCCCTTCTCTGTATCATTGCCTCTCTCTCCTGCAGTGTGATTGTTGCCCTTTGGTATGGCATGAACTCAGACCGCGACTATATCCACCCCATCCTCACGCAATTGATTCCCGCGGGCCACTGTGCCTGTCAAACATCCACCACCTTCCAGTGCTCCACCTGTCTCTCCTGTCCTGACACCGGCCTACAAACCCCATCCTCTTCCCAGTGGAACTTCAACTACTCCCGTGACGCCCACAATGAGGCTCTCGATCATAGGCAATGCGAAGCTGCCTTCCCAGGCCTGTTCGAAGATGTTGCACGCGGTGTGAACTACTGGCGGTCTCAGAACGGCCTGGTAACCGAAGACCTCGACGCCATCCACCTAAACCCGGGCATGGCGCGCGTCTTCATCTCGAAAGGCCACCTGCACGTTGTCGCTGCACGCTCCAAGGGTGAGGATCACCGACGAAAAATTCTGGGGGTACTGAGTTCAATCCACCGCGCGCTGGCCGCCGATCGGGATCGTGGCACGCGGCGCGACATTGAATTTGTGTTCTCGGTGGAGGATAAAGTGGAGGACGTGACCAACCCGGAATACCCTGTCTGGGTCTTTGCGCGCACACCAACCGAAAGGGGTGTCTGGCTCATGCCGGACTTTAGCTTTTGGGCCTGGGACAACCCGAACAATTACATCGGCCCCTATGACCAGGTGGTCGACCGCATCACACGATTAGACATTCCCTGGAATGAAAAGAAGCCACAGCTTGTGTGGCGCGGCAAGCCGAGCTTTGCGCCCAAACTGCGCCGCGCATTGATGGAAGCGGTGCGAGATAAGCCGTGGGGTGATGTAAAGCAGGTCGACTGGTCGTCGGGCAGCAACGTCCTCAAAATGGAGGACCACTGCCATTATATGTTCATTGCCCACGTCGAAGGTGAGATCTGCAGCCAGACCCTTTCGCTGAATCGTAAATTGACACATTCGTGCAGGACGATCGTACTCTGCATCCCTCAAATACCGACAAGCCTGTAATTCAGTCATTGTCGCACACAAGTTGCAGTACATCCAACATCACCACTATCTGCTCGTTGCCGAAGGACCGAACCAGAACTACGTCGAAGTCGAGCGGGATTTCAGCGATCTCAGCGACAAGATCGAGCCACTGGTCCGCGACACCGGCGCCGCAGCACGCATCGCCAGAAACAGCGTCAAGACTTTCCGTGAGCGCTATCTCACACCGGCAGCGGAAGCATGCTACTGGCGCTCGCTCTTCGGCGGCTACGGTAGCGTGTGGAATAGCACGGTGGACCCGTGGTCCGACCGAGACGGCAAGGAGCGCGGACTGCGGTACGAATCATTCGTGCTGCTGGAAAGTCCGAAGATGATGGAGTTCCGAGCCGACACGGCCTTTTCGTGATCGACATAAACTTCAATAGAGAGTCACGACCCTAACCTACAGCATAATGTTCATGTCTTTCCCATGCCGCCCTAATCAACCCGGCGGAGTTGGCGTTCGGAGGGAAGACACATGCCAATTAGTAAGAGGCGTTGAGCGCAACGTACATGATACCACAGCCTTGGTTTTTGTTTTGTTTTGCTTTGGTTTTTTTTTTTTTTTTTTTTTTTTTTTTTTCCACATCCTTAGTAAATACAGATACCTTTAATACAGCGACGAGGATAGCTTCTTTGGATTCCGTGATCTTTTCGGGGCAGTGGATGTAGAGAAGATCAGATTAGATGAGATGGGATGAGCTGCTCCAAGGCAAGCCTCGCGGGTATATGGATATACGCGCGGCATATACATACCGTACTCGCGTCTCAGAAACCCCACCTGATTGTTCTCGAATGATCATATCTCCGGGTTTCGGCATTCGGATCTGTTCCGAACTGGGACAGTCAGACCAACTATGCAGGGCCAATGAGGACGTTCAGAGCGAGATTAGTCATGAAATCTGACAGGAATGGAGAACCGTGTTGATCTATGCTGTCACTCGTCGGTCGATACATAGAAGGATCGAAGGCGCAACTCCATGCATAATATCTGGCCTTCATCCTCTGTCCCAACCTCCCATATTACATAGAATCAATGGGCGAGAGGGCGGAGATCCTCCATTGCTCCACTATTACCGTCCGAAATAGTTGCGTTAGGCTATGCAGGCAATCCATACAGGCAATCGATATAGCACCAGGGCCAACTGACAGGGGCGTGAAATTTCGAATACTAGGCACAGACCGGGTTGTCACGAAGGCCGCTAGGTCTTTCTCGGACAGACGTGCTTGGGAACCAAACTTAGTTCAATGTTTCAAAAGGCGTCTACCATACCGGCGGGACAGTGTAGACACCATATGTTCATATTGTGCTAGAGGTAGCCCGGACTGATATCTATGCGTTTGGGTATTATGATTATGTCTCTGCAAGGGAGTGGATTGTGACTGGAGACTTTATGAGGGTCTCGCATAGAGGTGAGCAGCGTCTTCTAGATGATTATCTGATACCAGGAATAGCTATAGTCGGTCCTAGGTACAGACCGTAGTGCGAGAGCAAAAGAAACAGACTTTCTGGCGCTCAGGGGCCCAACCACACCGTTGTGAGGCTCATCTGAGTTCGTCACCAAGGAATCACATCACCTGGTTAGCCAACAAGCCCAAGCGCTAAATACTGGAATTTGATTGGGAAGTTTTGCCAATCCCCTAGCGAGATTCGTGCTAGGAACTGATTAGCTGACAGAACCATTAGTTATAGGACTAACTAACTTACATCCGTCGCTGATACCAACGATCGGCATTTCTCATCCTCCGAGTGGAAACGGGCGCTAAGTTATCAATGAAATGACTACGCAAGTTTCCAAAAACAGTGACATGCGTACCGCGCGCGTGAACTTGTTTCAGTTCATTCCTTTCTCACTCATATGGCGTTATAAGTCAAAGACGTTACCGTCTTCCTGTCTATTTAATCAGCTTTCGTCTCCCACCTGCCCGGGTATTCATCAGCTACAATCCTTCTCATCCCTCAAATCATCAGCAATCCAAATTCCAAATTCTAAGGCAGCATTCGGCCCTTTGTCAAAATGCCAGGATGGTGACCAATGGGCATTTGAATGCGTCTCAACGGGATTCAGCCATTGGTGCAATGACCGATGTGCTCTTGGATGCGAAGGATGAGTGAGGCGATTTTGCATACTGCAAACAGACCTTGCTGTCGGTGAGTTGGCGCAGCGAACAGATAAATAAAAGCAGGCCATTTTGCTAATATTGAATCTCTAGCACTTCGATCCATCCAAACGACATCAGTGCTTTCTGTGAAGGACGGATAGGGGGATTTTGAATTTTCGGTTGTATCTAAAGCTTTCCTTGGATATTCGAGAGTGACACAATGATTCCTTTGTCGATTGCGTGACTCAGCCTTGGGTAAACAACTAGGTTACATGATATCCGTAGTGTATCAGCTAGTGACTCAGGAAAAGAGCTAGAAAAGACATGCCTATGTATTCTTTGTCAAATCGGGAAAGAATACGGGGCAAATATTCTGGCCAGTCAGGCATCGGTTTCAGTTGCCGAAGCGCCTGAGTATATTCCCAGTATTCCGGATACCAGCCAGCGTATTCCCAGTCAAGGATAGCGGTGACCCGGTCACCTTGGACAAGGACATTCCGCGGGGCGAAATCAGAATGAGTAAAAACAATCTCATGGTTATCCATAAGCGCTGATTTGGCAATATCTCGTAGGAGATCTGGTGCCGACTCCCGAATATCTCCCAGAATGAACTCGTGGAACTGCTGCTCGGAATCAAATGGTCCGCATTCAATTGAAAAACGCCGTCCAATTATAGCCTTGCCACGATCAGCCCCCCCGATATAGTCACCTTTCAAGTCACGTAGCTGACTCATGTATGAATGAAGCTGGTCAGCAATGGAGAGCTTCTGATTTGAATCCAGAGTATCCCATGCATCATCAAGTGGCTTGCCAGGCATGTAGTCCATCACGATAGCCATGACTTTGCCATCCTTCCAGCGGACATCATGGACTTTGGGTACAGGGATGGTTGTGTTTGCTGCAACGAAACGAAGTGCTTCTGCTTCCTGGGGTCGGATATGGCCCGACTTGACGACAAGACTGTCACTGACTCGGACAACCGTGCGGGCGAACAACGAATGAAGTATCGTCCCTTCTTGATCCTTCGTTGTCGTTTCTTCCTGATCCTTCGTTGTCATCTCTTCTTGGGCTTTCGTTGTCTTCTCTTCATGATCCTTCCGTGTCGCCTCTTCTTGGTCCTTCGTTGTCATTTCTTCCTGAACCTTCATTGCCGTCTCTTCTTGCTCCTTCGTTGTCGTTTCTTCCCGATCCTTCATCTTGGTCCCTTCTGGATCCTTGGTTGTGTTAATTTTTGAGGGCAGATTATTGCATCTTCCGTTGCGTATCACCAATACTGCAGGGGGTAAACGGTAAATGTAGAAGGAAAGGAAAAAAGCAGAGAATTTAGCTAGGGGCGCTATCAAGGCTGAGTGGGATGAAAGTCAAAGAGGGGCAGATCGCTACAGATTGGATAATTGATTGTCCCTAAATATCAGTTATCTGGCACGTGATTAACATCTAATGTCAGCTGATCACTGTCCGGCACATGGATTTTCCGAGATACGAGTCGACCTTGAATTTTAGCAACATGGAGGTACGACACAATAACCTCTTAGCTGATAAAGGATCCGCCGCAGACCTCGTGGCTAGCCCTGTGACTAGTTTCCGAAAACCAAAATGGAGGAGGTATCTCGGCGCTCTCCACAAAGTGGCTAGGTTCCAGGACCTACGTTGATGGCAATCGAGTTATTTTTAGAAACTATTACACGGTTCCTAGAGGACTGAGGGCTCCCGTGAGTAGATTGTATAAGGTAAACTATGATACACGTCGTCAGCTGTTCGGTTACCGGAGAATATACTAGTCATGCGAAAAACCATGCCTAGTGGACAAATCCAAGACCACCTCGGGACCTTGGGTTTCATATACAGTCGGCCTTTAATACCCTGTCTATACTAGCTACTGAGCTTGGTACCTGACTACTTTGCACAGCAGAACAAACAAGGATCTATCGACCTTATCTCCAGTCAAAAGTGAAGGGAAAAGGCCAAATTACAAATAGACAGCCCAAGTTTAGAACACAGCGGCTTCCCCCACTTTCACGAGTGCCCAAAGATCCCGGCGCTGACCAAAGGACCGGAGGGTAATTCGTGTATATTCTCCTGTCTAGTCCATATAGGCATTATATTCATTACAACATGAATAAAACAGCAAACACTTGTGATACCTTCGTAGGGCCTGTTGCCCGTTGGCCCGTTGGCCCAGTTGGATGATGCGATCCAAGGTTCCAACTGTGTCAGCTATCAGAGTGTCCCAGGTGGTCGTACAATGAATGACATGAGCGAAGAGCCCCTTGTCACTCTTTCCTTTTTCATAACCGTCCCCCCGCGCGACTTCACCTGTTCTTCTCCTTTACTTCACTTTTGACTGTGCGAAATGGATACTGAAAGCAAGAATATCACCCACGAGTCTGTCCAGGACGTCGACTTTGTCCAGGAGAATCTCCAGTCCAAGGTCTCCAAGCCGTTGGTGAGTTTGCTATCTATCACATCTAACATGCCTACTAACTTCGAATAGTGGATTCTCATAGTCCTGACAATTCTCTCCTCCACTTTCCTTTTCTCACTGGATAATACGATTGTTGCTGATGTGCAGTCGCCTATCGTCGATCGATTTGGGGAAGTGGGAAAGCTGAGCTGGTTGGGCGTCGCCTTTGTACTGTCTGGCTCGGCTACGATTGTCACCTGGTAAGAAACTCTTCCAGAGGCATTTGGGTATCTTATTGATAGTTGCTGTATAGGGGAAAATTGTTCGGTATCTTCAGTGCGAAATGGCTATATCTGGCCTCGGTCATCCTGTTTGAGGCTGGCAGTGCCCTCTGTGGAGCTGCTCCCAGCATGAACGCGTTCATTATTGGCCGTGCTCTTGCTGGATTGGGGGTCAGTATGAAGATCTACAAATACGTCAGAGAGCTGACAGATGGCAGGGTGCGGGCATGTACCTGGGATGCATTACCTTGTTGTCACTCACTACCTCCGTGAGACAACGGCCTAATTACATGGCGCTCACTGGGATTAGTATGTGTTTGGATCATTGGATGCTCGTCAAATACTAACAGTTGCTTCAGCTTGGGGATCTGGGACTGTGCTTGGGCCGGTGTAAGTATCATCAGCGCACTCTGCGAGAATCAGTACTGACATCAACTGATAGGGTTGGCGGTGCATTCTCGGAAAACTCACACGCCACCTGGCGATGGGCCTTCTACATCAACCTCTGCATCGGCGGTGCTTTTGCTCCAATCTATATCTTCTTCCTCCCTCGCGGAGACCCTCAGAAGGACATCAGGCTCAAACAGAAGCTGTTGCAGATCGACTATCTGGGAGTAGTGCTGAACGTCGGTGCTTTCACAGCCTTGATCATGGCGATCAACTTTGGAGGCAACCTTTATGACTGGGATGCTGGACAGGAGATTGCTCTTTGGGTTGTCGGTGGTGTCTTGCTGCTTTTGTTTGTTCTGCAGCAGCGATTCGCCATTGGCACCACGGACATAGAGCGCATTTTCCCGGCTGATTTTCTGCGACAACCGCTTATGTGGCTGCTCTTTGCACTCATGTGCTCGGCATCCACATGTGTCTTCGTGAGTGATGTTTTTCTTAATTAAGTCTGAAGTAGCTGACGCTCTGCAGATCCCCACCTACTACATTCCCTTGTATTTCCAATTTGTGAGGGGAGATTCAGCTCTGACTGCAGCTGTGCGACTGCTTCCATTTATCTGCCTCATGGTTGTCCTTGGTTTCGCGAACGGCGGTCTCATGTCAAAGTTTGGATACTACATGCCTTGGTATCTGGCTGGTGGGATACTGACAACCATTGGAGGCGCATTGATGAGTACGTATCCTGGCTCGTGTGGAAGAGCAAATGGCTAACAGTAAATATAGGCACCGTCGATGAGAGTAGCTCCAACAGCCGTGTCTATGGATATTCTATTCTGATCGGCATCGGTGCTGGCATGTTCATCCAGGCAGGCTTTTCAGTAGCACAAGCTAAGGTATCTCCATCACGAGCATCGGATGCCTCGTCTTTTATTGCACTAGCACAGAATCTTGGTATCGTTCTTGCATTAGCAATTTCTGGAGCCGTCTTTCAAAATAAGGCACTTGACGAACTGCAGAGGATTCTGCCTGATCTGTCGCGGGATGCACTTCGTGGAGCAATTTCAGGGTCAAACAGTTTGGTCTTTAAGCAAATACCGGCTGAAACTCGAGCGAAGGTGCTGCATGCCGTTGTTGATGCAATGTCTCGCACGTACTATCTGGTTGTAGCCGCGGGTGCTTTGACGATTGTGGGGTCTCTATTCATGAAGGCAAGTTGTTCCTCTTCCCTTTCCAGAGAAATAGAAGGAAATGGCGCTAATTTGATGGTAGCGAGAGAGGATCTTCATGCAGGCTGCTACTGTGGCATGAGCGATACCTGGTAGCTTCACCTGGTAATCTATTCGAGGAGCCGAGAATGTTCAATGACTGCATTAACAAAGAGTAGAGATACAATTCGAGACAGTTTTACTTTAGATCTTTTTGTAACGACCCTAGAAACTATGTATCTCCACCCTATTCACCAAGCTCAGAATCCATTCAGAATGTTAGATGACAGCGAAAAGCCGTAAAAAACTGTAGCCACGAGCGCAATGGCATTGAGGTGAATAGACATGGCGTGGTTGATAGCGAAGGTCCGATTCGCCCGGTGAACTTTTGCATTATCCGGATCTGTCAAATTCTCCTTATTATCTGTACAGAAGTTAGCCTCGATTGCCCGAATCCGAGAGGAGACACGATACCATGAAGCGCCCGTCTAACCAGCGACGCGGTCGTTGTGCGTGGCCCGTACACAAACCAGTTCAAAGAACCCATGACCAACACCACACCCAGCGGGACAGCACTCCATAAATCGTTTGCCAGTGACAAGATGCTGTACGGTGGTCGTGTGGCGGCTGTCAATGCGGCTAGTCCCACCTGGCAGCCAAAGTAGACAGGGAAGATGCGTTTGTTGAGTGCGATGAACTCGCGCATCGGGAGCGCTCGGTAGCAGATTTTGGTATTGACGAAGCTCTGAGGGATGGGAATGTTATATATTGTACTAATAGTGGGTGTAGAGGGAGGCTTGGACTTACCTGGTATACCTCTGTACCGAGCAGAGCACCATATGAGAGGAGGTGATAGGGGAGTAAGTTCCCGACAGTCTTGAGGATGTCCATCTTGCTGGTGAGTAGTGGTGGAGAGTGAATAGTGACAACCTTGAAAAGGAAGGTCAGTACATCTGGGCCGCCAGTGAAATATGACTCGGTAGAAGGTGGAAAGGTGAGGTCGCACGGAAAGCGCGAACCTTGGGACACGAATCTGGCTGCCTGCTTACCTGAGGCTGGCAGACGAGAATAGGTATCTTGCGGAGTTAAGAATTCTGATCTGAGCTGACCCAGGTGGTGCGGTGGATTTGGTTGATTTGGTTGGTTTCTAGAAAAGAGTAAATTGTTTGATGGTGATTGGTAGACTGTTGTGCCTTAACTTCATGTCGTAATGTTCATCGAGGTCGCAGACAAGTAGTTATACTAAGTCGAGCTTACTTAGCAAAGTTAATCTTACTGAACTTGCTCATATATCAGTAAAATGGATGTCATTGCCTTTATACTGCCCTGCAATGGCTGGTAGACCATAGCTATATAACTATGTTATGATGTTCATTTTCGATATACAAAAGTGAGTAATTAGGTACACTAATAAATAAATCGACCTTGCTTCACCTGGATCAGAAATACCTAGAGACTCTTCGCTAATGCCGAGGCTGGTTCAACGGTGTCACACAGTGTATCGGTCCTTCAGTCCAAGGCCATAGGAAAGTGAAACCGACCGCTCCGCTGCCCATCATCAGTGTCAAAATCTCACGCGCATACATCCGGGACAATAGATCCAGTCCCCCATCTCCTCCACATGGCAGTTGCAGGGGTTTGCCAGCATCGAGCCTCCTTCACGGAGGCCCTCCCGGTTGGGACATTCCAGAAACTGGCCAGGACATGGATATATGTAAATGCCAGAACCCAGTAACATAGCGGTGAACTGAGGTGACATTGTATCAGCATTCTATTTTGCCTACTCTCTAAATAAGGCAGGAGGTTAAACACTTGGCTTTGGTCTTTGCGCAGTCCGGGTCATATTCAGATCCCGTCATCAGGTGCATTCGTATAAGGTCCGAGAGGATAGTATAGGGATTTAGCAGTGAGCAATGCTTTACTCTGAAATATCGGATCCATTTTTATCTCGTAGATCGCCGTGAGACGTTAGGTTAGCATGCAGTGTAGATTAAAATAAACATCATCTGAGCATATTCAAGAGCGCTTGGCCATAGGATAGCCTGGTTAGGTAGGTATATTCTACTCCACAGCAGACTACTCAGGTAGAGATATAACCAGCATGCATCGGGGCAGTTCCCAGATCACCACGGGTCTCACAATAATCTTGAATCAAGGCTTATTCGGGAAACCATCGCGGCTCCAAGGAACCTTCCAGGCGAACAGTCCCCAACGCATGTCACACAGTTCTCGCCACGCCAAGTGGCTCCAGACAATGCGAGCAAGCCAATATCCGGGGCCTTCACCATCTCAAACATGTGACACGATGCATCCCAGACCGCCAGTAGCCGGAGATTCAGGGCAAGAGCCAACTCTGGCCGCTGGGTCATCCCAGAATCTTCAGATGCGTGGAACGCTAACAGCACGAACGACAAATAGAATGCAGCACTCGTCTGCCCCAGGCACTCTCCAGCAGCAGAACAAGCTGAGAAAGGCAAAGCGACATGGTCCTATCACGCGGCTGAAAGCCTTGATCCATCGCCAGTCATTTTTAGACCGACTTTGGCCACCGGGCATCCGTTGCACAAGCGCGTGTTACCGTGAGATTCATGGTGTATTTGCACATGGATCGCGCTATTGCCAATCCTCGATACCCAGCCAGTGTTCTGGTGCTGAGTTTTCGCGCGAGATCTTTTTCGTTTATATAACCTCAACCATGTTACAGACAACTTGACGTGTAAACCCAAGATCAACCAAACACAGACGTTATGAAAGCAGAGAAAACTCCGGAGTCGCCAAACAGCGATGATTCGCCCGGTCAGAAGGAGGATCCATTAGAGCGACGGCGCCTTCAAAATCGTCTTTCACAGAGGAATCATCGTAAGTCTGCAGTCCGATATATATCCGGAGCTGACCCTGGAACTCCATTAGGGCGCAAAATCAGAGATCGCATTGCGAAGCTGCAGGAGCGTGTCATAGCCAACGAGCTTAGAGCTGCTGCTGCTTTTAATGGCTGGGACCAGCATTTTGGACCTCCGCCCTTATTTTCAACGCGCCATATATCTCCGAGTTCTCATTTCAACATGAATGCTCGACAACCTCTTGCCACTGATCCAACACCATTTGCTCAGCCATATGCACCCGCATCTCCGTGGCCTCGAAATATGGCTCTGCCTGCATCACCAGGGCTGCTGGCTGGAAATCAGCCATCCTTCATTGATGGAAGCTTCTCTGCCGAATCCAGATGCTCGGTACCTTTAGCCTCAGACTGGGCAGGTAACGCTGGTATACAGGTATCAGGGAGCAGCAACGAGGATATATTCCAGGATATATTTGCCACAGGAGACTGTCTTCGAAACGATGTCTCTAACAACCTGTCAAACCAGCCTCTGTACTATGTTGCCACTGGTGAGCCTTTCCAGAATACCTCACAAAATAAGTCCCGTGGACGTCAATTAATAAACGGAATCCAGAAACAGCATTACCTCAAATCCTCCAAGTGCTAAGCACCGTATCACCCCAATCCAAGATCATTGTTCTCGTCCCTCCAGACACCGCCTCTGCAGCCGCAGCCGCTTATCCTTCATCAGCACCAACACTGCTAGGAAACGGGCTCGAACCATTATCACCACCGATAGATGCAACACTGGGGTTTCAGTGCCAGACACAGACTTCCAATACAACTTCCGCTGCCCAGATGACAACTCGAGCTTGGACAGCTCCTGGACCCTATGTGCACGGGTGCCCATCACACAAGATACAAAGTTCCCCCAGTGGAGGATTTTCAGATATGAGGTTGTGACATGCGGGCAAAGGATTCTGCCCTGAAGAAGTTATGTGAGAATTGATTTGTATCATGATAATGACCGTTATGATAATGAAGATGGCGCTGGCGCCGAGAGCCTACATTAGCATAGGAGGAACACTCGTTTTGAATGATGAGATACATCGGATACGGAGGTAGGAGTCAATGTCGTTTGTGTTCCCTCGCTACATAACCTCCAGGGCTTTTATCTAAACTCTGGACATTTAGCATTGAGTATAATCTGGGACCAGACTATATAACTAGATTGTAGAAACCTTGGAAGTAGTCAGATGGTCAAGGAAGCTGTTTAAGCGGCCTTCAGAAACGGGAAATTGCAGCCTATACTCTGCCTCGTCTGCCACCCATGAACCAAAGGATAATAAACATGTAAAATCGGTTACTTTGATGATCTCGAAAAGGAAGAAACATGTGGTGATGCGGTGATGGTGGCGGCGGCGGGGGAGGCCCATAGTTTAGACTAGATACTAGACCCTTCTCACCCGAGCTGTACTTGCAAGAGAAACCCACGAATTTTTTTTAGAGGGTGCCAGGGAATTTTATTTCATTTTAACATTCCAATAGACACATGATCCCAACCGCTAGGTAGACAAAGCCTCGAGCTTACTACTATACGAGAACTTTGGACACCAACAACTACTACAACCTTCTAAACCCTAGAGTCCAGGATAAAGCTACGCGCACATGGAAAATGCTGGATAAAATCTAAACACGACTTCCTGAAAGAATACCTAGTTAGTCACAATTTGGTCACCGACGCACACGAAGCGTCCATGGCGCAGATAACGAGCGACTTGAGCTAAGAGCAACGAGCAACGAGCGACACAGACACGACTTCCAAGGTCTGCAAAGTCCAAGAGCGCCAATATATCTAATCAAAATGAATGCGCCACAGCTCCCGCGGACAGTTCGACTTATATCCCGTACGAGTATGCAGCATAGCTGTGTTATCACTAATGAGCATATCACCCCTCTCCCACTCAAAGCGTAGACAGACTCGATGGTCATAAGTAACGCGATCCACAACACCAACCAAACTGGGATCCTCGTTCTCAACGGTGACATCACAGGTTGAGAACTTGGTCTTGGTCGAGTCCCATGGCTGGTGCCAGCGCACACAGGGCAGTCCTGAAACGGGATGTTTCACAATCAGTGGCAGGTTCTTCAGCTTCGCGTCCCAGAAACCGTCATTATCCATTGCCCAAGTAACTTTCTCAAGACGCTCTGCCGTCCATGGAAGTGGCAGATACCTGAAGAAGAGTCGCGAGCTGGCAAAGAGCGTGTACCCGCTTCCCTTTGGTGCTGTGGCGGGACAGGTGAAGAATTGGTACCCTGGTGGACGCTGGATTTTCTTGATTTCTCCAGTTACCGCATCGGTCACATCTTCGAACTTGAACATTCCGTCAAAGTGCATGGGCATAGCCTCGTTCGAGGTGACATTATTGCCCAGCTTGTCGGTGCGACCCGCATCGCGGACTTTCTGGATAATGCCGAAGCTCCATGGGAGAATAGTACCTAGCTCTTCACCAGCTTTGACATATAGATCTTCCTGGAGAGTATCTGCAAAGCCACGGAGAATAACGGGCGACATGCTATTCGAAAGCTGGCGGACCTTTCGCATAGGAAGAGCGCGAACGGAAGGGGGCGGATTGACATTGTCGATATCGGCAGGGCGAATGATAAGCCCGCAGGGATAAAGATGCTCGAACTTGATGGAGACACCGTCTTCGGCCCAGTTGAAGATGTCGGACCTTTCACGGAAGTAATATGGCTGGCCGTTCTTGTAGATCAGGTCGTGGGTGTCTCGCACGTCCTCGGCGTGGATGGTACGATATGATCCATCCATGCCCACTGCAACGGCAGCATGCCACGGGGTGGACCCCAGGACTCCACGAAGCTGTGGAACAAGAGATACAGACAGTTTCTTCTCCCCTGCAGACTCGTGGATGGAGAGTCGGACGTAGTCCTTTCGGTTGGCTCTGATAGCGGCAGCGAACATCTTGCCACGGACGATCATTTGGCGCGCAATTTGGGCAATCCGGGTCTGTCTGGCACGTTTTGATAGCGACTGAGTTTGATCCTGGTGTGCGAGGTCCTTGGTCAGGAATTTGATGTACCCGCGATATGTCAAGCAGGTATCGTTATCGGTCTTGATCGCCTCGTCGGCGTCAAAGGTTGGGTCGCCATGGGTGTACATGAGTTCGCGGCGGAGGCAACTAGCATGAGCTAGGTAGAATGCTTTGGCATCTTCTGGGCTCTCGGCCTTGAACCAGGGGTGCTCGAGGAGTTCGAAGAGACGGATGAATTTCACATGGTGAAGGCCCTTTTCGACGGCCATTTGTCGCAAGGCTTCTCCGTACTCCCAGACAGTCTCGTCAGGGACCCCAAGAATGTCTAGAATACTATTAAAGAGTGTTCAATGAATGGGAAAGGGGGTCTCTTACCATTGTACACGAGTCCGTCGGAGCTGATGTATACATCGGCACCAGGCTCATATACCTGGGCGATATTCTTGCATAGCCCGTTCAGATGAGCGAGTGCCAACTCTTCACCAAAGTCGGGCATCGTACCCAGCACCTTGTCTCGTGCATTGGGAGACTTGAAAGGAAAAGCGGGAAGGATCATACGAATTGGTTCCCTTCGTTTGACTTGCTCTTCCACGATGGGGATGAAGGACTCGAGGCCCTTCCAGGAACCACCACTGTTCTCATAGTCAACACCGTAACTCTCAATGACCCTGAGAATATTGGCGGCCATTTTTCTATCGCTCGCAACAGCATCAGCATGAATCGAAAGTGCAACGTCGCCGTTGACAGTATTTCCCGCGTGGTTTGTAGCGGCATTGCCGGTTGCGGTAATTGGAATGGGATCGGCGCTGTCAGATTCGGACGACGGCGCTATGTCGATAGCGGTAATGTTGAGTGGAGTAGCATCGGCAGACTTTACCTCTTCGGAATAAAAAATTCCATTCTGGGTGAGTTTCTGCGGATATAGATCATGGGGGATATCCGCAGCGGGTGCAAAGGCAACCATCGTGACCGGAGGTAAACTTGGATCAAACTGATGTATAATTTCCGTCAATTGGGTTTAGTTTCAATCTTCGAGTCTGTTAGAACTCTCTGATCTGTAAGTACTCGCTCAGAGCGGAATAGAGCGGGTTTCTCCAGCGAGACATCGTGCTATATACTTGCTGCTGTGGCCAGCCTCGTGCAGGATATCGGTGGCAATGATATTCATTCGATGACTGTGTTCATCGCTGCGGACTCAGACCACGGGGATAAAACAGAGCCTTCGAGATCGAAGAACATCGATCCATGGTTCTGTACAACCCAGATGGTATGGGTGTCACTCTATTTTCCTGCGATCAGAGTCTAAAAAGAGATATACTCTGAAGATGAAGCAAAACAGGACATCCCTGCTTGTAAAAAACGTCCATTGTCAATGCACCGATGTATGAACTCAGCAAGATGCGGAATGATGAAATATGAGTTAGATGGTGTCAGCAGAGCTCGTATAAGACCCATGGAGCAACGGAGAATAAAGGATGTCCCCAGAATGTCACTGGCAGCCCGGTCAAAGTGCCAACTTTGGATGACTAGATGACTACTTTTGCATTTAAATGCGCCGGTTGGTTGGCTCTGTAGATAGGGTTGACTCGAGACCTGGCTCACTTTGTCAAAATACTCTAAGCTACACTCAAATGACTTGTGTCTACGCTTAGCTCGGAGTAATTGAGTTACTTCAACACGGGTAGACTTTGAAGAGTCCTCGTATGGTGGTGGCAGTGTAAGCCAGGATGGAAGGTTGGGTTGCTGGATACATTGGAGACAAGAGTATTGAAAGATACTACTACCTATGATGGTAGAGAACATTGAAAGTATTGGCGATAGATAGAAACAATATCCAGTCTAGGCTTGACGATAAGCAAGAAAGTCCTAAGCTTCAGGCCTAGAACGTCTCCTATATCATTTGTTCTACTCAGCCCAGTCATACTCCATCACTCGAGATACAAAGGCGGCCATATCCTGACCGGTAAGCTGACGCACGAGGTGCAGTGAGGCGTCTATTCCCGAACTAACTCCTCCAGCCGTAATAAGTTGTACAGTATCCCCCTCGAGGAAACCCCCATCAATGTAGCGCTTATGCACTACGTTAGACGACCCATTCTTATTGAAGCGGTCACAGATCTCCCGCAGTACATCGACCGCGCGATGATGAGTCGTAACCTTCATCCCACCTAGGATACCTGCAGCCCCCACTAAGAAGGCCCCGGTACAGACCGAAAAGAGGATGCGTGGTTTCTGCGACGGCGAGGAGAGAGCTGCAAATTTGCGGATGAGCTCTAGCTCCAATCCATTGCCATTGGTAAGTGGATCGAGCACGGAGGGAGCTCCGCCCGGAATGATGAGGATGTCGTACTCATGGATTTGCTTGAGAGCATGTTCAAGCAATGTGTCGGCCTCCACAGTCAGGCAATGTCCACCGGCTGCACGAATGGTCGGGCCCTTCGCAATGGTTTCCAGTGTAAACATCCGGTCTGGCTGGTCGGGGTTGCGGTTGTGAGAGACATGAGACAAAACCTCCATCGGGCCTGCGAAATCGAGGACATCTGCCCCTTGGAAAAGCAGCACCCCGACCTTGTAGTATTGACTGGCTGAAGACATGGTGTCAGTGATAGTCCGGATAGTGAATGGTGGAAAGAGCGGGTGCTTGCAAAACGCTTTTAACCGTGGAAGAAACGTTGGGAAGCAAAGAATAGAGATTCATCTCAACGGGGGATATTCATCTGCTGACGGGTAAATAGGCAGCTGTGTACCACCTTATACATCCGGATTCGCCGATTGCAGGATTCCCATGCAGGGGTAGCCTGGTAATTATTATTTTATTATTGTTATTATTGTTATTATTATCCAGATACGACAAATTGATTACCTTGACCAACTTCTAAGCCTCTCATTCTAACGGAAGGCCAGGCCCATGAGGTGTGGGCTCCATCGTTGTTTTGACCTTCGGGGATGCAGTTAGAATTGCAGGTAAAGGTAGAAAGTTGAGATATCGTGAATTAGTAGACAAATGTATGGACAGTGTTCAAGATACTGAGTATATCAAGAAGTACAATCAACCGGAAAAGCCCTCCCAAGAGCTCCAAATATCAGCACCGCGATTTTTGAGGAAGCAGAATATGAGATAATCCGACGCCGGGAAAATGCTCCAGGGTCACGCTGAAGGAGAAAGGAAATTTGAAAGAAGACACCTATTCCAAGGCTTAGATATATCCATCTCAACTCCAGAGCGGCGGATGAATGTACTCCGACGCACGGTCAAGGATGTTGGGTATTGTCCATTCCCCACTGCCCGAGCTCTCTGGTGTAGGAGGCGGGAGAGATCCAACAGCAGTGGGAGTCATGCCTGCCGACGCCGGGGGAGCAAAGGCGCCCAATGAGACGGCAGCAGGGTTCGGATTAGCTTGAGCCGCATATGCAGGGCTGCGTCCGTTCGTAGGTCGTTCGTGGTGATTCCCGAATACAGTCAGGAGTTTCTGCAGAGCACGATGGGTCTTGGCCAGTGACTTCGCCCATTGGGTCTGGGTGTCAGGAATGCTGGTAATTGGTAAGGTGGGATCCATGGCGGGTGGAATGGCGCCTGGTGGGTTTATCGCACCGGTGATTGGGTCATAGGTAGCAATGCCTTGGGGAGGCGAGGTGATGCTGCCAGCAGCGCCCGTCACCTCGCCCTCGTTACTGGCGCGCTGACCAATAATGCCCTCGAGCTGGCGCAGAAGGCTCCATACGTTCGGATCCGATTTCGCTTCCTCGATTACGGCGAGAAGGAATGCAGAGCTGATCGCGCGTTGCAATGTAATCCATGACCGTGATGCATGCGAGCTAATGTTGTGCAGCTCGATATAAGCCTCTACAGTCAACATGAGATTGGCCACACAGTGACGACGTATGCTGGCAGTAGCGGCGTTACTAGAGTCGACGTTCGGTTTGAGCGCTGGTCGGCAGAGCTCGGATGAGATGTATGACGAGTGCAATTTCAACACGACTCGCTCCAGATGTTCAGTTGCGCTGGAACACCACTGTGCATCCCGCAGGTGGCGCTTTGCTTCAACCATGATCTGCTGGATTCTTTCTTTGTATCCCTGAATGCTTTCGACGCATATTTGAGAATGAGGACTGAGCATTCGGATGCGAACAACCTCCAGTGCCAGTGAAATTACTCGACTGAGAGTTTCAAAGTAAGAGAGATTACCCGGACTTGAGCCGTCCCGGTATGCAATATCTGGCTGGCTGACCGCCGTAGTAGATGGGCGATCATAAGAAAGAGAGAAATGGCTATCTTGCCATGCCATCGACCACCTGTAGATGCCAATCAGACATGAATCAACAAGAATTCAGGAGGATAGATGCTAATCACTTACCAGACATGGCGGCGGCGGTACCGTTCAAAGGATGAAAACCTGCTTGACTCAACATGCAGTCCGAGGGCCAACCCCATGCGGAGAGTCATGCCGAGAAGAACATAGGAAATTCCAGGATTCATGTTGTAGGACAAGACGTTGCCAATAACCAAGAGAGTTTGGATTGCTTCGATAGTCGGTTGTGACAAGAAATTGGTCATGCGAAGGCACTGGTAGGAACAGCACACTGAACCAAAAGTCAGTCAATGTAGCGGTTATCTGGGGTTTCCTGACTCACCGTAGACCTGCGAGGTCAATTCTCTTTCCTTGCTTCCAAGATCCGATGACTGACAGCCAGATGCCATTATAGCAAACAGCAAACCCAGGTATGCGATGCTCACCCCGAATGGGTTCTCTGCCTCGTCGACATCCTCTCGGTAAACCCCACCAGAAGCAGCCCTGTTCTCCAAAAGAAGCTCGAGGCTGTTTTCAAATTGTTGGACATCCTCAAGTACAGGGTATATTGCCCCCGCAATGTCCTTGTAATAGTAGAAGAACCTGCACGAAGTAATTAGAATCTATGTGGATTTGAACATTCGGTAATGGTGGCTCACTCTCTGCACTGTTGATCCGTCGGAAGGGCACTGCAGACAGCACTGATATCAAATGTCGACATGTCCGACGACCACAAATCGACAAATGGGTAGGTTGCAGATTCATTGTCGAGTCCCAATTTGGGCAATATTCCGCCCTCCAGGAGAGTTTGGAGCTGATCAGATCCAGACTTGTTATTCAAGATATAGGCCAGGACGGAACGGGATCCCAGGTGAACAGTGCCTTTGCCTAGAGTGTTTGCAGCATGGATGCCCTCGCGGTCAGGCGAGGCCCCGCCCTTAGAGCGGGAGCTCGCATCGCCGCTCTGCACACTCCCGGATTCCAACGTTCTGGAGGGCCCTTCTTCGGTCTTCTCGAGCCCTTCTTCGGCCCTCTCGAGTCCTACACGTAATGACGAGATAGTGGACTCCATTTCTCGCAGTCGATTGCGCACGTTATCCCATTCTTCCCGCGCAATCGATACACGGCCACCCGAACCAGCAGCAGATTCTCGAACCGGGACGGGCTCGATTTTCACTTGCGGCGGATTCTCATCATAGTTGTAAAGACTGGACTGTTCCATCGTGGAGCCGGTCGGAGTGCCACGCACGGGGCTCTCATGAAAACCTTGGGAGCGTTTCTTGGAGGGGCGTTCGTAGGAGCAAAGATCTGCATGGTCGCGCTTGACACATCCGTCGCACGGCAGGTTCCGATCGCATTTAACCTTGCGTGCATGGCACGGGTAGCAAGCTTTGGGTTCGCGCGCTTTGCGCTTCGTTCGAATGATGGCGTCTACCTGGGACTGCGCCAATTCCGAAACGGATCTGTTGGACGCCGAAGCCACGTCGGACGGCGAGAATGAAGGCCCCGGCGGATACGGCGACGTCATGGTGCCTCGGAAACTGTTCCAAGACTTTATATCTAGAATTCGCTAGTTGATCGCGCGTCGGGGACCGCGGGTGTCTGTGACCGTTGGCGGCTCGCCACAAAGGATATAGACCGATTCGAGAAGCGAAAGCAATGCCGTAGGCTGTGGTTATTCAGGGATTCAAGGAGAGTCTCAACATCCGTCCATTACTGAAGTTGGCGCAGCATCGCAGGCAATTTCCAATCGCGGACGACTGGAGAACTGAAAGAGCATCATCGCCCGCGCCTTATCTGCCGTGCGCACGTGACTAACTGTGGGACTGTCCAAATCCGGGTGTGCTCTATGCATACGTCAGCAGCAGCAATATTGAAACGGCCAGAATAACTTCGTAATGTGGATAAATTAATTTTCGAAGGAGTTTATATCATTCGCAGAGGTGTAGATGTAAACACCTATTCAAGGCTGGTATGTGCCTCCAGACAGTGTGTATCATACATGCTAGCAATTGATCATGAGAAGGTAAAAATCAGTCTTTTTTTTATGCCAAGTGAAAACTAGGGTAATACTGCGAACAATGCTTGCGGTGTAATTTACTGGCAAGTATTTTTCTGTGCATTGGTTTAAGCCTTGACGCCTTGCTGTTCATAGGCCATTGAAGAAGCGACGAATAGACTCGCCCTTGCAGTACAATGAGACATAAAAAACACCTGAGCTATATCTCATCCCGAGAGGCCGCAGGGTCCTCATCTTATGTAAATTTGCCTAGTCATGCGCTGTTAATTTTACATTTCATCCACCCAGGGAAGGTATCACTATCATCGATCTCCAAGCCTCAATAATTCACAAAGCATACAGGGCCGTCTATCCAGATCCGGTTTCCCATTTTCACGGGCGAAGCATCTAGTGGGGTCTATAGTGACTCTTCTTCAACTCTATACACATACAATACATAGTCGCATTGTCTCGTATGTCCTGCGTCGAATCATGTAGACTCTAATCTCGTCAACCGACGACCCATCAAGCTGGGTGTTATCTTCTATGATACATAGTTAGGTAGTGCTTAGTCTAAAGCTCACCCGGAGGCCATATACAGTTGGCTTAGAGTCGTCTGTTTTGTACAAATCATATCGCGACACACCTGGGCACCTCATTTATATGAACAGGTTGATTATCATATAATATCGGACTCGGGCGTCTAGGTACGGTGGCAAACGGTACAGTTGCAAGTCAGACTCTCCTGGAAGGCCACAACCACTCTGTTTGGCAAACATCCAGCTCAATTACGCAGCCTCCGTCAAGCCCGGCACATATGCCCATCAAACTGAATTCAGACGAACACTCCGACTGACAAACTAGAAAAGAGGATAAAACGAGGAAGAAGCGGATCCACACGGTGCAATCACCACGTGACTTGCCGATAAGCCGTGCCGCAATCGGCTTAGGGCGGGGCCACCTCATTTTTTTTATGAAAAGTCTAGGACCGGGTCATCGCGGGGTTTCCGTAAGTCAATCTTGAGAGGCATCTGAGCCATTCCTCCTCCTTTCTCAAGGAGGCTTGGTACTTACCCACTTCATCGTTTCTTCACGATGACTTCTACCGATTCCTACCTGGCCATCCCGGGCTCGGTCGCGTTCTCTCGTTCGCGAGGACATGCCATTGCTGCCAGCTTGGGGGTCAAGGATGTCCGGGCGCAATATATTCACTACGTTCACCTTTCCCAGCCACTGAATGAGTCCCAGCGTGCCGTGCTGGATCAGCTGCTGCGATATGGCGACATCACCGACGTTCCCCCGACCTTCTCCGACGACGACGGCCAGTTCGATACCTTCTACGTTTACCCTCGTACCGGAACTATCTCCCCATGGAGCTCCCAGGCTACCGGTATCTCGCACGTTTGCGGTCTCCGTCAGTACGTGAAGCGCATTGAGCGGGGTATTAAGGTCTCATGCCTTCGCAATGACGCCGAGGACTACAAGACTGGATACATGGATACCCTTCACGATCGCATGACGCAGATCATTAGCAAGGATGAGCCCGAGCTGAGCCAGATGTTCTCTGAACACGCTCCCCAGCCCCTCAAGACTATCCCACTGCACGGTGGCAGCAAGTCCCCCAAGGAGGTCCTCCAGGAGGCCAACAAAGAATTGGGTCTCGCTCTGGATGAGTCGGAAATCGATTATCTTGCCGAGGCGTATGGTCCGAACGGCGCAATTGCTCGCGACCCGACTGACGTCGAGCTATTCATGTTCGCCCAGGTAAACTCGGAACACTGTCGTCACAAGCAGTTCAACGCCTCGTGGGTCATCGATGGCAAGCCCATGCCCAACAGTCTTTTCGCTATGATTCGCAATACTCATAAGAAGAACCCGCAATACACTGTCAGCGCCTACAGTGATAATGCTGCTGTGCTCGAGGGTTCTGAGGCCGCCTTCTGGGCTCCTGACACTACCACCGGAGAATGGTCTCACACCAAGGAACTTGTGCACTTTTTGGCCAAGGTCGAAACTCATAACCACCCTACTGCGGTCTCTCCCTACCCGGGTGCCGCCACCGGATCTGGTGGTGAGATCCGTGATGAGGGTGCCGTCGGTCGTGGCTCTCGCCCCAAGGCTGGTCTGGCTGGATACTGTGTGTCCGATCTTTTGATCCCCGGACTGCGTCAGCCATGGGAGCTCGACGTGGGCAAGCCCAACCACATCGCTAGCAGCTTGGATATTATGTTGGAAGCTCCTATCGGCAGTGCTGCGTTCAACAACGAGTTCGGCCGTCCCTGCACGGCTGGTTACTTCCGCACTCTTCTGACCGAGATTGACATAGGTAATGGTCAGAAGGAGCTGCGAGGCTACCACAAGCCCATCATGATCGCTGGCGGTGTCGGTACTGTCCGGCCCCAGCACGCTCTGAAGAACCCCGACGTCGTCAAGCCCGGTTCCTACCTTGTCGTCCTGGGTGGGCCTGCCATGCTTATTGGTCTTGGAGGTGGTGCTGCTTCTAGTATTGCATCGGGTGAGGGATCTGCGGAACTCGATTTTGCCAGTGTCCAGAGAGGCAATGCCGAAGTTCAGCGGAGAGCCCAGGAGGTTATCAACGCTTGTGTTTCCATGGGTAACAACAACCCCATCAAGTTCATCCACGACGTTGGCGCTGGTGGTCTGTCTAACGCTCTTCCCGAGCTTATTCATGACTCAGGTCTGGGCGCTAAATTCGAGCTGCGCGAGATTGACAGCGCCGACCGAAGCATGAGTCCCATGCAGATCTGGTGCTGTGAAGCTCAGGAGCGGTACGTGCTTGCGGTTGGCGAGGACAGTATGAACAAGTTCGCTTCCATTGCTCAGCGTGAGCGCTGCGGTTTCTCAGTTGTTGGCCGCGGAGGTGGCACTTCCGAGGAGGAGAAGCGCCTTATTCTGCTCGACCGGGAGTCCAAGGAGTACCCGGCTCCCATCGACCTCCCCTTGTCTGTGCTGTTCGGCAAGACGCCGCGCATGACCCGTATCGTGGACTCGCGCAAGTTGACTCTGCCCGCCGTGGACTCCAGCCTCGCCAAGTACCTTCCTTCGCTTACTTCCAGGACGGAGCTTGTTGGCGAGGCTGTCAACCGTGTCCTGTCTCTCCCTGCGGTTGGCTCCAAGTCTTTCCTGATCACCATTGGTGACCGTACTGTTGGTGGTCTCACTGCTCGTGACCAGATGGTTGGCAAGTGGCAGACTCCCGTTGCCGATGTTTCCGTCACTGCCACTTCGTTGCTCCAAGGCGTGAAGACCGGTGAGGCTATGGCTATGGGTGAGAAGCCTAACCTAGCTCTCATCTCCGCTGCTGCGTCTGCCCGTATGGCCGTCGCTGAGTCTCTGATGAACATTGCTGCTTCTGACTTGGTGGACCGCCTCGGCCACGTGAAACTGTCTGCTAACTGGATGTCGGCCGCCAGCCATCCTGGTGAGGGTGCTGCCATCTACGAAGCTGTTGAGGCCATTGGTCTCGACCTTTGCCCCAAGCTTGGTATCAGTATTCCGGTCGGCAAGGACTCCATGTCTATGAAGATGAAATGGAATGATGAGGCTTCGAATGAGGCCAAGGAGGTTACTGCCCCCATGTCGCTTGTCATCTCCGCCTTCGCTCCGGTTGGTGACTTCCGCAAGACCTGGAACCCCGCTCTCCGTAGCGTCGAGGACGTTGGAGAGACTGTTCTCATGTTTGTCGACCTTTCATTCGGTCGTAAGGCCCTTGGTGGATCTGCGCTCGCTCAGGTCTTCAACGAGGTCGGCACTGAGTGCCCCGATGTCCACGACGTTGACCTCTTCCGCGACTTCTTTGACGCCACCCAACAGCTGCAAGAGGCTGGCATCGTCTTGGCCTATCACGACCGCTCCGACGGTGGTCTGCTGACCACTCTTGCTGAGATGATGTTCGCTGGTCGCTGCGGTGTGGAGATTATGCTCGACAACATCTGCTCTTCCTTCCACACTAAGGATGTCATCGAGTGTCTCTTCAACGAGGAGCTGGGTGCGGTCTTCCAGGTCCGCAAGGAGCACGAGATTCAGTTCCGCTCTTGCTTCGCTACCTGCGGTCCTCCTCCCGGCCTAATCCACAGGATTGGCCGTGTCTCCGAGAAGCCCAAGCAGAACCTCACCATCTACCACAAGGCCTCCTTGGTCTATCGTAACACCCGTTCCAACCTCCAGCAGACTTGGGCCAAGACCTCCTACCACATGCAGAAGATCCGTGACAACGCCGAGTGTGCCGATCAGGAGTTCGCTAACATCCTAGACGACGCCAACCCCGGTCTGTCGTGGAACCCTACCTTCGATCCCAAGGACCGTGGCCTGCCCTTCATGACCAGCCTTTCCCAGTACTCTCCTTTCTCGAACAAGCCCCGGGTCGCCATTCTGCGTGAGCAAGGTGTCAACAGTCAAGCGGAGATGGCGTTTGCCTTCAGCACCGCCGGCTTCTCCGCTGTCGATGTCCACATGACCGACATTATCTCGGGCCGTGTCTCCCTTTCCACCTTCGCCGGTCTTGCCGCCTGTGGTGGCTTCTCCTACGGTGACGTCCTGGGCGCCGGCCAAGGCTGGGCCAAGTCTGTTCTGCTGCACGACAACACCCGCAAGGAGTTCCAGGCCTTCTTCGAACGTCCCGACACCTTCGCTCTGGGTGTTTGCAACGGTTGCCAGTTCTTGTCTCGTGTCAAGGAGCTCATTCCCGGCGCACGCAACTGGCCCAGCTTTGAACGCAACACCAGCGAGCAGTACGAAGGCCGTGTAGCCATGGTTCGCATCTCCGACCCGGACCCTTCACGACCCAGCGTCTTCTTCCACGGCATGGACCGCTCCTCGTTCCCCATTGCCGTTGCCCACGGCGAAGGCCGTGCCTCCTTCGCCGGCACTTCATCCATGACTGCCAGCGACTTCGTTCGCGAGGGTCTTGCCCCCGTCCGCTACGTCGACAACGCCACCCTCAGGCCGACCATGACCTACCCCTTCAACCCCAACGGTAGCCCCGAGGGTATCGCCGGTGTGCGCAGCCCTGACGGCCGTGTCCTGGCTATCATGCCCCACCCCGAGCGCACCGTCATGAACGGTATTGCCAGTTACCTACCTCCCAACGCCGATGAGTGGGGCGACATTGGTCCCTGGGGCCGGATCTTCTTCAGCGCCAGACGCTGGGTGGGTTAGAGAGACAAGGAAAATTGTTTTCTTGTTCGATTATATGACCTGTCTTTCTTTGTCTATATTTCCGTTTTGGTTCAAGGCTATTTTGGAGTGGAAATGGTTTCCTCCCCCATCGCATCGAAAAGAATTACGAAACAATAAAGTTACCCATGGCCTATTCAAGTTATTGTAAGTGCACTTCCATGGAAGATATACTAAATGAATAGCAAAATTCAAGCAAGATGTCTTTTTTTCCATTTGGATTTCAATGTACAGTCATGGGGCGCGTAGTCTCCATAGGTCCATCGGAAGGGCATGAAAGATATAAGAGCAAGATCATGTCCGATGATCAGCAAAGTCAGAGCTATCTAAAAGGGCTGGCATATCAATCACAGCTTGAGCCACCCTTCTCTCCAGCCCAGTCGATCCGCCAGAATATTCGAGCTGGGGAGTCCATCGGCTCGCGCGACGCCCTTCATTCCATCCGCGACGAAGCTAGTCAGGTGGTCGAACTGGCGCTTGACATTTCGCATTTGATGATCGTAGGGCGAATCACGGAATGAAATGGTCAGGGTTTGCTCGTGGATATCATCTTCTTCATCCGAGTCAGAGTCAAAGCCATCTTCATGCAACGCATTTATCCGGCCATTATGGTCATCCTCTGTAACCCGTGCAGTCTGCAGATCTGCAAAATGGATGCAGAGATCCAAAATATTGATGACAGCCTCGTGGATTGGAGCAAGATTATCGGAAAGGAGGCACTGGTCTTTCAGTGAGGACATATAGAATTGATGAGCAGCTATCATGGCATCGACGTCTTCCGCATTGGAGAGAGCCGTGCGTAGGGACTGGTCTGCGTTGGAGATGACCAGGTATGTAAAATGGGAATAAATAATGTCGAGGAACCAGAGGAAGTTATGGTGCAGAGCGTGGACAAGAGTATCATCTCGGTCATCTGTGACCGTATTCCGTGCATCTCTTATGCGCTCGCGCACAATGGCATACTTTGCACGTCGGATCTGCATAAGGAAGGTGGAGATGCGTCGGTAGGATTGGATGGCGTCCCCGGTAATGATGTTCGCCACAGGCCATGGAAGAACGTAATCTATTGAGATTGTTTCGAGAATCGTGACGGTGCGGTTTTGAGGGTCGTAGGCTGAAGAGCCTGCTGATCGCACAACCAGCCTCGATAGATCAATGGCAGGCATCACACTGAATGCCGATCTTGTCACTTCGGTGATCAGGAACTTGTCATCCCAAGCGCGGCCTCGGTCCATCAGCTCGAAAATCTTCGCATCAATAGTACCGATAATGCTTAGATCTTTCCCTAGGTATACGTGGCGCAAGGCATCAATAGATAGCCACAAGCCACATTGCTCGTCGAGCTCTGTGCGTAAGAGACCAGAACTGAGTGAGTGGTGGGCGTCTACCAGTCTATCAAAGGCAGTCTCGACGAGCACAGAGAATGGAAGCGAGAATGAAGATGATCCATCTGGTGGATAAATTTCGTCAAAAATCTTGTCGGAGTTTTCGGTCTCTGAAAGGTCTGGCTGTGCGTGCAAATGGTGCAAGAAGGCCATGCTCTTGCCAGTCGTAAACACTTTTTGCACTCCCGGTTCCAAGAACTGAGGGATATTCTGTCGTTTGCTGCCCTCATCCAGCACGAACCAGTCATGCCAGAGAGTACGTAGTTCCCCGTTCTCCCGGTTGACCCGCACGAAGAACACGCTGTCTTTAGAATCGACCTTTCCAGTCTCCATCCAGAGCTGGATTGATCTTGTATATGTTTTGAAGCAGGAGAAGAAGAGTGCTGTAAGGCTTCGGGATGTGCTCTCATCACCAAGAGCTTCGACCATGCAGATCAGATTATACAATAGATCAAGACAGCGCATTGGTTGGGTCGTCGATGTTTGCCCCAGCTTGGAGATAAGCTCGGACAGCAGTTCGAGATTGCGAGAAAATCGGCAGACATCATCCAACAATTGGAGTAGGCTGACCGTTGAGCCGTGTGAGAGGTATTTGCACTGTATTTGAGAGAGGGTCCCATCGAACTCACGCAAATGCTCCTCGATACCCCGACAGAAGGTTTGCAGATATGGAATGGTCTGTGGTATCTGGGTAAAGCGTCGTGCCACATCTATCTTAACTCCAACCTCGGCGAAGGACCGCAGCAGTGATAAAAGAGTCTCGGGTGAAGACCATACAAGACTATAGCTGCGATCCACTTCAATCTCGTTGTCCAGGCGCCAGAATATCGATGTTGGTAAGCCTTGCAGCATGAATATTGTCTCCCTGGCACATTGTAGTTCCGTGATATCTCGAGAACCAGCTGATTTGCCGTGCGGGATCTCTGGATGCTTCTCTGGTTTCCAGAACTGGGCCCTTTCTATAGAGGCAATGAGATCTTCGTCTTTGAGCGACACGAAGACCTCATCTGGAATGATATATTCCTTTTCTGGGGAGCCGGGAGTCACTGGTAAGGGTTTAGGAGGTAGATCAACACCATTCGTGATTGACACGAAGTCATCTTCCGAAGAGTCAGCTGCAAAGTCCACCTCTTCCCAGATGTCTTCATTGCTGTAGGCGGTTCCCTGGGCATTGAGGTCAGACCACAAGAGTGATTGGTCTTCTGCAAGCTCCTTGGCAGGGAACGGGAGTTGACCGAGGTTAGACACTTGATCCGGGCGATCTGAGAGCTGCAGAAGCAGACTCAGAATTTCGGGATGCCATGTGTCGCGGTAGTCCTCTAATTCTTTAAGGCGAGTACTCAGAGCATCGGCCAGCTCATCCAGATTGAGGACTCGGAACCTCTCCTGTAGACCCTCCAGCTTGCGCGCTACGGCGAATTGATTGGTACGTCCGTGAGTACCAGGACGTAGAGCTCCCTCCACTCGGCGGCGGAGATTCTGCACGCGCGGAGACTGCTAGTCGGGTATCAACGTTGCCCACCAATGACACAGAAAGACGACATATAACTCACGTTCTGCTCAGGCGGGATCCTGGCCAGCACTTTAAGTAGCTCATCAGTCAACGAGCTCAAGGCCTGAGCCATGGTCGAATGATGGTGTGGAGTTGAAACTGTGGAAGGTTGCGCGGAAGCCAACTGGACGCGCGGGCGCTAATCCACAGAGGGAAAAGGCTTATATCGCGGCCCCCGGCGCATCTGGCCCTTCTTCCCCTTTCACCTCCCTCCGCCATGGCGATCGCCCGTCCCATTCGTATGCTTGGTGCTGTATGCATCCTGCTCTGTTTGTTCTTGGTTTTCCAATTACGCCAGGATTCTTTCGGATCCACATCCAAACTCCGTCATGGCATGACCAGAGACCCTCTTCTAGACCGTGTGTTTGCCACCATTCATTACATCTAACTCTAACTAACATTCCCTCCAGCAACTGGAGAACCTGAGGGCGAATTATGGCGAGCCGAAGATCACGATTACTCCCCTGATAGCGAGAAGTCCGCTCGCACCAATGCCGCCATCATCTCCCTCGTTCGCAACGAGGAACTCGGCGACTTGATTCACACCATGCAGGATCTCGAGCGCACTTGGAACAACAAGTTCAACTATCCCTACATTTTCTTCAATGACCAGCCCTTCACCGAGGAATTCAAGCGCCAGACTCAGGCGATCACCAAGGCCAAGTGTCAATACGGTGCGGTCACCCTTATTTTTGCTCCCTGATGTTCGGGTCTGACTCTTTTTTTATCCTGCTTCACAGAATTGGTCCCCAAGGAACACTGGGCTGTTCCAGATTGGATTAACATGGATCTATTCCGAGAGTCTGCCCAGATGCTCGAGGAAGAAAACATCCAGTACGCCTCGAAGATCTCCTACCACCAGATGTGCCGATGGAACAGCGGCATGTTCTACAAGCACCCGGCACTCGACAAGTACCGTTACTATTGGCGCATCGAGCCCAACGTTCAATTCTTCTGCAATGTCGACTACGACGTATTCCGCTACATGGAGGACCGAAACAAGACATACGGCTTCACCATCAACCTGTACGACGCCCCGCAGACCATCAAGACCCTCTGGCCCGAGACCCGCAAGTTCCTGGCTGCGAATCCGTCGTACCTGAGTGAGAACAACATGTGGGAGTGGATCACAGATGATCAGGCGCGCCCCGAGCATACTGAGGGCGCCAACGGGTACTCCACCTGCCACTTCTGGTCCAACTTTGAGATCGGCGATTTGGACTTCTTCCGTGGCGAGAAGTATGAGGCCTACTTCCAGCACCTGGATCGTGCTGGTGGCTTCTTCTACGAGCGCTGGGGTGATGCGCCAGTCCACTCTCTCGGCATTGGCCTCTTCGCGGATTCCAACAACGTGCACTGGTACGTCCAAATCCCCTTTTAAATTGCATTCAAGTATAGTTTTACTAATATCTGATCCCCAGGTTCCGCGACATTGGCTACAACCACATTCCCTACTACAACTGCCCGAACTCACCCAAGTGTTCTGGCTGCACCCCAGGCAAGTCCTACGCCGGTGCAGACTTCCTGGCCAAGGAGGACTGCCGGCCGACGTACTTCAAGTACGTCGGAACACACTGAGCGATAGACCGGACTTGATGGTCATGTCACTTCATGAACTCTTTGCATCATCTCTCGCATTACCCGATGAGTGTTTTGCCGACAATTCGGCGGTTCGGTATCTGGCGTTTGAGCGGACTCGTACCTCTTGATGACTTCTGTTGTATTGTCCTGTTTTGATCACCTTCTCACGAAATACATTCCTGGCCGTGGCAGCTTCTTGGGTAACCCCTTGGGAGTTGCTGCGGGTCAGCCTTCTCTGTACTTTTATTGATCGCACATTATCAATTTCTTTGGGTGTTTATCCTGTCGTTTCATGTCTCTTGCTGAGTCCAGTGGATCCCTATTCGTGCTTCGGATGACGATATGATGACACGTACTTGCTCCGCAATATAAACAAATTATAGAAATTACAGATCGATTGCAATTGGCTGTTCTATTCAAGGTAAGAGGCAAAGGGCAAGCGCTGAACAAAAGAGGAAGGTAGATTGAGCACCAATTAAGGTGCAAATGACATTTTCCAAACAGCGGCAGCACTAACAACACAGGAGATCTCTAAAGTATGTATACAGCTTTCTCTTCTGCCCGATCTGCTCCCGACCAAGAAGGAAACGCGCGGGCCATTGGTGTTGGTGGCATATGGGGGGGTTGTGGTAACCGGAGAGAAAATTGATAGAAGAAAGAATAAGGCGACGCTAATTTACTCCTCCTGGGGGTAGAGCTCTTCCCGGAGAGCGACGCCCAACTCCTGGCGCAGGCCATCGAGGTGCTCGAGGTATTGCTTGTACTGTTCCGGGCTCTCGACCTTAGCCTTGATGCCTGTAGAACACGAATTGTCAGCCATGGGCTCCAATAGTATATGGTTGATTATGTTGGAAGCATTGCGTACCCTCGAAGACACGAACGGCAGTGGGGAAGTCGTTGACACGGCGGGCGGCCTTCAGGGCGGCGGTGAGAACCTCGACGGAGGGGACGAGATCGTAGGCGAAGCAGTTGTTCAGGTTGCGCTATATCAGGTACCGATCAGCGGGTTTCCATTGGGATTTGCGAGACGACGAAAAAGTTGTTGAAATAGGATATCGCATCGGGAGCCGGCTGTCCGGGGTCGGAGGTATCGGGTCTTACCTGGAGCTCGAAAACATCCTGCACACCCTCGAATTCCTTCTCAAAGCTACAGTCATGACACAAAGTTAGCGAATTAGGTTCCAATTAAGCCTAGATAAACATAGACGCGGAATCCGGTCAGCGCCTGGCAGCGAAAGCCCCGGGCCGCGTCCCCCTCTTCCGAGATCTGCCGACATCAATGGGTGGTGTGGATGGTCGTACCGAGCAGAGAACTCCTCGTATGTCTCGTCCTCGTGGCCGGAGAGCAGCTTGGAGGTGGTGCCGAAGGTGCGGGCGCGGGCAGCCAGAGTCACCGGGGTCTGCACTCGGGACCGGACGATGGGAGCTCGGACGAAGTTGGCAGGGCGGATGGCGCGCGTCGCAACACGGAAGATGGACAGGGACGACATGTCGGCAGCGGAGTGCTGAAACCCGGGTCAATGGATTAGGTGGTGAGGGGAGAGGTGGATGGGGGGAAAGGAAGGAGGACGAAGTGCAGTGTAGCCGGCTGGATTTTGCGGGTGGTGTGGTGTCGGTGCCTTGTGGCCTGACTGTCATGGGCTGAGTCATCACCCGATGTGGCCCGTTTGATCTCAAAACGCATGCGGCTGATTGGCTGATGTGGGCCAAGTACGCATCATTGGGAGCCGAATGGCATTCAATGCTTCTAAGTTGCAGCGGTAGAGTTACTGAGGCTTGACGTTATGCTAGCGGTCATGTTATTAGATTATAACTGGATTTTAGGGAGTCTAAGCTTCGGTTGGTTGTGCAATGGGGCAAAAGTCAATATATATTTGTAGGTGTCATACCTAGGTATGGATTGCAGATCTACGACTTAACCATTCCCAAAGTCTGAATTGAAATACCTAGAGGATGAAGGATGAGCTTGCTTATTGCTAATGGGATGTATAGAAAGTCCGCAATCTATATTGACGTTTGTCTGGAGCATGTAGGGTATCGAGGTCGATGGCCGATTGAAAAGAATCACAATCTCATGCCCAGGTGCTGTTGAGAGTAGAATTCAAATCAAATTTTCGTTGTTAACCATACATGTGCGTCTGTGAGTGCTATTGCTAACAAGATGCCAAAATCTATAAATGCGGTTTGGTGATGGCTGTCAACGCTCGACGATGCACCCGAGGCATGTGTATACCCCGGACAGTAAACAATAGGCTACGGCAGTACAATAGACCACTGATAGTACGGCTAAGATCCTAATGTGGAGACCGACTCAAACTATACCATTGATAGTTCAACTCTGGTGCATAATGCCAGGACATAGTATGACAGCCTCGGCTACTTGAATATGAGAAGGCTATACGCTCCCCAGCACTGTGGCATCCAGCTGCAACCCTGTTCATGAGGAAGAAAAGAAGAAGAAGACTGTAAATTCCCACCTTCATGACCGAAGGTATTATAGAAATTCAAATAAGGGGTCAATATAAACCTGAAACGGTGGTGCTTACTGAAAACAGCCATCCAAGCAGCATTTGATTAGTTATGCGCATGTGAAAGTGAAAGTTCGGGTACCTGAGCAGGCCCCTATACAACCGCATAGATGGATAACCAGGATGAATTGGAAACTAAGAAAAAGAACAAGAAGTGCAATACCCGAAGAAAATATCAGAATGAGAAAGATATGTAATGTTATGCATTAATAGTTCCTCGGAAGCCACGGCTGGTGATTTTCTCACGCACCCCCTTTTGCGGCCGCTATTCCTCTTTGGGTGACCCAACGCGCTGCAAAAAAGTAAAGCTGGTCTTTACTCTCTTCTTTCCTCCTGACCTTCTTCTTTCCCCCCCATCGGTCCTTTCCCTTCCCTCCTTCCTTTCTTTTGGCTTATGCTGCCCTGACTGCGCGCGTGCGGCACGAGTCTCTGCAGTAGCCCAATCGGCCTTTTTACGTTGACATCGACTCTCGTCTACCCCATCTGGACCCAACCCTGTTCACCATGGTCGACTTCCTTCAGAATGTGCCCCTCCCCACCCTGGACCGGCCTTTTGGCGTCCACCTGTGGCCCCTGTTCGACAAGGCCTATGAACAGGTCATGGGTTACCCCGCTAGCGAGTTCAAGTTCGTCGAGGGCGTGACACCCATGTCCACCTTCAAGGAGACCGCGACTATGCTGGTCACTTACTACATTGTCATCTTTGGTGGTCGTGAGATCATGAAGAAGTTGCCCGCCTTCAAGCTGAATACCCTGTTTATGATCCACAACTTTGTCTTGACCGCCATCAGCGCCATCCTGTTGGCCCTGTTTGTCGAGCAGCTCCTGCCCACCATCGTTCGTCACGGCGTTTTCTACACCATCTGCGATCATCGCGGTGGATGGACCCAGCCCCTTATCATCCTCTACTACGTAAGTCACGTCTGACGTGCGAGCATTGACCGATTCGACGCGACTAACTGGCCACTAGCTGAACTACATCAACAAGTACATTGAGCTGCTTGATACCGTCTTCCTCGTCCTCAAGAAGAAGCCCTTGACCTTCCTGCACACATACCACCACGGTGCCACCGCTCTCCTGTGCTACACTCAGCTCATCGGGTTGACTGCGGTGCAATGGGTCCCCATCACCATCAACCTGCTCGTCCACGTCGTCATGTACTGGTACTACTTCCAGAGCGCTCGTGGCATCCGCATCTGGTGGAAGAAATACATCACCATGCTGCAGATTGTGCAGTTTGTCGTTGATCTGGGTAAGTGCTGGAGTCTAGAAAGTGTTGATTTGCGATACTAATATCATCGTGATGCACAGGCTTCATCTACTTTGCCTCCTACACATACTTCTCATCCGCGTACTTCCCCTGGGCCCCTAACATGGGTCAGTGTGCCGGTGAGGAGTTTGCTGCCTTCGCTGGTATTGGCATCATCACCTCCTACCTGCTCCTGTTCATCTCCTTCTACATCGCTACCTACAAGAAGGAGGCCAAGGTTGGCCGCCCGCGCCGCAACACCGGCAAGAAGTCCTTGATCGACATGAAGAACTTCGAAGTTCCTTCCCCCCAGGTGAATGGAAAGGCATCCAACGGCGCCGCGTCCAGCGGCCGCTCCAACGGCCCCGTCACTCGCTCTCGCAAGGCGTAAATCGATCTCGAGACATCTGCCCCGTTTAGATTCATAAGTCCGCGCGGGGGAAGTCAAAGGAGCCGAATGAAGTGTGTTGTGGAATCATCGTAAGATGACAAATTAAAAATGTCGAAACTTCTTCGAACATATTGCAGCTTGTGACACGAGGAGCACGAGCAGGGCGTTGGCTGCTCTATGGTGATTCGCTTTATAACCTTTTAATGAATGACCCGTCCATGATGCCAGACACGACTCGTCTGGTGGCTCAGGTGTGTACCCAGATTGTGAGGACTGATGGGGTTGGGTTGAGAAGAGAGACGAAGGGAAGCCCTGGGTGAGGCATTTTATTTTCATCCGGGAGGGCTTCTCGTCCGGTTGTATTCTATAATGTCATATTCTTCTGTTCATGTTTGTCGTTATCAACCCCTCCGGCCTGCTGGTGGCAGGCCTCTTTTCACCCTTATTATTAGCAAAATATCTTATAGATGCGTATGTGTTAAAATGTAATCAATCATGCGACTTTTCCTCAGTCTAGTGTAAGGTAGTCGATGGTCGAGTTTGTAAGAGCAAGGCATGTTCATTGCGTTATACTGGTCCGCATCAATTCTGGTCCACATGTCTATACGGTGCAAATGAATACTTGCATGGAATTCAATATTATCCTGCATATGCCATTAGCAGCCCCAGCACACGACCTGTTATGCAAGTAGGTATGAGAGCCCATAAGCAGCCAACGAGACCCTTGTTGTTGGAGTCATGGTCTGGTTGCCTCGCGGTCATATCGAGAATCAACAGACAACAAGCAAGAAACTCCAACTCAAACTCAAATACAAACACAAACACAAACACAGTTTGCGTTGAGGGGGAAACCAGGATGTTCCTAAGCAGGTCGATGTGCAGCATCACATCTGTTGGACCCGCAGCAAATGCAGGAACTAAACTGGGTGTAGATCCATGCAGGAAGCTTGTAATGGAGGGTGACAAACAACGCCACGAAGTGACAGGTCGAGAGCAGATCATCCAGAGTCCTATAATGAAACGAAGCATAGCCAATCTCACTAGCCATATGGAGGACTTCATGCTTTCTCCGGCGCACGGCGCAAACAATATCGAGGATCCAGCCACCGATGACAGAGAAGTAGAAAGACCAATATCACAGAGTGTAGAAGCTAGTATTCAATGACAGGTCAGTCGATCATCGCTGCAAGCAGCCATCCACGTAACGTGGCCGGGTGATTTCCAATAGTGCATCACTAGCAGACGGCTGTCATTCCGGAGGTTGGAATAACGCCTTGCATGTGGCCATGCGCTAGCAACATGAGCTCTGCTCTTCGTTAGAGCACAGGCGGCAATGCCGAGCAGAAGTTGGTATTCCAACGGAGCAAAGCGTGGCGCCTAGGTGCGGCCTGTTGAGAGCATGGCTGTTTTTATACAGACCGGATGAGTTCAAAAGCGACGTCCTATGTCCCACGCCAGATGCCGGACTCTGTATTTGAAGCTTGAGCCAAAATGCGGCGTCTATGACATCGTCAGACCCGCTCCGTTACTCGGTGCGCTAATGGGTTCGTGAGTTAGGAATGGTCCTTGCCTGACGTGGCGGCTGCAAAAGTCTATGGTTTACAATGGTTGGGCTGGCACGGCACCAGCTATTGGTTGCAGGAGATAAATGGTCGTTATCCGTTATATTGGTAATGTTTATGGGAAAAAAAGAAGTAATTCCTGAAACGATAGCGTGAAAGGTTGACGCTAGCAGTCGGAAAGTTCAGACCCGTGGAGAGAATTCGCCGACTTCGATGAGCTCACAGGCCACGCAAGGAGTTTCGAAAGACTAGACCATCCAAGAGATAGGATAGAGTTATGGAGTACCCAGCGTCTTTATTTGCTAGGTATCTAGGAATATGCCAATCAATAATTGGACAGAGTATGATCTGTACATTTATGTGTTCAACCATACCCCTCTACGGCTGATGCTCTCCTCAAAGTGCAGCAGCCATAGATGGAAACCATTCCCCTTGAATCTAACTAAATAGTGACATAGAAGCAATGGCCCATATTTTTAACGATTCATTCAAAAACCGAAGAAACATAATAACGAATAAAAATCTGGGTCATAAAAACCAGGCCAAATCAGGTGTCAATAGTACCATAGGGTAGGGTAATGTCATAGGACAACTATGATTATCAACGATACATCATGATAACTCCTGAGGTCCCTCAAGGTACCTAGTATCTTTGTCACTGCATTCCAAGCCCCCTAACCGTAATAGGGAAATGGGGACCTGTAGGAGGTGCAGTGCCCCTGGCATCCCATCCCCTTAGGTAGTGCAGACCGTTCAAGCTCGGTATGAACGGGACTCCAGCAAACATGATCAAGTTTCGAGTTTCGAGTTTCGAGTTTTGATTTTCGACCCCGACAAGTTCGGCAGTGTTGGAGTTAGTTATACATGACCCCACTCATCTGGAGCGACTAACTTGGCAACATCCACTGACGTGACCCTGTACCTTGCTAGTCCATTGCCTTCCTGGGCGCCTCGTTCATGGGCTTTGCCCCTACGATCCTGTCCACTATCCACTGGCCACTGTCCACTGTCCACCTTGAATAGGAGTACGATAGGAGCACCAGGACTTGGCCCCTGGCCCATTCCTCTCCCTCGTCTCCAAGCCGGAATTGACTACAGTATCCTCGTTGGTCAATCTAATGGTTAATCTAAATGCCACCGCCCTTCTCGGCTGACGATACAAGAGCTAATGACCGATGCACCAATCTGATTTGCTGCAGGCCCAGCGTTAGGTGCAGGGGCCACAGCCAATAGCTCCGCTTGATCTATCCGATTTTCTTCCGGCGTTACAGCCCTCGATTTAGCTCTTCCAACGCGCCACGATGCGAAGGATGCGCGTCGTCGATGGTGAAAGTCGGCTCCAATGCAAGGGTCATGGCTATCCCAGTCATGGCTTCTCCGTCACTAGCGCGGAAGTGTCCGGCCAATTCAGGATCGCAGACGCCCTTGTGCCTGCAGGAGATAGCAGGGAACTTAATTTTCCCCTGCTCCCACACAGCGGTGCCTGCAATGACCTGCAACGACCTGCAATGACCTGCAATATCCTTGGCTAGGGCCTTGATTATTTGGCACACGTGGACAGGGATTGCCGTCCCCTCTTTTATGCATTGAGGTGGTCTAAAAAAGCCCTCCCCCTCCCTGGTGGATCAATCCTTGACGGGTGGGACCTTTTCTTTTACTTCTATTCCCAGCTCTTGAACGTCGAGGGCGGATCCCCTGTTCTTCAAATACGCCCTCGTTCCATCAGACCTTAAAGACCTTTGCTTGTCCCGTGTTTTTCGTGTCGTGACAGGAGAAACGATCTCCTTTGCAGTTCCTTCCAAAACCCGTGGATATTTGACTTGGAGGGGATTGGAACGACTCCCTGGGATTGGGATTGGGACTACGTTTGTTGGAGGAATCCTTGTTACCTTTTCCCTCTTGCTTTACTTTTATCTGGGTCTCTCCTTTCCCGCTGTCTCTTTTGCCTACCTATCTGGAACATTTTTCCCTTGGATTGCTCAAATTGTTCTGAAGATTTTGGAAAAGATGTTCGAGATGACCACCTCGTTGGATCTTGATCGTCTGAACAGGCAAAGCCTCCAGAAGCGATACGAGTCCGACGAAGAGGATGTATCCGAGTCCGAGGCTGGCGGCCAGGACTTTGTTCCGTCGCTTGTAGGCTCCCAACGAGCCGGTACGTTCGATTCAGATCTCAGTGCCGATGAGAACTCCCATGCAGACCCGGACTCGGATCGAGAGGAACACCTGATGGCTCCCTACCCTTCAGCCAAGAGGCCAAGACCGGTCTCTATGGATACTGTCAAGCGGAACAGTGATGCCAATTTTGCGGACGATGCCTATGTATTCGACCCCGAAGGGGAGATGGTTCTCGAGCTGCCCTCGCCGGATAGTCCGCCGATGGCCTCGAACATCTACTTGCAGCCTACGATCTATGTTCGGCCCAACTCACCACCGGCCAACCCCAACCCTAGGTCTCGCTCCCCGTCTCCGTCATCCATATTCTCCATGGAGACTGCGGAGATTCAGACCGCAAAGAAGGTTACCATGACGGAGCCACCGACTCGCCCTACCTTGGTCTTCATAAAGTCGTTGGGAGCACGGTTGAAAGGCGCCAGATCCAGGCCCAGCCACTCTCGAACCCGAGGAAACCCTCGGGACCGGGAGTCTCGCATGTTGCCCGAAAGAACCGAGAGCAGCCTCCAAGTACCTCGCCTGGTCGACACTCAGCCCGCTTCGCCTCGACCTTCAGAGACACTCGCGGAGTGTGAAGAGCCAGACAACTCAACACCCGTTGCACAGGAGGACAAACCACCCACCCAAAGCGCCACCATCAACCGAGTGTCCGATATCCCCGTGGTCCCCTACATTCCACCATCACCACGCACAAGGCCCCAATCAATCTACCAAGCACGACCACGTACAGCAGGCTGCGAGAAATCCTTCCCAACAACCAGCACCCCCCGCAGCCGCCGCCCCACAGAGCCAGGACACCGCCCGGCCTCCATCCGCACCGACAGCAACAGCAGCGTATACTCACGCCCAGCCTCCCCTTTACCCGACGATATTCGCCTGGGCTACATAACCGACCACAGCGAAACAGCCTCCCTGCACTCGCACCCCACCTCCCCCCAACCACCCAATCACCCTTTCAAACGCGGACCCGGCTACAGCATGACCAACATGCTAGTCCACCGATCGCCCATGATGCGCCGCATGCGAAAGCACTCCGCCTCCCCCAGCATCGCATCAATGACCAGCCTGCGTTCTGAAATGGATGCTCCTGCTTCCATCCCCACTGCCGCGAGCCAGCCCAGTCTGAATACAGGGAACTATGGTTCTCTTGTGCGAAAACCGAGTCAGCGTCATGCGAGACATGATAGTTCTGCTTTTGGGAGGGGTTTTATGGGATTGAAGCTTGGGAAGAGGTCTTTTACGAAATCTTAGCTTCATATTTCTAATTCAGTAATGTTTTATTTGCGGGCAGACGGATTCATTTGGTATTTTGTCTGGAATATTTGGGGTTTGATTTGGGTTGAAATCTCGGCGCTGGTTTTTTACTTTATTCGAGACTGGGTGGGAGATTTGCTGCGATTCCGGGCTGGATAATGTCTCTTTCGGTTAAGATTGCGACTGGGTTGATCTTTGTATTGTCCGTTATTGGCGAGATAAGTGGTGATCATATGAGGATTTGTTCGGTTGAGTGGAGCGGTGCGAGATGACCAAGATGATGATTTTCCTAGTCAGCTATATTGCTGCAACTATAGAGAGCAAATGTTATGAATCACCAAACAGGGCTATTCAGTTTATAACTATCAGCCACTGGTACGGATAAATTAATGAGCATCTTGATCTCAGCCGCAGCGGGTAACACGTCGATGACTTGGATCGGCTATGGTGAACCCTAGAGATGGGGTCCTGAACAGCTCAAGATGAGCCTCTATGCCTTTTACACAGCCAGCTATAATATCCCAGTATCCTAAGATGACCGGCTTCTCCACTCCCCATGCAGTGATAAATGTCCGAATGTTCGAATATCCAAATAACTCTCCGTCAAACGTCACGTCTCCACCTCAAACGCGGGGAATAAAATGCGGGTCGACGGAGTAGTAAAAGACTAAATAGCAAAGGTAAAAGAGCATCGTTTCTTCGCATGGTGGGAATCCCGTCTGTAACTCTCTTTTCACCCATCCCTCCTTCCCTCGTTCCTTCTCTCCTTCTTTCGCCCCTCCCCTTGACTTACCCTCGCCCACAGATGCGCCCCTGCTCTTATCTGATCGTTCTGCGAGACTCCAGCCATGAGTGTCTCGCTGTCCCTGCGGTCGGTGCTGGGGTGCCTTGCAGTCCCCAGTGCTCGCGTGGGGGGATTGCTCATTGCACCGTCCGGTAAGCTTCGCTTTGCGACGGCACACTTGACCCCGAGGTGATTCCTAACTATCACCCAACCAGTCTCACAACCTCGCCGGTTCTCATTTCATGACTCGTCTACGCATTCACTTGCTCTGCCTCAATCGCCGTTCGTCTTTAAACGAACCGCTTCCACCGCTCCTCCAGCTTCGGAGCCCATTTCGGTAACACCGTATTCCGAGTTGACCGTCGGTGTTCCAAAAGAAACACACCAAAACGAGCGGCGCGTGGCCATCACTCCACAGAATGTGACTCTGCTGCTTAAGAAAGGTTTCTCGCGTGTGTTGGTTGAGCGTGGTGCTGGTGAGGAAGCTCAACTACTGGACCATGTCTATGAACAAGCCGGTGCGACGATCGTCGATCGGGATGCTATCTGGTCTCAGAGCGACATCGTGCTGAAAGTTCGAAGCCCTCAGCTGGAAGGTCCCAACGAGGTGGAAGCCCTGCGCAAAGGCTCGACCATTATCTCTTTCCTGTATCCCGCCCAGAACAAGCCCATCGTCGATGCGCTGGCTGCCCGTGGTGTGACTGCGTTTGCTATGGACCGCATTCCTCGTATCTCTCGAGCCCAGATTTTTGACGCTCTGAGTTCTATGGCCAATATTGCCGGGTACAAAGCTGTGCTAGAGGCATCGAACCACTTCGGTCGCTTCTTGACCGGCCAGGTTACCGCCGCTGGAAAGATCCCTCCCGGTAAAGTCCTCGTGATCGGTGCTGGTGTCGCTGGTCTGAGTGCAATTGCCTCGGCTCGTCGTATGGGTGCTATCGTCCGTGGTTTTGATACCCGCCCAGCTGTCCGTGAACAAGTCCAGTCTTTAGGTGCAGAATTCGTCGAGGTCGATATGCAAGAAGATGGTGCTGGACAAGGTGGATACGCGAAGGAAATGTCCAAAGAGTTTATCGAAGCTGAAATGAAACTTTTTATGGAACAGGCCCGCGAGGTCGATATCATCATCACCACTGCGCTCATTCCTGGGCGGCCTGCGCCAAAACTAATCACCAAGGAAATGGTAGCTGCCATGAAGCCCGGCTCTGTCATTGTTGATCTTGCGGCTGAGGCTGGTGGTAATTGTGAAGCAACCATACCCGGTCAACTCTCCAGCTATAAGGATGTTACGATCATCGGCTATACGGATCTTCCGTCTCGTCTACCCACCCAGTCCTCTACGCTGTATTCCAACAATATCATAAAGCTTCTGCTGTCTATGGCCCCCAAGGACAAGTCTTACGGCATCGATTTAAAGGACGAAGTAGTTCGCGCATCTATCGTCACGCTCGATGGTGAAGTCATTCCTCCGGCTGCACCCCCTGCTCCACCTGCAGCGCCGAAGCAAGCTTCCCAAAATGCTGCCGCCAAAGAGGAAGTTCCTCTCACACCATGGCAGAAGGCTATTCGGGAGGTGGCCACCCTCACGGGAGCTATGGGCACTACACTCGCTCTAGGTAAAGCTACTGGCCCCATGTTTATGGGAAACATGATGACATTCGGTCTTGCTGGTCTGGTCGGCTATCGTGCAGTCTGGGGAGTAGCACCTGCTCTTCACTCGCCTCTGATGAGTGTTACAAATGCCATCTCCGGTATGGTTGGTATTGGTGGTCTCTTTATCATGGGTGGAGGTTATACCCCAACTACTCTCCCGGAATACTTCGGTGCTGCTTCTGTGCTTCTGGCATTTGTCAACGTCTCTGGCGGCTTTGTCGTGACAAAGCGCATGCTCGATATGTTCAAGCGTCCCACTGATCCTCCAGAGTATCCGTGGCTATATGCAATTCCCGGCGTTGTATTTGGCGGTGGTTTCCTTGCTGCTGCAAGCACTGGAATGGCTGGTATTGTTCAAGCTGGATACCTCGTCAGCACCATTTTGTGCATGAGCTCCATCTCCAGTCTGGCTTCACAATTGACCGCTCGCCGCGGCAACATCTTTGGCATCCTGGGTGTCGTTTCGGGAATACTTGCCTCGCTGGCTGCAGTAGGCTTCTCAACTGAGACTTTGACCCAGTTCGCTGCTGTTGCAGGAACTGGCGCTCTGGTTGGGGGATTGATCGGTCGTCGCATCACACCTACTGGGCTCCCTCAAACTGTTGCTGCCCTGCACTCCGTCGTTGGTCTGGCTGCTGTTCTGACCAGCATTGGTAGTGTGATGGCTGACATCGCTGACATTTCAACCTTGCACTTGGTCACGGCGTATATGGGTGTTCTCATCGGCGGTGTCACATTTACTGGTTCAATTGTTGCCTTTATGAAACTGTCCGGCCGAATGTCCTCCAGCCCGAAGATTCTCCCTGGTAGACATGTGATCAATTCGACATTGCTGGGGAGTAACATAGCAACTATGGGAGCTTTCGTAACCATGGCCCCGGCCAATCCGGCCATTGCAGCAACCTGTCTCGGTGCAAACACTATTTTCAGTTTCATGAAAGGATACACCACGACTGCAGCTATTGGGGGTGCTGATATGCCCGTGGTGATCACTGTGCTCAATGCCTATTCTGGCTTTGCTCTAGTCGCTGAGGGACTGATGCTCAACAACCCACTCTTGACTAGTGTCGGCTCACTCATCGGGGTCAGCGGTTCTATTTTATCGTACATCATGTGTGTCGCCATGAACCGGTCGCTCACCAATGTTCTGTTTGGTGGCCTTTCCGCCCCAACACGGGCCCAGAAGAAGATTGAAGGCGAAGTCACCCAGATAAGCGTCGACGATACGGTGGAGGCACTTTCCGGTGCCGAGAATGTCATCATAATCGTCGGCTATGGAATGGCTGTCGCAAAGGCCCAGTATGCCCTAGCCGAGATCGTGGGAATTCTTCGTGCTCGTGGCGTCAACGTCCGCTTTGCTATCCACCCCGTGGCTGGCCGCATGCCCGGGCAGTGCAACGTGCTTCTCGCTGAGGCATCCGTGCCGTATGATAGTAAGTAGTGACCAGCGCTTTTACGTGCAGATGCTAACTCGTGCAAGTTGTCCTGGAGATGGACGAGATTAACGAGGACTTCTCCGATACGGACGTGACCCTGGTAATCGGTGCCAACGACACAGTCAATCCGATTGCTCTCGAGCCCGACTCTCCGATTTCCGGCATGCCTGTCTTACACGCCTGGAAGAGCAAGGACGTGATTGTCATGAAGCGGGGCATGTCAAGTGGATACGGTATGTCCTTCATCTACTCTATGTTAACTGTGATTAGTGTGCTAAACTGAACAGCTGATGTCCCCAACCCGATGTTCTATATGTCTGGAACGAGGATGCTCTTCGGAGACGCAAAGACCTCCTGTGATGGTAAGTGCTATTCCTACGCTAGTCTTCGTTGCCCAGCTGGTATACTGACTTTTCAATAGCTATTAAGTCGGCCCTGGAGGCACGGAAGTAGACATGGACAATACCCATAACCCATGCCTTTAGCCTTCGTGCTATTTTACTGCAATCGCCGCAGCCCCGTCTATTCTCTCTACTTGCCGCATTGCCCGTTACTTTGCTCTTCTATTTCTTACTGCCAGTATTTTACTCTGCAATATACCAAGCTTTCATTGACATAGGTCGTCATTCTTTGCAAGTCCTATCTCACTATTGCTAAATGATCGAGTTATTCGTAGTAATACTCCTTCTCTTCATTTTTCAGTCAAAAGAGCCGACCAGGAAAGGATCACGTTGAGCTGTCCAGGGGGCCCCGTCTCTAGGGTTCGCCATAGCCGATGGCCGATCCAAGTCATCGACGTGTTACCCGCTGCGGCTGATATCGAATTGTTTGGTGATTCCTCCCTAATCAGTGACTTATATTTATAAACCGGATAGCCCTCTTTGGTAATCCGTAATTCAAGTATAAGAGGGTCAAGGAGGAAGGTCAAAAAAGAAAAAAAAAAAAAAGAGAAGAGGAAGAAGAGGACCGTCGGAGTCCAACCTCTCGTTGGTTCTAGCATCAGCTTTTTCAGCCAGTCGAACCCGCGACAGTGGGAATTCCTTGGATAGGGTGCCAGGCTAATTCCCACTAGGCCACAGTGGAGGAGCGGTGCTAAAGATGACAATTTACTGAGATATAGAGGGGCCTTCCCCACTTCCCCATATGATAGTCCTGGAGTCCCCACCATATTCAATTCTATTGGTTTCCCCAGGTACACACGTGATTAAATGGAGCTATGGATATATGTGGGCAAACAACGCGTTATGTTTATCTTAATTATTAGGAGCTGGTTTCTTCCTGTCTCCGTGAAATCAGGTCTCTGATAGTCGCAGCATTTCCGTCCTATGCGATGTTAGTGACTCGGCCACTGGTGTTACCTTAGTGAACCCGCTAGCACAACGAGGCCTTTATAGACGACTTTTGGGGCTGGGCCAATCGCTCTATCACTAGACATCGCCAAGATGCTTTTCTGGGTATTCTATGGCCCCGGTTACCTATAACGTCCGAGAGTAAATTAAAGATGGTTTGGAATCAGAGTCGGCTGTATTTGAATAGACGCATTAATCATATGAATGAGCCTGGAAGCGACGTATGCTCTAAAGTGTATTTGATACAATTATCGGAAGGAGCCATAGAAAAACACTTCTATTTTTGTGTGCTCCCCAGGCTGCTATCCTAAAACCTTCGTTTCGGACATCATCGGCTGTCGCTAGCATCAGCATGGACCTCAGAGCCGACTTCGTCCACCGTATCAAGAGCCCCCTTGGTGTCGATGAAATGTGAGATGCGGTCGCTAGGAAGCCAGGCGCTCTCCGGCATGACAACGTAGGAAATCAAGGCGAAGATGGTGACACCGGCCATGATAATTGGAGCGTCTAACCAAAACAGTTAGTTGGGAGAAATCAATCAACATATAGAGAAAAAGCTTACAGTTCAAGTTCGCTCCAGTAACAGGCCACGCATACGGCGAGAACAGTACAGCCACGACCCATCCATTCCAGAACACACCGATGAACTGGAACGGCTTACTCCAGCGGCCTAGACTCCACTTCGGCTTGGGGAAGCGATTGGGTGTGCAGAACAACCGACCAAGACAGATAAGACCGTAGGCCGCGGCACTGGGGACACCGGCTGCGGAGACGAGGGATGTGAAAGCAACGTTCGAGGGGAGAATAGTGCAAGTTACGAGGGCAGCGACGCCCCAGACGACAATAACGGCGTTGCGAGGCTGGCCGTTGTGGACCTTGGATACCCAGCCGGAGAAGGGTAGCACACCGTCACGGGCAACAGCAAAGACTAGACGTGAAGCAGCGATGATGGCAATGGCAGTGTTCAGCCACAGGGCGACGATACAGATGACGTTCATAAAGATATGTCCGCCCTTGCCCAGGACGACGGCGTAGAGCGGAACAAAGGGCTGGGGGGAGCCGAATTCCATAAGCTTGTCTGCAGTAGGCTAAAAAAGATAATCAGCGTTTTGAAAGATCGAAAAAAGTAGAGAAAAAGATGGGAAGTATCACATACAGCGCAGAACAAGAAAAGGATAATAGTAGCCAGACCACCGAATCCACTAGCGACGGTACTCCAGAAAATACCGCGGGCAGCAGTCACGGAAGCGTTCTTGGTCTCCTCCGCTACGTGACCCGACGCATCAAAACCGATCAAAATACCGGCAGTAGCCAGGTAGGAAAGACACCAGTTCCAGCCAGCAGGAGCACCAGTGCCGTTATAGGTGGTCATAAAGGCCTCGTGTGTAGAGCGGAAGCCCCAGGTCTGAGCAGTGCCAATGGGCAGCCAGATGAGGTTTAGGAAGAAATCTAGCATGACAAAAGCAGTGGAAATCCAAAACACCCACTTGAAGAAGCGAGGCGGCATAAAGTTCAGCAGAGCAGCCAAGGCAAGGAGAACCTCGGTACAGATCCACTGGACAGCGCGGAACTTGACGCTGTCGGTGTCCTTAGGAAAGTCGACATTGAAGACTGTTAGCTCGGCCAGCATATAGTTAACCGCAGCCTGGGTGTTGCTGGCGCAAAAGGTCGTCCAGGCGGTTGTACTCCACCAGGCGACGATGAAGCCAAGCAGCCGACCGAAACGAGGACCACCCGCTTCAGCAGCCCAGAGATAGATCGAGCCGGCTGATGGGGATGCCGAGCACACCTCAGCAATCACAGCGGCGGTGATAAAGGTAAAGACCATAGTAACCAGGTAACTAGTCCAGTAGGCCAAGTTACCTCCGGCAGCAATACCGGTGCTGAATGTGACGCGCACACCACCGACAAAGTAGAGCGCAGCTGCGACAATTAGCACGTCGACGAGTCAATAAAACTGGGGTCAAATACCAAAGGTGGTGGCAAAATTTTCGAATAACGTATATGTTCGATGAAGCACCTACAGATCGTGAGTTTGCCGATCATCTATCAATCAGCCATAACGTACCGGCTTATAGCCTATGTCTCGCTATACATATCGCGTCAGTAAGAGATTTCATCAGCGTAATCGCCTCTACTCACCAGCAAAGCCGCATCATCCTGGGCCTGGGTGTCACTCCGATCATCCTCGCCACTAGTAATGAGTCCGTCGCGACCGGCGCTCTCATGCACAGGCTCATGCTGAGGCTCTTGCACGTACCCCATGGTTACAAGACAAAGTCAACCCTGAAAACAAGAGAGTGACTGAGAAGTATGGAGGTTTTTTGCTAAAGTCTCAAGTAGGACATGAATAATTCCGATAAAAACCTTGACCGTCCTGCGGGTCAAGGCTCGGTGGACCCCACCGGAAGATTAGTGACTAGTTCCGCCTTGAAACTGATAAACTGCTAAACTTGTATCCTGATGTTCGATACATACCGGGGTTCACTCAATGCTCAATGCGACCGGTTGCACAGGGTCCAAAAGCCACGTTCCTGCGATCAACTGGTCAGGATCTCAACATTCCCAGTAGTAAATGTAGTAAATTCTCGGAGATTTCTGCTCCGGGGCTATTTCCATTTCCATTTTAGACTCGAAGGCCCGTGCCTAGTTCGTATGAGGCCCCGCCAACCGCTAGGATCGGGTTATGGTTTCATTGCAAGGATGATGACAAAAGGAAAGGCAGAGCAGTTCAAATAAAAGACAATACTTACTGGAACTACAGAGTACAAAATCTACAATCGAAGTCAAAAGATTTTACCAAACATAATCATTCAATCGTAAAACAAGACCTGCGTGTATAAATCGTGAACCAGCATCAGACATACAGAAACTTCTCATTAATCCAAGGCTGGAACCAAATGAAGTCCAGCCCAAAAAAAAATAATCAGGACGAACAGACAAGAATCACGCAAGAAAAGGGTATTAAGAACAACTAGACAGAGCCGAAATTGAAAATACCAATTCCCAAAAATATTTATCAATCAATGCCATGCAAGAATCAAGGGTAGGACCAAAGCCGGAACCAAATATAGAGAACGCCGAGGACCATGCAAATGCAGTGTTTTTGGTGCGATCAAGGAGAGGACTGTGTCTTGTCCTTGGTAGCTTGAGCTTCTTTTTCAGAAGCACTCTCGCTTTCCCAGATCTCGATCTTTGCATCCGACTTGGTGGTCTCGGTAGACTCAGCAGCTAGCCTGGGAGGGGTGGCGGTCTCCAGCAAGGAGGCAATAGACTTGGTGATGGCGGGAGGAAGGGAAGTAGCCTGGGTAGGAACGGAGGTCTCCTTAGATGGGGGGACGCTCTCATTCTCATCATCGTAGACAACTGCATAGGAGAAGGCATTGCAGTCTTCGGGGTAGTAGTCGGAGGCAACGAGATCGCCCAGCGGCGCACGGTCCTCCTCCATCTTCGAGGCCTTGCGAGCGGCAGCGGCAGCAGCTAGAGAAGTAGCCTGGCGAGAGCGAGGGAGATCAATGCCCAACTCAGCAGGTGGCACGTTCTCCTTGCCGCGACCCTCTGTGGCGGAGGTCTTGCCCTCGTCATCGCTGATATCAAGCACGCCGGTCGAGTGCTGCATGAGGTTTGTCATCTCCTCCTGCTCCGAGTCGACGTGAATATCGAAGAACCACGACGCTGGGCCCTTGGGCTTGGGAGCAGGCTTGTTTTTGGCAAGGGCGGTAGCAAGAGAGAATGGGCGAGTGACGGAGCGCTTGCTGGGCTCCGGACGGGCCTTGGCGATGGTGGTCGACCGGCGACCGAATGTTTTGCAGGACTTGGGTGGCGGGGTCCGGCCAGCGGGCTTGAGGATAGGAGCAGATTGAGGAGTGGCGGGAACAAGTTTCAGCGGGGTCGAGAGTCTGGACGAGACGTTGACGTTTTGTCGGCTGGTGAGGGCCATGCGGGAGGTCTTGAGGGGCTTGGGCGAGCAATTGGAGGCATCGTCGCCATCATCGAAAGTGCGTTTGCGCTTTGCAGAAGAGCTCAGGCTGCTGGGGTCGATATTTTCAGAATTGTCGATGAAGATGGATTGCTTTGCGGACATGGCGACCCCTAGGCGGTATTAGCTTCTATACATTTGATCATCGTAGCCGGAAAGGATCATACCATTTTGTTGGTTCTGACGGTTCAGTTTGGACCGTACCAAGGTATTCATCCTCGGAGTGTCCAAACTCGCAAAGGGCTGGCGAGAGGGAGTCATGGTGAGGGCCATGATGGTAGGAGGCGCGTGAGATTCGGTTTGTTTTGACGTGTCGGCGCTAAGTGGGGGGATTGGCGGTCTACGCTAATTCGATCGCGAGATCGAACCAGGGATTTTCGTTGGTAGGATTGGGAGATAGTAGAGTGGTAAAGGTCACAAGAAAAGGTAAAAAAATGTAAAGAAATATAGTCAAAGATAGAAATGTGGTAGGGTGAAGCCTGGAAGGAGAGGAAAGCGGATATGGGATCCACAAGAGTGTATAGTCTTAGGAAAGAGAGGCACGGCTTGAAGAGTGGCAATGGGTGCGGGATGGAGGGATAGATATACACTCGAGTAGATGAGATGAGATGGTAAGATGGGAGGCAAGGAGAGTGAGGGCAAAGGGAACTATTTCAAGGCCTCGTGCATTGCACATAGCACAGAGAGCGCGACCGCGTTCGCATGCAAGGCGCCATGCATTCGGGGCGATTGGATCATACCAGGTTCACAGTCTCAGGGCTGGAGGTGGCGTTCATGCAGGTTCGACACAATCCAATTATCATTCTTTTTCTCTTTTTCTCGTGTGGAATGCGCGGGTACGCGCTTTTATACTGTACGTTTACTCGTTACTTTACGACTATACAGCTGTTCAACTGACTAGTGTTAATAGTATGTATTGTAGAATCGATATTGGACACAGAATAATAATATAATAGAGAGTTGGACTAGGAATACAATCTCAAGTGTCTGCTAATGATGCATCATCCACTACTTCGTACACGCGTTATCCCTGCGACGCGCCCGAAGTACCCGATACCCGCCATTCTCCGCCACAATGTACAACCACCAAGTATCGGATACTTTACGCGCGACACGCTCGCGTTCAGCCCCTCCCTTACACCAGTGCGCGAATGTCGGACACACCCCGCTTGCCAGCGCATTTCGCCATGGCTTCATTGGTTCCCAGTCCATCGCGAGAGCAGGATGAAACTGTGGGTGCATATGAACACTGGGGGTTGAATTGCAGCTTGCAGGTCCCAGGTCGCGAGTTGCAGGTCGCGAGGGCCGTGTCCTCAAGGCTGGAGAATGTCCGATGCCCTTTCCTCCCGGATATCCAGGCGTAGAATTCAAGGTTTGCCACAGTGGTGTGAATGTGAACCTGTCATGAACCTTGACTCTGTGCTATCCCCCGTCGCTGACATCCATTCCTTGACGAAAAAGGGCCGAGGACTTCCTGTTGCGGGGTCCTGACTTACTTCAAGGGGCAAGCTAAGGCTGATCTAAAACGGATATATCGAATCCAAGTCAATCTTCTCTATATGTACCCATGATATAATTACATTTATGAACTCTATAGTCTCTGCCAATGCCTCACACCTCATCCGCAAATGGAATGCTGTCCATGGCACCCTGGCGCTCCACGGTGCGAGCTGACGCGCGCGTTGCCAGGCGCATCGCCTCGTCCATGACCGTCTGATACCGGTGCGGTTTCTCTGCGTCTGTGATATCCTGGCCTGCCTTGCCCTCGGCGCGACGTTGCTCGCGCCACCGCGAAACTTTCACCGCGTACGCTCCAACGAATGTGTCGCCCGCTGCCGTGGTATCTAGCACTTGAGACACGGCTGCGGCAGGAATCTCGTTCGTGAAGCGCTGCACCCCATCGCTAGGGCCAGGGGACCCTCCATCTGTAGCACTGTACCAGACACCCTTGGCTCCCAGCGTAATGAGCACGTAGGTCACACCCAGCTTGTGGAAGTATCGGGCCACTTTCTCCTTGCCGTCCAGCCCCTCAGCGTCTGGAACGACCCGGAGGAGCTGCTCAGACCGCGGCGTCATTAGCTCCGCCTCTGTCTCATTCAAAACCAAGTGGTCCACCGCGGTGTAGACATCCTCGGGCAGACCTCCCGGTGGTGCAGGAGCTGGGTTGAGCATAACGTCCGGTCCGCATTCGATGCCTCGCTTGCCAGCAGCACGGTTCTTCTTCTTGTATGCTGCGACTTCCCGGAGGATTCCAATTATCGTGTCAACTGGAATCTCGCCCTGCATCACGATCACATCGGGCACTGGAGCAGACAGGGCTGTTCCCAAAACCTCGGGCGTGGGCTGCATGCCCGTATAGTTCGCACCGGGCGAGAACAAAATGCGGTTTTCGCCTCCAGCAGAGGAGTCAACGATGATCACTGCCACTCCCGTGTATGCATTCTCAATGACCCGCACCCGCGATGGGTCGACTCCGGACTTCTCGAGTGTTGGCTTCAACAGGGCAGAGAAGTGGCCGTCCAGGGCACCGACGGCGCCGACCATCTCGACGTGAACGTCGCTCTCGGCATTAATCCCCTCTCCGGTGGGTTGTGGTCGTGACATCCGGCCACATGCGACAGCCTGGTTTGCACCCTTGCCGCCGGCGCTGATGAAGTACTTTGAAGCAGTGATCGTCTCGCCAGAATCGGGGAATCGGGGTGTGACTGACACCATATCAGCATTCAGGGAGCCGATGACACGAATGAGGGGAGCCATGATTGGATATCGATAGTATAGACGTCGATTCTGATCGCGTTGCTGTGTTTCAAGGGTCGGTAATTTGGTGCGGGGTGTGTGGGGTAGGAAGTTCAAGAGCAGTTGAGGAGCAGACGCTCAATTCGATAGGACAGGGGCAACGTGGAAGATAGTCTCAAGGTTCGCTATCGCTATAGTACCTGCAGTTAAATCGATCGCACCCGTAGGAGTGCAAGAAGAATGGAGGTAAGGCGGACTTAAAAAAGTTAGCGCATTTTCCTATGGCCTGCCGTACCTCTATCGTCGCCCGTACCGTCACGGATTAGGGTTCGGGAGTGGCTGATTACACACAATGATAAAGTAACTAGTTATGTATGTAACTAGTTAGAAAGCATAGATAGTTAACTAACTAGAGTAGAGTATGTAATTATTCTGTAATAGGGACATATCCCATCATAGAAAACTCCCATGTTATATATACCTTTAGGCTATTTGCCCATTTTTGTCACTCCGTTCACTCCATCCATTTCCCCTAAGATTTCAATCTTCATCAACGCTCGAATCCAAGATGACTACTACTGCTAAAGAATGCGATACTGCGGGTGTTCGTATTCTTGGTTCAGTGCTGCTGTGTCTTCGCTGGCCGGGAATGCGATTGGGCTGCATCATTCTCGTCGGCCATGTTATCGCGGCACTTATCACACAGCGCAGTAACAGACGATCTGGCGCAGATAGGGATATAGAAAACTGTACACCTGATATTTCTTAAGCCGCTTGCCAGCTATACCCGTTTCCCGCCAATGACAAATCTCACAACTACGCCTGGAGAGGCTATTTCTGATATGGATCGGGATATCAGGCTTCCATTCGTGAGCCAACAAGAGGTACAGGACGTGAACCTTGAAACAGCCTCGGAAACGCGGGTGGTCCGTACTGAATCTGGGCCTTGAATAGTTCTCTCATCTCGGAGTTTCATGTGAATCAACGAAATCGGGACTCTTGCCGCGTAACGTATGCCTTGCGCAAGTTTTTGGAGTCATTTTACAGGCGTACTGACGTTATAGAGCAGTGTGTTGTGAAATCTCGATCTCATTGATGAGAAGGTGTTGTCGATAAAATACGGAAGAGTTCTGGATAAAGCGTTACAAGTATAGCCAATCTACTCGACTGTCCTTATAAAATAGTATAGAGAGCGCAAGATCAGAGTACCCAGATAACTGAGTAGCTACATATTTACTAGTCAAAAAGGCCTTTATGCAAAGTAATGGGAGTCGGTCATAGCAACGATTAGCCACTAGAAGTGAAAGTGCTCTGCTACCTTAGACAACAACAAGGAAAGAGCGACTCGAAGCACACTCTCACATGTCTACTTCCCCAACTGTCCAATTTTACGCATCTTTGTTTTGTTTTGGCTCACCCTCACAGGTCCTCTCTTCCCCCATTCCCTCTTCCTCCTCAAGTCGAGCCTTCAACACGACTTCGACGTGACATCAACTACAGCTTGCTCATGATGTTTACATCTTACTACAAGAATGTCCAAGGACAGCTCGAGCTCATCCACAGGTATAATCTCACAGCCTTGCAGGACGAAGCTTTGCTAACTTCTCTCCGTGCTGCCAGACCCATTTCCCCTAACGAACCCAGTGACAAGGTCTTCAGATCGCGCGATGACTTGCCCCCTTTGCCATCTTCAGAGATTATCCCCGAAAATTCAGTCCGTGAGTTCACAAAGGACGAAATGGCCGCATGGGCTAGCGTGCACCGTGAACCATCTCCCTTGCCCCCGGAAAAGGAATCGAGGACCACCTCACTCATGGTTGGACTGAGCGAAAGGATGCGGGTCGGCCGCTTCAAGCGCAAACGATCACCTTCCCCAGATATTGCCCGTTCCCGTCCCTGCCAAGGGCTGTCTGACCGGACCTACAGAGGTTTCGTTCGGATCGAGGGTCGTGGCGAAGCCGAAAGATTTGCTCTGAAAATGGGAAATCTTCCATGCAAAAGTGAAACGGCTTACCGTATCGTTTTATGGACTGATGGATCTGTTGTCTATAAATGCGCTGCTGGAGCAGTAGTGTGGAAGAGCCCACCTTCGTATCGACAGTGGGATGGCGAAGGATTTCCTTTGCCATACAAAACAAACAGCTCGGGACTCGTGGAGCTCTTTGCAATTGCTCATGCCTTGAAAATTGCTGTTGATCAATTGAAGGAGCTCCAGAAGCTTGCCTCCATAGCGTTTCACTCTGAGAACCATGATGTTCAGATCCAACCCGGTTATCATGTGTTTGTTTTCACAGACTCATCTGAGGCTCTTCTTGTCCTTCGAGACAGCCGCGCAAGGCACAGCCGCGAGGCCGACTTGTGGAATGAGTATATTCGCAAATGTGTCAAACATCACAGTGAGCTTCGGCGACTTGGCGCAAATGTGGAATTACACTTGGTCCCCGGACACAAAGGTGTACCGGGTAATGAAGAGGCCGACAGACTTGCAAAAAGAACAGCCCGTTCCCTAGCATTGGAGCGGGGGTGTCGCCAGGAACCCAGGAGCCAACGGATCATTGATGTCGCAAATCTCGCGATTCATTTTATCGGCAAAACGCTCAGTGGGGACCCTCGCGGTTCTGAGCATCTCCCAATCCCAATCCCAGAGAAGCCCAGCCCGAAAAAGCTCAGTGGAGAGCCTCGGGGTCCTGGGCATTTCCCAATCCCAAAAAAGTCCAGTGGGGGACCTCAGGGCTATGAAAAGTTCCCGATCCCGAAAAAACTCAGTGGAGAAACTCGGGGTCGTGAGGATCCCTCAATTCCGAGAAGCTCTGGTACGGATATAGCCCATCCAGCCGTGACATCGCATCCAAATTCTTCTGCGGACGATGGCTCAAAGGAAGAGGAGCCGGTAAGGAAAGAAGGCAGGTGGCGTCGTATTCTTCGCTCGATGACACCGCACACTTCTTTCCCAGCCCCTCTCGCTACCAACATGCCGATTGTCGACAGAGATATCGACGAATGGATTATCGACTAGGAGAAACTAGTCGATGCTTAAGGCATTGTTTCGAATGGTACCATGGCAGCTGTTACCTCCTGGCCACCAATCATCTTGGTTAACTCTGAACAAAGTACTTCGGCTGATATCTGAGGGAAAATTCTGAAAACATCGGACTGAGTCCGTATGACCACACCAGTATCCATCTTTTCTCGGATCTTGTCGATGGTCCTGCGAGCGATAACTTACTCTTAGCCCCTCTTCTATCCATGAACGTTCTGGTTTTAAAACACCTATGATTGTCCTTTATTTAACCACACTTGAAATGAGCATCCTATATAGCACAGGAACTGCTAATCATGTAATCTAGGTAAGATCACCAATCTCTCCTGTCCAGGTGAGACTGGTCAGATAAACTCGAATCTCCCATTCTGATTCTCGATCCGCTCCGCCAGATTCATATCTGCAGCCACCATATTGCCATCGACGTCGCTCAACATAGCGCGAAGGACAGGGACCTGGTCATCTCCTTCACGGTGGAGTTCAACATTGGCAGCACTGTCCGCGAAGTCCGCGCCTTCCCATTCGAAAGAGCCTATGAAGTGTTAGCCTCGGTGCTTCAACGAAAGTAAAACACAACAGACAGCGTACCGTTGTTATTGCCAATGATGTTGTTCAGATCTAGCGTAGACTCTTGTTCATCACCGCCCTCGTCCCGGAGCACGCCTTTGAGGATGTGGCTGTCCTCCAGCTCAAAGCTGATGGCAGAGAGGTGGAAGCTCATGGTGTTCGATTGCAAAGTTGATAATTGGGTTCTGACAGATCGAGAGGATTTCCTTGAAATTCATGAGGAGCCTGGCTCTCTTTTATGTCCGGATCCATGGGTTCTACAAAAAGGCCTCTGCAGCAGCTCGTTTTCTTGTCCGACACTTGTCCCAGGCTAATTTGCTACCCATTCCAATGTGGGCTGTTCACTTGCAGGTGTCCCACTCTGGGCGCTCCAGGAAACCGTGCCTTCGGGTTTACTGCCCAGGTAGCTAGTATATACCGCGTATCGGGCCGTAGATGGGTTTTCGCATTGCACGTCGCAGAGAATTAGAGGGACCAGCCTCACCCTACGCCGTAGCAATATATCGCAGTTAGGTCTGTAAGGAGTCATACACAAGGCGCCACTATTATCTCGACGGCGTGGCGCATCATGCAGCCCTATTTCCCAGCCACAGTACTGAGGGGACGAGGGGACGTCTACGGTTTTGCATTCACGATGCAGGCCAAGAGTGTCCTCTACCTGAGCATTCCCCACCTGTGACGTGTATAATGCGCGGTCGTCTAAAATCTACGGATTATGGGGCGCCAAGAAGAGAAACTGTGCTGGGGTCGGAAAAGCTTGCACTAAGCCTAAATAGGGGGACACCTAAACATAGAGTTGTAAATCCGCCTACGGCCTAAGCAGAAAGGTAAGCGGTTAGATGAGCGGTGAACTCCTTAGGCCTACTGGCCGCTATTTCCGCCCGTAGTGGTGCGGTTACAATGCTGCGTAAACTATTATTAGCTGAACTGTCGGGAGCGGTGAATCCTATGATGGGCAGTATCTCACCGCCCCGATCCGTTTGCAGCTCCTTCATAGATGCAGCTTCGCGCATAGTTTCGTCTTCTTCCAAGACTTTCCCCTGATTTTTCTCCCCTGAGTAGGCGTAGTTTCTGTCTTCCTAGCGCTCTCAAGATGAACCTTGATATCCACTACAATCTCAAAAGCAAGGCCAAAGAGGAGGGCTGTATTGCAGCTTGCTGGAAGAACATTGTAGTGTCATGTTTTGTTTTGGTTCGCAATGGTAGCCAATTTTGACAATGGATGCCCATCCCTAGTGCATCAAGCTTTTTTAGTCATCTTCTAAGAGCTAACTAGGCACCCCGCAGTTATATGAGCGCCTTTCGGTTACCTAGGTACTCTAGCGAGTCATGCATGTCTGTCTTCCCACATATCGAACATAGCGATTTGGATTGCACGGAAAATATTTGTCATTCTCAGGTAATGGAAAACACTTGTCGGGAGGCGATGACTGGCTACTAGGAAGAGAATCCTGAAGGAGAGAAAATCATCATCATGGGAAGAACTATCTGGGGGGAGCACCTCAGCTATATGGATAGCTGTAAAGGTGGTCTCGAATGTATGTAAACAAAAGAAAACGCAGATATAGTGACCTATGTATAATTCCATTCCACAACATCAGGGAACAATCTGCTTGATTTTGACATCTTCCCAAGCATAAAGCTTTTCACCGTCACAGGGGCACATGATATGTGTCAAGATGCCTTCTTCGACATTGTCCCCCATAGTTAGTTATGGAACAACGTGCTTAGCCACATCGGTAAGAGGAAAATTATTTACCCGAGATGTTTGTATTCACCTCCTTTTCTCTTCTACTGTCTTTACCCCTTGGTTTGCAGTGTTGTTCCAATCTTGGTCTCGCTTCTTAACAAATACCAGCACCATAAGTTACCTGCCATGTTGAAGCCCCGTCTCCTATTACGTGGCGAAACCACCTATGCCTCCGCAAAGGAAAAAGAAGCCAACATCCTCCATCAGTTGGGCTACAGAGATCAGAAGATCCGGTTTTTCACACATTTGTCCCGAAATCGAGGGCTGATTAGATCTCTCGTCACCCATCATCTTGGCCTTGCGTCCGAAGATCTTTGCCATGTCGTCGATGTGGAGGACTGGATACACGGAAGCTTTAACGTTTGCATTCGGGCTGATATTCTTGACCCGACAGGAACTGTTGGTGTTGAAAGACAGGTTATGATTCGCTTTCCCCTACCCTATCGGATCGGGGAGAACTGCTGCCCAGGCAACGCCGATGAGAAGGTCCGCTGTGAAGCTGGAACCTATGTATGGCTCAAAGAAAATTGCCCCTCTGTTCCTATTCCGCATCTTTATGGCTTTGGACTTTCGAGTGGCAAAATTGTATGACTCTTATTTGCTTATTTTTGCTGATTTGGTTGCTTACATTCAGACTTAGTTTACGGAACTTGATAGTCTCCCTTTTTTCAGTCGAAACATTCAGCGTCTAGGCCGATGGCTTTTGCGGATATTACACTATCCAGTGCCTTCATTCTATGTCGAGCACCGTATCCAAAATCAGGTCCTCCTCGGCACGCCCTATATTGTTATTGAATATATCAATCCGTCAAGGGGCAAGATGCTTTCTGAGACCTGGGAGGAGGGGCGTCTTAATCCGATTTTACGTACGAACCTTTTCCGGGGGATCTCTCGTATTATACTCGCATTGGCCCGAATTCCATTGCCGAAAATAGGATCTTTTGCTATGGATGAAGATGGTTACTTAAGCCTAAGTAACCGGCCTCTTTCCCTCGAAGTACAACAATTGGAAAACGAACAAATTCCCGTCGACATACATCGAAATAAAACGCATATTAGTGTTGAATCTTTCATCCACGACTCTATTTCTCTCCATGAGAGCCGTCTTCGCTATCAGCCTAATGCAATCAATAGTCTCGAAGACGGCTTCTATCAGACGTCTGCACTGATGGTTATGAGAAGCATCTGGCATTTGTTTTTCCGTCGGGATCTTCGTCGAGGACCATTCTTCCTTACTCTCACCGACCTCAATCAAAGCAATCTTTTTATCGACAGCGATTGGAACATCGTGGGCATAATAGACCTCGAATGGGCTTGTTGTCATCCGATAGAGATGATTCATCCCCCATACTGGCTGACAAACCAAGCTATTGATCAGATTAGCTTGGATGATTACGAGGTCCTCCACGCAGAGTTTATGAATATCTTCGCAGAAGAAGAGCAAAAACACGATATGAAGGTGCCCTTTCCCTTATATCCTATCGTAAGGCAGGGGCTTGAGAACGGTACGTTCTGGTATTCTCTTGCTCTTACGAGTCCCTCGGCTTTGTTTACAATCTTTTATGATTACATCCAACCGAAATTTTCCAAGAGTCATGATGACCCTGCTTTTTGGCGGATTACAATGCCATACTGGTCCTTCAATACGTTCGAGTTTATCGAGCAAAGAGTCAAAGACAAAGAACAATACGATGTTTCCCTGCGAGAAGCATTTGAATCCTGAGCTTACTTCGGGTCAAAGCAATCAAATGAGCTGAGATCAAATAAAACCAGTTATCACCGTCATAAGCCTTATTTAAGCCTTATTTTTACTTTGCAATAAGGTAGTTCTCGTTGGAGATTGGAAAGTTGGAGATGTCTAGCCGTCCACATTGAAAAGAAACCTATAGGTGTGTCCAAAGAAGCTTACGAGAAGCTTACGAGTATTTGCACATGAAGAAGCGAAGAAGCTGGCAAGTGATATTTGCATGCAGCCGATTGGTAGTCAGATAGATAATGCATTCATGCTCATAGAAAAATGTACCGCCAAGCCTGATATCATACACGCCAAACACCCCATAAACTCCAATGCCTTGCGAGCCGAAGATGCACAAACCCAAGGAACCGTCACCCGTAGCACATGGTATGTGTCAAAATCATCATAGAAACAGATCAAGGCGCGTTGCGGTAGATCTGCGAGCCACCAGATCGAATCTGGACAGTCTCTCTGCGTTGCAAGACCACCAAGGCCCGGTTGAGCGCCTGTTCGTTGTAGCCCTTGCCGTCAACAAACTCGCGACGCAGTGTCGCCAAGCTCGTGCTCCAGCCGAGAGGCAGGCGGCGCTTGAGATCTTCTTCGATTTTATGTGCCTCCTCCATGAGGTCCTTGCTGCCCTGGCCCTCACCCTGGGTGATGGCATCCATGGTGGAAGCCAGAAACAGACGGATGGCCTCATCGACGTGGGCTTCGGTAGCAACGGGAGAGAGCTGTAGCTTGGCGAGAGACTCTGTGATACGGACAATGGCTTCCAACTGACGCACGGTGATGGGGATCGATGAACGGGTGTTGGACTCGACCTCGGTTCGGCGCACTTGCTTTCGGATGGAGACGAAGTAAGACGAGAGTTTCTCGGCAGCTTCGGGAGAGAGGCGAGGTGCACAGCGGCTGTAGACATACATTGTTAGTATCAATGGAATGGTGGTTGATTCTGTTGAACTTACCTGCGGCAGTAGCTGATGTAGCGCTTCATCTGGTCAACCGGGATCTCAGCCTCAACCTGCTCCTCCATACCGCGACCGCCCATGTGTACGCCCATGACGTGACGCGCGATTCTCTCGTCACGACCCCGTTCGTGATCGTCACGAACGATGAAGATCATATCGAAACGGGACAAAATGGTGGTCTGGAAGTCGATGTTCTCGCCCGGAGTCTTCAGGTCGTCATAACGACCAAAGACCGGGTTGGCCGCAGCCAGAACCGACGTCCGAGAGTTGAGAATCGTGGTGATACCGGCCTTGGCAATGGAGATAGTCTGTTGCTCCATGGCTTCGTGAATGGCCACTCGGTCCTCGTCGCGCATCTTGTCAAACTCATCAATACAGACAACACCGCCGTCTGCAAGAACCATTGCACCACCTTCCAGGTAGAACTCGCGAGTGGTGTGGTCTCGCTGAACAGAGGCCGTCAAACCGGCGGCCGAAGAACCCTTTCCAGAGGTGTAGATGGCAATGGGAGCAGCCTTCTCCACAAACTTCAACAATTGCGACTTGGCAGTACCAGGATCACCCAACATGAGCACGTTAATATCACCACGGAGTTTCATCCCATCGGGAAGGATCTTCTTTGAGCCACCCATCAAAAGACAAACAATGGCCTTCTTCATGTCCACGTTGCCGTAAATGGACGGAGCAATGCTTCGAGCCAATGCATCATACAGGTCAGGGCGACGGCTAAGCTCCAAGAATTCCTGCTCCTCCTCTTCAGAGAAGACCGAGTTACCCTTGGCGGTCTGATCCATATCTGTGTTGATACCTACTGCCCGCAGATACGGGTTCCGAATAGCCACTGCAGCCTCCTTCTTGCCACCCTTGGCCTGGTAGATCGAGAAAATACCCATGACTGTGCAGCGAGAACCCGGGACGACTCGGTTGGCCAGATATCGGTCCGCAGAAATAAGGACGTGTCGCGGAAGTTCACCGACCGGCACCTGATCAGGGGCCTCCTGAAGCTTCAGGACCTGCTGGTCCACAAACTGGCACTTTTCGTGGTGAACCACGTACGGGTCGAGAGGGCAGTTGTCACCGGGCTGGTCGCCAGGCTCCTTGGTGCGACCGCAGCGCCGCGGGAGCGACAGGCCAGAGAAGCCACCTTCAACATGAATATTTTCACTGTGATCGCAGCTCTTGCAACGAATATGGATAAGAGTCGACTTGGACGAAATAGTCGAAGCACCAATGACGATACCCGGGATTCGGACCAGATGAGAAATATTGGAGGCATTCAGATCACGGATGGAAATGTGCGATGCCGAGGAGTGCAGGAGAAGCTGGTGGGATGGAAGAGTGATGTCCCGCTGGCCGGGGTAGACGATCCGCCGGGTGCAGTCTTGGAGTGCCAACTCAAACTACTCCGGGTTAACAGGGAAGTCTGGACTAGGGATAGGGATTTGCGCCTACCAAAGGAATAATATCGGCCGGCTCGGTGGTGAGTTTATGGGCCAGCTCCTCATTGTAGGAAATTAGATGGGCAATGTCAATGTCGCAGTAATATTGCTTCACAAGCACATTTTGTCGTAATTGATCCCTGTTGCATCAGGTCAGCCTCTGGAAACAAGCTTCTCAAAGATATGAATGTGGGACCGCTTACCGGTAGATGAATGCGTTATCTAACTGGAATTCAAGCACAAAGTCTCGCAGACGATATTGAATGGTTGTACGAGACTCCTCAGCACCGTTAGTGCTGGGCGCAAGGACGCTCAGGGTATAGGGAGTGCGTCTATCCATGGGTGCTGGTGGTGGTTGATGGTGGAGGACAGGAAGGGAGAGAGAACTTTTGGCTTTGGGCGGAAACACGCAACGCGTCGCGTCGAGTTTCACGCGTTAAGTGGTTCTGCCTGAGGCGTAAGGCAGGAAGGCACAAGTTACCGGATAAACAATTTGGCCGAGGGTTTGCGCTAGCGCCTTTCCCGATTGGGTGGACATACGCATGGCATCCTCGAAACAAAAGCCACCTCGACAACTGCGGAGTACACTTGGCCCCCTTGGCCTGTGCATGATATCGGACCGAAGCTGCACAGTCTGACGAGCTTAAGCGTTGAGTGTGGTTCTTACTGTGCTGGGCTGTAAGCTCCGCCTTTCAGACATACATCTGTCATGATCAGATAACTCCGAGCTTCCCCAACGATCGACCCCGGGTGGCTGTCGCATCCGCCTCGCGGACCTGCACGACATGACGCCATCCAGTCCGCGCAAGTCAATTGATAGCCTTGCATCAGGCGCATCGACTCCATCTATATCCTTTTACTCTACGCCTCAGTTAGAGTCTCCGCGGGTACCCCCACAACGGTACCCCCTGAGAAGGGGATCTACGGCGAGCTCGATTGTGAGCATTGGAGGGGCTTTGGATACTTCTCACCATCATGGCTCAATCGCCGAGTCTGGACAGAATGGTTCGTTGGACGGTCAATGGCCGGAGCATCTTGCTTGATTGTTAATTTGCTAATGTTCCCCACAGCCATTTCCACCCTGCTCCAACCGCCTATAGTCCGCACAGGCTTGACACCTCATACGGCTGCATCTGCCACCGGATACAAGACCCCTTCCACCCGCGATATTCCCCCAGTTACCCTCACGAACATCACGCATGTGGACCCGAAGGTATTCCAACCGTACCTGTCCCAAGTCGGCGGTCTGTATGATGTTTTCCAACAATCGAAAGAAAACGCCGGAGAAGAGAGCCAGCAGGCACAGGGAGCTAAGTCTCCCAAACCGGATGATAGGGAATCTTTGATGCCATGGAGTCATGAGCGAAGATCTTCATTCATGTCTACAAGTAGTGCACGGCCCAGCTCGCCTTATGACACCCGCGGACGACGTTCCTCCGCTGGCTCTCGGGGCCGCGGGCCTGCCGTGACGCCTTTATCTACGATTCCGCCTGTTTACTTCGACGAGGATTTTCACTTGGAGAATCCTCGTACATTTGATGTCGTTTCGGAGAAATCCGAGGTGGTTAGACCGCCAAGGCCGCCGACAAAGGATGATACGCACTCGAACGGAGGCGCGCCAGAGCCTGTTCATACCGCAAGAAAGGCATTGGCTACCAATGCCGTTCTCCAAGAGAAGCTCTCTTGGTATATGGATACGGTCGAAATTCATTTGATTTCGTCCATTTCGACCGCTTCTAAATCATTCTTCACGGCGTTAGGTTCACTGCGGGAATTACATGCCGAAGCTGCAGACTCAGTGAACCGTATCCAGGCCTTACGGCGAGACCTGCAAAAGATCGATAAAGAGATGGCTCTAGGTGGGCTGAAGATTGTGAACTTGAGACGGCGGAGAGAGAACGTGCGGATGCTAGCTGCTGCAGTAGCTCAACTTCGTGACGTTGTCGAGTCCGTTTCTCGTTGTGAAGAGCTTGTCGAACAAGGCGATATCGAGATTGCTGCTGATGAGCTCGACGAGGTTGATAAGTTAATGGCTGGCGAGAAAGTTTCCGACCGTCCCGTCGAAGAGGCCGAGAAAGATCTCCCAAGGCGAGCCATTGACATTAGAGGTCTCAAGGCTCTTGAAGGGGCGTCTGATGATCTTGCAATACTTCGGCAGCGTATTGGAATGGCCTACGAGTCCCGTTTCCTGAACGATCTTTTGGGGGACTTGCGTCAACATGTACAAAATGTGTCCTCCAACGTGACTTTGCAGCGCTGGGGTGCCTCTTTCCAGCGACAGCGTGGTGGTCAACGCCCCGCGTCCATGGTGTCGCCGGCATATATGAATTTTGATAATGAGCTCCGTTCTAGACTGCAAACTCAGCTCAATGGCCTTGCACGAGCTCGGTATACGACTCCAGCGGCAACTTCGTTCAAAATGGCTGTTCTACGAGAGATGAAAGGCTTGATTCGCAAACACTTGCCCAGCTCAAGTGACGACGACAACGAGTCTATGATATCAGTATCGACGCACAACGACCGGCAGCGGACCCAACAGGAGAAATCATCAACCCTTGCGCGCAATCTTCGCGCACTTGACCCACAGGATGCCTATTCAATGCTCGTGGCAGTGTACACAGGCATCAGTGAATGCTTGCGTCGCCTGAGTGTTCAGGTCAAAATTCTTCTGGATGTTGCCAGTGGTCTTGGAAGCTCCCCACCCGCCGGTGTCAAATCTCCGCGGAGCCCTTACCCGGAGAGTGCGGATGATGGATCATCTGCGTCTGCATTGGCGCAGGACGAGATCTTGCAAGTTTTAGACATGTCAAGTCTACTCGGCCAAGCAGTAGACATCGCTCAGTCTCAGATTACAAAGATTCTCAAGGTTCGATCAGAACAGACTTCCCGGCTTTCTAAAGAAGAGTTCCTGAAGTACTTCACTCTCAACCGCCTCTTTGCTGACGAATGCGAGGCGATTTCCGGGCGAGGCGGCACTGCACTGAAGACCATTGTGAGCAACCAGATCAAGGAATTTATTCCTCGATTTGGCGAAGGCCAGCGGCATCGTATTGTCAAAGCCATGGACGCAGACCGGTGGGATGCTCGTGACTTTGGAGACCCCGAGGTCGCTATTCTCACGCGTATCCTCGATGCCAGCACCAGGGATATTGAGGCCTGGGTTGAAGTTTCAAAGATCTGGGTGGCGGATAACAATAATGAGAAAGCTAGAATCCCCGACTCAAGCAGCGGCGGCAATGGATCGGGCAAGGAAAAGGTGCGCACCGCGGTCATTGACGAGCAGAAGTACATTCTGCCAGACTCGGCCGTGGAGATTATGCGCAGCATCGAGGAATTCGAGTTCCTTATGGCCAATATCCCTAGCATGATTCAAGATATTGCTCCACAATTATTGGAGATCTTGAAATTGTTCAATTCGCGATCTTCTCAATTGATCCTTGGTGCAGGCGCTACGCGCAGTGCAGGCCTGAAGAACATCACAACCAAGCACCTCGCCCTTTCGTCGCAAGCATTGAGCTTTGTCATTGCCATGGTGCCATATGTACGAGAATTTGTCCGACGCCATGGACAAGGCAACCAAGTCATGGCGGAGTTTGACAAGGTCAAGCGGTTGTGCCAGGAGCATCAGACTGGTATCCATGAGAAGCTTGTGGATATCATGAGCTCGCGCTCAAGTGTTCATGTCAATGCCATGAAAAAGATTGACTGGGACACTGACGACACCTCGGGCGTTCATTCTTATATGGAGACCTTGGCCAAGGAGACAGGAACCCTACACCGTGTTCTGAGCAAGCACCTGCCCGACATGACCGTTGAAATGATCATGGGTCCTGTGTTTAACAGCTACCGGGACCAATGGATGAAGGCCTTTGAAGAAGCGCAAGTTGAGTCGGGGGCTGGCAAGAAGAGGTTAGTCTTGTCTGTGTGTTATTCTGCCAGATGATTGCTAATACCACGAGAAGAATGGAAGCCGATATCGAACACTTCCGCACGAAGCTGGGCAAAATCAACGGCGCTGGGGAAGTCGGTGATAAGCTGCTCGAGCTTGTCCAAGCCAAAACCACTACCGCGCCTCCACCCGAGCCAGAAGCCAAGTCCGCGAGTCAAAATCAAGAGCAAGACAACCGCTCTGAATCGGCCGAGTCTTGAGGGTCCTCGCCGCTGATCGGCACATCCTACCACTATACATATAATTTCTTACAAGTCGTTTCGAAGCCTTTGCATGGATTTTAGAAGCTGCACAGAAAGCGCTCCTGCTATTGCTTGTTCAGCCATTGTCAACACATAGCCTGTCCGATGAGTTACATTTATAGAGCCAGCCTGGTGTTCCTTGTGGATATTAATTGAAGATATCTGTTTCAATTCTTATTTGATTGGTATGTTAAGTAGACCGAAGCTCTATTATGAATATATCAATATTGGAACAGGAACTATTGTGGTATGTATCTAGAACTCCTTAGCACCCATGGAACATTTCCGAGACTGGGCACTTGACAGAAAAAAAGACATTTACACACGCCGAATAACAATCACAGACTCTGAATGCCCTTATCTAGGGACTCGTGGACCAGGGCCACCTTCCCCCTCCAGCCTCTCGGTCCTTGAAAATACGGAACCATGACTTTGCTTCAGGTGGCAGGGGAACTATACCATGAATGAGCATAGGAAGGTCCTTGTCCCGCGCGTAACGACAAATTGCCCTCATTGCAGTCGTACCCTGCCAACCAACATCCCGAAAGACCTTCGTCTGGAGAAAACCACTGAGCTTCTCACACTTTGCCACCGCGACACGCCATGCATTCTTCCATTCCCTCCTATGCTCTAGAGTAGGACGAGGATCCTCGAGGGCTAGATCCTGTCGAGTTGCAACAAGGGTGTCGCAGATCGATTTGAAAATAAGGACCATATGGCGCAAGTTCTCGAAGTAGTCTCTCGGAAGGCGGAGCATTATACCGTAGAAGATATGTGGGCTGTTCTCCTCCATGGACTGTGCTGCAAGTCTCAGTGCATATGCCGGGCCTCCTCCCCCGGTATCTTGTGTCTCCGGGTCAACCCAGTCCTCCATCGGGTTCACATGGCTGCAAAGCCATTGTATAGACGTGACTCGGTTCCCCATAGCAGCGTGCATCAGCGCATTGTGGCCTTTGGAGTCTTTGACCGTCGGCTGAGTATCCGACCGACTTAAGAGCCAGATCATAAAATCTTCTCCATGGGGGTTCCCTTGCGCTGCCGCGTGCCACGAAGTCGTCCCGTGCTCATCCTTAGCGTTGCCGATATTCAGGCGCATAACGAATAGCCGCTCAGCGAACTCTGGAGAGACAAACGCGCACAACTTGAGCTTGAAGTGATTGTCACTGAATAAATCAGCCAGGTTAGTGTCCGAGAAGCTGCTCCAGGACGAGTTCGAAGCCACGCTCATTACGCTTTTCAGCCAGTTGAACGAGAGGATGGCCGCACAGTCGACTGAGGTTAATGTCTGTGGTCCGGTCAATTTCAGCCGGAGCTAGGTTAGTTAGTATATATTGCAGACAATCGTTGTTGTCATTATTGATGGCGGCGTGGAGATAGTTTCTCCCAGTCTCGTCGTAAAACTGAATACCGACAAGTTCGTTCTCGATGAGAAACTTTAGACACTCAACGCAATTTGCTGCGGTATCATAAGCCAGAGTATTTTCTCTTGCAACACGGAGGGAATCCACGTTGGATCGTGATAATTGCATAGGGCCGCGAATGAGTATATCGTTTTGAATATCTTGGAAGAAGCTTTGGACCTCGTCGCGTTCAATCCAAGTATGAACTATATCACAAAGTTTCTTGCAAGAAGACCTGAAGACATGTAAGGCATGTATACCACTGCAAGTCAGATGGGGAAACTCGGTTCCAACAAAGAACAGCCTGTCGAGTACAGATATGAGGATATCTGCTGGGACCTGATCAAGAGAGATATGTTCAGACCAGACGTAGAGCTCATCACGTGTGGCGGTGGAGAAATCAAGGCTGTCAAAGGAGCGGACTGGTTGAGATGGCGCATCAAGGGTAAGACAAAGGACTCTCATATGTAGGAGATCGGGGAAAATCTCGGGCAGAGGTAAGCGGTCCTCTGCCCGTGCCGGCAGTGAGCTTGTACTCCCATTCATCGTTGAGCATGGAGACTGGCATGGAATTTAGTGGTTGTAAAGAATAGACATCATTACTCTTATCCTCTCTACTTGGCCTCGACCAAGATGAAGGATTCCCCAAAACCATGGGTTGATCGTCTTAGATTAGCTCAATGGGACTTAGCATAAAGAGACAAGAGAAAGGAATAGGTTAAAGAGCCTTGATGTCGGCCATTGAAATTTACTCAGGCACAAGGGTTGGAGTACAATCAGCAATTTAGAACCATGGTCCTTGCAAGCCAGAGCTGTTACATGAGCAGAGTCCAAGGGAATATGAGAACAAAGAGCGTTCACCCGTGGAACGGAATATACAAGTTATCATTGTGACTCCCAAAAAGGAACCATGTAGGTAATAGTCGAGTTTTGAAAATGGTAGTAGCAACAAAGCAAGCCACGATTATTACAACCTTGAAATGGGGAAGCATAAAGACAGACTCGTTGAAATTAGTTCTTTGATAGCAGCCACATCAAACTCGGACTTCGGAAATAGAATCAATGGATTTGCCTATGATCTAATTAGGTTAGGCTATCTTCTCAAGTATAGCCCTTGCAGGCTAGAGTTAGGATGCCACACGGGCGGAGTTAAGTCGAGGCAATATAGAACAAAGAGTTTCCACCCGTAGCGTATGGACTATCCTGGTGACGGCCGAAATTCATCGTGTAGGGAATAGTCGAGTTCTAAAAATGGAGTAGTAACAAAGAAAGCCCGACCACAGCCTTGAAATAGGGAACATAAAGACAGACTCGTTGCAGTTGGATCATTTTTGGGAGAGTACATTTCGCCTGTCCTCCGGTGGAAGGAAATCAGAGGCTTAGGAGATCATTTTTCAGAATGGATCGATTGGGATTGGGATCCCTGGCTCGAAGCCGAATTTGCGCATACGGTCTCAAGGATAAAGCCAGGCATGCGGGAACGATGGCCCGATGATTAGTTCTGCGAGGAAGTTAGGTGGATGCCTAAGTTTAGGACTACTGTTACAAGTGGTTTTAGCTCTTTCCAATACTGAAGCAGATATCCCTTCAAGGGACTAAGTAGCCTTAGGATGAGACTAATACTTATGTGTTCCATGGCTTTTTGTCCCCTATTGCAATCTTCATTCGGTACCAGCGCCCGTCAATATCAACTGAAGCTGATATGAGCCATGGACTAGCGTAATATAGATAACCGCGCAAGTATGAGGCCGAAACCTTTTACAGACTTTACATTACCAAGTTATAGATATCTCGGAACGATATGGGATACGGCATTGACAGATCAGATCTTTTAATACGCCCTTCTTTGCATTGCACTCCACCTTAGCCTACATTACAGACGCGAGTGGTGGGCTTGCCAAGCTGTGAGGGTCAATACAGTCACTAAAGGAACAGCTATGACCCACGGTATCCAGAAGTGCTTTGAGCCAGGCGAGTAGTCGCCACCCATCGAGAAAATCGCGGCGACAAGAGTGATGGGAAAGAAAACCGCACCGACAATCGATAGCTGTAGGCCAAACCGCGCGTCATGTAGGCTGCGCAAGGCACTGCTCAGGTTGATCGAATCGGTCACGAGGCCGACAAGATTGTCGACTCGAGACTCACGTCGATCTAATTCATACAGTATAGCCTGGAGATCTCGCCCGGCGATGCGAAGGCTTGACGGCGTCACGATGCCCGTATCGTCGCCTGCACCATGCGGTGCGAAACCCAAGCGCTCCAGATTAAGGATCATCTCTTGCTTGTACCACATTAGACGCCGCTGGAGTATGCCGAGAAGAGTCAATCTCTCGTTGTAATACTTCAGCTCCTCCCTCCATTCCGCTGTGCTGACGGCTTTTCCAGGCGAGCCGCGGCGTTTAGTTTTCGAAGTCAAGTCCACGGTTGAAAGGGGTTTGAACTGTAGATCAAGCAATTCATACCAGTGGCATGCCACGATCTGGTGTACAAATAATGTCGTGTTGACGCAGCTGTCAAAGACAGCATCATTCTCACGCCTATCTGCGCGCAGCCAGTAGAAGATGACATCGTCGAACATCGACTGCCGGCTGGGCGCTGAAACAGTGCGGGTTAACTGCCAAGGTCGAAGATCGCTGTATCCTGCACGATAGGGCTTACTCCACTGGATTTGTGGCCTCCAATGGACATTGTCGTCTTCCTTGCCAAGGACGTAGTAGTAGCCCTTTTTTGCTGCCGGTTGGGAAGCAAGTGGAGGGTCAACGAGAAGAATCGCTGCTGCGTGTCAGGAAGAATAGGGAGACCTCTAACTAGAAGACTGCATAGACGTACCATTCCAGGCGTCTGGTGTTGGTTTATCTTCACCTGGTAACCCTCCGCCGCACCAGAAAGATACGTTGTGCCGTACTAAATCCACGTGGGTATCACGACGAGTAGCCAGATCTTGCCACCGCTCAATCTGGCGAGAAGCATGCGCAAAGGTTCGTCGGCGCGTCTGGCTTTCGGCGAGGCGGTTGTCGGTCTCTCGAAGCTCATAATACCGCAGGGTAAACGATTTCGATGCATCTGTCATCGATGGCAAGGTACGGTGCGGTATCGTGTAGTTTTGTGAGAAGTGATATGTGAACAGTTGATCAGCCAACACGACAGGATCAATGTGTAGCGCAGAACCAAGCAATTCTAGGCTAGACTCGTTGAGATCCTCGAGTAGGAACAGCCGGTTGTGGCAAGGCGTCTCTGCATTTATCCTGTCGAGGTAGTCGCGGAGGTCTGCAGAGTCGCTCAGATCAACAAATTCGGGCTGTTTGTCACGCACGAACTCAAGAACACCGCACCGAGAGTTGGACTGCCTCGTTGAAAGCGATCGAGGTAACCTTTTTGGGGCAAAACGCTCCCAGTCCGAGAAGAACTGGGTCATGCATGGGAATCTGGCGCTTAGTTTTCTCGCATGGTCGAGATAAGATTCCATACTGTACAATAGTGCAAATTATCCTTGTTGGGGGGTAAACGACGCCATTTTCTTCATCGCGTCTAAGCCCTTCTTCCCCACGCGGTTTGGCGGTCTGCGTTGGGCAGATGCTGCCCCGTTCGGGCATGGCGTCGTATGTGGCTACCTCGGGTTGGAGGCACATCTACATACCTTCAAGCACCATACCAGAACATCTGCGCTATGCTGCAACCTTTTCCACGCGGTTAATAAGGGAAACATCGACCTCAGTTGGAGAGATCACTTGAGGTATTAAGGCCATTGTGAAAAGCATGCTTGATCATTAGCAGTGCTTTCAAGTATAGGTATGTCTGTGGCCTAAATAAATCCCATAGATCTGTCAGAATGAGTCATTTGCCCAGTTTCTACATTTCAGTTTTATTCTATCATCATTTGGAATATGTTTCTTTAATTCTTTCCAAGGGCTCGACGAAGACTGCGTGACCAACTTCAAGTGAATAGCAAGAGCCGAGGAAAGGCACTGATTGCTGGCACTTCTTTCAAAAGCCGGTCCATTCATGTCATGCCTTGGTTGACAAAGAAACTTTCTGAAAGCCTACAACTAAACGTAGATGCAGTCACCGGGGACATTTGTTTTCATTGAGAATATCCGATTTACCAAAATCGCAATTCCAAGGGCTTGTCACAACAGGAAAAATCATCCTACAAAATCGACATGGATCCAGATCCAGCAATACCTAGGCATACCTTTAAATCATTTCATTCATGTAGCTATGCCAGACAAGCCCTAAAACCGAATCCAAAAAACTCCACTGATCATATTGCAGTGTACAGGAAACCAGGTGCGTAGCTCGTGCCACTAGAATAGAAGTAAAAGGGTGCCAGCACCTCAATTACTGTCCAGGAAGGGAACCCAGGCCCTTCTTATCGCCCAGAGTCTTGGGATCATGACCGCCCTTGCCGCTGCTGTGGCCGGGGGTGCCAGCGCCGCTGTAGACCTCGCGGTTGGAACCGGTCTCGGAGGGCATGGGGGCAACCTTGCGGTCGAGAGGGCCGCTCTGTGGATTTGTTAGCTATGGGCTTCTTGATGGTAATCGGATGGGTGGTGGAATGTGGACGTACATCAGGACCGACACCGTGGGCCTTGTTGGGGCCGGCTTCAATGGGGTTATCGCTCTGGGGGATTCCGTTGTCGTACTCGGCACCGCGAACCATTGTGAAGGTGTTGTAAGTGATTGGAGGAGGTAGAGGAGGTAGAGGAGATAGAGAAGATTGTAGGTTTGATCTGGGTCATTTGTTAATGATGAATTCCCGGAACAATTGAGGAAGCTTGCAAGAGCGATTGGTTTGAAGACAGATCACGTACCTTTTGGAGATATTGATTCAGCTGTTGAAGAATACAGCGACGGTGTCCATGGGAGCCTTTAATACCTTTGATCAAAAAGCCTTGTTCGATGTGTGACAGCATGATGAAGTCATTCCCCCCACAATGACTTCATCGACGAATGGGCTGCCATCTTTGGTTGACCCTACGTTGACGCCGGTAGAGGGTCCATGTGGATATTAATGACGGATTTTAACTATGCATTAGGTACGTTCTAGAAAGAAGAAGAAGAAAATAGTCGAGGGTGGTGTGCCAGCACGACCACATGGAAACTAGAAATGAATGCAGATCAGACTCATCTACAGAATTAAGAATAAAACCTGCAAATCATAAAATCAGTCAATTAAACTCCCTGCGTAAAAGCCTACGATCCTGTGCAAAATAGCCTGCTCTGAGGATTAGTGGTATCCCCACGAAGGGGCGCCAGTTGAGAGGAGGAGTTGAGGAAAAGGGCACCGTGCTTGATTGCGGGTATACACCTCTTGACCACTCGACTCCCTCTCGCTCAACTAATTCAACTAGAGAGTCCATGGTGCGAACCCGAAAGGAGGGAAGCCGTCTGCTAGAGATGCTTGTTCCTGTGATCTCGACTCTGTCAGGATCGGGGAGCAGATTATCATTTGCTCGCGCCCGGCGTTGTGACTTGGAAGTTCGGAGGGCAGTGAAGAACAGTTCCGACGTCTGCCGTTTCATATGAAGCGAGAAAGTGGGACATCCTGGAGGTGTAGATCGCCCACTATGACTGGAAATGAGAGATGAGTTACGAGGTATGCCTTGAGGCTCAGTAGGGGAAGAGACGTCTCTGGTGTTATATGACACCTGACTCCCCAGCGACATGGATGACCTGCTATGGTGAAGGTACGTACTCATGGCATGTACTAGAGGAGTTTGAGGTTGTGTGACGAAAAAGAGGCTAGGCAGAGGCTTGAGGGGAGGGAGGGAAGAGTTAGAAGAGACGGAAGATTTAGAAGAGCCGAGATATGCAAGGGAGGTAGGAGAGGAAAGAGAGGCAGTAGAGGCAGAAGGACTGGGTGGATCTGGGTTCATGACTCGGAGAACAGGTGTGTTACCATGTTGAGTCACAGGGTTTGCATAGATGCTGCCCACGGAGGCGTCCGAGTTTGGTCTCAGGACAGGCACGGGGACATAGGGGCTGTACGGGTTGGACGAGGAAATAGACGGAAAATAGGCGGATGTAGCCCTCGATGAGGGACACCTTACCTTGCTCAATAGTCTGCTAAACAGCTTTCGGGACGCCCGGCGTAGTTGCCGGACGAAACCCGCTTCAGGCATTTTATCAGTTAGTGAAGGTTAGGTAAAAGTCTCCATCATTGAGAGCGAGAATCCTGGGCTTTATGTACTGTGGACGCATCACAGCAAGATGTTCAAATCGGGCGATCAGTGCATATCTCCATAATAATAACATTAATTGACTCCAGTTTGAAAGGATATCCTATAAAGAGTCTTTGTAGTGACAAATGCAGTGAATGCGAGTTCAAACGAGATTAGTTTGCCAAATCCACATTTTCCTTTATTGCTGACACAGTTTGCTGAGACTGGCCAAGGAAGAACCCGAAAAGTTCGAGAATTGTGGTTACGTTTGAGGATGGACCAGGTACGGAGGAGGGAGTAAGGAGAGGAAAAGTGGAAAGTGGGAGATATCCACATGACGTCATGCACAGAGCTTTCCCCAGAATTGAGCTCCGCTCCCGTCGATTCGATCTGCTTGCTTTTTCCCTGCTGTTGTTCCAAGGAAATTTGACCAGTTCAGGGTTTGCGATGGACCCGACTGGTTATTTGCTAACTCACTAACTCAAATTTTTCCAATTGAAGGAAGTCAGGACAGTCCAGTCTGTTCACTCGGGTGAGTATCGTCTGAAGGAGCACCTAGGTACTTCATACGGGGTAGGAGGCTAAGGTAGTTTGCTGTAGTGTACCCGAATGATTGACCGAAACCCCATTGGGGATCCATCTATAAACGAGGCTAATGGGGTCGGAGCCAGAGCGTCGTACCGGGTTCCAACCCGGACAACCACCTCTGCCAGGGTGAAATGTTGAAAACTTTTCAAGTAACGCCATATCTTGACCGTATTGCCATCTTTTGCCATATTCTTTTCTGTATACTCTGTACATGGTAGTGCGTTCAATTGCCCCCAACTCTTGTACAGCAAGTCCCAGCCTCCTCCACGGGGAAAAGCAAGATCCCGCCCCCCGCACAGACCGAGTCCCGAGCTGCCAACCCCGTGTCCAAGCGTTCAAGTGACCCATCCGGGCTTTGAAACTCCCCCTCCCTTTCTGATTTTTCACTCTTCAGAGCTTCATCTTCACTTGAGTTGGAGCTTCACGATTGTTGCCATGGCCGACGAGAACGGCACCGAGCCCCTCAAGCGCGACGTTCGCAATCATGTGCTGTTCGAGGTGGCCACTGAGGTGGCTAACCGCGTCGGCGGCATCTACTCGGTGCTCAAGTCTAAAGCGCCCGTCACCACCGCTGAGTACGGCGAGCGCTACACCCTGATCGGCCCTCTCAACAAGGCTTCCGCCGCTGTCGAGGTCGAAGAACTTACGCCTTCTAACCCGGCCATGCGCGACACCATTCAGTCCATGCAGGCGCGGGGCATTGAGCTCCTCTACGGTCGCTGGCTGATTGAGGGGGCCCCGCGCGTGCTGCTCATCAATACCGGTACCGGTTATCGGTGGTTGGACGAGTGGAAGGGTGATCTGTGGAACACCTCGGGCATTCCGTCCCCGGCTGCCGATCATGAGACCAACGAGGCGATCACCTTTGGATACCTGGTAGCCTGGTTCCTGGGTGAGGTACGTCCATAAGCCCCGGGCATCCAGAATGGGACCTTTGACCTTATGTATTAACTACTACATAGTACATCTCCCATGAACGTCGCCGGGCCGTCGTCGCCCATTTCCATGAATGGCTGGCCGGTGTGGCCCTACCCTTGACCAAGAGGCGGCATATGGACCTGACCACTATCTTTACCACACACGCCACGCTGCTAGGTCGCTATCTCTGTGCGGGGTCCGTCGATTTCTACAACAACCTTCAGTACTTCGATGTGGATGCCGAGGCCGGAAAGCGTGGTATCTACCATCGCTACTGCATTGAACGAGCTGCTGCCCACAGTTGCGATGTCTTCACCACGGTCTCGCACATCACCGCATTCGAGAGCGAGCACTTGCTCAAGCGCAAGCCCGACGGTGTGCTGCCCAATGGTCTGAATGTGAAGAAATTCTCCGCCATGCACGAGTTCCAGAACCTGCACTCGCAGGCCAAGGAGAAGATCAATGACTTTGTTCGCGGTCACTTCTACGGACACAACGACTTCGACCTGAACAACACTCTCTATCTCTTCACCGCTGGTCGGTACGAGTTCCGCAACAAGGGTGTTGACATGTTCATCGAGGGTCTGGCTCGTCTCAACCACCGACTCAAGTCGGCTGGGTCAACCATGACCGTCGTTGCCTTTATCATTATGCCGGCTCAGACCTCGTCCCTCACGGTCGAGTCGCTCAAGGGCCAGGCGGTGGTCAAGTCCCTCCGTGACACCATCGAAAACATCGAAAAGGGCATCGGCAAACGCATGTACGAGCGTTGTCTCCAATGGAAGGAGGGAGACAACATGCCCGACGAGAAGGACCTCATCACCAGTCAGGACCGGGTGCTCCTCCGTCGCCGCCTGTTCGGCATGAAACGGCTCGGTCTCCCCCCGATCGTCACCCACAATATGGTCAACGACCACGAGGATCCGATCTTGAACCAGCTCCGCCGTGTGGAACTCTTCAACCATTCTTCTGATCGGGTGAAGGTTGTCTTTCATCCCGAGTTCCTCAACTCCTCCAACCCCGTGCTGCCCTTGGATTACGATGACTTTGTCCGTGGAACCCATTTGGGAGTGTTCCCGTCCTACTATGAGCCATGGGGATATACACCGGCCGAGTGCACGGTGATGGGTGTTCCTAGTATCACCACCAACCTGTCCGGTTTCGGTTGCTACATGGAAGAGCTGATCGAGAACTCTGCCGACTATGGTATCTACATTGTGGATCGGCGCGCCAAGGGAATCGACGACTCGGTCAACCAGCTGGCCGACTTCATGTTTAACTTTACCGAGAAGAGCAGACGCCAGCGGATCAACCAGCGTAACCGAACGGAGCGCCTGAGCGATTTGCTCGACTGGAAGCGGATGGGCCTGGAATACGTGAAAGCCCGCCAACTGGCTCTTCGGAGAGGTACGTTTCATCATATTCCCTCAGAGCATATGCTGACTTTTGATCGCAGCCTATCCCTCTTCGTTCGACGGAACAGAGGACTACTTCGACATCATCGGTGGTACCGACCAGAAGGTCTCCCGGCCTCTGTCTGTTCCTGGCTCCCCTCGGGATCGGTCTGGTATGATGACTCCGGGTGATTTTGCTTCGCTCCAGGAGGGCCGCGAGGGTCTGACCACCGAGGACTACATCGCATGGAAGCTCCCGTAAGTTTACTGCCGTCCACATTCGACTTTTTCAAAGCTAAACACACATCACAGTGAGGAGGAAGAGCCAGACGACCATTTCTACCCGCTTACTCTGCGAACTCGCAAGACCGCGGACCGACCGCAGTCCCCACTGGACAGCATATCGATCAATGGGGGCCACCAAGCGGAGAGCAGTAGTCCGAAGTAGGAGTGAGCGGAATCGGAGAGAAGGGCGAAGCTGACTGATCCATTGGTCCATTTGGGATCCTGCATTTGGTGTCTTTTGTTTTCTGTTTTTTGTTTCCGCAGTGGATACTTCCCCTCCATAACCTGACGTCACGTTGTAATATGTGTTCCCTGGACTTGACTGCCCGTTTATCTGTTGACTGCATTTGAAGCCTACGTTATTCTACTGTTGATGCAATCATTTCGAACTTGACCTTCCAAGTAGACTGCTCTAAGAGTACGGAGTATAGAGTATAGGGTATGGGCCAGCTCGGAAATAATTTCGGCACGCCGGTTGGGTTCGGAAGCAGGTGGATTAAATAGAGTTAACAGCAAGACCAGATCATCCTAGTTCCGTGAGCCTTTTACCCTTTTTTATCCTCTATTTGTGTGGTGTAGTCATGATGAGCGAAACCCGTGGACCTTGTGCACTGCCCCGCCTCGGGGTATTTCTACCCCTCCATTTGTTTTCCCTTCTCTTTCCCCTCTTCAACTACTGCTCTACTCTGCACTTTCACCACTCCAACTTTTGAAACTTCGAGTCTACCATCGGTACGACACTCCATGGAGCTGCGCACGTCCTAGCCTCGACCCTTCGGGGTCCAAGGACTCTCGCTATGATGATCATCGCGGATCAAGGTATTTTTCAAAGTATAACGGTCACTGCACACGCATGACAGGTGTTCGATCAGATTGAGCTTCCTCGGGAGTGCAGTCTGGCCGTTCTGAGATTATACTGTCAAAACTTGATCTAGATAATACTAGCGAAAGGACATGCGTGACTTTTGATTGTTTCCCCCTTTGCTTTTGTGCCCTCTTTTCAGACTCGTCTCAATTGAGGGCACCTTTCCCCGTGGGATGCTGACTATTTCCTAAGTATCTACAGTTGAACTTGTCTTACCGTCACAATGTCCACTGACAAGATCACCTTCCTGACCAACTGGTATGACTGACTGAAACAGAAGCAATTGCCGGAACAGGGCTAAGTCAGTATCGCAGGCACGCGACCCCGTACCACGCCCCCCTGTACCTCGCCCAGGCCCGTGGCTACTTCAAGGATGAAGGCATCAAGGTTGCCCTCCTCGAGCCCAATGACCCCTCCGACGTGACTGAGATCGTCGGCAGCGGCAAGGTCGACATGGGCTTCAAGGCCATGATTCACACCCTGGCCGTGCGTGTTCCTCTCCGTCTGTTATCGTAGCTCCTTGCTAACCTTTCCCCAGGCCAAGGCTCGCAACTTCCCCGTCACCTCAATTGGCTCTCTGCTCGACGAGCCCTTCACCGGTGTCGTCTACCTGAAGGGCAGCGGCATCACTGAAGACTTCCACAGCCTGAAGGGCAAGCGCATCGGCTACGTTGGCGAGTTCGGCAAGATCCAGATTGATGAGCTCACCAAGTACTACGGCATGACTCCCGATGATTACACCGCTGTGCGCTGCGGCATGAATGTGACCAAGGCCATCATCCGCGGTGACATCGACGCCGGTATCGGCCTCGAGAACGTGCAGATGGTCGAGCTGGCCGAGTGGCTGGCTGAGCAGGGCCGTCCCCGCGACGACGTTCAGATGCTCCGTATCGACCAGCTGGCCGAGTTGGGCTGCTGCTGCTTCTGCTCGATCCTGTACATTGCCAACGACTCTTTCCTGGCCGCCAACCAGGACAAGGTCCACAAGTTCATGCGCGCCGTCAAGCGTGCCACCGACGCCGTCATTGCCGACCCCGCTGGCACCTACGAGGAATACATTGACGTGAAGCCCATCATGGGAACCCCCGTCAACCGCAAGATTTTCGAGCGCTCCTACGCCTACTTCAGCCGTGACCTGAAGAACGTCAAGCGTGACTGGGAGAAGGTCACCAACTACGGCAAGCGTCTCGGTATCCTCGATGCCAGCTTCAAGCCCAACTACGTTAACAGCTACCTTTCCTGGACCCTGGAAGCGGACTCTACCGATCCCACCGGTGACCAGAAGCGTATGGCTGAACTGCAGAAGGAGGTTGCCGCCAACGGTGGATTCAAGCGTCTTGCTGTTGAGGCGACCGCTGCAACTGCTTAGAGTGGCGGAAACATAGATCTCTTCAGTTGTATCGGGCTTCACTCGTTAGTCCGACTTTGCTTAACAATATGAATGAACGAGGACGATATCTGCTTGATATCCCAGGTGCATCACGTAGTCTAAACCGCCAACGCCTGTGCCACTATACGTACCGGATTTCCCCTGGTGGGGGCTTTCCTATCTGAGCTGCGCCGCTTTTATGAGGGCACTCAGGCTTAGGCTTACTGAGTAGATGTTAGCACGAAGTTTTGGACACTTGTTAGTTTGTCATTAGGAAAAGGAAAACATAACTATTCACCTCTACTCTCTACCTACCTCGGGCAAGGCTAGATGCCCTTCAACGCAATTAGCCTAGTAAGCACTAGACGCAGGGTTGCCCAGTTATACGCTTTTGTTAGCAACCAACTCTGTAAATATCATATGACTTGGGTCGATCTTTCAGACTTTTAAGTTTGATTACACCTACTAGATCCTCTTAGCATGCTTATTGAATCAATGTGTATACTATTATGGCACGCTCGTTTACACTAAGATAAAGGTTATCAATGAATATACTGCAGTTTTGAGAAGCCACGATTTCGGACTCGATGATGCTTAAATATGGGCGTCATAACCCTCTGCCTGTCACCTAAGTAATAGTAATTCTTGGGGAATTCGGTACAATGTACTGCACCTACACAACTACCTAGGTACTCAAGAAACCTGAACTGCTAATGCCAAAGTGTATTATTCACAGTATGAGTCGAAAATGAAGCCTATATAGTCATCGTCACGCATCAATCGATGCGCCGGGTATCAAATATGTTCGGCTATGTGCAATGCGCCAAGTCTACTTCGTCTATTTGGTCCGCTTGTAGATCTTGCCGAGGAAGGCCTCGAAGACCTCCTTCTTGAGACCCTTGGTCTCATCCACGGCCGCAATCTTGGCCCGCAGCTCACCCACCACTTTCTCCTCGTACTCCTTGTACAACTTCTCCAGCTCCAACTCGTCGAAGATCTTCTTCACCTTGGCCTCTTGCTCCTTGTCCTTGCGGCCGTAGGCATCGTCGAGCACCTGGCGCTGCTCGGGAGTGCAGCGCTGGATGGCCTGGTTGACCAGCCACGAGCACTTGTTGTCCTGGATATCGGTGCCAACCTTGCCGATAACAGAGGGGTCACCGAAGTTGTCCAGGTAGTCGTCCTGGATCTGGAAGTACTGACCCAGGGGGATAAGGATGTCGTGGGCTTGCTTGAGGTTCTCCTCGGTGGCGACCTGCAGGTAGTGCATAGCCAGAGCCACGGGCAGGTAGAAGCTATAGTAGGCGGTCTTGTAGGTGACGATGAACATGTACTTGTCCATGGAGAAGTTGTCCAGGTTGACATTGTCCTCGGGGGCGGTGATCAGATCGCAGAGCTGGCCCAGCTCGGTTTGCCAGGTGACCTCGTGGAAGAGCTCGACGATGTCGATGTAGGCGGGGTGCGAGCGGAAGCGCTGCTTCAGGATGAGGTAGATGGCCCCCTCTAGCATGAAGGCGTCGTTGATGGCGATCAGACCAACGCCCTCGTTGCGGTACCAGCAGGGCAGGCCGCGGCGGGTGATGGAGCTGTCCATAAGATCATCGCTGACCAGGAAGAAGGCCTGGAGCAGCTCGGTGAGCCAGCCCAGAATGCTCAAGTGCTCAAATTGCTCGTCGGTCAGGGGCTTCTTCAGGAGGGCGAGGGCAGTATCGGGGACCGAAAGGCCACGGTTCAGCTTTCCGCCGGGGACATTCGTGTTTAGGGACTAAAGTTCTAGGGTGTTAACTGGCGTCCACGATTTGTGGCTGTGTCGTTCCTGAAATGAGGGACACTCACCTTTTCAAACCACTCGAGGGCGTTGGCGGGGAGGTTGTACTTCTTCGCATGGGCCAGGATATCCTGGGCGAGCGAGGGGAAGATGGCCTCAAAGTCGGCACGCTTGGTAGTCGAAGCCATATTGAAACTATTGGTAATAGTAAATGGGAAAGAAAAAGACCAAAAGACCAAAAGACCAAAAGACCAAAAGACCAAAAGAATGAAAGTGCAACACAATCGATAAATTGACTTCCCCCGCGGAGGGTCCACTTGGCGTGTTTGTTGTGTTTGTCATGTTGACATGCGCAGTTGCTCCGCGTCGCTTCTTGTCGTTGTTTCTCGTGAGGATTGCACTGGATTCCTCCAGATATTCGCCTAAGGCTCGCTTCTGTGCTAATAGTTCGGCTCGAACTTGAATATATTTGCGTTCGAAGTTCTCGTCCATCACCCATCGTGTGACTAACGCGCCGAGCCCGAGAATTCATTGCGCTCCGAACTTCCAGTGGTGATTGTGCCGACACCCTGATTGCTGGCATACAAGCAAAATATCCATGGTCAATTGCTTTCGGTGATTTTGTTTCAGACCTGGTTCCTCGCAGTGGACGTAGGTCCCTCCCAACCCGGTCAATATCTGCGTGCGCAGCACTCGAGACATCCCACCATGGAATTCACCGAGGACACTATCCAGGATCTCAAGTACCGCTTTGAAGATGCGGCCATCAAGTGTTCAGAACGGTGTCTCTATCAATCAGCCAAATGGTATGGCTAGTCAGTCACGCATCCCGAGGTGCAAGGACTAACGTTTCGTCCACTGTCTAGGGCTGCAGAGATGTTGGATTCTCTCCTACCAATCGAGCACGAAGACACCGATTTGGAATCCCCGATGGACACAACGGACACAACGGACACGCCCGCCATAAACCCGTATCTGCGCGTGAAGGATCCGGTGGAGGCTGCTCTGGAAGCCCAGGAAACTCACAAGTACCTCTTGGCCAAGTCCTACTTTGATACCCGCGAATATGACCGCTGCGCAGCGGTATTCCTGCCTCCCAAAGCATCTCTCGTTCCACTCTCCATGACTTCACCCAACTCCAAGCCCAAGCAGCACCGAACCACTCCCATGAAGGGCAAGGACAAAGCCTCTCCATTCCAAGGATCCAAGGGCCATGCCGCGAGAAACCCGTACCCTAAAATCAGCCAAAAGTCACTGTTCCTTGCTCTTTATGCGAAATACCTAGCTGGAGAGAAGCGCAAGGACGAGGAAACTGAGATGGTACTGGGTCCTGCGGATGGCGGCATGGCGGTCAACAGAGAATTGCCAGATCTCGCGCGTGGATTGGAAGGGTGGCTAGCAGAACGGGCTGCCAAAGGATTGGAAGACCAAGGCCAGGGCTGGCTGGAGTATCTCTATGCCGTCATTCTGTTGAAAGGCCGGAATGAGGACCTGGCCAAGACATGGCTCATCCGAAGTGTGCACCAGAACCCATTCCACTGGGGTGCATGGCAGGAGTTGAATGACTTGCTAGGTAGCACTGAAGACGTAAGATTCCAGGCTGACATTCTGCAAAATATCGGCGCTAACATGATATTAGTTGAACCAAATCCTGCCTCGTCTGCCGGAGAATGTGATGACCCTAATATTCCATGTCTACTGTAGCCAGGAGCTATATCAAGCAACAAACGCAACAGACAAGGCCCTCAGTGAACTGGAATCTCTTTTCCCTACCAGTTCCTTTTTACAGACCCAGCGAGCACTGCTCTACTACCACAACAAAGGTAACCCTCTTTGCAACACATTTCTACTTCCAATGCTCACAAACAGCAGAATTCGAGGAGGCGGCCCAAATTTTTACTCAAATCCTGACTACATCACCACATCGACTCGATAGTCTCGATCATTTCTCCAACATTCTATATGTGATGGGCGAACGGCCCAAGCTCGCCTTTATCGCCCAAGTAGCAACCGCCACAGACAAATTCAGGCCTGAAACGTGCTGTGTTGTGGGGAACTATTACTCCCTGAAATCCGAGCATGAGAAGGCGGTCATGTATTTCCGCCGTGCTCTGACCTTGGACCGCAACTTCCTGTCAGCCTGGACACTGATGGGCCACGAATATATTGAGATGAAGAATACTCACACCGCTATCGAGTCCTATCGCCGCGCCGTCGATGTCAATCGCAAGGATTACCGAGCCTGGTATGGTCTCGGCCAAGCCTACGAAGTTCTCGACATGGCCTTTTACGCTCTTTTCTATTATCAACGCGCTGCGGCTCTCCAGCCGTACGACCCTAAGATGTGGCAGGCCGTCGGATCCTGCTACGCAAAGATGGGCCGAGTCGAGCAGAGTATCCAAGCGCTGAAGCGCGCCTTGGTTGCCGGCTCTTACTACGCAGACGACGGCGCGCCCGGCGCAAGTCCTGGCTCTCACACTCGCAAGATCCTAGACCCAGAAACCCTGCACCAGATAGCGACCCTGTATGAGCGTTTAGGCGACGAAGAAGAGGCGGCCGCATACATGGAACTAACCCTCCAGCAAGAATCTGGCGGTGCGCCTGTCCACGACGAAGGCTCTGACGAGGATGGGTACTCGTCTGCCTCTGAGAATGCCGCTCACAGTGATTTCGAAGCTGAAGGCTTTGGAGATGACGAAGACAGGAATTCTCGGGGGCGCCGCCGCAAGCCACGTCCTAGAACGTCATCCTTTGGCATGCAACACGATGATTCCATCACCAGCGAAACCTGGCACCATGGTACAGGTCCCACAGCCACCACATCCAAAGCACGCCTGTGGTTGGCCCAATTCGCCTTACGGAATGGGGACTTGGAGCGCGCGGATCAGCTAGCGGGAGAGCTGTGTCAGGATGGAATGGAAGTGGAGGAAGCCAAGGCATTGATGAGAGATATCCGTGCCAGAAGGGAAGATGAAGACTAGTTTTGGCTTGCTGGATTCTCATCCATGATAGCGCGGCGTTTTTCTTTACCGTAACCTAAGCACTAGTAGTTACGAAATATTTGCATGGTTGGTGCCAAAACAGTTATATCGATTATAATTCATTATGAGTTCAGCATATATCATCGACAAGGAGGAGCGGATTAATGGACTTGTACTCCCCCAAAGCCAGTATTTCATTTTGGTCAAAGCTTACAGCAAAAGGAGACAATTGACCTGGCTCAGAGCTGCCCAATTGAGCGTGAGAACGAACATCTTGTCCAACTTCTCTATTGCATGAGTCTGGACCCAAATTCCAGTGGAGACAAGCATAGTAGTACTTCCGTCCAAGCTCCGCCCAAGCTGAGCGCAAACAGAACTGCAAATCTTCAGGTTGCACGTCTTGCTTTACAAGGTTGGAATCGAGGAAGTATATTCGTCCCGATGGTGGACAGGATTGTCTGACCCTAAAGTCTTGAAGAGTTTGGGCGACATGATGGATTTCTTGTCCAAGAGATGATTCACGAGGGTTGACGAGTGCGATGCCAAAGGATATGCCCTGGGAAAAGGCGCTCGGGTTGGATTGTTGAAGACAATATCTTGACTCGGTGGAGCCAAGGGCTTGGAGGAATTTCTGAAGGCCGGAGGATCCTTTCTGTCGTGGGGAATTGGATGGAGTACGTGACATGTAAACAGGGACTGTCGTCAGACGAGAGCGAGGGTTGTTATTTTCGGAAGATGAAGCCGTGAGATCGGATGTTTGGGCTTGTTTATGATGTATAGAGATGATCCTGGATGCTTGTGAATTGGATGAGGCAGGCTTCACTTTCATCCGCACTTTCTCCAGCGATGATTTGGCGGATTCGTTCCGTGTTTGAGGAAACGTGTTGGCTCCTCTCTGGTTAGGAGGTTGGCGACGAGACAGGTTCTCGTTTTCAGCCAGGGCGCGGTCATCGTGAAAGCTCCGAGCCTCCTCCAGAAAGACAGTCTCGTCAATATAAACAGCAGGGGCTCCTTTGCTGCTATGCTTTGAGTCACGGTCTGGGTATAAAGCAGGTTGTGAATAACGTCCACTTTTGGGAGAATCGCGAACGTCCTCGTCATGAGATGTGATAGGAGATCCACACCCCCCCGAACATGCATCCGATTCTACACTGGAGCTTCTTGAAGATGGACTCTGTGATCGTTGCTCAATGTACTGATTGAGTCCATTGCCAACCTTCAATCGCTTGCGCCACTCTTTTTCTTGGAAAAGGTCATCGTCAGGTATAGACCGAGCGTCATCTGCCAAGAGTTGGAGTTCTCGATAAGAGGCTGCATCTTCAAATGTTCTGTCCGTATGAACTTTCAGAATACGAGGAAATCGCAAAGTGAAGTATCGGGCATTGGACGGCTTTTCAAACCCACTGCCCATAATCTCCACCACAAACGGCTTCTTAAACACACTGGATGCTCGAGGAAGACTGCTATGTCCATATTCAAGGTGAAATCCCTCAAACTCTTCTGGATCGCAGGCATAAAATTCTCCGATTTGGTTGAAATATTGAAGAAAGTCTCTGTGCATGCAGTGGTGGTTGACCATGTCGATCACTTTGAAACGAGGCACAGCCTCCGATATTTCAACCTCTTCCTTATTCAAAAGACATCCAACTAAAAGGTGTGTCCATCGCAACCTTCTAGAAGCTGCAGAATCATGAGCATCGTAATACCCACCAACCAAAGCGAGATCAACAGTGTCTCCCAGGCCGGGGATATAGTCTTTTTTGAGCTTAATCCACCGACCAAATGCCTCATCCACACCAGCGGAGTACATAGGGAAATATGGCTCCTCGCAAGCCTTCAGGACAAATCCCTCCCATCTCTGAGCGATTGCATTGGCAAAGCTAATCTCTAGTCGATGTTGGCTGTCGGATCGACTAAAGTCTAGCACTTGTTGTTCTGCAAGGGCAGCTCGTCCAGGGATCGTTTGCACCACGTCTTGGAGGAGTAGCCGCCTCTGTCTATGAGGAGCTTTCAAGCAGACATCATCATCAAGCAAAATAATGTCAAAGAAACATATCATCAGATGTTCATAAGGCTGAGGTCTGCTCACATTAGCATATATCGTAGATTTTGACCAGACTGCAGACATACGGAGAGTCACTGTCAATCCCAATAAACGTCCCTGATCGAGGGAGGAACTTTCGAAGTTTGTGGAAGTCTGCCAATCGATTGTGTCTCTCACTCCATACAAGCAATTCTCCTTCAAGAATGCAGTGGCGTGCGAATTTGCATTTGGCGGTGCTCATTCGAAGGGATTCCTCTATGGTTGGGATAATACCAAAGCGGTCCGCTGTCGAATCCTTACCACTCTTGGAGAAGATTTGTACTGGGGTCCGCTTGTTCAAAAGGTCAACATGAATTTGGCAGTACTCTCCATCATATTTCCGCTCAATGCTCATACGGCGACCGTTTGCCATCTGGTGACAATGTTTGATACTGCGAGCTTTGAAATACTCCGGCTGTCCGATTTTAATCCCAGTGCGTGGCCGGAGATGTTCAACCGCAATCGAGCATAAGCTGGCGGCCAGTCGAGGGTCTGGACGAGATGGAAAATGGTTCATGGGCTCTGAAGAAAGTATTTGTAAGGCACCCTCGAACGTGTCTTGGAACTGTAGGAGGTATGGGAGCAAAAAGTGGAACCGTTCTAGAGTATACTTCTGCGGGAGCACAACAGGGTAGCTTTTCAAAATCATGCGAGTGAGCCACTTAGCATCACGGCTGCTCAATCGACGGTACAAAGGCGATAGGGCACTTTCCACGTCCACGGCCGTCTTCTGGCGGCGTACTTGAGGACCCGAAAAGCGGCATCGAGATGCCATCATGCCCAGGGCCTGGTCAATTTCTTCCACTGTGACTTCTCGACCCCGAGGAACGTGGTTTTCGGCCTGCCGCATCACATTCTCCACGCATTGCCCAAGATCGGGCCCTCCAGACTGGCGCCATTGATCTAGCTCTGCCAAGCGGGATGATCCCAAACCCAAACAGCGGGCAATCACTCTGGCCAGTGAGGTGGCCTGTAGCCAGTAGACTCGATCTGTACGTCTCTCGGGTAACATGCACGAGAGCAGGGCCAGCCTGTCTGTGTCTGCGTGATGAATGTGCCGGTCATGTCGAGCAAACCACTGACCGATAGTTCGGATGTCTGGTGCATCCTTCTTGACGGCGAGGGCCTTGGCCACTCGGTTGTCCTCGAGGCTGGACAGAAGATCACAAAGGAAGCTGAAATTGAATCCCATGGGGCATGTGAGCGCTAATAATAACCTCACACCTGAGGGGACAACATGGAACACCAGCAAAGAGGAAGAGGGACACGAAAATTCGCGAGTGGACCGCATCCACGGAAACACGAAAGCACGTGACTACGAACTATACAGAAGCTGCAAAAGGATGTACATTGCAAACATACAAGGTATATCGGACTATCTGGATAGTCATTCATAGTATTCGCCAAACTCCGAGCTTTTGATAATAATACGCCATCCGACCCAAAACCAGCGAAATAAGGGACGACCCCGGGGCCGTTGCGACTAGAGAATGCCCTGCTTTTGAAGACTGCGAGTTGTTAGCATCTGTACCGTAGAATGAATATAAACGAAGGAATACTGACTCCAGGTAGATCCGCTCTGGCATGACGTTGCCTTCGGCATCCTCCATTTGTACAACGTTGTCGCGGGCCTCCCGCTCTTTCTTGCGTTCGGATTCCAACGTGTTCCAAAGCTGTATGGCCTGATCGATGCTGGTGATCTCGCGGAAGAGGTTGGTGTTTGCTGTGATGCCTAGGCACTTCAGACCGTGAATGTGCGTAGCTTCAGAGAAATGCTTATCGAATGCCCGACGACCCATGTAGGTGTGGTTACCGCAAATCTCACATTGATACTCGACTCCAAGGCCATGGAGCTTGTAGAGCCAGTATGGAATGGGCTTGCCATCCCAGGCCAAGGGCAACTTCAACGGGTTATAGATCTTGTCATCATCATCATCGTTGTCGGACTGCTCTCCTGCCTGGCCTTCGAAACTCTCGGGCTCGGCCATCAAGGCCTCAAGTTCCATTTGGCGTTCACGTTCCGTCATGCCCTGCCTCCGCTCCACGTTAGTCTTAGTGGCTTGTCGTTTGTCTTGGAGCACCTTCGCCAAGGATCGCACGCGGTGCTCACGTTCGGCAACGGCACGTTCTTTCAAGCTGTATGATGAACCGTTGCCCATCGATCCCGAGGGCTTCTCGCTCGATGCGCCCGAGGCTTTGCGTGCTTCCGCAGCTCGAATGTGCTTCTTGCCCGTCAAGTGATTCCGGTAGACGTTCTCGTTCTTGAACTCCTTCTCGCAATCTGGGCACCATATTCCTTCACCCGTCCCTTCAGTCTTAGGTCCTGAGGCTTTGTTCTCGGCCTTCTCTTCTGTCCAGCCGGGAACCTCCTTCGCCGCCCACTGCTTGTCAAATTCTTCATCGAAGCTCCCAAATAACTTGTCCAGGTCCTCCAGGGGTCGAGCTCGCTTGATAAAACTTTCCAGATAGGCGGCGAGCTCGCCGACATAGCGGAAATATTTATCGGAAAGCTTATCTTTCCGTTTAATCGACATATTCGGTGGAGTAAAAGCGTCGAAGATATCGAGGTATTGGATATAATTCAACCGCTTCACACCGGGTAGGTTCAAGTAGTCTTCGTGCATCGTGGTCAAATCAAGGTATTGTCCGAACCCTTCCTCGCCGGTGAACATGTTGTCAATTTCCATGCCGTACACCTCGCCTTCGCCGGGCTGGCGGCGCTTGTATGCCCGCTCGAGGTTGTCGACAGGCTCGTTCGGGTAGCGCTTGTGGAAAGCCTTGATGTCATCAAGCTGCTTGTAGAATTCTTCAAACTGGTCTCCCGTCGAGATCAACTGCACTTCCTGCTTGCGTAGCCCGTCCGCATCCTCGTAGATTTCCAGCAACCTCTTGGACTGCTCCTCGATTCGGTTCAGGAGTTTCGAAAGCTCATGGTCGCGAGCGAGCCCTTCACGAATCTATGTAAGACAGTTAGCATGCGAGACGAGCGATAAATCGCCAAGGGTGTAGCCAACTTACATTTCGTGGCTTCTCAGCCACGCGATCAGCAATAGCTTGCTCCAACCTCTCGAGGTCCTCGTGAATAAATCGTTGGTCCTCTAACAACATCTTGCATGTGCGACTGTATCCCGGCTAAGTTCCGACCGGTTCACAGGAAGTGTGGCTAGAGACAGCGGTGACAGTTGTGAAGAGAATTAGGTCCGCGGGTCTGAGCTGCAGCTTTGCGGGCGGTCACGTGCCAGCCACTTCTATCGCAAAAAGTCGATCTGGACTCTCACCTGCAGACAGCGACAACTGTCACCTCTGATTGAATACTCAGATTCCTTTTTGTCGTCAGCTGAACCTTTAACTCCTTTCATCATGGCGGACGGAATCGACAGACGTGCTGAAGGTATGCGCCTGGAGTCCTACTGAAACAGAACCTTGCTAACAGCTGCGCAGAGCGGATGGAGTTCAGCACCTCCAGGGAGGTCACAGTGGCCCCAACCTTTGAGGATATGCACCTGAAGGAGAGCCTTCTCCGCGGTATTTATGCCTACGGTTACGAATCTCCGTCGGCTGTCCAGTCGCGTGCCATTGTTCAGATCTGTAAAGGTCGCGATACCATTGCGCAAGCCCAGTCTGGTACTGGTAAAACTGCTACATTCGCAATCAGTACCCTGCAAGTTATTGACACTGTTGTGCGCGAAACCCAAGGTACATAGATCTCAAAATCCGACTGGCGAAGGATGTGGTGCTAACGAGTGTTTCTTTCGCGATAGCTTTGGTCCTGTCCCCCACTCGTGAACTTGCAACCCAGATTCAGTCCGTTGTCATGGCGCTCGGCGACTACATGAACGTTCAATGCCACGCATGCATTGGTGGCACCAATATTGGGGAGGATATCCGTAAGCTCGACTACGGCCAGCACGTCGTGTCAGGAACCCCCGGCCGTGTAGCCGATATGATCCGGCGCCGACACCTGCGTACCCGTCACATTAAGATGCTGGTTCTCGATGAGGCAGACGAGCTTCTCAATCGCGGTTTCCGTGAGCAGATCTACGATGTTTACCGCTACCTTCCACCGGCGACACAGGTTGTGGTTGTTTCGGCTACTCTCCCTTACGATGTGCTGGATATGACGACCAAGTTTATGACAGACCCCGTGCGCGTCCTGGTCAAGCGTGATGAGTTGACTCTGGAGGGTATCAAGCAGTACTTTATTGCTGTTGAGAAAGAAGAGTGGAAGTTCGACACACTTTGCGATCTCTACGATACCTTGACTATCACCCAGGCTGTGATCTTCTGCAACACCCGCCGAAAGGTCGACTGGTTGACCGACAAGATGCGCGAGGCCAACTTTACCGTTTCCAGCATGCATGGCGAGATGCCGCAGAAGGAACGTGATAGCATTATGCAGGATTTCCGTCAGGGCAACTCCCGTGTCCTCATCTCCACGGATGTGTGGGCGCGTGGTATCGATGTGCAGCAGGTGTCGCTTGTGATCAACTACGACCTGCCAACCAACCGTGAGAACTACATCCACCGTATCGGTCGATCCGGTCGTTTTGGCCGCAAGGGTGTGGCCATCAACTTTGTTACCAGCGACGATGTCCGGATTCTGAGGGATATTGAGCTGTACTACTCGACCCAGATTGATGAAATGCCTATGAACGGTGAGTTCGAGTTTCGATTTTCATTCAAGACTTCCGTACTAATCATACAATTCTACAGTCGCCGATCTTCTTTCATAATGCCATAACCTTGGATTCAGCGAGTAATTCCAGCGCTTGCCTTTCCGGTCAAAAAGTGACTTGATATGTCTCTCGACGGGCATTTGCCGCCCTTTTTGCGTTCATCGGCAATTCTTGAATGCGATATGATGAAAATTCAGTCAAGCATGACTGAGAGGGCCGGTTCTAGCGTGGAGGAAAGGGGAAAACAATACGATTCAGTGAGCATACACTGTTCTCAATTGACTTAATCTTCTATAACTGACCGATTTCCAGTCTAAGACTGCCAGACAAGATGATCACCCTATAAAGGTGCACTTGTGATTTACGTTTCTATTTCTTTTTGCTGGGATTTCTAGTTTACCCTGGATGCTTGTTACTGGGAGTTACGAATGACGGATTCAATCTAATTTACTCGCACTTTGTTCGCAGCGTAGCCTCATTGCAGTAGACCTCTTCGAGGCCGGGTCCATTACCTAAGACCTATAGACTTAACCGCTACGAGGTCACTGCAGGTGAAAGGATGGAGAAAAATACTACCACATTTCATGTATTGATTGAGACGTTTCAAGACTGCTTCCGGGAGGACCGGGGTATGTGCGTGATAGCAAGGGATCATGGTCGGAGGCACGAGGAAAGAAGAGCCTGCGCATGGGATCGAGAGAAAGCAAAGGGTGAGAGCGCAGGGTTATCGTCTTCCAAACTCCTTATATGATCGCCTTAACCGTGGTACAAAAATTGCCTCTCCATGGAAACACCTATGGTAGAAAATGGGACGAACGCTGTTAAAAAGAAGCTTTGACACGGGAAGAAACGTCGTTGAAAGAAGCATTGATATGAAAACATTCTTGCTATGCTTGCGCGGTGGATTATCTATCAATGGTTGGTATCAGAATGCTGATGTGGTTCTCAATGCGCTTGTCCGTGGGAATCCGTTGGATGAAACCCCGCGTCTTTGACTTGGGCCTCCTGCTGGGCGAAGTCGGTTGTTTCCGCCAGTCCAGCTAATACACTGTTAAGAGGTGACTCAAGCGGTAGAAAGGAAGGGATCTTACATGCGCACAGCGCAGTCATCGCCTGCTGAAGCAAACATTGTTGGGTTTGTCGGGTTCCATGATATTGAGTTGACGCAACCCGCAATGTGTCCCTCGAGAGTCTCGACAAGGTTACCATTTTCCTTGTGCCAGATATAGACTCGGGAGTCTGCCAATCATTAGCATGGCAATGTCCAACTCAACCAGGCGCGTGATACTCACCTTCACTACCGCTGACGACAAAGTTCTCATCAGCCCCGCCAAATGTACTTCGAATAACAAACTCGCCCTGCTTCTGGCCTGAGAAACGCCGAACCACGGAAGCTGTCTCCATGTCAACGAGTTGAATCTGCCCTTCTGCCAAGTTCACAAGCATGTGTTTTGAATCCCGGCTGATAGCAACTGATGTAGGTTTGCTGGGAAGAGAAAGGCAGTAATCTTCCTCGTAGGTCCGGAGATCAAATACATGGAGTTTTGCATCCGTGTCTGCTGCTACCAGTCGTCGTCCGTCTGGGCTGATGGCGCAATCCTGAACCCGGAATCCGCCTTTCCACCTGTACAATGATGGGCCACGGATGCTCCAGTGGCAGAGTTGCGAACTTGAATCGAGAGACGCTGTCACAAAGGAGTCCCCATCCGCGGCCCAGGCGGCAGCGGTCACAGGATCGCAATGATGGTCGATGGTGAGGAGACAACGACCTGTCTGAAAAGATATTAGAAAGATTAGCACCGAACAATTTCTAGGGTCAGGGTGTTATTATGTACCTCAACGTTCCATACTCGCGCCTTTTTGTCTTGAGAGCAGGTAATCAGCTTCGAGTCGTCTGGACTCCAGCTAGCAAATGCAACTCCTTGTCCATGATCACTCAAACGGTGGAGTATTCTAAGATCACTCGTGTCGTATATGAACACGGTGCGGTCCTTGCCTGCACTAACCAGCTTCGTGCCATCGTGAGAAAACTCGCAGTACCAGACTTCGTCGCAGTGCTGAGTGAGATCGTGGGTGACTTGCAATGGAAAGTCATTTCGGTCACACATATGATCCGAGTAAAGTGATGGCGGATCGGCAGTGTTATGGTACAAACAGTTGTTGATCTGGCTCTGCTTCACATTGTCTAATAATGTTGCGAGTCGGTGCTGGGGTATCATGACAGAGGGGGAAATGGACTTGGACAGATCGCTGAGGAGTCGTTCTCGCGACAAGCTGGTGGGACCATCCCATCCAGCTTGTTCACGTAGCAATTCCGTGGGACACATTAAAAGACTGGTGGAGTTTATCGTAGTTAGCAACCCATACTATGTCTGTCATCTGGGACAGATCGACTCACCTGGAAAGAGCATGAAGACGGTCAACATCGTAGTTCAACGGCGTGAGTTCTTGCCGGAGGACAATTAGTGCCGCGCCCAAATCACCCGCCTCCAACAGCTCAAGGAATTTCTGTTGTCGCAGGTAAAACAGCATTTCGTTTCTGTCGGCACCTTCTGCTAATATCAGGGGCTTCTCATCAGATGCTGATTTCTGAGTATTATGTGCATCACCATTCCGGAACGACTGAAAAAGGATCCTCTCAGCCTCCGACCATCGTCCATCCAATACGGCACTTCGGAATGTGGCTACTCCGGCAGTCTCCAACTGATAGCCGCTCTCCGCACTTAGCGTGGAAGCGGCGCCGTTGTAACCCAACTCGTACAGACTTTGAATTAAGATCCGCGTGACCTCCTCCCGATTGTGGCCATAGTAGCTCGAGTTTGCCAGAGATTCCCCAAAGCCATTCGTATGTGACTCTCCGTTCGCCGCTGTGTTCGACTGACCGTTCATGCTGGCTTTCCTCGAGGCGGGGATTGACCCGTTGGATGCCTGTGAAAGGCCGTTTGTCGATAGTCCATCCGCACGCATGATTACCAGGCGCCTGCGCTTGCGGGATGGAGGGTGGCCGTTAGCTTGGCCGGATGGTCTAGGATCGTTCGGGGACGCAACTGCACGAGCCTCTGCGTCTTGAGGTGAAGTACCGATCCCCGCGGGAGCAGGAGGGCTGCTCGAAGGAAGGCGGCGGCGTCGAGGGTTGGGCTGGTTACTGGAAGGGGAATCGGGACTGCCGGCGGAGGCAATAGAAGGGAGGGGGAGAGGAAGATCGGGATGGTCGGCGGCGAAAGGTGGGAAGGGAGGATTGTTGGCCAGGTCGAAAAGTCGGGATCTGCCCAGTCCCCTGGCTCTTTGAAAAGAACCAGGTGAGCAGATCTATGAAGTAGAGGCGGATGGATAGTTCCTCGGTGTTTGGGAGGTGCGATGGAGCTTTGGATAAGAGAAAGGTATTACGGGAAGCAGATAGACAGGGGGGTCGAGGGTCGAGGGTCGAGGGAGTAGAATGAAAAAGGAGGGGTTTGCAAAATAGATAAAGAAGGATAAAGGGTCAGATCGTGGGGTCCCCTCTTTCTCTTTTCTCTTTGGGGGTTTTTTGAGAAGTTGGGTGACTCTCGGGTTGCGGGAGCTCTCAAGTGCTTATCGGGTTACCCACTTTGTACACTTGGTCACTGACAAGAGATGTCCACCAAGTCATCACCGGACAAATATTCTTGTCCTCTTTCATTCGGATTATCAGCTGATTACAAAGGCTCAAAGCCCGACATCGTTTAAATATTAGCGAGCTGCTGCTTATCAGGCGCCAAAGTCGAGGTTGCTTCGTTCCTATTTTACTTTGATTCAACCATAGATGTGATTGAATATTCTCTCGTATTCTAGCTCCATCTTTCCTTGACTAAGGCGATTTGGATTGTTTGAATGTTTGGAGAACTATGCTAGCGATCAAGCTAGAACTATATGTCGAATCCCTCCGCTAGGGCTAGGTATCTAGCTGTTCTACACCCGCTTCATCTGCCGGTTCCGTACATTGGATACTGACTCTTACCTCAGTGAGGCCTCATAGTGGCTTTCATTCCATTCGTGTGGTTCGCCATCCCCGCTGACGCCATCATGATGCTCGTGGTCCTACCTCTATGAGCCACCTCAAGGTATAAGAAGCAGCGCATCTCTACATTTTAACTTCCCCTTGTACACACTTTCTTCGAGTGAAATACAACATCTCTGCCTCTCTATTCAAACACTATCCGCTATCCATCATGGGCTGTGACTGCGGATCCAAGTGCAACTGTAACGGTGCCCAGAACTGCTCCTGCAATAACAACTGCTCCTGCAAGGGATGCGGAGTATGTGATCCCTTTTGCCCCAGATGAAACTGGTGAAACCTTTCAGTATGAGGATGGATATGAGCGCTAACGTTCACTCCCTGTTTAGAAGTAATGGCACTTTACTGCAACTGCGCCGTATACGACGGCTCATAAACGACGAGGTTCATTTGGAGGACACTTAAAAAACCAGTACAGATGCTACTTTCTTTCCTTCCTCCACTCTGTACTCTAGGATTAATGCGCTACATTATAAAATGAATACCTCGTGTATGAATCGGAGTTGGCGGAGTTATAGACGTCATCACGGCTAGATCGGGACTCGCCCCGGCCTTTTGCCCGTGATTGTATACACAAAGCTAGATTCAGTGATAGGATTCCCACAAAGCCTTAGCAATAGGCACCTTTTCCGATTCAGTCCCAAGTCATCAGCATAGTAAACCAAAGCGCCGGGTCATCTCCGAGGAAGTAGCCATACGTTATCCAGGTACTTAGAGCTGGCCCGGTCATACAAAAAGCGTCACCATGGCCCGGATGGGAATTCTGGCCGAGTCGCCATCTGCCACCGTTCGTCGTCGTCAGACTGATGATGGTATGTATTCAAGATTGCCAATATCGCTGTTCGAGGCATCGTATAATCCGGCCGGGCTACAATATAGGCGATGGTTTAACTGACGATCACCTGGCAACGCCGGGGAAAAGAGCTTGGTGCCCAGATTCGGTGTATCGTTAACCATAGCATTGTGAACGACCACGGCAGATGCAGGCGGCGAGCGACTCCGTAGGACATTGTAAGACTTGCAGCGAGCCTAAAAATGCGGCAAGCAAGCGGGTTTTCATCATGTCTTTTGTAGACTGGACCAAGTTAACAGGTTTCCAGGAATCAGCCTCCCTGAGGCAACCAACAAATTCACTATCTCTACATCCGCAATATTCCATATTCAACGAGTGACCCGAGGGGATAAGTCTGTATTGATTCGGCTTATTCTTGTTCTCTTTATTTTTGAGAAATATAATGATTATCCTCCTCCGACAAAGTGTTCGGAAAACCACGCATAGTAGTTGATCACTGTATTGTTTGCTTTGAGTAGTTAGTACGATAGGTCCACTCCCTTATAATGATTCTCGGACTCGGCCATTTATATACTTTGATCCCTATCACTGGGTACCCCTGAACGCGATTGAAGTCTTGAGAGCTGAGTTGATCCATGGGAAGACTCACGAAGTGAAAACCCGACTGCAACAGAACTACACTAAAATGTGGACTAGATGCTCAGTAGATTTTGATGCGGACATCATTCGAATATTATGTCCACGTATGTGCCTAGTAAATAACAGCCCCGGAAGGAAAGCAAATATTGAAGCCACCTGAGCATTATAGAATTTAGGTCGTGATCGAAGTTCGCAAGGTCAATCGGTGATGTAGACATCTCTTGGCCTTGGTGTCCCGACTGCTCCACCGCCCGTACCGCAGCTCCAATTCCGCTTCCAGAGTCACCCACCTCCATCACCTCTCGAATCCCTACACCCAAGCTACCAGCTACCTCCACTATGGCCACCAAGGACCAGGAGCCTCATGGCTCTATCTTCTCGGTTTCCGGTCCCGTCGTTGTGGCCGAGAACATGATCGGCTGTGCCATGTACGAGCTGGTAAGGCTCCCGGAAGCTCACCCCTAATGCTATCTGCGTCATTCTTGCTAACTTTGTGGCTATTAGTGCCATATCGGACACGATCTGCTAGTCGGTGAAGTCATTCGTATCGACGCCGACAAGGCCACTATTCAGGTTTACGAAGAGACTGGTACGACTCCCTCCACCTTGCGGGCCACGTATGCTCCGATCGATCAACGCCAAAGCTAATTGATTGCTTGCTGTAGCCGGTTTAACTGTTGGTGACCCTGTTACGCGGACGGGCAAGCCTCTTTCCGTCGAGCTGGGCCCCGGTTTGATGGAGACAATCTACGATGGTATTCAACGACCTCTCAAGGCCATTTCCGACAAGTCTAAGGGCATCTACATCCCCCGCGGTATCTCTGTCAACGCACTGGACCGTGAGAAGAAATGGGAGTACAAGCCCGCCGGTTTCAAGGTCGGCGACCACATCACCGGCGGTGACATCTGGGGTACCGTGTTTGAGAACAGCCTAGTGAACGACCACAAGATCCTGCTGCCCCCGCGTGCTCGGGGTACCATCACGCGGATAGCTCCCGCCGGTAGCTATACCGTCGAGGAGAAGCTGCTGGAGGTCGAGTTCGAGGGCAAGAAGACCGAGTACGGGATGATGCAAACCTGGCCCGTCCGTGTGGCCCGCCCGGTCAGCGACAGGCTGTCCGCCGATTCGCCCTTCATTGTCGGCCAGAGAGTGCTGGATTCTCTCTTCCCCAGTGTCCAGGGTGGAACTGTGTGTATTCCCGGCGCCTTCGGATGTGGCAAGACTGTCATTTCCCAGTCGGTGTCCAAGTTCTCCAACAGCGACATTATCGTCTACGTCGGTTGCGGTGAGCGCGGTAACGAGATGGCTGAAGTGTTGATGGATTTCCCCGAGGTATTTATTCTATTGTGGCATGAACTGCGGTGCACTCGCGCTAACTACTCCACTCCGATAGCTTTCCATCACCGTCGAGGGCCGCAAGGAGCCCATCATGAAGCGTACCTGCCTGATCGCCAACACCTCAAACATGCCCGTGGCCGCCCGTGAGGCCTCCATCTACACCGGTATCACCATCGCCGAATACTTCCGTGACCAGGGCAAGGACGTGGCCATGATGGCGGACTCGAGTTCTCGCTGGGCCGAGGCTCTGCGTGAGATTTCGGGACGCCTGGGCGAGATGCCCGCTGATCAGGGTTTCCCCGCGTACCTGGGTGCCAAGCTGGCCTCCTTTTACGAGCGTGCCGGCCGCAGCAGTGCTCTGGGTAGCCCCGAGCGGAAGGGCAGTGTCAGCATCGTCGGTGCCGTCAGTCCACCCGGCGGTGACTTCTCCGATCCCGTCACTAGCAGTACCCTGGGTATCGTGCAGGTGTTCTGGGGTCTCGACAAAAAGCTAGCCCAGCGCAAGCACTTCCCGTCCGTCAACACCTCGATGTCGTACAGTAAATACACCGGCGTTCTGGACAAGTACTACGAAAAACACAATCCGGACTTCCCTCGCCTGCGTGACCAGATTCGGGAGCTGCTGTCGAAGTCGGAGGACCTCGATCAGGTCGTGCAGCTGGTCGGCAAGGCGGCTCTCGGTGACTCGGACAAGATTACGCTGGACGTTGCCGCCATGCTTAAGGACGACTTCCTGCAGCAAAATGGTTACAGTGACTACGATCAGTTCTGCCCGCTGTGGAAGACCGAATACATGATGAAGGCCTTCATGGGCTTCCACGACGAGGCGCAAAAGGCCGTGGCGCAAGGCCAACAGTGGAGCAAGGTCCGCGAGTCCACCTCAGACTTACAAACCGCTCTGCGGAGCATGAAGTTCGAGGTTCCCGAAAACGAGGAGGAGGTGTCAGCCAAGTACGAGCAGATCCTGCAGTCCATGTCGGATCGGTTCGCCTCGGTCTCGGATGAGTAGAGAATAGAGAGATTCTCTGTGCATCTTGTATTGGTTTTTGACAGCACATTACCCTCTAGTTATGTTCAATAAATTTTCTGGCTTTGATCTGAGTGCTAGGCAGATGTATAAAGTAGACTGTGATAGGCGACCGAATCTCTAGTACTTACGGATACTTCTTGACAGGGATGGAATATCTAGTGCTCCGTACCACCAAGTACCCCGAGCCTAAGACTGAAGACCCAAAGACCCAACTGGTGGATCCCGCCACTCGCATCCATCACCGCCTACCTTAAGCTATTGTACTGTCACCAACAAACAGTCTTCCGCTTTCTTCTTCAGCTTCCCCCTGTTCCCATTTGGGTGTTTCTCCTTCGCCCTGTCTTTTGATTTCCTAGCTCTTTTGCTTAAATATCCTTCCATACCTCGCCAGCCATGGCAAGCCCGACTGGCTACTCGTGCGCAACACCCCTGTTCCACCCCTCTCCACTCCGGTGCAGCCTAGCTAACTCGTGCGCAGCATAAACGTGAACGATCCCGGCCTGATCTCGCTAGTCAACAAACTCCAGGATGTCTTCTCTACAGTCGGAGTGAGTACTATACGCTGCGCCCCTTCTGTGGCGACTGTGGTCTTTCCCCCCCCCCCCCCCCCCCTCCCCCCCCCCCCCCCCCCCCCGAAACTGACACTTGCAATTAGGTGCACAACCCCATCGACTTACCCCAGATTGTTGTCGTTGGTTCGCAGTCTAGTGGAAAGAGTTCAGTACTAGAGAACATTGTCGGCCGGGATTTGTATGTACAACCCCCCCCCCCCCCCCCCCCTCTTAGCAGTTCCCTCGCCTGCCAACTTTCCTCGACGATGCTGGTGGCGGGCGGTCTCCCCGGGCGTCGTCAGCCATTGCTAACCGCTCATTCTGTCATCTTTAGCCTGCCCCGCGGCTCGGGAATTGTTACTCGGAGGCCTCTCATCCTGCAGCTTATCAACAAGACCCCCAGCGCGCAAACGAATGGCGAAAAGAAGTTGGAAACAACGGACAGCGAGTCCAACGTCGACGAGTATGGCGAGTTCCTGCACTTGCCCGGCGAGAAGTTCTATGACTTTAACAAAATCCGAGAGGAGATTGTGCGTGAGACGGAATTGAAGGTCGGCAAGAACGCTGGGATTTCGCCCGCCCCGATCAACCTGCGCATCTACTCCCCCAACGTCCTCACCCTGACCCTAGTCGATCTGCCCGGTCTGACCAAAGTTCCCGTCGGAGACCAGCCGAAGGATATTGAGCGCCAAATCAAGGATATGGTGCTCAAGTATATCAGCAAGCCCAATGCCATCATCCTGGCCGTGACTGCGGCCAACCAAGATCTGGCCAACTCCGACGGCCTGAAGCTGGCGCGCGAGGTGGACCCCGAGGGACAGCGCACCATCGGTGTGTTGAGTAAGGTCGATCTAATGGACGAAGGCACCGACGTTGTGGATATTCTTGCTGGACGGATTATCCCGCTGCGCCTGGGTTACGTTCCCGTTGTCAACCGTGGCCAGCGTGACATTGAGAACAGGAAACTCATTTCCTACGCTCTGGAGAACGAGAAGAACTTCTTTGAGAACCACAAGGCGTATCGGAATAAGGCTTCGTACTGCGGTACCCCGTACCTTGCCCGTAAGCTGAACTTGGTACGTCTATTGCAGCTGCAGAGATCGCGTGAGCAATAAACTAACCGCCTTTTAGATCTTGATGATGCACATCAAGCAGACCCTTCCTGATATCAAGGCTCGTATTTCCGCCTCCCTGCAAAAGTACAGCTCGGAGCTAGCACAGCTCGGCAATTCGATGCTGGGCAATTCCGGCAACATCGTCCTCAACATCATCACAGAGTTCAGCAACGAATACCGCACTGTCTTGGAAGGAAACAACCAGGAGCTGTCTAGCATCGAGCTGTCAGGTGGTGCTCGTATCAGCTTCGTGTTCCACGAGCTCTACTCGAACGGTGTCAAGGCCGTTGATCCCTTCGATCTTGTAAAGGACATTGACATTCGCACAATCCTGTACAACTCATCTGGTTCTTCGCCCGCACTGTTTGTCGGAACCACTGCATTTGAGTTGATTGTCAAGCAACAGATCAAGCGGCTGGAGGAGCCTAGCATAAAGTGTATCTCGCTGGTCTACGACGAGCTGGTGCGCATTCTCGGCCAGCTACTGAACAAGAACCTCTTCCGCCGGTACCCTATGCTTAAGGAGAAGTTCCACACCGTGGTTATTTCCTTCTTCAAGAAGTGCATGGAGCCCACCAACAAGCTGGTCAAGGACTTGATCGCTATGGAGGCCACCTACATTAATACCGGTCACCCCGACTTCCTCAACGGTCAACGCGTAAGAACCTTCTCATCTTTGAAATGCTAGGCCGGAAAAGCTAACTTGATGCAGGCCATGGCCATCGTGAACGACCGCCAGCAAGCCGCCAAGCCCACCCAGGTCGACCCCAAGACCGGCAAGCCTCTGCCTCTGCCGGCCCGCGCCCAGAGCCCCTCCCTGGACACTACTGGCGAGGCCCAGAATGGCAGCGGGTTCTTTGGCAGCTTCTGGGCCTCTAAGAACAAGAAGAAGATGGCCGCCATGGAGGCCCCGCCGCCCACCCTCAAGGCTTCTGCCAGTCTGTCTGAGCGGGAAGCCACCGAGGTCGAGGTTATCAGTGAGTCTGCCTGCTTGCTTTCTGCAATATGAAATTCTAACTCCCGAAACAGAGCTCCTCATCACCTCGTACTTCAACATTGTAAAGCGCACGATGATTGACATGGTACCCAAGGCCGTCATGTATACACTGGTGCAGTGCGTATTACCTCATAGCACCTTGGTACTCTCACATACTAACACCGCCCATCTAGATTCACCAAGGACGAAATGCAACGCGAGCTGCTGGAGATGATGTACCGCAACGACGAGCTGGACGACCTGCTGAAGGAGAGTGACTACACCGTCCGCCGACGGAAGGAGTGCCAGCAAATGGTGGAGAGCCTCAGTCGCGCCAGCGAGATCGTCAGCCAGGTGCAGTAAATTCCGGACATGCGTTCGAGGGAAGGATATTTCGACTGTATGATTGAGCTTCTTGCGTTGGCGGAGTTGGGCCATTTTATTCTCTTGACTTTGCAACGGACGCCAATCTTGCCTATATTCCATGTTCGTACTTTCGCACTGTCGCTACGTTTTGCCTCGCCTGGGTCTGCTTTTAGAGCCATTGGTCTAGCGATTCCGGGATGCCTGTGTCATTTGATTGTCCTGCTGATGAGGAGTTCATTATTAACGATTTGTTACTGTTCGATGACTTGATTTAGAAATACACTCAATTATACCTGATTTTCCCTGATATTATGGGTCTCGTAGTTTGAAACCGGTGAAGACAAGGCCGGAGCAGGTAGATGAGACATCATATGGTCCTGCCCTTACACTTCGACGGTTACTATGCAAGTCTCTCTCTGCCTATCTTGGCTTCCCATTATGAATACTGACAGTAAATACGAATTTATTCAATTCATAGTCTATTTAGCCACCGTATGCCGATACACATAATGCCAATCATCCTTCTTCAGATCCTCCCGCACCTTGTAGTTTCTCTCAGCAATATCCAAAATCCCCAGATCCATATCCACAACCCGCACACCTTCCTCATTGCTCATCTTGACAACAGGCCCTACCAGGGGTAGTGTGACCTGCGAAAGTCCAAGGAAATCCTCGGCAGGACCAGCCGCATTGGCAAATATGATACCGCAAGTATTCTCGAAACAGCGAGCCGTCAAGGTCGAGTTTAGGAACAACGCCTCTACATCGGGATTAAAAGAGCGTGCTTCGAGCGAAGCATCGTGCGGCGTCCAGAACGTAGGGATAATCACAACATCCGCACCATCAGCGATCAATTCGCGGAATGCCTCAGGGAAGGCGAGATCCCAGCAGATCAGCATACCCACACGGCCAATCGGTGTGTCAATTGTCACATGACGATCTGGGCCAGACGAGGTCAAAGTCGGGCGTTCAGGATGCCAGATGTTCTTCTTGCGATAGGAGCCGAGAATTGAACCGTCGTTGGAAATAAAGTACGCCGTGTTCCAGAGCAGCGCGGTGTTATCGGGACGCTGTTCCTTTTCAATGATGGTGCCTGGTACGAGACAGATCTTCAACTCTTTGGCCAGTGCTTGGTAATTGGCGAGGTATTTGGTGGATTCGCTCGCCTGCGCTGCCCAGCGAGGGTCGCTAGGCACGAAGCCACTGAGATGGTATTCAGGGAGAACGGCTAGTTCTGCGCCTTGGGCGGCGGCCTCTCGGATATACTTGCATGCAGCTGCATGGTTCTCCTCAATGGCTACTTCCTGTACGGCGATTAGCGTCGGCGTCACGGATGACGGGGGGGTGGGAGTCGCGATGAGCGTACCTTGATGTGCCACTGGATAATGGCGACTCGACGAGTAGGTGCCATGTTGAATCAAGTAGTGAACAGGCCTGACTAAAGAATAAGTGTACAATGATATGAGTAAAGTCAATTATATACGTCGAACTGACAGTTGATTGACTCCAATTTGTTGGAGATAATGGGGCGCGGTGAAATGCACCAATTACAGCGACCGTTGGAGACTCCCCGCGCCGAGTTCTATCCTGGTGTCCACGGGTCTATTACACTATAACAAAGGATTGAACTAAATACATTGGGCCATATCATGCCAATGCCACCTCGAGGTTGAAGGTGGGCTTCTTGCTGACCCGATAAATCAACCGACCAGTCCAGTGGATGGTTGGAACGGCGCCGAAAAGGGTACCGGCGACAGGAAAGGCCACACGATCAAGCAGGTATTGTGGTTTATACCGGATACGCTGAGAGAAGCCTGTGTCAGGCAGATTGGCCTCCTGCATATCACGCATGCGAGCGTTGAGGCAGAGCGTATGCCACCGCTCATATGAAGCCAGGCAAACATTCACCATACAAGCGGCCCGGCCACCCAACTTCTTCCTCACATTCTCTCCCAAAGTTCTCCAGGACGATCAAGGTCATAATGTCCTTGCACCTGGAAAGCGGTCACATGGCATTGTGATAATTGAATCGGTCGCTCCAGAATGGAAAAAGGGAGCCAATTGGGGACAATGCTTCACCGATCGAATTTCTATTGAGCTTTATAAAAGATGGCCGCCTTTAGCCTCAGATTATGAGGAACGAGAAGACTTCTTTGAAAGTATTGCTCTGAGTATTTACTTGGACGGGGTAGACCCAAAATGCTTTCTCACTATTTCTTCTGGACTGTCTTCAGCCGATTACAAGCCTTATTCGCCCGCGTATAATAACGGTGTACGTATACCTTCGATGACTTGCGACACTATTACCTAGGAAACAATAGATCAAGCTAGTGCTTCTGTTGGGAGGAATCTACCGCATAGCTCCTATGCGGGATCAATGAAGCATAAATTGTCACATGATGGGATTCAGTCTGAACTTAGGCGATCGGAACGACTGGCCAAGAGAGCTCGAACTTGAAGGTAATCGTTGCCCTTCTTCATGTATTCATTTTTTTACCCATCAGCATTGCTTCATCAATCGATCTTTTCGGTCCGAATTGATTCAACTTGATTTTATTCGCCTTCAATTCATATTAGTCTCTTGTACCTCAAACCACAAATCTTCAGGTTTTTTTTGCCTGTCTTAGTTTAGCGTCCTATTATACCGTCAACTTCCCCTCTGAGTCCTCGTTATTTTTGCTACTATCATTATCTTTCGCGATGTGCAAGTGTCGCCGTCCAGAACCGCGAACTCATAATTCCATCTTAACCGAGAGGGCAGTAAACATACTTGATGATGATGATGAATTCATTTGCCCAATGTAGCTCGCTCTAGATATATGCTGCTATGCGGGAGTGCTATCAGGCCTGCCGACAGCTATAAAGGTAGTTGCTAGCCCACTAAACGACCGTTTCGTGGGGCTCGCGGGGCGAGCTCCTGATTGGTCGCCCTTGAATGTATGCAAACAATATAAATAAGAAGGAAATTCAACACAAACGTTATTACCCCTAGTTCTTCCCCCATTCCAGGATCACCTCCCTCGCTCCTATTTCACTCGCACCCTCTTCTATGCAGCTATCTAAACTATTAGCCGCCGCTTGCGCGCTTGTTTTAATCAAGGGAGTATAGTAGACCTAGCACTATACTCCTATCGGGCGCTATCCTTCTCCCTTCCGTCACACTGTCCTAAAAGGTCAATCTTTCTTGTTACTCTCTTCCATACCTAAAGCGATTAGATTAACTTCCTAAAACTAGCCTAGGAGACTAGTTTTGACCATAAATTCGGCCACAATTATGCGATCCTCTAGCTACGTTAGAATCTTATCCTAGCGGAGAGCGATTTCTTAGTCGGAGAGCGTACTTCCTATCTAATCGCGCTCGTCTTAGTACAACGGGCACTCGAGTAGAATATAAGTTACTGTCTAGTTGCCTAGGTCATAGTTATACCGCGGTGATTCGCGTCGGTTGATACGACTAAGATATATACTTAGACCGATCCTTCTAGTTCGAAGTTGTATTAGGATCGACGTTGTTGCTTTACGTAGGCCTAACCAGTATTCTAGGGCCTTCTTTGCCGGTGCCTCGATCAATCGTTTAGTTGGTTGGCTAGTCTTCTCCTTCGCCTACGCCCTCTCCTACTCGATCTTTACTTCGCTGCGGATTCGGCGTTTAGCCGCGGCCGCTAGACGAATATATCGATTGTGCGGGTTCTACGGTCCTTCGAGCGCCTAGGCGGCTTCTTTTGCATGTTGATCCACGATTTCGTTGCCGTTGACCCCTTCAGTAAACATACTTCATTGTACCAAACTAAATTGCCACGGCAAGCCACTCTTTTCCATCTAAAAAAAGCAGACTGACTCAGGAACTTGGTTTCTTAGCTGCTTGGCTGGATCCTCGAGCCCATGAGATGCCCCAATAGCCAGGAATAGCTGCACATAAGCTACGAAATCATACAAGAAGGACATATGGTGGCTTACGGAAGAAGACTATCTTTGGGCGACACTAAGAAAAACAAAGCCTTGCATTTCAGAGGCTCTTCGCATAAAAAACTTCAGGGGACAAGACGGGAGTCCTTGGGCCCTGACCTTCCCTAGAGCGCGGATCTGTCATTTCAGTGCCCAAGTTTGTCACGAGGTGCAAGGTGCCAGGTGAATGTCGATTAACCTCATTTTTCTCCCTCCTGCATATTATGTGTTCATCCACTCTTCCTGATCATCAAAAGATGCCTCATGGTAGGGGTGTCTACCAAGCCAATCGTCTGGGTTAAAAACGCGTCCATAGTCGAGACAAAACTGAGTCAACATTTTGTTCAGGCCTTGGCCTGTCAGCAATTCTATCTCTCAAAGGGGCTTTGTTGAACATACTACCCAGTGACATAGGATGCGCAGGCTTTAAGCTTTATCAATGCCGTAACACACTAAAACAAACTTAACCGCTACTCGGTCTTAGGTCCCCCTAATAGTACCTTATAGGAATATGCTCAACCGCTTTGAGTCAGATACGCGTAGCCGCCTTAATCTAGACTGGTCATGAATAGGACCAGAGACATAGCAAGGTCGGAGCGCGAGATATGCCGACCTAAAGGATGCCTCAACACTAAGGCATCAGTATGGCTCAACATGCCATACGTCAACAATATTAATCTTCATAATCAAATGCTGATGAATATACAAGCTAGGGTGCGAATCAGATGTCACGATGCAGGCAAACGGGCAACAGCAAAGACTAGGGACTTTTGACGTGAAAGTGGACCTCTCATCCAAAAGCTTCCCGACGCCGCGAACTAGCAGCGAGGACGCGATTCAGCAGAGAAATCACGTGTCAAAATTGGTGGGACATACAGAGACAGGCACCGGCCCGACAAAGCCGGGAGTTGGGAGTTGGGGAAGTATGTGCCTGGATGTACCTGACCCTACAACAATGTATGGAAAGGTACTTCTCCGCATACTACTCCCTGCGAGTTGGGAAATCTCCACTTGGTGGGTGGACTGCAGAAATATATCCTCATCATTTTCTTCTTCTTTTCTTTCGATCGAGCCCTCTTTAGTTCCTTGCACTCCGGTCCAGGACTAACCTTTACTCTTTTCCTTTTCCATTCTTCTTTTCCTAGTCAGCATTTGGCCGCCCGGGTAGTTGAAACAGCAGGTGTCTTGGCCATGATATTTAGCCTGGCAGCTAATTTCCGACAAGGGACATAATGAAGAAGTGCCTGGAGTGAGCTTCTCGTCGGACTGCGAC